>Ga0268256_1000011_pt1 | contig 848625 bp, 727 predicted proteins | sample AgamicAtAmrz_FD_200247 | JGI IMG/M metagenome (GOLD analysis project Ga0268256, IMG submission 200247) | Agave microbial communities from Guanajuato, Mexico - At.Am.rz (v2) (version 3) | ecosystem: Host-associated > Plants > Roots > Rhizosphere | place: Guanajato, Mexico | collected 2012-06-07 | reverse complement strand
GGCAAGTGCTGTTGAATAATGCCACCTACTATCCGTTCGGCCCGGTGGCCAGTTGGTCCTACGGCAACGGCCGCCCGATGCAGCGCGTGCTGGACCAGGACTACCGCCCGCTGGCAGTCAGCGACACCCGCAGCGACGGCCTGAGCATCGGCTTCGCGTTCGACCCGGCCGGCAATCGCAGCGCCCTGACCGCGGCAGGCAACACCGCACCTGTTGTCAGCCTGGACTACGACGCCCTGGGTCGGCTGACGGCATTCAAGGACGGCCCAACTGGCGCGGTGATCGACGGCTACAGCTACGACGCCACCGGCAACCGGCTTAGCGCCAAGGTCAACACCACGACGCAGACGTACACCTACCCGACCACTAGCCATCGTCTGGATGCGGTGGCTGGCACAGCCCGCACCTACGATGCGATGGGCAACACGACCTCGATCGGCGGCACGGCCCTGCAGTTCGTGTACGGCGCCAGCGGCCGGATCGGACAGGTCAAGCGCGCTGGGACGGTTGTAATGAACTACGCCTACAACGGCCGCGGCGAGCAGGTGCGGCGCAGTGGCAAGACCAATACCTATACCCTGTACGACGAAGCTGGCCATTGGCTGGGCGACTACGACACCAATGGCGCCGCGCTGCAGCAGGCGATCTGGCTGGACGACCTGCCGGTGGGCGTGCTGGCCAAGAACAGCCTGCGCTATGTGCAACCGGACCACCTGGGCAGCCCGCGCGCGGTGATCGACCCGGTTCGCGACGTGGCGATCTGGAAATGGGATCTGAAGGGCGAAGCCTTCGGCAACACTCCGCCGGATCAGGATCCCGACAAGGACGGCACCGCGTTCGTGTTCGACATGCGCTTCCCGGGGCAGCGCTATGACTCCGCGACGGGGTTCAACCAGAATTACTTCAGGGACTACGAACCAGGCGCCGGGCGGTACGGGCAGAGTGATCCGATTGGGCTTGCAGGCGGAATTAATTCTTATGCCTATGTTGAAGGAAGAGCTTTCAGTGGGTTAGATCCACTGGGAGCAGTTACCGTCCGTGCATATGTCAGTAGAGCGGGTGGTAGCGGTAATGAATGGAGATATGTTCTCGAGTTCAAGCCGCTTTCTTTAAAGGACGTGCCTGGATTAGGAGGGAAAATCCGCAAATTCGGCAATAAGCTTGAAAGTCTGGTCGAAGCAACAAAGCCAGGTGCTATTGGTCCAAAACATCCTGTTAGGGACTACCTTGAGTGCGGGGAACTGGATCGTGACCTGCGTTCTGACTACAAACGTGCAGGTTACTATGAAGGACAGCAGCTAACTCGTGAGCAAGCTGAGCGGGTGCTCAATGCAATGTATTTATCCCATCCTGAGATGCGGCAGCTGTACGATTTACCCGAGGTTATGCTGGACGGGGCTCGGGATGTTGGTCTCAAGAATTTAATAAATTCTTGGTTCGATCAGGCACATCCTGGAGAGCTGGAATGAAGTATTTTTTCAGGCTAGGCATTTGTTTGGTGTCTTCCTTTATTGTTATATTTGCATACAATGTTGCTTTTAAGTTGTCTAGCCAAATGAGTTTGGATTTTTTTATTTCGATAATTTCTGTTGCTTTTGCGTGTAGCTTTTTGTCCGGAGCTGCATCGGCTGCTATTTTTAAAAAGAACGATGTTTTGATGGTTGTTTTCTCGCAGGTGTTTGCTATCTTATTCCTTGCTGTTCTTTGGAGAATTTGAACTATTTGTAGGCTATGCGGGCGAATTATTTAATATTTTGGGTGATTTATGAGGAATTTCCCCTGGTTTGGACAGGTCGGTCGGCTGATTCGACACTCTCGGGCGATGGCGAAATCCACACCCAAGTGGCGTGCGCTCGCGACCGATGAATCCAAGCGGCCGCGCCATCCTCCGGTTGCGGATACTCTGCTGCCATCGGCCAGTCCACCGGGAGGTCAAGCCGCGGCTGCAGGGTAGCTCGCGCTGCGCCCTTCAGTGTTGAAAAGCTCCCGCTGGTCACTGCGACCCATTCAATCCATTCCAGCTCTGTCGCATGATGCAAGGCTCACCGCATGCGGTCACACCGCTGCGCCTGTCATCCCTCGCGCCGGAGCCATTCAATGCACGAACGCCGCCACTTCCTTAAGACCGCCGCCTTCGGCGCCCTCGCCACCGGGCTGGCTGCGGCCCTGCCGCGTGCACGGGCTGCAGCCAGCAACGGCGTCGCGCCGCTGCCGCGTGGCGCGGCGCGGGTGATCTCGACCTGGGATTTCGGAATCGCGGCGAACCAGGCGGCGTGGCAGGTGCTGTCGCGCGGTGGCGCTGCGCTGGATGCGGTGGAGGCCGGGGTAAAGGTGCCGGAGGCCGACCCGAACAATCCGACCGTCGGGCTCGGCGGCTACCCCGACCGCGATGGGCGGGTCACGCTCGATGCCTGCATCATGGATCACACCGGCGGCTGCGGGTCGGTGGCGGCGCTGGAGGACATCGTGCATGCGATCTCGGTGGCGCGGCGGGTGATGGAGAAGACGCCGCACGTGATGCTGGTCGGCGACGGGGCGCTGCAGTTCGCGCTGGCGCAGGGCTTCGAGCGCACCAACCTGCTCACGCCGTCGTCGGAGAAGGCGTGGAAGGAGTGGCTGAAGACATCCGAGTACAAGCCGGAAGCCAACATCGAGAACCGCGCCTACCAGAAGGGCACGTTGCCCGGCGGCAAGGACAACCACGACACCATCGGCATGCTGGCGCTGGATGCGCACGGCAATCTGTCCGGGGCCTGCACCACCAGCGGCATGGCGTGGAAGATGCACGGGCGGGTCGGCGACAGTCCGATCATCGGTGCCGGTCTCTACGTCGATAACGAGGTGGGCGGCGCGACCTCGACCGGCGTCGGCGAGGAGGTGATCCGCAATGTCGGCAGTTTCGCGGTGGTGGAGATGATGCGCCAGGGCAAGAGCCCGGCCGAGGCCTGCCGCGAGGTGGTGATGCGCATCGTGCGGCGCAAGCCGCAGCTCACCCGCGATCTGCAAGTCGGGTTCCTGGCGATGAACAAGCGCGGCGAGGTCGGCGCGTTCGCGATCCAGCCCGGTTTCAGTTACGCGGTCTGCGATGCGCAGCGGCAGGATCTGTTGCTGCCGGGGCAGAGCCATTTCGCGAAGTCGGCCGCATGAGCGAGGTCGTGCCGATGGGACTGGAGGTGGCCGCCGATTCGATCGGCTCGGCGCTGGCGGCGCAGGCCGGCGGGGCGATGCGGGTGGAACTGTGTGGCGGCCTGGACGGCGGCGGGCTGACGCCGTCGTTCGGCACGCTCGCGGTGTTGCGCGATCGCTTGACCATTCCGCTGTATGTGCTGATTCGTCCGCGGGTCGGCGATTTCGTGTTCGACGACGCGGAAGTGGAGGCGATGCGCCGCGACGTGGAGCAGTGCGTGCGGCTTGGGTGCGACGGGGTGGTGCTGGGCGCGCTGGATCCGGCGGGCGAGGTCGATATGGACACGATGCGGGTGCTGATCGCCGCGGCCGGATCGCTTGGCGTCACCTTCCATCGCGCCATCGATGTCAGTGCCGATCCGCGGCGCGCGCTGGAGGATGCGATCGCCTTGGGGTGCGAGCGGGTGCTGACGTCGGGTGCGCGCGAGACGGCAGAGGAGGGTGCGGCGTTGATCGCCGAGCTGGTTGAGCAGGCGGGCACGCGCTTGAGCGTGATGCCGGGGTCGGGGGTCTCCGATGCCAATCTGGCGCGGCTGCGGGCGCTGACCGGTGCGCGCGAGTTCCATGGTTCGGCGCGCGGGCCGCTGGCATCGCGGGCGCTGGTGCCGCATCCGCATGTCCGCAGCCTGGGTGGGGATCGCATGCAGACCGATGTGGAGCGGGTGCGGCGGATGGTGGCGTTGCTGGCGGAGTAGTGGGCGCTGGTGGTTTTGGGCGGGAGCGATTCGCCCATGGCGAAAGGATCGCTTGGAGCGGCCATGGTTGCGCCGATGATGCGGATTGCGATCGGCGTTTTGCTACATGGCAGGAGTGGCTTGGGCTCCCGGCATATCATCAAATTGGTGGGGCGACAGGTTCCGCTCGTCGCGACTGAAGGGCACCTCTAAAAACCCTAAAAAGCTCAGCCCAAGCGCTCGCAAGTGATTGATGTGTCTAGTGCGCAGTTCTCGTAATCGAGGTTATTGGAGGTGCCCTGAAGTCGCTCCCACATGGGCTTGTGGTGGGCCTGCTGGGTGCACTGGTGTAGGGCGTCAACCCCATAGGTCGCCGAAGTTCGCTGCTTCACCGTGGTCTGTGTCGCGGTTGAAACCGCTCCTACAGGGAAGCTTGCGAGTGGTTGGCTGGGTGCACTGTGGGAGGGACTTCAGTCCCGACGGTTGCCGAAGCCTGCTATCTCGTTGTGGTCTTTGTCGCGGTTGAAACCGCTCCTACAAGGAAGCTTGCGATTGGTTGGCTGGGTGCACTGTAGGAGGGACTTCAGTCCCGACGGCTGCCGAAGCCTGCCATCTCGTCGTGGTCCGTGTCGCGGTTGAAACCGCTCCTACAGGGGAAGCCGCGCTGGAGTCGCGGATAGCTGCGGTGGTGGATCGCCCATTCGCGACTGCGCGAAGGCCGCTTCGCGCAGCGAGCGCCTCATGCGCGCGCGAACGACTTCACTTCTTGCCGCCCGACTGCGACGCGGCCACGTTCAGTCGCTTCGGATCCAGCACTACGTGCTTGATGCGGGCGCGTTTCCAGGTGTAGCTGATGTGCACCAGGCCGTCGCGGGTCTGGATCACCGCCGGGTAGGAGAATTCGTCCTTGGCGCTGTCTTCCAGGGTCAGGACGCGGGTCCAGTGGTTGCCGTCGGCGGACAGGGCGACCGCCAGGGTGCCGCGGCCGTCCCACCAGTCCTTGCCGGCTTCGGTGGGGTTGTAGACCAGCAGCGAGCGGCCGTCGGCCAGCACCACGGCGTCGGTGCCGGAGTTGGGGTTGGCCAGGTCGAGCAAGCGCATCGGTCCCCAACTGCGGCCGTGGTCGTGCGACCAGACGCTGAACACATGGTTCTGCTGGCTGCGGCCCACCGCCTGCACGCTGCCGTCCGTGTGCACCAGCACGCTGGGCTGGATCGCGCCGATCTGCGCCGGGTCGTTCAGGGCCGGGCCACGGGTCCAGTGCGCGCCGTTGTCGTCGGACCACTCCATGTGCGCGACCCAGCCGGCGTCCTCGCTGCTGCTGGGGCTGAGGATGCGGCCATCGGCCAGTTGCACCGGCTTGTTCTTGATCGGGCCGAGGATGCCCTCGGGCAGGCGCTCGGGTGCAGACCAGTGCGCGCCGCCGTCACGGGAGGTGAGTTGCATGCCCCACCAGCGCTTCGGGTCTGGGCCGACCTTGTAGAACAGCCGCAGCGGCCCCTTGGCCGGCTGGAACAGCACCGGATTCCATGCCGGCAACGGCGCACCCTGCGGCTGCTTGCCGTCGGCCACGCGCTGCGCCGGCTGCCAACCGTGCGCGTCGCGCCGTGCGACCCAGATGCCGACGTCGTCGGCGCCCTCGTGGCGCCCGCCGAACCACGCGGCGAGCAGGCCGTCGCGGGTTTCCAGCAGGGTGGAGGCATGGCATTGCGCGGTCGGCGCAGTGGCGTTGACGAATTCGCTGGAGACGACCGGCGAGGGCGGGCCGAGGGTTGGCGTGGTCGGCGCGGGCGCGGCGATCGCACGCACGGCGAACAGCGACAGGAGTGGGAGCAGCGTCGGGTACATCATGGTGGTCCGGTCCTGTTTCGGCTGGAAAGATACCTATTTATCATCAATTTAATACCATATGTATGTCGCGCCGGCAGCCTCTGGCTATCCCAATTCGCGCGCCGCTGCGATTCGGGCGCGGCGTGGAATCTGAGATGACGGAACTGGGCAGAATGCTCGTGGTGGTGGACTCTCGCGACACTGATCTCAGTTCGGTGTCGCCGCGGTCGCTGTCAGGGCCTGGATTGCCATCGGCCGCTAAGGAAGTGGCCGTGGTGGCCGATCAAGGAGGAAGCGCCGCGCACCGCACTGCAGGATCGGATGAACCGCGTCATGGCGGCAGTGGCGCGTGGAATGGGGACAGGCGCAGCGAGGCGACACGCCGCCAACGTGGTGTTGCATGCGCGCCGGTCCGTCAGGGTCCCGGTGGCGTGAAGTGGCGCACGACAGGCGACCAGGAGCCGGGGCTGCCGCCACGCCTGTCGGTCGTCGGCTCACAGAGGAAGGCGTTATGGCAGGCAACACGTTGGTCGATTCGCAGTTGGACAATGAGATCGCCAGGACCCGCGGCAAGACCGCGGTGCCGGCCAGTGACGCGTGCACTAACACGCTTGCGCAAACGGTGAAGCGCGAGAACGCCGAGGCGACGGCATTCGCACCGTCGATCGACGCCGGTGCCGGCATGCTGCTCTGCCGGACTTCCGATCCGATCGCGTCACCGGTGGCGGCGTATTTCGGCGGGGACAGCAAGCTGGCGCTGGCTAGCCAGAGCGTGCTGCTCAAGCAGATGGCCGAGAACCAGGCCGACAGCAGGCAGGAGCAGGCAGCGCAGGACATGCTGGAGCTGCTGGCCACCGACGTGCTGGTCGGGGTGGCGGTCGCAGCAGTGACCGGCGCCGCGCAGGAAACCGGGCCGTCAGGTTCTGCCATCGAGCGGGCGGACAACATCGCCACGTACGCCGACCTGAGGCGCGATTGCGATTCGGCGCCCGGCTGAGCGGCGCACGAGACCATTTCCACCACGTCAGCAGGAGGGCACCATGCAGGATCGTCAGGCATCCGATTTCAATACGCTCCGCCAGTACGCCGAGCGGTACCTGAGGCGCTCGCTGATTCACCACGAGGAGATGCAGCTGCAGGAGTTCGCCGTGTCGTTCCTCCCCCCGCCGGTTCCGCCGGCCGACGACGATCCACAGCGGCTGCAGGACAAGATCGCGCAAATGATGCACATGATCATGCATTGCCCCGAGGGTCTTTCGAGGTCGAACTGGACGCCAAAGACGGACGTGCGCAAGACCGAAACCGACGCGTTGAGGGAATTCCTGCGGTCGGGCCGGTTGCCTCCTCGGCCGAACGCAAGAGACGGCGACACCTAGCCGATGGTGGCGCATGCGTTCGATCGCATGACCAATCCGCTGCAGCGCCCGCGCTGGTTCGACCCTCTCGCATAGCCGATCGCAGGCGCCGATCGGCACCGCACGCGTCCAAGAGCCGATAAGTGCGGCATTGCCGGTGGAGCAGGGCGCGCCGCCTCCGCGCACCTGCTGTACACGCCGTCGCGCTGCTGACACGCGGGTAGCGCTGCTGAAAAGTGCGACTGCGCAGGTAAAGACTCACGCTGAACCGCCATTCCGCGACACGCCCTAGACCGTGCCCGGCAGACCACAGGGCGCAGCTTCTTACGAGCCTCGCGACCGCCGTGCACATAGCACCGGCGTCGTCGCCAGCGCCGACCCCGGCCAGCAGGCAGCAGCTGTTGCAGGCGCCGAGCGATCCGGACGCGCGCCAGGTCCTTATCAAGTTGCTGCAAGCGCGCCGATGCATCGGTGCGTTCCGATCGGGGCCTGGCTGCATGCGCGTCGGGCCCGTTCTTCGACCTACGCCGACGCATTCCGATCCGGCCTGATTGTCTCCGCAGCAGGCCTCTTTTTCACAGGGAGGCGCTCGGTGCGTTTAGGGCAGTGTCGCCGTGCATCGTGCGATGCCTGCCGCCCGTTGCGCGGACCTGGCATGCGCGAGCCGATGGCACGACGTGTCCAAACGGAGAATCGCCATGGTCAGCAGTCCAGGTGGACGTCGATTCCATCGCCGGTCGGCATGGACGCGCTGCAGGGTTCCGCGCCGTGCGCGCTTGCGTCAGGCATGGTGCGTGGCGTGGCCTGCATCGCGGTCATGCTGGCGCCGGCGTGGGACACGCGTGCGCAACCGCTGTCGGTCATGGCTTGCCGCGATTCGTTGCGGACGGTCCGCGAGCCCGTCATGACGCGGCATCCGGGTGCGCCGCTGGCGCCGACCAGACGCAAGCATTCGATCGATGCGCTGCAACGCGTTGCGCTCGCCGTCGGCCGTCCACCCTCGCGCTGCGCTGCACACCCGGAGCGATCCGGCTTCGCGTCTCGTCCCTAGGCGGCGGATGCCGCCGTCTCTTCCACAAGGATCCGCCATGGCCTATTTCAAGCTCACCGAACAAACCCAGCTGCCCGGCTACGTCTGCGATTACCACAGTCACTTCACCGGCATCCTGCCGACCCAGCGCAAGCGGCCCGACGATGAGGGCGCATCGCTGGCGCAGTTGCTCGCGCAGCGGTTCTACCCCGGCGATGCGCATCACCTTGCCAAGGGCGAACTGAAATTGTTCGACTACGCGCTGTCGCTGATGATCGACAGCAAAAGCAATCCGTTCGTACAGTTGCTGGCAAAGAAAAACCGTGCCGACTACGAGCGCGCCGAGTGCGCGGCGGAGAATCTGTACATCGCCTGCCAGGTGCTGGCGGCGAACGCGGGCTATCTGCAGGAAGAGTTGGCCCTGCCGCCGCAGTCGCCAGCCTTGTATTCCCTGGTCACTCGCGAGATCGTCGCGCCGGCGCTGGCGTCTACGGCAGGTCCCGATGCCCGCTTGCGCGAATTGGTGCGCTACTTCAACAACAAGATCTACAGTGCCAACAAGTACACCCCGTTCGACGACGCCTACAAGTTGCGCGGCCATTTCGTAAAGCAACTGTGCCAGGGCGACCCCGCCAAGTACGCCACATGGAACGAAGAGCAGAAGAAAAACTACCAGGCATGGGCGAACGCCACGTTCGACTACCTGCGCGAGGACGGCGTGCAACTGACCCAGAGCGCCGCGACCGAGGACGAGATCCCGCAGTTGGCCGAGCTGGCGCATGCGTACAATGCTGCACGCGGCACCGATTACCGCCTGTTGGTGCATACGCCGCACCACTACTTGGCAAAAGGCCAGCTGGCCAGCTATCTGGACACTAAAGTCAGGCCATTGCTGGTCGGCGAGGGCAGCACCGTCGTCGTCGGGCTGGATCTGCTGGGTGCGGAGAACAAGGTTGGCAACTACGCCGAGTTGTTCGCGTGGTTGCAGGCCAATGCCGAAGCGCTGGGCGCCAACTTCGGCGACGGCCAAGGCAAGCGTGCGCGGCGCATGATCGTGCATATCCACTGCGGCGAAGGCAGCGGCTTCGGCACGGAGAGCCGCTCGGTCATCGGCTATTACTTCCACGAAGCGGGCGATCCGGATCCGGCGTTCTACGCGGCATTGTCCGCACATGTACTCGACGCATGCGGCGCAGCGTACGCCAAGCGCAGCAATACGGTGCGCGGAACGCGTGGCACCGCCATTCCGCAGGCGCTGTTCGAGGAATTGTTCGCCAATACCGCATTCAGCCATGCCGGGCACGTGCTGCGCCGCTTCGACGTCAACGCGCCGCTGTCGCGCGAACTGGCCGGCTACAACGCCAAGCGCAACGTGATGGCGCTGAGCGAGGCGCTGGACCTGATCCAAGTACCGTTCAAAGAAGACTACTATCGAAATCTGGTCGAAAAAAATCCGCTGTACGCGTTCCGCCTCGGCCACGACTACTACTACCGCAACTACATGGTGTCGCGTTATCCATCGCTGGCCTTCGACACCAACCTGGGCAGCAACGCGATCACCGGCGCCTCGGCGCTGTTCGATTCGGTGCAGGACTACCGGCTCAATCGCGGCTATCGGCATCTGGATGGCTACATCGATACCAACTTGCTCGTCGCCGCCGGCAATGCCGTGCTTGGCATCGACCGTGGAAGCCTGGGCCGCGCGGATATCGCCAAGTTCATGGAAATCAGCCGCCAGGCCGACCTGGGTCAGGCGCTGGATGAGAACCGGCAGTTTCTGCAGGAGCGGCTGGCCGATGCGCTTGCGCCGATCTGCGTTACGGATCAGGGCGATTTCTGGTTCGATGCCTATCGCATGCTGACACTGTACTGCGCCGGCAGCGAGCCTCTCCTCCCTTGGCGCTACGAGGCGATGGTGAGCATCCTGCTGCTGTTCCGGAATTGGCGCTCCTACCTGCTTGGCGCCGACGGCCAGGGTGTGGAACACACCGGTCTGCAGCGAGAGTACCTGCGCATGCTGGTGCTGCTGTTCTACAGGCTGATACTGAACAAGCAGAACGACCTGCCTAGCGATGTGCTGCAGACCTTGGCCAGGTTGGTGAGCGCAATCGGGTTCGGCTATTGGAAGGCGACGATTGGTACGCCGGATGGGCTCCAGGAAGTTGGCGGCCAGGTGGGCCTGGAATCGCTGGACGGCTTCAAAGGCCCCGCCTCGGTGGTCGTGGTGCGGCGCACGCCGCCCGCCAAGCCGTGACATCGGGGCGAGGGGACAGTGCGATGGACGAGATCACCGAGTACCTGTGGCAAGAGCAACTGGCGCAAGCGCCGGCCGTAGTGGCAGACACGTCGCAGGTGGCTGCGGCCGCGGCGGCACCGCCGCAGTCGCCGCCTCCCGAGCCGGAGCCGCCTTACCAGCCGAGCCTGGACCAGCTGCTGCGGGCATTGAGCAACACCGAAGTGCGCGAGGCCTTGATTAAGCTGCTGCGGCCTCGCTGATCCACAACGACATGTTCCGACCAGGGCCTGACTGCACGCGCAGCAGGCCCTTCTTTTTGTTCGCACACCGCAAGAAATGCGGCTGCTGCGGCGCACGCGCGTATGCATTCGTAGACAAAGCGATGCGGCGCGCCGCATGTGGCGCGGTCGGCCGTCGATGCGGCGTGGCGTTGTCACCCAGGGAACAGCTATTGCCCGCGGGCCCCGCAGAGACTCGTTGCACAAGGGACTTCGGGAGCGTGTGCGATGGATGTGGCAAAGGGGAAAGAGGAAGGGACTGCCGGCCGTTTCGCCAGGGCCGACGAGATGTTCACGCGCGCATGGCGGACGACCTTGCCGGATCTGCGCAGGCGTGCGTTACGGCTGGCCAACGGACGCTTGGATGCGGCGGAAGACCTGCTGTCCGATACCGCGGTGAAGGCGCTGCTGTTCATGCGTCGCTCGCCGGAGGCGATGACCGACCCGCAGGGATTCCTGTTCGTGGTGTTGCGCCACGTGTTCCTGGATGCGGTCAGGCGCCGTCGCGGCGGCGAGCCGCTGGATCGGCAGCACGAGGCGCACGACGTGGACAGCGTGGCCGACCAAGGCATGACCGCGTTGCAGCGCGCCGAGTTGAGCGACCAGATGGAGCGCGTGGTCGCCGCGGTGGCGGCGCTGACCCGCGAGCAGCGCCGCCTGTTCGGCTACCGCTTCGTCGAGGAATTACCGTATCCAGTGATCGCCAATCTGCTCAGCATCAACCAGCCGCTGGTGCGCAAGCGCGTGGAGTTGCTGCGCAAGCGCCTGCGCCTGGCGCTGGTGGCGGAATGAGCGCGCGTGGCCAAGGTTTCACAAGCCGCGCGCGGCGGCGTTTTCATTCAACGCCGGGCCGGCGCGGGCCGCGGCATCGCGGGTGCTGCGGCTGACCCACGGCGCGTCCGTGACGACCGCAGCGCCTCCCGGCAGGCGACTACGAAGGAACAGGTTCATGGCAGACAACACGCTCGTCAATTCGCAGATCACCGATGCGGTCACCCAGACCAACGTCAAAGTGGTGGCCGAGGCGCCCGCCCAGGCGATCGCCTCGCTGTACCAGGTCTCCAGCCACTCCACCGGCCTGGCGTTGCAGAACGCGGTGCACAGCCAGCAGGCGCTCAACCAGGTGTCCAACGCCGTGGTGTCCAAGGCGGTGGCGCTGATTATGGCCATCGGCGAGAAATGATCCGGCGCTGCCCGCGTAGCGCCGGGTGATGCCGGGACGGCGATCCTTCCTTCTGGAGAGTGGTATGTGGCCTTTCAACAGCAAGACCAATCCGCCACCGTCGGTGGGCGCCGCTGCAGCGTCGCCTGCGGCCGTGGTGCCTGCGCCTGCGGCCGCCGCGACGGCGGCGGGCGGCTCCGACGACGCGCCTGCGGCGAGCACCGCTACGGCCAGCGCTTCGGCGACCACGGACGGCGTGGCGCCCGCCGCGCCCGCCGCCGCTGTTGCGACCAACACCACCGCTACCGCGGCAACGGCGGTGCCTGCCGATGACGGCGGCGATGCTGGTGCAGGCGCCGGCGCAGCGGTGACATCGCCCGCTGCAGCGCCCGCGGCGGCAGCCACCGTGGACAGCTCCTCAGCCGCGGCCGGCGGTGCGGGCGGTGGCGCATCGCCGCCGCCGGCAGCACCGACATCGCCGCCGCCGCCACCTCCCGCGTCGCCGACCCCACCGACCTCGCCGCCGCCACCACCACCGCCGTCGATGCTCAAGACCCTCAACGCACGCATGCTGGACCAGGCGTCGGGGCCGACGCCGGCCAGCGACGCGCTCAACAGCAAGATCGTGCAGGCGGTGCAGCTCAGCAACGCCGAGACCATGGCGTACGCGCCGTCGCAGATCGTGGTCGGCTCGAACATGCTGATCAGCCAGGCGTCCGGCCTGATCGCGCAATCGGCAGCGGTGTATTTCGACGGCGTCAGCAAGATGGCGCTGGCCAGCCAGGGCGTGCTGATCAAGCAGATGACCGAGAACCTGGCCGAGAACAAGCTCGAGCAGGCCGCCGAGGATGCGCTGGGCGTGCTGGCGACCGACGTGCTGGTCGGCGCGGCAGCGGCAGTGGCAGCCGCTGCCGGCGCGCTGGAAGCGGAATCTGCTGGTTTCGCCATCGACAAGATCGACCAGAGCATCGCCAAGTACGCCGACCTGATGCGCGGGCGCAAGTCGGCCGGCAGCTGAGCGCGCGCACCGCGCGAGAGACCCGCCATCGGGAGCCATCATGCAGGACAGCCCAGAATCCGAACTCGATCCCTTGTACGGCTTCGCCCAGCGCTGGCTCGGGCGCGAACTGAGCCCGGTCGAACGATTGCAGTTGCAGGCGTTCGCGCAATCGGCCAATGCCGCACCGAGCAAGCCGTCGGCCAAGGCGCGGGAGATGTCGAAATCGCTGATCGACGCCGAGCGCCAGCGCGTGGACGGCCTGATCGCGCAGATGATGCACGGCATGCAGGATGCCGCGCGCGGCGTCGAGCTGGCCGACGGCGCCAGCGGCCACGCGGTGCTCGATGCGGTCGCTGCCGCGCCGTCGCTGGACGCGCTGCGCCCGGGCAGGCTGCGCCCGCTGCAGAGCGGCGAGACCAGCGGCAATCAGCTGCTGGTGGCGCAGATCGCCGATCGCCTGGGTAACCTGGTGCGCACGGAAGTGCGCGCCTGCTTCGATCGCGAATTCGGCAGCCTGGCGCAACAGATGCAAACCGTGGTGGACGCGGCGCGCGCGTCCGGATTGATCGGTGCGCCGCCTTCGGCAGAGGCGGGCGAAACCACGCCGGCAACGCCCGCTTCGGGCTGAGACGTCCGAACGCGCAGCGCCCTGCATGTCCGCTTCGCCGCCGGCGCCGCCGACGTGCGGCGGGATGTGCTGCGCGATTGGCGCCCGAATGCATCCGCGCACGCTGGCTGCCGCAATGGCGGCCATGCGGCGATGGCGGCCGCGCCCCGTGACGCATGGATCGGCATCGCATTGCGCCGCCGCCGCACCGTCTCGGTCACCTGCCCGCATCGCGTGCGCGTGCCGCCTGTAGGGCACCTCTAATAACTTCATTCCGAAGCTGTACGTTGCGCGTGGCGTTTTCCTGTCGCGGCTGAAGCCGCTCCTACATCATGCGCGCAGCGCCCCTGTAGGAGCGGCTTCAGCCGCGACAGGAGAACGAAGTGGCCGTGGTGCCACGGCATCCTGCGAACGCGTCGGCGGCGCAAGCGCACTGCCATGCTGCCGGGGGGGTATTAGAGGTGCCCTGTAGCTGTCGCCATGTCGCCGAGCGCATGGGGCAATCCCCGAGCGCCGCGAGGCAGCGATGCGCTCGCAGGGTGGCGATGGATTCGATCGCACTAGCGTCGCTACTGTCGATCCGGGCACGGGCGTGCGCACCGTTTGCCGGCGCTCCAGCCCCGTCCGCATCGCACCGTGGTGGAACAGCGAGACAAGTGCGGTACCTGGTTTCACAGTCCGTGCACTGGGCCGTTTTCAGTGATCGTACGGCGTGGGCCGTACGCCAACCCAGGAGCGAACACATGGCATTTCCAACCGCCGTCAACGACCAGATCACCGATGCGGTCACCCAGTCCAACGTCAAGGTGATCGGCGAAGCGCCCGCCTTTGCGATGGCGTCGATCTACCAGAGCATGGCGCACTCGACCGGCATCCTGTTCGAGAACGCCGTCTCCGCGCAGCAGCAGCAGAACACGCTGGCCCAGGCCGCGGCCAACCAGGGCGTCATGCAGATCTACAGCCTGGATACCACGTCGGCCGCCGGCGCCACCGAGAAGGTCGCGCAGACCGGTGTCTCCGACAACCTCACCAGCCTGCTGACCGTGCTCAACGCGTTCAAGTAAGCATCGGCCCGCGTGCCGTCGCCGCAACGCGACGACGGTAGTGCGGGGCGCAAGCCTGCTATTTCTTTCCTATCTAGGAGCGTTTCATGGCTTATCCCACCGCAGTCAACAACCAGATCACCGATGCCGTCACCCAGTCCAACGTCAAGGTCATCGGCGAGGCGCCGGCCTTCGCCATGGGCTCGATCTACCAGAGCCTGGCGCACTCCAGCGGCATCCTGTACGAGAACGCGGTCGCCTCCCAGCAGCAGCAGAACACGCTGGCGCAGGCGGCCAACAACCAGGGCGTCATGCAGGTCTACAGCCTGGACACCACCGCCGCGGCGGGGGCGTCGGAGAAGGTCGCGCAGACCGGCGTGTCCGACAACCTCACCAGCCTGATGACCGTGCTGCAGGCGTTCAAGGGCGGCGGCGTCGCGGGCTTGAACAACCCCTGACGCCGGTACGTCCAGGGCGGCGCCGCCACCCGGTCGCGCCGTTCCTTTGCCGGTCGCGTCCACTTCGGTCCGCAGGCGTGCGGGCCGGAGCGGCGATGCCGCCACGGCGCGCACCGCGCCGCTTTCCATCACGACCTGCCTCGACCGGCATCCTGCCGCGGCAGGACGCGTTCGACGCCAGGCACCGCGCAACGCGGCGCCTGAGAAGGGGGAGTATGGACTTTCCTGCAGTGGCCACCCCGGTGGCCGCAGACATCGTCACTGGTGCCCATGTCGGCAACGACCTGCAGACGCCCACGGCCCATGTCGGCCATCGGACACTGCTGGAGCGCTCGGTGCTGTTCCACGGCCTGCCTGTCGCCTTGCTCGACCACCTGCTCGCGCATGCCAGCGAATGCGACCTGGCGGCGGGCAGCGTGCTGTTCTTCAAGCACGACCCGAGCAGCTTCGTCGCCGTGGTGGTACGCGGGCGCCTGTACAAGGTGTTGTACGGTGCTGAAGGACAGGAGCTGATCGTCGGCACCATCGAAGCGGGCGGCATGGTGGACGAGGCCGCACTGCTCGAGCCGCACGGACGCAGCTTCACCGCGATCGCGTTCGGCCCCAGCATGGTGCTCAAGCTGTCGCGCCGGCATTTCGGGCCGCTGATGGAATCGCCGATGCTGCGGCAGCGGATCGAAGCGCTGCTGCGGGTGCGCCTGCGGCAGGCCATGGACAGCCTGGAAAGCATGTGCCTGCACCGGCTGGAAGTACGCCTGGCGCGCTACGTGCTGCGCCAACTTGAACTGCAGGAATGGCAGCGCGGCGACAACTGCGCGATCGTGCTGCCACCCAACCAGAGCATCCTGGCGGCGATGCTCAACGTCAGCCGCTCCAAACTCAATGCGCAACTGCAGCAATGGACGCGCAGCGGCCTGGTCAGCCGCCGCCGCCACCTGTTGCGCATCCACGACCTCGACGCACTGTGCGCCAAGGCCTACCTGCACGCCAACGCGTCGCTGCGCACGCTGCCCTGGCACGGCGAAGACGGACCGCGGCCAGCGCCATGCCTGCCGTTGCTGCCATGCAGCCCCGGCTGACGCAAAACCGATCCCCGCTGCCCCTGTAGGAGCGGCTTCAGCCGCGACAACACGCCTTCGGAGCACGGATGGCAACCGACCTTCGCGCAAATGCCTACCCGTCCTTCGGCACCCTTGCACTGGCCGAGCGCGCAGGCTTCTCCCTCATTCCCAAGGCAAGGCGCAATATCGCAAACCTGCGCACGCATCCTTCGTAAAGCACAAGGCACGCGCCCATGCTGAGAAGCAGGATGGCGAAGTATTTGCTCCATGGTTCCCACGAACTTTGGATGACGTAGTAGCCGATCGTGACGATGACCGTCTGGTGCAGGATGTAAACGGGATAACTGGCGTCTTTCGCCCAGGCAAGAAGGGTGTTTGTACGGGAGAGATAGCGATAGCCGTAGCCGAGAAATACCATCTGCCATAGCCAGGTGAAGAGATTGGCGCCGACGCTGTCGATCAGGGAGTCGTGCTGGATGATCCCTGTGGTGAGCAGCCAGATCAGCAGGAAGAAGGCCGCAAGCCCCATGACGAGCGACCATCTGCGCACATCGCAGAGCCACTTCCAAGATCCGGGCACGGATGCCAGGAAGTATCCGTAGGCCGTCAGCAGCAGGTAGTGGTTGAAGATGTACCAATCTCTGACAAGATTGTGCGCTTCCGGGAACCGCAGCTTCAGCAGGGCTTCGTTGATGCCGAGCGGGATACCCAGCAGGAAAAGCCACTTCCCTGGCGCAATGCGCTTTGCGGATCGCTTCCACCACAGCATTGCGGGGAGCAGCAACAGCACGTACACGTAGAGGTACAGGATGAACCACAGGTGGTGCCAGCTGAAATCCCCGGTCGGGTAGAATTGCAATCGCAGGACGCGTGCCAGGTAGAAGTCCAGATAGCCTCCAGTCCATTGTCCATGCAGCAGCCGCTCGTAGTAGATCTGCGGCGGGACGACCAGGAACATGCCGACGATCAGCGGCAGCAGCAGCTTTTTCGTCCGTTCTTGCAGGAACTGCCCTGTACTGCGCCGTTGCAGCGCGAACCACATGCCGGCGCCGGCAATGACGAACAGCAACGGCATGCGCAACCGGTGGGCGATATCCATCGGCCACTCGAGGGAAGGGATGGTCTGGCTGTTGACGACATGCCAGCCCCAACCGACGAAGATCATCCCCGTGTGGAAGAAGAACAGCACGAAGATGGCGATGACGCGCAACCAGTCCAGGAAGTCGTAGCGCTCCAGCGGGTGCGTGGTGGCAAGCATCGGTTGGGTCCCCTGTATCCGCGGTACCTGGGAGCCTGAGCGAACGGCAGTGGGCCGGCAGCGGATTTGGGACGGACGGAGGCCCGCCGGGGCGAGGCGGACGCTATCCGCCCATGCGGGCGAACAAGGCGTCGCGATAGCGCCGGCTGAGCCGCAGGGTGCGGCCGTTGCGCAGATGGAGTTCGTAGTCGCCCTTGAACAGCGGGGTGAGCGAGCCGATGCAGGCGAGGTTCGCCGCGGCCGACCGGTGGATGCGGACGAAACGCTGTTCGCCAAGCTGCGCCAGCAGATCCTGCAGCGTCCTGCGCATCAGGTAGCTGCGCGCGGCAGTATGCACATGCACGTAGTTGCCGTCGGCTTCCAGCCATTCGATCGATGTCGCATCGATCAGCTGCAGCCGTTCGCCATCCGGCACCAGCAGGCGCTCGCATTGCGGAGCGCGCGCGCGCCCGATCGCCACCGCTGCCGCGCCGGACTCGTGCGCGTCCAGCCGCTCGCGCACGCGTTGCACGGTGCGCGCCAGCCGATCCTGGTCGTAAGGCTTGAGCAAATAGTCGATCGCATTGAGGTCGAACGCCTTCACCGCATGCACATCGAAGGCGGTCACGAACACGATCAACGGCGCGCTCGACGGCTCGAGTTGCGCCGCGACCTGCAGTCCCGATAGCGTGGGCATCTGGATGTCGAGAAAGGCCACGTGCGGGCGCAGCTGCTTGATGCACAGCGCCGCGGACAATCCGTCCTCGGCCGATCCGACTACGGCGATGCCGGGTTGCTCCGCCAGCCAGCGCTCGAGTTTCTCGCGGGCGGGCGCTTCGTCGTCGGCGATCACGACGCGGATCATCGCGTGCGCTCCGCCAGCGGGATCGAGACGCGTGCGATAACGCCATCGCCCTCGCTGCGAACGGTCAAGGATGCGGCATTGCCGTAGATGATGTTCAGGCGCTCCCGGCAGTTGCGCAATCCCAGCCCGCCATGCCTCTCCTGCGCCGACAGCAGGGAGCCAGAATTACGCACTTCGATTTCCAGCGAGTCACCTTCCTCTCGCACACTGACCGCGATGTCGATGCGTGCCAACGTGGGCTCGACGGCATGTTTGAACACATTCTCGAGCAGGGGCTGCAGCAAGAGAGCAGGGACGCTGGCGCCGAGCAACGTGGGATCCACCTGCCACGCCAGCGTCACCCGATCCCGGAACCGCTCGCGCATGATGTCCGCGTACAGCTCGAGCGTGCGCAGTTCCGCACCAAGCGGCGTCATCTCGTTCTCGATGGTGCCAAGGCTGGTGCGCAGCAGGTCGCCGAGTGCCGCCAGCAGGCGGTCGGCCCGTGCCACGTCGATGTGCATCACCGACGAGACGGTATTGAGCGCGTTGAACAGGAAATGCGGCCGCAGTTGCCCCTGCAGCTGCGCCAGCTGCGCCTCGGCCAGCGCCTTCTGCGTTTGCAGCAGGCGATTGCGCTGTAGTTGCCACTGGTCATAGGACTCGAGCCCGAACAGGATCCCCAGCCATAGGCCTACGAAGACGCTCAGCTTGGTGGTCTCGTACACGAACAGGTAGCGCCAGCCCGGGTGCGCGTAGGCGAGGCCCAGTGCGGCATAGACCCCATGCCGTATCGCATAGATCGCCGTGACGAAGGTGACGGCAACCAACGGCAACCAGCGCAGGTAGCTGCCGAACCAGAGCAGGGGCTTGTCCAGATAGGCCGCATAACGTCCGCGCACCCGGAAGGCAAGCCACATCCAGCCGGTCGCGACCAGTGCGGAACTTCCCTCCCACAGCACCCCCTCCCACCAGTGGGTGAGCGGATTGCGCAGGCGCTCCTGCACCGACACGCCGATCATGAGCAGCCAGAACGCCGTCCACAACACGATCAAGACGTTCCGGGTGAATGCCGCGCCGTCGGCGGCGTGGGGACTGGCCGCTGGTGGGTGAGATGGCGCGTTCATTGTGAACAAGTGTACCCACAGCAATGCACGTGGGCGTGGCTTGTGGGGCAAGCGGGACTTACGAGGGGCGAAAGGGACGATGGTGGGGGTAAGCTCCGTAACAGCCCCCATCGACCAATATCCGGCTTCGCCGCCTGCGCGCTGTTGTGGTGTCAGCGCTATGGCATCACGGTGGGTGCGAGCGCTTCGTCGCGGCCGGTCCTTTGCCGGCGGTTTGACCGCATGGCCGTGCAGATGTGCATCGGCTTTGGTATGGCCGTGCCGCCGATCATGCCGGGTCGCCCTCAGGCGTGGGTCTAGTCCAACGCCTCGCCAGCCGGCAGCCGCAGCGCGCGACCGCGCAGCTTCAAACCGATCGCCACGCAGCAGCCCAACGCCAGCCAGGCCAGGCCGCCGTACTTGGCGTAACGGTCGGTGCTGTACAGCACGTAGGCCAGGATCACGAAGCCCACCAGCGGCACCACCCCGTGCAGCACGAACCGACCCTGGCGGCGGAAATGCCAGGCCACCGCCATGTGCAGCAGCAGGAAGGCGAACAGCGCGCCGAAGTTGCACACCGACGTCAGCAACGCGATCTTGCCCAGGAACACCAGGCCCAGCACCAGGCTCAGCGCGGCCACCAGGACGATCGCGCGCTGCGGCACCCGGGTGACCGGATGGATGCTGCGCAGGAAGCGCGGCAACTGGCCATCGCGCGCCATCGCGAACAGCAGCCGCGACGTGGCCGCCTGCGCCACCAGCGAATTGGCCACCGCGGCGCTGATCGCCAGGGTCAGCGCGATGACGATCTGCAGCCAGGGGCCGGCCACCAGCCGGCCCACTTCGAAGAAGGCATTGTTGGAGGCCGCCTCGTCGGGGAAGCGCACCAGGTTCGGCAACAGCAATGCCGCCAGCCAGGTCTGCAGCACGAACAGCGCCGCCACCAGCGCCAGCGACAGCAGCGTGGCCTGGCCCACCGCCCGCGCGCCGCCGCGGCTCTCCTCGGCCAGGGTGGAGATGGCATCGAACCCCAGGAAGGACATCACCGCCACCGACAACGCACTGAAGATCATCGGCATCGAAAACACCGCGGGGTTGTAGAACGGCCGCAGGTTCCAGCTGGCGCCGTTGTTGCCGTGCTGGATCGCCATCGCCGCCAGCACCACGAACAGCGCCAGCACCACCAGCTGCGCGTACAGGAACAAGCGGTTGGCATGGGCGGTGACCTGGATCCCGCGCAGATTGATCACCGTGTTGAGCACCACGAAGAACACGATCCACACCTGCTGCGGCAGCGCCGGAACCACCGCGGCCATCGCATTGGCGCCGACCACGTACAGCAGCGTCGGGATCAGCATGTAGTCCAGCAGGATCGCCCAGCCGGCCAGAAACCCCAGCGAGCCGTTCAGGCCGCGCCCCACGTAGGCATAGACCGAACCCGCCACCGGAAATGCCTGCGACATCTGTTGGTAGCTGGACGCGGTGAACAGCATCGCCACGAAGCCCAGCAGATAGGTCAGCGGCACCATGCCGTGGCTGATGTCGAAGACGCCGCCGAAGATCGAGAACGGCGCGGTCGGCACCATGAACACCAAGCCGTAGATCAGCAGATCCTTCATGTCCAGGCGGCGCTGCAGTTCCTGGGTGTAGCCCAGGCGTTCCAGGGTGTTGGCGTCCGTGGGGTGGGTATCGGTCATGGCGAGCCACGCTGGCGGGAGAGGGGGAGGGCGACGCAACGGATTGTCCGCCGCGGCGAGGGCTGGCGGCGGGGCGGATCGGCGACCTTCGACCTTAGGCGCCGCCATCGGCTCCGATCCAGTGGCAAAAATGCTAGGTTTCGATCTGCCGTCGCACCGACGACGGCGCCCCTCCCCCTCGGACGATGGCCATGCGCGACGACCTGGCCCTGCTGGACGCCGACCTGCAAGGATTGCCGACCCTGGACGCCTGCCTGGACCGCGTCCTGGACGCCGCGCGCGCGCTCGGCATCCGCGCCTTGGTCTACGACTATGCGCCGGTGCCGCTGGGCCTGGATGGAGAGTTGATCACGCCGTCGGTCTTCGTCCAACGCAATGCGCCGGCCGACATGCAGCAGGTGTGGTGCGAACGCGGTTACTACCAGCACGACCCGGTGCAGCAGCGTGCCTGTCGCCGCAGCGCGCCGTTCCTGTGGTCGTATCGGCCGCTGCCGCCAGACCCACGCCGCGAATACCTGGGCGACCTGCATCGCCCGGTCACCCGCTACCTGTGCGAGCGCGGCATGGGCGCCGGCCTGACCGTGCCGCTGCACTTGCCCGGCGGCGCGCTGGCCACCTTCACCGGCGTGGTCGATGGCGAGCTGCCGCCGGAGACGGCGCTGCAGCAGGCCGCGCGCAGCCAGGGCGCATTCCTGCTGCTCGCGCATGCCTTCCAGGCGCGTGCCCAGGACCTGCTCGACGCGCGCCAGCGCCGCTGCGCGCAGGTCGCGCTGACCCGGCGCGAACGCGAATGCCTGCAACACTCCGCGCGCGGCCTCACCGCCAAGGCCATCGCCGCAGCGCTCAACCGCTCGGTGGCCACGGTCAACCTGCATCTGAACTCGGCGGCGCGCAAGCTGGGCGCGCGCAATCGGGTGGACGCGGTGGTGCGCGGCCTGCATTACCGGCTGCTGGAGCCCTAGGCCCCGTCGATCGTTGCGCTGCGTGCCGCTGCGGTCCGCATGCGCACGGCTTGCGCGAAGCCGACGGCGACCAGGCAAAAACCTCGCATTTCTGCCAGTGCCGCGCATGCCGGCGACCGGCTAGGCTGCGGCTCCGCACGCAGCGAAGAACACGCCATGCAGGTTCGAGAAGGCTACGCCGACTTCCGGGGACATCGCACCTGGTACCGCATCACCGGCGCACTGGACAGCGGCCTGCTGCCGCTGGTGGTCGTCCATGGCGGCCCGGGCTGCACCCACGACTACGTGGACAGCTTCAAGGACCTGGCGGCAAGCGGCCGCGCCGTGGTGCATTACGACCAGTTGGGCAATGGCCGTTCCACCCATCTGCCCGACGCCGGTCCCGGCTTCTGGACCGTGCAGCTGTTCCTGGACGAACTGGACAACCTGCTGCGGCACCTGGGTATCGCCGACTACGCGCTGCTCGGCCAGTCCTGGGGCGGCATGCTCGGCGCCGAGCATGCGGTGCGGCGTCCGCCAGGGTTGCGCGCGCTGGTCATCGCCAACTCGCCGGCCTCGATGCCGTTGTGGCGCGCCGCCGCGCTGCGCCTGCGCGCCGCATTGCCCGAGCCGGTGCGCGCGGCCCTGGACCGCCACGAGGCCGACGGCCGCCTGGACCATCCGGACTACCGCGCCGCCTCCGACGTGTTCTACGCGCAGCACGTATGCCGGGTGCAACCGATACCGGAAGAAGTGGCGCGCACCTTCGCCGCGATCGAGGCCGACCCGACCGTCTACCACGCCATGAACGGCCCCACCGAATTCCATGTCATCGGCAGCCTGCGCGAGTGGAGCATCGTCGAGCGCCTGCCGGCGATCGACGTGCCGACCCTGTTGCTGTCCGGCCGCCACGACGAGGCCACGCCGGACACCGTGCAACCCTACGCGGACATGATCCCGGACGTGCGCTGGCACCTGTTCGAACACTCCAGCCATATGCCGCATGTGGAAGAGCGTGCGGCGTGCATGCAGGTGGTGGCTGCGTTTTTGGCCGAGCACGATCGGTAGGGCGCGAAGCCAGCACGTCGGCCAGTGGAGGACGGGCGGCTGCGGGGCGCTGGACGAGGCTGGCGAGAAGCTCGCGTCAGTATCGTGATGCAACCACGGCGGAAAAGGCCGCGCGTGGCCAGGGATTGCCGTAGCGGTTATACCTATTGGGAAGGCACGTCCTGCGTCACGCAAACAACTCCACAGCGGCATCGCTCCACGCATGCCCATGCACTCCCCATGGGCTGTTTTCCTGCGGGGGCGGGAATTCGGTCCGGCAGTAACCGCGCTTCGCTTCGAAATCGAAGACTGCATGCGGGTAGCCATTGATCAGCAGCACGACCTTTCTGCTGTCCTGGGACCAGCCGATCTTTACCTCGGAGGTTTTCTCTTTGTCGGCGACGTTTGCGGCGTTGTAGATGTGCAGCGCGTCCTGGATCGGGTTGTCGTCCGCCGACGGGTCGACTGCATAGAAGTAGCCGGTGTCGCCATCGTCCTCGAAGACGGCGACGAACGGCTCCTGAGGCGCTTGCGCCTCGACGACCAGGGCCGTGCCGACGCTCAATTCGCTTTCGGCGGTGATGGTGATTGGCATGTTCGTTCGCTCATGGTGGACAGTGCGCGTCGCTGCCCGGTGCCTGGCTGGTCGCTAGACCACCGGTCCTCCACGACCGGGGCCGTCCTGATTGCGCTGCGTCGCTTCCTGCGCAAGCTGCTGCTCCTGGCGCTGGTTGAACGCCAGCGATTGCTGCGACGTGTCCTGCAGCGAGGGGGCGGGTTCGCTGGTGTTGACCGACGCCCGGAATCCTGGCGTGGTCCCCGTCACCCATAACGTGTCTCCTGCGAGCCGAACGCTATCGATCTTGCTGGCGTCGGTCATGCCTTCCTTCTTGCTCAGCAGCATGGCCTGCGCCACATGCGCATCGGAGACTTGCGCAGGTGCGTCACCTCTGAGCTTCGCGAAGATCGCCTGGTCGGTCGCAGGCAAGTGCTCGAGGGGAGAGCTCTTCCCGTCGCTGTGCGCGGTTGCCGGCACAGTACTGGCAACGGCTGCCACCGGCGAATCGCTCTTCGGCAGCGACGCGTGCGGTCCATGCTCCGGTTGTTTCGGTTCGCGTTGATCGGTCTGGCTTTGGCCTTGCAGCGCCGGCTTCTCTGCCTGCTTGATCTCTTCCGCGGTCGTGATCGCCTTGGGCACCATCCTGCTTTCGGACAGGAAACCGTCGCGGCCATCGTCCATCATCGTCACGATCGCGCTGTTCGGCCCTGGGCGGCCGGTCTTCGGGTCGGGCTGCAGCGTCAGGGAGTACGGCTTGCCGGCGTCCAGGCCCTCGCGGGTATGACTGCGAGCGACGGCGGCCGTGGCGGCGTCGATCTCCGCTTCGGTGCGTGCGATGCCGGCGCCGGCATAGGCCGCGGCCACCATGCCCCGCATCGGCATGGCTTTGGGCAACGTCGGATTGGCGAGCGCTTCCGCGGCCATGGCCGAATATTCCTGCAACCCGGCCTGCTGGCTTCGGTGTACCTCGTTCAACTCGTCGCGGACGTTGCCCTGCGCCTGATTGGTGCCGTAGATCCTGCCCGGAGTGGTCCACTCGCCATTCGCGCCGCGCGTATAGGTGTGGCCATCGGACGCCTTCAGCGTGTCGGTCTGCGCGCTGGCGTTTTTCACCGCGGCGGGCGCTTCGCCGAGTTGGTGCCAGCCGAACTGGTTGTAGGCCACCTGGTAGCGGCCGGCGATCGCGGCCGGCGTGTTGGCCGCGTTCTGGGCGACGATCAATTTCGAGGCCTGGTCCAGTTCGGCCGCCCGCTGCGGCGTGGCGGTTTCGCCATGGGTGACCTTCATGCCGTGCTCGATGTAGTGATCGACCACCGTGCGGGACCAGGCATGGGTCTGCGGGTCGCGCGTCCAGTTTCCTTCCCCATCCAGGCTCCGCGCCTCGCCTTTGCCGGGAGGGATCGAATAGGGGTTCTGCGGTTCCGACAGATTCGCCAGCCCCAGTTCGTAGGACGCATTGGCCGACTTGTAGTTCAGCTCGTTCGCCAGCACGTCTCCGGCCACGTACCTGGCCTTGCTGTAGGTGGCGGCGCCGCTTTCCGGCGATGTCGTGGTGGTGGCCTTGATCTGCTGCGTTTCCGCCACCCGCGACCAGGTGCCTTTCGGATCGTTGGGATCGCGGCTCCATTCGTTGCCGTCCCGGTCCTTCTGGGTGAAGACCCGGTCGATGTCCTTCTGTTGCGCCCATTTTTCGCCGAGGAACGCACCGCCGACGCCACCCACCACGCCTCCGATTCCCGAGGTGATCAGGGCGCCTGGCCCGCTCGGCGAGCCTCCCGCCAGGCCATATCCGGCACCGGCCAGAAAGCCGACGGCGATGCCGCCGCCGATGCCGCCCACGTTGCGGCCGATGAAATGGGTTTTCGCCGATTCGGCGCCTGTCGCATTGCCCTGCGCTTCGAGCTTCACCACTTGATGGCCGGTGGAGGCGAAGTCATACGCCAGCGCGGCCACTGCGACCACGGTGCCGCCCTTCGCCATCATGCCGGGGCGCAGGCCCTTGGACGCCGCCACGGCTTCGCCGGTGATGGCCGCTTCGCCCACTGTCGCCGCAGGTGCGCTGAATCCGGTGGGCGCGCGAGTCAGGCCTGCGCTTGCCAGTTCGGCAGCGGGAGAGAACTTGGTGGCGTCTGCACCGAGGGTGGCGGCCGCTTCCTGCGAGAGCGAGACCTTGGTGATCTTCGAGTTCAGGTCGGCGGGCGACACGAAAATGCCCTTGGGCACCGCCTCGATGAACTGCGCCTGCACCTTGGGCAGCACGGCATCGGCGCCACCCTGGGCGTAGAGCGCCTTCAGTTCGCTTACCGGCTGCCCGCCGAGGGTCCTGACGTTGGGGTTCTCCAATACGGCAGGGAGTTCCACCTTGCCGAACACACGCTCGATGTTGGCGTTGGTGGCGACGACCTTTATGTCGCCGCGCAGCGAGCCTGCGAATTCGTTGGAGGCTTCGCCCCAAAGGGATCCCTCAAGCGAAGTTGCACTTCTGGCGACAGCCTTTGGATTGCCATACAGGAAGTCATCAGTAGAAAGCTTGGCCTGATCAAGGCTTTGGCCTTGTCCTTTGAATATGCGCGTTGCCGCATCTTTGATGGCGACTACGGCGTCCTTGTCGCTAAGAAATTGTGCTCTTGGCGTGTTGTTGATGATGGGCTCGCCTGTCTTGCTCGCAAGTTCTTTGGCGATCACCTCAGAAGATACTTCTCCGACCGGGCGGCTATAGAGGATGCCTCCTTCGCCTGTGGCTTTGGCTGGGTACTGACGTGCGATCGCTTGGATTTCCTCAAGCGACTGCGCTTTTCTGATCTGCTCGATCTGTTTGGAATAGTCGTCGCTCATGTCGCAGCTCCGCTATACGCGACTAGAATCCATCCATCCCTGAAGAGGACCTGGCCCATGAAATGGGCGTCTGGATACTCATTAAGGACGGATGGCCTAATTGGATAGTGAAGGCCGGCAGCGATCAGTTGAGTTATCAGTTTCTGAATAGTGGCTGCTTCTGCTGCAGTGAAGATCCGACATGCACCTGGCATCGGCATTCCGATGTCGCCGTCGCGACCATAGCCAAATGACACTATTTCAATGTTGTAGTCATTGCCGTTGGGCAGAAAGGTATCTCGAATTTCACCAAAGTACTCTTCGCCATCTACCTCGACGGCGAATGTCTCATGACCTTGTTCATCCATGATGCCGCGCACGCCGCCTGAAAATCTGGCGCGTCCCTCCGGGAATTGCAGCCAATCGAAGGTGGGGTGGTTGGATAAGTCCATGCCTAGTGTTCCATGTTGGGTCATCGGAAATTACAGCCTTGTAAGCGGGCTTCCAGTTGCCAGGTCCGATCAGGCGATTCGCTTTGTTGCCTGGCTTGCCAAGCTCTACTCTACGACTCCGCGACAACTTATGCCATTACGGTGGAATTTCAAGAAAGACGCTGGTGATTGCGGTCAGGTGGCATCATCCGCGGCTAACGCCCACCCATTCCTGAAGTTGACGGCGCCCATGAAGTGAGCGCTTGAGTATTCGGTCAACAGAGACGGCCTATCCGAAAACTGAGTGCCAGCAGCGATCAGTTGAACAATCAGTGTCCGAATGGTGTCGATCTGCGATTGCGAGAAGATCTGGCACCCATCATGCATCGGCATTCCCAGATGTGTTTTACTGCCGTAGCCAAAGGAAACTACTTCGATGTTGTAGTCATTGTTGTTGGGTAAGAAGGCCGACTGGATTTCTCCAAAGAATTCATCGCCATCCACTTCGACAGCGAACGTCTCGTGTCCAAGCTCGTCAACGCCGCGGACCAGGCCTGAGAACCTGGCGCGTCCCTCCGGGAACTGCAGCCAATCGAAAGTGGAGTGGTCACGTAAGTCCATGCTTATTGCTCCCTGTCGGTCGGAAATTTCGACGTCCTGATCGGATTGTCCAGCAGCGATACCAGATCACGCAATCGTAGAGACGGGAAGCGGCCCGCGCGCATCGCCACTTCGCCGCAGCTTAATGGCAGCACTCAGTCGGCGAACCGGTAGGACAGCGTCAACTGCGCCGACGCCGGCGTGCTCGGCGTCAGCGTGTAGTTGAAGACGCCGGCCGAGCCGCCCGTGTAGTACTTGCGGTCGAAGACATTGAGCAGATTGAGCTGTGCGGTCCACGGCCCGCGCGTGTAGGACAGCATCGCGTCGGTCCGGGTATAGGCCGACAGCTGGAAGGTGTTGGGCAGCGTGGCCTCGCGCGCACCGACGTAGTAAACGCCGGCACCGATCTTCAGCCCGGGCAGCGCGCTGAACGCGTACGTGCTCCACACGCTGCCACTGTGCCGCGGCACGTTCGACAGCGTATCGCCGACCGGCAGGTCGGTGTCGCGTTCGACCTTGGCATCCGTATAGGCATAGCTGGCGATCACCTTCCAGCCGGGCAGGATCGTGCCGGCCACGTCCAGTTCCGCGCCGCGGCTGCGCTGCCTGCCGTGGAGCACCTGCCGCAGCGGATTGCTCGGATCGCTGGTCAGGATGTTGGCAAGGTCCAGGTTGAACAGGGCCAGGCTGGCATCGAGCCGATCTTCGACCAGCGCCTGTTTCACACCGACCTCGAACTGCTCGGCAATCTGCGCATCGTAGGTGATGCTGCCGCCGCTGTGGCCCACGTTGGGCGAGTAACTGCGGCTCCAGTCGGTGAACAGCGATGTGCCTGCGGTTGGCTGCCAGGTCACGCCCACACGCGGGGAGAATGCCGTCTGCTGCCCACGCCCGGTGACCGCGCCACGTTCGATGGCGGTGTTGACGAAGCGGTCCACGCGCAGCCCGAGCATGGCCTTGAGCTGCGGCCGCAGCTCGATCAGATCCTGGAAATAGACGCCGTAGTCCTTGCCTTGGCCCTGGTGCGATTCCAGCGAGCCGCCGGCAACCGGCGGGGAGACGTACGCGGGATCGAACAGGTCGATGTCCATCGTATAGACATCGGACCCATTGCCGCCCTGCTGCAGGTAGCCGTAGTCGACGCCGGTCAGGATCTGGTGGCGCATGCCGGCGACGCGGACATCACCGGCCAGCTCGGCACGCCCGCTGTATTGCCGGGAATCTTCGTCGGCATTGGCATACACCGAATACGCCAGCAGGTTGCCCGATGGCGTGGTGCTGTCGGGGAATGACTGGGTCGAGCGCTGGCTGGCCGAGACATACTGCCCGCCCAGGCGCAGCGTCCAGTCGGCCGACAGAGCGTGTGAGAACAGCAGCGTCGCCGCACGGGTGTCGTTGCGGCCGTAGTCCCCGGACACCGCGTCGTCGACGCCATCGCGCAGGCCGAAATAGCGCGTGCGCGACAGGCTGCGATAGGCCGCGATCGCGGGAATCCCGAAATCGAAGCCATCGCGGCGCAGATGGTTGAACTCGGTCAGCAGGGTCAGCGACGTGCCCGCGTGGTTGTCCCAGGTCACGGCCGGCGCGATCGACCACGATGCGTAGCCGCCGTTGTCGCGGAAGGTGTCGTTCTTCTCGACGGCACCGTTGAGGCGCAGGCTGACATCGCCGCTCACGGCGCGGTTGAGGTCCAACGTGGTGCGGCGCAGGCCGTCGCTGCCCAGCGTCTGGCCGATCTCGCCGGAATCGTCCTGCTGCGGCCGCTTGGACACCATATTGACGTAGCCGCCGACCGAACCGATGCCGCCGTACAGCGCGCCCGCCGGTCCCTTGAAGACCTCCACTTGCTCGATGTTCTGCACATCGCGGAACGCGTAATAGCCATAGTTGCGGAAGCCATCGCGCAGCCCGTTGCTTTCGCTGAAGCCGCGGATGTTGAAGAACGTGGCGCCGTTGCCGCCGTAGCTGGCCTCGGCGTGCACGCCGCTGACGTTGTCCACCAACTGTTCGGTCCGTGTCACGCCGCGGTCCTGCAGCACTTCAAAGGGCACCACCTGGATCGATGCCGGGTAATCGGCCAGCGCGATGTCGGCCTGGGTGGTGCTGTTCGCCCTGTCGGCGGCGTAATCGCCAATCACCTGCACGGCAGGCAGCTGCGTGGTGGTTTGGGCAAGGGCGTGGTGCGCGGCTCCGGCCATCAGGAGGCCAGCCAATGTCTTGTTCATGATGTTGTTGGATCCCGTGTCGAAGTACTACCTGCCGGGGTAGGGCGCACGCAGAAGAAACGTCATCCGCGAGGAGCGCCGTCCATCCTTGGCAAGCGGCATGCGCAATGCCCGGTGCAACGGCACCGCGGCATCGGCGTTAACGCATCAGGTCACTCCGCATCCAAGTCGCCGCTGTGGACGGCGATTCCCGTGTGTCGACACAGAGATAGCTAGCGCAGCAGCGCATGCCGGACCGCGAAAGCGGACCAATACGCAGCCGCAGTCGGCTCATCCGCGACGACGGAACAGGAAATGCGAAGACGGATCGCTGGCCGCCCGGATCACACCAGGCGCCGCCAGCGGGATCAGGCCGGCAGGGCGTCCGGCGGGCCGCGTGCGCCGTGGGCGGGCCAAGCGCTTGTCGCACGCGGCATCCTCTGCACTGTCGGCAGGCGCATCGCTGCGTGCAGCAGCAAAGGCAGCACCAACAACGCCAGCACGAAGGGCAGCAGGTTGGTCGCAAGCACGCAGTAGTCGCAGGCCATGCCGTCGTGGTGATCCGCCGGCATGGCCGCGGCGTTGCCGTGGTCCATGTCAGGCATCGCCAAGTTCATCGACATCGCATGCGTAGCGTGCGCCGACGCCATGACCGCGCCCAGGTCGAGTTGCTGCATGCCGCGGCTGGTGCACAGCGCGGTCAGCTGGCCCAACGGATCCGTATTCGACTGCACCCAGCGGCTGACCGCCGGCGCAATGGCCATCAGCAGCGCACCCATCAAGGCGAGCCGGTGCATGACCTGCAGGAAGCGGCGTTGGCGCAGCATGGTGCTTAGTCTAGACCATGGTGCAGGGGCGCGTTGCTCCGCGCCCGATGCGCTGGCGTTCCACTCGGCCGCGCGTGGGCGCTTATCGCCGCAGGTAGCCGTTGATGGGGGCGACTGCCGGCCGTGGCGTGGCGTTGGAGGTGCCGCGTGCCTGCTTTTTGTCTGCCTAAGCCGGCGATCAGCAACCCCTATGCCCAGCGCTCGAACGAGTGCTCTAATGCCGCAGTCGCCATCGGTTTACCGTCCTGGAGCAAATGCCTTGAACGCCCATCGATTTTTTGTCGCCGCGTTGTCCGCTTGTCTGACCACGTTGCCCGCGCTCGCTGCCGCCGCGCCGCAGACGCCCGCAGCCCCGGCGAAGGTGATGATGCTTGGCTCGTTCCACTTCGAAAATCCGGGGCGGGACATGGTGAAGTTCAAGGTCTCCGACGTCATGTCGAAAGACAATCAGGCCTACCTCGCAGGCCTTGCCACGCGGCTCGCCGCGTTCCGCCCCACCGACGTGCTGGTGGAATGCGAGCCGTCCGAGCAGGCGAAATACGACGCCGCTTTTGCCCGCTATCGCGACGGGCAGTCGACCTTGCCGGCCAACGAAATCCACCAGATCGGCTTTCGCGTGGCCAAAGTCGCAGGGATTGCGAGAGTGACCTGCTTCGACGAGGGCCAAGTCGGCTGGGAATCCGATCCGATGTTCGATTACATCAAGGCGCACGACCCGGCGATGCAGGCGACGATAGATGCCACGTTCAAGACGCTTTCCGCGCGCGCCGACCGCGAGCAATCGACGTTGCCGCTGTCCGAGCTGCTGCGCCTGACGAACGATCCCGCGCGCGATCGTGAAAACAAGAATCTCTACATCAGCACCAATGCCGTGGATGCCGGTGGCAGCTTTGCCGGTGCCGACGCCGCGGCCAGTTGGTGGCACCGCAATTTCCGCATGTATGCCAATGTGCAGAAGGCCGCTCAACCCGGCCACCGCGTGCTGGTGATCGCTGGATCCGGTCACACGGCGATCCTCAAGGACCTGTTGGCGATCGACATGCAGCGCACTGCCGAGGATGTGAACGGGTATCTGGCGCCGTAAGCCGACCTGACGTCAAGGGCAACAGCGGGACTCAACAACGGGCCCCGTTGATCGGTGCGGTAACCGTGAGGATGCGCCATGCGCGCGCTTTTGCAAACCAAAGCCGCTGCACAATGTTGATTGCCAAGAACTAAAGCCAGGTAACCGTCAGAATCTGCGCCCTGTCTTCCCAGTTTCATGCCCGACACCGACCACGCCGACCTCCAGCCATGACCAAACTTCTGATCCTCAGTGTAAGCGCCGGCAATGGCCACGTGCGCGCAGCACAGGCGCTTGCCGCCGCCGCAAACGCGCTCGCTCCCCCGTGCACGGCTGTACATATCGACACCATGGCCAATGTGTCAGGGGCGTTCCGCAGGATCTACACCGATTGGTACATCCAACTCGTGAATCGCGCGCCCGAACTTTGGTCGTATCTGCATCAGCGTAGCGACGTCACGCCGCATCACGCGGCGTCGCAGCGCCTGCGCCGTGGCATCGAGCGGCTGAGCACCGGCGCGCTGCTGCGCGAGATTCGAAACGCGAAGCCCGATGCCGTGATTTGCACCCACTTCCTGCCGGCCGAGTTGCTGATGCGCGAACGCAGAAACGCGCGCCTCGACTACCCCGTCTGGTTGCAGATCACCGACTACGACCTGCACAACATGTGGCTCGTTCCCGAGATGACCGGCTACCTGGCAGCGAACGAAGAGGTCGCGTTCCGGCTTCGCGCACGCGGCATTCCCGCCGACCGTGTGCACGTCACAGGAATTCCGGTGATGCCGGCATTCTCGAAGCCCGACGCGCCGACGCTGGACCGCGATGCGTGCGCGGCCGCCGTGGGGTTGGATTCATCGCGCTCCACACTGCTGATGGCGTCAGGCGGTGCTGGCGTCGGCGATCTTGCGAGCATGGTCGAACGTGCGTTGGGCATGGCAAGCGATTTCCAGGTCATCGCCGTGGCGGGCCGCAACGCCGAAACGCACGCCAGACTGGCGGCGCTGGCGCTGCGCCATCCGGGCCGGATGATCGCTGTGGGCTTCACCGACGAGATGCACAAGCTCATGGCCGCGGCCGATTTGGTCGTCACCAAGCCCGGTGGCCTCACCGTGTCCGAATGCCTGGCGCTGGGCAAGCCGATGCTGCTGATCTCGCCGATCCCTGGCCAAGAAGAACACAACGCCGGCTTCCTGATGGAAGAAGGCGCAGCATGGCTGGCCTACGATGCCATTGGCCTTGACTACAAGGTCGAACGGCTGATGGCCGATCGGCCGAAATTGCGAACCATGGCCGCGTGCAGCCGTGCGCTTGGCAAGCCCCAGGCCGCAGCGACGGTGCTTCAACGTGTGCTGCAGAGTGTGCCCGCATGATGCGGGCGGCAGATTAGAGCGCCTATCCGCTGCATGCTGGTCCACTTGCGTGGGTGCTTGTGATGGCGTTCTATCGAGCTGACACGTAGCGGGCTTGGCTCGAATGAATTATTAAGCGAGCTACGTATCCAATGACACATGAGATGGACACCCGTTGATGAAATAACAGGTGAATATATGCCCGGAATTGTCGGTGAGGCACTCAAAGGAGATGTCCCAAGGTTGAGTCTCAACTCCATGGAGCGGGACGCCCACGCCGCAGAGTCGAAGTGCCGAGCGCCATTGTGCCGGAAAGGGCCTCCCGAAGAACTGCTCATATCTAGGGACAATTAGCTCGGCTACCTGTGAAAAGGCCATGTCGGGGTTGAGAGTAATTTTTCTGAAGAAGTCGACCTGCGGCTCTGTAGGAGGGGTGTCATCCAGAGCGTCGATTGATACTGAGATGTCATCGTTTTCGTATGCGTCATGCATCCAGTAAAAGCTTTTCCTGCCTCTTTTTTCTAGAGTGATAAGCCCGAAGATAGGATGGTCGAGCTTGATGGGTCTATGCCAGAGAAAGTCTAGAAGTGACATGAGCGCTTAACGCCTGAGTTGATTTGGTCTGTCTGGCACGGAAAACACATGCTGCGACATCCCCGGCGGGACATGGCGGTGTCGCCAGCATAGTAGAAGAAAGTTTACTGCGCCCATGTTTTTCATGGTGGGATCGGCATCTTTGTTATGCTTTTAATATCCAAGAGCTATCGCAACCTTGTATGCTGCGTAACCACCGGCGAGATAGCTAATTACGAACGATAGAGATTTTATTCTTCCAATATGATTCCAAAGTATTCCGGCTATGTTGAGCATGGCAAATAAATTTCCCAAATGGAGGATTGCTGCCAGGGCGCCAAGTGCCAGCAAGCTCTCCGGAATATGCTGCGCGGGCGGGAATATCATTAGAAATTGAAAGCCAAGCAGGACGCCCACCGAGACTCTGGGTAAGGAGAATATTGTCTGTGAAGCAAACCGGCTGAGCCAGTCGCCATCGGTCTTGGCGAGAAAAAATGGATTCAATAGGCTTGCATCTTCAGTCAGTGTCGCAATCAATTTGCTTGGTTCCTGGCTGGCTTTGATTTTTTTATCGATGACCAACGCGAGGCGGCATACGTGCAACATCAATAGTCCATTGAACATGAGTAATAGATAGACACCTGCTACTCTCGGAAGCTTTGCGCCTGCCAGGGGAATGTCTTCAGAAATAACAGTGGCAGCAGCAATGAGTGTAAGCAAAATTGGCAGTGGAATCGTCAATGTCTTGATGAACGAATCAAGCAGGTTCTTGAGGTCGGTCTGATCTTGCGCTTTCGACGCATTCATATGTCACCTCATGGTTCGCCAGTTTTACCGTTCGATCTGAAGCGACGCCGTAGCCGGCGTACATCCCTTGCACAGGTTCTCGATGTTGCCCGATGGGGTAGATCGTTTGAATGCGCTGACTCTGATCCGATCCCATGGCGGAGGATCGCACGTGCTATGCCACACCTGCTGGATATGGCCGGTGTTGCTCAGCATAGCGTATAGCGAGGCAACGACCGGCTGGCCATCGCCGTACAGGCTTACGTGTTGGTGACTAATCGTGTGCGCAGGGCAGTGACCGCTTCCCTGTGGCCGTCGAGCGCCAGCTCCGCCGTCATTTCGCACCGCTGCACGCATAGACAGGCTGCCGAAGCTTAGGCTGACAGGTGAGGAAAGTTCACTCGGGCACCTGTTTTCCCGGTTTTGCTTGCTGGAAGCTCTTGCGTGCTGTCACGGCGCCATAGCCTCGCCGCGCGCACATTTCGGAGCGTCGGCCAGCGTGCGTGACATCTCGATGGTGCGATACGACTCGCCCCATTCGCGCAGGCTGATCAGGACCGGCGCGAGGGATTTGCCAAGCGGGGTGAGCGTGTATTCGACCTTGGGCGGTACCTGCGGATAGACGTGCCGCACGATGACGCCGTCCTCCTCGAGCTCGCGCAATTGCAACGTCAGCATGCGCTGCGTGGCATTCGGAATCAGGCGCGTCAGTTCCATGAAGCGCTTCTTCCCAGAGAGCAGGTGGAACAGGATCACGGGCTTCCAGACCCCGCCGATCACGGAAAGCGTGACTTCGACCGCGCAGCCGCTCTTGCCGTCCTGACGTTTCAGACGCATGGTTTGTACCTACAAAAATGATAGTACCAGTGGAAATTGTACGTTCTTGCGATGCAAGAGGTACCTGCTGACAATGCCTGCAACGCGGCTGCGCTGCAAATGGTGCAGCGCTGCCTCTCGCCACTTTTCCACCAAGGATGCCCTGCTCATGAAAGCCATCACCCTGCGCCAGCCCGCTGGCCTGGACAACCTCCGCCTCGTCGATCTGCCCGACCCCGGCCAACCGGGCGCCGGCGAAATCCGCGTGCGCGTGCATGCCAGCTCGCTCAACTTCCACGATCTGGGCGTGGTGACCGGCCGCATGCCCAGCGCCGACGGCCGCATCCCGATGTCCGACGGCGCCGGCGTGGTGGAGGCGGTGGGCGAAGGCGTGGACGAGTTCGCCGTGGGCGATGCAGTCGTCTCGACGTTCTTCCCGACATGGCTGGAGGGCGGGCCGACGATCGCCGATTTCGCAACCGTGCCCGGCGACGGTGTCGACGGCTATGCGCGCGAATACGTCGTTCGCCCGGCGCAGTGGTTCACGCATGCGCCGCGCGCCTACAGCCACGGTGAGGCGGCGACGCTGACCACCGCCGGGCTCACTGCGTGGCGGGCGCTGGTGGTGGACGCGCGCCTGAAGGCCGGCGACACCGTGCTGGTGCTCGGCACGGGCGGCGTGTCGATCTTCGCGCTGCAGTTCGCCAAGTGCATGGGCGCCACCGTGATCACAACGTCATCCTCCGACGAGAAGCTGGCGCGTGCGCAGGCACTGGGCGCCGATTTCACGATCAACTACCGGCGCGATACCAATTGGGCGGCCAAGGTGCTCGACTACACGAACGGCCGTGGCGTCGACAACGTGATCGAAGTGGGTGGACCCGACACGCTGGGGCAATCCATCCAGGCATGCCGCATCGGCGGCCATATCGCCTTGATCGGCGTGCTGACCGGCATTGCCGGCCAGGTGCCGACGGTGGCGCTGATGCAACGCCACCAGACCCTGCAGGGCTTGATCGTCGGCAGCCGCAGCCACCAGCGCGACATGGTGCGCGCCATCGACGCAACCGGCATCAAGCCGGTGGTCGACCAGACATTCGCGCTGGAAGACATCGCCGATGCGTTTGCGCAGCAGGCGGCGGGTAAGCATTTCGGGAAGCTGTGCTTGGCGTTTTAGGGAAGAGAACGGGAGCAAGTGCACTTTGCCCCTGTTTTTGAATACGAGCCGTTGGGCGCCATCTCAGCGATCCTCTGATGCGTGGTGGGCGAAGGCCGTGTCAGTCCTTGCAGGCTACGCTCATCACCAGTTCGCCGTCGCGCACCTGCACGCGCAGCGTGCTGCCGATGGTGAAGCCCAGTGCCTCCATCCAGCGGCCGCCCAGACGCAGCGCGGGCATGCGCTTGCCGCTGGCGGAGTGGCCGCAACCGACGGTGCAGGTCTGCGGCGGGCGCGGGCGGCGGCGCGCGCGTGGCGGTTGGGCCAGCTCGGCGGCCATGGCGGCCGCGGCGTCTTCAATCGACATCATCGGTGTGAACGGTGGCTCGGTGTAACGAAGGAATCCGGCCGGATCGGGCGCAGGTTTGGGCTGCAGCTGGCGCGCTGCACGTGTGCGTGCAGGCGGGGCGCGCTCGTGATGCGTGTGGTGGAAAGGAGGCTAGACTAAGCAAAAGCCAATGGACGGGTTATGGACATTCAGCCCCCAAGGAGGCCGAGCTTGCGCGTGCTGATTCGCAGTGTTGTTTCCATGGTTGTGTCGTTGGGCCTTTTGGCCTGTACGCAAACGCCAGCGGATGCCAAACGACCACAGGAGAAAAGCATGGACGAAATCTCACGCAGTGCGGCCGAGTTGCGCGCCGAGCAGGACAAGGCTGCGGCGAGCGCGGATCGGGCTGCCGATGCAGCCAGTGCAGCCACTAACCCCGTTGTTAGCGCTTCGGACGGCTTTGCCCCTTTGCCGCAAGGTCCGGAGCTGACGCCGAGCGCCTTGCTTCAAGCCATTGCTCAGGTGGCGAAGTCCCTCCAATCCCGGGCCGATATGACGCCGGAAAATGTCGCTCATGTCATGGGGCTGGAGCTTCGACCCGACGCGGAAGGACGGCGGACCGGTGCCCAAGGAACGCTCGGATCAGGCCGCTACGAAATCGCCATTTGGAAGCCTTACGCACGCCATCCCGGGCATACCATCGAGATAAGGATTCGTCCTTCGGACGCTTGCGCGCTTGCATTCAAGCCGCTGCATGACCAGTTGGTCGCGGCCGGGTTCGGCATCAGCAAGAATGCGCCGGGCTTCAAGCCGGAGGCCTACTTCGATCGAGCCGCCGCCGGCAATCTTGGCGTTTACGTCATCGCACGCACTGACCAACGCGAGGCGCCGCGCTGCGTCTCTCTGCTGACCCTGGAAATGGAGCCGCGCGATGGCTGACCAGCGCGATATCGACAGGTTGCTGCAAGGTCTTGAGAAACAGCCGGGCCTTCCACCCGGAGCGGTTCGCGATGTCAGGGAGGCCATCGCTACTTCGCCCTACCTGTCTTCGGTGATGAACCAGGCTATCGACTTGGGGACGCTCCGCCGATTGGAAGTGTCCAACCAACCTCATGAGGGTGGTCATTACGACGCCAAAACGGGCACTGTTAGCATCAATACGGCGATTTTCGAACCGACATATCGTCCGCGCCGGCTGGACATGATCGCCGGGACGTTGGGGCATGAGACCGGACATGCCTTGATGGCGCCTTCGGCCGAGCGCTCGTTACAGACATTCGCTTTCCAGGTCGACACTGCGCTCAAGGAAGGGACGCAGTACGGCGATCCAGTCGTCGACGCCACGGCTGCGTCGAAGGAGTACATTGCGTCTGAAAGGCAGAACGAGGCCTTGGCCGAGTTGGTGAGCATGAATGCCGTGGCGAGCCGCGTTACGACAACGACCGGAGAGGTTAACCGCGACGAGCTGTTGCGCCGGCTGGAGCCGACGACGGCATGTGTAAAGGACGGCGAACTTGCGCCCGGCATTCACCTGGATGAGCGCGGCTTGCAGCGGACCGAAAACAGGATCGCTAGCCCCGCCGTCGAAGCGGTCGCCGTCTGCCATTTCGATAGAAGCGACAACAGCCTCGGAGCGCAGGGCACATCCAATTATTCGGCTTACTACGCAGCCTATGCGGTCAGTGCTGGCGCGGCGATCTGGCGGGAGCGTGCAGCTTCCACGACCCACGCCATGCCACAGTTGGGTTACAACCTGGCAGAGCTTGGGACCGACAAGCCGCAACTGGAAGCGACCGGGCTCAACTTGGGCGGCGAGAGCAAGGCGTTCGGTTTCGTGGATACATCTCACGGCCGGCAGCAGCAAGTTGAAGTGCGCCAGCTGGGGCCGACCCAGCAAAGGCCGGACATAGGGGCAAATTTTTCTGCGCCGGCATCACGTGTTTTGGCGGACCAGCCCGGTCATGCCGACCATGGCACTTACCAGCGAATTCATGAGTGGGTGCAGGGCACCGGTCACTGGAACGAGGAAGAGAGCCGTAACGTGTCGGCGGCGCTATACAAACAGCAGCTCGAAGACCCTCTGTTGAAGCGAGTGGATCGGGTCAGCGGCGGCGTGGGCAAGGACGGCGCCGAGAACGTCTTCGCGGTCTATGCGCCTTTCGGCGACAAGCAGCCGATCTTCCACGCTCGCGTCGATGGGCGCGAGGCGGCCCAGCAGCCTGCGGAGCAGAACCTGGCGCAGGCCGAGCAAATCAGGGTGGAGCAGGTGCGCCAGCAGCAGGTGGAGATGACGCAACAGCAAGCCACGCAACAGCAGGCAGGCCCAAGCCGATCTCTGTAGTCACCGCCTACCGGTGGTCGTGTCCTCGAGCGCTTGCGTGCCCACCTGGTCCAGGATGCCGCGCGCCGCGCGGGCGGCGGTGTAGATGGCCTCGCCCAGCGCGGGCAGCGTGCGCGGATCCAGATAGGGCGCCGTGCCGGCGGCGATGACGTCGCCATGCGCGGCAAGGATGCGGATCAGGCCGTCGAGCGCATCGGCCTGGTCGAGCGTGATGCCGAAGACGAAGCGGTTGGACGCCATCGCAGCGATCCTCCGGTGCGGGGTGGGCGATGGCTGTGTCAGTCTTCGCTGGCGGCCACGCTCACCACCAGTTCGCCGTCGCGCACTTGCACGCGCAGCGTACTGCCGATGGTGAAGCCCAGTGCCTCCATCCAGCGGCCGCCCAGGCGCAGCGCAGGCATGCGCTTGCCGCTGGCGGAGTGGCCGCAGCCGACGGTGCAGGTCTGTGGCGGGCGCGGGCGGCGGGGCGTGCGTGGGGGACGGGCCAGTTCGGCGGCGATGGCGGCCACGGCGTCTTCAACCGACATCATCGGGGTGCACGGTGGCTCGATGTAACGCAAGAAGCCGGCCGGCTCGGGCTCAGGTTTGGGCGGCGGCTGGCGCGCTGCACGTTTGCGGGCAGGCGGGGTGCGCGGGGCGGTGGGGCGGGGTGACGGTTGACGCATGGCATAGCCTCCTTGGCAGACAGAAACCCGCGCCGAACGGCGACGGGATGTCGGGAGGTTAGAAACCGCTCATAGCCGGCGGGCTTATTTCCCCGAAGGGTGTTGTATTCGCCGCCCTCCCGACGCAGTCATCGCGTCGGAGTGTGTCTGCGAACAGGCACAAAAAACCCACCGGTTTGACGGAGGTGGGTGCCGCTATGAGAGGAGTTTCTACGCTCCTTGATGGGATGGTGCTACTGGTTTTTGGGGATGTCAACTAGTTTTTGGCTATAACGGGAAAGGTAATTTTTTAGGTGAATCTGACCTCTTATCTAACTGTTAAGCGCCATCCTTTCGCTTCGCCATCCTTTCGATTGCGGCTTGAACCACCAGCTTGGCAGCCTGTCGACCTTCTTCATTTTGCGACCAAGTTACGCTTTCGCGTGACAGCGCCAAGCCAGCGAGAGTTTCGCTCAGGACGACTTCAATGCCGCGATCTACAAGCTCAGACGCTTCAACGTAGATGTCAGGTCCGCAGCCAAAATGCTTGCGCGCATGATCGAGCTCCACAAGGACAACAATAGCGCCAGAGGCAAGGCGGCAACCAAAGCCGTGGGCCTCGCCCATGCCTGGCTCCTCCCAACTATCCAAGGGAAGCTGTAGTCGCTCAGAGAGTTCAAAGATTGGAGTCTGGATGGTGCAGAGTGGGAACTTGACCAGCAGACTGTCGTCTTTGGAGAGCTTTGATGGTGCCAGCATGATTCTTGATTCTTGATTCTTGATTCTTGATTTTTGAGTTAAGCCTAGACCGTGTAGGGGCTTAGGCTTTAGTGAGTTGTTGGATATGACGCGTCAAAAACTGGGGCGGAGTGACTTCCTCTAAGCACACTCGATGTTACCCGTCGGGGCGGCTTGTTTGGATGCACGAATGGGTAGGTTGCGAAAGGTCAGGCCGACAAGAGAGGAAAGTGCACTCTGACCCCTGTTTTCGATCGGCAAGGGCCCGGACGGGGCGATGCCGCCCGGGCAGTGGCGTTACCTGCTGGTCGGCGAGAAGTTCTGAGCTCCGCGCGTCTTTCGCCACTGGATCCACGCGATCGCGGCGACGAGGAAGACGCTGCACAGGTAACTGCCTTCCGGCCCTTGCGCGCCACCGGTCAGGGTGTCGAGGCCTTGCGGGCGCAGCGCCACCAGCAGCGCCGGCAAGTGCGCATCCATGCCGGTGACGGGCAGTTCGAAGCCGGTCGCGAGCAACCAGTTCCACCCCGCGTGCCAGCCCATCACGCCCCAGATATTGCCGGTCCGCAGCGCCCAGGCGCAGGCGAGCAGCGAGAACAGGAACGTGCCGAGCATGACCCGGGGCGGCTGGTGCGGACTGAAATGCAGGAAGCAGAAAACGAGCGACACCAGCAGCACTGCCACCGCGACATTGGTCTTGCGCGCCACCACCGACAGCATCCAGCCGCGGAAGATGACTTCCTCCACGCTCGCCTGGAACATGAAACTCAATAGCAGCAGACCGATGTGCAGCAGACTGACGGGCGACCGCCAGGCCTGCCCCAAGCCCGCCGCCTGCATGCCGCCAGCCATCCAGATCGCGACTACGACCAGCGCGATTGTGCCGAATCCAACGGCCAGTCCGCGCAGGAAGGTTTTCAGCGGCGCCGGACCGGTCAGCCCGATACTCGCCAGCGAGCGCCCTTCGACGAAGCGTACCCAGGCGAGCACGGCCGCCAGCGTCGGCGCGAAGCCGATCCACAGCAGCGCATACAAGCCAGCGAGGCCGATCGGATCGCCGCGCGGCGTCGACCAATGCTGCGACTGCATCCACCCGTCCAGCGCGATCACCGGCACCGCGTTGAACAGGATCATCAGGATCGGCGTCAGCCAGGCCCAGGGCAGCCAGCCGCGGGCCGGATCGGGCGAATACAGGGCAACGGGGGTCATGCGGGGCTCCAGGTCGACGTGATGGCCGCTGCAAGCTGCCATCCGCGCGGGGGCGTGGCCACCCGTTTGCGACCAAGCCACAGAAGCCGCCGATGAATCACCCGGATCGCCGACGAATTGGCGCTGAGTCGCCGCCCGTGGTGTCCGCTTTGGGTGGCGGTTTCATATGTTCGATGAAACACGAAAATCGGGGTCAGAGTGCACTTATCCCAGCTAAGCATAGGAGGTTACTCGTGGCGGGGCGTTTGGATGCACGACGCTCGTCTTAGCTCAGAGCGGAGAACCGCTCAGGCGACGTCAACCCCCAAAAAATATTTCTCCAGTGTCGCCCAGCATCTTATAGGAAAGTACACTCTGACCCCCGTTTTCGTTTTCAATCGACCCGGACGAGGCAGCTGCCACGCGTCTCAACCTGCAGCGCCAACACGCGTTGGGCAACGACTGTTCTCGTGCGGCCATTGAGCGTTAGCTCGGCCGCCGCCTCGGACCCGCGGCGCGAATGGGTTGGCCGCCAATGGTCAGCCCGGGAGGGGAGGAAGTGCACTCTGACCCCTGTTTTTAGTGCAGCGGTGTAGTCACGCCGCCTGCTTTTTTTCGACAGCCTCTTTGTAGTCATCACCCATCATCAGCTTGTAGTGACCGTAGTGATTGAGGTTGTCGAAGATGCGTCGGAAAACATCGAGGTAAAACCCGTCACTCGCATCACTAGGGGCCATGTAGATGTCGTCATGGACCGCGTGTGAGCCATCATTCGCCCAGGCCAGCAGTGAGTGCGCAGCCAGACGTTCGTCGCCCTCGAAGTCCTTGGCAGCCTTGTCGACATCGACGCCACCAAGAAGCTTGAAGTAGCTTTCGAAAATTCGGCGCATGGTGTTGGGCAGGGTCACCGAATGGCCGTCTGGTTTGCGGATGTCATGCCAGAGCAGTTGGTAGGTGCTTTTAACTGGGTTCACGTTTAGGTATGGGATGAACTCCGTTACACCCCCTTTTTTTCGGCAAACCCAGTGAGCAGTCTTCGGAAGCTGTCCGCCGCCCTTTGCGAAAGTCACTTCCTTGTGGAAGTAGACATTGTGGGTGAGAACCACAATCTGTTTGACAGGGCTTTTCCCCTCGCGTGCCAAGTCGGCCATTTCCCGCACCAGGGCCGACACAATGAACAACACGTCACTGTCGAGGCTGGAGATGGGGTCATCGAGGACAACGACCCGGTCTTCTTCAACGCCAGAGGCTGAGTCACCTGCCAAGGCGAGATGATAGAAATACAGGAAGGTGATGAAGGTCTTCTCTCCCTCACTCAGGCTGTGCTGAGCTTCATCGCCGTTTGCGCGAACGAGGCGGTACGTATGGGATTCTTCCCCGGCTGTAAGCTCGAAGTTGGTGAAGTTGAACGACTTCAACGTCTTGTTTATTTTCTCGACAGTGGGCGCGGTGCTGGTTGATTTCTCCTCGAGCTCGTCGAGCTCCTTCTTCATGATCGCCTGGGCGTCTTTCGAGGTCCGGATTTGGGCCTCCAACGACTCAATGGCCCGACCGACGGTATTGTTGACCTTGTCATACGTGGCCGCATCGTTCTTGAGCTCGACATCGATGAGATATCGCCAGAAGTCTGCTATCAGCCGGTTTTTCTCGTTGGCAAAGTCATCGACTCGGGCGTTGTGCTCGGTAATCCTCGCGTTGACCGTCTCAAGGTACGTCCCGATGTCCGTCACGGCTGCCGCAACGCCGGCAATGTCCACAGAGACACTGGGGGCTTCGGTTTTCCGGGTTATCAGTACTCTGGCCGTTGCCAAGCGCGCATCGACGATGTCACTCAGTCGGCTGATTTCTTGCGGGTCATGGTAAGCCACCGGCTCGTTTGAAAGCGCTTCGAGCACCGTCTTGAGGGCGGATGCCTGCTCGGTGTAATCCATGACCATCCGGTCAAGGTAAGCCTTGTCAGCGGTAAACGAATCATCGAAGAAAGCGGCAAGTTCCCGCTCCAATGTGTCAGGAACCTTCTGTTGGCAAAACGGACAATGCGGGCGGCTCTCTTGAAGGAATCCGACGCCCTTAGATACCCAATCCGAATTCTTCAAACGGGCTATGAGCCCCGCGATGTTCACGTCGCCCTTGCCGACGATTGGCTTTTTGAAAATGGGGGGCGTCTTCGAGAGCTTTGATTCGGGACCCGTCCGGAACCTTGAGCGGGGTGGCCCTCATAGGAGCACCGGCGAAGACGGATTTTGCCCGTGCCTGGAGGTCTTTGAAGTCGCACAGTGCAGCCTTGTTGACCCGACGTTGGTCAAGAAAGCGGCTCATGAAGACCGCACCGCTGGCCCTTGCGCCAGTCATGGCAGGCTCGAACTCCTTTTCGTGCTTGCGTGTCTGTTTCAGGCACGCCTTCTTCAATGCCTCCTTGGCCGCTTCGAGTTCCGCCCGCTTGCCGCCCGTGCCGTCCTCACCGCCGAGGGTTTTGCGGTATTGCTCCTCGCTTTTTTTCTCTTCGGCAATCTTGCTGGCCAGCTCTTCAATTCGCTTTTTAAGTGCGTCGTCATCACTGCCAAGGGTAAAAACGCCCTTGACCCGGGCGTGCTCAGCAAATGTCGCGTCCAAGAAATCCCGGTTGTAAACGACCAGCCGAAGCTGACGCTCCGCATCCCACATCGCCGAGCACGAAGGAAAGGCTTTTGGGTCTTGATTCGCTAGGTAACGCGACAGCGTGGTCTTCCCCGAGCCGTTTGGGCCGTAGACGAAGTTGCAGGCTGCCATGTTTTCAATGGCGACGCCGGCAGGCGGGTAAGTGGCGACAGACGCCAACTTTAGTGATTTGAGCATTGGTTTTTTCTCGTTCCTGTTTCCCGCTGTCGGCCTGATGAAATCCAGTCCCAACTTAAGGACTGTCTGAACAACGCACCCTGATGCTATATCCGCGCTCGATGGCGCTTTTTTGGGTCCGAAGACTAACGGGGTTAAGCTCACTTATCGGTGAGTTGGATGCTTTGCGCGGGTGGTATGCGGGCCTGATGCCAGCGAAGCACTGGTCTCGGCTTGGGCCGTGTAACAGGTGGGGTTCACTTAGGAAGTCAATCTGACCACGTTTCTGGAGCATGTTAGTATGGTTACGAACCCTGCCGGAAACCGTGCTCGATCAGATGCTAGCTCCCTCATGAAGAACGTTGGGATACTTAGGCTCTGACCCCGGTTTTGCTCCGGTTTTGATGGGTCAGTCGGACGAGAGGTTGGGTAGGTTGCCCGGCCAAGCCAAGCCGGCAGTCTCGAAGGCGCTGCGGGCGAGCGTCCGCTTGCTAGCGACCACGCGGTCCTTGACGATGAAGGCCGCTTCCCATGCCTTGATCGCGGCGGAATCTTGAGTGGCGGTAGGCTTGGCGCCGTGGTGCGCCTTCAGATCGTCCCAAGCGGCCTTGTAGGCTCCGTAGGCGGTGCCCGCAGCCTCGGCGAGTTTAGCACCTTCAGTCGCTTCGTACGCCGGATCCAAGGTCTTTCGCACAGAGTCCTGCACCAGTGCGGAAACTGCCTGGCGATTCTCTTGTGCCAGCGCACGGATCCATAGGCCGAGCTGGTTGGGGCGCGTGGTTTCGACTACGGTGACGCGTAGGTTCAGTGGCAGCACGAGACCCGGTTCATCCTTTTTGTCCGGACGTGGAGGCGCAGCGAACCATGGTAGTTTCTGGTTACTAACAAAAAGTTTCTTGATCGCGTCGGTATCGACGGCGGGAAAGATGTGCTCGATGAAAGCTGCGCGCGTGCCCAGGCTGGCGCTACCAGGGGTCAGGAACTCGATCTTCAATGCGACGTCGCGGCGACTGTGCGACTGGAACACCTGCGTGCTTCTTTCTTTGAGGAATTTATCGAATTCCCATTCGACAACGGTGAAGCGAAAAGCGCTCCGGTCGTTCGATGAGGTAAGCTTGAAGACGCCCTTGAGAGTGGCGTCTTTGAACTCTTTATCGCTGCCATTGTGAATAGTAAGAGTGCCATCGCGCACGGCGATGCTGCCGTCTGAGCAATAGAAACCATCCAAGGGCACCACTGCGTCCAGTACCGTTGCTTCTGGCTGGGTACGTGCTGCAGCTGCATCGATCATGCTTTCGACGGCCTTGCCGGCAAGGCCGACGGCGATGTCGGTCAACAGAGCTTTTGCGTCGCTATCGGTTGTGGTATTGCATGCTGAGGAATAGTTAAAATCCGCTTGTAGAACGGGTGCAGGAACTGTCGCCTTCGCAGGGTTGATTGCCGACACCAAGCACAGCACACCGAGCATATACGCGCGCATCAGTTCCCCTTCCTGGTTGCAGGCAGTTTTTGGTTATCCAGCGGATGCCTATGGAACATAAATCAACTACAAAATGGGTGCGGGCGCAAGTGGGTTGGCAGGGCGGAAGAGTATCTCATGTCCGATAGAAGGAGCGATTTCCTCACGTCCTGAGTAGTAGTAGGGTTTAGAGTCCGGGTTGGCCCCTTTTTCTGTTTTGCTGAAAGCTTTCCGCTTGCCACGATTCTTCATGTGACAGCTAATGCCTGGATTAAATCGCGGCGCGAAGCGATTTCGGCTTGGGCGAATTGTTAGGCAGCGGTTGAAAGATATCGGCCACGTATAGATATCTTCGCGTGAGGCTGGCCAGCCATGTGGCCATGAGCAAGAAAGCTGTTGTCGTCGGAGGAACTCCCGTTTAGCTCCAGGACGAACTCCCTGGCGGGGCCAAAAACTGACTGAACAGCGAGGTTCCACTGCTTGATCGTCAGTGTGGAGTTGAACTGCGCACCTTCTTCGCTTTTGCTGCCGGTGTACAGATAGCTGTGGTCGCCACCATTAACCGAGTGGCCTTTGAAGACGGCAATGCCCTCGCCAAAATCATTGGAGTTAGATGAGAAGGTGACGTGGTAGATGCCGTCGAGCATTAGTGAAGCCTCCATGGTTGGTGCGATATCGGGCCGCGCTTTTGTTTCAGATACTAAGAGCTATTCCTGTGGCCTAACGCCTTAATTAAGCCGGTCCGCGAAGCGGATTTGCTTGAATGAATTGTTGGGAGCTACTCTGCAGCCAAGTAAGGAAGGCCCTGACATAGCACCTCAAGAGGGATGATTGAGTTGGGGATAGACTTAAGAAATTCTGGGCTCTTGTTGATGTGTGCCCGGAGCTTGACTGCGTCTTTGGACGTTTGAACGAGAACTGCAAGCGGCTTGGATGGTAGTTTGAAACTGCCCTTGCAGCGCCACTCCCGTTCGTGAACCCAATTTACCCCTGTTCCATCAACAGCTTCTAGCCTCACGACGCGCCATAGCTCGCTTTCGGGAACACCAAGAAGATTGAGCTCTTCGTCTGAAAGGTACATAACAGGCCTACACCCGTTGCTGTATGCGCGTTTCTTTGTCGCGACGACCCCAAACGCCTCATAGCGAGGCTTTTTAGGATCTGTATTGGACTCATTTAGCACGTATTTGAGTGATCCAAGCGGTACATCCATGAAGCAGGCGGCAGGTGAATTGCCTTTGATGTAGCCAGACTTAGTGGTGCTGCCAAATATCTCCCCGGTAGCAAGAATGCTAACCAAATTATCGTAGGCAGTGTATTTGTCGCTCTTCACTGTATTTCTGGTGAGATGGACTAAGAACGGAGACAGATCAGGGCGTTCAAAGAATGGAAGATTATTGTCAGGGAGTGCCATATTCTCTCTCGTGGTGCCTACCGCTATTAAGCAAAAAAATGATGTGTAAATAGATGTGCAGCGCTTATGCCGCTAGCTTTCGGACCAGCACGCTTACCAAATTCGATCTTTCGCCTGTCACGCTGTCGCATAATCTTGCGTCTAACCCCAATGGCCCTTCCCCAGTGCATCCCGCACGAAGTCGACGCTACCACTTGTTGACGACCGTCACAAGTTAAAGGCCGCTCGGCGTAACCGCCGGCGGCCTTAATTTGTAGACAAATTGTTTGACGCTGCGCCATTCGGACTTACTGGATGGCGCGTCCGCGGATAACTCAATTATCCGGCGCACTCCAAACCTGCCCCTTTACCCAGCGCACTTTCGCATCCGCCACGCTATCCAGATCAAACACAATCACGCTGTTCTCGCCCTTCCGCTGCATCGGCGCCGGAAAATACAACGCCCGCTGCGGCCCGATGTTCCAGTGCCGTCCCAGGTTATGCCCGTTGGCCCAGGCGAAACCTTTGCCGAAGGCCTGCATGTCCAGGAAGGTGTCGGTAGGCGTGCCGATCTTGACGGTGCCGCGGTGGAAGGCGGGGCCGTCGATCTTGGCGGTGGTCCAGCCGGTGATCTTGTTTGCGTCGTCCATCGGCAGCGGGAAGGTTTGCCAGCCGGTCAGCGGCTTGCCGTCGAGCAGGATGGGGTCGACCAGGCCGGCGCGGCCGTCGGGCAGGTGGGCGCCGTAGTTGATGCGGCCGCCGTTCTCCACCAGTACGTCCACGGTGTGGGTGCCGGCGGGGATGTCCACGTCCACGGCCACTTGTTGCAGGCGGCGTTCGGCGCTGCCGGCAAGGCTGCGGTCGACGTAGACGCGGGCGTAGTCGCGCACTTCGCCCAGGTACAGGCTGCCCTTGCGCGGGCCGGTGACGGTGGTGCGGTAGAGGATGTAGCCGTAGGCCTGGCCGTAGCGCTCCATCGGCTGCGGGGTGTCGGTGGTGGCGGCCGGCGCGGGCAGGTTGTCCCACAGCGAGGCGGATTCGCGCAGCGGGGTGGCCGGGAGGTCGGCGAAGCGGATCGGCTTGGGCAGGGCGGGCGGCTGCACGCCGGTGACGCGGGCGATGGCGTCGCGGAACAGGGCGAACTTGGGCGTGGGCCGGCCGGCTTCGTCCAGCACGGCGTCGTAGTCGTAGCTGGTGGTCTGCGGGGCGTAGTGGTCGCTGGCGTTCTTCTGGAAGTTGGCGCCGTTCATGAAGCCGAAGCTGGTGCCGCCGACGAACATGTAGAGGTTGGCGGAATGACCCTGGCGCAGGATCCATTCGAATTCGCTGGCCTGTTTGGCGGCGTCGGTGGCGGCGTGTTTCTCGCCCCACTGGTCGAACCAGCCGGCCCAGTATTCGCCCACCATCTGCGGTTGGCCGGGGCGGAACTTGGCTAGGGTATCGAAGGCGCTCTTGGCGTCGCCGGGGCCGAAGTTCACCACGGCCAGGGTGTCGGGCAGGGTGCCGTTGGCCAGCACGTCGGCACCGTCGGCGGTGAACAGCAGGGCTTTGTCGAAGCCGGCCTTGACGAACATGGCGCGGTTGGCCTGCATGTAGACGTGGTCGTCGTCGTAGGAGCCGTATTCGTTCTCGACCTGCACGGCGATGATGGGGCCGCCGTTGTGGTTGAGCTTGGGGGTGACCTGCGCGGCGACGGCGTCGAGGTAGGCCTGGCTGGCGGCGAGGAAGCGCGGGTCCTGGCTGCGCACGCGCATGCCCGGTTCGGCGAACAGCCAGGCGGGGTAGCCGCCGGCTTCCCATTCGGCGCACACGTACGGGCCGGGACGCAGGATGACGTTGAGGCCCTGGGCGGCGGCTTCGTCGATGAAGGCGGCCAGGTCGTTGTTGCCGCTGAAGTCGAACTGGCCCTGGCGCGGTTCGACCAGGTTCCAGAACACGTAGGTCTCCACGGTGTTCAGGCCCATGGCGCGCGCTTTCTGCAGGCGGTCCTTCCAGTAGGCGCGCGGGATGCGCTGGAAGTGGATGGCGCCGGAAATGATCTGATAGGGCTTGCCGTCGCGGGTGAAGTGTTCGCCCTGGGTGGCGAAGACGGGCCAGGGCGTGGTGGCGTGCGTCGGTTGCGCGGATGCCGGGAGGGAGAGCAGGAGCGACAGGGCAAGGGCGGACAGGGAGCGACGCAGCATGTGGGGGTCTCTGGGGGGCGAGGTTGGGCTTTTTTGTAGGAGCGGCTTTAGCCGCGACCGAGTGCTGGCGGAGAGTTTCGGTCGCGGCTGAAGCCGCTCCTACAGGAGGTAGTACGTCTCAAACGAACGAGGGCGGCAGGTCTTCCTTGGCTGCGCCGAAGGCCGGATTCGGCTTCGGGCCCATCTCCAGTTCCAGGGTGCCGCCGGCGGCGAGGTCGGCGTGGCGCAGCCAGCTGCGCGTGTACGGCTTGCCGTTCCAGCGTGCACTTTGGATGTAGACGTTGGCGGCGCTGTTGCCGTGGGCGACGATGCTGAGGGTGCGGCCGTTGCCGACATCGACGTCGGCGCGCTTGAACAGCGGGCTGCCGAGCACGTAGGTGGCGCTGACCGGGTCCACGGCATAGAAGCCCAGCGCGCTGAGCACGAACCAGGCGCTCATCTGTCCGCAGTCCTCGTTGCCCGAAAGGCCATTGCGCGCGTCGTGGTACTGCTCGCGCAGCAGCCGGCGCACCATCGCCTGGGTCTTGTACGGCTGCCCGGCGTAGGCGAACAGGTAGGCCACGTGGTGGCTGGGTTCGTTGCCGTGCGCGTACTGGCCGACCATGCCGTCGATGTCCGGCGGGGCGTCGGCCGGCAGGTCGGAGCTGGTGGAGAACAGTTCGTCGAGCTTGGCGACGAAGCCGTCGCGGCCGCCGAACAGTTCCATGTAGCCGTACAGGTCGTGCTGGTTGAGGAAGGTGGCCTGCCAGGCGTTGGATTCGGTGAAGTCGCGCCATTTCGCCATGTGGCCCATGGCGCGCGGATCGAACGGCGCGGCCCAGTCGCCGTTGCTCAGCCGCGGCTGCACGAAGCCGCTGTTGCGGTTGAACACGTTGCGGTAGTTGCGCGAACGCTCGCGCAGGGCGCTCGCCTCCTTGGTGGCACCGGCGGCCTGTGCCAGGTGTGCCACCGCCCAGTCGTCGTAGGCGTATTCGAGGGTGCGGCTGACCGCTTCGTCCACGGTGTCGCTGGGGATGTAGCCGCGCTTGCGGTAGTCGTCCAGGCCGTGCGTGGTGTCGTCCATGGCGCGCTTGCGGTAGGCCGGCCAGGCGGCAGCGTAGTCGATGCCGGTGAAGCCCTTGACGTGCGCTTCGGCGAGTACCACGGCGGAGTGGTAGCCGATCATGCAGCCGGTTTCCACGCCTTGCAGCGGCCAGATGCCGACGCCGTCCGGACATTCGTTGGCGCCGCGCACCAGGCACTGCACCAGGTCGGGCACGCGTTCGGGCTGCATCAGGGTCAGCAAGGGATGCAGGGCGCGGTAGGTGTCCCACAGCGAGTAGGTGCTGTAGTTGTGGTAGCCGGCAGGGGCCTGGTGCACCTGCAGGTCCATGCCGCGGTAGCGCCCGTCGACGTCGCTGAACAAGGTGGGCGCGAGCAGGCTGTGGTACAGACCGGTGTAGAAGATGCGCTGCTGCGCGTCGTCGTCGCTGTCGATGCGCACCCGCGACAGTTCCTTCTCCCACGCGGCCACCGCGGCGGCGTGCACGCGCGCGAAATCGAAGTCGGGCAGTTCGGCGTCGAGGTTGGCCAGGGCGTTCTCGGCGCTGACCGCGGAGATGCCGACCTTGACCAGCAGCGGCGCGTCGGCGGCATCGGGATAGTGCAGGGCCACCTTGAGGTGGGTGCCGTCGGCCTGGCGCGCGCCGGCGGCCAGCGGTTGGTCTTCCGAGTAGATCTGCGCCTTGGCGAACGGCCGCGACAGGCGCATGGCGAAATAGATGTAGCGGCCCGGCGCCCACTGGTAGACGCGGCGCCCGCCGGTCAGCGTCTGCGCATCGACGATGCGCAGTTGCGCGTCGCTGACCCGGGTCGCGATCTCCGGCTTGTCCTGCATGCCGTGGCACAGGTCCAGCAGCAGGTGCGCCGGCTTGCCCTTGGGGAAGTGGTAGCGGTGCAGGCCGGCGCGCGCGGTGGCGGTCAGCTCGGCGTGCACGCCGCTGTCCTTCAGGCGCACGCGGTAGTAGCCGGGCGAGGCGGCTTCGTCGGCGTGGTCGTAGCGCGAGCGGTAGCCGGCGTCCGGATTTTCCAGGGTGCCGGGAACCAGCTTGACGTCGCCGGTGGCGGGCACGACCAGGAAATCGAGCATGTCGCCGACGCCGGTGCCGGACAGGTGGGTGTGCGAGAAGCCCATGATCGAGCCGTCGGATTCGTGGTAGCCGGAGCACGAATCCCACACCGCGTTGTAGGTGTCCGGGCTCAGCTGCACCATGCCGAACGGCAGCGTGGCGCCGGGAAAAGTGTGGCCGTGGCCGCCGGTGCCGATGAACACGTCGACGTGGCGGGTGAGCTCGGCCTTGGCGCGCGCGTCGGCGGGCAGCGCGTAGCTGCCGGCGCGGGCATGCGCCAGGCGGGTGATGCCGCTGCTGCCGAACAGGGCCAGGGCGATGGCGCCCTGCAGGAAACCGCGTCGTGTGGCCATGGTGCTGTCCTCGGGGTGTGCAGCGGAGAGGTGGTGGTGTTTCTGTAGGAGCGGCTTCAGCCGCGACCTTGGCGTTGCCGGTAAGACTCGGTCGCGGCTGAAGCCGCTCCTACAGGGAGCGATTGGGCTCAGGCTTTCAGCAGGTGCGGCTTTCTTTGGTGCAGGTCGATGATCAGTTCGCCGAACAGGGTGTTGGCCCAGGCGAACCAGTCGCGGGTGAATGTGCTCGGGTCGTCCTTGTCGAAGGCTTCGTGCATGAAGCCGCTGCCGGCGTCGGTGCTCTTCAGCCAGGCCAGGCATTGGCGGATCTGCGCGTCGTCGTCGCTGACCAGGGCGTACTGCATGATCGACATCGGCCAGATCGTGCCCATGCCGCTGTGCGGGCTGCCCACGCCCTCGGCGGCGCGGCCGCGGTAGAAATACGGATTGCGCTCGCTCCATGCCAGCTGGCGGGTGCGCAGGAACAGCGGGTCGCGGCGGTCGCAGCAGCCCAGGTAGGCCAGGCTCAGCAGGCCCGGCGCGTTGGCGTCGTCGATGAACAGCTGGTTGCCGTAGCCGTCCACTTCGTAGGCCCAGAACGGCTGGCCGTCGGCGTCGCGCATCTGTCCGAAGGTGCGCGTGGCGGTCTCCACTTCGTCGGCCAGCGCGCGGCATTCGCCGGCGAAGGCGGCGTCGTGGTGCAGCGCTTCGCTCATCGTCGCCAGCTGGCGCAGCGACGTCACCGCGAACAGGTTGGCTGGCACGAACAGCGGATACAGGCAGGCGTCGTCGGATGGGCGGAACATCGAGTGGATCATGCCGTTGGGCTTGGTCGGCTGGCCGTAGCCATCCAGCACCAGGGTCTCGGTGGCCAGCGGCGAGGGGCGCTGGAAACTGTAGGGGCCGCGGTCGTGCAGGCGTTGCTGTTCGCGGAAGGTCTTGACCACCACGTGCATCGCCGCGCGCCAGTCGTCGTCGAACGGCGCGGTGTCGCCGCTGGCGCGCCAGTACTCGTGCGCCAGGCGGATCGGATAGCACAGCGAATCCACTTCCCACTTGCGCTCGCCGACGCCGGGCTTCATCTCGGTGATGTCGGCCACCGACCACTTCAGGCGCTGGCTCTTGCCGTCGGGCAGGAACGCGTTGGCGTAGGGATCGAGCTGGATGCAGGCGGCCTGGCGCTGGATCAGGCCATGGAACATGCGCCGCAGCGCCGGGTCGCGCTTGGCCAGCGGCACGTACGGATGCACCTGCGCCGAGGAATCGCGCAGCCACAGCGCCTCGATGTCGCCGGTGATGACGAAGGTGTCGGGCTTGCCGTTGCGGGTGCCGATTTCCACGGTGGTGTCGAGCGTGTTCGGGTAGCAGTTCTCGAACAGCCAGGCCAGGCGCGGATCGCCGATGCCGGCCTTGACCGTGCGCAGATGCTGTTCCACCGCGGCGCTGACGAAGCGCCGTTTCGCCGGCGGCGGGCGCTTGCTGGGCAGGCCTGCCGCCGCTGCGCCGGACGCGGCGAAGCCGGGCACGGCGCTGGCGAGCAGGCCGGCGCCGGCGGCGCTGCCGAGCAACTGGAGGACATCGCGGCGGGAAGGCATGGGTGGCTCCTGGTCTGGTTGTACGTGTGAGCGCATTGCGTTTGTTGTAGGAGCGGCTTCAGCCGCGACCGAGTCTTACCGGTGAGACCCGGTCGCGGCTGAAGCCGCTCCTACAAGGGCTACATGTGTCGATCACCGCGGGATGGGCGCGCTGCCCTGGATCGAGAACGACGCCTCGCCGCCGGGCGCATCGGTGCCGGGCTGCCCGCCGCCGACGAACACGCGGTAGTCGCCGGGTTGCACCGCGCGCTGGCCGGCGCGATCGACGTCGCTCAGCTGCCGCGGCTGCAGGTCGAAACTTACCTCGCGCGTTTCGCCCGGCTGCAGGGTCACCCGCTGGAAGCCGACCAGGGCGCGCAGCGGCGATTGCGCGCGTTGCGGATATTCCAGGTACACCTGCACCACTTCGTCGCCGGCGCGCGTGCCGCTGTTGCGGACCTGCGTGCGTACCTGCAGGTTCGTGCCCGCCTGCAACGTCGTGGTGGACAGCTGCGGTGCGGCATAGGCGAAGCTGGTGTAGCTCAGCCCGCTGCCGAACGCGAACAGCGGCTCGCCCTTGAAGTAGCGATAGGTGCGGCCCTTCATGTCGTAGCTGACGTAGGCGGGAAGGTCCTTGGTGGAGCGGTAGAAGGTCACCGGCAGGCGGCCGCCCGGGTTGACGTCGCCGGCCAGCGCCTGCGCGATCGCAGTGCCGCCCGACTGCCCCGGATACCACGCCGCGACGATCGCATCGGCGTGCTGCTTGGCCCAGTTCAACGCCACCGCGCTGCCGCTCATCAGCACCACCACCAGCGGCTTGCCGCTGGCCTTGGCGCGCTCCAGCAGCGCCTGCTGCGGTGCGGGCAGGGCGAGGTCGTTGCGGTCGCCGCCGTCGAAGCCGGGCACGTCGATGCGCAGTTCCTCGCCTTCCACGTCCGGCGACAGGCCGACGAAGGCGACCACCGCGTCGGCCTGCGCGACCGCGCGTTCGGCCTCGGCCAGTTGCGGCGCGGCCGGCGCCAGCCATTCCAGGCGCAGGCCCTGGTCCTGGCCGCGGTGTTCCAGTTCCAGGCGGATGCGGCGCGGACGGGTGTCGTCGAAGTGCAGCACGGTCTCGACGTTGCGGCCGTCGGCGTTGTGCATGCCGGCCGGCAGGTGCTTGTCTTCGGCGTTGCCGGCGACGACGAGCTTGTCGTCGATGTACAGCCGCACCGGATCGTGGCCGGCGCAGTCGAAGCAGCGCGCCACGCGCACCGCCAGGGTGTAGTCGCCCGGACCGGGCGGCAGCAGTTCGCCGCTCCAGCGCACCGAGTAGCGGTCCTTGTCCACGCCCTTGGCCGGCGCCACGTGGTCCCAGTTGAAGCTGACCACGCGGTCCTGGCGCTGCGTGCGCGGGGTGCCGGCCAGATCGACGTTGTCGAAATAGTCGCCACGCAGGCCGGGCTTGCCGTCGCTGCGCAGGGCGGTCTCGGGGATCATGCCGGGCACGCCGGCGGCCAGCGGCGCGCCTTGCGCGTAGCTCACGTTCGCGGCGCCGAAGCGCTCGCGCAGGCCCAGCAGCGGCGTCACCGGCGCGGCCGAGGTGCCCTGGTAGTTGGCTTCCAGCGCGGCCAGTGCGTCGGCATTGGGGCCGATCACCGCCAGGCGCAGGCCCGGCTTCAGCGGCAGGGTGGCGTTGCGGTTCTGCAGCAGCACCAGCGATTGCTGCGCGGCCTGCAGCGCCAGTGCGCGGTGCGTGGCGCTGTCCACGTCCTTGGCGCCCAGCCGCGCGTACGGATCCTTGCGCTGCGGCTGCAGTTCGCCGAGCCGGTAGCGCGCGGCGAACAGCCGCACCAGCGACTGATCGAGCAGGGCTTCGTCGGCCTCACCGCGTTCGATCGCCTTGCCCAGTTCGGCATAGGCGTGGCCGCAGTTGAGGTCGTGGCCGGCCTTGAGCGCGGCGGCGGAGGAGCCGGCGTTGTCGGCGCGGAAATAATGGAACTGGGTCATGTCGTCGACCGCATCGCAGTCGGAGACGACGAAGCCCTTGAAGCCCCAGTCGGCGCGCAGGCGTCCGTTGAGCAGCCACTCGCTGGCGCAGGCCGGGGTGCCGTGCAGCGAGTTGTAGGCGCACATCACCGAACCGGCGCGGCCGTCGACGATGGCGGCGCGGAACGCGGGGGTGTAGGTCGCTTCCACGTCGTGCGGCGACACGTCCACGTCGAAGCCGTGGCGGCCGGGCTCGGGGCCGCTGTGCACGGCCAGGTGCTTGGGCGTGGCGATGGTGCGCGGATGGGTGAGGTCCTCGCCCTGCAGGCCGCGGATGAAGCCCACTGCCAGTTGTCCGGTGAGGTAGGGATCCTCGCCGTAGGTCTCCATGCCGCGGCCCCAGCGCGGGTCGCGGAAGATGTTGATGTTCGGCGACCAGATGGTCAGCCCGGCGTAGCGCGGGTGGTCCTTGCCGGGGCCGCCGGCGAGATTGAACTTGGCGCGCGCTTCGGTGGAGGTCACCGTGCCGACCTGCTCGAGCAGGGCGGTGTTCCAGGTGGCGGCCAGGCCGATCGCCTGCGGGAACACGGTGGCGTAGCCGTTGCGGGCGATGCCGTGCAGGCCCTCGCTCCACCATTCGTAGGCCGGCACGCCCAGGCGCGGAATCGCCGGCGCCGCGTTCATCGCCTGCGCGACCTTTTCCTCGCGGGTCATCTTCGCCACCAGCGCGGCGGCGCGGTCTTCGGCGTCGTCGGCGTGGGCGAGCGGGGTAGCGAGCAGGCCGATCAGGCACAGCGCCAGGTGTAAGGGTTTTTGTGGGAGGGACTTCAGTCCCGACGTGGCGTTACCTGAAAAGCGTCGGGACTGAAGTCCCTCCCACAACATTGCGCTCGCGCCGGAGATTGCCATCCGCATCACTTCGCCTCCGCCGGCTCGGGCGGCGATCCGGCCAGGGTGTCGGCCAGATCGCGCACCTGCAAGGCGGCGCGCAGTTGCTCCAGCGTCGCCTTGCTGCGCACGTGCACGGTCAGCGGCTCGCTGGGCAGCAGGTCGAAGGCGTTGTCGGACAGCGTGGCGTCCAGATTGCCGAACCCCAGCCACACCTCGCGCGCCAGCGTGGCGCTGCTCAGGGTCAGCGCGTAACCGTCGCCGTCGGCACGCAGCTCGCTGCGGATGTCGGGGCTGGGCAGATGCAGGTTCTTGGCTGCATCGAAGAACACCAGGTTGCGCGACAGCACGCGCGCGCCGTCGAGCAGTTCGAATACCGCGACGCTGCGCTTGGGATCGGCGCGGCGCAGCAGCTGCGCATCGCTGAAGCTGCCCACGCGCACGCTGGACAGCGGCGCCAGCGTCACCGGCTTCTCGCTCTTGCTCAGCACCTTGCCGGACACGTCCATCACCCGCATGCGCCAGCGCGCGGCCAGCGGCACGGTGCGGTCGGAGACCAGGGTCACCTCGGTCTGGCCCTTGTCGTTGCGCAGCGCGGCGATCAGCTCCGGCGCATAGAAACGCTTGGCGTGGTAGTGCAGCGCCTTCCAGCGGCCGAAGTAGTCCAGGCTGGACCACGAGGCGCCCGGCCACACGTCGTTGAGCTGCCAGTACAGCGAGCCCATCGACTGCGGCCGCGACGCGCGCAGGTGCTCGGCGGCCAGGGCGATGCCCTCGGCCTGCATCAGCTGGCTCAGGTAGACGAAGCTCTCGAAGTCCTTGGGCTCGCCGAATTCGCGGCGGATGTACAGCAGCAGGCGCTGGTTGCCGTTGCCCTTGTCGAACTTCTGGTGCGCGCGCATCACCGGCGATTCCGGCTGCAGGTCGCCGGGCTCGGCGAAGGCGCGGATCGTGCGCATTTCCGGGAACGACTGCAGGCCGTACTCGGACATGAAGCGCGGGGTCACGTTGAGGTACTCGGTGACCGGCAATGCCGGGCCGCCCCACACCTTCCAGTAGTGCATGTCGCCGTCGTCGGGCTGGTCGGCGGCGCCGTCGAAATCGGTGCCGGGCGAGGTCGCCCAGTACGGGGTGTCGCTGTCGTACTTGCTCACCGCCTCGCGCAGCACGGTGCCGAACAGCGTGGTCATGCCGCGCTCGATGCGGCTGCGTTCTTCCGGATCGATCGACTGCTTGAACTTGACCCGGTCGCCCCAGTTTTCCCAGCCGGTCTGCACTTCGTTGTTGCCGCACCAGATCACGATGCTGGGGTGGTCGCCCAGGCGCTTGACCTGCGCTTCGGCCTCGGCGCGGGTGTTCTCGCGGAATGCCACGTCGTAGGGCGGGATCGCGCCGCCGAACATGAAGTCCTGCCAGATCATGATGCCCAGGCGGTCGGCGTCTTCGTAGAAGCTGTCCGGCTGGTAGTGGCCGCCGCCCCACATGCGCAGCATGTTCATGTTGGCGTCGCGCGCCGATTGCAGGATGCCGCGCATGCGCGCCGCATCGACCCGGCTGGGGAAGCTGTCGAACGGGATCAGGTTGGCGCCCTTGGCGAACACCGGGATGCCGTTGACCACGATCGCGAAGCCCTTGCCCCACTGGTCCTTGTCGCGGCGCAGCTCGACGCTGCGCAGGCCGGTGACGCGCTCGGTGGCGTAGCTGTCGCCGGCGGCGTCGCGGATGCGCGCCTTGAACGTGTACAGGTCCTGCTTGCCGTAGCCCGCCGGGAACCAGCGCTGCGGCTTGGCGATGCGCACCGGCACAGTCAGCGTGTTGCTGCCCGGATCGAGCACCGCCTTCTGGCTCAACTGCGCCACGCGCTGGCCGTCGGGGCCGAGCACATCCAGCTCCAGTTGCACTTCGCCGCTGCGGCCGGCCTGCACCTCGAGTTGCGCGAGCAGTTGCGCGGCGTCCGCATCGACGCGTTGCTGGGCGATATGCAGGCCGTCCACGCGCAGCGCGTCCCAGGCTTCCACGCGCACGTCCTGCCAGATGCCGGCGGTGACGATGCGCGGACCCCAGTCCCAGCCGAAGGTGTAGGGCGCCTTGCGCACGTAGGTGGAGCTGTGCCGCGCGACGGGCTCGTCGCCGAACGCCGAGTCGTAGGCGCCGGGCAGCGCGTACGGCTGCTTGGCCAGCCACGGCTGGATCTTCTTGATCGGCGAGTACAGCCGCACTTCCAGCACGTTGTCGCCGCGCTTGAGCAGCGGCTTGGCGTCCACCCGCCACTGCCGGAACATGTTGTCGGCGGCGAGCAGTTTCTTGCCGTTGAGGTAGACCTCGGCGAAGGTGTCCAGGCCGTCGAACACCAGTTCCACGTGCTCGCGCGCGAGCAGCGCGGCGTCGGCCTTGAAGCGGGTCTGGTACTGCCAGTCGCTCAGCCCGGCCCACTGGATCTTGGCCTCGTTGTCGCGATAGAACGGATCGGGCACCACCCCGGCCGCGATCAGGTCGGTCTGCACCGTGCCCGGCACCTGCGCCGGCAGCCACTGCGCGGCCTTCGGGAAGTCCTTGGCGCGCGCCTCGCCCGGCGCCAGCCGCACCTGCCAACCCTGCTGCAGCGGCAGCGTGGTCGGCACCGCGGCCTGGCCCAGCGCGGGCAGGCCCAGCGCCAGCAGCAGCCCGAGCCGGGCGGGAAGGCGCGCGTGCGGCGCGGAACGGGAGCGGCGGTGCGACTGGGTCATGCGTGGGTCTCCAGGGTCAACGCGCGGCGGCGGGGGGCGCCTGCGCGGTGGTTTCGATCAGGTGGACGGCGCCGATGGCGTAGTACGGGCCGTTGATGCGGGCGGTGGAACGCAGGCACAGGTCGTGCGTTCCGGTTTGCTTGGGCAGCGGCGCTTCCAGCGAGAACTGCTCGCCCAGGGCCTTGCCGCCCGGCAGCGGAATCCGCGCCAGCAGCTTGCCCTTGCAGTCGCCCAGGCGCACTTCCAGTTCGCCGTGCGCGGTCTTGGCCGGGTACTGTTTGACCTTGACCTGCTCGTGCGCCAGCCCGTAGTTGCGCGCCAGCCGCGCCGCATCGATGCGGATGCTGGCGATGCCGTCCAGGCGCGCGTCGGCGTAGCGCCAGCAGCTGCCGAACAGGTCGATGTTGAACACCGGCGTGTCCTTGCCCGCCATGTCCGGCAGCAGCGGCACGCGCAGCCCCAGGTTGCCGTCGGCGCAGGACGCCAGGCCCTGGGTGTCGCGGCTGAGCAGGCCGGGGCGGTCGAGGATGCGGGTGCGCGGCGCGGCCAGCACGCTGCCGTCGTCGGCGAAGGTGGCCGCGCGCACGGTGGCCGGCAGGGTCACCTCGAACGGCTTGGCGTAGCGCGGCGAATCGGCCTTGGGCTCGCTGCCGTCGGTGGTGTAGCGGAAGCTGCCGAACTTGGCCTGGTTGCCGAGCACGATCGTGGCCTTGCCGCTGTCCAGCGCGGCGTTGTCGCCGCCCTGGATGGCGATGTCCGGCGCGAACGCACCGTCGCCGTAGTCGATGCCGAGCGCGCGGTAGCGGTTGAGCTGCGCCGGCAGGCGCTGCACGAAGCCATCCCAGCCGCGCGCGGACATCGGCGACCACGCCGCCTCGGCCAGCGCGCCCAGGCGCGGGAACAGCGCATGGTCGATATGCCAGGCCGAGGGAATGTATTCGGCCCACAGCGCGGCCTGCGCGCCGAGCACGTGCTTGGCTTCCTCGGCGTTGAGCGCGGCCGGGACCGGGTCGAACTCGTAGACCTTCTGCAGCGGCAGCACCGCCAGCCGGCCGTTGGGCTCGTCGCTGCGCGCGCTCTGCAGGTTGTCCAGGTACAGCCAGCCGGCCGGCACCAGCACCACGTCGTGGCCCTGCTTGGCCGCGGCCACCGCGCCGTCGACGCCGCGCCACGACATCACCGACGCGCTGGCCGGCAGGCCGCCTTCCAGGATCTCGTCCCAGCCGATCAGGCGCCGGTCGTGCTTGGTCAGATAGTCGGACAGCTGCTGGTTGAACCAGCCCTGCATCGCGTGCGCGTCCTTGATTCCCAGCTTGCGCATCTGCGCGCGCACCGCCGGCGAACGCTCCCACTGGTCCTTGACCGCTTCGTCGCCGCCGATGTGGATGTACTGCGAGGGGAACAGCTGCAGCACTTCGTCGAGCACGCCCTGGATGAAGGCCATGCTCTTTTCGTCGGTGTCGAACAGGTAGGGATTGACGCCCCAGTCCACCGACACCTTCGGCCGCTGCTTGGTGACGCCGACCAGTTCCGGGTACGCCGCCACCGCCGCCTGCGCGTGCCCGGGCATGTCCAGCTCCGGCACGATGGTGATGTGCCGCTCGGCGGCGTAGGCGACCAGATCGCGGATCTGGTCCTGGGTGTAGAAACCGCCGTAGCGGTCGGGCACGCCCTGCGTGCCGGCGCCGGGCGGTGTGCGCCAGGCGCCGATCTCGGTGAGCTTGGGATAGCGCTTGATCTCGATGCGCCAGCCCTGGTCGTCGGTCAGGTGCAGGTGCAGCACGTTGAGCTTGTGCTCGGCCATCGCGTCGATGACGTGCTTGACCGTGTCCGGGCCGTGGAAGTGGCGGGCCACGTCGAGCAGCAGGCCGCGCCAGCCGAAGCGCGGCCAGTCGCGGATCTTGACCTCAGGCACGTCCACTTCGCCCTTGCCGGCGTCGGGGGTGAGCAACTGCCAGGCGCTCATCGCGCCATAGAACAGGCCGCGCTCGTCGCGCGCCTGGATCAGCATGGTGCTGCCGTCCACGTCCAGCCCGTAGCCTTCCGGCGCTTCCACCGGCGCGTTGGGATTCATCTGCAGGCGGATGGCGCCGTTGGCCGGAATGGTCTCGGCGCGCACCTCCAGCGACAGGCCGCGGGTCTTTTCCAGCAGCGTGGCCAGTTGCCGGGCCACGCGCATGGCCGCCTCGTCGTCGGTCGGCACCGACAGCGTGCTGCCGGTGCCGATGGTCAGCGTGGCGCTGCCGCGCTTGACCTGCGCCGGTGCCGGAATCAGCGGCAACGGCGCGCTGTTCTCCGGCTTCGGTGCAGCCGGCGCCTGGGCCGGCGCGGGCGCCGGCTTGGCGGTGTCCGCGGCGGCGGGCGCGTCGCGGTTGCAGCCGCTCAGCACGGCAGTGAGGGCGAACAGGGCAAGCCCCAGCCACGTGGTGCGGGAAGCCGCCGTGACGCCCGCGGGGGCGGTCGTCGGGCGGTGCGGCGTACGGGGGCGTTTACCCACTGCAATCATGCTGTCTGTCTCGTGCTTTCCGGACCCCTATCGTAGTGGATCAGCGCGACGCGGTCGGCAGTTCGTCCCACACCTTCGGATCCTCGGCACCCAGCACCCAGCAGCTGAAGCCTTCCAGGCCGTATTCCTTGACCAGGTCGTAGCGCGCGCGGAAGCTGCGCGCGTCCGGGCGGAACACCCACTCGCGCATGTCGTCGCGGTAGAAATAGAACCACGACTCCTGCTCCACCGGATCCCACTGCACGGTGGCGTTCTGCTCGATCGCCAGCGGGAAGGATTCGTCGGCGTCGATGTAGTCGGCGGCGATGTTGGAGGCTTCGGTGCCGTCGGCCTTGACCGGGTTGCCGGTGTACCAGCGGTAGCCGTAGGTGGCGATGCCCAGCGACAGCTTCTCCTTCGGCACCTGGGTCAGCGCGTAGTCCAGGTGCTTCTTCATCCACACCATGCCGTCGACCGGGCCGGGCGTGGTCCAGCGGGTGTGCTGGTCGTAGGTCATCAGGCTGACCAGGTCCACCGCCTGGCCCAGCGCCTTCAGGTCGTAGGCGCCGCGCCAGTATTCCCACATCCACTTGGAGAACTGCCCGCCTTCGGCGTAGCCCGGCGCGTTCGGCACCACCGCCACCGACATCTTCAGGCCGGCCTTGTGCAGCGCGTCGGCGGTCTGCTTGACCATCAGCGTGTAGGCGTCGCGGTCGGTCCAGGCGATGTTCTCGAAATCGAACTGGAAGCCGTAGTAGCCGTGCTTTTTGCCGTGGATCAGCAGCGCGGCGATCATGCGCTTCTTCGCATCCTCGTCGTGCATCAGCTTGTGGAAGCCGTCGCGGCCGGTGGTCATCGACAGGATCGGCATCACCCGCAGCTTCTTGCGCTTGGCGATGTCGTAGATGTACGCGTTGGGGGTGCCGTTGACCAGGCCGTTCTGGTCCACGCCGTACCAGGTCGGCACCACCACGTCGATCTTGTCGACGTTGGCCAGGAACGAGTTGGTCGATTTCTGCGTGCTCATCAGATAGAACAGCGCGGTCGGGTTCTTGGCCATGGCCGGGGTGCAGACCATGGCCAGGGCCAGCAGCAGCCCTGCGAATCGCTTCATCATCGGGGAATATCCGTCAGCGGGTGGTGGAGGAGGGCAGGTCGATGCGGAACACGTAGGCGTGTTCGCCGGCCGGCTTGGCCGGCAGGCTCAGGTGCAGGCCGTCGGCACGCTGCTCGAACGGCACCTTCTTGCCGGTGGCGAGCAGGGTCACGCCGCGCACGCCGTCGGCGGGCGTGAGCGAGCGGATCACCGCCTTGCCGCCGGCCGGCCAGCCCAGCTCGATCGCGTACAGCGCGCCGTGGCCGGTGGTGAAGCGGAAATCCTCGGCGGTGTAGGGCTTGGTCTTGGTGTCCTGGAAGGTGCCGCCGACCACTTCGGTCGGGCCTTCGCCGTAGGTGCGCCACGGCTGGCTGTCGTAGATCGCCTCGCCGTTGGCCTTCAGCCACTTGCCGATCGACAGCAGGATGTCGCGCTCGGTGTCGGGGATCGAACCGTCGGCGCGCGGGCCGATGTTGAGCATCAGGTTGCCGTTCTTGCTGACCACGTCCACCAGCATGTGCACGATGAAGGTCGGGGTCTTGTAGGTGTCGTTCTCCACATAGCCCCACGACGCGTTGCTGACCGAGGTGTCGGTCTGCCAATGCGTCGGATGGATGCCGGTGAGCTGGCCGCGCTCGATGTCCAGCGTGCCGGCGCCTTCCGGGAACGCGCCAAGCTTGTAGTTCACCACCACTCCGTCGCCGCGCGCGGCGCCGTGGTTGTAGTAGTACGACAGCATGGTCGGCAGGGTGCTGCGGAAGGTCGGGTGCGCGATCCACCAGTCGAAGTAGATCAGCTCCGGGTTGTAGCGGTCGATCAGCTCGGTGGTGCGCGCCAGCCAGTCGTCCAGCCATGCCTGCGACACCGGCGTCCAGTCGTTGGCGACGTCGGCGTCATCCTTGCCGCGCAGGCGGAGTTGCGCCGGGCCGTACAGGCCGGCGTAGCGCGGATCGTTGACGTCCGAGTCGAAGGTGCGGCCGCCGTCGAAGAACCAGTTGTGCTCGGCGCGGTGCGAGGACAGGCCGAAGTGCATGCCCTGCGCGCGGATCGCCTTGGACAGCTCGCCGATCACGTCGCGCTTGGGGCCCATCTTGGTCGCGGTCCAGTCCGACAGCTGCGAGTCGTACATCGCGAAGCCGTCGTGGTGCTCGGCCACCGGCACCACGTAGCGCGCGCCTGCGTCGCGGAACAGCTTGGCCCAGCCCTGCGGGTCGAACTTCGGCGCGGTGAACAGCGGGATCAGGTCCTTGTAGCCGAACGTGGATTGCGGACCGTATTTTTCGCGATGGTGCGCGTAGTCCTTGCTTTCCTTGGTATCGGGTTGGTACATGTTGCGCGAGTACCACTCGTTGCCGAAGGCCGGTACCGAGAACACGCCCCAGTGGATGAAGATGCCGAACTTGGCGTTGTCGTACCAGCCGGGCGAGCGGTAGTTCTTCAGCGAGGTCCAGTCCGGGCGGAACGGCCCCTTGCGCGCGCCGGCATCGGCTTCGCGCACCAGCCGCGCGCGTTCGGGCGCGTACTTGGCGGTGGCCTGCAGCCACTGCTGGTCGATCTGTTCGGGACTGAGGGTGGTGGCGGTGGGCGCGGTCGGCGACGGCGCATCCGCGGCGCAGGCGGGCATGGCCGCCAAGGCGAGAATGAGGGAAAAGCTACTTGCCAGAGTCTTGCGTACAGCTCCGGCGTGGCGGGATCGGTCCGCGCGCAGGCGGGTCTCGGACGTCATGGAACTGCACTCCTCTATGGAAAACGCGATGCCGGCGCAACCAACCGCCGGGCAAAAAAAGGGCGCGCCACCGTGGAGGGTCGGTGGCGCGCCAGTCCTACATCAGAACTTGAAGTTCAGCTGCGCCTGGTAGCCGCGGCCGTTCTTGTACATGCCGATCGGTGCGTACTTGACCTCGTTGTACCAGTAGTACGTGGAGTCGAGCAGGTTGGTGGCGCTGAGGCTGACGCTCATCCAGTCGTTGATCTCGTACGAGGCGGTCAGGTCCAGCTGCTTGTACTCGTCGGTGAACACCTGCGAGTTCAGGCGGCCGACCTGGGTGAAGTACTTGGAACGGTAGCTGTAGTTCACGCGCACCATCCACGGACCGTTTTCCCAGTAGGGGATCACGTTGTAGGTGTTCTTCGACAGGTACGGCAGGTTCAGGCCGCTGCTGGCGTCGGCTTCGGCGTAGGTGTAGTTCGCCTGCAGGCCGAAGCCGTAGCCGAAGGCCTGCTGGTAGTTCAGCGAGGCGCCCTTGACCTTGGCGTTGGAGGCGTTGATCGGCGAGCTCACCGTGTACAGGCCACTCACCCCGGTCACCGCGTCGGTCAACTGCTGCTCGGTGGTGGTGGTGACGATGTACGAGCTGATGTCGCGGTAGAACAGCTCCGCCGACAGCATGCTGGACGGGGCGAAGTACCATTCCGCGGCCAGGTCGTAGTTGGTCGACTCGTACGGCTTCAGGTCCGGGTTGCCGCCGCTGGCGGTCAGGTTGCCGTTGCTGCTGTTGATGGTGAACGAGCCGGCCAGGTCGCCGTAGCGCGGGCGGGCCATGACCTTGGCGGCGGAGAAACGCAGCACCTTGTCGTCGTCCAGGTCGTAGGCGATGTTGAAGCTCGGCAGCGGCTTGTAGTACTGCTTGGTCACCTGGGTCTGGTCGTAGGTGGCGCCGCCGTCGTTGCTCTGCCAGTACAGCGACTTGTCCTTGGTGTCCACATAGCGGACGCCCAGGTTGCCGCGCCACTTGCCGGACTCGAAGTTCAGCTGCGCATACAGGTTGCTGGTGATTTCCTTGACGTCGAACGAGGAGCCGTAGTCGGTCTTGTACGCGCCCTGCGGCAGCGAACGCAGGTACTTGATCACCGAGTTCAGGTTGGCGGTGGACCAGTTGGTCAGGTCGCCGCTCGCGCCCAGCCCGTCGTACAGGCCGCTCGGCGTGGTGCCGGGGCTGAAGTCGGTCAGCAGCACGTCGCTGGTGGCGTAGATCGCATTGCCGCGCGCGTCGACGCCGTTGTCGTGGTTGATGTACTTGTAGCCCAACTGCAGCTTGTTCAGCGGGCCCCAGTCGAGGTCGCGCGAAGCGTCGAACTGGAAGTACTTCTCCTTGTCCGTGCTCTTGGCGTAGTAGATGCCGCCGGCCTGCTGGCCGGTGGTCAGGCCCCAGTTGGAGGCGCTGCCGTTGTCGTAGTTGACGTCGGTGTGGCTGCCGTCGTACCCGAAGTTGTAGCCGCCGTTCTGCAGCAGGAACTTCATCAGGTATTCGGGATTCTTGCCGCCGGTCGCCTTGGTGGTGCCGGCCTGCGAGGTGAACACCCACTTGTCGCCGTACCAGTCGTGGCGCAGGTTCAGGCTCTGGGTGGTGACCGTGCTCTCGCGGTAGTTGGTGTCCAGCTGCGCGTACGGCTGGTTGCCGTTGCCGGCGCCGTCGGTGACCGTGGCCTGGGTGATGTAGCCGTTGTTCACCGTCGCGCTGGTGATCTTGTCCTGATCGCCGCAGCCCGGACACACATAGCGCGATTCGCTGAAGTTGTTGTACTTGCCCTTGATGTAGATGCCGGTCAGGTTGAACTCGTTCTGCTCGTTCGGCTTCCACTGCAGCGCGCCCTGCAGGCCGTTGCGCTCGCGGGTCTGCTGGAAGAAGGCGCTATTGATGCCGACCGGGATCTTGGCAGTAGCAACGTTACCACCGTCGCCCGAAATAGCAGCAGTGGCCGGGATTCCGGAGCCGGTGTTGTAGCCGAAGAACTCGATGCCGGCGCGCGCCAGGTCCTGCTTGTCGTGGGTGGCGGAGATCAACGCGCCGAAGGTTTCGTCGTCGTTCTTCCAGCTCCACAGCGCCGAGCCGCGCGGGTTGCCTTCTTCCGAGCGGTCGTTGTAGTTGTAGCCAATCGAGCCGCGGATGGTGTTCTTGGGCAGGTCCAGCGGCTTGCGGGTGTGCACGATCACGGTGCCGCCGATCGAACCTTCGTCGATGCGCGCTTCCGGGGTCTTGTAGACCTCCATCAGGCCGATGATTTCCGGCGACAGCAGGGTGTAGTTGAAGGTACGGCCGCTGGTGTCGGTCGGGTTGCCGCCCCAGTCGCCCGAGGCGATGGTCTGGCCGTTGAGCAGCACGCGGTTCAGCGCCGGATCGGTGCCGTTGATGCTGACCTTCTCGCCTTCGCCGAACTGGCGGTCCACGCTGATGCCCGGCAGGTGCGCCAGCGACTCGGCGGCGTTGGTGTCGGGGAACTTGCCGATGTCCTCGGCGCTGATCGCGTCGACGATGGAGTTGGCCGAGCGCTTGACCGCCTGGCTCTTCTCCAGCGAGGCGCGGTAGCCGGTGACGGTGATGGTGTCCAGTTCCTGGACGTTCTTCGATTCTGCGCCGGAAGCGGTCGCTTCCTGCGCCATTGCATTACCGGACAGGTACAGCGCGGCCATGATGCTGATGGCTAACGTGGTGGTGCGGCTATTCATTGGCTAAACCTCTGGGTTAGTACATGGGCATGAGGTGCCAACCGATGTTCCGGCGTGCTGGCCGCTGCCCGGCCTGTTGATGGCGCGACACCTTGCGGTGGCTGCGCGTATCGCGTTCGGTGCGCGTCGTCCGGTCGTTGACGCGGAAGTAGCCGGCCGGCGGCACCGAGGCGCCGGACCTTCCTTGTTTCCTGATTGGGTGACAGCCAAATCCAGCAAAGCAGTGCAGGTTGCAGATGTCCGATGCATGGGCGGGAGTCCCGGTTCCGTGCACCGCCTTTGGAGCCGTTTGCATTTCGTTGCGGGCCGCCGCCAGGAAACTTCCCCGGCGCGTGCCCGTCGTGGCGTTCGATCCGTGTCGAAGCGCCTTGCCGCGTCCCCCTGAACGTGGCGTGTCTTGAAGATGTAAAACTTGTATGCGACCCGAGTCTGTAATAGCGCTGACAGCGTTGTCAACACTTACTTCACGGTATTTTGACAATTCTCGGCACGGATGCGACGGCGGGTGCCCAAGATGAACCGACTTAGTTTCCGGTTCTTGATGTAGGTGCTTGTTTGGAAAAGGAAATCCGCGCCCGGAACGCGGTCGGATTGCCCGTTCGCGACGGAATGTGCGCCGGGCTGCGTCCCTCAACATTAAGACCTTCATCCCAGAATTTGTGCGTTGCGGCGAATTTCCGCACGCCCGTTCACGCCGCCGTTCAGACGTTACATAGGCAATGTCGGTGTCTTGTCGGAATGGGGCGACGAATCGGCTGCGATGCCTTATCGTGGAAGCAGTGACGGGAGAGCGACATTTAGGTGAATTTCATCTTGACAACGTTGTCAAGGTGGTCTGAAACTCGATCGATCAACAGGCCCATCGGCTGCGCCCTGTGGGGCCAACGGGAGAATACGTGTCCGCAAGCAGTTCACCAGTGGCAGCGGCCGGGCCGCGCGCCGAGCCTTTCATTGCCGCCGACGTCGGCGGTACCCATGTGCGTATCGGCCTGGTGTCGCGCGGCGACGCCGCCGCCGACAATGCGCAGACGGTCAAAGTGCTGGACTATCGCAAGTACCGCTGTGCCGACTATCCGGGTCTGACCGAGATCATCGGCGAGTTCCTGTCCGGCGTGCCGGGTCCGGCGCCGACCCGCGGCGTGATCGCCAGCGCCGGCTATGCGCTGGAAGACGGCAGGGTGATCACCACCAATCTGCCGTGGAGCCTGTCGCCGCCGGAAATCCGCGAGCGGCTGGGCATGCAGGCGCTGCACCTGGTCAACGATTTCGAGGCGGTGGCCTATGCGGCCTCGTCGATGGATGCCAGCGAAGTGTTGCATCTGACCGGCCCGCGCAAGGCGCAGCGCGGACCGGCGCTGGTGATCGGCCCGGGCACCGGGCTGGGCGCGGCGGTGTGGATTCCGACCAATGGCGGCGCCGTCGTGCTGGCCACCGAAGCCGGACACGCGGCCCTGCCGGTCGGCAGCGAACTGGAGATGGCGATCGCACAGCGGCTGCTGCGCACGCGCAGCTACGTGCCGGTGGAGCACCTGCTGTCCGGTCCCGGTCTGCTCAATCTCTATAAGGTGTTGTGCGAACTGCGCGATGTCGCGCCGGTGCATGCCGCGCCCAGCGAGGTCACCGCCGCGGCGCTGGCCGGCAACGATCCGCTGGCGCACGACGCGCTGTCGGCGTTCTGCGGCCTGCTCGGCAGCGTGGTCGGCGACATGGCGCTGCTGTACGGCATCCAGAGCGGCATCTACCTGGCCGGCGGCTTCCTGCCGCAGATCGGCGAGTTCCTGGCCGCAAGCAGTTTCGTCGAGCGCTATTTGAACAAGGGCGCGATGCGTCCGGCGCTGGAGCAGATCCCGGTAAAGCTGGTGGAGCACGGCCAGCTCGGGGTGATCGGCGCGGCGAACTGGTTCCTGCAGCAGCAGCGCTAGCGCGTTCGTGGTGTGCGAGCCGTTTTGACGAAGGCGTGCCGCGATGTTGGCGCGCGACGTTTTCGTGATCGTCTGGTGCCGCTGGAAGGATGCTCGAAGAACCTCGCGTCTGGATTCGGCGCGCGATCGGGCGGCACCGGCGTGTGCCGTTTTCTGTCGCGGCTGAAGCCGCTCCTACAAGAGCGCGCGATGCGGCTTCTGTAGGAGCGGCTTCAGCCGCGACAGAACGATGAAGCGATCGCGATGCCGAGGCGCTCATGGAACACGCGGCATCGCCGCCTGCGCGTCCCTCATCGCCAGTCCGCCTTGCGACTTGCCGCGATCAAGTCCCTGAGCGCCTGCACCTGCGACACGGCGACGGCCCACGCCGCCGCCGCCGCGATGCCCCCTACAGCGTGAAGTGCACGCTGAGCATGTAGCCGCGTCCATTCTTATAGAGATAGTAGGGCTGGCTCTCCTGGCCGACGTAGCTGTAGTAGGTCTCGTCCAGCAGGTTGGTGCCTTCCAGCTGCAGCTTGACCTTGTCGGTGATGGCGTAGGACACCGACGCATCGAGCTGGGTGAAGTCGTCGGTCATCTGGTTCGCGCCCAGGCGCCCGATCTGGGTGAAGTAGGCCGAGCGCCAGCCCAGGGTCAGCCGCGCCTCCCACGGTCCCTTCTCGAAGTAGGGGCTGAGGTTGTAGCTGTTCTTGGAGTTGTAGGGCAGGTTGTAGTCGCCCTGGGTATCGGCCTTGGAGTAGGTGTAGTTCGCCGCCACGCCGAAGCCGCCGCCCAGTTCCTGCTGGTAGCTCAGCGACACGCCCTTGACCTTGGCCGCGCCGGAATTCTGCGGCAGCGTCACCTCGTAGATGTCCTCGCGGTCGTAGGTGTTGTTGTGCAGCGGCTGCTGCACCAGCGTCTGCAGGATGTAGTTGGAGATGTCGCGGTAGAACAGCTCGCCGGCGAGCACGCTGTTGGGCGCGAAATACCATTCCAGCGATGCGCCGTAGTTGGTGGAGCGATACGGGTCCAGCGCCGGATTGCCGCTGCTGGCGGTGAGCTTGTTGTCGTCGGCGTTGACGTAGGGGGTGAGGTCGGCATAGCGCGGCCGCGCGATCACCTTGGCCGCGGCCACGCGCAGGATCAACGCATCGGACAGGTCGTAGGCGAAGTTCAGCGACGGCAGCCATTCGCCGTAGGACTTGTTGTAGCGCACCGGCGCATAGGCGCTGCCGTCGTACTGGTAGCCGCCGATCGCGTCGCGGGTGTTGACGTAGCGCACGCCGATGTTGCCGCGGTAGTTGTAGCCGGAAAAATCCGCCTGCAGATACGCGGCGCGGTTGCGCTCGACCACGTCGAAGCTGCTGCCGTAGCTGGGCGCGAGCGTGTCGCTGCCGGGCAGGCCGCCGACGTAGTCCACCAGCGCGCCGGGGCTCTGCCGCGGCCAGTGGCGCATGTCGTCGCTGACCGACAGGCCGTCCAGATAGCCGCCGGGCGTGTTGCCGCCATAGACCGCGGCCAGCGTGGTGTTCGGGTCGGCGGGGAAGCTGTCGTAGTACATGTCCTGCGCGGTGCTGTGGCGCGTGACCTTGACCCCGGCGCGCAGCTTGGTGATCGGCCCCCAGGCCACGTCGTGGTCGAAGTCCAGTTGCGCGTAGCGTTCCTTGTCCAGGTTCGGATAGCGATTGACGGTGGCGCCCAGCACCGACATCGATTCCAGCGCCGATGGCGGCACCGCGTAGTCCACGCCGACGTTGCGGTGGTCGATGGCGTAGTCGTAGGCGCCGTAGCCGCGGAAGGTGAGACCGTAGATGCGATCGGCGCCGCCGGCCGAGCGGGTCGCGCCGACCTGGCCGGAGACGTTCCAGCCATCGCCGTGCCAGTCGCCGCGCAAGGTGTTGCTGCTGGTCTTGACCGTGGTCTTGCGCACGTACGAATCGAGGATGGTCTCGGCGTTGTCGCCATAGGCGCCGGAGGTGGCGACGCCGTCGGTCACCTCCAGCGCGGTGGCGTTGGCCGGCACGAAGTTGGCGTAGAGGCTCTGGTTGACGTTGTCGAAGGTCTCTTCGACATACAGGCCGGTGTAGGTCAGTTCGAAGGCGTCGTTCGGCTTCCATTGCAGCGAGCCGGTGACGCCGTCGCGCTTGCGGGTCTGGGTGAACAGCGCGCTGTTGATCGCGGTGGGGTAGACACCTTGCTTGCCGGCGGCGACCGCGTCGGGGAAGCCGGCGCCCTGGATGTCGCTGTAGCCGAAGATCTCCACGCCGTCGCGGCGCAGCGAGCGCTCCGAATGCATCACCGAGCCGAGCACGCCGAGCGTGCCGGCGTCGTTCTTCCAGTTGTACAGCAGCGAGGCGTTGGGCTTGCCGTCTTCGGAGCGGTCGTTGTAGCCGTAGCTGACGCTGCCGGTCAGCAGGTTCTTGTCCAGTTCCAGCGGCTTGCGCGTGTGCAGGATCACCGTGCCGCCGAGGCTGCCTTCGTCGATGCTGGCCTGCGGGCTCTTGTAGACCTCGGCGCTGCCGATCACTTCGGGCGCCAGCAGCGAATAGTTGAACGAGCGGCTGTCCGGATTGTTCGGATCGCCGCCCCAACTGGTGGAGGCGATGCTCTGGCCGTTGAGCAGTACCCGGTTCAAGGCCGGATCGGTGCCCAGGATCGAGACCTTCTCGCCTTCGCCGAACTGGCGATCGACGCTGACTCCGGGCAAGTGCGACAGCGATTCGGCGACGTTGGCGGCGGGAAACTTGCCGACGTCCTCGGCCGAGATCGCATCGACGATGGCGTCGGCGTTGCGTTTGATGTTGAGCGATTTCTGCAGGCTGGCGCGATAGCCGGTGACCTTGACCGCATCCAGTTCCTGCACCGCCGCGGGTGCGGCCTGGCCGCTGGCAGCGGCGCCGTCGTCAGCCGTGGGCGTTGACGCGGCATCGCTCTGCGGCGGGGAAACTTGCTGGGCGAAGACGCTGGCCGGTGCGGCCAGCGCCGCGGCGATGGCGAAGGCCAGGGGAGCGAGGCGGGTGTGGTTCAAGCGGGCGGTCTCCGAAGGATGCGCAGGACGCGAAAGGCCCGCCGGCGTGGCGGCAGGCAAGTGATGCCCTCGGCCCGGATGCGGCGCGATGGGCGAATGGAAAAGAACGGCGAGGCGTGGGTGCCGCCGAGCGCGGCGACGGCGTGTCTGCATCGGCGCTGGGTTGCGTGCCGGCGCACGCGCCGCACAGGGGCGCGGCAGCGGCGGATGGCGCACGCGGCTGCGCGTGCGTGGGTTGTGCGGACGGGCGGCCATGCATTGGCGGGCCGTGTCGTTCGTTGCGCCGGTTCAAACCGGAAGCACCCCGCGCGATGGCTCAGGAGCGCCGACTGTGTCGCGCTTGTCCTTCGTTGTCAACGCGTGCCGCGGTTAAAGAATCGCTAAGAAAACCGCTGTTTTAAAGCGAAAAATCGACAGCTTTCGCGTCTTCGGCGGCGCAGCCGCGGCGTGCCGGCGATCAACGATGTCTACGCGATTGCGTGCGCCGGTTCACAGGTCGCCGCCGTGCGCCTGCAGGGCGGCGATCGCGGCCAGGCCGGCGGTCTCGGTTCGCAGGATGCGCGGTCCCAGGCGCAGGCCGGCGAAGCCGGCGGCCTGCAGCGCGGCGCGGTCGCGCGGCGACCAGCCGCCTTCCGGGCCGATCGCGATCGTCGCCGCGTTGCCGGCGATGTCCAGCGTGCGCAGCCGGTGTTCGCCTTGCGGATCGAGGGTGAGCTTGAGTTGCGCGCCGGCCACGGCAGCGGCGGCGTCGGCCAATGCCAGCGGCGCGGCCAGGCTGGGCACGCGCGCGCGGCCGGACTGTTCGCAGGCCGACACGATGACGCTGCGCCAGTGCGCCACGCGCTTGTCGGTGCGCGCCGCATCCAGCTTCACCTCGGTGCGCTCGGCCCACACCGGCACGATCGCGGCCACGCCCAGTTCGGTCGCCTTCTGCAGGATCAGGTCCATCTTCTCGCCGCGCGCCACGCCCTGCAGCAGGGTGATCGCCAGCGGCGATTCGTTGTCCGCCGGCCGCGCCGCACCGATCCGCGCGCTGGCGCCGCGCTTGCCGACCTGCAGCAGTTCGGCCTCGTAGTCGCAACCGTCGCCGTTGAACAGCACGCAACGGTCGCCCTCGCGCAGCCTCAGCACGCGCAACAGGTGGCCGGCGACGTCCTCGGGCAAGGCCACGTCGTCGCCTTCGCGCAGCGGCAGCTCGACATGGCAGCGGGTCACGCGCATGCCACGGCCTCGTCGATCGCGGCCAGGGTGGTTTCGGCGAGCAGCGCCAGCTGCGCATCGTCCACGCAGTAGGGCGGCATCCAGTACAGCACGTCGCCCAGCGGACGCAGCACCACGCCGCGCTGCAGCGCGGCGCGATAGGCATGCAGGCCGACCCGCGCGGACGCGGCGAACGGCGTGCGCTTGTCGCCGTTGCGGGTCAGTTCGAACGCGACCACCATCCCGGCCTGGCGCACGTCGGCCACGTGTGGGTGGTCGTTGAACGGCGCCGACAGCGCGCGCATGGTTTCGGCGGTGCCGCGGTTGCGTGCGATCACGTCGTCCTGCTGGAAGATGCGCAGGCAGGCCAGCGCCGCGGCGCAGGCCAGCGGGTTGCCGGTGTAGCTGTGCGAGTGCAGGAAGGCGCGTTCGCGGCTGTCGTCGAGGAAGGCGTCATATAAGTGTTGCGTGGCCAGCACCGCCGACAGCGGCAGGAAGCCGCCGGTCAGGCCCTTGGACAGGCACAGCAGGTCCGGCATCACCCCGGCCTGCTCGCAGGCGAACAGGGTGCCGGTGCGGCCGAAGCCGGTGGCGATCTCGTCGGCGATCAGGAACGCGCCATTGGCGTCGCACAGCTCGCGGGCGCGGCGCAGATAGGCCGGGTCGTGCATGCGCATGCCGCCGGCGCACTGCAGGCGCGGCTCCAGGATCACCGCGCAGATCTCACCCGGATGGCGGTCGAACAGGTCGGCCAGCGCGTCGGCGGCGGCATCGGCGCGCTGCCGAGCGCTCTGCCCGGGGGCGGCGAGATAGGCGTCGGGCGACGGCGCGAACAGCGCTTCGCACAGCAGCGGCGCGTACACCCGCCGGTACAGCGGGATGTCGCCGACCGCCAGCGCGCCGATGGTCTCGCCGTGGTAGCCGTTCTCCAGCGCGACGAAGCGGGTGCGGCGGGTCTCGCCACGGTTGTGGAAATAGTGGAAGGCCATCTTCAGCGCCACTTCGACCCCGGCCGAGCCGTTGTCGGCATAGAACACCTTGGCCAGCGGCGCGCGCCCGTCCTGGCGCGGCGCCAGCGCCAGCAGCTGCTCGGCCAGTTCCACCGCCGGCGCGTGGCTGAAGCCGGCCAGCATCACCTGTTCCAGCTGGGTGGCCTGCGCGGCGATGGCCGCGGCGATGCGCGGCTCGCTGTGGCCGAACAGATTGGTCCACCAGCTGCTGACCGCATCCAGGTAGCGGTTGCCTTCGTGATCGATCAGCCAGGCGCCTTCGCCGCGCGCGATCGGCAGCAGCGGCAGGGTGTCCGGGTGCTCGCGCATCTGCGTGCAGGGGTGCCACAGCACCGCCAGGTCGCGTTGCCGCCAGGCGGCGGCAGTCTGTGATGCGGTCAGGTCTGTTAGCATTTCGCGCTCATGAACAAGTTCTTCGCTCCGTGCATTCTATCGGTCGACGCTGCAAAGCGCCGCGGGGTGCCGGCGTGAGCCATCCGCTGCCGATCATCCACGCGCTGCGCGAGCGCGGCGAGTCGGCCATGGAGCGCAAGGTCGAAGAGCTGGACCTGGAGTTCAGCAACGGCGAACGGCGGGTGTTCCACCGGCTCAAGTCCCCCGGCCACGGCGCGGTGGTGGTGGTGCCGATGCTGGACGCGCAGACCGTGCTGCTGGTGCGCGAATACGCCGCCGGCGTGCACCGCTACGAACTGGGCCTGGTCAAGGGCCGCATCGATGCCGGCGAGACGCCGCTGCAGGCCGCCGACCGCGAACTCAAGGAAGAGGCCGGCTATGGCGCCCGGCAGCTGCAGGTGCTGCGCGCGATGACCCTGGCGCCCACCTATATGAGCCACCAGTCCTGGCTGGTGCTGGCGCAAGATCTCTATCCCGAAAAACTGGCCGGCGACGAGCCGGAGGAACTGGAAGTGGTGCCCTGGAAACTGGCTGAACTGGACCAACTGATGTTGCGCGAGGATTTTTCCGAAGGACGTTCGCTGGCGGCGCTGTTCATCGTCCGCGAGTGGCTGGGTCGTACCGGATGATCCGCATCACCGCAGACCTGCGCGAAACCGTCATCGCCATCGCCATCGACGCCGCCGCGGCGATCATGGCCGTCTACGCCACCGGCTTCGACGTGGAGCACAAGGCCGACGCCAGTCCGCTGACCCAGGCCGACCTGGCGGCGCACCGGATCATCGTCGAAGGCCTGGAACGGCTGACCCCCGACCTGCCGGTGCTGTCCGAGGAATCGGCGCAGATCCCCTGGGACGTGCGCGAGCACTGGACCAGCTACTGGCTGGTGGACCCGCTCGACGGCACCCGCGAGTTCGTCAAGCGCAATGGCGAGTTCAGCGTCAACATCGCGCTGATCCACCAGGGCGCGCCGGTGTTCGGCGTGGTCCAGGCGCCGGTCGATGGCCGCGTCTGGCACGCGGTGCGTGGCGAACAGGCGTACCGCCGCGAGGGCTTCCGCGACACCGCGCTGGCCACGCGGCGGCCGGCCAGCGCGCCGCTGCGGGTGGCGGCCAGCCGCTCGCACCGCGATCCGCGCACCGACGCGCTGCTGCTGCGCATGGGCGAGACCGAGGTGGTCGCGCAGGGCTCGTCGCTGAAGTTCTGCCGCATCGCCGACGGCGAGCTGGACGTGTACCCGCGCTTCGGCCCGACCTCCGAATGGGATACCGCCGCCGGCCAGTGCGTACTGCAGGCCGCCGGCGGCACGCTGCTCGCCGCAGATACCGGCAAGCCGTTCCGCTACAACCGCCGCGAGTCGCTGCTCAACGGCGATTTCCTGGCACTGGGCGATCCGGCGCTGCCGTGGCGCAGCTGGCTGGGCTGAGCGGACGCTGCCGCCGGCAGCGGCGGTGAACTGCAAGGCGGCGTCGCGGCTGACGCCGCCGCCACACGCGCCTTGGGCCGCCACGGATGACGGCGCTCGCCGCGGTGGTGCGCATGCGCCGTATGGCTGCCCGCCACCGCAGACCGCTCATCGTGCGGGCCGCTCTGCCAAACTAACCGGCAGGCGGCGCCGTTGCCGTCGCATCGGAACCCGCACGTGACCGCAGCCCGCTACGACCTTCCCGCCCTGCTCGAGATCATGGCGCGCCTGCGCGATCGCGATCACGGCTGTCCGTGGGACCTGGAGCAGGATTTCGCCAGCATCGCCGCGTACACGATCGAGGAGGCCTACGAAGTCGCCGACGCGATCGACCGCAACGACCTGGGCGAGCTGAAGGACGAACTCGGCGACCTGCTGCTGCAGGTGGTGTTCCATGCGCAGATGGCGCGCGAGCAGGGCGCCTTCGGCTTCGACGACGTGGTGGCCGCGATCTGCGACAAGATGGTGCGCCGGCACCCGCATGTGTTCGGCGACAGCCAGGTCGCCGATGCCGAGCAGCAGACGCTGAACTGGGAACAGATCAAGCGCGACGAGCGCGCCGCGGCCGGCAAGACCGACAGTTCGGCGCTGGCCGGGATCGCCCGCGGCCTGCCGGAATGGCAGCGCGCGGTGAAGCTGCAGGCGCGCGCGGCGCGGGTCGGCTTCGACTGGCCGGGGCCGGAGCCGGTGCTGGAAAAACTGCAGGAAGAGCTGGAGGAAGTACGCGCGGAATTCGCGCGCGGCGCGGTGCAGGACAACCAGGCGCGGCTGCAGGACGAGATCGGCGACCTGCTGTTCGTCTGCGCCAATCTCGCGCGTCACGCGCAGGTCGATGTCGGTGCTGCGCTGCGTCATGCCAACCAGAAATTCGAACGCCGCTTCCGTGCGATGGAGCAGTTGGCGCAGCGCGACGGCGGCGCGCTGGATGGATTGTCGCTGGACCAGCAGGAAGCGTACTGGCAGCGCGCCAAGGCCGAGGAGCGCGGCGCGGCCGGATGAAGACGCTGCTGCTGTTCGTGCTGACCGCGCTGGCCGAGATCGTCGGCTGCTATCTGCCGTACCTGTGGCTGCGCGAACAACGCAGCGCCTGGCTGTTGCTGCCGGCGGGCGCCAGCCTGGCCGCGTTCGTGTGGCTGCTGAGCCTGCATCCGGAAGCCAGCGGCCGCGTCTACGCCGCGTATGGCGGCGTCTACATCGCGGTGGCGCTGCTGTGGCTGTGGGCGGTGCAATCGATCCGGCCCACGCGCTGGGACCTGCTCGGCGCCGGGCTGTGCCTGCTCGGCATGGCGGTGATCATGTTCGCGCCGCGGCAGGGCTGACCCGCGCGGCGCGCCGGCGCGCCTTGCAGAACATGGCGATCTTCCGGCGCCGAGGATGCGGCGCGCTGCCGTCGCATGGCGTCCCCGGCGGCCGGTACCACGCTTCTTTAATGCCGCCGCCGACACGGCGTATGCTGGCCGCCTGCGTTGCCTCGGGAGGGCCGCCGCATGCGCCGTTTCGCCAGCTTCCGCGAGTTCTATCCTTTTTACTTGAGCGAGCACCGCCATCCGCAGTCGCGGCGGCTGCACTTCGTCGGCAGCGCCGCGGTGCTGCTGATCGTGTTGCTGGCGATCTGCACCGGCCAGCCACGCTGGCTGTGGGCGGCGCCGGTGTGCGGCTACGGCTGCGCCTGGGTCGGGCATTTCTTCTTCGAGAAGAACCGTCCGGCCACCTTCCGCCATCCGCTGTACTCGTTCGCCGGCGACTGGGTCATGTTCAAGGATATGCTGCTCGGCCGCATCCGCTGGTGACCGGCGCCCGCGCAGGCGCTCGCTATACTGCGGACTCGATTCCTTTTTTCGGTTAATGGAGCAACCCGATGCCATCCACCTTCTTCCTCGCGCTGGTCCTGCTGGTCGCCGGCGTGATCGTGCTGTTCAAGACCGTGCGCATGGTGCCGCAGGGCTTCCAGTGGACGGTGGAGCGGTTCGGCCGCTACACCCACACCCTGTCGCCGGGCCTGCATTTTCTGATCCCGGTGGTGTACGGGGTGGGGCGCAAGGTCAACATGATGGAGCAGGTGCTGGACGTGCCCAGCCAGGACGTCATCACCAAGGACAACGCGGTGGTGCGCGTGGACGGCGTGGTGTTCTTCCAGGTGCTGGACGCGGCCAAGGCGGCGTATGAAGTGTCGAACCTGGAGATCGCCACCATTGCGCTGGTGCAGACCAACATCCGCACCGTGATCGGCTCGATGGACTTGGACGAGTCGCTGAGCCAGCGCGAGACCATCAACGCGCAGCTGTTGAACGTGGTCGACCATGCCACCAACCCGTGGGGCATCAAGGTCACCCGCATCGAGATCCGCGACATCCAGCCGCCGCGCGACCTGGTCGATGCGATGGCGCGGCAGATGAAGGCCGAGCGCGAGAAGCGTGCGCAGATCCTCGAGGCGGAAGGCTCGCGGCAGTCGGAGATCCTGCGCGCCGACGGCGAGAAGCAGGCCGCGGTGCTGGAGGCCGAAGGCCGCAAGGAGGCCGCGTTCCGCGACGCCGAGGCGCGTGAGCGCCTGGCCGAGGCCGAAGCGCGCGCCACCGCGATGGTGTCCAAGGCGATCGCCGAAGGCGACGTGCAGGCGATCAACTACTTCATCGCGCAGAAGTACGTGGAGGCGTTCAAGGAGTTGGCCACCGCGCCGAACCAGAAGTTCGTACTGATGCCGATGGAGTCCAGCGGCATCATCGGCTCGATCGCCGGCATCGCCGAGCTGGCGCGCGAGGCGTTGGGCAAGCAGCAGTCTGCGCCGCCGGCGGTGCCGCGCGGCATGCCGCCGCGCAGCGGAGTCTGAGCCATGCGCGCGGAGGTGGTGGCGTGGGGTGCGCTGACCTTGCTGCTGTTCGCGGCCGAGGCGCTGGCGCCGGGCGCCTTCATGCTGTGGATGGGATTCGCCGCCGCGGCGGTGTTCCTCGCGGTGCTGGTGCTGCCGGACATGTCGCTGCTGCTGCAGGTCGGCGCGTTCGTGGTGCTGAGCTTCGTCTCGATCCAGGTCTACCGCACCTGGTTCCGCAAGCGCGATCGGATCAGCGACCAGCCGCTGCTCAACCGCCGCGCCGAACAGTTGATCGGCCGGGTGGTGATGCTGGACCAGGCGATCCAGGCCGGCCGCGGCCGCGCCAAGGTCGACGACGCGTTCTGGGTGGTCGGCGGCCCCGAGCTGCCCGCCGGCAGCGCCGTGCGCATCGTCGGGGTGGACGGGATGACGCTGCTCGTCGAGGCGGCTTGAAGGTCGGGATTGGGGATTCGGGATTGGGGATTGGTGTCGCGCGTGCGCGGCACCGCGACATGATGCTCCCCTGTAGGAGCGGCTTCAGCCGCGACCGACGTCCGGTGACGAGTCGCGGCTGAAGCCGCTCCTACAACGGATGCGCGAAGGGGTGTCGCCCCATCAGGTTCGGGAGGCCCGCTCCTGCGAATCCCCACTCCCGACTCCCCAATCCCGGCCTTCTGCCAGCGATAATGGGCGACTTTCCTCACGGACCCGCGCCATGACCCAGAAGACCATCCTCAACGACAGCCACCGCGCCCTTGGCGCCAAGATGGTCGACTTCGGCGGCTGGGACATGCCGATCCACTACGGTTCGCAGATCGACGAGCACCATCAGGTGCGCCGCGACGCCGGCATGTTCGACGTCAGCCACATGACCGTGGTCGACCTGCATGGCACGCAGGTGCGCGGGTTCCTGCGCCATCTGCTGGCCAACTCGGTGGACAAGCTGAAGGTGCCGGGCAAGGCCTTGTACACCTGCATGCTCAACCCGCAGGGCGGGGTGATCGACGACCTGATCGTCTATTACATGTCCGACACCTTCTTCCGCCTGGTGGTCAACGCCGCCACGCGCAGCAAGGACCTGGCCTGGATCGGCGAGCAGGCGCAGAAGTTCGGCGTGGAAGTGCGCGAGCGCGAGGACTTCGCGATGATCGCGGTGCAGGGCCCGAATGCGCGCGCCAAGGCGATCGGCCTGCTGCGCGAGGACGACCGCGCAGCGGTGCAGAAGCTGGGCCGCTTCGCCGCGTTCGAGGCGACCTCGGCCGACGGCGTGGCGCTGTTCGTCGCGCGCACCGGCTACACCGGCGAGGACGGCTTCGAGATCGTGCTGCCGCAGGAACACGCGGTGGCGTTCTGGAACGCGCTGCTGGAAGCGGGGGTCAAGCCGGCCGGGCTGGGCGCGCGCGACACGCTGCGCCTGGAGGCCGGCATGAACCTGTACGGCCAGGACATGGACGACAGCGTGTCGCCCTACGAGGCGGCGCTGGCCTGGACCGTGGCGCTGGACGAAGGCCGCGTGTTCATCGGCCGCGACGTGCTCGAGGCGCAGAAGGCCAACGGCGCGCCGCGGCAGATGATCGGCCTGGTGATGGACGACAAGGGCGTGCTGCGCCACGGCCAGAAGGTGCTCACCGCGCAGGGCGAGGGCGAGATCCTGTCCGGCACGTTCTCGCCGACGCTGGGCAAGGCGATCGCGTTCGCGCGCGTGCCGGCCGGCGAGCCCGGGCAGGTGCGGGTGGATATCCGCGGCAAGGAAGTGCCGGTGCGCGTGGTCAAGTTCCCGTTCGTGCGCGAAGGCCAGGTCCAGCCCGGCGTGCTCGAGTGAACCGACCGTCGCCGCGATGCGCCCGCGACGTCGTTGCGGAGCATCCGGTTCGCTACACTAGCCATCCATCCCCGACACCGTCTTTTTCCGGAGCAGCCCCATGAGCGAGATCCCTGGCGACCTCAAATTCCTCAAGTCCCATGAATGGGCGCGCGTCGAAGGCAACGGTCGCGTCACCGTCGGCATCTCCGAGCACGCCCAGGGCCTGCTCGGCGACCTGGTCTACGTCGAGCTGCCCAACGTCGGCGACGACGTCGTCGCCGGCAACGGCGTGGCCGTGGTCGAGTCGGTCAAGGCCGCATCGGACGTGTACAGCCCGCTCAGCGGCAAGGTGGTCGAGGTCAATACCGCGCTCAGCGACAAGCCGGAGACGATCAACGAGGACGCGTACGGCGAAGGCTGGATCTTCGTGCTGGAGATCGAGGATCCGGAGCAGTTGAACGACCTGCTGACGCCGGACGATTACGCCGAGCTGCTCGAGGACGACGGCCACTGAGCCGAGCCTCGCGTCGCGACAGCCGAACCGGCCGCCTTGTGCGGCCGGTTTTCGTTTGGGCGGCGCAAAGGAAAACGGCAGCAGGAAGCGGAGCGCGCTTTCGCTGATCGTGCGGTTTGCCGATCGGGCGAGCGCGCGCCCGGCATGTCCGAGCGGCCGGCGCGGCGGCGAGCGGACTCGCCGCAGGGCGACGGATGCGACACGCGAGGCGGCGGACGCCGGCCGCACCCACGCAGCGATGCGCAAGGTGGTCGCCGTGTGCCGCAAGGCGACACCGCTGCAGCGGCATCGGCACGCGGCCAATGTCGCGCCGGTTTTTTGGCAGTGACGGTGATGTGCATCGCAGTCGAGCGCTGCGGGCGAGGTGATCTGCCGGTCGCGGCAGCGCTGGCTGCACTGCGGCCAGCGTCGTCGCGTTCGTCCGCTCGGGCGTGCTCGGCTTGGCGCGCACGCGCAGCGCTGCGAGTCGGTCGAGGCGAACATGCGCGCGGCAGCGGACGCGGCGGCGGCAGCGAGCGCGACGCGTCCGGTCGCGTGTGCGTGATGTGCCGGTGAGGAGCATGCGCAGACATGCGGACGCTATAACGGCATCGTCGTCGCCGCCGCGAGCCGTGCGCCGCACCGCGCATGCGCGCTCGCAAGCGCCGAACAGCGCGAAAAAGTTTGCGCAGTTTTGCGCATTTGCTCTTGTGCGATGCCGGAACGGCGCATGCCGCGAAAAGTTTTTTTCAGCTTGCGGACAGGCTCGCGTGCGCGCGCCTGGATGCCGCCGGCGCTGCGCGCGGCAGCGCGCGAAACTGCCGGCCGCGTCGGCGTGTTGCAAAAAAACACGGGAATTTCCGCTGTTTTTGTTTGCGTCGAAGTTTCGCTGCGGGTTTCGCAACGGCTGTCGTCGAGGTCCAGGGGCTGCCGATCGCGGCGCTCGGTACGCGCGCGCCACGCGACGCCTGAAAAAAAATTGCGTAGAACTGTTGACAGTAAAAAAAAGCGTGATTAGGTTTCGCCCAGCAGACGTTGCTGCGCAAGCGAGTGAATCGGATCGACATCAGAACGCGAAGCACAACTTGGACCTCCACCAGGAACCTGACGATGGTGGATCAGGTGTCGCTTCCCTCCGAGAAACGCAACGTCTCCCCTGGCACGGCACCCGTATCGAGCTTCGATACGGGTGTTTCTGTATCCGACCCGGCCCGCACTACGCGCCGGCGGATCCTGCAGGCGGACCATCGCCGCGGGTTTGCTTTAACTGGGCGTTTTCAATCCATAGTTCACTGACGAGGAGCCATCCCATGGCCACGAAAAAAGCTGCGAAAAAGAAGCCGGCCGCTAAGAAAGCGGTCAAGAAGACTGCCGCCAAGAAGCCGGCAGCGAAGAAGGTCTCGGTAAAGAAGGCGGTCAAGAAGGCCGCGAAGAAAGTCGCCAAGAAGGTCGCCAAGGTGAAGAAGGCCATCAAGAAGGCCACCGCCAAGAAGACCACCGCGAAGAAGGCGGTAAAGAAGACCGCGAAGAAGGCGACCGCCAAGAAGGCCGCCACCAAGAAGACCGCGAAGAAGGCCACCGCCAAGAAGGCGGTAAAGAAGACCGCGAAGAAGGCCACCGCCAAGAAGGCGGTGAAGAAGTCCGCTGCCAAGAAGCCGGCCGCGAAGAAGGCCGTCGCCAAGAAGGCCGTCGCGAAGAAGAAGCCGGTTGCCCGCAAGAAGAAGACCGCTCCGGTCGCGCTGCCGGCAACGCCCGCGCCGCTGATCTGATCTGATCCATCCCGATAGCCGTACCTAGAGCTCTCTCCCCGGTGCCCAGCGGGGAGGGAGCTTTTTTATGGGCGTCCGCCTGCCGCCGCCGTGGCGAGCTGCTTGCCGGCGTCGACATGGCACCGACCTGCTGCCCCTCTGCCTGCGGCGTGTCGCCTGCACGGCGGCCAGTCCCTGAGCCCTTGGAGTTTCCTCCACCTTGCTCCGTCGCCGCCGGACGCGTGCCCGATCTGTACTGAATTCCTGCCGCGCTGCATGTGGTAATGCTGCGCGAGTTCGCGAAGTGCCTGCCTCGCTGCCGCAGACGACGTGGTCGTCAGGCCGCTTGCAACGCTGGAATGAGGGGGCGTACATGGCAACGCGTCGTGGGCGAGGTGGACGTCCATCGCCTGGCTTACTCACTGCATGAGGCTTGGCCGGATTCTCACGGCAGCCTCGCCGTGACGCTTCGCCCGACCTGCAGCAACCTGTTGTCGCGAGGCTTCGCCCGGACCCTCACCCCAACCCCTCTCCCGATGGGAGAGGGGCTTTGTTCGCCGTGCGCCGAGTCGCTACCGCACGCGCTCCCCGTTCCCCATGTAGGAGCGGCTTCAGCCGCGACCATGTCGCGTGGTCGCCATCAACGTCGAAGCAGGCGCAGTTGCTGCTTTGCGCCCTACCGGATGAAGCATCAGGTCCAGCGAAGCCAGCACCCAGACAGCAGAAAGGCGGCTCGCGCCGCCTTCCGCCGAATCCAATCGGGGGACCGCCCGCGTCAGCGCGGCGACGCGGTCGACTTGGACGAGGAGGCGCCCTTCTTGTCCTTCGGGTCCGCACGCTCGGCCATCATGTTGTCGCTGCCGAAGTCGGTGTCCACGTCCAGCCAACGCTGCGTCGGCAGGCCGATCGCGCGGTCGAGGATGGTCGGCAGCAGGCCGGAGGGCAGGCCGCTCTCGCCGTTCCACAGGATCGCCACGCCCAGGTCGCGTTCGGGCACCAGCGCGACCAGGCCGCGATAGCCCTGCACCGCGCCGGCATGGAACACCACCTGGTGGCCCGAGTAATCGAAGATGCGCCAGCCCAGCGCGTAGCTGGCCGAGTTGACCCGCTCGCGGCGCCAGCCCGAGCGCATCTCGCCAGGCGTGAGGATCAGCGGCGCGTGCAGCGTGGCCAGCAACGGCGCCGGCAGCACGTCCGGACGGTGCCCGGTCTGTGCGATCAGCCACTGCGCCATGTCGCTGATGCTGGCGTTGACGCCGGCGGCCGGCGCCAGCCGGTAATAAGTCGGCTTGGGCATCAGCGATACCCAGCCGTTGCGGCTGCGCACATGCGGGCGCGCCCAGCGCGGGCTGGCCTGGATCCCGGCCAGGCCCATGCTGGCGTCGTTCATGCCCAGCGGCTTGAAGATGCGGCGCTCCACCGACTGCTCGTAGAAGCTGCCGGACGCGGCGAACACCACGTCGCCGATCAGGCTGAAGGCGACGTTCTGGTAGGCGTAGCACTCGCCCGGCGCGCACTTGAGCGGCGCATAGGCGAGCTTGTGGCTGAGCGTGTAGTAGTCGGTGTTGGACTCGACGTCGCGGTCGTAGGCGTTGTAGGTCAGGCCGACGCGATGGCTGAGCAGGTCGGCCACGTTCAACTGGCGGGTGGCGACCGGATCGCTGAGCTGGAAGCCGGGCACGTAGTCGACGACCTTGCTGTCCCAACGCAGCGTGCCGTCGTTGACCAGCAGGCCGGCCATGGTGCCGGCGAAGGCCTTGGACAGCGAGGCCAGGCGGAACACGGTGTGCGCATCGACCGGCTCGGGGCGGTTGACGTCGGTGACGCCGTAGCCGCGCGCGCTGATCACCTGGCCGTTGTGCACGATCGCCACCGCCAGGCCGGGCACGCGCTCGCCATAGGTGAGCTGCTCGGCCATCGCTTCCAGGCTGGCGACATCGAAATCCCTGGCCAGCGGCAGCACCTTGCTGTCCGGCAGCGACGCGCGGTACGGCAACGGCTGGGTCGGCGAGGTGTAGCGCGTGGCCTCGGTGTAGATCGGCGGTGGCAGCGGCTGCGAGGGAGCCGGCGTCTGCGCGGTGGAGGACATCGCAAAGGGCAGCAATGCCCCGAGCAACCCGATTGCCACCGGTCGAAGGAGCCGGTGCCTGCTGTTCTGTTTCATCGCGCGTGTGGCCTGTGAGGTGCTGCCGAAACCGATTCTAGCGCCGCTTTTCGCCATTGCACAAACCGGGAGAAGATGAATGGGCATCGCCTTGATCCTGCTGGTGATTTTGCCGGGCCGGCCAGGCCGACGACGCGGCGTCCGAAGCGGCTGCCGCGACGGCGCGGCGGGTGCCTGGAATGCATGCAATCGATGTGCCGAAGCCGCTGTGGCCGCCGCTGGCTCGCCTGAATCGTTGCCGGCGCCGTGACGGCGCGGTGTCGCTGCGGGATCATGGCGCATGCCCGATGCCGACCTCCCCCCGATCCCGCCGGCCCGCACGGCGCCTGCCGCCGCGACCTGGCTGGGCCTGGCCTTCGTACTGGTCTGGTGCACCGGCTACATCGCCGGCAAGCAGGTGGTGGCGCATGCGGCGCCGTTCACCGCGCTGCTGTGGCGCTTCGGCCTGACCGCGCTGTGCTTCGCGCTGGCCGCCGGCCCCGCACGCTTGCAGGCGCTGCCGCGGCAGGAACTGGCGCGCAGCGCCGTGGCCGGAGTGCTGATGCTGGCCTTGCAGTTCGGCGGGGTCTACGCCGCCTTCGCGCTGGGCACCAGCTCGGGCGTGGCCGCGCTGGTGATCGGGGCGATGCCGCTGCTGGTGGCCTGGGCCAGCCCATGGTGGGGCGGCCAGCGGCTGCGCGCGGCGCAGTGGCTGGGCATGGCGCTGGGCTTCGCCGGCGTGGCCACGGTCGCCGCCGACCGCATCGACGGGGCGACGCCGTGGGGCGGCTGGCTGGCCTTGCTGGTTGGCCTGTTCGGCATCGCCGCCGGCACCCTGTACCAGAAGCGGCATGCCGCGCAGCTCGACCTGCGCGTCGGGCTGGCGGTGCAGAACACCGCGGCGACGCTGGTGCTGCTGCCGCTGGCGGCGTGGGAAGGCTTCCGCTTCCAGGCCAACGGCGGTTTCGCTGCGGCGATGGCGTGGCTGGTGCTGGTCAATTCGATCGGCGGCTTCGCGTTGCTGTTCCTGCTGTTGCGGCGCGGCGCCGCCACCCAGGTGGCGAGCCTGTTCTTCCTGATGCCGCCGGTGACCGCGGTGTTCGGCCACGTGCTGCTCGGCGAGCACCTGACCGCGCTGAAGCTGTGCGGCTTCGCGCTGGCGGCGCTGGGCGTGTGGCTGGCGGGCCGCGCGCGGTGAGACGCGGCTTAGACCGGCGCGCGCTGCGCCGGCCGCGCTTCAGCCGTCGCGCAGCACGCCGTGGCCGCGGATCAGGTCGGCGGCGCGCTCGGCGATCATCATCGTCGGGCCGTTGGTGTTGCCGCTGACCAGGCGCGGCATCACCGAGGCATCGACCACGCGCAGGCCTTCCAGCCCACGCAGGCGCAGCTTCGGATCGACCACCGCCTGCGCATCGCTGCCCATGCGGCAGGTGCCGATCGGGTGGTAGATGGTCTCGGCCTTGGCGCGGATGTAGGCGATCAGGCCGGCTTCGTCGAGGTCGTCGCGTTCCGGCAGCAACGGCGCGCCGCGCCAGGGATCGAACGCCGGCTGCTGCAGGATGCGCCGCGCCAGGCGCGCGCATTCCAGCAGCATGCGCAGGTCGAAGCCGTCCGGATCGCTGAGGTAGTTCGCCTGGATCCGTGCCGGCGTGCGCGGGTCGGCGTCGTTGAGCGACAGGTGGCCGCGGCTGCGCGGCTGCAGGTGGCAGGCGTGCAGGGTGAAGCCGTCGCCGGGCAGCCGGTTGCGGCCGTGGTCGTCGAGCATCGCCGGCACGAAATGCAGCTGGATGTCGGCGCGCGCGTCCGGCGCCAGCGGCGAGCGGATGAAGCCGCCGGCCTCGGCGATGTTGCTGCTGCCGGCGCCGCGGTGGCCGCGCAGGAAATAGTCGAAGGCGATCTTCAGCTGGTTGCGGCGGTCGTAGCTGATGCCCGGGCGGGTGCGGTACAGCGTGCACACGTCCAGATGGTCCTGCAGGTTGGCGCCGATCTGCGGCTGGTCCAGGCGCACGCTGATGCCATGGCGCTGCAGTTCGTCGGCCGGGCCGATGCCCGAGAGCATCAGCAACTGCGGCGAGTTCACCGCGCCAGCGCTGAGCAGCACCTCGCGCGCGGCCCGCGCCCGCACTTCGGCGCCGCGTTGCGCGTAGGCCACGCCGACCACGCGTTCGCCCTCGATCAGCAGGCGCAGCACCAGCGCGTCGGTGATCACCTGCAGGTTGGCGCGCGCCTGCGCCGGCGCCAGGTAGGCGACCGCCGCCGAGCAGCGCGCGCCGTCCTTCTGGGTGACCTGGTACAGGCCTACGCCCTGTTGCTGCGGGCCGTTGAAATCGCGGTTGTGGGCGAAACCGGCCTGCTCTCCGGCCGCGATGAACACGTCCGACAGCGGGTTGTGGTAACGCAGATCGGACACGTGCAGCGGCCCGTCGCCGCCGTGCAGCGCATCGCCGCCGCGGCTGTTGCGTTCGCTGCGGCGGAAATACGGCAGCACGCCCTGCCAGTCCCAACCCTCGGCGCCGTCGGCGGCCCAGTCGTCGTAGTCGGCGGGCACGCCGCGCACGTAGCACATCGCGTTGATCGAACTGGAGCCGCCCAGCACCTTGCCGCGCGGCCACCACAGGCGCCGGTCGTTCAAGGCCGGCTCCGGCGCGGTGAGGTAGTTCCAGTTGATGCGGCGGTTGCCGGTCAGCCGCGCCAGGCCCGCCGGCATGTGGATGAAGGGGTTGCGGTCGCGCGGCCCGGCCTCGATCAGCAGCACCTTGCAGTCGCGATCCTCGCTGAGCCGGTTGGCCAGCACGCAGCCTGCCGAGCCTGCGCCGATGATGATGTAGTCGTACACCCGCGGTCCCCCTGTTTCGTGGCGCCGACGCTAGTCGCCGGGGATAGAGCATATGCTCGGCCGCGCCGCGGGGCGCAGACGCCACGCTGGGCGTGGGCCTTCGCACGCCGGCGGCGCTGGCGATGTTGCAGTGCATCGGCTACCGTGCGCGCAACCACACGGCGAACGGCGGGCCGATGCAAGCGGAAAACAAGCGCGTCCAGACCGGCGAGCTGCGCGCGGTGCTGCTGTCCTTCGTCTACTTCTTCTGCGTGCTGGCGGCGTACTACGTGATCCGGCCGGTGCGCGAACAGCTGTCGGCGGCGGTGGGCTCGACCCAGCTGCCCTGGTTCTTCATGGCGACCTTCGTCGCCACCTTGCTGCTGACCCCGCTGTTCGCGTGGATGGCGGCGCGCTGGCCGCGGCGGATCGTGGTGCCGGCGGTGTACGTGTTCTTCGCGCTGTGCCTGCTCGGCTTCGTGCCGCTGTTCAGCGGCTACGGCGGGCTCAGTCAGCGCACGCTGGGCATCGTGTTCTTCGTCTGGGTCAGCGTGTTCAACCTGTTCGTGGTGTCGGTGTTCTGGAGCTTCATGGCCGACATCTGGAGCAACGAACAGGCGCGGCGGCTGTTCCCATTGATCGGCCTGGGCGGCACTGCCGGCGCGGTGGCGGGGCCGTTGCTGACCCGCGGCCTGGTCGGCGTGATCGGCGTGGCGCCGCTGCTGCTGGTGTCGGCGGCACTGCTTGGTGTGGCGCTGGCATGCGTGATCCTGCTCGGGCGCTGGGCGAGGGTGCACGGCGCGCGCCGCCACGACGCCGGCCATGAGGCGGCAGTCGGTGGTGGCATGTTCGACGGGCTCAAGCAGATCCTGGCCAATCCGTTCATGCGCGGCATGGCGCTGCTGATGCTGCTGGGCGATTGCATCGGCACGGTCGGCTATTTGCTGATGACCGATTACTCCGGCGCCACCTTCCACAACGCGGTCGAACGCACCGAGTTCGCCGCCAGCATCGACATGCTGACCAACGTGCTGCAGGTCGTGGTGCAGATCAGCGTGACCCGCTGGCTGCTGATGAAGAAGGGCGCCGGCGCGGTGATCGCACTGTGGGCGCTGATCAGCGTGGGCACGCTGGTGGCCACCGCCGTGGCGGCCGATCCCTATGCGCTGGTGGTGTGGATCGTGCCGTGGGTGGTGCTGCCGCTGGTCATTACCCGTTCGCTGACCTACGGCATGGTCGGCCCGGCGCGCGAATCGCTGTACACGCGCGTGCCGCGGCAACTGCGCTACCAGGGCAAGAACGCGGTGGATACGGCAGTGTGGCGCGCCGGCGACGTGGCCGTGGCCTCGGCGATGAACGGTCTGCGCGCGCTGGGCATAGGCGTCCCCGGTTTCGCCGCGGCGGCCGCGTTGGCAGCCGCGCTCTCCGGCGTCATCGGCTGGCGCCTGGCGCGTGCGGTGGAAAGCGCCGCGCCTGCAGCGGCGGAGACGGCGCCGACGCGTTGAGCCTGCGCGCCGCGGCCGCGGTGCCGGCCACCACGGCAACGGCTATGCTGTGCATCCTCTTTCGCCGATGGACGCGCGCATGACCCTGCTGGCCTCGATCCTGGTAAGCCTGGTGGCCTTGCTGCACGTCTACATCCTGGTGCTGGAGATGTTCCTGTGGACGCGGCCGCTGGGCATGAAGGTGTTTCGCAACAGCCCGGACAAGGCGCAGCTGACCAAGGTGCTGGCCGCCAACCAGGGCCTGTACAACGGCTTCCTCGCCGCCGGCCTGGGCTGGGGCGTGGCGGCGCAGCGGGTGGACGTGATGCTGTTCTTCCTGGGCTGCGTGGTCGTGGCCGGCCTGTACGGCGCGTGGAGCGTCAGCCGCCGCATCCTGTTCGTGCAGGCGCTGCCGGCGGCGCTGGCGATCGCGGCGGTGCTGCTGGCGTACTGAGCCGGCGGCGCACCGGCATCGCGCTGCGGCGTCAGCCGTTCGCCGTCTTCGCGCGCGGCGACACCCACATGGCGATGCTGGCGAAGAACACCACCTGTTCGCGCGCATCGCGGATCTCCACGCTGACCGGCAGTTCGTAGCCGCTGTCGGCGGCCACGATCGGCACGTCCGGCGTCGCCACCGCGTGCATCGTGCCGCTGGCCTTGCTGCGGTATTCGACGCGCATGCCTTTGGGGATCCAGCGCATCGACGGCGGCAGGCTGGCATCGACCATGACCCCGCCGGCCAACTCGGCAAGGTTGCACAGCGCGATCGCATGCACGGTGCCGATGTGGTTGCTGACCCGCCGCCGATGCGCGATGCGCGCTTCGCAGCGACCCGGCTGCAGCACGGTGATGCGCGGAGCAATGCTGGCGAAGTAGGGCGCCTTGAAGCACACGGCGCGCGAGAACAGCCACTGCCCGGCCGGCCAGCGCTGCATGCGTCGATAGAGCGACAGCAATCGGCTCATGGTGCATGTCCTGCAAATGACGACGGCGGACCGAAGTCCGCCGTCGTGGTGAGCGTATCGCCGGCGCGGATGTCGCCGGCCCGGTTCAAGCCGCGTGCGGATCAGGCCGCTTCGCGCGAATGATCGTCGCCGGCCGCGGCACGCTGGTAGTAGCTGGCCGAACGCAGTTCGTCGGCGTCGAAATCGTCCACGCTGATCGTGTCCATGGTGATCTCGCGCAGTTCCTCCAGCTGGCGGCGCTCGTCGGCCGAGAGCACGCCTTCGCGCACCGCCTCGTCCAGCTGCGAGGCGAAGTCGAGCGCCTCGATGCCCTTGCTCTTGAGCGCCTTCAGGAACTTGCGCTCGACCGGCTCGGCCAGCACCGCCTTGGTCAGGTAGCTGGCGATGCGGCCGCCCGGGTTGTTCTCGCACGGGGTCAGGAACACGCCCTGGCCGAGGCGATCGCGGGCTTCGTTCGGCGTCATCAGCAGCGCGGCGACGCGGTGGCCGAGGCGGTCGCCCGGCGCTTCGGCGCGGCGGCCCCACGGGAAGATCAGCGCCCACATCAGCCAGCCCACCGGACGGATCGGGAAGTTGCGCAGGGCCGCCGACAGCGCCAGTTCGATCTTGTGCACGCTGTCGTGGAACGCCCAGGCCAGCAGCGGCTGGTCGGTCGCCGGCGTGCCGTCGTCGTGGTAGCGCTTGAGCATGGCGCTGGTCATGTAGATGTGGCTGAGCACGTCGCCCAGGCGGCCGGACAGCGATTCCTTGAACTTCAGCTTGCCGCCGAGCATCAGCATCGACACGTCGGCCATCAGCGCCAGGTTCGCCGAATAGCGGTCCAGCTTGCGGAAGAAGCGGCGGGTGTAGGCGTCGCCGGGCGCGGCGCCGATGCGTGCGGCGGTCAGGCCGAACCACAGCGAGCGCACTGCGTTGGAGATCGCGAAGCCGATGTGGCCGAACAGGTTGCGGTCGAACTCGTCGACACCGGCCTTGTGGTCCGGGTTGCCGGCGGCCTTCATCTCCTTCATCACCCACGGATGGCACAGGATCGCGCCCTGGCCGAAGATCAGCAGGCTGCGGGTCATGATGTTGGCGCCTTCCACGGTGATCGCGATCGGCGCCGCCTGCCAGCTGCGGCCGGCGAAGTTGCGTGGGCCGAGGATGATGCCCTTGCCGCCGACCACGTCCATCACGTCGCTGATGACCTCGCGGCTCATCGTGGTGCAGTGGTACTTGGCGATCGCCGAGGGCACCGACGGCACGTCGCCGCGGTCCACCGCCGCAGCGGTGGCCTGCGACAGCGCACTGATCGCATAAGCCTTGCCGCCGATCCGCGCCAGCGCCTCTTCCACGCCTTCGAAGCGGCCGACCGACAGGCCGAACTGCTTGCGGATGCGCGCATACGCGCCGGTGACGACCGCGCCGAACTTGGCGCCGCCGCTGGCGGTGGAGGGCAGGGTGATGGAGCGGCCCACGGCCAGGCACTCGTTGAGCATGTTCCAGCCCTTGCCGACCATCTCCACGCCGCCGATCAGCTGGCTCAGCGGGATGAACACCTCGCGGCCGTGGATCGGGCCGTTCTGGAACGGCGAGTTCAGCGGGAAGTGGCGGCGGCCGATCTCGACGCCGGGGGTTTCGCGCGGCAGCAGCGCCAGGGTGATGCCAATATCCTTGGTGTCGCCGATCAGGCCTTCCGGGTCGTACATGCGGAACGCCAGGCCGACCAGCGTGGCCACCGGGGCCAGGGTGATGTAGCGCTTGTCGAAGGTCAGCTTGACGCCGAGCACATTGGCGCCGTTCCACTCGCCCTTGCAGACGATGCCGTAGTCGGGGATCGAGGTCGCGTCGGAGCCGGCGAACGGGCCGGTCAGGCCGAAGCAGGGCACTTCCTGGCCCACCGCCAGACGCGGCAGGTAATAGTCCTTCTGCTCCTTGGAGCCGTAGTGCAGCAGCAGTTCGCCCGGGCCCAGCGAGTTGGGCACGCCGACCGTGGAGCTGACCACGCTCGACACCGACGCGATCTTCTGGATCACCTTGTGGTGCGCCAGCGCGGAGAAGCCCAGGCCGCCGTATTCCTTGGGAATGATCATGCCGAAGAACTTGTTCTTCTTGATGAAGCTCCACAGTTCCGGCGGCAGGTCGGCGTGGACGTGGGTGATTTCCCAGTCGTTGGTCATCCGGCACAGTTCTTCGACCGGGCCGTCGAGGAAGGCCTGCTCTTCGGCGGTCAGCTGCGGCTTGGGATAGTTCAGCAGCTTCTGCCAGTCCGGATCGCCGGTGAACAGTTCGCCTTCGAAGCCGACCGAGCCGGTTTCAAGCGCGATGCGTTCGGTCTGCGACAGCGGCGGCAGCACCTTGCGGAACACCTTGAGCATCGGCGCGGTGAGCAGCGGCTTGCGCACGAACGGCAGCAGCAGCGGCACCGCGACCAGCGCCAGCAGCACGGCGGCGACGATGGTGGCGACATGGCTGGCGCCGAGCAGCCAGCACGCGACCAGCAGCGTGGCGCTCAGCGCGGCCCACACGGCGAGCCGCATGCGGTGATAGGCGGCGAAGGCGCCTGCCAGCAACAACACGAGGAAGGGTGCGACGATGCTCATGGGCTTGCTCCGGGGACATGCTCGGTGACGGCGGACGGTGCGCCGGCGCTAGCCGGTGGCAGTGCGTCCAGATAATGCAACACAGTGGCGGTAAATGCGGCGTTGTCGTCGCCGGCCAGCATGTGCGTGGCCTCGGGCAGGTGCACATGCTGCGCATGCGGCACCAACGACAGGAATTCTTCGATGGTCTGCGGCGTGACCAGATCGCTGCGCCCGCCGCTGACCAGCAGCACCGGGCAGTGCACCTGGCGCGCGGCCTGCGCGATCGCGTCCTGGTGCTGCTCGCTGTCGCGCGCCAGCTCCTCGACCAGGCGCGGATCCCAGTGCCAGTACCAGCGGCCGTCGGCATGCCGGCGCAGCACGCTGCGCAGCGCTTCCGGCGACTTGCGCGCGCGCTGCGGCAGATAGGCGGCGATGGCATCGCCGGCGTCGTCCAGCGTGGCGAAACCGTGCGGATGCGCGGTCATGAAGGCGAGGATGCGTTCGACCCCGGCCGGCTGCCAGCGCGGGGTGATGTCGACCAACACCATCGCGCGGAACAGCCCCGGCCAGCGCGCTTCGGCCATCAGCCCGAACAGCCCGCCCATCGAGGCGGCCACCAGCACCGGCGCCGGCGCCATCTCGCCGGCGACCACGATCAGGTCGTCGGTGAACTGCTCGCCGCGGTAAGGCAGGGCGGCGGGGTTGCGGGTGGAGTCGCCATGGCCGCGCGCGTCGTAGGCGACGCTGCGGTAACCATGCGCCTGCAACGCCGCGGCGCTGGCCATCCAGGCATGCCGGGTCTGCCCGAAGCCGTGCGCGAACAGCACGCTGCCGGCGGCGCCGGGCTCGGTGACGGTCGCGGCCAACTGCATGTCGTCCGCGCCGGGGAGCAGGGCGGAGGCGGCAATCGGCACGCTGGAAGCTGAAGAAACCATACGAGCTAGTATGGATCAGCCTGCGGCGATGTCAATACGATGCAGTATGGAGGCGAAAAGCCAATGCTGCCGGGCGTTTGCGTGCGATTCATGGAGGGCACATACTGCAACCGACTTCCCCGTATGGTTAAATCGACGGATGAACAATGCCTCCGCGTCCACCACCGACGATGCCGCCGCTCCCAGCGGTGGCCGCAACAACCGACTCAGCGCCGAAGACTGGGCGCAGGCCGCACTGGACCTGATCGCCGAGCAGGGCGTCAACGCGGTGGCGGTGGAGCCGTTGGCGCGGCGCCTGGGCGTGACCAAGGGCAGCTTCTACTGGCACTTCCCCTCGCGCGATGCGCTGCTGCAGGCGGCGCTGGAGCGCTGGGAATTGGTCGAACAGCAACAGGTGTTCGGCAGCCTGGAAGAGGTGCCCGATCCGCGCACCCGGCTGCGCGCGCTGTTCCAGCTGGTCGCGCACGAGGTCAAGCCGCACATCATCTACAGCGAGCTGCTGAAGGCGCTGGACCATCCGGCGGTGCGCCCGGTCATCGACCGGGTCTCGCAGCGGCGCATGGAGTACCTGATCGCCTCGTTCCGCCAGGCCGGCCTCAGCCGCACCGATGCCCAGCATCGCGCGCGCCTGGCCTACGCCGCCTACGTCGGCTTCCTGCAGTTGTCGCTGCAATTGCATCAGCCCAAGCAGGCGCGCGAGGAGTTCGAGGCCTACGTCGAACACGTGATCGTGACCCTGATTCCCGGCTGATGTTCCAGGAACTCACCCGCGCCAGCGTGCACGAGCAAGTGCGCCGCCATCTCGCCCAGGGCGATTACCGGCGTGCCGACGCGCTGTGCGAACAGGTGCTGGCCACGGCGGCGGACGATGTGACGCTGCGGCGCATGCACGCGACGCTGCTGATGGAGAGCGGCGAGATCGCGCGCGCAGCCCAGGCCTGGGCCCTGGTCGCCACCGCCGAACCGAGCCTGGAGGCGTGCAGCCGGCTGGGCATCTGCCTGGCCCACCTGGGCGAGCATGCGCAGGCGCTGCCGGCGTTCGAGCAGGCCTTGCAGCTGGCGGCGGACGCGTTCCTGGTGCGGCTGTGCTACGCCGAGAGCCTGGATGCCGTGGGCCGCGGCGACGACGCCTTGCCGATGTACTTCGCCGCGGTGCATGCCGCGCAGGCCAAGGGCCGCTGGCTCGATCAGCACAGCACCGCGCCGGAGTTACGGCCGCGCGTGATCGCGGCGATGGCGCGCATCGACCAGGGGCGGCATGCCTTGTTCGCCGCGGCGGTGCAGCCGCTGATCGACCGTTTCGGCGAAGCGGCGCTGCGCCGGGTGACGGCGGCGCTGCGGATCTATCTGGGACTGCAGCCGCGTCCGGCCGATGACGGCCAACGCCCCACCTTCCTGTATGTGCCCGACCTGGATCCCTCGCCGTATCTGGGCGCGGCACGGTTCCCGTGGTACGCGCGGCTGCAGGCCGCCACCGAAGGCATCTGCAACGAAGTGCGGCAGGTGCTGGCCTCGCGCCAGGCGGTGCAACCGTTCCTGGATTTCAGCAACGGCGCCACGCCGCAGGACTACCTCAGCGCCAAGCACGGCGATGGCGCCTGGGATGCCTATTTCTTCTACCGGCATGGCGTTGCGCATGCCGAGAATCTGCAGCGCTGCCCGGTCACCGCGGCGGCGCTGGCGCATGTGCCGTTGACCCGAATCGATCTGCATGCGCCGGAGGTGCTGTTCTCGATCCTGGCGCCCGGCACGACGATCAAGCCGCACTACGGGGTCAGCAACTCGCGCGTGGTCACCCATCTGCCGCTGATCGTGCCGCCGGAGTGCGCGCTGGAGGTCGCCGGCATCGCCCACCATTGGCAGGTCGGACAGCTGGTCACCTTCAACGACACCTGCCTGCACCAGGCCTGGAACCACAGCGAGCAGCTGCGGGTGGTGATGATCCTGGACACCTGGCATCCGGACCTGGAAGAGGCCGAGACGCTGGCGCTGCGGCAGTTGATCGAGACGATCGGCGCGTTCAACCAGCGCGCGGGTTTATAGCCCACGCAGCCGCCGGTCCGCGCGCGGCCCGGTTCGCGCACGCACTGCCGGGCCGGCGCGCGCCGCTCAGCGCTTGAACATCAGGTAGGTGGAGAGGATGTACTTGTCGTTGGAGACCGGCGGATTGCCGACGTGCTGGTACATCCAGTAGGGCGGGAACATCAGCAGCCTGCCGGCGCGCGGCACGGTTTCCACGTCCAGGTCGCAGAAGCGCGTGGTGCCGCCCTCGGCCACATCGTTGAGGTACCACAGGAACACCAGGTAGCGCTCGGACACCTCGTCGACCGAATCGAAGTGCGGCTGGAAGCGGTCGCTGCCGCCGACCTGGTATTTCTTCAGGATCAGCCGGTCGATGGTGGGGCGGTACGGGATCGGCAGGGTCAGCCCGAGGTCCTGGTTGTAGCGCGCCAGGTAGTGCTCGATCTTGTCCAGGAAGAAGCCCAGGAACGCCGGGTCGGCGAGCGCGCCGACGTCCAGCTCGGTCCAGTTGCTGTCGGCCAGCACGGCGCGGCTGTTGCTGCCGTTGCGCTGGTGGTGCGCGGACGAGGCCTCGAAGCCGTCGATCAGCTGCCGGCAGAACGCCTCGGGCAGCGCGTCGTCGTAGCTGCGGATGTAGTCGCTCAGCGCTTTCATGGCGCGGGAATCTCCAGGTCGTAACCCCAATGCGCGGCCACCGGTTGCAGGATCGGCAAGGCGCCGGCCAGCCACGGCGCGTAGGCGTGCCAGCGGTCCACCGCGCGCCGGTTCACCGGTTCCACCACCTGCGAATAGCTGGGCGTGCTGATATAGCCCTTGCGTGCGGCATGCTGGCTGAAGCCGGCCAGGAACTCGGGCTGCGCGATGCCGAGGAAGCCGCCGATGCGCTGCACCTGCGCGGGAAAATCGGCCACCGTTTCCTCGTACTTGAGGATCAGCAGGTCCGGCTGCAGCAGCGCCTGGTGGTGGATCCAGAAACGCATTGCGTTGACGTAGCTCTTGGCCAGGCGCTCCAGGCTGGAGCACAGCACCATGAACGCCGGCGAGCGGAAGTTCTGCATGTAGCAGCTCAGCAGCACGTCGCAGGGATGGCGCAGGGCGAGGATGATCTTGGCGTTCGGGAACAGGCGCACGATCATCGGCAGGCGCAGCATGTTGAGCGGATTCTTGTCGACCAGTCGCTGGCCCGGGGCCAGCGCGATGACCTTGGCGATCTCCGACCAGTACACCTGGCGCATCGCCTGCACCTGCGCCTCGTCCAGCGTGCCCAGATCGTAGGGGTAGCGCTTGCCCTGCGCCTCCATCCACTCGATGCAGTTCTGCAGGATGGCGCGCTCGTCCATCGACGCGTAGTCGGGGTGAGCGTCGAGCATCTGCTCGAGCATCGTGGTGCCCGAGCGCGGAAATCCAACAATGAATACCGGCGAGGAATGATTGGTAGGTGCCGTGTCGCGCACGTGGGCGAAGCTCGATTGCGTATGATCCAACCACAGTTGGGAACTCTGTAGCGGCTCTTCTCCCGACTGGACGATGCCGGGCATGCTGCCCGCAGCGATCTTCAGCTGGATGGCATGCGCGCTCCCCAACATCTGCATCGCTTCGGTGGTGCGCCCCTGCTTGTCTGCGATGCCGCCGAGCATGAAATAGGCAGAAGCTTGCACCTGGAGTGGGGGCTGTAATTCGAGCAATGCATTGAGCGCGTTGCGCGCGGCAGTGTGATCCTTGCGGCGCAGCGCCAGCGACGCTTCCAACTGCAACATGTCGCCGTGCGCCTGCGGACTATGCTCTCTGGACGTTGATGCGATTTGCTGTAGCAATTCGCTGGCTCGCTCAAGCCGATTGGTGCGCTCGTGCAACTGCGCTAGTCGGATGAGATGGGAGATGGGTGCAGGCCGGCCCTGTGATGTCTGCGAAAGCAACACTTCGGCCTCCGCGGTCCTGCCCACCTGGATCAATGCGCTCGCCAGTTCTTCGCGCAGATCTTCGGACAGCTGCGGCCATGCTGATGGAGGCGGTAGCAAGGCGGCCGCACGCTGCGCATCGCCGCACTCGAAGCAGGCGATGGACGCATGGATACGCGCTTCAGGTAGGGTCGGATCCAGCTCGACGGCATCCAGGAAGCGGTGACGGGCACGGGCGATATCGCCCATCTCCATCAGCAGCAAGCCGTAGTCGACCAAGTGATGATGGATGTGAGGCGCAAGCGCCACCGCTTGCAAGTAAGCCTGCTCCGCAGGGCCGTGATCGCCAAGGGTGCGCAAGACCAAGCCAAGATTGGCCCAGTGCGCAGGCTCATGCGATTCCAGTTCCGTGAGCGTTCGGTAGATGGTGGCGGCCCCTGCGAGGTCGCCGCTCTGCTGAAGCGACATCGCCAGCAGCGTGCTCCAGGAAGGGTCCCGGGGAAAGCCAGCCAGAGCCTGGCGGCAGATGCCGGCGGCCTCCTCGGCTGCACCTTGTTCGATCAGTTGAATAGCGGATTGCAATTGCTGAGCGTTCATTCGGATCTGCCAATGAAAAAGGCCGCGCGAATCCTTCGCGCGGCCCTTGTTTCAAACCAACAGCATGATCGACTCGATCAGAAGTTCATGCTGTAGCGAGCCCACAGGTAGCGGCCCACGGTGTCGAAGGTATTCACGTCCGTGTTCGCATTCAGTACGTTGTTCTGGTACAGCAAGGGCGGCTGCTTGTCGAACACGTTATCCAGGCCGACTTCCACCTTCGAGTTGAACCACGGCAGCGCGTAGTTCACGCTGACGTTGTGCACGAAGTAGGAGCCGTAGCTCGTGGCGATGGCGCAGTACTGCGGAGTATCCGTACTGCAGGCTGCGTCGCTGCTGAATTGCTGCCCTGGATCCTTGCTGCCCACATCGAACGGACCGACATAGCGCACACGCCAGCTTGCGCCGAAGTCACCCTTTTGCCAGTTCACGAACAGGCGGCCGCGGACGCGCGAGTACAGGCCGTAGCTCTTGTTGTACGTGCCCGCCACATGGACCACGGTACCGTCCGGGTCGGCCGGATTGGTGTTGTTGTCGTAACGCGCGATATAGGTGCCATCCAGACCGAAGGTGTAGCTGCCCCAGGCGGTATCCGGCAGGCGGTAGCGCAGCGCCAGATCCCAGCCCTTGGTGTCGAGGCGGCCCAGGTTGACGATCGGCTCGCGGATGAAGTTGACCTGGCCATCCGAGTAACGGCTGATGAAGCCGCAGAACGGGCTGCTTTCGTCGTTGTAGCAGATGTTGGACACGGTCTGCGCATCGGCGCGGTTGATCGTGTCGTTCAGATACAGGCGCCAGTAGTCCAGGCTGACCGAGAGGCCCGGCGCCCATTCGGGGTCATACACCACGCCCCAGTCGAACGACTTGCCCTGCTCCGGCTTCAGATCGAAGCCGGCAGCGACCGAACCCGACCACACACCGGTGGTCTGCGACAGGCCGGTGGAGGTGATGCCGGTAGCGGGAATGGCGGTCGCGCCCGAACCCGCGCCGCAAGCGGCTTCGTGGTTGCGGGGGGTGCCAGCAGCGCCGTAACCGATACAGGGGTCGGTGAAGTTCGGCGCATCGCCGCTCGCACCCGCGTACAGGTTGTCGATGGTCGGCGCACGGAACACTTCGGCGACCGTGCCGCGCAGCAGCAGGTTCTCGATCGGACGCCATTCCAGCTGCACCTTGCTGTTGGTGGTGTTGCCGAAGGTGTTGTAGTCGGAGTAGCGCGTACCCAGGGTCAGCGCCAGCAGGTGCGCGAACGGCACTTCCGACAGCAGCGGGACGTACAGCTCGCCGTAGACTTCCTTGACGTTGTACTTGCCGCTCAGCGGGGTACCGCAGGCTTCCTGCGAGATGAAGCAGTTGCCGTTCGCATCGGCGATGGCGATGTAGTCCACCTCGCTCTTCTGGTACTCCTCGCGCCAGGACACGCCCACCGCCAGCTGCGCGGCGCCGGCCGGCAGCGTGAACAGCTCGCCGTTGGCATTGGCTTCGAAGCTGCGCATCTGGTAGGTGGTCGAGTAGGTCGGACGCGCTTCGTAGTCTTCCAGCGTCGAGATCGTCTGCGGATCGTTGATGTTGAAGATGTTGAGCGGGGTGCAGCCGGCGATCACGTTGCCGGCGCTGCCGCACTTGACCACGCCGTCGGTGTCCTGGAACGACGGGCCCAGCGCGTCGCGCAGGCCGGCGTAGTACACGTAGCCGTAGCTGGTGTTCTCGCGGGTGTAGTGGCCGTAGTTCATCGCCGCGTCCCACTTCCAGGACGTGTCGCCGACGAAGCCTTCCAGGCCGGCGACGACCTGGTCGGTCACGGTGCTGTAGTACGAGCGGCGCTGGCCCAGCGAGGTGAAGCGGCTCAGGAACTGGTTGTACTGGTTGCCGGCGGTGTCGGCACCGAAATCGACGCCGAACGGGTTGTAGTAGTTGTCGGCGGAGATCACCACCTTGTCGCCGCGGGCGTCGAACGGCAGCGCCGCGATGGCGAAGTTCGAGCTGGTCTTGTTGTGGTAGACCTGGGCGAACGCGTTGATGCTGTCGGTGATCTGGTAGTTGGCCAGGAAGAACGCGTTGGTGCGCTCCTGCGGGGTCATGATCAGGTTGGTGGCCTGATAGTTGAACGCGTCGCGCGCGCCGGAGTAGCAGCGGTAGTCGCCCTGCGAAGCGCCGGTGGTGCCCGGGGTCAGGGTAACGCTCGAGCAGCCGCCATACTGGCCCTGAAGAGACGGAGGCAGGGAGATGCGGCCGCCCGGGGTGCGGCTGGAGCCGCCGACGCTGATGCTGCCGCCGGACAGGTAGGTCGCGTCCTTGGAGTACTTGCGATCGGCCGAGGAGATGCCGTCGAACTTGTTGTAGTTCAGGCCCGCCATGATGTTGCCGCGGTCGCCGACCTGGCCGAAGGTGACCGAGCCGCCGTTGCGCGCGCCGTCGCTCAGGTGGGTCGCCTGACCGTAGTCGACGCTGACCGCCAGACCTTCGAAGTCCTTGCGCAGGATGAAGTTGACCACGCCGGCGACGGCGTCGGAGCCGTACACCGCCGAGGCGCCGCTGGTCAGCACTTCGATGCGCTCCACCGCGGTGGCGGGGATCGAGTTGACGTCGTTGTTGGCGACGCGGCGGCCGTTGACCAGCAGCAGCGTGCGCTCATCGCCCAGGCCGCGCAGGTCGACCGAGGACTTGCCGTCGCCGCCGCCGTTGTTGACCGCCGGGGTGGACGGCGCGCCGGACATCGCCGGCAGTTCCTGCACCAGGTCGCCCAGGGTCAGCTTGCCGGTCTGCTCGATCGCGGCGCGATCGATCACCACCACCGGGCTTGCGGTTTCGGTCTCGACGCGGGCAACGCGCGAGCCGGTGACCTGGATCGTGTCCAGGGTCTTGGAGGGGTCGCTGGAAGAGCTGTCCTGGGCAACCGCTGCGCCCGTGCTGAGCAGCGCAGTGGTGCCAGCGGCGAGCGCGAACGTGATGGCGTCGCGCAGGCGATGGGTCTTGCAATTCATTGGCTCTCTCTCCGAATGAGATGTGGTGTCAACTGAAGGTTGTCCAGCGGTGGCGTCGAAAGGCGACGCCAAAAATCCGCAGGGTGAACCGATAGTAACTGCGTCTTCGGAGAAATTAAAGAGTTGTTAATAAGATCGACATAAATGTGATGTAAGTATCACTAATTCGCTCCGAGCGGACAAAAAAAAGCCCCTCGAAGGGGCGTTTTTCCGCAGCAACTCCTTTTCGAACAAAGGGTTGGCGATTACAGGTCCTGCTCGTAGCGCACGTAGGGAATGGTGCCTTCCTCGGTGCTGATGTTGTTCGGGGCGAACGGGTTCTTGCCGCGGGTGATCACGTTCTCGGCGCCGACAGTCAGCTGGCCGCTCCACGGGGTGCGCCAGGTCAGGCCCACGCCGAGGCCGGACCACTTGCCCGGTTGGCCAGGCGCATCGACCACGCGGCCGATGACGTTGGCGCTGAACGAGCCGTAGCCGCCGCCGATGCTCAGGCTCTTGCTGTCCCATTGGTCGACCAGCGCCGGCGATGCATCGGCGATCGGGACCAGGCGCGCACGCGCATAGGTGCCGCCGATCGAAACGAAGCCCTCGCGGCCGATGTTCTGCTGCGCGAACACGGTCAGATCGTTCTGCTCCATGCGCAGCGCGGGGGTCTTGTTGGCTCCCGCCAGCCACGCCGGCATGTTCTCGCGGCCGGTACCGGCCGACAGCGACACGCGCCCGCCGGGACGGTTGAAGGTGGTGGTCGCGGCGATGTGGTGGCCGACGTCGTTGTCGTCGTCGCCGAGGCTGGCGAGCATGCAATGGCTGGCCAGCCCGCTGATGCTGCTGCCGCTGGCGCTGTTGCACAGCAGGCCGAGCGAGTCGCCGGAGGACAGGCCGAAGGCGGCATCGAGCGAGTTGCGGCCGAAGTGCCAGCGCGCGCCGACCGCCTGTTCGCCGGTCGGTTCCAGGTACAGCAGCGCCTCGACCTTGCCGCTGCCCTTGTTCCACACCGGCAGCACGGTGCGGTCTGCAGGCTTGCTTTGCGCGTGCGCGCCCGTGGCCGCCGCAAGGGCGATCAGCAGGGCAAGTGGCAGGCGCAGTAAGGCTCGCATCGGCAGTGTCTGACTCTCGGGCGGGGACTAAAGTTCCCGCCGTTCAGGGTGAACGATACTAGTGGGTTTATGTTTCTTTAACAAGTCGGACTCCCCGGTCCTAGCCCTGGCCCCAGGCTATTGCAAGCGCTCCGAGGGCGCCGGTTCAGCCGAGGTTACAGCAAACAATACGCCGAATTCCGTCAAGGGGAAGTCATAGTGTCGCCCGCAGAACTCGCAGCGTATCTCAACTTTGCCGGTTTCCTCGGCGGCGGCGCGCGCCTCTTCCTCGCCCAGCGAGCGCAGCATGGCCGCGACCCGCTCGCGCGAGCAGGAGCAGCCGAAGCGCAGCGGCCTGGTGCCCAGCAGCTCCGGCGCTTCCTCGTGGAACAGCCGGTGCAGCAGGGTTTCGGCCGGCAGGGCCAGCAGTTCGGCTTCGCTCACCGTCTCGAACAAGGCGCCGGCGCGGTTCCAGCCGTCCTCGTCGCCGCTGTCGCCGGGCAGTTTCTGCAGCAGCAGGCCGGCCGCCTGGTGGCCGTCGGCGGCCAGGATCAGGCGCGTCGGCAGTTGTTCGGACTGGTGGAAGTAGTCTTCGAAGGCCGGGCCCAGTTCGGCCGCCGACAGCGCCACCAGGCTCTGGTAGCGCTGCGGCTGGCGCGGGTCCAGGCCCGGATTCTCGATGGTGATCGCCAGCAGCGCACTGTCGCCCAGCGCGCGCAGGTCGCGCGGGGCGTCGCTGCCCTCGCTCAGCTGGACGATACCGCGCAGGGTGCCGGCCGCGGTGCATTCGGCGAACAGGGTGCGCAGCGCGCCCTGGCTGCGCAGTTGCACCGACAGGCGCCCGTCGACCTTGGTGTGGCCGGTGAACAGGGCCGCCGCCACGCAGGCCTCGCCCAGCAACTCGGTCGCCGCGGCCGGATAGTTGGCCGGCGCGAGGATGTCGCGCCAGGCGGACTGCAGGCGCACATGCACGCCGCGCACGCCGGCGCTGGGCAGCAGGAAGCGGGTCAGGTGATCGTGATCGGGAGAAGTCATCGCGGCCTCGCTGCGCATGGGAAGATGGCGACCGCAGGATAGTGGGTCATCACGGTGAACAGAGTCGGAGAAGGCATAGCAATGGGGGCGACGCGGGACGTTGCAAGTGGCGCGGCCGTGCCGCGGCGCAGGCGTTGGTTGCGCTGGCTGCTGGCGGCGCCGCTGTTGTTCGCGTTGGCGAGCGTGTCGCAGGTGATCATGCTGCGCTTCGTCGATCCGCCGTTCTCGGCGATGATGCTCGAGCGCCAGCTCGGCGCGTGGGGCGAGGGCGATTGGTCGTTCCGCGTCGCCTACGATTGGCGCGACAGCGCGCAGATCGCCTCGAGCCTGCCGATTTCGCTGGTGGCCGCCGAGGACCAGCGCTTCCCGAGTCATCATGGCTTCGATCTGGAGGCGATCGAGAAGGCGCGCGACCACAATGCGCGCGGCGGGCGCCTGCGCGGCGCCAGCACGATCAGTCAGCAGGTGGCCAAGAACGTGTTCCTGTGGCAAGGCCGCAGCTGGCTGCGCAAGGGCTTGGAGGCCTGGTACACGGTGCTGATCGAGGCGTTGTGGTCGAAGCAGCGGATCCTGGAGGTGTATGCCAACGTCGCCGAGTTCGGCGACGGGGTCTATGGCGCGCAGGCGGCGGCGCGCCGTTTCTGGGGCAAGGATGCGGCGCAGCTGAGTCCGGCGCAGAGCGCGCTGCTGGCGGCGGTGCTGCCGGCGCCGCAGCGCTACGACGCCACGCGCCCGGGGCCCTACGTGCAGCGTCGCGCCAACTGGATCCAGCGGCAGACGCGGCAGCTGGGTGGGCCAGCCTATCTGCAGGCGCCCTAGGAACATCGGCATGGCGCTGCATTTAGCCCCTCTCCCATCGGGAGAGGGGTTGGGGTGAGGGTCCGGCGCGAAGCGTCTCGCGGAGTTTGGGGCACGAGGCTGCGCCCGTACCCTCATCCGCCCCTTCGGGGCACCTTCTCCCGGTGGGAGAAGGGAGGGCGCCGGTGCGCTGCCGCTGGTGAACGCGCAGGCCGCTCCGTACCATCGGCACATGGAACCCGAGCGCCTGACCGTCGTCGTCACTGCCTTCAACGAGGCGCAGACCCTGCCGCTGCTGCAGCCGCGGATCCTCGCCGCGCTCGATGGCCTGGATGGCCTGGAGGGGCGGGTGCTGTACGTGGACGACGGCAGCCGCGACGCGACCTGGGAGGTGATGCTGGCGCTGGCCGCGGCCGATCCGCGGGTCGGGGCGCTGCGCCTGTCGCGCAATTTCGGCAAGGAGCTGGCGCTGACCGCCGGCCTGGATTTCGTCGAGCGCGGCGCGGCGATGCTGCTGGATGCCGACGGCCAGGATCCGCCGGAACTGATCGCGCAGTTCGTCGCGCAGTGGCGCGCCGGCTACGACGACATCTACGGCACCCGCATCGCGCGCGATGGCGAAGGCTGGCTCAAGCGCGGCACCGCGTCGTTGTTCTACCGGGTGATCGGGCGCCTGTCGAAGACGCCGATTCCGGCCGACACCGGCGATTTCCGCCTGCTGTCGCCGCGCGCGCTGGCGGCGCTGACGCAGTTGCGCGAGCGCCATCGGTTCATGAAGGGCCTGTTCGGCTGGGTCGGGTTCCGGCAGATGGCGTTGCCGTACCGGCGTGCGCCGCGCCTGGCCGGGCGCAGCAAGTTCGGCCTGTGGCGGTTGTGGAACTTCGCGCTGGAAGGCATCACCAGTTTTTCCACCGCGCCGCTGCGGGTGGCGACCTATCTGGGGCTGGCGACCGCGGTGGCCGCCTTCGTGTTCGGCACCTGGATCGTGATTAAGGCGGCGCTGTGGGGCGACCCGGTCGCCGGTTGGCCGACGATGATGGCGGTGATCCTGTTCCTGGGCGGCGCGCAGCTGATCGCGCTGGGCCTGATCGGCGAATACCTGGGCCGGCTGTACGAGGAATCCAAGCAGCGGCCGCTGTACCTGGTCGACACCTGGCGTGCACCGGGCGGAGGAGTATCCTCGGCCGTACGATCCAACGAACCGGGAGGCAGCGATGCGTACGGTACGACAGTTGTTGGGCGACAAGGGCGGTGAGGTCCACGCGGTGTCGCCGGATGCGGCGGTGGTCGATGCGCTGCGGCTGATGGCCGAGAAGGGCATCGGCGCGGTGCTGGTGATGCAGGACGGGCGTCTGGCCGGCATCCTCTCCGAGCGCGACTACGCGCGCAAGGTGGTGCTGCAGGACCGTTCTTCGGCGACCACGCCGGTGCGCGACATCATGAGCGCGAAGGTGTACACGGTGGACCCGTCGCAGAGCGTGCAGCAATGCATGGAACTGATGACCGGCCAGCGCATCCGCCATTTGCCGGTGGTGCAGGCCGGCGCGGTGGTCGGGGTCATCTCGATCGGCGACCTGGTCAAGGCGGTGATCGAAGAACAGCAGCAGGAACTCGATCAGCTGCAGCGCTATATCGCTAGCTGACGCGGGATTGGGGATTCGGGATTGGGGATTCGCAAAAGCAGAAGCAGGCTGACGGGCTTTTGATTTTACGAATCCCCAATCCCGAATCCCCAATCCCAGCTACTGAGCATAATGCCCACCGCAATCGGCATCCTTGCCCGGGCCGGTTTCCAGCGTGGCGAGCAGGGCCGCCGGCGGGGCGATGCTGCCCAGCGTCAGGGCGACCGCGCCGCGCACGCCCAGGGCCTTGAAGTCGGGGCGGAAGCTCGGATCCTTGAAGGTGCCGCCGACGCGCAGCGGCGAGCGCAGCGACAGGATGCTGCGGTCCTTCGGGCGGGCCTTCAGCAGCAGGTCCAGTTTCTCCTCGCCCAGGTCGATATTGCCGCTGCCGATCAGCAGCGTATCGGTGCTGTCGAAGGCGAGTGCGCGAGACTCCATCACCCCGTCCCTGACCGCGAAATCGCCGAACGCGCAGCGCACCGGAATCTCGCGGTCCTTGGTGACCAGGAATTTCAGCGATTCGGCGATGTCCAGCCCGGCCAGTTCCATGATCAGGTTGCTGATGTGGCCCTTGCCCATGCCGATGGCGACGCTGCCATCGGCGCTGCCGAGCATCTGCGCGATCGAGTTGCCGGTGCCGGCGAGGGCGATCTCGCCGCCGATCGCGCCGGAGGCTTCCTTGGCCAGTTGCCCGTCCGGGAACAGCTTGGCCAGCTGCATGCCGCGCACCGAGATCTGCGCGCGGGTGGCGATGGTCGGCTTGCGCGCGTCCATGCGGATGTCGGAGCGGAGGTTACCGCCGGCCACGCCGAAGTCGAGCGGCTGCAGCAGCAGGACGCCGTCGTTGAGTTTCAGGTGCGCGTCCATGTCGTCCAGCGGCAGCGTCTGCGCGTTGATCCGCTGCGCCTTCCAGCGCACGTCGGCGTCCATTGCGCGCAGCTTGCCGAGATCGTACGGGGTGGACGGCAGCACCTTGCTGTTGGCGGCGAGCTTGGCCGCTTGCGCCTTCTGTTCGTCGTTGGCGGTCTCGCCGGCGCCGGTGCGCGGCGGCGCGCCGACGAAGCCGGCCAGGTCGTCGAAGTCCAGTCGCCGCGAACGCAGGTCGGCGCGCAGGAAGGGGCGCTGCCCGGCGGTGTCGATCTGCACCGTGCCGGCCAGGTCGCTGTCGCCGGCGCGGCCGCTGAAGTCCTCGTAGCGCCAGAGTTCGCCGTTGCGCTTGAGCCGGCCGTCCAGCTGATAGGGCGGGGTGGAGGGAATGGCGATGCCGAGCAGCGGATACAGGTGCTGCATGTCGGTGCCGGCCAGGCTCAGCTGCAGGTCGAACACGCGCAGCTGAAACGGGTTGGTCAGCGTGCCGCGCATGTGCGCGCGGGTGCTGCCGGCGCTGCCGCGCAGGTCGACCTTGAACGGATGATCGCTCTCGCTCAGTTCCAGCGGCGAGGCGGTGCTGCCCTTGAGCGTGAACGGGTTGCCGCGCCAGCGGCCATCGCCGGCGACCGCGATCGGCGGCGCGGCGTCGCCGCGGCGGCGCTGCGAGGGCAGGCTGTCCACGCTGACGTCGATATCGGTGCGGCCGGGGACATCCTGGAAGCGCAGCCGTCCCTGCTGCACCAGCAGGCGGCCCAGGACCACTTGCGTGCCGCCGCCGTTGCTGCCGAAGTTCCAGTTGCCGGGTTGCCCGTTCGGTCCGGTTTCCAGCAGCAGGGTTGGCTGGGTCAGGCGGATCTCCGGGACGCGCACCTTGCCGCGCAGCAGCGGCCACAGCGACAGGTCGATTTCGGCGCGCTGCGCACTGGCCATCTGCGCTTGTTTCGACCAGTCCGCATTGGCGAAGCGCAGGCCATCGCCGCGGATGGTGACGGTGCTGCCGAGGTCGACGTCGAGATTGCCGTCGATGTGGAATTCGCGGCCGGTCTTGGCCTGCACCGCGCGTTCCACCGGGCCTTTGAACCAGTTCCAGTCGAAGATCAGGATGACCACCAGCAGCGCCAGTACCAGTGCGCCGAGGACCAAGGGCCAGCGGCGCAAGCGGCCGTCGGAGCGACGCCAGGGCCAGGAGCGGCGCCGGCCACGCGACGCAGAAGTGGGTTCGCGATCCATCGCGTCATACTAGGCAGCGCGCGTGCACGGGGCGCGAAAAACGTGCCTCCCGCAAGCCGGTCTACAGTACCTGCCCGGTCACCGCGACGAAATGGCAGACGCTGCCGGCGAGCACGAACAGGTGCCAGACCGCATGGAAGTAACGCACCGTGTCGCGTTGGTAGAAGTAGGTGCCCAGCGTATAGAACAGGCCGCCGGCCAGCAGCCAGCACAGGGTGGGGACATCGATCGAACGCAGCAGCGGTTCGATCGCCACCACGATCAGCCAGCCCATGGCGAGGTAGAGGATGGTCGACAGCAGGCGGAAGCGGCCGGTGAAGAACAGCTTGAACACCACTCCGGCCACGGCGATGGTCCAGATCGCGGCGAACAGGCCCCAGCCCCAGGGGCCGCGCAGGCCGATCAGGGTGAACGGGGTGTAGGTGCCGGCGATCAGCACGTAGATCGCGCAATGGTCCAGGACCTGCAACCTTGCCTTGGCGCCGGGATGCGGGATGGCGTGGTACAGCGTGGAGGCGGTGTACAGCAGCAGCAAGGCGACCCCGAACACGATCGCGCCGGCCAGTTGCCAGCCGTCGCCGTAGATCGCGGCCAGGGTGATGAGGACCGAGCTGCCGGCCAGTGCGGCGATCGCACCCAGGCCGTGGGTCAGCGCGCTGGCCAGCTCGTCGCGCCAGTCGGTGGAGGGCGCTGCGTCGGCCTGCATGGGCGAAGACGTGGGGTCGGCTTCCATGGCCGCAAACGGTACCGCAATTGCGAGCGGTTCGCATCCGTTGCGATGCAACAAGTGGCGCGCGGTTCACGCCCGCGCGCTTGCCATGTTCGTCCCTGACGTCAGTCCAGCGCGACGCTGTGCGCGTGTTCGCGGGTCGCGGCGAAGCGCACGTCCGGCGCGCGTTCCTGCGCCAGCTGCAGGTTGACCCGGGTCGGCGCCAGATAGACCAGTTCGCCGGCGCCGTCGATGCCGAGGTTCATCGCGTTCTTCTCGCGGAACTCCTCCAGCTTCTTCGCGTTGTCGCAATGCACCCAGCGCGCGGTGACCACCCCGACCGGCTCGAAGCTGGCATCCACGCCGTATTCGTCCTTGAGTCGGTAGGCGACCACGTCGAACTGCAGGGTGCCGACCGCGCCCAGGATCAGGTCGTTGCTCATCAGCGGGCGGAAGAACTGGGTGGCGCCTTCCTCGGACAGCTGCGCCAGGCCCTTCTGCAGTTGCTTGAGCTTGAGCGGGTCGCGCAGCCGCGCGCGGCGGAACAGTTCCGGGGCGAAATTGGGAATGCCGGTGAACGACAGCGCCTCGCCCTCGGTGAAGGTGTCGCCGATGGAGATGGTGCCGTGGTTGTGGATGCCGATCACGTCGCCGGGGTAGGCCTCGGCGGCGATCTCGCGGTCGCTGGCCATGAAGGTCAGCGCGTTGGCCAGCTTGGTGTCCTTGCCGGTGCGCACGTGCAGGGTCTTCATGCCGGCGCTGAAGCGGCCCGAGCAGATGCGCATGAACGCGACGCGGTCGCGGTGCTGCGGATCCATGTTGGCCTGGATCTTGAACACGAAGCCGGTCAGCTTTTCCTCGGTCGGCTGCACCGGGCGGCCGGTGGTGGCGCGCGGCTGCGGCGGCGGCGCGTGCTCGGCGAAGAAGTCCAGCAGCGGCTGCACGCCGAAGTTGTTGACGCCGGAGCCGAAGAACACCGGGGTCTGCTTGCCGGCGCGGTAGGCGTCCAGATCGAACGGATGGCTGGCGCCCTGCACCAGCTCCAGTTCCTCGCGCAGGTCGGCCAGCATCTGCTCGCCGATCCGCTCGGCCAGGCCGGGCGCGTCCAGCGACGGGAAGATGGTCGAGTCCTGGCGGGTGAAGTTGCGGCCCTGTTCGTACAGGTGCACTTCGCCGCTGAGCAGGTGCACCACGCCCTTCAGGCGCTGGCCCATGCCGATCGGCCAGGTCACCGGCGCGCACTGGATGCCGAGCACGGTCTCCACTTCGTCGAGCAGGTCGATCGGTTCCTTGCCTTCGCGGTCGAGCTTGTTGATGAAGGTCATGATCGGCGTGTCGCGCAGCCGGCACACTTCCATCAGCTTGATGGTGCGTTCTTCCACGCCCTTGGCCACGTCGATCACCATCAGCGCCGAGTCCACCGCGGTCAGCACGCGGTAGGTGTCCTCGCCGAAGTCGGCGTGGCCCGGGGTGTCGAGCAGGTTGATGATCTTGCCTTCGTACGGGAACTGCATCACCGACGAGGTCACCGAGATGCCGCGCTCCTTTTCCAGCGCCATCCAGTCGGAAGTCGCGTGGCGCGCGGCCTTGCGGCCCTTGACCGAACCGGCCATCTGGATCGCGCCGCCGAACAGCAGCAGCTTTTCGGTCAGCGTGGTCTTGCCGGCGTCGGGGTGGGAAATGATGGCGAAGGTGCGGCGGCGCGCAGCTTCCTGGGCAACATCGGACATGGCAACGGCGCCCACTGGGCGATCACGGCTACAGGGAAGAGGGCAATTATAGCGCCGCGGCGCCGGGCTCGGGCTGCGCGCCGTCCGCGGCGTCCTCGCTGCGCGGCAATTTGAGTTCGCCGAGCGCGCCGGCCATGCGGAACGGGATCGACTCCAGGCGCATGCCGCGGTTGACCTGCACCGCGAAGTGCAGGTGCGGCGCGGTGCTCAGGCCGGTGTTGCCGGACAGCGCGAGGCGTTGCCCGGCGGCGACGCGCTGGCCCGGATGCACCGCCACGCCGTTCGGCGCCAGGTGCGCATACAGCGCCATGCTGCCGTCGGCGTGGAGGATGCGCACGAAGTTGGCGCGACCGCCGAAGGTCTCGCGGTCCAGTCCGGCCTCGGCGAAGCCCGCCTCCACCTGCATCACCGTGCCGGCGCGCGCGGCCAGGACCGGGGTGCCTTCGGCCAGGGCGAAATCCAGCGCGTAGTAGTTCTGCGGGTCGTGATGGCTGAAGTGGCCGCCCACGCCCTGGTCCACGCGCACCGGCGCGGCGAACGGCAACTGGTACAGGGCGTCCTGTGGCTTGGCGGCCGGGTCGCCGGGCACGGCCTCCAGCACCAGGGCGAACGGGCTGGCATAGCGCGGGTCGCTGGCGTACAGCCGCGACAGCAGGGCGCTGCCGCGGGCGGGCAGCACCGCGCGCAGCGGCAGTGCCGGGACCGCGGCGAGGTTGTCGGCATGGCGGGTGCGCAGTTGCACCTGCAGCGGTCCGTCCAGGCGGTTGTCGGCCCAGGCCTGTTGCCGTGGAGCTTGGCCGTCCAGGCGCAACTGCGCCAGGGGCAGCTCGGCGCTCGCCGACGCCGGCGGCGGTTCGGGGGCCGCAGCGCGCTGCGGATCGGCCAGGTGGTCGGCGTAGTGGGCGATGCCGTTGGCGTCCTTCCACGCATACAGCGTTTCGGCGGCGCCCGGGGTGGACGCGGCCCACAGCGCCCAGGCGACCAGCAGTGGCCAGCGCGGCATGGCGCGCAGCGGGGCGACGGCGTGGGCGGTGGCGGGGGCCGGGCACTGGCCGGGCATCGGAGCTCCTGGCGCCGGCGTGGGGGAGCGCCGTGGCGGTGCGGAGTATGCGGCAGCCGCGGCCTTGGGTTACTTATATCGCTCCATCCGAATAAAGAGATTTGACAACGCCGAAAAACGCTGGCATCGTGGCGCCACCATCGAGACCGGCGGAGGGACAGGCCCTTTGATGCCGGGGCAGCCAGCGGACGCGCAAGCGACCGTGTAGGTGCCAAATCCTGCGGGGACCACCGCGTCCGCCGAAAGATGGTTCGACTCGTGCCTTCCGCACGTCGAACGCGAGCTCCGCGAAGCTCGATGGCCGTTCCTCCCTGGATACCGCCATGAGCCTCGTGAATACGCCAGACCGCCCCCTTGCCGTGAATGTGCCGCTCGACCGCCAGGCCGCCGCCGTTGCGCCCGCCGCAGATGGCGTCATCGCGATGCGCGGCGACGTGGCGGTGGCGCTGCCATTGCGCCATGCCGGCGTGCAGTTGTTGCGCCTGCGCTACGAACTGAGCGGCCCGGCGGACGCGCCGGTGGTGTTCGTCGCCGGCGGCATTTCTGCGCACCGCCATCTCGCCGCCAACGCCACCTTCCCCGAGAAGGGCTGGGCCGAAGGCCTGGTCGGGCCGGGGCGGGCGCTGGACCCGAGCCAGCGGCGGCTGCTGGCCTACGATTTCGTCGGTGCCGACGGCAGCCTGGACGCGCCGATCGACAGCGCCGACCAGGCCGATGCGATCGCCGCGCTGCTGGATGCGCTGGGCATCGCCCAGCTGCATGGCTTCGTCGGCTATTCCTACGGCGCGCTGGTCGGCCTGCAACTGGCGGTGCGGCATCCGCAGCGCCTGCTGAAGCTGGTCGCGGTCAGCGGCGCGCACCGCGCGCATCCGTATGCCGCGGCATGGCGCGCGCTGCAGCGCCGCGCGGTGGCGCTGGGCCAGCTGCAGTGCGCCGAGAGCCACGGGCTGTCGCTGGCGCGGCAGTTCGCGATGCTCAGCTACCGCACCCCGGAAGAGTTCGGCGAGCGCTTCGACGCGCCGCCGGAAGTGATCAACGGCCGCGTGCGCGTCGCCGCCGAGGACTACCTGGACGCCGCCGGCGCGCAGTACGTGGCGCGCACCCAGGTCAACGCCTATCTGCGCCTGTCCGAATCCATCGACCTGCACCGCATCGATCCGGCCGCCGTCGCCGTGCCGACCGTGGTGGTCGCGGTGGAAGGCGACCGCCTGGTGCCGCTGGCCGACCTGGTCACCCTGGTCGAAGGCCTGGGCCCGCGCGGCAGCCTGCGCGTGCTGCGTTCGCCGTACGGCCACGACGCCTTCCTGAAAGAAACCGACCGCATCGACGCGATCCTCGCCACCGCCCTTCGCCCCACCGGAGCTACCGCATGAGCACTGCCAACGACCACGATCTGCCCTGTAGCGCCGCCACCGCCGCGGTGCGCGCCGGCATCGATCGCGATACCGCCTACGGCGCGGTGACTCCGCCGATCGTGCTGTCCTCGAACTTCAGCTTCGACGGCTTCGGCAACAAGCGCCAGTACGACTACACCCGCAGCGGCAATCCGACCCGCGACCTGCTCGGCGAAGCGCTGGCGGAGCTGGAAGGCGGCGCCGGCGGCGTGATCACCGCCACCGGCATGGGCGCGATCAACCTGGTGCTGAACGCGCTGCTGCAGCCCGGCGACAAGCTGGTGGTGCCGCACGACGCGTACGGCGGCAGCTGGCGCCTGTTCAACGCGCTGGCCAAGAAGGGCCATTTCGAGCTGATCACCGCCGACCTGACCGACCCGCGCTCGCTGGCCGAGGCGCTGGCGCAGTCGCCGCAACTGGTGCTGATCGAGACCCCGTCCAATCCGCTGCTGCGCATCACCGACCTGCGCTTCGTCATCGATGCCGCGCACAAGGCCGGCGCGCTGGCGGTGGTCGACAACACCTTCCTGTCGCCGGCGCTGCAGAAGCCGATCGCCTTCGGCGCCGATCTGGTGATCCATTCCACCACCAAGTACGTCAACGGCCACAGCGACGTGGTCGGCGGCGCGGTGATCGCCGCCAGCGCCGAACTGCACCAGCAGCTGGTGTGGTGGGCGAACGCGCTGGGCCTGACCGGTTCGCCGTTCGATGCGTTCCTGACCCTGCGCGGCCTGCGCACGCTGGATGCGCGCCTGCGCGTGCACCAGGAAAATGCGCAGGCGGTGGTGGCGCTGCTCGACGGGCATGCCGCGGTCAACCAGGTCTACTACCCGGGCCTGGCCACGCATCCGGGGCATGCGCTGGCGGCGCGGCAGCAGACCGGCTTCGGCGCGATGATCAGCTTCGAGCTGGCCGGTGGCGAAGCCGAGGTGCGCGCCTTCGTCGATGGCCTGCGTTATTTCACCCTGGCCGAGTCGCTGGGCGGGGTCGAGAGCCTGGTCGCGCATCCGGCGTCGATGACCCATGCGGCGATGACCGCCGAAGCGCGCGCCAATGCCGGCATCAGCGATGGCCTGCTGCGGCTGTCGGTGGGCATCGAATCCAGCGAGGACCTGATCGCCGACCTGCAGGCCGGTCTGCTGCGGGCGCAGCAGGCGGGCGAGGCGGTGGCGCGCAAACGGGTGGACGCGTGAGCGGCAGCGTTGCCGATGCGATAGCGCCGGCACCGGCGCCGGCGTGGGCTGAGGATGCCGCACTGCCGCGGCTCGGTCTGCTCGGCACCGGCACGGTCGGCCGCGCCTTCGTCGCGCGCTACCAGGCGCTGCAGCAACGCCGCCCGGGCTTGCCGGCATTCGTCTGGCTGGCCAATTCGCGGATCCTGCAGGACTGCCGGCAAGCGCCGGCGCAGGCGCTGGCCGTGGCCAATGCCGCCGCGCGTGGCGCTGGCGGCAGCACGCCGCAACCGGCCGACCTGCGTGCCGGCGACATCGTGGTCGATGCCACCGCCAGCGAAGCGGTGGCGCAACGGCATGCCGAATGGCTGGCGCGCGGGGTGCACGTGGTGACCGCTAACAAGCTCGGCCAGGGCGCGGCGCTGGCGCGCGCCGAACAGATCCATGCCGCGCGGCATGCCGCCGGCGTGCACTACGGCGACAGCGCCACGGTCGGCGCGGGCCTGCCGTTGCTGAGCAGCCTGCGCGCGCTGGCCGCCGGCGGCGACCATATCCACGCGGTGGAAGGCGTGCTGTCCGGTTCGCTGGCGTGGCTGCTGCATCGCTACGACGGCAGCCGCGCGTTCTCCGAGTGCGTGCGCGAGGCGGCGGCGGCCGGCTACACAGAGCCGGATCCGCGCGAGGACCTGTCCGGCGAGGACGTGCGCCGCAAGCTGCTGATCCTGGCGCGCGCGGCCGGGCTGCCGCTGCGCGCCGAGCAGGTGCAGGTCGAGTCGCTGTTGCCGCCGGCGTTGGCCGCGGCGGCGCCACGCGACGTGGATGCGGCGTTGTCGGCGCTGGATGCGCCGCTGGCGGCGCGCCTGGCGCAGGCGCGCGCGAACGGCGCCTGCCTGCGCTTCGTCGGCCGCTTCGATGCGCATGGCGCGTCGGTGGGATTGCGCGAACTGCCGCTGGCGCATCCGCTGGCCAGCGGCGCCGGCACCGACAACCGCGTCGCCATCCACAGCGACCGCTACCTGCAGCAGCCGTTGCTGATCCAGGGCCCGGGTGCCGGTGCCGAGGTCACGGCCGCCGCGTTGCTCGACGACGTGCTGCGCATCGCCGCCTGAGCGTGGCGCACCGTGGGTGCATGCGCGACGGCGGCCGGGGTCGGCGGTCGTCCGCCGCACGCCGCGATGGACGAAGACAAACGCCGGCTTGCGCCGGCGTTTGCGTTGGCGGCATCGCCGCGCTTGCGGTCACTGCAGGCCGTTGCTGAGCGCCTTGACCAGTTCCGCCTGCGGCGCATCGCCGCTGAACTCCCAGAAGAAGGCGCCGCCCAGTCCCTGGGCTTTCACGTATCCCATCTTCTGGGTGATCACGCCCGGCGTGTCGTAGCTCCAGAAGGTGCTGCCGTTGTACTTCCAGTGCGCGCCGGCGGCGCTGTCGGTATGCGAGGTGCCGGCCGCGTTCTTGAGAACCTTGTAGTCCTCGATGCCCGCCTCGTAGGTACCGGGAGCCGGGCTGCCGCTCTGGTACAAGCCGTTGTTGACGTTTGGCACGTTGGTCCAGCCGCGCCCGTAGAAACCGATGCCGAGATTGAGCTTGGCCGCGGGTACGCCGGCATCCAGGAACGCCTGCATCGCATCGTTGCTGTTGTAGTAGCGCTGGTCGCCGGTGGACGGATCGGCCGGCGAATCGAACAGCGCCGAGTGGTGGTTGGTGATCGGCTCGAACGCGCCGTGGAAGTCGTAGGTCATGACGTTGATGTAGTCCAGCGACGGGTGGTACTGGCCCGGATCGGTCGCGCGGATCTTGTCCACACCGGCGCCCACCGCCACGGTCAACAGCAGGCCGGAGCGCACCTCGTTTAGCTGGCGCCGGAACTCGGCCAGCAACGCGGTGAAGTTCTGCCGGTCCTCGGCGCTGCCGCAGCTGATGCCGCAGGCGTTGGGGTACTCCCAGTCGATGTCGATGCCGTCGAACACGCCGGCCGCGGCCGCCGAGCCGCCTGCGCCGTCGGTGACCGGCAGGTTGCCGCGGATGTAGGCGTCGATGCACGAAGCGACGAAGGCCTGGCGGTTCTCGGGGCGCGCGGCGCTGGCGAAGCCGCGCGACCAGGTCCAGCCGCCCAGCGAGATCAGCACCTTCAGGCCCGGATGCTTGGCCTTGAGCTTCTTCAGCTGGTTCCAGTTGCCGCGCAGCGGCTGGTCCCAGGTGTCGGCCACGCCATCGACGCTCTGCGCGGCCGCGAAGGCCTTGGTGTAGTCGGCGAAGGCGTCGCCGCCGGCGCCGCTGTTGGGGTCGGACGGCTGCACCACGCCCACTTCGCAGCGGTTGTTGCGCACGTTGCCGAACGCGTAGTTGATGTGGGTCAGGTAGCCGGCCGAGCCGCTCTTCTCGATGTCGGCGACCTGGTAGTTGCGGCCGTAGATGCCCCACTGCGTGAAATAGCCGATGACGCGCTTGCCGCCGCCGCCGCCGGCCGGCTTGGTGCGCACGCTCAGCGCCGCGCTGTTGGCCGAGACGTTGCCGGCGTTGTCGCGCGCGGCCACTTGGTAGCTGTAGCTGGTATCGGCCGCCAGCGCCGTGTCGGTGTAGGCGGTGCCCGTCGGCGAGCCGACCAGCGTGCCGTTGCGGTAGACGCGGTAGCCGGCGATGCCGCTGCCGCCGGCGTTGTCGCTGGCCGCATTCCACGCCAGGGTCACGCTGCTGCTGGTCTGGGTGCTGGACGCCAGGCCGCTGGGGACGCCCGGCGGCGTGGTGTCGGTAGGCGCGGTGCCGGTGACGGTGATGCTGCGCGCCGCGGAGGTGGCGGTCGCGCCTTGGTTGTCGGTCGCCACCGCGGTCAGCTGGTAGCTGCCGGCGCCGGCGTTGTTCCAGGTCACCGCATAGGGCGCGCTGCTGTCGCTGCCCAGCGAGGTGCTGCCACGGAAGAACTCGACCTTGGCGATGCTGCCGTCGGCATCGCTGGCGTTGGCGGACACGGTGATCGCGGCGCCGCTGGCGAAGCTGGCGCCGTTGGCGGGAGCGGTCAGGGCCACGCTTGGCGGTTGGTTGGCGGTGGCGCTGCAGGTGCCCAGTTCCTGGTACCAGCCGCAGCTGGTGCAGTAGTTGGGCGCGGCGTTCCAGATCTGCGTGGTGGCCTGGTACAGCTTGCCCTGGAAGGTCAGCTTGTCGCCGCTCTGGTAGATGGTGGCGGCGTTCCATGCGGCGATGCCGGTGCAGGAGACGGACTGCGCGCGTGCCTGCGGCGCGAATCCGGCGAGGGCGGTACAGCACAACAACCACGGTAGAGCGCATTTCACGTTCATGGTGAAACCTCCAGTCGGTGTGGCGTAGGTACTGCTTTCTTGGAACAGCCGGACCTTCCCCCTGCTGGCTGTCTTCCAGCGGGGCCGAGCGCGACGAGGGTGCGTGGCGCGCCGCGGGTTGCTGGAAAACCGACGGTCGGCTCCGCTGATAACGTTGTCAATTACCGACGCAAAGCTATCGGGGATGGCATCACAGTAATGCGTGACAACGTTGGTTCCGGCACGTGCGCGGATGGCTTCCTGCCGCACGCGATGTTGCGGAGCGGCAAAAACCCGGTGCGTGCCGGCGCCAAGCCGGCGCGACCGGCGCTGGGCTCAGCGCGCCAGCGCCTGCAGCAGCGCGGCGTTGAAGCGCTGTGGCGCTTCGACCTGCGGCGAGTGGCCCAGGTCGGCGAATTCGACCAGCGTCGCGCCGGGAATCTCCGCCGCCGCGCGCTTGCCCAGCGCGGGGTAGTCGCCCAGGGTCTTGGCCAGTGCCGGCGGCGCCAGGTCCTTGCCGATCGCGGTGCGGTCGCGCTGGCCGATGAACAGCGTGGTCGGCACGCGCAGTTGCGCGAACTGCTGCACCACCGGCTGGTTGAACACCATGTCCGAGGTCAGCGCCTGGTTCCAGGCCACGCGCTCGTGGCCGGGACCGGCATACAGCCCGGCCTGCATCGTCACCCAGCGGTCGTACTCGGGCTTCCACTGCCCGCCGTAATAGGCGTTCTGCTGGTACTGCTTGATCGAGGCGGCATCGGTCTTGAGTTCCTTCGCGTACCAATCGTCGACGCTGCGCCACGGCACGCCGGCCGCCTTCCAGTCCTCCAGTCCGATCGGGTTGATCAGCAACAGCCGGCTCACGTCCTGCGGATACTGCAGGGCGTAATGCGCGGCGAGCATCCCGCCCATCGAGTGGCCGACGATCACGGCCTGGGTCACTCCGGCGTGTTGCAGCAGCGCATGGGTGTTGGCCGCCAGTTGCGCGAAGGAGAACTGGTAGGCCTGCGGCTTGCTCGACTTGCAGAAGCCGATCTGGTCCGGCGCGATCACCCGATAGCCCGCGGCCACCAGTGCGGCGATCGCCGACTCCCAGGTCGCGGCGCAGAAATTCTTGCCGTGCAGCAGCACGACGGTGCGCCCGTTCGGCGTGCCGCTCGGGGCCACGTCCAGGTAGGCCATCTGCAACGGCTGGCGCTGCGAGGTGAAGTCGTAGCGCGCGACCGGATACGGATAGTCGAAGCCTTCCAGCTGCGCGCCGTAGCGCGGCGCGGGCGTGGCGGCATGGCAGGGCGGCAGCAGGAGCGCGGCGGCGAGCGCGGCGAGGAGCGAGTGTCGGCGCATGCGGGCTGGAGCGAGTGCGGGGATGCCGCGACTCTAGCCCGGGCCATGCACGGATTGCGTCAACGCGCTTCAGCAGCGGCAGTGCACCAGGTTCAGGCAGGCGTGGTACTGCATGCGCTCGGCCGGTTCCTGCAGCGCCGCCAGCACCTGCTCGGCCTGGGTGCCCAGCACCGGCCGGTACGCGGCCCAGCCGTTGCGGCCCTTGGCCTTGGCCTGGTACAGCGCGCGGTCGGCGAGGATCAGCAACTGCTCCCAGCCCAGGCGGCTGTCGGGATCGTGCACGAACGGGAATTCGGCCAGGCCGATCGAGCAGGTGACCTGGCCTTGGCGGCCGTGGTCGAGCGCGAAGCTGTGCGCGGCGATCGAGCGGCACAGGCGCTCGGCGGCCACGGTCAGGTTCTCGCGCGGCGCCGAGCGCAGCACCAGCAGGAATTCTTCGCCGCCCCAGCGCACCACGTAGTCGCTTTCGCGGGTCAGCTTGACCAGCAATTGCGCCATCTGCTGCAGCACCGCATCGCCGGTGTGGTGGCCGCCGCTGTCGTTGATCGACTTGAAATGGTCGATGTCGATCAGCGCGAACAGCATGCCCGAGGACAGCATGTCCTGGTCGTTGGCGGCCATGCGCCGGTACAGCGCGATGTCGCTGGGAATGTGCAGCGACAGGTAACGGCGATTGCGCAGCTGGGTCAGGTCGTCGGTGAAGCTGGCTTCCTGCAGACGCTGGTTGGCCGCCTGCAGCGCCTCGGTACGCTGGCGCACCTGCCGTTCCAGGGTTTCGCGCTGGCGCTGGTTGACCGCGCGCGCGATGCCGACGCCGAGCAGCGCCAGCGCCAGCGCGCCCAGGCCCAGCAGCAGCTTGTAGAACAGCGTCTCCTGGAAGCGCAGCCGGATCCGCAGCGGCAGCCGCGCCGGCGCCTGCGCCCAGACGCCGGCGTTGTTGCTGCCGGTGACCTCGAACACGTAGTCGCCGCCGGGCAGGTTGGTATAGCTGGCCACGCGCTGGCGGATGTCGTCCAGGCTGCGCCACTGGGTGTCGTAGCCGACCAGGCGGTAACGCAGCTCCACGTTCTCGGGGGCCTGGAACGAGGGGGCGGTGAACTCGAAATCCAGGTCGCGCGCCTGCGCCGACAGCGGCGTGTCGCGCAGCGCCTGCGGCGCCAGCCAGTGGCCCTGCGCGCGGATCCGTTCCACCACCGGCTGCGGCGCGACCGGGTTCTTGACGATGCCGGCGGTGTCCATGGTCACCACGCCGTCGCGGCTGGGCAGCCACAGCGTGCCGTTGTCGATGAAGCCCTTGCCGTTGCCGGCACCGTTGCAGCACAGGCCCTGCACGCCGCCGTGGCGCTGGCCGCGCTCGTTGAGCAGCAGTTCGGCCTGCAGCGGCGTGCCCGGCACCTCGATGCGCTTGAGTAGGCTCGCCAGCGGCATCCGGTACACGCCGCGCAGGCCGGCCACCCACAGGCTGCCGTGGCCGTCGTCGGCGATGAAGAACGCGGCGTTGTCCGGCAGCCCGTCGTGTTCGTCGAACACGGTCCAGCGCTTGCCGTCGAACACCCACAGCTGGTCGGCCAGGGTGCCGACCACCCACTGTCCGCCGGGCAGTTCGTGGATCGCGGTGACGTCGGCGTCGGCCAGCGCCGAGCCGGCCTCGGCGAGCGGCAGCAGGCGCTCGTCGCGCAGTTCGTACAGGCCGGCCTGGGAGCCGATCAGCAGGCGGCCGGCGCGGGTCTCGTGGATCACGCGGATGCGCGCATCGCGCAGGCCCTCGCCGTTGCCGTAGCGCTGCAGGTGCACGCCGTCGCTGCGGAACAGGCCGTCGCTGGTGGCGAACCACAGCCGCTGCGCGCGATCGCGGACGATGCCGCTGACCTGCAGTTCGTGCAGCGGCGCCAGCAGCGGCGGCTCGGTGGCCCGCCCGTCGCGGTACAGCGCCGCGCCGCGGCGGGTGCCGATCCACAGTTGGCCGGGTTCGGCGAGCAGGGTGTAGGGAACCTCCGTCGGTAGCTGCTCGCGGCGCAGGATCTGCTGATAGCGGCCGGCGCGCAGCCGCGCCAGGCCGTTGCCGGTGCCGACCCACAGCGAGCCGTCGGGATCGCGCGCCAGCGTCCACACCAGCGGGTCGGTCAGGCCTTCGTAGCTGCTGTAGCGGCGGGTCCAGCCGTTCCACAGCCGGGTCGCGCCGTTCAGGGAGCTGCCCAGCCACAGATTGCGCTCGCGGTCCTCGAAGATCGCGCTGATGCCTTCGTCCTGATCGCCGCGCAGGTTCTGCTCGACGATGCCGCCGTCGCGCACGCGCAGCAGATAGCCGGGCAGGCCCACCCACAGGTTGCCGTCGCTGTCCTGGAACAGCGCCTGCACCGCGCGCCGGGTCAGCGCCGGGTCGCCCGGCAGCCGTTGCCAGCGGCCATCGCGGCGGAACAGCAGGCCGTCGCGGCTGCCGGCCCACAGCCGTCCCTGCGCGTCCAGCAGTTGCCGCACCGGCGCTGCGTGCGCGTCGGCCGGCAGCGGCAACGGTTCCTCGTCGCCCTCGGCGAAGCGCAGCACGGCGCCACGCGTTCCGACCCACAGCTCGCCGCCGCGCGGCAGCAGCGTATAGGCGCCGTCGGCGATGCGATGCCGCAGGCGCAGGCTGTCGCCGACCACGGCGTAGACGCCGTCCTGCGCGGCGACCAGCACCGTGCCTTGCGCGTCGACCGCGATCGCTTCGATGTTCAGCAGCGGCGCTTGCGGGTCCTGCGGCAGCAGGTTGCTGAAGCGGCCGTCGCGGTAGCGGGCCAGGCCGCGGTAGGTGCCGATCCACAGGTCGCCGCGTGGGTCCACCTGCAAGGCCTTGATCCACGGGCCGGGCAGGTTGGCCGGGGCTTTCTCGCCGAAGGTGGTCATGCGCACGCCGTCGAAGCGCGCCAGCCCGCCCATCGTGCCGATCCACAGATAGCCTTGCCGGTCCTGCGCGAAGGCCTGCACGCTCAGCTGCGGCAGCCCTTGCTCCAGTCCCCAGCCCTGGCGCTCGTAGTGATTGAACTGCTTGTCCGGCTGCAAGGCGTCCGCTGCCGGCACGAGCGAGATCCACGCTGCAAGGAGCATGGCCAGCTTTAGCGCACAGGTGCACCAGGAAGCGGGGTGGGACTGCAAGGGCATTCCAGTGCCGGCTCGGCGGATCGTCAAAGTCGCTATCGGCGCAGGCGCGCCGATCTTTATCCGTACCGCAACATAGGCCTGCGCGGCGTCGGCGATGGCGACGGCCGCAAGGCCTGTCATCCAGGCCGGCTCGACCCGCGTGGCGCGGTGGCGCGCAGCGCATGCCGCGTCGCGGCGCCGGCGTTGCGCATGGCCGGCGTCTTCGCGATGGCGCGGTCCATGCATGCGCCGCAGCGGTGCGACCCGCGCGGACATGGAGGCTGCGCCCGCGGCATCACCTCAGCACTCGATCACGTTCACCGCGAGCCCGCCGCGGCTGGTTTCCTTGTACTTGTCCTGCATGTCGCGGCCGGTGTCGCGCATGGTCTTGATCACCTTGTCCAGCGAGACCTTGTGCTTGCCGTCGCCGCGCATGGCCATGCGGCTGGCGTTGATCGCCTTCACCGCGCCCATCGCGTTGCGCTCGATGCACGGGATCTGCACCAGCCCGCCGATCGGGTCGCAGGTCAGGCCGAGGTTGTGTTCCATGCCGATCTCGGCGGCGTTCTCGATCTGCCCCGGCTTGCCGCCGAGCGCGGCGACCAGGCCGCCGGCGGCCATCGAACAGGCCACGCCGACTTCGCCCTGGCAACCGACTTCGGCGCCGGAGATGGACGCGTTTTCCTTGTACAGGATGCCGATCGCCGCGGCGGTCAGCAGGAAATCGAAGATGCGCTGTTCGTCGCTGCCCGGGCAGAACCGGTCGAAGTAGTGCAGCACCGCCGGAATGATGCCGGCCGCGCCGTTGGTCGGTGCGGTGACCACGCGCCCGCCGGCGGCGTTCTCTTCGTTGACCGCCAGCGCGTACAGGTTGACCCAGTCCAGCGTGGTCAGCGGATCGCGCATCGCCGCTTCCGGCTTGGACGACAGCTCGCGGTACAGCGCCGGCGCGCGCCGCGACACGTGCAGGCCGCCGGGCAGCGTGCCTTCCTCGCGGATGCCGCGCGCCACGCAGGACTGCATCGCGTTCCAGATCTCGCGCAGGCCGGCGCGGATCTCGTCCTCGCTGCGCCAGCACTTCTCGTTCTCGAACATCAGCGCGGCGATGCTCAGGCCGCTGCGCGCGGCCTGCGCCAGCAATTCGTCGCCGCTCTTGAACGGGTAGGGCAGCGGCGTTTCGTCGGCGACGATGCGGTCGTCGGCGGCGTCGTCCTGGTTGACCACGAAGCCGCCGCCGACCGAGTAGTAGTCGCGCGTGGCGATCACCTCCTCGTCGGCGGCGTAGGCGGTGAAGCGCATGCCGTTGGTGTGGTACGGCAGCTTCTGCCGCTTGTTCATCGCCAGGTCGCGCTTCTCGTCGAAGGCGATGCTGTGCTGGCCCATCAGGTTGATGCGCTTGCTGCTGCGGATGCGCTCCAGCGTGCTCGGAATGATGTCCGGGTCGATCAGGTTCGGGCGCTGGCCTTCCAGGCCCAGCAGCACCGCCTTGTCGGTGCCGTGGCCGCGCCCGGTCAGCGCCAGCGAACCGAACACCTCGGCGCGGATCCGCACCACCTCGCCGAGCCGGCCCGGATCCAGCAGCCAGCGGTGCACGAAGCGCTCGGCCGCGCGCATCGGCCCCACGGTATGCGAGGAGCTCGGCCCGATGCCGATCTTGAACAGGTCGAAGGTGCTGACAGCCATACGTGCCGGAGAGGTGGAAGGCCAAAGACCGTCTATTCTATGCCCCCAGCGCATCGCGCACGCCCGCAACGCAGCATCGGAGCCGCGACCCTGTCCCTGACCCTGTACCAGCGCGACGACTGCCATCTGTGCGACCAGGCGCTGCTGGTGCTGGCGCAGGCGCGCGTGGGCGAGCTAGAAAGCGTGTTCATCGATGGCGACCCGGAACTGGAGACACGCTATGGCGAGCGGGTGCCGGTGCTGCGCGACGCGGGGGGGCGCGAGCTGGGGTGGCCGTTCGATGTGCGACGGGTGGTGGACTGGCTGACGCTGCAGGACTGAGCTGCGCCAATTCCAGCGACGCGCTGCCCCGATGATGCCGTCGGGAGCATCCGCGTTCCGGCGAAGCTAGGCCTTGCGATCAGCCGTTTGCCCGACGGCAGGCGCACCACGGTGCAGATCCTCGCTCGCCGGCGATGCGTCCGCCTGCCATGCGAAACAGCAGATCACCGTGCCGTCGGGGTCCGTGCGGGTGGACGCCGGATGCATGCCGGCCTTACGCAACACGCGCAGCGAGGCCAGGTTCTGCGCATACGCGGTGGCGATCGCGTGCTGCAGGCCCAGTTCCTGCCGCGCATACGCCAGCATCGCCCGCGCTGCTTCGGTGGCCAGCCCGCGTCCCCAGTGGTCGCGCCGGAATGCGTATTTGAGTTCGGCCTCCGCCTGGCCGCCCGGGTGGACCAGGCCGCAGAAACCGATGGCCTCGCCATCGGCGCGATCCACCAGTGCAGACATCCCATAGCCGCGCGTGCGGTAGTTGCGTTCGGAGACGGCGATCCATTCGCTGCACTGCGCACGATCCAGCGGCTCGCCGTCGCCGACCCAGCGCATCGCCTCGGCATCGCCATAGACCGCGAACAAGGCATCGACGTCGGACCGGCGCAGGTGGCGGCCGATCAGGCGCGCGGTCCTGAAGAGTTCCTGTTGCATGGCCAGAGTGTCGCATGCGCGGTCAGCGCGCCGCGCCTGTCCAGGCACAAAAAAAGCGGCGGACCCGACGAGGGAATCCGCCGCCCAGTGGCCGCGTGCCGCGGCGGCCTGTGGCGAATCACTTCGCCTTGAACACCACCTTGGTGCTGATCGCGGTTTCGTTGGGAATGGTCTTGGTGTCGGCCCAGTCGCCGCCGCCGACGCCGAAGTCCAGGCGCTTGACGGTGGCCTTGCCGGCCAGCACCGGCTGCGCGCCGGGAGTCCAGGTGAAGGTCAGGGTCACCGGCTTGGACACGCCGCGCAGTTCCAGGGTGCCGTCGGCGGCGTACTGGTTGTTGCCCAGCGAACGGAACTTGTCGGCGCGGTAGTGGGCGGTGGCGAACTTGGCCACGTTGAAGAAGTCCGGCCCCTGCAAGGTCGAGTCGCGGTCGCTGTTGCCGCTCTTGGCGCCGGCCAGCGGAATCGCCACGTCGAGCTTGGCGCTGGCCAGATTGGCCGGGTCGAAGCTGAGCTTGGTGTCGAAGCCGGGGAACTGGCCGGTGAACACTTCGCCGTCGTACTTGCTGGCGAACACCAGGCTCGAGCCCGGGGCCTGCACGTAATCGGCGGCGAACGCAGGAGCGGCGGCGAGCATCGCCACCAGGCTGGCGGCGACGGCGGCGGGGGAGGCGAAACGAGACGACATGATGGAGCTCCTCAGGATTTGGGGGTCAGCCAGCCGCGCGGCAACATCCGCGCCAGGGTGGCATCGCGTTGGAACAGGTGGTGGTAGAAGGCGGCGCCGGCATGCGCCAGCACCACGGCGATCAGGATCCAGAAGCCCCATTCGTGCACCGCATGCGACAGGTCGCGCAGGTGCGGATCGGGCGCGCTGAGCTTGGGCACGGCGACCAGGCCGAACCAGCGGAACGGGCGCAGGCCGCTGCTGGAGTCGTACAGCCAGCCGGACAGCGGAATGGCGAAGATCAGCACGTACAGCAGCGTGTGGGTGGCGCTGGCGATGCGTTCCTGCCAGCTCGGCGTGCCCGGCACCGGCCTGGGCGCGCCGGCATACAGGCGCCAGCCCAGGCGCGCGATCACCAGCGCCAGCACGGTCAGGCCGAGCGACTTGTGCGCGGTGTAGACCCAGAAGTACTTGGGCGTCTTCGGCAGCTCGCCCATGGTCAGGCCGACCACGCCCAGCAACAGGATCAGGAAGGCGATCAGCCAATGCAGGGTCTGGCTGACGCCGCCCCAACGTTCGGCGGTGTTCTTGGCGGTCATGGCGTGGTGGGTTCCTGGCTGGCGCTGGGCGGTGGAGTGGGGGTGTCGGCGGCGGGTGCGTCCGCCGCTGGCGGCTCGGCCTCGGCGCGGCCCTCGCGGGTGGCCTCGGCCTCGATGCGCAAGTCGACCGTGGCGCCGATCACCGACGGCCAGGCAGTGATGCCGAAGTCGGCGCGTTGCAGCGTGGTGGTGGCGGAAAAGCCCACGGTGCGGCGGAACGGCGGCAGCGGGTGCCGCTTCAGCGCGTTGAGGGTCACGTCCAGCGCGATCTCGCGGCTGACCCCGTGCAGGGTCAGCGTGCCGAACACCTTGGCGTGGGTGGCGTCGATCGGCTCGATCCGGGTGGAGACGAAGCGCGCCTCGGGGAAGCGCTCGCCGTCGACCAGGTTGCGCGCCAGCGCGGCGCGGTTCCATTTGTCGTCGCCCAGGTCCAGCCGCTGCAGCGGCACCCGCGCGTCCAGCCGCGCGCTGCGCCAGTCGTCCGGGTCGAACGCCAGCGTGCCGGTGCTGCCGGACACGGTGCCCAGTGCCTTGGAGAAGCCGGCGTGCTCGATCGCGAACAGCACGCGGGTGTGCACCGGATCCAGCGCGTACTGCGCCGGGGCGGCCAGCGCGGCGGTCGGCAAGGTCAGCAGCAGGGCGATCAGGCAGCGCTGGAGCATGGGCGGGCCAGGCGGGAAGGGTAGGCGGGATTCTAGGCGCAGTCCGCGGCGCCTGCGCCAGCGCGTGGCGCAATGGTTCGTTGCGTTGCGCGGCGGGTGGGATTTTGCGCCACCCCGCGGTATAAGAACGCTGCCGCATCGAGGCGGCACGGAGCGGTCGCGCGGTCTGCGGCCGGCCCCGGCAGTGCGCCGGTGTTCATCCGCCGCCGATCGTTCACTGCCGCTGGAGCCGATGTCGATGCAAATCCCATGTCCTCGACGCCTGCGCCGCGGCTGGACGCTCGCCTGGCTGCTGCTGTTGCTGGCCGGTTGCTGCGCCGGCGCGTTGGCATCGGTGCCGGAACTGCCGCGGTTCCGCGTGCTGGGCGCCGAGCACGGGCTGCCGTCCAGCGAGCTGTCGCGGCTGGCCCTGGACCGCGACGGCTACCTGTGGATCGCCAGCGGCGACGGCCTGGCCCGCTACGACGGGCGCGAATTCCGCATCTGGCGCCACGACCCGGACGATCCGCAGTCGCTGCGCTGCAACTACGTGCAGGAACTGCACGTCGATGCGCGCAACCGGGTCTGGGTCGCCTGCGAAGGCGGCGGCCTGAGCATGCTCGATGCCGCGCGCCGCGGGTTCCGCCATTTCAACATGGCCACGCAACCGGCGATGCGCAGCGACGAGGTGTTCGCGATCGCCAGCCGCGGCGACGAGGTGGTGTTCGGCACCTATGCCGGCGGCCTGTACCGGGTGCCCGCGGACGGGCGCGTGCAGCGCATCCAGGCCGGCGACGGCGAGGTCGATGCGATGCTCGACGGCGCGATCGTCGGCCTGGGCTTCGATGCCGCCGGGGTGCTGTGGATCGGCACCTTCAAGGGCATGGTGCGCTACGACGGCAAGCGCGCCAGCGCCTACCGGCTGCCCGGCCCCTCGGAGGCGCCGCAGAAGGTCGCGGCGGTGATCGCGCTGTCCGACGGCCTGTGGGTCAGCACCAACGGCGAGCTGTACCGGCTCGGCCACGATGGCCGCTGGCAGCGCGCCGACTGGACCGGTGCATTGCAGCGCGGCGTGCTGTGCATGGCCGAGGACGGCAACGGCGGCTATTGGCTCGGCAACGGCCAGGGGCTGTGGCACAAGCCGGCCGACGGCGCATTGCGCCGCATCGCCGAGGGCGAGGCGGCGGTGGCCGGCGCCAACGTGGTGGTGAGCATGCTGCGCGACAAGGAGGGCGGACTCTGGGTGTCGTTGCCGACCCGCGGCCTGGGCTATCTGCGCCCGGGCTGGCGGCGGCTGGCGGTGCTGGGGCCGGCGCACGGCCTGGCGCCGGACCTGTATGCCAGCCTGGCGCCGGCGCGCGACGGCGGCGTGTGGCTGGCCGGCACCGGCGGCAACGTGTACCGGCTGCAGCCGGCCACTGGCGAGCTGAGCAAGCCGCAGTGGACGCCCAGCCTGCCGGGCGTGCGGGTGCTGTCGGTGCTGGAAGACACGGGCGGCGACCTGTGGCTGGGCAGCAGCGCCCAGCTGCTGCGCGGTCCTGCCCGCGGCGGCGCGCTGACCGGATGGGGGCGTGCGTCGGCGGCCGACGCGACCCCCGACATCGGCGTCAACAGCTGGTTGCGGCAGCGCGCCGACGGCACCTTGTGGGTGGCCGCGCCCGGGTTCGGCGTGCAGGTGCGCGCGCTCGCCGACGGCCACGTGCTGGACAACATCCATGGTCCGCAACGCGGCCTGGCCGCGGCCGCCGATATCGCCGCGTTCGACCTGGCGCCGGACGGCACGCCGTGGCTGGCCGCCGAGCGCCTGCACTATTGGGATACCGCCGCCGGGCAGTTCCGCGCGCCGCCGGAATTCGCCGGCGAACGGGTGCAGTCGTTCGCCTTCGCCGATGCGCAGACCCTGTGGCTGCATCGCCTGTCCGGGCTCGAGCTGTGGCGCCGCGAGGGCGGGCGCTGGCAGCAGGTGCACCGCTACGCGGCGGCCGAGGGCGTGCCGGCCATCGAGTCGCAGGGTCTGGTGGTCGACCAGCAGGGACGCGCCTGGCTGGGCACCCGCCGCGGCCTGTTCCGGATCGATCCGCGGCACACGCCGGCGGTGCGCGCGTTCGGCACCCGCGACGGATTGAGCAGCCAGGAAGTGGTCAAGCGCGGGCTGTTGATGGCGGCCGACGGCGTGCTGGTGGCGGCCGCCGCCGATGGCAGCGTGACGTTGCTGGACACGCGGTTGCCGGACCCGGCGCCGGTGCCGCTGACGTTGAGCGTGGAGAGCGTGCAGGTGCGTCGCGGCGAGCGGCTGCTGGCGCTGCCGGTGAGCGGCGGCTTCGCCCTGCAGCCGGACGATCGCGATCTGCGCGTGGTGGCGCGGCTGCTGTCGTTCGTCGATCCGGAGGGCATCGTCTACCGCTTCCGCCTGGCCGGCTACGACCGCGACTGGGTCGCGGTCGGCGCCAGCGGCGAGCGTACGCTGCCGCAGTTGCCGGCCGGCACGCATGTGCTGGAGGTGCAGGCGCGCACCCGCAACGGCGCCTGGTCGCCGACGCTGCGGCTGCCGTTCCGGGTGTATCCGCCGTGGTGGCGCAGCGTCTGGGGCATTGCCGGGCTGCTCGCCGCGGCCGCGCTGCTGGTGCTGGCCTCGCTGCGAGCCTATCGCCGCCGCCTGCGCCGCCAGCATGCCTGGCAGCTGGCGCTGCACAAGCAGGAAGTGGCCGAGCAGGCGTCGCTGGCCAAGACCCGTTTCCTGGCCACGCTCGGACACGAGGTGCGCACGCCGATGACCGGCGTGCTCGGCATGAGCGAACTGCTGCTGGCCACGCCGCTGGATCCCAAGCAGCGCGGCTATACCGAATCGATCCGCCGCGCCGGCACGCATCTGCTGCACCTGGTCAACGATGCGCTGGACCTGGCGCGGATCGAGGCCGGGCGCCTGCAGCTCGACCTGCAGCCGTTCGCGTTGCAGGCGCTGATCGCCGACGTGGTGAACCTGATGGCGCCGCTGGCGCAGGCGCGCGGCCTGCGCTTCGAATGCCACGACACCTTGCCGGGCGCAGTGACCGTCAACGGCGATGCGGTGCGGGTGCGGCAGATCCTGCTCAATCTGATCGGCAATGCGATCAAGTTCACCGCCAGCGGTTCGGTGAGCCTGCACGTGTCGCCGCTGCACAGCGGCCACGGGCTGTGCGTGGAGGTCGCCGACACCGGCCCCGGCATCAGCGCCGAGCAGCAGGCGCGGCTGTTCCAGCGTTTCGAGCAGGGCGAAGGCCCGCGCACCGCCGCCCGCTACGGCGGCAGCGGGCTGGGCCTGGCGATCAGCCAGGAGCTGGCGATGGCGATGGGCGGGCGCATCCAGGTCGACAGCCGGCTCGGGCACGGCGCGCGCTTCCGGGTGACGCTGCCGCTGCGCTGGCAGGCGCGGCCCGCCGCGGCGACGACGGTGGTGCCGCTGCCGGCGCGGGCGCAGGCGCCGCTGCGGATCCTGCTGGTCGAGGACGAACCGACCGTGGCGCAGGTGATGGCCGAACTGCTGCGCAGCCGCGGCCATCATGTGGCCTGCGCCGCGCATGGCCTGGAAGCGTTGACCGAAGTGACCCAGGGCACGTTCGATCTGGGCCTGCTGGACCTGGACCTGCCGGCGCTGGACGGCCTGGCGCTGGCGCGGCAATTGCGCGCGCTCGGCTACGATTTCCCGCTGATCGCGGTGACCGCGCGTTCCGACGGCGAGGCCGAGGCCGCGGCCAAGGCGGCCGGTTTCGCCTGCTTCGTGCGTAAGCCGGTCACCGGCGACATGCTGGCCGGGGCGATCGGCAGCGTGATGCAGGGGGAAGCCGGGACTGGGGACCCGGGAGCCGGGACCCGAAAAGCGTAGCGTCTTGCCGGAAGGCGTTGCGGATGCGCATGCACGGCATGCGACGCTTCGAGTCCCGAGCCCCGCGCCCCGCGCCCGTCTGTTGCCAGCGGCGGCGCTTATCGCCGACGATGGCGGCGGGCGCCGGGGGACGCGGCGCCCATGCACAAGGGGACGAGGATGCGGTCGAGACGGATCTTGGGATGGCTACTGTGGCTGTGGTCGACGGCGGTCGTCGCGGCGGTGCCGCCGACCCCGCAGCCGCGCCAGTTGACCGTGGCCGACGGGTTGCCGTCCAACAGCATCAACGGCTTCGCCGAAGACCAGCTCGGTTATCTATGGCTGGCGAGCAGCGACGGCCTGGCGCGGTTCGACGGGCGCGGCTACCGGATCTGGCGGATCGAGGACGGACTGCGCGACAACAAGATCTGGGCCGTGCACGTGGATGCGCAGAACCGGGTCTGGTTCGGCACCCAGAACGCCGGCCTGGGCATGCTCTCGGCCGACCGGCGCACGTTCCGCTATTACGACCGCAGCAACTACCCGCAGATTGGCGGCGCCACGGTGTGGGCGATCGCGTCCACCCCCGACGGCAGCATCTGGTTCGGCACCGCCAACGGTGGCCTGGACCGGCTGCAGGCGGACGGCAAACTGAGCCGCTACATGCCGATGCCGGGCGACGAGCGCAGCCTGCCGTCGCCAGCGGTGGTCGCCCTGGCGACCACGCCCGACGGCACGCTGTGGGTGGGAACGCGCGGCGGCGTGGCGCGCTGGACCGGGCACGATTTCGAGCGGCAGCCGGCCTCGGCGCTGCCGCGGCCGGAGGTGCAGGGCCTGATCCCCGAGCGCGACGGTTCGGTGTGGGTGTCCACCCAGGGCGGCACCCGCCTGCTGCGCGCCGACGGCCGCGTGGTGGCGCCGTACTGGCGCAACATGCCCAGCGAGAGCGTGTTGGGGATGCTGGTCCACGACCGCCACGGCAATCGCTGGTTCGACACCCTGGACGGCCTGGGCCGCGAAGGCGATGCCGGACAGATCCTCAACGTCCCGCTGTACAGCAATTCCGCGCACGGCCTGGTCAAGCCCAATTGGTCGATGGCGTTCGAGGACCGCGAGGGCGATCTGTGGTTCGCCAGCTTCAATGCCGGCCTGTGGTACCTGCCGGCCAATTGGCGGCAGTTCTCGGTGCTGTCGTACCGGGTCGACGATCCGGATTCGATGGCCAATCCCTACGTCATGGCCACCGCCGCCTCGCGCGACGGCGGGGTGTGGCTGGCGGGCACGCGCGGCGTGCTGGACAAGCTGGATCCCGGCACCGGTGTGGTGCGCCACCACATCATGGCGCTGTTCGGCCGCGACTGGTCGCGCGCGCTGGTCGAGGATCCACAGGGCCGGGTCTGGGCGGCGGCGGCCGGGGCGGTGTTGCGCTACGACCCGGTCAGCGGCGAGGTGCGGCGCTGGGGCAAGCAGGATGGCGCCGATGCGCCGATGCCCGGCGACATCGACCGGCTGGTGGTCAGCGGCGACGGCCGCCTGTGGTTGTTCGGCGAGGTCGGTGGCGCCCAGGTCCGCGACCTGGACGGGCACGTGCTGCGCAACGTCGTCCCGGGCGCCGACGGGCTGCCGCTGGAGCTGACCGTGGACGATGCGCGGCCCGGCCCGCTGGGCCAACCCTGGGTGCTCGGCCAATACGGCATGTTGGCCTGGGACGCGACCAGCGAGCGCTTCGCGCCGGTGCCAGGCGCGCCGACGCGGCCGTTGAGCGCCTTCACCATCACCGACGGCAACGTGGTGTGGCTGGCCAGCCTGGGCCGCCTGGAGCGCTATCTGTGGGACGGCGCGCGGCTGAGCCTGCTCGACCGCATCGACGCCGAGCAGGAGTTCCCGTCGCTGGCGCCGAACGGCATCGTGGTCGATGGCGGCGGCGTGGCCTGGTTGAGCAGCGTGCGCGGCCTGATCCGGGTCGATCCGGCAAGCAAGGCGATCCGCTCCTACAGCGTGCACGACGGCCTGCCCAACCAGGAATTCCGCGCCCAGACCCTGATCCAGGCGCGCAGCGGGCAGGTCCTCGGCGGCACCCCGGACGGGGTGGTGCTGTTCGAACCGTCGCAGGTGGTGCCGTCGCGGCGGCAGCCGCCGCTGGTGATCGAGCGCATCGGCGTGCGCCGTGGCGAGCGCGGGCTGGATCTGCTGCATGCCGGCAATATCGCGCTGCAGGAAGGCGACCGCGACCTGCATGTGGTCGCGCGCCTGCTGTCGTTCTCCGACACCGACGCCAACACCTATCGGTTCCGGCTCAGCGGCTACGACCCGGACTGGGTGGATGTCGGCGCCAGCGGCGAGCGCCTGTTCTCGCGCCTGCCGTCGGGCCACTACACCCTGGAAATGCAGGCGCGCACCGCCGACAAGGTGTGGTCGAAGGTGACCACGCTGCGCTTTCGGGTGCTGCCGCCGTGGTGGCGCAGCCCCTGGGGCATGGCCGGGCTGGCCTTGCTGGCGCTGCTGGTGTTGTGGCTGGCGTCCTACCTGTACCGGCGCCGCCTGCGCCGGCGCAACGCCTGGCAACTGGCCCTGCACAAGCAGGAGCTGGCCGAGCAGGCGTCGCTGGCCAAGACCCGCTTCCTGGCCACGCTGGGACACGAGGTGCGCACGCCGATGACCGGCGTGCTCGGCATGAGCGAACTGCTGCTGGCCACGCCGCTGGATCCCAAGCAGCGCGGCTACACCGACGCGATCCGCCGCGCCGGCGCGCACCTGCTGCGCCTGGTCAACGATGCGCTGGACCTGGCGCGGATCGAGGCCGGCCGCCTGGAACTGGAGCAGCAGCCGTTCGACCTGATCCAGCTGATCGCCGAACTGGAGGCGATGATGGCGCCGATGGCGCACAGCCGCGGCCTGGCCTTCGCCCTGGACAACGCGATGCCCGCGGCGGTGACCGCCAGCGGCGATGCGACCCGGGTACGGCAGATCCTGCTGAACCTGCTCAACAACGCGATCAAGTTCACCGACCATGGCGGGGTGACCCTGCGCGTGGCGGCCTTGCACGATCGCCATGGCGTGCGTTTCGAGGTCGCCGACACCGGCCCGGGCATCAACGCCGAGCAGCAGGCGCGGCTGTTCCAGCGCTTCGAACAGGCCGACGGCCCGCGCACCGCCGCGCGCTACGGCGGCAGCGGCCTGGGCCTGGCGATCTGCCAGGAACTTGCGGTGGCGATGGGCGGCCGCGTGGAGCTGCACAGCAAGCTCGGCGTCGGCACCCGTTTCATCGTCGACCTGCCGTTGCCGTGGACCCCGGAAGCGCTGCATCCCGCCACCCGCGGCGAGCGCGAACCCCTGGTGGCGACGCAGCCGCTGCGCATCCTGCTGGTCGAGGACGACCCGACCGTGGCCGAAGTGGTCAGCGGCCTGTTGAGCGCGCGCGGGCACCACATCACCCATGCCGCGCATGCCCTGGCGGCGCTGACCGAAGCGGCCGGCAACCGCTTCGACGTGGCCTTGCTGGACCTGGACCTGCCCGGCCTGGACGGCCTGGCGCTGGCGCGGCAGCTGCGGGTGTTCGGCTACGAGATGCCGCTGATCGCGGTCACCGCCCGCGCCGATGCCGACGCCGAACCCCAGGCCCGCGCGGCCGGCTTCGACGGCTTCCTGCGCAAGCCGGTGACGGGCGACATGCTGGCCGAGGCGATCGAGGCGGTGCTCGAGGGCCGGGATTAGGGATTCGGCATTCGGGATTCGCAAAAGCGCATTGTCGTCGCGGCCACTTCGACGGCTTGCTGGGAGGCATGTTGGTCGAGGCAGTGCTTGGGAGCCGAGATTAGGGATCAGAGATTCGGAAAAGCGAATTGCCGTCACGGCTGCTCTTGCGAATCCCCAATCCCAAATCCCCAATCCCAGCTACTCAGCCACTTCCTCCACCTTGTCCGGATGCGGCCGCGTGTCCGGCAGCTGCCAGAAGATCAGGGTCGAGGTCAGGGTGATCGCGCCGACGCAGACGAAGGTCGCGTGCAGCGCGGCGGTGGCGCCGTGGCTGTCGCCGAGGTGGTCGTTGAAGGCTGCCAGCAGGCTGCCCGCGGCGGCGGCGCCGAAGCCGGTGGCCAGCATCATCACCATCGACAGCAGGCTGTTGCCGGCGCTGGCCTGGTCGCGGTCCAGGTCGCGCAGGGTCACCGTATTCATGACCGTGAACTGCAACGAATTGACCGCGCCGAACAGCGCCAGCTGCAGCAGCCGCCAGCCCAGCGGCTGGCCGGCGTCGAACAGCATGAAGCTGGCCATCGCCACGCCGACCAGCACGGTGTTGGTCATCAGCACGCGGCGGTAGCCGAAGCGCTCCACCAGCTTCACCGCCGCGCGCTTGGAGGCCATGCCGGCCAACGCCACCGGAATCATCATCAGGCCGGCGTTCATCGGGCTCATGCCCAGGCCCACCTGCAGCAGCAGCGGGATCAGGAACGGCATGCTGCCGCTGCCCACGCGCGAGAACAGGTTGCCGAGGATGCCGATGCGGAAGCTGATGACCTTGAACAGGTGCAGCGGGAACAACGCCGCCGGCGCATTGGCCGCGTGCAGCCAGTAGCCGATCAGCGCGGCCAGGCCGGCGATGGCCAGCAGCATCACGAACGCGTGGCGCAGGCCCAGCTCGGAAATCCCGTCCAGCGCCAGCGACAGCGCGATCATGCCGAAGGCCAGCATCGCGTAGCCGATCAGGTCGAAGCGGGTGCGCCGTTCGCCGTGGAAATCGGGCATCACCTTCAGCGCCGCGGCGAAGCCGATCGCGCCGATCGGCAGGTTGATCAGGAACACCCAATGCCACGACGCGACCTGCACCAGCCAGCCGCCGAGGGTGGGGCCGACCAGCGGGCCGATCAGCGCCGGGATCGCGATGAAGCTCATCGCGCTCAGGAACTGCTCGCGCGACACCGAGCGCATCACCGCCAGGCGCCCAACCGGCAGCAGCATCGCCCCGCCGATGCCTTGCAGCACGCGCGCGGCGACCAGGTAGGGCAGGCGCGGCGCCGCCGCGCACAGCAGCGAGCCGAGCGTGAACAGCACGATCGCGGTCAGGAAGGTGCGGCGCGTGCCGTAGCGGTCGGCGATCCAGCCCGAGGCGGGGATGAACATGGCCACCGCCAGCGCATAGCTGAACACCACCGACTGCATCTGCAGCGGGCTCTCGCCCAGGCTGCGCGCCATCGCCGGCAGCGCGGTATTGACGATGGTCGCGTCCAGCATCTGCATGAAGATGGCCAGCGACACCAGCCACAGCAGCGGCCGGAAACTGCGGTAGTTCGGAACGGAGATCGGATCGGGGGAGGGCGCGGACATCGGCACGCACGGCAACGCGAGGGGTGCATAGGATCGCGCACATCGCGTGGCGGCGTCGTGCAGCAGCGGGCGGTTGCGGCATGCGGCGAAGATGGCGGCGTTGCGGCGATGGCGGATCGAGGCGCGTCGCGTGGCGCGCTGTGTTCGGATCTGTGCGGGGCTTTAGTGCCGATGCGTCCGAAGCCGTCGGGTTTGCCGCTTCGTTCGTCGCGGCTGAAGCCGCTCCTACAGGGAGCTCGCTGCAAGTTGGCCGGGGGCACTGTAGGAGGGGCTTCAGCCCCGACCGGTGTCCGCAGTCGTCGGAGTCGCTGCTTCGTTGGTCGCGGCTGAAGCCGCTCCTACAGAGAGCTTGCGGCAAGCTGGCTGGGTGCACTGTGGGAGGGACTTCAGTCCCGACTGCAAGATGCCGGGCGCGCGGCGCTATGCCTGCCCGCGGCGGCTGTGCCGCTGCACCGCGGCGACCAGCGCGCCGACGTGCTCGGGTTGCATGTCCGGCGACAGCCCATGGCCGAGGTTGAACACATGGCCTTCCGCCGAGCCATTGCCGTCGGCATAGCTGCGCAGCACGCGCTGCACCTCGCGTTCGATCGCCGCCGGCGAACCGTACAGCATGGCCGGGTCCAGGTTGCCCTGCAGCGCCACGCGGCCGCCGGTGCGGCGCGCGGCATCGGCCAGGTCGATGGTCCAGTCCACGCCCAGGCCTTCGGCGCCGGATGCGGCCAGTTCTTCCAGATACGGCGCGTTGCCCTTGCCGAACAGGATCAACGGGGTGCGCTCGGCGCCATCGCCGCGCGGCAGTTCGCGGGCGATGCGCTGCAGGTAGGGCAGCGAGAACTCGCGGTACATCGCCGGACTGAGCACGCCGCCCCAGGTGTCGAAGACCTGCAGCGCCTGCGCGCCGGCCGCGCGCTGCGCCGCCAGGTAGGCGATCACCGCGTCGGTGTTGACCGACAGCAACCGGTGCAGCGCCGCCGGTTCGTTCAAGGCCAGCGCCTTGATCCGCGCGTAGTTGTCGCTGCCGCCGCCTTCGACCATGTAGCAGGCCAGGGTCCACGGGCTGCCGGAGAAGCCGATCAGCGGCACGCTGCCGTCCAGCTCGCGGCGGATCACCCGCACCGCGTCCATCACGTAGCGCAGCTCGGTCTCCATGTCCGGCACGCCGAGCCGGGCGATCGCCGCCGCGTCGCGCACCGGGTGCTTGAACTTCGGGCCCTCGCCTTCGACGAAATACAGCTCCAGGCCCATCGCATCGGGGATGGTGAGGATGTCGGAGAACAGGATCGCCGCGTCCAGCGGGAACCGCGCCAGCGGCTGCAGGGTCACCTCGCAGGCCAGTTCCGGGGTCTTGGCCATCGCCAGGAAGCTGCCGGCGCGCGCGCGGGTGGCGCGGTACTCGGGCAGGTAGCGCCCGGCCTGGCGCATCAGCCACACGGGGGTCTGGTCCACGGGCTCGCGGCGCAGGGCGCGCAGCAGGCGGTCGTTCTTGAGCATGGGAGGTTTCCTTAGCGCGGGGCGTCGGCGCCGCGGGTGAACATGACCTGGAAGCCGCGCTTGATTTGCGCATCGCGGGCTTTCTCGAAGGCGGCGTGGGCCTCGTCCTGCAGCAGGTATTGCTCGCGCTTGAGTTGCGCGCGGCCGCCGATCTGGCCGCTTTCGCGCAACAGCTCCCAGCTGCCGAACAGGTCCGGTTGCAGGGTCAGCTGGACGTAGCGGGGCGGCTCGTTGTCGCCGGGGCGTTGCTGGAGGAAGACGCGCATGCGCCGATTGTAGCGGGTGCCGGTGCGCGGCGACGTGGCGCGCACGGGCGGGCGCGGCGGACCGGTTCAGCCGGCGCGGAAGCCACGCCGGTAGGCCGAAGGCGGCACGCCCAGGGCGCGCGTGAACTGCTGGCGCAGCGCGCCGGCGCTGCCGAAGCCGCAGGCCGCGGCGATCCGTTCCAGCGCCAGGTCGCTGCTCTCCAGCAATTGCTGGGCGCGGACCAGGCGCTGGTGCGCCAGCCACTGCACCACCGTGGTCCCGGTCACCTGGCGGAACTGCCGGGTGAAGCTGCGCCGGCTCATCCGCGCATGCGCGGCCAGCGTGTCCAGCCGCAGCGGCTGCTCCAGCCGCTGCAGCATCCAGTCCAGGGTCGGGCCGAGCAGGGCGTCGCGGCGGCTGGCCGGCACCGGCTGTTCGATGTATTGCGCCTGGCCGCCCTGCCGGTGCGGCGCCACCACCAGGCGCCGCGCGATGCGGTTGGCGACTTCGGCGCCATGCCGCTGGCGCACCAGATGCAGGCAGCAATCGATGCCGGCCACGGTGCCGGCCGAGGTCAGCACGTCGCCGTCGTCCACGTACAGCACGTCCGGCTGCAGCCGCACCTGCGGGTGGCGTTGTGCGAAGCGCTCCAGCGCCGCCCAGTGGGTGGCGGCGGGGCGGCCGTCGAGCAAACCGGCGTCGGCCAGCACGAAGGTGCCCAGGCACAGGCCGACCACCTGCGCACCGGCGGCGTGGGCGCGGCGCAGGGCCTGGCACAGCGCCGCCGGCGCCGGTTCGGCGGCATCGCGCCAGGACGGGACGATCACCGTGTCGGCACCGTCCAGCGCTTCCAGGCCATGCTCGACATGGATGGCGAAGCCGGCGTCGGTACCCAGCGGCCCGGACTCGGCGGCGCAGACCCGCAGGTCGAAGGCCGGCAGGTTGGCGTCGGGTCGCGCTTCGAACACCTGGCAGGGCACCGCCAGATGGAAGGGGCTGATGCGGTCGAAGGCGACCACGGCGATGCGATGCGGCGACATGGCCCGATTTTAGCGAAACCGGTGATTCGGGCCACTCGTCGCGCCGCGGCCAGCGGCCGACACTGGCCGTTCTTTCGCACCGGAGACATCGCATGCCTTCTCCCCGCCGCGCCCTGCTCGTCGTCGACGTTCAGAACGAGTACTTCGATGGCGCCCTGCCCATCGCCCATCCACCGGTGGCCGAGTCCCTGCCCAACATCCTGCGTGCGATGGACGCTGCGCAGGCGCATGGCGTGCCGGTGCTGGTGGTCCAACACACCGCGCCGGCGCAGGCGCCGGTGTTCGGCGAAGGCAGCGCCGGTTGGGAGCTGCACCCGCAGGTCGCCGCGCGGCCGCGCACGCGCCTGCTGCCCAAGACCCGGCCCAGCGCGTTCGCCGACACCGACCTGGGCGCCTGGTTGCAGGCACAGGCGATCGACACCCTCGCCGTGGCCGGCTACATGACCCACAACTGCAACGCCTCGACCGTGTACGAGGCCTTTCATCGCGGGTTGGCGGTGGAAGTGCTGGGCGACGCCAGCGGCGCACTGCCTTACGCGAATGCCGCCGGCCAGGCCAGCGCCGAGGAAATCCATCGGGTGTTCGGGGTGGTGTTCCACAGCAATTTCGCCGCGGTCGCCGACACCGCGCAGTGGATCGCGGCGGTGCAGGCGGGGCTGCCGCTGCCGCGCGACAACGTCCTGCAGTCCAACCGCCGCGCGCGTGGCCTGGCATGAGCGCCATGCCGCGCGTGCTGCGGGCGCGCGACTTCACCGGCAGCCGCGCCTGGGAGGCGCTGCCGGTGGCAGTGCTGGACGGGATCGGCGTGCGCATCCACTGGACCGACCAGCCCTATGTCTGGCACGTCAACGACGGCCAGGAGGTGTTCGTGGTGCTGGATGGACAGGTGCGGATGCGCTGGCGCGTGGATGGCGTCGAGCAGGCCACTTTGCTGCAGGCCGGCGACGTGTTCCATGCGCCGGAGGGCACCGAACACGTGGCGCATCCGCAGGGCCAGGCGCGGGCGCTGGTGGTGGAGCGCGACGGCAGCCCGTGAGCGGACGCATGCCGCACCGGCGGCCCGCATCCGCTGCGTCGCGCGCCGCGAGCGCTCGCTGGCGCCACGGTGGCCGCTTGCAGGTGGACGCTGCGGCCCGGTAGCGCCGCAGCGTCCACCTGCACCGCTTACTTCAGGTGTTCGCGCAAGCCGTCGCCGGCCTGCTGGATGGCGGTCCGCACCGCGGGGACATCGCTCAGGGCGTTGAGCAGGCCGAAATCGTGGATCAAGCCGTTGTAGCGGGTCACCGTGACCGTCACCCCGGCCTGGTCCAGCTTGCGGCCGAAGGCTTCGCCTTCGTCGCGCAGCACGTCCAGTTCGGCGGTCTGGATCAGGGTCGGCGGCAGCCCGGCCAACTGCGCCGGGGTGGCGCGCAGCGGCGAGGCGGTGATCTCCGCACGGGCCTTGGGGTCGGTGGTGTAGTTGTCCCAGAACCACGTCATCATGTTGCGGGTGAGAAAGTAGCCGCTCTGGAAACGCTGGTACGAGCCGTCGTCGAACTTGGCGTCGGTCACCGGCCACAGCATCAGGTCGTAGCGCAGCGCCGGCGTCCCCGCCGCCTTGGCCTGCAACGCCACCGCCGCGACCATGTTGCCGCCGACGCTGTTGCCGGCCAGCGCCAGGCGCTTGCCGTCCACGCCGATCTGCGCGCCATGCTCGGCGACCCAGCGGGTGGCGGCATAGGCCTGGCGGATGGCGACCGGGTAGCGCGCCTCGGGCGATGGCGTGTAGTCCACATAGACCGCCACCGCGCCGGAGGCGTTGACCAGATCGCGGATCAGGCGTTCGTGGGTCGGGAAATCGCCCAGCACCCAGCCGCCGCCGTGGAAGAACATGAAGGCCGGCAACACCTGGCCGGCGCTGTTCGGCGGTCGCACGATCACCAGGTTCAGCGGCTTGCCGTCGGCCTGGATGGTGGTGCGGCTGACGTCGGCGGCGGGCAGCGTCGCCTTGGCCTGCGCGTCGATCAGCACCTGGCGCGCCTGCGTCGGGGTGAGTTGTTCGATCGGCTTGCCGCCGCCGCCATTGAGCGCGTCGAGGAACTGGGCGACCGGGCGCAACGGCGCGGGCTGATCGGTGGGCGTCGCTGCCGCGGCGTTGCCGATCGCGCCAGCGAGCATGGAGAGGGCGACTGCGGGAAGGAAAGTCTTCATGGTGGTTCCTGGGAGCAAGCCGGGCAGGGTGCCGGCGACAGGAGTGACTTTGCGCGCCAAGGCGATACGATAGGTCGCGAATCGTGCAGAAAACTTTACCGGGAGTACCAAATGGCCGATCGTCTGGCTGCCTTGTTGACCCATTTCTCGGTCAGCGCCGAGGTCTTCCATGTCGGTACGCTGTGCGGCCTGCACCGGCTCGACGATGGCGACCGCGGCCAGTTGCATCTGGTCCGCCAGGGCCAGGTGGCCGTCCACAACGGCGATGGCAGCCGGTTGCGGATCGATCGGCCCAGCCTGCTGCTGTACCCGCGCGCGCTGCCGCACCGCTTCGAGACCGATACGCGACTGGGCGCGGATTTCGCCTGCGCGCATCTGCGCTTCAGCGGCGGCGCGGCCAATCCGCTGGTGCGGGCCTTGCCGGCCTGCATCTGTCTGCCGCTGGACGCGCTGCGCCATGGCGCAGCGCTGGTGCAGATCCTGTTCGAGGAAGCGTTCGCCCAGCACTGCGGGCGCCAGGCGGTGTTGAACCGGCTGTTCGAAGTGGTACTGGTGCACGTGATCCGCGAATTGATGGAACAGGGACTGGCCGACGGCGGCATGCTGGCCGGGATGGCCGATGCGCGGCTGCGGCTGGCGCTGGTCGGCATCCACGACGCGCCGGCGCAGCCCTGGAGCCTGGACGCGTTGGCCGCGCGCGCCGGCATGTCGCGCAGCGCATTCGCGCGCCACTTTCGCCAGACCGTCGGCTGCACCCCGGGCCAGTACCTGCAGGACTGGCGCATCGCCCTGGTGCAACGCGGCCTGCGCGAAGGACGGCCGCTGAAACAGCTCGCCGATGAGGTGGGCTACGGCAGCGAAGCCGCGGTGTCGCGCGTGTTCAAGGCGCAGGTCGGGCAGACGCCGCGCGCGTGGCGGCAGGGACGCTGAGCGTCCGCGGTCGCTCGTGCCACTGCGCCATGGCGGCAGGTACGCTCGGCTTCCGCGGGTCACCCCTGCCACTGCGCCAACGCACAGGGCGTAGCGGAACGGCGCTACGGCCGGGATGCTTAGCTCAGCCGGCGGCCAACACCGCCAGCACCTGCGCCTCGTCCACGTCGGGCACGATCTCGGCGCGGCCGATGCCGCGCCACAGCACCAGCCGCAGGCGCCCGGCGAGGTTCTTCTTGTCCAGGCGCATGCGCGCCAGCAGCGCTTCCGGCGCCAGTCCGGCCGGCAGCGCGGTAGGCAGGCCGAAGTCGTGCAGCAGCGCGCGCAGCCGCACCGTGTCCTGCGCGCTGGCCATGCCCAGCCGCGCCGACAGTTCGGCCGCCAGCACCATGCCCACCGCCACCGCTTCGCCGTGGTTGAGGTTGGCGTTGCCCGGCGCGCCGTAGCCCTGTTCGGTCTCGATCGCGTGGCCGAAGGTGTGGCCGAGGTTGAGCAGGGCGCGCTCGCCCTTTTCCAGCGGGTCGCGGGCTACGATCTCGGCCTTGTGTTCGCAGCTGCGCGCGATCGCCTGCGCCAGCGCAGCCGGGTCGGCGTCCAGCAGCGCGTGGCGTTCGGCGTGCAGCCATTCGAAGAACAGCGGGTCGCGGATCGCGCCGTACTTGATCACCTCGGCCAGGCCGGCGCGCAGTTCGCGCGGCGGCAGGCTGCGCAGGGTGGCGGTATCGGCCAGCACCGCGCGCGGCGGATGGAACGCGCCGACCAGGTTCTTGCCCTGCGGGATGTCCACCGCGGTCTTGCCGCCGACCGAGGAATCGACCATCGCCAGCAGCGTGGTCGGCAGCTGCACGCAGTCCACCCCGCGCATCCAGCACGCGGCGGCGAAGCCGGCCAGGTCGCCGACCACGCCGCCGCCCAGCGCCAGCACGCAGGCGTCGCGGGTGGCGCCGAGCTCGGCCAGCGCCGTGATCGCCGCACCGAAATTGTCCAGGGTCTTGGAGGCCTCGCCGGCGGGGATGGTGAAGGCGCCGATCTGCAACTGCAGGCGCGCGGCCAGCAAGGCCTGGCGGACCTGCGCCGCGTACAGCGGGGCGACGTTGCTGTCGCTGAGCAGCAGCACGTGGCGGCCGCGCACGTGTTCGGCCAGGCGCGCGCCGTCGTCGAGCAGGCCGGGGCCGATGCGGATGGTGTAGGCCGGGTCGCCTTCGACCGCGACGCTGCGGTGGGAAACAGTCATGCAATGGGGTCCGGAAGTTTCCACGACGCGGCCAGGCGCACGACCAGCTGCGCGGTGGCCTCGGCGGGATTGAGGTGGTCGGTATCCAGGATCAGGTCGGCGACTTCGCGGTACAGCGGCTCGCGCACCGCGTGCAGCTGGTGCAGCACCTGTTCGCGGTCGCCGCGCTGCAGCAGCGGGCGGCTGCGGTCGCGTTGCAGGCGCTGCAGCTGCGAGGCCACGCTGACCCGCAGGTAGACCACGAAGCCGTGCTCGCGCATCTCGCGGCGGCTGTCGGCATCGAGCACGGCGCCGCCGCCGGTGGAAATGAGGTGGCCGGGGGTGCTGAGCACGCTTTCCAGGACGCTGCGCTCGTGCTCGCGGAAGCCGGCTTCGCCGGCATGCTCGAACAGCGAGGCGATGCTCGCGCCGGTGCGTTCGACGATGGCCTGGTCGCTATCGACGAAGACGAGGCTGAAGCGCTCGGCCAGGCGGCGGCCGATGACGCTCTTGCCGGCTCCCATCGGGCCGACCAGCACGAGATTGGGGGCGGGATTCATCCGCCGATGCTAGCAGACGCGCCGCGTGCGCAGGCCGCTTGCGCTGCTTGCACTGGTTGCGCTGAGGCACGCCATCGCTTGCGGCGCCAGTGCGCGTCGATGCCGGCGGCGCGTCTCCGGCTCGCACGGCGTTGGCGGGCAGTCAGCTGGGATGGCGCGCGTAACGGTCGCCGCGCGCGCGCAGCGTGTGCTGCGGCGCTGCATGCCTCAGTAAAGGCCGGCGAGCGCACAACCGATCCCGGTACTCGTCCGGGCCGCCAGCACGGCGCCACGCCAGCTCCGCGCTGCCGCGTGCGTCGCGCCGTGCATGGCGCGACAATGGGGGATCGTCTGCCGAGTGCTTGCCGCCATGCCCGATCTCTACGCCGAAGCCCTGTCCACGTTCGCCGACCTGTTCGCGGAGGCACGGACCAGCGACGAGGCCGAATACAACGCCATGGTCGTGTCCTCGGCCACGCTGGAGGCGCGCCCGTCCTCGCGGGTGGTGCTGCTGAAGTCCTATGACGCGCGCGGCTTCGTGTTCTACACCCACCTGGACAGCCAGAAGGGCCGCGAGCTGCAGGCCAACCCGCAGGCCTCGCTGCTGTTCCTGTGGCGGCGCATGCGCGAGGACGGGGTGCAGGTGCGTATCGACGGCGACGTGCAGCTGGTCGCCGCGGCCGAGGCCGACGCCTACTTCGCCTCGCGCCCGCGCATGAGCCAGATCGGTGCGTGGGCGTCGGCGCAGTCGCGCACCCTGCAGTCGCGCGAGGAGTTCGAGCAGCGCGTGGCCAAGGCCGAGGCCAGCTTCGAAGGCCGCGAGGTGCCGCGCCCGGACGGCTGGAGCGGGTTCCGCGTGGTGCCGCGCAGCTTCGAGTTCTGGTACGGCGGCAAGTACCGCCTGCACGAACGCTGGCGCTACGACGCCGATGCCGCCGGCCACTGGTCCAAGCGGATGCTGTTCCCGTGACCGAGCGCTTCTCGATCCGCGCCGCCGCCGCCGCGGACCTGCGCGCCTGGGCGGGGCTGCGGATGGCGCTGTGGCCGGACGAGCCCGATGCCTTCGGCGGCGTGGCCGAAGCGCTGCAGCGCGAGGACGCGGCCAATTTCCTGGCCTTCGCCGGCGACGGCCAGGCGATCGGGTTCGCCGACGTCACCCTGCGCCAGGACTACGTCAACGGCACCGACAGTTCGCCGGTGGGGTTTCTGGAAGGCTGGTACGTGGTGCCGGAATGGCGCGGCCGCGGCATCGGCCGCGCGCTGCTGCGCGAGGTGCGCGAGTGGACCCGCGCCCAGGGCTGCAGCGAGCTGGCGTCCGATGCGCTGCTCGACGACGCCGCGGCCCAGGCCGCGCACCGCGCCTGCGGCTTCGAGGAAACCGAGCGCGTGGTGTATTTCCGCATGCCGGTCGAGGATTGACGTGGGTCCGCGGCGCATCGTCTGCCTGACCGAGGAACCCACCGAGACGCTGTACGCGCTCGGCGAGCAGGCGCGCATCGTCGGCATCAGCGGCTTCACCGTGCGCCCGCCGCAGGCGCGCCGCGACAAGCCCAAGGTCAGCGCCTTCACCAGCGCCAAGATCGGCGAGATCCTCAAGCTGCAGCCGGATCTGGCGATCGGCTTTTCCGACATCCAGGCCGACATCGCCGCCGAGCTGGTGCGCAACGGGGTGGAGGTGTGGATCGCCAACCACCGCAGCGTCGACGGCATCCTCGACTACATCCGCCGGCTCGGCGCGCTGGTCGGCGCCGCTGCGCGCGCCGACGCCTACGCCGACGGGTTGCAGCGCGGGCTGGACACGATCGCGGCGCAGGCGGCGGCGCTGCCGCGGCGGCCGAAGGTGTATTTCGAGGAATGGGACGAGCCGATCATCACCGGCATCCGCTGGGTCGCCGAACTGGTGCGCATCGCCGGCGGTGACGACGTGTTCCCGGAGCTGTCGGTGGAACCGCTGGCCAAGGCGCGGATCCTGGCCAACGGCGACGAAGTGGTGCGGCGCGCGCCGGACATCATCCTCGGCTCGTGGTGCGGCAAGCGCTTCCGCCCCGAGCGCGTCGCGGCACGGCCGGGTTGGGCGGCGATCCCGGCGGTGCGCGACGGCCAGCTGTTCGAGATCAAGTCGCCGCTGATCCTGCAGCCCGGTCCGGCGGCACTGACCGACGGCGTAAGCGCGATCGCCGCCATCGTGCAGGCCTGGGCGCAGCGCCAGTAGCCGCGCCTGCGCAGGCTCAGCGCGGCGGCGCCGGCTGGGTGCGGCCGGCGATGCCCAGGCCGAGCAGCGCCAGCAGCGCCGCCACGGCGAAGGTGGACAGGTATGCGGCGGGCACCGAACGGGTCAGCAACGCCGCGAACAGCGAGCCGCCCACCGCCAGCGTGGTCGCCACCGCGATCGCCTCGCTCAACTGCAGCGCCGAACTGTTGGCGCCCTGCTGCGCCGGCGGCGACAGGGTCAGGGTCAGCACCGACAGGGTCGGATAGATCAGGCCCATGCCCAGGCCGGTGGCGGTCCAGCCGCCGATCGCCACCACCGCGGGCACTGCCGGCAACAGCGCCAGTGCGGTGATCGCCAGGCCCAGCGTCATCAGCGCGCCGCCCACGCGCAGCCGGCGCAGGCGGGTGCCGTCGCGGCCGTAGTGGCCCTGGTACCAGGAGCCGGCGAACCAGCCCAGCGCGCCGACGCTCAATGCCACCCCGGCCCAGATCGGCGACAGGCCGCGTTCGCGCGACAGCAGCAGCGGCAGGAACGCCTCGCAGCCGAAGAACGCCGACCCGGCGATGCCGCGCAGCGCGATCACGCTGGGCAGCCCGCGTGCCGCGCGCAGGGTGCCGCGCGGCAGCAGCCGCCAGGCGCAGGCCAGCAGCAGCGCCAGCGCCGGCAGCAGCGTGGCCGCCGCCCAGGCGCCGCGCTGCTGGCCACCCAGGTACAGCAGGCAGATCCCGGCCGCCGCGCCGATCGACCACAGCAACGGCGCCGCACTGGAACGCGCCGCGGCCGCCACCCGCGGCAGGCTGCGCAATGCCGGCTGCAGCAGCGCGGCCGACGGCAGCGCCAGCAGCGGCACCGCCAGGAACACCCAGCGCCAGCCGGCGTGTTCGACGATCAGTCCGCTGATGCTCGGCCCGATCAGCGACGGCACCACCCAGCCGGCGGAGAACGCGGCGAAGATGCGCGGCCGCAGCGGCTGCGGATACAGCCGCGCGACGAGGACATACAGCGCCACCGAGATCGCGCCGGCGCCCAGGCCCTGCACCAGCCGCCCGGCCAGCAGCATCGGCATCGACAGCGCCAGACCGGCCAGCAGCAGGCCGCTCACGAAGCACAGCAACCCGGCCCACAGCGGCGCCGCCGGACCGCGCAGGTCGCTCCAGCGCCCGGCCACGGTCATGCCGATCGCGCTGGTGGCCAGCGTGCCGCCGAACGCCAGCGCGTACAGCCGCAGGCCGTCCAGCTCGCGCGCCACGGTCGGCATCGCGGTGGCCACCGCCAGCGCCTCGAAGGCGATCAGCGAGACCAGTGCGACCATGCCCAGCGTGGTCGCGCGATAGCGCGGCGCCAGCACCGACTCGGCGCCAGGCGTTGCGGTTGCGGTCGCATCGGCCAGCGCCGCTGCGGCGCTGTGGGACTGGTTGCTGGAAGCGGTGGCGTCGTTCATCGAAAAACCTTGTGCGGGGCAAGCAGCCGCCAGCGCATGCTTGCGTGGCGGGAAGCGGACGCGCAGCATGCAACCTCAACCGGACTCGAGGTCAAGCGATGCAGCAGGAGCTGAGCGTGGGGCAGGTGGCCGAACGCAGCGGCGTGGCGGTGTCGGCGCTGCATTTCTACGAGAAGAAGGGCCTGATCCACAGCCTGCGCACCGCCGGCAACCAGCGCCGTTATGCGCGCGACGTGCTGCGCCGGCTGGCGGTGATCCGCGTCGCGCAGCGCGTCGGCATGCCGCTGGACAGCATCAAGGCCGCGTTCGCGCAGTTGCCCGATGCGCGCACGCCCACGCGCGCGGAGTGGGCGCGGATGTCGGCGGCGTGGCGCCAGGAGTTGGACGCACGCATCCTGCAGCTGACCCAGTTGCGCCACCAGCTCACCGATTGCATCGGCTGCGGCTGCCTGTCGCTGCGCCGCTGCCGCCTGAGCAATCCCGCCGATGCGTTGGGCACGCAGGGCGACGGGGCGCAGCGCTGGACATCGCCCTGAGCGGCGCCGATGCTGGGCGCCACGTCACGGCGGGAGCGATGCGATGAAGGTGGCGGTCTACAGCGCGCGGCGCTACGACGTGAGGTTGCTGGCGCAGGCCAATGCCGCGCATGGCCATGAGCTGGTGTTCGTGCAGGATGCGCTGAGCGCGGCGACGGTGCCGTTGGCCGCCGGCTGCGGCGCGGTCTGCGTGTTCGTCAACGACCGGGTCGACGCCGCCGTGCTCGCGCTGCTGGCCGCGGCCGGCGTGGGCCTGGTGACCACCCGCTCCACCGGCTTCAACCATATCGACGCGCGCGCCGCGCGGCGCCATGGCATCGCGACCGCGCGGGTCGGCGACTACTCGCCGTATTCGGTGGCTGAATTCGCGGTGGGCTTGCTGATCGCGGTCAACCGGCGCATCGCCCGCGCCAGCCAGCGCACCCGCGACGGCAACTTCGAGCTGGACGGGTTGATGGGCTTCGACCTGCACGGGCGCACCGTCGGCGTGGTCGGCACCGGCAAGATCGGCCGCATCTTCGGCCGCATCATGGCCGGCTTCGGCTGCCGCATCCTCGGCTTCGATCCGTTCCCGCACCCCGAGTTCCTCGCGCACGGCGGCAGCTATGCGGACCTGCCCACCCTGCTGGCGGAGAGCGACGTGGTCTCGCTGCACTGCCCGCTGACGCCGCAGACCCAGCACCTGATCGACGCGGAAGCGCTGCAGCGGATCAAGCCCGGCGCGCTGCTGGTCAACACCAGCCGCGGCGGCCTGGTCGATACCGAGGCAGCGATCGCCGCGCTGAAGTCGGCGCGGCTGAGCGGGCTGGCGATCGATGTCTACGAGCAGGAAGCGGACCTGTTCTTCCACGACCTGTCGGCCACGGTCATCACCGACGACGTGATCCAGCGCCTGGTGTCGTTTCCGAACGTCATCGTCACCGGCCACCAGGCGTTCTTCACCGAAGAGGCGATCGGCCAGATCATGGCGGCGACGCTGGACACCATCAGCGCCTTCGAACGCGGCGCGCCGTTGCCGAACCCGATTCCGTTGCCGCCCGCCGCCGCGGACGGTGGCGCCTGATGCGGGAGCGCGCTAGAAACTGCGGCTGAAGCGCACCGTGCCGGCGCCGTCGGCGCTGCGCACGTCCACCACGAAATTCAACTGGTCGTGCTCGCTGGTGCGCACCGTGCCGACGTAGTCGGTGTAGGCGTCGGTGACCGCCTCGCGCAGGGCGATGGCTTGCCGGCGGCCGCTCAGGTCGGCGGCCACGGCCCGCACCTCGCCGGTGGCCGGCAGTTCTTCGCCGCCCTGCACCCGGCGCAGCGCGATCATCACCAGGGCGGTGTCGGCGGCGCGCACGATGCCGTAGCGGCGCGCCACGCTGTCGCTCATCGCCAGCGTCGGCAATGCGTTGTAGTGCACCCGCAGCGCACCCAGATCGGCCTGCGCGGGCGTGGCCGCGACCAGCGTGGCGGGGCGCGGCGCGTCCTGCGCCGAGCAGGCGGCCAGGGCCAGGCACAACAGCGCGGCGGCAGGCAGGCGCAGCATCGGCGGCTCCGGGTCAGTCGTTGGCGGCGGACAGGGTGCGGCCGCGTGCGGCAGCGGCAGCGATGGCGGTGGCGGTCAGCGCTTCGAAGCCGCCGGCCTGGAAGGTCTCGATGGCGGCCTGGGTGGTGCCGTTGGGCGAGGTCACCCGCCGCCGCAGCTCGCTCGGCGCCTCGCCGGATTCGGTGAGCATGCGCGCCGCGCCAAGCACGGTCTGCAGCACCAGCGTGCGCGCCGCCTCTGCCGGCAGGCCTTGCGCGATGCCGGCCGCTTCCATCGCCTCGGCGAGCAGGAACACATAGGCCGGGCCGCTGCCGGAGACCGCGGTGACCGCATCGATCAAGGCCTCGTTCTCGACCCAGACGGTGAGCCCGGCGGCGGCCAGCAAGCGTTCGGCCTGGCGCTTCTGTTCGGCACCGGTCTGCGCATTGGCGAACAGGCCGGTGACCCCGGCGCCGAGCAGCGCCGGCGTGTTCGGCATCGCCCGCACCACCGCGTGCGCGCCCCCCAGCCAGCGTTCCAGCTGCTGCGCGGTGATGCCGGCGGCGATGGACAGCAGCAGCGGCCGCTGCGCCGCGGCCAGCGCGCTCAGTTCGCCGCACACGCTGCGCAGCACCTGCGGCTTGACCGCGAACACCCACAGCGGCGCGCCGTCGGCGGCTTCGGCCGCCGTGGCCACGGCGCGCACGCCGTAGTCCGCCGCCAGCGCCTCGCGCAGTGCCGGCACCGGTTCGGCGACGCGGATCGTGTCTGCGGCGATGCCCTGGCGGACCAGCCCGGCGATCAGGCTGCGGGCCATGTTGCCGCCGCCGATGAAGGCGATGTCGGCGCTGGGAGAGCCGGAGGTGGCAGAGGGCATGGACAGGCACCGAGAACGCGAGGAGCGCCTATGGTAGCGGCTGCGTCGCCCGCGGCGGCAGTGCGGCTGCCGTCGGCCGGCGGGCGTGCATAGCCTGCCGGGAGGTCCGCGCTGGCGATGGGCCGCATCGCCAGCGCGGGCTGGCTCAGTTGGCCTCGGTGAAGGTGATCGACGGCGTGGAGCCGCCGGCGGCGGAACAGCTGCCCAGGTTCAGGTTGTTGGTTTCGCCGGTGGTGCCGGCATTGGCGGCGCAGGTCGGTGCGGCGGTGGAGCCGTTGGTGGCGGCCACCTTGACCGTGATCGACGAGCCGGAGTTGAAGTTCGCGCTCGAGCCGCCGGCATTGCCGACCACGTTGAACTCGGACATCTTCCACACCGTCGCCAGTTTGACCACGCTGTCCTTGGCGCTGATGCTGTAGGCGGTGTTGCCGTTGGCGAAGGTGATGGTGTCGTTGCCGTTGGCCGTCGCCGAGCCGGTCAGCTTCAGGTTGGCCAATTGCGTCGCGGGCACGTCGGGGGCGCTCACCGCATTGCTGTTGCGGTAGCAGTCCGAGCCGCCATCGCTGATCCAGCCGCTCGGGCAACTGGAGCCGTAGCCGATCAGCCAGTACTGCATGAACACCGCCGCTTCGCCCTGGGTCTCGTAGTCGGTCGCGTACACGAACTGCTGCCAGACCGTGCAGCCGGAATGCCCGTTGCAGACGCTGGTGGTGCCGTCGAAGTTGGAATTGATCTGCAGGGAATACTCGTTGGGTCCGAGAATGCCGCCGCCGCCGTAGGCGGCCACGCCGACGCCCTTTTCGGAGGTGACGCCGGTGACCTGGGGGAAGCTGCCGACGGTCTTGCTGATCAGGCTGCTGGACTGCAGGGCGTAGTCGTAGCCGTTGCCGGTGGTTTCCGAGGCGCCCCAATGAACGCGGTGCGGGATCGGGTGGATGTGCCGGGTCAAGGTCTTGCAGGTGTCCGCTTGCCAGTTGGTGTCGGGGTAGGTGGCGTGGAAGCAGCCTTCCGCGGGAGTCGGCAGGTGCGCCATGGTGTCGCGCCAGGCATTCCGCGCACTGGCTTCGGCGGGCGTCATCAGCGGATCGTTCGCGCTCCACGCGCTTGTCGCCGACGGCGCCGCCATCGCGGTCGGGACCTGCAGAAAACCGGCAACACAACAAGCAAGCAGCAATCTGGTCGATGCATCCATTAGGTTGACCTCGTACGTGCCGATCGCATTCGGCGATGGACGGCGGGAAAGCCGCTGTCGCCGCCATGGGAGCGGAGTTTTCCGGGTCAGAACCTTGACCGATTTAACGGTTGTGCATGCCGTCTATACAGCGCGTTTACTTCAAGCGGAAAAACTATTGTTTTCAAACGTTTGAGCTACGACATATTTCCGATGTCGCTTAATCGCGTTTGAATATTTCGTAGACAAGCCTCCGGCTGCGCTTGCCGCCGTCACCATCTCTCCGATTACGCGGCGGTGTCAGGGCGCGGCGTGCGCTGCGCGGCTGCCGAACAGCGCGGTGCCGATGCGGACCATGGTTGCGCCATCGGCGATCGCCGCGGCGAAGTCGCCGCTCATGCCCATCGACAGCGTGTCGGCGCCGGGGTGGCGCGCTTGCAGGCCGTCGAGCAGGGCGCGCATGCGTTGGAATGCCGCGCGCCGCCGCGCCTGTTCGGGGAACGGCGCCGGGATCGCCATCAGTCCGCGCAGGCGCAGCGTCGACTGCGCGGCGATGGCCGCGGCCAGCGCCTCCACCGCGTCGGGGGCACAGCCGTGCTTGCTGGTCTCGTCGTCGATGTTGACCTGGATCAACACGTTCAGCGGCGGCCGCTGCGCCGGGCGGTAGCGGCCCAGCGCGGCGACCAGCTTGACCCGGTCCACGCTCTGCACCCAGTCGAACAGCGCGGCGGCCTGCTCGGCCTTGTTCGATTGCAGGTGGCCGATCAGATGCCATTCCAGCTGCAGCGCCGCCAGTTCGGCGATCTTGGCGGCCGCCTCCTGCACGTAGTTCTCGCCGAACGCGCGTTGTCCCTGCGCGGCCAGGGCCGCGATCGCCGCGGCCGGTTGGGTCTTGGACACGGCCAGCAGCTGCGCCGGCGGGCGCTGCGCGGCGGCCGCGGCGCGGTCCATGTCCAGGCGGATCTGCTGCAAGGGGGAGAGGGGCACGGGCGGCGCTTCTGGCAATGGGAAGGGCGCTATACTGCCGGCCGGGGAATCATCCTTCCAGTCGCAGCCCAAGGGGAAAAGCAGCGTATGGATATCGCTGAACTATTGGCGTTCTCGGTCAAGAACAAAGCATCCGACCTGCACCTGTCCGCCGGCCTGCCGCCGATGATCCGGGTCGATGGCGACGTGCGCCGCATCAACATCCCGGCGCTGGACCACAAGCAGGTGCACGCGCTGGTGTACGACATCATGTCGGACAAGCAGCGCCGCGACTACGAAGAGTTCCTCGAAGTCGACTTCTCGTTCGAGATTCCCAGCCTGGCGCGCTTCCGCGTCAACGCGTTCAACCAGAACCGCGGCGCCGGCGCGGTGTTCCGCACCATTCCCTCGGAAGTGCTGACCCTGGAAGACCTCGGCTGCCCGCCGATCTTCCGCCAGCTGATCGACCAGCCGCAGGGCCTGATCCTGGTCACCGGCCCGACCGGCTCGGGCAAGTCGACCACGCTCGCCGGCATGATCGACTACATCAACAAGAACGAATACGGCCACATCCTCACCGTCGAGGATCCGATCGAATTCGTGCACACCTCGCAGAAGTGCCTGATCAACCAGCGCGAGGTGCACCGCGACACGCACGGCTTCAACGAGGCGCTGCGTTCGGCGCTGCGCGAAGACCCGGACATCATCCTGGTCGGCGAGTTGCGCGACCTGGAAACCATCCGCCTGGCGCTGACCGCCGCGGAAACCGGGCATCTGGTGTTCGGCACCCTGCACACCAGCTCGGCGGCCAAGACCATCGACCGCATCATCGACGTGTTCCCGGCCGGCGAAAAGCCGATGGTGCGCTCGATGCTGTCCGAATCGCTGCGCGCGGTGATCTCGCAGGCGCTGCTGAAGAAGGTCGGCGGCGGCCGCACCGCGGCGTGGGAGATCATGGTCGGCACCCCGGCGATCCGCAACCTGATCCGCGAGGACAAGGTGGCGCAGATGTACTCGGCGATCCAGACCGGCCAGCAGAACGGCATGCAGACCCTGGACCAGCACCTGCAGGACCTGGTCAAGCGCAGCCTGATCACCCGCAACCAGGCGCGCGAGTACGCCAAGGACAAGCGTGTGTTCGAGTAGCCGGGATTGGGGATTCGGGATTGGGGATTCGCAGAAGCAGTCCTCTCACCGGTCCCAGGAGCCCGCTCTTACCAATCCCTAATCCCCAATCCCGAATCCCGGCTCCGAAGGAGCACGCCATGAGCACCATCGACTTCACCTCGTTCCTGAAACTGATGGCGCACCAGAAGGCGTCGGATCTGTTCATCACCTCGGGCATGCCGCCGGCGATCAAGGTGCACGGCAAGATCACCCCGATCACGCAGACGCCGCTGACCTCGCAGCAGAGCCGCGACCTGGTGCTGAACGTGATGACCCCGGCGCAGCGCGAGGAGTTCGAGAAGACCCACGAGTGCAACTTCGCCATCGGCGTGGCCGGGGTCGGGCGCTTCCGCGTCAGCTGCTTCTACCAGCGCAACCAGGTCGGCATGGTGCTGCGCCGGATCGAGACGCGCATTCCCACGGTCGAGGAACTGAACCTGCCGCCGGTGATCAAGACCCTGGCGATGACCAAGCGCGGCATCATCATCTTCGTCGGCGCCACCGGCACCGGCAAGTCGACCTCGCTGGCGGCGATGATCGGCTACCGCAACCAGAACTCTACCGGGCACATCATCACCATCGAGGACCCGATCGAGTTCGTGCACAAGCACGAGGGCTGCATCATCACCCAGCGCGAGGTCGGCATCGACACCGACAGCTGGGAGAACGCGCTGAAGAACACCCTGCGCCAGGCGCCGGACGTGATCATGATCGGCGAGGTGCGCACCCGCGAAGGCATGGACCATGCGATCTCCTTCGCCGAAACCGGCCACCTGGTGCTGTGCACCCTGCATGCCAACAACGCCAACCAGGCGATGGACCGCATCATCAACTTCTTCCCCGAAGACCGCCGCAGCCAGCTGCTGATGGACCTGTCGCTGAACCTGCGCGGCGTGGTCGCGCAGCAGCTGATCCCCACGCCCGACGGCAAGGGCCGCCGCGTGGCGATGGAGATCATGCTCGGCACGCCGCTGGTGCAGGACTACATCCGCGAGGGCGAGATCCACAAGCTCAAGGACGTGATGAAGGAATCCACCAACCTGGGCATGAAGACCTTCGACCAGAGCCTGTTCGAGCTGTACCAGGCCGGCGAGATCAGCTACGAGGACGCGCTGCGCCACGCCGATTCGCAGAACGAAGTGCGCCTGCGCATCAAGCTGGCCCAGGGCGGCGACGCCAAGACCCTGGCGCAAGGGCTGGACGGGGTGGAGATCGCCGAGGTGCGCTGAGCCGGTCCGGCCGACGATCGCGAGGGCGGGCGCAGGGCAAGATGACAGGGAATCGACGCGGCACCGGGTATATGCAGTTGGTCGACCGGGGTCGCGTTTTCAGCCATATGCTCGCAGGGGTCCATTGAGGACTCTTCAATCGAAGGGAGGCAATCCGCGTGAACGACGTGCCTGAACTGCTCTGGTCCGCGCAGCCGCATGCCGGCTATTACATCAATTCGGTGGCGGTGTCCGGCGATGGCGATGTCATCGCCGCCGGCACTTTCTTCCACGACTACACTCCGTCGCAGGGCGCGGGGCTGGACGCGGTGCCCGTCGCCCAGCGCAAGATCTTCGAGCGCATCGACCCTGCCGCCACGCGCAGCGATGTGCGCGGCAACCAGGACGGGACCTTCGGCACCTACGTCTGGGACCGTACCGGCCAGCTGCTGCTGGCGAAGGAATTCGACGGCTGGCAGGGCGTGTACTGGGTCGATGTCGCGGCGAACGGGAGCACCGTCGCCAGTTGCGGCTGGAGGAGCCAGAATCCGTATGCGGGCTTCATCGGAGCCTGGTCGGTGCCCGGCGGCGAGGAACTGCTGTCGTATCCGCTTACGGCAGGGCGCGGCAACATGGTGTCGCTGGATGGGCGCGGGCAGACCTTGCTGGCCGGCGCCGATCAAGGCTATCTGTTCTGCCGCACCGGTACCGCCGCGGCCTTCGCCACGCCTGTTTACATCACGCTGAGCACTGCCGGCGACACCGTCGTCGCCACGGGCCTCTCCATCGACGGCAGCACCGGGCTGGTGGCCAGCTATCACGGCGAGATCATCCTGTTCTCGATCGCGTCCGGACAACCGGCGGCCCTGGCGCGCTGGCAGTTGCCCAATGGCGCCTACACCCATGCCGCGGCGCTGTCCGGCGATGGGCGCAGGGCCTATGCCGGCGCCAGCGACGGCACGCTGTACGCGTTCGACGTAGTCGCGTTCCAGGGGACGCCCGCGCCGGTCTGGAGCGAGGCGGTCCCCGGTGGCGCGAAGACCATCTACGGACTGGCCTGCGATGCCGCCGGAGACAGGGTCGCGATCGCCGGCAACCTCACGCCGGGCGGCGTCGTCGCGGTGTTCGCCGACGCCGGCAGCGCGGCACAGCTGCAGTGGCAGGCATCCAGCCAGTACTCGCCCAACTGCCTGGCGTTCGACCCTGGCGGGAACTGGTTGGGGCTGGCCGATGGCCACCCCGACGGCACGCCTGGCGGGTTCACCCTGTGGAATGCGAACGATGGCGCGCTGCAATGGAACTGGGCCGCCGGCAACATGAGTTGGCCGATCCGTCTGTGCGCCGGTGCGTCGGTGGTGGTGGGCGGCAGCGACGACAGTTCGGTCACCGCGTTCGCCGGACCCGGTTCGGCCACCGCCCGGAGCCGGCCGGAGGCGGATGGATGACAGGCTGGGACGCCGAGGCGCCGTTCCGCACGCGCGCCACGGCGCCGCGCCGTCCCGGCGCGCTGCTGGTGCTGTCGGTCGTGCTGGTGGTGGCGTGGTTGGCAGGCTTCGAGTTGGCGCGGGTGCTGGGCTACCAGGCGCATGCGAGCCTGTGGTTCCCGCCGGTGGCGGTGACGCTGGCCGCCTTCATGGTGCTGGGCTGGCGCGGCGCGCCGGCGATCGCCGTCGCCTGCGTGCTGGCCACGCTGCTCAGCTTCTACCGCACGACCGGCCACGCGGTCGCCCCCGGTCAGGCGGTGCTGGGCTACGCGCTGCTGTTCACCGCGCAACAGTTCTGCATCTGGGGCGGACTGGCCTGGCTGCTGCGCCGGGTCGGCCAGGGGATGTCCTCGACCAGCCTGCCGCGCGCGGTCACCTACTTCATCCTCGGCGGCGGGGTGGCTTCGCTGCTGTCTGCCTGCGTGGGCGGCGCGGGGCTGGTCGTCACTGGCGCCATCGACCTGCCGACCATGTTCGCTCAGTCGATCCCGTGGGCGATCGGCGACTACGCCGGGCTGCTGGCGCTCGGCCCGCTGGCGATCCTCGCGGTGCTGCGTCTGGCCGAGTCCCTGGGGATCGCGCCACGGCCCGGCATTCCGCGCCTGTCGGGGATGATCGCGCCGAGCGGAAGCGCCGCGGGCTATCTGGTCAAGCTCGCGCTGCTGCTCGGCATCACCCTGGTGGTGATGTGGCTCGCGGCCGCGTTGCCGCGACAGCCGGCGGTGGTCTTCGCGTTGTTCGTGGTGGTGGTGATCCAGTTGTGGATCGTGCATACCCACGGAATGCTGCAGGCGCTGGTGGCGATCGCGGCCTTCAGTCTGCTGATCGCCCTGGCCACGCCGCTGCTGCGGCTCGAAGCGCAGGCGCTCGCGCTGCAGTTCGCCATGATCAGCCTGGCGGCGAACAGCTACTTCGGTTTGGCTGTGCCCGGGCTCTACGCCGACAACACGCGGCTGCGCCATGCGCTGGTGCGCGATCCCGTGACCGGGGCGCTGTCGCGGACCGGATTCCTGGAGCAGGTGCTCAACGATCTGCAACTGGCCGCGCAGGACCCACGTCCGTTGGCGGTGATCGTCGCCGACATGGACAACCTCAAGGCGATCAACGACCAGTTCGGGCACGCCGCCGGCGATGCGGCCTTGCGCGCCTTCGTCAAGCGCTGCCGCAGCTGTCTGCGGCCGGGGCAGTTGCTTGGCCGCCGGGGGGGCGACGAGTTCGCGCTGTACCTGCCGCTGATCCCGCCGGAGAAGGCGCGCGGACTGATCGACGCGTTGCGCGCGGCGCTTGCCAAGCCCGGCGAGGACGACGGCTTCGCGACCGGGCTGTCGGCCAGCTTCGGCCTGGCCCTGTGCAACCGCCGCGACCTGGATGCGGAGGCGCTGGAGGAATTGCTCGAACGCGCCGATGCGGAGATGTACACGGACAAGCGGCAGCGCCGCGCCTTCGCGCGCTGATCGCGCTCGATGCGGCGCGCTTCGAGCAACGCACCGGCCGAGTACCACGCATGCAACCGGACAACCCCTATGCCGTCCCCGCCGCCGCGCTGCCCGATGCCGGACCCGCTGTGGCCGTTGACACCGATTCCCTGTCCGCGCTGTTCGCGCCCTCGGCGGCCAAGCTGGCGCTGCTGTGCGCCACCAGCTTCGGCTGGTACGCGCTGTACTGGTTCTACCGCAACTGGCAGGCGATTCGCCTGATCTCCGGCCGCCGGCGCATCTCGCCGGTGTGGCGCTCGGTGTTCTCGCTGATCTGGATCTTCGCCTGCTTCCGCGCACTGGACCGGTTGACCGGTCCGCATCGCTTCGGGGCGCTGGACTGGTGCTTGCCTGCCCTGGCCTATGTCGGCCTGAGCCTGCTGGCGGTGTCGCCGTCCCCGCTGGCGTTGCTGGCTTTGTTCGCGTGGCTGCCGCTGCTGGCGATCAACCAGCGCCTAGTGCGTCTCAAGCGGTCGCGTGGCTTGCCTGTAGCTGCGCAGGAACGCTTCACCGCATGGACCTGGGCGTGGCTGGCGATCGCTGGGCCGCTGACCTTGCTGGTGCTGTCGAGCGTGGTGGTGACGGCAATGATGGTGCTGGCGAGTTCCACCTAGCGCTTCGTTTTATCCGCGGCCGAAAGCCTCTTGCAGGCCGCGTGCGGCCAGGCGGCGCCGCGCGTACAGGCGGTTTCATCTGCAACCACCGCCCGGCTTGGTGTCTAATACCGCACCCCCCGTCGTGCCCGCTGCCGTGAGCCTCCCCGATTCCGATCTGCGTCCGGACCTGGACCCGTTGCCCGACGACGGCACTGTCGTCACCGCCGGGCCGCTGACGCCGCCTGCCGATTCGGCCGGCACCGCGCGCGATGCGCAGGCGCTGCGGCACAGCGTGGCCGAAGACATCCAGGGCATGCTGCTGGCGACGCTGGTGGCCTCGCTGGGCCTGGCGGTGTTCGCCAAGGGCGGGCTGATGATCGGCGGCATGGCCGGAGTGGCGTTCCTGCTGCACTACGCGCTGGGCTGGAACTTCGGCCTGATGTTCGTGCTGGTGAACCTGCCGTTCTACTGGTTGGCGGTGCGGCGCATGGGTTGGGAGTTCACCCTGAAGACCTTCGTCGCGGTCGCCGCGTGCGGCGTGCTGACCGACCTGCTGCCGCGCTGGGCGCAGTATTCGACGATGACGCCGCTGTATTCGGCGCTGGTCGGTGGCGCGCTGGTCGGGCTGGCCATCCTGTTCTTCATCCGCCATCGCGCCAGCCTCGGCGGCGTCGGCATCCTGGCGGTCTACCTGCAGCGCAGCCGCGGCTGGAGCGCGGGCAAGGTGCAGATGAGCTTCGACGGGGCGTTGATGCTCATCGCGTTCTTCGTGCTGGCACCGCAGCAGGTGCTGTATTCGGCGATCGGCGCGGTGGTGCTGAGCCTGGTGCTGATGTTCAACCACCGCTCCGGACGCTACATGGGCGTCTGAGTAGCAGGCCGCCGCGTCTGCTGCGCGGCCTGCTCGCTCGGTGCGCTGCGTCGAGCGGCGGACGGCGATACCGCGCCGATTTTCCCGCACGCTGCAATCGCGTTTGTGCGTGTGGGTGTAGAGCATCGATGCGCAGTGCATACCGCGCGGCCACGCTATCGATCCAGTGATTGCCGCATGCGGACACGGCTCGCATGCAGCGATCAGCCGTGGATGCAACTGTCTACGGGATATCCCGCGTGTCTACGAAATGGCCTTGTGGGCGCGTTCGTCGTCGGCGCATGCTGGCTGCGCAGGCGAGGGGCAATACGCGCGAATGACATGACGCGATTCACGGGAGTCATCGTGCCTGCGTTAGGGGAAACGATCTAGATTTTTCAGCGCTTGCCGGTCCGGCATCGTGAGCTGCCGCATGGTCGCGCGCCGTCATGGGAAGGGGCGTTTTCAGCTGTCTTTCGAGCACCGAAGGAGAATGCGATGAAGCGTGCGATAGGGTTCGCGGCGTTTGTCTGTGTCTTGGTCGCGGCGTGTTCGGCCGTGAATCCCGGTCCCGGTCCGGGGCCGGTCGCGCAACAGGGTAATGGCGGCGTGGTGCCGCCCAAGCCGGGACTTGCCGCCGGCGCATGCGTGCCGCCCGGAACGCCGAATTCCAACTGGTTTCCGCACGCGAACACGCCGGCGCCGGATTCGACCGATTTCGGTCCTAACAGTACCAATTGCGATTTCCACATCTGGTCGTGGAACGCGTTTCTGTGGCTGACCCAGGATGTGGGTGGGCAGCCGCGTTTCCTGGGCATGAGCACCGATGGCATCGGCGGTATCGCCGACGGCGTGCTCGATCCGTTGATCGGCCGCTCGCAGCAGGCGCGCACCGTGGAGCTGATCGATCAGGCGGGGCCGGACGGCGTGCTGGTGGACCGCAACGGACGCGCGGTCTATTACTCGATCCACTCCAACGACGTGTTCGGCCAGTTCATCGCCAGCAATGGCCTGCAGGATCCCAAGAAGCTGCGCGCCTTCAATCCCGCCGCGGCCTTTCCGGTGGGCAGCATGACCCTGAAGGCGGCGTGGAAAGTGGTGCAGCCGGGCGAGGATGTCTCGACGTTCTATACGCGCCAGGCGCAGATCGCGAAGCTGGGCACGCGCAAGGGCAAGATCGTGGCCACCGCCGATAGCGAAACCGTGACCGTGGCGCTGGTCGGCTTCCACATCGGCGGCACGGTCGAGGGGCATCCGGAAATGATCTGGGCCACCTTCGAGCATCAGGACAACGCGCCGGACCTGCCGCAACCGATGGAGAAGATGCAGCCGAACGACATCGTCTCCACCAAGGACTGGACGTTCTACCAGGCCAATACGCCGATGAAGCAATGCAATCTCAACGCGGCCGGGTCCGGTGCGCTGACCTTGAACGCGCAGACGCAGACGCTGAGCCCGGTCACCCAGGTGTGCCGCATGGTGCCCTTCGGCGGGCAGAAGCCGTGCCCGAGCGGACAGGACTGCAATATCGACAACATCAAGTCGATGAACGCCGCGGTGGATGGCCAGTTGAACGATGTGTGGAAGAACTACTTCGAGGTCGGCGCGATCTGGTTCAACCAGCTGGACGCGCTGCAGCCCAATTGCACCTTCCAGCCCGGCTCGGCGCTGGAGTGCGTGCCGGCGGGAAAAACCTCGCCGCTGCTCACCGGTTCGGTGCGCCTGTCCAATTCCACCATCGAGACCTTCACCCAGGTGCAGAGCACGCAGGACAACTGCTTCGCCTGCCACAACACCACCCAGGTGATTTCGCCCGATCCGCGCGCGCAGTCGTTGCCAGGGCTGAACGTCAATCTCAGCCATGTGGTGATCAACGACTACTTCCAGGCGCAGCTGCCGCAGAAGGCGCCGCCGGCGCCGCGGCCGGCCTCGCCGCGCTGAGGCGCGTCCTCTCTTCCGGATCAGGAGAAAATCATCATGAGCAGCAACGTATTTCGCGTACACCCGGCGATCGGCATCGGCCGCGTCGGCGATAGCCAGGACGTCTATCTGGCGCCGGTGACCGCGGCCGGCGCGCGCGGCGCCGACGGCCTGATGGGCGGGTTGCCGGTGCAGCCCGGGACCGAGTCCACGCCGATCACCGCCGAGCAGTTCCGCGATGCCGACGGCAACGTCAAGCGCCAGGCCGCGCGCTTCCACATCTACGCCTATCCCAGCGGCAGTTCCGGCACCTATCCCAACGGCGGCGGCACGCGCGTGGACGTGGGCAGCACGATCGACGGCAAGACGGTGAAGGACATCGTCTGGACCGTGCATGTGGCCAACAAGAAGCTCAACAACTACTCGACGGTGAGCGCGGGCGGCCAGTTCCGCGGCATCGGCGCGTACGAATCGCCGGGCCTGCTGGAACTGCGCAATCCGACCTACACCAGTTCCAGCGACCCCAACGATCCGGTGCGCCTGCAGCAGTTGGTCATCGATCCCGGCCCGCGCGCGCTCAGCGTCGCGGCCGGCAGCGCGGCGCCGGTCGGTTTCGATGCGGCGACCACCGCCAGTTACGCCGACGCGGCCGGCGCGATCCAGCAGGTGCCGGACTATCCGGTCAGCTTTCCGTCGATGTTCCATTCGTTGCACGAGCCGCTCGGCGCGCTCGACTCGCTGGGCGACATGCGCGTGGAAGCCAATGGCGCGCTGATCGTGGCCGGCGGTTTCGCGCGGACCTCGGCGGTCATGCAGGCCGACGGGAGCTATCCGCCGTTGAACGATCCCACCGAGAACGGCCTGTGGTACGACGATGCCGCCGACGGCCCGGTCAATGCGGTGCTGCTCTTCAGCGACGGCAGCAGCGCCAGCGTGCAGGGCGCGTGGTACGTCACCGGCGATCCGGGTTACGCGCCGCAAACGCGCAACGTGATTTCCACCTGGGACGACGTCTACGACGTGTGGGTGCGCGAACTGGGGCTGGTGCCGTCGCTGTACGCCAACAATGCCTTCATCGGCACCTACCAGCCGTCCTTCAGCGACGACATCCAGCCGATCTTCCACGCGGCCATGCTGCAACGCTGGAACACCAACCTGCCGTCGGGCGCGATCAGGGGCCACGACATGATCGGGCAGATCCAGCCGACCGACGACCCGACCGCGAAGATCCCCAACCTGAAGACCTTGATCCGCGATCCGGCCTCCGCGGCCGACACCCAGACCGGCTCGCCGATGATGCCTCTCTCGCTCGGCGATGCGCAGAAGAGCTTCCTCAGCGTCAGCGCGACCCAGTATTTCCTGCTCAACCAGTGGCATGGGAACAACTACGTGCAGGGCGGCGCTCCGACGCTGGGACCCGGCGAACTGCTGGACAAGGTCACGCTGCAGAACTGCCTGGGCGGCCGCTACAGTCCCGGCATCGAGGTGTCGTTCCCGATCCGCGACACCAACCTCTATGTGACGCAATGGCAGCAGCGCGATTGCGGGCCGTTCCGCATCAACCAGGCGCCGCTGGATTACGCCACCGCGCAGAAGGGCAAGGCCTTCCTGAGCTTCGGCTACGTGCCGCTGCAGCCGCATCCGGTGGAGCCGGGCGATCTGTCCAAGTTCATGTCGGTGCCCTGGCATACCGACTACAACTCCTGCGCCACGCATCTGCCCGATCCCAATCCGGGGGCGGCCAGTGCCAATCCGAACATCACCGCGAACAACACCTTGTTCTGGTCGTGGCCGGCGGAACGGCCGTTCGCGGTCTATCCGGTGGCGTTGTGCCAGGTCGATCCGGAGGACGACACCTGGTATCCCGGCCCGCAGGTGTACTCGGTGCGCGGCACCGGCACCGACAGCGACTATCCGGCGCAGGTCGGGCGCTTCCAGGACTACGCGGATTTCGTCGCCAACTGGGCCAAGGTGGGCTTCGTCGTCAGCGGGTCGCAGATCGCGCAGGTGGCGGGACAGCCGCCGTATCCGGCGGACATGTTCCTGGAAGTCGCCAGCCAGTTCGACGTCGGCCAGGAGTTCGTCGCGCCCTGGCCGATGGCCAACGTCCCGGCCTATCCGCCGCCGTCGGCAACGTCGCGCGACGCTGCCGATGGCCTCGGCTGAGCCGATCGGCGCGATGGCCGCGAACCCACGCCATGCCGTGGCCATCGTCGGCGGCGGCGCGGCTGGATGCGCGACTGCGTTGGCACTGGCCGCGCGCGGCATCGAGGATGTCGTCGTCGTCGACATGGGCCGCGCCGCGGGCTGGCGGCTGGGCGAGGCGCTGGCGCCGACCGCCAGCGCGGCGCTGCAGCGGCTGGGCGTGTGGGACGCGTTCCTGGCGCAGCGGCCGCTGGCGTCGGCCGGCAGTTGCGCCAGTTGGGGCACGCCGGAGCTGGGCTACAACGACTTCATCGTCGCCGGCCAGGGCAAGGGCTGGCACGTGGATCGCGCCGCCTTCGACGCGATGCTGGCGGCGGCGGTGCCGGCGCAGGGTGGCACGTTGTTGCGCGGACTGCGCCTGGGCGCGATCGGCCGCGACGCGGACGGCGGCCATGTGCTGGAACTGCATGGCGAGCACGGCGCGATGCGGCGCTTGCGTGCCGGTTTCTTGGTGGATGCCAGCGGCATCGCCGCCGCAGCGGTGCGGCGGCTGGGCGTGGCGCGCAACGCAGTGGATTGCCTGGCCTTCGTCGCCGGCGTGTTCGCGCTGGAGCACGCGGAGGCGATTCCGTCGCAGGCCTTGCTGGAGGCCTGCCGCGATGGCTGGTGGTACGCGGCGAAGTTGCCGGGCGCGCGCATGATGCTGGCCCTGGCGCTGGAGCCGCAGCGGCAGCGGCATTTTCTGGACACGGCGACCTGGCTGGCGGCGGCGCAGCAGACGCGGCACGTCGCGCACTGGCTGGCGCACGGCGGCGCGACCTTGCCCGCTGGCGGCGAACTGATCGCCGCACTGGGTCCGTCGGCGATCCTCAGCCGCGTGGTGGGGGAGGATTGGCTAGCGGTGGGCGACGCGGCCAGCGCCTACGATCCGTTGACCGCGCACGGCATCGTCAAGGCGCTGCAGGACGGCGAGGCGGCGGCGCACGCCCTGGCGGCGCAACTGCAGGGCGCTGGCCCGGCGTCGCTGGCGGCCTATCAGGATGGCGTGTTCGCGCGCTTCCGCGCCTATCTGCGCGAGCGCGGCGCCCTGTACGCGCGCGAGCGGCGCTGGGCGCAAGCGCCGTTCTGGCAGGCGCGGCTGGCGGCGTGATCCGGCTGCGGCGCGGCGCCGGACTCGCGCCGCGGCGCAACGGCGGCGCAGTGCGCGCCGCTGCACGCTGCTGCCGGCATCAGGCGTCGCGTTCCTCGCGATCCGGGCACGGCGTGGCGATGCCCAGCCGTTGCGCCAGGCGCCGCGCATCGAACGGCGCATGCACCTTCATGTCGTTGTCGAAGTAGCAATACACGTCGCGGCGCGCGCGCCGCGCGGCGGCCGGGCCTGCGCGTTGCGGCGCCGCCGGCTCGCCGCCGCGGTGCCAGGCGTCGATCCGTTCGGCCCAGGCGTCCAGCGCCTGGTCGCTGTAGCCGCTGGCATACAGCTGCGCGTCGCCATGCAGGCGCAGGTACAGGAAATCGGCGGTCACGTCCTCCAGGTACGGCCATTTGCCGGCGGTGTCGGCCTGCACCAGGGCGACGCGATGCTTGCGCAGCAGCGCGATCGCCGCCGGCGTGGCGAAGCTGGGATGGCGCACTTCCAGCGCATGGCGCAGGCGCCGGTTGCGATCGATGGCCAGCAGGCTGCGCCCGCGCATGCGCTTGGCGTCGCGCTTGTCGGCCAGCGCCAGCGCCGCCGCGCTGGTGCGCGGCAGCAACGACAGGAAGTCGTCCAGCAGCGCGTGGTCGAAGGCCAGCGACGGCGGCAACTGCCACAGCAGCGGTCCCAGCTTGGCGCCGAGGCCGAGCAGGCCGGAGGCGAAGAAGTTGGCCAGCGGCTGCTCGCAATCGCGCAGCCGTTTCAGGTGGGTGACGAACCGCGGACCCTTGACCGCGAACACGAAGCCGCGCGGCGTCGCGTCGTGCCAGGCGGCGTAGCTCTTCGGCGTCTGCAGCGAGTAGAACGAGCCGTTGAGCTCGACCGAGCGGAAGCAGCGCGAGGCGTATTCCAGTTCGCGCCGCTGCACCAGATCGGGCGGATAGAACACGCCGCGCCACCGGGGGTAGCGCCAGCCGGAAATGCCGATACGCAGGCTCATGCGACGACCTTGCCGGCGGCGGCGTTCAAGCGCCGTGCAAGCCATGGCAAGGCCGCGTCGACCTCTGGCGTGACGCGAGGAGGTCAGCCTGCGATGCTCATTGCTGAGCCGGCGTAGCCGCGATCACCGCGACGCCTGCACGCTCGCGCCTGGACAGCAACGGCAAGATCGCTACCTGCTGGCCGGGCGCGGCGTACACCCACAGCGCACAGCAGGCGGCGTAGGAGGTCAGGTAGCTGCTGCGGAAGGCGACGATGCTGGCGCTGTAGCAGTCCGCGCCGTGCCGCAGGCGCAGGTCGGCGACGTAGTCGAAGGTGTAGTGGCCGGCATCGCGCCACGGCCATTGCGCGCCTTCCTCGGGGTCGCCGATCCCGGCCGGCACCGGGCAGCGCGCGTTCGGGTCCGGACTGCGTTGCCGGCCCTGCGCGTCGAAGCCGAGCCGCTGCAGCTCCCGGTCCGCGACCGCACGCAGCCGCGGGTGCCGCGCCAGCCAGCGTGCCGCGTCTTGGTCCTCGGGCGTGGCCTGCGCAGGATCCGGCGCAGGCGCCAGCGTGTGCCGGTGGCGATAGCGCACCTGCAGCACGCGCGGGCTGCTGCGCTCGTCGGATTGCGACGACAACGGCCGCGACAGGGTCAGCGTGTCTTGGAAATAGTCGCCGTCGCGATAGGCGGCATAGCTGCGGCCGTCGATGCGCAGCCAGTACAGGGCCTGGTCGCCGCCGCGGCCGTTGATGCTGAACACACCCGTCGCCGGCTCCGCTTCGGATGCGGCGTTGGGCGGGGCGAGGAAGCCGTGCGCGGCGTCGCGGCGCAGCACCGCGATCTCGGTGTACAGGCCGGTGCCACCGACGTAGGCCGTGTCCAGCAGGTCGCGTTGCCCGTCTTCGTCCAGGTCGAGCAAGGTGTAGTGGTGATTGCCGCTTTCGGAGACGTCGTCCTGCACCGTGCCTGCAGCACCCAGGTAGGTGCGCAGCGCCTGCCATTCGGCGGCGGTGACGCCGGCCGGTTGCGTGGGCGCCGCCGCCGCGGCGCCATCCGCGCTCGCCGTGGCGATGTCGAAGCTCAGGCCGGTGGTGTCCGCGTGGCGCTGCAGCACCGTGTCGATCGGAGTGGGGTCCGTGGCCGGTTCGGCCTCGATCTCGCGGCGCAGTCGTTCCAGCACCGGCGGCAGCGTCGCCGTCCCGCGATCGGCGGCACGCGCCTGCGCGGCATTGAGCACAGCCAGCGCGAGCAGCGCCGCCGCTGCCCAGGCTGTCGGCCGAGTCCGTGACGTCCACTGCGATGCAGCGTCGGCGACGCGTGCACGCGCCGCAAGCGCTGCAGCACGGTTCACGTGTTGCGCATCCACGCCGGGCCCAGCCGTGCGATGCGCGCGAAGGCCGGGCAGTCCTCGCGGTGCGCGCCGCGCAGGTAGCCCAGGCTCATCAGGAATTCGCCGGTGATCTCGCCGCCGGTGAAGCGGAAGGTGCGCTTGAACAGCTTGATCCACTCGGCCTTGTCGCGCGGATGATGCGCATCCAGCCAGGCGGCGAAACCGCCATGCGAGGCGCGCAACCCCTGGATCACCTGCGCGTTGTGGATCGCCGCGTGCACCTTGAGCCGGTTGCGGACGATGCCGGGGTCGGCGAGCAGGCGCAGTACGTCGGCCTCGCCGAACGCGGCCACCTTGTCCACATCGAATCCGGCGTAGGCGGCGCGGAAGCCGGCGCGCTTCTTCAGCATCAGCTCCCAGCTCAGCCCGGCCTGGTTGATCTCCAGCACCAGCCGCTCGAACAGCTCGGATTCGGCGCGCTGCGGGACGCCGTATTCGTCGTCGTGGTAGGGGCCATGCAGGGCATGGCCGGGGGCGAAGTCGCAGTAGGCGCTCATGTTGGGTCGGCTCCGTCAAGGGTCCTGTTGGTTGTCGTCGTCGGGCGCGATTTCGGCGCGCCGCGCCTGCGGCAGCCTCAGGTCCGGCCAGCGCCGCGGCGCCAGTTCCAGCTGGCCGGCACGCAGCGCGTCCAGCAGCGCATCCTGGCGGTTGCCGTGGCGCGGGAAGAAGTGCACGCGCCCCGCGTCGCGCCACTGCTCCTGGTCGCGCGCATGCAGGCGGCATTCCACGCCGTAGATCTGGCCGCCATTGCACAGCAGCGCGTCGTCGCTGCCGTCCCCGTCCATGTCGCGCAGCAGCAGCACGCAGTGGCTGTCGCGCCGCCGGCAGTCGCCGTCGTGCACCTGCCCGGCGAGCAGCGCTTGCCACCAGGCGGCGCCGGGATCGCCGCTTCCGGCCGCGAGCGGGATGTGCTGGCGCAGCTGCGCCGGGTCGGCGATGCGTTCGCTCGTGTCGCGCGACTCGCCCCAGCGCTGCGTGCGTTGCAGGATGCGTTGCAGGCGCTCGCCCTGCACCGGATCGTCGGCGAAGCCCGGCGCGGCGCGCAGTGCTTGCACGGCCCGGTAGCCGCGGCGGCCGCTGTCGAAGCGCAGGTACTCCAGGTCCATCTGCGCGGCCGTGGTGCGGCCGTCGGCCAGGCGCTGCAGTTGGTTGCCGACGACGATGCGGTAGGGGTCCAGCAGTGGCGAGGCGCTGGCCAGCGCCAGGCCGATCACCACCCAGGACATGCCGCGGTTGACCGCGGCCAGCGGGCGCAGCCAGCGTCCGCCGGGCCGCAGCACGGCCCAGGCGTAGCCGAACGCATAGCCGCAGGCGACGACCGTCACCAGGACGCCGCCGAAGCGCTCGGCGCTCCAGCCGTACTGGGCGATGCGCAGCCACAGCGCGTACAGCGCCAGCAGTGCGTACAGCGGCAGGCTCAGCAGGCCGGCGTCGATCAACCGCCGCAGCCACGGCGGGTAGGGCGAGGTGGCCGCGCCGTCCTGGTACACCGCGTTGACGAACACCACCAGCAGCGCCGCCAGCCAGATCAGGATGGTCGCCGCGGTGCGGGTTTCCCACAGCGGCTGCAACCCGGTGAACGGCAGGCTCAGCGCGAACAGCACCGCCACGAACGCCAGCAGCGGCAGCAGCCCGGTGCAGATCGCGAACAGGATCTGCCGCAGCACCTGCACCGCGCGTTGCTGGGTGCGGCCGATCAGCAGGCCCAGACCGAACATGGTGCCGGTGGCGAGATAGATGAAGGCGGTCTCGCGGAACAGGTCGCGGAAGAAGGTCAGCTTGACCAGCGCGAACAATGCGCCCCACAGCATCAGCACCAGCCAGCAGATGCCGACGAACAGCAAGGCCAGGGCCAGGGTCAGCGCGTTCTGCCAGGCATGTTCGAACAGGTCGCGGTACGTCGCGCGCCAGCTGCCGTGCTGCAGCCGGCATTGCAGCCACGGCAGCAGCACGAACAGGGCCAGGGCGATCGCCGCGCCGAACGGGGTCAGCACCTGGTCACTGCGCAGACCCGGCGCGCCGGTCGCGCTCCACGCGGCCCAGGCCGACAGACCGGTCACCAGCAGCGCCAGCGCGATCACGTGCTGCCACAGGCGCAGATCTGTCAACTGCCGCACCGACAACAGGGTCAGGGTGGGCACCGTCAGCACCAGGGTGTACCAGCAGATCCGGCCGCCCAGCGCCGCGAACGGCCACAGGCCGGTCTCGGCGCCGTGCTGGGCCAGGTACATCAGCGCGCCTTGCAGCAGCGCCACCAGGACGATGAAGGCGCGGGTCTGGCGCGGCAAACTCGGGTCGGGCGAGGTTTCCATGCGGGGCAGCATCCTTGTTGGCGCGGCGGCGCGCGAGCGGGGGCGATTATGGCAGCCCGATCCGGGCCGGCGCAGCGCTTGCCCGGGAGGGACGATAGAATGGGGCCATGTCCGCTTTGCCTACCCCCCTGGCCAACCAACTGCTGATCGCGCTGCCGGCGCTGTCCGATCCCAATTTCGCGCGCGGCGTGGCCCTGATCTGCCAGCACGATGCCAACGGCGCGATGGGCGTGCTGGTCAATCGCGCCTCCGAATACACGCTGGGCGAAGTGCTCGAGCAGATGGGCATCGACACCATCGACGAGACCCTGCGCGAGCAGGTGGTGCTCAGCGGCGGGCCGGTGCATCCGGAACGCGGCTTCGTGATCCACGACGGCGAACGCGCCTGGGATTCGAGCCTGGCGTTCGGCGACGGCCTGTTCCTGACCACCTCGCGCGACGTGCTCGAAGCGATGGCGCGCGGCGAGGGGCCGCGCCATGCGGTGGTCGCGCTGGGCTGCGCCGGCTGGGGCGCCGGCCAGCTCGAATACGAACTGGGCGAGAACAGCTGGCTGACCGCGCCGGCCGATGCCGAACTGCTGTTCGAGCTGCCGCTGGAGCGGCGCTGGCAGACCGCCGCCGGCCGCATCGGCGTGGACCTGTTCCGCCTCACCGACTACAGCGGGCATGCCTGAGCCCGGCGCGCCCGCTGCGGACGGCGCCGCTGCCGTCACGATTCGCCGCGACGGCACCGTGCTCGGTTTCGACGTCGGCAACCGCCGCATCGGCGTGGCCGTGGGCAGCAGCTTCGGCAGCGGCGCGCGCGCCCTGGCCGTGGTCGACGTGCACGCGCAGGGGCCGGACTGGCCGGCGCTGGACCGCCTGCACGCCGAATGGCGCCCGCACGGCCTGGTGGTCGGCGACCCGCTGACCCTGGACGGTGCCGACCAACCCAACCGCAAGCGCGCGCATGCCTTCGCCCGCGAACTCGGTGCCCGTTACAAGCTGCCGGTGGTGCTGGTCGACGAGCGCTCCAGTTCGGTCGAGGCGGCCAAGCGCTTCGCCGTGGACCGCGCCGCCGGCCGCAAGCGCCGCCGCGACGCCGCCGCGCTGGACGCGGTGGCCGCCGCGGTGATCATCGAGCGCTGGCTGGCCGCGCCCGACGACGCCACTCCCATTTCCTGATTCCCTGCCCGGACCCGCCATGACTGATCCGCAACTCGATTCGAACGGGCGCCTGCGCCACCTGCTGACCCTGGAAGGCCTGCCGCGCGCGACCTTGCTGCAATTGCTGGACCGCGCCGGGCAGATCCGCGACGCGGCGGTGGGCCGGGTCGGCAAGCGCAACGTGCTGGCCGGCACCGCGGTATGCACGCTGTTCTTCGAACCGTCCACGCGCACCCGCAGCTCGTTCCAGCTGGCCGCGCAGCGGCTCGGCGCCGACGTGCTGAACTTCGACGCCTCGACCTCGTCCACGCGCAAGGGCGAGACCGCGCGCGACACGCTGAAGAACCTGGAAGCGATGGGCGTGCGCGGTTTCGTCGTGCGCCATCCCGAGGACGGCGCGGTCGAACGCCTGGCCGAAGCGGCCGGCGAGGGCACCGCGCTGATCAACGCCGGCGACGGCCGCAGCGCGCATCCCACCCAGGGCCTGCTCGACATGCTGACCCTGCGCCATGCCAAGGGCGGCGATTTCTCCAAGCTCAAGCTGGTCATCGTCGGCGACGTCAAGCACTCGCGCGTGGCGCGCTCGGACCTGCACGCGCTGCGCACGCTCGGCGCCGGCGAAGTGCGCGTGTGCGGCCCGCAGGCGCTGCTGCCCGACGACGGCACCCTGGACGGCTGCGTGGTCGGCGACAACTTCGACGCCATGCTCGACGGCGTGGACGCGGTGATGATGCTGCGCCTGCAGCGCGAGCGCATGGAAGAAGGCCTGGTGTCCTCGCTGGAGGGCTACCACGCGCAGTACGGCCTCACCGCCGAACGCCTACGCCGCGCCGCGCCGGGCGCGGTGGTGCTGCATCCGGGCCCGATCAACCGCGGCGTGGAGATCACCGACGAGGTCGCCGACGGCGCGCAGTCGTGCATCCTGCGCCAGGTCGCCAACGGCGTGGCGGTGCGCATGGCGGTGCTGGAGACGTTGTTGGGGTGAGCAAATGCCGTGCGCAGCGAGGATGCGATGTCCTCGCCGGTGGCGCCCGGCCACGGTTTCACGCACCCGCCCAGCGCGGCGGGATGCGTTTCCCAGATCGCGGCATCCGCCTTGCCCCGGGTATGCGAATATCCCAGAATCCGGCAACGACGGCGGAAGGAGCCACGTCCCATGTCCGACTCCAGTTCCATCGCCACGCGCGCGCTCTGCCGCGTGATGCGCGCCGCAGGCGCGCTAGTGCCGCTGCGTTGCGCCGCTTTGATGATCCTTTCCCTCGTCTCGACCGCAGGATGCACCATGGCCGATTCTTCGCTTTCCAAAGAGCAATTCGCGCAGCACGTCACCACGTTGCTGGGCGGCACAGACGCCGTGGAGGTGCCGGCCTCGGCGCTCACCACGTTCCCGTGGCAACGCCTGTGCTTCGAGCGCGACGATGCGCTGCTGCTGAAGTTCACCGTGGACGGCGACGAGCGCGTGTTGGCGTTGCCCTACGAGGAGTTCTTCGTCGATGAGGGCCACGTCGCCAACTCGTTGGAAGATGCCTGCGTAGGACCGGGCGACAGGATTCTGGTGAAGAAGAAATATCCCGGATATCGCGGTCCGGTGGAATTCCAGAAGAGCCGTCACGGAGGCTAGCCATGGTGGACATTACCGATCCGAAAGGCGCCAAGCGGGAGATCGAGCAGGAAGCTTATCGGTACTACGAGCAGTTGAGCGGCACGCCGCTGGCCAGGCGCGCCGATGGCAGCTTCGCCGCACAAGGCCACAACGACCAGCTCGATGCGTTCCGCCACGCCTATACCAGCGGCCGCGTCACCCAGATCGCAGGTGGCATGCAGTGGGTCGCGCGTCATTTTGGCAACGACGCGGAGATCGGTGCGGCGCACCCCAACGATCCGTACGAACACCGCATGGACCTGTGGAACAACGAGGCTGGCCGGCGTCTCGGGGATGCGGCTGCCAACGCCTCCGACTTGGCGCAACGCACGTATGCGGCGCTACGTAATGGGGAACTGGTCGACGGCCTGTCCGATCCGCGCCTGCGCCAGCTGTATCCGCAAGATCCGCGCCTGCAACTGGCGCAGGGTGATCCGCAGCGCGAACTGGTCACCGGTGACGACGTGGACCGCATCAACCGCGACGTCTCGCGGCTGCAGGACCAGGCGCAGGATCGTTTTCCACCCGGTCATCAGGATCGCGCTTATTTCGATGCGCTGCGTGCACAACTTCCTGGCCAGGTGTCCGACACCAAAGTCGCAGAGACGTTGCTGGCGGCCAAGTCCGAGGGGATCGAGCGCGTCGACCAGCTCGGCGCGGTGACGCTGCACAACGGCCAGATCTTCGTCAGCGGCAAGACGCCCGGCTTCCGCGCACAGGTGGACGCGAATGCGCCGGCGCCGGACATGCGCGAGACCGTCTATCAGACCGATCAGCACAACCTGGTGCGCGCTTACGACGAGCAGAACCGCGCGCAGTCGCAGGCCCCTCCGTCGCAGTACGCGGCACCGGCCGGACCGTAGCGCGCGCGGCGTAGGCCTCGCCGCCGAACGGCTGCGCCGCGCGTCGAGGGCCGCGTCGGTAGCGCCCATCGCGACTGAAGTCGCTCCCCACAGTGGATCCCGGCGTCGCGGATGGCCGACCGGCACATCCACGCCCGCGCGATTCGGCCTACCATCGGTGGCGATCCTCCCCACGGACGCCCCACATGATCCATGTCCTGCGCCGCGCCGGCTTCGCCGCGGCTTGCGCTTCCCTCGTCGCCTTCGCCCAGGCCAGCGCTGCCGCGCCCACGACGGCCGCGCCCGCCGGCGGCTACGACCCGCTGGCCCTGTTCGCGCCACTGCAATTGCCGCAGCCGGCCAACGCCTACCGCAGCGGCGGCGGCGTGCCCGGGCCGCTGTACTGGCAGAACCGCGCCGACTACGACCTGCACGCCAGCATCGATCCGGCCACGCGCACGCTCAGCGGCCAGGAAACCATCACCTACAGCAACCGCAGCCCGGACACGCTGGACGTGCTGTGGCTGCAACTGGACCAGAACATCTACCGCGCCGACGCGCGCGCCCGCGGCGTGCGCCCGGCGCGGGCGGAGCGTCCGCCGGCGCCGTCCACTGACGGCTACCGCATCGCCAAGGTGGAAGTGGAGCAGGACGGCAAGCGCGTGCCGGCCACCTTCCTGGTCGACGACACGCGCATGCGCGTGGACCTGCCGCAGCCGCTGGCCGGTGCCGGCAAGACGCTGAAACTGCATATCGACTACGCCTACACGGTGCCCGGCACCTGGGGCGGGCGCACCGCGGTCACCGCGACCGGCGACGGCGACATCTACGAGATCGCGCAGTGGTATCCGCGCATGGCGGTGTACGACGACCAGCGCGGCTGGGACACGCAGCCCTACCTGGGCGCGGAGTTCTACCTGGAATACGGCGACTTCGACTACGCGGTGACGGTGCCGTGGAATTACCTGGTGGCCGGGTCCGGCGAACTGGTGAACCCGGCGCAGGTGCTGACCGCCACGCAACGCCAGCGCCTGGCCCAGGCCGCCGCCAGCGACCGCACCGTGGCGATCCGCAGCGCCGCGGAAATCGGCGATGCGGCCAGCCGGCCCACCGCCAGCGGCACCCAGACCTGGCGCTTCCACATGGCGCATACCCGCGACGTGGCCTTCGCCGCCTCGCCGGCGTTCGTCTGGGACGCGGCGCGCATCAACCTGCCCGAAGGCAGGCATGCGCTGGCGATGTCGGTGTATCCGCGCGAAGGCGTCGGCGCCGACAAGTGGGACCGCTCCACCGAGTTCGTCAAGGCGTCGATCGAGCATTTCTCGCAGTGGTACCCGTACCCATGGCCGGCGGCGGTGAACCTGGGCGGCCACGGCGCCGGCATGGAATATCCGGGCATCGTCTTCGACGATATGCGCGACGGCGGCAAGGACCTGTTCTGGATCACCGCGCACGAACTGGGCCACGGCTGGTTCCCGATGATCGTCGGCTCCAACGAGCGCCGCTACGCGTTCATGGACGAGGGCTTCAACACCTTCATCGACGTCTACGCCTCCGATGCCATCAACCACGGCGAATTCGCGCCCAAGCGCGACAGCGAGTACGCGCCCAAGGGCGGCAATCCGGTCGAGGAGATCCTGCCGCTGCTGGCCGATGCGCAGGCGCCGAACCTGCTCGACCGCGCCGACGCCACCAGCGAGACCTACCGGCATCCGCTGACCTACTTCAAGGGCGCGCTGGGCCTGGTGCTGCTGCGCGAACAGATCCTCGGCCCGGCGCGCTTCGACCCGGCGTTCCGCAAGTACATCGCTACCTGGGCGTACAAGCATCCGACCCCGTCGGATTTCTTCCGGCTGATGGAAAGCGAGTCCGGCGAGGATCTGTCGTGGTGGTGGCGCGGCTGGTATCTCAACAACTGGCAGCTGGACATGGGCGTGCGCGCGGCCAGCTATGTCGAACACGATCCGGCCAAGGGTCTGCTGGTGACCCTGCAGAGCCGGCAGAAGCTGGTGATGCCGGCGACGCTGCGCATCGACTTCGCCGATGGCAGCCACCTCGACCAGCGCGTGCCGGTGGAGACCTGGATCCAGCAGACCCAGCCGCAGATCCGCGTGCCGAGCACGCAGAAGGTGCTGCACGTGACCCTGGACCCCGAGCACAAACTGCCCGACGCCGACCGCGCCGACAACCAGCTCGATACGGTGAGCTGAGCCGCATCCGATCGCGGCGCATGGCGGATCTGCGCTGCTTGCGCCGCCGCGCCGGCGCGGCGATAGTGCCGCGCCGCACGCGTCCGCGTGCGCCTGCACGCAGGAGAAGGACCTTGCCCTCGATTGCCGGCCTCGCCACCGCGACCATGCTGTCCGGCATCGGCGCATCGTTCGCGGCGGCGACGGCCGCGCTCGCGCTACTCACGGCGCGGTCGCACGCGGCCGCCGCACCGCGCGCCGGCATGTCGCTGCGCCGGCATCCAGGCGCACCGCGCATCGCCGTGGCGCTGTGCCTGCTGGCGGCCGCGCCGCTCGCCAGCGCCTGGCATCCGCAGTACCCACCCTGGGCCGGCACGCCGCCGAGCGCGGCATGCAGGGTCCAGGCGCTGGAACCGGCCGATGGCGGTGCGGTGAGCTGGGACGGCATCGCGACCTATCGTCATGCCGGGATGCGCCTGGAACTCGATTTCACCGATGCGCCGACGCTGCGCCTGTTCGATGCGCACGGTCGCGCCCTGGCCGCGCCGGTGGCGATGAGCGGCGCGCGGCTGGGCTTCCATGGCGTGGAAACGCTGGACCTCAACCACGACCGGCGACCGGATTTCGTCGTCACCCTCGGCAGCGGCGGGGTCGGCCTGGCCGGCGGCAACGCCTGGCGCCGGGTGATGCTGTCCGACGGCGACCGTTACCGACCGATCGACGTGTCCACCCATGAGCCCACCGCCGACGACTACCGCCTGCTGCCGCAACGTGCCGGTTGCGGCTTGCTGCAACTGGTGCCGGTGTGGGCCGATGCGTCGCTGACGCGCGACCGCAAACCGCATCTGTTCTGGGTCTATCGGCTGTTGCGTTTCGACCACGGGCGCGTGCGCTACGCCGATGCGAGCCTGCCTGGCTTGCCCAAGTGGATCCTCTATACCGCGCGGCCGCACAACAGTCGCGCCACCAGCCTGCTCGGGCCCGCGCAGAAGCGCGCGGCGTGGGCGGCGCGCGAGCACGGCGAGATCACGCCGGCGCCTGCCACGCCGTAGCGTTGCCGATCTTTCGGGCGGTCGTGAGCGACCACGCTCGGCCGGCGTCGGCTGCGCTGGTCCATGCTGCACGCGCACCATTGGTTGCAGATGGGCCGATGCGCAAATGACGCGCGAATGTCTCCGCTGCGAAGCGAGCGCGCGCGGCGGGTGGCGGCTAGCGTGACGCCGATGACGCTGCGCCGCGGTTCTTCGTCGTGTTCGGCACGTCCGCGACGGCGCGTGCGAGCACGTTGCAGGCGCCTGTCTTCGCCTGTCGTTGTCTGTCTTCGCTTGTCCATTCGTGTCTGTTTCGCATGTCCTGCAATGCGATCGTAGGTGCGGATCTAGCTTCCCACTTTGGCCGATTGCGCCGGCGCAAGGCCGCGCGAAGACTGCGCCCGGCCCCCACGCCCCGTGCCATCGCCCATCGCGTCCGCGAGGGCGCCAGGCATCTATCGCTGCAAGATGGGAGAGTCTGATGAACATCCAGCCGCTCAAGGGCGCACTCGCGCTTGCCCTGGTTCTTTGCGTATCGCCGGCCGTCGCCGGTCCGGTCGGCTACGGCGCCACCACCACCGGCGGTGGCAACGCGACCCCGATCAACGTCGCCACGATGGCGGCGATGCAGGCCGCGATCGACAACTATTCCGGCAGCGGTGGCCTGGTGCTGAACTACACCGGCCAGTTCGACTTCGCCAGCATCGGCAACGTCTGCGCGCAGTGGCAGCTGCCGGCCAAGACCGTGCAGATCAAGAACAAGAGCAACATCACCATCAAGGGCGCCAACGGCTCCTCGGCGAACTTCGGCCTGTGGGTGGTGGGCAATGCGCACAACATCATCATCCGCAACATGACCATCGGCCTGCTGCCCGGCGGCGAGGATGCCGACTCGATCTCGCTGGAAGGCAACTCCAGCGGCGAGCCGTCCAATATCTGGATCGACCACAACACCTTGTTCGCCTCGCTGACCAAGTGCTCCGGCGCCGGCGACGCCTCCTTCGACGGCGGCATCGACATGAAGAAGGGCGTCCACCACGTCACCGTGTCGTACAACTACGTGCACGACTACCAGAAGGTCGCGCTCAACGGCTACAGCGACAACGACACCAAGAACGCCGCCGCGCGCACCACCTATCACCACAACCGTTTCGAGAACGTGGAGTCGCGGCTGCCGCTGCAACGCCGCGGGCTGAGCCATATCTACAACAACTACTTCAACAACGTGCTCACCTCCGGCATCAACGTGCGCATGGGCGGGATCGCGCTGATCGAGGCCAACTACTTCGAGAACGCGAAGAACCCGGTGACCTCGCGCGACAGCAGCGAAATCGGCTATTGGGACCTGATCAACAACTACGTCGGCAGCGGCATCACCTGGAGCGTGCCGGACAGCACCAGCAAGCCCTACGCCAACGCCACCACCTGGATCTCGTCGAAGACCTTCCCGCAGCCGCTGGGCTACGTCTATACCGCGATCCCGGCGGCGCAGGTCAAGGCCAAGGTCATCGCCACGGCCGGCGCCGGGACCAACCTGGCCGAGTAGGCCGTTCGACTGGTGCGCCGCCGCCTCGGCCCGGTCCGCGGCGCCGCCGCCGCGCGCCCCATCCGTATGCGCGCCGCATCTGCCAGGCGAGCGGCGCGTACACGGCGGCGCCGCATCGCCTGCCCGGTTTTGTACCGAAAGCCATCGAGTGCGCGGGTCGCAACGACCCGCCGGGAGACACGGCGAGCGCCGCGCCGCCGTGCTCGTGTCGCATATTTTTCACGTGAATTTCATCGATCCGGGCACGTCGCGGCCACTGCGTCGACCTCTCTGCACACGCCGCTCACCTGTCTGACGGCGTTCAATAAAACATGCGCAATTGCGCATCAAGAATTCGCGGCGATCGCCGTTACACCGCGCAAGCAATGGTGCAGACGTTGCGCGCATCAAGCCTGGATTTCGAGCCATTCGGTCTGCTGCCCGCGCTGCATCGCAGCTTTGCGACGTGTTTCATTTCGTGCCCGTTTCCGCGCCGTTCAGGATCGGGCTGCACTTCCATTTTCATTCCCCCTAGCAGGTACCTTCATGATCCGATTCCTTCAGCGCTACAACGTCGGTACGCGGCTCTCCTTTGCGTTCGGCCTGCTCATCCTGCTTTCCTGCGGCCTCGTCGTGGCGGGAGTGGTGACCCTGGCCCAGGCGCGCGAGCGGCTGGATACCATCGTCAATCGCAACATGATCATCATCCAACACACCAACGACATGCTCGATGCGAGTTCGGTGATCGCCGTCAATCTGCGCAACATCGTCCTGCCGACCACGCAGGAGGAGAACATTCAGTTCGCCAAGATCATCGACCAACAGCGCAAACGCTATGCCGACGTGCGCGACAAGCTCTATGCGCTTCCGGCCAGCGCCGAGGGCGCTGCGATGCGCGAGCGGATCGATCATGCGCGCGAGCTGTCGCGCGTGAGCAACCAGGAAGTGCTCGACCTTGGGATGAACTACAAGCCTGACGAGGCGCTGGTTGCGCTGTTGAAGCGGGCCGCTCCGGCCACCCAGAAATGGCAGGATGCCATCGCCGCCTACGCGACCCTGCAGCGCAGGCGCACCGCCGAAGCCTATGTTGCGGCGAACGCGGCGATGGACCGCGGTCGCGCCTTGCTGATCACAGGTGGCATGGCGGTGGTGCTGGTCAGCAGCCTGCTGGCCTTGCTGATTACCCGCAGCCTCACCGTGCCGCTGAGCCGTGCCACGCGCGCGGCCGAGGCGATCGCCCGTGGCGATCTGGACAACGACGTGCAGACCCAGGCCCGCGACGAGACCGGCCGCCTGCTCAGCGCGATGCAGGGCATGCAGCAGCAGTTGCGCAACCTGATCGCCGCGCAGCTGGACATGGCCAAGCGCCACGATGCCGGCCAGATCAGCTTCCGCATGGATGCCGCTGCATTCCCGGGCGACTACGGGCGCATGGCGGCGGAAACCAACGCCTTGGTCGGCTCGCATATCGAAATCAAGATGAAGTTGATGCAGATCATGGGCCGCTATGCGATCGGCGACCTCAGCCAGGACATGGACCGCCTGCCCGGCGAAAAAGCGGTGCTGACCCAGACCATGGACGAGGTGAAGGCCAATCTGTCGGCGATGAACGGCCAGATCAAGCAGCTGGCGCAGTCCGCCGCCGACGGCGACTTCAGCGCCCGCGGTGATGCGGACCGTTTCCAGTTCGACTTCCGGATCATGGTCGAGAGCCTCAACCAGTTGATGACCACCGCCGACGGCAACCTGCAGGCGCTGTCGGGCCTGTTGCAATCCATCGCCAGCGGCGACCTGACCGCGCGCATGCACGGCGAGTTCCGCGGCGTGTTCGCGCAGATGCGCGACGATGCCAATGCCACGGCCCAGCAGCTGGCCGAGATCGTCGGCCGGATCAAGCAGTCGGCAGTGTCGATCAATGCCGCCGCCAGCGAGATCGCCACCGGCAACGACGACCTGTCGCGGCGCACCGAACAGCAGGCCGCGAGCCTGGAGGAAACCGCCGCGTCGATGGAGGAACTGACCTCCACCGTGAAGCAGAACGCCGAACACGCACGCCAGGCCAACCAGCTGGCGGTCGGTGCCGCATCGGTGGCGTCGGAAGGCGGCGAGGTGGTCGGGCAGGTGGTGACCACGATGAGCGGCATCGAGGCGTCGTCGAAGAAGATCGCCGACATCATCTCGGTCATCGACGGCATCGCGTTCCAGACCAATATTCTGGCGCTCAATGCCGCGGTGGAAGCGGCGCGCGCCGGCGAGCAAGGCCGCGGCTTCGCCGTGGTCGCCTCGGAAGTGCGCACGCTGGCGCAGCGTTCGGCCAACGCGGCCAAGGAGATCAAGGAGCTGATCGACGACTCGGTGAGCCGCGTCGCCGAAGGCTCGGCGCTGGTCGGCCAGGCCGGCAAGACCATGCACGAGATCGTGTCCTCGGTGCAGCGCGTCACCGACATCATGAGCGAGATCTCCGCCGCCTCGCAGGAACAGTACGCCGGCATCGAGCAGGTCAACCAGACCGTGACCCAGATGGACGAGAGCACCCAGCAGAACGCCGCCCTGGTGGAAGAGGCCAGCGCCGCGGCGCGCTCGATGGAGCAGCAGGCCACCGAACTGGCGCAGGCAGTGGCCTTGTTCAAGCTGGAAGAGAACGCCGCGCCGGTGCACCAGCCGGCCCCGGCGATAGCGCCGAAGCCGAGGAGCTACGCCCGTCCGGTGCCGGCGCCGGCCGCTGCGCGTCGCCTGCAGGCGGTCGCCACGGTGACCAACGACAAGGATTGGCAGGAGTTCTGACCGGCATCTGCGGTGTTCGCCGCCCTCCGTCCGGAGGGCGGCTTGCCGTCGCGGCGCGCATCCCGTGTCGCGCAGGTTTCGCGGACCGGTTTCCCCAGGCAAACGGCGTATCAGACAGCGGCGCAGCGCCGCGATTTTGGCTATATTTGCGGCGTGGGCGCCGGCAGGGGGCGGGCGTCGCAGATCAAGGAAAGATCGTGGAAATCCAGCAACGCCGCTTTTCGAACCGAATCGGCTATGTTTTCGGCGACGACGAATTGCACTATTCGGTGCAGGACAGTTCCGGCAGCCGCAGCTTTTCGGTGGCTTACGGCGACATCGGCCGCGACCGCCAGACGCTGACCGAGCGCAATCAATGGCTGCGCAATGCCGGCCTGCTGTGGGGCGTGCTGGGGCTGGTGCTGACCGTGATGTCCTCGCTGAAATACCACGCGTTCGCGCCCTCGTTCTGGTTGTGGATCGGCATGATCTGCTATGCCGCCTATCACCTCGTGGTGACCCACTACCTGATCATTCCGACCGAAAAAGGCAATCTGCTGGTGATCAAGAATGCCGACGGCGAGCGCATCGTCGCGCAGATCGAGCAGCGCCGCGCCAGTTACCTGCGGCGCGAGTACGACGTCATGCTCGCCGAAGAGCATCCCGAGCAGCGCCGCAGCCGCTTCAGGTGGCTGCATCGCGAGGGCGTGCTGAGCAGCGAGGAACTGGAGCAGCGCCTGCAGCAGGTGGATGCCCGCGATCCGGCGCTGCTGGTGGTACAACAGGTGTTGTCGGGCAACCAGCTGCCCTGAGCCGGCGGCGCATCGCCGACGCGGCCGCCTGTATCGCACGCGGATGCGCGGAGGTGCCGTGGCGTTCGCCATCTTGGTAATGCAGGCGTATCTGTTTCGCCCAGGCCTGCACACGGGGATGGATCGCGTGCCTGCTTGTTCGAGTGCGGGTTTGCGCCTGCAACGAAAAGCGCCGCGGCCGTCGCCGGCCGCGGCGTTGTGGTGCAGGGCGCAGGCGAGGCCGGTTACTGCGGCGCGCTGGGCGCCTTGGTGCGCGGGAGCACGTACGAGGTGATGTATTCGCCGTTGGAACCGTAGACCACCACGATCATCTGGGTGGCGTCCTGGTACACCACGGTGGCGCTGCACGGGCAGCTCGCGGCGGCGGTGACCATGCCGAGCGGGCGGTCCTTCTCGTCGTTGACGACGAGCAACTGCTCTTCGGCGGCCAGGCCGATCGGCAGGCGCGACTGGGCGCCCGGGGTGAGCGAGAGCACGGTGATCACCTCGTCCTTCGACGAATTGATCTGGGCGAAGGTCAGCCCGGACTTCTCGAACGTGTAGACCTTGAACAGCGGCGACAGGCTGACGTTCTTCTTGCCGGCCGGGACGCGTTCGCCCAGGCCCTGGATCGTGTCGTTGGCTTCCAGCTTCTGCCCGGTCGCGTGGGTCTGCGCCGCGGTGAATGCGACGGCCAGAACGGCCAGGGTCAACAGGGGTTTGATCATGGTGTCTCTCCTTGTCTCGATGCAGCGGACCGTTGCGCTTGGGCCGTGCGGTAGCCGTGGTCCTTTCCGGCCGAACCGTTCGGTGCAGGCCATCTCCAGGCCTGCCATCACGCGTGCGGACGGAGCCGTACCTGACGACCAGCGTAGCGCCCTTGGGTGGCGCTACATCGGTCGTCGGGCCACGCTTCCGACGCGACGCCAGGTTCAGTATTTCTGACGTTAGTATCGCTGTCAATATCTAAAATCAACAACATACGGTGCGCGTGCCGAAATTTCGTGGTTTTGTATCTCCGAACTTCCGATCGTCCCCTCTGGGCCGAGCGGATCGCGCCCGTTCGCGTGGGCGCAGGCGGGTCGGGAGGGACAGGGAGGCGAGGGGGCAGGGCGGCGGGTATAGGTACGACGGCGGCGCCGCCTCGGCGCTCGGCTGCACGCGACATCGCATCGCAGGGGAGGGAGGTCGCCGCTCCAGCCAGGATGCTGCGTCGCGCGGTCGGCGCCGCTGGATGCCATACGCGCCTTGCGGCTGCGGGTCCGAAGACCTGGCGCGTCCCGCTCAGGATCGGCTGGCGCGCGACGGCGAGCACGGCGCCATCGCGACGCGGTATCGTGTCGGGATTCCTGCCAATCGACGAACCCGATGCCGCATCCGTCCATGCCTCCCGGTCCCGCCGCCCCGTCCGCCGCGCCTGCGTTGCGCCATGCGTTGAAGCCGCGACAACTGATCATGATGGGGCTGGGCAGCGCGATCGGCGCCGGCCTGTTCCTGGGTTCGGGCGTGGGCGTGCACGCGGCCGGGCCGGCGGTGCTGATCTCCTACCTGGTCGCCGGCGCGCTGGTGATCATCGTGATGAACGCTTTGGGCGAGATGGCCGCGGCCAAGCCGGCCAGCGGCGCGTTCTCGGTGTACGCCGCCGACGCGATGGGCGCCACCGCGGGCGCGACGGTGGGGTGGTTGTGGTGGCTGCAGCTGGTGATCGTGATCGCCGCCGAAGCGGTGGGCGCGGCCGGCCTGTTGGCCACGGTCTGGCCGGCGTTGCCGGTGCCGCTGGTCGCCGTGGTGTTCATGGCCGCCTTCACCGCGATCAACCTGCTCGGCGTGCGCAATTTCGGCGAGTTCGAATTCTGGTTCGCGATCCTCAAGGTGGTGGCGATCCTCGCCTTCATCCTGGTCGGCGTGGCGCTGCTGGCCGGCTGGCTGCCGAACGTGGCTTCGCCGGGCTGGTCCAACGTCACCGGCAACGGCGGCTTCGCGCCCAAGGGGCTGGCCGGCATCGGCGCGGCGCTGCTGGTGGTGGTGTTCGCCTTCGGCGGCACCGAGATCGTGGCGGTGGCCGCGGCCGAGACCGCCGACCCGGAGCGCAGCATCGCGCGCGCGATCCGCACCGTGGCCTGGCGCATCCTGGTGTTCTACATCGGCTCGCTGAGCGTGATCATCGCGGTGGTGCCGTGGCAGAGCGAGGCGTTGAGTTCGCCGTTCGCCGCGGTGCTGCAGGTGGCCAAGATTCCCGGCGCGGCCACCGGCATCACCCTGATCGCGGTGATCGCGCTGCTGTCGGCGCTCAACGCCAACCTGTACGGCGCCTCGCGCATGATCTTCTCGCTGGCGCAGCGCGGCGAGGCGCCGCGCGTGCTGGCCTTCACCAACGGCCAGCAGGTGCCGCTGCTGGCGGTGCTGGCCAGCGTGCTGTTCGGCTTCGTCGCGGCGGTGCTGGAATTGCTGTATCCCAACCGCGTGCTGCCGACGCTGCTGAACATCGTCGGCGCGACCTGCCTGCTGGTGTGGACGATCTCGCTGCTGTCGCAGCTGATCCTGCGCGCGCGCGCCGATCGCGCCGGGACGCGGCTGCCGTTCCGCATGCGCGGCTATCCGCTGCTGACCTTGCTGGCGCTGGCGATCCTGGCGCTGATCTTCGGCCTGCTGGTGGCCTCGCCCGACACCCGTGCGCAATTCCTGTCGATGGCCGCGCTGACCGCGGCGATCGCGCTGATCAGCGGCGTGGCGCGGCGCTTGCGCGCCGGGTAGGGCGGGGCGCAGCGACACGCTTCCCTGTAGGAGCGGCTTCAGCCGCGACAGCATGCCGGCCACCGCGCTGAAGGCGTGGAGCGCCCTGCGCTTTTTGCGAGAACGGAGAGCGACAGGCTCACGTTCGTCGCGGCTGAAGCCGCTCCTACAGAAACGCGGTGGCGCTCAGCCCAGCAGCAGCCGCGCGCCCAGCGCGCACAGCAGGGCAGGCGGCATCACCAGCGCGCCGACCTTCAGGAAGCGCCAGAACCCCACGTCCTCGCCTTCGCGGCGGATCGCGGTCAGCCACAGGATGGTGGCCAGCGAGCCGGTGATCGACAGGTTCGGGCCCAGGTCCACGCCGATCAGCAACGCGTCGACCACCAGTTGCGGCGGATGCGCCTGGGCGATGGTGGTGCTGGCGATCAATCCGGCCGGCAGGTTGTTCATCAGGTTGGAACCGAACGCCAGCAGCGTGCCGGCCGCGCCGGCGGTGGCCACCGGCGACTGCGCGGCGGAGGCCGACAGCGCCTGCGCGAGCCAGGCGATGACTCCAGTACGCGACAAGGCCTCGACCAGCACGAACAGCCCGGCCACCAGCGGCAGCACCGCCCACGACACCGCCTTGGCCAGCGGCAGCGGCGACTGCCGGCCGCCCAGGCACACCGCGGCCAGCGTGGCCACGCCGGCCAGGCAGGTGGGCAGGCCCAGCTCCAGGCCCAGCGCCGAGACGCCGACCAGCAACGCCGCGGTGGCGAGGATCCCGGCCAGCGCGAAGGCGCCGCCGCGGCTCAGCGGCACCGTGTCCACGCGTTCGGCGCAGCGCCCGCGCAGGTCCTCGCGCTCGGCCCAGTACAGCATGCCGAAGGTGACACCGATCGCCAGCAGCGACGGCAGCGCGAAGGCGGCCATCCACGCGCCCAGCGTCGGCATGGTGCCGCCGTACAGCACCAGGTTGGCGGGATTGGAGATCGGCAGCACGAAGCTGGCGGCATTGGCGATCAGCGCGCAGGCGAACAGCAGCGGCAGCGGCTTGGCCCCGGCCTTGCGCGCGGCGGCGTACACCGCCGGCGTCAGCACCACCGCGGTGGCGTCGTTGGACAGGAACGCGGTGACCACGATGCCGACCCCGAACACCAGCGCGAACAGGCGCCGCGGCGAACCCTTGGCCAGGTTCACCGCATGCATCGCCACCCAGTCGAACAGGCCTTCGGCGCGCGCGGTTTCCGACAGCAGCATCATGCCGATCAGGAACAGGTAGACGTCGTAGCCTTTCAACACTGCGTGCCAGGCATCGGCGCCGGGCATCAGGCCGAGCACCATCAACAGCGCCGCGCCGCCCACCGCCCACAGCGCCTCGGGCAGCTTGAACGGCCGAGTGATCACGCCCGCCGTGGCCAGCGCGCAGATGCTCCAGGTGGCGAGGTTCGCCGTGTGTCCGCTGAGCATGGTCATGCCGCCGTCGCGGCGGCTGCGGCCGGGCAGGGCGCGTGCATGCGGCGGTCGGCGAGGGCAGTGGCGCGGTCTGCGGCGGATGCGTGGGGAAGGACGGACATGGCGGCGATCGGCGCGCGTATCGGCAAGGAAGAACGGCCGGCAAGGATAGCAAGCTGGTTGCCGTGGGCTGGCGTTCAAATCCACTTGGCGGAGCGCGTGCGCGGTTGCGTTCAGCGGCGAGGCGGCAGCGAAGCGCGGACGCCGGCAAGCGGAGCGCCAGCGCATGGCTGTGTGGTGTACGCAGCGACCCGCCCAGCCACGTTCCTGCCGGTCTCGGAAACCACGCATCAGCGTTGCGGACGCGTCGCGATTGCGCATTGCATGCAGCAACCGTCGAGACCACGCTCCTGCCGAGTCCCGAGTCCCGAGTCCCGCTACCGGACGTGCTTATCGATCCAGCGCTGCAGAAAGTCGCTGAGGCTCAGCTTGGTCGGCGGCGCCAGGCCGGCGCTGCGCGCGAAACCGGCCGCGGCCTGGGCGAAGTCCTGTTTCGCACGCCGCGTCGCCTGCTGCGCCGCCGCCTGCTGCTGGCGCAATTGCACGATGTGCAGCGACGGCCGTCCGGGCGGTGCGAACTTCTGGTCGCGGCGCAGCGCATCGGCGGACAGGGTGGTGGCGTGCGCGGCGTGCAGCAGCGCCTGTTTGGCCTTCAGCGCCTGCAGCAGCCATTGCCCGGTGTCGCTGAGCTGCCAGGGCGCGGCCGGATCGGCGGTGGCGATCAGCAACGGCGGGATCGCGGCATCGGCTAGGGCGGCGGCGCTCGCGTCCAGGCGCTGCAGCCGTTCGAGAAAGTCGGCTTGTGCGAAAGTGGGGTCGGTTGCCATGGGCGGCCCGGGAAGAAGCGAGGGCGGACTGTACGCGGTTTTGGCGCGTGGGTGGGCTCGGCGCCGGAGGGGGCGCAGTACGCATGCAGGTGGAGTGTGCAGCATCGGCATGCACATTTGTGGCGGGCGAGCGCGCCGCGGCGGCGTGCAGGCGCTTTCACTCTGTCGGCCGGTTGCCGCTGTCGCTCGGCCTGCGCCTGGTTTGCGGTTCGCAGCGCTGGGCGCGCTGCCGGTCTGGAGGGGGCCGCTTTTGGGGCTGGGTTCGGTCGCGGCTGAAGCCGCTCCTACAAGGAGCGTGATCCCCTGTGGGGGCGGCTCAGCTGCCGCCGCTCGCGGTTTCCGGCGCCGCGTCGGCGGTGTCGCCGCCGCGCTTCTGCGCGAACAGCCATTGCCACATCTTCGGGTCGCGGTAGGTGGCGTCCCAGGCATTGTGGTTGCCTTCGGGATATTCGGTGTAGCGCACGTCGGCGTCCAGGTTCTTGAACGCGCGGTAGATCTTGCGGTCGTCGTGCGGCAGCACCACGTCGTCCTCGGCGCCATGGAACATCCACACCGGGATCTGCTGCAGGCGTTCGGCCAGCGCGGTGTAGGGGTCGGACAGTTCCGCCACCGGGGTCACCACCAGGTATTCGCGGTCCTCGTGCGGGGACAGGATCGCGCCGCACACCGGCACCAGCGCGGCGAAGCGCTGCGGCTGCTGCAGCGCGATTTCCCAGGTGCCGTAGCCGCCCATCGACATGCCGGTCAGGTAGGTGCGCTGCGGATCGCCGTTGAATTCGGCGCTGGCCGCGTCCAGCGCCTGCAGCGCCATGGTCGCGTTGACCCCGTTCCACTCCTGCTCGTCCGGCACCTGCGGCATCACCACCAGCGCCGGGAAGTCGCCCAGGTGGCGGCGCAGGTACGGACCCACGCCGGCATCGGCCTGCTGCTTGCCGTCGCTGCCGCGCTCGCCGGAGCCATGCAGGAACAGCACCACCGGCACCGGGCCCTGGCGGTGCGGCGGCGCCGGCACGAACACCTGGTAGCGGTACAGGCGACCGTCCACGGTCAGTTGGCGGGCCACGAAATGGCCGGTGGCCGGATCGCTGGGCAGGCTGCTGCAACCGACCATCGACAGGCACAGCAGCATCAGCAACGAACGCATGGACATGGGCGGCCCTCGGCGGTGGAGATCCCCAGTATCGGCGTCCCGGCGCTTCGGCGACAGAGCGGCGTGCGGCCGGGGCCGGGGCCGGACATGCGCCAGTCAGGCGCCGCCCGCGCGGCGTTCAGCCTGTCGCGGGCGGCCGGCACGCGGCGGCGAGAAAGCCGACACATGTGCGCGCGCGGGCGAAGCGGCGGCGTTGGCGGCAATGCGGCTGCCGCGCGGATCGGCCTACAGCAGCACCAGCGTGGCCAGGCCGAGGAAGCTCAGGAAGCCCATCACGTCGGTCAGGGTGGTCAGGATCACCCCGCCGGCCAGCGCCGGATCGAAGCCCAGGCGTTTGAGCGTCAGCGGCACCAGCACGCCGCCGAGCGCGGCGGTGAGCAGGTTGATGGTCAGCGCCGAGCCGATCACCAGCGACAGTAGTGGCTGGCGGAACCACACCAGCACGATCAGGCCCAGGCCGATGCCCAGCGCCAGGCCGTTGATCAGCGCCACCGCCAGTTCCTTGCGCAGCAGCACGGTGAAGTTGGAGGCGCCGATCTGGCCCAGTGCCAGGCCGCGCACCATCAGCGCCAGCACCTGGGTGCCGGCATTGCCGCCCATGCCGGCGACGATCGGCATCAACGCGGCCAGCGCCACCAGCTTGGAGATGGTGCCCTCGAACTGGCTGACCACGCTGGAGGCGATGAACGCGGTGCCCAGGTTGATGGTCAGCCACAGCAGGCGGCGCCGGAACGCGCGCCGCACCGGGCTGAACATGTCCTCGTCCTCGTCCAGGCCGGCGGCGCTGAATGCCTGGTGCTCGGCCTGGTCGCGGATGATGTCGACCACGTCGTCGATGGTGATGCGGCCGAGCAGGATGTTGTTGTCGTCCACCACCGGCGCGGAGATCCAGTCGTGGTCGGAGAACTGCCGCGCGACCTCGTCGGCGCCTTCGCCGACGTCGATGGCCGGCTGCTCGTCGTCGATCAGCCGGTTGATCGGGGTGGAATCCTCGTGGGTGACCAGCGCGGCCAGCGACACCCGGCCCAGGTACTGGTGGCGGCGGCTGACCACGAACAGGTGATCGGTGTGGTCCGGCAGTTCGCCGCGCAGGCGCAGGTAGCGCAGCACCACGTCGACGTTGACGTCGGCGCGCACGGTGACCACGTCCGGGTTCATCAGGCGCCCGGCGCTGTCCTCGGGATAGGACAGCACCTGCTCCAGGCGCTCGCGGTTCTCGCGGTCCATCGACTTGAGCACTTCGTCGATGACCGTGTCGGGCAGATCCTCGACCAGGTTGGCCAGGTCGTCGATATCGAGGTCTTCGACCGCGGCGATGATCTCGTCCGCGTCCATGTCCGCGAGCAGGCTTTCGCGCACTTCCTCGCCGACGTGCAGCAGCACCTCGCCGTCGTCTTCCGGATCGACCAGGCCCCACACCACCTCGCGCTTGCCGGGCGGCAGCGACTCGAGCAGGTTGCCGATCTCCGCCGGCGCCAGCGTATTGACCAGGCGCCGCACCGGGCCCAGGCGCCCGCTGTCCAGCGCATCGGACAGCAAACGCAGCTGCCGCGCGGTCTTGTCGTGGCGGACGGCATCGGCCATGCGCTGCTCCTGAAAGTGGAAGGCCGCGCGCCGAAGGCGGGCGGTCGGTCAGATGTTCATCGCAACATTATCGCCTGCATGTTGCGGGAAGCACAGCGGGCTGGGATTTGGGATTCGGGATTGGGGATTGGATGTTTTTGCGCGAGTGCGGGCTGCTGCGCTTTTCTGTGGGAGGGGCAGCCGCTGTTGGGACTTGCGGTTCCTGCCCAGAGGTTGGCGATTTTTTCGTCAAGGCGTGCGGTAAAGGACGCCGCAGCCAGCATCCTGCAATCGAATCCCTGCGTCCGCAGCCGAACAGCCGAACGGCCGCTCGTCCGAATCCCCAATCCCCAATCCCGAATCCCGGCATTCAAGCCAACCAGCGCTCGATGCCCTTGCGGTCGCGCGCCTGCAGCAGTTTGGCGCCGCGCAGGCGCAGTGCCTGCAGGTCGGTGTCGCGGATCACCCGGCGCACTTCCAGCATCGTCGCCGGGTGCAGGCTGAACTCGCGCAGGCCCAGCGCCAGCAGGATCGGGGTCAGTGCCGGGTCGCCGGCGATCTCGCCGCACACCGCCACCGGCTTGGCATGGGCCTGGCCGGTGGCGATGACCTGCGCGATCAGGCGCAGCACCGCCGGGTGCAGCGGCGAATACAGCTCGCCCAGCGCTTCGTTGTTGCGGTCGGCGGCGAGCAGGTACTGCACCAGGTCGTTGGTGCCGATCGACAGGAAGTCGATGGCGTCGATGAAGGTGTCCAGCGCGATCGCCGCGGCCGGCACCTCGATCATCGCGCCGATCTGCACCTGCTCGGCGATGACATGGCCCTCGCGGCGCAGTTGCACGGCGATGCGCTTGAGATGCCGGCGCATCGCCATGATCTCCTCGCGCGCGCTGATCATCGGCACCAGCACGCGCACCGGGCCGTAACCGGACGCGCGCAGGATCGCGCGCAGTTGCGTGTCCGAGACCTTCGGCCGGGCCAGCGACAGGCGCACGCCGCGCAGGCCCAGCGCCGGATTCTGCTCGTTGCTCATGGTCAGGCCGGTGCGGTCGGCCTTGTCCGCGCCCAGGTCCAGGGTGCGGATGGTCACCGGCCGCCCGCTCATGCCCAGCACCGCGTCGCGGTAGGTGCGGAACTGCTCTTCCTCGTCGGGCAGCGCGTCGCGCTGCAGAAACAGGAATTCGGTGCGGTACAGGCCCAGGCCGTCGGCGCCCAGCGCATGCGCGCGGGCCACGTCGTCGCGCGACTCGGCATTGGCCAGCAGCACGATATCGACCCCGTCCAGGGTGCGGCTGGGCTTGGAGCGCAGCTTGCCGAGGCCGCGTTGCAGCTTGGCCTGGTCGCGCACCCGGGTCCGGTAGTCGCGCAGGTCGTCGGGCGTGGGCTCGACGATCACCGCGCCGCGCACGCCGTCGACGATCAGCACGTCGCCGTCGTTGATCTTTTGCAGCGCATCGGCGACGCCGACCACCAGCGGCAGGTGCAGGCTGCGCGCCAGGATCGCGCTGTGCGACAGAGCGCTGCCGGCGCTGGTGACGATGCCGACCACGCCCTGCGCCTGCAATTGCGCCAATTCCGACGGCGCCACGTTCTCGCACACCAGGATCTCGCCGGCCAAACCGGCGCTGTCGGGCTGGCGCTTCTGCAGGAACGCATGGATGCGCCCGATCACATGGTCCAGGTCGTCCATGCGGCTTTTCAGGTAGGCGTCTTCCATGTCGTCGAACACGGTCGCCAGGCGGTCGCGTTGCAGGCGCAGGGCGTAGTCGGCGCTGTAGCGGCCGGTGCGGATCAGTTCGTCCAGGCCGTGCAGCAGTTCCGGATCGTCGAGCAGCAGCGCGTGCAGGTCGAGGAATTCGCCGACTTCCTTGGCCAGGGCGCCGTGCAGGCGCTGGCGCAGGCCGTGCATTTCCTCGCGCGCGGCGTTCACCGCCAGGTGCAGGCGTTCCAGTTCCTCGGGAATCTGCGCGGCGCCGATGCGTTGCTCGGCCACCTCCAGCGCATGCGGCAGGCGCACCCGCGCGCGGCCCAGCGCGTTGCCGCGCGAGGCGCCATGGCCGGCGATGCGCAGGCTCACCGCGCGCTCCCGCGGCGGCGCGGCGGCGTGGTCGCCGACGGCGGCCGGCGCCGCATGCTCAGCTGTCCTCGTCGAAGCGCCGCTCGAACAGGCCGACCACGGCCTCCAGCGCGTCGGCTTCGTCGGCACCGTCCACCCGCACCGTCACCGGCGTGCCCTGCGCGGCGGCCAGCAGCATCACGCCCATGATGCTCTTGGCGTTGACCTCGCGGCCCTTGGCCGCCAGCGTGGCGTTGCAACGGAACGAGGACAGCGTCTGCACCAGCTTGGCGGTCGCGCGCGCATGCAGGCCCAGTCGGTTGGATACGATGAGTTCGCGTTCAAGCATCGTCGATCACCACTCCATTGCGCGAGCCGGCGGCCGCCGTCGCGGGCAACTGGTCCAGCCCCTGTTCGGGGTAATTCATGATACGCAGCAGCATCGGCAGGCTCAGCGCCGAGACGCGCCGCACCGGCGTGCCGAGGCGGGCGAGTTTGCTCGCCAGGTTGCTCGGGCTGGCGCCGTACAGATCGGTGACGACCAGCACGCCGTCGCCGCCATCGACCCGCCGCAACGCCGCCGACGCCTGCGGCAGCAGCGCATCCAGATCGGCATCGAGCGGGACTTCGAACGCTTCGGTCTTCAGCGGCAGCTGCCGCAACAATCCGGTGGCCACGCTCAACAGCGACGCGCCCACACCGGGATGAGTAATCAGGAGAATGCCACAGGCCATGGGAGAACGTTAACAGGTCGGGCAGGGGGCAGGGAATGGCTGTGGGGCCGCGATTGGGGATTCGGAATTGGGGATTCGCAAGAGCCAAGCAACGGCCGAAGCCGCTCTCGCTTTTGCGAATCCCTAATCCCGAATCCCCGCTTTTCCACAGCCGAATGGCTGGTCATCCCGGCCCTTCAGTCCTGCTCGCGATGGAACGTCGCCACTTCCGGCCAGCCCTGCTCGCGCGCGTGGCGGGCCAGGCGTTCGGCCAGATAGACCGAGCGGTGCTTGCCGCCGGTGCAGCCGAAGGCGATGGTGACGTAGCTGCGGGTGTCGTTGCGCAGCCGCGGCAACCAGGTGTCGAGCAGGTCGACGATCTGCGCGGTGTAGCGCTGCACGTCCGGTTGCGCGTCCAGGTAGTCGCGCACGCCGCTGTCGCGGCCGGTCAGCGGCCTCAGTTCCGGATCCCAGTGCGGGTTGGGCAGCACCCGCGCGTCGAACACGAAGTCGGCCTCGGCCGGCACGCCGCGCCTGTAGGCGAAGGACTCGAACAGCAGCGACAAGGTGTTCTCGTTGGTCAGCGCGAACTCGGTGGTCACGTGCCGGCGCAGCTGGTGCACGTTGAGCGTGCTGGTGTCGATCACCGCATCGGCTTCGCGGCGCAGCGGCTCGGTGAGCGCGCGCTCGCGCTCGATCGCCTCGGGCAGCGACAGGCCCAGGTGCGACAGCGGATGCCGGCGGCGGGTGTCGGCGTAGCGTTTGATCAGCGCTTCGTCGGTGGCGTCGAAGAACAGCAGCCGCGCGTCCAGGCCGAACTGCGCCACCGCCTCGCGCCAGCGCGACAGCTGTGCCAGGTCGCTGTGGCGGCTGCGCACGTCGATGCCCACCGCCAGCTTGCCGGGGCCGACGTCGTCGCGCACCAGGCTCTTGACGAAGGCCGGCAGCAGTTCCACCGGCAGGTTGTCGACGCAGTAGTAGTCCAGGTCCTCGAAGGTCTTCAGCGCCACCGATTTGCCGGAGCCGGACAGGCCGCTGACGATCACCAGGGTGGAGGTGTTCGCCACCGTGTTCATGGCATGCGCCGTTCGAGCAGGTTGCTGTGGCGGGCGATGAACATCGCCGCCGGATCGATGCCCTTGGTGCGCAGGATGTGCAGGCGCGTGGCGGCCTCGGTCAGCACCGCCAGGTTGCGCCCGGGCATCACCGGCAGGGTGATCAGCGGCACGTCCAGGTCCAGCACGTGGCGGGTGCCGGAATCGCCGGTCAGGCGCTCGTAGCCATGCGGGGTCGGTTCGGTCATTGGCCTGGTCAGGTGCACGATCAGGCGAAGATACTTGTTCTTCTTTACAGCCGTGTCGCCGAACATATCGCGCACGTTGAGCACGCCCAGGCCGCGCACTTCCAGCAGGTCCTGCAGCAGTTCCGGGCAGGTGCCGTCGAGCACGTCGGGGGCGATCTGGGTGAACTCGGGGGCGTCGTCGGCGACCAGCCGATGGCCGCGGCTGAGCAGTTCCAGCGCCAGCTCGCTCTTGCCGGAGCCGGCCTCGCCGGTGATCAGCACGCCGATCGAGTAGATCTCCATGAACACCCCGTGCAGGATCACCCGCGGCGCCAGCGTGCGCGCCAGGTGATAGGAGAGGTGGTTGAGCAGTTCGTGGCCGCGCTTGGGCGACACCCACAGCGGCGTGTCGGATTCGTCGGCGGCCGCGCGCAGGTCTTCCGGGCACGACTGGTTCTTGGTGACCACCAGCGCCAGCGGCCGCACCTGCACGATCTTCTCGATGGTTTCCCAGCGCTGGCGCGAATCCAGCGAATCCAGCCAGGCCAGTTCCTCGGTGCCGAGGATCTGCACCTTGTTCGGATAGATCGTATTGAGATAGCCGGCCAGCGACGGGCGCCGCGACACCGCGTTGCCCGCTTCCAGTTCGCGGTGTTCGCCTTTTTGCCCGCCCAGCCAGCGCAGGCCGAGCCGGTCGCGTTGCTGGTCGAACAGTTCGCGGGCGGTGATGCTGGTATTCATGCTCATGCGGCGCTGGCCTGGGAAGCGCCGCCGAGCAGGTCGTGCAGCGCGGCAGCGTCGGGGGCGCGGCGCAGCGCCTCGCGGAAGCCTTCGTCGGAGAACTGTTCGGCCAGTTCCGACAGCAGCATCAGGTGTTGGTGGGTGTAGTGCGCCGGCACGGCCATCGCGAAGATCAGGTCGACCTGCGCGCCGTGGCCGTCGAAGTCGATCGACTGCTCCAGCCGCAACAGGGCGCCACGCGGTGCGTCCAGATGCGGGGCACGGCCGTGCGGGATGGCGATGCCATGGCCGATGGCGGTGCTGCCGAGCTGTTCGCGCTCGCGCAGGCTGGCCAGGAGTTCGTCGAAGCCGGCTTGCGGACAGGCCAGCAGTCCGGCGGCGGTACGCAGCAGGGTGTCGCGATCGGCGGCCGGCAGCACCTGGGTGCGGACGGCCGCCATCAGATCGGTCAAGGGCATGGCAGGAGCAACGTGTGCGGGATCACACGATATTGTCGCGCACCTCGGCGGCGTGGTGGTCCTGTTTCTTTTCCTTGTGCTTGATGATCAGCCGGTCGAGCTTGTCGGCGAGCAGGTCGATCGCCGCGTACATGGTCTGCGCGCTGGCATCGGCATGCAGGGTGCGGCCGGGGACGTTGACGGTGGCTTCGACGTGGTGGTCGGGCTTGCGCAGCGCCAGCTGGGCGCGGACCTCGATGGTTTCCTCGTAATGCCGCTTCAGCCGTTGCAACTTGGTCTCCACGTACTCGCGCAAGGCGGGGGTGACTTCGATCTGCTGGCCGTAGGTCTCGATACGCATCGGATACTCCTTGGTTCGGGATTCACCTATGAACCATTGCCGCCTGCCGCCGACGCATCAGCCGATGCGGACGCGTTCGTGGGAGGCGGAAATGTTCATGGCCTCACGATACTTCGCAACCGTGCGCCGCGCCACAGGCACGCCGGCGCCCTTCAGCAGGTCGGCCAGCTTGGCGTCAGAAAGCGGCTTGCGCGGGTTCTCGGCCTCGATCAGGCGCCGGATCATCGCCTGAATGGCGGTGCTGGAGGCCTCGCCGCCGCTGTCGGTGTCGATGCCCGAGGCGAAGAAGGCGCGCAGCGGGATGGTGCCGCGCGGGGTGCGCACGTACTTGCGGGCGATGGCGCGGGAGATGGTGCTCTCGTGCAGGCCCAGTTCGCCGGCGATCTCGCGCAGGGTCAGCGGGCGCAGCGCCTGTTCGCCGAATTCGAGGAAGCCGGCCTGCTGGCGCAGCAGGCAGCGGGTCACCTTGAGCAGGGTCTCGCCGCGCGCCTCCAGGCTCTTCAGCAGCCAGCGCGCTTCCTGCAACTGGCCGCGCAGGTAGCCGGCGTCGCTTTCGCCGCATTGGCGGATCAGCTGTTCGTAGCCGCGGTGGATGGTGACCTTGGGTCGCGCGTGCCCGGCCAGCGCCGCATGCCAGACCCCGCGCTGGCGCCAGATCACGCAGTCGGGCACCACGTAGGTATCGGCGCTGAGCTCGCCGACCTGTTTGCCCGGGCGCGGGTCCAGCGAACGCAGCAGGTTGACCGCGATCTCCACCGCCGAGGCCGGGCGCTTGAGTTCGTGGGCGATGCCGGCGATGCCGCTGCGCGGCAGCTTCTCCAGCGGACCGTTGGCGATGCTGCGCGCCAGTTCCAGCCCGGGCGTGTCCGCGGGCAGCACGTCCAGCTGCAGGTTCAGGCATTCGCCCAGCGTGCGCGCGGCGATGCCGACCGGGTCGAAGCGCTGGATCTGGTGCAGCACGGTGAGGATTTCCTCCTCCTCGGCGACGATGTCCGGCTGCAGGGTCTCGGCGATCGCGGCCAGCGGTTCGCGCAGGTAGCCGTCGTCGTCGAGCGCGTCGATCAGCGCCGCGCCGATGCTGCGGTCGCGTGGCGACAGGTGCGACAGGTGCAGTTGCCACAGCAGGTGATCGATCAGCGTGTCGGGGTCGGCGACGCGCTCGGCGGCGCTGCCCATGTCGTCGTCGTCGTCGAAGGAGCCGCCGCTGCCGCTGCTCCAGGCCGGCTCGGCATCGGACCAGTCGTCGCCGTCGTGTTGCGGCGCATTGTCCAGCGTATCGCCGGCCGGCGGCGCGATGTCGGCTTCGCCTTCGGCGCTGCCGGCGCCGGCCACGTCGAGCGTGGGCGCGGCGTCTTCGGCCCATTCCAGCAGCGGATTGCTCTCCACCGCCTCGGCGATCTCCACTTCCAGTTCGGCGCTGGACATCTGCAACAGCTTGATCGCCTGACGCAACTGCGGCGTCATGACCAGATGCTGTCCCAGCGATGTCTGCAGCCGTGCTTTCATGCCTGTGCCGAACGAGGAGGGGGCGTGTGGCGGGACGCCCGGGCGGTCACAGCCTGAAGGTTTCCCCAAGGTAGACGCGGCGCACGTCGCTATTGGCCAGCAGCGCTTCCGGCGCCCCCTGCGCCAGCACGCTGCCCTCGTTGAGGATATACGCCCGGTCGCAGATTCCCAAGGTTTCGCGCACGTTGTGGTCGGTGATGAGCACGCCGATGCCGCGTTGCTTGAGGTGGGTGACGATGCGCTGGATTTCGCCGACCGAGATCGGATCGACGCCGGCGAAGGGTTCGTCGAGCAGCATCAGCCGCGGCTTGGCTGCCAGCGCGCGGGCGATCTCGCAGCGACGGCGTTCGCCGCCGGACAGGCTGGCGCCGAGCTGCTCGGCGACGTGGCCGATCTGCAGTTCGTCCAGCAGCGAGGACAGTTCGCGCTCGCGGCCGGCGTCGTCCAGGTCTTCGCGCAGTTCCAGCACCAGGCGGATGTTGTCGGCCACGCTGAGCTTGCGGAACACCGACGGCTCCTGCGGCAGGTAGCCGACGCCGAGCTTGGCGCGCCTGTACATCGGCAGTGCGGTGATGTCGTTGCCGTCGAGCACGATGCGTCCCGCATCGGCCTCGACCAGGCCGACGATCATGTAGAAGCAGGTGGTCTTGCCGGCGCCGTTGGGGCCGAGCAGGCCGACCACTTCGCCGGCGTCCAGAGTGAGCGCGAACTCGCGCACGACCTCGCGCTGCTTGTAGCGCTTGCGCAGGCCCTCGGCGAGCAGCATCACTGGCCTCCTTGCTTGGGCTTGGCAGGCGTGGTCGCGGCCGGCTTGGCGGCGGGCTTGGCGCCAGGCGCCGGGGTGCTAGCCGGAGCCGGATTCTTCGGCTGGATCACCGTGTGCACGCGGGTGCCGTCGCCGCCGCCCTGCATGTCGCCGGTCTTGGTGTTGTAGACCATGCGCTGGCCGGCGTTGGTGCCCTTGGGCGAGGTCATGCGGTAGTTGCCGGTGAGGATCACCGTATCGTTCGACATGGTGTAGTCGATGTTGTCGGCGACGCCGTCCATCGGCGAGCCGTCGTCCATCAGCTGCTTCAAGGTCGCCTGCTTGCCCTTGAGCAGCACGCGATCGATGTCGCCATTCTTGCGGAAGATGTCGGCCGTGTCGGCATGCACTTCCAGCGTGCCCTGGATGATGACGACGTTGCCCGACAGGTGGCATTTGCCGTTGTCGTCGATCATGTTGCAATCGCTGGCGTCGGACTTGATGTCCATCGGCTGGTTGCGATCGGACGACTTGGCCAGCGCCACGGCGGGCAGCAGCAGGGCGAGCAGCGCGAGCTTAGCGGGCAGCGTTGGGTTCATAGCGGGATTTGACCTGTGAAAGGAGCTTGTACTGCCGGGACTTCAAGTCGACTTCGAAGCCGACGCCGGACTGCATCATACCGGGCCGGGTCATGGTGACCGGTTCGGCGGTGCGCGCGGTGTTGGTCTGCGGGAACACGTCCAGGCTCTGGGTACGGAAGGTGGTGGGCGGGATGCTGGGCACCTTGGGGCTGTCGCCGGCGACGTCGCCGCGCAGGCGCAGTTCGTTGCCGTCGGCGCTGACCCAGCCGGTCTTGCTGCGCATCTCCCAGTGCTGGCCGTTGGCGTCCGGCAGCAGGAACAGCGGGGTTTCGATCGTCATGGTCTGGTCGGCGCGGCTGCGTTCCATCTGCGGCGCGCGCAGGGTCATCGACTCCTTGCCCTGCTTGTCCAGCGCCACGATCTGGAAATCGTGCGCGATGTAGTCCGAGCGGGCCTCGGCGTCGGTCGTCGGCACCCGCTTGCTGCGCTGGTGCCAGGCCGACCAGCCGCTGACCACGGCCGCGACCAGCAGCAGGCCGCCGAGAACGGTGCGCCAGTTCATGCGCCATGCTCCTGCAGCAGGGATGGGACGTGGCCCTGCGCGGCCAGCAGCACGTCGCATACCTCGCGTGCGGCGCCTTCGCCGCCGCGGGCGCGGGTCAGCCAGTGCACGTGCTCGGCGGTCCACGGATGCGCATTGGCCGGGGCCACCGCCAGCCCGACCACGCGCAGCGGCGCCAGGTCCGGCAGGTCGTCGCCCATGAAGCACACCTGGTCCAGGCTCAGCCCGCGCTCGTCGCACAGCGCCTGCACTCCGGCGCGCTTGTCCTTGACCCCGATCTGCACCAGCAGGCCCAGTTCCTGGCCGCGCTTCTCCGCGGCCAGGCTGGGCCGCGCGGTGATCAGCGCGACCTCGATGCCGTGCCGGCGCAGCTGCACCAGGCCCTGGCCGTCGAGCACGTTGAACGCCTTGCTCTCGTTGCCGTCGCGGTCGTAGTACAGGCGGCCGTCGGTCAGCGTGCCGTCCACGTCGAAGCACGCCAGGCGGATCCGTGCGGCGCGGTCGATCAGGTCGGCGGGGAGGTCGGCCAGCGGGGAATAGGGCATGGTTCGTGATATCGGGGCGGGGAGGCCAGCTTTCCAGCAGGCCAGGGCCAGCGGCGCAAGGCGCCGGCAGGCGGTGAACAAGTTCAGGCTGTTAAACCACTCTGGCGCGCAACAGGTCGTGAATGTTGAGCGCGCCGACCGCGCGGCCGTCCCCGTCGACCACGATCAAGCCGTTGATCTTGTGGGTTTCCATCAGCCGTGCGGCCTCGGCGGCGAGCTGGTCGGCGCCGATCGTACGCGGTTGCCGGGTCATCACATCGGCGATGCGGGTCTGGCGCACGTCCAGCGCGCTGTCCAGGGTGCGGCGCAGGTCGCCGTCGGTGAACAGGCCGAGCAGGCGCCCGTCGCCATCGACCACCGCGGTCATGCCCAGGCGCTTGCGGCTCATCTCCACTAGCGCCTCGCTGAGGCTGGCGTCCTCGCGCACCCGCGGCAGCTCGTCGCCGCCGTGCATCACGTCGGTGATGTGCAGCAGCAGGCGCCGGCCCAGGCTGCCGGCCGGGTGCGAGCGGGCGAAGTCGTCGGCGGTGAAGCCGCGCGCGTCCAGCAGCGCCACCGCCAGCGCATCGCCCAGCGCCAGCGAGGCGGTGGTGCTGGAGGTCGGCGCCAGGTCCAGCGGGCAGGCCTCGGCCGGCACGCTGACGTCCAGGTGCAGGTCGGCCTCGCGCGCCAGCGTGGACTGGGCGCGGCCGGTCATCGCGATCACCGCGTTGCCCTGGCGCTTGAGTACCGGCAGCAGCATCAGGATCTCGTCGGACTCGCCGGAATAGGACAGCGCCAGGACCACGTCGGCATCGGTGATCATGCCCAGGTCGCCGTGCCCGGCCTCGCCCGGGTGCACGTAGAACGCCGGGGTGCCGGTGGAGGCGAGGGTGGCGGCGATCTTCCGGGCCACGTGCCCGGACTTGCCCATGCCGGTGGCGACCACGCGTCCGCGCGAGGCCAGGATCAGCCGGCAGGCGGCGGCGAACTCGGCGCCGATGCGCGCGCCGACCGCGCCCAGCGCGGCCTGCTCGATCTCGACCACGCGGCGGCCGCTGGCGACCAGGCTGGCGTCGTCGAGCGCGGCGGGGGACAGGGGCGATACAGCCATGCGGAAGCCGGTCGGAGGGTAGAATGGCCGATCATTTTATTAGGAAAGCCCGTTGGACGCCGAAACCATCCGTAAACTGATCGAGGCCGGCCTGCCCGGCGCGCGCGTGCAGGTGCAGGGCGACGACGGCGTGCACTTCGAGGCCACCGTGGTCAGCGAGGCGTTCGCCGGCAAGCTGCCGCTGGCCCGCCACCGCATGGTGTACGCGACGCTGGGCGAGCTGATGGGCGGGGCGATCCATGCGCTGGCGCTGACCACGCTGACCCCCGAGCAGGCCGGCTGAGCCGCGTCCCCGCGTTCCCCATTCCGTTTCTTCTTTTCGAATCCCCCGAGACCCATGGCCAAAATCGTAGTGACCGGCGGCAAACCGCTGCACGGTGAAGTGAACATTTCCGGCGCCAAGAACGCGGTGCTGCCGATCCTGTGCGCGACCCTGCTGGCCGACGCGCCGGTGGAGATCACCAACGTGCCGCAACTGCACGACGTGATCACCACGGTGAAGCTGCTCGGCGAACTGGGCGCCGAGGTCACCATCGACGAAGGCACCCTGGCGCGCGGCAGCGCGATCACCGTCGATCCGCGCAAGGTCGACCAGCACGTCGCGCCGTACGAACTGGTGCGCACCATGCGCGCCTCGATCCTGGTGCTGGGCCCGCTGCTGGCCAAGTTCGGCGCGGCCGAAGTGTCGCTGCCGGGCGGCTGCGCGATCGGCTCGCGGCCGGTGGACCAGCACATCAAGGGCCTGCAGGCGCTGGGCGCGGAGATCAGCGTCGAGAACGGCTACATCAAGGCGACCAGCAACGGCCGGCTGAAGGGCGGCCGCTACGTGTTCGACATGGTCAGCGTCACCGGCACCGAGAACGTGCTGATGGCCGCGACCCTGGCCGACGGCACCACGGTGCTGGAAAACGCGGCGATGGAACCGGAGGTCACCGACCTGGCCGACTGCCTGATCGCGCTCGGCGCCAGGATCGAAGGCGCCGGCACCTCGCGCATCGTGGTGCATGGCGTGGAGCGCCTGTCCGGCGGCCGCCATGCGGTGCTGCCCGACCGCATCGAGACCGGCACCTTCCTGGTCGCCGCGGCGATGACCGGCGGCAGCGTCACCGTGCGCCGCGCGCGCGCCGACACGCTCGACGCGGTGCTCGACAAGCTGAGCGAGGCCGGCGCCAGCATCGAGACCGGCCCGGACTGGATCCGCCTGGACATGCACGGCAAGCGCCCGCGCGCGGTCAGCCTGACCACCGCGCCGTATCCGGCGTTCCCGACCGACATGCAGGCGCAATTCATGGCGCTCAACTGCGTGGCCGACGGCGTCGGCGTGATCAACGAGACGATCTTCGAGAACCGTTTCATGCACGTCAATGAACTGCTGCGGCTGGGCGCGGACATCCAGGTCGAAGGCCATACCGCGATCGTGCGCGGCAGCGAGCGGCTCAGCGGCGCGCCGGTGATGGCCACCGACCTGCGCGCCTCGGCCTCGCTGATCCTGGCCGGGCTGGTCGCCGACGGCGACACCACCATCGACCGCATCTACCACCTGGACCGGGGGTACGAGAACATCGAGGAGAAGCTGGGGGCGCTGGGTGCGTCCATCCGGCGCATCGCATGATCCTCAGCGGCCGCTTCAGCCGCCGGCGCAAGGTGTTGCTGGCGGTGGTGATCCTGGTGCTGGCCTGGATCGGCTATGCCTGGTACGCCGGCATCGCCATCACCCAGGGCATCGAACAGCGCGACATGGACTGGAACGGCGACGGCCAGGTCAGCCGCAGCGAGATCGCGCAGGCGTTCTACGCGGTCGGCGTGACCCGCACCCAGGACGGCCCGCGCCAATGCAGCACCTTCTACTGGCGCAACAGCGGCGCGCAGATCCGGGTGGACTGCCGCACCACCTTCAAGGCCGCGCCGGCGGAAAAGAAGTAACGGCGGGACAGGGCGCTGCATGGGCGGCGCCCAGTGCGACGGTGCTGTTGTGGGAGCGGCGTCAGGGCGCCTCTAATACCCCCGGCGGCGTGGCGGTGCACTTGCGTCGCCGATGCGTTCGCAGGGATGCCGTGGCACCACGGCCACGCCGTTCTCCTGTCGCGGCTGAAGCCGCTCCTACACCATGCGCGCAGCGCCCCCACATGGGGGAACGTGACGTGCGGGGAGCTGCTGTTACGATTCCCCAATCCCGATTCCCCAATCCCGGCCTCAGTGCAGCGTCTTGATGGTCAGGTCCAGCGCGTCCTGGCCGTTCTCGCGTTGCAGGATGCGCACCGGCACCGGCATGTCCGGCACGATCCAGGCGATGATTTCCTTGGAGCCGTCGCTGCGGCTGACCTTGGTCGCCTGTTCGCTCTTGCCGTTGACGGTGATCGCTTCCTTGCCGATCACCTTGTAGCTCATCGGCTTGGCGCGGCCCTCGTCGACCATGCGGTAGCTGGGGGTCTTGCCGGCGTTGACGTCGCGCGCGATCGCCAGGTTGATCAGCAGCGCGTCCATGTCGCCGGGCTGCAGCTTCACCGGGCCGCGGCGGTCCGGCTTGACGTCGCCGGCCCAGGTCGCCTGCGCGGTGCTCCAGTCGTAATTGGCGGTCACCGCCTTCTTCTTGATCAGGAACAGCGAACGGTCGTCGCTGCTGAGCGGGCGCAGTTGCCCGCCCTTTTCCTCGAACACGGTGCTCTGGCTCAGGTCGGCGACCTGATTCTTGATCGACAGGCTGTAGCGCCAGCGGTTGTTGCCTTCGCTGGCCAGGGTCATCAAGCCGTTGGCCTGCATGCCCATGTAGCTGGCCTGGTAGTCCGCCTTGAACGGCTCCAGCGCCAGGGCGGGCAGGCTGGCCAGCGCCAGCAGGGCGGCGGCGACGGCGGACAGCGGGCGGGCGATGCGTGTCATGGTCAGACTCCTTGGTATTCGGTCAGGCGCAGGTCGATGCGGTCTTCGCCGTCTTCGCGCTGCAGGATGCGCACCGGCGTCGGCACGCCGTTGGCGATCCACAGAATGGTCTCATTCCTGCCGCCGTTGGTGCGCGACACGCGCAGCGCGTCGTAGCTGAGATCGCCGACCTGCACCGTTTCGGTCTGCTCGGCGGCATGGTAGATGTGTTCGCGCACCCGGCCGACGTCGACGAAGCGGTAGGTCATGGTCTTGCCCGGCTGCGCGTCGCGCATGATCGACAGGTTGATCAGCAGCGCGCTCTGGTCGCCGGGCTGCAGCGGGATCGGCTGCTGCCGGTCCTTCTTCAGGTCGCCGTCCCAGCGCGCCACGCCCTTGCTCCAGTCGTAGACGCCGGTGACCTTCTTGCCGAAGAACACCGCCTTCTTCACCGTGCTCTGGCTCTGCGGCACGTAGCGCCCGTCCTGGGTGCGGAACACCGTGCTCTGCTCGATGTTCAGGCCGAGGATGCTGGCGAAGCCGCTGCGGCCCTGCACGCCCAGGTCCACGCGCCATTCGTCGCCGTTGCCGTGGCTGACTTCCATGCGCGCGTCGCCGGCCTGCTTGCCCTTGTACAGCGCCTGGTAGGTGGCCACGAACGGTTGCAGCGGCGGCGGCGTCCACGGCGCGGCCTGCAGCTCGAGCGCGGCGGCCGGTGCGGGAGCGGCAGGGATGGCAGTGGCAGGCGCGGCCGGCGCTTGCGGCGGTGCTGTCGGCGCGGCTGCCGGCGCCGGCGGCGCCTGCGCGAGCACGCCGACGGCCGGCGCCAGCAGGCCGAGGCAGGCCACGGCAAGAACAGCGAACTGACGCGGAAGGGGCTTCATGGGATCGGCTGCGAGGAGGGGAGGTGGGACGAATGCGCCGCAGCGCAATCGGGCCGGGCGTATTCAGGGAATCAGCATGCCCTGGCAATCTAGGCGCAGCGGACTAAACCGGCACTGACCGTCGAGCCAGACCCTGCCATCCCGTTCAGCCAGGCGTCCGGCCGCGGCCAGTTGCAGCACCGCGCACAGCAACTGGTGCTCGCGCGGCAGCAGGCGCTGCGCCAGGTCCTCCGCGCGGTCGCCGGCCTGCACCGGTACCCGCACCTGCGCGATCACCGCGCCGGCATCCAGTTCCGGCACCACGAAGTGCACGCTGGCGCCGTGTTCGGCGTCGCCGGCGGCGAGCGCCTGCGCATGCGTGTGCAGGCCGCGGTACTTGGGCAGCAACGAGGGGTGGATGTTGAGCAGGCGGCCGGCGAAGCGCTGCACGAAGCCGGCGCCGAGGATGCGCATGTAGCCGGCGCAGACGATCCAGTCCGGCTGCACGGCGGCGACCGCGTCGCCCAAGGCTCGGTCGAACGCGGCACGGTCGGGAAAGCCGCTCGGCGCCGCCGACCAGCGCTGCGCGGGCGCCACCTTGGCCAGTGCCGGCGCCTGCGCGCGGTCGCTGAACACCCCGACCACCTGCGCGTCCAGTGCGCCGGCGGCGATCGCATCGAGCAGCGCCTGCAGGTTGGAGCCGCGGCCGGAGACCAGCACCGCCAGGCGGATCGTCATCGGCGCGGATCCTGGAACAGGACGCTGGCGGCCGGACGCTGCAAGACCAGCAGGGTCCACACCCCCAGCGCGGTGCCCAGCGGGAAACCGAAACAGGTCAGTGTCGCGGCAGCCTTGCATAGGGTCAGCTGGCGGCGCCGGCGCAGCGCCAGCGCGGCGGCCACGTTCGCCAGCAGCAACGCCAGCCCCAGCGCCAGCAGCACCGAGAACAGGACGATCACGCCCTGGCCGCTCTGCGCGCGGTCGGCACTCTGGCCGGCGGCGTTGAGCGAGGCTTCGTAGCGGATGCCGAAGGCCAGGAAGGCGCCCAGCAGCAGCACCGACAGTCCCTGCAGCGCCGCCATCACCGCGTACAGGGTGGCCAGCGTGCGCAGGTCCGATTCGGTGCGCAGGGACGCGATCCGATCCAGGTCCCGGTTGGGCAAGGGCGGGGGCAGCGACATCGTGCGGTCTCTAGCGCGGCAGTGGGGTGGGGTGGCCGGCGCGCCGCCACGGCCAGGCGCTGGCGCAGCCCAGGGTGGCCAGCAGCATGTCCATGTGCGCGTCCCACGGGTCGCCCTGCTGGCCGTTGTAGGACTCGGCCTGCTCCGGCGACAGCAGCAGGGCGATCGACCATTCCAGCCATTCGTAGACCAGGCTGGCGCACATGATCGCCATCGTCGCCAGCACGAACGCCTGCCGCGCGGTCAGCGCCGGCCAGCGCTGCCGCGCGTACTCGCGCAGCGGCGGCGCGAAGCACAGCCCGAACAGCAGGTGGATCAGGCGATCGGTGTGGTTGCGCTGCCAGCCGAACGCGGCATTCGGCGACCAGCCGCCGCTCAGCGCGCGCAGCCACTGGTCGTAGGGCACGTTGGAGTACAGCCAATGCGCGGCGATGTTGTGCACACTGATGAAGATGCAGATCGCGGCGAAGTGCGCGCTGCGCAGCGGCCAGCGGCGGTCGTGCCAGACCAGCCAGGCGATGCCCAGCACCGCCAGCGAACTGTGCATCGCCTGTTCCGCCGGCCACAGCGGATGCACCCAGCTGGCGGCGAACACCGCCAGGGTCAGCGCCAGCCAGGCGCGCTTGCCCGCCGCCACGCGGCTCAGCCGATGTGCACGCGTTCGCCGGCGCCGGCCGCCACCACCGCGCCGATCTGCCAATGCGCCAGGCCCAGGCCGTCCAGGCTGCGCTCCAGCGCGGCGACCTGGTCGGGCGCGGCCACCAGCACGAAGCCGATGCCGCAGTTGAAGGTGCGCCACATCTCGCTGTCGGCGACCGCGCCTTCGCGCTGCAGCCACTCGAACACCGGCGGCAGGCTCCAGGCGCTGGCGCGGATGTCCAGGCCCAGCCCGTCGGGGATCACGCGGATGATGTTCTCGGTCAGGCCGCCGCCGGTGATGTGCGCCATCGCGTGGATGCCGTCGGCGTGCTCGCCGCGCAGCAGCGACAGGATCGGCTTGACGTACAGCGCGGTCGGCGCCATCAGCGCGTCGGCCAGGGTGGTGCCGCCGAGCTGCAGCTCGGCCGGGCGCCCGGCGCGGTCGTAGATGCGGCGGATCAGCGAATAGCCGTTGGAGTGCGGGCCGGAGGAGGCGATGCCGATCAGTACGTCGCCCTGGCGCACCTTGGCGCCGTCGAGCAGCTGCGACTTCTCCACCGCGCCGACGGTGAAGCCGGCCAGGTCGTACTCGCCCGGCGGGTACATGTCGGGCATTTCCGCGGTCTCGCCGCCGATCAGCGCGCAGCCGGCCAGTTCGCAGCCGCGGGCGATGCCGCCGACCACCGCCACGGTGGTCTCCACGTCGAGCTTGCCGGTGGCGAAGTAGTCCAGGAAGAACAGCGGCTCGGCGCCCTGCACCAGCACGTCGTTGACGCACATGCCGACCAGGTCGATGCCGATGCTGTCGTGCCGGCCCAGCTGTTGCGCCAGCTTCAGCTTGGTGCCGACGCCGTCGGTGCCGGACACCAGCACCGGCTCGCGGTACTTGCCGGACAGATCGAACAGCGCGCCGAAACCGCCCAGCCCGCCCATCACCTCGGGGCGGAAACTGCGCTTGACCAGGGGTTTGATGCGTTCGACGACGGCATTGCCGGCATCGATGTCGACGCCGGCGTCGCGGTAGGTCAACGGGGCGGCGGCGGGGGGCTTGGGAGTGGTCACGGGCGGTGGCGTCGGCGGAAAGACGGCGATTTTAACAGGCCGCATTGGCGCTACGCCCGCATTCGGGCAACAATTCGCCCCGGATACGCCGAGCAATGGAACCTTCGATGCGCCGCAGCCTTGCCTTACTCCTGTCTTTCGCGCTGTGCCTGCCTGCCGCGGCCGCCCTGGCCCAGGCCGGTCTGCGCACCGAAGGCGACGTCGCCGGCGCGCAGAGCCCCTACGACGCCGAGGTGCCGGTCAACAGCCAGAGCGAGGCCGACCGCAACGGCGCGGTGGCGCGCGCGCTGGGGGTGGTGCTTGGCAAGATCTCCGGCGATCGCGCGGTGATGTCGCGCCCGGGGGTGACCCAGGCGCTGCGCAACGCCAAGAACTTCCTCGACAGCTACGACTACCGCCAGGACCAGGGCACCTCGCCGAGCGGTGCGCCGACCTTCCGCACCACCTTGATCGCGCGCTTCCGGCAGAGCGACGTCGACGGCCTGGCCGCGGCGCTGGGCCTGCCGCTGTGGCCGCAGCCGCGGCCCAAGCCGGTGCTGTGGCTGGCGATCGACGACGGCAGCGGCCCGCGCCTGGTCGGCGTGCAACAGTCCAATGCCGCGCGCAGCGTGCTGGACCGCGCGATCGAGCGCGGCTACCGGCTCGGCCTGCCCACCGGCAGCGCCGCCGAGCAGGCGCTGGTCGGCGCGATCTGGCGCCAGGACACCGCCGCGGTAGCCAGCGCCTCGGCGCGCTACAGCCCGCCGATGCAGCTGATCGGCAAGCTGTACCGCGGCAAGGCCGGCGGCTGGACCGCCGACTGGGTGTTCGTCGACGGCGGCAAGACCCTGTCCAGCTGGTCGGCCAGCGATGCCGACGCGCGCCGCGCGATGGCCGCCGGCGCCGACGGCGCCGCCGATGCGCTGGTCAAGCGCTACGCCAAGGCGGCCAGCACCGGCCCGGCTGGCGTGTACCGCGTCGTGATCAGCGGCATCAGCAGCGCCGACGACTACCTGCGCGTGTCCGCGGCGCTGCAGAACACCTCGGTGGTGCGGCGCATCGTGCCGGTCCAGGCCAGCGGCGACCGCCTGGAACTGGACCTGGACCTGCTCAGCGGCGTGTCCGGCCTGAACCGCATGCTCGGGCCCGACAGCCCGCTGCAGCCGGTGACGGCGCCGGTCGAGGGCGGGCCGATCATCCTCAACACCGAGCGCACCGAGTACCGACTCAAATGACGCTATCCCCCGAAGCGGAAATCGCCCAGTTCCTGCGCCGCCTGAAATGGGCGGCGGTGATCGTGGGCGTGCTGTGGGTGGTGGCACTGCTGGCGCCGATCCTGACCCCGTTCGTGCTGGCGATGCTGCTGGGCTGGCTCGGCGATCCGCTGGTCGATCGCCTGGAGCGTGCCGGCCGCTCGCGCAACATGGCGGTGACGCTGGTGTTCGTGCTGATGCTGTTGCTGCTGGTGCTGGCGCTGCTGATCCTGGTGCCGATGCTGGAGCGGCAGATCGTCACCTTCATCGACGTGCTGCCGCAGGCACGCGACTGGTTCATCGGTACCGCGATCCCGTGGACCGAACAGAAGACCGGGCTGCAGCTGATGGCGTGGCTGGATCCGGAGCGGCTGATCGACTGGATCCGCGGCCACTGGCAGCAGGCCGGCGGCGTCGCCGCGACTTTCTTCGGCTATCTGTCGCGCTCGGGCTTCGCCATGGTCACCTGGGTGGTGAACCTGGTGCTGCTGCCGATCCTGACCTTCTACTTCCTGCGCGACTGGGACATCCTGGTCGAACGCGTGGCCGCGACCATTCCGCGCAACCACGTCGCCACCGTCGGCCGCCTGGCGCGGCAGTCCAACGACGTGCTGGGCGCGTTCATCCGCGGCCAGTTCCTGGTGATGCTGGCGCTAGGGGTGATCTACGCCGGCGGGCTGAGCCTGGTCGGGCTCAACCTGGGCCTGCTGATCGGCATCGTCGCCGGCCTGATCAGCTTCATTCCGTACCTGGGCGCGACCACCGGCATCCTGCTCGCGGTGCTGGCCGCGCTGGTCCAGGCCAAGGGCTTCGACCTGCAACTGCTGATCCTGGTCGGCGTGGTGTTCACCGTCGGCCAGCTGCTGGAAAGCTACGTGCTGACCCCGCGCATCGTCGGCGACAAGATCGGCCTGCACCCGGTGGCGGTGATCTTCGCGGTAATGGCCGGCGGCCAGCTGTTCGGCTTCCTCGGCATGCTGCTGGCGCTGCCGGTGGCGGCGGTGGCCAACGTGCTGCTGCACTACCTGCACGAGCGGTACCGGCAGAGCGAGCTGTATGCTGGCGACAAGTCGGCGATCGTGCTCGATGGCAGCGCCCAGCGCGCGCCGCTGATCGAACTGCCGCCGCGTAGCCCCGACCAGCCGTGAGCGTGCCGCAGCTGCCGTTGGCGTTGCGCTATCCGCCGGAGCAGCGCTTCGATCGCTATGTCGGCGCCCCGGCCGGCCTGCTGGCGCAGTTGCAGGCCGTCGCCGACGGCCGCGACGTGGACTGGATCTACCTGTCCGGCCCCGCCGGCACCGGCAAGACCCATCTGGCGCTGGCGCTGTGCGCGGCGGCCGAGCAGGCCGGGCGCAGCGCCGCCTACCTGCCGCTGCAGGCCGCGTCCGGGCGCCTGCGCGATGCCTTGGAAGCGCTGGAAGGCCGCGACCTGGTCGCGCTGGACGGGCTGGAGGCGATCGCCGGCCGGCGCGAGGACGAAGTGGCGCTGTTCGATTTCCACAACCGCGCGCGCAGCGCCGGGGGCACGCTGTTGTACACCGCGCAGGCGATGCCCGACGGGCTGGCGCTGACGCTGCCCGACCTGCGCTCGCGGCTGGCGCAATGCACGCGGATCGCGCTGTCGCCGCTGGACGACGCCGGCCGCGCCGCGGTGCTGCGCGAGCGCGCGCAACGCCGCGGGCTGGTGCTGGAAGACGCGGCGATCGACTGGCTGCTTACCCACGCCGGCCGCGACCTGGCCGGCCTGGTCGCGCTGCTGGAGCGGCTGGACCGCGAATCGCTGGCGGCGCAGCGGCGGGTGACGGTGCCGTTTTTGCGCAGGCTGGGAATCGGGAGTGGGGAATCGGGAATGGGGAAAAGCTGACACCTCCGCAATCGGAAACCGCACTGCGAACTCGTAGGCGATTTTCCCTGCTTGGGAGATGCACTGGCATCCCGGCTTCCCCAAAATCGGCGCAGGCATTCGCATTCATCAGCCGTGCCTGGCGTGCCGTCTCGGAATCGACGTTCTTGGAGAAGGCTGCGCGCCGCCGTGATGCGGGCAACCCCGCGGGAACCTCAGCTTTTCCCGATTCCCGATTCCCGATTCCCCATTCCCAGCTCTCCATCCAATTCCGCCAACCGCTGCGGCGTGCCCACGTCGGTCCAGCGGCCGCGGTGGTGCAGGCCGTGGATGCGGCCGGCGGCCATGTGCGCCCGCAGGATCGGCGCCAGGGCGAATCGCGGCGGCGTGCCGTGCTCGGCAACCGGTGTCGCGAACGCCGCCTGCCAGTCGCGCAGCAATTCAGGCCGGTAGACCCCCACGCCGGCGTAGGTCAGCAGCGGCGCCCCGTCGGCGCGCAGCGTGGCATCGGCATGCAGCGCGAAATCGCCGTGCGCCGCATACGCCGGCGGGTCGACCAGCACCAGTTGCGCCAATCCGGCCGGTTCCGGCGCCAGCCGCGCGAAATCGAAATCGGTCCAGATGTCGCCGTTGACCAGCAGGAACGGCGCCGGCCCGAGCAGCGGCAACGCGTGCAGCATGCCGCCGCCGGTCTCCAGCGGCGTGGCGCCTTCGTAGGAATAGGCGATGCGCAGGCCGAACGCGCTGCCGTCGCCCAGCGCCCGCGGGAACTGCTCGGCCAGCCACGAGGTGTTGATCACCACCTCGCGCACGCCCAGCGCCGCCAGCTTGCGCAGGTGCCACACGATCAGCGGCGTGCCGCCCACCGCCAGCAGCGGCTTGGGGGTGCGTTCGGTCAGCGGCCGCATGCGCTCGCCGAAGCCGGCGGCGAAGATCAGCGCCTTCATGCGCCGGCCGCCGCGCGCTGCGCCAGCGCCGGCTTGATCCGCGTCTGCAGCAGCTGCGCCAGCGGTTGCAGCGGCGGGTGCCGCGGCAACACTTCGTCGAGGTAGCCGATGAAGCGCGGCACGTTGTCCAGGTACCAGGCCTTGCCGTCGCGGTAGTTCAATCGCGAAAAGATGCCCAGGTTCTTCAGGTGCCGCTGCACGCCCATCCAGTCCGCATCGCGCAGGAACTGCGCCAGCGGCGGCAGCGCGATCCCGGCCTGCAGCGCGCGCGCGTGGTAGCGCGCCAGCCAGCCATCGACCCGCGCCAGCGGCCAGCTCACCGTGGTGTCCTTGAACAGGCTGACCGGATCGTAGGCGACCGGGCCGAGCACGCAGTCCTGGAAGTCCAGCACCGCCGGGCCGTCGGCCACCGGCATCAGGTTGCGCGGCATGAAGTCGCGGTGCACCAGCACCTTCGGCTGTTCCAGCGCGTTGTCCATCAGCCGGCGCTGCACCAGTTCGAGCGCGTCCAGGTCGGCGCAGTCCAACTCCAGGCCCAGGTGCCGGCGCAGGAACCATTCTTCGAACAAGCCGGCATCGCGCTGCAGCAGGGCCTCGCCGAACACGCCCAGGTCCGGCGGCGGCGCGATCGCCTGCAACCGCAGCAATTGCCCGAGCGCGGCATCGAAGTGGGCGTCGGCCGAGGCAGCGTCCAGCGTCTGCGCCAGGGTCGGCCCGCCAAGATCTTCCAGCAGCAGGAAACCGGCCTCCGCGTCCTGCGCCAGGATCGCCGGCACGCGCACGCCGCCTTGCTGCAGCAAGGCGTGCATGCGCAACCACGGACGCACGTCCTCCAGGTCCGGCGGTGAATCCATCAGCACGCGGCTGGCGCCTGCACCGTGGCTGCGCCAGTAACTGCGCCAGCCGGCGTCGACCGAGGCGCGCTGCAGCGTCGCCTGCGCGTCGTCCAGGGCCGCGCGGGCCCAGGCCAGGCGTTGCGCGGCGCGCGCCGCAAGGACATCGGGAACGGAAGGGCTGGCGCTCATCGGCAGGTTGCGGCGGAAACGAGCCGCACAGCGTAAACGGGCGCTGCCGCCATGGCGAGCGCCGCTACCGGCTCAGCGTTTGCCGGAGAACAGCCGCAGCAGCGCGAGCAGGGCGATGGCGCCAAGCAGCGCGCCGAGGAAGCCGGCCGGCTCGCCGCGGCTGTACCAGCCCATGTAGTGGCCGAACCAGCCGGCCAGCAACGCACCGGCGATGCCCAGCAGCACGGTGAACAGGCAGCCCGAGCGCCCGCTGCTGGGGCCGAGGAAACGCGCCAGCAGGCCAACCACGAAGCCCACCAGGATGATGTAGAGCCAGCTGTCGCTGCCGAACAGAGTGTGCATTGGGAGCGTTCCGGACGCGGAAGGGAATCAGCGTCGGATCGTGCCAGATCGACGGTGATGGCGTCGATGCTTGCGTGCGCGGCGTAGGCGGTACAACCCGCACGTCATCGGAAAGGCGCCGCGTCGGAGCCGACGCCTCTCCCACCGCAAACCGGAGGGGAACCAGTCAGGAGCCAGGCTTCGCCAATCCCCAATCCCGACTCCCTAATCCCAGCCCCATCAGCAGCAACCGTGCCCGCCGTGCTGCTCGCCGCCGGCCACCGCGGCGCTGCCGGTGGTCTCGCCGCGCACGCTGGCGGCATGGTGCTCGGCGATCACCTTCGACACGCAGGCGGTGACCCGCTTGCCCATCGGGATGTGCAGGAACTCGTTCGGTCCGTGCGCGTTGGAATGCGGGCCGAGCACGCCGGTGATCATGAACTGCGCGCCGGGGAACTTTTCGCCGAGCATGCCCATGAACGGGATCGAGCCGCCTTCGCCCATGTACATCGCCGGCTTGCCGAACGCCGCCTGCGAGGCGGCCTCGATCGCGTCGCTCAGCCACGGCGACTGCGCCGGCGCGTTCCAGCCCGAGGACGACTTCTCCAGCGCCAGCGACACCTCGGCGCCGTACGGCGGATCGCGCAGCAGCACCTCCTTCAGCAGCTCGCCGGCGCGCTTGCCGTCCAGCGTCGGCGGCAGGCGCAGCGACAGCTTCACCGCGGTCTGCGGGCGCAGCACGTTGCCGGCCGAGGCCAGCGGCGGCAGGCCGTCGGCGCCGGTCACCGACAAGGCCGGGCGCCAGGTGCGGTTGAGCACCAGTTCGGTCAGGTCCTCGTTCATCGGGGTCATCCCCGGCAGGAACGGGAACTTGCTGTAGACCTCGTCGCCGAGCACCTCGGCGACCTTGCGCGCCTGCGCCAGGCGTTCCTGCGGAATCTCCGCATACAGGCCGTCGATCCTGATCTTGCCGGTGGCCTCGTCCTCCAGCCGCGACAGCAGGTCGCGCAGCACGCGGAAGCTGGACGGCACCACGCCGGACGCATCGCCAGAATGCACGCCTTCGCTAAGCACCTTGACGCTGAAATTGCCGCCGGCCAGGCCGCGCAGCGAGGTCGTGCACCACAATTGCTCGTAGTTGCCGCAGCCCGAATCCAGGCATACCACCAGCGACGGCTTGCCGATGCGCTCGGCCAGGTGGTCGACGTAGGCGGGCAGGTCGTAGCTGCCCGATTCCTCGCAGGCCTCGATCAGCACCACGCAGCGCGCGTGCGGGATGCCCTGGTCCTGCAACGCCAGGATCGCCGCCAGCGAACCGAACAGCGCATAGCCGTCGTCGGCGCCGCCGCGGCCGTACAGGCGGTCGCCCTTGAGCACCGGCGTCCACGGACCCAGGTCGGCGTCCCAGCCGGTCATCTCCGGCTGCTTGTCCAGGTGCCCGTACAGCAGCACCGTGTCCGCGCCGGTTTCCGCGCCGGTGGCCGGCACTTCCAGATAGATCAGCGGCGTGCGCCCTTCCAGCTGCACCACCTCGACCACCAGGCCCGGGATCGGCTGCGCGCGCGCCCAGCGCTCCATCAGCCTCACCGCATCGTCCATGTAGCCATGGGCGACCCAATCGGCGTCGAACATCGGCGATTTGTTGGGAATGCGGATGTAATCGACCAGTTGCGGAACGATGTCGTCGTCCCACTTCTCGCTCAGGAAACGGTCGATCTTGGCACTGTCCATGGAGCACTCCGGCTTTGTTGCAAAAGAAAGTACGCGCATTCTACGCCCCGGCCGCCGTGTAGGGTTTTTCCTACACGTTGACGCGCCGTTTACCTGCTGTTTGGAAAGGGCCTTGGCGATAGGCTGTACCCATGTGGCGAGGGATGCTTTCGACACCGGCAGGAGAGGCCGGTGAAGTCCCCATCCAAGTCACAAGGAGTGTTGCCATGCAGTCTTTTATCGTGGTCCTGAAGTCTCTGGCCCTGGCGTTGCTGCTGACCGGTTCCGCGCTCGCCGCGGACAAGGTCAACATCAACTCCGCTAGCGCAGCGGAAATCGACCGGGTGTTGCTGAACGTGGGTGCCTCCAAGGCACAGGCGATCGTCGACTACAGACAGGCACACGGCCCCTTCAAAAGCGTCGAGGACCTGACGCAGGTGAAGGGAATCGGACTCAAGACGGTCGAGCGGAACCACGACCGGATCGAAGTGGGAGCCACGAAGGCGACCACGCCGACGGCAGCCAGGACGGCAGCCGCTAAGCCGGTGGAAAGGCGTTAAACGGATTTAAGGATTAAACGGATTTAAAGGCATTCAAGGGATTTGAAAGGACAGAGGATACGGCTGGCGCAGGACGCGCGGTCGCGACCTCGCTGAGCAGGACGCTCAGCGGGGGAGGCAGGAAGCCGACAGGGACGTACATCGTCGCCCGGTGTTGCACAGTGACGTGCAGCCGGGCGACGTTTTTTATGGGCGAAGGTTTTGTCGGGTGCGTCGCGCCGCTTTGCTCGTCCGCGCCCGGATTCCTGCTGCCGGGGTTGTCCCTGCTGCCGACGGCCGCCATGGCGGTGCGCCGATGCGCTTGTGCGCCGGCGCGGACCGTCAGCGTCTCCGATATCGTCAAGGAGCGATGACCCGTCGCGACGCGCGAAGGTCGCTGGCTGGCGTCCGCCGGCGCCGTGCGTGCTGGCTCACGGTCTGGATCGGCGCGAGGTAGCCTCGGACGCCTGCCGGTCGCGCTGCATCCGGCAGTGCCGCCGGATCGTGCAGAATGCGCCGATGGACTGGTCGCACATGCCTGCGCGGGTGATCCCCGCCAACGAGTATCGCCGCGAGCGCTGGCGCAACGGACTGGGTTGGACGCGGGAGATCCTGCGCCTGCCGCAAGCGGACAGCGAGGACTGGCTGTTGCGGCTGTCGATCGCCGAGATCGAGCAGGACGCGGCCTTTTCCAGTTTCCCCGGCATCGATCGGGAACTGGTGCTGCTGCGCGGCGCCGGCCTGCGCCTGCGCTTCGACGACGGCGCCGTGCATCTGCTCGAACCGCCGTATGCGCGGCTGCGCTTCGCCGGCGAGCGGCCGCTGCGCGGCGAATTGCTCGACGGCCCCACCCACGACTTCAACCTGATGTGGCGCCGCGATCGCCTGCGCACGCAACTGCTGCATCGGCCGCTGGTCGGGCCGATGCTGTTCTTCGCCGAACCCGGAATCCGTTGGGTCGTTCATCTTCTGGCAGGGCAGGCGCAGTTCGATGCGGACTGCGGATTGCCCGCGCTGGCCGCCGGCGACAGCGCCTGGTTGGCCGCAAATACCAGGCAGCGCTTCGCTTTGAGCGGTGGCGGCGAGCTGTTGGCGATCCGCATCGAACCGCTGTCGACCCCCGCCGACTGAGCGTCCGGCGCCACGCGCGTGGCTCTTGCGGGGTCGCCGCCGACCGCGTCCAATGCGCGAACGCGGCTATCCCGGAGCCGTGGACCGGAACGAACAGGTGGCCTCGGATAACAGCAGGTGGTTGGCGAAAGTACTGGTAGTGGACGACGACGCGGCCTTGCGCGACCGGATTCGCGATTATCTGGCCCGTTTCAATTTGCAGACCCACGACGCCGAAAGCGGCGTGCAGCTGTATGCGCAGCTGGCGGCCGATCGCTATGACGCGGTGCTGCTCAACGCCGGCCTCGGCGGCGGCGAAGGGCTGAACCTGTGTCGGCAGCTGCGCGACCGCGGCGGCATCGCGATCGTGATGATGGCCGACCAGGCCGAGCCGGTGGATCGGGTGATCGGCCTGGATCTGGGCGCGGACGACTATCTGAGCCGGCCGCTGGACCTGCGCGAACTGGTGGCGCGGCTCAACGCGGTGTTGCGGCGCACCCGTGCGGCGGCGGCGCCAGCGCCGGCGCAGGACGGCGCGTGGCAGGTCGACGCCTATCGGCACCAGGCGGTGGCGCCGGACGGGCGCGCGATCCCGCTGTCGCCCAGCGAATTGCGCTTGATGGCGGTGTTCCTCGAGCAGCCCGGCAACGTGCTCAGCCGCGAGGACCTGCGGGCGGCGATCGGCGACAGCGACGGCAGCGTTCCCCAAGGCGGCCGCGGCATCGATCTGCAGGTCTCGCGGCTGCGGCAGAAGCTGGGCGACGACCCGCTGGTGCCGCAATGGATCCGCACCGTGCGCGGCAAGGGCTATCTGTTCGAACCGCATCGGCTGGGGGCGCCCGCCGTACGCTGAGCGTTGTCGCGTTGTCGCGTTGTCGCGTGGCCGGCGCGATTGCGCGGTTGCGCGGATGGCGGCGCATCCGGTTCTGCGAGGAAGTCCTGCGTGGTGCCTCCGATCGCTGCCGCCAGCGCCCGCAGTGGGTGGCCTGCGCGGTCGGGCCGTCACCCTGAGATCCCCGGACATCTGCGTGATACGCGCCGACGACGTGCAATGACCTCGACCTGCGACGGATTGCCTGCCGCGGCAATGTGATGTCTGTCGCGTGTTTCAGTATCGATACAAAGCCGATATCGTGCTGACAAACCCTGCCTCGACACTGCCTGCGTCGGGTTGCCGCATCGGCGCAGCTATGACCGCAGCGATGGCTGCATTCCACGACTGCACTTCATGACCACAGGGGGTCAGCATGATCAGCAGCATCAGCAGTGGCAGTTCGGCCTATGCCGTCAGCCGCACCAGCACGGCCAGCAGCGCATTGGCGCAGACCACGCAGGCCGAAAAGCAGAATCCGCTCCAGCAATTGTTCAAGAGCATCGACAGCGACGGAGACGGCAGCCTCAGCAGTTCCGAGCTGAGCACGGCGTTGAAGTCAAGCAGCGACAGCGACAGCAGTTCCAGCATCGATATCGACGGTTTGCTGAGCATGCTCGACCAGGATGGCGGCGGCACCGTCAGCGAAAGCGAGTTCGCCCAGGCCTTGCAGCCGCCGCCGCCGCCGCGCGGCGATGGCGGCGACAAGGTGGATGCCGAATCGCTGCTCAACAGCCTGGATACCGATGGCGACGGCACCATCAGCAGCGAGGAATTGAGCGCGGCCAGCCAGGGCAACGACAGCAGCAGCGACCTGTTCGCCACGCTCGACAGCGACCAGGACGGGGCCATCAGCCTGCAGGAACTGAAGGACGGCACGCGTCCGATGGGACCGCCGCCGCCGCGAGGTTCCGAGGGCGGCGATGTCAGCAGCGCCGGTGCCAGCAGTACGGATTCCAGCTCGGATTCCAGCACCAGCAGCACCAGCAGCGCGCAGGATGCCTACGCATTGCTGCTGCAACTGGCATCCAACCAGTACCGCAGCTACGGCAGCAACGCCAGCGTGACGACTTCGTTCTCCGTCGCCGCCTGACCACGACGGTCCGCCTTCGTGGCGGACCGTCCGCCCCGTCCTGCGCCGCCCGGCGCCTGACGCGCTCGTCGTCTCGTCAGCCGCCGCGCAGCGCAAGGATCATCCGTGCTGGTTCTCACGCCGTCGGTGCTTGCATGGCTCATATTCGCGTGTCTCAGGCAGGCCCGCGGACGGCGGTAAGCGCTCAAACCTAGGCATTGATGCCGCTTTGCTCGCATGATGGTGCTCCATGTGCAGCGGCGCGCAGGGCGTGATGCTTACTGCGCGCTTCGCGTTTCCCGCTGCCTGTCACGTTACCTGCGCCTTGGCCGGTGCACGACGCTGCTGCCGCGTCCGGCAACATGCATCATGCGTCGGCAACTCAGCCGACGATGGGCGCTCGATCGATGCGCGCCACTCCGACGGCCAGACGCGGCCTCATGGCCCGCACGCGCATCGGTTGCTGTGGAGCGTTGCTACAGCTGCTGCTCGAATTGGCCGGGATCAGCGTAGACATGGCAATGGGCGCGGGCAGTTGCGCAAGTCGCTGCCGCGCATGTCTGCGCCGGGATCGCAGCGCTCCGAGGCCTGCGTAAGCGCTGGCTTCAGTACACGTCGCGCCGGTAGCGGCCTTCCAGCAGCAGGGTTTCCTTGCCCAGCCGCCCCAGCACGTCCTCCAGCACCGCATCCACGCCGGGCGCCATGCCGCGCAGGCTGCCGCAGACGTAGATCGCCGCGCCTTGCGCGACCCAGTCGCGCAGTTCCGGCGCGGCCGCGCGCAGGGCGTCCTGCACGTAGCGGTGCGCGCCGGCATCGCGCGAGAACACCGCATCCAGCCGTTGCAGCGCGCCGTGCGCCAGCCACGTGCGCAGTTCCTCGCCGTAGTGGTCGTCGTGCGCGGCATGGCGTTCGCCGTACAGCAGCCAGGTGCGGGTCGCGCCGGCGTCGATACGCGCGCGCAGGTGCGCGCGCAGGCCGGCGATGCCGGTGCCGTTGCCGATCAGGATCAGCGGCCGCGCCGGATCGGCCGGCGCATGGAAGTTCGGATTCGGGCGCAGCCGCAACGCGATCTCGGCGCCGATCGGCGCGGTGTCGCACAGCCAGCCGCTGCCCAGGCCGGGGGTGCCGTCCGCGTGCAGCGCGCGGCGCAGCAACAGGCGCAGCGCGCCGTCGCTGGGCATCGAGGCGATCGAGTATTCGCGATGCGGCAGCGGCTGCAGGCGCGCGGCCACGGCGGCGGGCGCGGAGCCGATGACCTGCTCTGGCTGCGGCAGGTGGCTGCGCGCCAGCAACGTGGCCAGCGTCGTCGGCGCCTGGCCGGGGCGCTGCAGCGTCGCCGCGCCGTCCAGGCCGCTGGCCTGCAGCCAGGCCTGCACCGCGGCGTCGCCATGGCACGGCCCGATCTCGGCCAGGTCGCCGGCCTGCCACGCCGGCAGCGCGCCGTCGATAGGCAGCAGCGCCAGTTCGAAGACCGCGCCACCCACGCTGCCAGGATTGCACAGGCGTCGCTGCTGCAACTGCCAGCGCTGGTAAACCGGCGGACTCCAATCCGGTTGTTCGCTGCCACCGGCGAGCTGGCCGAGCAACTGCTGCCAGTGGCGCAATGCGGCGTCGTCGGCGTTGTCCACGTCGATGCGGTCGAACAGCGGGTGCGCGCCGTGCTGGCGCAGCCAGGCGTCGAGTTGGCGGCCGAACGCGCAGAAATGGTCGTAGCGGCGATCGCCCAGCGCCAGCAGCGCGTAGCGCAGCTGCGGCAAGGCCGGCGACTGTGCCATCGTCTTGCGCAGGAACGGCAGCGCGTGGTCGGGCGGATCGCCTTCGCCGCTGGTGCTGACCACGAACAGCGCCTGCGTCGCGCCGGCCAGCTCGGCCGTGGTGACGTCCTGCAAGGGCAGCACGCGCACCGGCTGGCCCGCCGCGCGCAATGCCGCGGCGCTGCGCAACGCGAGTTGCTGGGCGAAGCCGGTCTGGCTGGCCCAGGCCAGCAGCAGCGGCGCGTCGCCCTGTTTGCCGGTGCGTTGCGCGCCGCGGCGGCCGCGCCACCACAGCCATGCGCAGGCCGCTACGTACGCCGCGGTGACCAGCGCCGCGTAGGCGATGCGCTGCTGCGAGGGCGCGCCGCTCCACCATGGCTGCGGATGCAGGCGCAGCAGCGCATAGCCGATCGCGCCCAGCAGCGCGAACGTCGCCACGTGCCCGACGGCATTCCAGTTGCGTTGCGAGCGCGGCCGGGTCATGCGTCGAGCAGCGCGGCGAAGGCGCTGCTGAGCCGCTCCTGCACCCGTTCGCCATCGCGCAGCAGGAAGCGCGCCGCCAGCCGTTCGCGCTCGGCGCAGGCCAGGCCGGCGTCGGCGCCGAGCACGCTCAGCGCGGTGGCCCAGGCATCGGCCTGCATCGCATCGGCGGCGACCACGCTGACCGCCGCCAGCGAGTCCGCGATCGGCCTGCCGCTGCGCGGATCCAGGGTATGGCTGTAGCGCTGGCCGTCTTGTTCGAAGCGGTGCCAGCGATCGCCCGAGGTGGCGACCGCGCGGCCGTCCAGCGCCAGCACCCGCGCTGGCGTCGCCGCCCGCGCGTCCTCGTCCGGCGCCGATTCCACCAGCACCCGCCATGGTTGCCCGTCGGGCTTGCGGCCGTAGCCGTAGAGTTCGCCGCCGACCTCGACCAGCGCGCTGGCCACGCCCTGCGCCTGCAAGGCGCGCACCGCCAGATCCACGCCGTAGCCCTTGGCGATCGCCGAGAAATCCAGGCGCAGGCCGCCGGGCTGGCGCAACGTGGCGCCGTTCTCGTCCAGCACCAGTTGCCGCCAATCGCCAGCGGCGCGCGCCCGGCGCAACGCCTCGGCATCGGGCACGCGCTGGCTGCCGGCGTCGGCACCGAAGCCCCACAAGCCCAGCACCGCACCGATGGTGGGGTCGAACGCGCCGTCGCTGCGCCGCGCGATGTCCAGCGCGCAACGCAGCACCTCGGCGAACGCGGCGGGCAGCGCGTGTACGCTGCCGGCGGCGGCGCGGTTGTAGCGGCCGATGTCCGAGTCCGCTTCCCAGGTGCTCATCTGCGCGACCACCTGGTCGAGCTGCGCCTGGATCGCCGCGTGCAGTGGATGCAGGTCGCGGCCGCGGCGCAGCACCAGCTTCGCGCTCCAGGTCGTGCCCATGCTGCGACCGCCGAGCGTGGCGATCTCGGCATCGGCCTGGAGCGCGAGCGGCGTGTTCATGCCGCGACGTGCCGCCATGCGCAGGACGGGCGCGCTGCCGCTGTCACTGCGGCAGCACTTCCAGCGTCGCCACGTAGCTGAGCCGGCGCTGCTTGGCCTGCGGCAGCGAGGTCTTGGTGTCCTCGCTGGTGGTTTCCAGCCAATACATGCCCGCTTCCGGCCAGGTCACGCTGAAGCTGCCCTGCGCGTCGGTGGTGAACTTCAGTTCGTCCTGCGCGTTGCGATAGCGGGTGCCGCCGCGCACGATCTCCACCTCCAGCCCGGGCGCGGGCTTGCCGTCGATGTGCAGCTTGAAGGTGGCCTTCTCGCCGGCGAACAGGTCGTTGGGATGGGTCACCGGCACCAGTTCCAGGCCGCGGCCGCTGGGTTTGAGCGCGGTCTGGTTGGGCGCGCCGTTGGTGACGAAGGTTTCCACCCGGCCCAGCGACTGCGACACCTGCAGGTCCTTGGCGTCCTTCGGCACTTCGCTGGCGAAGCTGGCGGCGTTGCCGCGCCAGCGCTTGCGCTGGCCGTTCTCGTTCCAGTTCGCGAACAGGCCGTCGTTGACCAGGGCCAGGCGGTAGGTGCCGGTCTGCGCCAGTTCCACATCGAACACGCTGCGGTACTTGCCGGTGGCCGGGTTCTGCGGCTGCACGGCGCTGCCGTCGGGTGCGGTGATGACCAGCGTGTCCAGGCGCAGCGGTACGTGGTTGAAGTAGAACAGGTCGTTGGATACCGCCGCATCGACGGTGATCCACGGCCGCTCGCCGGCGAGCACGGTCTGCGAGGGTTGCAGCCAGGCCTTGTGGGCGAGGGCGGAGAACGGCAGCACTGCGGCGATGGCCACTGCCAGCACGAAAGAACGCTTCATGGACTTGCTCCTTGCGACGAACGAGGGAATCACGGCTTGGCGCTCAGGCGCACCGCGCCCAGTTCGCTGCTGCCTTGTGCGCTGCCGGTGGCGCCGGCCTTGGCCGGCCACGCGAACGGGATCTTCAGCAGTTCGCGGCCGCCGACTTCGCGCACGGCTTCGACCACCAGCGTGTACTCGCCCGGCGCCAGGCCCTTGAGCTGCTGCGCGTCGGTGAACGCCAGCGCGTGTTTGCCGGCCGGGCGGGTCGGGCCGCTGACGCCGTCCACCGGCATCTGCAAGGTGCGCCCGCTGCGCCGCCACCACTGGCGCAGATCCGGCAGCCACTTGGTGCCGTGGCCTTCGGCGGTGTCCTTGGACTGGTACCAGACCGCCAGGTTGCGCGCGACCTGCTGGTCGGTGCCTTCCACCCAGATCGCGACATAGGGGCGGTGGTATTCGGCGACGCTGAGCTTGGGAATCTCCACGTCCAGTTCCAGCGTGGCCGCATATGCGGGCAGCGTCGTCAGCAGGCCGCTCAGGGCGATGGTCAGGGTGACGCGCATGCGAGGCTCCATAGGGGTGAGAGGAACGATTCGGAAAGGCCGGCGAAGCAACTCAGTGGATCAGCAGCAGTGCGATCAGCAGCGGAATCAGCAGGCCCAGCCCGACCAGCGGCCAGGTCATGCGCCGTTGCCGCGCATGCAGCTGCAGCAGGAACAGGCCGGTGATGCAGAACACCAGGCAGGCCACCGCGAACAGATCGATGAACCAACCCCACGCGGGGCCGGCATTGCGGCCCTTGTGCAGGTCGTTGAAGTAGGAGATCCAGCCGCGGTCGGTGCGTTCGTATTCGACCGCGCCGCTGCCGCGATCGATGCTCAGCCAGGCATCGTGGCCTGGGCCGGGCAGCGCCAGGTACACCTCGTCGGCCGACCACTCGGCTGGTTGCCGGCCCAGGCTCAGCGCCAGTTCGCGTTCCAGCCAGGCCGACACCGACCGCGGCAGCGGCGCGTCGCCATCGGCGTGGCCGGCCAGCCGCTGCAGCAACGCGGGTGGCAGCTGCGCGGTGCGATTGAGCACCTGCGGCTTGGCCTCGATGCGCGCGGCATGGTTGAGGGTCAGCCCGGTGGCGGCGAACACCAGCATGCCGATCAGGCATAGCGCCGAGCTGATCCAGTGCCACTGGTGCAGCGTGCGCAGCCAGAAACCGCGGCGCTGCTGCGCCGTGGCCAGATCGGGGGAGGAGGAGTCGGACAACGCGGCGGTCGTATCGGAGTAGGGCGGAGTGCATTCTACATAAATGAGAATTAGTCGCAATTGAAGTGGCGCTGCCGCGCGCGCGGCCCGGCGATAGCTGGGCTAGGTCTTCAACGCGGCGCCGCCGCCGGTGTCGACCGCACGGCTCAGGTCTCGGACCAGTCGCGCAACAGGTTGTGGTAGACGTTGCTCAGCCGCAGCAGCGCCGTGGCGTCGGCCTTGGTGGCGGTCAGCGCCTGGATCGAGGTGTCCAGTTCGAACAGCAGCTGCCGCCGGCTGGCGTCGCGCACCAGGCTCTGCACCCAGAAGAACGAGGCCACGCGCGCGCCGCGGGTGACCGGCAGTACCCGATGCAGGCTGCTGGACGGATACAGGATCAGGTCGCCGGCCGGCAGCTTCACCTCGTGCTCGCCGTAGGTGTCGCTGATGACCAGCTCGCCGCCGTCGTACTCCTCCGGCTCGCACAGGAACAGGGTGCAGGACAGATCGGTGCGCAGCGTCAGCGCCGGCTGCGTGGCGTTGGCGGCCAGGGTCATCACCGCGCCATCGACATGGAAGCCGTACTCGCCGCCGCCCTCGTAGCGATTGAAGCGCGGCGGGATCGTGCGCAGCGGCAACGCCGCGGCGAAATACAGCGGGCTGCGCGCCAGCGCGTTGAGCACCGCCTGGCCCAGTTCGTGCTTCAGCGGCGAGGCGTCGGGCAGTTGCAGGTTGCGTTTGACCTGCGCGCCCTGGGCGCCGACCGTCTCGCGGCCGTCGGTCCAGTCGGCGCCGTCGAGCGCCTGGCGGAAGCGCGCGACTTCGTCGGCGCTGAGGATATTGGGGATGTGCAGCAGCATGGGGCGCTCCGGCAGCGGCCGCCTTCGGCTGAAGACGGCCGCTGCGCGTGGATGGACGACGCTGCGGTCAGAACTTGATTTCGGCGCTCAGCATCGCCGAGCGCGGCGCGCCGGGCGTGTAGCGGAAGCCGCTCTTGTTGATGGCCGCGACGTAGTCCTTGTCGAACACGTTGTACACGTTCAGACGCAGGTTGAAGTGGTCGTTGATCGGGTAGGTCACGACCGCGTCCCATACCGTATACGACTTCACCAATGCCGGCGTGCCGACCGCGCCGTCGGTGCCGCGCTTCATCTCGCCGGAGTAGCGGGCGCCGCCGCCGACGGTCAGGCCGAACGGCAGGGTGTAGGTGGTCCACGCGGTGAACGCGCTGTCCGGGGTGTAGGCCAGATCCAGGCTGCCGTCCTGCGACACCTTGCTGCCTTCCAGCACCTGCGCATCGAGCTTGGTGTAGCCGGTGGAGATCGACCAGTTGTCGCTGAGCTTGCCGACCGCCGACAGTTCCACGCCCTGTACCCGCTTCTTGCCGGTCTGGTAGTACAGCCCGTCGCTGCCCTGCGCGATCTCGTTGCTGACGTCGGTGCGGAACAGCGCCATGGTCACGAACAGGTTGTCGTCCAGGAAATTCCACTTGGTGCCGACTTCGGCGGTCTTGGCCTTCTGCGGATCGAAGTTCGGGTTGTTGGCGTTGTTGGCCGACGCGCTCAGTTCCAGCGAACTGCCGCCGGGAGGCTGCTGCGAGATCGCGTAGTTGGCGTACAGGCTGATGGTGTCGGCCGCCTTGTAGACCGCGCCGAGCTTCCAGCTGAACAGCGTATCGGAGATGTCCGCGTCCACGCCGACCGCGGTGGTGCAGGGCACGGCGGTGGAGGTGGCGGTGGTGCAGGTCAGGCTGTTGAAGTCGGTCTTGTAGTGGTCGGCGCGCACGCCGGCGGTGACCAGGAAATCGTCGCCGAACTTCAGCGTGTCGAAGGCGTAGGCCGAGAACGTGGTGGTGGTGCCCTTGCTGTGCGCGCCGTTGCGCGCGGTGAACAGCGGCGTGGTGTTCCAGTCCGGGTCGTAGACGTTGGCCGGGTTGGCGGCCAGCCAGGCGGCGCGGTTGACGATGTTGTGGCCCCAGCTCTGCAGCTCCTCGCGCGCGGCTTCCACGCCGGTGCTGAGGTTGTGCTGCACCGCGCCGGTGGCGAAGTCCACGCGCAGGTTCAACTGGTCGGTGAGGATGGTGTACTGCTGGTCCTTGAACGTGGGCAGGCTGCGCGCCACCGTCCAGGTCGAGGTGTCGGCGGGATTCGGCGTGCGCAGGTTGGCGGTGTTGGGCATGAACGCGAACAGCAGGTAGTCCTGTTCGTTGCGGCCCCAGCGCGCGGTGTTGGTCAGCTTGACCGTGTCGGAGAAGTCGTGCTCGAAGCGGAACGTCGCCATCTTCGCGGTCACGTCGTCGTGGTCGTAGCGGGTGCCGTAGAAATTCTCGCTGTCCACGCGCGGCGCGTTGGTCAGCCACGGACGCGCGGGATCGGGCGAGCTGTAGCCGGGCAGGCCGAAGGTCGGCACGCCGCCGTCGGGCACGTTGTCCTGCTTCACGTACAGCAGGTCGAGGTAGTAGCGGGTGTCGCTGCCGAGGCCGAACACCAGCGACGAGGCCGCGCCCCAGCGCTTGTTGTTGACGTGGTCGCGGCCGATCGCATCGCTGTCCTGGCCCATCACGTTGACCCGCAGCGCGCTGCTGGCGCCCAGCGTCTGGTTCCAGTCCGCGGTGACGCGGCGCTGGTTGTCGCTGCCGCCGGACAGCGTGCCGCTGACCGCATCGGTGAGGTTCGCCTGCTTGGTCACCAGGTTGATCGCGCCGGTCGGCGCGCTGCGGCCGTTGTCGGTGCCGGCCGGGCCCTTCTCGACCTCGATCTGCTCGATGTTGAACACATCGCGCGAGATCGAGCCCAGGTCGCGCACGCCGTCGACGAAGATGCTGCTGGAGCTGTCGAAGCCGCGCATGTAGATCGCGTCGCCGGTGGTGGTGTTGCCGTTCTCGCCGACATAGAAGGTGCCCACGCCCGGGCTGTTGCGCAGCGCTTCGGTCAGCGTGGTGGCGCCCTGTTCGTTGAACAGGTCCTTGCTGATCACGTTGATCGTCTGCGGGGTGTCGATCAGCGGCTGGGTGAACTTGGGCGAGTCCGGCGTTTCCACCAGGTAGCGCTTGGCGCGCTGCGCTTCCACGTCGACCTTGCCGAGGGTGGTCGGCTGGTCGGCGGCCGCGGCATCGGCGGCGTCGGTGGCGAGCGCCGGAGAGGACAGCAGGCTCAGGCCGCCGAGCAGCGCGGCGGCGGTGAGGGTCTGTGCGCAGACCTGGCGGGAAACGGCGTGCTTGCGGCTCTTGATCGGGGAGGTCATGGACGGGTCGGCTATGCAGGATGGAAAAGGCGGTCCGCAGCGCACCGCGCCGTGCCGGAGGGCAGGCTGCAGGCGATGGTCGGAGGGGTGGCCAGAATGACTGGCTGCCGCTGGCCGCTTAACGCGGTCATCACGTCTATTTCCGCGCAAATGCGAATTATTTGCAATATCTTTCGTTGCATTGCGTTACATGGCGGGCCGCGACGCCATTCTTCGAGATTGCCGTGCTGGTATCTCGTTCTGTAGTAGATATTTGAAAAATAAAGCTTTTTGGGGCGAGCCTGGCGGCGCGCTCAGCCGCGGTCGTCGCGGGTCCAGAGTCCGCCGTGTTCGGACTTCACCGGGAACTTGGGCACCGGACTGTAGGCCGGTGCGCACAACGGGCGGCCGTCGCGGATGTCGAAACGCGCGCCGTGCAGCAGGCATTCGATGCTGCCCGCGGCGGCATCGACGGTGCCGGGAGACAGTTCGTAGTCCTCGTGGCTGCAGCGGTCCTCCAGCGCGTAGAACACGCCGTCGAGGTTGAACACCACGATCGGGGTGGCGGTGACTTCGTCCCACACCGTCGCGGTCTCGCCCGGCAGCAGCGCGCCATCGGCGCAGACGAAGGTCCAGGTCTCGCTCATGCGGCGCCGCCTAGCGGCTTTTCCAGCAGTTCGAAGCGCAGGTCGTCGCGCTTGGGCGCGCCGAAGCGTTCGTCGCCGTAGGGGAAGGGTTTCTTGATCCCGGTGCGGCGGTAGCCGCGGCGCTCGTAGAACGCGATCAGCTCCTCGCGTACGTCGATCACCGCCATCTGCATCACCGGCAGCCGCCATTCCTGCCAGGCGATGCGCTCGGCTTCGGCCAGCACGGTCTTGCCCAGGCCGCTGCCCTGCGCCTGCGGCTGCACCGAGAACATGCCGAAATAGCCGGCGCCGCCGTCGTCGGCGATGTGCGCGCAGGCGATCAGCTCGCCGTCGCGCTCGGCCAGCAGCACCAGGCTGCGCGGGCGCAGGATGTCGGCGCGCAGCACCTCGCGATCGATGCGGTTGCCGTCGAGCAGATCGGCCTCGGTGGTCCAGCCGACGCGGCTGCTGTCGCCGCGGTAGGCCGAGGTGACCAGGGCGGCGATGGCGTCGATGTCGGCGACGGTGGCGGTGCGGAAGGTGAGGGTGTGCATGGGCCGATTTTAAGCCTGGCGGCTGGGATTCGGAAGTGGGGATTGGAGATTCGCCAAGGCGGCGCTTCTACCAATCCCCAATCCCGAATGCCCAATCCCCGCTCGACTCATCCCAGCAGCTTGCGCACCTTCAGCAACGCCGCCACGAAGCGTTCGATCTCGGCGTGGGTGTTGTAGAACGCCAGCGAGGCGCGGCAGGTGGCGGCGACGCCGTAGAACTGCAGCAGCGGATGCGCGCAGTGCTGGCCGGAGCGCACCGCGACGCCTTCCAGGTCCAGCAGCGTGGCCAGGTCGTGGGCGTGCGCGCCCTCGACCAGGAACGACACCACCGCGGCCTTGCCCGGCGCGGTGCCGAAGATGCGCAGGCCGTCGATCTTCTGCAGTTCCTCGGTGAAATGCGCCAGCAATTCGGCTTCGCGCGCCTCCACGTGCTGCAGGCCCAGCGCGCCCAGGTAGTCCACCGCCGCGCCCAGGCCGACGAAGCCGGCGATGTTCGGGGTGCCGGCCTCGAACTTGTGCGGCGGGTCGTTGAACACGGTGCCGTCGAAACTGACTTCCTTGATCATTTCGCCGCCGCCGATGAACGGCGGCATCGCCTGCAGGTGCTCGCGCCGCGCCCACAGCGCGCCGGTGCCGGTCGGGCCGCACATCTTGTGGCCGGTGATGGCGTAGAAGTCGCAGCCGATCGCGGCCACGTCCAGGGCGCGGTGCGGCGCCGCCTGCGAGCCGTCGATGACGCTGACGATGCCGCGCTTGCGCGCCTCGCGGCAGATCTCGCGCACCGGATTGACCGTGCCCAGCACGTTGGAGACGTGGGTCAGCGCCAGCAGCTTCACGTCCGCGGTCATCGCCTTGCGCAGCGCGTCCAGGTCCAGCGCGCCGTCGGCGGTGATCTCGGCGACCTTGATGGTGGCGCCGGTGCGCTGCGCGACCAGTTGCCACGGCACGATGTTGGCGTGGTGCTCCATTCGCGACACCAGGATGCTGTCGCCGGGCTTGAGCCGCGGCAGCGCCCACGAATAGGCCACCAGGTTGATCGCGAAGGTGGTGCCGCTGCACAGCACCAGTTCGTCGGCGCGCACGTTGAGGAAGCGCGCCAGCTTGTTGCGCGCGCCCTCGTAGGCGTCGGTGGCCTCGGTGCCGAGCGCATGCACCGCGCGGCTGACGTTGGCGTTGTAGCGGCGGTAGAACTCGTCCAGCGCCGCGATCACCTGCAGCGGCTTCTGCCCGGTGTTGGCGTTGTCGAAATAGATCAGCGGCTTGCCGTGCACCTGCCGCATCAGCAGCGGGAAATCGGTGCGGACCTTGTCCCAGTCCGGCGCCTGCTCCGGCGCCGCGGTGTGCGGGGCCACGCTGCTCATGCCACGCCCGCGGCGGCCAGCGCCTGGTCCAGGCGCCCGACCAGGAACTCGCTCAGTTCCGCATCCAGCACGCGCAGTGGTTCGCGGCAGAACGCGGCGGTCAGCAACTGCTGCGCGCGCTCGCGCGGCAGCCCGCGCGAGCGCAGGTAGAACAGCGCATTGGCGTCGAGCTGGCCGACCGTGGCGCCGTGCGCGGCCTTGACCTCGTCGGCGTCGATCACCAGCACCGGCTGGGTGTCGATCTCGGCATCGGCGGACAGCAGCAGGTTCTTGTTCGACAGGTTGGCGTCGCTGCCGTCGGCGCCCTGGCGGATATGGATGCCGCCATGGAACACGACCCGGCTGCGCGCCGCGGCCACGCCGCGCCACAGCAGTTCGCAGGCGGTGTCGCGGGCGATGTGCTCGATGCCCAGGCGGGTATCGACCTGGCGGCGGCCGTTGCCCAGCAGCACGCCGTTGGCGACGAGCCGCGCGTTGTCGCCTTCCAGGCGCACGTTGAGTTCATGCCGCGACAGCGCGCTGCCCAGTTCCAGATCGACGCGCCGGTACTGCGCGTCGCGCGCCAGCACCGCATCGGTGCGCAGCAGCGCGGTGACGCCGGACGCGTCCGCCTGTACCCGCGCGTGGGTCAGCTGCGCGCCGGCGGCCAGGTGCACGTGGGCCAGGGTGTTGCTCAGGTGCGCGGCCTCGCCCAGGTGCAGGTGATGCTCGACCAGCGACAGCGCCGCGTCCTGGCGCAGTTCGACCAGGTGGCGGTGGTGCCAGGCATGGTCGCCGGCAGCGGCGGTGGACACGAACACCAGGTGCAGCGGCAGCGCGACCTGCACGCCGGCATCCACGCGCAACACGCTGCCTTCGTCGGCCAGCGCGGCGTTGAGCCGGGCGAACACTTCGTCGCTGCGCTCGAAGCGGCGGCCGAGGAAGCGCATCGCGTCGTCGCCGCTGCGCAGGATCGTGGACAGGCGCTGCAGTTCGACGCCGGCCGGCAGGCCGGCCAGGTCGGACAGCGCATCGCTGGCGCGGCCGTTGACGAACACCAGCCGCGGCGCGGGAATGCCGTCGACGATGGCCGCGTCCACGGCTGGCGCCGCGCTCGGCGCCGGGCTGAAGCTGCGCCGCTCCAGCGCGCGCAGCGAGGTGTATTTCCACGCCTCGCTGCGCGGGCCGGGCAGGCCGTCGCGCAGCGCCTGTTCCAGCGGCGTGCGGCGCGCGCCGTCGCCGTGGAAGGCGGCGGCCAGGGAGTCGAGCAGGGCGCTCATCAGACCGTCGCCTCCGGCGCCACACGGTCCTTCAACCATGCGTAGCCATGCGCTTCCAGTTCCAGCGCCAGTTCCGGACCGCCGCTCTGCACGATGCGGCCGTCGGCCAGCACATGCACCACGTCCGGCTTGATGTAGTCGAGCAGGCGCTGGTAGTGGGTGATGACCAGGAACGCGCGCTCGGGCGAGCGCAGCGCGTTGACGCCTTCGGCGACGGTCTTCAGCGCATCGATGTCCAGGCCGCTGTCGGTCTCGTCGAGGATCGCCAGCTTCGGCTCCAGCACCGCCAGCTGGAAGATCTCGTTGCGCTTCTTTTCGCCGCCGGAAAAGCCTTCGTTGACGCCGCGGTGCAGCAGCTCGTCCTTCAGGTGCAGCACGGCGAGCTTCTGCCGCACCAGCTTCAGGAACTGCATCGAATCCAGTTCGGCCTCGCCGCGCGCCTTGCGCTGCGCGTTCAGCGCGGCGCGCAGGAAGTAGGTGTTGTTGACGCCGGGGATTTCCACCGGGTACTGGAACGCCAGGAACACGCCGGCGGCGGCGCGCTCTTCCGGTTCCAGCTCGAGCAGGTCGCGGTCGTCGAAGCGCACGCTGCCGGCGGTGACCTCGTAGCCGTCGCGGCCGGCGAGGATATTGCCCAGCGTGGATTTGCCGGCGCCGTTCGGCCCCATGATGGCGTGCACCTGGCCGGGCTGCACCTGCAGCGACAGGCCCTTGAGGATGTCCTTGCCGGCGACGGAAGCGTGGAGGTTTTCGATGGTGAGCATGCAGAGGGTCCGTCAGAATTCTTGATGTAGCCCCTCTCCCGCCGGGAGAGGGGTTGGGGTGAGGGTGCGGGCGAAGCCTTATGGAATTCAGGTGCACTAGGCTTCGCCCGTACCCTCATCCGGCGCTTCGCGCCACCTTCTCCCAATGGGAGAAGGGCACAGCGTCAGCCGACGCTGCCTTCCAGCGACACTTCCAGCAGCTTCTTGGCTTCCACCGCGAATTCCATCGGCAGTTCGCGGAACACCTGCTTGCAGAAGCCGTCGACGATCATCGACACCGCGTTTTCCTGGTCGATGCCGCGGGCGCGGCAATAGAACAGCTGGTCGTCGCTGATCTTGGAGGTGGTGGCCTCGTGCTCGACCGTGGCGGTGGGGTGCCTGACCTCGATGTACGGGAAGGTGTGCGCGCCGCACTGCTTGCCGATCAGCAGCGAATCGCACTGGGTGTAGTTGCGCGCGCCCTCGGCGCCGCGTTCCACCTTGACCAGGCCGCGGTAGGTGTTCTGGCCGCGGCCGGCGCTGATGCCCTTGCTGACGATCTTGCTCTTGGTGCGCTTGCCGATGTGGATCATCTTGGTGCCGGTATCGGCCTGCTGGCGATGATGGGTCAGCGCCACCGAGTGGAACTCGCCGACCGAGTCGTCGCCGAGCAGCACGCAGGAGGGATACTTCCAGGTGATCGCCGAGCCGGTCTCGACCTGGGTCCAGGTGATCTTGCTGCGCGCGCCACGGCATTCGCCGCGCTTGGTCACGAAGTTGTAGATGCCGCCGACGCCGTTCTCGTCGCCTGGGTACCAGTTCTGCACGGTCGAATACTTGATCTCCGCGTCTTCCAGCGCGACCAGCTCGACCACCGCCGCATGCAGCTGGTTCTCGTCGCGCATCGGCGCGGTGCAGCCTTCCAGGTAGGACACGTAGGCCTTGTCCTCGCACACGATCAAGGTGCGCTCGAACTGGCCGGTGTGGCCGGCGTTGATCCGGAAATAGGTGCTCAGCTCCATCGGGCAGCGCACGCCCTTGGGAATGAACACGAAGCTGCCGTCGGAGAACACCGCCGAATTGAGCGCGGCGAAGTAGTTGTCGCCGACCGGCACCACGCTGCCCAGGTACTGCTTGACGATCTCCGGGTGTTCCTTGATCGCCTCGGACATCGAGCAGAAGATCACGCCCTTCTCGGCCAGTTCCTTGCGGAAGGTGGTGCCGACCGAGACCGAGTCGAACACCGCGTCCACCGCCACGCCGGCCAGCTTGGCGCGCTCGTGCAGCGGCACGCCGAGCTTGTCGTAGGTGTCCAGCAGTTCCTTGGGTACGTCGTCCAGCGAGGCGTACTTGGGACCCTTGGGCGCGGAGTAGTAGCTCAGCGCCTGGAAATCGATCGGCGCGATGTTGAGCTTGGCCCAGTGCGGCATCGGCATCTTCAGCCAGTGCCGGTAGGCGGCCAGGCGCCATTCGGTCATCCACTCCGGCTCGTCTTTCTTGACGGACAGGGCGCGCACGACGTCTTCGTTCAAGCCGGGCAGGAACGCGTCGGATTCGATGTCGGTAATGAAGCCGGCGTCGTAGCGACGTCCCAGCCGTTCCAGGATTTCAGCGTTTTCGGTGGCCATGGGGGCTGCCTACAGGTCAGGTGGTCGCGAAACGCACGGCGATCGGGCGCCGTCGGGTTTCGCCGGAAGAGGGAAGCGGGTGCAGCATCTGCGCCAGGGTCACGCCGCGCAGCGCATCGGCGACCACGTCGTTGATCAGCCGCCAGTTGGAACGCACACCGCATTTCTGCGCGATGCTGCACTGGCTTTCCTGGTGGCTGCATTCGGTGATCGCCAGCGGGCCTTCCATCGCCTCGACGATCTGGATCAGGGTGATGGTGTCGGCCGGGCGCGCCAGCCGGTAACCGCCGTGCACGCCGCGCAGGCCCTCGACCAGCCCGGCCTGGGCCAGCGGCTTGAGCAGCTTGCTGACGGTGGGCGGTTCCAGCCCGGACTGTTCGGCCAGCTCGGTCGCGCTCAGCACCTCGCCGGGACGCGCGGCGAGCACGGTCAGCACGACGGTGGCGTAATCGGTCAACTTGGTGACGCGGAGCATGGGACAACGGCCGGAATTCAATGCGGACCGAAATTGTACGCTTTTGCGGCGCCGGCGTCCAAGCCGCGCGTTCATGTTTTTCGCGATCGCTGCGATCGCTGCCGCCGATGGCCGCGGTGCCGCCGCCCGGCCGGCCCGAAAGGGCTTGGGATCGCCGCCGATGTGCGCCAGAATCAACGCTTTCCCGTTCCGGACCGCCGCATGCCCCGCAAGATCGCCGCCCGCAAGTCCCGTATCCATGGCAACGGCGTGTTCGCCGTGCTGCCGCTCAAGAAAGGCGAGCGGGTCATCGAGTACAAGGGCCGCCGCCGCACCCATGCCGAAGTGGACCGCGACGAGGCCGGCGATGTCGAGACCGGGCACACTTTCCTGTTCACCCTCAGCGACGACTACGTGATCGACGCCAACTACGAAGGCAACGACGCGCGCTGGATCAACCACAGCTGCGCGCCGAACTGCGAGGCGGTGATCATCGAGGCCGAGGGCGACGACCGGCGCCAGGACAAGGTGGTGATCGAGACGCTGCGCGCGATCAAGCCGGGCGAGGAACTGACCTACAACTACGGCATCACCCTGGGCGAACGGCATACGCCGCGGCTGAAGAAGATCTGGGAGTGCCGCTGCGGCTCCAAGAATTGCACCGGGACCATGCTGCAACCCAAGCGCTGAGCGCGCCTGCACGTGGTCTAGACGCGCGGCTCACGATGCTGCAACCGCGGTGCTCCTAGGGTGACGCTCCCCCTGTAAAGGAGTTTCCCATGAGCACAGCACCTTCCCTGTCCGGCAAGCGCGTCGCGGTCCTGGCGACCGACGGCTTCGAACAGTCCGAGTTGCAGGAGCCCAAGCGCCTGCTGGAGTCGTGGGGCGCGCAGGTCGATGTGATCGCGCCCGGCGATGCCTCCAGCATCCGCGGCTGGGACAAGAAGGACTGGGGCGACAACGTCCCGGTCGACAAGCGCCTGGCCCAGGCCGATGCCGGCGACTACGACGCGTTGGTGCTGCCGGGCGGGGTGATCAATCCGGACAACCTGCGCACCGAGGCCTCCGCGATTCGCCTCATCCAGTCGTTCGCCAGCGCCGGCAAGCCGGTCGCGGCGATCTGCCACGGCCCCTGGCTGCTGGCCGAAAGCGGCCTGGTCCGCGACAAGCAGGTGACCTCGTGGCCATCGGTGAAGACCGATCTGAGCAACGCCGGCGGCCGCTGGAAGGACGCGGAGGTGGTGGTGGACGGCAACCTGATCACCAGCCGCAAGCCCGACGACATCCCGGCGTTCGCGCAAGCGGTGGCCAAGGCGCTGGGCTGATCCGGCGCGGGTCCGGCAACGAAACGGCGACCGCCCTCGGCCGCCGTTTTCGTATGCGATCCCGTGGGCGGCCGCGCCATGGCGCTATGCACGCTGCAGCGCATGCAGGATCATGCAAGGCTTGACCTGCATGGAGCGCGCATTCGATGTCCAAAGGCAAAAGAAAGACCCTGCCGAAGCACTTCGAAGACCTGCTGAAGGCCGGCGATCCCGATGCGATCAAGGCCGTCTTCGACAGCTGCGACGTCAATGCCTACGGCGGCGTGTTCAAGCGGACCGCACTGGCGTTCAACGCGCTTCCCGATGCGCTGGTGCGCTGGTTGATCGAACGCGGCGCGGACATCGCCGCGCCGGACAGCTATGGCGAAACGCCGTTGCACGCGCGTGCCGGCCATTGGCAGGGCCGCATCGAGGTGCTGCTGGAGCTGGGCGCGGACGTGCACTGCGTCGACAGCAGGGGCGACACTCCGTTGCACAAGGCTGCGGCGGTCCGCAACGTTCGTACTGTGCGCGTGCTGCTCGAGCATGGCGCCAACGTCGAGGCCGTCAACAAGGCCGGCTCGACGCCGTTGGAGGACGCGCTGCAGCGCTGCAGGAATGCCGACATCCAGGGGATGGCCGATGTCGCCGACGTATTGCTGCAGGCGCAGCCGCGCGCGCCCGACCCCCGCTCGTTCGCTGCGCGCCTGTTCGGCAAGGCGTCGCCGACCGGTCCCCGGATTTCCCCGGCGATGCGCGACTACGTGCAGCGCATCGGCACCGATTTCGAATTCCACCGCAGCGCTTTCGATCCGGCCAGCGTGGACGCGACCAGCGCTGCGCTCGATCGGCTCTACGGCTTGTTCGGGGTGGCGCCGGTCCCGCGGCGAAGCATGCACGACGGCAAGGCGCCGATCGTCGCCACGGCGGACAGCTGGCAACAGCGCCATCAGGAACTGTGGGAGTTGCTGGTTCCGTCCAGCGGCGCCGCCATGACGGTGCAGGGCGAGGTGATCCGGATCTCCGGACGCATCGCCACCGAGCTCGATGGCAACGGGGGAGCGAATTGGGACGCGCAGTTCGCGCGGATGGCCGATGCGCTGCTGCTGCATCTAGGCGCTGGCAATGCCTTGTCCGCGCCCGAGTTCGGCGAAGCGGCAGGGATTATCGGCGAGGTGAAACGCAAATATGGCGACACGCAGCGGCTGTGCGAACTGGCGGTCGCGTGGGTCGCATTGAATCCGTTGCCGATCGCTCTGCCTGCGCCGTCCTACAGGCGCTGACCCGGCCGGCCCAGGACGGTGTTGCTTGTCGCGGTACCTAGCGCTTGTGGCCGCGATCCCGCGTCATTGCCCCGACAACGCGCCGGCCGGCACCAGCTTGCCGATGTCCTGGTTAAAGTGCACCACCAGCTTGCCGTTCTCCACGCCCGCCGATTCGATCTGCACGTTGCCCATCACCGCGGCCAGCGCCGGATCCAGCTTGTAGATCGGTTCCTTGCGCGCGTAGTCGCCCAGCCAGACGTTGAGCAGTTCGCGGGTGTTGGCGTCGAGCTTGCCGCCGTTGGCGGCCGGGCGGAAGTCGTCGATGGTCGGCGCTTGCAGGTGGAAGCCCTGGGTCTGCTGTTCGTAGCGCAGCCCGCTGGTCAGCAACACCGTGCCCAGCGGCGTCGGCGCGCCGCCGCCGGTGGCCATGCTCAGGTCGAACTGCATCTTCAGCCGGTCGCCCGGCGGCAGCGACAGCTTGGGATCGCGAATGGTCATCTTCACCAGGCCGCCGAGCGCCTTGTGCGTCTGCGGGAAGCTGCCGTCCAGATAGTGCTGCACATCGGCGGCACCGACGCTGACCTGCTTGCCCTGGATCATCGGCTCGGCCTGCAGCTGGGTCGCGGCAACGAGGGTCAGCAGCGCGGCGGCGCGCAAGGTCAGCAGGCGGAGCTTCATGGGATGTGGTGCCTTGGCGGAATCAGGGGTCCAACATAACCGCAGCCGGTGAATGCGCGATTAGCGGAAGCGGGGAGCGCAGCGGTCCGACCCGTGGAGACGCATGGGCCGGGCCGTCTCACGCGGCGGTCGGCGCCAGCCGCGCCAGGATCGCATCCAGCGCCGGCCGCAACGGCGCCAGCAAGGCCTGCGCCTCGCTGTCGCTGTGCTCGCTGAGTCCGCGCAGCAGTTGCGTGCCGATGGTCAGCGCCGCGCGCTCGTCGCCGCGCAGGCCGGGATGACGCTGCGCCGCTTCGAGCAGGCGCATCCAGTCCTGCCGGCAGCGGGCCTCGAATTCGATGGTGCAGCGGCCTTGGCATTGCAGCCCGTCGGCCTCGATCGGCGTGACGGTGATGCGGTAGCGTTGGGAGGCGGTCATGGGCGTGCGCACGGCGGGTCGGTCGATTCAAGATAGGCGTCATCCGCCGCCATCACGAGAGGGGTGACCGCGACGCTCTGTTCCAGCGCGCGCCATCAAGCATTGGAGAACAGGCGTGCCGCAAGCGGTGGCTGTCCGGTTCAGATTTTGGCGGCTGCCGCCCGGCGCCACGCGGCATGGATCCGACCATCTTGGTGAAGGGCGCCGCCATGCTCATCGGCAAACGTCCTGCCTGACCGGTGCGGATTGTTCCGGTGCGATGCTGCGCCCCCTTCGCGCCTGGTCAGCGTGCCGCGCGCAGCAGCGGCAGTGGATCGTAGGCGCCGCCCTCGGCATAGATGCCGTAGTGCAGATGCGGTGGCGTGCCGCGCGCGTTGCCGCTGTCGCCGACCGTGCCGAGCGGATCGCCGGCCTCGACCAGATCGCCGACCTGCAGGTTTGGCGTCCAGTCCTGCAGATGCGCGTAGTAATGGCGTTGCCGGGCAGGACCCATCACCCACACCTGGCGGCCGCCGAGGCCGCGCTCGGCGACGGCGACGACGATGCCGCGGGTGGCCGACAGCACCGGCGTGCCGCGCTTGGCGAAGATGTCCACGCCGGCGTGCTGGCGATCGCGGCCGCGCGGCGCGCCGAAGGTGGCCGCGACGCGGCGCGGATCCACGCCCAGCACCGGCATGCGCAGCGCGGTCGGCGGCGGCTGCCGCGCCAGTTCCCAGCCGGCCCGCGCGCGCAGCGCCCACGGTTGCTGCCAGGCCCAGGCCAGCGCCAGCGCGGTGCAGGCCAGCGCCGCCGAACGCAGCAGCCAGCGGCGCAGCGTCCGCGCAGGCGAGGGCGCTGCCGTCGGCATCGCGTCAGCCAAGCTGCGCGGCGGCCTGCTTCTGCAGCTGCTGCTTCAACGCGTCGTCGATGCCGAGCTGGCGCGCAAGTTCGTCCAGGTAGCTGCGTTCCATGAAGCTCTGCTCGTCGGCGGCGAGCAGGCTGGCCAGGTACATCTCCGAGGCGATCTCGGGCGTCGCCGCGGCTTGCGCCACCTCGGCCGGATCCAGCGGCTTCTCCAGCTCGGCGTGCAGCCAGCGCTGCACGTCCTCGTCGCCGTTGAGGCGGGTGAACTCGCCTTCGATCAGTTCGCGCTCTCGGCTGTCGATGTGGCCGTCGGCCTTGGCCGCGGCGACCAGCGCGCGCAGGATCGCCTGGCTGTGCTGTTCCACTTCCAGCGGCGGCAGCCGGTCCAGGGTCTGCGGGTCCGGCGCGGCGGCACCGAGTTGCTGGCGCTTGTAGTCGCCGTACGCGCGATAGGCCATCACCCCCAGCGCGGCCAGGCCGCCGTAGGTCGCCAGCTTGCGCGTGGTGCGGTTCTTGCCGAGCAGCAGGCCGAGCGCGCCGCCGCTCAGGGCGCCCTTGCCGAAGTCGGCGTTGAACATGCCGCCGAGGCCGCCGCTGTTGGCGGAGGAGCCCGCGGAGGCGGACGTACCGGTCTTGGCCATGGCCTGGCCGGCGGCGCCCTGCGCCGATTGCAGCAGTTGGTCGAGAAAGCCCTGTAGCTTCATGCACGCATTCCTGTCGGGTCGAACCGCAGGTATAGCGGGCGTCGCCTTAGCGGCCTGTCAATCCCGCCGCGGGCAGCGGCGCGCGCAAAAAAAACGAGACGGCAGGGCCGTCTCGTCAGGTGTGCTTGCCTGGGTCAGGCGACGCTGCTCAGAGCGCGGCGTCCTTGAGCTTCTTCAGCGGGCGCACCTTCAGCTTGGTGGTGGCCGGCTTGGCGGCGAACCACTGCTCTTCCTTGGTGAACGGGTTGATGCCCTTGCGCTTCGGCTTGGCCGGCACGCTGACGGCGGTGATCTTGAGCAGGCCCGGCAGGGTGAACGAACCGGCGCCCTTCTTGCTGACCGAGCCGGCCACAGCGTGCTCGAGCGAGGCGAGGACCGAACGCACGTCCTTGGCGACGACGCCGCTGGCTTCGACGATGTGGGCGACCAGCGCGGACTTGCTCAGCGCTTCCTTGATCGGCTTGGGAGCGGCCGGCTTGGCGGCGGTCTTGGTGGCTACTTTCTTCGCTGCCTTTTTCGGGGCAGCCTTTTTCGCGGTCTTTGCCATGATGTCCTGATTCCGTAAACGATAGGTGGTTGGGTCGCGCCGACCCCGTCGGCATGGCGAAATGTAGGGCATGTGCTACGCCGCGCCAATAGGCAAACCGCAAAAAGACGCGGAAAAAGCCCCGTACCGCGTTTTTTTACGCCACCAGGGCGGATTTGGACCGGGAAAACCGCGGCACGCTGCCGCTCGGCGCAGCGTTGGAGCGCTCGTGCCGAGCCGCGACCCGACCGTGCCGCGGATGGCGGCAGCGCTGGATCCAGTGCGCTGGCCGCTGCCCGGACCAGTCCGGCGGACGGCGATCTCCCTCGCCGCGTCGCCGTCCGCTTCCTATGTGTGCGGCCGAGCGCGCACGCTCCGGAGTCGGCGCGGTCGCTGCCGTCGAGCCGTAGAGGTACGCTGCGAGAACGTGGCCAGCGGCGCCCGGGTGCGCGCTGCCCACGATCTGCGCTGCGCCGCACAAGGCCGTAACGCCGGCTGCTCTATCGTGCCTGCTTCATTCACCACGGGAGTACCGCATGGGCATTTCGCGTCACGCCACCGCGCATTGGGAAGGCGATCTGAAGAGCGGCAAGGGCCAGCTGAGCACGCCGCAGAGCGGCCTGCTGGAGAACACCCGCTATGCCTTCAGCAGCCGCTTCGGCGACGAGAAGGGCACCAATCCAGAAGAGCTGATCGCCGCCGCGCACGCCGGCTGCTTCACCATGGCGCTGTCGGCCAAGCTCAGCGACGCGGGCTTCCCGCCAACCTCGCTGGACACCCGCGCCGAGGTCGATCTGTCGATGGAAGGCGGTCCGCAGTTGTCGCAGATCCGGCTCAAGGTCAAGGCCGTGGTCCCGAAGATCGAGGCGGCGCAGTTCCGTGCGCTGGCCGACGACGCCAAGCAGAACTGCCCGGTGTCCAAGGCGCTGAGCGCCGTGCCGATCAGCCTGGAAGCGGAACTGGGCTGAGCGTCGGGCCTGGCGCACGCCGCCAGGCCTTTCCCCGAACAGCGGCCAGGCCGCGCCGGCTGCGGCGCACGCGGTCTGGCCGTTTGCCGTTGCATGGGAGCGGTTCCAGCCGCGATGCGAACAAACCAATGCTGCGGTAGCAGCTGTCGCGACGCTAAACAGTCGCCGACGAGCGGGCCCAATTCAGTCTCGTTTCACCGGCACAGACCGAGCATGCAGGTGCGCGATCCACGCGCCTGGAATCTTCGACATGAACAAGTTCTCGACCCGTCTTCTGACCGCCGCGCTCGCCGTGAGCGTGGTCGGCTCCGCCGCTGCGCAGGACTATGGCCGCTATGACGACTACCGCGACCGCGGCTACCCGGGCAGCGGTAGCTACGAGTACGCGCGCGTGGTCCGCGCCGATCCGATCCTGGTGCATGTGCGCGGCCCGCGCGAGACCACCGAGCGCTGCTACGAACGTCCTGCCTCCGGGGCCTATGTGGAGAACGGCTACGGCGGCGGCTATTACAACGATGGCTACCGCGGCACCGATGGCGGGCGCAGCGCGGCCACCGTGGTCGGCGGCATCGCCGGTGCATTGCTGGGCAGCCGCGTCGGCGGCGGTAGCGGCCGCTTCGTCGGCACCGCGGTCGGCACCATGGTCGGCGGCCTGGCCGGACGCTCGATCTACGACAGCAATGCGCGGACCACGGTGCAGACCGGTTCGGTCAGCGTCTGCGAACCGGTCGCCTATCGCAACGACAGCTACGACCGGGTGGACGGCTACGACGTGACCTACGAATACGGCGGCCGCTATTACCACACGCGTAGCGCGGAACGTCCGGGCGACCGCATCCGGGTGCGCGTGGACGTGCTGCCGGATTGACCCGGCAGCGGCGCGCGGAACCGTGGAGGCGCGGATGGCGGATGATGCAGCAGGGAGGCGACAGCAGCACTGGACCCGCTGGTGAAGCCTAGGCTCCCGCCGCAGCGAAAGCTGCGGCGGGAGCGCCGCAGTCAGGCATTCTTTAGAACGTCACATGCCCATGTAAACGTCGCGCGCCACGAACGGATCAGGATGCCTCCACGATGAGCCTGTCATTCCATATCGACTTCAACGGTCAATGCGAGGAGGCATTCGGGTTCTATGCCGAGACGCTTGGCGGAAAAATCGGCACCATGCTCAAGGTCGAGGATTCCCCTGTCCGCGCAGCGCCGGGGACGCATGGCCAGAAGATCATCCATGCAAACATCTGCATAGAAGGGGTCGAGATCGCCGGTGCCGACGTGGATCCGGACAGATACGAGCGTCCAAGAGGATTCCATGTTCTGCTTGGCGTCGATTCGGAGGAAAAGGTCAGATCGTTGTTCGTTGCGCTGCAGGCGGGCGGGCGCGTGGTCCTTGCGCCACAGCGGACATTCTGGTCGCCATGCTATGCAATCGTGGTCGATCGCTTTGGTGTCCCGTGGAAAATCAATTGTGTGACCAGCAATGCACCTGGTCAGTCTTGACGCGATGATGCCTCGCACGAAGCGTCGCGGGCGGTAGGCCGCAACCGTCCCGGCACGGCCGACGCCCGGGCGTCGGCGCCTGCGGATGCAGGCGGGCGCCAGTGCGCGCACTCAGCGCCAGTCGATGCGCCCGTCGATCACCGTCTGTACCTGGCCACCGGACCAGACCTCGCCGGCGCTGTCCACGCTCAGGGTCAGCAAGGCATCGTGGCCGACCTCGCGGCCCTGGCTGACCACGTAACGGCCGGCGCGGCCGGGCAGGGCGTTGCGCTGATCCAGCCACGCGGCGAGCACGGCGTTGGCGGCGCCGGAGGCGGCATCCTCGAAGCGGCGGCCGTTGCCGACGAACGCGCGCACTGCCAGCTGATACGCCTGCTCGGCCCGCGCGTAGGCGAACACGCCCATGCTGGCGGTGCTTTCGGCCAGCGCGGCGATCGCGTCCCACTCCGGCGCCAGGCCGCGCAACGCGGCTTCGTCGGCGATTTCGACCAGCCACCAGCAGCGGCCGCCGTCCATGCGCACCGGCGGTTGCGCGCCGAGCGTCCAGCCGGCCAGCGCGGCGGCCAGGCGCGGATCGGCGGCGTCGGCGATCTCCGCGACCTGCGCGCGCGGGGTGCGGATGGCGATGCTGCGCACGCCTGCGTCCACATCCACGCGCAACGGCAGCAGCCCGGCGATGCCTTCCTGGACCAGCACGCCGTCCTGGGGCGCGGCGATGCCCGCCTCCAGCACCGCATGCGCGGTGCCGACGCTGGGATGGCCGGCGAACGGCACTTCCTTCTGCGGACTGAACATGCGGATGCCGTAGTTGGCGCCCGGCTGCGTGGGCGGAAACACGAAGGTGGTCTCCGGCAGCCGCGTCCAGCGCGCGATCGCCTGCATCGCCGTCGCGTCCAGGCCTTGCGCATCCAGCACCACCGCCAGCGGGTTGCCGGCGCCGGGGCGCGGGGAGAACACATCCAGTTGCAGGAAACGGCGCGTGGTCATGGCAGGGCACTTGAAGGCGGGGGCGCGCAGCTTAGCAACCGCGGCGTACGCGCGATGCGGTGCCGGCGCATCGCGGGCCTGGCCCGCAAGCGCAGGCGCGCTGCGCTTGGCATAGAATCGCAGGTTCCGCCCGGCGTTCCGGGCCTCTTTCCCTCCACCAGACCCCCACAACGCAATGTCCTCTTCCCCCCACGTCGATCGTTGGATCGTCCTCAAGTTCGGCGGCACCTCGGTGTCGCGTCGTCATCGCTGGGACACGATTGGGAAGCTGGCGAAAAAACGCGCCGACGAGACCGGCGCGCGGGTGCTGGTGGTGGTGTCGGCGCTGTCGGGGGTGACCAACGAGCTGACCGCGATCGCCGACGGCAGCGCCGACAGCGCGCAGCGGGTGGCCGCGCTGGAGCAGCGCCACCGCGAGTTCCTGGGCGAACTGGAACTGGATGCGGACAGCGTGCTCGGCGAGCGCCTGGCGGCGTTGCGCGGATTGCTCGACGACCCGCGCGCGGCCAGCCGCACGCTGGACTGGCAGGCCGAGGTGCTGGGCCAGGGCGAATTGCTGTCCTCGACGCTGGGCGCGGCCTATCTGCGCGCCAGCGGCCTGGATTTCGGCTGGATGGACGCGCGCCAATGGCTGGACGCGTTGCCGCCGCAGCCGAACCAGAGCGAGTGGTCCAAGCGCCTGTCGGTGTCGTGCCAGTGGCAGTCCGACAGCGCCTGGCGCGAACGCTTCGTCGCCCAGCCGGCGCGGATGCTGATCACCCAGGGCTTCATTTCGCGGCACCAGGACGGCGGCACCGCGATCCTCGGCCGCGGCGGCTCGGACACCTCGGCGGCGTACTTCGGCGCGCTGCTCGGCGCCAGCCGGGTGGAGATCTGGACCGACGTGCCGGGCATGTTCAGCGCCAATCCGCGCGAGGTGCCGGACGCGCGCCTGCTGACCCGGCTGGACTATTACGAAGCGCAGGAAATCGCTACCACCGGCGCCAAGGTGCTGCACCCGCGCTCGATCAAGCCATGCCGCGACGGCGGCGTGCCGATGGCGATCCTGGACACCGAGCGCCCCGAGCTGCCCGGCACCAGCATCGACGGCAATGCGCGCACCGTGCCCGGGGTCAAGGCGATCAGCCGCCGCAACGGCATCGTGCTGGTGTCGATGGAAGGCATCGGCATGTGGCAGCAGGTCGGCTTCCTGGCCGACGTGTTCGCGCGCTTCGCCAAGCACGGCTTGTCGGTGGACCTGATCGGCTCGGCCGAGACCAACGTCACCGTGTCGCTGGACCCGAGCGAGAACCTGGTCAACACCGACGTGCTGGCAGCGCTGTCGGCCGACCTGGCGGAGATCTGCCGGGTCAAGATCATCGTGCCGTGCGCGGCGATCACCCTGGTCGGGCGCGGCATGCGCTCGCTGCTGCACAAGCTCTCGGACGTGTGGGCCACGTTCGGCAAGGAGCGCGTGCACATGATCTCGCAGTCGTCCAACGACCTGAACCTGACCTTCGTCATCGACGAGGCCGACGCCGATGGCCTGTTGCCGATCCTGCACGCCGAGCTGATCGACAGCGGCGCGATGCCGGTGGAGGAGACCGAGGTGTTCGGCCCGCGCTGGCGCGAGATCACCGGCAGCGTGCGTGCGCGGCCGACGCCGTGGTGGCATGCCGAGCGCGAGCACCTGTTGCGCCTGGCCGACGCCGGCACGCCGCGCTATGTCTACCATCTGCCGACGCTGCGCGAGCGCGCCCGCGCGCTGAAGGCGATCGCGCCGATCGACCAGTGCTACTACGCGATCAAGGCCAATTCGCATCCGGCGATTCTCGAGGCGCTGGTGGCCGAGGGTTTCGGCCTGGAATGCGTGTCGCACGGCGAACTGCGCCGGGTATTCGACACCTTGCCGGAGCTGTCGCCGCGGCGCGTGCTGTTCACCCCCAGCTTCGCACCGAAGGCCGAGTACGAAGCCGCGTTCGCGCTGGGCGTGACCGTCACCGTGGACAACGTCGAACTGCTGCAGCGCTGGCCGGCGCTGTTCCGCGGCCGCAGCCTGTGGCTGCGCATCGACCTGGGCCATGGCGACGGCCACCACGAGAAGGTCAATACCGGCGGCAAGGCCTCCAAGTTCGGCCTGTCGGCGACGCGGGTGGACGAGTTCGTCGAGGCTGCGCGCGCGCTGGACATCCGCATCGTCGGCCTGCACGCGCACCTGGGCAGCGGCGTGGAGACCGCGCAGCACTGGCGGCGCATGTGCGACGAACTGGCCGGTTTCGCGCGCCGCATCGGCAGCGTGGAAGTCATCGACATCGGCGGCGGCCTGCCGATTCCGTACAGCGCCGACGACGAGCCGTTCGACCTGGAAACCTGGGCGCAGGGCCTGGCCGAGGCCAAATCCGTGCATCCGGCGTTCCGCCTGGCGATCGAGCCGGGCCGCTACCTGGTCGCCGAATGCGGCGTGCTGCTGGCCCGCGCCACCCAGGTGATCGAGAAGGACGGCATCCGCCGGGTCGGCCTGGATGCGGGCATGAACGCGCTGATCCGCCCGGCGCTGTACGACGCCTGGCACGACGTGGCCAACCTGAGCCGGCTCGAGCACGACGCCGATGCGGTGTTCGACGTAGTCGGGCCGATCTGCGAATCCAGCGACGTGTTCGGCAAGCGCCGCCGCCTGCCCGCCGCCACCGCGGCCGACGACGTGCTGCTGATCGCCGACGCCGGCGCCTACGGCTACGCGATGGCCAGCACCTACAACCAGCGCGAGCTGCCGCGGGAGGAGGTGATCGATGCGCCTGCCGTCTGAATCCCGCTTTCCTGTGCCGCCGCGCGCAGCGCGAGCGGCGTGCCGCGCTTCGGCGCGAATGCCGCTCAGCCAGATTCCGGATACCCCATGACCGCTTTCGACAAACAGCAGATCACCACCTTCCGCTTCGTGCGCTGTGCGTTCGACGCCGACAGTGGCGTCGCGCGCCTGGTCTATGCCTTCGACCAGGGCCCGGAGCTGGTGGAGACGATCACCGTGCCCGGCGCGCCGTTCGTGCTGGACGCGGCGCGCGCGCAGGCGGTGCAGCGCGCGCTGCGCCTGCTGCACCTGATCGCCGGGGTCAGTTACTACAAGGCCGCGGTGCCGCCGCAGATCGCCATCGACGACTACGCGATCGATGCCGAGACCGCCGCGCTGCTGGAGACGGTGTACCTGCACGGACTGGGCGAGTTCGCCTACCGCAACGGCCTGGACCTGCACGGCAGGATCCGCTTTCCCGCCAACGCAGCGGCGGACGCGCAGGGCGCGGCGGCGCTGGGCCTGCGCGCGCACGCGCTGGTCGCGATCGGCGGCGGCAAGGATTCGCTGGTCAGCATCGAGGCGCTGCGCGCCGCCGGCGTGGAGCAGACCGTGGCCTGGATCGGCGGCTCGCAGCTGATCCGCGCCTGCGCCGAGCGCACCGAGCTGCCGACCTTGAACATCGGCCGCGCGCTGGCGCCAGAGCTGTTCGAACTGAACCGCCAGGGCGCGTGGAACGGGCATATCCCGGTGACCGCGGTGAACTCGGCGATCCTGGTGTTCGCCGCGCTGCTGCAGGACGCCGGCCAGGTGGTGTTCTCCAACGAGCACTCGGCCAGCTACGGTAGCCAGATCGCCGGCACCGGCGAGGTCAACCACCAGTGGTCCAAAGGCTGGGCGTTCGAGCAGGCGTTCGGTGCACACGTACAGCGCTACGTGGCCGCGGACCTGCATTACTACTCGCTGCTGCGCCCGCTGTCGGAACTGGCGGTGGCGCGGCAGTTCGCCAGGAACGACCACTACGACGCGCATTTCTCCAGCTGCAACCGCAATTTCCACATCCTCGGCGAGCGCCCGGCGCACCGCTGGTGCGGGGTCTGCCCGAAGTGCCATTTCGTGTTCCTGGCGCTGGCCCCGTTCATGCCCAAGACGCGGCTGGTGCGGATCTTCGGTCGCAACCTGCTCGACGATGCGGCGCAGGCGCCGGGCTTCGACGCGCTGCTGGAATTCCAGGACCACAAGCCGTTCGAATGCGTCGGCGAGGGCCGCGAATCGCGTGCGGCGATGGCCACGCTGGCGGCGCGCGCGGAATGGAAGGAAGACGCGCTGGTGGCGCGTTTCATCCGCGAGATCCAGCCGCAGCTGGACGCGGACGAGCTGCGCGTGGAACCGCTGTTGGCATTGGACACGCAGCACCGCATTCCGGCCGAACTGTGGGAACGCGTGCGTGCGAATTTCGCAGCTTGACGGCCTGCGCGTCGCGCTGTGGGGCTGGGGCCGCGAGGGCCGGGCGGCGTATGCCGCGGTGCGCGGCTGGGAATCGGAAATCGGGAATCGGGAATCGGCGGCGCCCCTGCCGCTAACGGTGTTCTGCTCAATCGACGAGGCGGCTTCGCTGGCAGCGCTCGGCGATCCCGCGCTACACGTGGAGACCGAGGCCAGCGCCGAGCGGCTGGCTGCGTTCGAGGTGGTCATCAAGTCGCCCGGGATCAGTCCGTATCGGCCCGAGGCGCAGGCCGCCGCGGCGCAAGGCACGCGCTTCATCGGCGGGACCGCGCTGTGGTTCGCCGAAAACGCGGGCGCCGATGGCGTGGTGCCGGGCAGCGTCTGCATCACCGGCACCAAGGGCAAGAGCACCAGCACCGCGCTGCTGGCGCACCTGCTGCGCGCCGGCGGCCACCGCACCGGCCTGGTCGGCAACATCGGCCTGCCGCTGCTGGAAGTGCTGGCGCCGCCGCAGCCGCCGCAGTACTGGGCGATCGAACTGTCCAGCTACCAGACCGGCGACGTGGCGCGCAGCGGCGCGCGGCCGCAGCTGGCGCTGGTGCTGAACCTGTTCCCGGAACATCTGGACTGGCACGGCAGCCAGGCGCGCTACGTCGAAGACAAGCTGGCGCTGGTGACCCGGGCGCGGCCGCGCATCGCGCTGCTCAACGCCGCCGATCCGCACCTGGCGACGCTGGCGCTGCCCGACAGCGAGGTGCGCTGGTTCAACCGCGAAGACGGCTGGCATATGCGCGGCGATGTCGTGCATCGCGGCGACGTGGCGGTGTTCGACAGCGCGCGGGTGCCGCTGCCGGGCCGGCACAACCGCGGCAACCTGTGCGCGGTGCTGGCGGCGATCGAGGCCCTGGGCCTGGACGCGGCGGCGCTGGCGCCGGCCGCGGCACAGTTCCGGCCGTTGCCGAACCGGCTGCAGACGCTGGGCGAGCGCGACGGCGTGGCCTACGTCAACGACTCGATCAGCACCACGCCGCACGCCACGCTGGCGGCGCTGGAGTGTTTCCGCGGGCGCCGCATCGCGCTGCTGGTCGGCGGCCACGACCGCGGCCTGGACTGGCAGGACTTCGCCGCGGCGATGCGCCACGGCGCGCCGCTGGAGATCGTCACCATGGGCGGCAACGGCCCGCGCATCCACGCGCTGCTGGCGCCGCTGGCCGCGTCCGGCGGCTTCGGCCTGCATGCCGCCGCGGACCTGCCGGCGGCGGTGGCCTTGGCGCGCGCGGCGCTGGGCGGGGGCGGCGGCGTGGTGCTGCTGTCGCCGGGCGCGCCCAGCTTCGGCGCCTACCGCGACTACGTGGCGCGCGGCCGCCATTTCGCCGAACTGGCCGGGTTCGACCCCGACGCGATCAGCGCGATCCCGGGGCTGGGCATCGCCTGAGCTGTGCGCTGCGCGCATTGAGCTGGCGCGCACGCTGCGTACGCGGCGCTGCGCTTAGACTGCCGGCTGGTCCCGATGGGAGAGATGCGATGCGCATTCGTTCGATACGCTGGATCGGCCTGCTCGGCCTGGCCTTGGCGCTGCCGTTGCCGGCATTGGCCGCGATGCAGGCCAAACCGGTGGAATGGAAGGTCGGCAAGGACAGCTACAGTGGCGTGCTGGTCTACGACGATGCCGACAGCGACAGGCGCCCGGGCCTGGTGATGGTGCCGAACTGGCGCGGGGTCAACGCGTCGGCGATCGAAAAGGCCAAGCAGCTCGCCGGCGACGATTACGTGGTGCTGCTGGCCGACGTCTACGGCAAGGGCAAGCGCCCGGCCAACGATGCCGAGGCCGGGCAGTTCGCCGGCGCGCTGAAGAAGGATCCGCCGACGCTGCGCGCACGCGCGTTGAAGGCGGTCGAGGTCTTGAAGGCGCAGGCCAGCAAGGCGCCGCTGGACGCCTCACGGATCGGCGCGGTCGGCTTCTGCTTCGGCGGCACCACTGTGCTGGAACTGGTTCGCGCCGGCGCGCCGCTGGCGGGCGTGGTCAGCCTGCACGGTGGCCTGTCCACGCCGTCGCCGGCGGCCGCGGGCAGCGCCAAGACGCCGCTGCTCGTGCTCAACGGCGCCGACGACAAGAGCGTGAGCCGCGACGACATCGCCGCCTTCGAGCAGGAAATGAACGCTGCCGGCGCCGACTGGCAGTTCGTCAACTTCAGCGGCGCGGTGCATTGCTTCGCCGAGGCCGACGCCAACAGCCCGCCGGGCTGCCAGTACAACCCGCGCGCGGCCAAGCGTGCCTATCGCATGCTTCACGATTTCTTTGAGGAGCGGTTTGGTGAGTAGCCGGGATTGGGGATTCGGGATTCGGGATTCGTAAAAGCGCGACCAAGCCGCCTTTGCGAATCCCCAATCCCCAATCCCAAATCCCGTCCGGCGCGCCCAGCGCGCCGGATCAATGCCGGCGTTCGACCGCGTAACGCGCCAATCCGCGCAGCGCGGCCACTGCCTCGCTCTCCGGCAGGCCGTCCAGCGCGCGTTCGGCGGCGGCGGCGTATTCGGCGGCGCGGCGCCGGCTGTAGTCGAGGCCGCCGCTGGCCTGGATCGCCGCCAGCACTTCCGGCATCGCATCGGCATCGCCTTGTTCGACGATATGGCGCAGGCGCTGGCGGGTGGCCTCGTCGGCGTGCGCCATCGCGTGGATCAGCGGCAGGGTGGCCTTGCCTTCGGCCAGGTCGTCGCCCAGGTTCTTGCCCAGGTCGGCGGCATCGGCGGTGTAGTCGAGCACGTCGTCGGCGATCTGAAACGCGTAGCCCAGGTGCATGCCGTAGTCGTACAGGCGCTGCTGCACCTCCTCGGAGGCGCCCGAGGCCATCGCCCCGAGGCGGGTGCCGGCGGCGAACAGCACCGCGGTCTTGCGCTCGATCACGCGCAGGTAGGCGGCCTCGTCGGTATCCGGGTTGTGCACGTGCAACAGCTGCAGCACTTCGCCCTCGGCGATGCGGTTGGTGGTGTCGGCGAGCAGCCGCATCACCTGCATGTTGTCCAGCTCGACCATCAGCTGGAAGCTGCGCGAATACAGGAAATCGCCGACCAGCACGCTGGGCGCGTTGCCCCACAGCGCGTTGGCGGTGCTGCGGCCGCGGCGCAGGTCCGATTCGTCGACCACGTCGTCGTGCAGCAGGGTCGAGGTGTGGATGAACTCGACGATCACCGCCAGCTGGTGGTGCACCGGCCCGCCGCCGGCGCAGGCGCGCCCGGCCAGCATCACCAGCATCGGCCGCAGGCGCTTGCCGCCCGCGGAGACGATGTGCTCGGCGATCTGGTTGATCAGCACCACGTCCGACGCCAGGCGGCGGCGGATCAGGGCATCGGCGGCGCTCATGTCGGGCGCGGCCAGCGCCTGGATCTGAGGCAGCCCCAGGGCGGGGCGGAGGTCTTCGGCGAGGCTCATGCGGTCGGACTAGGGGGAGTACAGGGATTATAGGCCACCCCGGTGAGGGCTCGCCTGACCCCTGAACCGGGAGAAGGCTGATATCCGCCGCCAGCCCGGTATAATTCACTGTCTACGTCCGTTTCCGAGCGGGCGCCCCCATCCGACCTGCCCGCGCCCGAGCGGGTTCACCACCCCGAACGGAAGAATTCCATGGCCCGCGGCATCAATAAAGTCATCCTCGTCGGCAACCTCGGCAACGACCCCGACACCAAGTACACCCAGGCCGGCATGGCGATCACCCGCATCAGCCTGGCCACCACCAGCGTGCGCAAGGACCGGGACGGCAACCAGCAGGAGCGCACCGAATGGCACCGCGTGGTGTTCTTCGGCAAGCTCGGCGAGATCGCCGGCGAATACCTGCGCAAGGGCAGCTCGGTCTACGTCGAGGGCTCGATCCGCTACGACAAGTACACCGGCCAGGACGGCGTGGAGAAGTATTCCACCGACATCGTCGCCGACGAGATGCAGATGCTGGGCGGCCGCGGCGAAGGCGGCGGTGGCGGCATGGGCGGCGGCGATCGCCCGCAGCGCTCGGCGCCGCCGCGCCAGGAACGCCCGAACCAGGGCGGCGGCGGGCAGGACTACGCGCCGCGCCGCCAGCAGCCGGCGCCGCAGCAGTCCGCGCCGATGGACGATTTCGCGGACGACGATATCCCGTTCTGACGAACGCTTGGCGTTGTCGACAGAGGTCCGAGAAGAGCCCCGTTTTTACGGGGCTTTTCTTTTGCTGGCAGGGCATGGTCCAGGTGATGCCAGTCGCCCTTCGCGGCACATCCAGTAGTCCGGCTCCATGTGCCCCCGACGTTTCATTGCCGTCTGCAGCGACCAGCGCGCCCGGGCGTTGTGCCCTGCAGCATGCGTTTTAGTGCACTGCGTCTTGCAAAAAAAAGACTCCCTCCTTTATGGTGCAATCGATTGCATTGCGGTGAATCCTCAGCGTTTGGCACCGGTTGGGAGGCCGGAAGTCGATGTCTATCCATTCGACCGGACCGGTGCCGGCCCCGGGGTTCACCAGGCGCGACGCGCTGCGCGTCGCTGTCGCCGGAAGCCTTGGCCTGGGCGCTGCGGGCCTGCTGCCCGGGTTTGCCGCTGGCGCTGCCGCTGCCGCTGACGCGCCTCGCCAGGGCAAGCTGAAGCATTCCGTCGCGCGCTGGACGTTTCCGCAGCAATCCATCGCCCAGCTTTGCCAGACGGTGAAGGGCATCGGGTTCGCCGCCATCGATCTGGTCGGCCCGGCGGATTGGCCCACGCTGAAGGCGCATGGCGTGTACAGCTCGATGTGCAATGGCGCGGAACTGGGCCTGGACAAGGGCTTCGCCGGCAGGCAGTTCCACGAGCAACTGGTCGAGCGCTACACGCGGCACATCGACCTGGTGGCCGATGCCGGCTATCGCAACCTCATCTGTTTTTCCGGCAATCGCAACGGCATGGATCCACAGGAAGGCATGGCCAACGCCGAAGCGGGACTCAAGCGCATCCTCGGGCATGCCGAGAAGCGCGGCGTGGTGCTGGTGATGGAGCTGCTGAACTCCAAGGTCGATCATCCCGACTACCTGTGCGACCACTCGGCATGGGGCGTGGAGCTGTGCCGGCGGATCGGCTCCGAGCATTTCGGCCTGCTGTACGACATTTACCACATGCAGATCATGGAGGGCGACATCATCGCCACCATCGGCAAGCACCACGACTGCTTCAAGCATTACCACACCGCGGGCGTGCCTGGCCGGCACGAGATCGGAGACGCTCAGGAACTCCACTATCCGGCCATCTGTCGCGCGATCCGCGATACCGGTTTCGACGGCTATCTGGCGCAGGAATTCATTCCTACCGCGCCCGATCCCGTCGGCTCGCTGCGCGAGGCGATCCGCCTCTGCGACGTCTGAAACGTTATCCACCCAGGTGAAGTAGAACCCATGGCAGACAATCACTACGACGCCATCGTCGTCGGCTCCGGAATCAGTGGCGGTTGGGCGGCGAAGGAACTGACCGAAAAAGGCCTCAAGGTCCTGATGCTGGAACGCGGGCGCAACATCGAGCACGTCAAGGACTACGTCAACGCGATGAAGGAGCCGTGGGATTTCCCGCACCACAACCGCCCGACCCAGGCGATGAAGGCCGACTATCCGGTGCTGAGCCGCGACTACGGCCTGGTCGAGAACCTGCAGGGGATGTGGGCCAACGAGAAGGAGTCGCCCTACACCGAGATCAAGCGATTCGACTGGTTCCGCGGCTACCACGTGGGCGGTCGCTCGCTGATGTGGGGCCGGCAGAGCTATCGCCTGTCGGACCTGGATTTCCAGGCCAACCTCAAGGACGGCATCGCTACCGATTGGCCGATTCGCTACGCCGACATCGCGCCCTGGTACGACTACGTGGAGAAGTTCGCCGGCATCGCCGGCACGCGCGAGGGCCTGGATGTGTTGCCCGATGGCGAGTTCCTGCCGCCGGTGCCGCTGAACATCGTCGAGAAGGACGTGGCCGCGCGGATCAAGAAGGCCTTCGGCGGGACCCGGCACCTGATCCACTCGCGCACCGCCAACATCACCCAGCCCAAGATCGAACAGGGGCGCGTCAACTGCCAGTATCGCAACAAGTGCATCCTGGGCTGTCCGTACGGCGCCTACTTCTCGACCCAGTCGGCGACGCTGCCGGCGGCGATGAAGACCGGCAACCTGACCTTGCGGCCGTTCTCGATCGTCAAGGAAGTGCTGTACGACAAGGACCGCAAGCGCGCGCGCGGCGTGGAGATCATCGATGCCGAGAGCGGACAGACCTACCAGTACACGGCCAACGTCATCTTCCTCAATGCATCTTCTTTCAACTCGACCTGGCTGCTGATGAACTCGGCCACCGATGTCTGGGAAGGCGGGCTGGGGTCTTCGTCCGGCGAGCTGGGGCACAACGTGATGGACCATCATTTCGGCGCGGGCGCCTCCGGCCGGGTCGAGGGCTACGAAGACAAGTACTACTTCGGCCGTCGTCCGTGCGGTTTCTACATTCCCCGGTTCCGCAACGTCGCCGCGGACAGGCGCGGCTACCTGCGCGGGTTCGGCTACCAGGGCGGCGCCAGCCGTACCGGCTGGTCGCGCGAGATCGCCGAGCTGAACATCGGCGCCGACCTGAAGGACGCGCTGACCGTGCCGGGCGAGTGGCGCATCGGCATGACCGGATTCGGCGAAATGCTGCCCCACCACGACAACACGATTCGCCTGGACCCGCAGCGCAAGGACAAATGGGGGCTGCCGGTGCTGGCGATGGACGTGTCGCTGCGCGCCAACGAAAAGGCGATGCGCAAGGACATGGCCGCCGATGCCGCCGAGATGTTCGAGGCCGCCGGGGTCAAGGACGTACAGATGCACGACGACGACTACGCGCCTGGCAAGGGCATCCACGAAATGGGGACCGCGCGCATGGGCCGCGATCGCAAGAATTCCGTGCTGAACCAGCACAACCAGGTGTGGGATGCGCCGAACGTCTACGTGACCGACGGCGCCTGCATGACCTCCAGCGCCTGCGTGAATCCCTCGCTGACCTACATGGCGCTGACGGCGCGGGCGGCGGACCATGCGGTGCGCGAACTGAAAGCGGGGAACCTGTGATGGAACGCCGCGACCTGCTGAAGATGATCGTGGCCGCCACCGGCGCGGCCATGGTCGGCCTGCCTGCGCTCGTGCATGCACAGGCGCCGGCCGCGGGGGCGAAGCACGCGTTCTCCGCCGCCGAGGTCGGCACGCTGGAGGAGATCGCCGAGACCATCCTGCCGCGGACCAAGACGCCGGGCGCGAAGGACGCCGGCGTCGGCGCGTTCATGGCGCAATTCGTCGCCGATTGCTACACCGCTAAGCAGCAGGCGGCGTTCCGCGCCGGCCTGGTCGAGATCGACAAACGTGCCGGCGGCCGGTTCGTGTCGCTGACGCCGCAGGCGCGCACCGAGTTGCTGCGCGCGCTGGATGCAGAAGCCAGGAAACACGCCGTCGCAACGACCGATATCGGCACTGCCGAAATGGCGGACGCGATGCCGCATCACTTCACGATGATCAAGCAGCTGGCCATTTTCAGCTTCTTCAGCTCGAAGCTCGCCGCGACCGAAGTGCTGCGCTACGTCGCCGTGCCGGGCCGCTACGACGGCGACATGGCCTACGCCCCAGGTACGCCCGCGTGGGCGACCAACTGATGGACCGCAGCGATTCGCACATGCGCCACTTTCTCGGGAAAAACATGACCAGATCCCTCCTGACGGCGGCCTGCCTGCTGGCCGCGGCGCCTGCGTTCGCGCAGGCCAGCGACGACCCATCGCGCGATCCGACCAAGACCGAGGTATGGAAGCCGGTACCCGCGATGGTGGCCACGCCCCCGGGCCGCGCGCCTTCCGATGCGATCGTGCTGTTCGACGGCAGGGATGTGTCCGCCTGGGAGTCGGAGCAGGGCGGACGCGTGCCCTGGCGCGTCGCCGACGGTGCGCTGACCGTGGTGCCCGGGAGCAAGGGCATCCGCACCAGGCAGCGCTTCTGCGACATCCAGCTGCACGTCGAGTGGCGCACGCCCACCGAGACCCGCGGGTTCGACGGGCAGCAGCGGGGCAACAGCGGCATCTTCCTGCAGGAACTGTACGAGCTGCAGGTGCTCGACAGTTACAACAACCCGACCTATGCCAACGGCCAGGCCGGCGCGATCTACAAGCAGGCCATTCCGCTGGTGAACGCCTCGCGCGCGCCGGGCGAGTGGCAGGCCTACGACATCATCTGGAAGGCGCCGCGCTTCTCGCAGGGCGGCGGGCTCACGTCACCCGCGCGCATCACCGTCCTGCACAACGGCGTGCTGGTGCAGGACGACACCGTGCTGTCGGGCAAGACCGAGTACATCGGCGCGCCCTCGTACGCGCCGCATGCGTGCGCGCCAATCCTGCTGCAGGAGCACGATTCCAAGGTCAGCTACCGCAACATCTGGGTGCGCGAGCTGTAGCGCCGGCGCGCAGCCGGCGCCGGCCTCCTATTGCGCCAGGAAGCTGGCGATGTCGTCGACATCCTGTTGCGACAACTGGGGAAACGGCGGCATCAAGCCGCCGCCGTCCCGGATCTTCTGCTTGATCTGCGTCGCGTCCAGCCGCTTGCCCACGTCGGTGAGCGCGGGGAACGCGCCCGCGACGCCGGCGCGATCGGCGCCGTGGCAGGCCGTGCAGTTGGTGGCGTAGAGCTGCGCGCCGGCTGCAGGGTCGTCCTTGGGCCAGGCGGTGGTCGCAAGCGTCGTTCCAAGCAGGAACACGGCCACTGTCAGGATCGTCTTCAAGCTGGGCTCCTTTGCGTGCTAGCGATGCGTGCTGGCGGGCAGGTGGTCGCGCAGGTAGTCGGCGCCAGTCTGGATGACCGTGGCCGGATCGCGCGGCTGGTCGTGCTCGATGATGTACCAGCGCACGCCGGCACCCGCCGCGGCAGGCAGGATCCTGTTCCAGTCCAGCACGCCGCGGCCCACGGCGGCGAAGCCGCCCTCGTCCTCGGCCTGGCCTTTCGGTGCATTGTCCTTGGCGTGGACCGCGAACATGCGGCCCTTGAACTTGCCCAGCATCACGGCCGGGTCGTAGCCGGCGCGCGCGACCCAGGCCAGGTCCAGCTCGGTCTCCAGATCGGGGCCGGCCGCGGCGAACAGCAGTTCCAGGCCGGTCTTGCCATCGAAGTCGACCAGTTCGAAGTCGTGGTTGTGGTAGGCCAGGCGCATGCCCTTGGCCCGCACCCGCTGCGCGATCCGGCCCAGTTCCTGGCCCAATGCGGTCCAGCCCGCGGCATCGGTGGGCCGATCCTTCTGGTCCAGATAGGGCACCACCAGCGTCGTGTTGCCGATCGCGCGGTTGAAGGCCACCGCGCCGTCCAGGTCCTTGCGCAGATCGGCCAGTTGCACGTGCGCGGAAATCGCCTTGATCGAATACTTGTCCAGCAGCCGCTTGAGTTCCACCGCGCTGACGTTCTGCGTGCCGACCGTTTCCACCGCGCCCACGCCCGCGTCGTGGACGATCTTCAACTGTTGGTCGAGCGAGCCGGCGTTGCGCAGCGTGTACATCTGCACCGCGATGGGCGCCTGCGGGCCAGCGGCGTCGCGTGCGAAGGCGGGCAGGGCGAAGAGGAGCAGCAGTGCGAGGGTCGCGGTCCTGCGTGTCGGTGTGTTCATCGAGCAGTTCTCCCGGAATTCAAACGATGGATGTCCAGTTGCGCGTCCTGGCCGAGGCGATGACGCGATCGACGATCAGCGCCGAGCGCACCCCGTCTTCGAAGGTGGGCAAGCCTTCCGGCCGCTCGCCGTCGATGGCGCGGTAGGTGTCGGCGACGAACGCCTCGAAGCAATCGCCATAGCCCTGTGCGTGCCCGGCCGGCAGCGTCGCCAGCCGGCGTTGCTCGGCATTGCCGGCACCTGGCCCGCGCACGAAGATTTCCTCGCGCTGGTCGGGCCGGCCGATCCACAGCCGTTCGGCGTCCTCCTGGTCGAACGCCACGCTGGCCCTGGCGCCGTCGATCTCGAACCAGAGGCGATTGCGGCGTCCCGCCGACACCTGGCTGACCGTCAACGAGGCCAGCGTGCCCGCGCCGGTTCTGAACATCGCCGCGGCCACGTCCTCGCTGGAGACCGCCTGCAGCGCGCCGCCCGCCGCCGGCGTGGTGAAGCTCTGCCCGGTGAGGGCGCCGCGCTCGGCGATCACGGTGGCGAACGCCGCGCTGACCTCGACGAAACGCTCGCCGCCGACCCATTCCACCAGGTCGCACCAGTGCGAACCGATGTCGGCGAACACGCGCGACGCGCCGCCCAGTGCCGGGTCCACGCGCCAGTTGTTGCTGGCAGGGTCCAGCAGCCAGTCCTGCAGGTAGCTGCCGTGGATCAGGCGCAGCGGCCCCAGCTCGCCCTGCGCGATGCGCGCGCGCGCCTCGCGGACCACCGGGTGGTAGCGGTAGACGAAGGGCACTGTGGCGACCAGCCCGGTCGAGGCGGCCAATGCAGCCAAGGCCTGGGCGTCCTGCACCGTCGTGGCCAGCGGCTTCTCGCAGATCACGTGCTTGCCGGCCTGCAGCGCCGCCTGCGCCATGGCGCGGTGCAGATGGTTGGGCGTGCACACGTGCACGACCTGCACCTGCGGATCGGCGACCACGTCCTCGATGTCGCGATAGGCGCGCGGCACAGCCCATGACTGCGCCACGTCGCGTGCGCGTTGCGGCGAAGAGGCGGCGACGCCTCTAACCTCGGCGCCGGCAAGCAGCGCCGCGCGACGATGCACGGCGCCGATCATGCCCGTGCCGACGATGGCGATTCCAAGCTTGGTCATCGGGTGGGTTCTCAGGGCGAGGAGGGCGCGGCCGCGACTGCCGGGCGGTCGCGGAACAGCAACAGGAAGGCGATCAGCACCACCAGCGCGACGCCTGCCGGGAACAGCCAGATCCGCTGCCAGTCCGGGCCCGCCGCCGTGGTGTAGTGCTCCACCACCGCGCCGGACAGGAAGGTGCCGATCAACATGCCCACGCCGTACGTGGCCAGGGTGATGAAGCCCTGCGCGCTGCTGCGCGCGGCGGGTCCTGCATGCGCATCGGTGTAGATCTGGCCGGTGACGAAGAAGAAGTCGTAGCAGATGCCGTGCAGCACGATGCCGATCACCAGCAAGGAGAAGCCGCTGCCCGCATCGCCAAAGGCGAACATGACGTAGCGCAGCACCCAGGCCGCCATGCCCAACGCCAGCATGGTCTTGACTCCCAGCCGCGCGAACAGGAACGGCATGGCCAGCATCAGCAGCACTTCGGACACCTGGCCCAGCGACTGCAGGCCGGCCGCGCCGCGCACGCCCAGATCGTTGAGATACGGGTTGGTGAAGTTGTAGTAGAACGCCAGCGGGATGCAGATGGCGATGGAGGCCAGGAAGAACACCAGGTAGGAGCGCGACTTCAGCAGCCGCAGCGAGTCCAGCCCCAGCACCTGCCCCAGCCCGGCGTCGCGCTGTCGCGCCAGCGGCGGCGTGTGCGGCAGGGTGAAGGCATACAGGCCCAGGGCCAGCGACGCCAGCGCCGCCATCCGGAACGTCAGTTCGAGCCGGTGCGCCTGTTCCCAGCCCAGCCAGCCGATCAGCACGCCGGCCACGATCCAGCCGACGCTGCCGGCCACGCGCACCGGCGGAAACTGCTTTTCAGGCGATTGCATGTGCCGCATCGCCACGCTGTTGGCCAGCGCCAGGGTCGGCATGAACAGCAGCATGTAGGCCATGACGCAGGCGGAGAACACGCCAAAGCTGGTCGCCGTCGATGCCAGCCACATGAGCACCGCGCCGGCGAGGTGCAGCACCCCGAGGATGCGCTGCGCCGCGAAGTAGCGATCGGCGATCAGGCCGACCAGGAACGGCGCCACGATGGCGCCGATGGACTGGCTGAGGAAGGCCGTCGCCACCTGGCTCGCGCTGGCGTGCAGGGGACCCTGCACCAGGTACGTGCCCAGGGTCACGAACCATGCTCCCCAGATGAAGAACTGCAGAAACATCATCGCGCCCAAGCGCGACATGGCGTGCGTCATGGCTTCCCCTCCCAGGGCGGTCGTGGCTCAGGTCCCGAGCATGCGGCGCAGCGCTTGCGGATCGGCGCCGCTGTCGGCGAAGTCGTCGAAGGCGCGTTCGGTCACGCGGATGATGTGCTCGCGGATGAACGCGGCACCTTCGCGCGCGCCGTCTTCCGGATGCTTCAGGCAGCACTCCCACTCCAGCACTGCCCAGCCCGGGAAATCGTACTGCGCGAACTTCGAGAAGATCGCCTTGAAGTCGATCTGGCCATCGCCGAGCGAACGGAACCGTCCCGGGCGATCGATCCAGTCCTGGTAACCGCCATAGACGCCGCTGTGCGCGCTGGCGCGATACTCCGCGTCCTTGACGTGGAAGATGCCGATGCGCGGGTGATACCGGTCGATGAAGCCCAGGTAATCCATCTGCTGCAGCAGCAGGTGGCTGGGGTCGTACAGGATCTTGGCGCGCGGGTGGTGGTCGACCACCGCGAGGAAGCGCTCGAAGGTCGCGCCGTCGTGCAGATCCTCGCCCGGGTGGATCTCGAAGCACAGGTCCACGCCGCAGGCGTCGAAGGCATCCAGGATCGGGCGCCAGCGGCGGCCGAGTTCGGCGAAGGCTTCGTCCACCAGCCCGGGCGGACGTTGCGGCCAGGGATAGAAGTAAGGCCAGGCCAGTGCGCCGGAGAACGTGGCGTGCGCGGTCAATCCAAGGCGCTGGCTGGCCTTCGCGGCCAATAGCAACTGCTGCACCGCCCAGGCCTGGCGGGCGGCGGGATCGCCGCGCTTGTCCGGCGGAGCGAATCCGTCGAACAGCTGGTCGTAGGCGGGGTGGACGGCGACCAGTTGCCCCTGCAGGTGGGTGGACAGCTCGGTGATCTGCAGGCCGTGTCCGGCCAGCATGCCGGCGAGGTCGTCGCAGTACGCCTGGCTCTGTGCGGCCTGGGCCAGATCGAACAGGTGGGGCGCGCTGGTCGGGACTTGCAAGCCGGAATATCCCAGGCCCGCGGCCCATGCGGCCAGCGTGTCCAGGCGATCGAAGGGAGGTGTGTCGCCGATGAACTGCGCCAGGAACAGCGCTGGACCCTTGATCGTCTTCAACGTGATTCGCCTAGATGCAATCGATTGCATTTATCCTAGCATGGGCCTCCCGCAAGACCCGTTGTGCACTGCACAGCAGAAGAAGACACTACGCCATGGCCACCATTTACGACATCGCAAAGCACGTCGGCGTCTCCGCCGGCACGGTGTCGCGGGCGCTGTCCCGGCCGGAAAAAGTCCTGCCGGCCACGCGCACGCGCATCGAGCAGGCCGCCGCCGCGCTGGGCTATGTTCCCAACACGGTGGCCAGGACGCTCAAGACCCAGCGCAGCGGCAAGATCCTGGTCACCGTGCCGGATATCGCCAATCCCTTCTTCGCCCAGATCCTGCAGGGCGCGGAGGAAGCGGCGCAGGCCGTCGGCTACGCCGTGCTGCTGGGCGATACCCAGAACCAGCCCGACCGCGAGGAGCGCTACGCGCAGATGCTCCGGCGCAACGAGGCGGATGGCCTGATCGTGCTGGGACACCGGCTGCCGCCGACGGCGCGCGAGATCGTCCAGCAGCGCGGCGCCGCCGCGCCGGTGGTCAACGGCTGCGAGTTCGACCCGGCGTTGGGCATCCCCAGCGTGCACATCGACAACGCGGCCGCCGCGCGCGCGGTGATGGAACATCTGTACGAACTGGGGCACGCGCGGATCGCCGTGGTGGGCGGCCCACCCGACAATCCGCTGCACCAGCAGCGCCTGGAAGGGGTCAGGGCCTGCGGCAAGGCCCGCGGTCGCCTGCGCAATCTGAGCGTCGTGCCGGGCGACTTCTCCGTCGAATCCGGCCATGCGGCCGCGATGGAGTTATTGGCTCGCGCGCCCATGCCGAGCGCGATCTTCTGCTTCAGCGACCAGATGGCGCTGGGCGCCCTGGCGGCCTGCCGGGACCTGGGCGTCCGCGTGCCGGACGATCTGTCCATCGTCGGCTTCGACGACCTGGCGTCGTCCAGTTACCTCACGCCGCCATTGACCACCATCCGGCAACCCATGCGCGAGATCGGTGTGCGCGCGGTCAAGCTGCTGCTCGCCATCATCGAACATGTGGACGTGCCGCTTCAGCAGACGCTGGATTTCAGCTTGATGTTGCGCGGGTCGACCGGTGCGCCGAAGCGGTAGTTGATGGCCGGGGCAACTGGCCGTTGGCGTAGTTCCTGATCGGGGAATGTGCTGGCATCGCGAGATGCGACTCGGCGCGAAGTGTCGCGATGACGTGCGGCCGTTCTCAGGCGCGTGTGCGCTTGCGCGGCGCCGGCTTGCCGGCTGCGCGTGCGTCCTTTCCGGCCGCCTGGCGCGGCGCGGCGCCGAGCAGGAACTGCTCGACCGCGCGTTGCGCCATCTTGCGCACCAGCGCGGGCGCCAGCGGCGGCGGATCGCGCTGGTAGAGGCGCACGTCCACTTCCGCGGTCAGCAGCGCCAGGAAATGCAGGGCGGCGATGGTCGGGTCGCTGCTGCGCAGTTCGCCGCGCGCCATCGCCGCGTCCAGCACCGCGGCCACCGCCACCACCGAGTCGCTGGGACCGGCCTGGTAGAACAGCTGTCCGACCTCGGAGCGGCCGGCCTCGGCCACCACCATGCGGTAGACCGCGATGGCGACCGCATCGTTGCTCACCACCTGCAGCATGCGTTCGCCGAACTGCAGCAGCATCGACTGCAGGTCGGTCTCGCCGGCCTTGGGCGATTGCAGGCGCCGGATCGCGTCGGACAGGTGCGCGGTCGCCGCGGCGCGAACCACGGCGGTGAACAGTTCCTCCTTGGACGCGAAATAGCCGTACAAGGTGGCCTTGGAGCCGCCCAGCCGTTTCGCCAGTTCGTTCATCGAGGCGCGCTCGTAGCCCAGTTCCTGGAACAGTTTCGTCGCCGCCTCGACGATGGCCTCGCGTCGGGCCTCGGTCCGAACCTTCATTGCGCCTCCTAAAGTGAACCCAACTGTACATTTTTCTTGACAGCAAGGAAATTGGCTCTCAATATTGAACCGTACAGTACGGTTTAATTTCGTTTCGTCCGATGCGCCAGCCGACTGCGGCAGGCGCCATCGGCGGTTGCAGCGCCGCCTTGCTGCGTCCATGCGCCGTCGGCGCGGCTGTCTCGTCGCTTCCACGAAAAGGGTCTGTCCATGAAAACTTCCTCCTTGCTGTCCCCGTTGGCGCTGGTGCTTTGCCTGGGATCGGCCGGTTGCGCCAGCACGCGCCCGGTCGCCTATTCCGGGCTGGCTTCGTCGCAGCAATTGCGGCCGAACCTGGGTGACCGTTCCGGCCGCGTCCCCTACGACTATTCGGCCGTGGCCGACTGGCGCGACTACGACAGCGCGGTGCTCGATCCGGTGGCGATCTATCGCGGTCCGGACAGCCAGTTCGACGAGAAGGTGAGCGAGCAGGACAAGGCGGAACTGGCGCAGTTCATGCGCGCGGCGTTCGGCGAGGCGCTGCAGGCGCGCTTTCCGTTGGCGAACCGGCCACGGCCGGGTTCGCTGCGCGTGGCGCTGACCCTGACCGGCGCCAAGAAGACGCCGCAAGTGGCCGGCACGGTGACCAAGTTCGATCTGGCCGGCGGCCCGTACAACGTGGTGCAGTCGATCCGCGGCAAGGAGGGGGCCCTGTCCGGCTCGGTCAGCTACGCGGTGGAGATCTACGACGCGACCAGCAATCGCCTGCTCAGCGCCTACGTGTCCAAGCAGTATCCGAACGCCATGAACGTCAAGGCCAGCATCGGCGGCCTGGGCGCGGCGAAGGCGGGCATCCGCAAGGGCGCCGAGGACCTGGTCGCACGGTTGAACTAGTGCCGTCCCGGTAGCGACAGGCCACATCGACATGCCGTCGGCGCCATCGCGTACATGCCGCGCTCGGCGCCGCGCGCACGCCTGGATTTCACCGTGACCGCAGCTGCGTCCACTGCGTCGCCGCGCGGTGTGCCGCCTCGCGCGCAGCTGCTTTCCGTTTCGCTTCTATCCGATCAGGACAACTCCCATGCGCTCGCGTCGATCCACTCCGCCACGCCTTCCGCATAGCCTGCGTCCGGGATTGCAGGCGCTGTACAATCTTCCCGATCTCCCGCCGCGTCGGCGCACGCCGCCGGCGCTGCTGTTCTGGCGCGGCATGGTCGTGGCGATCGTGCTGGCTGCGCTGCTGGTGCTGCCGATCCACGCGGCTTGGGCCGCCACGGCCGACGACGACGCGCCGGCACGCGGCGCGCGCTGGGGCCTGGGCATGGCCGCACTGACGGTGCAGAAGCCATACCGCGGGGTCGAGCCGGAACTGATCGCGCTGCCGTTGCTGGTCTACGAGAGCAAGTGGTGGAGCGTGTACGGGCCTTCGCTCAGTCTGAATCTGCCGTCGCTGGGGCCGGTGGCGTTATCGTTGACCACGCGGCTGTCGCACGATGGCTACCACGCATCCGACGCGCCGTCCCTGGACGGCATGCGGCAGCGCAAGGACCGGTTGTGGCTGGGCGGTTCGGGCACGTGGCGCACCGGTATCGCCGACATGGCGCTGGAGTGGATGCACGACGTGTCCGGCTACAGCCGCGGGCAGCGGGTCGGCGTATCGGTCGAGCACGTCTTCGACATTGGCCTATTCGAGCTGACTCCACGCCTTGGCGTGGCCTGGCTGGACCGCCGCTACGTCGATTACTACTACGGGGTGCGCCCGCAGGAGGCGCGTGCGCAGCGCCCGCCGTACCGCGCCGATGCCACCGTCAACGTCGAGGCCGGGTTGCGCGCGGCCTACCGCGTCGCGCGCCGCGATTCGCTGTTCCTGGACGTGGGCGTGGACCGGCTCGGCGCGCAGATCCGCGACAGCCCGCTGGTCGGCAGCGCGCTGCAGTCGCGCGTGGTGTTGGGGTATGTGCATGTGTTCTGAGCGTGCGCCGCGGCGCCGCGCATCGCGCGTGGCGCATGCGTTGGATGGTCAACGGCGGCGTCGAGGCGGACGCTGGCTCTGGCTGGCCGCGGCCTTGGCGGTGCCGGACCTGGCGGCGGCGCAGGCATGCGCGACGCCGGCGGCGCAGCGCGGCCCGGCGCTGTTCGAGCTGCGCCTGGACAACGATTTTCTCGGCCTTGCGCAGCAGGACCAAGGCTATACCAATGGTGCGGTGGCCAGCGTGGTGCTGCCGGATCTGGCCGGCGCGGCAGCCGATCCCTGCCGCGCTCGCATCGCGCGCTGGCTCAACGCGCACACCGAGCGATGGTTTCCTGGTCGCTTCACCCGGCAGCAGCTGACGGTCAGCCTCGGCCAGGGTCTTTTCACGCCGACCGACGGCAAGCGCGCCGATCCGATCCTCGACGATCGTCCGTATGCGGCAGTGGCGATGCTCGGCCTGGGCTACGACCTTGGCGAGGCCCGCAGTCTGCGTAGCACGCAATTGCGCATCGGCATGGTCGGTCCGTCGGCGCGTGGGCGCGAGGTGCAGGACGCGGTGCATGGCATCTTCGGGCTGCAGCGCTTCCAGGGCTGGGACCAGCAACTGCGCGACCGGCCGGTGCTGCAACTGCTGCACGAACGCCTGCGTCGCTGGCCGGGTTCGAGTCGCGGCGACGCCTGGGGCTGGGACGCCATCGGCCACGCTGGCGGCAGCGTCGGCAACTTCGCCCGTTATGCCAACGCCGGAGTCGAATGGCGTTGGGGCCGGCGCTTGCCGGACGATTTCGGCAGCGATCCGTTGCGCCCGGCCGGCGGGCACGGGGCGATGGCCGAAGCCGGATGGGCGGCGAGGCCCTGGGCCTGGCATCTGTTCGTCGGCATCGACGCGCGTTGGATGGCGTACGACCTGACGTTGCAAGGGCAGTCCGGGCAGCGCATCGATCCACGCCCATGGGTGGGCGATCTCGCGGTCGGTGCGGTGCTGCGGCGCGGCCGTTGGCAGGCGACGCTGGCGCAGTACCGGCGCACGCGCGAGTTCGACCAGCAGCGCGAGCCGGCGGTGTTCGGCAGCCTCAGCCTCAGCCGCGCGTTCTAGCCTTGGCCACGCTCTGTCATGACGCCAGCAGGCGGCGCGAGCAGCAGTGCGTGCTGGTGACCGACGGTTTCGGCTACCTGGGCCGCTGGATCGTCGTCGCGCTGTTGCGCAACGGTCACCGCGTGCGTGCGGCGGTGGCCGATCCGCGTTGGGAAGCGGAGATTCGCAGCGCGATCGCGCTGCATGCCAATGCTGCCGACCGGCTCGACGTCGTCGCCGCCGATGTCCACTGCGACGCCGGTTGGGATCGCGCGATGGCCGGCTGCGCGTTCGTGCTGCACAACGCCGCGCCGGTCGCGGCCGGCACGTCGCGGCGCAGCAAGCTGACGCCGCTCGCACAGCAGGCGACGCGACGCGTGCTGCACGCGGCCGAACGCGCCGGCGTGCAACGCATGGTGATGACCGCGCCGGCACTGGCGGCGCTGCCGCCGCGCGGAGCGTCGCAGCGTGCCGACGAGAACTGCTGGACCCGGATGGAGGCGGTGCGGCTGGATGCGCGGACGCGGATGCGGATCCTCGCCGAGCGCGATGCGTGGGCATTCGTCGAACGCCATCGCAGCCGCATGCAGCTGACCACGCTGCTGGTCGGTTCCGTGCATGGACCGCTGCTGGGCGCCGACAGTCCGGCATCGGCGCAATTGCTCGCGTGCTTGCTCAACGGCCGCGTGCGGCGGCTGCCGCGGCTGGGATTCGACGTGGCCGACGCGCGCGATCTGGCCGCGTTGCATCTGCGTGCGATGCTGCATCCCGATGCGGCCGCTCAGCGCTTTCTGGCTGCCGGTGAGTACATGCAAGTCGACGAGATCGTGACCTTGCTGCGCGCGCGGTTCCCGCAATACGCCGCACGCATGCCCACGCGCATGGCCTCGGGCCTGAGTGCCTGCCTGGACCGCCTGTTCGACACCGGCCTGCAGCGGTTGGCGCCGGAACTGTGCCGCGGCCGCGACTACGACATGTCCAAGGCGGCGCGGACGCTCGGCTGGTCGGCGCGTCCGGCGCGCGACAGCCTGATCGATGCGGCCAGGAGCCTGATCCTGGCGGGGCGGGTATGAGGCTTGAGGCGCCGCCACGCAGCGGCCAGCGCTTGCCTTGCGCCGCGGCGCGCGCGGCGTATTACACTTTCGCCCGCAAGCCAAACCAACATGGATACAGGGGATCAGGATGAGTGGGAGACTGGGGGCAGTCGCGTTGTGCTGCGTGCTGGGGATGGGGATCGGAATGGGGAGGGCGCAGGCGCAGGTGGACCTGACGCCGTTCATGATGAAGGAACAGGTCGGCGAGCTGAAGCTGTCGCCGACCGGCGAGTTTTACGCGGCCACCGTGCCGCTGGCGGACCGCACCGCGCTGGCGGTGATGCGCCGCTCCGACAGCAAGATCGTCGGCAGTTTCTCGATGGAGAAGAACTCCCACGTTTCCGACTTCCGATGGGTCAACGACACGCGGGTGTTGTTCGAAATGAACATCAAGATCGGGGCGATGGACGAGCCGCGTCCCACTGGCGAACTGTTCGCGATCAATGCCGATGGCAGCGCGGCCGAACTGCTGGTGGGTCAGCGCGTCACCGGCAGCGGCCCGGGCACGTTGATCCAGACCAAGAAGGCGGAGAAGGTCATCGCGGATTGGGTCGGCCCGCTGCCCGGCGACGACCGCAATGTCGTGATTCAGGCACGCCCGTTCGGTATCACCCAGGACCCTTACAGTCGTACCGAAATCTTGGACGTTTACAGCGGCCGCCGCCGTCCGCTGGTCGGTTCGCCGAAGGTGCGCGGCGCCGATTTCTACAGCGACGAGCAGGGCAAGGTGCGTTTTGCCTGGGGTGCCGATGCGGACAATGCCAACAAGCTGTTTTACCGCGACGCACAAGGCGGCGACTGGCGGCTGATCAACGACGAGAACCTCAGTCATCACGCCGAAGTACCGATCGGCTTTTCCGAAGACGGGCGCACCGCGTATCTGCGGGTCGAGCAGGACCAGGGCAGCGACGCGATCGTGGCCTGGAACGTGGACAGCAACGAGCGCAAGGTGGTGGCGCGCGATGCCCTGGCCGATCGTTACCGGACCATCTATCGCCATGGCACCCGTACACCGGTGGGAATCCAGGTACTGGCCGACAAGCCGCGTAGCCTGTTCTTCGACCCGACCTCGCCCGAGGCCAAGACCCAGCGCTCGCTGGAGGCGGCGTTTCCGGGGCAGGCGGTCTACGTGACCTCGAGTACCCGCGATGGGCGGCTCAACCTGGTGCAGGTGCAGTCCGGGCGCAATCCTGGCGAGTACTACCTGTTCGATACCGTGGCCAAGAAGGCGGATTTCGCATTCGCCAGCCGTGCCGCGTTGCAGCCGCCAAAGCTGGCGGAAGTGCGGCCGATCTCGTTGCAGGCGCGCGATGGCCTGCCGTTGCACGGCTTCGTGACGTTGCCTGCGGCAGCGGCGACCGGCAAGGTGCCGATGGTGGTGATGCCGCATGGCGGTCCGTTCGGCGTGTTCGACACCGGTCTGTTCGACCAAGACGCGCAGATCCTGGCCAGTGCCGGATACGCGGTACTGCAGGTCAACTATCGCGGTTCGGGCAACTACGGACGCGCTTTCCACCAGGCTGGCGGCGGGCAATGGGGCGGTGCCATGCAGGACGACCTGACTGACGCGACGCGTTGGGCGATCGCTCAGGGGATCGCCGACCCCGCGCGCATCTGCATGTACGGCGCAAGTTACGGCGCCTATGCGTCGCTGATGGGCGTGGCCAAGGAGCCGACACTGTACCGCTGCGCGGCTGGCTACATCGGCGTTTACGATTTGCCGATGCTGTATGTCAGGGGCGATACCCAGCAGAGCGACTCCGGCAAGACGTTTCTGCGCGAATGGGTGGGATCGAGCGCCGAACTGGCGGCCGTGTCGCCGGTCAATCTCGCCGACAAGATCAAGGTGCCGGTGTTCCTGGCGGCCGGCGGCGAGGACGAGCGCGCACCGATCCAGCATTCGAAGAAGATGGAAGCGGCGTTGAAAAAGGCAGGCGTGCCGGTGGAGACGCTGTATGAGCCGACCGAGGGTCATGGCTTCTACACCGAAGAACACCGCCGTGAGTTCTACACCAGGCTGCTGGCGTTCCTGAGCCGCTCCTTGGGCGGCGCGCAGGCTGCGCCGGCACCGGCGGCGGCGCGCTAGCCGCTGCGGGTGTCCCCGGTGCCGATGCACTGCGAGCGCATCGGCACCGGCAGGTCTCGAAAGCTGGTTCGCGGCCCGACGCATTGTCGGGCCGCGCTTCGCGCGTAGCGACGACGCTCAGCGCACCCCGTGCATCATCCGCCGCAGCAGCGGCGCTGCCACGAAGGCCAGCACCGCGCAGCCGACGCCGATCCACAGCATCAGCCAGAACAGGTGCGCGTACTTGGCCGCGGCGTCGGCGATGTTCATCGCTTCGCCCTCCGGCACGTCGATCGCGGCGAGCTTGCCGAACAGCGCGGCCAGCGCTTCGGAGAACGCCGTGGCCAGGAACCAGGTGCCCATCATCAGGCTGACCACGCGCGGCACCGCAAGCTGGGTCACCGCCGACAGGCCGACCGGCGACAGGCACATCTCGCCCGCTTCCAGCACCAGGTAGGCCAGCACCAGCCACCACACGCTGGCCATCTGCCCGCTGGCGCCGACCTGCTGCGCGGCCAGCGCCAGCGGAACGAAGGACACCCCGGCCAACAACAGGCCCATCGCCGACTTGGACGGCTTGGACGGTTCCAGGCCGCGCCGTTCCAGCCATGCCCACAGCGCAGCGAACAGCGGCGCCAGCAGCACCAGGAACAGCGCGCCAAGATAGGTCAGCGAACCGGCGGTCTGCGGCAGCACCAGGCAGTCGCGCACCAGGAGCAGCAGCATCAGCACGCTGACGCCGATGAACAGCAGGCGCGGCGCGGCCGACGTCGGATTGCGGTCGGACAGCGACGCCGCGGCGACGAAGCCCAGCGGCGCCAGCAGCAACGAGGCGATCGACCACGGCAGCGGGGTGCCATCGCGGATCACCAGCGACGGCACGATGTCCTTGGTCATCAGCCGGTCGGTGAAGGTGACCCAGGACCCGTAGGTCTGCTCGTACAGGGTGAAGTACACCAGCGCCATCGCGATCAGCACCATCAGCGCGATCATCTGCTGGCGCTGCACCGGCGTGCATTGGGTGCCGGTGAACCAGGCGAACCACAGCAGCACGCCGCCGAGCACCACCAGCATCAGCAGCAAGGCCAGCGAGATCTCGCCGCCCAGGCTGAAGGCGCCGTTGGCCGCTGCCCACATCAGCCAGGCCACCGGCAGCACGCCGAGCACCGCGAGCAGATAGATGGCCCATTCGCGCGGCAACCCGGCCACGCGCTGGCGCAGCAGCGCCGGTTGTGCCGGCTCGGCATGGCCATGCAGGTATTTCTGGCCCCACAGGAACATGCCCAGGCCGAGCAGCATGCCGATCCCGGCGGCGCCGAAACCGTAGCGCCAGCCGTAGGCTTCGCCGAGGAAGCCGCACACCAGCGACGCGAACAGCGCGCCGAGGTTGATGCCGGCGTAGAACAGCGAGAAGCCGGAGTCGCGGCGCGGATCGTCCTGGGCATACAGCTTGCCGACGATGGTGGAGATGTTCGGCTTGAGGAAGCCGACGCCCATGATGATCAGCGCCAGCGACAGGTAGGTCACGCCCAGCGACGCGGTGTCGCGCACCACTTCGCCATTGATCCGCGTGGCGGCGTGACCTTCGAAGGCCATGCCGACATGGCCGAGCACCAGCAGGATGCCGCCGAACACCACCGCCTTGCGCATGCCCAGCCAGCGGTCGGCGAGCAGGCCGCCGATCACCGGCACGCAGTACACCAGCCCGCCGTAGGCGCCGAGCAGGTCGAGCCCGGCCTTGTCGCCGAACAGGTGGTACTTGGTCAGGTACAGCAACAGTAGCGCCTTCATCCCGTAGAAGGAGAAGCGCTCCCACATCTCGGTGAAGAAACAGACGTAGACGCCTTTGGGATGGCCGAGGAAATCGTCGCGCACGTCGCGGACGGGGAGGGCGGTGGCGGACACGGCTGGCCTGGGGCGGGAAGGGCAGCGGCGGAGTATAGGCGTGCCGGCGGGGGTTGGCTGGGTCGCGGCAGCGTGGCGTTCGTTTTTCCATCGGGACCATGGCTCCCTTTTCGGCGCAAGGCGCGCGCAGGGCGGATGAAGCGGTGGGCGCGGCCTCGCGCGATCGAAACAGTGCGAGGCTTCGCCCCGCACCCTCACCCCAACCCCTCTCCCGGTGGGAGAGGGGCTACGGCTGTTCCCTTCTCCCATCGGGAGAAGGTGCCCCGCAGGGGCGGATGAGGGTACGGGCACAGCCTCGTACCCCAAACGCCGCGAGTCGCTTCGCGCCGGACCCTCACCCCAACCCCTCTCCCGATGGGAGAGGGGCTCGGACGTTCCCTTCTCCCCTCGGGAGAAGGTGCCCCGAAGGGGCGGATGAGGGTACGGGCCGCCATTGCACCCACGGATCCCCAATCCCCAATCCCCACTCCCCACTCCCCGCCCCCCCAGGCATGTGCCACAAGCTGGGCGCCGGGATGCTGGACTTGCCCAGCCCCAGACGCTAGCGTGCAAAACGTTTTTGTCGTTTCAGGGGTAACCATGAACAACGCTGCTGCGCCGCGTCAGCTCACCTTCCGCGCGGTCGTGCTGGCGATCGTGCTGGCCGTCGTGCTGTCGGCCGCCAACGCCTACCTGGGGCTGTTCGCCGGCCTGACCATCGCCACCGCGATCCCCGCGGCGGTGGTGTCGATGGGCGTGCTGCGCCTGCTCGGCGGCGGCACCATCCTGGAGAACAACATCGTGCAGACCGGCGCCTCGGCCGGTTCGTCGATCGCGGCGGGGGTGATCTTCACCATCCCGGCGCTGGTGATCATGGGCTACTGGCCGGACTTCAAGTACTGGTGGGTGCTCGGCATCGCCGGCATGGGCGGCCTGCTCGGGGTGCTGTTCTCGGTGCCGCTGCGGCGCTCGATGATCGTCGAGGATCCGCTGCCGTTCCCCGAGGGCAAGGCCGCGGCCGAAGTGCTCAAGGCCGGCGAGAATCCCGGGCCGGGACTGAAGATCCTGGCGCTGTCGGCGGCGATCGGCGGACTGGTCAAGCTGGCCGCGGCCAGCGGCCTGCGAGTGATTCCCGACACCTGGGCGCAGGCCACCTACCTGGGCAGCAGCAAGCTGGTCGGCTACGTCGGCACCAACCTGTCGCCGGCGCTGCTCGGCGTCGGCTACATCGTCGGGCTCAACGTCGGCATCGTGGTGCTGTCCGGCTCGATCCTGTCCTGGCACATCGCCATTCCGCTGTACCAGCAGTTCTTCATGAGCTCCGATCCGGCGCTGGCGCAGAGCCTGGCCACCGCGCCGGCGGCCGAGGCCGCGTTCGCCATCTGGGCGGCGAAGGTGCGCTACCTGGGCGTGGGCGCGATGCTGATCGGCGGCGTGTGGACGCTGTTCTCGCTGCGCAAGTCGCTGCTGTCCGGGGTCAAGAGCGGCTTCGCCGCGGCGCGCAAGAGCACCGGCGGCACGGTGGTGGCCGAGACCGACCGCGACCTGCCGATGAAGTGGATGCTGGTCGCGCTGCTGCTGTGCACGCTGCCGCTGCTGGGCCTGTACCAGGCGATCGTCGGGCAATGGCACGTCAGCGTGCCGATGACCATCATCATGATCGTCGCCGGCTTCCTGTTCGTGTCGGTGTCCGGCTATCTGGCCGGGTTGATCGGTTCGTCGAACAATCCGGTCTCGGGCATCACCATCTCCACCATCCTGTTCGCGTCGGCGGTGCTGGTGCTGCTGCTCGGGCGCGACTCGCCGATCGGCGCGGTCGCCGCGATCATGATCGGCGCAGTGGTGTGCTGCGCTGCAGCGGTGGGCGGCGACAACCTGCAGGATCTGAAGGCCGGCTACCTGGTCGGCGCCACGCCGTGGAAGCAGCAGCTGATGCTGGCCATCGGCGCGTTCTCCTGCGCCTTGATCATGGCGCCGGTGCTGAACCTGCTGGCGCAGGCCTACGGCATCGGCGCGGCGACGCCGGCGCATCCGAATTCGCTGGCCGCGCCGCAGGCGACGCTGATGGCGTCGGTGGCCAAGGGCCTGTTCGGCGGCGAACTGCCGTGGACGATGATCGCGATCGGTGCCGGCGTCGGCGCGGCGATCATCGCCCTGGACGAGTGGCTCAAGCGCACCGGCAAGCGGTTCCGCGTGCCGGTGCTGGCGGCGGCGATCGGCATCTACCTGCCGCTGGAACTGATGGTGCCGATCTTCCTCGGCGGCCTGCTGACCTACCTGGTCGAGCGCTTCCACAAGATCCGCGCCGACGACGAGGAAGGCCGCGACCGCGTGCACCGTCCGGGCACGCTGTTCGCCGCCGGCCTGATCACCGGCGAGGCGCTGATGGGCATCGCCATCGCGGTGCCGATCGTGGTCTCTGGCCGCGCCGACGTGCTCGCATTGCCCGAGGCGTTCCATTTGAACCAGTGGTACGGCCTGGTCCTGCTCGCCTTCGTCGGCTGGCTGCTGTACCGCACCGGCAAGAAGGGCGAACCGACCGCACCGCTGCCGCCATCGGCGTAAGCGCAGTCACCCGCAAGCAATGCAAGAAGCCCGGCCCCGCGCCGGGCTTCCTGTTTGCAGCACGCTCAAGCGACCGAACGTGCAGCCACCCGCTTTTACGAATCCCCACTCCCGAATCCCCACTCCCAGCCCCTCCATGACTTCAGTCCTTTGCGCCATGCCCGCCACGGCGCCTACCATCGACGTTTTGCCGTGTTCCGGAGACGCCCGATGACCTTGCGCTACGCCTTGCTGCCCCTGTGCCTGCTGACCGCGCTGCCTGCGCTGGCGGCGACCCGCGGTTTCGATGTCCGCGACATGGTGGCGCTGGACCGGGTGTCCTCGCCGCTGCTGACGCCCGATGGCGGCACGGTGATCTTCGCCAAGCGGCAGGTGGACAAGGCCAGCGACAAGGCCAGCACCGGGCTGTGGCTGCGCAATCTGCGCACCCGCGATGCGGCGCCGCCGAAGCGCTTGACCCCGGACGGCTGGAACGTCAATTCGCCGGAGCTGTCGGCCGACGGCAAGACCGTGTACTTCCTCAGCGCCAAGTCCGGCCGCCAGCAGCTGTACGCGCTGCCGCTGGCCGGCGGCGCGCCGCGCCAGCTCACCGATTTCGCGCTGGACGTGGACAGCTACCGCATCGCGCCGCAGGGCGACCGCGTCGCCTTCAGCGCCGGCGTGTTCCAGGATTGCGGTTCGGACCTTTCTTGCACGCAGAAGCGGCTGGACGCGAAGAAGAACGCCAAGGCCAGCGGCGTGGTGTTCGACCAGTTGTTCGTGCGCCATTGGGATACCTGGAACGACGGCCGCCGCAACAGCCTGTTCGTGGCGCCGCTGCCCGGCGACGCCAAGGCCAAGCCGGTGGTTGGCGCCTCGGCGATCAGCGTGACCCTGGCCGGCGACATTCCGTCCAAGCCGTTCGGCGGCAGCGAGGACTACACCTGGGCGCCGGACGGGCAGTCGCTGGTCGCCAGCGTGCGCGTGGCCGGGCGCGAGGAGCCGTGGTCGACCAACTTCGACCTGTACCGGCTGGACGCGGCGGGCAAGGCGGCACCGGTCAACCTGACCGCGGCCAACCCGGCCTGGGATGCCGGCCCGGTGTTCTCCGCCGACGGCAAGACCCTGTACTACCGCGCGATGAAGCGCCCCGGGTTCGAGGCCGACCGCTTCGGCCTGATGGCGATGGACGTGGCCAGCGGCAAGACCCGCGAGATCGCGCCGAAGTGGGACCGCTCGGCCGACGCCATCCAGGTGTCCGCCGACGGCAAGACGCTGTACGTGCCGGCGCAGGAACTGGGCCAGCATCCGCTGTTCGAGATCGATGTCGACAGCGGCAGCGTGTCGCAGATGGTCGGCGGCAACAGTGTGGCCGAGTTCGACATCAAGGGCGGCACCCTGGCGGTGATGACCAATTCGCTGCAGACCGGCAACCAGCTGTTCACCGCGCCGATCATGCACGGGGAGGGTGCCACCGGGATGCGCGCGATCACGCCCAGCGCCGGCGAGATGCTGCCCGAGGTGAAGTTCGGCGACGCCGAGCAATTCACCTTCAAGGGCTGGAACGACGAGACCGTGCACGGCTACGTGGTCAAGCCGTGGAACTACGAGGAGGGCAAGACCTACCCGGTGGCGTTCCTGATCCATGGCGGCCCGCAGGGCAGTTTCGGCAACGGCTGGAGCTATCGCTGGAATCCGCAGACCTATGCGGGCCAGGGCTACGCGGTGGTGATGATCGACTTCCACGGCTCCACCGGCTACGGCCAGGCGTTCACCGATGCGATCAGCCAGCACTGGGGCGACCGCCCGCTGGAAGACCTGCAGAAGGGCTGGGCCGCCGCGCAGCAGCAGTTCAAGTTCCTCGACGGCGACAAGGCCTGCGCACTGGGCGCCAGCTACGGCGGCTACATGGTGTACTGGATGGCCGGCAACTGGAACCAGCCGTGGAAGTGCCTGGTCGATCACGACGGCGTGTTCGACAACCGCACGATGGGTTACGCCACCGAGGAACTGTGGTTCAGCGAGTGGGAGAACGGCGGCACGCCGTGGCAGAACCCGGCCGGCTACGAGAAGTTCAACCCGGTGCTGCACGTGGACAAGTGGAAGGTGCCGATGCTGGTGATCCACGGCCAGCAGGATTTCCGCATCCCGGTGGAGCAGGGCCTGGCCGCGTTCAGCGCGCTGCAGCGCAAGGGCATCGAATCCAAGTTCCTGTACTTCCCGGACGAGAACCACTGGGTGTTGAAGCCGCAGAACAGCATCCTGTGGCACGACACGGTCAATGGCTGGCTGAAGCAGCATATCGGGCAGTGATGGGGCCGGGATTCGAGAGTGGGGATTGGGGATTGGTAGCGGCGCGGGCGTTGGCTGAGTCTGCGTCCGCACCTTGCCCAGCGACCGCGGCGGGCGAGCCTGCGCGATCGACCGTTGCTTTTCCGATTCCCCGTTCCCGATTCTCCATTCCCGGCCTGCCGAGAAACCGATGCCCACAGATGCCCTGATCCACAACGACATCGTCATCTTCGGCCTGATCGCGGCCACGCTGGGCGCGGTGTTCTGGACCGCCGCGCGACCGCGCGGCTTCTGGAAGCGCTTCTACAGCGTGGTGCCGGCGCTGCTGCTGTGCTACCTGATTCCCGGCATCTACAACACCGTCGGCCTGATCGACGGGCAGCACAACCGCCTGTACGACCCGGTCGCGCGCGACGTGCTGTTGCCGGCGGCGCTGGTGCTGCTGACGCTCACCGTCGACCTGAAAGGCATCCTGCGCCTGGGGCCGAAGCTGGTGGCGATGTACCTGGGCGCGTCCTTCAGCATCATGCTCGGCGCGGTGGTCGCGTTCCAGCTGATGCAATGGCTGCATCCGGCCACGGTGGCCGGCGACACCTGGGCCGGCATGGCCGCGCTGGCCGGCAGCTGGATCGGCGGCGGCGCCAACATGCTGGCGATGCGCGAAGTGTTCAACGTCGATGCCACCACCTTCGGCCAGTTCGCGGTGGTCGATGTCGGCGTCGGTTACGTGTGGATGGCCTTGCTGATCTTCCTCGCCCCGCGCGCGGCGGCGATCGATGCGCGCAGCGGTGCCGACACCCGCGGCATCGACGACCTGAAACAGCGCATCGCGCACTTCCAGGCGCAGCACGAGCGCGTCGCCAGCCTGACCGACCTGATGCTGATCGTCGGCCTTGCGTTCGGCGCGGTGGGCCTGGCGCACGCGATCGCGGTGCCGACCGCGGCCTGGTTCGCGGCCAATGTGGTCTGGGCCAAGCAGTTCAGCCTCGGCTCGCCATTCGTGTGGGTGGTGGTGCTGGCGACCACGATCGGCCTGCTGCTGAGCTTCACCCGCGCGCGCACGCTGGAAGGCGCCGGCGCCTCGCGCATCGGCTCGCTGCTGCTGTACTTCCTCATCGCCTGCATCGGCATGCAGATGGACCTGCTGGCGCTGTTCGACCGCCCGTGGATCTTCCTGCTCGGGCTGATCTGGCTGTGCGTGCACATCCTGCTGTTGCTGGCGCTGGGCAGGTTGCTGCGGGTGCCGTTCTTCTATTTCGCGATCGGCTCGCAGAGCAACGTCGGCGGCCCGGCCTCGGCGCCGGTGGTGGCGGCCGCGTTCCATCCGGCGCTGGCGCCGGTCGGCGTGCTGCTGGGCACGATGGGCTATGCCACCGGCACCTACCTGGCGTACTTGGTCGGGATCACCTTGCGCGCGATGGCCGGCGCGGCGTAACGCACCGTCATGAACCCTGTAGGAGCGGCTTCAGCCGCGACCGGGGCTTTCCCGGTGATGCCCGGTCGCGGCTGAAGCCGCTCCTACAAAGGGCATTGGCGCCGGCGGCCGGCGCCAATAGGCCTTTACTGATGCAACGCCACGCGACGCTGCTCTTCCTGCTGCGGCGGCACGTTCGCCTGCAGGTTCTGCTGCTGCAGCTGGCTGACGTTGGCCTGCGCCGGCTCGTTGGCCGCGGCCGCGGTCTGCACCTGGCTGCGCAGATGCGCCGGATCGTCGACGCGGCCCTGTACCGCGAACAGGCGGTCGCCGTCGCGGCTGGGCACCAGGTTGTCGATCTGTTTCAGGCCGTCATCGCCGGCATGCGCGGCGACGCTGGCGGCGGTGTTGAGGAACTGCGCGTCGTCGCGCAGGCCGAGCCGCTCGCGCTGCCCGTCCAACTGCACCACCGCATCGTTGAACAGCCGGCTGCCGGTGGGCAGCGCGCGTTCCTGGGCCTGCGCGTGGCTCTGCGATTCCACTTCCTGCGCCTTCATCACCGAATCGATGCCATGCAGGTCCAGGCGATGCTTGAGCATCATGCCGGGGATCAGGCGCTGGCCGAACGACAGCGGATCCGGATCCGGCAACTGGATCTGGTGGCCGGCGGCGTCGGGCATCGCCCATTTCAGCGGAATGCTGTCTTCCTGCAGATAGGTCAGCAGTTCGTTCTTGACGTGGTAGCCGCGGATCAGGCCGTCGGCGGCATAGGCCTTGGCCGCGGATGCATCCAGGCCTTCGCGCTCCAGCGTGCGGTCGTTGACGCCGGCGGCGTTGTAGGTGACCGCCGGCACGTCGTTGACCATCGCCGAGGCCGCGGCCAGGCCGCCGCCGAGCGAATGCCCGGAGATCATCAGGTCCTGGCCGAACGCCTGCTTGGCCTGGCTGCCGAGCTGGATCGCCGAGGCGTACTGCGCGTCGGCGAAGCCCAGGCCCTGGCCGATGTTGTGCTTCCAGTCCTTGCCTTCGTCGGTGCCGCAGAAGGCAAGGACCACGTTGCCCTGTTCGTTGCGGTAGAACGCGGCGTCGAAGCCGCTCTTGGCGTCGTGCAGCATGCTCGGATCGATGCCGGCGCGCTGTACCGCCGCGTCGTCCATGCGGGCCCAGCCGTCGGGCAGCGGCGCGAAGCTTTCCGCGCCGCCGGCGCGGCGCTGGCCGGCGGTGACGTACAGGTCCTGCAGCAGCGTGGGAAGTTGCGTGTCCACCGCCTGCGGCTGCTGGCCGCGGACGGCCTCGGCGAAGGGGGCGGACGCGGCGTTGTCGGGGAGATCGTTCTGGCTCATGCGCGGCTCCTTGCGTGTCGTGCGAACAGCCGCCTCAGCGGCCCGCTTCCAGGGGGATGTCGTGGGCGCTCAACCAGTCGCGTACCGCGGCGCGGGTCTGCTGCGCGGTGCTGTTGAGCAGGCGCTCGGGCGTGGTGAAGAAATACGCCTGGAAGGTCTTGTGCTGCGCGTTGCGCAGGCTCGGATCGACCCCGGCCTGCAGCAGCTTCAGCACCCACGGGTTGCCGGCGCTGCTCTGCGCGGCCAGGTGCAGCAGCGAATTGCCGCTGGCATCGACCCGGTGCGGATCGGCGCCGGCCTGCAGCAGCAGCTGGATCTGTTCGTCGCGCTTGCTCTGCAGCGCGCGGAACAGCGGGGTCCAGTTGCCGCGCGCGCTGACCGGATCCACCGGCGCGCCATGCTGCAGCAGGATCTTCAGGTATTGCGGATCCTTGGCCATCGCCGCCATGTGCACCACGGTTTCCTGGTCCATGCCCGGTTCGGCGGGATTCGCACCGGCGTCCAGCAAGGCACTGAGCGCACGCGGCTGTTCGTTCCAGATCGCGTATTCGAGCAGGGTGACGTTCTGGTCGCCGTGCGCGGACAGGTCCACGCCGGGCGCCAGTGCGGCGATGCGCGCCGCGTCGCCGCGCGCGACGGCGGCGGCGATGTCGGCGAGATGGGGGTCGCGGAACGCGACCGAGTGATCCTGCAGCGAGGCTGACATGGCAGATTGCTCCTTGGCGCCGAGCGGGGCGGCGCATGAGACCGAGATGGACATCGAGGTCGCAAGCGCGATCAGGGCGGGGAACTGCTTGCGCATGGAGGGCTCCTTTTCCTGTTCGCGTTCCTGTTGCCGGTGGCGACGTTCCCTGCCACCGCGGCCGATGCTAGCAGCTGTCCGGTGCCGATTCGGTAAGGTTTTGTTACAGCGCCTGTGCGATCTGCGTGGCGTGCCATGCGCGGTGGAACGTCGATCGACGCGTAAGGACTGGGGGCGTGGGGGAGCGGGGAGTGGCCCGATTGCGGCCAAACGCAGGCGCCGGCGCTGCCGCACGCAGGCTGCGTACATGCGCAACTTGGCATAATGCCGGTTTTCGCCGAGGCCCCTGCGATGACCGCGACCCCGTTCGACCTGCTGATCAGCGACTGCGACGGCGTGCTCGTCGACAGCGAGGTGCTGGCCGACCGGGTCATGTTCGACGCGCTGGGCGCCTACGTGCCGCGGGCCGAGCTGGAAGCCTACCTCGCCGGCAGCTTCGGCCAGACCGCGCACGAGATCGTGGAGCGGGTGCAGCGGCATTTCGCGGTGACCCTGCCGCCGGGCCTGTTCGAACAGATCCGGGAACGTTCGGAAGCGTTGATCGCCGCCGAGGTGCAACCGATCGACGGTGTCCGCGAGGCGCTGCTGGGGTTGCCGCTGCCGCTGGCGGTCGCGTCCAACAGCCTGCGCCACAGCGTGGTGGCGTCGGTGGCGCGTGCCGGGCTGAGCGAGCGGGTGAACGACCACATCTTCAGCGCCGACATGGTGGCGCGGCCGAAGCCGGCGCCGGACGTCTACCTGCTGGCCGCACACACGCTGGGCGTGGCGCCGCCGCGTTGCCTGGTGATCGAGGACAGCGTCACCGGCGCCAGCGCGGCGCTGGCCGCGGGCATGACCGTGATCGGGTTCACCGGCGCCGCGCATATCCCGCCGGGGCATGCCGACACGCTGAGGCATCTCGGCGTGGCGGCGGTGATGGAGCACATGCGGCAGCTGCCGCAGGTCTACGCCGACCTGGTGCGCGCGGCGGCGGCGTAGCTTCGACCAGGAAGCAGTCGGGACTGAAGTCCCGACTGCAGCGCAACCAGTGCGCTAGCCGCAAGCCCCTGTAGGAGCGGCTTCAGCCGCGACGAACGAAGCTGTGCAGCCACCCGATATCGAAAGCAGTCGGGACTGAAGTCCCTCCCACAGTGCACCCAGCCAGCTCACCGCAGGCCCTTGTGGGAGCGACTTCAGTCGCGACGCGCGTGCTGCCGGGTGGTGACGGCATGCCCTGGCTGCGCCGCGCGATGGAGTCCCGCTGTGAAGCATGGTGGATGGTGAGATGGTGAATGGTGAGAGCGACTGCGGACAGCGTCTCGCCATCCGTGGTGCGCGTCTTCTTCGTGCTGTCTGTCGCGACTGAAGTCGCTCCTACACGGGGTGGCGTGTTCAACGCATCTCGTAGTGCATGCTCATGCACTGATGCCCCCCACAGCCGCGATGCCCTAAGGCATCGCGCACCCGCTTTCACCAATCCCGAATCCCCAATCCCCAATCCCGGCCCTTCAACAACAACGAAACCCGCTCTTGCCGCCATAGCGCGCTTCCTGGCGCTCGCGGAAGAAGGTCTTGTAGTCCATCGGCTGCCGGTCGGGATGTTTCTCCAGCACGTGGCGCACGTAGTTGTCGTAGTCGGGAATGCCGCAGCACAGCCGCGCGGTCTGCACCAGGCGCCGCCACAGCCGGCGGTGCGCCTGGTATTGCCCGACCGGAACCAGGTCGTTGCCCATCACACGTCCGCCATCTGGTGCGGCTGCAGCGCCACGTACGCGGTCTCCTTGTCGCTGCGCTGCGGATTGCGGCGCGCGGCGAGGATGGTCCTGACCGCATAGATCAGGATCGAGAACACCACGAACAGGAACAGCGCGGTCAGCCCGGTGTTGACGTAGGCGTTGGTGACGATCTGCTGCATCTGCGGCAGCGTCTTGGCCGGCGCGGTGATGGTGCCGCTGGCGATCGCGTCCTGGAACTTGTGCGCCTGCGCCAGGAAGCCCTGCGCCGGATTCGGGTCGAAGATCTTGATCAGCCCGGCGTAAGTGGTGCAGATCAGCAGCCACAGCGCCGGCACGATGGTGACCCAGGCGTAGCGGTCGCGCTTCATCTTGAACAGCACCACCGTGCCCAGCATCAGCGCGATGCCGGCGAGCATCTGGTTGGAGATGCCGAACAGCGGCCACAGCGTGCGGATGCCGCCGTACGGATCCTTGACCCCGGTGTACAGCAGGTAGCCCCACAGCGCCACGCAGCCGCCGGTGGCGACGATGTTGGCGGCCCACGACTCGGTCCGCTTCAGCGCCGGCACGAAATTGCCGAGCAGGTCCTGCAGCATGAAGCGCCCGGCGCGGGTGCCGGCATCGACCGCGGTGAGGATGAACAGCGCTTCGAACAGGATCGCGAAGTGGTACCAGAACGCCATCATGTCCTCGCCCGGCAGCAGCTGGTGCAGGATCTGCGCGATGCCGACCGCCAGCGTCGGGGCGCCGCCGGCGCGGGCCAGGATGGTGGTCTCGCCGATGTCGCGCGCGGTGGCTTCGAGCACATCCGGGGTGATCGCGAACCCCCATTCGCTGACCTTGGCCGCGACCGCGACGACGTCGCTGCCGACCATCGAGGCCGGCGCGTTCATCGCGAAATACACCCCCGGCTCGATGATCGAGGCGGCGACCAATGCCATCACCGCGACGAACGATTCCATCAGCATGCCGCCGTAGCCGATGTAGCGCATGTGGCCTTCGTTGGCGAGCAGCTTGGGCGTGGTGCCGGAGGAGATCAGCGCGTGGAAGCCGGAGACCGCGCCGCAGGCGATGGTGATGAACAGGAACGGGAAGATGCCGCCGGTCCACACCGGGCCCATGCCGTTGTGCGCGTACTGGGTCAGCGCCGGCATCTTCAGGTCGGGCATGACCACCAGGATGCCGATGGCCAGGGCGATGATGGTGCCGATCTTGAGGAAGGTGGACAGGTAGTCGCGCGGCGCCAGCAGCAGCCACACCGGCAGCACCGAGGCGACGAAGCCGTAGCCGATCAGCATCCAGGTGATCTGCACGTCGGTGAAGGTGAAGGCCGGGCCCCAGGTCGGATCGGCGGCGACCTTGCCGCCGAACCAGATCGCGGCCAGCAGCAGGATCAGCCCGACGATCGAGATCTCGCCGATCTTGCCGGGGCGGATGTAGCGCATGTACACGCCCATCAGGATCGCGATCGGCATCGTCGCGATCACCGTGAACATGCCCCACGGACTCTCCGCCAGCGCCTTGACCACCACCATCGCCAGCACCGCCAGGATGATGATCATGATCAGGAACGCGCCGAACAGGGCGATGGTGCCGGGTACCTGGCCCATCTCCTCGCGCACCAGGTCGCCGAGCGAGCGGCCGTTGCGGCGGCTGGACAGGAACAGCACCACGAAGTCCTGCACCGCGCCGGCGAACACCACGCCGACCACCAGCCACAGCAGCCCGGGCAGGTAGCCCATCTGCGCGGCGAGCACCGGGCCGACCAGCGGACCGGCGCCGGCGATGGCGGCGAAGTGGTGGCCGAACAGCACGTGCTTGTTGGTCGGCACGTAGTCCAGGCCGTCGTTGTTGAGCACCGCCGGGGTGGCCCGGGTGGTGTCCAGCTGCATCACCTTGGTGGCGATGAACAGGCTGTAGAAGCGATAGGCGATCAGGTAGATCGAGACCGCGGCGACCACGATCCACAGCGCGTTGATGTGCTCGCCGCGGCGCAGGGCGATGGTGCCCAGGCAGAACGCCGCCAGCACCGCGAGCGCGGCCCAGGCCAGTTTGGAAAACCCTTTCATGCAGATCGCTCCCCCACAAGATTCCCGCAAGGGTCGCCCCGATGGCCTGGGGGGTCAATGCCGGGACCGGCGATGGCCCTAGTACTTTGGTCGTAGACAATTGCTCCTCTACCGCCGGTGACCGATGGGAGCCCCGTGGAGAGGGGCTGGGGAGGGTGCGAGGCGAAGCCCTCGCAAAACCAGCTGGTGCCAACGGACGCTGCACGAGGCTGCGCCCGACCCTCATCCGCCCCTACGGGGCACCTTCTCCCGAAGGGAGAAGGGATTCATGATTTCTGCGAGACAAGAAGCCGGCGCGGTGCGCTTCAGCCCCTCTCCCACCGGGAGAGGGGTTGGGGTGAGGGTACGGGGCGAAGCCCTCGCAAACCAGCTTGTGCCAACGGACGCAGCACGAGGCTGCGCCCGGACCCTCATCCGCCCCTGCGGGGCACCTTCCCCCGAAAAGGGGGCCATGGTCCCGATGGGAGAAGGGAGCATCGCGGGCCTCTGTGGATACCGCGCGCGGCCTTCAAGCCCCTCTCCCACCGGGAGAGGGGTTGGGGTGAGGGTACGGCGCGAAGCCCTCGCGAAAACAGCTTGCACTAACGGACGCTGCACGAGGCTGCGCCCGGACCCTCATCCGCTCCTGCGGGGCACCTTCCCCCCGAAGAGGGGGCCATGGTCCCAAGGGGAGAAGAGAGCGGTCGGTCCACCTCCGCGGTGGAACGATGGGTTGCGCCGACCGCGATTGGCCGCCGGTAGTGGGACGCCCATATTCGGTGCTTCGCCAGGAGATCGCCTGCCATGACCGACACCCTCACCGCCATCCCCGCGCGCATCGCGCGCACCATCCTTGGCCGTGCCACCGCCGACGGCGATGGGGTCAGGTTGACCCGCGTCATCGGCGGCCCCGAGCTGCCCGAGCTGGACCCGTTCCTGCTGCTCGACGAATTCGGCACCGATCGTGCCGAGGACTACATCGGCGGTTTCCCCAGCCATCCGCACCGCGGCTTCGAGACCGTCACCTACATGCTCGACGGGCGCATGCGGCACAAGGACAACCACGGCAACGAAGGCCTGCTGACCCCGGGCAGCGTGCAGTGGATGACCGCCGGCCGCGGCCTGGTGCATTCGGAGATGCCGGAGCAGGAGTCCGGCCGCATGCGCGGCTTCCAGCTGTGGGTGAACCTGCCGGCGCGCGACAAGATGACCGCGCCGCGCTACCAGGAGTTCGCGCCCGAGCGCATTCCGCTGGCGCAGCCGGTGCCCGGAGTGACGGTGAAGGTGATCGCCGGCCAGGTCGGCGGCGTGCATGGGCCGATCGCGCAGCCGGCCACCGATCCGCTGTATCTGGATATCGCGCTCGACGCGGACGCGCGCTGGGATTACCTGCTGCCGCCAGGGCACAACGCGTTCGCCTACGCCTACGAGGGCGCCGCGACGCTGGGCGAGGGCGAGGCCGCGCGCGCGCTGCCGACGCAGACCCTGGCCGTGCTCGGCGGCGGCGACCTGCTGCAGGTGCAGGCCGGCGCGGCGGGTGCGCGATTGATCCTGGTCGCCGGCCGGCCGCTGCGCGAGCCGGTGGCGCGGCACGGGCCGTTCGTGATGAACACCCGCGAAGAACTGATGCAGGCCTTCGTCGATTTCCAGGAAGGGCGGTTCTAGGGACTGGACGTGGCGACAGACCCGCCATGAAACCCTGTAGGAGCGGCTTCAGCCGCGACCGGCGCCAACCGCCGGCACACTGTCGCGGCTGAAGCCGCTCCTACAGGGGCTTGCGGTCGGCCGGCTGGCGGCCGCCTCAGCGATCCAGCGCCAGACTGGTCGGGCGCATGTCCAGGCCTTGCACCAGCGACTGCAGCGATTGCAGTTCCTGCACGCTGCCGGCATCGATCCAGACCTGCGCGTAATGGTCCTTGCCCAGCTCGACCACGGTGACCCGGCGCGAGGCCAGGCCCGGCGCGTCCACGCCGCCCAGGTCGGGCCGGTACCAGTGCACGCTCTCGCCGGCGATGCTGCCCTTCTCTTCGCGCAGGTTGCGCGCCAGCGGAATGTTCGGATCGCGCGAGGTCAGCATCATGCCGAGCACCTGGCGGCCGTCGGCGGCCGTTGCGCGGCACACGATGAAGCCCTTGTCGCTGCGCTCGCTCCACTGCAGGTTGGCCTGCGGCGGCAGTTGCGGGCAGTTCTGCGCCTGCTGCGCCATGGCCGTGGCCGCCGCCAGCACGGCAGGCAGGACCGACAGGCCGGTGAGCCAGTTTGCAACCCTCATTCGCGATGTCCCCATGTGCGGCCGCTATGCGACGGCATCGATCTTCAGCGCACGCTGGCGCAGGCCGGCACGGCACTCACCCTCATTCCTTTGCGGGATCCGCGTGCAGTGCATACCCCTACGCAATGCGTGTCCCGGTGTGCGGCCGCAAGTTCCCCGCCGCTGCCCGAACCATAGCCCAGCTGGCGGCACTTGACAATTGGGATGCGGATCGAAGTAGCCGATCCGGCAGCGACGACGAGGGGGCGCTGCCTGAATGCGGTCAGCGGCCAGTGGCCGCCACCGCGCCCGCGCCGCGTTGAAGCAGGGGACACCGTCGTGCCAGCAGGCGCTCGGCGGCGTCGTCCTTCCCATCCCTGTAAAGGAGTACAGCCCATGCCCAGCATCGATCCGCGCAAATTCATCATCGTCGCCAGCTACATGTCGCCCGGCGTCGCCGTCGGTGGCGGCGGTTTCGTCATCGTCGGCGGCAAGGTCACCAAGGTGCCGCCGAAGGGCCTGCTCCAGCTGCAGGCGGTCTACACCCTGCTCGAGGCCAGCGACGGCGTCGCCAACAAAGCGTTGGCGCAACAGCTGCAGCAGCTTGCGGTGGACGTGGCCGCCGATGCGGTGCCGGCGAAGGGCCGCGTCGCGGCCACTGCGGCGAGCTAGCGCGTTTCTCGCTGCGCTTTTGACGCAGTGTGGAAGCGACTCCGGGTGGCATCGGCCATCCTCGCGACGGGCCCGACCGATGGTGCCGCCGCGATGGATGACACGACGCCGCCCGGAGTCGTTCCCTCAAATCACCCATTCCAGCCGAAATGCACTGGCGCGCGGCGATGCGATCGGATCAGGTCCGATCGCGCCGACGGACTTACTTGTCCGGCTCGGGCAGCGGGATGAACTCCTGGTCGTCGCCGGGGATCAGCCCGAAGCGGCCCTCGCGCCAGTCGCGCTTGGCCTGCTCGATGCGCTCGGTGGAGCTGGACACGAAGTTCCACCACAGGTGGCGCGGCCCGTCCAGCGGCTCGCCGCCCATCAGCATCGCCTTCAGCGGGGTCTTGGCGCGCAGCCGCCCGCGCGCGCCGGCTTCGGGCAGCACCAAGTAGCGCGCGGGGATGTCCACGCCGTCCAGTTGCGCTTCGCCCTCCAGCACGTACAGCGAGCGCTGCACGTGGCCGGTGTCCAGGTCGATCTCCGCGTCCGCGTCCAGGTCCAGCGCCACGTTCAGCGTATCGGCGAATACCTTGACCGGCGATTCCTCGCCGTAGGCGCGGCCGGCGATGACCCGCAGCCACACGCCGTCGCGGCGCTGCTGCGGCAGGCTGGCGGCGGCGTGGTGGTAGAACGCCGGCGCGGTTTCCTCGGCCGACTTCGGCAATGCCACCCAGGTCTGCATGCCGTGCAGCGGATGCGGCTGCGCGCGCAGCGACGACGGTGTGCGCTCGGAGTGGGCGATGCCGCGGCCGGCGGTCATCCAGTTGACGTCGCCGGCGCGGATCACCTGGTCCGAGCCGAGCGTGTCGCGGTGGCCGATCTCGCCGGACCACAGGAAGGTCACCGTGGCCAGGCCGATGTGCGGATGCGGGCGCACGTCCACGCCGCGACCGGGTTCGAAGATCGCCGGACCCATGTGGTCGATGAACACGAACGGGCCGACGCTGCGCGCCTGCAGGCTGGGTACCGCGCGGCGCACTTCGAAGCCGCCGATGTCGTGGACGCGGGGAGCGATCAGGGTGTGCATGCGCGGCCTCGCGGAGCTGGGAACAGGGGCACGAGCTTCGCATGCGCGATGGCCGAAGTGGGAGCGTGGCGGCAAGACGGACTGTCCCGGCACGTCGTGAACGGTGCCCGCCGTGGGGCGTGCGCGGCAGGCGCGCATCGCGCTGCTGCACGTCCCTGCCGACCGCGCGTGCCGCGCAGGCGATGCGCGACGCAGCGATGCGTCGCGGCTGGATTCAGAACAACTGCCCGTTCCCGGCAGCCTGCACCGCCACCTCGCCGCGGCGCGAGGCCAACCGATCGGCCAGGCGGGTCGGTTCCGGCAGCCGGTAGCCGCGCAGATAGCGCAGGGTCCAGTCCAGCGCGCTGTCCACCGCGACGCGGTGGCCGGGCGAGACGATCAGCGGATTGCAACGCGGCTTGCTGCGCAGCGCCCAGCCGACGGTGTCGCCGCGGTGCACGATGGGGCTGCGGTCGCCGGCCTGCGGCCCGGGTTCGTCGTAGCGCCCGGCCAGCAGCTTCTTGGCCACGCCGATGCTGGGCAGACCGCTGACCACGCCGAAGTGCGCGGCGATGCCGAGCCGGCGCGGATGGGCGATGCCCTGGCCGTCGACGAACACCAGATCCGGTCGCTGCCGCAGCAGCGCCAGCGCGGCCAGCAGCGCCGGCAGTTCGCGAAAGCTCAGCAGTCCCGGCACGTACGGCATCGAGGTCGGCACGCGGGCGATTTCGGCCTGCTGCGGTTGCAGGGTGTCGGCGTCGATCAGCACCGCGGCGGCGCGGGTGATGCGCCCTTCGTCCTCGAAACCGACGTCGAACCCGGCCAGCCAGCGCGGCGGGTCCGGCACGTCGTCGTGCAGCCGCACCTGCTTGGCCAGCGTGGCCTGCAGCGCCCGCGCCTGCACGATGCTGCCGTCCCAGTCGCCGAAGACGCTGTGCGAGGAAGTGTCCATGTGGCGATGATCGCGCCGCGCTCGTGGCTGTGGCGTGGAGGAGCTGGGAATGGGGAAACGGGAATGGGGAATCGTTGAAGCAGCGTAGCGCCAGCCGGCGTGCCCTTTGTAGGAGCGGCTTCAGCCGCGACGGATCGCCAGACGGCAAGGCGTGCCGGAACGCCAAGCCGTTCCCATTCCCCATTCCCGACTCCCCATTCCCAGCCACCGGCTACAATCAGGGCCGCACGACCCACGCATCCCCCAACGGAGACCGTCGCAGTGACCCGCAAACTCGTACTGTTGCGCCATGGCCAGAGCCAGTGGAACCTGGATAACCGCTTCACCGGCTGGGTGGACGTGGATCTCACCGAGCAAGGCCGCCAGGAAGCCGCCGCCGCCGGGCGCCTGCTGCGCGAGGAGGGGCTGCAGTTCGACGTGGCGCACACCTCGGTGCTCAAGCGCGCCATCCACACCCTGCAGGGCGCGCTGAAGGAACTGGATCAGGACTGGCTGCCGGTGCACAAGAGCTGGCGCCTCAACGAGCGCCACTACGGCGGCCTGCAGGGCCTGGACAAGGCCGAGACCGCGGCCAAGCACGGCGAGGAGCAGGTCAAGATCTGGCGCCGTTCCTACGACATCCCGCCGCCGCCGATGGACGCCGACGATCCGGGCCATCCGCTGCACGACCGCCGCTACGCCACGCTCGACCGCAATGCGCTGCCGGCCACCGAGTCGCTGGCGACCACGCTCGAACGCGTGCTGCCGTACTGGCACGACGCGATCGCGCCGCAGCTGAAGGCCGGGCAGACCGTGCTGGTCACCGCGCACGGCAACTCGCTGCGCGCGCTGTACAAGTATTTGAACGGCGTCTCGCGCGAGGAAATCCTGGAACTCAACATCCCCACCGGCATCCCGCTGCTGTTCGAGCTGGACGACGCGTTGAAGGTGCAGTCCTACCGCTATCTCGGCGATCCGGAAGCGGCGAAGAAGGCCGCCGAAGCGGTGGCCAACCAGGGCAAGGCGAAGTAAGGCGCGCGCGGCACCTGCCGCATCAAGGAGGATGGAATGGGTGGTTTCAGCATCTGGCACTTCGTGATTCTGTTGGTCGTGCTGGCGGTGCCGGTGGTGGTGTTCGCCGTGGTATGGCTGGCCATGCGCCGCAACCAGCGTGCGCAAGCGGCGCGGCATGCCGCTGCGTCGCCGCCGCCGGCATCGGTGGAAGCGCGGTTGCGCGCGCTCGAGGCCTTACGCGCGCAAGGCCTGGTCGACCAGGCGGAATACGAACGCCGGCGCCAACAGATCCTCGCCGATCTGTAGGCGCGCAGCGCGCGGCGCGCAGCGTCAGTCGTCGCCGCTCGCGTCCACCCACACCCGCATCTCGCCTTCGCCGCGGTTGGCCCAGGCGAAGTAGGGCACGAAGGTCAGGGTCTGCACCTGCCGCGACGGCGGCGGCGCGTCGTAGCGGTACAGCGGCAAGGCGTCGGCCTGCGCGTCGTCGTGGCCGTGCAGGCGTTCGCCGTCGGCCTGCAGCAGCACCTGGCCGGCCAGTGTGCCGCTGCCGGGCGCGGTGCGGATCGCCGCGTCGGCGGGCAGGCGCAGCTGGTGCAGCTGCGCGCCGTTGTCGGCCTGCTCCAGGCAATAGACCAGCGGCCCGCGCTGCAGCGCGACCTTGCCGGCCAGATGGCGCACGCGCGGATGGCCGCTGACCCGCATCGGCGCCATCGGCAAATGCAGCTGCAAGGTGTCACCGCGTTGCCAGCGCCGGCGCAGCACGCAGTAGCCATGTTGCAGATGCGCCTGGATCGCCACCGCTTCGCCGTTGAGCTGCAATTGCGGTGCACGGCACCAGTCCGGCAGGCGCAGCGCCAGCGCGGCCTCGACCGGCGATTCGCAGTCCACGGTCAGTTCGATGCGATCCTGCCAGGGGTAGTCGCCGCGCTGCTGCAGGTGCAGCGTCTGCCCGTCCACCTCGAACGCCGCGTCGCTGCCGACATACAGGTTCACGTACAGCGTGTCGTCGCGGCGGGTGTAGATGTAGTGGCCGAGCGAGGTCAGCACGCGGGCGATGTTCGGCGGGCAGCAGGCGCAGCCGAACCAGCGCTGGCGCACCGGCTTGACGTGGTCGAAGGTGTGGTTGCCGTGCACGGTGGGCGGATGCACTTCCAGCGGGTTGACGTAGAAGAAGTGGCGCCCGTCCAGCGCCATGCCGGCCAGCACGGTGTTGTACAGCGCGCGCTCCATCACGTCGGCGTAGCGGCTGTCCGGCGCCAGCTGCAGCATGCGGTTGGCGAACATCATCAGCCCGATCGAGGCGCAGCTCTCGTTGTAGGCGGTGTCGTTGGGCAGGTCGTAGTCGACGCTGAAGGCTTCGCCGTAGCTCTGCGCGCCGATCGCGCCGGTGAGGTACAGCTGCCGCTGCGTGGTGTTCTCCCACAGCCGCTCGCAGGTCGCGCGCAGTGCGGCGTCGCCGCTGTGCCGCGCCAGGTGCGCCACGCCGGCGTACAGGTACACGAAGCGCACCGCGTGGCCGACCGCGGTGGTCTGCAGCGCCACCGGCAGGTGCGCCTGGCTGTAGGCCTTGTCCTGGATCATCCACGCCGGCCCATGGCCGCCCCAGAAGAAGCTGCGGCCGCGCTTTTCGTATTCTTCGTCGTAGTAGTGCGGGGTGGTGCCGCGCTGTTCGACGAAGTAGCGGGCCAGCGCCAGATAGCGCGGCTCGCCGGTGGCTTCGTACAGGCGCATCAGCGCCAGCTCGATCTCCGGATGCCCCGGATAGCCGTGCAGTTGTTCGGGGCCGGGGCCGAAGGTGGCGTCGATGTGGTCGGCGAGCCGGCACACGATGTCCAGCAGCGCGCGCTTGCCGGTGGCCTGGTGGTAGGCGACGCCGGCTTCGATCATGTGCCCGGCGCAGTACAGCTCGTGGCATTCGGCCAGGTTGGTCCAGCGCTGTTCCGGCGCCTTCACGGTGAAGTAGGTGTTGAGGTAGCCGTCGGCCTGCTGGGCGGCGCCGATCAGCTCGATGGTGGCATCGGCGTCGCGCTCCAGCGCCGGATCCGGGTGCTGCGCAAGCAGGTAGGCCACCGCTTCCAGCCACTTGGCCACGTCGCTGTCCTGGAACACCATGCCGTAGAACGCGCCGTCGCTGCGCCCGGCGGCGATGCGGAAGTTCTCGATGGCGTGGCTGGGTTCGGCATCGGCGACGTTGTCGTTGAGCGCGTCCCACTGGTACGGCAGCACCACGTCCTGCACCAGGCGCTGGTAGCGCTGCCAGAACGGGTCGGCGATGCGCAGGCGGTCGAGCGGGAGTTCGGGCGGCGGGGCGAGCGAGTGCGGCATGGAGAAGTCGATCCTGTGGGGAGGAGGGAAGCGGTCAGTGCACCGGGCGCGCGGCCAGGTCGGCACGGATCTGGGCCAGCAGCGGCCGGCGCAGGCGGCAGCGGTGGATTACCGCGGCCAGCAGCAGGTGCAGCGCGGCGGGAATCAGCGTTTCCAGCAGGGTGATCGCCTGCAGCGAGGCGGCGGTCTGGTGCTCGGCGCCGGCGCGGTAGCCCACGCGCACGAACAGGTAGCTGATCACCACCGCGCTCGAGGCCCAGGCCAGCTTGATGCAGAACAGGTTGAAGGCGAAGTTGATGCCGGAGGAGCGGATGCGATTCTTCCATGCGCCGTAGTCGTCGGCGAAGGCCATGATCGAGAAGTGCAGCGGCAGCGCGAAGCCCAGCACCAGGCAGTTGACGAAGATCAGCCCCAGCCACAGTGTCTGCTGCGCCGGGCCGGTGGGCATGCACCACTGCAGCACGCCCAGCGCGGCCAGCGCCAGGTTGGTGTGCAGGTACAGCGCCAGCGGATCGAAGCGACGGCACAGCGCATTGACCACGATCGCGCCGAGCACCGTGGCCAGCGCCACCATCGCGAAGAACAGCGAGGTGTAGCCGGCGCCGCCGCCGAGCACGTAGGTGATGAAGTACAGATAGCCGCCGCCGCGGATGTTGAACACGTTGATCAGCAGGAACGACATCAGCAGCACCAGCCGCATCTGGTCGTTGCGCAGCAACCCGCGCAGGTGCTCGCCGATGCCGGCCTCGCCCAGCAGGCTGACCGGCACGCGCTCGCGCACGGCGAAGAAGCAGCACAGGAACATCGCCACCGCCAGCAAGCTCAGCACGCCCACGCCGAGCTGGTAGCCGTGCGCGGCATCGCCATGGCCGAGCACCCGCACCAGCCATGGCAGCCCGACCGAGACCAGGAAGCCGGCGATGCCGCACAGCACGAAGCGCCACGACTGCGCCGACACCACGTCGCGGTGGTCGCCGGTCATGCTGTTGATCAGCGCGCAATACGGCACGTTGATCGCGGTGTAGCACAGCGACAGCAGGAAGTAGCTGGCGAAGGCGTAGGCGACCTTGCCCGCGTAGCTCAGCTGCGGGGTGCTGAAGGTCAGCACGCAGGCGATGCCGATCGGCAGTGCGATCCACAGCTGCCAGCCGCGGAAGCGGCCCCAGCGGCTGCGGGTGCGGTCGGCTAGCAGGCCCATCAGCGGATCGGAGACCGCGTCGGCGATGCGCAGCACGGTGAACAGCGTTCCGACCAGCGCCGGGGTCAGGCCGAACACATCGGTGTAGAAGAACGTGAGGAAATTGGCGATCAGGCAGGTGACGATGGTGCCGCCGGCATCGCCCAGGCCGTAGCCGAACTTTTCCAGGCGCGAGAGTCGGTGCGTGGCGGCCGGTTCGGCGCCTGCGGCAACGGGGCCAACGGCGGTCGCATTCAACGGGACGGTTCCTGGCGGGCGCGGGGTGCGGCGCCACTGCAAAGTCGCATGCCGCCGACAGCGGAACAAGAGCCGGTGCGGTATAAAAACGGTACGATTCCGACCTGTGCGATCGTGGCCACGCCCACGGCGATGCCGTGCTTTGTTTGCTGCAGTGCAGCGTGTCATTTTTGCCGTGGAGACGCTTCCGACATGCTCGAACTCGCCGTCGCCTATCCGATCCGGGTCCAGAACGGCGGCCTGTTCATTTCGCGCGGGGTCGGCGCGCATCCGACGCGGGTGATCCAGTCCTACGAGCTGATCTTCGTCGAGCGCGGCACCTTGTCGATTCGCGAACAGGACGAGGAGTTCCACATCGGCCCCGGCGAGACCCTGATCCTGTGGCCGGGCCGCGAACACGCCGGCCTGGGCCGCTTTTCCGACGAGCTGCGGTTCTACTGGGTGCATTTCGAACTGGCGCCGAGCGCCGTCGCCGCGGACGGGGCGACGCTGCTGTCGATGCCGCAGCGCACCGCGATCCGCGACCCGGAGCGCTTCGTCGGCCTGTTCCGCTGGTTCCTCAGCGAGCAGGAAGAACGGCGCACGTTGCCGATGCTGGAGCCGATCGTACTGTCGATGCTGCAATGCGTGGCCGGCGCCTGGCCCGATCCGCAGGACTCCGACCGCGCTGGGGTCGCGCTGGCGTACCGCGCCAAGCAGCTGATCGGCACCCAGTTCCACACCGCGCTCACCGCCTCCGCGCTGGCCGCGCAGCTGCATTGCAACCCGGACTATCTGGGCCGCATCTACCGCCGCGCGTTCGGCACCACGCTGACCGAGGCGATCCATCGCCAGCGCATCGCCTTCGCCGAGAAGCTGCTGCTGGTGAACACCTGCAGCGTCGACGACGTCGCGCAGCGCGCCGGCTTCAGCGATGGCGGCTATTTCCGCCGCATCTTCCGCCAACGCCTGGGCATGACCCCGAGCGCGTATCGGCGGCTGTACTGCAAGGAACACATCAACTCGGAGTGAGCGCGGGCTCGGCGCGGCCTACACAGCGCCTTGCCTAGACTGCGCCGATCTCCCGGGGAGCGTGGGCATGAAGAAGGCGCTGAAATGGAGCGGTGTGGCGGTGGCGGCATTCCTGCTGGCCTCGCTGGCGGCGCTGTACGGCTATGGCCGCTTCGCCGACCGCGCGCAGGGGCCGGCCGGCCATGCCTTGCCGGCGAACGCGCTGCGCACCCCGATCGACCGGGTGGTGGCGCCGCTGACCGCCGCGCATCCCGGGCACAGCGGCATGGTGATCCTGCCCGACAACGTCGAGGCGTTCGCGGTGCGCGCGGCGGCCGCGCGCGCGGCCGGGCGCAGCCTGGACCTGCAGTACTACATCTGGCATGCGGACTTCACCGGCAACCTGCTCTACAACGAGCTGCTGCGCGCCGCCGACCGCGGCGTGCGAGTGCGCCTGCTGCTGGACGACATGAACGTGCACGGCAGCAACTCGGTGCTGGCCGCGCTGGACCGCCACCCACTGATCGAGGTGCGGCTGTTCAATCCGACCCGCGCCCGCGAAGGCACGCTGATGCGCGGCGTGGAGCTGGTGCTGCGGTTCTTCAGCGTCAACCGGCGCATGCACAACAAGGCCTGGATCGCCGACGGGCGCATGGCGGTGGTGGGCGGGCGCAATGTCGGCGACGAGTACTTCGATGCGGCGCGCGACACCAACTTCATGGACACCGATGTGGCGGTGGTCGGGCCGGCGGTGGCGCAGGCCGAGCAAATCTTCGATGCCTACTGGAACAGCCGCACCGCGGTGCCGCTCGGCGCGCTGGTGCAGGCCGAGCCGGACGCCCTGCCCAGGTTGCGCGCCAGCATCGATGCCGGTCTGGGCTCGGCGCGGGCGCATCCCTACGTGCAGCGCCTGCGGCAGGCGCCCAGCGTGCGCAACCTGGTCGAGGGCGAGCGCCCGATCCACTGGAGCGCCGAGGCGTCGATCGTGTCCGACCCGCCGGAGAAGGCCGAAGGCGCGCCGCCGCGCGCGGATTGGATGACGCCGCGGCTGGTCGGCGAGATGGCGCGCGCGCAGCGCGAACTGGCGCTGATCTCGCCGTACTTCGTGCCGGGCGGGGAGGGCATGCGCTGGATCGGCCAGCTGCGCCAGCGCGGCGTCGCGGTCGGCGTGCTGACCAATTCGCTGGCGGCCAACGACGTGGTCGCGGTGCATGGCGGCTATGCCGGTTACCGGGTGCCGCTGCTGCGCCAGGGCGTGGCGCTGTTCGAACTCAAGCCGCAGGGCGATCCGGGCGGCAGCCTGTTCGGCTCCAGCGGCGCCAGCCTGCACACCAAGGCGTTCGTGGTCGACGGGCAGGAAGGCTTCATCGGCTCGTTCAATCTCGATCCGCGCTCGATGAATCTCAATACCGAGATGGGCCTGCTGTTCCGCGACCGCGCGGCGGCGGCCGAACTCGAGCGGCTGTACTGGACCAAGGTGTCGGCGCCGGTCAGTTACCGGCTGGCGCTGCAGGACGGGGAGTTGCGTTGGCACGACGACGCGGCGCAACCGCCGACGACCTGGGAGCGCGAGCCGGAGGCGGGCATCTGGCGGCGCGCGGCGGCACGGGTGATCGGATGGTTGCCGGTGGAATCGCAGTTGTAGGGCGCGATCGCCTACGCATCCTGTAGGAGCGGCTCTACGTGGCCTAGGGCCATCAGCCGCGACAGGAGGTAGGTGATATCGACGGATCTGTCGCGGCTGAAGCCGCTCCTACAGGGGCAACCTTTCGGCGCGAGATTGCGTCAGGTCAATTGCTGCACGATCTCGCGCGCCATCGATCCCAGCGGCAGGATCTTCTCCGCGCCGCCGCGCTTGATCGCTTCCTTGGGCATGCCGAACACCACGCTGCTCTGTTCGTCCTGGGCCACGGTGCGCGCGCCGGCCTGGCGCATCTCCAGCAGGCCGACCGCGCCGTCGTCGCCCATGCCGGTCATGATGATGCCCAGCGCATTGCCGCCGGCGGCGCGCGCGGCGGAACGGAACAGCACGTCCACCGACGGCCGGTGCCGGTTCACCGGCGGCCCGTCCAGCACCTCGACGAAATACTGTGCGCCACTGCGGCGCAGCAGCATGTGCTTGCCGCCGGGCGCGATCAGCGCGCGGCCCGGGACCACGCGGTCGTTGTTGGCCGCTTCCTTCACCGCGATCTGGCACAGGCTGTCCAGCCGCGCGGCGAACGCGGCGGTGAACTTCTCCGGCATGTGCTGGACGATGACGATGCCGGGGCTGACCCGCGGCAGCGCGGTCAGCACTTCCTCCAGCGCCTGGGTGCCGCCGGTGGAGGTGCCGATCGCGATCACCCGTTCGGTGGTCTGCGCCAACGGGCGCCCGCCCTGCGCCGGCAGGATCACGTCGGCGTTGTGCTTGACCTCCGCTTCCACCGCCGGCGCGGCGCTGCGCGCGGCCAGGCGCTTGACGTTGGCGCGCGCGGCGGTGCGCACCGTGGCGACGAGTTCGTCGGCCGAATCGGTGAGGAACTGCTTCAGCCCGAGCTTGGGCTTGGTCACTACCGCCACCGCGCCGGCGGCCAGCGCGTCCATGGTCACCCGCGCGCCCTTTTCGGTGAGGGTGGAGCAGATCACCACCGGGGTGGGGCGCTCGCTCATGATCTTGCGCAGGAAGGTGATGCCGTCCATCTTCGGCATTTCCACGTCCAGCACGATCACGTCCGGCCATTGCTGGCGCATCTTGTCGATCGCCAGCAGCGGATCGGCGGCCGCGGCGATCACCTCGATCCCGGGCGCGTCGTTGAGCACCGCCACCAGCACCTGGCGCACCACCGCCGAATCGTCGACCACCATGGCCTTGAGCGTCGTCGTCATCGGGCGTTCCTTGAAGAAGCGGCAGCGGGGTTCATGGCTTGCGGTACACCGACGGCGCCACCTGCACGACCTCGTTGTTGACGTCGTTGAGGCTTTCCGAATGGCCGATGCAGAAGATTCCGCCGCGCTTGAGCACCGACAGCACCCGCGCGACCACTTCGCGCTTGGTCTGGCCGTTGAAGTAGATCATCACGTTGCGCAGGAAGATCACGTCGAACTGGCCGAGGTTGGGCAGCGATGCGTTGAGGTTGGCGTGCAGGAAGCGCACGTGGTCGCGCAGCTTGCGGTCGATCAGCAGGCTGCCTTCGTATTCGCCGCGGCCTTTCAGGCAGTAGCGCTTGAGCAGCGCCGGCGGCATGTGCTCGATGCGCTGCAGCGGATAGTGGCCGGTGCGCGCCTTGGCCAGCACGCGGGTGCTGATGTCGGTGCCGACCACTTCGTAGGGGCGGCCCTGCAGCGCGTCGTCCAGCACCATCGCCATGCTGTAGGCCTCCTCGCCGGTGGAACTGGCCGCGCTCCAGATGCGGAACGGCGCGCTGCCCTTGTGCTCCAGGGCCAGCTTGCGCAGCAACTCGAAGTGCTTGGGCTCGCGGAAGAAGTAGGTCTCGTTGGTGGTCAGCAGATCGATCGCGGTCTGCACTTCGCTGCTGCCTTCGCGGCTTTCCAGCAGCTTCAGGTACTGGGTGTAGGTCTGCAGCGAGTGCGCCTTCAGGCGCTTGCCCAGGCGCCCGCACAGCATCGCCTTCTTGGCCGGGGAGATGGTGATGCCGGCCGCGTCGAAGATGAAGCGCTGGAACTTGCCGAATTCCTGCTCGGTGATGTCGGTGCTGGTCATGGTGGTCCGGAAGTCAGTGATGCGGCGCTTGCGCCGACGTGGGGCCGTGTTCCTGCAGGCGGGTCTGGTGCTCGATCAGCCAGTTGGTCAGCGCGCCGCCGCCCATCGGCCGCGCCAGCAGATAACCCTGGCCCAGGTCGCACCCCAGTTCCTGCAGCAGTTGCCAGTCCTCGACCGTCTCGATGCCTTCGGCGACGGTGCTCAGGCCCAGCCGTTGCGCCATGCCCAGCGCCGATTCCAGCACGGTGCGCAGATTGCGGCTGCGGTGCGCGTCGTGCACGAAGATGCGGTCGATCTTCAGTTCGGTGAAGGGGATGCGGGTCAGCTGTTGCAGCGAGGAAAAGCCGGTGCCGTAGTCGTCCAGCGACAGGCCGAAGCCCTGCAGCCGCAGCCGCGCCAGCATGCCCAGCGCGCTGGCCTCGACCAGCGAGCTTTCGGTGATCTCCAGGATCACGTCGGCCGGCACCAGGCCGTGGCGGCGCAGTTGCGTATGCAGTTCGTCGAGCAGTCCCGGGTCCTGCAGCAGGCACGGCGACAGGTTGATCGCCAGGGTCAGGCGGAAACCGGACTGCTTCCAGGTCGCCAGCCGCGCCATCGCCTGGTCGGCGACGCTGGCGGTCAGCGCATGGATCAGGCCTTCGCGTTCGGCCAGGGCGATGAAGCGGTCCGGCGCGATCTGCCCGTTCTGCGGATGCCGCCAGCGCGCCAGCGCTTCCACGCCGCCGACCTGGCCGCTGCGCATGTCCACCTTGGGCTGGTAGGCCACTTCGATGTCGCCGCGGCGCAGCGCCTCGTGCAGCATCGCCGCGTCGGTGGAGTCGCCGGCACTGGCGTCGTTGCGCGCGGCCGGCTGCGGCTGCGAGTGCGCCTGCAAGGCCGCGCCGAGCTCGGCCGCACGCAGCGGTTTCTCCAGGCCGGCCAACACCTGCAGACCGTTGGCGCGGCCGACCTGCAGCACCGAATCGATCAGCGCCGAGCCGCGTTGCGAGGCGACCACGATCGGCACCCGCACGTTGCAGCGGGCCAGCGCATCGAGCAGCTGCACGCCGTCCATGCCGGGCATTTCCAGGTCCACGATCAACAGCCCCGGTGCCGGTCCCTGGCTCACCCGCGCCAGTGCCGCATGGCCGTCCGGCACGCCCTCCACCGCCACCGCGCCCAGCCGCAGGCACAGTGCGAGCGCGTGCTCGCGCTGGACATGGCTGTCGTCGACGACCAGGACCGTACCGAATTGGCTGAGCGTGGCGATTTCGGGGACGAGCGGCATGCGGATTCCATCGATGGGCAAGGGCGGGGCGCGACGCGAAGTGCCACGCCGCACGGGGAACTCAGGCGGCCATGCCTTCCTCGACACCCGACTCGATGCCGGCCATGGCGACGAACTCCTGGGTGGACAGCGCCGCATCGGCATCGAGCAGGATCACGAAGCGCTCGCCGACCTTGCCCATGCCGTGGATGAAGTCGCGGCGGATGCCGGCGCCGAACGCCGGGGCCGGGGCGATGTCTTCGGCGGCGATCTCCAGCACTTCGCTGACCGCGTCCACCAGCAGCCCCAGCACCTGGCGCTCGTTGCCGTTGGCGACTTCGACGATGACGATGCAGGTGCGCTTGGTGACCTCGCTGGCGGCGCGGCCGAAGCGTTGCTGCAGGTCCACCACCGGCACCACCGCGCCGCGCAGGTTGATCACCCCGCGCAAGGCCGGCGGCATCATCGGCACGTCGGTCGGCGTGCGGTATTCGATGATTTCCTTGATGCCGAGGATGCCGACGCCGAACATCTCCTTGCCGAGCAGGAAGGTCAGGAACTGGTTGGGAGCCAGATCGGCGTCGCCGAACGGCACGGTTGATTCGTGTGCGGTCATGGCCTGTCCTCAGAAGGTTTCGAAATGGGCTTCGTCGGGCAGCTCGCCGGCCAGCGTGAGCCGGCCCTCGGCGAAACGCACCAACGGCTTGCGTGCGGCGGCGGCACGCGGCGGCTGCGGTTGCTGCCGCCGCGCGCTGGACGCGGCCGCGCGACGCGGCGCTGCCGCGCCGGCGAGCTTGAAGAAGCTCATCAACTGCTGCAGCTGTTCGGCCTGGCCGCTCATTTCCTCGGCGGTGGCGGCCAGCTCCTCGGAGTTGGACGCGGCCTGCTGGGTGGTCTGGTTGAGCTGGCCGACCGCGCTGTTGATCTGGCTTACGCCGGAGGTCTGTTCCTCGGAGGCGGCGGTGATCTCCTGCACCAGGTCGGAGGTACGCTTGATCGACGGCACCATCTCCTCGAGCAGCTTGCCGGCGTTCTCGGCCAGCTCGACGCTGGAGCCGGCGACGTCGCCGATCTCCTGCGCGGCGACCTGGCTGCGCTCGGCCAGCTTGCGCACTTCCGCGGCGACCACGGCGAAGCCCTTGCCGTGCTCGCCGGCACGCGCGGCTTCGATCGCCGCGTTCAGCGCCAGCAGGTTGGTCTGGTAGGCGATGTCGTCGATGATGCCGATCTTCTGCGCGATCTGCTTCATCGCATGCACCGTGGCGCGGACCGATTCGCCGCCGTCCAGCGCCTGGCTGGAGGCCTTGCTGGCCATGCCGTCGGTGACCTTGGCGTTCTCGGTGTTCTGCGCGATCGAGGCGGTCATCTGCTCCAGCGAGGCGCTGGTCTCTTCGACGCCGGCCGCCTGCTCGCTGGCCGCCTGGCTCAGCGACTGCGCGGTGGCGCTGACTTCCTCCGAGGCGCTGGCCAGCGCCTCGGCGCTGCCGTTGACCTCGCTGACCACCTGCGACAGGCGCGCGATGGTGTCGTTGACGTAGTTCTTCATCTCCGCGTAGGCGCCGTCGTAGTGCTTGTCGATGCTCTGGGTCAGGTCGCCATCGGACATCGCGCCCATCACCCGCACCACATCCTGGATGCTGTCGCCGGTGGTGGTCGCCAGCTCGTTCAGGCCCTGGCCCATCTCACGTTGGAAGCCGGCCAGGCCGTCCAGGGCGACGCGCTCGGAGAAGTCGCCGCGGTTGGCGGCCGCGATCACGCGGCGCTGGCCGTCGATCACCAGCTTCAGCCGCTCGACCATGGTCTGCATCGCATACAGCGCGCTGCCGCGATCGTTGGCGCGTACCGCAACGTTCAGGTTCAGGTCGCCCTGCGCCACCTTGTTGGCGATCTCGGCCACGTAGGCCGGTTCGCCGCCGAGCAGCCTGCTCAGGATGCGCACGATGATCACCGACACCACCGCGCCGAGCAGCAGCGAGATGGCGATCGCCACCACGATCAGCGTCCGCGACGAGGCGTAGAGCACGTCGGCTTCATCGCTCGCGGCTTCGCCGCCCTTGGCGTTGAGCTCGACCAGCTTGGTCAGGGTGTCGGCGGTGCCGCGGTAGATCTCGCGTTGCTCGCCGTTGAGCAGCGCCATCGCCTGCGCGGTCTTGAGCTGGCGGGACAGGTCCAGCACGGTCTTGTGCAGTTCCATGTAGCGGTCGAACTTCCTGGAAAACTCGTCGTACAGCGCATTTTCCTCAGGCGAGGAAATCAGCTTCTCGTAGGCCTGCCGGTTCTTGCCGAAGGCGTCGACGGTGCGCTGCATGCGCGCGTCGTAGTCCTGCATCTCGGCCGCGTTTTCGGTGACCACGTGCTGCAGCTCGTACAGGCGCAGCTGGGTGAAGCGGGCGTTCATCTCCTCGACGTTGCGCAGGCTGGGCAGCCAGTTGCTGGCGATGTTGGTGGAGGAGTCGTTGATCTTGGACATCTGCAGCATGGCGAAACCGCCCATGCCGAGCATCAGGAGGAGGACCAGGCCGAAGCTCAGTCCGATCCGGGTGGCGATTTTCATGTTGCCGAACATAGGTGTGGTCTCTGGTAGCTGGAAGCGATGCGATGCGGTGCGCGGGTGCGAACCCTGGAGGCGGTGCGGGATCAGAAGCTGTCGAAGTGGAGTTCGTCCGGGGCCGTGACCAGCGCCAGCCCGGCCTCGCCGTAGGTGCGCGGGCGGGCGTTCGCGGCCGCTTTCCTGGCGCCGCCATTGCGCGCCGCGCCGACCGGCCGGCGCGACGGCGCCAGATGGTTGGTGCGGAAGAAGCCCATCAGCTGCTGCAGCTGTTCAGCCTGGCCGCTCATTTCCTCGGCGGTGGCGGCCAGTTCCTCGGAATTGGCCGCGGCCTGCTGGGTGGTCTGGTTGAGCTGGCCGACCGCGCCGTTGATCTGGCTCACGCCGGAGGTCTGTTCCTCGGAGGCGGCGGTGATCTCCTGCACCAGGTCGGAGGTGCGCCGGATCGACGGCACCATCTGCTCGAGCAGCTTGCCGGCGTTCTCGGCCAGTTCGACGCTGGAGCTGGCGACGTCGCCGATCTCCTGCGCCGCGATCTGGCTGCGCTCGGCCAGCTTGCGCACTTCCGCTGCGACCACGGCGAAGCCCTTGCCGTGTTCGCCGGCGCGCGCGGCTTCGATCGCCGCGTTCAGCGCCAGCAGGTTGGTCTGGTAGGCGATGTCGTCGATGATGCCGATCTTCTGCGCGATCTGCTTCATCGCCGCCACCGTGGAGCGCACCGCGTCGCCACCCTCGCTGGCCTCGCGCGCGGCCTTGGCGGCCATGCCGTCGGTGACCTTGGCGTTCTCGGTGTTCTGCGCGATCGAGGCGCTCATCTGCTCCAGCGCCGCGCTGGTTTCCTCCACGCCCGCCGCCTGTTCGCTGGCCGCCTGGCTCAGCGACTGCGCGGTGGCGCTGACTTCTTCCGATGCGCTGGCCAGCGCCTCGGCGTTGACGTTGACCTCGCCGACCACTTGCGCCAGGCGCGAGACGGTGGCGTTGAGGCTGTCGCACAGCTCCTTCAGCTGGCCCTGGCAGGCGACGTCGGCGGTGCGGGTCAGGTCGCCGTCCTCGATCGCCTTGAGCACCTTGCGCACGTCGTCGATCGGACCGATCACCGTGTCCAGGGTCTGGTTGACCCCGGCGACGATGCGGCGGAAATCGCCGTGATGCAGGCCGGCGTCGGCGCGCACGTCGAGGCGGCCGGCGGCGGCGGCCTCGACCAGCAGGTTGGTATCGCGGATCAGCGCGCGCAGATTGGTGCGCACCTGCTCGATGGTGTCGTTGATGAACGCCTTCTTGCCCGGGAAGCCCTGCAGCGGCGCATCGAAGTTGCCGCGGCCGAACTCGGCGATGCAGGCCATCGCCTGCTTCTTGACCGCGATGTGCCCGGCGACCATGCGGTTGATGCCCTCGGCCATGCTGCGGAAGTCGCCGTCGAAGCGGGCGCTGTCGATGGTCACGTCGATGTCGCCGGCGTCGTGCTCGGCCGACATCTGGTTCATCTGCGCGATCAGGCCCAGCAGGTTGCGGCGCACCTGTTCGATGGTGTCGTTGATGAAGGCCTTCTTGCCCGGGAAGCTCTCCAGCGGCGCCTGGAAGTTGCCGCGGCCGAATTCGGCGATGCAGGCCATGGCCTTCTTCTTGGTCGCGATGTGGTCGCCGACCATGCGGTTGATGCCTTCGGCGATGGCGCGGAATTCGCCTTCGAACCGCTGGCCGTCGATCACCACGTCGATGTCGCCGGCATCGTGTTCGCGGGTCATGCGCCCGATCTCTTCGCTGAGCAGGCGTACGCCGGACTGCACTTCGCGCAGCGCCAGCAGGATCTCGCAGGCCTGGTCGTTGCGCACCGTCGGCATCACCACGTCGAAGTTGCCGCGGGCGAAGCGGGCCAGGGTGGTGGTGGCGATGCGCAGCGAGCGCGAGATCGCGTACGCCACGTAAGCGAGCACCGCGCCGCCCAGGACCGCCGCGGCGACGGCCAGCGCCAGCACCTGGCCTGGCGGCAGTGCCAGCGCGAAGCCGGCCACGCTGGCTGCCAGCGGCAGCAGCACGGCGATGCCGCAGCCAGTCCATAGCTTCGAAGAGAGAGAGGTGGCGTTGGACATGACGGTGTACCTATGGCTGATGGAGTGGCGCGTCGCGGCCGTGTCGCGGCCGGTTCCGGGTGCTGCGGGTCAGAAGGTTTCGAAGGCGGTTTCGTCCAGCCGCGCCGCCGCCGGGGCGTTGCCGGCGAAGGCGCGCAGGCGCGGCGTCCGCGCTGCCGTCGCCGCTGCCGGCGTGCGCCGCGGCAACGGGGTCGGAACGGATGCGGCAGCGGCGGGGTTGGTCTTGAAGAAGTTCATGAGCACCTGCAGCTGTTCGGCCTGGCTACTCACTTCTTCGGCCGTGGCGGCCAATTCTTCAGCGTTGGCGGCCGATTGCTGCGTGGTCTGGTTGAGCTGGCCCACCGCGCAGTTGATCTGGCCGACCCCGGAGGTCTGTTCCTCGGAGGCGGCGCTGATCTCCTGCACCAGGTCGGAGGTGCGGCGGATCGACGGCACCATCCCGTCGAGCAGGCGCCCGGCGCTTTCCGCCAGGTCCACGCTGGAGCCGGCCACGTCGCCGATCTCGTGCGCGGCGACCTGGCTGCGCTCGGCCAGCTTGCGCACTTCGGCGGCGACCACGGCGAAGCCCTTGCCATGCTCGCCGGCGCGCGCGGCCTCGATCGCCGCGTTCAGCGCCAGCAGGTTGGTCTGGTAGGCGATGTCGTCGATGATGCTGATCTTCCTGGCGATCTCCTTCATCGCCGCGACCGTGGCGCGTACCGCCTCGCCGCTTTCGGCGGCTTCGCGCGCGGCCTTGGCGGCCATGCCGTCGGTGACCTTGGCGTTCTCGGAGTTCTGCGAGATCGAGGCGGTCATCTGTTCCAGCGAGGCGCTGGTCTCCTCCACGCCGGCCGCCTGCTCGCTGGCCGCCTGGCTCAGCGACTGCGCGGTGGCCGACAGCTGCTCGGAAGCGCTGGCCAGGGTGGCGGCGTTGCCGTTGACCTCGTTGACGATGCCGGTGAGCTTGTCGATGGTGGCGTTGACGTAGCGCTGCATGTCGGCGAAGGCGCCTTCGTAGCGGCCCTGCACCTTGCAGCTGAGGTCGCCGTCGGCGACCGCGCCCATCACCTTGATCACGTCGCCGACGCTGCGCAGGTTGCCGCGCGCCTGCTCGATGGTGTCGTTGATGAAGGCCTTCTTGCCGGGCAGTTGCGCCAGCGGCGCCTCGAAGTTGCCGCGGCCGAACTCGGCGACCACGCCCATCGCCAGTTTCTTGACCGCGATGTGCGCGGCGACCATCTGGTTGATGCCGTTGCCCATCGCGCCGAAGGCGCCTTCGAACTTGGCGGTGTCGATGACCACGTCGATGTCGCCCTTGTCGTGCTCGGCGGACATGCGGTTGATCTCGGCGATCAGGTGTTTGAAGTTGCCGCGCACGTGCTCGATGGTGTCGTTGATGAAGGCCTTCTTGCCCGGCAGCTGCGCCAGCGGCGCGTCGAAGTTGCCGCGGCCGAACTCGGCGACCACGCCCAGCGCCAGCTTCTTGACCGCGATGTGCGCGGCCACCATCTGGTTGATGCCGTGGCCCATCGTGGCGAAGTCGCCCTCGCACTTGGCGGTGTCGATGACCACGTCGATGTCGCCCTTGTCGTGCTCGGCGGACATGCGGTTGATCTCGGCGATCAGCTGCTTGAAGTTGCCGCGCACGCGCTCGACGGTGTCGTTGATGAAGGCCTTCTTGCCGGGCAGTTGCGCCAGCGGCGCGTCGAAGTTGCCGCGGCCGAACTCGGCGACCACGCCCAGCGCCAGTTTCTTGACCGCGATGTGCCCGCCGACCATGCGGTTGATGCCCGCGGCCATGCCGCGGAAATCGCCCTGGAACTGCGCGCTGTCGATGACCGCGTCGATCTCGCCGGCCTCGTGCTGGTCGGACATCCGGCGCATTTCCGCGATCAGCCCGGTCAGGTTGCGGCGCACCTGCTCGATGGTCTCGTTGATGAAGGCTTTCTTGCCCGGGAACGCCGCCAGCGGCGCGGCGAAGTTGCCGCGGCCGAATTCGGCCACGCAATCGATCGCCTGCTTGTTCACGCCGATATGCCCGGCGACCATCGTGTTGATGGCGACGGCCAGGTCGCGGTGGGTGCCGGGCCAGCGCGCCGGATCCAGCGCCACCTCGCACTCGCCGGCGGCATGCGCGCTGGCCATGTGGCTGACGTCGGCATGGAACCGGCGCAGGTCGGTCTGCGCGGTGCGCAGCAGCTGCGCCACTTCGTTGTCGGTTGCGGCGGTCGCCGGCACGATACGCTCCAGGTCGCCGCCCACCAGCGCGTCCAGCCCGGCGGTGGCCAGGTTCAGCGTGCGCGCCGCGGCCAGCGCGGCCCAGCCCAGCAGGCCGGCGCCGGCCAGCGTCGCCGTGGCGACCAGGGTCAGCGCGGCGCCCTGCGCCAGCGGCAGCAGCAGCGCCGTGGCGGCGGCCGCGGCGGGCAGGGCGACGGCGATGGCCGTCGTGGTCAGCAGCGTGGTCGCGATCCTTGAGCGATAAGACATGGCAGCGGTTCCTGGCTAGCGTCTATGAGGGGTGTGGGTGCGCAACGGCGCCCGTGGGGCGGCGTCAGGCCGCCAGCGAATCGGTGGACGGTTCGACTTGCGACAGCAGCGAGGGCACGTCCAGGATCAGCGCGACGCCGCCGCTGCCGAGGATGCTCGACCCGCTGATGCCCTTGACCCCGGCGAACACCTTGGCCAGCGGCTTGATCACGGTCTGCCATTCGCCCAGCAGCGTGTCCACCACCAGGCCGAAGCGCTGCGCGCCCTGGCGGATCACCACGATGCTCTCGCGCGCCGGCGGCGCGCCGGCGATGCCGAACAGCGAACGCAGGCGCACGTACGGCAGCACCCCGCCGCGCAGGTCGATGTAGTCGCTCTGGTAGTTCGGCGCGAACTCCACGCATTCCTCGACCACGTCCAGCGGCACCACGAACACCGACTTGCCGACGCCGACCTGGAAGCCGTTGATGATCGCCAGGGTCAGCGGCAGCCGCACCGAGATGGTGGTGCCCACGTCCTGCTGGCTGCTGATGTCCACGCTGCCGCGCAGCGCGGTGATGTTGCGCTTGACCACGTCCATGCCGACGCCGCGGCCGGACAGGTTGGTGACCTTCTCGGCGGTGGAGAAGCCCGGTTCGAAGATCAGCGCGAACACCTCGCGGTCGGACAGGCTGCGGCCGGGCTCGATCAAGCCGCGCTCCAGCGCCTTGGCCAGGATCCGGTCGCGGTTCAGGCCGCCGCCGTCGTCGCTGATCTGGATGACCACGCTGCCCGAATCGTGGAACGCGTTGAGCCGCACCGTGCCGCGCACCGGCTTGCCGCGCGCCTGGCGCAGCTCGGCCGGTTCGATGCCGTGGTCCATCGCGTTGCGCACCAGGTGGGTCAGCGGATCGGCGATCTTTTCCACCACCGATTTGTCCAGCTCGGTGTCCTCGCCGTTGACCACCAGCACGATGTCCTTGCCCAGTTCGCGCGCCACGTCGTGGACCACGCGGTGGAAGCGGCTGAAGGTGCCGCCGATCTTGACCATGCGCAGCTGCAGCGCGCTTTCGCGCACTTCCTCGACCAGCCCGGCCAGGATCGAGGTGGATTCGAGCAGTTGCGTATCGCCGGTGCGCTGCGCGTTGGCGCCGGTGCTGGCGACGGCGATGATCAGTTCGCCGACCAGGTCGATCATGCGGTCGAGCTTGTCGGCATCGACGCGGATCGAGCCGCCCTCGCTGCGCGCGGCGGCGGGTGCCGCCGCGGCCGCAGCGGCCTTGGCCGGCGCTGCCGGCGGCGCGTGCGTGGCGGGAGCCGCTGCAGCGGGCGTGGCCGGCGCCGCGGCCGGCTGCGGGTTGCCGAAGTTGGCGAAGTCGTCGGCGTGGCTCTGGCCGGCGGCCTCGGCCACCAGCAGCGGCAACTCCAGATTGGCGGCATCGCCGTGCGGATCCACCGCCAGCACCTGCAGCTCGCAGTCGTCGCGGACGAATTCGAAGATGTCCTCGATCGCCGCTTGCTGCGCGTCGGAGCGCAGCAGGATGTCGAAGCCCAGGTAGCAGGCTTCCGGGTCCAGGTCCGGCAGCGCCGGCACGCGTTCGTGGCGGGTGCGGACCGCCTCCAGCGTGCCCAGGCTGCGCAGGCAGCGGATCAGGTGCAGCGGCGAGTTGCCGAAGCGCAGCGCATCGCTGAACAGCTGCAGCGAGATGCGCCAGTAGCCGGTGTGCGCCGCGGCGGTGGGCGCGACGGCGGCGGCGGCCGGCGCGGCGGCCGGTTGCAGGTAGGTCTGCAGGCGCGCCAGCAGCGGCTCGCCCTCGGCGGCGAGCACCGCTTCGTCGGACTCGGCGCCGGCGGCGGCTTCCACCAAAGCGCGGATGTGGTCGCAGCAGGCCAGCATCAGCTGGATCAGCTCCGAATCCAGCGCCACCGCGTTCTCGCGCACCAGGTCCAGCACGCTCTCCACGACGTGGGTGAAGCCCACCAGTTGCGCTAGGTCGAACAGCCCGCCGGAGCCCTTGATGGTGTGCGCGGCGCGGAAGATGGCGTTGACCGCGTCCGGGCCGGCTTCGCCGCGTTCGGCTTCCAGCAGGTTGCGTTCCATGTCCTCGAGCAAGTCGCGGCTCTCGGCGATGAAGGTCTGCAGCAGTTGAGCGAAATTCATGAGCTGGCGCCGATCAGTGGAAGGTATCGCTGGCGGCGGGCGCAAGCGTGTCGCGCAGGCCGAGCAGGTCGAGCGCGTCGTTGACCGGCGCGCTGCAGCCGTCGAGCTGGAACGGCCGGCCCAGCGCGCGCAGCGCGGCCTGGGTGGCGAGCAGCAGCTGGATGCCGGTGGCGTCGATTTCGGTGACCGCCTGCAACTGCAGCTGCAGGCCGCCGGGGTGTTCCAGCGCCGGCAACAGCAGCGGCTTCAGTTCGCCGGCGCGGCGGATGGTCATGTCGCCGTCCAGGCTCAGTTGCAGCGGCGGGGGCGGGGCGTCCGGGAGTTTCGAGCGCATGGCATGTCTCCGATTCGAGCGGTAGAACGGCGAAAGAGCGGCTGCGGCACGATGTGAAGGCGGCGTGCAGGTGCGGTGTAAGCAGATATCGGCGCCTTTCGGGAATATTTAGGCCGAATGCCACATTTGTCTCGCTGACCCTTGACATGGATGAGCGGTTCAGATGCGGAACCGGAAATGCATTCCAGATGCCTTGCGCGTCGCTGCCTGGCGAGGAGCTAGATGCATGCGCCATGCCAATCCATGGCAGGTGCGGCGTAACGGAAAACGGCCGGAACACCGGCCGTCGTTCTTCACACGGGGAAAGGAGCGCGCCGGGAGCCGACGCGCGCGACGCGCCCGTCGCGGGCGCGCCGGTGCTGCCGGCTCAGCGTGGCGACAGCGCCGCCAGCAATCCGCGCGCGGCGTTGAAGCGGTCCGCCGCTTCCGGCAGCGGCAGCTTCACCTTCAGCTTGTCCGGGCCATCCATCGCGTACAGCTTGGGCTGCTTCTGGATCATCTGGATGATGGTCATCGGATCGACGTTGGGTTTGGCCTCGAACACGATGCGCCCGCCGTTCTCGCCCAGTTCCAGCTTGCGGATGCCCAGCGTGTTGGCCTGCAGCTTCAGCTCGGCGATCGCGAACAGGTGCTTCACCGCATCCGGCAGCAGGCCGAAGCGGTCGATCATCTCCACCTGCAGTTCGCGCAACTGCTCGCCGTCGCGCGCGCTGGAGATGCGCTTGTACAGGGTCAGGCGGGTGTGCACGTCGGGCAGGTAGTCGTCGGGGATCAGCGCCGGCACATGCAGTTCGACTTCGGCGCCGCGCGCTTCCTCGCCGGCGTCCAGGTCCGGCAGCTTGCCCTGGCGGATGCTGCGCACCGCGCGTTCCAGCAGTTCGGTGTACAGGCTGAAACCGACCTCGGCCATCTGCCCGCTCTGGTCCTCGCCGAGCAGTTCGCCGGCGCCGCGGATTTCCAGGTCATGGGTGGCCAGGGTGAAGCCGGCGCCGAGTTCGTCCATCGAGGCGATCGCGTCCAGCCGCTTCTGCGCATCGGGGGTGATGCTGCGCCGGTCCGGCACCAGCAGGTAGGCGTAGGCGCGGTGGTGCGAGCGGCCGACGCGGCCGCGCAGCTGGTGCAGCTGGGCCAGGCCGAAGCGGTCGGCGCGGTTGATGACGATGGTGTTGGCGTTGGGGATGTCGATGCCCGATTCGATGATCGTGGTCGACAGCAGCACGTTGAAGCGCTGCTTCTGGAAATCCAGCATCACCCGTTCCAGCTCGCGCTCGGGCATCTGCCCGTGGGCGATGCCGATGCGTGCCTCGGGCACCAGCTCGCTGAGCTCGCGCTGCATGCGGCCGATGCTTTCCACGTCGTTGTGCAGGAAGTACAGCTGGCCGCCGCGCGCCAGTTCGCGCTGGAACGCCTCGCGCAGCAGCGCGTTGTCCCAGGCGGTGACGAAGGTCTGCACTGCCAGCCGGTTCGGCGGCGGGGTGGCGATGATCGACAGGTCGCGCAACCCGGCCATGGCCATGTTCAGCGTGCGCGGGATCGGCGTGGCGGTCAGCGTGAGCAGGTGCACGTTGGCGCGCAGCGCCTTCAGCGCTTCCTTCTGGCGCACGCCGAAGCGCTGTTCCTCGTCGACCACCACCAGGCCCAGGTCCTTGAACTTCACGTCCGGCTGCAGCAGGCGGTGGGTGCCGATGATCACGTCGATGGTGCCGTCGGCGACCTTCTCCAGCTCGGCCTTGATCTCCTTGGCGCTCTTGAAGCGCGACAGCACTTCCACCCGCAGCGGCCAGTCGGCGAAGCGGTCGCGGAAGTTGCGGTAGTGCTGCTCGGCCAGCAGCGTGGTCGGCACCAGCACCGCCACCTGCTTGCCGGCGCTGGCCGCGGCGAACGCGGCGCGCACCGCGACTTCGGTCTTGCCGAAGCCGACGTCGCCGCAGACCACGCGGTCCATCGGCTGGCTGCTGCCCAGGTCGCGCAAGGTGGCCTCGATCGCGGCCAGCTGGTCGCCGGTCTCCTCGAACGGGAAGCCGGCGGCGAACGGTTCGTACATCGCGCGGTCCACCTGCAGGGCCAGGCCAGCGCGGGCGCGGCGCCGGGCCTGGATTTCCAGCAGTTCGGCGGCCACGTCGCGCACCTTCTCGGCGGCGCGGCGCTTGGCCTTGCTCCATTGCTCGCCGCCCAGCGAATGCAGCGGCGCGGTCTCGGCCGAGGCGCCGGAGTAGCGGCTGATCAGGTGCAACTGCGCGACCGGCACGTACAGGCGGTCGCCCTTGGCGTATTCGATCTCCAGGAACTCGCCGGGCATGCCGCCGGCATCGAGCACGATCAGCCCGCGGTAGCGGCCGACGCCGTGGTCCTCGTGCACGATCGGCGCGCCTTCGGTCAGCTCGCCGAGGTCGCGGATGATCGCTTCCGGCTCGCGCCCGGCGCGGCGCGTACGCCGCGGCTGGCCGGCGCGCTCGGGGAACAGCTGGCGCTCGGTGAGCACCGCGATGCGCGGTTCGTCGAGAGCGAAGCCGTCGTCGAGTGGGGCGACCGCGATCGCAAAGCGTGCAGGTGCCACGTCGGAGTCGAGCCCCTCTCCCACCGGGAGAGGGGTTGGGGTGAGGGTACGACCGCTCGCGAGTTTTGCCCGCTCGGCTGTCGAGGACGCGTCCGAAGCAGCAGCCTTCTTCGATGAAGACGGCGCGCGCGCCGTACCCTCATCCGGCGCTTCGCGCCACCTTCTCCCGGTGGGAGAAGGGAGGAAGCTCGCGAAGTTCGGAATCACTTCCGGCTTCAGGTCCGCCGCGGCCAGCACTTCCAGCAGCGCTTCGCGGCGGCCCGGCGAGTCGGCGGCGATCAGCACGCGGCCCGGATAGCTGCCGAGGAAGCTCTTCAGCGCCGCGGCCGGAGCGGCGTCCTTGGCCGCCACCGGCAGCGGCGGCAGCGGCTGGTCGCCCAGGGTCTGCGCCTCGTCGATGCGCGCGTGGTCGGTGGCCCACACCTCGATGCGCGGCAGGCCGTTGAGCTTTTCGCGCAGCGTGTCCGGCGCCTGGTACAGCTCCTCGGGCGCCAGCAACGGGCGCTCCACGTCGTGGCGGCGCTGCTCGTAGCGGTTCTGGGTCTGCGCCCAGAACGCATCGGCGGCAGCGCCCACGCCCGGCGCCAGCAGCGGCAGCACCGACGCGCCCAGATAGTCGAACAGGGTGGCGGTGGCGTTGCGCGCCGCGGCGCCGGTGCCGCGCGCTTCCTGGAAGAACAGCGGCAGGTAGTATTCGATGCCCGAGGGCGCCAGCCGCGCCTTCAGGTCCTGGTACAGCGCGCTGCGCCGGGTGTCCACGTCGAAGCGTTCGCGCAGCGTGGCCAGCACCCGCTCCACGCTGGCATCGTCCATCGGCACTTCGCGGCCGGGCAGCATCTTCACCGCCTGCACGTGGTCCAGCGAGCGCTGCGATTCCGGGTCGAAGGCGCGGATCGAGTCGATGTCCTCGTCCAGCAGTTCGATCCGCAACGGCGTGTCCGCGCCCATCGGGTACACGTCGAGCAGGCCGCCGCGCACCGCGAAATCGCCCGGGTCCATCACCTGCGGCACGTTGCGGTAGCCGGCGCTTTCCAGGCGGCGTTTTTCCGCCTCCAGGTCCAGGCGCTGGCCCACGTGCAGGTCGAAGCTGCCGCCGACGATGTAGCGCAACGGCGCCACGCGCTGCATCAGCGTCTGCACCGGCACCACCACGATGCCTTGCTGCAGCGTCGGCAACCGGTGCAGCGCCGACAGGCGCTGGCTGACGATGTCCGGGTGCGGGCTGAACTGGTCGTAGGGCAGGGTTTCCCAATCCGGGAATGGCACCACCGGCAGGCTGTCGTCGCCGGCCAGCAGCGTGTGCAGGTCGGCCTCGATCTGGTGCGCGCTCTGGTTGTCGCGCGCGACCACCAGCAACGGCCCGCGATGCGCCGCGGCGGCGCAGGCGATATGCCAGGCCAGTGCGGTCGGGGACGCGGGGGCGCGCCAGAAGGCGCGGAGCTGGCCGAATTTGGGCAGCGGCGGAACGGGGAAGGGAAGAGGCGCCATTGACCGACTAGTTTAGCAAGCCGAGATTGGGGAGTCGGGATTGGGGATGGGCCGCACGCCTACGCGGGGTGCGGCGCGGTCGCATGGCCGAGCCGCTAGGCCGGCGGTGCCGGCCATGGTTGTCCCTGCCGCGCTGCGCACGCCGCTGTGCAGCGCCTGCCTGCGGCGGTTCGCGGTGCGCCGCGCTGCAGCTTGCGCGAGGCCGGCGTCGCTCAGTTGCCCAGTTCCAGCACCACGCGCACCAGGCCCGGGGTGTCCGGATGCGGCATCGGTTGGAAGCCCAGCGATTCGGCCAGCTGCAGCATCGGCAGATTGCTTTCGAGCACGTCGCCGTAGAGCCGGTCCAGATACTTGCGCCGCGCCCACTTGACCAGCTTGCGCATCAGCTGCCGGCCCAGGCCCTGGCCGGCGACGAAGCTGCTGACCAGGATCGCGTATTCGGCTTCGCGGGTGCCGGGCGTGATCGCCGCGCGCGCCACCGCGCCGACCACCGCTTCGCCCGGCGGCAGCGGTTCGGCCGCGACCAGGGTCAGTTCGGTCTTCGGATTGGGATGGGTCAGGCGCTGCGCCATGTCCTCGGTCAGTTCCGGCAGCGAATGCAGGAACCGCTCGCGGATTTCGGTCGGCCCGAGCAGGCCGAAGGCGCCTTGCAGCGGCGCGCTGTCTTCCGGCCGGATCGGCCGGATCAGCAGCTCGCGGCCGCTGGGCAGGGTGAAGTTTTCATGCCACGGAGGCATGCGGTTGCGGGTAGCCATGGCCGGATGATCCTCGACGAAGCCTGGATTCTCGCATTACCCGGGACCGAGGCCGTGAACGCAACGCTCACCGCGCTTGCTTACCCTGCGCATGGATTTTCGACGAGGATGGGCCATGTCCGGCAGCGGCGATTCGCGACGCGCCATTTTCTTCGCGCTCGGCGCCAACCTGGCCATCGCCCTGGCCAAGGGCGCGGCCGCGCTGGCCACCGGCTCGGGTGCGATGCTGGCCGAGACCGTGCATTCGCTGGCTGATTGCGGCAACCAGCTGCTGTTGCTGCTGGGCATGCGCCAGGCCAAGCGCCCGGCCAGCGCCGAGTATCCGCTGGGCTATGGCCGCGCCATCTATTTCTGGTCGTTCCTGGTGGCGGTGATGCTGTTCTGCATCGGCGGCATGTTTTCGGTGTACGAGGGCGTGCACAAGCTGCTGCAGCCCGAGCCGCTGAGCAGCTGGGGCTGGGCGGTGGGCGTGCTCGGGTTCGCGTTGCTCGCCGAGAGCGTGTCGCTGCGCACCTGCCTGCAGGAGATCGCCAAGGTGCGCGGCGAGCGGTCGCTGTGGACCTGGTTCCGCGAGAGCCGCCAGGCCGAGCTGATCGTGATCTTCGGCGAGGACCTGGCCGCCTTGCTCGGCCTGGCGCTGGCGCTGGCCGCGGTGCTGCTGACCGTGCTGACCGGCAATCCGCTGTGGGACGCGCTGGGTACCATCGCCATCGGCGCGCTGTTGATCGTGGTTGCGGTGCTGGTGGCGATCCAGATCAAGGCGATGCTGATCGGGCAGAGCGTGGACCCGGCGATGCAGCGGCAATTGCATGCGTTCTTCCAGGCGCAACCGGAGATCGAACGGGTGATCCACCTGATCGCCGTGCAGCTCGGCGAGGACGTGATGGTCTCGGTGCAGGCCACGCTCCGGCAGAAGCACGACGCGGCGGCGCTGCTGGCCGACATCACCCGCATCGAGCGCGGGTTGAAACAGCGCTTCCCGACGGTGCGCTGGAGCTTCTTCGAACCGGAGCAGGGCGCCGCCGCGGTCGCTTCCGGCGCCTGAGCGGCATTGCTACAGTGGCGCCCGGTCCAGCGTAGGCGACACCGCAATGAAGACCTCGAACGCCGTGCTGCTGTCCGTCGCGATCACCCTGGCGTTGGTCGCGGCGCTGGCCGGGCTGGTGCTGGGCGGCGGCTGGTGGCTAAAGCGCAGTATGCAAAGCGCGCAGCCGGTCGCCTCGTCGCCAGACGCGGCGAAGGTGGAGGTAGACGCCGATGCGGTCCTGGCGCTGTACCGGCAACGCCTGGATGCCACGCGCAGGCCGGTGGCAACAGTGCGCCTGCAGCCGCTGGCGCAGGACGATCGCCTGGCCAGCAAGGTCGGCGGGCGTCCGTACTGGACCGCGGACAAGGCGTACCCGCACGACACCCGCGGCCAGCCGCTGGCGCTGCTGGCGCAGGTGGACCTGGCGAACATGCCGCCGCTGCGCGGCTATCCCACGCACGGGATGCTGCAGTTCTTCATCGGCGGCGACGATTTCTATGGCGCCAACCTGGACGACGGCAAGGACCTGGCCGGGTTGAGCGCGCAACGCAATTTCCGCGTGGTGTACTGGCCGCGGCCCGATCCCGCGGCACGGCAGGCCGAGGTGCCGTTGCCGTCCGCCGATACGCTGCCGTTCGATCCGGCGCGCCCGCGGGCGATGCAGTTCAGCATCGGCGAGGAAACCATCGGCAGCGCCGACGTGCATGTCGAGCAGGCGCTGGGCCGTTCGCTGGACGCTGTCGCCGCCGCCTACGCCAGCCGTCACGCGCTGCCGCAGGACGCCGTGGACGACGCGTTGTACGAGGCGTTGAACCGCAGCGGGCACAAGCTGGGCGGCTACCCGGAATTCACCCAGGAAGATCCGCGCAAGCCGCAGGATGCGCAGGTGCTGTTGCTGCAGCTGGACAGCGACGAGGCCATGATGTGGGGCGACAGCGGCATCGCCAACTTCTTCATCGATCCGGCCGACCTGCAGCGCGGCGATTTCAGCCGCGTCGCCTACAACTGGGATTGCTATTGACCGGGCGCGGTCCGCTGCGCGCCGCGCGCGATCGCGACGTCCCGGCCCGTCGCGCGCGCCGGCTTATTCTTCGCGCTTGAGCCACTCCAGGCGCGTGGATGCGCCCGCTTCGCCCAGATGCGCCTTCAGCGCCGGCAAGGCGCCGGCCAGCGCCTGCTCGAACTGCCACGGCGGATTGAGCAGCAGCATGCCGCTGCCGTTGAGCCGCAGCGGCGAATCGTCCGGGCGCACCTGCAGTTCGGCCAGCAGCACCGACTTGGCCGGCATCGCCGCGGCCTTGCGGAAGAACGGCTGCAGGCTGCGGCGTTGCTTGATCGGATACCACACCGCGCACATCGCCTGCGGCCAGCGGGTCAGGGTCTCGCGCAGGGCGGCGGCGATCAGCGGGTATTCGGCGTCCTGCGCTTCGTAGGGCGGGTCGATCAGCACCAGGCCGCGGCCGATCCTGGTCGCGCCGGCCTTCGGCGGCACGAATGCCTTGATCGCCGCATAGCCGTCGCCGGCGTGCACCTGCACGCGGCGGTCGTTGGCGAACAGCGCCTTCAGCTCGGCAGCCTCCTCGGGCTGCAGTTCGCAGGCGGCGAGCCGGTCCTGTTCGCGCATGGCCTGGGCGACCAGCAGCGGCGAGCCCGGATAGGCGAGCAGGGCGCCCACCGGATTGTCGGCCTGCACCGCGCGCAGGTAGCGCTCCAGTACCTCGGGCAAGGTGGGCAGGCCCATCAGCTTCAGCACCCCGGCCGCGGCCTCGCCGGTCTTGCGCGCCTCGCTGCCGGCGAACAGGTAGCGGCCGCGCCCGGCATGGGTGTCGAGCACGAAGAACGGGCTGTCCTTGCGCTTGAGCGCATCGATCAGCGCGAGCAGCACGGTGTGCTTGAGCGCGTCGGCATGGTTGCCGGCGTGGTAGGCGTGGCGATAGTTCATCGCGGCAGTGTACGGGCGGGCGCGGGTTGCGGCTATGCTGCGCGCCATGTCCGCGTCCGCCGCCCCGTGTGTCCTCGTCGTCGAGGACGAATCCGCCATCGCCGATACCGTGCTGTACGCCTTGCGTAGCGAGGGCTACCAGGTACGGCACTGCGTGCTCGGGCGCGAGGCGCTGGCGCAGGCGCGCGCCGGCGGCATCGACGTGGTGGTGCTGGACGTCGGCCTGCCGGACCTGGGCGGCTTCGAGGTGTGCCGCGAACTGCGCAGCTTCAGCCAGGTGCCGGTGATTTTCCTGACCGCGCGCAACGACGAGATCGACCGCGTGCTCGGCCTGGAACTGGGCGCCGACGACTACATGGCCAAGCCCTTCTCGCCGCGCGAACTGGTGGCGCGGGTGCGCGCGCGGCTGCGGCGCCCGGCGCCTGCGGCGGGCGCACAAGCGCAGCAGGGCTGGCAGCGGCACGGCGCGTTCGCGATCGACCGCGACGGCCGCCGCATCCACTACGGCGACACCGCGCTGGACCTGACCCGCTACGAATACGCGCTGCTCGCCGCGCTGCTGCAGCGGCCCGGCGCGATCCTCAGCCGTGCGCAACTGATGGACCGCGGCTGGGACAGCAGCGCCGACAGCGCCGACCGCACCGTGGACACCCACATCAAGACGCTGCGCGCCAAGCTGCGCGCGGCCGGCGCCGCGCACGATCCGATCCGCACCCATCGCGGCCTCGGCTACGCGCTGGAGCAGTGAGATGCGGCTGGGGCTGAAGCTGTTCCTAGGCTTCTTTTTGATCGTCGGCGTCGCCGCGTTCTTCGTGATGCGGGTATTCGTCAACGAGGTCAAGCCGGGCGTGCGCCAGGCGATGGAATCGACCCTGGTGGACGCGGCCAACGTGCTGGCGCAGATGGCCGCCGCCGACCTCAAGGCCGGGCGCATCGACAGCGGCGCGTTCGCCCGTGACCTCGGCGCGGCGCAGCGGCGCAATCCGCGCGCGATGGTGTGGCGCTTCCCCAAGCGCAGCGTCGATTACCGGGTCACCATCACCGACGCGGCCGGCGTGGTGGTGTTCGATTCGCGCGGCCAGGACCTGGGCCGCGACAATTCGCGCTGGAACGACGTCTACCGCACCTTGCGCGGCGAATACGGCGCGCGCTCCAGCGCCGAGGGCGATGGCGACCCCAACCACACGGTGATGCACGTGGCCGCGCCGATCTACGACCCGGACGATGCCCGGCGCCTGATCGGCGTGCTGACCCTGTCCCAGCCCAACCGCAGCATCGAGCCGTTCATCGTCGCCAGCCAGCGCAGCATCCTGTTGCGCGGCGCTTGGCTGATCGGCATTTCCGCGCTGATCGGGCTGCTGATGACCTGGGGCCTGCTGCGCGGCATCGGCCGGCTCAACCGTTACGCGCAGGCGGTCAGCGCCGGCGCGCCGGTGCCGCCGCCGCCGCCGCGCCGCGACGAGATCGGCGACCTGGGCCGCGCGCTGGAGACGATGCGGCGCAAGCTCGAGGGCAAGGCCTATGTCGAGCAGTACGTGCAGTCGCTGACCCACGAGATGAAGAGTCCGCTGGCGGCGATCCGCGGCGCCGCCGAACTGCTGCAGGAACCGCTGCCGGACGCGGAGCGGCAACGCTTCGTGCGCAACATCGCCGAGCAGCAGCAGCGCCTCACCGAAACCATCGACAAGCTGCTGGCGCTGGCCGAGGTCGAGCAGCACGGCTGGCTGCAGCGGCGCGAGCGGATCGCGCTGGCGCCGCTGTTCGCGCAGTTGGCCGAGGCCTTGGCGCCACAGCTGCACGCCAGCGGCGTGCAGTTGCAGGTTCGGGCGCCGGAGGCGGAACTGGCGCTGGCCGGGGATCCCTATCTGCTGCGCCAGGCCCTGCACAACCTGCTCGACAACGCGATCGCGTTCTCGCCGGAGGGCGGGGTGGTGGTGCTGCGCGCCGAGCGCGATGTGGACGCGCGCATCGCGCTGCTGGTGGAAGACGCGGGCCCCGGGGTTCCCGATTACGCGCTGGAGCGCGTGTTCGAGCGCTTCTACTCGCTGGCGCGGCCGGCCACCGGGCAGCGCAGTTCCGGTCTGGGCCTGTCGTTCGTGCGCGAAGTGGCGCGGCTGCATGGTGGCGAGGCCAGCCTGCGCAACCGCGAAGGCGGCGGCGCGGTGGCGCGGCTGTCGTTGCCGGTGGCTTGAGTCGCACCTGCATTCGCTGCTGGATCGGTTTCCGGGGGAGTGGGCCATCGGTTCCTAAGGCATCTCTGACATCGCAGGTTCGGGGCTTCGCTCGTCGCGACTGAAGTCGCTCCCACAAGGGGCTCGCGGCCTATTGGATGAATCCACTGTAGGAGGGGCTTCAGCCCCGACCGACGGCTGGCAGCATTGGGGTGCCTGACTTCCTTGTCGCGGCTGAAGCCGCTCCTACAGGGGGTTGCAGCCCGCTTGCTGGGTGCACTGTGGGAGGGGCTTCAGCCCCGACGCTGCCCATCCCAACGATGCATCCCTTATCGCTCGCAAGCGGACGCCTTGCGCGATGAATTTTGCGGCTCCGCCTCCGCACGCTCGCACTTCACACTCACTTCAAATTCGCCTCAAACCCCGCACACGCAGGCGCGGCACCCTGGCGTCCTCCATCACCGAGGACCGTCGATGAAATCCCTCAAGCTCGTTCTGCGATTCGCCACCATCGGCGGATTGATCCTGCTGCTGCTGATCCCGCTGATGATGATCCGCGGCACCGTGCAAGACCGCCAACGCTACCGCGACGAGGCGGTGGAGCGGGTGTCGCAAAGCAAGGCCGGCGAACAGCGCCTGCTCGGCCCGTTGCGGGTGGTGCCGTGGACGCAGGTGCGCGATGTCGCGGTGGTCGATGCCGACGGCAAGCGCAGCGTCAAGCGCGAAACCGAAAACGGCTACGACGTGCAGACGCCCAAACACCTGGCGATCAGCGGCGAACTGAAGCCGTCGCAGCGCAACATCGGCCTGTTCAAGGTGCAGGTGTACAGCTGGCATGCGCGGCTCAAGGCGCAGTTCGACGATTTCGACTACGCGGCGGTCGAAGGCCGCAGCTATGGCCAGCCGTATCTGGTGGTCGGCATCCAGGACGTGCGCGGACTGGTCGGCACCCCCAATCTGCGCACCGACGGCAAGGCGCTGGCGCTGCAGCCGGGTTCGCTGGCGCTGGCCGGCCAGTCCAAGGGCGTGCATGCGCTGCTGCCGGCGCTGGCCGACGCGCGCCAGGGCAAGCTCACCGATCTGCACAGCGTGGAAATGGAATTCGTGCTCGACGGCACCCAGGGCCTGTCGATCGTGCCGGTCGGCGACGACAACCAGATCGCGCTGACCTCGCCGTGGCCGCATCCGCTGTTCGGCGGGCGCTTCCTGCCCAACGAGCGCAGCATCGGCGAGAAGGGTTTCCAGGCCAACTGGGCGCTGTCGTCGCTGGCCACCGGCGCGCAGGCGCAACTGTTCTCGGGCGGCGAGATCGATGCGCTGCGCGTGGACCTGGTCGATCCGGTCGACGTCTACACCCAGGCCGATCGCGCCAGCAAGTACGGCATCCTGTTCGTGGTGCTGACCTTCGTCGCCTTCGCCCTGTTCGAACTGATCAAGCGCCTGCCGATCCATCCGCTGCAATACCTGCTGGTCGGCCTGGCGCTGGCGATCTTCTTCCTGCTGCTGCTCAGCCTGTCCGAGCACATCGCGTTCTGGCAGGCGTACCTGATCTCGGCCTTGGCCTGCATCGGCCTGCAGTTCTTCTACCTGTCCGGGGTATTGCGCAGCCGCGGCCGCGCCGCCGGCTTCGCCAGCATGCTCACCGTGCTGTACGGCGCGCTGTACGGTTTGCTGGCATCGGAAGACAACGCCTTGCTGATGGGCTCGCTGCTGCTGTTCGGCATCCTCGCCGCGATCATGTGGATCACCCGCAAGATCGACTGGTACGAACTCGGCGCGGCACTGCGCTGAACCGGCACGCGACCAGGACCCCGCCATGTCGGCACACACCCATCTGCATCGTCGCGTCCAGGCCCTGCTGCCGGACGCGTTGGACACCCGCGGCCTGCACCGCGGCAATGCCGGCGCGGCGCTGGCGCGCAGCGCGCAGGCGGCGCTGGTCACCGCTGCCGACCGCGGCGGCGCGCTGTGGCTGCGCTTGAGCGAGCGCAGCCGCGAAGCGCTGGCCGCGCACGGCCTGGGATTCCTGGCGGCGGCGCTGCAGGCCCGCGCCGCCTTGCCGGGCGAGGCCGAGCCGTGGCGCTACTGCGCATGGCGCGCCCTGCGCCGCGATTCGGCCTGGGCGCAGGCCGGGCAGGGTACGCAAACCCCGCATGGACCGGGCTTCGTGACCTGGGAAGCGCAGGGACGCGCACGCCTGCTGGTGTTGCCGGCACAGGCGGCGCTGCTGTGCCGCTGGTGGCGATGAAGCGCGCCGGCACTCGCGCCGGCGCGACGGAGTAGCGGCCATGGATGCCGCCGCAGGACGCAGGGCCGGGCAAGGACGCCCACCGCCAGGGATGGCGACAGGAGCAGCACCGACCAGGGCATCGCCAAGCCGGCAGCGCCACGGAAACGCCTGCGGTAGAGTGCACGGATGGACTCTCCGCTCCCCATCCAGCGCCTGCGCGGCGCGCAGATCGCCCCGTTCCTGGACGATGTCGCGCGGCTGCGCATCGCCGTGTTCCGCGACTGGCCCTATCTGTACGCCGGCGACCTGGACTACGAACGCGAGTATCTGTCCGCCTACGCCGCTTCGCCCGACAGCGTATTCGTGCTGGCGCGCGACGGCGAACGCGTGGTCGGCGCCTCCACCGGGCTGCCGCTGGCCGACGACGCCGAGGCATTCGGCGCGGCGTTTGCCGGCAGCGCCATCGCGGTCGCGGACGTGTTCTATTTCGGCGAATCGGTGCTGCTGCCGGCGTATCGTGGCCGTGGCGTCGGCCATGCCTTCTTCGATCATCGCGAAGCGCATGCGCGCGCGCTCGGCCGCTTCCGCCTGACCGCGTTCTGCGCGGTGGACCGCGATGCCGACGATCCGCGCCGCCCGCCCGGCTACCGCGGCAACGACGCGTTCTGGCACAAGCGCGGCTATGCGCGGCAGCCGTCGCTGCGCATGCAGCTGGCGTGGGACGAACTGGACCGCGGCGAGATCCTGCATACGCTGAGTTTCTGGACCCGCCCACTGGAGCCCGCCGCATGAAGATCGCCGTCGCCAAATATCCGATCGGCGCCCCGGCCGATTTCGCCGCTTTCGCCGACAAACAGGCGGCCTTGATCGCTGAGGCCGCGCAGGCCGGCGCGCAGCTGGCGGTGCTGCCCGAATACCTGTCGCTGGAGCTGGCCGCGACCTTCGCCACGGCCGTGGCCGAGGACCTGCCGGCCTCGCTGGCGGCGATCCAGGCGCTGCATCCGCAGTACCTGGCGCTGTTCGCGCAGCTGGCGCAGCGGCATCGCCTGCATCTGGTCGCCGGCAGCTTCCTGCTGGCCAGCGGCGAGGGCCGTTACCGCAACCGCGCCTACTGGTTCGCGCCCGACGGCCGCCACGGCTGGCAGGACAAGCTGCAGCTGACCGGCTTCGAGAAGGCCACCGGGCTGATCGACGGCGGCGACGCGCTGAAGGTGTTCGCCACGGGCGACGGCGTGCGCGCCGGCGTGGCGGTCTGCTACGACAGCGAGTTCCCGTTGCCGGTGCGCGCGCAGTACGAGGCCGGCGCGCGGCTGCTGGTGGTGCCCAGCTGCACCGACACCGAGGCCGGCGCCACCCGCGTGCGCATCGGCTGCCTGGCGCGCGCGCTGGAGAACCGCATCTTCGTCGCCCAGTCGGTGACCGCCGGGCTGGCCGAATGGAGCCCGGCGCTGGACGTGAACACCGGCGAGGCGGCGATCTACGCGCCGATGGACGCCGGCTTCCCGGCCGACGGCATCGTCGCGCAGACCCGGGGCGAGCAGGTCTGGGCGCTCGCCGATCTGAATTTCGCCGCGTTCGAGGCCAGCCGCGCCCGCGCCCAGGTTGCCAACGACCGCGATTGGCGCGGCCAGCTGGCGCCGGCCATCGTGCGCGCGGAGTTGGGCGACTTCGCGTAGCCGCTGATCGATCCGCGCGCAGGCGCCAGGCTCGGCAGGCCGACACCCTGGCCGCCAGTGCGCCATCCGCCTGGTGCGGGGGCGATCGGTCGTGCCACCGCTTGCGGGGCGTTGCGTCCAATGCAGCCCCGCACATGCCTGATGGCACGAAACCAGCAGCCGCGCGAGACCGGAAAGGTCACGGCGCAGGCTCGGCCGCCACCAGCCCGCCGCTGCCGCATGCGTTGTGCACCACACGCCATCCGAACGCAGGATGCGCTCTGCTGGCGCTTCCGCTCCGCTATCGGCCCATTGCCTCATGCCCAAGATCCTGCTGCCGCACGCCGTGCGTCTGGAATTCGCGCCCGGCGCACTGGTCCACGCCAACCTGTCCGGCGCCGCCTTCACCGACGAGTGGCTGTGGGTGGCCGGCGACGAAGCCTGTGCGGTCGATCGCCTGCAGGCGCTGGCGCCGGTCGGCGACGAAGCGCTGCGTTTCGGTGCAGGCCGCAGCTTCGCCCTCGGCGAGTTGCTCGACCTGCCCGGCGACCACGACGAGGAGGCCGACCTGGAAGGCATGGCGTTGTCGCCCGGCTACCTGTGGGTGGTCGGCTCGCACGGCATGAAGCGCAAGAACGCCAAGCCCGATCGCAGCGATGCCGACAACGGCAAACGCCTGGCCAAGCTCAAGCTCGACGCCAACCGCCGCCTGCTCGCCTGCCTGCCGATCGAGCGCGCGGCCGACGGCGTGCCGCAACTGGTCCGCGCAGCCGCCGACGGCCGCCGCGCGCTGCGGTTGAAGGGCGACGCCAAGCACAACCAGCTCACTGAACTGCTCGAAGACGATCCGCATTTCGGCGCCTATCTGAAGATCCCCGGCAAGGACAACGGCTTCGACATCGAAGGCATGGCGGTGGACGGCCAGCGCCTGCTGCTGGGCCTGCGCGGCCCGGTGCTGCGGGGTTGGGCCGGGCTGCTGGAGATCGCGGTGGAGGCGCATCACGACCATCTGCGGCTGGTGCCGCTGGACGCCGAGGGAACCTTGCTGCGCAAGCATTTCCTGCAACTGGGCGGGCTGGGCGTGCGCGACCTGCATTTCCACGGCGAGGACCTGTACCTGCTGGCCGGTCCAACCATGGTGCTGAACGGCGAGATCCGCCTGTTCCGCTGGCCCGGCGCGCGCGCGGCGCTGGCCGGCAACCGCGAACCGGTGCGCTTCCAGCGCGAACTGGTCAAGTCGCTGGTGCTGCCGCACGGCGAGGACAGCGACCGCGCCGAAGCGCTGTGCAACCTGCCGCCGGCGCTGTCCGGCGGCGTGCCGGGCTGGCTGGTGCTGTACGACGCGCCGGGCCCGGCACGCAGCGACGGAGCGTGCGTCGTGCACGGCGATCTGCTGCGCTAGCGCCTACCGAATCGTGGCGACAGGTCTTGAGTGAATCGCCAAGGTTCGGGGCCTTTTGTAGGAGCGGCTTCAGCCGCGACAGGCGTCACCGGTAGTACCTGTCGCGGCTGAAGCCGCTCCTACAATGGAAAAGCCCGGACACGGCACCGCACCGCCTCCAGGCAATGCAGGGCACGGCGGGGTAAAATCGCCCGATTCCCGTTTGCTCCGAGCGTTCCATGGCCTGCCGCACCCGTTTCGCCCCCAGTCCCACCGGTTACCTGCACATCGGCGGCGCGCGCACCGCGCTGTACTGCTGGCTGGAGGCGCGCCACCGCGGCGGCGAGTTCGTGCTGCGCATCGAGGACACCGACCGCGAGCGCAGCACCCAGGCGGCGATCGACGCGATTCTCGAAGCGATGGACTGGCTCGGCCTGGACTACGACGAAGGCCCGGTCTACCAGACCCAGCGCATCGCCCGCTACCAGGAAGTGGCCGAACAACTGCTCGCCGCCGGCAAGGCCTACTACGCCTACGAGACCCGCGAGGAACTGGACGCGATGCGCGAGGCGGCCATGGCCAGGCAGGAAAAGCCGCGCTACAACGGCGCCGCGCGCGAGCAGCAGCTGCCGTACCGCGACGATCCGAACCGCGTCATCCGCTTCAAGAACCCGCTGAACGGCAGTGTGGTGTTCGACGACCTGATCAAGGGCCGCATCGAGATCGCCAACAGCGAGCTCGACGACATGGTGATCTTCCGCCCCGACGGCTACCCCACCTACAACTTCGCGGTGGTGGTGGACGACTGGGACATGGGCATCACCGAGGTCATCCGCGGCGACGACCACATCAACAACACCCCGCGCCAGATCAACATCTACGAAGCGCTGGGCGCGCCGGTGCCGAAGTTCGCGCACATGCCGATGATCCTGGACGAGCAGGGCGCCAAGCTGTCCAAGCGCACCGGCGCGGCCGACGTGATGCAGTACAAGGACGCCGGCTACCTGCCGCATGCGCTGATCAACTATCTGGCGCGGCTGGGCTGGTCGCACGGCGACCAGGAACTGTTCGGCCGCCAGGAGCTGATCGACCTGTTCGAGGTCAAGGACGTCAATTCCAAGGCCGCGCGGCTGGACATGGCCAAGCTCGGCTGGGTCAACCAGCACTATCTGAAGAGCGACGATCCGGCCACGATCGCGCCGCAGCTGGACTACCAGCTGGCCAAGCTCGGCATCGACCCCGCCGCCGGCCCGGCCGCCGCCGACGTGGTGGTGGCGCTGCGCGAGCGCGTGCAGACGCTGAAGGAAATGGCCGAGAAGGCGGTGGTCTGGTACCGGCCGCTGGAAAGCTACGACGAAGCCGCGGTGGCCAAGCACCTGAAGCCGGGCGCGGAGCTGGCGCTGGGCAAGGCGCGCGAACTGCTGGCCGCGCTGGGCGAGTGGAGCGTGGACGGCGTGTCCGCCGCACTGCACGACGCGGCCGCGGCGCTGGAGATCGGCATGGGCAAGGTGGCGCAGCCGCTGCGCGTGGCCATCACCGGCACCCAGGTCAGCCCGGACATCTCGCACACGGTGTACCTGGCCGGGCGCGAGCAGGCCTTGAAACGCATCGATGCCGCGCTCATCAAGATCCCAGCGGGACCCTGATTCCCCGGAGACGCCCATGTCCAGCAAGAAGACCGCCTGCACCGAGCCGCACCACCACGTCCACGACGCCGACGACTTCGTCAAGGTGGTGGAGCGGGTGAGCCGCGAACGCGGGCTGCGGCTGACCCCGATCCGCGCCAACGTGCTGCGCCTGATTGCCGAGGCGGGGCGGCCGGTGAAGGCCTACGACCTGCTGGAATGGGTGCGCGAGGGCAAGAGCGTGGGCGCCGATGCGCCGCCCACCGTGTACCGTGCGCTGGATTTCCTGATGGCCAACGGCTTCGTGCACAAGCTCGAGTCGGTCAACGCCTTCGTCGCCTGCCACCATCCCAGCAGCGCGCAGCACTCGGTGCCGTTCCTGATCTGCGACCGCTGCCACAGCGCGGTCGAACTGGAGGACCGCGACGTGGTCGCGCAGCTGGAACAGCGCGCCAAGGCGCTGGGCTTCCAGCCGCAGGCGCAGACCCTGGAAGTGCATGGGCTGTGCGCGCGCTGTGCGGGGTGATGCCGCGCGCCGCTGCAACCGTCGCCTGTACGGCTGAAACCGCTACGCGTCGCCCCGAGGCGTAGCCTTCGCGCCCCACAGCGCATAGAGCAGCACATACAGCTCGCATGCGGCGGTGAGCAGGAAGGCGTGTTGCAGCCCGACATGGTCGGCCAGCCAGCCCTGCACCACCACCAGCGCGCCGCCGGCGATGGCCATGATCAGCAGGCCGGAGCCTTCCTCGGTGAGCGGACCCAGGCCCTTGATGCCGAGGGTGAAGATGGTCGGGAACATGATCGAGTGGAACAGGCCCACGGCGATCAGCGACCACATCGCCACATGGCCGGTGCTGAACACGGTCAGCAGCACCACCACCAACGCGCCGATCGAGAACAGCGCCAGCACCGTTTCCGGCGCGATGCGGCGCATCAGCGCGCTGCCGGCGAAGCGTCCCGCCATCATCCCGCCCCACAGCAGGAACAGGTAGTGCGAGGCCTGCTCGTGGGTGAGGTTGCCGATGTGCGGCTGCGACACGAAATTGATGAACAGGTTGGACACGCCGATCTCGGCGATCAGGTAGATGAAGATGGCCGGGATGCCGAGCACCAGGTTGCGGTGCCGCCACAGCGAATGGTTGGCGCGCTGCTCGCCGGTAGCGCGTTGCGTGGCCTGGCCGAGTGCCGGCAGCTTGAAGCGGGCGATGACCACGGCCAGCAGCACCAGCACCACGGCGACGATCAGGTAGGGCAACTGCACCGACTGCGCATCGGCCAGGCGTTCGGCCTGGGTCAGCACGGTGTCGCCCTTGGCGGTGCCCGACGCCGAGCGGCCGAGGATCAGGTAGCCGCCGAACAGCGGCGCCAGCGTGGTGCCGACCGAGTTGAACGCCTGCACCAGGTTGAGCCGCGCCGAGGCGGTGTCCGCGCTGCCGATCACCGCGACGTAGGGATTGGCCGCGACCTGCAACAAGGTGATGCCGCTGGCGATCACGAACAGCGAGCCGAGGGTGATGCCGTAGGAGACCAGGCGCGCGGCCGCGATCATGCCCAGCGCGCCCAGCGCCATGATGCCCAGGCCGATCACCAGCGCGCGCTGGTAGCCGATGCGTTCGATCAGCTTGGCCGACGGCAGCGAGGCGAAGAAGTAGGCGATGAACCAGACCGACTCGATCAGCGTGGCCTGGGTGTAGCTCAGCTCGAACACGCTGCGCAGGTGCGGCAGCAGCGTGTTGTTGATGACGGTGATGAAGCCCCACATGAAGAACAGCGAGGCCAGCAGCGACAGCGCGGCGCGGTAGGACGGCGCGGTGCCGGCGAGCGGTGCGGAGTGGGAGAGCGGAGCCGCCGGCCCCATCGGTCCTGCCATCGTGGGTTGTCCTCTGCGCTGTTGTGGGATCTGTCGTCGGCATGCGCGGGGCGCGTGCCTGCGCTGCAGCGCCGCCGCCCGCGCACGGCTCGCAGCGTTGTCGCAGGGTCGCAAACGATGCCGCGGCGCCGGCGCAGCGGCGAGGATAGGCGCGGCGCGTTGCGCGCGACCAATGATTTAAATCGGCGCGGCTATACGGTTATTGCAATGCTGCGCTGCAGCGGCGCTGGGCTTCGGCAGCAGCCTGGATGCGTCTTCGGCGGACTGTCGACACCCATTGATGCCAAGCCGCAACGGGCCGCCGCGTTGCATGTCGCGGCCAGCTTATGTGCCGCCGACGCGGTCGCATGGCACGGGTGCGTAGAGACGCGCATGTGGTCGCTGCATTACGTGAACGAAGAATGCGCGGTCCCGAGCGACGAGCACCGTGCCGGCGAGCCGCGGCAATTCCTGCCGGTGATTGTCGCCAACGCGGAAGCAGGGGCACTCATGCGCGACCGTGGTGGTGTCGCGCGGCTGCGCTGCAACGCTGCCGGACGATTGATGAGCGGCGCTTGTCGCGGCATGTACCTGGCGCGGGCTAGTGCCGGCGGCGCAGCGCGCCTACAGTCCGTACAGCCATCCATGCCGGGAGATTCCGATGAGCCTGTTCGCCAATGCCATGTCGCTGTCGATGATGGCCACTGCGGTTGCCGACGATGACGCCAGGCCGATCAGGATCGATCGCGCCGGCAGCACCGCGTCGAAGGTGGGGCCTGCGGACTATTTCACCGGCAACGTGCGCATCGATGCGCCGTTCCAGGGTGAGGCGCCGGCGCGCGTCGGCGGCGCCACGGTCAGTTTCGAACCGGGCGCGCGTACCGCCTGGCACACCCATCCGCTGGGCCAGACCCTGATCGTCACCGCCGGCGTCGGCCGCGTGCAGGAATGGGGCAAGCCGGCGCAGGAGATCCGCCTCGGCGACATCGTGTGGATTCCGCCGGGGGTCAAGCACTGGCACGGCGCCAGCGCGCAGGTGGCGATGACCCATATCGCCATCGCCGAAGCGGTGGACGGTTCGCCGGTGACCTGGCTGGAGCCGGTGTCGGAAAGCCAGTACCGCGGGGAGTGAGCGGCGCACGGTCGTGCGGGCGGGGCACGATAGCGATCGACCTGTAGGAGCGGCTTCAGCCGCGACACGCGTTACCGATAGCGTCTGTCGCGGCTGAAGCCGCTCCTACAAATGCATCGTTGGCCGCGAATGCGCGGCTAAGCCCCATAGCCACCGAAGAACACCTGCAGCGCGCGCCGTGTCGCGTCGCGCAGGTACTCCGGGGACGGCTCGGTCAGTGCGCCGAACAGGCAGGGCATCAGGGTTTCCGCTTCCAGCAACCCGGCCAGATGGCGCGCGGCGCTGGTCGGGTCGGCGCGGCGCAAGCGGCCCTGGTCCATCTGGGTCTGCAGGAAGGCGCCCAGGCGCTGCATGCCATGGTCGGGGCCGCTCTGGAAGAACAGCACGCCGATGTCCGAGCGGCCGGAGACGCCGATGATGGTCTGCCACACCTGCACCGACTGCGCCGAACACAGGAACGCGAGAGCGTCCTCGCCCAGGCGCTGCAACGCGGTCGGCAGATCGTCCTTGGACTGCTCCAGCGTGGCCAGGATGGGATCCATGAACTGGGTCGCGACGCTGTGCGCCACCGCCACGAACAACTCTTCCTTGGACGGGAAATAGCCGTACAGGGTGCGTTTGGACGTTCCGGCGCGGGTCGCGATCTGGGTCATCGAGGCGCCCTCGAAACCGGACTCCAGGAACACCGCGGCCGCCGCTTCGACGATCGCTTCGCGTTTGGCTTCGGTCCTGACGCGCATCGCTCTGCCGTGGGGAAGGGCGCTTAAGTATACCGGGAGGGCAGAAATGATTGACGGCGGGAAATTGCGCGAATAGTATACCGAACCGTACCGTTTAGATTGTTCGGCCTTCCTGCGTTCCCATCCGGAGATTCCCCGTGCGCCCTGTCCTTTCGTCTCGTCTATCGCTGGCCCTGGCCGTGGCGGCCGCCTCGCTGTTGAGCGCGTGCGGTTCGCCCCCGGGCGGTCCGCCGCCGCAGGAGGGCACGCCGGAGATGGGCGTGATCACCGTCGCCACGCGGCCGGTCACCCTGACCACCGAGTTGCCGGGGCGCACGCTGCCGTACCTGATCGCCGACGTGCGGCCGCAGGTGAACGGCATCATCCAGGTGCGCAAGTTCCGCGAAGGCGGCGAGGTCAAGGCCGGCGAGACGCTGTACCAGATCGATCCGTCCACCTACCGCGCCACCTACGACAGCTACGTGGCCGCGCTGGGCAAGGCCCAGGCCACGTTGCGCACCGCGCGGCTGAAGGCCGAGCGCTATCGCGAACTGGTCAAGGTGTCGGCGATCAGCAAGCAGGACAACGACGATGCCGACGCCGCGCTGGGCCAGGCCGAGGCGGATGTCGCCGCGGCCAAGGCGAACGTGGAGAGCGCGCGCATCAATCTGGACTATGCGCGGGTGGATGCGCCGATTTCCGGGCGCATCGGCAAGTCCAGCGTGACCGCCGGCGCGCTGGTCACCGCCAGCCAGGCGACCGCGCTTGCCACGATCCAGCAGCTGGACCCGATCTATGTCGATGTCACCCAGCCCAGCGCCGCGCTGCTGCGGCTCAAGCAGGCGCTGGCCAGCGGCGAGCTGGAAAAGGCCGATACCAATGCGGCCAAGGTGAACCTGCTGATGGAAGACGGCAGCCCGTACCCGCTGCAGGGACGGCTGGAATTCTCCGACGTCACCGTCGACCAGAACACCGGCTCGATCACCCTGCGCGCGGTGTTCCCCAATCCGAACGCGGACCTGCTGCCCGGCATGTACGTGCGTGCGGTGCTGCAGGAAGGGGTGAAGGACGACGGCCTGCTGGTGCCGCAGCAAGCGGTGTCGCGCAACGGCGCCGGCAAGCCGACCGCGTACGTGGTCGGCAGCGACCACAAGCTGCAACTGCGGGTGCTGGAGACCGACCGCGCGATCGGCGACCAATGGCTGGTGCGCAGCGGGCTCAAGCCCGGCGAGCAACTGGTGGTCGAAGGCCTGTCGCGGGCGCGGCCGGGAGTGACGGTCAAGACCGTGCCGTGGCAGCCGAAGCCGGCAGCCGCAGGCGCACCCGCTGCAGCCGCATCCGCCGCGGCCGCGCCGCGCGCGGCCCACTGAGGCGCTAGACCGTCATGGCACGCTTCTTCATCGATCGTCCGATCTTCGCCTGGGTGCTGGCCATCATCGTGATGCTGGCCGGCATCCTCTCCGTGCTCACCCTGCCCATCGCGCAATACCCGAGCATCGCGCCGCCCGCCGTCGCGATCACCGCCAACTATCCGGGCGCCTCGGCCAAGACCCTGGAGGACACCGTCACCCAGGTCATCGAGCAGAAGATGAAGGGCCTGGATCACCTGAGCTATATGGCCTCCACCAGCGAGTCCAGCGGCCAGGTCACCATCACCCTGACCTTCGACAACGGTACCGACCCCGACACCGCGCAGGTGCAGGTGCAGAACAAGCTGTCGCTGGCCACGCCGTTGCTGCCGCAGGAAGTGCAGCAGCAGGGCGTGACCGTGACCAAGTCGGCGACCAACTTCCTCAACGTGCTGGCCTTCACTTCCGAAGACGGCAGCATGAGCGATTCGGACCTGTCCGACTACGTCGCCGCCAACGTGCAGGAAACGATCAGCCGCGTCGAAGGCGTCGGCGACACCACCTTGTTCGGCTCGCAGTACGCGATGCGCATCTGGCTGGATCCCAACAAGCTCAGCAACTTCGGCCTGACCCCGCTGGACGTGAAGACCGCGGTGCAGGCGCAGAATGCGCAGGTGTCCGCCGGCCAGCTCGGCGCATTGCCGGCGGCGGCCAACCAGCAGCTCAACGCCACCATCACCGCGCAGACGCGGCTGAAGACCGCCGCCGAGTTCGAGGACATCCTGCTGCGCACGCAATCCGACGGCTCGCAGGTGCGCCTGCGCGACGTGGCGCGGATCGAGCTGGGCAGCGAGAGCTACAACACCATCGGCCGCTACAACGGCAAGCCCGCCGCCGGCCTGGCGATCAAGCTCGCCACCGGCGCCAACGCGCTGGACACGGTCAAGGCGATCGACGCCAGCATGGCCGAGCAGGAGAAGTTCTTCCCGCCGGGCATGAAGGTGCAGAAGCCCTACGACACCACGCCGTTCGTGCGCATCTCGATCGAAGAGGTGGTACGCACGCTGGTCGAGGCGGTGGTGCTGGTGTTCCTGGTGATGTACCTGTTCCTGCAGAACTGGCGGGCCACGCTGATCCCGACCATCGCCGTGCCGGTGGTGCTGCTGGGTACGTTCGGCGTGCTGGCCGCGTTCGGCTTCACCATCAACACGCTGACCATGTTCGCGATGGTGCTGGCGATCGGCCTGCTGGTGGACGACGCGATCGTGGTGGTGGAGAACGTCGAGCGGGTGATGAGCGAGGAGCATCTGTCGCCCAAGGAAGCCACGCGCAAGTCGATGGGGCAGATCACCGGCGCGCTGGTCGGCGTGGCCCTGGTGCTGGCCGCGGTGTTCGTGCCGATGGCGTTCTTCGGCGGTTCCACCGGCGTCATCTATCGCCAGTTCTCGATCACCATCGTCGCGGCGATGACGCTGTCGGTGCTGGTGGCGATGGTGCTGACCCCGGCGCTGTGCGCGACCCTGCTCAAGCCGGCCAAGCAGCACGGCATGGCCACTACCGGCTTCTTCGGCTGGTTCAACCGCGTGTTCGATCGCGGCAACGGCCGCTACCAGGGCATCGTGCGGCACATGCTGGGCAAGGGCTGGCGCTACATGATCGCCTACGCGGTGGTGTTGGCGCTGGTGGTGGTCGGCTTCATGAAGTTGCCGGTCGGCTTCCTGCCGGACGAGGACCAGGGCACCCTGTTCGTGCTGATCCAGTTGCCGCCGGGGGCCACCGCGGCGCGCACCGATACGGTGATCCGCCAGGTCGAGCAGCATTTCCTGGTCGATCAGAAGGACTCGGTCGCCGGTGTGTTCGCCGTGTCCGGTTTCAGTTTCGCCGGCAGCGGGCAGAACGTCGGCTTCGCCTTCGTCAAGCTGCGGCCGTGGGACGAGCGCACCGGCAAGGGCCAGAGCGTGACCGACGTGGCGGCCAAGGCCGGCAAGTACTTCGCCGGCATCCGCGACGCCAAGGTATTCGCGTTCGCGCCGCCGGCGGTGTCGGAACTGGGCAATGCGACCGGCTTCGACCTGATGCTGCAGGACCGCGCCAACCTCGGCCACGAGGCGCTGATGCAGGCGCGCAACCAGTTGCTGGCCGAGCTGTCGCAGGACAAGCGGCTGGTCGCGGTGCGCCCGAACGGGCAGGAGGACACGCCCGAGTTCAAGCTGGACATCGATCCGCACAAGGCCGAGACGCTGGGCCTGTCGATCTCCGACATCAACAGCACGTTCTCCAGCGCCTGGGGCAGCACCTACGTCAACGACTTCATCGACAAGGGCCGGGTCAAGAAGGTGATGCTGCAGGCCGATGCGCCCTACCGCATGCTGCCGGAAGACATCGATCGCTGGTACGTGCGCAACAGCGCCGGCACCATGGTCGCGTTCAGTTCCTTCGCCAAGGCCAGCTGGACCATGGGCTCGCCGCGGCTGGAGCGCTACAACAGCGTGCCGTCGGTGGAAATCCTGGGCATGGCGCTGCCGGGCGCGGCGTCCAGCGGCGAAGCCTTGGCCATCGTCGAGGCCGCGGCGGCCAAGTTGCCGCCGGGCATCGGTTACGAGTGGACCGGACTGTCGCGGCAGGAGAAGGCGTCCAGCGGCCAGACCGGCATGCTGTACGCGCTGTCGATCCTGATCGTGTTCCTGTGTCTGGCCGCGCTGTACGAAAGCTGGGCGATCCCGTTCGCGGTGATCCTGGTGGTGCCGCTGGGCGTGTTCGGCGCGCTGCTCGGCGCGGTGCTGACCTGGAAGATGAACGATGTGTACTTCCAGGTCGGGCTGTTGACCACGATCGGCCTGGCGTCGAAGAACGCGATCCTGATCGTCGAATTCGCCCGCGAGCTGCACGAGGGCGGCAAGAGCCTGGTCCAGTCGGCATTGGAAGCGGCGCGCATGCGCCTGCGGCCGATCCTGATGACCTCGCTGGCGTTCATCCTCGGCGTGGTGCCGCTGGTGCTGGGCAGCGGCGCCGGTGCCGGCGCGCAGCACGCGCTGGGCACCGCGGTGATCGGCGGCATGCTGTCCGGCACGATCCTGGCGATCTTCTTCGTGCCGCTGTTCTTCGTGCTGGTGTGCGGCCTGTTCAAGCGCCGCGCCGGCACGCCCGACGATCCGTCCGCCGCGCGCGTCGCGGAAGGAGCCTGACATGTCCCGTTGCATCCTGACCCCGCTGGCGCTGGCCGTGTCCGCACTGCTCGCCGGCTGCAGCCTGATGCCGGCCTACGAGCGCCCGGCGGCGCCGGTGCCGGCGCAGTTCGACGGCGCCGCCGCGGAAAGCGGCGCGCAGACCGACGCGATCCCCGTCGCCGATATCGGCTGGCGCACGGTGTTCACCGATCCCAAGCTGCAGCAGGTGATCGAGCTGGCACTGGACAACAACCGCGACCTGCGCGTGGCCGCGCTCAACATCGACCAGGCCTGGGCGCAGTACCGCGTGCAGCGCGCCGACCTGGCGCCGGGCGTGGACCTGGGCGGCAGCGGCAGCGGCTCGCGCACCCCGGCCGACCTGTCCGGCACCGGGCAACCGCTGGTGGCGCACAGCTACAGCGCCACGCTCGGCATCAGCGCCTACGAGCTGGATCTGTTCGGCCGCATCCGCAGCCTCAAGGAACAGGCGCTGCAGCAATACCTGGCCACCACCGAGGCGCAGCGCAGTACCCACATCAGCCTGATCGCGCAGGTCGCCACGGCCTACCTCACCCTGGCCGCCGACCAGGATCTGCTGCGCCTGGCGCAGGACACGCTGAGCAGCCAGAGCGAGAGCTACCGGCTGCAGCAGCGCAGTTTCGAGCTCGGTTCCGCCTCGGCGCTGACCCTGCGGCAGGCGCAGACCACGGTGGAAAGCGCGCGGGTGGACGTGGAGCGCTACACCGCGCAGGTGGCGCAGGATCGCAATGCGTTGCGTCTGCTGGCCGGCACGGAAGTGCCGAACGAGCTGCTGCCGACCGCGCTGCCGGACAGCGCCAGCGCCGACGCCAACGTGTTGGCCGGCATTCCGGCCGGCCTGCCGTCGGAACTGCTGCAGCGCCGCCCGGACATCCTGCAGGCCGAGCGCACCCTGCAGGCGGCCAATGCCAACATCGGTGCGGCGCGTGCCGCGTTCTATCCGAGCATCAGCCTGACCGCCGCGGCCGGCAGCGCCAGCGCCGGCCTGTCCGGCCTGTTCAAGGGTGGCTCGGGCAGCTGGAGTTTCGCGCCCAGCATCTCCTTGCCGATCTTCGACGGCGGCCGCAATCGCGCCAATCTCGATGTCGCCAAGGTGCAGCGCGACATCGACGTGGCCAACTACGAGAAGGCGATCCAGACCGCGTTCCGCGAGGTCTCCGACGCGCTCGCCGAGCGCAATACGCTGGGCCGCCAGCTGCAGGCGCAGCAGGCGCTGGTGGACGCGTCGGCCGAGAGCTACCGGCTGTCGCAGGCCCGCTTCAAGCGCGGCGTGGACAGCTATCTCGGCGCGCTGGATGCGCAGCGCACGCTGTACAGCGCCGAGCAGACCCTGATCAGCACGCGGCTGTCGCGCTTCACCAACCTGGTGACCTTCTACAAGGCGCTGGGCGGCGGCTGGGTGGAGATGGCCGCGCCCACGGGCGCGACGGCCTCCACGGGACGCTAGCGGTGCCGCGCCAGGTGTCCGCGCCGGCACGGGCGCGGCGGCGCGGCGGGCGGAGCGCGACGCGCGAAAAGCACGCAGCGATCTTGGACGCGGCGCGCCGGCTGTTCTCCCGCGACGGCTTCGACAACACCAACATGGACGCCATCGCCGCTTGCGCGGACGTGTCCAAGGCCACCGTGTATGCGCATTTCGCCAGCAAGGACGCGCTGTTCCAGGCGACCGTGGACGCGATGGTGAGCGAGATGCCGGATCGCTGGGACGCGCTGCTCGCCATCGGCGGGCCGCTGCAGCTGCGCCTGGCGGCGGTGGCGCACGACCTGATGGCGATGACCGCCGCACCGATGCTGCAGGCCATCCATCGCATGCTGGCGCTGTCCACGCAGTTGTCGTTGCAGCGTGCCGATACGTACTGGGACCTGTGTTTCGCGCGCTACGATCGTGCCATGCAGCGGTTCCTGCGCGCCGAGATCCGGCACGGCACGCTGGCGATCGCCGACGTGGCGCAGGCGTCCGCGCAGTTCTTCGCGCTGATCGTCAGCGTCTCGGCATTGCGCGGATGGCTGACCGGCGCGCCGGATGCGCCGCAGCGGCCGGGCGCGCGTTGCGTGGAAAGCGCGGTCGCGTTGTTCGTGCGCGGCTATCGCGCGGAGGCGAATCCTGCGCCGGCACCGCGCCGGCGCGTCGCCGCCAGATCCTAGGCAGGCCGCGCGGCCGCGAGCGGGCGCTGTTCGCGGATCGGCAGATTGACCAGCGCCGCGACCACCGCCAGGGCCATGTCGGCGTACCACATCCACCGGTAGTCGCCGAAGCGTTCCAGCGCCACGCCGCCGAGCCAGGCGCCGAAGAAGCCGCCGATCTGGTGCGACAGCAGAGTGAGGCCGAACAGCGTGCCCAGGTAGCGCGGCCCGAACAGCTTGCCGATCAGGCCGGCGGTGGGCGGGACCGTCGCCAGCCAGGTGAAACCGAGCGCGGCGGCGAACAGGTAGAAGGTCAGCGGCGTCGGCGGCGCGGCCAGGTACAGGGCGATCAGCACCGCGCGGCTGGCGTACATCGCCAGCAGCAGCCATTTCATGCGCACGCGCTCGCCGAGCTTGCCGGCGATCAGGCTGCCGGCGACGTTGAACAGGCCGATCAGCGCGATGGCGATGGCCGACACGCTGGGCGCCAGCCCGCACAAGGCGATTTCCCCGGGCAGGTGGGTCACCAGGAACGCGATGTGCACGCCGCAGGTGAAAAAGCCCAGGTGCAGGCACCAGTAGCTGCGGTCGCGCAGGGCGCTGCGCAGCTGCGCGCGCAGGCCGCCGTCCGCGGCCGCCGCCGTCGCCGCCGCGTTCGGCAGCGGCGTGCTGCCTTTGCGGCGCAGCGGCCAGGCCAGCGGCAGGGTCAGCAGCGACAGCGCGGCCATGCCGGTCATCGCCATCGCCCAGCCGGCGGCGCCGATCATCCATTGCACCAGCGGCGCGAACGCGAACTGGCCGAGCGAGCCGCCGGCGTTGATCAGCCCGGCGGCGAACGAGCGCTGTTGCGGCGCGATGCGATGCGCGGTGGCGCCGATCAGCACCGAGAAGCTGCCGGCGCCGGCGCCCGCGGCGGCGAGCAGGCCCAGGCTGACGATCAGGCCCCATTCGCTCGGCATCCACGGCGCCAGGCCCAGGCCCAGCGCCAGCAATACCCCGCCCAGCCACAGCACCGGCAGCGGGCCGCGCTGGTCGGCGATGGCGCCGAACACCGGCTGCACCGCGCCCCACACGAACTGGCCGACCGCCAGCGCGAAGCTGATCGCGGCGATGCCGACGCCGCTGCTGCGGTGGATCGGCTCGACGAACAGGCCGGTGGTCTGGCGCGCGCCCATGGTCAGCATCAGCGTCGCCGAGGCGACGAGCAGCAGGCCCCAGTGGCGGCCGGCCTGCGCGTGCGGCGCCGCGGTGTTCATGCGGCGGCGTCCTCGCGCTCGGCACACAGCGCGCGTTCCAGCTGCCGCAGCTGGCGGTGCAGGGCGCCGATGGCGGCATCGCCGGCCAGCGCATCGATGCGCGCCTGCGCGCGTTGCCAGTGCGGCAGCGCGCGCTTGAGCAGGCGCCGGCCGGCGGCGCTGACCACCACCAGCTTCTGCCGCGCATCGTCGCCGCGGCGTTGCTCGATCCAGCCGGCCGCCTGCATCGGCTTGAGATTGCGCGACAGCGTGCTGCGGTCCATGCCCAGGCGTTCGGCCAGCGCGCCCAGCTGCTGCGCGGTGCCGGCGCGGCGCAGGATCGAATACTCGTTCAGGCTCAGCCCCACCGCGCTCAGTTCGCGGTCGTAGACCTGCGAGGTACGCCGCGCGGCGCGGCGCAGCAGGAAACAGGTGCAGCGGCAGGGGGCGGTATCGTCCATGTCCGGCAAAGTACGTGCATATGCATGTAATTGGCAAGCGCCGGGCGGGAAGGGCAGTGCGTCGCCACCGTTCGCGGGCGACGCGGGCAGGGCGTGTCCTGCTGGGTCGACGGCATACGAGCGGATGGCGGCTCGCATGCGGCTGCAGCAGCGCCACGCTTTGCCGCGGCGCAGCGATGCACGCAGGCGCTTTCGCGCGCGCGCTCCGGTCCCCGGCATTGCTATGCTCTGCGGCGCCTTGCGCTTGCCGGAGTGTCCTGCCGATGCCCAACACCCGCACCACCGTCTCTGTGCCGATCGCCGCCGCGCGGGCGCGTGCGCTGTGGCTGGATGCGCAGCGGCTGACCACGCCGGCGCCGTTCGGCGCGGGTGCCGAGGCGGTGCGGCAGGCCACCGCCCACCTGGGTTACGTGCAGATCGACACCATCCACGTGATCGAACGCAGCCACCACCACGTGCTGTACAGCCGCATTCCCGCCTATCGCAAGCAGGATCTGGAACAGGCGCAGGCGCAGGACAAGTCGGTGTTCGAATACTGGACGCATGCGCTGGCCTATGTGCCGGTCGCCGACTACCGCATGTACGTGGCGCAGATGGCGCGCTACCGCGCCCAGGCGGACGCCGCCGGCAAGATCGATCCGGCCGATTACGCCAGGCTGCTGCGGCGCATCCGCAACGACGGGCCGTTGTCGATCCGCGACATCGACGACGACGTGCTGGTCGAGAAGACCCATCCGTGGGGCAGCCGCAAGCCGTCGCGCGCGGCGCTGCGCTACGGTTTCTTCAGCGGCGACCTGGTGGTCAGCCAGCGCAGCGGCATGCTCAAGACCTACGAGCTGGCGGCGCGCCACTTCGGCTGGAGCCGGCGCCCGCGCCCGGTCAGCGACGTGCAGTACGCGCGCTACCTGCTGGAGCGCGCGCTGCGTGCGCAGGGTCTGGTGAGCGTGGATTCGATCTGCTACGGCAATGCCGGCGCCAAACCTGCGGTGCGCGCCTTGATCGCCGCCGCGGTCGCCGCCAGGCGCCTGCGGCCGGTGCATCTGCAGGGCCAGGAGCAGGCCGCGCTGTGGGCCGAACCGGCGCTGCTGGAGCATGCGCCGCCGCTGCCGGATGCGACCGTCGCGCACCTGCTGTCGCCGTTCGACCCACTGGTGATCCAGCGCAAGCGGCTGCAGCAGTTCTTCGGCTACGAACATCGTTTCGAGGCCTACGTGCCGGCGCCGCAGCGGGTGCTCGGCTATTTCGCGCTGCCGGTGCTGGTCGGCGACCGCATCGTCGCCGCACTGGATCTGAAGATGGATCGCCAGGCGGGCAGGTTGTTGATCCAGAAGTGGACCTGGCTGGTCGCGCAGCGGCCGGCGTTGAAGACGGCGATCGAGGCGGCGCTGCAGCGCTTCGAACAATTTCATCTGCAGTAGCGCAGGCGCTGCGCACTGCCACGCACGGCGTGGTTCGTGGTGCAGGGCGCGCGGTCGTGCGGCGCGCAGGCATTCATTGCCGTGTGCGCTGCGCGCCTGGCGCGCAGCGAACACCATGCTGGCCGCCGTGCAACCGCCGGCACACGCCCCTTGCGTGCGCCGGCGAGCGGATCAGGCCTTGAAGAAGGCCAGCAGATCCTGGTTGATCTGTTCCGGCTGGGTGGTGCACATGCCGTGCGGGTAGCCCTTGTAGACCTTCAGCGTGGCGTGCTTGACCAGCTTGGCCGACAGCAGCGCCGAGTCGGCGATCGGCACGATCTGGTCATCGTCGCCGTGCATGATCAGCACCGGCACGTCGAGCTGCTTCAGGTCCTCGGTGAAGTCGGTTTCCGAGAACGCCTTGATGCAGTCGTAGTGGGCCTTGGCGCCACCCATCATGCCCTGCCGCCACCAGTTGTCCATGGCCCCCTGCGAGACCTTGGCGCCGTCGCGGTTGTAGCCGTAGAACGGCACCGGCACCTCTTTGTAGAACTGCGCGCGGTTGGCGGCCAGCTGGGTGCGGAAGCCGTCGAACACGTCGATCGGCAGGCCGCCGGGATTGTTCGCGGTCTTGAGCATGATCGGCGGCACCGCGCCGATCAGCACCGCCTTGGCCACGCGGCCGGCGCCGTGCTTGGCGACATAGCGCGCCACTTCGCCGCCGCCGGTGGAATGGCCGACGTGGATGGCGTTCTTCAGGTCCAGGTGCTTGACCAGCGCGGCCACGTCGGCGGCGTAGGTGTCCATGTCGTTGCCGGTGGCGGTCTGCGTGGAACGGCCGTGGCCGCGGCGGTCATGGGCGATGACGCGGTAGCCTTGGGCGACGAAGAACAGCATCTGCGCGTCCCAGTCGTCGGCGCTGAGCGGCCAGCCATGATGGAACACGATGGGCTGGCCGGTGCCCCAGTCCTTGTAGAAGATTTCGGTGCCGTCTTGCGTGGTGATGCTGGGCATGGTGGTGTCCTGATAGGCGTGCGGGCTGGCCGCAGGCGTGGGGGAAAGGCCGGGTCGACCCGGTGCGGCGATGCCTGCCAGGGGCAGGGCGGTCAATGCGGCGGCGCCGAGCAGCAGGCGCCGCCTGACAGGATCGGCGATGTCGGTAAGCGTCGTGTGAGCGTCCATTGCAGTTCCCGCGTCGAAAGCAGCGATGCAGATGATGCGCGGCGCGGCGCGGCGCCGATTGCATAATCCTGCTGGTTTGCCGCGCCGCACCGTGGGCATGCGCGGCGGAACCATCGCGTTTCGTCGCCGCCAAGTCACTCCGTCACCACAGGCCGCTGCTTAGGCTGTGGTTCCCTCACCGCCTGGGCCGCCGCATGTCCGCAGCCAGACACTGTCTCCACGATGCCATCGTCGCCTGCCGGCAGCGCGTGCCTGCGGTACTGGCGGTGGTGATGGCCAGCGAAGGCTCCACCTACGCGCGTGCCGGCGCGATGGCGCTGTTCGGCGCCGACGGCGCGCAGCGGGGCTGGCTCAGCGGCGGTTGCCTGGAGCCGGAGATCGCGCGCTGCGCGGCGGCCGCGGCAGCGGCGGGCGAACTGGCCTGGATGGACATCGACACGCGCGACGACGAGGACCTGCTGTCCGGTTCGGCGGTGGGCTGCCGCGGCCGCCTGCATCTGGCCTTGCTGCCGTTGCGCGCCTTGCCCGGATTCGAGCGCCTGGCGCAGGCGTGGCTGCAGCGGCGCGGTGCGTTGCGCCTGGCGCTGAAAGCCGACGGCGGTATCGTCGCGGCGGTAGGCGGCGAGGCCTTGCAATGGCGTATGCGGTGTCAGGCATGGGCTGGCGCGGCGGCGTGCGGCGGCCAGGTGCAGGTGCCGCCGCCGCCGAGGGTCAGCGTGTTCGGCGCCGGCCCGGAAACCGCCGTGCTGCTGCCGCTGTTGCGGCAACTGGGCTGGATGACCACGCTGGTGGAACAGCGGCCGCGCTGGGCGGCGCAGGCGGCGCTGGCCGACCAGGCCCTGGCGTGCACCCCGACCCGCGCGCTGGACGACTGCGCCGACAGCGACGCGGCCCTGGTGATGCACCATCATTTCGAACTGGACCGCGAGGCGCTGGCGGCGCTGGCGGCGAGCCCGATCCCGTTCCTGGGCCTGCTGGGGCCTGCGCGCCGGCGCGAGGACCTGTTCCGGCTGTTGCGTCCGCAGCAGCACTTGCAACTGTTGCCGCGGCTGCATTCGCCGATCGGGCTGCGCCTCGGCGGCAGCGGTGCGGAGGCGATCGCGCTGAGCATCGCCGCGCAGTTGCAAGGCATCCGCGGCGCGCAGCAGGGCAGCGCCCTTGCGGAACCGAACCTTTGCAGCGTGACCCGTTTGCACGCCGGCGACGGCGCGTCGGCCCCGCCCGTGCCGTTGCGCGCCGACAGCGGCGCGCGGGAGGCGGCGCGATGAGCCACGCGCATGCCGCGCTGATTCTCGGCGCCGGTGCCAGCCGCCGCCTCGGCCATGCCAAGCAGGCGCTGACCCGCGACGGCGAGCCCCTGCTGCGGCGCACCGCGCGGCTGGCGCTGGCCTCGTCGCCAGCCCGCTGCGTGGTGGTGCTGGGTGCGCAGGCCGAGGCGCTGCGCCCGCTGCTGGACGAGCTGCCGGTGGAGATCGTGATCAATCGCGATTGGCCGACCGGCATGGGCGGCAGCCTGGCCTGCCTGCGCGCGGCGGTGCGGGGGGATGCGTCGATCACCCACAGCCTGGTGCTGGGCTGCGATCAGCCGGCGCTGGAGGCGGCGCACTTGCAGGATCTGCTGGCCGCGGCGCAGCGTGCCGCTTCCGGCTGCGCGGTCAGCGCCTACGCCGGCGTGCGCGGCATGCCGGCGGTGGTGGCGCAGGCGTGCTGGCAGGCGTTGCCGTTGAACGGCGACCAGGGCCTGCGCGGGATGTTCGAGGCGATGGCGCCGGACAGCCTGGGTTGCATCGTCGCTCCGGCGCTGGCGCTGGACCTGGACACGCCGCAGGACGTGCAGGTCGCGGTGGAACGCGGCTGGTTGGATCCGTAGGCGCTGCTCTGCGCTCGACCGATCTTTGTAGGAGCGGCTTCAGCCGCGACGCTTTCCCGATAGCGTTTGGTCGCGGCTAAAGCCGCTTCTACAAGAGCGTGCGACGACCTGCCTTGCCAAGCGAACGCCGCGCGGCGCATCGATGTCAGCCGATCAACTTGTCCGGGGTGATAGGCAATTCGCGGATGCGCTTGCCGGTGGCATGGAACACGGCGTTGGCGATCGCGGCGGGAATGCCGACCATGCCCAGCTCGCCCATGCCCTTGACCCCGAGCGGGTTGACGATGGTGTCGTTCTCCTCGACGAACATGGTCTCGATCAGGTGCACGTCGGCGTTGACCGGCACGTGGTAGTCGGCCAGCGAGGCGTTGAGCATGCGCCCGTAGCGATGGTCGACCTCGGTGCCTTCGCTGAGCGCCATGCCGATGCCCATCACCACGCCGCCGATCTCCTGGCTGTGCGAGGTCAGCGGATTCATGATCTTGCCGCAGGCGGTGGCCTCGATGACCCGGGTCACCTGCACCATGCCGGTGTCCGGATCGACCTTGACCTCGATGAACTGCGCGCCGTGCGCGGCGGTGGCGTAGTTCTTGCGCTCGGCCGATGGCTTGGACTCGTGCACCACTTCCAGTTCCTGCAGGCCGTGCTGGCGCATCAGCTTGGCGACGTCCAGGCCGGCCTCGGGCTTGCCGGTCGGGCGCAACTTCCCGTCGACCAGTTCCACCGCATCCACGTCCAGCCCGCTGAACGCGGCTTGCCCGTCCTGCCTGGCCAGTTCCAGCAGCTTGCCGCGGATCTCGCGCGCCGCGCCATGGATCGCGCTGCCGACGCTGGCGGTGGTCCACGAGCCGCCCTGCGACGGCGCCTTCGGCAGGCGCGTGTCGCCGAGTTCGAACTGCACGCGCTTGGCATCCAGGCCCAGGTACTCGGCGGCGATCAGGGTCATCACCGTGTAGGTGCCGGGACCGATGTCGGCGGTGGCGCTGCCGACCTGGGCGCTGCCGTCGGCCTTGAGCACCACCCGCGCCAGCGCCGGCATCTGCATCGCCGCCCAGGTGCCGGTGGCCATGCCCCAGCCCACCAGCAGGCGGCCGTCGCGCATCGAGCGCGGTTCGGGCGTGCGCTTGCTCCAGCCGAAGGTCTCGGCCGCGAGCGAGTAGCACTCGCGTAGCGCCTTGCTCGAGAACGGCTTGCCGGTTTCCGGATCGGTTTCGGCGTAATTGGCCAGGCGCAACTGCAGCGGGTCCATCTTCAGCGCATAGGCCAGTTCGTCCATCGCGCACTCGATGCCGAACATCTGGCTGATGGTGCCAGGCGCGCGCATCGCCTGTGGCGTCGGCAGGTCGGTCTCCACCACCTCGAAGCGGTCCTCGACATTGGGACAGGCGTACAGCGAGCGCGCATTGCGGAAGAAGGCTTCGTTGAACGCCTCGATGCGCGAAGTATTGAGCACGTGCCGGTAGCGGATCGCCTGCAGCTTGCCAGCGGCATCGGCGCCAAGGCCCAGTTCCACCCGGTAGTAGGGGCGGTAGCCGTGGCCGCTGAACATCTGGCGCCGCGTGTAGACGATCTTGACCGGGCGGCCGACCGCCTTGGACACCGCGCCGAGCAGGAAGGTGTAGTAGTTCGGGCGCAGGCACGAGCCGAACGCGCCGCCGACGAACAGCGACACCACGTTGACCCGCTCGATCGGAATGCCGAAGTAGCCGGCCAGCTGCTCGCGGTCCTGGTGCACGTTCTGGCTCTTGTTGACCACGGTCAGCGTGTCGCCGATCCAGTAGCCGATGCCGCCATGCGGTTCCATCGGGTTGTGGTGCTCGATCGGCATCGTGTACGCGGCTTCCACCTGCACCTTCGCCGCGGCGAACGCGGCGGCCGGGTTGCCGCGCGGCTTCGGCGATTCCTCCGGGGTCGGGTCGTGCGCCTGGCCGAGCAGCGCGTCGAAATCGGTGTGCGCGGTCTCGGCGGCGTACTCCACCTGGATCAGCCGCGACGCATGCCGCGCCTGCTCGAAGGTGCTGGCCACCACCACTGCGATCGGCTGCGCGCTGAAATGGATGCGATCGTCGACCAGGGCGCGGAACGACAGGTCTTCGCCTTTCTTCTTGACCTCGTCGGACACCGGCTTGACCGAATTCAGATGGGTCAGCACCTTGATCACGCCCGGCGCGGCCTCGGCGGCGCGGGTGTCGATGCGCACGATGCGGCCCTTGGCGATGGTGCTGGTGAGGATGTAGCCGTGGGTCAGGTGCGGGATCTGGAATTCCGCCGCGTAGCGCGCCTTGCCGGTGACCTTGGCGTAACCGTCGACGCGGCGCATTTCCTTGCCGATGTAGTTCATTGCGGGTTCTCCGGTTCGGTGCTCACGCGGCGTCGCTGCCGCTGGCGCGGTGCAGGGCGCGGATCATCGCGTGCGTGCCCATCGGCACCTTGTAGGCGTTGTGCGCCAGCGGGCGCGCGGCGGCCATCTCCGCCTGTGCGGCGGCGGCGAAGGCGGCTTCGCCGACGCGTTGCCCGACCAGCGCGCGTTCGGCGGCGTGCGCGCGCCATGGCTTGTGCGCGACACCGCCCATCGCGATGCGCGCCTCGCGGATGCGCCCGTCCGGTTCCAGCGCCAGCGCCGCGGCCACCGAGATCAGCGCGAACGCGTAGCTGGCGCGGTCGCGCACCTTCAGGTAGTGGCTGTGCGCGGCGAAGCGTTGCGCAGGCAAGGTGATCGACTCGATCAGCTCGCCGTGCGCCAGCTGGTTGTCCAGGTCGGCGCGGGCATCGGGCAGCAGGTGGAACTCGGCGAAGGGAATCTCGCGGTGGCCACCGGCCGGCGTGCGTACCTGCACCGTGGCGTCCAGCGCGGCCAGGGCCACGCACATGTCCGACGGATGCACCGCCACGCACTGCGCGCTGTGGCCGAAGATCGCGTGGGTGCGGTTGAGTCCCTCGCGCGCGCCGCAGCCGCTGCCGGGGTTGCGCTTGTTGCAGGGCAGGGCGGTGTCGTAGAAATAGCCGCAACGGGTGCGCTGCAGCAGGTTGCCGCCGTTGGTGGCCATGTTGCGCAACTGCATCGTCGCCCCGGCCAGGATCGCCTGGCTCAGCAGCGGATAGCGCTGGCGCACCAGCGGATGATTGGCGGTGTGGGTGTTGTTGGCCAGCGCGCCCAGGCGCAGGCCGCCGTCGGCGGTTTCGGCGATCTCGGCCAGACCCTTGAGCCGGGTCAGGTCGACGATCTCGTCGGCGCCTGTCACCCCTTCCTTCATCAGGTCGAGCAGGTTGGTGCCGCCGCCGAGGAAGCGCGCGTTCGGGTTGGCGGCGACGCGGCGCACCGCGTCTTCCGGCGAGCTGGCGCGCTGATAGTCAAACGGCGTCATCGGCCACCTCCTTCGCCAGCTTCAGCGCGGTCAGTTCGGACTGGTCGACGTAGCGCCAGGTCAGCGGGCGCGGCGCGCCGCCGCTGTGCACGTCCTGGATCGCGGCGACGATCTTCGGATAGGCGCCGCAGCGGCAGATGTTGCCGCTCATGCGCTCGCGCACCTCGGCGTCGCTGAGCTCGGTGACCGGCTGGCTGACGTCGGCGCTGACATGGCTGGCGTCGCCGCGCTTGATCTCGTTGAGCAGCGCCACCGCCGAGCAGATCTGCCCGGGCGTGCAGTAGCCGCACTGGAAGCCGTCGTGCTGCACGAACGCGGCCTGCATCGGATGCAGCCGTTCGCCGTCGGCCAGGCCTTCGATGGTGGTGATCTGCGCGTCCTCGGCCTGCGCGGCCAGGGTCAGGCAGGACAGGCGCCGCTCGCCGTCCACGATCACCGTGCAGGCGCCGCACTGGCCGTGGTCGCAACCCTTCTTGGTGCCGGTCAGCGCCAGGTGTTCGCGCAGCGCGTCCAGCAATGTGGTGCGCGGGTCCAGCTGCAGGGCGTGGCGCTGGCCGTTGACCTGCAGCAGCACCGGCATCGCGTTCTGCGGCGGAGCGGCGCTTGCGGCCGGCGCGGCGAAGGCGGCGTCGCTGAAGACGATCTGCCCGCCCGCGCTGCTCAGGCCGGCGGCCGAAAGCAGGGCGAGGAATTCGCGCCGCGACAGGCCGCTGATCCCGAGCCGGCGCGCGAGCGCGGCCTCGTCGGCGCTCAGCCCGGCATCGTGCGGCGGCGCGTCGGCGCCGGACGCGAGCTGGGAAGGGTGGGGATCGTGCTGCATCGGTCTCTCCTGCCTGGGGACCGCCGCATCGCTGCGCACCGGCGCAACGACGCATGGACGGTTCGACCTGGGTAAGCGGTACCGCCATCGCGGCACCGGCGCACGGGCGCGCTGGCACGCCCACATCCGAGCATTGCAGCGGCGTCGCGAAGAGACTGCGAAGGAAGGGTTGTGGGGTGGTGATGTGGCGGAGATTCGCGAAGGCGCAGCTTGCCGCTTTTCTGTAGGAGCGGCTTCAGCCGCGACAGGCTCTCTCCGTAGAACCTGTCGCGGCTGAAGCCGCTCCTACAACGGCGCGATGCTCGCGGAGCGCTGCGGTGGAACTGTGCCGGAGGCTACCAGCGGTACGCCACCGACACCTGGTACTGGCGGCCGGCGATCGGGCGGCCCATGAACACGCCGCCGGTGGCCGCGCCGGGCACGCGTACGTTGCCTTCGGTCAGGCCCAGTTCGTTGGTCACGTTGCTGCCGCTGGCGGTGAACTCCCAGTGTTCGCCGGCATGCAGGCTGGCGCCGACGTCGAGCATGTCGTAGGACGGCAGGCGCTGGCTGTTGGCCAGGTCGGCGTAGCGCTCGCCGATGTAGGAATAGGTGGCGAACACGCGCAGGTCGCCGAACGGCAGCATCCAGTAGTAGCTCGGGGTCAGCCGGAACTGGCGCTTGGGCTGGCGCATCACCTGGTTGCCGGTGTACTCGCGGTAGTTGCGGTACTTGGCGTCCAGCCACACCCCGGTGCCGGCCAGTTCGAAGCCGCCGAACGGGCGGATCGCGCCTTCCACCTCCAGGCCGTAGGCGCGCGAGTCGCCGACCGTGGTGAAGTTCTGGCCGTTGGCCAGGAACGCCTGGAACGGCGAATTCTTGAAGGTGTTGTAGAACGCGGTCAGGTACAGGTCGTAGGCGGCCGCGCCGGACTTCAATCCCAGTTCGTACTGGTCGATGTCCTGCACCTTGGTCTGCCCGTCGCGCAGGTTGTCGAAGCCCGGGAACTTGACCCCGGAATTGACCCGCGCGAACAGGCTGTTGTGCGCATCGAGCTTGAAGTTCAGGCCGGCGGTCCACGACAGCGCGTTGTCGTCCTGGTCGATGCGGCGCGCGCTCGGCAGCGAGATCGAGGTGGCGTTGTCGTACAGCGTGGCCGGATTGCCGTCCAGGTCCACGGTGGCGGTGTCGTGCACGGTGCCGGTGACGCGCTGGCGCTCGTAGCGCACGCCCAGGTCCAGGCGCAGGTGTTCGTCCAGTTCCCATTCGTCGGCGACGAACACCGCCGTGTTCTCGCCGTCGTAGTGCGCGCGCAAGGCGAAGAAGGCGGTGCTGGTGAAGCCGTCGCGGGTCGGCTGGCGGCCGTCGTCCAGGCTGACGTCGATGCGCCGTGCGTGGTTCTGCGCGGTCAACAGCATGGTGTTGCCGAGGTACCAGGTGTCGTTGGAGGAATACTTGGCGTAGTAGCTGCCGATGGTGAGCGTATTGCCGGCGAACAGTTCGCGGCTCAGGCGCAGATCGTTGGTGAAGGAATTCAGGCGTTTGTCCACCGACCACCAGCCGGCTTCCAGCACCTGCTGGTTCGGATCGACCGCGCCGCCGCCGTTGGTGTAGGTGGCGCTGCCGGTGCTGCCGTAGCCGGCGATGAAGTCGCCCAGGCGTTGCGGCGCATCGCCGGTGAACAGCGCGTAGGTCGGCGCGGTGCCGCCCATCACGCTGAAGCGGTCGGCGAGGGTCCAGTCGCCGAGCTGCCAGTTGAGCTCGCCGCCGAACACGTCGATGTTGATGCCGCGGCCGTCGGCCAGGTCGCGCTGCACGGTCTGCCCGTTCGGGCCGACCGGCAGGCTGACGTTGCGGAAATCGTTGCTGAGCAGGGTGCCGGACTGCGCATTGAGGCCGGGGAAGCTGGACAGGTCGCTGCCGTTGTTGCGCGACAGCAGCGGGATCGCGGTGTAGAACGCGTTGTTGTCGTCGGTATGGCGCGCGTAGAAGGTCAGGTCGCCGCTGTCCCAGCGCTTGCTCAGCGTGGCGCTGAACTGGCCGCCCTTGTCGGCGGAGAACTGCGGGTCGCGCACGCCGTCGGTCTCGCGGAAGAAGCCGCCGATGCTGTAGTACCAGCCGTTGCCCATCGGCCCGCTGTTGAACAGGTCGATGCGGCGCAGATTGTCGCTGCCGCCGGTCAGGCGCACGCTGCCTTCCGGTTCGTCCTGGCCCTGCTTCTGGATGAAGTTGGCGGTGATGCCGGCCTGGCCGTTGGAGAAGATCGGGCTGGAGCCGCCGCGCAGCACCTCCATGCGCTCGATGGTGTCGTCGGTGCGGAACAGCGTGGAGTTTTCCAGGAACGACAGCGTCGGCGGCGGGAACAGCGGCGAGCCGTCGAGCTGGAAGGTGACGAACGGCGCATCGCCTTCGGAGGGCATGCCGCGCACGAAGATGTTGGCGCCGGTGCCGCCGCCGCTGGGCTCGGCCCACACCCCGGGCACGATCTTCAGCAGGTCGGCGCTGCTCTGCGGCACCGCCTGCTGGATCTGTTCCGGCGTGGCGGTGGTGATCGAGAAACTGGCGTCGCGCTTGCGCAGGCCCTTGAAGCGCGCGGTGCCGCTGACCACCACGGTATCCAGGGTGGTGGCATCGGATTGTGCGGCGGGTGAGGCGGATTGGGCGGCGTCGGCGGGGGCGTCGGCGGTCTGCGCCAAGGCTGTCGGCGCGAGCACTGCCGCGGCGATGGACAGCGGCAGCAGGCGAAGGTGCATGGCAGATTTCATGAAGAATCTCTCCTTTCTTCATTCGCAACGGTGCGCCAGCGCGCATGGCGGCCCGCGCATGCAGCGCAGGTCGACGCAGGCTCGGCCGGCACAGCGCGACGCAGGGGGCATCGCGCGAGACTCTTTGTAACGCCGTTGCGCGGTTAGGCCGTTGTGCAGCGCGGTAGAGCCGCCGTTTGCGTGACGGGTTGCGCAGGCCGGTCGCTGCCGCTGCGTGTCGCGCACGAGACGATGCGCAGGCGATGCCGCGCCGATCGCTTGGTCGCAGTGCCGGAGCATCTGGAATGGGACTGGCCGGTAGTCAGGCGCACGCCTTGTCGCCAATGGCACAGCCTATCTATACGTGGGCAGGCAATGCAGAGGCCCTTCGTTCTCGGCGCCGGCCACAGCGGCGGCGCTTTGCGCCTGTGCCGGTCGCATCCTCCTGGCGGGAAAGGATCGCCGCGCCTGATCACCCCTGGATGAGATCGAACGTATTGCCTTCCGGGTCGGCCAGGGTAGTGAAGCGGATCTGCGGCAGCTCGTATTTCTGCACCACCCTTGCGCCGAGCGCGGCCAGGCGTTCGGTCTCCTTGTCGAGGTCCGGCGTCCTGAAATCCGGATGCACCCTGTTTCGCCCCATTGTCGTCCGTTCGGTTTTGAAGAATTGCAAAGGGAGAAGGTGCGGCGGCGTGGCCAGGGTGACCAGCACGCCATGATCGGTGCCGATCGCGACGCCCAGGGCTTGCGCCCACCATGCTGCCAGTGCCTGGGGGTTGATCGTGTCGATGGTGAGTGCATGCGTTTCCATGGGCGTTTTCCCTGTTTCAGAAGGGGATATGTGTCCTCAGCGTCTCAGCGAGCGCTGTCGATGATGAGCCCGCCATCGGGGGTCAGGCTGGAGCCTGTGATGAACTGCGAATCCGCTGTCGCGAGGAACAGCACGACAGGCGCGATATCCGGCCCCGGTTGACCGTAACGGCCCAGCGCATTGGTCGGCGGTGGCACGTCGTGTTCCGGACCCCAGGTCTCGGCCACGGGCAGGACGTTGTTCACGGTGATACGGTCCGCGCCCCATTCGCGCGCAGCGGTGCGGGTCAGGGCGCGGACCGCCTCCTTGGCCATGTTGTAGGGCGTATAGCCGGCCAAGCCGACCACGCCGGCCGACGAGCCGAAGTTGATGACGCGGCCCTCGCCGCTGGCCTTCAGGTACGGATAGGCGGCTTGCATGGACCGTAGATAGGCGATCGGTCCCGTGTCGAAGTTGCGCTGTAACTGCTCGGCCGACAGTTCGACGACGGAAGAGAACGGCGCCGACGGATCGAAGGCGTTGTTGACGAGGATGTCGAGCCCGCCGAACGCCTCCACGGTCCTGTTCACCGCCGCCTTGATCTGTTGTGCGTCGCCGATGTCGGCGACGATGCCGATCGCGATGCCGCCGGCCGCCTCGATCTCGGCCACGACGGCGTCGACATTGGCTGCGGTGCGCGACAGCACGGCCACCTTGGCGCCTTCGGCCGCCAACAGCCTTGCGGTGGCGCGGCCGATCCCGCGCGTGGCGCCGGTGACGAGGGCGATCTTTCCATTGAGTCGTGCCATTTGGTTGCTCCGGTCAGTGAGGGGTTGTGTCGTGGATCGCAGCGGTCGCGCCATAGGGCGAGGGCACGTCGCGAGCGGCGTTCTGCGTGGTGAAGGACGCGACCAGCAGGGCCAGGCCGAAGGCGGCCGGCAGCGCGCCCTTCGGCTTGCGCACGCCAAGGTGCGCAGATCCGGACAGCAGCAGGTGGAAGAACATGCCGGCATAGGCCAGGTCGCTCAGCGGCACGCTGAAGCGGGATAGGATCGCGAGCGGCGCGAGCAGCTTCGCCACGATCATGAGCGGCACCAGGTAGGCAGCAGGATAGTTCAGCTCGGCAAGGACCCGGCGAACCCATGCCGCTTTGCTCGCGTATAGAAATGCGGAGCTCAGGTAGAGCAACGACAGGAGCGTCGTGCTGATCCAGTAAATAATGGTCGGGGTCATGGCTGTTTCCGTTCGCCTTCCGCCTGGGCGAGGCTTTTGTCGATTCTGGTTCCGCTCGTTCGCTCGTTCGCTCGTTCGTTCGTTTGCGCTGCGGCAAAGAGCATGTATAAGAATTTACGCTCTTGACGAATCTGCACAAGCAGGATGAATTATCGACACTAAGTATGAAAAACCAGACCAATGAAAAAGAAAGCTGATTTCACCATGCAGGATGAGATGCGCCGAGCCTTCTCGATGCTATCGGGCAAATGGAAGCTCGAGATCATGTGGCTGCTCAATCAGCGGATCTATCGCTTCGGGGAATTGCGCAAGGCGATTCCGGGCATCACCCAGCACATGCTGACGTCGCAATTGCGCGAGCTGGAACTGGACGGCCTGATCTCACGCACCGTCTATGCGGAGGTTCCGCCGCGCGTGGAGTACGCGATGACCGACAAGGCGCGAGGCCTTGGCCCCACGATGCACGCGCTCACCGTCTGGTGGAATGAGCATGGAAAGACGGTACCGGCCAAGGCGAACGCGCGGGGCCGAAAACCGAAATGACCAGGACCGCTCCGTTGCCCTGCATCGTATCTGGCAGGCGCGCGCGCGCGCCGCGACTTTGGCGGCCGCAATGGTTCCGGCGGCCTGCGCATATGCGCAACGACAGCGGATCCGGCATCGGGTAATCCGGGAACCCGCGCGATCGAGCGCCGAAGCGTGGGCTGCCTGCCGCTTTCGTTTTCCGGGCGGACGTGCCGCGCGCGGCGCCTTTGAAAAGCGCTGCGCCATCATGGCGGGCGAAAAAAAGAGGCCGCCCTGGGGCGGCCTCGCTTCTGCTGCGGGCGGGAGGGGAGCCGCGTCAGAAGAACAGGCGCACGCCGAACGAGGTGTTGCGGCCGGGCAGCATCACGTCGTCCTTCAGGAACGAGGTGTGCACGCGCGCGTCCTGGTCGGTCAGGTTGTTGCCGTCCAGGAACACTTCCCAGGCGGTGGCGCCGGCATCGACGTGGTAGGCCAGGTGCGCATCGACCAGCGTGTAGCCGTCGGTCGGGGTCTCGTTGACCGCCACCTTGTCCTGCTTCTGGTAGCGGGTGGCGCCAAGCGAGGCGCGCCAGTTGCTCGCATCCCAGCGCAGCTGCGCGCCGTAGCGTGCCGGGGCGATGCGCGGCAGGTTGCCGCCGTCCTTCAGCCGCGCGCGCACGGTGTCGCCGAACACACGCAGATCCCAGGCGCCGCTGTCGTTGTCGGCCAGGTGGAAGGTGGCCTCGCCCTCGAAACCATGGAAGATCGCGTCGGCCTGGGTCCACTGGCGGATCGGCAGGAAGTCGTTGTCCTCCTCGTGGAACCACTGCGCGCCGGTATCGGCGATGTAGATGAAGTCGTCGTAGCGGTTGTAGTACGCCGCCACCTTGGCATCCACCCAGGCGTTCTTGAAGTTCAGTCCCAGCTCGGCCTGGTTGGCCTTCTCCGGCTTGAGGTCGGCGTCGCCGATCTCGTAGGCGAGGGTGGCGATGTGCGGGCCGTCGGCGAACAGTTCTTCCTCGGCCGGCGCACGCTCGGCATGGTCGAGGTTGGCGGTCAGGCGCCACTGCTCGTTGAGGCGGAAGCCGCCGCTGAGCGAGAAGCTCTTCGGGGTGAAGTCGCGGTCCACGCCGCTGTCGGTCTCGTACTTGACCTTGTCCACGCGCGCGCCGACTTCGGCGGTGACGCGGTCCCAGTTGTTGCGGGCCACGGCGAACGCGCCGATGGCGCGGGTATCGGTCTTCGGCACGAACGCCTCTTCGCCGATCGCCTGGAAGGTGGAGTCGCTGCCCTGCACGCCGAACGCGGTCTGCCAACCGCCGCCGATGGTGAAGGAGGCTTCGACCCGGCCTTCGTTGGCGCGCTTGTCGAACACCGTGCCCACTTCCTCGCCTTCGAACTCGGTGTGGGTGTAGGCGGTGTGACCGAAGCTGTAACGCAGCGCGCTGCCGTCGCCCCACGGATCGGTCAGCCCGCCCTTGAGCTCGTAGCGGTCCTGGTGCATGCGCAGCGACACGCCGCGCTCGCCGGCGGCCAGGTCGCCGGGTTCGCCCGGGTTGCCGTAGTTGTCGCGGAAGCGCGAGATCGACACGCCGACGAAGCCCCAGTCGCCGGCCAGCGAGGTGCCGATCGAGCCGGTCTTGGTGTCCAGGAAGGAATTGGCCTGGCGACCCTGCGGGGTGTCGTAGTCTTTCTGGTTGCGGTACACGCCGTCGGCATGGATCGACAGGCCGCTGCCGTTGCCGGCATCGACCCGGAACATGTCGGTGTTGCCGTCCTTGTCGCCGCCGTCGAAGCGCACTTCGGCGCGGCCGTGCACGCCGTCCACCGGCGTCTCGGCGATGCGCCCGTCGACCACGTTGACCACGCCGCCGATCGCGCCAGAGCCGTAAAGCAGCGTGGACGGCCCCTTCAGCACTTCGATCTGGTCGGCCAGGAACGATTCCACCGCCGGCGAATGGTCCTGGCTGACGGTGGACACGTCCTGGGTGGACAGGCCGTCGCTGAGCACCGCCACGCGCGGGCCGTCCAGGCCGCGGATGATCGGCCGGCCGACGCCGGGGCCGAAGTTGGAGCTCTGCACGCCGGGCAGGCTGGCCACGGTCTCGCCGATGCTGGCGCCGCGGTTCTCGTCCAGGCGCTCGCCGGCCAGCACGTCCACCGGTTGGCTCAGGTCGCCGGCGGCGTCGCGCAACGGGCTGGCGGTGACCACCACCGCGTCCATGTCCTTCACGTGGCGGTCCTGCTTGCGGCCGTCGGCATGGCGGGTGTCGCTGGCCGGCGGCGCGGCGTCGTCCGTGGCGGGCGCATCGGCGGCCAGCGCCAGGGCGGGACTGAGCAGACCGCCCAGCGCCAGGGACAGGGCGGTGCGACGGAGCGAAGGGGAGCGGGAGAAGGACATAGACATACCGAATAGGAGGAAAAAGGCGCCGCCGGGCGAGCGCGGGCGCTCGCATTCGCCGCGCGGAGGCGGCGGCAGGCAGGGCGTGGGGGCGTGGCGACCCCTGGTCGCCGGCCGGGTAATGTTATATTATTCTATAACGCAATCACCACTGTGCTGGAAGTCATGTCGCCCACCTCCGATCTGCGCGCACTGCTCGACCGCCTCGGCGCCACCGGTTCGCTGCTGTGCGCGGTGCATTGCGCGCTGCTGCCGCTGGCGCTGGCGGTGTTGCCCTCGCTGGGCCTGTCGGTGTGGCTGGGCGATGGCGTGGAACGCACGCTGGTGCTGTTCGTGACCTGCCTGGGCCTGTTCAGCCTGGTGCTCGGCTACCGCCGGCATCGCGCGTGGCAGGCGCTGGGCCTGCTGTTGGTGGGGTTGCTGTCGCTGTGGGCCGGCATGCTGGTGCCGGCGCTGCACCACGCGGTGGCGCCGCACGCGGCGATCATGACCTTCGGCGGCACCCTGGTCGGGCTCGCGCACCTGCTCAACCTGCGCCTGAACCACGGCCACGTGCACGACGCCAGCTGCGCCCACTGAGCGCACGTGATAGGCTTGCCGCCCTTGCGCGAGGGCGCCGACCGCGTTGGCCTCGCCAAACCCGTGCATCGCGCGGGGATTTCGCACACACATTCAGGAGTCGATGAGCATGGGTAAGGGTGACCGCAAGACCGCCAAGGGCAAGCGCTACAACGCCAGCTATGGCAATTCGCGCTCGCACAGCGTGAGCAAGGTGGCCGTGGGCGCAGCTGCGCCGGTCGCCAAGAAGTCGGTGGTCAAGGCCCCGGCGGCAAAGAAGGCCGTGGCCAAGAAGACGGTCGCCAAGGCCGGCTGAGCCTAGGCTCCAGCGGTACGAAAAAACGCGGCGCTTGCGCCGCGTTTTTTTTGCTCCGTGAAAAGCGCCGCCGTGTCGAAGGGCCGCGGCTTGAGCCCCTCTCCCCCCGGGAGAGGGGTTGGGGTGAGGGTATGGCGCGAAGCGTCTCGCGGAGTTGGGTGCACGAGGCTGCGCCCGGACCCTCATCCGCCCCTGCGGGGCACCTTCTCCCGATGGGAGAAGGGAACAGCCGCTAGCCCCTCTCCCTTCGGGAGAGGGGTTGGGGTGAGGGTACGGCGCGAAGCGACCCGCGGAGCTAGCGCTCAACGCGGCGGATCGTCCTCGCCACTGTCGCCAGCCAGATCGACCGTCAGCGGCGTCGGCTCTGGCTCGGGTTCGACGACAGCCGGCACCGCCAGCAACTGCTCGGCCAGGCCGCGATAGATCGGCGTGCGGCACACCAGCGCCGAGGCGCCGCGCGCGATCAGCACCGTGGCCAGGATCGGCAGCAGCATGTCGCTGCTGTCGGTCAGTTCTAGCGAGATCACCGCCGAGGTCAGCGGCGCCTGGGTGACCCCGGTCAGATAGGCGCACATGCCGAGCAGCACGAAGGTGCGCGGATCCACGTCCGGCATCAGCACCGCCAGGTTGTGGCCGACGCCGGCGCCGACCGCCAGCGCCGGCGAGAACAGGCCGCCGGGAATGCCGGCCACGTACGATACCAGGTTCGCGAGCAGCTTCATCAGCCCGAACTCGTGGCCGACGCTGGCGTGGCCCTGCACCAGGCTGCGCGCTTGCTCGTAGCCGGTGCCGAACGCGCCGTTGCCGAACACCAGGCCCAGCGCGACCAGGGCCAGGCCGCAGCCCGCGGCCAGCAGCACTGGATGGCGGCCGCGCAGCGCGCCCAGCCAGCGCGGCTTGCCGGCCACCGTGGCCAGCACCATGCGGCTGAACGCGCCGCCGAGCAGGCCGGCGACCACCCCGCACAGCGCGATCGCCAGCCACGCCCGGCCCAGCGGCAGCGCCGCGGACACCTTGCCGAAGTAGGTGTAGTTGCCGAGCAGGCCCAGCGAGATCACGCCGCCGACGATCACCGCGGTCAGCAAGGTGCCGGAGAACCGGTGTTCGAAACGGCCACTCAGTTCCTCGATCGCGAACACCACGCCGGCCAGTGGTGTGTTGAACGCCGCGGCGATGCCGGCGGCGCCGCCGGCGAGCAGGAAATGCGAGGCCTGGCGCGGGTCGCGGAAGCCGAACCAGCGCCCGAGCACGTACATCAGGCTGGCGCCAACGTGCACGGTGGGGCCTTCGCGCCCGACCGAGGCGCCGCCGAGCAAGGCTAGCGTGGTCAGCAGCAGTTTGCCGGCGGACACGCGCAACGACAGGTTGGTCTGCCGGAAGGCGTCGTCGGGCCTTTCCAGCGCGGCGATGACTTGGGGAATGCCGCTGCCGCGGGTAGGGCGCAACACGCCGTTGGTCAGCCAGGCCAGCAGCGCGAACACGCTCGGCGTGAGCAGCAACGCCCACCACGGCGAGTGCGCGATGATGCGTTGGAACAGATGGAAGGCGGCATCGCTGGCCTTGGCGAACACGATCGCGACCAGCGCCACCGCGACCGCGCCGCCCCACAGCACCGCGCGCTGTTTCCAGCTCTCTTGCGAGAGCAACGGGCGTAGGCGCTGGCGCATGCGCGGCGGCGGCACGGGATCGGGCGACTGCATGTGCGGATTGTCGCATGCGCGCCATTGCGTGGACCTGCTGCCTTGTCCACGCATTCATACCCGGGGCGGTGTGTGGCGTTGCACGGTTGTGCGCATTACTGCGTCGAACGCATGCGGTGGCGATGCGGTCGTTGCTGTCGGTGGCATGGTATGCAAGCGACGCAAGGATTACGAAGCGCCGCGGACGTACTAGCCCCGCTCCCACTGGGAGAGGGGTTGGGGTGAGGGTACGGCGCGAAGCGTCTCGCGGCGTTTGGGTGCACGAGGCTTCGCCCGTACCCTCATCCGCCCCTGCGGGGCACCTTCCCCCGAAAAGGGGGCCATGGTCCGGGGGGAGAAGGAAAGAAGGCGCCCGCTGGCGCGCAGCTACGCCGCAGCTCAATCGAACAACGACGCCGTCGCGCCGCCCGCTTCGAAGGCCCCACGCCGCTCCAACGCCAACAGCGCGGCCTTGGTCGGCAGGCCGCCGCCGAAGCCGGTCAGGGTGCCGTTGGCGCCGATCACCCGATGGCAGGGCAGCACGATCGGCAGCGGATTGCGGCCGTTGGCGGCGCCCACCGCGCGCACCGCGCGCGGCTGCTCGATGTGCCGCGCCAGCTGCGCATAGCTCCAGGTCGCGCCGAACGGAATCTGCGCCAGCGCCTGCCAGACGCGGCACTGGAACGCGGTGCCACGCGGCGCCAGCGGCAGGTCGAAGCCGGTCCGTTCGCCGGCGAAATACGCCAGCAACTGTTCGCGCGCTTCGCGCACCGGCGCCGCGTCGCGGATCCAGTCGGCGCGGCCGCGCGCGTCGTAGCGGTTCTCCGGGAACAGGATGTGGCGTACGCCGTCGTCGCCGACGGCCACGGTCAGTTCGCCGATCGGGGTGGCGAAGGCGTCGTAGTACAGGCGTTGCTCAGTCATCGGGAGTCTCCTCGGGTGGATCGCCGGCCAGGTGCCACAGGTGCAGCACGGCATAGGCGCGCCATGGCCGCCAGGCCTGCGCGCGGGCATCGGTGGCGCGTTCGCTCAGGCGCGCGCCGTCGGCGCCGAGCATGCGTTGCAGGACCAGGTCGCCGGCCGGGAACGCATCGGGTTGGCCGAGCGCACGCAGCGCGATGTAGTGCGCGGTCCAGGCGCCGATGCCGGGCAGGGCGGTGGCGCGTTCGACGAAGTCGGACAGGCGCTGGCCGGCGCGGAACTGCAGGCGCCCGTCCACCACCGCCGCGGCCAGCGCGCGGATCGTGGCGGCGCGCGAGCGCGGCAGGCCGATCGCCTCCAGCGGCGCGTCCAGCAGCTGCTGCGGCGCCGGGAACGCGCGGTCCAGACCGGGCGGCTGGCCCGGTCGACGCGCGCCATGGCGCTCGACCAGGCGCGCGGCCAGGGTCGCCGCGCCGGCCACGCTGACCTGCTGGCCGAGCACCGCGCGGACCGCCACTTCGAAGCCGTCCCAGCCGCCGGGCACGCGCAGTCCCGGGCGTCGCGCGATCGCGCGCGCGAGCAGCGGTTCGGTGCCCAGCGTGGCGTGCACCGCGCGCAGATCGGCGTCCAGGTCGAAGATGCGGCGCACCCGCCGCACGATGTCGGGAATCGCCCGCGGATCGGCCGCGGCGATCTGCAGGCGCAGTTCGTGGCGCTGCGGATCGGCCTCGACGCGGATTCTGGTGGAGGCGTCGAGCGGGCCGAGCACGCGCTCGTAGCTGGCCTCGCCGATGCGCTCGATGCCGGGGATCGCGCGCTTGCGCAGGAACGCCAGCATGGCTGCGAAATCCAGCGGCGGGCGGTAACCCAGGCGCAGCAGCAGATCGCCGCCGGGCACCTCGGCGCGCTGTTTGCGGATCGCCGACGGCGGCATGCCGCAGCCTTCCAGGAACGCGGCGTTGAAGCGGCGCAGGCTGTTGAAACCGGCGGCCAGCGCCACCTGGGTGATCGGCAGCGCGGTCTCGGTCAGCAGTTGCTTGGCCAGCAGCAGGCGCCGCGTCGCATGCACCGCGGCCGGGGTGGCGCCGAGCTGGGCGACGAACACGCGCTGCAACTGGCGCGCGCTGAGGCCGACGTCGGCAGCGAGCCGCTCGACGCTGGCGTCCTGCAGCGCGCCCTCGGCGATCAGCGCCAGCGCACGCTGCACCGACTCCTCGCCCAGGTGCTGTTGCGCTTCCGGCGACAGCTCCGGCCGACAGCGCAGGCACGGACGGTAGCCGGCCGCGGCCGCGGCGGCGGCGCTGGGGTAGTAGCGCACGTTGCTGCGCTTGGGCGGCGGCGCCGGACACACCGGCCGGCAGTAGATGCCGGTGCTGCGCACGGCGGTGAAGAACACCCCGTCGAAGCGCGCATCGCGCGAGTGGCGGGCGCGGTCGTAGAGGTCGTGGTCGTCGGGCGTGATGTGCGGCATGCGGCCAGTCTAGTCCGCGCTGCCGCGCCCGACTCGCCGTTTTCGGACATGGATGCATGGGCCCTGGCATGGTCATGCGGGCAGCCCGCCGCTGGATGCCGGCGGTTTAGGCACAGTTGGGAACCGAATGCGTATCGGCACTAGACTAGCGATGCGCATATCGAACGCGCCGTCTCTTCCTTCGCGGATGTCCTGCTTGCCTTTTCCGTCAAAAATCTGGTGGCTGTCGTTGTGCTGCGCTGGCCTGTTGTCGTGCCAGCAGAGCCCGTCATCTGCCGGCAGGACCGTGGCCGACAGTCCGCCCGGCGACGGCGAGCACATGGTGTCGGTCGGCACGCCGCCGCCCGCGCCCGCGCCGCGGCCTGCGGCCACGCCCAGGCCCGATCCCGAAGTCTGGGAGCAGGCAGCGCTGGAGAACGGCGAGGCGTTCATCAGTTGCGACACCGACTACGCGGCGGAGGCCGGCGACGGCGAGGCGCTGGCCGGGCTGGACCGGCCGACCATCGAGGCGGCGCTGGCGCCGTGCCGCGAGCGCGGCCTGCTGCGGGTGCGCTACGAAGGCAAGATCAACGCCGGCTTCGCCGAGATGGTGCGGCGCCTGGCCGAGGTCGCCGCGCAGGCTGGCATCGGCAAGCGCGTGCTGGACTTGGATTCCAGCGGTGGCCAGGTCGAGGCGGCGATCCGCGCCGGCGATGCGATCGGCGAGTCCGGCTGGACCATCTGGGTGCGCGAAGGCTCGATCTGCCACAGCGCTTGCGTGTTCGTGCTCGCCGCCGGCGACAACCGGCTGATCTCCGGCAAGGTCGGCATCCACCGCATGATGCGGATCAGTTCCACCGCGACCTCGCGCGCCGAACTCAACCGCGAACTGCAGGAGGTCTACGGCAACGTCAAGGACTACCTGGAGCGCAACGGCGTGGCGGTGGCGGTGGCCGACCTGATGATGACCGTGCCCAACCGCAGCCTGCGCCTGCTCAGCAACGACGAACTCAAGCAATACGGGCTGGACGGGACCAACGCGGTGCAGGACGACCTGGAGCGGATCAAGCAGCTGCGCAAGTGCGGCGACGATTTCGTGCGGCGCAAGGACGCGTTCCTGATCGCATTCGACCACGAGTGCAAGGCCAAGGGCGTGGACCTGGAGTCGCTGACCGCCTGCGGCCAGGCGCTGAAGCAGCGCTTCGGTTTCCCCGACCAGGCCTGCCCGGCGGAGAGCCCGCTGTCGGAAATCGACGTGGCCACGCTGCCGCTGGCCTCGCCTGGCGCCTGAACGCCGCCCTTGCGCGGCGCCCCGCGTTCACGCGCCAGGCACCCGGGCGGCGCTAGCGTCCGCGCCATCCACTTCGGGAGCTGGCGCATGGCGATCGGAACCAAGCTGATGGTGCGGCTATATCTGCCGCCGGCGATGCTGGCGCTGGGCGGTTTCGTGGTCGCCGAACTGCTGCTGCATTTCGCCAATGGCGCGCATGCGCAGCTCCTGGCGCGCATCGCGTCGCTGCTGAGCCTGGCCGGCCTGCTGGGCGGCACCGCCTGGGCCCTGGGCGTCAGCTGGCATGCCTGGCACCGGCAGCGCTATGCGGTGCCGGTGAGTGCGGCCGCACCGGGCGAGGAGCCGTGAGCGTCGCTGCGCAGGCGCGCATGGCCGGCGTAGACTGCGGCCCCCGCCGCCACCGCGCTGCCTGAGCGATGCCCATGCCCTTGTCACTTCGCCTGTTCCCCGCACTGTTTGGCGTCGCCGCGTTCGCTGCGGCGGCGCAGACCGCGCCGACGCAGAGCGTCCCGGCGCAGCCCGCACCGACCCAGCCTGCGGCGCAGCCTGCCGCGCCCAGGCCTGCCGCGGCCAAGCATGCCGATCCTGCCGCGCCGGGGCCGCTGTCCAAGCAGGATGCGCAGATGGCGCAGGCCGGCCTGCGTGCCGCGCAACTGGTCGATGCCGGGCGCAGCGGCGAACTTTGGGATGGCGCCTCGGCGGTGGCCAAGAAGGCCGTCACGCGCGAGGTGTTCGTGCGCCAGGTCGATGCCAGCCGCGCACGGCTCGGCGCGCTGCTCGGCCGCGGCGTGGCCAGTGTGGCGCGGGTGCAGTACGCGGCGGGGTCGCAGGTGCCGCCGGGGGTCTACGTCAACATCAGTTTCCCCAGCCGCTTCGCCAATGCGCCGCAGCCGGTGCGCGAGCTGGTCTCGCTGCGCCTGGACGAGGACAAGACCTGGCGCCTGGTCGGCTATCACGTCGGTCCGCCGAACTGACGCGCATGCGCGCGTCGCCGCTTCGTTTTCGCAACCGACCGAGGTGTCGATGAGTATCGAAATCCACATGCTGGCCTGGGCGATCCTGCTCGGGATCGTGCAACTGCTGCTGGCCGCGGCGTTCGTCACCGCGCAGCGCGGCCTGAAGTGGAACGCCGGCGCGCGCGACGCACAATTGCCGCCACCCACTGGCGTGGCCGGGCGCCTGGAGCGCGCGCTGCGCAACTTCCTGGAGACCTTCCCGTTCTTCGCCGCCGCGGCGCTGGCGGTGGTGGCGCTGGGCAAGGGCAGCGCGCATACCGCGCTGGCGGCGCAGCTGTATTTCTGGGCGCGGCTGGCGTACGTGCCGTTGTATGCGGCGGGCGTGCCCTACCTGCGCAGCCTGGTCTGGCTGGTGTCGTTGTGGTCGATCCTGCAACTGGTGTGGGCGCTGCTCTGAGGCTGCGCGCGCAGCGTTCGACGCGCGACGCTGCGACCGTTTGCCGCAGCGATGATCCAGATCAATGCCGCGCGCCGCGGCGGGTTTATGCTGGCTGCGTCTGAGACAGGAAGCGCAGCAATGCATGTGGATATCGCCATTGTCGGTGCCGGCCCCGCCGGCCTGTGTTTCGCCCGGTCGCTGGCCGGCAGCGGTTTGTCGCTGGCGCTGATCGAACCGCAGCCGCGCGCGGCCCTGGCCGAGGCCGCCTTCGACGGCCGCGAGATCGCGCTGACCCACGCCTCGCGCAGCGTGCTGGAGCAACTGGACCTGTGGTCGCGCATCGATCCGGACGCGATCGCGCCGCTGCGCGATGCGCGGGTGATGAACGGCTCCTCGCCGTTCGCGCTGACCTTCGCCGCCAGCCATGACCGCCGCGGCGACCTGGGCTGGCTGGTGCCCAACCACCTGATCCGCCGCGCCGCGTTCGCCGCGGTGCAGGCGCAGCCGGGCCTGACCCTGCTCGACGGCGTTTCGGTGCAGGCGCTGCGCAGCGACGACACCCAGGCGCAGCTGATCCTGTCCAATGGCCAGGCGCTGACCGCGCGGCTGGTGGTGGCGGCCGACAGCCGTTTCTCGACGACCCGGCGCATGCTCGGCATCGGCGCGCAGATGCGCGATTTCGGCCGCAGCATGCTGGTGTGCCGGGTCTGCCATGAGCGCCCGCACCACCATACCGCCTGGGAGTGGTTCGGCTACGGCCAGACCCTGGCGCTGCTGCCGTTGCACGGCAACCAGGCCTCGGCGGTGCTGACCCTGCCGCCGGATCGCGCGCAGGCGCTGCTGGACATGGACGCCGCCGCGCTGGGCGCGGAGATCAGCGCGCGCTTCGAGCACCGGCTCGGCGCGATGACGCCGATCGTGCGGCCGCAGGCGTATCCGTTGGTCGCGGTGTACGCGCAGCGCTTCGTCGGCAAGCGCTATGCGCTGATCGGCGACGCCGCGGTGGGCATGCATCCGGTGACCGCGCACGGTTTCAATTTCGGCCTGCAGAGCCAGGCGCGGCTGGCGCGCGCGCTGCACGCGGCCGCGGCGCAGGGCCGCGACATCGCCGCGCCGTTCTTGCTGGCCGCTTACGAGCGCGGTCACCGCCTGGCCACGCGTCCGCTGTACGAGGCGACCAACGCGATCGCCGCGCTGTACACCGACGACCGCCTGCCGGCACGCGCGCTGCGCAACGCGGCCTTGCGCGTGGCCGACCGGGTGGCGCCGTTCAAGCGCGCGATCGCCGCGCACCTGACCCAGCGCGTTGCGTTGGGGGCGCGCTGAGGCGCGGATGCGCACGGGATGCTGGAGAAATATCCTCGTCGCTTGGCGAGCCAGGGCGACAGCTGAGTGCCAGGCCAGCGGCATCGCGCACCGCTTCTCTCGTCGCGTCTGCCCGCATACACCCTGTAGGAGCGGCTTCAGCCGCGACCGGGCGTTGCCATGAAGGTTTCGGTCGCGGCTGAAGCCGCTCCTACAGAAGCCGGCGCTACCTGGTATTGGCATGGATCGGCACGCGGTGCCGGCTGTCCTGGTCGCTTGGCGCAGTCGTTGTGGGAGCGACTTCAGTCGCGACGGGCGTTACCGGGAAAGCCCGTCGCGACTGAAGTCGCTCCCACAAAAAATTGCTGCTGCATGGGCAGATGCAAAAAAGCGCCTAGCGCTGCGGCATGCCGATGCGGCGTTCTTCAGCTCCGGCAACCAGCAAGGCGAGGGCGCCTTGCACATCGCCCGAGCGCTGCGCCGCCTCGATCGGGGCGATGGCCCACTCGCAGCCGGCATGGCGCACGTGCTGGCGCCAGTCGCCGCGCCAGCCATCCAGTTCGTCCAGGCCCAGGAAGATGCTGCCGCCGCGTTCGGCATGCCCGCCGCGAATGGATTGCCACAGGCAGAACGGCCGTGCCGCGTCGGGGTCGATCGACAGTGCGTAGACGTCGTGCAACGGATCCTCCGCCGACGGCGCGATGTTGCGAGCGCCGATGTCGATCAGCATGGCGCGGCCATTGTGTGCGATGGCCGCAGGCGCGACGCGCAGGGCGCGCCGTCCGTGCTCATGCCTTGCCGATCACCCGGATCTGCACGTCGTCCAGTTCCACCACCTGGCCCGCGCGGATCTTGCAGGCCTTGCGCAGTTCCACTTCGCCGTCCACGCGCACCTGGCCTTCGCTGATCACGGTCTTGGCGGCGCCGCCGCTGTCGCACACGCCAGTCAGTTTCAGCAGGTGCTTGAGTTCGACGTAGTCGCTTTCTAACTGGAGATCGATGGTCTGCATGGGGGGACGCTGTTCGGAAATCGGCGCCCATTGTCGGTCATTCGCGCAGGAAACGCTCGGACTTCGCGCCGCGTACGCTGCACTGGACATCTTCACGCGTATCGCGGCGCGGCGGCTGCGCACTCAGTCGTTGCGAAAACGCTCCACCTCGTCGAGCAGGCCGCTGGCCTTGCGCAGGCTCGATCCGCCCAGGCTGTCGTCGACGATCCGCCGCAGCCGCGGCCGCGCGGGATGGCGCGAATACCGATACAGCCACACGCTGCCGGCAAGACCCGCCACCCCGACGCCAAGCCCGATCCACACCACGCCCGCCGCCCGTGCCTGCAGGTCGATGCCGGCGAGTGCGGCCAGCACCATCAGCACCGGCACCCACAGCAGCCACCACGACAGGCCGCAGACCACGCCGCTGCCCACGTACCAGCGCCGGGTGCGCGCGATCCGGCGCTGGATCTCCAGCACTGGATCGCTGTAGTCGATGTGTAGCAGCCGGCCCAGGACGATGCCGGCCAGCGCCACGGTGGCCACGCCGTAGGCATGCACCGCCACGCCGGCGGCGATCAGGTGCGCCGGCAGCGCGCCGCCGCGGCTCCACAGCAGGCCGGCCAGAGCGATGCAGCCTAGGCCGAACGGCACCTGCAGGAGCTGGCCCCACAGCAGCGGGCGCAGGCTGTGGCGCACGCGCTGCAGGTTGTGCTGCAGCAGTTGCTGCAGCTGCAGGCGGTCGTGGCGTTGCAGGCGGCGGTCCAGCGCCTGCCAGGCGTGTTTCAGTTCGTCGGGATGCATGGGTCGGGTCCTGTGCAAGGGTCAGAGTTCGTCGCGGAGGCGTTGCTTGAGGCGGCCGATCTTGGTGGAGACATTGCTTTCGCCGATGCCCAGGATCTCGGCGATCTCGCGCTGCGGGCGGTCGTCCAGGTACAGCAGCGCCAGCGCCCGTTCCAGCGCCGGCAACTGCGCGATGAAGCGGTACAGGGCCTGCACCTGGCGTTCGCGCTCCGGGTCGGCGGCGTGCGGGTCGGCGATGTCCAGGTCCTGCAGCGGCAGGGTCTGCCGGTGCGCGCGGCTGCGCCCGCGCAGGTCGCCGATGGCCACGTTCAGCGCGATCCGGTACAGCCAGGTGGAGAACGGCCGCTGCCGGTCGTAGCTCGGGAAGGCGCGCCAGGCCTGCGCGGCGATCTCCTGGATCAGGTCGGCACGGTCGTCCGGATCCCGGCAATAGCTGCCGGCCACTTTCGCGACGATGCCGCGGTGCGCCTGGAGCAGCGTGGCGAAGTCGGCTGGAGGCGGCGCGGCAGGGGTGGGAGCGTCGGGCATCGGGCGGGTCGCGAAAGGGTCTGCAAGGTGGTTCGCGGCAGGCCGGGATTTCTCACGCCTGAACGGCGCCGTTCACCCGGTTTCGACATGCGGCCCGGCAAGGCGCACAATGTGCTTCTTTGCGCCTGCCGGTTCTCTGCGGCGCCTCCGGAGTCTCCCATGTCCCAAGATACCCCCGCGCCGCTGCTGTTCGCAGATCTCGGCCTCTCGCCTGCTGTGATGAAAGCCGTCTCCGATGTCGGCTACGAGTCGCCGTCGCCGATCCAGGCGGCCACCATTCCCGCGCTGCTGACCGGCCGCGACCTGCTCGGCCAGGCCCAGACCGGCACCGGCAAGACCGCCGCGTTCGCGCTGCCGATCCTGTCGCGGCTGGATTTCAACCAGCGCAAGCCGCAGGCGCTGGTGCTGGCGCCGACCCGCGAGCTGGCGATCCAGGTCGCCGAGGCGTTCCACCGCTACGCCGCGGCGATCCCGGGCTTCCAGGTGCTGCCGGTGTACGGCGGCCAGCCCTACGTGCAGCAGCTGTCGGCGCTCAAGCGCGGCGTGCACGTGGTGGTGGGCACCCCGGGGCGGGTCATCGACCATCTCGATCGCGGCACCCTGGACCTGTCGGAGCTGAAGACGCTGGTGCTCGACGAAGCCGACGAGATGCTGCGCATGGGCTTCATCGACGATGTCGAGGCGGTGCTGAAGAAGCTGCCGGACTCGCGCCAGGTGGCGCTGTTCTCGGCGACCATGCCGACCGCGATCAAGCGCATCGCGCAGACCTATCTGAACGATCCGGCCGAAGTCATCATCGCCTCCAAGACCACCACGTCGGCGAACATCCGCCAGCGCTACTGGGCGGTCAGCGGGCTGCACAAGCTCGATGCGCTGACCCGGATCCTGGAAGTGGAGCCGTTCGACGCGATGATCATCTTCGCGCGCACCAAGGCCGGCACCGACGAGCTGGCGCAGAAGCTGCAGGCGCGCGGCCTGGCCGCCGCGGCGATCAACGGCGACATCCAGCAGGCGCAGCGCGAGCGGGTGATCCAGCAGCTCAAGGACGGCAAGCTCGACATCCTGGTGGCCACCGACGTGGCCGCGCGCGGCCTGGACGTGGAGCGGATCAGCCACGTGCTGAACTACGACATTCCCTACGACACCGAAAGCTACGTGCACCGCATCGGCCGTACCGGCCGCGCCGGCCGCAGCGGCGAGGCGATCCTGTTCGTCAGCCCGCGCGAGCGCGGCATGCTGCGCGCGATCGAGCGCGCCACGCGGCAGCCGATCGAAGAGATGCAACTGCCTAGCGTGGACGCGGTCAACGACCAGCGCGTGACCCGCTTCATGGAAAGGATCAGCGAGACCATCGCCGGCGGCGGCATCGACATGTACCGCGATCTGCTGCAGAAGTTCGAGGCCGAGAAGAACGTGCCGATGGTGGAAGTGGCCGCGGCGCTGGCGCGCCTGCTGCAGGGCGACACGCCGCTGCTGCTGGCGCCGGAGCGGCCGCGTGCGCCGCAGGGCGAGCGCTTCGAGCGGCCCGGGTTCGAGCGCCGCGAACGCGCCGAGCGCGGCGAGCGTCCGGAGCGCGCCAGGTTCGACCGCGAGGCGCGCCCGCCGCGCCGCGACGAAGGCGAGCGCGCGCCGCGTCCGCCGCGTCCCGCGCCGGCCGGGCACGGCCCGGACTTCGACTACCAGCGCGACGTCGGCAGCTTCGAGGCGCCGCGCCGCGACAAGGCGCCCAAGGCGCCGCGCGGCGAGCCGGAAGTGGGCATGGAGACCTACCGCATCGAAGTCGGCCACCAGCATGGGGTCAAGCCGGCCAACATCGTCGGCGCGATCGCCAACGAGGCCGGGCTGGAGAGCAAGTACATCGGCCGCATCGACATCCACGACGACCATTCGGTGCTGGACCTGCCGGCGGACATGCCGCGCGAGTTGCTGACCCACCTGAAGAAGGTCTGGGTCTCCGGCCAGCAACTGCAGATGCGCAAGCTCGACGGCGACGATGCCGGCAGCGCGCCGTTCAAGCCGAAGTTCGCGCGTGGCGCGGGCAAGCCCGGCGGCCGCCCGAACGCGGCCGGTCCGCGCCCGTCCGGCGCCGCCACCCGCATCGCCGACCGCAGCGGCGAGCGCCCGCCGCGCAAGGGGCCGCCGAGGCGCTGAAGAGCCGGGATTGGGGATTGGGGATTCGGGATTCGTATCGGCTCCCTGGTCCCCTCGATCCTTCGTGCCGCTTCCGATGGCGGTAGCCCGCTTTTGCCAATCCCGAATCCCCACTCCCGAATCCCCGCTCAATGTCCGTCCGCCTCAACAAGCACATCGCCGAGACCGGCTACTGTTCGCGCCGCGAGGCCGACCGGCTGATCGCCGCGCGCCGCGTCACCGTCAACGGCCGGCCCGGCGGGGTCGGCGCGGTGGTGGGCGAGGGCGACGAGGTGCAGGTCGACGGCCAGCCGCTGCGCGCGCGCGCCAAGCAGAAATCCGGCCGCCGCCACGTCTACATCGCGCTGAACAAGCCGGTCGGGGTGACCTGCACCACCGAAAGCGAGGTCAAGGGCAACATCGTCGATTTCGTCGGCCACGAGCAGCGCATCTTCCCGATCGGGCGCCTGGACAAGGAATCCGAGGGCCTGATCCTGATGACCAGCAACGGCGACATCGTCAACGAGATCCTGCGCGCCGAGAACCGCCACCAGAAGGAATACCTGGTGGCGGTGAACAAGCCGGTCACCGACGAATTCCTGCGCGGCATGGCGCGCGGGGTGCGCGTGCACAACGAGATGACGCTGCCGTGCCGCACCGCGCGGATCGCCAAGTTCGGCTTCCGCATCGTGCTCGAGCAGGGCCTGAACCGGCAGATCCGGCTGATGGCCGCCGCGTTCGATTACCGCGTCACCCAGCTGCGCCGCGTGCGCATCGACAACATCAAGCTCGGCGCGCTGAAGCCGGGGCAGTGGCGCAACCTCACCGAGCAGGAACTGCGCGGCCTGCTGCCGCAGCGCCAGGACTGGTAGGCCGGGCCGTGCCGCCTTCACTGGCAATGGCGGCGATTTTGGCGATACTCGCCAGGCGACCCGCCGCCCGCCCGCTCCCGTGATCAAGCCACGCAAGCCCGACAACGAAGCCGACCGCCTGCGCGCGCTGCATGCGCTGCAGATCCTGGACACCGAGCCGGAAGCGGCCTACGACGATCTGGTCGGCATCGCCGCCAGCCTGTGCGATACGCCGTCGGCGCTGATCTCGCTGGTCGACGACGAGCGCCAATGGCTGAAGTCGCAGCGCAACGTCACCCTGCTCAGCATGTCGCGCGATGCCTCGTTCTGCGGCCATACCATTCTTTCCCCGCGGGAGGTGATGGTGGTCAACGATGCGGTCGTGGACCCGCGGTTCGCGTTCAATCCGCTGGTCACCGAGGTCGGCGTCCGCTTCTATGCGGGCGCGCCGTTGTTGAACAGCGAGGGGCTGGCGGTGGGCGCGCTGTGCGTGCTCGACCGCCGCCCGCGTACGCTGGAGCCGGAGCAGGTGGTGGCGCTGCAGGCGCTGTCGCGGCAGGTGATGCAATTGATCGAGCTGCGCCGCACCAGCCATGCGCTGGCGCTGCATCTGCGCGAACGCGAACGCTACGAACAGCAGCTGGCCCGTTACCAGGCGTCGCTGGAATCGCTCAACGCCGACCTGCTCGAGCAATCGCGCACCGATCCGTTGACCGGGCTGTTCAACCGCCGCGCCTTCGCCACCGCGCTGATGGTCAACGCCGAGACCGCGCAGTTCGGTGCCGTGCCGCTCAGCGTGGCCTTGCTGGACCTTGACTATTTCAAGCACATCAACGATCTGCACGGCCACGACAAGGGCGACGCGGTGCTGATGGCGCTGGCCGACATGCTGCGCGCGCATGCGCCGCCGGGCAGCCTGGTGGCGCGCTACGGCGGCGAGGAATTCGCGATCCTGCTGCCGGGGCTGGACGCGCGCCAAGCCATGCACGAATGCGAGACGCTGCGCCAGGAAGTCTCGCTGCTGCAGCTCGGCGTGCCGCTGACCGCCAGCTTCGGCGTGGCCACCCAGCAGCCGGGCGAAAACGCCGATCAGTTGCTCAAACGCGCCGACCAGGCCCTGTACCGGGCCAAGCGCGCCGGCCGCGATTGCGTGTCGCTGGCGGAGTGAGCCGCGCCGGCGGGTTCACTCCAGCGCGTTCTTCGCTTCGGAGGTCGCCAGCAGCTCCGGGTGCTGCGCCGGCTTGTCGCGGGTCAGCAGCGGATGCAGGAACACCGCGCCCAGGATCACCGCCACGCCCAGGTAGAACAGCGCGGTGAGTTGCTTCTGCTCGTCCAGCAACACGATCGCGAACACGATCGCGTAGACCGGCTCCAGGTTGGTCACCAACTGCACCGCGTAGGCGCTGAGCCGGCGCAGCGCGACCAGCGCCAGGGCGAACGGCAGCAGCGTGCACAGCAGCGCCAGCGCGAGCAGCAACAGGGTGTCGTGCAGGCCCGGCAGCACCAGCAACGGGCCGCTCAGCGCCGGCAGCACGAATGGCAGCAGCGGCGCCAGCAGGGTCAGGGTCAGGGTGCCGGCACCCAGTTCCAGCGCGGTCACGGTCAGCGGATCGGCATGATCGACCAGGCGTTTGTTGAGCGAGCCGAACGCGGCGACCAGCAGCGCCGAGACCGCGCCGACCGCGACGCCGGCGCGCATGCCATCGGGCACGCCGCCGACCACCAGCGCCACGCCCGGCAGCACCGCCAGGCCGAACACCAGTTCGCTGGGCCGGAACGGGCGCCTGGCCACCCACGGTTCGATCACCGCGGTGAACACCGGCGCCAGCGCGATGCAGGTTGCCGCCACCGAGGCGTTGGCCAGCTTGATCGCGCCGTAGAAGGTCAACCAGTGCAGGCCGACCAGCGCGCCGACCACGGCGTAGCCGAGCGCCAGCTTCGGGGTCAGCGCGGCCAGCCCGCGCCACACCCGCGGCAGCAGCGCCAGCGCCGCCACCACCATCAGCATCCGCCACCACACCAGCGGCAGTGCCGGCAGGGTGATCAGCTTGCCGAGGATCGCGGTGATCCCCCACAGCAGCACGCAGAAGTGGATTTGCAGCTGGGCTTTGCTGGTGGGGTGCAGGGGCATGGCGACTATTGTCGCGCGTTGAGGCTGGGGGTGGGAACGGTGAGTCGGAGTGGGATATCCCCTCTGCCGTCGGAAGAGGGGTTGGCGTGAGGGTGCGGCGCGAAGCGTCTCGCGGCGTTGGGAGCACGAGGCTTCGCCTGCACCCCCATCCAGCCCTGCGCGCTGCGCCTCAGCGCTTGCCGAGTTCTGCCAGCAGCGCCATCGCCGCGGCCGGATTGCGTTCCTTGGCCGCGCTGATGAAATAGACGAAGACCTCGCGCGGCTTGGCCTTGGCGGCCGGCGCGCCGACATGCGGCAGCGTGTCCGGGTCCTCGCCGCGGCGCCAGGCCTGCGCCTGCGCCGCCCAGGCGCGCAATTCCTTGGGGGTGTAGCCGTGCGCCAGTTCGGCGCGGCTGCGCATCAGCCGCGCATAGACGAAGTCGGCGCCGAGATCGGCGAACGACGGGAAGTCGGGCGAATCGGTGAACACCGTGGCCACGCCGTGGCCGCGCACCAGCTCCAGCAGGCGTGGCCCGACGCAGGCCGGGTCGCGCACTTCCAGCACGTGCCGCAGGCGGCGGCCATCAGCCTTCTGCGGCAGCAGTTCCAGGAACGCGGCGAGTTCGTCGAGCTCGAGCGTGCGGCCATGCTCGAACTGCCAGACCAGCGGGCCGAGCTTGTCGCCGAGCGTGGCGATGCCGCCGACGAAGTCCTCGATCTGCGCGCCGGCGGCGGCCAGCTTGCGCATGCCGGTGATGCGCTTGGGCGCCTTGGCCGAGAACAGGAAACCGGCAGGCGCCTCGTCGCGCCAGCGCGCATAGGTGTCCGGCTTCTGCGTGCCGTAGTAGGTGCCGTTGATCTCGATGCTGCTGACGTGGCGGCTGGCGTATTCCAGCTCGCGGCGCTGCACCAGTTCCTGCGGGTAGAACATGCCGCCGCGCCACGGCGCATAGGTCCAGCCGCCGATGCCGACGCGGATGCCGTCCGGCGCGGCCGGGGCGGAGTCGAAGAGATCGTTCATGGCAGTGCACGCCGGCGTGGACAGGGAGGCGAATTGTGCCGCAGCCCGCGCCTGTGTCGCGTACATGGCGGCTGCGGCTGCCGCCGTATCGGCATCGCGCTACCATCCAGACGACGCCACTGCCGCGAGCGACCATGACCTGGACCACGCCCGATCTGTGCGACGACCATCCCGACGTGCAGGTCGCCGAACCGCTGTTCCGCAGCTACGGCGGCCACGCCGCGTTCTGCGGGCAGATCGTCACCGTGCGCTGCTTCGAGGACAACTCGCGGGTGCGCGAACTGGCGACCACGCCCGGTGCCGGCCGCGTCATCGTCGTCGACGGGCAGGGCTCGCTGCGCTGCGCGCTGCTCGGCGACCAGATCGCGGAGAACGCAGTGCGCAACGGCTGGGCCGGGCTGTTGATCCACGGCGGCGTCCGCGATGTGGAGGCGTTGGCGGCGCTGCCGCTGGGGGTGCAGGCGCTGGCCGCGTGCCCGCGCAAGACCGAAAAACGCGGCCTCGGCGAGGTCGACGTGCCGCTGCAGTTCGCCGGCGTGGCGTTCGTACCCGGGCACTGGCTGTACGCCGATCGCAATGGCGTGCTGGTCGCCGCGCAGGCGCTGCTGGCGGTGTGAGCGGCTGAAGCTCCGCCGAGCGGCTGCGCCACATGCGCGGCACCGGCGACGCGGCGCTACTCTCCGGCAGGCGGCGCTTGGCGGACGCGGCGTGGCTAGGCAGCGCAGATTCGGCTGGCAGCCGTCGCGCCGACCCGGGCGCGTTCGGCGTCCATGTCGGCCAGCGGCCGCACCTCGATGCTGCCGAAGCGCGACCATGGGAAGTGCTTGGCGATGCGCACCGCTTCGTCGTGGTCGCGCGCATTGATCAGATTGAAGCCGGCGAGCAGTTCGCGCGTCTCGGCGAAGGGGCCGTCGGTGATGCGTAGCTGGCCCTGGCGCGAGCGCAGGGTGCGGGCGCTGGTCACCGGCTGCAGTTGCTGCGCCAGCACCAGGGTGCCTTCGGCCTGCAGCGCGTCGGCATGCTCCAGGCAATCGCGCATCAGGCGGTCGTATTCCTCGGCAGGCAGCGCCTGCAGCAAGGACGCGTCGATGTAGATCAGCAGCAGGAATTGCATGGGCGAGCGGCCGGCGGCAATGGGACGTCCATGATCGCTCAGCGCGGCGCGGCCGTGTGCTGCGCCGCCGCATCCAGGCGCCGCGAAAACTTTTTTGCGCAGGTCTGTCGATTTCCGTCTTCCCCCGGCGTCGTACCCAGTACACGGCCCGCCAGCAGCCGCACCCGTGGAGGACACGATGAAAGTGATGGTATTGGTCAAGGCCACCGCCGACTCCGAGGCCGGGCGCCTGCCCAGCGAGGACGAATGGCGGGCGATGGGCGCCTACAACGATCAGCTGGCCGAGGCCGGGATCCTGCTCGCCGCCGAAGGCCTGCAGCCCAGTTCGCGCGGCCGCCGGGTGCGTTTCGACCCGCAGCGGCGACAGGCGATCGACGGTCCGTTCGCCGCGACCGGCGACCTGCTGGCCGGATTCTGGCTATGGCAGGTGCGCTCGCTGGACGAGGCCACCGAGTGGCTCAAGCGCGCCCCGTTCGAGCCCGGCACCGAGGTCGAACTGCGCCCGTTGCTGGACCTGCAGGAACTGGGCGACGCGCTCCCTGCCGATCTGCTGCAGGCCCGGCAGCGCCGCCTGCGCGCGTGCAGTCCCGGCTGAGCCACACCACCACCACCGCAAGGAGAGACCCCGATGAAACTGATTCCGTTCCTGAGCTTCGACGGCCCCACCCACGAGGCGATGGCGTTCTACGCGCAGGCCCTGGGCGGCAGCGTCGTGTCGGAAATGACCTATCGCGACATGCCGCCCGGCGACGACATGGACGGCTGCGGCGAGATGTCGCCAGACACGCTGGACCAGGTCGCGCACAGCCAGCTCGAAGCCGGCGGCGCGGTGCTGATGGCGGCCGACAGCCACGCCGCGCAGGGCGGCGGCACCACCACCATCAACGTCGAGGTGGATTCGGTGGAGGAGGCCGAGCGGGTGTTCGCCGCGCTGAGCGCCGGTGGCCAGGTCGGCATGCCGCTCGCCGAGACGTTCTGGGCGCAGCGCTGGGGCATGCTGGTCGACCGTTACGGCAAGCCGTGGATGGTCAACTGCATGAAACAGCCGTGATTCCCTGCGCATTCCTTTCCCCTTCGCCCGAGAAACGCCGCCATGTCCGAGACGCCGCAGATGATCTTCGTCAACCTCCCGGTCCGCGATCTGGAGGCCTCCAAGGCCTTCTTCGCGGCGCTGGGGTATGCCTTCAATCCGACCTTCACCGACCAGAACGCGGCCTGCATGATCGTCAGCGACAGCATCTTCGTGATGCTGCTGACCGAGCCGTTCTTCGCCGGTTTCACCAGCAAGCCGATCAGCGATGCGCGGGTGCGCACCGAGGTCATCACCGCCTTGTCGGCGCCCAGCCGCGGCGCGGTCGACGCGCTGCTGGAGAAGGCGCTGGCGGCCGGCGCACGCGAGCCGCAGCCGCCGCGCGACTACGGTTTCATGTACCAGCGCGGCTTCGAGGATCCCGATGGCCATTTGTGGGAAATCGCGCACATGAGCGGTACGCCGGGCTGAGCGCGGCCGCCGCCGCGGCTTGTGCCGCGGCGCATCCGGTGCTCTGATGCCGCGCATGGACACCGCGTTTTCGCAACGCCTGGAAACGGTCTGGCGTATGGAGGCGCCGGGGCTGATCGCGCGCCTGTCGCGGCTGCTCGGCGGCGATGTCGGCCGCGCCGAGGAACTGGTCCAGGACACCTGGCTGGCCGCGCTGGAGCGCTGGCCCGCGCAGGGCATTCCCGACAACCCCGGAGCGTGGCTGATGACCACCGCGCGCAATCGCGCCATCGACGTGCTGCGCCAGCACCAGCGCATCGCCGGCCAGCACGCGCAGTGGGGCGAGGCGCTGCAGCCGCAGGCGCTGCCCGCGCCCGACGACAGCGACGCGCTGCAGGACGACATCGGCGACGACCTGCTGCGCCTGATGTTCGTGGCCTGCCATCCGCTGCTGCCGGCCGATGCGCGAGTGGCGCTGACGCTGCGCCTGCTCGGCGGCCTGACCACCGAGGAGATCGCGCGCGCGTTCCTGCTGCCGGAGCCGACCATCGCCCAGCGCATCGTCCGCGCCAAGCGCACCCTGGCGCAGAAGCGTGTGCCGTTCGAGGTGCCGCGGCAGGCGGCGCTGCCGCAGCGCCTGGCCTCGGTGCTGGAGGTGATCTACCTGGTGTTCAACGAAGGCTATGCGGCCAGCGCCGGCGACGACTGGATGCGCCCGGCGCTGTGCGAGGAGGCGCTGCGGCTGGGCCGGGTGCTGGCGCATCGGTTGCCGGCGTGGCCGCAGGTGCATGGCTTGCTGGCGCTGATGGAACTGCAGGCCTCGCGCAGCGCCGCGCGGGTGCGCGCCGACGGCAGCCCGGTGCTGTTGCCCGAGCAGGACCGCGCGCGCTGGGACTGGCTGCAGATCGCGCGCGGCCAGGACGCGCTGCGGCGCGCGCAGGCACTGGGCGGCGACGACGACGCCTACGTGCTGCAGGCGGCCATCGCCGAATGCCATGCCTGCGCGCGCCGCGCCGAGGACACCGATTGGGCGCGACTGGCGGCGCTGTACGCGCGGCTGGCGCAGCTGCATCCCTCGCCGGTGGTGGAACTCAACCGCGCGGTCGCGGTGGCGCGTGCCGAGGGCGCGGCGGCGGCCTGGGCCTTGCTGCAGCCCTTGCGCGAGGATCCGCGATTGCGCGACTACGCGCCGCTGACGGCGGCCTGCGGCGATGTGCTGCAGCGCCTGGACCGCACCGAGGAGGCGCGCGCGGCCTTCGCGCAGGCCGCCGCGCTGACCGCCAACGCGCGCGAGCGGCAGGCGCTGCTGGCGCGGGCGGCGGCGCTGTAGCGCGGCACTGCCGCGCATGCCGGCGGCTGTCCTACACTGCGTGCTGCACTGGCGCGGCGGGGCGGTGCATGCGGCAGCGCTGCGGTGCGGACGAAGTCGGCCGCCTCGCCTCGCGGCCCGGATCGCGCGGCGGTTCGCCAAAGTTGGCGCGGCGGGCGATGCGGCATGCGCCGCGCCGCGGACGCAAGCCGCGGCGCGCCGCCGGCTTGGTTCTTTTTCGATTCTTTCTGCGAGGAGCTGGGATTTGAAGACGATGTCGATGGGCTGCGGCCTGTTGTTGGCGATGACCGCCACCGCGCAGGCGCAGGCGCCCGCTCCGGTGGACGCCGCATTGCCGCCTGCGCTGCAGGACCTGGACGCGCGGGTCGAACGGGTACGCAAGCAGTTCGACGTGCCCGGCATCGCCATCGCCATCGTCAAGGACGGGCAGGTGGTGCTGGAGCGCGGCTACGGCGTGCGCGAACTCGGCAAGCCGGAACCGGTGGACGCGCAGACCCTGTTCGCGATCGCCTCCAACACCAAGGCGTTCACCGCCGCCTCGCTGTCGATCCTGGCCGACGAGGGCAAGCTCGCGCTCGACGACCGGGTCATCGAGCACCTGCCGTGGTTCCAGATGGCCGATCCCTACGTGACCCGCGAGATGCGCGTGCGCGACCTGCTCAGCCACCGCAGCGGGCTGAGCCTGGGCGCCGGCGACCTGCTGTTCTGGCCGGCGACCAGCTACAGCAACGAGGAAGTGGTGCGGCGCCTGGCGCAGGTGCCGCTGAAGGGCGGCTTCCGCGACCGCTATGCCTACGACAATATCCTCTACGCGGTGGCGCAGAAGGTGATCGAGCAGGTCTCCGGGCAGTCCTACGCCGAGTTCGTGCGCCAGCGCATCTTCGTGCCGGTGGGCATGAGCGGCGCGCGTATCAACAGCGACTACCTGCAGCCCGGCGATCGCGCGGCGGTCGGCCATGCCAAGTTCGATTTCCGCGACCTGCGCCCGGTGCCGCCGCTGACCTGGTCGAACAATTCCGGCGCCGGCGGCATCTACGCCAGCGTGCACGACATGGCCAAGTGGATGCAGGTGCAGCTCGACGGCGGTCGCCTGCCGTCGGCCGATGGCCAGGAGCGGCGCCTGTTCAGCGCGCAGCGGCAGCAGGAGATGTGGCAGGTGATCACCCCGATCGCCATCGCCGAGCCGAGCGTGCCGCAACTGCTGCCGGCCAAGCCGAACTTCGCCGGCTACGGCGAGGGCTGGAGCCTGAGCGACTACCGCGGGCACAAGCTGGTCTGGCACACCGGCGGCTGGCCGGGCATGGTGTCGCGGCTGACCCTGCTGCCGGAACAGAAACTGGGCGTGATCGTGCTGACCAACCAGGAAGTGGGCGCGGCGTTCAACGCGCTGACCCTGCAGGTGCTCGACGCCTACCTGGGCGCGCCGGCGACCGACTGGACCGCCGCCTATGCCGCCGCGGTGGCCAAGGCCGACGCGAAGGCCGACGAGGACTGGAGCAAGCACCAGGCCGCGCGCGATGCGCGCTCCAGGCCGTCGTTGCCGCTGGCCGGCTACGCCGGCACCTATCGCGATCCGTGGTACGGCGAGGTGGCGATCGCGCAGCGCGGCAAGCAACTGGAACTGCGCTTCAGCAAGACCGCGCAACTGGTCGGCACGCTGGAACACTGGCAGCACGACACCTTCATCGTGCGCTGGCGCGACCGCTCGCTCAACGCCGACGCCTTCGTCAATTTCGCGCTGACCCCGGACGGCAAGGTACGCGAGGTGCGCATGGAAGCGATCTCGCCGTTGACCGATTTCAGCTTCGATTTCCAGGACCTGTTGTTGACGCCGGCGGGCGGGGATTCGTGATTTGGGATTCGTGATTCGGGATTCGGGATTCGCAACTGCCGGGCTGATGCGCCTTGTGCTTTTTTGTAGGAGGGGCTTCAGCCCCGACGCGCCTTACCGGTAAGGCGTCGGGGCTGAAGCCTCTCCCACAAGTGCATTGAATTCCCGATGCGCTGCGCGGGCAGCAATCCCGAATCTCCAATCCCGGCTCCCAAGCCTCAACGCTTCCCGGGCGGCGGTCCGATCGAATCGCGCAGCAGCAAGCGATACGTGAGGGTCTCGCAGGCCGGCGGCTGCGGCGCGCGTACCCGTGACAGCAGCAGCTCCAGCGCGCGCCGGCCCATCTGCTGCAACGGTTGCTGCACCGTCGCCAGCGCCGGCGAGACCTGCTGCGCGACCAGGGTGTCGTCGAAGCCGCACACCGACAGGTCGCGCGGCACGGCGAGTCCGCGCAGGCTGGCGCTGCGCAGCACGCCGGCGGCCATCTCGTCGTTGGCGGCGAACACCGCGCTCGGCCGCGGGCGCTGCCCGAGCAGGCGCTCGCCGGCCTCGACGCCGGACGTGAACTCGAAGCGTCCCGGTACGACCAGGCGCGGGTCGTAGGCGATGCCGGCCGCCGCCAGCGCGTCGCGATAGCCGGCCAGGCGCCATTGCGTCGCGCCGTGGCCGGGCAGGCCGCGCACATGGGCGATGCGGCGATGGCCGAGCCGCACCAGTTCGCCGACCAGCTCGCGCGCGGCTAGGCGTTCCTCCAGCCGCACGCCGGGCAAGTCGCGCTGGCGCCGCGGCGACACGCAGGCCAGGGCGATGCCTTCGGCGTCCAGCCGGCGCAGCAGCGGCACGTCGTCGGTTAACGGCGGAATCAGCAGCAGGCCGTCGATGTGCTGGTGCCGCGCCAGCGCCACCAGCGCATCGGCATGGTCGGCACGGCTGCGGTCCACCGGCGCCAGCACCAGCGTGTAGCGCTGCGCGCGGCAGGCGGCGAGCACGCCGTTCTGGATCTCCATCTGGTAGTACGAGGGATTGTCGTAGGCCAGCGCCACCGCATAGGAGCGCTGCCCGGCCAGGCTGCGCGCCGACGGGTTGGGCTGGTAGCCCAGCTGCTGCATAGTCTGTTCGACCTTGCGCCGGGTCTGCTCGCGCACGTTGGGCTCGCCGTTGATCACCCGTGAGACGGTCTTCATCGACACGCCGGCGCGCGCGGCCACGTCCTCGATGCGCAGGCCCGGCGTGGCGCGTTTGCTCACTGCGGCGCGACCGTGGCCGGCGCCGGCCATACGAAGCTGGCCAGGCTGCGCGCCGGCACGGTGTAGCGGAAGCCGCGTGCGCCGTCGGCGACGCGGAGCGTGCGTTCGCGTTCGGCGCTGTTGACCACCACCAGCACCCGCGAGCCGTCCGGATTGAGGAACGCCACGTTGTCCATGCCTTCGCTGCCCTCGCTGGAATCGATGCGCCAGGCCTGCGGATGCACGAAGCGGCTGGCATGGGCGAGGGCATAGTACTCGTCGCTGCGCACCACGCGCTCGCCGCGCGGATCGAGATCGACCACGCCGCGGCAGGTGCCGCAGCCGCCGGCATGCGGGCCGCCCTGCAGGTCCAGCGCCAGATTCCAGAACAGCACGCCGCGCGCGCCGTGGCGCACCGACTGCACGATCAGCCGCCGCGCCTGCAGGGTCAGCCCGCCGCTGCGCAGCGGTTCCCAGTCGCCGCCGGAACATTCGGTCATGTAGGCGTCCTTGTCCGGATAGGCGGCCTGCACCGGACTCTGCGCGGACGGGTCGCCGGCGTAGCAATGCCAGGCGACGGCGGCGACGTGGCGCCGCGCCTGCGCATCGGCCAACACCGCCAGCGGCTCCTGCGGCTGGTCCCAGTTGTGGTCCCAGTCGAAGATCAGCGGCGGGTCGCGGCGCGCGTCGAGCAGCGGGCCGAGGTGACGGCCGATCAGTTGCGCGCGTTGCGCCGCCTCCAGGCGCATGCCCGGATAGTCCGGGGGAGTGAAGCCCGGTTCGTTCTGCAGGGTCAGCGCGAAGATCGGCACGCCGGCCTGCGCGTAGGCATCGACGTAGCGCAGCAGGTAGCGGGCGAAGGCGTCGTAGTACTCCGGCTTGAGCGTGCCGCCGATCAGGCTGCCGCTGGTCTTCATCCATGCCGGCGCGCTCCACGGCGAGGCCATGATCTTCAGGTCGGGATTGATCGCCAGCGCCTGCCGCGCGATCGGCAGCACGTCGTCGCGGTTGGGGGCGATGCTGAAGTGCGCCAGCGCCGGGTCCGGCGCGTTGTCCGGCGTGTCGTCGAGGCTGTAGTGGTGGCGCGAGAAGTCCGAGGCGCCGATGGTCAGCCGCGCGAAGCTCAGGCCCAGGCCGCCGTCGGCGCGGCCGAACAGTTCGTGCATCAGCGCGTCGCGGCGCGCTGCCGGCAGTTGTTGCAGCACCCAGGCCGAGGCGTCGGTGATCGAGGCGCCGAAGCCGAGCATGCGCTGGCGCCGGGCCGCGGTATCGACGCGGATATCGGCGTCGGGTTGCGCGCTCCAGGCCGCGGCCGGCGCCGCCGCCAGGGCCTGGCGATGGTCCTGGGTGGTGATCCAGACCTGGACCTCGCCGGACGGCTGCGACGCGGCGAAGGCGGCCCCGCAGACCGCCAGCAGCGCGCCGCACAGCGCGCCGGCGCAGCGCCGCCAGCGGGCGGGCGAGGACCGCAATCGCCGCGCAAATGCCGTGCTGCGACGCAGCGATTTCGCCGCTGGCGGCGGCGCATCGGCTCCAATCTCGACGAACTTGCATGGCTGCGGCATGGCGCGCTCCTTGGTGGGATTGACCGCATTGGATACGACGCGTATGACAGCGCTGTCAAAAATGCCGGGAGAGGGCACGACATGAGGGGCATGCAGGAATCGTTCGTAGGCCGCGCGCGCCGCGGCGCACCGTCGCGGCGGCTGCTGGCCGTCGCCTGTTGCATCGCCGCGTTGCAGCAGGCGCATGCGCAAACCGCCAGTGCCGATGCGCCGCCAGCGCCGCAGGACACGGTCGGCACGCTGGATACGGTGCGCGTCACCGGCATCCGCCACGCCATCGAGACCGCGGTGGAGACCAAGAGCGAATCGTCGCTGATCGTGGAGGCGATCTCGGCCGAGGACATCGGCAAGCTGCCCGACGTGAGCATCGCCGACTCGATCTCGCGGCTGCCCGGCGTGGCTACCCAGCGCGTGGACGGGCGCTCGCAGGTGATCAACATCCGCGGCATGTCCGAGCAGTTCGTCGGTACCACGCTCAACGGCCGCGAGCAGGTCAGCACCGGCGACAGCCGCGGCGTGGAGTTCGACCAGTTCCCGGCCGAACTGATCAACGCGGTCACCGTCTACAAGACCGCCGACGCGGCGGTGATCGGGCAGGGCCTGTCCGGCACCGTGGACCTGAAGACGATCCGCCCGCTGGACCTGGGCGAGCGCCGCATCGTGGTCAGCGGCAACGGCGAGAAGAATTCCTTCGGCAAGCTCGGCGCCGACGGTCACGACACCGGCTATCGCGCCGCGGCGTCCTACGTCGACCAGTTCGCCGGCGACACCATCGGCGTGGCGCTGGGCGTGGCGCGGCTGAATTCGCCATTCCAGGAAAAGCACTACAAGGCGTGGTGGTGGGGCAATCCGGATAGCTGGGGCGCGACCCAGCCGGGCAAGCCACCGGGTGCGGTGGCGCTGCAGGGCTCGGAGGCGTGGATCAAGTCGCGCGAGCTGACCCGCGACGGCGTGATCGGCACCCTGGAATACAAGCCCAACGAGCACTTCCACAGCGTGCTCGACGGCTACTGGTCCAAGTTCGACCAGAAGGAAACCACGCATGGCGCAATGTGGTCCAACGCGCCGGACTTCAGCAACGCGCTGGGCCAGCAGGTGAGCTACAGCGACATCGTCACCACCGACCGGCAGGGCGTGCCGATCATCACCCAGGGCACCTTGAGCGGCGTGCAGCCGGTGGTGCGCAACGACCGCAACGACCGCCAGGACAAACTGCTCTCGGTCGGTTGGACCAATACCCTGCACTGGGAGCCGTGGTCGCTGAGCCTGGACCTGAACTACTCGCGCGCCGAGCGCCGGCAATCGCAGCTGGAAACCTACGCCGGCCTGGCCGATCCGCAGGACATCGGCTTCGACCTGCCGCTGAGCAACGACTTCGCGCGCTATTCGCTGGCCAATCTGGCCGATCCCGGTGCGGTGTACCTGTGGGATCCGCAGAAGTGGGGCCACGACGGGCGCCTGGAGAACTCCTGGCAGAAGGACGAGATCAAGGCCGGCCGGCTGGAGTTCAACTACGACCTCGACACCGCGCTGGTGCGCAGCATCGACCTGGGCGTGAACGTCAACCGGCGCAGCAAGGACAAGCGCGCCGACGTGTACTTCGCCGACCTGCCGGGGCGCACGCCGACCCTGGTCGACCCGGCGCTGCTGTATGCGCCGACCTCGCTGGGCTTCGCCGGCATCGGCGACGTGCTCAGCTTCGATCCGCGCGCGCTGCTGTCGCGCTATTACGGCGTGACGCTGTCGGAAAGCAACGACGACCTGCGCAAGGACTACGTGGTCGACGAGCACGTCAACACCTACTACATGCGCGCCAACATCGACATGGACCTGGGCGAGCGCGTGCGCGTGCGCGGCAACGCCGGCCTGCAGTACATCAGCACCGACCAGTCCTCCACCGGCTTCAACGCCAGCGGTGGCGCGGTGGTCGGCGCGCAGACGCTGGGCGCGCGCTACCACGACGCGCTGCCGAGCCTGAACCTGGTGTTCGACTTCGGCGACGGCTGGATGGCGCGGCTGGGCGCGGCCAAGCAACTGATGCGCCCGCCGATCAACTACCTCAGCGCCGACGCCAGCGCCGCGGTGGACACCACCACCGGGCTGTGGAGCGGCAGCGGCGGCAATCCGACCCTGCAGCCGTACCGCGCCGATGCGGTCGACCTGTCGCTGGAGAAGTATTTCGGCTCGGCCAGCTACGTCAGCCTGGCGCTGTTCTACAAGGACCTGCAGACCTACATCTACCGGCAGAACCTCACCTGGGATTTCACCGGCTACAACCCGGACGGGAAGACCCCGCTGTCCAACATCGGCACCTTCAGCACCTGGGCCAACGGCAGCGGCGGCTACATGCGCGGCATTGAGTTCGCCGCCACCGTCACCGGCGACGTGTTCAGCGAGCGCCTGGACGGGTTCGGCGTGCAGTTCAACGGCTCCTACACCGAGTCGTCGATCGATCCCGATCCCAGCGACAACTCGCCCGGCACCGACACCATTCCCGGCCTGTCCAAGATCGTCGCCAACGCCACGCTGTTCTACGAAAAGCACGGCTTCGGCGCGCGCGTCAGCCAACGCTACCGCGATCCCTACCGCGGCGAGTACGGCTCGCTGTTCGGCCAGCGCAGCTACCGCAACACGCTCAGCGAGCGCGTCACCGACCTGCAGCTTAGCTACGACTTCCCCGACAGCAGCCGCCTGAAGGGCCTGTCGCTGATGTTCCAGGTCAACAACCTGACCAACGAGGCGTTCCGCACCGAGGTCAGCGCCGCCGGCGCCGCCGCCACCGTGTTCCTGCCCGAGGAATACACCGAGTACGGGCGCCAGTACCTGCTCGGCTTCCGCTACAAGCTCTGATCCTGCCGCACCGCCTGCCGGAACGGGCGCCACGCCGCACGTGGCGCCCGCATCCGCACCCGCTGGAGAAATCCGCATGTCCACACCGCACCCCTGGGCGCGCGCGCTGCTCGCCGCCGCCACGCTCGCCGTCGTCGCTGCCGCCGCGCCGCCGGCGGCGCCGGTATCGGCACCGGCGCCGCTGCGCGACTGGCCGTCGCTGCGCAGCGCGGTCGCCGCTGATCCGGCGATCGAGGCCCGCATCGAGCAGATCCTCAGCGGCATGACCCTGGCGCAGAAGGTCGGGCAGATGACCCAGGCCGAAATCAAGTCGATCACGCCCGAGCAGGTGCGGCAGTACTACATCGGCTCGGTGCTCAACGGCGGCGGTTCCTGGCCGGGCAAGGACAAGCACGCGCGCGTGGGCGACTGGCTGCGCCTGGCCGATGCCTACTACCAGGCCTCGCTGCGGACCGATGCGCAGGTGCCGATCCCGATCGTGTGGGGCACCGACGCGGTGCACGGGCACAGCAACGTGTATGGCGCCACGCTGTTCCCGCACAACATCGGCCTGGGCGCGGCGCGCGACCCGGCGCTGGTCGAGCAGGTCGCGCGCGCCACTGCCGAGGCCAGCCGCGCCACCGGCATCGCCTGGGCGTTCGCGCCGACGCTGGCGGTGGCCGAGGACCCGCGCTGGGGCCGCACCTACGAGAGCTTCTCGTCCGATCCGGCGCTGGTGCGCAGCTACGCTGGCGCATACGTGCGCGGCCTGCAGGGCCGGCTCGGCGACGAGGCCAGCGTGCTGGCCACCGCCAAGCACTACCTCGGCGACGGCGCCACCGCGTACGGTCGCGACCAGGGCGTGGCGCAGATCGACAGGGCGCGGATGCTCAACGTGCACGGCCAGGGCTACTACGGCGCGATCGAGGCCGGCGTGCAGACGGTGATGGCGTCCTACAGCAGTTGGAACGACATCGCCGCCGGCGTCGACTACGGCAAGATGCACGGCGCCGCGCCTCTGCTGACCGAGGCGCTGAAGCGCAAGATGGGCTTCGACGGGTTCGTGGTCTCCGACTGGAACGGCATCGGCCAGGTACCCGGTTGCAGCAACGCCAGCTGCGCGCAGGCGATCAACGCCGGCGTGGACATGGTGATGGTGCCCGACGACTGGAAGGCGTTCATCGACAACACCGTCGCCCAGGTGCAGTCCGGGCAGATCCCGCAGGCGCGCATCGACGATGCGGTACGGCGCATCCTGCGGGTCAAGCTGCGCGCCGGGCTGTTCGCGCACGCGCCCTCCGCCAGCCGCTATGCCGGACGCGAGGACGCGCTGCTGCACCGCGATCTGGCGCGGCGCGCGGTGCGCGAATCGCTGGTGCTGCTGAAGAACGAGCGCGGCGCGCTGCCGCTGCGTCGCGGCCAGCGCCTGCTGGTGGTCGGCAAGAGCGCCGACGACCTGGCCAACCAGGCCGGCGGCTGGTCGCTGACCTGGCAGGGCACGGACAACCGGAACGCCGATTTCCCCAACGCGCAGAGCATCCTGGCCGGCTTGCGCGAGGTCGGCGGTGCCGACAGCGTGCGCTACGCCGAATCGGTCGCCGCGGCGCCGGGCAGCTACGACGCCATCGTCGCGGTGATCGGCGAAACCCCGTATGCCGAGGGCAGCGGCGACATCGTCGCCTCCAGCACCATGGCGCACAGCCAGCGTCATCCCGAGGACCTGAAGACCTTGCAGGACGCCGCGGCCACCGGCAAGCCGGTGATCGCGGTGCTGCTGTCCGGGCGGCCGCTGTACGTCAACGACCTGCTCAACCTCTCGCAGGCCTTCGTCGCTGCCTGGTTGCCGGGTAGCGAGGGCGGCGGCGTGGCCGACGTGCTGTACGGCGGCGCCCACGATTTCCGCGGGCGGCTGGGCTTCCCGTGGCCGGGCCAGGCCTGTCCGCCGCCGGTGGCGCCGGCCGATCCGGCGCGGCCGCCGCTGTTCGCGCTCGGCTACGGCTTGCGCTATGCCCGCGGCGGCCATGTCGGGGCGCTGCCGGTGCACCTGCCTGCCGACTGTGGCGCGGCCACCACGCTGCCGGTGTTCAACCTGCGCGACGCCGCGCCGTTCGCGCTGACGCTGGCCGCGCGCGGCCAGCAGCGCGCGCTTGGCGCCGACCTCAACGCGGTGGTGGAATGGCCGCAACCGGATCCGGCGCTGCGCGTGCGCACGGTACAGATCAATACGCAGCAGGACGCCAAGCAGGTGACCTGGCTGGCGCCGGCGCGCCTGTTGGCCAGCGGCGCCGCCAGCCAGAACCTCACCGCGATGGCGCAGGCCCGTGCCGCGCTGCAGTTCGACGTGCAGGTGCAGCAGGCGCCGACCGCGCCGGTGACGCTGCGCCTGGGGTGCATGCGCGGCTGTGGCGAGGGAATCGACATCGCCGCGTCGCTGCCCCCGGCGGGATCCGGCAAGCGCACCGTGAGCGTGCCATTGGCCTGCTTCGCCAAACGCGGCGCCGACCTCGGCGGCATCGACATGCCGTTCGCGATCGATGCCGATGCGCCGTTCGCGGCGGCGTTCACCCGCATCCAGGTCGTGGCCGGCGCGGCGGATGCGTCCGATGCGTTGCGCTGCGAGTGAGGCTGCAGCGGGCGCCGGGCAACGCGCAACTGCTGTGCGCCGCGCGTTGGCGGCAGCGTGCCGCCTTCCTCACCGCGGCGAAGGCTGTCCACACACCTAGACCGTTGCGCGCGGCGGCGCCGGTGACGGGCGACGGTCGCCGCCGCGCGACCGGCATCGACAGCGCGCCGTCCTCCGCGCCGATACCGCGGGTCAGGCAAGCTCCGCGTCGGCCTCTTCGCGCACCAGCGCGAACCCCTCGTCCAGCCAGCCGGTGATGCCGCCGATCATCAGCTTCACCGGGCGTTGCAGCGTCGCCAGGCGCAGCGCGGCCTTGTCGGCGCCGTTGCAATGCGGGCCGGCGCAATACACCACGAACAGGGTGTCGGCCGGGTAGGCGGACAGTTTCCCCTGCACGATCTTGGCGTGCGGCAGGTTGCGCGCGCCCGGCAGGTGGCCCTGTGCGTACAGCGCCGGGGAACGGACGTCGAGCAGGACGAAGCCGGCATCGGCGCCGGACAGCGCGGCGTGCACGTCCCAGCAATCGGTTTCCAGCGAGCGCTTGGCGGCGAAATGGCGCAGCGCGTCGGCGCTGGAGGCGGCAGGTGTCTGCAGTACGGGATTGGGCATGGGGAGGTCCTCGGCATGGGAATGGCCAGTGTGCCGCCGATGCCACGGCGGCTACACTGGCAAGATGGACGAACAGCGGTCATTTCCTGCCAAGACGAAAGCCTCGCCCTACGTGGTCGCACTGGCCTACCCGAACCTGTGCCTGTTCGAGTTCGGCATCGCCGCCGAGCTGTTCGGCCTGCAGCGGCCGGAACTGGACAGGCCCTGGTACCGCTTCGGCGTGGCGATGACCGCGCGCAAGGTGCACAGCGGCATCGGCGGGCTGCGGGTCGCGGCCGACGGCGGCCTGGAGTTGTTGCGCAAGGCGCATACGATCGTGGTGCCGGGCTGGAGCGGGCCGGCGGTGTTGCCCGGCGCCGCGTTGAAGGCGGCCCTGTGCGCGGCGCATGCGCGCGGCGCGCGGCTGCTGTCGATCTGCTCGGGCGCGTTCCTGCTCGGCCATTGCGGGCTGCTCGACGGGCGCAGGGCGACCACGCATTGGCGTTACGCGCAGCAGTTCCAGGACTGCTTTCCGGCCAGCACCCTGGTCTGCGATGCGCTGTACGTGGAAGACGGCCGCATCGTGACCTCGGCCGGCAGCGCCGCGGGCATCGATGCCGGCCTGCACCTGATCCGCAGCGACTTCGGCACCGCCGTGGCCAACCGCGTGGCGCAGCGCCTGGTGATGCTGCCGCACCGCGAGGGCGGGCAACGCCAGTTCGTCGCCAGCCCGGTCGCCGCGCCGCGCAGCCATCCGTTCGATAGCGTGTTCGACTGGGCGCGGCAGCAGTTGCACACCGGCATCGGCGCCGCGGACCTGGCCCGCGCGGCGGCGATGAGCGAACGCAATTTCTACCGCCGTTTCAAGGCGGCGATCGGCACCACCCCGGCGCATTGGCTGCAGCAGGAGCGGATGCGCGCGGCGAAAGCCTTGCTCGAGGACGGACGCTTGGATCTGGAGCGGGTGGCCGCGGCCTGCGGCTTCGAGACGCTGGAGGCGTTCCGGGCCGCGTTCCGGCGCCAGGTGGGCGTGGCGCCATCGGTGTACCGCAGCGGCTTCGGGCCGGTCGCCTGAGGCGCGAACGCGTAAGCGCGCCGCGCCGCCAGGCGCGCGGGCACATGGCGAGGACACCGGCATCGGCTACGCTGCGCGTCTTGCAAGAGGATGGTGCGCAATGTTCCGCTGGTTCGAGTCGTTGATTCCCGTGTTTCCCGCCGTCGACCCGCGCACCCCGCCGCGCGGGGTGTGGCGTTTCTATGCGTTCTACCTGCGCCCGGTGTGGCCGGTGTTCGCCGCCACGCTGGTGGCCGGGCTGCTGCTGGCGTTGGTCGAAGTGGCGATGTTCGATTTCCTGGCGCGCATCGTCGACCTGGTCGCCGAAGCGCCGGGCCCGGATTTCTTCGCGCGCCACCGCGACGAACTGCTGTGGATGGCCGCCATCACTCTGATCGCGCGGCCGCTGCTGACCGGGCTGCACAACCTGCTGGTCAACCAGGCGATCATGCCCGGGCTGAGCAACCGCACGCGCTGGCTGATGCACAACTACGTGGTGCGGCAGAGCCTGGGTTTCTTCCAGAACGATTTCGCCGGACGCATCGCCAACCGGGTCATGCAGACCGGCACCTCGCTGCGCGAATCGGCGGTGCAGATGGTCGATGCGCTGTGGTACATCCTGGTCTACACCGGCACCGCGCTGTACCTGTTCGCGCAGGCCGACGCGCGGCTGATGGCGCCGTTGCTGGTCTGGCTGGTGGCCTACACGGCGTTGATGGCGTACTTCGTGCCGCGCATGCAGAAGCGCGCGTGGATCGCCTCGGAAGCGCGTTCCAAGGCGATGGGCCGCATCGTCGACGGCTACACCAATATCGCCACGCTGAAACTGTTCGCGCATGCCAAGCGCGAGGAAGCCTATGTGCGCGAGTCGATCGAGGAACTGGCGGTCAAGCACCGCGGGCAGACCCGGATGACCACCGCGATGGATTTCTCGATCGCGGCGTTGAATGGCTTCCTGATCGTCGGCACCTGCGCGCTGGCGCTGTGGCTGTGGAGCCAGGGCCGGATCAGCGTCGGCGCGATCACCCTGGCCACCGGGCTGGTGATCCGCATCCACAACATGTCCGGCTGGATCATGTGGGTGGTCAACGGCATCTTCGAGGACATCGGCACCGTGCAGGACGGCATGGAGAGCGTGGCCCAGCCGATCCAGGTGCAGGACCGCGCCGATGCGCAGGCGCTGCAGGTGAGCCGCGGCGAGGTGCGTTTCGAGCAGATCCATTTCCACTACGGCAAGCGTGGCGGGGTCATCGCCGGGCTCGACCTGCTGGTGCGGCCGGGCGAGAAGATCGGCCTGGTGGGGCCGTCGGGCGCCGGCAAATCGACCCTGGTCAACGTGTTGCTGCGGCTGTACGACCTGGAGAGCGGGCGCATCCTGATCGATGGCCAGGACATCGCCACGGTGACCCAGGAAAGCCTGCGCGGGCAGATCGGCCTGGTCACCCAGGACACCTCGCTGCTGCACCGCTCGATCCGCGACAACCTGCTGTACGGCCGCCCCGACGCCAGCGAAGCGCAACTGCTGGCGGCGGTGCGCAAGGCGCGCGCCGACGGCTTCATCGATTCGTTGCGCGACGGCGAAGGCCGCAGCGGCTACGACGCGCATGTCGGCGAACGCGGGGTCAAGCTGTCCGGCGGCCAGCGCCAGCGCATCGCCATCGCCCGCGTGCTGTTGAAGGACGCGCCGATCCTGGTGCTGGACGAAGCCACCTCGGCGCTGGATTCGGAAGTGGAGGCGGCGATCCAGGACAGCCTGGACGAACTGATGGCAGGCAAGACGGTGATCGCGATCGCGCACCGGCTTTCGACCATCGCGCGCATGGACCGGCTGGTAGTCATGGACCAGGGCGCGATCGTCGAAACCGGCACCCACGCCGAACTGGTTGCACGCGGCGGCCTGTACGCACGGCTGTGGGCGCGACAGACCGGCGGTTTTGTTGCGGGGTAGGGCGTAGGTTGGATGTCATTGTGGGAGCGACTTCATTCGCGACGCGCGTTACCGGTACAGCCCGTCGCGGCTTCAGGGCACCTCCAACAACCTCAGTCCGGAAGCTGCGCACTGTTCGCCTCGATGGCGTGTCGTTTTCCTGTCGCGGCTGAAGCCGCTCCTACAAGAGCACGGCGCGCTTGTTGTAGGAGCGGCTTCAGCCGCGACAGGAGGACGAAGTGGCCATGGTGCCAAGGCATCGCGACCGCAACGCCACCGAGTCCCATCACCAATACACCTTTGCCACTTCAGTGCATCTCGAACGCCTCGGGGGCTCTTCTCCAGATGGACCATATGGGTCTTCAGCTGCGGGGAACCGCTTTTACGAATCCCCACTCCCGAATCCCCACTCCCGGCCCCTCACTGGATCGGCTCGTCCAGCATCAGCTCGCGCACGAACCGCACCGGCGGGGCGCCGTAGGACAGCACCTGGTCGTGGTAGGCCTTCAGGTCGAACTTGTCGCCGAGCTTGGCCTGCATCGCCTTGCGCAGGTCCAGGTGTTCCTGCACGCCGACGAAGTAGGTCGGCAGCTGCGCCGAGGTCAGCTGCGCGCGCACCCATTTGCCTTCGGCTTCGCTCTGCTGCTGGAAGGTGTCGTGCACCATCAGCCGCATCGCCTGTTCCTTGCTCCAGTTGTCCACGTGCACGCCCTGGTCCAGCAGCGCGTTGGCGAGGGTGCGCAGGTAGAACTTCAGTTGCACCAGATGGAACAGCGGATCGTTGTCCAGGTAGCCCTGCTCCTGCATCATCCGCTCGGTGTACACCGCCCAGCCTTCGGCGAAGGTGCCCGAGCGCAGCACGCCGCGCAGGGTCGAGGGGAACTTGGCCGAGTGCCAGCCTTCCACGTAGTGGCCGGGCACGCCTTCGTGGATGCTCAGCAGGTGGATCATGCGGCCGTTGTATTCGCGCAGGAACGACTCGGCCTGCTGCGCGTTCCAGTCGTCGGGAATCGGCGACACCGCGTAGAAGGTCTTCAGGTTCTTGTCCAGCGGGCCGGGCGAGTCGCAGTACGCCACCGCCACGCCGCGTTGGAACTCGGGCATCAGGATGATGTCCACCGGTGCGTCGGGCAGGGTCAGCAGGTCCTTGCTGCGGACGAATTCGGTGGAGGAGGCCAGCGACGCCTTGGCCTCCTCGACCACCTTGTCGCGCGCCGGGTGCTGCGCGTAGGCCAGTTCCAGCGCCGCCTCGATCGCGGCCTGCTGCTGCGCATCGTTCGGCGCATCGGCCAGCGCCGGCGCGTTCGGGCGGTCCTTGAGCACGGTGCGGGCGATGCCGTACATCTCCTCGCGCACGCGCTTGAGTTCGGCTTCGGCGCGCTGCTTGATCTCGGCGCGCGACAGCGAGGAGTTGAGCGCGAATTTCAGCTTCTGGTCGTATTTCTCCGCGCCGATGCGGAAATCGCCCTTGGCGTTGGGCACCAGGGTCTTGTCCAGCCAGGTCTGCTGCTCGGCCACCGCTTTCTTCAGCCCGTCGATCGCCGCCTGCAGGCGCTGCGCGTCGGCTTCCGGCAGTTCCTTGACGTGCGGAGCGATGAAGGTATCGACGATGCTGAGGATGCCCTGGTTCTGCTTGGCCACGGTCTGCGCGTTGATCTGCGGCACCCGCGCCGGGTCCAGGTTCGCGCGCGCCTGCGCGAACAGCGCCGGAATCTTCTCCATGCGCGCGGTGGCGGATTTCAGCCGCTCCGGCAGCGGCGCGAATTCGCGCGCCATCAGCCCGTAGATCGCGCCGCCGGCCAGGCCGTTGTAGACCTGCGGATCCCAGGCCCAGCTCTGCGACACTTCGCTGCTCCAGATGTCCGACTGCAACTGGTTGCGCAGGATCGCCGCATCCACCTGGTTCTCGCGCGAGAGCTTGCTCACCTGCAGCTTGTCCAGCTCGGCCAGCAATTGCTTGCTCGCCTCCAGGCTCTTCTGCCGGCCCGCGGCGCTGAGATCGTCCAGCTCGCTGTCGTAGCGGTGATCGCCGGTCTGGGTGGCGCCGACCGGAGACAGCTGCATCCAGGTGTCCACGGCGCGCTTGGACAGCGCGGCGAAGGTGGCGTCGGCGGCCGGATCGGCGGCATCGGCGGCCGCGCCAGGCGTGGCGGCGGGCGCCGCAGGCGGCGCGTCGGCGGGTTTCTGGCAGCCGGCGAGGGCGGCGAGCAGGGCGGCAGCGAGCAGGTGCTTGCGCATCGGGTTTCCTGTGATGGGTCGATCCCCAAGCATAGGCGGCCGCGGCGGCGCGCGCACCTGCCGTTGGATTATTCTTGCGCCTGTTCTTGGACGGGAGCGCAGGGATGAACTACACGGGCAGTTGCCATTGCGGGCGCATCGCATTCGAACTGGAAACCGACGAGCCGATCGCCGAGGTCTACGACTGCAACTGCTCCATGTGCCGCCGCCGCGGCGGGCTGCTGTGGTTCGGTGCGCGCGCGGCGCTGTCGCTGCGCAGCGCGCCGCAGGCCTTGGGCACGTACCGGTTCAATCGCCAGCACATCGACCACCACCACTGCCCGGATTGCGGCATCGCCCCGTTCAGCGAAGGCACCCATCCCAAGACCGGCGAGGCGACGGTGGCGGTCAACGTGCGCTGCCTGCCCGAGCTGGACCTGCGCACGTTGCAGGTGCACACCGTGGACGGAGCGAGCCTGTGACCGCGCGCGCGTTGCGCCGCTGCGCGCCGCTGCTGCTGCTGGCGCTGGCGCTCGCCGCCTGCTCCAGGCACAGCGCCGAAAGCGCGGCCGAGGCGCCTGCTGCCGCACCGGCCGCCGCACCGACCGTGGACGGACGTGCGGCGATGCTGGCCTACGAGCACGAGGTGGAGGTGCAACTGCCGGCGACGCAAATCGACGCGCGGCTCAAGCAGGTGCAGGACAGCTGCCTGAGCGGCCGTTTCGGCGCCTGCAACGTGTTGTCGCTGCAACAGCGCGGCGGCGACTATCCGCAGGCCACGCTGAGCGTGCGCATCGTGCCTGCAGGGGTGGAGCCAATGATCGCGCAGGCCGGCGACGGCGGCGAGATCGGCAGCCGCAGCACCCACGCCGAGGACCTGGCGCAGGCGGTGCGGGACAACGCCGCGCTGCAGCAGCGGCTGCAGGCCGAGCAGCGCCGCTTGCAGGAATTCCAGCAACGCCGCGACCTCAGCGTCGCCGACATGATCAGCCTGTCGGCGAAGCAGGCCGAACTGGAGACGCAATTGCTGGCCGCCAGCCAGGAGGCGGCGCAGCAGCGCCGGCGGATCGAGACGCAGCGCTTGACCCTGCGGTTCGGCGCGCTCGATGGCGAACGCAGCCGCAGCGAGATCGGCGAAGCCTTCGCCGACATGGGCTCGATCTTCGCCGCGGCCACCGCCTGGGCGATCCGTGCGATCGCGGCGCTGACGCCGTTCGCGCTGCTCGGCGCGGTGCTCTGGTGGCTGGTCGCCTGGCTGCGTCGGCGCCGCAGGCGCATCTAGGAAACGCTAGTGTGCCCCTGTAGGAGCGGCTTCAGCCGCGACGGGAGTTGTCAGTAAAGCCCGTCGCGGCTGAAGCCGCTCCTACAAGTGCTTCTGCAGCCGCGCGCGAGAAGGCGCTAGCCTTCGTCCTGCTCGAACTCCACGATCACTTCCAGGTCGAAGGCCAGCGCCTCCACCGCTTCGCGCACCTTCTGCGCGGTGGCGAGGTTGCCGGCCTCGATCTCGACCTCGTGGGTGCCTGGACCCTGGTCGTCGGGCAGGCCGGCCGAGCTGGAATCGTCGTCGTCCATATGGCTCATCAGATCGTCGATTTCCTCGACGTGCTCGATGCCGTCCAGGCTGCTAAGCAGGTTGATGATGGCACGGGCGTCGTCTTCGCTGCCGGTGATGCGGATACGGAGCAGTGGCATGCGTCTTCCTCTGGGTAGGGGAGAGCAAGGCTAGGCAGGCGCCGGCTAAGACGAAGTGATGACGGCTCAGCGTGGCGGCGCGGCGCTGCCGAGCGCGGCCTGGTCCACCGTGGTCTCGTCGAACACCGGGGCCAGCAAGGCCTCGGCTGCGGCGCGCAGCATCGCCGGGGCGATGTAGTGGCGATGGGCGCGCGTGATCAGCGCCATGTACAGGCGGCCGAACCAGTTGCGGCAGGCCACCCGCGTGTCCAGGCTCAGTTCCACGCTGCCGTCCTCGGCGACGTCCACGCCCACGCAGCTGCGGAACACCAGGTGGCGGTCGTCGGCGCCGAGCAGCACCTGCACGCGCCGGTCGTGCGCGGCATGCGCCTGGTCCAGTACCGGGAAGCGGCCGGCGAACAGGCGCTCGCGCTGCGGCGACAGCAGCGAGGACACCGGACAGCCCAGCGGCGAGGTGCGCAGCCGCAGCGGCGCGACCAGCGCGTTGCGGATCCGCATCAGCCAGGTCACGCCGAGCGGACGGCGCTGCATGAAGCCTTCCAGCAGCGCCGCCATCAGCGCGTGCGCGCCGCGCTGGCGCAGCTGATGCGGCTGCAGGCGCAGGCGCAGGCGCACGCTGTCCTGGTGGTCGTGTGCCTGCAGGTGGTCCCACAGCAGCGAGCCGGGCACCGGCTGCGGCAGCGAGCGCACAGCCGCCAGGCGCGGCGCCAGCGCGACGAAGCCGGGCGGATGCCGCCATGCGCCCAGCGCCTGGCGCAGCCGCCCGCTGCGCGCGCGCAGGTCCGCGCACCAGGCCAGCCGCCGGCTGCCGGGCGACGCGGACAACGACAGGCGCACGGTCGGCACCTGCAGCGCCTGCGCCTGCGGCGAGGCCAGCAGGTCGCTCACCGCCTGCGGCAGCAGGTCGGTCAACGTGGCGATGTCGGCGGTGCCGGCCATGACCTGTTCGCGCACCTCCGGGCGCAGATCGCCGCCGGCCTCGTCGCTGTGGCAGGACAGGGCGAAGAACGCCGGATGCGCCGCATGCGCGCGCAGCGGCGCGAACTGGTGCCAGGTGCCGCCGCCGAAGCGCACGGTGAACAGGCAGTCGGCCGGCAGGTCGACATGGCGCAACGCGGCCAGGAAATGCTGCGGGTCCTGTTCGAGCTGCGCCATCGAGGCGGTGCTGAAGCGCAGCTGCGCGCCGCCGCTGCCGGTGATCGCGGTGAACATGCGATGCCCGGCGTGGCGATGGAAGGGATGCCCGTTTGCGCCGACCGCGAAGGAGAACAGCGCCGTCGATTCGCCGTTGGCGAAATCGGTGTCGGCCAGCCGCGCCGACGGTTCGTCCAGCGCATCGTGGAAGTTCGGGTGCGCGCGCTGGCGCACGCAGGCCTGGGCGATCAACGGGTCGCCGGCGCCGGCGCCGAGCTGCGCGATCAGGGTCACTTCCACCGGCAGTCCGCCGCTGTACGAGGCCAGGCGCACGGAGGGAAAACCTGCCTGTGCGGCAGCGGTTTCGCGGAGCGGGGCGGTGGACATCGGCGGACTCCTTGTGGCCGGGGCGGGGGTCAGGCGTTCTTCTTCGCCAGCTTGCGCGCTTCGCGCTTGAGCGGGCCGGCGCTGGGGCAAACCTCGAAGGCGAAACCGCTGAGCGTGTTGACCAGGTTGTCGGGGGTCAGCCGGTACACCACGAACTGGCCGCGGCGCTCGCTCGACACCAGCCCGGCCGCTTCCAGCACCGACAGGTGCCGCGAGATCGCCGGCGCGCTCATCGCGAAGCGCTGCCCGATCTGACCGGCCGTGAGTTCCTGCGCCGACAGGTAGGCCAGGATCTCGCGGCGCGGGCGGGAGGCGAGGGCTTCGAAGACGCGGTCGATGGACATCAGGGATTAGATAATTAACGAATTAGCTAATTAATGACGTGTCGTCGGGCGCATGTCAAGTGCCAAGTCGGCGCCGTGCGATCCGGCGTTGGCATTGAGGAGAACACCCGTGCTGAAAAAGTAACGGGCGCAGTCTCCGCGTTTCGTTCAACTTTCCCTGCGCGTCGTCACCAGGCGCAGGAAGGCTTCGTGCTGGTAGCGGCTCATGCGCAACTGCTGCCCCGTCTCCATCGTGACCACATGATGGCCGTTGAACCAGGGGTGGATCGCCCTGACTCGGCGCAGGTTGACGATCGCCGATCGATGCACGCGGGCGAAGTGGCGCGGGTCCAGCCGCGCGGCCAGCGTGGCCATGGTCTCGCGCAGCTCGTGGGTACGGTCGGCCAGGTGGATCAGCACCGTGTTGCGGCTGGCCTTGATCCAGACGATGTCCTCCACCGCGACCAGCACCACCGCTTCGTCGACGCGCACCGGAATCCGTTGCAGATAGTCGTCGCGCTGGCGCAGCGCATCCAGGGTCTGCAGAATGCGCGCCTCGGCGAAGGAACCGACGCCGCTGCCGGCGGACAGGCGCCGCTTCGCGCGCTGCAGTGTCTCGGCGAAGCGCTCGCGGCTGAAGGGTTTGACCAGGTAGTCCACCGCATTGGCCTCGAACGCACGGACCGCGTACTGCTCGTAGGCGGTGACGAAGATCGTCGCCGGCATGTTGGCCGCGCCGATCGTGGCGAGGACGTCCATGCCGGTCATCGCCGGCATCTGGATGTCCAGGAACACCAGGTCGGGCGACTGGCTGCGGATCGCGATCACCGCAGAGGCGCCATCGCCGCATTCGCCCAGCAGTTCGATGTCCGGATCGGCGCGCAGCAGCCGCACGATGGCATGGCGCGCGATCGGCTCGTCATCGATCACCAGCGCGGTGAGGCTCATGCGGCGACGTGCTCCGGGGCGTCCTCGGCGTCCAGTTCGCGGAACGGCAGCCGGATGCGGCAGGCAACGCCTTGCGGATAGAGCATGTCGAGCCGTATGTCGGCATTGTCGCCGTACAGTTCCTTCAGCCGCAGGCGGGTATTGGAGAAACCGATGCCGTGTCCACCCGCATTGCCGTTTTGCTCCAGCGTGCTGTTGCTGTTGCGCACTTCGATGGACAGCGTCTGGCCTTCGCGCCGGCTTTCGATCTCGATGCGGTCGCTGCCGACACGCCGACCGATGCCATGGCGGATCGCATTCTCCACCAGCGGTTGCAGCACCAGGCCGGGCACGGCGCAGTGCAGGGTGTCGGGCGCGACATAGATCTTCGTGCTCAGGCGGTCGCCATAGCGCTTGCGCTGGATGCCGAGATACAGGTCGAGCAGGGCCAGTTCGCGTTCCAGGGTGATTTCCTGGCCGTCGTATTCTTCCAGGAACGCGCGCAGCAGTTCGCTCAACCGCAGCAGCATGTCCTCGGCGGCGACGGTGTCCTCGTCCAGCAGGGTGACGATGGCATGCAGCGTGTTGAACAGGAAATGCGGTTGCAGCTGGCTCTTCAGCGCTTGCAGGCGCGACTGCGCGAGCTCGGCGGCCAGGCGGCTGGCTTCCACTTCGCGCCGGGCCTTCTCGGCATGGAAGTGCAGCGCTTGCTGGATCGCGAACAGGGTCCAGTAGGTCAGCAAGCCGATGGCGAAGTGCTGCTCCAAGAAATAGCCCAGCTGTTCGGCGAAACCGCTGGGTTCGAACAGGGTGGAGACCAGCGCGCCGATCACCATCGCGGCAAACGTCACGCACAGGCTGGCTGCTGCCTGCACGCCAAGCCCGTGGAAGCGCTGGGCGCCGCGGACAGGAAAGCGTTCGGCTAACCGGAACACGATGGGCGCCAGGGCAGCCCAGGTGTACCACTGGATCAGCGACCATCGGATGAGCACCCATAGAGGCCATTTGCCGTTGGACAGCCCGTTGTTGACCATGTTCTGGAACATGAAAACCATGGCCACCAGCGTCCACAGCGCGATATAGCGCGACAGGCTGATTTCGGTAGTGCCGAGTCGGACGTTCATCCGGAGGTGGCCGAGGGGTGACGGAGGCATCCTAGGCGCAGCGGCAAGCCGTGGAAAGCGCCGGTGTGCGCGCACTACGATTGGGAGCGCGATAGCGACGATTCGTCCCGAATCGATTTGCAGCCGCGCGGCCACGCGGCCTGATGGGCGCGCCAGCACGAAGGGAAGCCATTCCCTCGGCTGGCGAATCCTTCCCATCGGAGATTCCGTCATGCCCTCGATCCGCAGCCTTGCCTTGACCCTGTCCCTGTCCATCGCGGCCGCACAGGCTGCCGCCGCCGAGCCGGGTCGCTATCTGGAACTGAGCAACCGCTCCCACGACACGCTGACTTCGCTGGCGGTCGCTGTGCCGGGCAGCAATGCTTTCCGTGACGTTGCGCTCGGTGCGCCGTTGCAGGGTGGCGGCGATGCAGCGACCTTTTCGCTCCCAGGCGCTGCCTGCCGCTACGACCTTCGCTTCACCTTTCGCAACGGACGTTCGATGCTGTATCCGGATGTGGACGTCTGCGCGCACCGTGTGCGCATCCGGCCGCTGCCGCGTCCGCAGTCGGGCGAGCGTAAGGTGCAGGTCGCGAAGACGGCTGGAACGTCGCCTTGATGCGAGTTGCGTTTGGCTTCGCCGTGGTACATGGCTTCGATGTTGTTGCTGTCCGGACCAGCGCGCATGCGCCGGCGCAAGGGGCTCTTGTCGGCGTCTGTCGCGGCTGAAGCCGCTCCTACAACAGCACGCAGTCAGGCAAAAATCCTAGCCCGCCTTCGGCGGCAATCCGAGCAGTTCCGCCGGCAGCGCCGGCATCGGCGTGCGTTCGTCCAGGGCTTCGCGCTTGAGCCAGTCGATGAACTGGCTGGCCGCCGGGCTGGGCAGGCGATGGCTGGGATGCACGATGTAGTAGGAATAGCGCGCCTTCAGCGCCGGGCCGGGCAGGCGCACCAGTTCGTAGCGTTGCAGGTAGGGCTGGGCGATGTGCTTGCGCGCCAGCACCGCGCCGACGCCATACACGGCCGCGCGCATCGCATCGGTGCTGTCGTTGAAGGTGTGCATCGGCGGCAGTTCCACGCCGCGCACCGCGGCGGCGCGGAACCAGTCGCGCCAGCCCTGCGGCGACATGTCGGTGAGCAGCGGCAGCTGCGCGATCTGCTCGGGGCGGCGCAGTGTGGCCAGCTGCGGCAGCGCCGGCGAGGCGACCGGGAACAGCTCGTCGTCCATCAGATGGTGCGAGGTCAGGCCAGGCCACGCACCCTGACCGTAGCGGATGCCCAGCTCCGGTCCGCCGTCCTCGAAGCGCGAGAACGCCGAGTCGGTCTGGATGTCCAGGCGCACGTGCGGATGCGCCTGGCAGAAGCGCGGCAGCCGCGGCAGCAGCCAGCAATAGGACAGCGAACGCAGCGTGGTGATGCGCAGCGGCGCGGTGTCGGCCTGCGGGTGCAGGTTGCCGGCCACCGCGGCGATATCGGCCAGCGCCGCGCTGGCCGCATCGGCCAGTTGCCGGCCCTCAGCGGTCAGCTTGACCCCGCGCGCATGGCGCTGGAACAGGGTGGCGCCGAGCAGCGCTTCCAGCTTGCGCACATGGTGGCTGACCGCGCTGGCGGTGAGGTGCAGTTCCTCCGCCGCATGGGCGAAGTTCTGGTGGCGCGCGGCGGCGGCGAACACGCCGAGCGCGGGCAGCAGGGCAGGACGCAGTTGCATCGGTAGACACGCGGCAGATTTGTGGCTCGCGACGATACTACGCGCTTGTGGGCGTTGCGACCTCGCGCGATCCTGGCAGCCATGCGCAGGATGCGGGGCCGGTGCGGCCCGGGTCGGCGCGAGGCCCCGCTTCTGTGCGTGCCCAGTTGCCTGGCAGCAGGCGACGGCCGCGTCCGCGGCGGCAGCACGATTGACGGCAGCGCACACGAGATGAACCCAGGAGACAACACGGTGAATGCAGCCAACCCCGCCTCCGGCGAACCGGCCGACCTCCTTCCGGCAGCGGCGGTGCGCGACTGGCGCACGCCGCTGGAACTGCTGTTCCTGGGCATCATCTGGGGCTGCTCGTTCCTGTTCATGCGCGTGGCGGCGCCGCGGTTCGGCGCCTATGCGCTGGTGGAACTGCGCCTGGCGCTGGGCGCGACGGTGCTGCTGCCGTTCCTGTGGATGGCGCGCGCGCGCTTTCCGCTGCGGCGCTGGCCGACGCTGGCGGCGATCGGGCTGCTCAACTCCGCGCTGCCGTTCCTGCTGTTCGCCTGGGGCGCGCAGCATGCGCCGGCGGCGATCGGCGCGATCTGCAACGCGATGACGGTGCTGTTCACCGCGTTGATCGCGTTCCTGTTCTTCGGCGAGAAGATCGGCGTGCGCCGCGCGGTGGCGCTGCTGATCGGCTTCGTCGGCATCGTGGTCCTGGCCACCGGCAAGTCGGCAGGGCTGAGCGTGGGGCCGGCGGCGTTCGCCGGCGCCACCGCTTCGCTGCTGTACGGCATCGGCTACAGCCTGGTGAAGCGCTACATGAGCGACCTGCCGCCGGCCGCGTCGGCCGCCTCCACCCTGGGCTGCAGCGCACTGCTGCTGGCGCCGCTGGCGTGGACGCATTGGCCGGTCGCGCCGGTGCCGGCGGTGGCCTGGGCCTGCGCCGGCGCGCTGGGCGTGGTCTGCACCGGCCTGGCCTTCCTGATGTACTACCGGCTGATCCAGCGCATCGGCCCGGCGCGCGCCTCCACGGTGACCTATCTGGTCCCGGTGTTCGGCGCGCTGCTGTCCTGGGCGATCCTCGGCGAGCCGTTGACCTGGAGCATGCTGCTGGCCGGCGCGCTGATCCTGGGCAGCGTCGCCTTCAGCCAGCGCGCGCGCTGAAGGCCCTGCCGATGACCGCTTCCCTGCTCGCCTCGCAATTCGCCTACAAGGCCTGGGCCAATGCCGAGCTGCTGCAAGCGCTGGCGCAGATCGACGCGGCCACGTATCCGGCGCAACGCCAGCGCGCGATCCGGCTGTTGAACCACACCTACGTCGTGGACCGGATCTTCGCCGCGCATCTGGATGGCGGCACGCATGCGTTCACCGCCAGCAACACGCCGCAGACGCCGGCGCTGGAGGCGTTGCACGCGGCCGTCGCCGACTCCGATCGCTGGTATGCCGATTATGTGGCCCAGCTCGACGCGAGCGCGTTGCAGCAGTCGCTCGCCTTCCGTTTCACCGATGGCGATGCCGGCCGCATGACCCGCGAGGAAATGCTGTTCCACGTGCTGGCGCACGGCGCCTATCACCGCGGCAACATCGCCATGCTGCTCAGCGACTGCGGGGTGGAGCAGCCGCGCGAACTGTTCACCCGCTTCCTGCACGTACGCGATCCCGAGCGCCGCGCTGCGGTACCCAATGACCAACGCTAAGCCGCGTTGCGGCACATCAGCTCGAAGATTACGTGCAATCGGTGTCGGCTAACTACGAGATTTGCCTACCCAGCCTGCCTCGACGATCTCGACGGCCGACAAAATTTTTTGCGCAAAAGCTCGAGCCTGCTTCACGTCGAACTCCACTGCATCTTCGTAGGGCATTGCGACGACTTTGATGAAAATGACGCCTTCGTCCTGGCGCGCCTCGCAGTCGATCGTTTGTTTGTAAGGCTGCTTGGAGAGGTCGGTCATGTCTGTTGGGGCGCCTGATCCAAGTGAGCGGCAACCGCAGCGCGCGTCAGCCAACGCGCGCTAGCAAGCCTTGATTGCTTTGCCAGCTGGCTGTCAGCAGCATTTTCATGGTGCCTGACTACTGCGGCGGCGCACGCACCGGCAGCGGCACGTTGCACAGGTCGATGTGCCCGGCCGGGCGCTTGTAGAAATCGTCCCGGCGGTTGCGCCGCGCTTCGGCCACGTCGCGGAAGGTCTGCGTGTCGGTGCGCAGCAGTTGCAGCGGGGTGCGTTCGGCCTCGGGCAGGTCGCTGGCCAGCGTGATCGCGCGGATCGGCGTGCGCTGTTCGGGCTTGGCGTAGAAGCCCATCGGGTCCGGTCCGCGCGGAATCACGCTAAGCAGTTCCATGCCCTTGACCACGCGCCCAACCACGGTGATGTTGCGGTCCAGCTGCCGCGGCGACTGCCCGGTGACCACGTACAGCTCGGCGCCGATGCTGCTGTCCTCGTCGTTGTTGCGGCCGGCGCCGACGGTGCCGTAGCAGTGCGCCAGCCACGCCTTGCCGTCCTTGGGGTCGCGTGCGGCTGGAAAGCCGTCGACGAAGCCCACCTGCGGGGCCCAACCGTCGCGGTCCGGCAGCGCCTGGAACGCCAGGCCCTTGGCGTCGCGCTGGAACTCGGCAGGCAGGTGCCGCTTGGCGGACCCAAGCGACTTGGCCTTGTCCGGCTCCTCGCCGTCGGGATCGCCGAACTGCACCACGAAGTTGTCCTGCGAACGGTAGATGCTCAGGCCGTCCCAGAAGTGTTCGTGGGCCAGGGTGCGGATATTGCCCACATGCTGCGGTGCGAACGCCGGCGCCAGCTCGATGACGACGCGGCCGGCGTCCAGGTCCAGATACAGCGTGTTGGCCGGATCCAGCGTGCGCCAGTCGCTGGGCTTGGACGCGTCGAGGATCTGCTGCGGACTGCGGTACGGCGCGGCGGGTGCGGCCGCCAGTGCGCAGGCGGCGGACGACAGCAACGCGAGGGCGAGCAGGGTGGGGCGCAAGGGCATGGCGGCAACCTGGAGGACGGTAGCCGATTCTTACCCAGCGACCGGCGCTGCGCCAATGCCGCCGTTGCGTTGCTTGCCGATGTACTCAGCGCGCCGGTGCGCGTTGCGGAGCGTCCTGGGTCTCTTGTAGGGCGGCCACCGCGGGCTGCGCAGACGCATTCAAGGCATCGAGCTGGCGCAGGCTGTCCTGCAGCGGCGTGGCCGCGGCGACCCGCGCATCCACGTAAGCGGTGCGCTTGTCGGCGCCCAGCGGATCGCCCTGCACCGCGAACACGCGCCCGGCGTCGTTGCGCAGCACATGGTCGACCTGGGTCAGGCCTTCGCGCTTGGCCGCCAGCAGCAGTTGCGTCGCCAGCTGCGGATCGGCCGGGGTCAGGCGGGCATCGATCATGCGTTGCATCGCGTGGTCCGGATGCGCCGGATCGCGGGGATCGGAGGGTGCGCTCGCGGGTGTCGCCTGCGCCGTGGCCGCCACCTGCGGGGCGGCGCTGTCGATGCCGGCGTCGATGCGGGTCAGCGCGCCGCCGAGCGTACCGTCGGCATCGGCGGCGACATGGAACAGGCGTTCGCTCAGGCCTTGCGGAGAATTGCCGAGATTGCGCGCCAGGCCGATCGCGAATTCCTCGTTGCTCATGCGCGCATAGGCGCCCGCCTGCTCGCGATCGAACGGACGCGCCTGCGCGGCCTGCGCGTACTGCTGGCGCAACGCGCCCATCTGCGCCTCCGAGAAGCTCAGGCTCACGTCCTGGCCGGCGACGATCGGGCCGTCCGCGCTGGCCTTTCCGGCGAGTGCGGCATTGAGCAGTTGCGCCTGGTTGCCGTCGACCTTGCCGAAGCCGAGCTGGTAGCGGCGCGCCTGGACCTGTTCGCTGCCGGCGGCATCGAACTGGCGGGTCAGGGTGAGCGGCACGTTGTCGGCGTACTGCAGCTTGCTGGCGACGCTGCTGCTGCCGTCGGCCTGGGTGCTGCGCACGCTTTCGCCGCTGTTGCGCTGCCCGCCCAACTCCAGGCTCAGCGGTCCCAGGCCGAGCTTGGCGCGGGTCTGCGAGCTCATGCTCAGGGTGTCGATCCGCTGCACGTCGCCGACTCCGGGCGCCTGCGCCGGCAGCTGGCCGCTGCCGAGGAAGTCGCGGTAGGCGGCCTGCGCCCGCGGATCGCGCAGGTCGAAGGTCGCGGTGTGCACGCTGGCCTGGCCCAGCGCGTCCTGGCGGCCGAGCATGGCCTGCGCCAGGGGTGTCTTCAGTCCGAGCATCTCGACGCGTTCGATCGCCGCGGTCGGTCCGGTCGCCACGCGGACGTGGTACTGGTCCAGGCGCTGCGCGGCATAGCTCACCCCCGCCGCGTCGGTGTGTTCGCTGCTGCTGGCGAAATGGCGGAACGAGGCCTCCAGCGAGGTGCGAACGAAGGCCTGGCCGTCGAGCCTGACGCTGCCGCCGACCGGAATGCTCAATGGATCGAACGGGTTGACGCCACGCGCGGCCTCGGCAGTGGCCTCGCCGGGCAGGGTGACGGTGTAGCGCGCGCGCTCGCCGAGCTGGGTCGTGCTGCCGACGCTCGCGGCAGTCTTGCCGGGGATGGCGGCAGCGGACTGATGGCCTTGGCGAAACTCCATTTCGACGCCGAATTCGGTGTTGCCGTCGACCGTGCGCCGGCTGGCGCCCACGCTCTGGGTGGAGACGAGCCGGTGCTCGATCGGCCCGGTACGCCCCAAGGCCCGCGATTCGGTGTGCTCGACGCTGGCGCTGCCGTCGGCCGGATTCCATTTCAACGGACCGGCGCTGCCGCTGCTGGCAGCGCTGGCGAAGCTGGGGTCGGTGGCCTGGGCGGCGGCGGGCGTCGTCGAACTCATGCATTCCTCCTGGAGAGCGCCTGCCGGCGCGAGCGGCGCGGAGGATAGCCAGGCCGGTGTTGCCGGTGCGTCAGGTGTTCGTTATGTCCGTCATGACTACCGGCACATTCGCTATACCAAACTCAACACTAGTATGCATTCCAACCTAGTGGGGGCGGTCATGACCGAGCCGGATGCACAGCTGAAGAAGTTCCAGAAGGAGCTGAGCGCGGGCACCGTGTCGCTCGCGCTGCTGGCGGTGCTGGCCGAGGCCGAGGAACCGATGTACGGCTATCTGATCGCCAAGCGCCTGGAAAAAGTCGGCGACGGCGTGCTCAGCGGCAAGCAGAGCGCGCTGTATCCGGTGTTGCGCAATCTGGAAGCGGCCGGGTTGCTGTCCAGCCATGTCGAACCGTCGGTGGCCGGGCCGCCACGGCGCTACTACCGCATCACCGAACCCGGCCACGCCACCTTGCAGCAGTGGGCTGCGGCGTGGCGCGCCACCCGCGATTCCGTCGATTCCGTCCTGAAGGGGATTTCAGAATGAGCAGCGAACAACTCCAGGCGCGGCCATTGCCGGCCACCATTCCCGACTACCTGGCGCAACTGCGCGCGGCGCTGGCCGGGGCCGACCCGGCGCTGGTCCAGGACGCGCTGTACGACGCGGAGGAATACCTGCGCGCCGAGCTGGCCGAGCAGGCCGGCAAGAGCGAGGCGGAGGTCATCGCCGAGGTCGCCGGCAGCTACGGCGCGCCGGAAGAAGTGGCGGCGATCTACCGCGACACCGAGGTCACGGTGAACCGCGCGCTGAAGCCGCCGGCGCCGCCCAAGCGCAAGTCGCTGCTCGGCCGCTTCTTCGGCGTGGCCGCCGATCCGCGGGCCTACGGCGCGCTGTTCTACATGCTGCTGGCGCTGGTCACCGGCATCTTCTACTTCACCTGGGTGATCACCGGGGTCAGCGTGTCGCTGGGCATGCTGGTGCTGATCATCGGCGTGCCGTTGCTGGTGCTGTTCTTCGGTTCGGTGCGGCTGCTGTCGCTGGTGGAAGGGCGCATCGTCGAAGTGCTGCTGGGCGAGCGCATGCCGCGGCGGCCGCTGTACAGCGCGCGCGAGCAGCCGTGGCTGCGGCGCATCTGGCAGATGTTCACCGACGCGCGGACCTGGACCACGATGCTGTACTTCGTGCTGATGCTGCCGCTGGGGATCTGCTACTTCACCGTCTTCATCGCCCTGCTGGCCACCGGCCTGGGGCTGGCCGCGGCGCCGCTGGGGCCGCTGTTTCCGGACAACATCCACATGGGCCTGACGTTCGGCGACATCGACTTCGCCGGTCCTGGCCTGGTGCTGCTGCCGCTGGTCAGTGCGCTGGGCATCGTGTTGCTGTTCGCCACGCTGCACCTGGCGCGCGGCGTCGGCAAGTTGCACGGCATGCTGGCCAAGCACCTGCTGGTGCATAGCGCGGCGCAATGAGGGTGGCGCCCGCGGCCGATGGCCGCGGGCGCAGTGCGCTCAGCCGGCCTTGCGGCTGCCGCGGCGCTTGAGCGGGGTGACGTTGCCGCTCGGCGCCTGCGCGTTGGCGGGCGCATTGGCGGCGATGAACGCACGCACCTGCGGATAGACGATGTCGCGCCAGCGGCGGCCGCTGAAGATGCCGTAATGGCCGGCGCCTTCCACTTCCAGGTGCTGGCGGCGGTGCGCGGCGATGCCGGTGCACAGGTCCTGCGCGGCGGCGGTCTGGCCCAGGCCGGAGATGTCGTCCAGTTCGCCTTCGATGCTGAGCAGGGCGGTGTCGCGGATCGCCGCCGGATCCACGCGCTCGCCGCCGATCACCCATTCCCCGCGCGGCAGCAGGAATTCCTGGAACACCACCCGGATCGTATCCAGGTAGTAGGTCGCCGGCATGTCCAGCACCGCGTTGTATTCGTCGTAGAACCGGCGGTGCGCCTCGGCGTCCTGCAGGTCGCCCTTGACCAGGTTGGCGTAGAAATCCCAGTGCGACATGAAGTGCCGGCTGGGGTTCATCGCCAGGAAGCCAGTGTGCTGCAGGAACCCCGGATACACCGCGCGGCCATGCCCCGGATACGCCTGCGGCACGGTGTGGATGACGTTGTGCTCGAACCACGACAACGGATTGCGCGTGGCCAGGTTGTTGACCTGGGTCGGGCTGCGGCGCGCGTCGATCGGCCCGCCCATCATCACCAGCGAGCGCGGCGTCGGCTCGCCGCGTCCGGCCATCAGCGACACCGCGGCCAGCACCGGCACGGTCGGCTGGCACACGCTCATCACGTGCAGCTTGTCGGCGCCGATGTGGCGTATGAAGTCCTGCACGTAGTTGACGTAATCGTCCAGGCCGAAGTCGCCCTCGCTCTGCGGCACCATGCGTGCGTCGATCCAGTCGGTGACGTAGACCTTGTGGTCGCGCAGCAGGGTGCGCACGGTATCGCGCAGCAGCGTGGCGTGGTGTCCGGACAGCGGCGCCACCACCAGCACGGCGGGCTGCTGCTTGAGGCCGGCCACGACCTTGGCGTCGTCGCTGAAACGCTTGAAGCGCAGCAGGCGACAGAACGGCTTGCGCAGCACTTCCTGCTCGACGATCGGCAGCGGGTGGCCGTCGACCTCGACATGGTCCAGCGCCCAGGCCGGCTTCTCGTAATCCTTGCCGAGCCGGTGCAGCAGTTCGTTGCTGGCGGCCAGGCGCTCGGCGCCCGGGAGCGTGGCCCACAGGCTATTGGCGTCGGAGAAGATCTTGGCGTTGGCTGCGGCCTGGTGGACCCAGGGGGCGAGCAGGTTGCGGGTCAGTTCGTGCCACTGGTAGAGCATGCCGGTGTTTCCATCCTGAGCGTATGCTGCCGTGCAGCATATCCTATCCGGTGTGATTGCACCTTAATGGGGCGCCAGACCAATCGTTTCCAGCGCCGCCGCATCCCCCGCCAGCGCTGGCGATAGCCAGCAATGACTGCCGACCGGACGCAGCCCGAGCGCACCAAACTGGCGCCGGTACCAGCGCGCCGGACGCGGCTGGAAGCCGGCATGGTCGCCGTCGAAGTCGTCCTCCATGGCGAAGGTCTCCAGGAACGCGATCCCGCCGCACAACTCGGCCAGGCCGGGCAGGCCCTGGCGCAATTCGCGGTTGGGCACGTAGTGCAGCACGTCCGAACACACCAGCAGGTCCACCGGCGCGCACGGCCGCAGCCAGGCGAAATCGCCGAACCGCGCCGGGCGCAGATTGCGCTGGCGGCCGTAGCGCGCGATCGCGTACTCGCTGCTGTCGAAGCCCAGGTAGCTGAGTTTCGGCCGCAGCTTCAGCAGCGGCGCGCGCCACGCGCCTTCGCCGCAGCCGATGTCGAGCACGCTGCGGATCGGCCGTTCCAGGTAGTACTCGGCCTGGGAGACGGCGAGCGCGACCTTGCGCGCCAGGCGCGCGTTGCCGCCGATGCCGTCGCGGCGATACCAGCGCTGGAAATAGTCGGCGTCGTACTGTTTGTCCATGCGGGGTCGTGGTCCGTGCGGGCGCGAGGCGAATCGGCGAAAATGGCGTGACATCCTACGCCAGCGCCCGGAGCCAGCATGCAACTCTATCTGTGGATCAAGTCCCTGCACCTGCTGTTCGTGGTCGCATGGATGGCGGCGGTGTTCTACCTGCCGCGGATCCTGGTCAACATCGCCGAGAGCGCGGGGCAGCCGGAGGTGCAGGCGCGGCTGGTGTTGATGGGGCGGCGCCTGTACCGCTTCGGCCACATGATGTTCGGCCTGGCGCTGTTGCTGGGGCTGACGCTGTGGCTGGGCTACAAGGTGTTGCCCGATTTCCCGACCATGGTCGCGCCCGGCCACAGCGGCTGGTTGCACGCCAAGCTGGGGCTGGTGGCGCTGATTCTCGCGTATTTCATCTTCAGCGGACGCTGGCTCAAGGGCGTGGCGCAGGCGCGCGCGCTGCCGTCCTCGCGCGCGCTGCGCCTGTTCAACGAACTGCCGGTGCTGGCGTTGCTGGTGGTGATCTGGTTGGTGTTGGCGAAGCCGTTTTGAGCTGGGATTGGGGATTCGGGATTGGGGATTGGGAAAATCCTGATGGCCGATTCCTTCCGTGCCGTTAGCGGTTGCCGAGTTGTTTTAGTTCGCTGCGGGCCAGGTCGATCCATTGGCGTTGGTCGCGCTGGTAGTAGCGCGGGGCCAGGCTGGAGCGCTTCAGCACTTCGTTGAAGACGTCGCTCGCGCGCTGCGGCTGGCCTGCGCGCTGCAGCAGTTGCGCGTAGCGCACGCGCGCTTCTTCGCCGGGGTAGTCGTCGGCGAGGGCTGCGTATTCTTCCAGCGCCCCGTCGGTATCGCCCAGCGCCTCGGTGGCGCGCGCGTACAGCAGGTGGCCGTCGTGCGAGCGGAACTGCGGGTTGGCGGCGATCAGCCGGTCCAGCGTGGCTTTCACCGCGGCCGGCTGGTCCAGGCCGAACTGCGCTTTGGCCAGTCCCAGCAGCAATCCCGGATCGTCGCGGTGGATGCCGCGCAGGCCGCTCTCGAACACCTCGGCGGCCTGCGCGTAGTCGCCGTTGCCCAGGTGCACCTCGGCCAGTTGCCGGCGGTTGTCCACGGTGTCGGCCAGTTCCAGGCGATTGCCGGCGGTGCGCGTGTCGCGGTTCGGATCGAGTTTGGCGCCGACCTTGCGCAGGTGGCGGCGCGCGCGCGGATCGTTGCGCCATTCCGGCAGCAGCTCGGCGATCACGTAGACCAGGATCCCAAGATACGAAAAGATCAGCACGATGAAGATCCAGTACAGCGGGCGGCCGCTGCGCACCACGTGCACGCAGCAGGCCAGCTGCAAGGCCAGCGACAGCAGGACGATCGGATTCATGGGCAACGCTTCCTTGTGTCGCGATCAGGCCGCTTCGTACGCCCCGTAGCTGCGCAGGCGCTCGTAGCGCTTTTGCAACAGCTGCTCGATCGGCAGTTTTTCCAGCGCGTCCAGTTCGTTGAGCAGCACCGCCTTCAGGCGCTTGGCCATCTGCGTGGGGTTGCGATGCGCGCCGCCGATCGGCTCGCGCACCACCTTGTCGACCAGGCCCAGCGCGGACAGGCGCTTGGCGGTCAGGCCCAGTTGCTCGGCGGCGTCCTTGGCCTTGCCGGCGTCCTTCCACAGGATCGAGGCGCAGCCTTCCGGCGAGATCACCGAATAGGTGCCGTATTCCAGCATCAGCGTGCGGTCGCCGACGCCGATCGCCAGCGCGCCGCCGGAGCCGCCTTCGCCGATCACGGTGCAGATCACCGGCACCTTCAGTTCGGCCATCTCCAGCAGGTTGCGCGCGATCGCCTCGCTCTGCCCGCGTTCTTCCGCGCCGATGCCCGGATAGGCGCCGGGGGTGTCGATGAAGGTCAGCAGCGGCAGCTTGAAGCGCTCGGCCAGCTTCATCAGCCGCAGCGCCTTGCGGTAGCCCTCCGGGCGCGGCATGCCGAAGTTGCGCGCGACCTTGCTCTTGGTGTCGCGGCCCTTCTGGTGGCCGATGATGACCACCGGGCGCCCGTCGATGCGGCCCAGGCCGCCGACGATGGCCTTGTCGTCGGCGTACGCGCGGTCGCCGGCCAGTTCCTGGAATTCGTCGCAGAACACGTTGATGTAGTCCAGCGTGTACGGACGCTGCGGATGCCGCGCCAGCTGCGAGATCTGCCACGACGACAGGTCGCGGAAGATCTGCGCGGTGCGCACGCGCAGCTTGTCCTGCAGGGCGCGCACCTCGGTCTCGACGTTGACCGCCGGGCCGGTGCTGGCGTTGCGCAGTTCCTGGATCTTGGCTTCCAGATCGGCGATGGGTTGCTCGAAGTCGAGGTAGTTCGGATTCATTGGAAACCGTCGTGAACTAAAGCGGCAAGTGTAGCCGAACGGCTGCGGCGGACCCGTACGGGGCCGTGCGGTTGCCGCGGGGCGGGGAGACGGGGCGGGGCGGGCGCGTCGTCGCCGGCGATCAGTTGCTCGCGGCGGCGCCGGCGGCTGGCGCGGCGGCGATCAGTGCCGGGCTGCCGAAGGCCTCGCCGAGTTGCTGCACGAAGTCGTTACGTGCCTGGTTCGCCTCCGGTCCCAGCCCCGCACCGAGCGTGGCGGTGGCGGCGGTGAACTGCATCATGGCCTGGAAGTAGTCCTTCTGCAGCTGGCGCTGCTGCGCTGGATCTGATGCGCGCAGGTAGCGCGCGTATAGCTGGCGCAGCGGCGCCGCATGCGCCTCGAACGCAGGCGCCAGCGGCGGCAGCGCCGCGGGCGCAGCCTCCAGCGTGGGCTGCGGCGCCTGCCAGCCCGGTGCGCGGTGCTGCGCGAAATAGCCTGGCTGGCCGCTGACCGCTTCGTAGTAGGCGATGAACTCGGCAGGGCCGAACAGCTTGGACTTGATGTTGCCGCCGCGGTCGGCGACGTAGGCCACGGTGCGCTCGGGAAACGCCTCGCGCAGCCCATAGTCCCACTGCTTGCCGATGAACAGCGCATGCCGCGCCTCGAATGGGCCGCGGACGGTCACGCCCTGCACGGTCACGGTGTCCTCCACCGTGCCGAAGTTCTTCAGCTTGGAGGCGTCGGTGACGTAGATCTCGCGGCCGATCACGTAGTCGGACAGGGTCGGGTTGATCAGCCCGCCTTTGCCGCCGGCGTAGACGATGAAGGGCACCTCGCCCAGCGCTGCGGTCTGCAGCCGATGCGCGCCGGGCTTCAGTTCGATGGGGGTGGCGCTGTCGGCGGCCACGTCGTAGGACCGGTCGTCGACGACGATCCGCAGCGGCGCCGCAGTCGGGTTGTCGACCACGAAGGATTGCGTGGTTTCGCCGCAGCCGCCGAGCACGGCGGCACAGGCCAACAGGATTAGAAAACGGGTCATGAAAGATGCTCGCTGCTTGCGCAAGGATGGCGTTGCCCGCGCAGGCGGGCGGCGCAGGCTCAGGTCGCCCACGGCGGGTTGTACTTGACCTTGACCGCGCGCACGCCCGGATCGGCGCGCAGCGTGTCCAGCAGCTGCGGGTCCACCCGCACCGAATGGCTGCCGTTGAGGTCGAGCATGCCGGCGACGGCGCCTTGTTCGGATTGCAGCAGCAGGTCCAGGCGCAGCGGCGTCTTGCCGGGGCGGTGGCGCGCCAGCAAGGCGTCGATGCGCGGCCAGGTGCTGCGCTGGCGCAGGTCCAGGCGCAGCGACAGGCGCTGCGCGTGGTGGGTGCAGATCTGTTCGTAGTCCCAGCACTGGCGGATGCGCATCGCATAGCCGCCGTTGAATTCGTCCTCGCGCACGCCGCCCTTGACGATCAGGATGCGGTCGCGGGTGAGCAGGTGGCCGAACTCGGCGATGGCGTCGGTGAACGCGCTGCACTCGACCCGGCCGCGGCCGTCCTCGAGTTGCACGAACACCTGGCTGTCGCCCTTGCGCCGCACCCCGACCACCTGGCCGGCGAGGATCGCGCTGGTTTCCGGGCGCCAGGCGCGTTTCTCGCCATCGCCGCCGCCGCCGCGGCCGCCGCCGGATTGCGCGCAGATCTTTTCCAGTGCGCTCAGGTCGCAGCCGACCAGCTCGCGCACTTCCTCGCGGTAGGGATCGAACGGGTGGCCGCTGAGGTAGAAGCCCAGCGTCTCGCGCTCGCCGGTCAGCAGCTGGCCCAGCGGCCATTCCTTGCTTTCCGGCAGGTCCAGGCGCAGCGCCGGGGCGCTGGTGTCGGCGCCGCCGAACAGCGAGTTCTGCCCGGAGGCGCGTTCGCGCGCCATCTGTTCGGTGGCCTTCATCACCTCCGGCAGCTGCAGCATCAGCGTGGCGCGGTTGCTGCCCAGCCCGTCCATCGCGCCGGCGTTGATCAGCGCTTCCAGGGTGCGCTTGTTGAGCTTGGCCGATTCCACGCGGGTGCAGAAATCCAGTAGCGAGGTGTATTCGCCGCCGCGCTCGCGCTCGGCCACGATCGCCTCGCAGGCGCCGCGGCCCACGCCCTTGATCGCGCCCAGGCCGTACTGGATGGTGTCCGGGGTGGCCGCTTCGAACATGTACGCCGAGGCGTTGATGCGCGGCGGCAGCACGGTCAGGCCGAGGTTGCGCACCTCGTCGAGGAAGCCGACCACCTTGTCGGTGTTGTCCATGTCCGAGGACAGCGTCGCGGCCATGAACTCGGCCGGGTAGTGCCGTTTCAGCCACGCGGTCTGGTAGCTGACCAGCGCGTAGGCGGCGGCGTGCGACTTGTTGAAGCCGTAGCCGGCGAACTTCTCCATCAGGTCGAAGATTTCGTCGGCCTTGGCCTCGCCGACGCCGCCCTTGGCCGCGCCCTCGCGGAAGATCTCGCGGTGCTTGGCCATCTCGGCCGGCACCTTCTTGCCCATCGCGCGGCGCAACAGATCGGCGCCGCCCAGCGAGTAGCCGCCGACGATCTGCGCCATCTGCATCACCTGCTCCTGGTACACCATGATGCCGTAGGTGTCCTTCAGGATCGCTTCGGTGCGCGGATCGGGATAGACGATCTCCTCCTGGCCGTGCTTGCGCGCGTTGAACGAGGGGATCAGGTCCATCGGGCCGGGGCGGTACAGCGACACCAGCGCGATGAGATCTTCGAAGCGGTCGGGGCGGGCGTCCTTCAGCAGCCGGCGCATGCCCGAGGATTCGAACTGGAACACCGCGCCGGTGTTGCCCGAGGCGAAGATGCCCTTGTAGGTGGGCGCGTCGTCCAGCGGGATCGCGGCGATGTCCACCGGCGGGATGCCGGCGCGCGCATGGCGCACGTTGATCGCCTTCACCGCCCAGTCGATGATGGTCAGCGTGCGCAGGCCGAGGAAGTCGAACTTGACCAGGCCGACCTGCTCGACGTCGTCCTTGTCGAACTGGGTGACCGGGTTCTTGCCCAGGTTGTCGACGTCGTGTTCGGCGAACAGCGGGCAGAAGTCGGACAGCGGGGTCGGCGCGATGACCACGCCGCCGGCGTGCTTGCCGGCGTTGCGGGTTAGGTCCTCGAGCTGCCGCGCCAGGTCCATCAGGTCGCGGACGTCGTCCTCGGCCTGGTAGCGCTGGATCAGCTCCGGCGAGGCCATCTCGCTGTCCTTGCCTTCGCCCATCGCGTCCTTCAGCGTGATGCCGAGGATGTTGGGGATCAGCTTGGCCACGCCGTCGACCAGGCCGTACGGGAAGCCGAGCACGCGGCCGCAGTCGCGCACCACCGCCTTGGCCGCCATGGTGCCGTAGGTGATGATCTGGCTGACCCGGTCGCGCCCGTACTTGCGCGCGACGTAGTCGATGACCTCGTCGCGGCGGTCCATGCAGAAGTCGATGTCGAAGTCGGGCATCGACACGCGTTCGGGGTTGAGGAAGCGCTCGAACAGCAGGTTGTACGGCAGCGGATCCAGATCGGTGATCTGCAGCGCCCACGCCACCAGCGAGCCGGCGCCGGAGCCGCGGCCCGGGCCGATCGGGATGCCCTGGTTCTTGCCCCACTGGATGAAGTCGGCCACGATCAGGAAGTAGCCAGGGAAGCCCATCTTGATGATCGTGTCCAGCTCGAACTCGAGCCGGTCGACGTAGTCCTGGCGGGTCTTGCCCGGCGCCAGCGGATTCTTCTCCAGGCGCGCGGCCAGGCCGTCGCGCGACTGGCTGCGGATCCAGCTGTCCAGGGTCTCGTCGTCGGGCACCGGATACGCGGGCAGGAAGTAGGTGCCCAGCTGCATCTCGATGTTGCAGCGCTGCGCCAGCGCCAGCGTGTTGTCGATGGCGTCGGGAATGTCGGCGAACAGCGCGGCCATTTCCTCCGACGACTTCAGGTATTGCTGGTCGCTGTAGTCGCGCGGGCGCTTGGGATCGTCGAGCACGCGGCCGGAGGAGATGCACACGCGCGCTTCGTGCGCGGCGAAGTCGCTGGCGTACAGGAAGCGCACGTCGTTGCTGGCGATCACCGGCAGCCCGCGCATGCCGGCGGCGTGCAGCGCGAACTGGTTGAACGCTTCCTCGCCGTCGCGGCCGGTGCGGGTCAGTTCCAGGTGCAGGCCGTCGCCGAAGATGCGTTGCCAGTCGGCCAGTTGCTGCTCGGCCAGGTCGTGGCGGCCTTCGCTGGCCAGGCGTCCGGCCAGGCTGTCGCGCCCGGCCAGCGCGAACAGATTGTCGCTGCCGGTCTGCAGCCACTCCGGACGGATCGCCACGCCGCCTTCGTTGCGGTGACCTTCCAGCCAGGCACGGGTCAGCAGCCGCGACAGGCTCAGGTAGCCGTCGCGGTTGCGGCACAGCACGGTGAGCCGCCACGGCGTCTCGGCGGCGCTGTCGGCGATCAGCAGGTCGGAGCCGGCGATCGGCTTGATGCCCACGCCTTCGGCGGCCTTGTAGAACTTGACCAGCGCGAACAGGTTGTTCAGGTCGGTGACCGCGAGCGCGGGCAACTCCAGTTCGACCGCGCGGCTGAGCAGGTTGGCCTGCTTGGCCTTCTTCGGGTCGGCCTGATCCGGTTTCTCGGGCACACGGATGGTCGAATCCGCCAGCGAGAACTCGGTGTGGACGTGCAGATGAGCGAAGCGGGAAGTGGACATGCGGAACCAGAACGATGCCCGGGCAGGGTAACGGCGGGGGGCGGGCCGAACAAGGCTTGACAGTGAGGTGCGGGGATTCGGGATTGGGGATTGGTTGCGGTCTCACTGAGCGTTGAGTGCGCGCGCTTGCGGGCGCACCGGCTGAACGTCCTAGGCGAGCTGCAACGACTCCATCGACTCCCGAATCTCCACTGCCGACTCCCGGCCCGCAAGGGCCATCCTCACGGGCGCGAAGCTGCGCCGGTGGTGGATGCAGGGGCCGTGCGCGGCCAGGGCGGCCAGGTGCGCCGGAGTGGCGTAGCCCTTGTGCAGGTCGAAGCCGTAGTGCGGGTGTTCGTCGTGCAGGCGCTGCATGATGCGGTCGCGGGTGACCTTGGCCACGATCGAGGCGGCCATGATCGCGCGGTCCAGGCCGTCGCCGCCGACCAGCGCCTCGGCCGCGCAGGGCAGGCCCTTGGGCACGCGGTTGCCGTCGATGCGCGCGAACCCGGCCACATGCGCCACGCCCTCGACCGCGCGGCGCATGCCCAGCATGGTGGCCTGGTAGATGTTCAGCCGGTCGATCTCCTCGGCCTCGATCAGCACCACCTGCCAGGCCAGCGCGCGCTCGACGATGCGCGCGTACAGCGTCTCGCGGCGCGCGGCGGTCAGCTGCTTGGAGTCGTCCAGGCCGTTGATACGGGTACGCGCCGGATCGAACACCACCGCGGCCACCGCCACCGGCCCGGCCAGCGGCCCGCGCCCGGCTTCGTCGACGCCGGCGTAGAGCCGGGATTGGGGATTCGGGATTGGGGATTCGCCGAGCAACTGCCGCTGCGGCGATGTGGAATCGCAGCGCTTCATGCCGTTGCTCCTGACGAATCCCGAATCCCCAATCCCGAATCCCCGCCCTCAAGCAATTCGAGCACCGCATCGGCCGCGCGCGCCGAGGCGTCCTGGCGCAGCAGCTGGTGCAGCCGCGCGTACTCGGGCTGCAGCGCGGCCACCGCCTGCGGATCGTGCAGCCAGTGCAGCAGCGCGGCGGCGAGGGCGTCCGGGGTGCAGGCGTCCTGCATCAGTTCCGGCGCCAGGTCGCGGCCGGCGAGGATGTTGGGCAGCGCGTAGCGGTCGACCTTCAGCAGGCCCAGCGCCTTGACGATGCGGTAGGTCAGCGGCGCGACCTTGTAGCCGACCACCATCGGCCGCTTCACCAGCATTGCCTCCAGCGTCGCGGTGCCGGACGCCAGCAGCACCACGTCGGCGGCGAGCAGGGCGGTGCGGGCCTGGCCGTCGAGCAGGTGCGAATACACCACCGGCAACGCCGAGCGCGACAGCTGTTCGGCCAGCAAGGCCTTGCACGCGGGATTGGCCGCCGGCACCACCACGTGCGCGCCGGGCGTGCGCTGCAGTACCTGCCAGGCGGCGGCGAAGAAGGTCTCGCCGAGCCGGCCGATCTCGCCCAGGCGGCTGCCCGGCAGCACCGCCAGCACGGTCGCGCCGGCCGGCAGGCCGAGTTCGGCGCGCGCCGCGTCGCGGTCGGCGTGCAGCGCGATCGCGTCGGCCATCGGGTGGCCGACGAAGCGCGCATCCACGCCGTGTTTGGCGTAGATCGGCGGTTCCATCGGGAACAGGCACAGCACCCGGTCGGCGCTGGCGCCGATCTTGGCCGCGCGGCGCTCGCGCCAGGCCCACACCGACGGGCTCACGTAATGCACGGTGCGGATGCCGCGCTGCTTGAGCCAGCGCTCCACGGCCAGGTTGAAATCGGGCGCGTCGATGCCGACGAACACGTCCGGGCGCCAGTCCAGCAGGCGCTGGCGCAGCTCGCGGCGCAGTGTCAGCAGCCGCGGCAGATGCCGCAGCACCTCCAGCAGGCCCATCACCGCCAGTTCGCTGGCATCGAACCAGGTCTGGCAACCGGCGCTGCGCATCGCGTCGCCGCCGATGCCGGCGAATTCGGCATCCGGATGGCGCGCGCGCAGCGCCTCGATCAGCCCGGCGCCGAGCTGGTCGCCGGAGGCTTCGCCGGCGACCAGGGCGATGCGCAGCTTGGCTGCGCGGGGATTGGGGAGTGGGGATTGGGGATTCGCAACGGCGGGTCGGTCGGCGGCCGCGATGCCGCCTTGGCCAATCCCCAATCCCGAATCCCGACTCCCGGCATTCATCGCAACAACGGCCGCTCGCTGGCTTCGATGAATTCCAGCATCGCGCGCACGTCCTCGCTGCTTTCGGCCAGCACCGCCAGCTGCTGCTTGGCCTCGGCCAGGGGCAGGCCGGCCACGTACAGCGCACGGTAGGCGCGCTTGATCGCGGCCAGGCGCTCGGTGTCGAAACCGCGGCGCTTGAGGCCTTCGCTGTTGATGCCGCGCGGGCGCCCCAGCGAGTTGCCGCCGACCATGGTGAACGGCGGCACGTCGCCATTGATCAGCGCGCCCATGCCGAGGAAGGCGTGATCGCCGATGCGGCAGAACTGGTGCGCGCCGGCGAAGCCGCTGATGATTACGTGGTCGCCGACTTCGACATGCCCGGCCAGAGTGGTGTTGTTGGAAAACACGCAATGGTTGCCGACCACGCAGTCGTGGGCGACGTGGGTGTAGGCCAGGAACCAGTTGTCGCTGCCGACGCGGGTGATGCCGCCGCCGTTGCCGGTGCCGCGGCTGACAGTGACGAACTCGCGGATCACGTTGCGGTCGCCGACCACCAGTTCGGTGCGTTCGCCGGCGAACTTCTTGTCCTGCGGATCGCCGCCCAGCGCGACATGGCCGATCAGGTGGTTGCCGCGGCCGATCCGGGTCGGGCCGACGATGCTGCAGTGCGGGCCGATCACGCTGCCTTCGCCGATCTCGACCTCGGCGCCGATCAGGGTGAAGGCGCCGACGCGCACGTCCGCCGCCAGCGTCGCCGACGGGTCGATCACCGCGGTGGGATGGATGAGAGGGGCGTTGTCGCTCATTGCAGGTCTCCTGCCTGGCTCATTCGCGGGTGCCGGCGCACAGCACCTCGGCGCAGGCGACGACCTTGCCGTCGACCTTCGCCTCGCCGTAGTACACCGCCATGTTGCGGATCACCCGCTTGATGTCCACATGCAGTTCCAGCACGTCGCCGGGCACGACCTGGCTGCTGAAACGCGCCTTGTCGACCTTGACCATGTAGAACAGCTTGGACTGCGCGTCGCGGCCCAGCGCCAACTGGGTGAGGATGCCGCCGGCCTGGGCCAGCGCCTCGATGATCAGCACGCCGGGCATGATCGGTTGGCCGGGGAAATGGCCCTGGAAGAACGGCTCGTTCACGCTGACGTTCTTGTGCGCGACGATCCTGCGCTTCTCGAAGTCGAGCGAGATCACCTTGTCCACCAGCAGGAACGGGTAGCGGTGGGGGATCAATGCCTGGATCTGCGTGATGTCCGGCAGGCAATGCGCGTGGTGGTGGCTGTGGCTCATTCGTTCTCCTTGCGGACAGACAGGATGCGACGGGCCAGGGCATCGAGCTGCTTGAAGCGCGCGGCGTTCTTGCGCCACGTGCGGTTGTCGGTCAACGGGGTGCCGGAAGAGTACTCGCCCGGCTCATGGATGGAGTTGCGCACCACCGACTTGCCGGTGATCACCACCTTGTCGCAGATTTCCAGGTGGCCGACCACGCCGACCGCGCCGCCGAGCATGCAGTAGCGGCCGATCTTGGCGCTGCCGGCGATGCCGGTGCAGCCGGCGATCGCGCTGTGCGCGCCGATGTGCACGTTGTGCGCGATCTGCACCAGGTTGTCCAGGCGCACGTCTTCCTCGAGCGTGGTGTCTTCCAGCGCGCCGCGATCGACGCAGGCGTTGGCGCCGATCTCGCAATCGTCGCCGATCTTCACCCCGCCCAGCTGCGGGACCTTGATCCAGTGGCCGGCGTCCATCGCCAGGCCGAAGCCGTCGGCGCCGAGCACCGCGCCCGGATGGATGCGCACGCGCTTGCCCAGGCGCACGCGGGTGACCAGGGTGACGCGGGCGATCAGTTCGCAGCCGTCGCCGAGCTGGCAGTCGTCGCCGATCACGCAGCCCGGGCCGATCACGCAACCCTCGCCGATCACGCTGCGCGCGCCGATGCTGACGAAGGCGCCGATATGCGCATTGGCGGCGATCTGCGCGCTGGGGTCGATGCTGGCGCTGGGATGGATGCCGGGCGGCCGCGCCGGCGCCACGTCGAACAGCGCGGCGATCTTGGCGAAGGCGACGTAGGGATCGCGCGCGATCAGCGCGGTACCGCGCGCCGCTTCGGCATCGTCGGCGCGCAGCACCACCACCGCCGCGGCGCTGTCGGCGAGCTGCGCGCGATAGCGCGGATTGGCGAGAAAACTGAGCTGGCCGGGGCCGGCATGCGCCAGCGTGGCGACGCCATGCACGGCAACAGCGCCGTCGCCATGCACCTGCAGCCCGAAGCGCTCGGCGATCTCGTGTGCGGTATGGGAAGAAGTATTCACGCAGGGATTCTACCGTGTGCCACCGGCACGGTCATGCTGCTCTTGTCCAGTAGACAGTGCGGGCGGATCGGTCAACGCGTATGGCCGCGCCCAACCAGCCGCGAAGAGGCCCGTCGTTGGTCAGACCCCATTTGACCAACTGGAGAAAAGCCCCCTTTTGTAAAGGGGGCGCGCCGAAGGCGCGGGGATTAGGCGGGCCAAACCCCAGCCAGGTTTTCGCATCGCGAAAACCTGGGCCGCCAGGGCAACGCCCTGGCGGCGGGTGGGCAGTTCTTTAGAACTGCCCACCAAACGTGAACTGCAGGCGCTCGATCTCGTCGTTGTCTTCCTTCTTCAACGGGATCGCATAGCTGATCGAGATCGGGCCGACCGGTGCGCGCCACAGCAACGCCACGCCGGTGGAGGCGCGCAGTTCGTTGGTCTTGTAGTTGTCCACGCCGTTGAACACGTTGCCGACGTCGACGAACGCGGAGACGCGCGCCGAGGGGCTGTCGAACAGCTTCGGGAAGTACAGTTCCGCCGAACCCACGGTCTTGAACGAGCCGCCCAGCGGCTGCCCGCGGCTGTACGAGGCGGTGGCTTCCGAACGCGGGCCGAGCGTGTTGTCCTCGAAACCGCGCACCGAGTTGGTGCCGCCGGCGTAGAAGTTCTCGTAGAACGGCAGGCCCGAGGCGGTGACGTGGCGGATCAGGTTGGAGCCGTTGCAGGTCTGCTCCGTATAGCCGGTGCTGGTGACGGTGCCGCAAATGTCGCGCGAGACGTCGCTGCCGTAGCTGTCGCCGTAGCCGAATTCGGCACGGGTGTTGAGCACGATCGCGGGGATGATCGGCCAGTACTTGGAGATCTGGTAGTTCAGCTTCCAGTACTCGACGGTGGAGCCGGGCAGGGTGGCTTCCAGGCCGATACGCTGGTACATGCCGCGGGTCGGCATGAAGTAGTCGTTGCGGGTGTCGCGCGCCCAGCCCAGTTCGCTGCGCCAGGCGTGGAAGGTGCGCGTGCCCATCGCGTCGATGTAGTTGATGATCGCCTGCGGCGTGTAGCCGGCGTAGGTGGTGATCTGGTTGCTGTCGATGCCGAACATCACCGACACGGTGTCGTTCTCGGTGATCGGCACGCCGAAGATCACCTGCGCCGCGCCGTTCTTGCTGTTGTACTGCGCGGTGCCGAAGTCGGAGTAGTCCAGCTTGCGCCAGGAAACGTTGTAGCCCAGCGACACGCCGTCGTCGGTGAAGAACGGATTGGTGTAGGAGAACGCGTAGCGCTCCTGGTAGCTGCTGCGCGAGGCGTCCACCGAGACGCGGTTGCCGCCGCCCAGGAAGTTGTTCTGCGACAGCTGCACCGAGGTGGTCACGCCGTAGGTCTGCGAATAGCCCAGGCCGAAGGTGAAGCTGCCCGAGGTGGTCTCCTTGACGCTGTAGACCACGTCGACCTTGTCGTTGCTGCCCGGCACCGGCGGCGTTTCCACGTCCACCGACTCGAAGTAGCCCAGGCGCTGCAGGCGGATCTTGGAGCGGTCGATCGCGGCCTGCGAGTACCAGCTGTTCTCGAACTGGCGCATTTCGCGGCGCAGCACTTCGTCGGAAGTGCGGGTGTTGCCCTTGAACACGATGCGGCGGACCGACACGCGCGGACCCGGCACCACCTGCAGGTTGATCGCGACGGTGCGCTTCTCGCGGTCGGTGGTGGGGATCGGGTTGACCTTGGCGAAGGCGTAGCCGATGTTGCTCAAGGTGTTGGTGATCGCGTCGGAGCTGAATTCCAGCAGCGCGCGCGAGAAGGTGTCGCCCGGCTTCGGGATCACCAGCTTCTCGACCTCTTCCTGCGGCAGCACGGTGTCGCCGGTGACCTTGATGTCGGAGATCTTGTACTGCTCGCCCTCGGTGATGCCGGCGGTCAGGTACATGTCGCGCTTGTCGGGGCTGATCGCCACCTGGGTGGAGTCGACGCTGAAATCGACGTAGCCGCGGTCCAGGTACCAGGAGTTGAGCTTTTCCAGGTCGCCGGACAGCTTTTCCTTGGAGTACTGGTCGTCGCGGCGGTACCACGACAGCCAGTTGTGCTCGCGCGACTCCCAGTTCTCCAGGATGTCCTCGGTGGCGAACTTCTCGGTGCCGATCAGGTTGACGTGCTGGATCTTGGCGGCCTTGCCTTCCTTGATCGCGATCGCCACGTCGACCCGGTTGCGGTCCAGCGGGCTCACCGTCGGGGTGATCTCGACGTTGTACTTGCCGCGGTTGTTGTACTGGCGGGTCAGCTCCTGGGTCACACGGTCCAGGCTCAGCCGGTCGAAGGTGCCGCCTTCGCTCAGGCCGATGTCGGACAGGCCCTTGAGCAGCTCTTCGCTCTTGATGTCCTTGTTGCCGGTGACGGTCAGCTTGTTGATCGCCGGACGTTCCTTGACCGTGACCACCAGGATGTTGCCCTGGCGGTCGACCTGCACGTCCTCGAAGAAGCCGGTGCGGTACAGCGCGCGGATCGCTTCGCCGACCTTGGCGTCGTCGACGGTGTCGCCGCGTTCCACCGGAAGATAGGTGAACACGGTGCCGGAGGAGATGCGTTGCAGCCCGTCGACGCGGATGTCGCTGGCGGTGAAGGGCTCCGTCGCCTGCGCCAGAGCCGGCAGGCTGAGGCTGGCGGCGAGGGCGAGGGCTAGCAGGCGGCGAGTGGGAAATCTCGTCATGTCACGTCCGGTAGAGGTCGATATCGTTGTTGCATGGGCGCCGGCGTAAGACGACGACAGCGGGGTCGAGTGGATCAGCATCGGGTTCATCGCAAGACCTGGCCGAAGATGTCGTTGTAGAACGCCAACCCCATCAGCCCGGCCAGCATCGTCAGACCGACGAACTGCCCCGCAGCCATGGCACGCTCGCTCAGCGGGCTGCCCTTGACCAACTCAATAAGGTAATACAGCAAGTGCCCGCCGTCCAAGATCGGAATCGGCAGCAGGTTCATGATCGCCAGGCTCAGCGACAGCAGCGCCAGGAAATACAGGAACCAGTCCGGGCCCTGCTGCGCCGAGACGTTGGCCACCTTGGCGATGGTGATCGGCCCGGACACGTTCTTGATCGAGGCCTGGCCGGTCAGCATGCGCCGGATCAGCCCCAGGGTATCGCCGGCCAGCTTGCCGGTTTCGCGGAACGCGACCGGGATCGCCGCCAGCGGTCCGTACTGCAGCTTGGCGTCGAACGGCGGCGGCGGGCGGTCTTCCTGGCCGAGGCCCACGCCCAGCGACAGGCCCTTCAGGTTCGGGTCCTTGCTGGGGGTGAGACGCACCTCCAGCGCCAGCCGTTCGCCGTTGCGCTCGACTTCGACCAGGCCGCTGCCGCCGTTCCTGGCCAGCGCCTGGACCTGCGGCGCGACCTGGTCGGCGCCGGCGACCGAGGCGCCATCCACCGCCAGGATGAGGTCGCCGGGGCGCAGCACGCCATCGGCGGCCGACCCCGGGGTGATCTTGGAAACGATCGCCGGCTGCAGGCTGAAGCGCCAGGTGAGGCCGGCCAGGCGCGGCACCTGCTGCTCGTCGAAGCCGGCAGGCAGCTGCGACAGGCGCAGCGTATGCACGCGGCTGGCGCCGTCGCGGGTGTCCTCGGTCTGGATGCGCACGTCCGCGGCATCCATCGCCGCCACGGTCAGCTGCATGCTGGCATCGCTCCAGCTGGAGACCTCGCGCTCGCCGATGCGCACGATGCGCTCGCCCGGCTGCAACCCGGCCTGCTGCGCCAGGCCCTCGGCACGGCCGACCACCGCCGCGTAATCCTGCTTGCCGATCACGAACATCGCCCACAGCAGCGCCACGCACAGCACCAGGTTGGCGATCGGGCCGGCGGCGACGATGGCGATGCGCTGCCACACGCTCTTGGTGTTGAAGGCCTGCGCGCGCTCGGCCGGGGCGACCTCGCCCTCGCGTTCGTCGAGCATCTTCACGTAGCCGCCCAGCGGAATCGCGGCGATCGCGAACTCGGTGCCGTGGCGGTCGTAGTACGACCACAGCGGCTTGCCGAAGCCCACCGAGAAGCGCAGCACCTTGACCCCGCAGCGCCGGGCGACCCAGAAATGGCCGAACTCGTGGAAGGTCACCAGCACGCCCAGGCTGACGATCATCCACCAGACGGACCCGATGAAGTCACCCATGCGCGTGGCTCATAGGGGCGTGCGTGTCAGACATGGGCAGGCTGGCGGGCAATGGCGAGTTCGGTGATCTGGCGCGATTGCGCGTCCGCCGCCAGCAGCGCGTCCAGGGAGTCGGCCGCGCCCGCGGGCAGCACGGTCAGGGCGTTCTCGACCAGCGCAGGAATCGATAGGAAACCGATACGGCCCTGAAGAAAAGCTGAAACAGCCACTTCGTTGGCCGCATTCAGGATCGCCGGGGCGCTGCCGCCGGCGCGCATCGCGCGCCAGGCCAGATCCAGGCAGGGGAAGGCCTCCAGGTCCGCGGCTTCGAAATCCAGGCGGCCATGCGCCAGCAGGTCCAGTCCGGCGACCCCGGACTCGATCCGCTGCGGCCAGCCCAGGCCCACCGACAGGGTGGTGCGCATGTCCGGCAAACCCATCTGCGCCAAGGTGGAACCGTCGATGAACTCCACCAGCGAGTGCACCAGGCTCTGCGGGTGCACCAGCACCTCGATGCGCGATGGCGGCAACGCGAACAGGTGGTGCGCCTCGATCACTTCCAGGCCCTTGTTCATCAGGGTGGCCGAGTCGACCGAGATCTTCGGGCCCATCGACCATTTCGGATGCGCCACCGCCTGCGCCGGGGTCACGCCCTGCAGGCGGCTGCGGTCCCAGCCGCGGAACGGGCCGCCGGAGGCGGTCAGCAGCACCCGACGCACCTCGGCGCCGGTCTGGCGCGAGCGCAGGCACTGGAAGATCGCGCTGTGTTCGCTGTCGATCGGGATGATCTCGGCGCCGGCCGCGGCGGCCGCGGCGGTGACCAGTTCGCCGGCCAGCACCAGCGATTCCTTGTTGGCCAGCAGCAGGCGCTTGCCGGCGCGGGCCGCGGCCAGGGTCGAGGCCAGGCCGGCGGCGCCGACGATGGCGGCGACCACGGTGTCGCAGGCGTCGCCGGCCACCAGCTGTTCCAGCGCGGCGGCGCCGGCATGCGCCTGGGTGCGCAGCCCGGCATCGCGCAGCCCGTCGCGCAGCGCCGGGTACAGGGCCGGGTCGGCGATCACCGCGTGCGCCGGCCGGTGCGCGGCGCACAGCGCCAGCAGCGCGTCGACGTTGCTGCCGGCGGCCAGCACGCTGGCGCGCAGCCGCTGCGGGTGGCGCGCGATCACGTCCAGCGCGGACGCGCCGATCGAGCCGGTGGCGCCGAGCACGGCGATGTGGCGGACGGCGTCGTTCATCGGCCTAGAACCCGAAGATGTCCTTGCCCAGCGCGAAGATCGGCAGTGCCGCCAGCACGCCGTCGACGCGGTCCAGCACGCCGCCGTGGCCGGGAATCACGTTGCCCGAGTCCTTGGCGCCGACGTGGCGCTTGAGCAGGCTCTCGAACAGGTCGCCGACCACCGAGGCCAGCACGCTGACCGCGGCCACGATCAGCAGCCCGGGCAGGTGCGGCAGGGTCACCCCGGCCAGCCAGCCGAAGCCGGCGGCCACGGTCAGGCCGGCCAGCAGCCCGCCGACCAGGCCTTCGACGGTCTTGTTGGGGCTGATCCGCGGCGCCAGCTTGTGCTTGCCGAACTGGCGGCCGGCGAAATAGGCGCCGGAATCGGCGGCCCACACCGTGGCCAGCGCGGTCAGCAGCCAGCGGTGGCCGTTCGGCTCGCTGGCGTGGATCAGGCCCAGCGCGGCCCAGGCCGGGACGATCGCCAGGGTGCCGGCGGCGAGCTTGAACACCCGCGCGTAGGTGGCGTGGTCGGAACCGAACTGGAAGAAGCGCAGCCACAGCAGCGCCACGCACCACCAGCCGACGCCGATCAGGGTGGTCAGCTGGAACAGCACCAGCGAGCCGGCCGAGGCCCACACCAGCAGCACCATCAGCAGCAGGTTCAGCACCAGCAGGATGGTGCGCGGCAAGGTGTCGTCGACCTCCGCCAGCTTCAGCCATTCCCACAGGCCGATCAGGAAGATCAGCGCGGCCAGGGCCGCCAGCCATTGCGTGGGCAGCAGCAGGATGGCGCAAATGGCCAGCGGGGCCATGAACAGCGCGGCGATGACGCGGGTACGGGTCATGCGGTTGTGTTCTCCGTCGCCGTGGCGACTTGCGCGCTGGTCAGGCCGAAACGCCGTTCGCGGCTGGCGTAGTCGTCCAGGGCTTGTTGCAGCACCTCGGCGCCGAATTCGGGCCAGAGGGTCTCGGTGAACCACAGTTCGGTGTAGGCCAGCTGCCACAGCAGGAAATTGCTGATGCGCACGTCGCCGCCGGTGCGGATGAACAGGTCCGGCGGCGGCAGGTCGGCCAGCGCCATGTGCGCCGACAGCAGGGTCTCGTCGATCTGCTCGGGGCGCAGGCGTCCGGCCGCGACCTCTTCGGCCAGCGCCCGCGCGGCCTGGGCGATGTCCTGGCGGCCGCCGTAGCTGGCCGCGATCGACAGGTGCAGGGCCTGGTTGTGCTGGGTGCCGGCTTCGGCCTGGGCCATGCGCTCGCGCAGCGACGGCGCGAAGCGCGAGCGGTCGCCGATGAAGCGCACGCGCACGCCGCGCCGCTGCAGCTCCTCGACCTCGCGGTCCAGTGCGTGCAGGAACAGCTTCATCAGCGCGTCCACTTCTTCCTGCGGCCGGCCCCAGTTCTCGCTGGAGAAGGCGAACAGGGTCAGCGCGGGGATGCCGCGCTCCAGGCAGAAGTCGATGGTGCGGTTGACCGCGCGCGCGCCGGCGCGGTGGCCGATCACGCGCGGCCGGCGGCGGCGCTGCGCCCAGCGGCCGTTGCCATCCATGATGATGGCCAGGTGGCGGGGCAGGGACATGGGGGCGGGGTCGGAAGGCATGGCCGAAAGGCGCAGGCTCAGACCGCCATCAGTTCCTGTTCCTTGCCCTTGACCACCTCGTCCACGTCCTTGATCGCCTTGTCGGTCAGCTTCTGGATGTCGTCCTCGGCGCCGCGGGCCTCGTCCTCGGTGACCTGCTTGTCCTTCAGCAGATCCTTGATCTGCTGGTTCGCGTCGCGGCGGATGTTGCGGATCGCGACCTTGCTGTCCTCGCCTTCGCCATGCACGACCTTGGACAGCTCGCGGCGGCGCTCTTCGGTCAGCGCCGGCAGGTTGAGGCGGATGGTGGTGCCGGAGGTGTTCGGGGTCAGGCCCAGGTCCGAGGCCAGGATCGCCTTCTCGACCGCGCCGACCATCTGCTTTTCCCACGGGGTGATGGTCAGCGAGCGGGCATCGGCCACGGCCACGCTGGCGACCTGGCTCAGCGGCATTTCCGAGCCGTAGTAATTGACTTTCAGGTGTTCGACCAGAGCGGTCGAGGCGCGGCCGGTACGCACCTTGATGAGCGTATGGCGCAGCGCATCGATGCTCTTGGCCATGCGGGTCTGTGCGTCTTGTTTGATTTCGTTGAGCATCGCCGGTGTCCGTGCTGAATCTGAATCGGACGATTATAGCCTGCTGGGAATGGGGAATCGGGAATGGGGAATGGCAAAGGCAGCTCCCGGAACAATTGACCGAACAGCGCGCCGCGGGGAAGTGGCCGCGCGCCTATGTTGCATCGCGCAACGCGCTTGCGATTCCCCAATCCCGATTCCCGATTCCCGGCTCTTCAGCCCCGCCCCTTCACCAGCGTGCCGATTTCCGCGCCGCGCAGGATCTTCAGCAGCTCGCCGGGCTGGCCCATGTTGAAGATGCGCAGCGGCAGGTCGCTGTCGCGGGCCAGGGCGAAGGCGGCGGTGTCCATCACTTCCAGGTTGCGGGCGATGACCTCGTCGTAGGTCAGGCTGTCGAAGCGCACCGCGTCGGCGTGCTTCTTCGGGTCCTTGTCGTACACGCCATCGACCTTGGTCGCCTTCAGCAGCAGGTCGGCGCCGATCTCGATCGCGCGCAGCGCCGCGCCGGAATCGGTGGTGAAGAACGGGTTGCCGGTGCCGGCGGCGAAGATCGCGATGCGGCCCTTTTCCAGGTGGCGGATCGCACGGCGGCGGATGAAGTCCTCGCACACGTCGTTGATCTTGATCGCGCTCATCACCCGCACCTTGGCGCCGAGCTTTTCCAGCGCGTCCTGCATCGCCAGCGCGTTGATGACGGTGGCCAGCATGCCCATGTGGTCGCCGGTGACCCGGTCCATGCCGCCGGCGGCCAGGCCGGCGCCGCGGAAGATGTTGCCGCCGCCGATCACCAGCGCCACTTCCGCGCCGGCCTGCTGCGCTTCGATCACTTCATGGGCGAGGCGGTTGATGACCTTGGGGTCGATGCCGTAATCCCCATCCCCCATCAGCGCTTCGCCGGAAAGTTTCAACAGGATGCGGCGATAGGCGAGCTGGGACATGGTGACCTCGTTGGGGGGACGGGCAAACCACATGATTCTAGCCGAAGCGCGGCGCGGAATCTGCCGCGCGCACGCCGGCGCGCAGTGGCCCGGTTCAGGCCGGGGTGTCGCGGAACGAGCGCGCGGTGACGCGGTTGCGGCCGCCGTGCTTGGAGCTGTAGAGCATGTCGTCGGCGGCCTGCAGCAGTTCCTGCGCGGTACCGAAGCGCTCGCGCCCGCCCTGGGTGGCGACGCCGGCGGAGAAGCTGATGTACAGCGGCCCGCTCTGCAGTTCGACCATCGGCCGCTGCGCGATGTCGAGCAGGATGCGCTGCATCACGCCTAGCGCGGCTTCCTCGCTGGTATTGGGCAGCAGCACCAGGAACTCCTCGCCGCCGAAGCGCGCCACGGTGTCGCTGCTGCGCAGCAGCGGCTGCAATGCCTGGGCGAACGCGCGCAGCACCTGGTCGCCGATCAGGTGGCCGTGGGCGTCGTTGATCTTCTTGAAGTCGTCCAGGTCGATGAAGGCGATCGACAGCGGCCAGTCGTGGCGGCTGGCCAGGTCGAACTGCTGGTTGAGCAGGACGTCGAGCTGGTGCCGGTTGTACACGCCGGTCAGCGCGTCGCGGCTGGCCTGCTCGGCCAGGCGGCGCGCGCGGTGCTCGGTTTCGTCGGCCTGGTGGCGGGCGAGGGTGGCTTCCTGGATCTGGCGCAGGTTGCGCAGCACCATCAGTTCGCGGGCGTGGCTGATGATCGCGTCGATCCGCTCCGGCTGCGCGATGCGCACGTCGAAGATCGGGCCGATCACCGGCAGGGCCTCGGCCATGCCGGCGATCACCTCGTCGAAGCGGCGGCTGTCCAGCTGCAGTTCGCGATAGGCGCGTTCCATCGCCAGGCTGCGCGCGGCGTCGACGTCGCTGCTCAGCCAGATGTCGGCGACGCTGCCGGACAGCAGCACGCACTTGCCGAAGGTGTCCGCCGCCGGTTCGGCGCCGGCGCTGTGGCCGATGCTGCGCTGCAGGTAGGCGGGCAGTTTCCACTTCTGCGCCAGCCAGGCGCCGACCTCGGCGTGGTCGCAGCCGAACCGCTCGCGTTCCAGCGCGGCCAGGCGCTCGCTGCCGCTGCCGCCGGCCTCGCGCAGCAGCGGCGCGTAGTCGTCGTGGCAGATGTGCAGCAGGGCCAGCGCGCCCATGTCCTGCAGCAGGCCGGCCAGCATCAGTTCCTCCTGCTTGCGCAGGCCCATGGCCTGGCCGAGCAGGCGGCTGGCCAGCGCCGACAGCACGCTGCGCCGCCAGACCCGTTCCTGCAGGTCGCCGGCACCGGCGCCGTCGCGCAGGCTCTGCACCATCGAGAAGCCCAGCGCCAGGCTCAGCGCGGCGTTGAGCCCGAGCATGGTCAGCGCCTGGCCGAGGTTGTCGATGCGGCGGCGGCTGGCGTACAGCGGCGAATTGGCGATGCGCAGCATGCGCGCGCTCAGCGCCATGTCCATCGCGATGGTGTCGGCGGTGGTGGCCAGATCGACGTCCGGATCCTGCGCCAGGTCGATGATGCGCAGCGCAATCCCGGGCGGCGAGGGCAGGTTTCGGGAGTGAGCCAGGATGGCTTCGAGTTCAGGGCGCATGCAGTTCCGCATTGGATGTGATGGGGACTGCAAAACTGCGTCCCAGCGCACGCAGGGTACCACTGGCGAAAAAAAAGCCGCGACAAGCGCGGCTTTTTTTCTCCGGGTGGGCCCGGTTCAGGCCAGGCCGGCCTGCTTCATCACTTCGGCGGCGTAGTCTTCCACCACCTTCTCGATGCCTTCGCCCACGGCCAGGCGCTGGAAACCGACCACGTCGGCGCCGGCGGCCTTGACCGCCTGCTCCACGCTCTGGTCGGTGTTCAGCACGTAGGGCTGGCCGTACAGGGTGACTTCGTTGACGATCTTGGCGATCTTGCCGCTGATGATCTTCTCCAGGATGTCGGCCGGCTTGGCCTTGTCCTTTTCCGACATCTTGGCCAGCTCGATTTCCTTTTCCTTGGCGATGAAGTCGGCCGGGACGTCGGACGCCTTCACGTGCGGCGGGTTCATCGCCGCAATGTGCATGGCGATGCCGCGGGCCAGCTCGATGTCGCCGCCCTTGACCTCGACCAGCACGCCGATGCGGCCGCCGTGCACGTAGGCGGCGACGTTGTTGGCGCTGTCGATGCGCGCCAGGCGGCGCACCTGCACGTTCTCGCCGACCTTGGCGATGACCGCGGCGCGGGCTTCCTCGACGGTCTCGCCGCCGGGCAGCTTGGCGCTCTTCAGCGCCTCGGCGTCGGCGGCGCCGGAGCTCAGCGCGGCCTGGGCCACGGCTTCGGTGAAGGCCAGGAAGTTGTTGTCCTTGGCGACGAAGTCGGTCTCGGAGTTGATCTCGACCAGCACGGCCTTGCCGCCGTCCTGGGCCATCGCGATGCGGCCTTCGGCGGCGACGCGGTCGGCCTTCTTGTCGGCCTTGGCCAGACCCGACTTGCGCAGCCACTCGGCGGCGTTGTCGATATGGCCGGCGTTCTCGGTGAGCGCCTTCTTGCACTCCATCATGCCGGCGCCGGTGCGCTCGCGCAGTTCCTTGACCAGGGAAGCGGTGATTTCCACGGGGTGACCTCACAAAAGGTGGGAAAGGGCCGGTTTGCGGCCGGCCGGGAATTCTGAAAACGGGCGCTTGCGGCGCCCGCGGACCCGGGCGCGCAGCGCGCGCCGGGTGGCGACTGCGCATGCTCGCGCAATCGCATGGCGCGCCGGTTACTCGGCGGCGGGAGCGGCTTCTTCGGCCTTCTTGCCGTTCTTGCGCGGGCCGCGGCCCTTGTCGTCGCCGGCTTCGCTGAACTCTTCCTCGCGCACGCTGGCGGCGTTCGGCGCGGCGGCCTTGCCTTCCAGCACGGCGTCGGCGGCGGCGCGGGCGTACAGCTGCACGGCACGGATGGCGTCGTCGTTGCCCGGGATGGCGTAGTCCACCAGTTCCGGGTTGTAGTTGGTGTCGACCACCGCGATCACCGGGATGCCGAGCTTCTTGGCTTCCTTGATGGCGATGTCTTCATGGCCGATGTCGATGACGAACAGCGCGTCGGGCAGGCGGTTCATTTCCTTGATGCCGCCCAGCGAGGCCTGCAGCTTGTCGCGCTCGCGGCGCAGGGTCAGCACTTCGTGCTTGACCAGCTTGTCGAAGGTGCCGTCGGTCTCGGCCGCTTCCAGCTCCTTCAGGCGCGCCACCGACTGCTTGACGGTGCGGAAGTTGGTCAGCGTGCCGCCCAGCCAGCGCTGGGTCATGAACGGCTGGCCGCAACGCTCGGCTTCTTCGCGCACCGAATCGCGGGCGCTGCGCTTGGTGCCCAGGAACAGGATGGTGCCGCGCTTCTGCGCGACGCTGGAGATGAAGTTCATCGCGTCGTTGAACAGCGGAACCGTCTTCTCGAGGTTGATGATGTGGATCTTGCCGCGCGCGCCGAAGATGTACGGCGCCATCTTGGGGTTCCAGTAGCGGGTCTGGTGGCCGAAGTGGACGCCGGCTTCCAGCATCTGACGCATGGTGACTTGGGGCATTGCAGTGACTCCTGATGGGGAACCGGCCGTGCGCGGCAAGATAGGGTGAAGCCGCGCATGGAGGTGCAGGCCTGCGAGGGCGTGCACGACGATTCCGGGGTTGGGCCTCCCTGCAGCCTCCGTGACCGAACTCCTCGCGGAGCACCCCGGCACGGGCGATGGCAGCAGGTGTGTATTCGCCGGTGCGTCCGGCGTGGACGGTTCGCTGGCCCTGGCGAGCGCAACAAAGCTGCGGAACTATAACGGGCTGGGGCCTTGCGCGCAAATGCGCGGCGGCCGGGTCATTCGGCCAGCAGGGGCTGCAGCTCGGCCTGGTTGTCGAGCCGGGCGGCGAAATGGCCGCCGCGCGCGGTCCCGAACTCGGCCGGCAACGACCAGCGCTTCTGTTCCCCGGCCAGCACGTAGCCGGCCAGGTTGTGGAACAGGGTCAGCTGGCGCCCATCGCTGCCGACGTAGCTCAGGTCGCTGAGCCGCGCATGCCCCTTGCCGCGGTTGCGGACCTGCAGTTCGTAGCCGTGGGCGCCGGCAACCAGGCTGGCGCTGAGTACCGGGGCCGGCGCGGCAGCGGGCGGGGACAGGAAGATCGGGGTGGAATAGCGCAGCAGCAGGCGCGGGTCGGCGGCGGCGTCCGCGTCCGGGCGTTCTTCCAGCACCAGGCGGTAGGCGATCTCGCTGTCGATCGCGTCCGGCCCGGTGCGCACCACCCGCAGCAGCTGCCGCCCCTGCGCGGGGATGTCGATCAGCCGCGGGCTGACCTGGACCTCGTCGGTCGCCTGCAATTGCTCCATGCCGTCGGTCTGGCGCCAGCGGTACAGCCTGGCCTGCGCCTGCCAGGGCCGGTCCTGGGTATTGCCCAACCAGATCTCGGCGGTCTGGGCGCCGGCCGGGATCTGCACGATGGTCGGGCTGATGCGCACCCCGGCGGCCGCGGCCAGGCTCGGCAGCAGCGCCAGCAGCAGGCCGGCGATCCAGCCACGGGAGCGGGCGCCCACCTAGAACGCGACCGTGGTGTAGCGCGAATCCTGGCGCGACAGTCCGTCGGCCAGACTCAGGCTCAGCGCCAGCGCGCCGGCGTTGGGCGCGCTGGCGCCGTCGATGTTGACCTGGTAGGGCAATGGGCGGCTGCAGGCCACCTGGGCGGCGGCCGCGCCGGGCTGGCGTGCGCCGGCGGTGTCGATCTCGCAGCTGCCCATCAGACGGATGCCGACCCGGAACGCCGTGCTTTCGTTCGCGCCCGGCGTCTGCGCCGCCGCGCCCGCACAGACGGCGCACAGGCCGGCAAGCAACAGCGATTGCATGAACGGGCTGGCGGCCATGGCGGTGTGGTGTTTCCAGGAGGACACGACAGATAACGGCGTGCCGTGCTGCGACTTTACCGCGTCCGCCTCAACGTTTAACTGTCAGTAGGTCACAGTCACCTTGACCACGTCGCTGTAGCTGCCCGGCGGTGGGGTCTGTGCGGCCGGCACCTGGCCGTACAGGGTCAGCGACTGTGTGCTGCCGGTTCCGGTTCCGGTCTGGGTATCGCTGTTCAGGGTGCTGCCCCAGCGCTGGCTGCGCGCCGCGTCGCGGTACAGCTCGTAGCGCAGGTACTGGCCTGCGGCGTTGCGCATGCGCCGGATGTTGCCGCTGGCGTACTGGCCATTGTCCAGGCTGACCTGCCAGGCGGTGCGGCGGACGCAGTTCATGCTCAGCGCGGTGGTGTAGTTCAGCGCGGTATCGATCAGGCCGGAGTGGCTGCCGAAGTCCAGGTCGGCGATGCTGGCGATGGTGCAGACCGGCGCCACGTTGGCCGAGCTCACGAACGGGAATTGCACCGCGCTGCCGCCACCCTTGCCGCCTGTGGTGCAGGAGGCGGGCACGACCGCCAGCGTGCCGATCAGCGGTTCGTCGTAGCGGTATTGGAGGTTGGTATACACCCCGCTGAAGCTGTTCTGGTACAGCCCGGTGGCGATGCCGCTCTGCAGCGGGATGCGTCCGTAGATGGTGTAGCTGGCGCTGCCGCTGCCGCCGGTCACCAGCGAGGAGTAGGTCAGGTCCACCTGCAACGGCGTGGAGGCGTTCAGCGCGCTGCCCCAGATCAGGCTGCGGGCGCTGTCGCGGTACAGCTGCAGGCCGAGGCTGTCGTTGAGCGGGTTGAGCATGCGCCGCGGTGCGATGCCAAGGCCGCCGCCCTGCGCGCCCTCGCCGATGTTCAGGCACATGCGCACATAGATCGTGCCCAGGATGCTGAGCGCGCCGGTCTGGCAGGTGACCGTGATCTGCGCGCTGCTGTCGGTGGCAGCGCTGGCGGAGACGTTGCCGAAATCCAGCGCGGTGGTCACCGCCGTGCAGGTGGTGGTGGCCTGGGCCCGCTGCGGGACCAGCGCCGCCAGCGCCAGCAGCAGGACGCACCGCCATGCGCCGCGGCTCACGGCGCCGGCCCTGCGCTGCAGCGCAGCGGCCCCAGGCGGGCAGGACGCCGTTGCGGCGTGTGTTCGATCGTGACCGTGCAGCTGCCTGCCGCCATGTCCACCTCCAGTTGGTTGCGGCCGAGTTTCAGTCCTTCCAGGTAGGCCTCGCCGTCGTAGCCGACCACCGCGGCGATGCCGCGGCCGCGCACCCGGCTGCCGACCGGCAGCGGCGCGTCCTGCGCATCGTGCAATTGCACCAGGACGCCGTCGCTGCTGCGGATCGGGAAGTCCGCCACCACGCCGGTGCGGTCGCGCGGCACCACGATCTGGTCGACCCGCTCCGGGCGCATCTGCGGCGGCAGTTGCATCGGGTCGATCGACACCTGGTTATGTTGCCAGCCCATCAGCGGCGTGATCAGCAGGAAACCGCGCGCATCGGTGACCCCGATCGGACGGTTTTCCAGCAGCACCGGCACATCGGCGATGCCGCCGGTGGAGACCAGGGCGAAAGCCTGGTCGAGATCGCGGCTGGGGAACCAGCCGCCACCGATCCAGGCCAGGCCGCCGGAGGCTTCGGCATAGCCATAGGTCTGGCCGCCGTAGCTGGCCAGGCCCGCGGCGTAGCGTGCGGTGTCGCGCCGCCAGGTAGCCTCGGCCAGACCGCCGGCGCTGTCCTGGCCGCTGCGCGCCTGCAGCCGCCAGCCGCTGCCGCCGTCGGCGGCGGCCGAGCGGCTGAGATCGGCCGCCACGCTCATGCGCTCGCCGACCCGCTGCAGCGCGACGCTGGCCTGGCGCGCGCCGCCGAGCGCGATCGACCAGCCCAGGTACATGCTGCGATCGCTGGCCTGGTCCAGATTCTGGTTGACGCTCAGGTTCAGCGAGGACTGCCAGGGCAGCGCGCGGGTCCAGAACAGGCTGGCATAGCGCGCGTCGCCGCTGTCCGGGTAGGACAGGCGCACATAGCTCATCGCCACGTTGCCCACCTGGTCCCAGCTGACCCCGGCCAGCGCGCGTTCGCTGATCCGCGGCGGCGGCGCGCCGTACTGCGAGGCCACGTCGCGATAGCCGCGCTGCGCGCGCTGGGTCTCCATCGAGAGGTTGAAGCGACCGTTGTTCCAGCGGTAGCTGAGCGCGTACTGGCGGCCGCTCAGGCCATTGCCCTGGCTGTGCGCCAGCGATGCGCCGACCACCCCGGCCCGCCGCAGCAGCCAGATGCCGCCGGCGCCGGCGTTGCGGATGCCGGCGCCGGCCTCGGCGTGGGCCTCGGCGGTGAAGCCGGCGCTCAAGCCGCGGCGCCAGCTGGCGCTGCCGACGGTGTCGCCGGCATAGGCGAAGGCGTCGCTGCCATAGCCTTCGCGGACCCGGCCCAGCGCCAGCGACCAGTCGTCCAGGCCCTCGGCCAGCAGGTCCTGGGTGGCATAGAACGGAAATTCGACCGAACGGCTGCGGCCGTAGGCGTCGGTGATGACCAGCTGCGCGTTGCCGGCGCCGTCCACGCCGGGCGCGGCGGACAGCTGGAACGGCCCGGCCGGCAACTCGGAGCCGTACTGGCGGACGCCGTTGACGTACAGGTCCACGCTCGAGGGCACCGTCGCTTCGCCGAGGAATTCCGGCAGCGGCGTGGTTACCCGATACGGCTGCAGACCGAAATCGCGGCCCACGCGCACCCCGCCCAGGCGCAGCGTGCGGCTCCAGCTGGTGCTGCTGCTGAGCGTGTCGCCGAGTACCACGCTGGTCATGCGGTCGGGCAGCGACCACTGCCACTGCGTGTCCAGGCGGATCGCCCGGCTGCGCCAGTCGCGCTGCGGCTCGCGGTAGAGGCGGGCGACGAAGGACTGGCGGAACATGCCTTGGCCGAGCAGGCCGTCGCCCAGGCCGAAGGCGCGCAGTTCGCCGCTGGTGGTGAGGTTGCTGGCGCTGCCCTGGCGGCTGGCGTACACGTCGTAGTCGAGCAGGGCGCCGGGCGAACTGGTCGCCGGCAGCGCCGGGCCGCTGTTTTGCGCGTCGATGCGGGTCAGCGGCACGTCGAGCAGCGCCACCGGCGCATCGATCGCCAGTTGCTGCAGGCCGGCGTCGTAGCGGTAGCGCAGCCCGTCCAGGTCGTCCAGGGCGATCGCGGTGGCGTCGTCGGCAGCGTCGATGCGCAGGCCAAGCTGGCGCAGCGTGGCCGCGTCGGCGCGCATGCGCGCGCCGTCGTGCTGGAAGCGGAACAGTCCGGGCTTGCGGGTTTCGTTCAGGGTGACCTCCAGGTACAGCGTTTCCTGGTCCGGGGCCGGGCCGCCAGGCTGGGCGGCGGCGAGCTGCGCGGCGCATGCCCACAGCGCCAACAACAGTTCAAGGAGCCTGTGCTTCCAGCGCAAGCGATTGAGCAAGGGGCTCACCGTTGATCGTGGCCTTGAACGTGCCCTCGGCACGCGCGATTGCAGGCGGAAGCGGCCAGCGCTTGTGCTGGCCCGGCAGCACGTAGCCGGCCAGGCCGTCGGCGATCGCGGCACGGGTGCCGTCGCTGGCGACGAAATGCAGGTCCACCAGTTGCGCGTGCTGGCTGCCCTGGTTGACGACTTCCAGCGCCGGTGCCGCAGCGTCGCGGATCAGCCGGGCCTGCAGCGCGGGGGCCGCCGCAGCCGCGGGCTTGACGAAGATGGGCACCGAATAGCGCAGCACGAACTGCAGGCCGGACGCAGTGGCCGAGGCGTCCGCCGACGGCAGTTCGTCGACCAGGATCCGATAGGTCTCCTCGGTGGTCCTGGGCGCATCGTCCAGGCGGATGATGCGCACCAGTTGCCGCGAGTGCGGCGCCAGCTCCAGCATCGGCGGGCTGATCGCGATCTTGTCGCTGGGGTCCAGCAGGTCCTCGCCGTCCTGCTGGCGCCAGCGGAACACCCGGACCTGCGCCTGCAGCGGCGTGTCGCCGCTGTTGCTCAGCCACAGGCCCTGCGCCGATTGTTCCGCGGTCAACTGCACCGAGGTCGGTGCGACCTGCAGGCTGGCCGCCTGGGCCGCCAGGATCGCCCCCAGCCACAGCGCGGCGGCGATCGGCACACGAAACGCGAGGGGACGGCGCAGGGGCATGGGAACGCTCCGGTTACCAGGTCACGGTGGCGGTGACGACGTCGCTGTACGAACCGGCAGGGTAATTGGTGCTGGCGACCTGGCCGTAGACGACGAGCGGTTGCACCGCACCATTGCCGGTGCCGGCCTGGGTGTCGCTGCCGATGGTCGAACCCCAGTTCTGGGTCCGCGCCGAGTTGCGGTACAGGGCGTACGGCACGCGTGCGGTATTGCCGGCGTCGGCGCTGCCCATGGTGCGCGAGGTCACCGTCGCGCCGGAGCCGCTGCCGGCATTGAGCGCGATGTTGTACGGCGTGCCCGAGGTGCAGCGCACGTTCAAGGTGCCGGTGCTGTTGATCGAGGTCTGGGTGGAATTGACGCTGCCGAAGTCGACGTCGGTCGGAGCGGTCTGGATGTCGCAGACGCTGGTGATCTGGATCTTGACGTTGAAGGTGCGCGAGTCGGTCTGGGCAGAGGCCACGCCGGTTCCGGCGGCCAGCAACGCGATGATGGCGAGTGCGCGATGGAGTGCTTGCATGAGGTGAGGCTCTTCGGAAATGACGGAGTCCGTCGGTACCGACGCCAATGCAAAGTGTGGGCCAGTGCACACTTTTTTGGATGCCTATCTACCTTTCACGCGGGATGCTTATCTCTGTTTTGCCGGTCCACTGCGTGAAGGCAGCGGCCCGACGGGCAGGCGACAAAAAATCGGCAGCGCGCGTGGACGCGTTCAGGAAAGCCGCGAATGAGCGATAATGGCGGATATGACCGTCAATCTGAAAACCCCCCAGGACATCGAGAAGATGCGCATCGCCGGCCGCCTGGCCGCCGAGGTGCTGGACATCATCGGGCCGCATGTGAAGCCCGGCGTGACCACCGCCGAGCTGGACCGCATCTGCCACGACCACATCGTCAACGTGCAGCAGGCGGTGCCGGCCAACGTCGGCTACCGCGGCTACCCGAAGACGGTGTGCAGCTCGGTGAACAACGTCATCTGCCACGGCATCCCCAGCGACAGCAAGGTCCTGAAGGACGGCGACATCGTCAATATCGACGTCACCGTGATCAAGGACGGCTGGCATGGCGACACCAGCCGCATGTACTACGTCGGGACCCCTTCGGTGATGGCGCGACGCCTGGTCGAGGCCACCTACGAGGCGATGTGGCGCGGCATCCGCGCGGTGCGTCCGGGCGCCACGCTCGGCGACGTCGGCCACGCGATCCAGCAGTACGCCGAAGGCCAGCGCTTCAGCGTGGTGCGCGAGTACTGCGGGCACGGCATCGGCAAGGTCTACCACGACGAGCCGCAGGTGCTGCATTACGGCCGTCCCGGCGAAGGCCTGGTGCTGAAGCAGGGCATGACCTTCACCATCGAGCCGATGATCAACGAAGGCTCGCGCTATACCCGGGTGCTGCCGGACGGCTGGACCGTGGTGACCAAGGACCGCAAACTGTCGGCGCAGTGGGAGCACATGATCGCGGTCACCGAGGACGGCGTGGAAGTGCTGACCCTGTCGCCCGGCGGCCTCGGCGAGCCGTGAGCCTGCTGCCGGCCGGTCCCGATGTCGGCATGCCCGACGCGGCCGCCGACGATGCCGATTGGGCCGCGGCGGCGCGGCAACTGCTGGTCCAGGCCGACGCGCGGCTGTGCAAGCGCTTCGACCAAGGCGACGACATCGACCGCCTGCTGGCGCTGCGCGCGCGCGCGCTGGACCAACTGATCAAGCATGCCTGGACCCGCTGCCTGCCGCGCGACGCCGGGCTGGCGCTGTACGCGGTCGGCGGCTACGGCCGCGGCGAGTTGTTCCCGCGCTCGGACATCGACCTGCTGGTGTTCGGCGAACCCGAGCAGCAGCGTGTCCACGAGCAGGCGCTGGCGCGCTTGTTCGCGCTGCTCTGGGATGCCGGCGTGCCGGTCAGCCATGCGGTGCGTTCGGCCATGCAATGCACCACCGCCTGCGCCGACCAGACCGTGCTGACCGCGCTGATCGAGGCGCGTCCGCTGCTCGCCGATGGCGCCGCGCGGGCGGCGCTGGCGGCGGCGATCGCGCCGCAGCAGGTGTGGACGCCGCGCGCGTTCTTCCTGGCCAAGCGCGAGGAATTGCAGACCCGCCACCAGCGTTTCGGCGACACCGCCGACAACCTGGAGCCGGACATCAAGGACGGCCCGGGCGGCCTGCGCGACCTGCAGACGCTGGGCTGGATGGCGTTGCGCGCGTTCGGCGTGCGCGACCTGGAGGCGCTGGTCGGGCTCGGCCACGTCGGCAGCGACGAGGCCGCGGCGCTGCGCCGCGAGCGCCGCGAGCTGGCGCGCTTGCGCTACGGGTTGCATCTGGTCGCCAACCGCCCGGAGGAGCGCCTGCGCTTCGACTACCAGAAGACCCTGGCGCAGCGATTGGGTTTCTCCGACGACGCCGAGAGCCTGGGCGTGGAGAAGATGATGCAGCGCTTCTACCGCAGCGCGGCGATCGTGCGCCGGCTCAGCGACCGCCTGCTGCAGCGCTTCGAGGAGCAGTTCGACGGCGAGGCGCAGCCGCAGCCGCTGGACACCGGTTTCTCGCTGCGCCGCGGCTATCTTGCCGCGGATGCCGAGAGCTGGCCGCAGGCCGATCCGGTGCAGGTGTTCGCGCTGTTCGCGATCTGGGCCGCGCATGGCGAGGTGCGCGGCCTGCATTCGCTGACCGCGCGCGCGCTGGCCGAGGCGTTGCCGCAGCTGCCGGCCTACGACAGCGCCAGCGCGCTGGCGCGCGAGCGTTTCCTCGCCCTGCTGCGCGGCCCGCGCGCGGTGCAGACGCTGACCCGGATGGCGCGGCTGGGCGTGCTCGGGCAATGGATCCCGGCGTTCGCGCAGGTCTCCGGGCGCATGCAGTTCGACCTGTTCCATGTGTACACGGTGGACCAGCACACGCTGATGGTGCTGAAGAACATCGCGGTGTTCGCCAGCGCCCGCGCCGACGACCGGTTCTCGATCGCGCACGAGGTGTGGCCGCGGCTGCGCAAGCCGGAACTGCTGCTGCTGGCCGGGCTGTTCCACGACATCGCCAAGGGCCGCGGCGGCGACCATTCCGAGCTCGGCGCGGTCGACGCGCGCGCGTTCTGCGCCGGCCACGGCCTCAGCGCGGCCGATACCGAGCTGGTGGTATGGCTGGTCGAGCAGCACCTGCGCATGTCGGTGACTGCGCAGAAGCAGGACATCTCCGATGCGGACGTGATCCACCGCTTCGCCACCCTGGTCGGCGACCGCGAGCGCCTGGACTACCTGTACCTGCTGACCTGCGCCGACATCGCCGGCACCAGTCCCAAGCTGTGGAATGCGTGGAAGGACCGGCTGCTGGCCGACCTGTACTTCGCCGCGCGGCGCGCGCTGCGCGATGGCCTGGAGCATCCGCGGCCGGTCGCCGAGCGCGTGCAGGAGGCGCGCGAGGCCACGCGCGCGCTGATGCATATCCAGGGCCACGACGATGCGATCATCGATCGCCAGTTCGCGGGCATGCCGGACGAGACCTTCCTGCGCTTCCGTCCCGAGCAACTGGCCTGGCAGGCCAGTTCGCTGATGGAAGTGGAACTGGGCGGCACCCTGGTCAAGGTGCGCCGGGTGACCCCCGACGACGACGCGCTGGAAGTGTTCGTGTATTCGCCGGACCGCGACGGCCTGTTCGCCGCGATCGTGATGACCCTGGACCGGCTCGGCTACGGCATCCACCGCGCGCGCGTGCTCGACGCGCCGCACGGGGCCATCTTCGATACCTTCGAGGTGACGCCGGCCGATGCCTTCGCCAGCGGCGACATCGCGCAGCTGGAAGCGGCGCTGCGCGAGGCGCTGTCCGGCGACCTGACCCGGCTGCGTCCGGCGCGGCGCGTGGTGCCGCGCCAGCTGCGGCATTTCCGCTTCGCCCCGCGCATCGAATTCCGCGAGAGCGTGGACGGCCGCCGCACCCGCCTGAGCCTGGTCGCGCCGGACCGGCCCGGGCTGCTGTCGAACGTGGCGCAGGTGCTGCGCCGCCAGCAGCTGCGCGTGCACGACGCGCGCATCGCCACCTTCGGCGAGCGCGCCGAGGACGTGTTCCAGATCACCGACGAGCACAACCTGCCGTTGCCCGATTCCTCCCGCCAGGCGCTGCACGCCGCACTGCAGGCCTGTCTGGACCCCGATACCCCGCCTGGAGACTCCCGCTAATGGCCACCAAGAAGCCTGCCGCCGCCAAGAAGCCCGCCGCCAAGACCGCCGCCGCCAGCAAGACCGCCGCGAAGAAGGCCATGGCCAAGAAGCCCGCCGCCGCCAAGCCGGCCGCCGCGCCGAAAGCGCCGGCCAAGCCGGTGCGCGCCAAGCCCGCCGCCGGCCCCAGCGCCGACGAACTGAAGTTCACCATCGACAGCGCCTTCGAGCGCCGCGCCGCGCTGACTCTGGACGAGATCGAAGGCTCGACCCGGCCGGTGGTCAACCGCGTCATCGATGGCCTGGAGTCGGGCGAGTTCCGCGTCGCCGAGCCCGACGGGCATGGCGGCTGGAAGGTCAACGAGTGGCTGAAGAAAGCGGTGCTGCTGTACTTCCGGGTCAACGAGATGGCCGTGGTCGAGGCGCAACCGGCGCCGTTCTGGGACAAGGTCGAATCGCGCTTCGCCGGTTACCACGAAGCCGAGTTCCGCAAGGCCGGCGTGCGCGTGGTGCCGGGCGCGATCGCGCGCCGCGGCAGCTACTTCGGCAAGGACGTGGTGCTGATGCCGAGCTTCACCAACATCGGCGCGCACGTGGGCGAAGGCACCATGGTCGATACCTGGGCCACGGTGGGCTCGTGCGCGCAGATCGGCAAGCACTGCCACCTGTCCGGCGGCGCCGGCATCGGCGGCGTGCTGGAACCGCTGCAGGCCAGCCCGACCATCATCGAGGACCACTGCTTCATCGGCGCGCGTTCGGAAGTGGTGGAGGGCGTGGTGGTCGGCCACCACAGCGTGATCGGCATGGGCGTGTTCATCGGCCAGAGCACGCGCATCTACAACCGCGCTACCGGCGAGGTCTCCTACGGCTACGTGCCGCCGTACAGCGTGGTGGTGTCCGGCCAGTTGCCGTCCAAGGACGGCTCGCACTCGCTGTATTGCGCGGTGATCGTCAAGCAGGTCGACGCCAAGACCCGCAGCAAGACCAGCGTCAACGACCTGCTGCGCGGCCTGGCCGATTGAGTATTGCCTTCCCCCTCCGGGGGAAGGTGGCGCGCAGCGTAGGCTGTTCCCTTCTCCCATCGGGAGAAGGTGGCCCGTAGGGCCGGATGAGGGTACGTGCGAAGCCTCGCGCACCTAAACTCCGCGAGACGCTTTCGCGCCGGACCCTCACCCCAACCCCTCTCCCGGTGGGAGAGGGGCTAGCTTTTCCCTTCTCCCATCGGGAGAAGGTGCCCCGCAGGGGCGGATGAGGGTACGGGCGAAGCCTCGTGGACCTAAACTCCGCGAGTCGCTGCGCGCCGTACCCTCACCCCAACCCCTCTCCCGACGGGAGAGGGGCTTTATTCGCTTGATGGGATATTGCCGATGACCACGCTGTACGGACTGAAGAACTGCGATACCTGCAAGAAGGCGACGAAGTGGCTGGACCGCTTCGGCGTGGCCTATGCGTTCGTCGATTACCGCGAACACAAGCCGAGCCCGGAGACCCTGGTCGCGTGGGCCGGCAAGGCGGGCGGCTTCGATGCGCTGGTCAACAAGTCCTCGACCACCTGGCGGCAACTGCCGGACAACAAGAAGACGCCGGGGTCCGAGGCCGAATGGAAACTGCTGCTGCGCGAATATCCGCAGCTGATCCGCCGCCCGCTGGTGGTCACCGACGACGGCCAGCTCAGCCAGGGATTCTCGGACAACGGCTTCAAGCAACGTTTCGGCGTGGGCTGAAGCGATGTCGCTGGCGCCGCGGCTCCTCGCTCCCTGCAGGAGCGGCTTCAGCCGCGACCGTATCGCCCGGGGTTTCACCGAATCCGGGTCAAGCGCAGTTGCCGGCGTGTCTGGCACCCTTAGAGTATCTGTCGCGGCTGAAGCCGCTCCTACAGTGATCCTGCCATGTCCGATGTCGTCGACCTTACCTGCGAATTGATCGCCCGCGCGTCGGTGACGCCCGACGACGCCGGCTGCCAGGAGCTGATCGCGCAGCGGCTGGCGCATGCCGGCTTCGCCATCGAGCGGCTGCGCTTCGGCCAGGTCGACAACCTGTGGGCCACGCATGGCAGCGGCGCGCCGGTGCTGGCGCTGCTCGGCCACACCGACGTGGTGCCGCCGGGACCGCGCGAAGCCTGGGCCAGCGATCCGTTCGCGCCGCAGGTGCGCGACGGCGTGCTGTACGGACGCGGTGCCGCCGACATGAAGAGCGGGGTGGCCGCGTTCGTGGTCGCCGCCGAACAGTTCGTCGCCGCGCATCCGCAGCATCCCGGCACGCTGGCGCTGCTGCTGACCTCCGACGAGGAAGGCGACGCGCTGGACGGCGTGCGCAAGGTCGCCGAGACCTTCCGCGCGCGCGGCGAGCGCATCGACTGGTGCATCACCGGCGAACCGTCCTCCACCGAGCGCCTCGGCGACCTGCTGCGGATCGGCCGCCGCGGCAGCCTGTCGGGAACACTGGTGGTCAAGGGCGTGCAGGGCCACGTCGCCTATCCGCACAAGGCGCGCAACCCGATCCACCTGGCCGCGCCGGCGCTGGCGGAGCTGGTCGCGCGGCATTGGGACGACGGCTACGAGAGTTTTCCGCCGACCAGCCTGCAGATCTCCAACGTGCATGCCGGTACCGGCGCCAACAACGTGATCCCCGGCGAGCTGCAGGTGGCCTTCAACCTGCGCTACAACCCGCATTGGGATGCGCCGCGACTGGAAGCGGAGATCGCCGCGCTGTTCGATCGCCATGGCCTGGACTACACGGTGCGCTGGCATCGCAGCGGCGAGCCGTTCTACACCCCGGAAGGGCGTTTGCGCAGCGTCGCGCGCGAGGTGCTGGGCGAATTCGCCGGCGCGGCGCCGGAAGAGAGCACCGGCGGCGGCACCTCCGATGCGCGCTTCATCGCCCCGTTGGGCGCGCAATGCATCGAGGTCGGTCCGGTCAACGCCAGCATCCATCAGGTGGACGAGCATGTGCGGGTCGCCGACTTGGAGGCGTTGCCCGCGCTTTACCTGCGTCTGATCGAACGGTTGCTGTCGTAACAGTTGCGCCGCTGCGCCGGCCGGGTTACGTTCGCCGCATGACCTCGCTGTCCGCCCTCCGCCCGATCCACGCCAACGGCCGCAATAATGCGCTGGCGAATAATCGTGCGCGGCCGATGCGGGTCTGCGACTAGGCGCTACCGAAACACCACGCCCAGTATCCAGAAAACCCGCATCGGCCGATGCGGGTTTTTTTATGTGTGACGTTTTCCCGCATCGCGGTGCCGGCCGGTCACCGCTGCAGACCGCCGCCACAACGACCCGTTACCCCACATACCATCCAGGAGCTTTTCCATGTGTTCGATCTTCGGCATCTTCGGCCTGCAACCGGGCGACGACCTGCAGGCGCTGCGCCGCCAGGCGCTGGACTGCTCGCAGCGGCAGCGCCACCGCGGTCCGGACTGGAGCGGCGTGTATGTCGACGACGGTGCGATCCTGGTGCATGAGCGCCTGGCCATCGTCGATCCGGCCGGCGGCTCGCAGCCGCTGCTGTCCGAAGACGGGCAACTGGCGCTGGCGGTCAACGGCGAGATCTACAACCACCGCGAACTGAAGAAGCAGCTGACCCAGCCCTACGCGTTCCAGACCGGCTCGGATTGCGAGGTGATCAATGCGCTGTATCGCGAAACCACACCGGCCGAGCTGCTGAACCGGCTCAACGGCATCTTCGCCTTCGCGCTGTGGGACAAGGCCGCCGGGCGCGTGTTGATCGCGCGCGATCCGATGGGCGTGTGCCCGCTGTACTGGGGCCACGACAGCCAGGGCCGGCTGCGCGTGGCCTCGGAGATGAAGTCGCTGGCTGACAGCTGCGCCGATGTCGCCCAGTTCCCGCCCGGCCATTACTACGACAGCGCCAGCGGCGAACTGCAGCAGTACTACCGCAAGCCGTGGCGCGACTACGCCGCAGTACAGGGCGTGCAGGTGGGCAAGCAGGAGCTGCGCGAGGCGTTCGAGCGCGCCGTGCACCGCCAGCTGATGACCGACGTGCCGTACGGCGTGCTGCTGTCCGGCGGGCTGGATTCGTCGCTGGTCGCGGCGGTGGCGGCGCGTTTCGCGCGCAAGCGCATCGAGGACAACGACGAGGCTGAAGCCTGGTGGCCGCGCCTGCATTCGTTCGCGATCGGCCTGAAGGGTTCGCCCGACCTGGCCGCCGCGGCGATCGCCGGCGAGGCGTTGGGCACCGTGCACCATGGCTTCGAATACACCTTCGAGGAAGGCCTGGACGCGCTGCCGGAAGTGATCCGGCACATCGAGACCTACGATGTCACCACCATCCGCGCGTCCACGCCGATGTTCCTGCTGGCGCGGCGGATCAAGGCGATGGGGGTGAAGATGGTGCTGTCCGGCGAGGGCAGCGACGAGATCTTCGGCGGCTATCTGTACTTCCACAAGGCGCCGAACGCACGCGAATTCCACGAGGAGCTGATCCGCAAGCTCGACGCGCTGTACAACTACGACTGCCTGCGCGCCAACAAATCGATGATGGCCTGGGGCGTGGAGCCGCGCGTGCCGTTCCTGGATGTGGAGTTCCTGGACGTGGCGATGCGCATGGACGCGCAGTACAAGATGATCGACAGGACCAGCAGCGGCGCGATCCGCATGGAAAAAGGCGTGCTGCGCGAGGCCTTCGAAGGCTATCTGCCCGATTCGATCCTGTGGCGGCAGAAGGAGCAGTTCAGCGACGGCGTCGGCTATGGCTGGATCGATGGACTCAAGGCGCATGCCGAGGCGCAGGTCAGCGACCGCGAACTGGCCGCGGCCGACAAGCGCTTCCCGGTCAACCCGCCGCAGACCAAGGAAGCCTATTACTACCGCACGCTGTTCGAGCGCGCGTTCCCCACGCCGGCCGCGGCCGAGACCGTGCCCGGCGGCAAGTCGATCGCCTGTTCCTCGCCGGCGGCGATCGCCTGGGATGCGAGCTTCGCCAATGCCGCCGATCCGTCGGGGCGCGCGGTGGCCGGGGTGCACGAGCAGGCGCTGGGGGCGTGAACCCGTGCATGGCGCCGGCAACACGCCGGCGCCATGCGGCAGCGGTGCTGCGCGCCGGCGAGGCGATGGCGACGGTCGGCTGGCCGCGGCCTGTGCGGCCGCCGTGGCTCACTCCGATGGCTGCGGCCGCGGTATCGGCAGGCTGTCGTCGCCGTTGCCGCGGTTCGCGGGCGCCGCGCCGGCGCCACCGCCGGTTTCGATGCGGATGCGGCCTTTGCCTTCGCGCTTGGCCGCGTACAGCGCCCGGTCCGCGCGCTTGAGCAGGTCCGGCACCGTGTCGCCGGGATGCAGCCGTGCCACCCCCGCGCTGAACGCGAATGCCACGTCGCCGACCCGCAGCCTGCAGACGCGTTCCAGCAAGCGATGCAGCAGGTCGCCGACCTGCGCATCGCTCATGCCCTGGAACAGGATGCCGAATTCCTCGCCGCCCAGCCGGCCGACCCTGCAGCCATCGCCCAGCCGCGCGAGCTCCGCGGCCAGCGCCAGCAGCACCGCATCGCCGGCGTCGTGGCCGTAGGTGTCGTTGACCTGCTTGAAGTCGTCGACGTCCAGCATCGCGAAATGCAGCGCGCGTTCGCCGCGTGCGGCGGCGAGGTCCTGCAGCTGCGCGGTCAACGCGCGCCGGTTGGCCAGCCCGGTCAGCGCATCGGTCTCGGAGATGCGCCGGTAATCCTCCTGCAGCGCGAAGGTACTGCGCATGCTGCGCACGAACATGCGATTGAGGGCGAAGCCGATCAACGACACCGCCACGACCAACAGCGCGAGTAGCGGCAGATCGGACCTGGCCGGGACCGGCGCCGGCTGCGCGACCAGCATGATCGACCAGGTGCAGGCCAGCACCAGCAGATAGTCGCGCGAGAACAGGAACAGCAGGTTGACGCCCAGGCACAGTGTGACCGACACCGGCAGCAGCCAGAACTCGCCGTGCCGGCCCATGCCGTGCAGTTCCAGCCGGTAGGCGGCGGCCAGCGCCAGCACGTACAGCGCACCACTCAAGCGCCACTGCCAGAACCGCCTGGCCAGCGCCGAGCCCGCAGTCGTGCCGAGCAGCGCGGCGAAGGCCAGGGCATAGCTGTAATCCAGCGGCCGCTGCAGGTGCGGATTGAGCAGCAAGGTCGCCAGCCAGACAGCGATGGTCAGCCACTGCACCGCCATGATCGACGGCGCCAGCACCTGGCGGATGTGGGTCTGATACGTCATGTATGCCCTTCAAGACCTGTGGCTGTCGGGTCTTGGAGTGCGCAAAGCCCACACTGCGGTGCCTCGATTGCCCAGGATCGATCCCGGGTTATCGGCCTGGCCGGGATGTGCTTGAGGGCGAGTGACGCGGGACGCGGGATCCGGAAAAGCGCGCTGCCGCGATCCGAGGTTCTACCGACTTCCGTTCTTCGGGTCCCCGGTCCCGAGTCCCGAGTCCCGGCCTCACTCGAAGCGCATGCAGCGCCCGTAGCGCTCCGGCTGGATGTCCACGCCGGAGGCGTCGGCCTGGTTGTTCTTGCGCCACAGGTTCTGGCGGAAGTCCGGACCGCTGCAGTTGGCGGCGCGGTCCACGCCGATCGTGTAGGTGTAGGGATTGTCCTTGAAGGTGTTGTTCTCGAAGGTGTTGTCCTGGCTCATGCTGTTGTCCCAGCACAGGATCTCCGGGGTGCGCTGGCGGATCGAGCAGGCCAGGTAGATGCCGGCGCCCTTGTTGCCGATGAACTGGTTGCCGACGAACAGGTTGCGCCGCGCATCGGCCAGGTACACGCCCTGGCTGCCGTTGCGCTCCAGGCGGTTGTTGCGGATCTCGCTGTCTTCCAGGTGCTCGGTGGTGATGCCGGCGGCGACGTTGTCGTGGATGTAGTTGTCGATCAGCTTGACCTTGGACGTGCGGTTGAACGACACGCCGTCCCAGATCGCGCCGGACACGTCGTTGCGCTCGATCAGCAGGTCGCGGCTGTCGTACTCGCTGAGCAGGCAGGCGCTGCGGCACTTGCTCACGCGCAGCCCGGACAGGCGGATGTTCTGGCCGGCGCGCACCACCACCAGGCTGTTGCTCAGGTACGGGCGCTCGGGCATGAATTCCTTCTCGGCGCTGCCGCCGACGATCTGCAACTGTTCGACGACGACATCGCGGATCGGCCGCTGCGGGCGCTCGTTCTGGTAGTCGCCGACCACGATGACCGGTTGCTGCACGCCGTCCTGCATGCGCAGCACGGTGGCGTCGCCCTGGCCGCGCAGGCGCAGGCCGTCGCGCTGGATCGACAGCAGCCTGGTGACGTGGAAATCGCCGGCGGTCAGGCACACCGTGGCCGGCTTGCCGTCGTTGGGCACGCGGTCCACCGCGGCCTGCAGGTCGTCGCCGGGCTCGGCGCGCACGCTGCAGTCGGTGGCGGCGGCCGCGGGGGCGGCGGCCGTGGCGCAGCCGCTCGACAGGCAGGCGGCGAGCGGCAACAACAGGGCGAGCAGGGGACGGGCATTCATCGGATACAGGCTCCGCTTTGGGGGAGGAGGGGGCGCCAGGGCCGCAGGCGCCGTGCGCTGGCCGCGTCGGCAGGTCGAGCGCGTGATGCGCACTGGCGCGACGAGCGCCTCATTGTCGCGCAGGCGGCCTTAATGTCAGCGTGTAGCGGGTCGGGCCGGGCAGGAACGGCGATGCGCGGCCTTGCACCCAGTCGTCGTGGCCGGCCCCCCAGAACGGCGACAGCGGATGCTCGCTCTGGCCCCCGGGCATGTGCGTGATGCCGTCGGCCTCGTGGCCGGGCGCGACCACCATGCGCTCGGAGGCGCCGAAGTCCGGACGCTGCACCCGCGGCATGTCGTTGTCGCCGGGCAGGGGCTCGGCCGGCATGCACAACCAACGCCGCAGCGCTCCCGGCAGCGATCGCGCCAGCGGATGGCAGATCGCGGCGGTGTTCTGTTGGCCCCAGCGGCGCTGCGGCAGCGGCGCGTCCTGCTCGGGTTGGTCGCGGACCTCGGCGGCGGCGTCCTCCAGCAAGGCCTGCCAGCTGTCGTAGCGGCGCGGCAACAGATGCGGCGGTTGCTGCTGCAGCATCGGCCAGGCCACCGCTTCCAGCTGCGGCAGCGGCGGCATGGCGTAGTCGGCACCCAGTTCGGCGCGGGCGGGGGCGATCAGGCCGTCGCGGATCCGGGTCAGCAGCGCCAGGCGCCAGGCGCGCACCAGCCGGTAGCTCACCGAATCGGTGCTGGCGCGGCCCTCCCAATGCTTGCTGGCCTGGGCCAGCGCATGCAGCGCCGGCGTGGCGGCGCCGCCGTCGCGTTGCTGCAGCAAGGTCCACCAGCGCTGCAACAGCAGCGCGCGATCGTCGAGCTGGATCGACAGCAATTGGCGTTCGTCCAGTTGCGGATGCAGGCGCAGGTCGTCGCGGATCTGCTGCGCGCGCGCGCCCAGCGCGTAGCCGCCATCGCCGAGCACGGCCAGCTCGTCGCCACCGACGACGCGCGCATTGGCGGTCCACAGTTGCCCATCGGCAGGGTCGATGCGCTGCGGCGAATGCGCCGTGGAGACCGGCCAGGGCGCGCAGCGCTGCGCCGCCGGCACCGCCGCGCTGACGTCGTGGACCAGGGCGTCGCTGGGGCAATTGGCGCCGCGCAGCGGCAGCGCGCCGAGCACGCGCCAGCCGATATGCCCGGCGCTGTCGGCCAGCAGCATGTTCTGCGCCGGCGTGGCGATGTGCTGCGCGCTGGCGAAGGCGCTGGCGAGGGAATCGGCGCGGGCCAGGTCGGCCAGGCCCAGGTTCAGCGCGCCGGGCAGCTGCGCCACCCAGCGTTGCGCCAGCGCGGTGCCGTCCGGCTCGTGCTGCAGGATCGGGCCGTACACGGTGTCTTCCACGTCCAGCGTCACGTCCAGGCCGCCGGCCACCTTGATCTGCTCGCGGTGGTGGACGACCGCGGTGCAGCCGGGCTGCGGCGTGGCCGCGCACGGCGTCAACCGGTACCAGTCGCTGGTATCGGCATAGCTGTTGGTGAAGCCCCAGGCGACGTGGCCGTTGCTGCCGACGATCACCGCCGGCAGGCCCGGCAGCGAAAAGCCGGTGACGTCCACGCGGCCGCCCGGCGCCTGCGCGTCGGCGTAGCGCAGGCGCACGCGGAACCACAGGCTTGGCGCGCCCAGCTGCAGATGCATGTCGTTGGCGACGATGGCGCGGCCGTCGGCGCTGCGGCTGCCGGCGATGGCCCAGTTGTTGCTGCCCGGCGCGGCATGCTCGGCGGTGCCGGCGTCGCGCGGGGCATCGGGCAGGGTGCGCAGATCGACCTCACCGGCATCGGGCAGCGTGGCGTCGCCGCGCGCGGGGGCGTCCAGGGCCGCGTCCCAACTGCTGCCGTCGTGGCGCAGCAGGGCGAACAGCGGTGCCGGCAGGTGCTGTTGCAGGCGGTACAGCGACAGTTCGCGGTCGAGCTGGCGGCCTTGCAGATCGAAATACATCGCGTCGCCGGCCAGCACCGAGTCCACCGGTTGCCAGTCGCGCGGCGCCTTGAACAGCAGCAGGTAGGGCCACGGCCGCACCCGCAGCGCATGCAGGCCGCGATTGACGCCGGCGCTGTAGGCCTGCAGCGCCGCGGCATGGCTGCCGCCGAAGCTGGCCAGCTGCGCGGCGGCGTGCGCGCGCAGGCGGTGCATGCGGCGGTGCCTGTCCACCCCGAGCGTGGCGTCGCCGACCAGCTCCGACAGTTCGCCGGCCGCGGTGCGGCGCATCAGGTCCATCTGGAAGTAGCGTTCCTGCGCATGCACGTAGCCGAGCGCACGCATCGCATCGACCTCGCTGCCGGCGTCGATGGTGACCGTGCCCTGGGCATCGCGCTGGATCCGCACCGGCGCCGCCAGCCCGTCCAGATCGACCTGGCCGTCGAGCGTGGCCAGGCTGCCGCGCAGCAGCAGCCAGGTCGCGAGCACCAGTCCGATCGCCAACGCCGCCAGCCACAGCAGTCCCCGTTTCCACTTACCTCGCATCCAAGCATCTCCGCTGGCCCATGCCCGATTCTAGACGCGACTGCGTGTCGTTCCTGTGCCAGTGCGGCCGGCCGTTGCGTGTGGTTGTGGCAGGGTCAGTTTCGTTCGCACACCTGGATGCATGCGCCGCCGCTGGAATCGGGATGCTAATGATTCCGATTGGAACGCGGCGCGCGCGGCTCGGGCACTATGGCGGCCTCAGACGTTACGGAGCCTGCCCCATGAAGGGACATCCTGAAGTTGTGCAATGCCTCAAGGACCTGCTGCGCGGCGAACTCGCCGCACGCGACCAGTATTTCATCCACTCGCGGCGCTACGAGGATCAGGGCCTGCAGGCGCTGTATGCGCGGATCAACCACGAGATGGAAGAGGAAACCGAGCACGCCGACGCGCTGCTGCGGCGCATCCTGTTCCTGGAAGGCGACCCGGACATGCGTCCGCATGCGTTCGAGCCGGGGCGCACGGTCGAAGAGATGCTGGAGAAGGACCTGAAGGTCGAATACGAAGTGCGCGCGAACCTGGCCGCCGGCATGAAGCTGTGCGAGCAGCACGGCGACTACGTCAGCCGTGACGTCCTGCTCAAGCAGCTGCAGGACACCGAAGAAGACCATGCCTGGTGGCTGGAGCAGCAACTGGGCCTGATCAAGCGCCTGGGCATGGCGCTGTACCAGACCTCGAAGATCGACGGGCACGTGTCCGGCAAGGACGCTTGAGTGCGTCGCCTCCCGTGCGGGAGGCGTTGATGGTAAGCAGGGAGGGACCCCCCACCACGGCGGCCGCGCCAATGCCGGTCGCCTGTCAGTTGCAGCATGCCGGCACCATTGTCGGTACGTGCTTCCGCGCGCCGCTGGCGTTGCGATGACCTCTTTCCTCCAGACACAGTCTCGGCTCGCGTCTGTGGGCGCAGTCGCAATGACGTTGGACACCGTCGAAGTCCAACCTGTGGCGTCTCCGATCGCCTACGGCCGAAGCGGGCGAGGCCTCTTTCCCCGATAGCGTCTCGGCATGCCCGCTTCGGCGGCGGCTGGGCACTGCCCCGTGCCCGTTCGCCAATGCACGACGCCGTCGCGATCGCCAGATGCTGCTGCAATGCCGCAAAACGCGGCCGCTGGTGGCCTGCATATCTTTGCGAAAACCCTTTGATTCCAGGCATTTGCGCAGCGCACCGGATCCGCGCCCCGCGCCGTGCGGGCGGCGCTTGCAAAACGGTAGTTATCGCTATACGGTAGTTTTCACTACTTAATTGCGCGATGGCGAAGGGGGCGTGCGATGCAGGCGAGTCTGGGAATGAAGCGGTTCGGCGCGGTCGGCGTGGTCGTTGCGGGATGGCTGCTGGCGCCGGCCGCAGCGGGTGCCGCACCGGCCTCGGCGCAGGGGCTGTGGCTGACCGCGGCCAAGGACGCGGTGGTGGAGTTCGCGCCCTGCACGGATGCGGCCACCGCCCTGTGCGGGCGCATCGTCTGGGACAAGGACGCCGGCACCGCCACCGATACCTGCGGCGTGCAGATCGCCCGCCTGGCGCGCGAGGACGGCGATACCTGGCGCGACGGCTGGGCTTTCGATCCGCGCAGTGGCAAGCGCTACAAGGCCACGCTGCGCGCCAGCGGCAAGGCGCTGGACCTGCGCGCCTTCATCGGCGTGGAGGTGCTCGGCGAGACCGAGCGCTTCACCCGCGTGCAGGCGCTGCCCAGCACGCCGGTCTGCGCCAAATAGTTCACCGCCGCACCGGCGCCATCGACGCGCGGTCCCGGCCACGGTCCCGCGCATCCCACGATCCTCAGCGAACCAGGGGAATTCAGATGACTGCAGTCCGCTTCATGGCGACCCTCGCGGGCGCACTGGCAGTGCAGGGCGCGTGTTGCGCCCGGGCCCACGCCCAGCAGGCCGACACCGACGGCATGGTGAACTACGAGTTCCAGAACCAGATCAAGCTGATGAGCGAGCAACGCACGCGCGGCGTGTCCGACTCGCTGATGCAGCCCTCGCTGAAGTGGACCACCCAGTTCGTGCACGCCAGCGGCTTCGTCGCCTTGCTGGAGGTGGCCAAGGTCAGCAAGAAGCAGTTCGTCGATGGCGACGGCCTGGGCATCACCGCCGCGGCCGGCTACCGCTTCGGCAATCCCGATGCCTGGCACGCCGGCGTCGGCCTAGCCACCGAGCGCTTTCCGGGCGCCAGTTTCCTGGCCCCGCACCGGATCGATCTGCAGACCGGCACCCCGGCGGATTTCCGCCGCACCGACTACGACAGCGATTTCGGCGTGCTCGAGCTCGGCTACGGCGCGGTCGAAGGCCGCGTGCTGTACGTGTTCTCCAAGACCTACCGCGGCGCCGACACCGGCGGGGTGTGCGCGCAGATCCTGCAGTTCGCCGCCGACCCAACGGTGGCGTTGCGCTGCTTCGCGCGCGGCGAGCACGACTCGCGCGGCACGCTGCTGGGCGATCTCAACTACCAGACGCCGCTGCTGCCGTCGCTGCTGCCGTCGACCACGCTGCGCCTGCACGCCGGCTACCAGAAGCTGCGCAATTTCAGCGAGGGCAGCTTCGCCGACTACCAGATCGGCGTCACCCATAAGCGCTGGGGCCTGGACTGGAACCTGGACTGGGTCAGCACCCGGGTCAATGCGCACGAGCTGTACTGGGTGCAGGACGGTGCGCGCATCCGCAAGACCGACGGCGACACCCTGGTGGCCTCGATCGGCTACGCGTTCTGACCCATGCGCAGCGAACTGCTCGATGCCGACCGCGGCGGCGACCAGCCGCTGGTGCTGGCGGTGGATCTGGGAACCTCCGGCTGCAAGTGCGCGCTGGTCACCCTGGACGGCCAGGTGATCGCCTGGGCGTTCGAACCGGTGCCGCTGCACGTGCACGGCGTCTGCGCAGAGCAGGATCCGCGCGACTGGTGGAATGCGCTGCTGGTCACCGCCGCGGCGGTGTTGCAGGGCGGCGAGGCCTTGCGCCGGCGGGTGATCGCGCTGTGCTGCTCGACCCAGGGCGAATGCACCGTGTGCGTGGACTGCGACGGCCACGCGCTGGGCAACGCCATGCTGTGGCTGGACATGCGCGGGCAGGCGGCGATCGCGCGGCGCCTGCGCGGGCATTGGCTCAACGTGCGCGGCTATGCGCCATTGAAGCTGCTGCGCTGGTTGCGCCTGAGCGGCGGCGCGCCAGCCGCCAGCGGCAAGGACTGCGCCGGCCATATCGCCTACCTGCGCGACCACGCGCCGCAGCGCTACCAGCGCACGCACAAGTTCCTCAATGCGCTGGACTATCTCAACCTGCGCCTGACCGGGCGCTTCTGCGCCACCGCCGATTCGGTGCTCACCACCTGGGTCACCGACAACCGCGACCCGACGCGGATCCGCTACGACGCCGGGCTGCTGCGCCTGCTCGGCATCGAGCGCGACAAGCTGCCGGACCTGGTGGCCTCCACCGAGGTGCTGGGACCGCTGCTGCCGCAGGTGGCGGCGCAGCTGGGCCTGGCGCCGCAGACACAGGTGATCGCCGGCGCCATCGACAACTCGGCGGTGGCGGTGGCCGCGGCGGTCGAGGACTACGCCGCGCATCTGTACCTGGGCACCTCGTCGTGGCTGGGCGCGCACGTGCCGCGGATGAAGACCGACGTGTTCAGCAACATCGCCGCGGTGCCGTGCGCGGTGAGCGGGCGCTATCTGGCCACCGCGTTGCAGTCCACCGCCGGTGCCAACCTGTCGTTCCTGCGCGACCGCATCCTGTTCCATCCCGACGAACTGCTCCGCGACGAAGAACGCCCGGACGTGTACGAGGTGCTCAACGTCATCGCCGCGCGCGTGCCGCCCGGGGCCAATGGCCTGGTGTACATGCCCTGGCTGTTCGGCGAGCGCACCCCGGTGGAGGACCACAGCCTGCGCGCCGGGCTGGTCAACCTGTCGCTGATGCACACCCGCGAGGACATCATCCGCGCGTTCATGGAAGGCGTGGCCTTGAACACGCGCTGGATGATGGAGCCGTTCGCACGGCTGCTCGGCCGCGATCCCGGCGTGATCGCCGCAGTCGGCGGCGGCGCGCAGTCGGACCTGTGGTGCCAGATCATCGCCGACGTCAGCGGCCAGCCGATCCGGCAGTTGCACAACCCGATCCAGGCCAACGCGATCGGCGCCACCTTCATCGCCGCGGTGGGCCTGGGCCGGCTGCGCTTCGCCGATCTGCCGGCGCTGCAACATGCGCGCCGGGTGTACGAACCATCCGCGGCCACGCGCGCGCTGTACGACGAGCGCTATGCGATGTTCCGCGAATTGCAGCGCACCCTGGCGCCGATCTACCGGCGCATGAATCCCGCTCCCGAATGCGTGCCGGAGGTTCCCCAGCATGTTTGCCCATGAACAACGTGCGCGCGTGGTCGCGCTGTGCGTGGCGCTGTCGCGGCGCGGCTATCTGGCCGGTACCGGCGGCAACGTCGCGCTGCGCCTGGACGCCGAGCGCTTCGCGGTGACGCCCTCGGCGATCGATTATCTGGCGATGCGTGCCGAAGACATCTGCGTGGTGCGCCTGGCCGACCTGCGGCAGGTGGACGGCGCCGCGACGCCATCGGTGGAAACCGGGCTGCATGCGCAGGTGCTGCGCCGCAGACCCGACGTGGCCTGCAGCATCCACACCCATCAGCCGGTGGCCAGCGCCTGCGCGCTGCTGGGCGAGGCGCTGGCGGTGGAGGATCCGGCGTTGCAGGCGGCGATCGGTGCGCATGTGCCGCTGGTCGGTTACTTCCCGTCTGGCACCGGCCTGCTGGCCTGGCTGCTGGCGCGGCAACTGCGCCCTTCGAGCAATGCCTACCTGATGCGCAACCACGGCGTGCTGTGCTGCGGCCGCAGCCTGGAACAGGCGGTGGCGGCGGTCGATGCGCTGGAGCGGGTCGCGCGCACCCATCTGGCGCGCCGCATCGAACGCCGCGCTACGCGCGATGCAGGCCTGGCCGCGCCGCTGCGCGCCGTCCTCGCCGCACTGGAGGCCTGAGCACATGCACGCCCTTTCCGTTCCCGTTCCCCCGAGCCCGGCACCGACCATGAGCCAGACCCCCGCCATTTCGCAATGGCCCGATGTGGACCAGCTGTACGCGCGCTTCCATGCACTGGTGAACCAGCCGATGCGGCCGATCGGCGCCGCCGGCATGGCCAAGGTGATGCGCTATTTCGACGAGCGCTGCCAGGGCTCCAAGCGCCTGGGCGAAGCGGCCAAGCAGGTGATCCCCGGCGGCGTGCAGCACAACCTGGCGTTCAACCATCCGTTCCCGCTGGCCATGCGCAGCGCCGAGGGCGCGCACCTGACCGACGTGGACGGCAACCGCTACCTCGATTTCCTGCAGGCCGGCGGCCCGACCCTGCTCGGTTCCAATCCGCCGGAACTGCGCGAACACGTGCAGGCGGTGCTGGACCAGTGCGGTCCGGTCACCGGCCTGCTGCACGAATACGAGGTCAAGCTGGCCGAACTGGTCTGCGCCAGCATGCCGGCGGTGGAGATGCTGCGCTTGCTCGGCTCAGGCACCGAGGCAGTGATGGGCGCGGTGCGCCTGGCGCGCACCCACACGCGCAAGAAGTGGATCATCAAGATCGGCGGCGCCTACCACGGCTGGAGCGACCAGCTGGTGTACGGCATGCGCCTGCCCGGCACCGGGCGCATGGAGGCGATCGGCATTCCGCGCGGCGCCACCGCCTACACCCAGGAGTGCCATCCCAACGATCTGGAGGCGCTGCGCCGCAAGCTGCAGCTCAACCGCCTGCGCGGCGGCACCGCCGCGGTACTGCTGGAGCCGCTGGGGCCGGAGAGCGGCACGCGGCCGGTGCACCACGACTACAACCGGCAGGTGCGCAAGCTGTGCGACGAGTTCGGCGCCTTGCTGATCTTCGACGAGGTGGTCACCGGCTTTCGGCTCGGGCCGGGCGGCGCGCAAGGCTATTTCGGGGTCATGCCGGACATCACCGTGCTCGGCAAATGCCTGGCCGGCGGCTATCCGATGGCCGGCGCGATCGGTGGCCGCCGCGAGGTGATGATGAGCCTGGTCGGCGGCATCGGCACCACCGCCCGGCGCGCCTTCGTCGGCGGTACGCTGTCGGCCAATCCGCTGTCCTGCGTGGCCGGCTACCACGCCTTGCTGGAGGCGCAGCGCAGCGATGCCGCCGGCCAGGCCGGCCGCGCCGGCGATCGCCTGCGGCAGGGCCTGGAGGCGATCATCCGCCGCCTCGGCCTGCCGTACGTGGTCTACAACATGGGCTCGATCGTGCATCTGCAGACCTCCGGCGTGCTGCTGCTGGACACCGGCAACCTGTACAAGCTGTGGCGCGCGCGCAACGAGGCCAGGCAGCGCAAGCACATGATGGAGGAGATGGGCGCGGCGTATTCCGCGCATGGCCTGATCACCCTGGCCGGCAGCCGCCTGTACACCAGCCGTGCCGATACCGATGCGGTCGTCGATGAGGCATTGAACCGCTTCGACGACGTGTTCAAGCTGGTGTAGCGCATGTCCACTGTCCCGCAGATCGAAGCACTCTGGCTGCACACCCGCGAGCGGCTGGTGGCCAAGCGCCTGCTCGGCGACGACCCGGCGGCGCTGGCGCTGCGCTGTCCGGGCAGCACCGCGATGTGCTGCGGCGCGCTCGACGCCGAGCGGCCGCAGTGGCTGGACTGGCGCGACCCGGCGCTGCCGGCCTCGGCGCAGGTGCACGCGCAGGTCTACCTGCGGCGTCCCGATGTCGGCGCCAGCGCCTGGTCGGCGGGCGCGTTCGGCAACCGCCTGGCCGATGTCGGCGGCGTGCTGCCGCAGGTGTTCGACGAGCAGGCCCGGCACATCGGGCCGATGTCGGCACCGCTGGCCGCCGCGGCCGCGTTGGCGAACGCGCCGCTGCGGATCGGCAACGCACTGCTGCTGGGCGCGCGCCCGCTGTGCCTGGGGATCAGCGCGCAGCGGCTGGCGCTGAACGTGGAACTGTTCGAGAAATGCGCCAAGGCCTACGTGCTTGCCGCGGCCACCGGCGCGCAGGTGCGGGAACTGCCATGGTGGGTGCGGCGCATCGCCAACGGGCGCTTGCGCAAGGACCAGACGCGTGCCGCCGCGGCCTTCGCCGCAGGCGAGCTGCCGGCCGAAAGTACCGGGTATTGAGGAGCCACTGCGATGACCGCCATGCCATCCCCAGCGTCCCTCCCGCCAGCGGCCACGCAGGCGGCGCGTCCGCTCGCTGCCGCGCTGTCGATCGGCGCGATCGCGTTGCTGATCCTCGGCGTGCAACCGATCGTGCTCGGCGCGCTGGTCGAGCAGCGCCTGATCACGCTGCCCGGCGTGGGGGTGGTGGCGATGGGCGAAATCATCGCGCTGGGTGTCGGCGTGGCGGTGGCCGACGCGCTGTTGCCGGTGGCCTGGCAGCGCGCCACCGCGGTGCTGGCGGCGCTGCTCGCCGCGCTGCTGAACCTGGCCACGGTGCACGCGCTGGGCGATGTCGCCTTCGTCGCGCTGCGCGCCGCCGCCGGCCTGGCCGAAGGCCTGCTGCTGTGGGTGGCCACCGTCAGCATCGTGCGTGCGGCCGCGCCGGACCGCATCACCGCGGTGTTCATGGTGGTGCAGGCGCTGGCGCAGATCGCGCTGGCGGCGACCCTGGCGCTGTGGGTGCTGCCCGCGGCCGGCTGGAAGGGCGGCTTCGTCGCCATGGCCGCGGCCAGCCTGCTGGCGGCGGCGCTGGCCGCGGCATTGCCGGCGCCGGCCACGCTGGCGCCCGCGGCCTGCGCCGCGTCCGCGGCGACCGCGACGGCGCGGCTGCGCTGGTCGGCGGCGACGCTGGCGCCGTTGCTGGTGGCGTTCCTGCAGATGTCGGCGATCGGCGCGCTGTGGGCGTATCTGGAGCCGCTGGCGCTGCGTGCCGGACTGGACGCGCATGCGGCGCAACTGCAGACCTCGTGGGTGCTGGGCATGCAGATCGTCGGCGGGCTGGCGGCGATCTACTGGGTGCGCCGCTTGTCGGTCACGGCGACCCTGACCCTGGGCAGCGTGGCACTGTGCCTTGTCGCTGCGGCGATGTACCGGGTTCCCGGCAATGCGGCGCTGGGCTTCGCGGCGGTGTGCGTGGTGTTCGGCTTCGCCTGGATGTTCCTGATGCCGTTCCATGTCGGCCTGGCCTTGCGCGCCGACGCGCAGGGCCGGGTGGCGGTGCTGATTCCGGCCGCGCAGTTGATCGGCTCCGCCTGCGGGCCGCTGCTGGCATCGCTGCTGCTGCACGCCGACGATCCGGCGCCGGTGCCGCTGGTCGGGCTCGGCTTCGCGCTGGCCGCGGCGCTGCTGGCGCTGTGGATCGGCCTGCGGCAACGCCGTCCTTCGGTCTTGCGGGCCGGCTCGCATGCGGGGTGAGGGCGATCGATCGACGGCGCGGATCGCTGCCGCGGCGCGCGTCGGCATGCCGTGTGTGGCGCAGGGCAGGGCACTGCCCTGCGCAGGCTGGCGGCCGATGTCCGACCAGCGGGAGGCATGCGATGTCGCCTGAGCCTGTGCAGGACACCGCACCGGCGACGATCGCCGCCCTGTTCGCCGCGCAGCAGGCCACGGCGCTGGCCTGGCGGACGTCCTCGGCGAACGCGCGCCGCGCGCGCCTGCGCGCGCTGCGGGCGGCCTTGCTGGCGCGACGGCAGGCGCTGATCGCCGCCTTCGCCGCCGATTTCGCCAAGCCCGCACTGGAAGTGGAACTGACCGAGCTGCTGCCGGTGGTGGACGAGATCGCCACCGCCATCGCGCAACTGCCGCGCTGGATGCGCCCGCGCAAGGTCGCGCCGACCCTGCTGGCGTTGGGCACGCGCGCGCGCATCGCGTACCAGCCCAAGGGCCGCTGCCTGATCGTCGGGCCCTGGAACTATCCGGTGGCCACCGTGCTGGGGCCGCTGGTGTCGGCACTGGCCGCCGGCAACACTGCGCTGATCAAGCCCTCCGAATTCACCCCGCAGGTCAACGCGGTGTTGCAGGCGGTGCTGGAAGCGGCGTTCGCGCCGAACGAGGTCGCCCTGGTGCAGGGCGGGGCGGCGACCGCTCAGGCCTTGCTGGCGTGTCCGTTCGACCATGTGTTCTTCACCGGATCGGCGGCCGTGGGCCGGCAGGTAATGGCGGCCGCGGCGCAGCGGTTGACCCCGGTGACGCTGGAACTGGGCGGCAAGTCGCCGGTGATCGTCGACCGCAGCGCCGACTTGCGCCGCGCCGCCGAAGTGATCGTCTGGGCCAAGCTGGTCAATGCCGGGCAGACCTGCATCGCGCCGGATACCTTGTTCGTGCATCGCGACGTGCGCGCGCCCTTGCTCGAACAGTGTCGTGCATTGTTGGCGCAGCGTTACGGCGCCGATGCGCAGGCGGTCGCCGCCAGCCCGCATCTGGCGCGGATGATCCATCCGGCGCATGCGGCACGCGTGGCCGCGCTGATCGACGAGGCCCGCGCCGGCGGCGCGCAGTTGCTGGCGGGCGGCGAACACGATGCGGCGCGGCGCTACGTGGCGCCGACCTTGCTGGCGCAGGTGCCGGCGCAGGCGCGCATCGCGCACGAGGAAATCTTCGGCCCGGTGTTGCCGGTGATCGAATTCGAACGTCTCGATGAACTGCTCGACCGGCTCGATGCCGCGCCCAAACCGCTGGCGCTGTATCTGTGGAGCCGCGATCGCGCCGGCATCGCGCAGGTGCTGGCGCGCAGCAGCTCCGGCAGCGCGGTAGTCAACCACTGCCTGCAGCAGTTCGTGCACAGCGGCCTGCCGTTCGGCGGCGTCGGCGCCTCGGGATTCGGCAGCGCGCACGGCGTGCATGGCTTTCGCACGTTCTCGCACGAACGCGCGCTGTTGCGGGGCGGGCGCCTGCCGATCGCCAAGGCGTTCTTTCCTCCGTACACCGCCTTGCAGCAGCGGCTGGCGGCCGGCCTCAGCCGCTGGCTGGCGTGGCGCTGAATATTGCCGCCGGTGCGCCGTGTGCGGGCGCGGTAAGATGCGCCGACGACGCGTGCGGCGATGCAGCGGCACAGTCCGCGCAAGCATCGCCGTGGCGAGGTGTGCCGTCAGGCCGGCGTTATGCCGCTACCGCTGCGTCTGCGGCCACGCGCCGCGCCCGCTGCCTTCACCACCATCGAGATCCCATGCCCGCCGACACGCCGCGTTCCACCGCACCGCACCGCCCGCGTCTGACCGGGAACAAGGTGCCGGCCCAGCATCGCGCCACCGAGACCTACGAACAGATCCTCTCGGTCACCGCGCAACTGCTCGGCGATGTCGGGGTGGAACGGTTGTCGACCAACCTGGTGTGTGCGCGCGCGGGGCTGACGCCGCCGGCGCTGTACCGCTATTTCCCCAACAAGTACGCGCTGCTGTCGGAACTCGGCCGGCGGCTGATGCAGCGGCAGAACCAGCTGATTCCCAAGTGGATCACGTTGCAGGCGATGAGCGGTACGCGCGAGGACCTGCAACGCGCGCTCGCGGGGCTGGTGCTGGATACCTACCGCGTCACCAAGGCCACCGAGGGCGGTGTGTGGGTGCTGCGCGCGTTGCGTGCGGTGCCGGCATTGCAGCAGGTGCGCCTGGACTCGCATGCGCAGGTCACCAAGGGCCAGGTGCGCTTCCTAAGCGAGGCGTTTCCCGAGGCCGATCCGCGCCAGCTGCGGCTGGTCAGCCGCATCGTCGTCGACCTGATCTACGCCACCGTGGAGCTGCTGTTCGACACCCGGCTGAGCGCACGCGCGGTGGCCGACACGGTGGCGGCGATGATTGCCAGCCATGTCGAGCAATTGCGCGATGGCGCATTGGCTGGGTGAGGCGCGGCTGCGGCTGCTGACGTGAGTTCCTGCGCGGTACACGTGCGCCTGCAACGGGAGAGCAGGCCGCGGCGGCCGATGACGTCGCGAACGCAGCATCGCCAAACGGCTGCTTGAGTCCCACAGCAAGCGCGGCGGCAGCGGACAAAGACGCGGCGCGCGCAAAACGTGTGCGTGCCACCCCAACCGCGCTCAGGGCGCGTCGGCGAACTTGCCTTCGTCCAGATCGGCGATCAGCGTGGGGCCGGTCGGCGTCCAGCCGAGCCTGGCCTGCGTCAGCGCGCTCGAGGCCGGCATGTCGAATTGCACGAACATCGCCATCCAGCCGAAATGCGCGGCCGCTTGGTCCGGCGCGATCGACACCACCGGCAACTTCAGCCCGCGCCCGAGCGCCTCGGCGATCTCGCGGCTGCGCACGCCTTCCTCGCCGACCGCGTGATAGCGCGCGCCCGGCTGCGCCTTCTCGATCGCGAGACGATAGAGCCGCACCGCGTCGGACAGATGGCCGGCCGCCCAGCGGTTGCTGCCGTCGCCGACATAGGCCACCACGCCCCTGTCGCGCGCGATCGCCACCAGCGGCGTGATCAGCCCTTGCCGATACGGGTTATGAACCTGCGGCAGCCGCATCACCGAGACGTTGACCCCGGCCTCGAGCAGCGCGTTGCCGGCCTGCTCGGAGCCGATGCGCGGATTCGGGTGCGCGGCGTTGAACACGTCCTCGCTGGCCGGCTCGCCGTGTGCGCCGCTGCCCACGCCGGTGCCCGAGGTGATCAGCAGCGGGCGATCGGAACCCTTCAGCGCCGCGCCGAGCGCCGCGATCGCGCGCCTGTCCTTCTCGCAGTTGGCGGCGAAGTTGCTGAAATCGTGGTCGAAGGCCGCGTGGATCACCGCATCGGCCTGCGCCGCGCCCCGCGCCAGGCTGTCCGGATCCTCGAGCGTGCCGTGGTGGACCTCGGCGCCGGCCGCGCGCAGCGCCTGCGCGCCGGCCTCCGAGCGGGTCATGCCGAGCACGCGATGGCCGGCCTGGAGCAGTTCGGGAACCAGGGCCGAGCCGATGAAACCGGTCGCGCCCGTCAGAAAGATACGCATCGTGAACTCCCATGGGTCAGTGCGAGCGACTCTCCGGCATCCGGTTATCCCGTTAAAGTAGTGAGCTCATCGTAGTAAAGTGACTAACAGGCTCGCCATGCATTCCGATCCGGCCCGTTCCCTGGGCGACTTCCTGCGCAGCCGGCGAACCCGGCTCGATCCCGCCAGCTTCGGCTTCTCCGGCCGCCGGCGCACGCCGGGCCTGCGCCGTGAGGAAGTCGCGCAGCGCGCCAACATCAGCCCGACCTGGTACACCTGGCTCGAACAGGGGCGCGGCGGCGCGCCGTCGGCGGAGGTGCTGGAGCGGATCGCCGGCGCGCTGCTGCTGACCGACGCCGAACGCGAACACCTGTTCATGGTCGGGCTGGGGCGGCGGCCGGAAGTGCGCTATCGCGTGGTGGCGGGCGTCAACCCGCGGCTGCAGCGCGTCCTCGATGCGCTGGAAACGAGTCCGGCCATCGTCAAGACGCCGACCTGGGACGTGGTGGCCTGGAATCGCGCGGCGGCGGTGGTGTTGACCGACTACGGCCAACTGCCCGACGGCGAGCGCAACATCCTGCGTTTCCTGTTCGGCAATCCCGCCGCGCGTGCCAAGCAGCACGATTGGGCGAGGGTGGCCCGCTTCGTGGTGGGCGCGTTTCGTGCCGACGTGGTGCGTGCGGGACTCGCGTCGGAAGCGGGAAACCTGGTGGCCGAGCTGTGCAGGCTCAGCACCGAGTTCGAGGCGCTGTGGCACGACAACGAGGTGTTGAGTCACAGCGAGGACGGTGGCGTGAAGCGTCTGAAGCATCCACTGCTCGGCGCGATCGAGCTCGAATACTCGGCCTTCGCGGTGGACGGGCGGCCCGATCTGGGCATGATCGTCTACACGCCCGTCGATGCCGGCGTGGCCGCGCGGATTCGCCAGCTCACGGCCGCGCATGGCTTGGCCCAGGCCGCGGGCATCGACCCGGCGATGGCAGCGGCAAAACATCCAGGGCACTGAAAGGACGCGGCGCGCGCCCGGCCGCGCCGGTCCTCGGCCGCCGCCGGCGGGGAGCGCTTACTCCACCGCCAGATCGTCGACCTTCTGCCAGCCGCGCGGCAACAGCCCGCCGCGGCTGGCGCGCGCGCCCAGGTAGGCGTCCAGGTCCTTGAACGACAGCGACATGGTGCGCTGCCCGCTCTTCACCAGCAGCGTGTTGCCCGGCGCGACCGCGGCGATCGCCACCACCCGCTCGGTGCCGAGCTTGGCCTTGGGGATGTCGATGATCTTGTTGCCCTTGCCCTTGTCCAGCTCGGGCAGGTCGGCGATCGGGAACGCCAGCAGGTGGCCGGCGCTGGTCACCGCGACGATGCGGTCGGTCTCGGCGTTGCCGACCGACGCCGGCGGCAGCACCTTGGCGTTCGGAGTCAGGTTGAGCATCGCCTTGCCGGCCTTGTTGCGGCTGGTCAGGTTCTCGAAGCGGGTGACGAAGCCGTAGCCGTGCGAGGAGGCCAGCACCAGCCGGCTGTCGTTGTCGCCGCTGGCCATGGCCTGGAACGACGCGCCGGAGGCCGGCGAGAAACGCCCGGTCAGCGGTTCGCCGTTGCCGCGCGCCGAGGGCAGCGAATGCACCAGCGTGGAGTAGGCGCGGCCGTCCGAATCCAGGAACGCCACCTGCTGCGTGCTGCGCCCGCGCACCGCCGCCAGCAGGCTGTCGCCGTCGCGGTAGGACAGGTCGGCCGGGTCCACGTCGTGGCCCTTGGCCGCGCGGATCCAGCCCTTCTCCGACATCACGATGGTCATCGGCTCGCTCGGCACCAGCTCGGTCTCGTCGATCGCCTGCGCCGCGCCGCGCTGTACCAGCGGCGAGCGCCGCGCGTCGCCGAACTTCTTGGCGTCGGCGACCAGCTCGTCCTTGATCAGCTTCTTCAGCTTGGTCTTGCTGGCCAGCACCGCCTGCAGCTGTTCGCGCTCCTTGGCCAGCGCGTCCTGCTCGCCGCGGATCTTCATCTCCTCCAGCCGCGCCAGCTGGCGCAGGCGGGTTTCCAGGATGTAGTCGGCCTGTTCCTCGCTCAGCCCGAACCGCGCGATCAGCGCCGGCTTCGGCTCGTCCTCGCTGCGGATGATGCGGATCACTTCGTCCAGGTTGAGGAACGCGACCAGCAGGCCTTCCAACAGGTGCAGGCGGCGCTCGACCTTGTCCAGGCGATGGTTGAGCCGGCGCACCACGGTGTCGCTGCGGAAGCGCAGCCATTCCTCCAGCAGGGTCTTGAGGTTCTTGACCTGCGGGCGGCCGTCCAGGCCGATCACGTTGAGGTTGACCCGGTAGCTGCGCTCCAGGTCGGTGGTGGCGAACAGATGGCCCATCAGCTGCTCGGCATCGACCCGGTTGGAGCGCGGCACCAGCACCACCCGCACCGGGTTGGCGTGGTCGGACTCGTCGCGGATGTCTTCCAGCCACGGCAGCTTCTTGGCGCGCATCTGCTGCGCGATCTGCTCGATCACCTTCGACGGCGACACCTGGTAGGGCAGCGCGGTGACCACGATGTTGGCGCCTTCCTTCTGGTAGGTGGCGCGGGCGCGCACGCTGCCGTTGCCGCTCTCGTAGAGCGCGCGCAGGTCGGCGGCCGGGGTGATGATCTCGGCGGTGGTCGGGTAGTCCGGGCCGCGCACGTGTTCGCACAGGTCGGCGACGCTGGCATCGGGATCGTCGAGCAGGCGGATCAGCGCGCTGACGATCTCGTTGAGGTTGTGCGGCGGCACGTCGGTGGCCATGCCCACGGCGATGCCGGTGGTGCCGTTGAGCAGCAGGTGCGGCAGCCGCGCCGGCATCCAGGTCGGCTCGTCCAGGGTGCCGTCGAAGTTCGGCGACCAGTCCACCGTGCCCTGGCCGAGCTCGCCCAGCAGCACTTCGGCGATCGGGGTCAGCTTGGACTCGGTGTAGCGCATCGCCGCGAACGACTTCGGGTCGTCGGTGGAACCGAAGTTGCCCTGGCCCTCGATCAGCGGATAGCGGTAGGAGAACGGCTGCGCCATCAGCACCAGCGCCTCGTAGCAGGCGCTGTCGCCATGCGGGTGGTATTTGCCGATCACGTCGCCGACGGTGCGCGCGGATTTCTTCGGCTTGGCGGTGGCGTTCAGGCCCAGCTCGCTCATCGCGTAGATGATGCGCCGCTGCACCGGTTTCAGGCCGTCGCCGAGGAACGGCAGGGCGCGGTCCAGCACCACGTACATGGAGTAGTCGAGGTAGGCGCGTTCGGCGTATTCGCGCAGCGGCAGCTGTTCGAAACCGTGGAAGGCGGGGCGGGCGAGATCGGTCATGCGCAGGAAATACCTATAGGGGAACGCGGCGGCGGGCGCCGCAGGTCAGCCGGTCGATTATCCGGATGCGGCCGGCGATGCCAAGCCGCGCGTGCCGCCGGCGCGGCCGGTGCTGGCCAGGTAACGTGCCGGAGGATGGCCGAAATGGCCGCGGAAGGCGGTGACGAAGGCGCTGGGGCTGCTGTAGCCGAGCCGGTGCGCGGTATCGGCGACGCTGGCGCCGTCGCTGAGCTGGCGCAGCGCTTCGGCCAGCCGCGCCTGCTGCCGCCAGCCGGCGAAGCCGAACCCGGTTTCCTCGCGGAAGTGCCGGCTCAGGCTGCGCGCGGACAGCCCGGCCCAGTGCGCCCACTGCGCCAGCGAGCGGCCGTCGGCGGGGGTGGCCAGCAATTGGGTGGCGATGCGCAGCAGGCGCCGGTCGCTGGGCATCGGCAGGTGCAGGCGCTCCACCGGCGCCTTGCGCACTTCGTCCAGCAGCACCGCGCACAGGCGCTGCTGCTCGCCATCCAGCTCCGGCAGCACGCCCCACTGCGCCACCCGCAGCAGCAGTTCGCGGAACAGGCCGTTCATGCCGACCACGCAGGTCCGCTGCGGCAGGTCGGCACAGGCGTCGGGGCGAACCAGCAGCAGATAGCCGCGCAGGCGCCCGGACACCTGCACGGTATGCAGTTCCTGCGGCGGCATCCAGCCGGCGCAGCCCGGCGGCAGCGACCACTGGCCATGCGCGGTGCGGGTGCCGAGCACGCCTTCCTCGACGTAGATCAATTGGCCGCGCACGTGGCGGTGCCAGTCCACTTCGCGTTGCAGCGAGACCGGGGAGTGCGCCCGGAACGCCAGCGCGGGCGGGCCGTCGGCGCGCTCGAACCAGTCGAAGGTGCGCGGGTCGAGCGCACTGGGGGAGTCGGTTGCCGGCAGGGGAGGCGCAGGTGGAGATGGCGAGATTTCGATATCCATTGTCCGGATTGTAATACCGAGCCACGCACGTGGGCCGCTACAGTGCGCTCGCCGCCAGCGTTCTTCTGTTGCAACGCAGCATCTACTTTCTTCGGGTATATTTTCTTGACATATATTTCTAAATGAAAATAATTGGTCCCCATGAAGTGCTCTCCCTCCCTCCCTGCTGCCCTTTCGCTGCCAGGACCGCCCTCGTTCGGCCTGCTGCTGCGGCAGGTGCGCGACGGCCTGATGCGGCGCCTGGATGATGCGATGGCGGAACTCGAACTCGGCTTGGGCTTCACCCACTACATCGGGATGAAGGCGCTTGCGTACATGGCACCGTGCACCGCCAACGAACTGGCCCAGGCCATCGACCAGAACCCCAGCGCGGTGACCCGGCTGCTGGACAAGCTGCAGGACCTGGGCTGGGTGCGCCGCGAGGCGCACGCGCAGGACCGCCGCGCCTTGCAGATCGTGCTCACCGACGAGGGCCGTGCGCTGTGGCAGCAACTCAAGCAACGCGGCGACGAAGCCATCGCCAGCGCGCTGCGCGATCTTTCCGCCGACGAACGCGAGCAACTCACTTCGCTGTTGATCCGCGTCCGCGATTCCCTCAATTCGCCATGAACCCGCTTATGAACCTCTCCGCATCGTCCCATCGCCTGCGTCCGTTCGCGGCCGCGGCACTCACCCTGGCGCTGGCCGCCTGCGCCAGCAGCCGTGGCCTGGAACCGCAGGGCCGCCGGCTCGATGCCGACCAGCAACTGCAGGCCGACAAGACCCTGGCCGCCGACCAGCTGGCGCCGGCCGCGTGGCCGCAGCAGGACTGGTGGAAGGCGCTGGGCGACCCGCAGCTCGACGCGCTGATCGCCGAGGCGCTGCAGGGCACGCCGAACCTGGAAGCGGCCGACGCGCGGCTGCGCCTGGCGCAGGCGCAGGCCGGCGCGGCCAATGCCGACCGCGGCGCCAAGCTGTCGCTGTCGGCCGGCTATACCGGGCTGGAGCTGCCCAAGGGGCTGGCCGGCAGCGAGATCGGCGGCAAGTACATCCACAACGAGCAGGCGCTGCTGGACTTCAGCTACGGCTTCGACCTGTGGGGCGGCAAGCGCGCGGCCTGGGAAGCGGCGGTGGACCAGGCGCATGCGGCGCAGGTCGATGCGCAGGCCGCGCGCCTGGACCTGTCGGCCGGCGTGGCCCGCGCCTATGCGCAGCTCGGTTACGCCTGGCGCCTGTACGACCTGGCCGGCGAAGAGCTGGCGCGTTCGGAGAACAGCCTGAAGCTGGTGCGGCAGCGCGTTGGCGCCGGCATCGACAGCAACCTGCAGCTGCGCCAGGCCGAGGCGCGGGTGCCGGCCGCGCGCCAGCAGCAGCAGGCGGCGCAGCAGCAGATCGACGAGGCGCGCACCGCGCTGGCGGCGCTGCTCGGCCGCGGCCCGGATCGCGGGCTGGAGATCGAACGGCCGCGGCCGCTCGATCCGGTGGCGGTGCAACTGCCGTCGGTGCTGCCCAGCGACCTGCTCGGGCGCCGCCCGGACGTGGTTGCCGCGCGCTGGCGGGTCGAGGCGTCGTCGCAGAGCATCGGCGCGGCCAAGGCGCAGTTCTATCCGAGCATCAACCTGCTCGCGCTCGGCGGCGTCGCCGCGACCAATCCCGCCGACCTGTTCAAAAGCGACGCATTGCTCGGCGTGTTCGCGCCTAGCGTGAGCCTGCCGCTGTTCGACAGCGGCCGCCTGCGCAGCCAGCTGGCCGAGCGCGATGCGCAATACGACCTGGCGGTGGCCACCTACAACCAGGCGCTGGTGGCGGCGCTGCGCGAGGTCGCCGACCAGGTCAGCGCGGCGCGTTCGCTGGCGCAGCAGGCGCAACAGCAGGCGCAGGCGGTGAACACCGCACAGGCCGCCTTCGACCTGGCGCAGCAGCGCTACCGCGCCGGCATCGGCAACTACCTGGACGTGCTGAGCGTGCAGCAGCAGTTGCTCGAGGCGCAGCAGCGCCTGGCCTCGCTGCAGTCCAACCAGATCCTGGTCTCGGTGCGCCTGAACCAGGCGCTGGGCGGCGGCTACGAAGCCACCTCCGCGGCCGACGCGCCGATGACCTCTTCCGCTTCCACGCATTCCTGAGACCGCTGCAATGAATCAGACAACGACCCCCGATTCCTCCGCTCCCGCCTCCAGCCGGCGCGGCATGCTGCTGCGCGGCCTGGCCGTGCTGGTGGTGCTGGTGCTGATCGCGCTGGCGATCTGGTACTTCGTCTCCGGCCGCTGGCACGAGGACACCGACGACGCCTACGTGCAGGGCAACCTGGTGCAGATCACGCCGATGGTGGCCGGCACCGTGGTCAGCATCGGCGCCGACGACGGCATGCGCGTGGAGCGCGGCCAGTTGCTGGTCAAGCTGGATCCGGCCGACACCCAGGTCGCGCTGCAGCAGGCCGAGGCCAATCTGGCGCGCACCGTGCGCCAGGTGCGCGGCCTGTTCCGCAGCGTGCAAGGCGCGCAGGCCGAACTGTCGTCGCAGCAGGTGACCCTGCAGCGCGCCCGCGCCGACGTCGCCCGCCGCACCAGCCTGGTCGCCACCGGCGCGATTTCCGCCGAGGAACTGGCGCATGCGCGCGACCAGCTGGCCGCCGCCGAAGCCGCGGTCAGCGGTTCGCGCGAGACCGTGGAGCGCAACCGCGCGCTGATCGACGACAACGGCGTGGCCCAGCAGCCCGACGTGCAGGCCGCCGCCGCGCAGGTGCGCCAGGCGTTCCTCAACAACGCCCGCAGCGCGATCGTCGCGCCGGTGTCCGGCTATGTCGCGCGGCGTTCGGTGCAGGTCGGCCAGCGCGTGCAGCCCGGCACCGCACTGATGGCGGTGGTGCCGCTGGAGCAGGTGTGGGTGGAAGCCAACTTCAAGGAAACCCAGCTCAAGCACATGCGCCTGGGCCAGCCGGTGGAACTGGAGTCGGACCTGTACGGCGGCGCGGTGCGCTACCAGGGCACGGTGCAGAGCCTGGGCCTGGGCACCGGTAGCGCGTTCTCGCTGCTGCCGGCGCAGAACGCCAGCGGCAACTGGATCAAGATCGTGCAGCGCGTGCCGGTGCGCATCGCCATCGATCCCAAGCAGCTGGCGCAGAACCCGCTGCGCATCGGCCTGTCGATGAAGGTGGACGTGAACCTGCACCAGCAGAACGGCGGCGTGCTGCCGACCAAGTTCGCCACCGGCACGCTGCTGGATACCGACGTCTACGCGCAGCAGCTGAGCCAGGCCGATGCGGCCATCGCGCAGATCATTCACGCCAACCTGCCCGACGCCGCCAAGGCGAACTGAGCCCGGCCATGTCCAACCAAGCTGCCACTCCTGCCGCGCCCGGGGCTCCGGGCGCACCGGCGATGGGCTTCCGCCCGCCCAGCGTGGCCTTGTGCACGGTGGGCCTGGCGATGGCCTCGTTCATGCAGGTGCTCGACACCACCATCGCCAACGTCTCGCTGCCGACCATCGCCGGCAACCTCGGCGCCAGTTCGCAGCAGGCGACCTGGGTCATCACCTCGTTCGCGGTCAGCAATGCGATCGCGCTGCCGCTGACCGGCTTCCTGAGCCGGCGCTTCGGCGAGACCAAGCTGTTCGTGTGGGCCACGCTGTCCTTCACCATCGCCTCGCTGCTGTGCGGCCTGGCGCAGAGCATGGGCATGCTGGTGGTGTCGCGCGCGATCCAGGGCTTCGTGTGCGGGCCGATGTACCCGATCACGCAGAGCCTGCTGGTGTCGATCTATCCGCGCGAGAAACGCGGGCAGGCGCTGGCGTTGCTGGCGATGATCACCGTGGTCGCGCCGATCGCCGGCCCGATCCTGGGCGGCTGGATCACCGACAACTACAGCTGGGAATGGATCTTCCTGATCAACGTGCCGCTGGGCATCATCGCCGCGGTCGTGGTCGGCTCGCAGCTGCGCGACCGTCCGGAACCGACCGAGCGGCCACGCATGGACTACGTCGGCCTGATCACCCTGATCATCGGCGTCGGCTGCCTGCAGCTGGTGCTGGACCTGGGCAACGACGAGGACTGGTTCAGTTCGGACAAGATCGTGGTGCTGGCCGCGATCTCGGCGGTGGCGCTGGCGGTGTTCCTGATCTGGGAACTGACCGACAAGGATCCGATCGTCAACCTGCGCCTGTTCCGCCACCGCAACTTCCGCGCCGGCACCATGGCGCTGATCGTGGCCTACGCCGCGTTCTTCAGCGTGTCGCTGCTGATCCCGCAGTGGCTGCAGCGCGACATGGGCTACACCGCGATCTGGGCCGGCCTGGCCACCGCGCCGATCGGCATCCTGCCGGTGCTGATGACCCCGTTCGTCGGCAAGTACGCCTCGCGCTTCGACCTGCGCATGCTCGCCAGCATCGCCTTCATCTTCATGGCGGCGACCAGCTTCATGCGCTCGGACTTCAACCTGCAGGTCGATTTCGCCCACGTGGCCGGGGTGCAGTTGCTGATGGGCGTGGGCGTGGCGCTGTTCTTCATGCCGGTGCTGCAGATCCTGCTGTCGGACCTGGACGGGCGCGAGATCGCCGCCGGCTCCGGCCTGGCCACGTTCCTGCGCACGCTGGGCGGCAGCTTCGCCGCCTCGCTGACCACCTACCTGTGGTCCAAGCGCACCCAGCTGCACCATGCGCACCTCACCGAACACATCTCCACGTACACGCCGGGGATGCAGGAGCAGGTGCAGGCGATGGGGCAGGGCGACCTGCAGGCCGGTGCCGCCTTCCTCAACAACACCATCAACCACCAGGCCTCGCAGATGGGCTTCAACGACATCTTCTACCTGCTGGGCTGGACGTTCCTGGGCATCATCTTCTTCCTGTGGCTGGCCAAGCCGCCGTTCGCCGGCGGTGGCGGGGCGGCTGCCGCGGGCGGTCACTGAGTCCCGGCGCGCCGGCAACGACGAAACCCCGCCGCGTGCGGGGTTTCGTTGTGCGCCGGCTGCGTGCGTCGCCCGCGCCGTCGCGCTTGCGGCCGCGGCGAGCGGCGGACCAGAATGCCGCTCCCTCGCACGTATCGGCAGGTTCGGACATGCAGCGTCTTCTGCGCGCCTTGTGGTCTCGCCCTGATTCCCCGCGGCCGCGTCGCGGCGCTGCACGCGCCCGGCGGCATGCGGCGCTGCTGCTGTGCCTCGGCGCCCTCGGCATCGGCAGCGCCAGCGCGCAGGCCGAGCCGAGCGCGGCGGCGATCACGCCGACCGACCGCCTGCACGAAGCCTGGTGGGCGCAGCGCCACCAGCAGGTGCTGGAGCAGGTGCGCGCGCACCCGGATACGCCGCTGCTGCTGATCGGCGACTCGATCACCCACAACTACGACAAGGCCAGCGCGCCGGACGAGGATTTCCAGCCGACCTGGCAGACCTTCTACGGCAGCCGCGGCGCGCTCAACCTGGGGTTCAGCGGCGATGCCACCGAGCACGTGCTGTGGCGGTTGCAGCACGGCGAAGTGGATGGCCTGCAGCCCAAGGTCGCGATGCTGCTGATCGGCACCAACAACACCGGCTACGAGCAGCACAGCGCCGCGGACACGGTGCGCGGCATCGACGCGGTGGTGGCGACCCTGGAGCAGCGCCTGCCGAAGACCCGCATCCTGCTGCTCGGCCTGCTGCCCAGCGCAGGATCGGCGCAGAAGAGCGCGCGCGACGCCGAGGTCAACCGCGCCCTGGCGGTGCGCTACGGCGACAATCCGCGCGTGGCCTATCTCGACATCGGCGCGGTGTTCCGCAAGGACGGCGCGCTCGACCAGAGCCTGTTCTACGACCCGCGCCTGCGTCCGCCGGGCAACGCCCTGCATCCGGACACGCGCGGCCAGCGGCTTATGGCCGAGGCGATCGAGCCGACCCTGGCGCGCCTGCTCGGCGAGCCGCCGCGGGTGCCGCTGGCGGCGATGACCGAGGTCAATCCCGCGCTCATTCCGGTGCCGTGGCTGGAGCAGGATTCCTACGACTGGTACGCGCGGCACCATGCGGCGCTGGACGCGGCGCGCGGATTGCAGCCGGACGTGGTGATGCTCGGCGATTCGATCACCCACTTCTGGGGCGGTGCGCCGCAGGCCGTCCGCGTCGGCGGCGCGCAGGCCTGGCAGCGCACCTTCGGCAAGGCCAAGGTGTTGAACCTGGGCTTCGGCTGGGATCGCACCCAGAACGTGCTGTGGCGGCTGCGGCAGGGCGAAGTGGACGGCTTGGCGCCGCGCTGGGTGGTGATCAACATCGGCACCAACAACCTCACCGGCACCGAGAACGCGCGCGCCAGCACGCCGCAGGAAGCGGCCGACGGCGTGGCCGCGGTGGTCGCCGAGGTGCGCCAGCGGCTGCCGCGCAGCAAGATCGTGCTGATGGGGATCTTCCCGCGCGGCTTCGCCGCCGACGCGCCGCTGCGCGCTCCGATCGCGCAGACCAATGGCCTGCTGGCCGCGCGCTTCGGCCACGATCCGGCGGTGCACTGGCTGGACATCGGCGCGCGCTTCCTGCAGCCCGACGGGCGCCTGCCGCAGGCGCTGATGCCCGACAGCACCCATCCCAGCGAGGAGGGTTACCGGATCTGGGGCGAGGCGCTGCGCGAGATCGGCGTCGGCGGTTGAAGCGCCGGCAGGGACCCGCCTTGCCAGGAGAACCCTGTAGGAGCGGCTTCAGCCGCGACACGCGTTACCGACAGCGCCTGTCGCGGCTGAAACCGCTCCTACAGCAGCGACGCGGCGGCGCGGGTGCAGGCTAGCTCCGCAATCCATGCGCTGGATGCCCTGCCGGCGATGCGGGCGCTCAGCTCTTGTCCGGCTTCAGCAGCTCTAGCACCGCCTCGCGGCGCCGTGCCGGCAGGTTGCGGTAGCGGGTCAACAGCGCCTGTTCGTGGGTGTCGTGCGCCTGCAGCGCGTAATCGGCCGGCAGGTCGTGCACGCGCGCGCCGCCCTGGCCGCAGATCAGTTCGTCCAGCGAGCGCTTGAGCACGCCGCGCAGGTTCGGCAACAGGCGGAAGCTCGGGGTCTCGCGATCGTTCTCCCACGCCGACACCGACGACTTGGTCACGCCCAGCGCGAAGCCCAGTTGTTCCTGGGTGAGCCCGGCGGCTTTCCTGGCTTCGCGCAAACGGTCGCCGAAGCTTTTCATCGCGGTGGGCCTTGCGGTTACGGGGCCTACCAAGATATGGAGCATCCGTAACCTTGTCGTACAGCCATGCTTGACTCTAGATGTTCGGGGATTCAATACTTTGGCGGTGTGGGCCGCACCGATGCGTGAGGGCGCGCACGACGGACACGGACGACCGAGGAGCGCATGGTATTTCGCCCATTTTCCATTGCCGTTGCAGGGACGGCGCAGCGGCGCCCGCCGGCGTGTTTTCCCGAGGCAGGCCGCGCCGTGGCGCGCGAGCGTGATTCGGCCGCCGCCGCGGCGGAGGGTGGGGCATGGCCACCTACGAAGTGAAGCTGCGGCGCGTGGCGCAGTTGGAGCCGGCGCTGTACGTGCTGGTCCACGCCGCCAACGCCTATCTGGCGGCGCGCGCCGCCGAGCGCCACAACCCCGGCTATCGGGCGTACATGGTCGCGGTGTGGGTGGACGGCGTGCGCGTGGACATCGGCGCGTTCCGCCCACCGTATCGCTGAGCGCACGCGGCCAATTGCGTGCGGAGCGATGGCGTGCGGCTGCCGGGGCGTGGCGACATGGGGTGCGGCGATGCGGGCGCGCAATCCTGGTTCGTTGGCCGCTGCCTGGTGATGGGCCTGGCCTGAGACGCAGGCAACAAAAAACCCGCCGAAGCGGGTTTTTCTTTAACTGCTGTATCGAATGGTGCCCAGGAGAGGACTCGAACCTCCACGAAGTTGCCCCCGCTAGCACCTGAAGCTAGTGCGTCTACCAATTCCGCCACCTGGGCGATACAGGCGCGGAATTCTGCTGGCAGCGCCGGGGACTGTCAAGCACGTCTTTTGCAGGGACGGCGCGACGGCGGTTGTTGTTCGCCGAATCGCTTCCGCAACCGGCACGCGCATGCCGGGAGATCGGCGGCATGGCGCTGTGGTCGCGACATCGCGGCCTGGGTGCATCGGAAATCGCCGAGGGCTGTGCGGTCGCCACGCTTCAGCGGCTGCCATCGTGGGAGGGAGTTTCAGTACCGGCCCGTCATCGCCGCTGAAGCCTCGGCTCGCGAGTCGCTACAGCGGAAGAACATCCATGCAGGCCTGCACGCAGAGCGTGCGCTGGCGGCGGCGCTGCGCAACGCATCGCGTCGCCGCCGGAAACGCCAGGCAAAAAAAATCCCGCCGAAGCGGGTTTTTCTTTGCTGCTGTATCGAATGGTGCCCAGGAGAGGACTCGAACCTCCACGAAGTTGCCCCCGCTAGCACCTGAAGCTAGTGCGTCTACCAATTCCGCCACCTGGGCGATACAGGCCGAGAATTCTGTCGGTTGCGCGCCTGGCTGTCAAGCGTCGCTTAACAAGCGCGCTTCGGCGGTCCTTGCGCGGTGCCTGCGGCGCACGGACCGCCGGCCGGCGCGTCAGCTGGCGGTGAAGCGCAGGCCCTGGTTGATCGCGCAGCGGTAGCCGAGCGTGGCGCCGTTCTGCTGGTAACCGGGCAGGGCGAACACGGCCATGCTGAAGTCGATGCGGTTGTCCGGGTGCACCTGGTAGCGCAGGAACTGCTGGATCGGCTTGCCGTCGCGGCCCACGGTGAGGTGCTCGTCGGCGAAGGACAGGGTGCCGTCTTCGGTCACCCGGTAGGCGCCGATGCGCAGGCCGCCACGGGTCTGGGTCGGGCTCGCGCCGCCGGCGCTGGGCGTGCACTGGCTCAGGTCGATCGCGACCGCGACCGAGGCGCCGCTCTGCAGCGAGCGTTCGATCTCGGCGAGCGAATCGAGCGGCGTGGCGGCGCCGGCAGGGTGGGCGACGGCGAGCAGCGAGGCGGCGAGCAGCGGGAGGGGCAGGGACTTCATGCGGAACTCCGGAGCGTGGGGGAGGGGGCGGTTCGCCGCACGCACGCTAGCCCTTTGCGCTGCGCGGTCAACCGACAAAATCGCGTTCTCCTGGCGGCGTCACAGCGCTTGTTCGAAGCAGGTCCGCTCGCCCTGGCGCAGCGGTCGCGTCGTGTCCGCATCCGCATGAAAGATGCGGTTTTCTGCCGAATGCGCAGGGCTCGCGGATGCGGATCCCGCCAGGACGTTGCCGTGCGCGACTCCTGCGCCGGGGTGCGTTACGGGCGGATGCGCGTCGCTTGCTGGCGCTCGGGCAATCGGACGATCCGGGCATCGCGGAATCGGATCGCGTCTGGCGGTGCGCCGCGCCGCTGCAACACACGTTGCGCGCCGGCATTGACAAAGGCGTGCGCCGCCCGCAAAATTCGCGGCTTCCATCGCCCAGATGGCGGAATTGGTAGACGCACTAGCTTCAGGTGCTAGCGGGGGCAACTTCGTGGAGGTTCGAGTCCTCTTCTGGGCACCATATGCAACACGCGGGAGCGCTGAGCTTCCGCAACGACCGGCCCGCTGACGCGGGCCTCGTCGTTTCTGGGGCCACTCCGCCGCCAGGGCTGGCCGCCTTTTGCGTGCGTTGACGACCCAGCGAGTACCATGGGTGCATGACCAATAGAAAAACCAAGTCCGGCAAGCCCGGCAAATCCGCATCCCACGATACGCCCGCCAGCAAGGCCGGCGCCCCGGCGGCTCCGCCTCCGCCGAAGAAATCCAAGATGCCGTCGTGGATGCCCAGCCTCCCCAGTTTCCTGCGCCGCGGTCCCAAGCCGCCGCTGCAGCCGCTGCATCCGCCCGAGCCGGTGTCCGCACCGTCCTCGCGCAAGAAGCCGCCCGTCCCGGTGGCCGATCCGTTCGCGGCCCGCGAGGCCGAGCGCTATGCCGAGCCGATCGCCAGCCGCGAGGCGATCCTGCAGTTGCTGGACCGTTGCGACGGCCCGCAGACGCTCGAGGAACTGGCCGCGCAACTCGGCCTGACCGAGCCGTCGCGCATGGAGGCGTTGAGCAAGCGCCTGGGCGCGATGCTGCGCGAGGCGCAGCTGGTGCAGAACCGCCGCGGCGGCTACGCGCCGGTGCAGCAGACCAACCTGATTCCCGGCGTGGTGATCGCCAATCCGGACGGCTTCGGCTTCCTGCGTCCGGACGAAGGCGGCGACGACCTGTTCCTGCCGCCCTACGAAATGCGCAAGGTGCTGCATGGCGACCGCGCCCTGGCCAACGTCACCGGCATCGACCGCCGCGGCCGCCGCGAAGGCAGCATCGCGCGGGTGCTCGAGCGCGGCCTGACCCGCTTGATCGGCCGCTTCAGCCTGGAAGGCGGCATCGCCTACGTGGTGCCGGACGACAAGCGCATCCAGCGCAACGTGCAGATCCCCATCGACGCCACCGGCGAGGCCCGCGACGGCCAGCTGGTGGTGTGCGAACTGACCTCCACCCCGGACGGGCGGCGCCCGCCGATCGGCAAGATCATCGCCGTGCTCGGCGACAAGCTGACCCCGTCGCTGCTGGTGGAAGCGGCGATCCACGGCCACGAGTTGCCGTACGAATTCCCGCAGGACGTGCTGGACGAGGCCGCGGCGGTGCCGCTGACGGTGGAGCCGGCGGCGATCAAGGGCCGCGTGGACCTGCGGCAGACGCCGCTGGTGACCATCGACGGCGCCGACGCCAAGGACTTCGACGACGCGGTGTTCTGCGAACCGAACGCGGAGGGGTTCCGCCTGGTGGTGGCGATCGCCGACGTGTCGCACTACGTGCGTCCGGGCACGCCGCTGGACACCGAGGCGGTCAAGCGCGCGACCTCGGTGTATTTCCCCGGGTTCGTGGTGCCGATGCTGCCGGAGACGCTGTCCAACGGCATCTGCTCGCTCAACCCGAAGGTCGACCGCATGTGCTTCGTCTGCGACATGCAGATCGACCGCCAAGGCGAGGTGACCGGCGCGCGCTTCTACGAGGCGGTGATGAACTCGCACGCGCGGCTCACCTACGACCAGGTGTGGCAGGCGGTGGGCGAGAAGGACGAGCAGGTGCGCAAGGACGTGGCCGCGGTGCTGCCGCACCTGGAGCGCCTGCACCAGCTGTACCAGGTGCTGGCCAAGGCGCGTTCGCGCCGTGGCGCGATCGAGTTCGAGACCTCCGAAGTGCGCTTCGTGCTCGACAACACCGGCGAAGTGACCCAGGCCGGCATGCTGGTGCGCAACGACGCGCACAAGCTGATCGAGGAATGCATGATCGCCGCCAACGTGGCCGCGGCGCGGCACCTGCTGGAGGCGCGCATCCCGGCGCCGTACCGCGTGCACGAGCGGCCGCCGGAATCCAAGTACGCCGACCTGCTGGAATTCCTCAAGGAATTCAAGCTGAGCCTGCCGCCGTGGAACAAGGTGGTGCCGGGCGACTACACCAAGCTGCTGAAGAAGGTGCGCGAGCGCCCCGACGCGGCCCTGCTGGAATCGGTGCTGCTGCGCAGCCAGAGCATGGCGGTGTATTCGCCGGACAACGCCGGCCACTTCGGCCTGGCGCTGGAGGCGTATGCGCATTTCACCTCGCCGATCCGCCGCTATCCGGACCTGCTGGTGCACCGCGCGATCAAGTACGCGCTGACCCGCGGCGCGCCGGACAAGTACCTGTACTCGCCGCGCGAGATGGCGGCGCTGGCGCTGCAGTGCTCCGAGCGCGAGCGCCGCGCCGACGAGGCCGAGCGCGAGGTCGACGAGCGCTACCGCGCGGCGTGGATGGAAAAGCACGTCGGCGGCCAGTTCGACGGCGTGGTCAGCGGCGTCACCAGCTTCGGCCTGTTCGTGGAGCTGGACCAGTCCAAGGTCAACGGCCTGATCCACGTGACCCAGTTGCCGCAGGACTATTACCAGTTCGACGCGGTGCGCAAGACCCTGTCCGGCGAGCGCCGCGGCCGCGAGTTCCGGCTCGGCGACCGGGTGCGGATCCTGGTGCTCAAGGCCAGCATGGAGGAGCGCAAGATCGATTTCCGCCTTGTCGAGGAAGGCATGCCGGCCCACGACGAACTGCCGCCGCCGCCGCCGCGCGGCCAGCCGGCCAAGCGCAAGAAAAAGAAGTACTGACGGCGCAGGACCGCGGCGGCCGCCGGATCGCCCGCCGCGATCGCTGGCTCCCTGCGCGAGGTGCAGGGACAGCTTCCTGCGCGAGGCGATTCGCAACGGAGAGCAGACATGGCCCATGACGAGTACAGCGGCGGTTGCCAGTGCGGTGCGGTGCGCTTCCGGGTGCGCGGCCGGCTCGACGACGCTTCGATCTGCCATTGCCGGATGTGCCAGAAGGCGTTCGGCGCCTATTACGCGCCGCTGGTGTCCACGCGCGGCGCCGAGTTGGTGTGGACGCGCGGGGCGCCGAAGCGTTTCCAGTCTTCCAATCTGGTGCGGCGCGGTTTCTGCGCCGACTGCGGCACGCCTCTGACCTACGAGGCGCCGGACGGCGTGGCCGTGGCCGCCGGCGCGTTCGACGATCCGGCGGCGCTGCCGCCGCGGATCCAGTACGGGCTGGAAGGCAAGCTGCCGTTCGTGGACGGCCTGCACCGGCTGAGCGCGATCCGCACCGATGCCGACCTGGACGCGGCGCCGTTCCTGGCGCAGGTGGTGTCGTACCAGCATCCGGACCACGACACCGAGCGCTGGCCGGACTGAGCAAGGACGCTGGCCGCACCGAATCGGTGCGGCGTCGTGCGTGGCGCTCGCGCCGCCTGCGGCCTGTCTTGTCGCAAGATGGCGCGGGCGCCCCGGTGCGTCCGCATAGGCGGGCATTGCCAGGACGGCTGCGCAACGGCGCCGACCGTCTCCTGTAGGAGCGGCTTCAGCCGCGACACGCGGAGCCCGAGAGCCGCAGCGACCGCCGAAGCTCGCCTGCATCTTGCACGCGGGAATGAGGGCGCCACAGAGCCGCGTTTCTCCATTCCCCATTCCCGATTCCCCATTCCCAGCCCCCCAACCATGTGACGCGAGCAGCCGCAACGCCTACCATGCCCGCTTTCCTCCTCGCAGTCCCCGCCTCATGAGCAAGCAGAACCAGTGGATCGTCGGCGTCAACGCCGTGGCCTCGTCGATCGAGAACGATGCCGACAACGTGCGCGAAGTGCTGGTGGAGGCGGGCAGCAAGAACCCGCGGCTGGTGGAGATCGAGGAGAACGCGCGGCGCAAGGGCATCGAGGTGCGGCGGGTGAATACCCAGGCGCTGGACGGCGTCGGCGGCTCGGTACGGCACCAGGGCGTGGCCGCGCGCTATGCGGCGGCGCGCACCTGGAGCGAGAACGAACTGGAAGGCCTGGTGACGGCCGCCGAAGGCCGCGCGCTGCTGTTGGTGCTCGACGGCGTGCAGGATCCGCACAACCTCGGCGCCTGCCTGCGCAGTGCGGCCGCCGCCGGCGCGACCGCGGTGGTGATTCCGAAGGACAAATCGGCGCCGGTCAATGCCACCGTGCGCAAGACCTCGGCCGGCGCCGCCGACCGCATTCCGATCGTGGCGGTGACCAACCTGGCGCGCTGCCTACGCGACCTGCAGAAGCAGGGCGTGTGGATCTACGGCCTGGTCGGCGAGGCCGAGACCTCGCTGTACGCGCAGGACCTGCGCGGCAACGTGGCGCTGGTGCTGGGCGGCGAATCCGACGGCCTGCGCCGCTTGACCCGCGAGCACTGCGATGGCCTGGTCAAGATTCCGATGCCGGGCGACATCGAGAGCCTCAACGTGTCGGTGGCGACCGGCGTGACCCTGTTCGAGGCGGTGCGGCAGCGCATGGGCTGAAGCGCTGCGGGCGCGCTCGGGTCGTGGAGGGTTTGCTGCGGGAATGACGGGTGCGCCTGGGTGGCGCGTTTGTAGGAGGGGCTTCAGCCCCGACCAAGATCGAAAATCGTTCGACTCTCCCCGCTTCGTTCGTCGCGACTGAAGTCGCTCCCACAGTGGGCTTCGGATGCTTGGCTGCGGGCTGCGGGGAAGGGCTTCGATACCTGGCGGCATCCGAAGGTGGAAGATCCGCCACTCCGCCAATCCGTTTGTCGCGGCTGAAGCCGCTCCTACAGAGGCGCAGGAGGCTAGCTGGGTGCATTGTAGGAGGGGCTTCAGCCCCGACCGAGACCGAGATCGTTCGGCTCTCCCCGCTTCGTTCGTCGCGACTGAAGTCGCTCCCACAGTGGGCTTCGGATGCTTGGTTGCGGGCTGCGTGGAAGGGCTTCGATAACCGACAGCATCCGAAGGTGGGGAGATCCGCTACTCCGCCAATCCGCCTGTCGCGGCTGAAGCCGCTCCTACAGAGCGCAGGAGGCTAGCTGGGGGCATTGTTAGGAGGGGCTTCAGCCCCGACCGAGGCCGAAATCGTTCGGCTCCCTCGCTTCGTTCGTCGCGACTGAAGTCGCTCCCACAGTGGGCTTCGGATGCTTGGTTGCGGGCTGCGTGGAAGGGCTTCGATACCTGGCGGCATCCGAAGGTGGAAGATCCGCCACTCCGCCACTCCGCCACTCCGCCAATCCGCCACTCCGTTTGTCGCGGCTGAAGCCGCTCCTACAGAGGCGCAGGAGGCTAGCTGGGTACATTGTAGGAGGGGCTTCAGCCCCGACCGAGGCCGAAATCGTTCGGCTCACCCGCTTCGTTCATTGCGATGAAGTCGCTTCTACTGGCGCAGCGGGGACGCCGGCTGGGTGCATTGTGGGAGGGGCTTCAGCCCCGACTGCACGATGGTGGAAGGTCGAGGGGCTTGGCGCGTCGCGGCCGATGCCCGGCCCCTGTCCGAAGGCGTCAGGCCTGCTGCTTCGCGCGTCGCGGCCACCCGAAGCCGCTTGCCAGGCGCCTCCGGCTTCAATCCTGGGCGATCGCCGCAATCGACGCTGCCGGCGCCGATGCAGCTTCTGCGGCCGCCGCCGACGTACCGCTGCCGCCCAGCGCCTGGTACAGGGTGACGTCGTTGTTGAGCTGGTCGAGCCTGGCCTGGGCCAGGGTCAGTTCCGCGCTGCGCCGGGTCTGCTGCGCGTCCAGCCAGGTGCGCAGGTCGGTGGCGCCGCTGCGGTAGCGCACTTCGTACATGCGCTCCACGTCGCGTGCGGCGTCGAAGGAGCGTTGCGCCGACGCCACCTGCGTCTGCAGTTGCGTGCGCGCCGACAGGGCGTTGTCGACGTCGCCGAGCGCGGTATACAGCGTGGTGCGGAAGGTGCTGGCGGCGATCTCGTAGCTGGTGCCGGTGATGCGGGTGTTGAGCTGGGCCTGGCGCAGGTTGAGGAACGGCAGGGTCAGTCCGGCGCCGAGCGTGGCCAGCGGATTCTTCAGCACGTTCGTCAACGTGGCGCTGCTGCCAGCCAGCGAGCCGTTCAGGCTCAGGGTCGGGTAATAGCTGGTCGCGGTGACCTTGATGTCGGCCAGCGCGCTGCGCAGCCGCAGTTCGGCGGCGCGCAGGTCCGGGCGGCGCGCCAGTAGTTGCGCCGGCAGGCCCGGCGCCAGCGGCGGGCGCGCGATCGCGTCCAGATTCTGCGGCTCTTCCGTTTGCGGCCACGGCTGTCCGTCCAGCAGCACGGTCAGCGCGGTGCGCGCCTCCACGCGTTGCTGCAGCAGCTTGCTCTGCGCGGTGCGCTGGCTGTCCAGGTTCTGCTCGGCCTCGCGCACTTCCAGGCGCGACACGTCCCCGGCCTGGAACTGCGCCTGCACCAGCTGCAGGGTCTTGGCCAGGCGCGCGAGATTCTCCTCGCCGGCGGCGATGCTCTGGTTGAGATAGCCGAGTTGCCAGTACTGGCTGCAGACCTCGCCGACCAGGGCCAGTGCGGTGTTCTCGCGGTCCTCGTCGGTGGCCTCGGCTTCCCAGTGGTCGGCGTCGCGCTGTGCGCGCAGCTTGCCCCACAGGTCGATCTCCCAGCTTAGCGACACGCTGGCGGCACTGCTGCGGGTCACCTCGTCGTGATGGTCGGTGGCGCGGCTGCCGGAGGTACTGACGCTGCCGCTGGCGCTGGGCCACAGTTCGGTCTCGCTCAGGCCGGCCTGCAGCCGCGCCTGGCGCAGGCGCAATCCGGCCGTGGCCAGGTCGGCGTTGACCGCCAGTGCGCGCGCGACCAGGCGGTCCAGGCGCGGATCGCCGAAGCCTTGCCACCAGGCGTCGGCGGCGATGTCGTGGGCGGGGTAGGTGGCCTGCATCGCCAGCGGCTGGCGCGCGTCGCCCGCGCGGTCGGCGCCGGCGGCGTACTGCTGCGGCACGGCGATCGGCGCGGCGCGGTACTGGCCGGTGCTGACGCAGCCGGACAAGGTGGCGAGCAGGGCCAGCGGCAACAGCGCCGGGCGCAACGAGGAGAGCATGTTCATTCGCGGGCCAAGGCCTCCACGGGATCGAGTTGCGCGGCGTTGCGCGCGGGCAGGAAGCCGAACACCACGCCGATCAGGCTGGAGCAGGCGAAGGCGGCAACGATCGAGCCGGCCGAGAAGATCATGCTGAAGCTGCCGCCGGCCGCGGCGAACACCCGGCCCAGCGCCAGCGCCAGGCCGACCCCGAGCAGGCCGCCGAGCAGGCACACCAGCACCGCCTCGATCAGGAACTGCTGCATGATGTCGCTCTGCCGCGCGCCGACCGCCATGCGCACGCCGATCTCGCGGGTGCGCTCGGTCACCGACACCAGCATGATGTTCATCACCCCGATGCCGCCGACCACCAGCGCGATGGCGGCGATCGCGCCGATCATCAGGGTCAGCGTCTGCGTGGTCTTCTCGATGGTCTCGCGGATCTCGGCGCTGTTGCTGAGGAAGAAGTCCTCGCTGCCGTGGCGCAGTTTCAGCAGCCGCGTCACCGCCTGCTCGGCCGCATCCATCGGCGTGGCGTCGGACACGCGCACGGTGATGCTAGACACGTAGCTCTGCCCGAGCATGCGCGACATCGCGGTGGTGTAGGGCACCCAGATGCTCAGCGAGGAACTGCTGCCGAAGCCGGTGGTCTGCTTCTGCGCCACCCCGACCACGCGCACCGGCACGTTGCCGAGCAGGATCACCTGGCCGATCGGGCTGCGCGGCGAACTGCCGAAGAACTGCGCGCGGGTGTTCTGGTCGATCACCGCCACCTGCTCGATGCCCGACACCGCCTCGGCGCCGAAGAACGCGCCTTCGGCCAGCTTCAGTCCCTTGACCCGGAAATACTGTTCGCCGACGCCGCTGACCTGGGCGGTAGACGACTGGTTGCCGTAGCGCGCGGTGACCGACGTGGAGACGTTGGGCGTGGCGCTGTCCACGTAGCTCTGCTGCGCCAGCGCGGTGGCGTCGCGCGCCTTGAGCGTCTGCACCCGGCCCGAGCGCATGTCGCCGAAGCCGCTACCCGGATAGACCTCGATGGTGTTGGTGCCGAGCGCGGAGATGTTGGACAGGATCTGCTGCTGCGAGCCGTTGCCCAATGCCACCACAGAGACCACCGAGGCGATGCCGATGATGATGCCGAGCATGGTCAGGAAGGTGCGCAGGCGGTGCGCGTTCATCGCCAGCAGCGCCATCCGGAACGCTTCGGTGAAGCGGTCGCGCAGCGCCTGGAAGCGGTTGCCGCCGGCGCTGGCCGCCGGCAGGCGGCGCGCGGCGCGGCGTGCGTCGATCGCCGGGTTGGCGCGGTCGGCGATGATCGCGCCGTCGCGGATTTCGATGATGCGCTGCGCGTGCTGCGCCACCGCCATGTCGTGGGTGACGATGATGATGGTGTGGCCTTCGGCATGCAGTTCGCCGAGGATCGCCATCACTTCCTCGCCCGAGCGCGTGTCCAGCGCGCCGGTGGGCTCGTCGGCCAGGATCACCTGGCCGCCGTTCATCAGCGCGCGTGCGATCGAGACGCGTTGCTGCTGGCCGCCGGAGAGCTTGCCCGGGGTATGCCGGGCGCGGTCGCTGAGCCCCAGCCGGCGCAGCAGCTCGGCCGAGCGCGCGCTGCGCGCCGCCGCCGGCATGCCGGCGTACACCGCCGGCACCTCGACGTTGCCGGTGGCGTCGAGGTCGCCGAGCAGGTGGTAGCGCTGGAAGATGAAGCCGAAGTGTTCGCGGCGCAGCTGCGCCAGCTCGTCCGGCTGCATCGCGCCGGTGGCGCGGCCGGCCACCCGGTAGCTGCCGGCGGTGGGCCGGTCCAGGCAGCCGAGGATGTTCATCAGCGTGGATTTGCCGGAGCCGGACTGGCCGACGATGGCCACCATCTCGCCGGCGGCGATGTCCAGGTTGACGTCGCGCAGCACGACCAGGGTCTCGTCGCCGGCGGGGAATTCGCGGCGCAGCTCGCGCAGTTGCAGCAGTGCTTCGCTCATGGCCGGCGCCTCACATGCCCATCGGCGGCGGGCCGCCGCCGGGGCCGCCGCGGCGCTGGCTGTTCTTCTCGCTGGCGGCCTGCTTGGTCGCGGCGGTGGCCTCGCCGACCACCACCTGCTCGCCCTCGCGCAGGCCGCTCTTCACTTCGGCCAGCGCGTTGTTGTTGAGGCCGATGCTCACAGCGCGCGGCTGCGGGCGTCCGTCGGGACCGACCACCCGCACCGTGTAGCGGCCGTCGCCGCGTTTGTCGCCCAGCGCCGCCGAGGGGATGCTCAGCACCTTGTCGGCCTTGCCGAGCACGATGCTGACCTGCGCGGTCATGTAGGTGCGCAGTTCGCGGTCGGCGTTGTCCACGTCGAACAGGCCGTAGTAGTAGATCGCCGTGCTGGAGGTGGAGGTGGACGAGGACGACGTGGACGAGGAGGTGCTGTCCTCGCTGGTCACCGATGCGGGCGCCGGGGCGATGTCGCGCAGCGTGCTGGTGTAGCGCTTGTCGGGATTGCCGAGGATGCTGAAGTGCACCGGCTGGCCTTCCCTGGTCTTGACCACGTCGGCTTCGGAGATTTCCGCGTAAACGGTCATGGTGTTGAGGTTGCCGAGCATGACGATGGTCGGCGTGCTCTGGTTGGCGTTGACCGTCTGCCCCTGCTTGGACACCACCGCGACCACGGTGCCGTCGATCGGCGCGGTGATCTTGGTGTAGCCGAGGTTGGTCTGCGCGGTTTCCACCGTGGTCTGCTGCTCGGCGATGGTGGCGTCGAGCGCGGCGATCTGCGCGCGGGTGCCCTCCAGCGTGGCGAGCGCGCTGTCGTAGTCGGCCTGGGAGGTGGCTTCGGCGGCCAGCATCTGCTGCTGGCGCTTGAACGCCAGTTCGTACTGGCGCAGGTTGGCGACCTGCACCTGGCGCGTGGCGCGCGCGTTCTGCAGCGCCGCCTGCGCGCTCTTGAGGGTGTTGAGCTGGGTGCGCGAATCGATCTCGGCGATCAGGTCGCCGGCCTTGACGTTGTCGCCGAGCTTGACCTTCAGCGACTCGATGCGGCCCGATGCCTGCGCGCCGACGCTGACCAGCTGCGACGGCTTGATCGTGCCGGTGGCCTCGACGGTCTGCTCGATGTCGCCGCGCACCACCGGCGAGGTGGCCAGGGTCGGTGCTTCCGGCGGCCGCAGCCACCAGGCCGCGATCGCGGCGAGCAGCAGCAGCGCGAGGATCGACAGCACGATCCGGTTGCGTCGTGTCTTGGGAAGCGCGGATTTCACGGAGGCGGAACCTGTGGCCTGGCCGCGTGCTGCGGCGTCGACAGCAGCATGGCCGCCGCGCCCGTGCGGCCTCAACGCACGCCGTGTGTCGGCGTGTATCGGGTTCAGCGTGGCCGGTATCGCCATGTTTCCGGCCGGGCTGGCGATACGCGGCGACACGCGCCGGGCGCGCACGCCGATCGGCTAGGATGGATCATCGCCGCATGAAGGAAGAACCGACGATGCATCGCCTGCTGGTGGTCGACGACGACGTCGACATCCGCACCCTCCTGGCCGAACAGTTGGGCCGCGCCGGCTACCAGGTCAGCACCGCCAGCGACGGCGCGCAGATGCGCCAGGTGCTGGAGCGCGAACACGTGGACCTGATCGTGCTCGACCTGAACCTGCCGCGCGAGGACGGGCTGACCCTGTGCCGCGACCTGCGCGCCAGGTCGAGCACGCCGGTGATCATGCTGACCGCGCGCAGCGAGCCGATCGACCGCGTGCTCGGCCTGGAGATGGGCGCCGACGACTACCTGGCCAAACCGTTCGAGCCGCGCGAACTGCTGGCGCGGATCCGCAACGTGCTGCGCCGGACCGAGGCGCTGCCGGCCAACCTGGAGCCGCTGGCGATCCGCCGCGCGCACTTCGGCGGCTGGCTGTTCGACCTGGAGCAACGCCACCTGGTCGATCCGGGCGGCAGGGTGGTGGTGCTGTCCGGCGCCGAATTCCGCCTGCTGCGGGTGTTCGTCGGCCATGCCAACAAGGTGCTGTCGCGCGAACAGCTGGTGGCGTTGAGCAGCGGCCGCCAGTACGAGGCGCAGGACCGCGCGATCGACCTGCAGATCAGCCGCCTGCGGCAGAAGCTGGGCGACAGCGGCGGCGACGGCCTGATCAAGACCGTGCGCAACGAAGGCTATGTGCTGGCCGCGGCGGTGGCGCTGGAATGAAGCGGTTGCGCCTGTTCTTCGCCTCGATGGCCGGGCGCCTGTTCCTGATCCTGCTGCTGGGCATGGCCTGCGCGGCCAGCTTCGCCACGCTGCTGGCCAATGCCAAGCGCCGCCAGGAGTTCGAGCGGCAGAACATGGAGCGCACCGCCGACCGCCTGCAGAGTTTCGTCGAACTGCTGCAGAGCGCCAGCCCGGAACTGCGCGCGCGGCTGCTGTCGCTGGGCGGGCCGGGCATCCGCATCCTGCCGGCCACGACGCGCGCGCAGGCGCCGGACCCGGTGTTCGCCGCGGTGCTCGGCGCGCGCAGCGGCGCGCTCGCGCAGGCGCAGGTGTCGCGCCTGGACATGCCCGCCTGCATGCCGCAGCGGCCGGATTTCCTGCCGCCGCCGCAACGCCGCGACTTCGACCGCGAGGACGCCTCGCTGGAACCGCCGACCTGCCGGCTGATCGCCTTGCGCCTGGACGACGGCACGCCGCTGCGGCTGGGCCTGCAGACCCAGCCGATCGCGCGGCAGGCCGCGCTGGCGGTGGACCCGCTGTTCCTGTCGCTGCTGGCGCTGGCGATCGCGCTGCTGGCCTACGTGGTCGCGCGCATCGCCAGCACGCCGCTGCAGCGACTGGCCGATGCCGCCGCCGACCTCGGCCAGGACCTGCAGCGCCCGCCGCTGCAGGTGCGCGGGCCGCTGGAAGTGCGCCGCGCCGCGCAGGCCTTCAATGCGATGCAGCAGCGCCTGCAGCGCCACCTGGGCGAACGCACGCAGATGCTGGCGGCGATCACCCACGACCTGCAGACCCCGTCCACTCGGCTGCGGCTGCGCCTGGAGAACGTGCAGGACGAAGCGCTGCGCGAGCGCCTGATCGGCGACCTGGCGGCGATGCAGGCGTTGATCCGCGAGGGCCTGGAACTGGCGCGCAGCGCCGAGACCGCCGAACGGCGCGCCGCGCTGGACCTGGATTCGCTGCTGCAGAGCGTGGTCGAGGACGCGGCCGAGGCCGGCGCCGACGCGGTGTTCGAACACGGCTGCGGCGCGGTGCTGCCGTTGCGCCCGCTGGCGATGCACCGGCTGTTCTCCAACCTGATCGACAACGCCCTGAAGTACGGCGGCGCGGCGCGGGTCGCCGCCGAGCGCCATGCCGACGGCGCGCTCAGCGTGTACGTGCGCGACCGCGGCCCGGGCATCGCCGAGGCCGAACTGGAGACGGTGTTCGATCCGTTCGTGCGGCTGGAGACCTCGCGCTCGCGCGAGACCGGCGGCGCCGGCCTGGGCCTGACCATCGCCCGCGCGCTGGCCGAGAAGGACGGCGCCACCCTGCGCCTGCGCAACCTGCCCGCAGGCGGCCTGGAGGCCTGCGTGCACTGGGCGGCGCCGCTGCGCCGGAGCTGAGCACGGCAAGCGCGTCCACCCGCGGCGGCGGATTTTTGCCTACCATGTGCGCTCTTCCCGTGTTCCGTTCCGGTAATGAGCCAGTATCGCCCCCGTCTCGCCGATCCTGGCCGGCCGCCGTGCCCCCGGGCATGGCGGCCACTGCCTGGCAGGACCGACCCGCAGGGCCGCCTTGGAGCAGGCGTGGCCGCGGCGGCGTCCGCCCGCCGACGCGCTGGTGTGGCCCGTGCCTGCGCAAGCCGCTTGCGCAGCGCAGCGGCATCGATGGCATGCGCTAGCGCTCTCCAGGCCGGATCGACCCGGTGACGGCGGTGGCATCGGGGCATGCGGCGGCGGTCCGCCGCGCCGCGCATGCGTGGCTGCTGCTGGCGTGGTTCACGCTGTCGCTCGCGATACGGCCTGCGGCTGCCGCCGGCCCGGCCGTGGCCGGTCCGCCGCCGCTGCGCGACTACGCCGTGGATGCCTGGACCTCGCGCAACGGCCTGCCGCACAACTCGCTGCGCGACCTGGCGCAGACCCAGGACGGACGCCTGTGGTTCGCCACCTGGGAAGGCCTGGTGCGCTACAACGGCCTGGACTTCACGGTGATCGACCGCAGCACCCGTCCCGGCCTGCCCGACAACGGCGTCGGCGCGCTGTACGTGGACCGCGACGGCGCGCTGTGGCTCAGCGATTCGCGCGGCAACCTGGGCCGCTACGACCGCGCCGGCAACTGGCGCTTCTGGCTGCAGCCGCCGGGCTGGCCGCGCGCGCTGATCCACGCCATGACCGAGGACCGCCAGGGGCGGCTGTGGCTGCTGTTCGAAGGCAACGGCCTGGGCTGCCTGTGGCCGGACGGCCGCTTCGACTACCAGCCGGCGCCGTCTGACCTGCCGCTGGCCAACAGCTTCCCGCGGATCGCCGTGGACGACCGCGGCCGGGTCTGGATCGGCAGCCTCGACGGCCTGCTGTACCGCGACGCGCAGGGCGTGCTGCGGCGCGCGCCGGCCGCCTTCGGACTGCCGCCCGGGCTGGCCTGGCCGTACCGCGACGCCGACGGCACGCTGTGGCTGGTGGCCGGCGAGAACGTGTACCGGCTGCAGGGCGAGCAGGCCGTGCTGGTGCAGCGCCTGCCGGGCTACGGCCACTTCACCGCGATGCTGCGCGATCGCAACGGCGCGCTATGGCTGGGCACCGAGAACCAGGGCCTGCTGCGCATCGGCCGGCACGGCATCGAGCACATGGCGCCGGGCGAGGTGCTGCCCAACGGGCGCGTGGTGAGCCTGCTCGAGGACGCCGAGGGCAGCGTCTGGATCGGCGCCAACGGCGGCCTGTTCCGGCTGCGCGAGACGCTGTTCACCAGCTACACGCGCCGCGACGGACTCAGCGGCGACTACGTGCGCGCGCTGCTGGAAGCGCCCGACGGCGCGCTGTGGATCGGCAGCGCCGCCGGCCTGGACCGGATGGCGGCCGACGGCAGCATCGCGCCGTCGGGCCTGCGCAACGCCAACGGCAGCGCGCCGTCGGTGCTGAGCCTGGCGCGCGGCAGCGACGGCGACCTGTGGGTCGGCACCTATGCCGATGGCGTGTACCGGCTGCGCGACGGCCGCGTGCGCCGCCACTACGACAAGGACGACGGCCTGCCCAGCGGCCACGTCCGCGCGATCAGCGTGGATGGCGCCGGCACGGTGTGGATCGGCACCCAGCGCGGCCTGGTGCGCATCGACGGCGAGCAGGCGCGCGTGGCCGACGTGCCGGGCTTACCGCAGGGGCTGATCACCGCGCTGGCCAGCATCGACTGCGCGTTGTGGATCGGCTCGGTCGAAGGCGCCTCGGTGCTGCGCGACGGCCGCGTGCAGCAGTTGCCGCTGGAACCGCTGGGCGGCGCGCGCAGCGTGTTCGGCTTCCAGGCGCTGGGCCGCGACGTGTGGATCTCCACCGACCGCGGCCTGCACCGTTACCGCGACGGCAACCTGGCGCGGGTCGGGCTGGAGCAGGGCATGCCGGTGGACACCGTGTTCCAGTTGGTCCGCGACCGCCTCGGCAATGTCTGGATCACCAGCAATCGCGGCGTGCTGCGCACCAGCGCCGACGCGCTCGACGCGGTCGCCGACGGTCGCGCCGGCAGGCTGCAGGTTAGCCGCTACAACGAGATCGACGGCATGGCCAATGCCCAGGGCAACGGCAGCTCCGGCCCGTCGGAAATCCTGCGCGGCGACGGCAGCGTGTGGCTGGTGACGGCCGGCGGCGTCAGCACGGTCGATCCGAACCGGTTGCAGCGTTTCCGCGAGCGCCTGCCGCCGCCGGCGGCGATCGAGAACGTGCTGCTGGACGGACGTGCGTTCGACTGGCGGCGCCAGTCGCGCCTGCCCGGCGCCACGCGCATCGCGGTGTCCTACGTCGGGCTCAGCTACCTGCTGCCCGAGCGCATCCGCTACCGCACCCGGCTCGACGGCCTGGACAAGGAGTGGGTGGACCGCGGCCAGCAGCGCAGCGTCGAATTCATCGGCCTGCCGCCGGGCGAGTACACCTTGCGTGTCGCCGCGGCGCATCCGGATGGCGCCTGGAGCGCGCGCGAGGCGCAGTGGCATTTCAGCGTCGCCCCGCTGTGGTGGCAGCGGCGCAGCGTGCAGGCCGCTGCCGCGCTGGCGCTGCTGCTCGGCCTGGTGGCGCTGTACCGCTACATGATCGCGCGCTACCAACGCCGCAACGCGCGCCTGGAGCGCATGGTCGAACAGCGTACCGGCGCCCTGCAATTGCAGGCCGAGCGCCTGTTGCAGGCCGACGCGGACAAGAACCAGCTGCTGTCCGACCTGCAGGACCAGGCCGACGCATTCGAGCGCCAGGCCCACGAGGATGGGCTGACCGGCTTGCCGAACCGCCGCCATTTCGACGAAGTGCTGCTGCGCGAGGTCAAGCGGGCGCAGCGCAGCGGCAATCCGCTGTGCCTGCTGGTGATCGACATCGACCGCTTCAAGCAGATCAACGACGGTTACTCGCACGCCACCGGCGACGCTGTATTGCGCGAGGTCGGGCAACTGCTGCTGAGCGCCTGCCGCGGCTCCGACCTGCCGGCGCGGCTGGGCGGCGAGGAGTTCGCGGTGGTGCTTGGCGACGCCCCGCTGGCCGAGGCCGAGCGCATGGCGGCGCGCCTGCGCGACCTGTTCCACGCACGCCTGCAGTGGGCCGACGCGCCAGCGCTGCGGGTGACCTTCAGCGGCGGGCTGGTGGCGCTGAGCGGGGAGGAGACGCCGAGCCAGCTGCTGCAGCGCGCGGACGTGGCGTTGTACCGGGCGAAGAGCGGGGGGCGGGATCGGGTGTGCGTGGGGTGAGGAATCGCTGATAGTCGGGCTTTGCGTCAAATCCATTTCTCATTAGGCAAGTCAGAGCGTAGTTCTTCGCAGCGATTAGCGATCGCCTTTTCAAGTTTCTCGATGATTCTACGTATTTCCTGTAGTTCTGACTTTCGAAATGCTTCGCGTGAGACTCTAAGAATCGCCGAATGTCCATGTGAATATAATTTAAGATGCAAATCAAGAATGTCGGCGTCGGAATGAGCGACTTCCCTGTTGCGTAGATCAATTAGAAAATCGTGAATTTCTCTCTGTCTGGATGTGAGGCAGCGAAGCAGGGAGCCGGGCACGGTTCGTTCTGCAACTGATTGCCCTCGGGAATAAGTCCATGGTCGAGAGTACGCAACTACAAGTGCAGTCGTCAGAGATAGCAAAAGCGGTGGCGGTTGCTCTTGCCTTGGAATTGGAATTTTAGCTCGAATTATTTCATCTAGCGCGGCTTTCGCTTCTTCTAGATCAATCTCGGCCAGCCAGAGTCTCCGATAAAGACGAAGCTTGGGCTGAAGATCTTCGGGGACAATGACTCGAATGTCAGTGTCAGCTTCTTGACTCATTGGATCTTTCTACTTTTCTAATTGCTCTTCACAGGAAGGCAAAATTTAAGCGCCGCATGGGATTCGAAGTTGACGCTCAACAGCGCGAGACCCTCAACCGACCTGCGGCGCCGGCCACGCATTGGCGATCTTGCAGAACAGGCGCGCGGTCTGCTCGGTGTCGTAGACCGCGCTGTGCGCCTCGGCGGCGTTCCAGTCGAAGCCGGCGGCCTGGACGGCGCGGGCCAGGACGGTCTGGCCGTAGGCGATGCCGGCCAGGGTCACGGTGTCGAACACGCTGAAGGGGTGGAACGGGTTGCGCTTGTGGCCGCAGCGAGCCACGGTGGCGTTGAGGAAGTTCAGGTCGAAATGGGCGTTGTGGCCGACCAGGATCGCGCGCTGGCAGCCGTACTTCTTCACCGCTGCGCGCACCGGCGCGAACACGTGGTCCAGCGCCTCGCGTTCGGGCTTGGCGAAGCGGAACGGGTGGTCGAGGATGATGCCGGTGACTTCCAGCGACTTCGGGTCGATGGCGGTGCCGGGCGCCGGCACCACATGCGCGCTGGCGGTGGCGCCGGGGTACAGCTGGCCGGCATCGTCCATCTCGATCGGGACCACGGCGATCTCCAGCAGCGCGTGCCGGTTCCAGTCGAAGCCGCCGGTCTCCACGTCCACCACCACCGGCAGATAGCCGCGGAAACGCCGCGACATCGGGGTGACGGCGAGGGGCTGGGACGGGCTTTCGACGTGATCGTTCATCCGCTCAGAGTAGCAGAGCGCGGTTAAACGCCCTCTGTGGCGGCGCTTGCACGCGTCTGGCGAAGGCGCATCGACGCGCCGACACGGGTGAGGCAGCGTGGATTGCCGCGGATCGACGGGGCGCGTCGGCGAGGCGCTGTGGGAGCGACTTCAGGGCACCTGTAATAACCCCCTCTCCGGCAGCATGGCGGTGCACGTGCGCCGCCGATGCGTTCGCAGGGATGCCGTGACGCCACGGCCGCTTCGTTCTCCTGTCGCGGCTGAAGCCGCTCCTACACCATGCGCGCAGCGCCCCTGTAGGAGCGGCTTCAGCCGCGACAGAAAAACGCCACGCGCAACGTACAGCGTCGGATTGAAGTTATTGGAGGTGCCCTTCAGGCGCTCCCACACGACAGGCGGGTGCCGAGGACGCTGCCTTCATCGCGCAGGCGCTCGAGCAGCATGCTGCCTTCATGCAGCAACGCATCCGGATCCTGGCCATGCTCTGTTGCCAGGCGCAGCAGCAGCGCGCGTCCGCTGTGCTCGCCGTCGCGCAGCCGCTCGACCAGTGCGTGGGCCAGCGGCGCCAGGTCGGCGAAGCGGGCCCGACCGTCGGCATCGCGGCGCGCCAGCAGGCAGGTCGCCTGCGCCGGTGCTGCACTCGGTTGCCAGGCCGGGCCGATGCGCTGCACCGGCCAGCGATAGCGCAGCAGGCGCAGCCAGGGCGAGAGCTGCGGAATGCCGTCGAGCAGGTCGCCGTGCGGATCGTGCGGCGGCACTGGCGCATCGTCGATCTGCACCTCCAGCTCGACCGTTTCGTAGTGCGCCAGTTCCGCCAGCCATGGCCGTTGCGCATCCTCGCCGCGTTGCTGCAGGAAGCGGACGAACTCGCCGCCGATGCGCGGGAACAGCGGCGTGCGTGCGCGGTGCTCGGCGCAGAAGGCGCGCAGCAGGGCCTGCCATGCGTCCTTGCCGAGGGTGGCGCGCAGCACCGGGAACTGCGAGGCGAGCAGCTGCGCGATGTTGTCGAAGAACAGCGTGCGGTATACCGCCAGCCGCCGCGGCTCGATGTCCGCCGGCGGCGCGTGCCGCTGCGGATCGCGCAAGTGCAGGGCCAATGCGACCTGCTGCGCGTGCAGGGAGTCAGCCATGTGCCACTCGTGCTGCTGGAACCGAGATGGCCCGCGCCTGTGCGTCGCGGATGCGCTGCACTTCGTCCAGCAGCTCGGACAGCGGCGGGAACTGGCTGTCGCGCTCGAGCAGGGTCGGGCGCACCCCGTGCAGGCGGTAGGCGGCGTCGAGCAGATTCCAGACATCGGCCGCCACCGCCGCGCCGTGGGTGTCGATCTTCAGCGCGCTGGCGGCGTCGTCGCGATGCCCGGCGATGTGGTACGAGGCGATGCGTGCGCTCGGCAGCGCGGCGAGGAAGGCGAGGGCGTCGTAGCCGTGGTTGGCGGCGTTGACGCAGACGTTGTTGACGTCGAGCAGCAGGTCGCAATCGGCTTCGGCCAGCACTGCCGCAACGAACTCGGCTTCGCTCAAGGCCTGGCCGGGTGCGGCGTAGTAGGACACGTTCTCCACCGCGATGCGCCGGCCCAGCGCATCCTGCGCCTGGGCGATGCGCGCGCCGGCGTGGCGCACCGCTTCGTCGGTGAACGGCAGCGGCAGCAGTTCGTAGAGCTGGCCGTCGTCGGCGCTGTAGCTCAGGTGTTCGCTGTACAGCGCGACGCGGTGCCGATCCAGGAATTGCCGGGTCTGCCGCAGCAGGTCCGTGTCCAGCGGCGCCATGCCGCCGAGCGACAGCGACAGGCCATGGCAGCTCAGCGGATGGCGCGCGGCCAGCGTGTCCAGCATCGCGCCCAGGCGGCCACCGACGCCGATCCAGTTGTCCGGCGCGCACTCGAGAAAATCGAACGCTGCCGGCGCGGCCTGCAGCAGCTCCGGCAGCAGGCTGCGGCGCAGGCCCAGTCCGGCGCTCGCCGCGGCCGGCCTGCGCGGGAAGGAATCAGCCGCCGCCACCGCACTTGCCCTCGCCGCATTTGCCTTCGGCCATCGCCTTGTCGTCGTGCTGGGCCGCAGCGGCAGCGGGCTTGTCCGGTGCGGCCGTGGTGGCTTGCTGCGCATGCGCGCCACAGCCGCCCTCGGTGGCCTTGTCGGTGCTAGCGACATCCGCGGATTTGGACTTCGGCTGCGCCGGCGCCTTGGACGCTGCGGTGTCCGCGCTCGGCGGCGCCGCGGACTGGGCGCCCAGCGCATAGCCCTGGGCCAGGTCGGTCATCGCCAGGGCGGAGGCGGACAAACTCAAGCCGCCGAGCAGGACGGCGCCGGCGAGGGCGGCGGACGGACGCGAGGGGATGGACATGCAAACGCTCCTGGCAGACGGACGTGGTGCCGGCGTCGCCACGCTGGCCGTATCCGCCAAGCGTACCCGCTGGCGCCGGCGGCCGCATGCGGCGCTGCGCCGTGCGCAACGAAAAGGCCCCGCCGAAGCGGGGCCTTCCGATCGCACCTTGCGTCGCCGCCTCAGCGGCTGTTGGCGATGACGCTGCTGATCACGCCGGTGGCGACGGCGATCAGCACGTACTGGTTGTCGACCCGGCGCCACTCGTGGCCACGCGGCGGCGGCTTCAGCCCGTGCTTGCGGTAGTCGGGCACGCGATCGCCGCGATGATCGGCGGCCAGGCGTTCGCCGCGCTTGTAGTGGCGCGGCCCCACATGGCGGCCGTTGTCGTGGCGGTCGTCGCGACGATCGTCGCGACGGCCGTCGTTGCGCGCCTGTTGCGGGCCGCGATCGTCGTGGTCCTTGCGGCCGTTGTCGTGCGGATGGTCCTTGCGTCCCTGCTGCGGATCGCGGTCGCGATCGTGGTCGTCCTGGCCGGCGGCGAAGGCGCCGCCGGAGGCCAGCAGGGACAGGGCGAGGACCGAGCCGATGATGCGCTTCATGGTGTCTCCTGGGTGGTCGGTGGAGAACAGCTCCACGCGTACCGACACGCTAGGCGCCAATCGATGAATAGGCGATAAAATTCCCAGGAGATTCAATTATTTGCACGTGTCGATATGTGTCGCCACGTATCCGCCGCGTCGAAGCCGCGTGAAGCCGGACGTCGAACGACCTAGGTGCTGCTGGTCTCGTCGCGCTTGTCGCGTGGCGGCAGCGGCTGATCGCCGTGCACCAGGAACCACACGTTCTCGGCGATGTTGGTGGCGTGGTCGCCGATACGTTCCAGGTTCTTGGCCATGAACAGCAGGTGCGTGCACGGGGTGATGTTGCGCGCATCCTCCATCATGTAGGTCAGCAGTTCGCGAAACAGCGCGGTGTACTGCGCGTCCAGCAGCGCATCGCTCTGGCGGACCCGCAGCGCGGCGTCGGCGTCGTTGTTCCGGTAGGCGAGCAGCGCCTCGCGGACCTGCTCCGCGGCGAGCTTGCCGAGCTGGCGCAGGCCCAGGGTCTGCGGCATCGGCGGCGAGGTGTTCAGCGCGATCGAGCGCTTGGCCACGTTCGCCGCGTAGTCGCCGATGCGTTCGATGTCGGCCGGGATGCGCAGGCCGGCGAGGATCTCGCGCAGGTCGCGCGCCATCGGTCCACGCAGCGCCAGCCGCATCACGTCGTGGCTGATCGCGTGCTCGAGCGCGTCGATCGCTTCGTCGTTGACGACGATGCGCAGCGCGGCGTTGTCGTCGCGGCGCTCGACCACGTCCAGGGCCGCTTCCAGCTGCGCCACCGCGGTCTCGCCCATGCGCACGATCTCCGCGGCGATGCGATGCTGTTCTTCGTCGTAGCTCTTCACGATGTGCTCGTTCGGCTGGGTGTTCATGTCTTGGGTCCGTTGAATGCGTTAGTGTCGCCGCGGCCGTCCTGGCGTCGCGGGGCTGGCGTCGGGCGTTCTCAGCCGAAGCGGCCGGTGATGTAGTCTTCGGTCTGCTGCTTGCTGGGCTGCGAGAAGATGATCTCGGTGCGGTCGTGTTCGATCAGGTCGCCCAGGTACATGAAGGCGGTGTAGTCGGACACGCGCGCGGCCTGCTGCATGTTGTGGGTCACGATGACGATGGTGTAGTCGTTCTTCAGCTCTTCGACCAGCTGCTCGATGCGGCTGGTGGAGATCGGGTCCAGCGCCGAGGTCGGCTCGTCGAGCAGCAGCACGTCCGGGCGCAGGGCCACGGCGCGGGCGATGCACAGGCGCTGCTGCTGGCCGCCGGACAGGCCCAGCGCGCTCTGCCCGAGCTTGTCCTTGACCTCGTCCCACAGCGCGCCCTGGCGCAGCGCCTGCTCGACGCGGTCGTTCATGTCCGCCTTGGACAGCTTCTCGTGGTGGCGGATGCCGTAGGCGACGTTCTCGTAGATGGTCATCGGGAACGGCACCGGCTTCTGGAACACCATGCCGACCTTGCTGCGCAGGCGGTTCATCGGGTACTTCGGCGAGAGGATGTTCTCGCCGTCCAGCAGCACCTCGCCGCGCGCCTCCAGCTTCGGATACAGCGCGTAGATGCGGTTGAAGATGCGCAGCAGGGTCGACTTGCCGCAACCGGAGGGGCCGATCAACGCGGTGACGCGCTTTTCCGGCACCTCGAGGTTGATGCCCTTCAGCGCGTGGTACTTGTCGTAATAGAAGTCCAGGCCGCGTGCGGCCACCTTGACCGGCGTCGGCGCCAGCGCGGTGTGTCCGGCGGGCATGGCGATGCGGTGCATCGGTGCGGTGTTGTGCTGATCGTTCATGGCCGGTTCCGTAGGGGGCTCAATCGTTGGAAGTCTTGTAGCGGCTCAGCAGGCCGCGCGCGCCGAGGCTGACCAGCAGCACGAACACGGTGAGCACCAGCGCGCCGGACCAGGCCAGTTGCTGCCAGGTCGGGTAGGGGCTGCCGGCGAAGGAGTTCATCACCACCGGCACGCTGGCCATCGGCTGCATGATGTTGTTGTTCCAGTACTGGTTGCCGAAGGCGGTGAACAGCAGCGGCGCGGTCTCGCCGCTGATCCGCGCCAGCGCCAGCAGCACGCCGGTGACGATGCCGGCCGAGGCGCTGCGGTACAGCACCTGGATCGTCACCTTCCACTGCGGGATGCCCAGCGACAGCGCCGCCTCGCGCATCTGCGCCGGCACCAGGCGCAGCATTTCGTCGGTGGTGCGCACCACCACCGGCAGCACGATGAAGGCCAGCGACAGCGCGCCGGCCATCGCCGAGAAGCGCCCGCCGGTCTGCATCACGTACAGCGTGTACACGAACAGGCCGAGCACGATCGACGGCGCCGACAGCAGGATGTCGTTGACGAAGCGCACCACCTGGCCGGTCTTGCGCGCGTTGCCGTATTCGGCCAGCCAGGTGCCGGCGGCCACGCCCAGCGGAGTGCCGATCAGCAGGGCCAGGCCGCACATCACCGCACTGCCGAAGAACGCGTTGGCCAGGCCGCCTTCTTCGCCCGGCGGCGGAGTCATGCGGGTGAACAGGTCCAGGTTGATGCCGGCGATGCCCTTGGCCAGCAGCGTCCACAGGATCCAGCCCAGGAACACCAGGCCGAACAGCGCGGTGAGGCAGGACAGCAGCAGCGCGAACACGTTGACCACGCGGCGGCGGTTGTACAGGCGGTCGGCGATGTCGGCGGCCATTTAGTTGCCCTCCCGGCGCGACAGTTGCTGCAGCATCAGGCGGGCGATCGCCAGCACGATGAAGGTCACGATGAACAGCACGAAGCCCAGCAGCAGCAGCGCCGAGCGGTAGGTCTCGGTGGCCTCGCCGAAGTCGTTGGCGATCAGCGCGGCGATGGTGGTGCCCGGCTCCAGCAGCGACGGCGACAGCCGCACCGTGTTGCCGACCACGAACGCCACCGCCATGGTTTCGCCGAGCGCGCGGCCCAGGCCCAGGAAGATGCCGCCGATCACCGCCGAGCGGGTGTAGGGCAGCACGATGTCCCAGCTCACTTCCCACTTGGTCGAACCCAGCGCGTAGGCCGATTCCTTCAGCCGCGTCGGCACGGTCAGGAACACTTCGCGCATCACCGAGGAGATGAACGGGATCACCATGATCGCCAGCACGAAACCGGCGGTGAGCAGGCCGATGCCCAGCGGCGGGCCCTGGAACATCGGCCCGATCAGCGGCAGCGTGCCGAGGTGGTCGTTGAGCCATGGGGTGCCGTATTCGGTCATCACCGGCACCAGCACGAACAGGCCCCACATGCCGTAGATGATCGACGGGATGCCGGCCAGCAGTTCGATGGCGGTGCCGATCGGGCCGCGCAGCCAGCGCGGCGACACTTCGGTCAGGAAGAAGGCGATGCCGTAGCTCACCGGCACCGCGATCAGCATCGCGATCAGCGCGGTGACCAGGGTGCCGTAGATCGGCGCCAGCGCGCCGTACTTGTTCTCGACCGGATTCCATTCGCTGGAGTAGAAGAAGCTCAGGCCCTGCATCTGCAAGGCATGGCGGCCGCCCCACAGCATCGACAGCGCCGCGCTGGCCAGGGCGATGAGGACGAAGACGACGGTGGCGGTGAGCGTCCAGCGGAACAGTCGGTCGGCACGGGCGTCGCGCAGGTCGCGTCCGCTGGGCGCCGATATCGCTTCGGGAATGACAGTGGCGTTCATGGGCTCGGTGGTTGCCGGAGCGCGCGCTGGCGCGGTCCGATCGTTGCCGCGGCGGCGGTGGCCGCGCGCGGTGGGTGGCTGCGTCGCTCCCGCGCGAGCGGGAACCCGAAAGTCCGGACTACGTCGTACCGTTGCGGCGCCCGGCGTTGCCTGCAGCGACGCCGGGCGCGATTCACATGCGTGGCGCGGCCCGCCGCCGCGCACATGCTTCCGCCGGCGAGGGCGGAAGCGGGATGGCGCTTACTTGAACTCTTTGGCCCAGTACGCCTCGATCTGCTGCACCAGTTCCGGCGGCAGCGGCACGTAGTGCAGTTCGTTGGCCTGCGGCTGGCCCTTCTCGAACGCCCACTTGAAGAACTCCAGCGTCGCCTTGCTGCGCGCCGCATCCTTGGGCTGCTTGTGCATCAGCATGAAGTTGGTGGCGGTGATCGGCCATGCCTGCGCGCCGGCGGCATTGGTGATGACCAGGTTGAAGTCCTTGGCGTTGGCCCAGTCGGCCGACGCGGCCGCCGCGGCGAAGCTGTCGGCGTTGGGCTGGACCCAGTTGCCGGCCGCATTCTGCAGCGAGGCGTACGGCATCTTGTTCTGCAGCGCGTAGGCCAGTTCGACGTAGCCGATCGAGCCCTTGATCTGCTGCACGTACGAGGCCACGCCTTCGTTGCCCTTGCCGCCGACGCCGCCCGGCCACTGCACCGAGGTGCCTTCGCCGACCTTGCTCTTCCACTCCGGGCTGACCTTGGACAGGTAGTTGGTGAAGTTGAAGCTGGTGCCCGAGCCGTCGGAGCGGTGCACCAGGTTGATCTTGGTGCTGGGCAGGGTGGTGCCGGGGTTCAGCGCGGTGATCGCCGGATCGTTCCAGGTGGTGACCTTGCCGAGGAAGATGTCGGCCAGCACGGTGCCGGTCAGCTTCAGCTTGCCCGCTTCCATGCCGTCCAGGTTGACCACCGGCACCACCCCCCCGATCGCCGAGGGGAACTGGCCGAGGCCGGCGGCGGCCAGTTCGGCGCTGTCCAGCGGCTTGTCGGAGGAACCGAAATCGACCGTGCCGGCCTTGATCTGGGCGATGCCGCCGCCGGAGCCGATCGACTGGTAGTTGATCTTGTTGCCGGTGGCGGCGTGGTAGTCGGCCGACCACTTGGACACCAGCGGATAGATGAAGGATGCGCCGGCACCGGAGATTTCCGCGGCGGTCTTGGCGCCGTCGGCCGCAGCGGCTGCGGGCGCGCCACCTGCCGCATCGGCGGCACCCTGCGGCTTGTCGCCATTGCCCGGCTGGCAGGCGGTGACGGCGAAGGCGAGGGCCAGGGACAGGACGGCAAGGCGTGCCGGCTGCAATTTCATGGGGTCACTCCGTAGCGAAGAGGGCCGGAAGGTCCGGCGGATGCTCGCTATGAAATGATGTTTTTGTTACAGCCTCATGACGCAGCCACCCGCGCGTGAAATCGGTCAAGGAAAACAATGGCTTCGCTCCCCTCTCCCGTCGGGAGAGGGGCCGGGGGTGAGGGTACGGGCGAAGCCACGCGCAGATGGACCGAGTGGCTGCGCTCGTGTTCGTGTCCTGCGGTATCTGGGCGGCGCTTGGATGCGTTGCGATCTTGGTGCCGCTTCGTGTCTGCATCAGGCGCCGCTTCAGGCGTACCCTCATCCGCCCTACGGGCACTTCCCCCGAGAAGGGGGTCATGGTCCCGACGGGAGAAGGGCATGACTCAGCGAGACGATGGAGAAGGAACAAAAAACGCGGACCCCGTGAGGGGCCCGCGTCCGGGTAACGATCGGCGGAGAGAGGCCGATCAATACTTCAGGTTGGCAGTCCAATACGCGTCGATCTGCTTGACCAGCGCGTCCGGCAGCGGCACGTAGTCGAGCTGCTTGGCCTGGGCGTCGCCGTTGGCGTAGACCCACTTGAAGAAGTCCTTGGTGGCCTTGGCGCTGGTCGGGTTCTTCGGCTGCTTGTGGACCAGGATGAAGTTGGTCGCGGTGATCGGCCAAGAGGCCTCGCCCGGGGCGTTGGTCATCACCAGGTAGAAGTCCTTGGCGTTGGCCCAGTCGGCGCTGGCGGCAGCGGCGGCGAAGCTCTCGTCGCTGGGCTGCACGAACTTGCCGGCGGCGTTCTTCATCGCGGTGTAGGCCATCTTGTTCTGCAGCGCATACGACAGCTCGACGTAGCCGATGCCGCCCTTGATCTGCTTGACGTAAGCGGCGACGCCCTCGTTGCCCTTGCCGCCGATGCCGACCGGCCATTGCACCGCGGTGCCTTCGCCGACCTTGCTCTTCCACTCCGGGTTGACCTTGGACAGGTAGTTGGTGAAGTTGAAGCTGGTGCCCGAACCGTCGGAGCGGTGCACCACGGTGATCTTGGCGTCGGGCAGCTTCGCGCCCGGGTTCAGGGCGACGATCGCCGGGTCGTTCCAGGTCTTGACCTTGCCCAGGAAGATGTCGGCCAGGGTCTTGCCGTCGAGCTTCAGCGCGCCCGGGGCGATGCCCTGCACGTTGACCACCGGCACCACGCCGCCGATCACCGACGGGAACTGGGCCAGGCCGGACGCGGCCAGGTCTTCGGGCTTCAGCGGCGCATCGGACGAACCGAAGTCGACCGTGGCCGCCTTGATCTGGGCGATACCGCCGCCGGAACCGATCGACTGGTAGTTGACCTTCTTGCCGGTGGCGGTGTTGTAGTCGGCCGACCACTTGGACATGACCGGATAGATGAACGAGGCGCCCGCGCCGGTGACATCGGCGGCGTTGGCGGCGAACACGAACGACGCGGCGACGGCGGCAGCCGCGACGCGGGACTTGAGCGAGAGGATCACGGAGGAAGCTCCTGAAGAGTGGTAGGCGGGGCGCCGCATGCGGTCATTACATAACCATTCGATGACGGTGCCGGGGCTGGTACATGACGGAAACATGACGCTGCGATGGAGCAGGGCGCCGCTGCAGCGCATGGCCTGCGCCGTGCCTGCAGCGGATCGCGGCGATTACCAGTAGAACTGCGCGCGCGCTTCGAGGATGTTCGGCTTGTCGCTGACGTTGCCGCGGGTGGTGCTGCTGTACTTGCTGCTGTCCACCATCACGTAGTTCAGCGCCAGCTTGAAGTTGGAGCGCCAGTACCAGTTGGCGCCGACCGTCCAGGTGCTCATCTTGCCGCCGAGCACGCCGTCGACCAGCGGTGCGCCGACCGGACGCGCGACCAGGCTGCCGTCGTTGAGGTCGATGTTGTCGTAGCGCACGGCCAGCTGCCACATGCCGCTGGCCGGCTCGTTCGGCAGCGGGGTGGTCGGCACGCCGGCCTTGTAGCCCCAGGTCTCGCCGGTGACGTTCCACACGCCGCTGAGGTACCAGCCGTCGCTGGTGTAGTTGTCGCTGGCGCCGTAACGCTCGACCTTGGCGTTGTAGTACTCGGCCTGGGTCTTGAACGGGCCGGTGACCCACATCGCTTCGCCGCCGATCACGCCGATGCGGTCGGTGTTGGTCAGGTTGCCGCTGTCGACCAGGCGCACCGAGGCCAGGTCGGCGTCCGGACGCGCGCGCAGGCGCAACGTGTCGGCATCGGTGTCGTAGTTCACGTAGCTCAGGCCGAAGTGCAGGATGTTGCCCGACTCGTTGATCGGCGCGAAGGTGCCGCGCACGCCGTAGCCGCTGCCGTGCGCCAGGTTGCGGGTCAGTTCGCGGCCGAACACGCTGCCGACCACGCTCCAGTTGTTGTCGCCGAAGCCGACCGCGCCGCCGAGGCGACGCGACACCGCGTAGGTGTTGGTGACCGAGGCCTTGGAGATGAAGTCGTTGTTCTTGGTGCTGGAGAGCTCTTCCAGGCTGTTGGGCTGCTTGTACTGGCCGACCTGCAGGAAGTTGTTGGCGTTGCCGCCGAACTTGTACTTGATGTTGTTGTCCAGGAACTTGCCGGTGCTGCGCACGGTGGTGCCGTTGTTGGACGCCTCGCGCAGGGTGCTGGCGTCGTAGCCGACGACCCACTCGTAGTTGCCCGGGCCCTTGCCCTTGGCGACCAGCTCGGCGCGGCGGATGCCGAACTCGGAATTCTTGCCGTTGTTGCCGGTGGTGCCGTTGAGGTCCTGGACGTCGTTGTCGTACCAGTTGCCGTCGGCCTGGACCAGGCCCTCGAAGGAGATTTCCGAACCGCCGATCACGTCGATGGCGATTTCGGCGTGCGCGGCAGGTGCGAACACGGCGGCGAGCACGGCTGCCGAGAGGAGGGTGCGAGACAGTTTCATGAGTTGCCTGGGCGGTGGGAAGATGCGCGCAGGCTAATGTGTGAAGATTGCGTAAATGTGACACTTGGCGGACGGCTGCCGCGCACGCCGGTGCACGTCACCGCGCCGTTTGCGCCATTGAACGCGCGCCATGTTGCGGTCCGATGGCGCGCAGATGAAATGCCGCCTGCAGTCGCGGCCACGACGGACGTCACAAAGCGCGGCATCGTCTCGCCATCGCGCCATCGATTGGCTCTTTTGTGCGCTGCACCACTTGTCGCTCGTGGACCCGCTGGGTAGCGTGGAGGCATGAACTCGCATGCCCGCAAACGGATGTCGACGCTCGCCGCACTGGTGCTGATCGCGCTGCTGGCGCTGCTGGCGCTGATGCCGCCGTTGCGCTCGGCGCCGACGGCAGTGCCGCCGATGCCGGCCGAGAGCGGCCAAGCCGCTGCGCCGGACATGCAGGCGGACGCGCACGACGCATCGCGCAGCAGCGCCGATCAACTCGCGTACGACGACACGCCGGTGCTGCCGGCCGCGCCATGGCGGCTGGCACGCATCGCGCCCAGCTGGGCCGAACCGGCGCCGTGGCACGGCGCCGGCACCCATCCGCGGCCGCACCTGCGACCTCCCAGCGCTTGAGCTAACGGCTCCGATCCTGCTCGGCCGCTGGTCGGCTCGAGCTCGATCGCCGATGCAACGTCCACCGCCCGCCAGCGCCTGCGGCACTCGCGCAGTGCGCCCTCCGGCGCGGCTCTCGCGTTCCTTCCCTGTTCTGCGGCATCCGCCGCGGCGACGCCTTTCCCTTGTCCCGAGGTTCCCCCATGGAAAGTCTGCTCAATGGTTTCCGCCACTTCCGCAAGGAGGTCTATCCGCGCCAGCGCGGCCTGTTCCGGCAACTGGCCGGCGGCCAGACGCCGCATACGCTGTTCATCACCTGCGCCGATTCGCGGGTGATGCCGGAGCTGATGTTCGCCGCGCAGCCGGGCGAACTGTTCGTCTACCGCAATATCGGCAACGTGGTGCCGCCGTACTCGCAGCACGTCAGCGGCGTGGTCGCGGCGATCGAATACGCGGTGGCGGTGTTGCAGGTGAAGCACATCGTGGTCTGCGGCCACACCGACTGCGGCGCGATGAAGGCGGTGCTCAATCCCGACGCGCTGCAGGACGTGCCCAACGTGGCCGCCTGGCTCAAGCACACCGACAGCGCGCGCCAGGTCGCCGCGCAGCACGATCACGCCGGGCATCCCGAGGACGCGCTGCACTGCCTGACCGAGGAGAACGTGGTGGCGCAGCTGGACCACCTGCGCACCCAGCCGGTGGTGGCGGCGCGGCTGGCGCGCGGCACGTTGCGCATCCATGGCTGGATCTACGACATCGCCCACGGCGAGATCCGCGCCTTCGACGCCGAGCAGGGGCGTTTCGTGCCGCTGCTGCCGGAAGAGGGCAAGCGCGCGCCCGAAGCCACCCCGCGCCCGCGTCTGGCGCCGGTCCTGCGCAACGTCGCGGTCTGAAGGAGTCGACCATGCGAACCATGACAGAACCCTCCCGCGCCGGCGCGTCCGCACTCGCCGGCTACCTGCGCGGCGGCGCGTTCGGCCGCGACCTGCTGGCCTCGGTGGTGGTGTTCCTGGTCGCGCTGCCGCTGTGCATGGGCATCGCCATCGCCTCGGGCATGCCGCCGGCCGCGGGCCTGATCACCGGCATCGTCGGCGGCCTGGTGGTCGGCATGCTCGCCGGCTCGCCGCTGCAGGTCAGCGGCCCGGCCGCCGGCCTGGCCGTGCTGGTGTTCGAACTGGTCCGCCAGCACGGCGTGGCCGCGTTGGGGCCGGTGATCCTGCTGGCCGGCGCGATCCAGTTGATCGCCGGGCTGTGCCGGGCCGGGGTGTGGTTCCGCATGACCTCGCCGGCGGTGGTCGCCGGCATGCTCTCGGGCATCGGCATCCTGATCGTCGCCTCGCAATCGCACGTGCTGATGGATGCGGCGCCGAAGGCGCGCGGGCTGGAGAATTTCGCCGCGTTGCCGGCGGTGCTGTGGCAGGCGCTGGACGCGGGCGTGGGCCGCGCCGCGCTGCTGGTCGGGCTGGGCACCATCGCGATCATGCTGGTCTGGGAGCGGCTGCGTCCGCAGCCGCTGCGCTTCGTGCCCGGCGCGTTGCTGGCGGTGGTGGCGATGACCGCGCTGGTGCAGCTGCAGGGCATGGACGTGCGCAAGGTCGACGTGCCGGCCAACCTGTTCTCGGCGATCCAGACCCCGAGTCTGGCCGAGATGCTCGGCGTGTTCGATGCGACGCTGCTGCTGTCGGCCTTCACCTTCGCCTTCATCGCCAGCGCCGAGACCCTTTTGTCGGCGGCGGCGGTGGACCGCATGCACGACGGCCCACGCACCCACTACGACCGCGAACTCGCCGCGCAGGGCGTGGGCAACATGCTGTGCGGCTTTCTCGGCGCCTTGCCGATGACCGGGGTGATCGTGCGCAGCGCGGCCAACGTGCAGGCCGGCGCCGCCACGCGCATGTCCACCATCCTGCACGCCGGCTGGCTGCTGGTGTTCGCGCTGCTGCTGCCGTGGCTGCTGCGGATGACTCCGGTGGCGTGCCTGGCCGGCATCCTGGTCTACACCGGGCTGAAGATGGTCAAGCTCGGGCAGGTGCGCGACCTGGCCGCCTATGGCCGCGGCACCGCGGCGATCTACCTGGCGACCACCTTCGCCATCGTCGCCACCGACCTGCTCACCGGCGTGCTGATCGGTTTCGCGTTGTCGCTGCTGCGCTTGGCGCTGCAGCAGTCGCGGCTGAAGGTCGGCGTGCATGCGCACGAGGAGGCTGGCGACAGTGCCGCGGCCGGTGCCGGCAAGCTGCGCCTGTCGCTGGAGGGGTCGGCGACCTTCCTGCGCGTGCCGACGATGGCGCGGACCCTGGAACGGCTGCCGCCCAACACCGAACTGCATCTGGACGTGGCGCGGCTGCATCACGTCGACCATGCATGCCTGGAGCTGCTGCGCGACTGGAGCCGCAACGCCGCCGCACGCGGCTGCGCGCTGGTGGTGGACTGGAAGGAACTGGACCGGCGCGTGGAGGGGCAGCGCGCGGCGTAGCGCGCCGCGTCGTGCTGAGGCGCATCCGCAGGAATCGTGCAGGTGCGGCTTCGGTCGCGACGAGTGCAGCTGCGGGCCTCCGGCTTCGGACCTTGTCGCGGCTGAAGCCGCTCCTACAACAGCCCGCGCATAGGCCGCTGGGTGCACTGTAGGAGCGGCTTCAGCCGCGACGCGTTTCTTGGTTCGAGCGATCCAGCCGCTTCATTCTCCTGTCGCGGCTGAAGCCGCTCCTACAAGGGCGCTTGGCGATGCGGAATTATGGCGTCATGCGTCGGGACTGAAGTCCCTCCCACAAAAGGCCTCGCAGCTCGGCTGTGCTGCGGAAACCATTGTGGGAGCGACTTCAGTCGCGACGAGGGACGCATCGGTGCTCCAGCTTCGGATGCCGTCGCGGCTGAAGCCGCTCCTACAGCGCGATGGGCAGGCGATTCGTCGGCTGTCGTTCGAACGGCCTCACCCCGGCGTCTTGTCCTTGAACCGGCACAGGTCGCGGATCACGCAGCGCGGGCACTCCGGCTTGCGCGCCTTGCACACGTAGCGGCCATGCAGGATCAGCCAGTGGTGGGCGTCGTGCAGGAACTGCGCCGGCACCCGCTTGAGCAGGCCGTCCTCGACCGCGCGCACGTCCTTGCCCGGCGCCAGGCCGGTGCGGTTGGCGACGCGGAAGATATGCGTGTCCACCGCGATGGTCGGCTCGCCGAAGGCGGTGTTGAGCACCACGTTGGCGGTCTTGCGGCCGACCCCGGGCAAGGCCTCCAGCGCCGCGCGCTCGCGCGGCACCTCGCCGGCGTACTGCTCGACCAGGATGCGGCAGGTGGCGATCACGTTCTTGGCCTTCGCGTTGAACAGGCCGATGGTGGAGATGTAGCGCTTCAGGCCGTCCTCGCCCAGCGCCAGGATCGCCGCCGGCGTGTTCGCCACCGGATAAAGACGACGCGTGGCCTTGTTGACCCCGACATCGGTGGCCTGCGCCGACAGGATCACCGCGATCAGCAGCTCGAACGGCGTGCTGTAGTCCAGCTCGGTGGTCGGCGTGGGATTGAGTTCGGACAGGCGCGAGAACAGTTCGTGGATCTCGGCCTTGCTCAACGTGGGTCCACGCCGAGGCGCGGCGGCCGCCGCGCTCATTGCGCACCCCGTGCGGCGGCCTTGGCCTTGGCCCGTGCCAGGATCGCCGCCGCGGCCGGCGGCAGCGACGGTGCCGCGGCGGCGACGGTCGCCGGCGGCGCGCGCCGCGCCTCGCGTGCGGCGGCGCGGCGGGCCAGGCGCGCGGCGCGCGCGCGGTAGCGTTCGCGCGCGGCCCAGGCCTCGCGCAGGCGCTGTTGCGCCGCCAGCAGCTGCGTGCGCAGTTGCGGATGCGCCGGATCGAGCAGGTCGTCGTCGGCGTTGCCGGCGTACTGCATCAGGCCGCCGTCGATCGCCGCGTCGAGATCGTCGTCGAGCACCCAGCGCAACAATTGCAGCGGCGATGCGGGGGAGGGCAGGTCGGGCATCGGCGCGCGCGACTCAGCGATTGCGGAACAGCGGCGGACGCCGCTCCAGGAACGCGCGCGTGCCTTCGCGCATGTCCTCGCTGGAGAACAGCAGGCCGAACTGCGCGGTCTCGTACTCCAGGCCTTGCTCGATCGCCGATTCGGCGCCGACCTGGATCGCGTCGAGGATGCCGCGCAACGCCAGCGGCGCGGCGCCGGCCAGTTGCTGCGCCAGCTGCAGCGTGGCCTCGCGCAACTCGGCCGCAGGCACCACGCGGTTGACCAGGCCGAGCTGCAGCGCGCGCGCCGCATCGATCGGGGTGCCGAGCAGGCACAGTTCCAGCGCCGCGGCGCGGCCGGCCAGGCGCACCAGGCGCTGGGTGCCGCCGAAGCCGGGGATCAGCCCGAGATTGATCTCCGGCTGGCCGAGCCGGGCGCTGTCGGCGGCCACGCGCAGGTGGCAGGCCATGGCCAGTTCCAGCCCGCCGCCGAGCGCGAACCCGTTGACCATCGCCAGCACCGGCTTGGACAGGCGCTCGATGCGGCGCATCAGGCCTTGGCCCAGCTGCGAGAAGTCGCGCCCCTGAACCGGTGTGAGTTCGTTCATTTCGGCGATGTCGGCGCCGGCCACGAAGGCCTTCTCGCCGGCGCCGGTCAGCACCACCACGCGGATGGCGGGGTCGGCTTCGGCCTCGGCGAAGGCGCCGTCCAGTGCCTGCAATGTTTGGCGATTCAACGCGTTGAGCTTGTCAGCGCGGTTCACGGTGACGATGCGGATCGCATCCTGGGTCGCGGTGACGACCGGCGTGCCGGACATGGCCATTCCTGAGATGTAAAAAAAGAGTGAAGGGAACTCCGGCGGCGCAAGCTTGTCAGAATTGCGTCGTCGGTAGCGGTTATGCGCCGCGGCGGCTATCCTAACGCGTCATCTCAGGCGGCACAGGCCGTCCTGTGCCACCACCCTGGAGAATTGTTTGATGAAGTTGCGTTCTATCGCGGTCGCCGTGGCGGCCCTGGCCCTGAGCGGCAATGCGTTCGCCCAGGACACCTCGTCCGAGAAGGGCAAGCTGAGCTATTACTTCGGTTACGACTACGGCAACAATCTTGCCGAACTGTCCGGCCGCGGCGAGCAGCTCGATATCAATGCGGTGGTGAAGGGCTTGCAGGATGCCTACGCCAAGAAGCAGCCGGCGGTCGCCGCCGACCAGCTGAAGCCGGCCGTCGAAGCGTTCCAGAAGCGCGAGCAGGCCCGTGCCCAGCAGGCCAAGGCCGACTACGAGAAGGCCGCTGCCGAGAACAAGACCAAGAGCGACCAGTTCATCGCGCAGAACAAGGCCAAGGCCGGCGTGCAGACGCTGCCCAGCGGCGTGCAGTACCGCGTGATCGAAGCCGGCAAGGGCGCCAAGCCGACCCAGGCCAGCACCGTGCAGCTGGAAGTGGCCGGCCCGTACCCGTACGGCCAGCGTCCGGCGCAGGCGCGTCCGGCGCAGCAGATCCCGTCGATCAAGGTCAGCGAAGTCGAGATGCAGGCCATGCGCGACACGCTACTGCAGATGCCGGCCGGTTCCAAGTGGGAAGTGACCCTGCCGCCGGACAAGGCCTATGGCGCCGACCCGCGCACGCCGTTCCCGCCGAACGTGGCGGTGCAGTTCGAGATCAAGCTGGTCAGCGTCAAGTAAGCGCGCGGTCCAGTGCATGACGATTGCGCCGGCGGCAACGCCGGCGCAATTTTTTTGCGGCAGGGAAAGTGCCGCTGCCGGCGAATCGCGCTAGTCTGAGCAGGTGTCGAATCCGATGGATCCCGTCCCCCATGCGTTGCTCTCGCCCTGCATCGGTCTGTGCACGCTCGACGCGCAGGGCTACTGCGCGGGCTGCCTGCGCAGCGGCGACGAGATCGCGCGCTGGCGCGGCATGAGCGACGCCGAGCGCCAACGCTACATGCAGGAGGTGCTGCCGGCGCGCGGCTGGTCGCCGACGCCAGGCCAGCGCCTGGCCGAGCGCACCCGGCTGCTGCGCGCGCTGCATCCGCTGCAGCTGCCGCCCGCCGGCCCCGGCTGGAACCACCACGAACTGCACGATCTGCTGCCCGATGGCGTCCTGGCCGAGGCTGCGGTGCTGGTCGGATTGCTGCCGCGTGCCGACGGCACCCACGTGCTGCTGACCCGGCGGACCGACAGCCTGCGCCACCATGGCGGCCAGGTCAGTTTTCCCGGCGGCCGCATCGAAGCCGACGACGCCGACGCGGTGGCCGCGGCGATCCGCGAGAGCGAGGAAGAGATCGCGCTGTCCGCGGCGCAGGTGGAACCGCTGGGCTATCTGGATCCATTCGTGACCATCAGCGGTTTCCGGGTGATGCCGGTGGTGGCCGCGATCGATCCCGAGTTCGTGCCGCAGCCGCATCCCGGCGAAGTGGCGGAGGTGTTCGACGTGCCGCTGGCCTACCTGATGGCGCCGGACAACCTGCGCAGCATCGAGACCGACTACCGCGGACGGCCGCGGGTGGTGCTGGAATACGGCTGGCCGGGGCAGCGGATCTGGGGCGCGACCGCGGCGATCCTGCTCAACCTGCGCCGACGACTGGAGCAAACCGCATGAGCGATCCCATCCCCGAGTGGCAGCAGCTGGTCGATGCGCCGGCGCTCGCCGCCGCGCTCGGCCACCCGGACCTGCGCATCGTGGATGCGCGCTTCGCTGCGGCCGCGCTCGCCGATCCGCAGGCCGCGCAGCTGGCGCGCCAGGCCTATACTCAATCGCATCTGCCCGGTGCGGTGTACGCCGATCTCAACACCGATCTGTCCGACCTCGGCCGCCGCGGCCTGGGCCGGCATCCCTTGCCCGAGGCCGATGCGTTCGCGCAGACGCTGGGCCGCTGGGGCATCGCGCCGCACACCCAGGTGGTGGTCTACGACGCCGGCGACGGCAGCATGGCCGCGGCGCGGCTGTGGTGGATGCTGGGCCTGCTCGGACATCGCCGTGTCGCCGTGCTCGATGGCGGCCTGGCCGAGTGGCGCCGGCTCGGCCTGCCGGAAACCGATGCCGCCGCAACGCCTGCGCCGCTGCCGCCGTATCCGCGGCGCTTCGATGCCAGCCTGATCGCCGATGCCGAGGAAGTCGCCGCGCGCCTGCACGAGGCGCCGGGCTGGCTGCTGGATGCGCGCGCCGCCGAGCGCTTCCGCGGCGAAGTCGAACCGATCGATCCGCTCGCCGGGCATGTGCCTGGCGCGATCAACCGCCCGCTGGGGCAGAACCTGCGCGACGGGCGCCTGCGCCCGCCGCAGGAACTGCGCGCCGAACTGGAGCCGCTGCTGCACGGGCGCGATCCGCGCGAGGTGGTGCTGATGTGCGGGTCGGGCGTGACCGCCTGCCATCTGCTGTTGGCGCTGGAGCATGCGGGCCTGCACGGTGCGCGCGTGTACGCCGGATCGTGGAGTGGCTGGATCGCCGATCCCGCGCGGCCGCGCGCCAGCGGCTAACCGCTACAGCGGGGCGCCGTGGCGCGTCGATGTAGCGAAGAGGAGACATGGGTGGCACGTACAAGGGCCGAGGCGATGCGCTGGCGGGGGATGTGGATGCTGACGGCGGCGCTGAGCCTGGCCGCCTGCGGCGAGCGGCCGCGCGGCAACGGCGCCGATGCCTCGCCGCGTTCGCAGTCCGACGCGCACTACCGGATGGCGGTGGAGCAGCGCCGCGCGCAACGCGTGGCGCGGTTGCGCGCGCCGGGCGGCTGGCTCAGCTATACCGGCTCCGGCCGCCTGCGCAGCGGCGTGCACCAGGTGGGCAGCGCCGCAGGCAACGATGTGCAGCTGCCGGGCGGCCCTGCGCACCTGGGCAGCCTGCGCATCGACGCCGACGCCGGCGTGGTGTTCGAGGCCGCCGCAGACGCCGCGCCGACGGTGCGCGGGCAGCCGTTCCGCGGCGGTCGCCTCGGCACCGATGCGGCGCACGGCAGCGAGACGCGGCTGGCGCTGGGCGAGCAGGAGTTCTACGTGGTGCGCACCGGCAAGCTGTTCGGTTGGCGCTTCCGCGATCCGCATGCGCCTGCGCGCGGCAGTTTCCGCGGCATCGACTATTTCCCGATCGATCCGCGCTGGCGCGTGGTCGCCGACTGGCATCCGGCGCCGCTGCCGCGCGCGATCGTGCTGCTCACCTCGATCGGCACGCCGCAGCCGCTGGCGCTGGCCGGCAGCGCCGAGTTCACCCTCGACGGCCGCCGCTACCGCTTGCAGGCGCTGCGCGACGACGACGGCAAGCGGCTGTTCTTTCCGTTCACCGACCGCACCAGCGGCCGCGAGAGCTACGGCGGCGCGCGCTACCTGTTCGTGGAGCCGCCGCAGGGCGAGCGCATCGTGCTGGACTTCAACCTGGCGCAGAACCCGCCGTGCGCGTTCACCGCACACGTGGTATGCCCGTTGGCGCCGGTCGGCAATCGGCTGGAGCTGGCGGTGACGGCGGGCGAGAAGAACTACGTCGGTCCGCGCTGAGTGGGGTGGAGGCGTGGACGAAATGTGCGGCGCGTGGCCGGCGTGTTTTTGTAGGAGCGGCTTCAGCCGCGACATACGCCATCAGGTTGCCTGTCGCGGCTGAAGCCGCTCCTACAGAGAGCAGGGTCAGCGGTCGGAAGGTTCATCCGCCGGCGGCGCATACGGCGCCAGCGCCACCGCCTGCAGCACCTGCGCCCACGGAAACAGCGGGCCTGGATCGAGCTTGCGTTGCACCTGCAGCGCCGGATCGTCGCTGGCGGGCTCGCGGCTGCGGTCCAGCGCGTCGTGGCCGGCGATGTGGCGCAGCTGCGGCAACTGCGCCTGCAACTGATGCAGCAGTGCGATCAGCGCCTGGATCTGCGCCGGCGGATACGCTTCGTCCAGCGTCTGGTGGCGCGAATCCAGCCAATGCGGATAGCGGCCGCGGTTGACCAGCTCGATGCCCAGCGAGCGCGGGTTGTAGCCGCGCACGTGGTGCGCCACGCGTTGCAGCGGCACGTAGCGGTGCACGCTGCCGTCGCGGTCGATGTAGAAGTGGCCGCTGTTGCCGGTGCCGGACGGATACAGCACGCGTTCGCCGTAGGCGCGCGCGCTGGCCAGGTCGGGCAGTTCGGTGCAATGGATCACCGCCAGATCGATCGCGTCCAGGCTGCGCGCCTGCAGCCGTTCGACATAGGGCAGGGGCGCATCGTGGATCGGCAACGGCGGGGTCTGCGACATGCGCGGATGCTAGCATTCGCCGATGACTCTGAATCCCGATAGCCCGCTGGCGACGCTGCTCGCCACGTTGCCGCGCGCCGGACGCGTGGACTGGATAGGCCTGCGCCCGGCGCGCGACGTGCCGATGCTGGAGGTGGCGCAGGCGGTGGCGCACGCCGATGGCGGCCTGTTCGGCGACCGCTACGCCGGCCGCAACGGCAAGCGCGGGCTGACCCTGATCCAGGCCGAGCACCTGCCGGCGATCGCCGCATTGGCCGGCCATGCGCAGGTGGCGCCGGCGACGCTGCGGCGCAACCTGGTCGTTTCCGGCATCCCGCTGATCGCGCTGAAAGGGCGGCGTTTCCGCATCGGCGAGGTCGAGCTGGAAGGCATCGCGCCCTGCGATCCGTGCTCGCGCATGGAGGACGCGCTGGGCCCGGGCGGCTACAACGCGATGCGCGGCCACGGCGGCCTGTGCGCGCGGATCGCGCGCGGCGGCACGCTGCGGCTCGGCGATGCGGTGGTGGCGCTGTGAGCCGCGGCCACTGCATTCTCGCGCACGGGTTCGAAAGCGGTCCGGAGGCGATCAAGGTCGCGGCCTTGGCCGAGGTCGCGCAGCGCCTGGGCTGGAGCCACGAGCGTCCGGATTTCACCGACCTGGACGCGCGCCGCGAGGTCAGCCAGCTCGGCGACGTGCCGGCGCGGCTGCAGCGCCTGCTCGCCTTGACCCAGGCCGCCGCGCAGCGCGGACCGGTGGTGCTGGCCGGGTCCAGCCTGGGCGCGTACATCGCCGCGCAGGTGTCGCTGCAGGTGCCGGTGCGCGGGCTGTTCCTGATGGTGCCGCCGACGCGGATGGGCTGGATGCCGGCGCTGGACGCGGCGCCGGTGCCGATCTCGATCGTGCATGCCTGGCACGACGAACTGATTCCCGCGGCGGAAGTGATCGCCTGGGCGCAGGCGCGCGCGGCGCGGCTGCTGCTGGTCGACGATACGCATCGGCTCGGCGACCACGTCGAGACCTCGGCGCGTGCGTTCGCCGAATTGCTGGAAACGCTGTGAGCGGCGTGTCCTGCGTAGCACGCCGCAGCAAACGGAGTCACCGATGGAACTGACCATCCGCCCCGAAACCCAGGCCGACCATGCCGCGATCGAGGCGCTGGCCCTGGTCGCGTTCTTCCGCGTCGAGCACAGCCGCCACGACGAACAGCAGATCATCGAAAGGCTGCGCGCGGACGGCGCGCTGACCCTGTCGCTGGTGGCCGAGCACGACGGCTACATCGTCGGCCATGTGGCGGCGTCGCCGGTGCAGCTGTCCGATGGCAGCCGCGGCTGGTACGCGCTGGGGCCGCTGTCGGTGGGGCCGGGCCACCAGCGCCAGGGCCTGGGCACGCGGCTGGTGCGCGAGGCGCTGGCGCAGTTGCAGGCGCTGGGCGCGGCCGGTTGCGTGGTGCTCGGCGAGCCGGCGTTCTACGCGCGTTTCGGCTTCGCGCCGGAACCGGGGCTGGTGTTGCCCGGCGTGCCGGCCGGCTATTTCCAGGCGATCGGTTTCGGCGACCGCCTGCCGCCGGTGGCCGAGGTCGACTACCACGAGGCGTTCCTGGCCGGCGGCTGAGCGCCGCTGCCGCGTCGCTGCATGGCCGCGCGCATGCGGGTTACCATCGTCGCTCCGATCAGCCAGACGAGGATGCCTCCGATGCGCCATTGATGCCGCCGTCTTCGACGGCCTTGTCCGTTCCTGCCGAACCCGGCGGGCGTGACCGGCATCTTTGGAGTTCCCATGACGCATCCGTGGCTCGCGCTGGACAGCGCGTCGTATGTCCTGCCCGACGGCAGGCCCCTGTTTTCCGATCTCGATTTCGCGCTCGATGCGCGCCGCACCGGCCTGGTCGGGCGCAACGGCGTCGGCAAGAGCGTGCTCGCGCGCCTGCTTGCCGGCCAGTTGGCGCCCAGCGCCGGGCATTGCCGCCGGCATGGCCGCGTGCATTACCTGCCGCAGCAGATCGTGCGCGGCGCCGGCGCTACGGTGGCATCGCTGGCCGGGGTAGGCGCGGAGCTGCACGCGCTGGCGCGAATCGAGGCCGGCAGCGCCGATCCGGCCGATTTCGACACGCTCGGCGAACGCTGGGACATCGCCCAGCGGCTGCGCGCCGAACTGGAGCTGTGCGGGCTGAGCCAGCTGGCGCCGGAGCGGCCGGCGGCCGAGCTCAGCGGCGGCGAGGCGATGCGCGTGGCGCTGCTCGGCGCCTGGCTGTCCGACGCCGACGTGCTGATCCTGGACGAACCGAGCAACCATCTCGACCGTGCGCAGCGCCTGCAGCTGCAGCAGCAACTGCGGCGCTGGCCGCGCGGGGTGCTGGTGGTCAGCCACGATCGCGCGCTGCTGCAGGACATGCAGCGCATCGTGGAGCTTTCGCCGCTGGGCCTGCGCGACTACGGCGGCGATTACGCGTTCTACGCGCAGTGCAAGGCGCAGCAGCAACAGCAGGCGCTGGCCGAGCTGGAACGCTGTAAGCACGAGCGCCGGCGCCAGGGCGATGCGCTGCGCGAACAGCAGGCGCGCCAGCAGCGGCGCAGCGCGCAAGGCCGCCGCCAGGCGCAGGACGCCAACCAGGCGCCGATCCTGCTCGGCGGGCAGCGGCAGCGCAGCGAACACAGCGCCGGCAAGCATCGGCAGCAAACGGCCGCCGCGCTCGCGCGGCTGTCCGCGCAGGTGCGCGAGGCGGCCAGCGCGGTCGAGGCCGCGGCGCCGGTCGCCTTGTTGGCGCCGATGCCGATGGCGGCGGCCGGGCGCCGGGTCGCCGCAGTGCACGGCCTGCGGCTGCCGCATGCGCCGCCCGCGCGCGCTGCGCTGGAGTTGTGCATCGGCGGCCGCCAGCGGATCGGCGTGGTCGGGCCGAATGGCAGCGGCAAATCGACCCTGCTGCGGGTGCTCGCCGGCCAACTGGCGCCGCTGGCGGGGCGCTGCGAGGTGGAGGTGCCCAGCGCCTACCTGGACCAGGCTTTGCACCTGCTCGATCCGACATTGCCGGTGCTGGCGCAGCTGCAGGAAGCCGATGCCGTCGCCGATGCGGCCGCACTGCGCACGCGGCTGGCCTTGCTCGGTCTGGATGCGCAGCGTATCGGCGTGCCCAGCGGCCGGCTCAGCGGCGGCGAGCGTCTGAAGGCGGCGCTGGCCTGCGCGTTCTACCGCGATCCGCCGGCGCAGCTGCTGCTGCTCGACGAGCCGGACAACCACCTGGACCTGGACGCGCGCGAGGCGCTGCGGCTGGTGCTGTTGCAGTATCCGGGCGCGCTGCTGGTGGTGTCGCACGATGCCGGCTTCCTCGACGGCCTGCGCCTGGACACGCGCCTGCAGGCGGACCCGGACGGCTGGCGGCTGGCGCCGTGGTGAGCGCGCGCTGCGCGCCGGGGGCGCAAACCGCCGCGCCTGGACCGCGCCCCGGGCTGGTAATGGCGGGCGCGATGGCCGACCATGCGCGTCTTCCCGTCCGTAGCCGCCGCCCGCCCGCCGCGGGCCGCGCTGCCGCGATACGCGCGGGGCGGGCCTGGCGCCTGCCAGCGCATCCCTCCTTCTTCGTGTGGTCCGCATTCCCGTGAAATTCTTCGTCTCCTGCGCCAAGGGCCTGGAATACCTGCTTGTCGACGAGCTGCTCGCGCTCGGCGTCGCCAAGGCCACCGCCACCGTGTCCGGCGTCAACGCCGAGGGCGAGCTGCGCGATGCGCAGCGCGCGGTGCTGTGGTCGCGGCTGGCCAGCCGCGTGCTGTGGCCGCTGGAAGAATTCGAGTGCCCCGACGAGACCGCGCTGTATGCCGGCGTGGCGGCGTTGCCGTGGCGCGAACACCTGACCTCGCAGCACACCCTGGCGGTGGACGCGCACGTGTCCGGTACCGCGATCACGCATGCGCGCTACGCCGCGCAGCGGGTCAAGGATGCGGTGGTGGACACGCTGCGCGGCGAAGGCCTGGAGCGGCCGTCGGTGGACGTGGAAGATCCGGACCTGCGCCTGAACCTGTCGCTGCGCAAGGGCCGCGCCACGCTGTCGGTAGATCTGGGCGGCGGCTCGCTGCACCGGCGCGGCTGGCGCCAGGTGCAGAACGCCGCGCCGCTGAAGGAAAACCTGGCCGCGGCGGTGCTGCTGCGCGGGCAATGGCCGCAGTTGTACGCGCAGGGCGGCGGTCTGCTGGATCCGATGTGCGGCAGCGGCACCTTGCTGATCGAAGGCGCGCTGATGGCCGCCGACGTGGCGCCGGGGCTGCTGCGCGGCGATCTGGCGGCCGCGCGCCGTGGCGATGCCGGCGCGCTGGACGTCAGCGCGGCGCCGAGCCGCTGGCTGGGCTTCGACCAAGAGGCCTGGCGCGCGCTGTTGGCCGAGGCGCGGCAGCGCGAGGCGGCCGGCCGCGCCGCGCTGCAGCCGGTGATCCATGGCAGCGACATCGATCCGCATGCGATCCGCGCCGCACGCGAGAACGCGCAGGTGGCCGGAGTCGCCGCGGCGATCGTGTTCGAGGTGCGCGATGTCGCCGACCTGCGCGCGCCGGCGCAGGCGCTGGGCACGGTGGTGTGCAACCCGCCGTACGACGAACGCCTGGCCGCCGACACCGCGCTGTACCGGCGGCTGGGCGAGGCGCTCAAGCGCGCGGTGCCGCAGTGGCGCGCCAGCCTGCTGTGCGGCAATGCCGACCTGGCCTATGCCACCGGCCTGCGCGCGGCGAAGAAATACCAGATGTTCAATGGCGCGCTGGAATGCCCGTTGATCGTCTGCGATCCGGTCGCGGTGGCGCAGCGCGCGCCGGCCGAGACGCCGCGCGCGCTCAGCGACGGTGCGCAGATGGTCGCCAACCGGCTGCGCAAGAACCTGCGCAAGCTCAAGACCTGGCGCGCGCGCGAACACGTCGCCTGCTTCCGCGCCTACGACGCCGACCTGCCCGAATACGCGGCGGCGATCGACGTGTACCAGGAAGACGGCGGCCAGGCGCGCACCTACCTGCACGTGCAGGAATACGCCGCGCCGGAGGAGATTCCCGATGCCGACGTGCGCCGCCGCCGCAACGAGTTGCTGGCCGCCGCGCGCGAGGTGTTCGAGGTCCCGGCCGAGCGGGTGGCGCTGAAGTCGCGCGAGCGCGGCAAGGGCGGCAGCAAATACGGCCGCTTCGAGCAGCGTGGCGAGTTCCTGGTGGTGCGCGAACACGGCGCGCTGCTGCGGGTGAACCTGTTCGATTACCTGGACACCGGCCTGTTCCTGGATCACCGCCCGCTGCGCGGGGCGATGGCGCAGCAGACGCGCGGCAAGCGTTTCCTCAACCTGTTCTGCTACACCGGCGTGGCCAGCGTGCAGGCCGCGGTGGCCGGCGCCGATTCCACCACCAGCGTGGACCTGTCCGGCACCTACCTGCAGTGGTGCGCCGACAACCTGGGCTTCAACGGCAAGGGCGGCGCCCAGCACCGCCTGGTGCAGGCCGACGCGCTGACCTGGCTGGAGGCGGAGAAGAACCGCTACGACGTGATCTTCTGCGACCCGCCGACCTTCTCCAACTCCGCGCGCGCCGAGGATTTCGACATCCAGCGCGAACACGTGCGGCTGCTGCGCGCGGCGGTGGCGCGGCTGATGCCGGAGGGCGTGCTGTACTTCTCCAACAATTTCCGCCGCTTCAAGCTGGACGAGAACGCGGTGGCCGAATTCGCGGCATGCGAGGAGATCACCGCGCAGACCATCGCGCCGGATTTCGAGCGCAATCCGCGCATCCATCGTGCGTGGCGCCTGCAGCGGCGCTGAGAAAGGCTCTCCTGTAGGAGCGGCTCCGGGTGGCCTCGGGCCATCAGCCGCGACAGGCATTGCTGATGGCGCCTGTCGCGGCTGAAGCCGCTCCTACAGGTAAGGCAGGCGAACACCGCTGCGGTGGTGAGACGGCTCAGCTGTCGCTATGCCGCGCCACGGTGTGCGTCCCGCTGCGCTGCGGCACGTCCTCGCCCGACTCGCGTTCGCTCCAATAGTCCTGGATCTGCAGGATCTGCGGCAGGATCGCGCCGAACAGGGTCACCAGGCGCGGCTCGAACTGCGCCCCGGCCTGCTGCTGGAACAGGTCCATCACCTTCGCCAGCGGCCATGCCTCCTTGTACGGGCGCTGCGTGGTCAGCGCATCGAACACGTCGGCCAGGGCCACGATCCGCGCCGATTCGGGAATGCGCTCGCCGGCCAGGCCGGCCGGATAGCCGTTGCCGTCCCAGTGCTCGTGATGGTGCAGCGCGACCTCGGCGGCGAGCCGGAACAGCGGCGCGCCGCTGCGGCTGAGGATGTCGTAGCCGATCTGCGGGTGCCGCTTCATCACCGCCCATTCGTCCGCATCCAGCGGCCCGGGCTTCTTCAGGATCGCGTCGGGAATGCCGATCTTGCCGGTGTCGTGCATCGGCGCGGCCTGTTCCAGCAGGTTGGCGTCCTCGCGCGACCAGCCGGCGGCCACCGCCAGGGCGCGGGCGTAGGCCGCCATCCGCCAGATGTGGGTGCCGGTGTCCGAATCGCTGTAGTGGCCGGCCATGCCCAGCATCTGGATCGCGTCGCGGTGGCTGCTGGCCAGGCTGGCGGCGCTGACCAGCGACAGGTGGGTGCGCACCCGCGCGCGCAGGATGCTCGGCGAATACGGCTTGGTGATGTAGTCCACGCCGCCGGCCTCGAAGCCGATGCTCTCGTCGGCGTCCTTGTCCTTGCCGGTGACGAAGATGATCGGGATCGCCGCGGTGCGCGGGTCCTGTTTCAGGGTGCGGGCGATGGTGTAGCCATCCAGGTCGGGCAGGTCGACGTCGAGCAGGATCAGCGCCGGGCGGTGCTTGACCACCGCGCGCAGCGCCTCGGCGCCGTTCTTGGCGAAGGCCAGCGCATAGTCCTCGCGCAGGATCTGGCGGATCAGCGCCAGGTTGCTGGCTTCGTCGTCTACGCACAGGATGGGAGGCTGGACCATCGTGGTTCCTCGTCGTGTGCACCCAGCGGCAGCCGGACCGGGCCGGCGCGGCGGATGCTATTGGGATGCATCGGCTTGCCAACGCCTGACTTTAGTCTCGGCTTCGCGGAACGAAAAGCTCTCCACCAACGGCTTCAGCTCCGCGGCCAGCGGCGCCGGCAGCGACGGCGCCAGCGCGTGCAGCACGTGCTCGACGCGGTCCGGGTCGTCGCTGTCCAGGGCCTGCAGCAGCTGCTGCAGGCGTTGCTGCAGCGGGGCCGCGGACGCGCTGGCGTCGTTCGCGTCCTGGTCCTCGTCTGCGGCCGCGGCCGCCGGCAACGCCTGCGCGGCCGCCGCCCCGGCCTCGGCCACGAAGCGCCGGATCGCCGCGGTGGTGGCGGCCATGGCCGTGTCCAGGGCCGCGATCGCCGCCTCGGCCTGCGCCGGCGCCTCGCTCAGTCGTTCCTCCAGCGCGGCGCTGGCCGCGACCAGCGCCGGCAGCGCCAGCGAGCCGGCCGAGCCGCGCAGCTTGTGCACGTAGGAGAGCGCCGCCGCCGGCGCATCCGGATCCAGCAACGCCCGGACCGCCGCCGCCGGGTCCGGATTCTCCTGCAACAGCTTCAGCAGATAGCGTTGGTAGGGCACGCGTTCGTTCCACAGGCGTTGCGCCTGCGCCGCATCGAGCAGCTGCGGGTCGACATTGGGCCAGTTCGTCGACGCCGGCGCGGGCAGTGGTTCCAGCGGTGGCGGCGTGATCCGCAGCGGCAGGAACTGGCGAATCACGGCGATCAGTTCCTCGACCTGGAAGGGCTTGGCGATGAAGCCGTTCATGCCGCTGGACAGCGCCAGTTCCTGCTGCTGGCGATAGGCGCCGGCGGTCAGCGCGATCACCGGCACCGCGGCCAGGCGCGGGTCCTCGCGCAGCTGCCGGGTCGCCTCGTAGCCGTCCAGGATCGGCATCTGCACGTCCATCAGCACCAGATGGAAGCGGGCAGGATCGCGGCGCAGCCGCTGCAGCGCCTGCTCGCCGTCGTTGGCCAGTTCCACCAGGGCGCCTTCGCCTTCGAGGATGCGCTGCGCGACCTCGCGGTTGATGTCGCTGTCGTCGACCACCAGCAGGTGCGCGCCGGCCAGGCGCGGCGTGCCGTCGCCGCTGAGCAGCGGCGTGGGGCCGTCGCCGCGCGGGCGCGCCAGCAGCGTGGCGATGGTGCGGTAGAGCGCCGAGGCGGTGATCGGCTTGGTCAGGATCGCGTCGACGTCGCCGGGCGCATGCTGCTGCTCTTCCAGCAGGCGGCGTTCGTAGGCGGTGACCATGACGATGATCGGCTGCCGGTCCGGACTGCTTTGCGCGCGGATGCGGTGCGCCACGCTCAGCCCGTCCAGGTCGGGCATGCGCCAGTCGAGCAGGATCACGTCGAAGCCAGCGTGTTCCGGCCCGGCCGCGGCGACCGCCGCGGTGCCGCTGGACACCGCCTCCACCTGCCAGCCGAAGCCGCTGGCGATGTTGGTCAGGTTGCTGCGCACCAGGTCGTGGTCGTCGGCGATCAGCACCCGCCGCGCTTCCGGATGCTCGACCTCGGCGGCCGGCGCCGGCAGCACCGGGAAGGTGATCGCGAAGTAGAAATCGCTGCCGCGGCCCGGCGTGCTCTGCACCTCGAGCTGGCCGCCCATCAGCTCCACCAGGCGCCGGCTGATGGTCAGGCCCAGGCCGCTGCCGCCGTAGCGGCGGCTGGTGGAGGTGTCGGCCTGCAGGAACGGCGAGAAGATCACGCTCTGCTTTTCGCGCGGGATGCCGATGCCGGTGTCGCGCACCGAGAAGAACAGCTTGGCCTTGTTGGCTTCGCCGCTGGGGAAGCAGCGCACCGACAGCGCCACTTCGCCCTGTTCGGTGAACTTGATGGCATTGCCGACCAGGTTGATCAGCACCTGGTTCAGGCGCAGCGCGTCGCCGCGCAGCCAGCGGCAACCGGCCGGCAGCGGCTCGACGATCATCTCCACCGGCTTGGCGCTGATCGCCGAGGTCATCAATCCGGCGATGTTCTCCAGCAACTGGTTGAGGTCGAAGGGTTCCGATTCCAGGTCGATGCGCCCGGACTCGATCTTGGAGAAGTCGAGGATGTCGTTGATGATTTCCAGCAGCGAACGCGCCGAGGCATCGATCTTCTGGATCATGTCCTTGGCCGCCTGCGGCAGCTCGCTGCGCTGCAGCAGGTACACCATGCCCAGGATCGCGTTCATCGGCGTGCGGATCTCGTGGCTCATGTTGGCCAGGAAATCGCTCTTGGACTGGTTGGCGTTTTCGGCGGCGTCGATCGCCAGGCGCAGTTCGCGCTCGTGGCGCTTCTGCTCGGTCAGGTCCACGGCGATGCCGAGGTAGCCGATCACCTGCTCGTTGTCGTCGCGCAGCGTGCTCAGCGTCAGCAGCACCGGGAACGGGTGGCCGTCCTTGTTGACGTAGGTCCATTCGCGCGTGTCGCTGCGCCCCAGCGTGGACAGCGCCACCACCGACTCGAACGCCGGCTCCACCGCCATGCCCGATTGCGCGGCCATGCGCTCGGCGCGGCTGGCCAGCTGTTCCGGATCCAGGAACAGGCCGGTGGCCTTGCGCCCGATCATCTCGTGCGCGGGGTAGCCGAGCATGGTTTCGGCGGCGGGGTTGAACAGGGTGATGATGCCGTCCGGGTCGGTGGCCACGATCGCGTAGCCGGCGTTGGCCAGGATCGCGCGCTGCAGTGCCGAATAGGTGATCAGTTCGCTGGTGCGCTGCGCCACCTGCTGTTCCAGGGTGGCGTTGAGTTCCATCACCCGCGCCTGGGCGCGGACCCGTTCGGACACGTCGTGCAGCAGGTGCGAATGGCCGACCGTGTCGCCGTCGGTGTCCAGGATCGGCGAGGCGCTGACCAGCGCGTTGACCACGTGACCGTCGCGATGGCGCAGCTCGCGCACCTGCGCGCCGCCGCCCTCGCTGACGGGGTCGCGCACCTGCATGCCGAGCAGGTCCTGCAACGGCTGGCCGATGGCCTGCGTCGCGGTGTAGCCGAAGATGCGTTCGGCGGCAGGATTCCAGTGGATGATGCGGCCGTGCAGATCCTCGGCGACGATCGCCTCGCTGGTGCTGGCGACCAGCGCGGCCAGCTCGCTCTGTTCGCGCAGGATGACATCGCGACGATGGCGGCCGGTCAGGTACAGGTACAGCAGCGCGGCCAGCAGCAGCGAGATGCCGCCGAACAGGCCGCCGGCCAGCAACGGCGAGGTCTGGTTGAGCGAGCGCACGAAGCCTGGCGTCGCCTGCGCGCTGAGCAGCCAATGGCGGCCATAGATCGGCAGGCTGCGTTCGGCGTGCAACTGCGCGGCCGGCGCCTGCGCGGCGCTGTCGCGATAGAACGGCTGCGTGGGGGTCTCGCTGTCGGCCAGGGTCAGCAGCAGTTCGTGCGCATGATTGGGCGAGGACACCAGCACTTCGGCGATGTTCAGCGGCGCGTAGGCCCAGCCGGTGGTGGCCTGCCAGCGCTGCTCCGGGGTCTGCAACGGCAGGCCTTCGCGGTAGATCGGCAGCAACAGCAGGAACCCGCTGTTGCCGACGCCGGGACTCTGTACCAGGCGCACCGGCGAGGTGATGGTCGGCTTGCCCGACCGCGCGGCGGCGATCGCCGCCGCGCGTCGCGCCGGCTCGGAGGCGATGTCGAATCCCATCGCGGGGTTGTTGAACCGGCGTGGCTGGATATACAGGATCACGAAGCGTTCGCCGTCGTGCGGCACCAGCTGGTGGATCTGCAGCTCCGGGGCGCCGTCGCTGCGCGCCTGTTGCAGGAAGGCGGCTTCGTCGGCCTGCGCCACCCGGTGGATGTAGCCGAAGCCGCGTACTCCGGGGAATTCGCGCCGGTATTCGCGCGAGGCGCTGTAGCGGTCGAAGCGTTCGCGCGAGATGTGGTCGCCGCCGGCGGCGATGACCGCGCCGCGCGCGCCGCGCAGGCCGTGCTCGTAGACATTCAGGCGTTGCTGCAGTTCGCCGGTGACGTGGGTGGCCAGCTGCTGGAAGCGGTCGCTGGCCTCCTGGCGATTGCGTTCGTGCAGGTTATGCGCGAGCAGCGCGGCGGCCAGCAACCCCAGCAGCAGCACCGCCAGCGCGGCGCCGAACGCCGACCGCGCAGGTCCGGCAGCGGGTGTCCAGCGGTTCTTCGACATGCGCCCCTTTCCTTTGGCGAACGCTGGCGATGCACGGGCATCGGCGTCCTTCCAGTCCGTACGGGATGGCCTTCACGATCGCAGCGACGGTCCTGCCCCGACCGCGCATTCAACGCTAGCGCGATCGTTGCGGCCGCACCAGCCCCCGCGGCGGATTGCGGGAGCAACCGTCTACGACCTTCATGGAATCAGCGTGACGGCTGCGTGCAGCGCGACCCCGATCAGGCCGCCGACCAGGGTGCCGTTGAAACGGATGTACTGCAGGTCGCGGCCGACGCTCAATTCCAGTTGCTCCACCAGATGGCGTTCGTCCCAGCCTTTCACGGTCTGCGCGATGTGCTCGGTGACGCCGCTGCGCAGGCGTTGGGTCAGCTTCTCGGCGCCGCCCAGCAGGTGCTGGTTGAGCGCATCGCGCAACGCGCTGTCCTGGGACAGCGAGTCCCCGAGCGCCGCCAGCGAGCGCTGCAAATGCTGCACCAGCACACCGTCGCTGCGCGACAGGTCCTCGCGCAGGGCGGCGTGGATCTGGTCCCACAGGCCTTGCACGTAGTCCTGCACGCCGGGGTGCTCGATCAGCCGCTGCTTCATCGCCTGCAGCTTGTCGGCGGTGGCCGGGTCGCTGCGCAGCCGCTGCACGTAGCCGCCGAGCCAACGCTCGTAGTCCTGGCGCAGCGGATGCTGCGGTTGCGACAGCACGTCCTGCAGTTCGTCCAGCAGCGCGTGCGCCAGGCGCTCGGCCAGGGTGTCGGCGATGCCTTCCACCGGCTTGACCCATTCCACCGTGCCGACCAGCTTGGGCCACTCGCGGCGCGCGTATTTCACGATCATCGCCGACACGCGCTGCTTCACCGCCGCGTCGTCCAGATGCCGGCCGAGCCGGGTCAGCGCTTCGTCGAGCAGGGCCTGGTGGCGGCCATCGGCGGTGAGCAGGCCGAGGATCTCGCCGGCGGTCGCCGCCGCGTTCCATTCGCGCAGGCGCGCCACCACGAAGCCATGGATGCGGCGCCGCACCGCGGCCTCGTCGAGCAGGTCCAGCGCCTGCAGCGCCCAACCGCGCGCCAGGTCGGCCAGTTGCCCGGCCTGCGCCGGCTCGGCCAGCCACTGGCCCAGCCGCTTGGCCGGATCGAACGCGCTGAGCTTGGCCAGCAAGGCCGCCGGTTCCAGGAAATGGTCGCGCACGAACACCGCCAGGCTGTCGGCGATGCGCGCCTTGCCGTGCGGGATGATCGCGGTATGCGGAATCGGCAGCCCCAGCGGATGGCGGAACAGCGCCACCACCGCGAACCAGTCGGCCAGCGCGCCGACCGTGGCCGCCTCGCAGAACGCGCCGATCCAGGCCCAGGCGCCGTGCATGCCCATGACGTGGCTGAGCAGGAAGCCGGCCAGCATCGCCAGCAACAGCAGCGCGGCCAGCAGTTTCATGCGCCGCAGTTGCGCGCGGCGCGGATCGGGCGGCAGGGGAGGGTGCTCGGGAGACGCGCTCATGCGGCCGAGTTTACGCAGCGCGCGGTTACGGCGGTTTCATCGCGGCGGGCGCCGTCGGCGTGGACGCGACCGACCAGGCCAGTCCGCGCCGGCGCCGAGCGGCCCGCTGCGCCCCCCTGACAGGAGGGCGCAGCGGCGCATGCTTCGGTGCGGGGCGGCATGCTAGGTTTGCCTCCTGATCTCCCTGCCGAGCGCGCGCCATGCTTGCCGATCACCCACCAGCCGGTTTCATCGCCGTCGACGACATCGAGCGCGCGCGTGCCTTCTACGAAGGCGTTCTGGGCCTGCGTTGCCAGGGTTTCGATGGCTTTGCGCTGAAATTCGAAGCCGGTCCGATCAGGCTGCGCATCGTCAAGCCGCCGGCGCGGGTCGCCGCCGACTACACCGTGTTCGGTTGGGAGAGCGCCGATATTCGTGCCGATGTGGCCGCGCTTGCGGCCAGGGGCGTGGCCTTCCTGCGCTACCCGTTCTTCGCCGACAGCCAGGACGCGGACGGCATCTGGGCGGCACCGAACGGCGACCAGGTGGCCTGGTTCCGCGATCCCGACGGCAACACGCTGTCGCTTGCCCAGCACGTCTGAGGCCTGACGGCGCCGCGGCCTACGTACCGGGCCAAGTCGGGCGCGTCCGGTCAGCCCGGCAACTGCGCGCGCAAAGTCGCCACTTCCTCGCGCAGCGACCGGTTCTCGGCTTCGAGCTCGGCCACGCGCTGGCGCATCGCGGCCAGTTCGGTGTCGCCCGGCATGGCATCGCCATCGCCGTCCTGCTCGCTGGCCGGTGTTGCGCGCGGTTTGCGTTTGGATTCGCGGGCGCGCTTGGCCGCCTGCTTGAGTTCGTCCTTGCCGGCCATGGCCGCGGCGCGCTGTTCGTCCTCGGGCAGGCTGGCCAACGCGGCGGCGGCGTTGATCGAGATCGCGCCGGACTTCACCGCCTCCACCACTTCGGCGGTGGCCTGCTTCTGGATCTTCTCGATCTGCACCACCTGGCTGTTGCTCAGCCGCGCGGCACGCGCCAGGTCGGCGCGGCTCAGCGCCGCCGGCGTCGCTGAGCTGCGCGCGTCGGCGTCGCCGGCAGGCGCATCGGCCCAGGGTGCGGCATCGTCGCGCTCGTCGGCCGCGGCGGCCGCTTCGCCGTCGGCGGCGATCGCGGCCGGCGCGGTGGCGCGGCTACGCCGTTCTTCCAGGATCTCGCGCTTGCGCAGCGCCAGCACGCCGCGCTGGAAATCGGACACGCTGCGCCGGCCCAGGTGCTGGTCGATCATCCACAGGTGCACGTCCTGCAATGACTGGAAGCGGGTGTTCTGCACGGTCTGGAACGGCAGGCCGTGCTTCTGGCAGATGCCGTAGCGGTTGTGCCCGTCGACCAGGATCTCGCCCCACAGCACCAGCGCATCGCGGCAGCCCTCGGCGAGCAGGCTGCGCTCCAGCGCCGCGTATTCGTCGGCGGTGAGCGGATCGATGTAGGCCTTGAGGTCTTCTTTGACGACGATGTTCATCTGGGGGAGGGCACGGCGTTGCGACGGGGGGCGGCATTGTAGAGGCTGGGATTGGGGATTGGCGGATTCGGGATTGGCAAATGCGCAGCTTTGCGTGCTGTTCCGAATCCCCAATCCCGAATGCCCAATCCCAGCTCAGCCGACCACCACCTCGCTGATCTGCATCACCGGAGTCAGGTCGGTGTAGTGCTTGATGTCGCCGAGGATCTCGTCGGCATGCGGGCCGAAGCCGGCCTGGAACGCTTCCACCGAGTCGCTGAAGATGTGGCACATGCCGACGTAGGTCGGGTCGCTGCCGGGGGCGCCGCCGGACAGGCCCTTGTCCACGGTGTAGTGCCTGCAGGCGTCGCCCATGCGCGCCTTGAGCAACGGCATGTGCGTGTCGCGGTAGTAGTCGTGGTCGAAACGGGCGCCTGGTGTGTACGGATACATCACGCTGACCTTGATCATGGGGCGGCTCCTGGGAATGCGGCGAAGGATGGGAACGCGGCGGCGTGGGGTCGCGCAAGGCTACACCGTCGCCGCGCTGCCGCCGTGTTGCGCTGCGGCGTTCGCGAGTGGAGCTCGGCGTCGCCGGTTCCCTGGAGGCGCGCTAGGCCTGCGCGTCGCCGCCGGGACGACCGCTCTCGGGCGAGGGCGCGCGCTTCCAGCACAGGAAGCGCTGGTTCGCAGTCGAGGTCATGGCGGCGATCAGGCTGGCGTTGTCGAAGCCGGGCAGCATCTGCAGCGCGGCCAGGATCTGCTGCTCGCCGTCGGCGCCGCCGGGGTAGACGCAGCCCGTGCCGTCGGCACCGGCAAGGATCCACCACAGATCCGTGCCCCATGGGCCGCTGTCGTCGGTTTCGATCAGCACCGCGGCGAGCGCGGACAGGGCAACCCGTTCGATGGTCCCGTCGGGGCGTTCGCTGACGATCACGCCGTCCTCGAGGCGGACGCGGAAGTTGTGTTCTTTCGGCATCGGCGGCGCCCTAGCGCATCGTCGGCATCGCGAACTCGGCCTCGCGCGCGGCCGCCGGCCAGCGCGCGGTGACGGTCTTGAGCCGGGTGTAGAAGCGCACGCCGTCGGGGCCATGCACATGCAGCGGGCCGAACAGCGAGCGTTTCCAGCCGCCGAAGCTGTGGAACGCCATCGGCACCGGGATCGGCACGTTGATCCCGACCATGCCGGCCTGCACGCGCCGGGCGAAGGCGTGGGCGGCGCCGCCGTCGCGGGTGAACACCGCCGCGCCGTTGCCGTACTCGTGCGCGTCGATCAGTTGCAGCGCGGCATCGGCATCGGCCACCCGCACCACGCACAGCACCGGGCCGAAGATCTCTTCGCGGTAGATGCGCATGTCGGTGCGGACATGATCGAACAGGCTGCCGCCGAGGAAAAAGCCAGCGGCCGTCGCCGGTGTTTGCGCGGCGCGGCCGTCCACCACCAGCGTGGCGCCGTCGGCCACGCCGCTGTCGATGTAGCCGCGCACGCGTTCGCGGTGCGCGGCGCTGATCAGCGGACCCATGTCCGGTTCGTCGGCGCCGGCGCCGAGCGTCAGCGCGGCCACGCGCGGCCCCAGCCTGGCGACCAGCGCATCGGCCACCGCATCGCCCACGCATACCGCCACCGAGATCGCCATGCAGCGTTCACCGGCCGAGCCGTAGCTGGCGCCGAGCAGGGCGGACACCACGTCGTCCAGGTCGGCGTCGGGCAGCACCACCAGGTGGTTCTTGGCCCCGCCCAGCGCCTGCACGCGCTTGCCCAGCGCGCTGCCGCGCGCGTACAGGTCGGCGGCGACCGGGGTGGAGCCGACGAAGCTCAGCGCCTGCACCTGCGGGTGCGCGAGCAGCGCGTCCACGGCCGGCTTGGCGCCGTGCACCACGTTGAACACGCCGTCCGGCAGGCCGGCCTCGTGCAGCCAGTCGGCCAGCAGCATCGCCGCGGACGGATCGCGCTCGGACGGCTTGAGCACGAAGCTGTTGCCGCAGGCCAACGCGATCGGCAGCATCCACAGCGGCACCATCGCCGGGAAGTTGAACGGGGTGACGCCGGCGACCACGCCCAGCGGCGCGTATTCGCTCCACGCATCCACGCCGCGGCCGACCTCGACCGAATGCTCGCCCTTGAGCAACTGCGGGATGCCGCAGGCGAATTCCACCACCTCCATGCCGCGGGTGACCTCGCCGCGTGCATCGGACACCACCTTGCCGTGCTCGGCGCTGATGCAACGGGCCAGCGTGTCGGCGTGTCGTTCGAGCAGTTCGCGGAAGCGGAACATCACCCGCGCGCGTTGCAGCGGCGGCGTCGCCGCCCAGGCCGGGAAGGCATGCGCGGCGGCGGCCACCGCCATGTCGACCGCATGCGTGTCGCCCAGCGGCACGCGTCGCGCCACCGCGCCGCTGGCCGGATCGAATACCTCGGCGTAGTCGCCGCTGCGGAAATCCATGCGGCGGCCGTCGATGTAATGGGACAGGGATTCGGTCATGGTCGGTGTTCCTCGCAGGAAAGGCTCAGCCCAGCGCGTCCAGCGGGCGCACGAAGTCCGCGCCCAGCGCCTGCGCCACCGCGCGGTGGGTGAGCTTGCCGGCGTGCACGTTGAGGCCGTTGCGCAGGTCCTGGTCGTCGCGCAGCGCCTGCAGGCCGTGTTCGGCCAGTTGCAGCACGAACGGCAGGGTGGCGTTGGTCAGGGCGAAGGTGGAGGTGCGCGCCACGCCGCCGGGCATGTTGGCCACGCAGTAGTGGACGATGCCGTCGACCTCGTAGGTCGGTTGCTGGTGGGTGGTGGCGTGGCTGGTCTCGAAGCAGCCGCCCTGGTCGATCGCCACGTCCACCAGCACCGAGCCCGGCCGCAGCAACGCCAGTTGCGCACGCGACACCAGCTTGGGCGCGGCGGCGCCGGGGATCAGCACCGCGCCGATCACCAGGTCGGTGTGCGGCAGGCATTGCTCGATTGCATCGCGGGTGGAGTACAGCGTGGTCAACTGGTGGCCGTACAGTTCGTCCAGGTACTTGAGCCGTTCCAGCGATCGGTCCAGCACCGTCACCCGCGCATGCAGGCCCATCGCCATGCGCGCGGCGTTGATGCCGACCACGCCGCCGCCGATCACCAGCACTTCGGCCGGCTTGACCCCGGGCACGCCGCCGAGCAGCACGCCGGAGCCGCCTTGCGCCTTCTCCAGCGCATGCGCGCCGGCCTGGATCGCCATGCGCCCGGCGACCTCGCTCATCGGCGCCAGCAGCGGCAGGCCGCCGTGGCCGTCGGTGACGGTCTCGTAGGCGATCGCGGTGCAGCCGGAGCGCAACAGTGCGCTGGCCTGGGCCGGATCCGGTGCCAGGTGCAGATAGGTGAACAACACTTGCCCTGGGCGCAGCATCGCGCATTCGTCCGGCTGCGGTTCCTTGACCTTGACGATCATGTCGGCCTGCGCGAACACGCTGGCCGCGTCGTCGGCCAGGCGCGCGCCGGCGCGTTCGTAATCGGCATCGGTGAGGCCGATGGCCTGGCCGCCGCCGCGCTGCACCAGCACCTGGTGCCCGTGCAGCACCAGTTCGCGCACTCCGGCCGGGGTCAGCCCGATCCGGTATTCGTGGTTCTTGATCTCTTTCGGAACGCCGACCAGCATGAGCGGTTCTCCAGGCATGCGGCGCGCGTGGGGAGCGCGGTGCGGGTTGGGACGAGGGCGGGGATCAGGGCGTGGTGCGGATCATGTCGGCGAGCACCGCGAAGATGCGGTCGATGTGTTCGCGCTCCACGATCAGCGGCGGCGACAGCGCGATGGTGTCGCCGGTGACGCGGATCAGCAGGTCGCCCTCGTGGAAGCAGCGCTCGAAGATCTCGTAGGCGCGCGCGCCGGGCGCATCCTTGCGCGGCGCCAGTTCGATCGCGCCGATCAGGCCGAAGTTGCGGATGTCGACGACGTGCGGCAACTCCTTCAGCGCATGGATCGCCTGCTGCCAGTAGTCGCCCAGTTCGATCGCCTTGTCGAACAGGTGTTCTTCCGCATAGGTGTCCAGCGTCGCCAGCGCGGCGGCGCAGGCCAGCGGATGGCCGGAATAGGTGTAGCCGTGGAACAGGTCGATGGCGCCGGCCGGGCCGTGCGCGAACGCATCGTGGATGGCGTGCGAGACGAACACCGCGCCCATCGGCACGCAGCCGTTGGTCAGCCCCTTGGCGGTCGTCATCAGGTCCGGGGTGACGCCGAAGCGCTGCGCGGCGAAGGGCTTGCCGACACGGCCGAAGCCGGTGATCACCTCGTCGAAGATCAGCACGATGCCGTGCTTGTCGCACAGCTGGCGGATGCGCTGCAGGTAGCCGTGCGGCGGCAGCACCACGCCGGCCGAGCCGGAGATCGGTTCGATGATCAGCGCGGCGATGGTGGAGGCGTCGTGCAGCGAGACCAGCCGCTCCAGATCGTCGGCCAACTCTGCGCCGTGCGCGGGCAGCCCCTGCGAGAACGCGTTACGCTCGATGTCCAGGGTGTGCCGCAGGTGGTCCACGCCGGGCAGCAGTGGGCCGAACCACTTGCGGTTGTTGGGCAGCCCACCGACCGAGATGCCGCCGAAGCCGACCCCGTGATAGCCCTTCTCGCGGCCGAGGAAGCGGGTGCGCTGGCCCTCGCCGCGGGCGCGGTGGTAGGCCAGCGCGATCTTCATCGCGGTATCGACCGACTCGGACCCGGAGTTGGTATAGAACACGTGGTCGAGGCCAGTCGGGGCGAGCGCGGCCAGGCGTTCGGCGAGCACGAACGGCAGCGGCGAGCCCATCTGGAAGGTCGGCGCGAAATCCAGCGTGGCGATCTGCCTGGACACCGCCTCGACGATGCGCGGCCGCGCGTGTCCGGCGTTGCAGCACCACAGCCCGGCGGTGCCGTCGAGGATCTGGCGCCCGTCCACGCTGCGGTAGTACATGCCCTCGGCCGAGGCCAGCAGCCGCGGCCGCGCCTTGAACTGGCGGTTGGCGGTGAACGGCATCCAGAACGCGTCCATCGCGTCCGGCGCCTGCGTGGCCTGGGCGGCGTAGCGATCGGCCAGCGCCTGGGAGGAAGGAGGCGACTCGGGACTCATCACAGGCTCCACGCGAGAGAAGTGTTGAAAAAACTTTACACCAACCCGCCTCGCGGTGGTGGCCGGGCCTGCGCCGCGGCGCCACCGCCTCCAGGCCGTGTCGCACCCAACTGCATGGCGCCGAAACGTACGAGAAGGCGCCAGGACAGTCGCATGCAGGCGCGCACGCCGGCGGCCGCGCACGGCGGCCGGCAAATTGACCGTCAGGGCCGGCTGTGTAAAGTATCCGGCAACACCGCCAAGGCCCTCCTGATCACGCGATGGATATCGGCGCCCGCCTGCATCGGGTTCGCACCGCCCACGGACTGAGCCAGCGCGAGCTGGCCAAGCGGGTGGGCGTGACCAACAGCACCATCTCGCTGATCGAACAGAACAAGGTCAGCCCGTCGGTGAGTTCGCTGAAGAAGGTGCTGGACGGCATTCCGATCTCGCTGGCCGATTTCTTTACCCAGGACCTGCAGATCGGGCCGGCCGATGCGCCGTTCTATGCCGCCGACGAGCTGCCCGATGTCGGCAGCGACGGCATCCATTACTACCTGGTCGGGCAGCACCGCCCGCAGCGGCAGATGTGCATCCTGCGCGAGGTGATGCCGCCGGGCAGCGATACCGGCACCGCGATGCTGGTGCACGAGGGCGAGGAAGGCGGCGTGGTGGTGGCGGGCGAAGTGGAGATCACCGTCGGCACGCAGGTGCGCGTGCTGCGCGCCGGCGAGGGGTACTATTTCGAGAGCCGGGTGCCGCACCGGTTCCGCAACATCGGCAGCGAGGCGGCGGTGATCGTCAGCGCCAACACCCCGGCCACGTTCTGAGCGCCGCCTGCGCCGCGGCGCAGGCGCTCGCCTTGCCGCAGCCGTACGACCCGCAGATCCGTTCCTTCCTCCCGACCCGGAGCTTCCGATGACCGCACCCCGCACCCGCGACGCATGGCAGGCGATGGCCGACGCGCTGCACCTGCGCACCCAGGCCTTCATCGATGGACGCTACGTCGCCGCGGCCAGCGGCAAGACCTTCGACTGCATCAGCCCGATCGACGGCCGCGTGCTCGGCCAGGTTGCCGAGGGCGGTGCCGAGGACATCGACCGCGCCGTCGCCGCGGCGCGGCGCAGCTTCGATGCCGGACACTGGTCGCAGGCCAGGCCGGCGCAGCGCAAGAAGACTCTGATCAAGCTGGCGCAGCTGGTCGAGCAGCATGCCGACGAACTGGCGCTGCTGGAGTCGCTGGACATGGGCAAACCGGTGCGCGACGCGCGCAGCGTGGACGTGGCGGCCACGGTGCGCTGCCTGGCCTGGACCGGCGAGGCGCTGGACAAGCTCTACGGCGAGGTGGCGCCGACCGGGCAGGACGAGCTGGGCCTGATCACCCGCGAACCGCTGGGCGTGGTCGGCGCGATCGTGCCGTGGAATTTCCCGTTGCTGATGGCCGCGTGGAAGATCGCCCCGGCGCTGGCCGCGGGCAATTCGGTGGTGCTCAAGCCCTCGGAGAAATCGCCGCTGAGCGCGTTGCGCCTGGCCGAACTGGTGGCCGAGGCCGGCATTCCCGACGGCGTGTTCAACGTGGTGCCCGGGTTCGGCAAGAGCGCCGGCGAACCCTTGGCGCTGCACATGGACGTGGACGGGCTGGTGTTCACCGGCTCCACCGCCGTCGGCAAGCGCCTGCTGCAATGCGCCGGGCTATCGAACATGAAACGCGCCTACATGGAATGCGGCGGCAAGAGCCCGAACCTGGTGTTCGCCGACGCGCCGGACCTGGAGCAGGCGGCGCAGGCCGCGGCCGGCGCGATCTTCTACAACCAGGGCGAAGTCTGCACCGCGGCGTCGCGGTTGCTGGTGGAGCGTTCGATCAAGGACGAGTTCGTCGCCCGCGTGGTCGCCGCCGGGCGCACGCTGCAGCCGCGGCATCCGTTCGACGAGGATGCGGCGATGGGCGCGCTGGTGGACGAGGCGCAGACCCACCGCGTGCTCGATTACATCGCGCGCGGCAACGAGGAAGGCGCGCGGCTGCTGCTCGGTGGCAAGCGCGCCGAGGTGGTCGCCGGCGGCTGCTACGTGGAGCCGACCATCTTCGACGAAGTCGGCCACGAGCACACCATCGCCCGCGAGGAGATCTTCGGCCCGGTGCTGTCGGTGATCGCTTTCGACGACGAGGCGCACGCGTTGCGCATGGCCAACGACAGCGACTACGGCCTGGCCGCGGGCGTGTGGACCCGGGACATCGGCCGCGCGCACCGGGTGGCGCGCAGGTTGCGCGCCGGCAGCGTGTGGGTGAACTACTGGGACGGCGGCGACATGACCGCGCCGTTCGGCGGCTACAAGCAATCGGGCAACGGCCGCGACAAGTCGCTGCATGCGTTCGACAAGTACACCGAGATCAAGGCGACCTGGATCAATCTGGGCGTTTAAGCCGGGATTGGGAATTGGGGATTGGGGATTCGCAAGTGCGCCGCGCATTCGCGGTTCTGTAGGAGGGGCTTCAGCCCCGACGCCTTACCGGTAACGCGTCGGGGTTGAAGCCCCTCTAACAGAAACGCGGCTTGGTTGGGGAGCACAAAAGCGTTCTTGAGCGGTGATTTTTTCCTCAATTCGCTTGACGGCGATTTGCGCCAGGACATCATCCCGAATCCCGAAACTCAAACCCGCTCCACGCGGCAGGCGAAGCAGCCCTGGCGCGCATTGTGCAGATGCAGGTAACGCACGCGCGGATCGGCGAAGGCCTGCACGATCGCGGCCGCGACCGCTGTGCCGGGGTGCACGTCGGCCGCGAGCATCATGCCGTCGGCAGCGTAGCCGCGCAGCGAGATCAGCCGCCTGCGGATCGCGTCGGGCACCTGGTCCGGAGGCAGCCTCGCCGTCTGTGCGTGGCGGCGCACGTAGATCGGCCCGGCGGCGCGGTATGGCGTGTCGGCCGGCTGGTGCAGGTAGTGCAGCAGCAACAGTTCCTCGCCGGGCTGCGCGTCTTCCAGGCTGACCCGGCACGGAAAGCCCGGGGTCTGGTCGGCGTGGACGCGGCGCGCGCCGTGCGCGTGCAGCTGCACGTCGTCGAGGTCGAACAGCGGTGCGAACGGCGCGGCGGGCAGGCCGATGCAGACGAAGCTGGACATGTGCGCTCCAAGCGGCGATGGAGCGCATAGCGTGCCCGCCGTTGCGGCCCTGCGCTGGCCGGATTCGGACGCGGCAGCGGCCGCCGGCCGGAACGAAACGCCCAGGCCGGCGCTGCCGCACGCATGCGCCTAGATCGGCGCAATACCGGTTGCAACCAACGCCGCCGGTGCGTCAGGCTCCGACCGCACAACAGCGCGTGCTGGGGCATGCCTGCCCGTCGCGTGCCTCAGTCCGGCACGTACTCGGCGAAGGTGAGCGGATGCCTGGGGTCGGCGGCGTCCACCTTGTCGGCGGTCTTGCGCAGCGCATCGGCGTCCGGCGACGGATCCGAATTCAGCTGCCAGCTCTGGCGGATGCGCTTGTGGAACAGCCAAGTCTTGCGCTCGGGGTCGTAGCGGAAGGTGATGAAGTCGGTCCAGTGCCCGCCGCAGGAGACGCCGTTCTGCACGGTGAAGTAGCGGCCCTTGGCCGCGAACGGATCGTCGCTGTCGGTGAACGGGTCGCACTGGCCGCCCTCGTCGCGCTTGAGCACCACATGGTCGTTGCGCGCGGCCAGCCGGTAGTGGCCATCGGCCTGCTGCACGAAGATCAGCAGCGGCCGCGCCGGCGCCGGATCGCGCTCGGCTTCGCCGCGTTGCTGCAGCGCCACCAGGTAGTCGGCACGACCGTCGCCATCCAGATCGGCGCGCACCTGTTCCAGCGGCAGGTAGCCGGCCGGCAACTGGCGCAGCACATCGGCGGGCAGGTCGGCGGCGCGCGCGCCGTGCGTGGCGAGCAACAGGAGACCAGCGGCGACGCCGACGCGGAGCGAGATGGGCATGGACACGTTTCGGATGCGAAGGGGCGCAAAGACTAACCGACGCCGCACACGAACGTCAGGCTTGCGCTGCTGGTGCGCCGGTGTGCGGGCGCATCGGTTCGATAGCAGCATGCCTGCAGCCGCGCGACGCAGCGTGCATTTCATCTTGCAGCGAAGCCTAGTACGCCGTCGATGCAGCGCCGACACTGAGCCCCCTCCTGCAAGGAGCATGGCGCCGAAGCGCAAGCGCCGCCGCGCCTGCTTCCGAATCCCGAATCCCCAATCCCCAATCCCGGCTCACAGCAATCCGGCAAACGCCTCCGCCACCCCCTGCACCCGGCCGCAGTCGTGCGCGTCGTAGCCGGGCAGCAGGCCGAGTTCGTGCTGGAAGGTGTCGCTGCGCAGCAAGTCCACGATCGGCGCCAGGTGCCCGCTGTCCAGCGCGTCGCGGCGGCACAGCAGGAAATAGCGCTCGCTGGCGATCGGGATAAAATCCAGCCCGTAGCGCCGCGCCGGCGGTTCCAGGCCGAAGCCGGCATCGGCCAGGCCGCTGGCGACGTAGGCGGCGACCGCGGCATGGGTCAGTTCCTCCATGTCGGCGCCATGCAGCGCGCTCAGCGGCAGGCCCTGCTGCGCCAGCAGGCGTTCCAGCAGCAGGCGCGTGCCCGAGCCGGGTTGGCGATGGATGAAACGCACGTCGGCGCGCGCCAGGTCGGGCAGGGCATGGATGCGTTTGGGATTGCCACGCGCCAACACCAGGCCCTGGGTGCGCGTGGCCAGGTGCAGCACGCAATCGCCGTGCGGATCGAGCCGGTCGCGGTAGTGCGCGAGCAGGTCGTTTTCCAGCTCGCCGATCGGCAGGTGCAGGCTGGCCAGGTCGCAGGCGTCGTTGCGCAGCGCGGCCAGGGCGTCGTCCGGGCTGCGGTATTTCAGTTCCAGCGGCGCGCCGGCCAGGACCATGCAGCGGCGCAGCGTCTCCACCCCGAAGCCGTGCGAGGCGTGCAGGCGCAGCGGCGCCGCTTCCTGCCGGAACACGCGCTCCAGTTCGGTCTCCAGCTCGCTGGCCAGGCTCTGCAGGGTCGGCGCCAGGCGCGCGGCGATGCGTTGCTCGGCCCACACCAGGCGTTCTCCGATCGGCGCCAGGCTGGCGCCGCGGCCGCGGGTGGCGCGCAGCAGCGGTTGCCCGAACAGGCGCCGCGCCTCGCGCAGGGTGCCCCAGGCATAGCGGTAGGACAGCCCGGTCTGGCGGCAGGCCGCCGCCAGCGAGCCGGTGTCGCGGATCGCCAGCAGCAGTTCCGCCAGCCGCGGCGGCAGGCGCTGTCCGTCCTCGGTATGCAGTTCCCACTGCGGCTGGATGGTCACCTTGTACACGCGGGTCGCGGCTCGCAATCGGCTTTCTACAGCCGATTATTAGACCATCCGACGCTCGGCGCCATTGCGCTTTCGTACTACGCTCGCCGCGCGCTTTTGCGTCCGCAATATGCGCTCCATCACATAAAGTGCCGAGACGCTGCAAGGGGGAATCCAATGAGCAACTCGAACGGCGCGGCCAGCTCTGCGCACATCGCCCAGCCCGGCCTGCTGTCGAAGGAACGCATCGTCGCCGGGCCGGGCTTCAACCGCTGGCTGGTGCCGCCGGCTGCGCTGGCGATCCATCTGTGCATCGGCATGGCCTACGGCTTCAGCGTGTTCTGGCTGCCGCTGTCCAAGGCGCTGGGGATCACCGAGGCGGTGGCGTGCCCGGCGGACATGAGTTTCTTCGCGCGCATCGTGTCGGCCAGCTGCGACTGGAAGATCAGCGAGCTGCAGTGGATGTACACGCTGTTCTTCGTGCTGCTGGGCTGTTCGGCGGCGCTGTGGGGCGGTTGGCTGGAGCGCGCCGGGCCGCGCAAGGCCGGCGTGGTCTCGGCGCTGTGCTGGTGCGGCGGGCTGGTGATCTCGGCGCTGGGCATCCACCTGCACCAGATCTGGATGCTGTGGCTGGGCTCGGGCGTGATCGGCGGCATCGGCCTGGGGCTGGGTTACATCTCGCCGGTCTCGACCCTGATCAAGTGGTTCCCGGACCGCCGCGGCATGGCCACCGGCATGGCGATCATGGGCTTCGGCGGCGGCGCGATGATCGGCAGCCCGCTGGCCGACGCGCTGATGCGCCATTTCGCCGGCCCGACCTCGGTGGGGGTGATGGAAACCTTCCTGGTGATGGCCGCGCTGTATTTCGTGTTCATGATGGCCGGTGCGTTCGGCTACCGGGTGCCGCCTAGCGGTTGGACCCCGGCCGGATGGACCGCGCCGGCGGCCAGCGCCAACGCGATGATCACCGCCAACCACGTGCACGTGAAGAAGGTCTGGGGCATCCCGCAGTTCTGGCTGCTGTGGGGCGTGCTGTGCCTGAACGTGTCGGCCGGCATCGGCGTGATTGGCATGGCCTCGCCGATGCTGCAGGAAGTGTTCGGCGGGCGCCTGATCGGGGTGGACGCCGGCTTCGGCAGCCTGGACACCGCGCAGCTGGCGGCCATCGCCGCCATCGCCGCCGGTTTCACCGGCCTGCTCAGCCTGTTCAACATCGGCGGGCGCTTCTTCTGGGCCAGCATGTCCGACAAGCTCGGCCGCAAGAACACCTACAGCGTGTTCTTCGTGCTCGGCATCGCCCTGTACGCGGCCGCCCCGTGGGCCGGCAAGGTCGGCGGCAGCGCGCTGTTCGTGGGTATCTTCTGCGTGATCCTGTCGATGTACGGTGGGGGCTTCGCCACCATCCCGGCCTACCTGGCCGACCTGTTCGGCACGCAGATGGTCGGCGCGATCCATGGCCGCCTGCTGACCGCCTGGGCCACCGCCGGCATCCTCGGCCCGGTGGTGGTCGGCTACATGCGCGAATACCAGCTGGGACTGGGCGTGCCGCCATCACAGGTGTACAACACGACGATGTACATCCTGGCCGGGATGCTGGTGCTGGGCCTGATCTGCAACCTGCTGGTACGGCCGGTGGCGGCCAGGCACTTCATGACCCCGCAGGAGCTGGCCGCGGAGAAGCAGCTGGCGCACGAGAAGGTCGGCAGCAACGGCGGCGCGGCGCTGGAGCCGGCGCAGCTGGCGCAGGTCGGCCGCGGCGGCAATCCGCTGCTGGTGGCGCTGGCCTGGCTGGCGGTCGGGGTGCCGATGCTGTGGGGCATCTGGGTCACCTTGCAGAAGGCGTTCGTGCTGTTCCACTGAATCGCGGAAGGGAGGCGTCACCATGTACTCGCGTGCGTCTTCCCGGCCCGGTGCCGTCGCGCGTGGCGTGCGCCGCCATCGCGATGGGCGCACCGCGCTCACCCAGGACCTGGTGGCGGCCGAGGTGCCGGTGGCGTTCGCCTACAACGGCGAGCCGTTCGTGGTGATGATGGCGACCCCGGAAGACCTGCACGATTTCGCGCTGGGGTTCTCGCTCAGCGAAGGCATCGTCGCCGATCCGGCGCAGTTGCGGATCGCCAGCGTGGACACCTTCCTGGAAGGGGTTTCGCTGCAATTGCAGATCCCGCCCGCGCGTGCCGCAGCGCTGCAGGCGCGGCGCCGCAACCTGCAGGGCCGCAGCGGCTGCGGGGTGTGCGGCAGCGAATCGATCGAGGCGGTGCTGCGCGCGCCGCGGCCGCTGCCGGCCGGCACCGCCATCGCACCCGAGGCGCTGGCGCGGGCCTTGCGCGAGCTGCGCCAGCAGCAGCCGCTCAACGCGATCACCGGCGCCACCCACGCCGCGGGATGGGCCGACGCCGACGGCGGCGTGCAGCTGGCGCGCGAGGACGTCGGCCGCCACAACGCGCTGGACAAGCTGATCGGCGCGCTGGCCACTTCCGGCCTGGACCCGGCCAGCGGCTTCGCCGTGGTCACCAGCCGCGCCAGCTACGAGATGGCGATGAAGGCCGCGCAGGCCGGTATCCCGCTGCTGGCCGCCATTTCCGCCCCCACCGCGCTGGCGATCGCGCTGGCCGACAGCGCCGGCCTGACCCTGATCGGTTTCGCCCGCGACCACGATTACGTCGTCTACAGCCATCCGCAGCGCCTGCACCAGGCCGAACACGCCGGAGAGCCCGCATGAGCAAGAAAACCATCCAACCGTATACGCAGCCGGCCGGCGGCTGGGGCGCGCTGCGCGCCGTCGCTACCCACCTGCTGCAGCAGGACGTGGCGGTGCAGGGGGCCAAGACCCTGCTGCACGCCAACCAGCCCGACGGCTTCGACTGCCCCGGCTGCGCCTGGCCCGACCGCGACCACACCTCGACCTTCGAGTTCTGCGAGAACGGCGCCAAGGCGGTGGCCGCCGAAGCCACCGCGCGCCGCGCCACGCCGGAGCTGTTCGCGCAGTACAGCGTCGCGCAGCTGGCCAAGTACAGCGACTACTGGCTGGAAGGGCAGGGCCGGCTGACCCACCCGCTGCGCTACGACAGCGCCAGCGACCATTACGTGCCGGTGAGCTGGGACGACGCGTTCGCGCTGATCGCCACCCACCTCAACGGCCTGGCCTCGCCGGACGAGGCGATCTTCTACACCTCCGGGCGCACCAGCAACGAGGCCGCGTTCCTGTACCAGCTGTTCGTGCGCGAGTTCGGCACCAACAACTTCCCCGACTGTTCGAACATGTGCCACGAGCCGTCCGGCACCGCACTCAAGTCGCAGATCGGGGTCGGCAAGGGCACCGTGTCGCTGCACGACTTCGAACTGGCCGACGCGATCTTCATCTTCGGCCAGAACCCCGGTACCAACCATCCGCGCATGCTCGGCGAGCTGCGCCAGGCGGCCAAGCGCGGCGCGGCGATCGTGTCGTTCAATCCGCTGCGCGAGCGCGGCCTGGAGAAGTTCGCCGATCCGCAGGACAAGCTGCAGATGCTGCACAACGGGTCGACGCGGATTTCCTCGGATTATTTCCAGCTGAAGATCGGCGGCGACCTGGCCGCGGTCAAGGGCATCATCAAGCACGTGCTGGAGCGCGACGCCGAGGCCGCGCGCGCGGCGCAGCCGCGGCTGCTGGATCTGCCGTTCATCACCCAGCACACCGCCAATTTCGATGCCTTCGCGGCGGACGTGATCGCCGAACCGTGGGCGACCATCGTCGAAGAGTCCGGGCTGAGCGAGGCCGAGCTGCGCCATGCCGGCGAGATCTACCTGAAATCCGAACGGCTGATCGCCTGCTGGGGCATGGGCATCACCCAGCACAAGCATTCGGTGGCCACGATCCACATGATCGCCAACCTGCTGCTGCTGCGCGGCCACCTGGGCCGCCCCGGCGCCGGCGCCTGCCCGGTGCGCGGCCACAGCAACGTGCAGGGCGACCGCACGATGATGATCTACGAGAAGCCGCCGGCCGCGTTCCTGGACCGGCTGCAGCAGGTGTTCGGTTTCGATCCGCCGCGCGCGTCCGGTTTCGACACGGTCGGCGCGATCGAGGCCATGCTGGACGGGCGCGCCAAGACCTTCTTCGGCATGGGCGGCAACTTCGCCACCGCTACCCCCGACACCGAGGCCACGCACCGCGCGCTGCGCCGCTGCGAGCTCACCGTGCACGTGACCACCAAGCTCAACCGCAGCCACCTGGTGCACGGCCGCGATGCGCTGATCCTGCCGTGCCTGGGCCGCACCGAGATCGACATCCAGGAGGGCGGGCCGCAGAGCGTCAGCGTCGAGGATTCGATGAGCATGGTGCACCTGTCGGCCGGCATCAATCCGCCGGCGTCGGCGGAACTGCTGTCGGAGCCGGCGATCGTCGCGCGCCTGGCCGAGGCCACGCTCGGCGCGCGCAGCGCGGTCCGCTGGCGCTGGCTGGTGGCCGACTACGACCGCATCCGCGAGCTGATCGCGCAGGTGTTCGAGGACTTCGCCGACTTCAACGCGCGGGTGCGCGTGCCCGGCGGTTTCCGCCTGTCCAACACCGCGCGCGACCGCGTGTGGGAGACGCCGGAAGGCCGCGCCGTGTTCAAGGTGCACGCGGTGCCGACCGACAACCCGATCCATCGCGCGCGCCGCCAGCGCCCCGAGCAGCCGGTGTTCACCCTGGCCACCACGCGCTCGCACGACCAGTACAACACCACCATCTACGGCCTGGACGACCGCTACCGCGGCGTGTTCGGCGAGCGCCGGGTGTTGTTCATCAACGCCGCCGACATCGCCGACCTGGGGCTGCAGGCCGGCGCCTGGGTGGACCTGGAAAGCCTCGGCGAGGACGGCGTGCGGCGCCAGGCCAAGCGTTTCCTGCTGGTCGAGTACAACATCCCGCGCGGTTGCCTGGCCGCGTACTACCCGGAAACCAACGGCCTGGTGCCGCTGTCCAGCTTCGCCGACGAGGCGCGCACGCCGACCTCCAAGTCGATCCCGGTGGTGGTGACGCCGCACCTGGCCGAGGCCGCCGACGCGGCACCGCGCGACATCGGCGTGGCGCTTGTCCGCTGATCCGGCGCTGACCCGGGCGCTGTTCGAGGCCTTGGCGCCGGAACCGGAAGGCATCGCGCTGGCGCGGCTGTGCAAGCGCCTCGGGGTGCGCATGAGCGTGCTGCTGCGCACCCTGGCCTGGCTGGGCGACGCGACCCTCGACGGACATCCGGGCCCGGGCTGGATCCGGGTGGAGACGCGCGGCGAGCGCGAGGTGGCGGTGCTGACCGCGGCCGGCCGCGCGCAACTGCGGCACTGAGCGTATTGCGGCGTGGCGCTGCGGCGCCGCGGCCGATCTGCCAGAATCGGGCGGTTTCCCGTCGATGCCGCTTCCATGACCGCTGCCGCGCCTCCCGCTTCGCCCGTCAATTCGCCGCGCCGCGTGCTGTTGGCCAGCCTGGTCGGCACCACCATCGAGTTCTTCGATTTCTACATCTACGCCACCGCCGCGGTGCTGGTGTTCCCGACCCTGTTCTTCCACGCCGGCGATCCCGATGCGGCCAGGCTGCAGTCGTTGGCGACGTTCGCGGTGGCCTTCGTCGCGCGGCCGCTGGGCTCGGCGCTGTTCGGCCATTTCGGCGACCGCATCGGGCGCAAGGCCACGCTGGTGGCGGCGCTGCTGACCATGGGCCTGTCGACGGTGCTGATCGGGTTGCTGCCCAGCCACGACAGCATCGGCACGTGGGCGCCGGCGTTGCTGGTGCTGTGCCGTTTCGGCCAGGGCCTGGGCCTGGGCGGGGAATGGGGCGGCGCGGTGCTGCTGGCGACCGAGAACGCGCCGCCGGGCAAGCGCGCCTGGTACGGCATGTTCCCGCAGCTGGGCGCGCCGCTGGGCTTCCTGCTGTGCTCGGGCATCTTCCTGCTGCTCGGCGCGCTGCTCGACGATGCGCAGTTCATGCAGTGGGGCTGGCGCATCCCGTTCGTGGCCAGTTCGCTGCTGGTGGTGACCGGGCTGTGGGTGCGTTTGCGCATCCACGAAACCCCGGACTTCCAGCGCACGCTGGACCGCGGCGAGCGGGTGCGCCTGCCGATGTGGACGGTGCTGTCGCAGCACGCGGTGCCGGTGCTGCTGGGCACGCTGGGGGCGTTCGCGACCTTCGTGCTGTTCTACCTGATGACCGTGTTCGCGCTGGGCTATGGCACCTCGGCGTTGGGCTACAGCCGCGAACAGTTCCTGCTGCTGCAGATGGTCGGCATCGTGTTCTTCGCTCTCGGCATCCCGCTGTCGGCGCATTACGGCGATCGCCGCAGCACGCACCTGGCGATGATCGTGGCCAGCGTCGCCATCGTCCTGTTCGGGCTGGGCTTCGCGCCGCTGTTCCAGGCCGGCCAGCCATGGCAGGTGCTGGCCGGCCTGTCGCTGGGGTTCTTCTTCATGGGCCTGACCTACGGCCCGTGCGGCACCTTGCTGGCCGAGCTGTATCCGGCGCCGGTGCGCTACACCGGCGCCTCGCTGTCGTTCAACCTGGCCGGCATCATCGGCGCGGCGCCGGCGCCGTATGTGGCCAGCTGGCTGGCCCAGCACTACGGCCTGCAGTGGGTGGGCTATTACCTCAGCGCGGCGGCGTTGCTGACCCTGCTCGCCTTGCTGGCGATCCGCGCCAAGCGCCGTTGAGGCCCGCGCCCGCGCGTGCTCAGGCGGCGTGCTCGACCCGGTTGCGGCCGCCGGCCTTGGCCAGGTACAGGTGCTTGTCGGCCTCGGCCAGCAGCGGATGCAGCGCGTCGCGCCGCGCGTCGCTGGTGCACACGCCGATGCTGATGGTGATGCGCAGGGTCTGCTCGCCCACCTGCACTCGCAGCGTATCGATGCGCTGGCGCAGGGCCTCGAAATAGGCGTTGGCCGCCGCCGCGTCCAGGCCTGGCACCAGCATGCAGAATTCCTCGCCGCCGAAGCGCGCCACCAGGTCCTGCGGGCGTGCATGCGCGGCGACCGTGGTCGCCACCGCGCGCAGCGCGTCGTCGCCGGCCTCGTGGCCCCAGCTGTCGTTGATGTGCTTGAAGTGGTCGATGTCGAGCATCGCCACGCTGACCGTGTCGCTGCGCGCCAGCCATTGCGGCAGCAGGCGCTGGCTCTGCTCCAGGAAATGCCGGCGGTTGGGCAGGCCGGTGAGGAAGTCGCGCGTGGCCAGGTCCTGCAGCGTGCCGATCAGTTCCAGCTGGTCCACGTTCTGCGAGACGCGGCAGAAGAACTCTTCGCGCGAAAAGGGCTTGCGCAGAAAATCGTTGGCCCCGTTCTTGAGGAAGCGCGGCACCAGCGACGGGTCGCCGTTGCCGGACAGGCCGATCACCGCCAGCTTGTCGCGGGCGCGGATCGCGCGCAGCCGGCGGGTGAATTCCACCCCTTCCATGCCTGGCATTTCCTGGTCCACCACCGCCAGGCGGATCGCCGGATTGGCCTCCACCGCCTTCAGTCCGGCGGCGCCGTCGGCGGCTTCCACCACCTGGTAGCCGTACATCGTCAGCAGGCTCGCGGCGTAGGCGCGCGCCGAGCGCGAATCGTCCACCACCAGCGCGGCGATGCTGCGGTTGCGCGCCAGCCGCTGCACCAGCCAGGCCAGGTAATCGATGCTGCCGGGCGCGTTCTTCAGCACGAAGTCGATGATCTGCTGGGTCAGCACGCGCTTGCGCAGGCTTTCGTCGTAGACCCCGCTGACCACCACCGTGGGCAGGCCGCGGGCGACGAAGAAATCCACTACCGTGTCGCGGTCGCCGTCGGCCAGTACCAGCCCTGTGAGTGCCAGGAACCAGGAGCCGCCGTCGTCCAGCGCTTGCGCCGCTTCGGCCAGGGTCGAGACCACGGTGACCGGCAGTTCCACCCGCTGCTCGATCGCCTCGCGCAGCAGGCCGGTGAACGTGCGCGAATTCTCCACCAGCAGGATGCGCTGCTGGGCAGCCGTGCTTTCGCTGGCGATCGGGTAGGCCGGCAACGGTTGCAGCATGCGAGCCGCGCAAGGCGCCCTCTGGGAGTAGACCTCAGTTAGCGGCCGTGCCGCGCGCAACTTTAGGCCGTCGGGCGGCGGGCGCAGGCCGCCGGTACGCGCTCACCACAGCGCGTCGCGCAGCTTGTACCAGGACATCGCCGCCACCAGCAGCGGCGTGCGCAGCAGGCGGCCGCCTGGGAACGGCGCGTGCGGAATCCGGGCGAACAGGTCCAGGCGCTGCGATTGCCCGGCGACGGCCGCGGCGATGGCGTCGCCGGCCAGCCCGGTGGCGGCCACGCCATGCCCGGAAAAACCCTGCGCGAAGTACACGTTCGGGGTCAGCCGGCCCCAGTGCGGCGCGCGGTTGCGGGTGATGTCGACATAGCCGCCCCACACGTAGTCCAGCCCGACCTCGCGCAGCTGCGGGAACACCCGGCGCATGCGCCGGGTCATCACCCCGCGCAGGCCCGGCGGCGGCAGCGAGGAGTAGCTGGCGCGGCCGCCGAACAGCAGCCGGTGGTCGCGGCTGAGGCGGAAATAGTCCAGCGCCCAGTTCACGTCGGCCACCGCCATGTCGTTGCCGATCAGTTCGCGTGCCAGCGCCGCGCCCAGCGGCGCGCTGGCGCCGATGTAGGTGCCGACCGGCATGATCCGCGCTTCCAGTTCCGGCGCGATGCCGCGCAGCCAGGCGTTGCCGGCGAGCACCGCGAAATCGGCCTGCACCGCGCCGTGCGCGCTGCGCAGGATCGGCCGCGCGCCGCGCACCAGCGCGGTCACCGGCGAGTGCTCGTAGATGCGTACGCCGGCGGCCAGCGCCGCGCGGGCCAGCCCGTGCGCGTACTCGAGCGGGTGCAGGTGGCCGCTGGCCGGGTCGTACATCGCGCCCAGGTAGCGCTCGCTGCGCAGGTGCTGGCGCAGCTGGTCGCGGTCCCACCACTGCAGCGGATAGTCGTAGCGCTGCGCCATCTCGACGATGCCGGCCTGCAACGCGCGCACCTGGCGCGGCTTGATCGCCACGTGCGCATGGCCGTCGCGCCAGTCGCAGGCGATGGCGTGGCGGGCGATGCGCTCGCGCAGCAGGCGCATGCCGTCGCGCGAAAAATCGAACAGCAGCCGCGCCTCGGCGTGGCCGAGCAGCGCCTCCAGGGTGTGCTGCTCGCAGCCGTAGCCGACGATGGCCTGGCCGCCGTTGCGCCCGGACGCGCCCCAGCCCACGCGCTGCGCTTCCACGATCGCGACCTGGTAACCGGCCTCGGCCAGCGCCAGCGCCGCGCTCAACCCGGTATAGCCGGCACCGAGAATGCACACGTCGGCACGCACCTGGCCGCGCAGTGGCGGCTGTGCTGGCAGCGGCGTGGCGCTATCGAAGTACCAGTTGCGGGACGAGTCGGTCATTTAGGGGCGGGGATTGGGGATTGGGGATTCGGGATTCAAAGCCTTGCGTCATGAAGGAAGCTCGGAGATGTGCTTTACGAATCCCCAATCCCGAATGCCCAATCCCAGCCCCTCACACCGTACGCAGATACCACCGATAATCCAGATCGCTCACCTGCGCATGGAAATCCAGCATCTCGCGGCGTTTCTGCTGGCCGTAGACGTGGCGGAAGCGGGCGCCGAACCGGTCGGCGACGAAGTCGCTGGCGAGGAAGCCGGCGATCGCGCCGCGCCAGTCCGGATCGCGGATCCGGGTCTGTTCGTAGGCGTTGCCCTTTACCGGCGGGCCAGGGTCGAAGCCATGCTGCAGGCCGTGCTCGATGCCGGCCAGCACCGCCGCGGCGACCAGGTACGGATTGGCGTCGGCGCCGGCGATGCGGTGCTCGATGCGGGTATTGGCCGGGTCGCTGTATGGCACCCGCATCGCCACGGTGCGGTTGTTGAAGCCCCAGCTGTCGTTGAGCGGCACGAACGCATTGGGCACGAAGCGGCGGTAGCTGTTGGCGTGCGGAGCGAACAGCAGCAGGCAGTCGTCGGCGCTGCGTTGCAGGCCGCCGATGGCGTGGCGCAGGGCGTCGGCCGGCGCCTGCGCGGTGCCGGCGAAGACGTTGTCGCCGGCGGCGTCGAGCAGGCTCACATGCAGGTGCAGGCCGCTGCCGGACTGCGCGGCGAACGGCTTGGCCATGAAGCTGGCGAGCAGGCCCTGCTGCTGCGCGATCGCCTTGATCGTGCGCTTGAGCATCAGCGCGTCGTCGCAGGCGGCCAGCGCGTCGGCGCGGTGCTTGAGGTTGATCTCGAACTGGCCCGGCGCGTATTCGGCGACCGCGGTATCGGCGGGAATGCCCTGCGCGCGGCAGGCCTGCGCGACCGCGTCGGTGAAGCCGCGCTGGTCGTCCAGTTCCTGCATGTAATAGACCTGGGTGCTGTCGTTGCGCAGCCCGGTGTGCGCCTGCAGCGGCGGTTGCGGCCGGCCGTCGGCGTCGGCGCGCGGATCGAACAGGTAGAACTCCAGTTCCACCGCGATCACCGGGGTCAGCCCGCGCGCGCGCAACCGCGCCAGCACCCGCGCCAGCACTTCGCGCGGCGCGAACTCCAATGGTTGGCCGGCATCGTCGCGCATCGCCAGCAGCAATTGCGCCGAAGGCACCGGCGCCCACGGCACCGGCTGCAGCGTGCCGGGCACCGGGAAGCACAGCCGGTCCTCGTCGCCGATGTCGTAGCCCAGGCCGGTTTCCTCGACCGTATTGCCGGTGATGTCGGTGGCGATCAGCGACATCGGCAGGCACACGCCGTCGCGATAGACCTTTTCCAACGCGTCGCGGGCGATGCGCTTGCCGCGCAGCAGGCCGTTGCTGTCAGGCAGCAGCAGGTCGATCTGTTCGCAGCCGGGGACGCGCTGCAGGGCCTGGGCGGCGTCCGGGGGCAGGGGCGGAGCGTCGTGGGTGCGGGTCATGGTGGCGGCCTGCGGGAGTGCGACGAGCTTAGCAGAGCGGGGTTCGCGTCAAGAATACTCAACGGGCCGGTGCGCCCGGCGAGCAGGGCATGGTGCGCGCTGCGTCGGCGTGCCCGCCGCTTCGTCCTGCAATAAAGCACGCTGTGTCCGATGCGGCGCAGCCGGCATGTACCATCTCATCGCCATGCGCCGCTGCGGCGTGTTGTAAAAATAAAACGCCCGGGGTAAGTTGCGGCGACGCCACACGAGTTCTTCGCATGGCTGTATCGCCTCTGGTCGGCCTGTCGACCGATCGCAAGCTCATCGGCCAGCATCCGTTCCTGGCCGCTGGAGAAAAGTATCTGCGTGCCGCGGTCGATGGCGCCGGGGTGACGCCGGTGCTGCTGCCCTCGCTGCAACCGCCGGTCGCGCCGCGCGACTGGCTGACGCGGCTGGACGGTTTGCTGCTGACCGGCGCGGTCAGCAACATCGAACCGCATCACTACGGCGACGAACCCAGCTGGCCCGGCAATCCGCACGATCCGGCGCGCGACGCCAACACGCTCGACCTGATCCCGCAGGCGATCGCGCTCGGCCTGCCGATCCTGGCGATCTGCCGTGGGTTCCAGGAAGTCAACGTCGCCCTCGGCGGCACCCTGCACCAGAAGGTGCATGCGGTGCCCGGGCTGCACGATCATCGCGAGGACACTCAGGCGGCGCTTGACCTGCAGTACGCGCCGGTGCACGAGGTGACCCTGAGCGAGGGCGGCTGGCTGGCGGAAATCGCCGGCAGGGAGCGGGTGCGGGTCAACTCGCTGCACGGGCAGGGCGTGGCCCGGCTCGGTGGCGACCTGATCGTGGAGGCGCGCGCGCCGGACGGCTTGATCGAGGCGTTCCGCGGCATCGGTCCCGGCTTTTTGCTGGGCGTCCAGTGGCATCCGGAATGGCGCGTGCTCGACGACCCGTTCTACCTGGGCATCTTCCAATCCTTCGGCGATGCCTGTCGCCACTACGCGGCTCGCCGCAAGCACTGAATCGAATTCCCCCATGGCCAGCCGACCGCGCTCGCGCAAGAACACTCCCGAACAGCAGGAAAGCTCGCTGCGGCGCTGGTTGAAGGAGCGTCACATCACCGAGGTCGAGTGCCTGGTGCCGGACATCACCGGCAACGCGCGCGGCAAGATCATTCCCGCGGCCAAGTTCTCCCACGACTACGGCACGCGCCTACCCGAGGGCATCTTCGCCACCACCGTCACCGGCGAGTATCCCGACGACTATTACGACCTGACCTCGCCGTCGGACTCGGACATGCAACTGCGCCCGGACCCGGACACGGTGCGGATGGTGCCGTGGGCCACCGACCCGACCGCGCAGGTGATCCACGACTGCTACACCAAGGATGGCCAGCCGCACGACCTGGCGCCACGCAACGTGCTGCGCGGCGTGCTGCAGGCGTATGCGGCGCTCGGATTCAAGCCGGTGGTGGCGCCGGAGGTGGAATTCTTCCTGGTGCAGAAGAACACCGATCCGGACTTCCCGCTGCTGCCGCCGGCCGGGCGCTCGGGGCGGCCGGAGACGGCGCGGCAGTCGTATTCGATCGACGCGGTCAACGAGTTCGATCCGATCCTGGACCTGATGTACGACTACTGCGACGCGATGGAGCTGGACGTGGACACCTTGATCCACGAATCCGGCGCGGCGCAGCTGGAGGTCAACTTCACCCATTCCGATGCGCTGTCGCGCGCCGACCAGGTGTTCCTGTTCAAGCGCACGATGCGCGAGGCGGCGATGCGCCACGGCGTGTACGCCACGTTCCTGGCCAAGCCGATGGAGAACGAGCCGGGCAGTGCGATGCACATCCACCAGAGCCTGGTCGACAAGCACGGCAAGAACGTGTTCAGCGGACGCCGCGCCGGCGAGTACAGCCGTACCTTCGGCCATTATCTGGCCGGTCTGCAGAAATACGTGCCGATGGCGATGGCGCTGCTGGCGCCGAACGTCAATTCCTACCGCCGACTGATGTTCGGCGAGGTGTCGCCGAGCAACGTGCTGTGGGGCTTCGACAACCGCACCTGCGGGCTGCGGGTACCGATCGACACGATCGAGAACATGCGGGTGGAGAGCCGCTTCGCCGGCTCCGACGCCAATCCGTATCTGGCGATGGCGGCGACGCTGGCCTGCGGGCTGCTGGGCATCCGCGAGAAGCTGGAGCCGACCGCGCCGATCAGCGGCAACGGCAAGGAGCTGGGCTTCCAGTTGCCGCGTTCGCTGGGCGAGGCGCTAGACGAGCTGGAGCGCTGCGCGCCGCTGCACGAGTTGCTGGGGCCGCGTTTCGTGCGCGCCTACATCTCGGTCAAACGCAAGGAATACGAGACGTTCTTCCGGGTGATCAGTTCGTGGGAACGGGAGTTCTTGTTGTTGAACGTGTGAGTCCGGCATCGCAGGCGATGGCAGGTCGGCAAGGACGAAGCTGTTGCCTTTGCCTTTGCCGTTGCCGTTGCCGTTGCCGTTGCCGTCGCTGTTGTTTTTGATTTGTCGGGTTCCCTTCCGAAGCGGCGAACCAGGCGGGAAAAACCCGAAGGGCGGCGCACATGGATGTGCGCCGTCCGCGGCAGGGGCAGGATGCCCCTTCCGCGGATCCCGTCTGGTTCGCGGACCCGGAGCGCGCAGCGCGGAGGGCGCGCAGGCAGGGTGTGCTTTCTTTTGGTTACTTTTCTTTGCACAAGCAAAGAAAAGTGACTCGCCGTAAGGCGAAAGCTTTGCTTTTGACTTGAAGCTGGGACGTTGGACGCACGATGTAGGAGCGGCTTCAGCCGCGACAAGCTGCCAATTATCCTGTCGCGGCTGAAGCCGCTCCTACAAAAAAAGCGGTAGAGCAAAAGCTTTCGCGCTTTGGCGCGAGTCACTTTTCTTTGCTCGCGCAAAGAAAAGTAACCAAAAGAAAGCGCGCCCTGCCGAGCGCCTTCCGCGCTGCGCGCTCCAGGTCCGCGTCCATGTCGGGGATTCGCGGAAGGGGCATCCTGCCCCTGCCGCGAACGGCGCACATCCATGTGCGCCGCCCCTGCGGGGTTTTTCCCCGCCATGGCCGCCGCTCGGAAGGGAACCCGGTAAGTCAAAAGCAAGTGCAAAAGCACAGGCAACAGCAAGAGCACAAGTAACAGCAAGAGCAGCAGCAAGAGCAGCAGCAAGAGCAAGAGCAACAGCAAGAGCAACAGCAACAGCAAGAGCAACAGCAAGAGCAACAAAGCGGCGGCACCGCCGAAGCGGCCGCAAATCGACAGCACGCCAACACGATAGCGACAGCACAGCAGTAACCAGCATGGAGTGGACATGGATCGGATAGAGACGCGGGCCCTGCAGGACCTGGATGCGGCGCATCACCTGCACCCGTTCAACGACAATGCCGCGCTGGCCCAGAAAGGCACGCGCATCCTCACCCGCGGCGATGGCGCCTACGTCTGGGATGCCGACGGCAACAAGCTGCTCGACGCCTTCGCCGGGCTGTGGTGCGTCAACCTCGGCTACGGGCGCAAAGAGCTCGGCCAGGCCGCCGCGCGGCAGATGGAACAGCTGGCGTACTACAACAGCTTCTTCCAGTGCACCACCGAACCGACCATCCGCCTCGCCGCCAAACTCGCCGAACTCACTCCCGGCGACCTCGACCATGCCTTCTTCACCAACTCCGGCTCCGAGGCCAACGACACCATCCTGCGCCTGGTGCGGCACTTCTGGGCCGTGCAGGACCAGCCGCAGAAGAGCATCTTCATCGGCCGCCACGACGGCTACCACGGCACCACCATGGCCGGCGCCAGCCTCGGCGGCATGAAGGGCATGCACCGCCAGGGCGGCCTGCCGATTCCCGACATCCACCATATCGACCCGCCATACCCGTTCGGCGACGGCGGCGACATGGATCCGGAGGAATACGGCCTGCTGGCCGCGCGCCGGCTCGAGGACAAGATCCTGGAACTGGGGCCGCAGCGCGTGGCCGCCTTCATCGGCGAGCCGATCATGGGCGCGATCGGCGTGTACATCCCGCCGCGCAGCTACTGGCCGGAGATCGAACGCATCTGCCGCCGCTACGACGTGCTGCTGGTGGCGGACGAAGTGATCTGCGGCTTCGGCCGTACCGGCGAATGGTTCGGCGCGCAACACTTCGGCTTCCAGCCGGACGTGATGACCATCGCCAAGGGCATCACCTCCGGCTATATCCCGCTCGGTGCGGCGATGTTCGGCAAGCGCGTGGCCACCGTACTGAAGGAGCAGGGCGGCGAGCTGGCGCACGGTTGCACCTATTCGGGGCATCCGGTGTGCGCGGCGGTGGCGCTGGAGAACCTGCGTCTGCTGCAGGACGAGGGCATCGTCGAACGCGCGCGCACCGAGATCGCACCGTACCTGGCGCAGCGCTGGGCCGAGCTGGGCGAGCACCGGCTGGTCGGCGAGGCGCGCATCGTCGGCATGATCGGCGCGCTGGAACTGGTCCCGGACAAGCCGGCCCGGCACTATTTTCCCGAGCGCGGCAAGGTCGGCGCGCTGTGCCGCGACCATGCGCTGCGCCGCGGCCTGATCCTGCGCGCGACCAACGATGCGATGCTGCTATCGCCGCCGCTGATCCTCAGCCGCGTCCAGGTCGACGAACTGTTCGACAAGGCCTGGCTGGCGCTGGAGGACACCGCCCAGGCGCTGGGCAAATAGCCCGGCGCTGGTTAGTCTGGACGCGTAGTCCCGAGTCGGCCGCGCGACGCCGCGGCGTGTATCTTCCGATCTTCCCCATGGACCTGCGGAGACCTGCAATGAAGCTGCGACTGCTCACCCTTTCCCTCTCTGCGGCGCTGCTCGCCTCCTGTGGCGGTTCCGGCGGCGGCGAAGGCGGCAAGCCTGCGGCGGGCGAGGACCAGGTCCTCAACGTCTACAACTATTCGGACTACATCGCCGAGAACACCGTGCCCGAATTCGAGAAGGCCAGCGGGGTCAAGGTCACCTACGACGTGTTCGACAGCGACGAGATGGTCGAGACCAAGTTGCTGGCCGGCGGCAGCGGCTACGACGTGGTGGTGCCGACGCTGAACTTCTTCGGCCGGCAGATCCAGGCCGGCGTGTTCCTGCCGCTGGACAAGAGCAAGATCCCGAACCTGGCCAACCTGGATCCGGAGATCATGCAGCGCATCGCGCAGCAGGATCCGGGCAACAAGTACGGCGTGCCGTACATGGTCGGCACCACCGGCATCGGCTACAACGTGGACAAGGTCAAGGCCGCGTTCGGCAGCACCGACGTCGCCAACAGCTGGGACCTGGTGTTCAAGCCGGAGAACATCGCCAAGCTCAAGGACTGCGGCGTCACCATCCTGGATACGCCGTCGGACCTGATCCCGATCGCGCTGCACTACCAGGGCGAGGATCCGCACACCACCGATGCCGCCAAGATCGAGAAGGCCGCGGCGCTGATCAAGAGCATCCGCCCGTACGTGCAGAACTTCCACTCCTCGCAGTACGTGACCTCGCTGGCCAACGGCAGCACCTGCCTGGCGGTGGGCTGGTCGGGCGACATCATCCAGGCGCGCGACCGCGCCGAGGAAGCCAAGAACGGCGTGCACGTGGCCTATTCGATTCCGAAGGAAGGCGCGCCGCAGTGGTTCGACATGCTGGCGATCCCGAAGGATGCCAAGCATCCGGAGAACGCCTACAAGTTCATCAACTATCTGCTGACGCCGGAAGTGGCCGCGGCCAACACCAACTTCATCCATTACGCCAACCCGGTGCCGAAGGCGACGCCGCTGGTGGACGAGGCGATCCGCAACGACCCGACCATCTACCCGCCGCCGGAAGTGGCGGCGAAGATGTTCACCTATTCGATCAACCCGCCCGAGGTGGACAAGCTGTATACCCGCCTGTGGACGGAGATCAAGACCGGCCGCTGAGCCGGTCGCGTCCGTGGTCCATGGCGCGGCGCTTCGGCGCGGCGCCTGCACGCAGTACGGCCGCGCCGCGCGCGGTCGCCAAAGGGGAGGACCACCGGGACGCGCGCCAGCGCGGCGTCCCGCCAACCGCTGCCCGCAACGGGCGGCATGGAGACGACGATGAAGCGGCGAGCGATAGCGGGGATGGTGGCGGTGCTGGGCCTGGCGGGCTGCGGGGGATCGGGCCAGGGGGATGGCACGGCGGAGCCGGCCGGCGCCGGCGAAGCGAAGCAGTTGAACGTCTACAACTGGTCGGACTACATCGCCGAAGGCACCGTGCCCGGCTTCGAGCGGCAGAGCGGCATCCACGTCACCTACGACGTGTTCGACAGCAACGAGGTGCTGGAAGCCAAGCTGCTGGCCGGCGGCAGCGGCTACGACGTGGTGGTGCCGTCGCTGAGTTTCCTCGGCCGGCAGATCCAGGCCGGCGTGTTCCTGCCGCTGGACAAGAGCAAGATCCCGAACCTGGCCAATCTGGACCCGGCGATGATGCAGCGCATCGCGCAGCAGGATCCGGGCAATACCTACGCGGTACCGTACCTGTGGGGCACCACCGGCATCGGCTACAACGTCGACAAGATCCAGGCCGCGTTCGGCAGCACCGACGTGGTCGCCAGCTGGGACCTGGTGTTCAAGCCGGAGAACCTGGCCAAGCTCAAGGGCTGCGGGGTGACCTTCCTCGACACCGCCTCGGAGATCGTGCCGACGGTGCTGCACTACCTGGGCGAGGATCCGAACAGCACCGACCCGAAGGTGATCGAGAAGGCCGCAGCCAAGCTCAAGGAAATCCGCCCGTACATCCAGAATTTCCATTCCTCGCAGTACATCGACGCGCTGGCCAAGGGCAGCACCTGCCTGGTGGTGGGCTGGTCCGGCGACATCCTGCAGGCGCGCGACCGCGCCGAGGAAGCCAAGAACGGCGTGCACATCGCCTATTCGATTCCGAAGGAAGGCGCGCTGCAGTTCTTCGACATGCTGGCCATTCCCAAGGACGCCAAGCATCCGGAGCAGGCCTACCAGTTCATCAACTACCTGCTGACGCCGGAAGTGGCCGCGGCCAACACCAACTTCGTCAGCTATCCCAATGCGGTGCCCAAGTCGCTGCCGCTGATCGACGCGGCCATCAGCGGCGACCGCACCATCTACCCGCCGGCGGAGGTGCAGGCCAAGCTGTTCGCACTGGCGGTGATGCCACCGGACGTGGACCGCCAGTACACGCGGTTGTGGACGGAGCTGAAGACCGGGCATTGAGGGCGTTGCAGCGCTTGTCCCCTCTCCCATCGGGAGAGGGGTAGGGGTGAGGGTACGGCGGCCGGGAATGCACGGAGAAGCGCACTGCCTCCGCCGCACGTCCGCATGGTTTGATGCCATGCCAGCATCCGTACCCTCATCCGCCCTTCGGGCACCTTCTCCCGATGGGAGAAGGAGAGCGATGTTCCCTTCCGCTGGGGGAAGGAGATCGATGTTCCCCTCTCCCACCGGGAGAGGGGTAGGGGTGAGGGTACGGCGCAAGCGCAACGCCCGAGCCCCGCGCTGCGCTAAATGCGCCCGACCGCACCCCGGCAGCCATCGCTACGGTGGACAACGCTCGGGATAAGAAAGCCGCCCGCAGCGCGCGCCTGAACGCCTCCGCCCGCTGCACTCACACAATCTGGACCCCTCGGTCCAGATACTTGTAGAGTCCGCCGTACGCCACCGTCTGGTGGGCGCGCCGCCTGGCAGTGCAGCGCTGTCCCTGCACCGTCAAGCGTACCGGCGAGGATGGTCCCAACCCCCAGGAACCTGCGACTTTGAGCACCCACGACCCAGATCCCACGCAGACGCAACGGCAGGCGACGTCGGACGAGGCGCGTGCCGCGCCTGCCCAGGACGACGCCAAGCAGTCCGACAAGCCGTCGCCGCTGAAGAATCCCAAGGTGAAATGGACCCTGTTGCTGATCGGCCTGGCGGTGCTGATCGGCCTGGTGGTGTGGCTGGTCTACTACCTGACTACCGGCCGCTACCTGCAGGAAACCAACAACGCCTATCTGCAGGCCGATTCGGTGGCGGTGGCGCCGCGGGTCAACGGCTACGTGACCGGCGTGTTCGTCGGCGACAACCAGACGGTAAAGGCCGGGCAGCCGTTGCTGCAGATCGACGAGCGCACCTACCGCGCCACGCAGCAGCAGGCGCTGGCGGTGGTCGCGGTGCGGCAGGCCGATATCGCCGCTGCCGAGGCCGGCCTGCAGGCGCAGCGCGCGACCCTGCTGCAGGCGCGCACCCAGGTCACCGCGGCCGCGGCCAGCCTGCGCTTCGCCCAGGGCGAGGCCAAGCGCTTCGCGCCGCTGGCGGCGTCCGGCGCCGATACCCACGAGCACTACGAGAGCATCGTCCACGACCGCGATCGCGCCCAGGCGCAGTACGACGCGGCCAAGGCCCAGGTGGCCGCCGCCGAAAGCCAGGTGCAGGGCGCCAGCGCGCAGCTGGACCAGGCCCGCGCCGGGTTGCAGCAGGCGCAGGCCGATGCCGACCAGGCGCAGGTGGCGCTGGAGGACACGCGGCTGACCGCGCGCATCGACGGCCGCATCGGCGACAAGACCGTGCAGGTCGGCCAGTTCGTCGCCGCCGGCACCCGGCTGATGAGCGTCGTGCCGGTGGATGCGCTGTACCTGAGCGCCAATTTCAAGGAAACCCAGGTCGGGCTGATGCGGCCCGGGCAGCCGGCGCGGATCGAGGTCGATGCCTTGTCCGGGGTCGAGCTGGACGGCGTGGTCGAAAGCATCGCCCCGGGGACCGGCTCGCAGTTCGCGTTGCTGCCGCCGGAGAACGCCACCGGCAACTTCACCAAGGTGGTGCAGCGGGTGCCGGTACGGATCCGGCTCAAGGCCGGCGCCGAAGCGCGCAAGGTGCTGGTGCCGGGCATGTCGGTGACGGTGACCGTCGATACGCGCAGCGCCAAGGACGCCAAGGAGCGCGTGGAGGAAGAGGACGCGCAGGGCCAGGATGCGGTCGCCCCGCGCGGGCGCACGCCGTGAGCGAAGCGGCCGCGGCGGCCGGCGCGCAAGCGCCGCGCAAGGCCGACGCCGGCGCCTGGCTGGCGGTCGCCGCCGGCACCATCGGCTCGTTCATGGCGACGCTGGACATCTCCATCGTCAACGCCGCGCTGCCGACCATCCAGGGCGAGGTCGGCGCCAGCGGCACCGAGGGCACCTGGATCTCGACGTCGTATCTGGTCGCCGAGATCGTGATGATCCCGCTGACCGGCTGGTTCGTGCGCACCCTCGGGCTGCGCAATTTCCTGCTGATCTGCGCGCTGCTGTTCACCTTCTTCTCGGTGGTGTGCGGGCTGTCCAACAGCCTGACCATGATGATCCTCGGCCGCGTCGGCCAGGGCTTCGCCGGCGGCGCGCTGATTCCCACCGCGCTGACCATCGTCGCCACGCGCCTGCCGCCGGCGCAGCAGACCCTGGGCACCGCGCTGTTCGGCATGACCGTGATCCTGGGCCCGGTGATCGGGCCGCTGCTCGGCGGCTGGCTCACCGAGAACGTCAGCTGGCACTACGCGTTCTTCCTCAACGTGCCGGTCTGCGCCGGCCTGGTGGCGCTGCTGCTGCTCGGCCTGCCGCACGAGCGCATGTACCTGCGCGGGCTGCTGGACGCGGACTGGCTCGGCATCTTCGGCCTGACCGCGGGGCTGGGCGCGCTGACCGTGGTGCTGGAGGAGGGGCAGCGCGAGCGCTGGTTCGAATCCACCGAGATCGTGTTGCTGAGCGTGGTGTCGCTGGTCGGCTTCATCGCCCTGGTGGGCTCGCAGTTCCTCAGCCGGCAGCCGGTGATCCGCCTGTCGATCCTGCTGCAGCGCAGTTTCGGCGCGGTGTTCGTGATGGTGATGGCGGTGGGCATGATCCTGTTCGGGGTCATGTACATGATCCCGCAGTTCCTGGCAGTGATCTCCGGCTACAACACCGAGCAGTCCGGCTACGTGGTGCTGCTGTCGGGCATTCCCACGGTGCTGCTGATGCCGATGATGCCCAAGCTGCTGACCACGGTGGACGTGCGCGTGCTGGTGCTCGGCGGACTGACCTGCTTCGCCACCGCCTGCTTCGTCAACATGCACCTGACCGCCGAGTCGGTCGGCATGCACTTCGTCGCCGGGCAGCTGCTGCAGGGCTGCGGGCTGGCGCTGGCGATGATGTCGCTCAACCAGGCGGCGATCTCCTCGGTGCCGCCGGACCTGGCCGGCGACGCGTCGGGCCTGTTCAACGCGGCGCGCAACATGGGCGGCTCGATCGGCCTGGCGCTGATCTCCACCTTCCAGGAGCGGCGCATGGTGTTCCATACGCAGATGATCGGCAGCGGCACCAGCGCCAATTCGCCGCTGGCGCAGGATTACCTGCACGGCGTCGCGGCGCAGTTGCAGTCGGCTTCCGGCGCCGGTGCGGCGATGCAGTCGCTGGCGCAGCTGGCGCGGCTGGTGCAGCAGCAGGCGCTGGTGATGACCTACAACGACCTGTTCTGGATCTTCGGGGTGATCGTGGTGTGCACGATCCCGCTGGCGTTCCTGCTCAAGCCGCTGCCCAAGGGCGGCGCTCCGCTCGCGATGCATTGAGGATTCCATGGCCCAGCGTTTTTCCCGCGTTCTCGTCGCCGCCGCGCTGCCGCCGCTGCTGTCGGCCTGCATGCTCGGCCCGAATTACGTGAAGCCGCCGCCGGTGGCCGAGGCGGCGCAGGCGCAGCCGCAGCTGCATCGCGCCGATGCGGTTGCCGCCGCGGCCGGGGTGGTGCCGGCTCCGCCGCCGCAGCGCTGGTGGGAGGCGCTGCAGGATCCGCAGTTGAACAGCCTGGTCGAGCAGGCGCTGCAGAACAGCCCGAATCTGCGCGCCGCGCAGGCCAGGCTGCGCGCTTCGCGCGCGCTGGTGCAGCAGCGCCATGCCGAGCAGCTGCCCAGCGTCGGCGCCAATGCCGCCTATCTCAACGCCAGGGCGCCGGATGCGCTGGCCGATGGTCTGGGCAGCATCGCCGCCGGCAGCGGCCAGCAACTGTCCATCGACTCGCATGCGCAGTTGTACAGCGTCGGTTTCGACGCGAGCTGGGAGCTGGATTTCTTCGGCCGCCGCCGCCGCGCCAGCGAAGGCGCGCTGGCCGACGCGCAGGCCGACGAGGCGGAACTGGCCGATACCCAGGTCCAGCTCGCCGCCGAAGTGGGGCAGGCCTACCTGGGCTATCGCGGCACCCGCGAGCGCATCGCCATCGCGCAGCGCAATCTGCAGGCGGCGCGGCAGACCCTGCAACTGACCCGGCAGCGCCGCGAGCGCGGCGCCGACGCCGACCTGCAGGTGGAGCGCGCGCAGGCGCAGCTGCAGCAGCAGGAAGCGGTGCTGCCCGACCTGCAGGCGCAGGCGAAGGAAGCGCTGGACCAGCTGGCGCTGATGATCGGCCGCGAGCCGGGCGCGCTGGATGCCGCGCTGGCCGAGGACCGGCCGCTGCCGACACTGCCGGCGGTGGTGCCGGTGGACGATGCGGGTGCGTTGATCCGCCGCCGCCCGGACGTGCGCCGCGCCGAACGCCAGCTGGCGTCCTCCTCGGCGCAGATCGGGCAGGCGCTGAGCGCCTACTTCCCGCAGGTGACCCTGCTCGGCAACATCGGCATGGCCGCGACCTCGCCGGGCGACCTCGGCAGCGATGCGATCAACAGCGTGGTGGCGCCGTTCCTGCGCTGGTCGATCTTCGATTTCGGCGCGACCAAGGCCAAGGTGGAGCAGGCCCGCGCCGGCAACGAAGCGCGCCTGGCCGCCTACGAAGGCACCGTGCTGGCGGCGCTGCAGGATGCCAACAGCGCGCTGGCGCGGTTCGGCGCCGCCCGCCAGCAGACGCTGGCCGCGGCCAAGGCCGAAGCGTCGGCGGACCGTTCCGCGGCGCTGCTGCAGCAGCGCTATGCGGCCGGCGCCTCGTCGCTGATCGATGCGCTGGACGTGCAGCGCCAGCAGGCCTCGGCGCAGGACAGCGCGGTGCAGGCGCGTACCCAGGTGCTGTTGCGCTACGTGGCGCTGCAGAAGAGCCTGGGCCTGGGCTGGGCGCCGCCGCCAGCGCAGACGCAATGAACGCCTGAGCGGCGGTATCGCCGATGCGGCGGCCGCGGCTACACTGGGCCGCAACTGCAGCGGCGTCGGTCGCGCGATCCCGGCAGCGTCGGAACGCGCGCCGCGGTGTCTTCCACGGGGAGCAACAGATGGCGTTGAGCGACGCGAGATCCGATCTTCCGCCGATGGCGATCCCGGCCGCCGCGGCGCCGCCGGCCAAGGGCAGCGGCTACCTGTCCATCGCCGGCCTGCGCAAGGAGTTCGACGGTTTCGTCGCGCTCGACGACGTCGACCTGGATATCCGCAAGGGCGAGATCTTCGCGCTGCTCGGCGGCTCCGGCAGCGGCAAGTCCACCTTGCTGCGCTGCCTGGGCGGGTTCGAACAGCCCAGCCGCGGCCGCATCGTGCTCGACGGCCAGCCGCTGGACGGTCTGCCGCCGTACGAGCGCCCGCTCAACATGATGTTCCAGTCCTACGCGCTGTTCCCGCACATGACCGTGGAGCAGAACATCGCCTTCGGCCTGAAGCAGGACGGGCTGTCGCGCGCGGCCATCGCCAAGCGCGTGGGCGAGATGCTGGAGCTGGTGCAACTGGGCAAGCTCGGCAAGCGCAAGCCGCACCAGCTCTCCGGCGGCCAGCAGCAACGCGTGGCGCTGGCGCGTTCGCTGGCCAAGGGGCCGAAACTGCTGCTGCTGGACGAGCCGATGGGCGCGCTGGACAAGAAACTGCGCTCGCAGATGCAGCTGGAGCTGGTCGGCATCATCGAGACCTCCGGGGTGACCTGCGTGATGGTCACCCACGACCAGGAGGAGGCGATGACAATGGCCACGCGCATCGCGCTGATGGACGCGGGCTGGATCCAGCAGGTCGGCACCCCGGACGAGATCTACGAGCAACCGGCCAATCGCTTCGCCGCCGAGTTCATCGGTTCGGTGAACCTGATCGACGCGGTCATCGACGAGGACCTGCCGGACTACGTGACCCTGCGCACCGGCGCGTTTCCCGACAGCATCTACGTCGGCCACGGAATCACCGGCATCACCGGGCAGCCGGTGTCGTTCGCGGTGCGCCCGGAGAAGCTCGGCATCGGCAAGGAGGCGCCGGCGCAGGCGCACAACAAGGCGCAGGGCACGATCGAGGACATCGCCTATTTCGGCAGCCATTCGGTCTACCACGTGCGCCTGCCCAGCGGCTTCAAGCTGATGGCCAACTTCGCCAACCGCCAGCGCTGGGCCAGCGACGAGCTGACCTGGGGCGACGCGGTGTGGGTGTGGTGGGGCGACAACGACGGCGTGGTGTTGACCGCATGAGCGCGCCCGCCACCGTCGCCGCATCCGCCGTGCCGCCGCGGCGCAGTTTGCTGCAGCGCCTGCGCACGCGGCGCCTGCCCGGCGCGCGCTGGCTGGTGATCGCCGCGCCGTACCTGTGGCTGCTGCTGTTCTTCGCGATCCCGTTCCTGATCGTGTTGCGCATCTCCTTCGCCGAGCAGGCGATCAGCAGCCCGCCGTACAGCGCGCTGCTGGACTACAAGGATGGCGTGCTGACGCTGAAGTTCACTCTGCAGAACTATTTGGCGCTGGTGCGCGACAACCAGTACATCGAAGCCTACTGGGGCTCGATCAAGATCGCCGGGATCTCCACGCTGTTGACCCTGTTGATCGGCTATCCGATGGCCTATGTGATCGCGCGCATGTCGCCGTCGGCGCGCAACATCGCGATGATGCTGGTGGTGCTGCCGTCGTGGACCTCGTTCCTGATCCGCGTCTACGCCTGGATCGGCATCCTCGACAGCAACGGCGTGCTCAACCGCGCGCTGCTGGGGCTGGGCCTGATCGAGCAGCCGCTGCGCATCCTGTACACGCCGATCGCCGCCTACATCGGCATCGTCTACTGCTATCTGCCGTTCATGGTGCTGCCGCTGTACGCCACGCTGGTGAAGCAGGACCACCGCCTGCTCGAGGCCGCCTACGATCTGGGTGCGCGGCCGTGGAAGGCGTTCGCGACCATCACCTTGCCGATGTCGCGCCCAGGCATCGTCGCCGGCTGCATGCTGGTGATGATCCCGGCGGTGGGCGAGTTCGTGATCCCGGAAATGCTCGGCGGCCCGGACACCTTGATGATCGGCCGGGTGCTGTGGGGCGAGTTCTTCAACAACCGCGACTGGCCGGCGGCGTCGGCGGTGGCGATCGCGATGCTGCTGTTGCTGATGGTGCCGATCCTGATCTTCAACCGCTACCAGCAGCGCCAGCTCGCGGGCGGCCAGGCATGAGCGCGCCGCGCGGCGGGCGCGTGCTGCGCTGGACGGTGCTGGGCGGCGGCTTCGCCTTCCTGTACCTGCCGATCCTGCTGTTGATGGTGTACTCGTTCAATGCCTCCAAGCTGGCCACGGTGTGGGCGGGGTTCTCCACCAAGTGGTACGGCGAACTGCTGCGCGACCGGCAGATCCTGCAGGCGGCGTGGATCAGCCTGAAGGTGGCGTTCTGGACCGCGACCGCGTCGATGGTGATCGGCACGCTGGCGGCGATGGTGATGACCCGCTTCCGCCGCTTCCCCAGCAAGAGCCTGTTCGGCGCGCTGGTGACCGCGCCGCTGGTGATGCCGGAGGTGATCATCGGCCTGTCGATCATGATGATGCTGGTGTCGATGGGCGGGCTGCTCGGCATCCCGCCCAAGGGCGTCACCGCGATCTGGGCCGCGCACGTCACCTTCACCCTGTCCTTCGTCACCGTGGTGGTGTCCTCGCGGTTGCAGGAACTGGACCGCTCGCTGGAAGAGGCGGCGATGGACCTGGGCGCGAACCGGCTCAAGGTGTTCTTCCTGATCACGCTGCCGATCATCGCCCCGGCGCTGGTCTCCGGCTGGCTGCTGGCCTTCACCCTGTCGCTGGACGACGTGGTGATCGCCAACTTCGTCGCCGGGCCCAACTCGACCACGCTGCCGATGACCGTGTTCTCCTCGGTGCGGATGGGGCTGAAGCCGAAGATCAACGCGCTGGCCACGCTGATGGTGCTGGCGGTGTCGATCGCCGCCTTCGTCGGCTGGTGGCTGATGGCGCGCAACGAGAAGCGCCGCCAGCGCGACATCCAGCTGGCGCTGCAGCAGGGCGGCTAGCGGCTGCTGCGTTCCTGTAGGAGCGGCTTCAGCCGCGACAGGCCGTGTCAGTAAGTCCTGTCGCGGCTGAAGCCGCTCCTACAAGAGCGGCCGCCGTCGCCGCAGAACGCTGTGGTCCATCGCCCTGGCGCCCATCGCCACGCCGCCGCAACCTTCGCGGCGCTAGGCTGGGCGGACTTTTTCCAGGAGTCCGTCGCGATGCCTTACGACACCGTCAATCCCGCCACCGGCCAGGTCGACTACAGCCTGGAGCTGATGGATGCCGCCGCCGTCGAGCAGCGCCTGGCCGCCTCGGCGCAGGCCTTTCCCGCGTGGGCGGAAACGCCGCTGGCGCAGCGCGGCGCGCTGTTGCGGCAGGTCGGCGCGCAGTTGCGCGCGCGCCGCGAGGAACTCCAGCGGGTGATGACCGCGGAGATGGGCAAGCTGCGCAAGGAGGCGCTGGCCGAGATCGACAAGTGCGCCGATGCCTGCGACTACTACGCCGAGCACGCCGCCGACTACCTGCGCGAGCAGCCGATCGCTACCGATGCGCAGCGCAGTTACGTGCGCTACGAGCCGCTGGGCTGCGTGCTGGCGGTGATGCCGTGGAACTTCCCGCTGTGGCAGGTGTTCCGCTTCCTGGCGCCGGCGCTGATGGCCGGCAACGTGGCCTTGCTCAAGCACGCCAGCAACGTGCCGCGTTGCGCCGACGCGATCCATGCCGCGCTCGCCGCCGCCGGCGTGCCGGCCGGCGTGTTCGACGTGCTGCACATCGACAACGACCAGGCCGCCGAGGTGCTGCGCGATGCGCGCATCGCCGCGGTGACCCTGACCGGCAGCGAGCGCGCCGGCCGCTCGATCGCGGCCAATGCCGGCGATCAACTGAAGAAGTGCGTGATGGAACTCGGCGGCAGCGATGCCTTCGTGGTGCTGGACGACGCCGATCTGGACACGACCGTGGCCGCGGCGGTGAAGTCGCGCTTCGACAATGCCGGGCAGACCTGCATCGCGGCCAAGCGCTTCGTGGTGGTCGAGGCGATCGCCGAGGAATTCGTGCGCCGCTTCGTCGCCGCCGCGGCCGAGCGCCGGCTCGGCGATCCGCAGGACGAAGCGACCACGCTGGCGCCGCTGGCGCGGCAGGACCTGCGCGACGAACTGCACAAGCAGGTGCAGGCCAGCATCGCCAAGGGCGCCAAGCCGCTGCTCGGCGGCGCGCCGGATACCGCCACCCATGCCGGCTATCCGGCCTCGATCCTCGACCACGTGGTGCCGGGCATGCCCGCCTACGACGAAGAGCTGTTCGGCCCGGTCGCGGCGATCCTACGCGTGGCCGACGAGGCCGAGGCGGTGCGCGTGGCTAACGACACCAGCTTCGGCCTGGGCGGCAGCGTGTGGAGCGCCGACCGCGCACGCGGCGAGCGCATCGCCCGCCAGCTGCAGTGCGGCGCGGCCTTCGTCAACGCCATCGTCAAGAGCGACGTGCGCCTGCCGTTCGGCGGCATCAAGCGCTCCGGCTTCGGCCGCGAACTGGCCGAACACGGCATCCACGAGTTCATGAACATCAAGTCGGTGTATGTGGGGTGAGGCGGGGATTGGGGAGTCGGGATTGGGGATTCGCAGCAGCGAATCCTCGGCCCGGCGCCGGCGCTTGCAACGTCAAGCAATGCCAAGCACAGCTGCCGCTGCTACGAACCCAATCCCAATCCCAACACAGCTGGTCGTAACGCACTAAGCGGCGTCAGTACACGCAACGCCGCTCTTACGAATCCCCAATCCCCAATCCCAAATCCCGGCTCAAAGCCACTTGGCCCGCTTGAACGCCACATACAGCCCCAGGCACACGACGGCCACGCCGCCGACCATCAGCGGGTAGGCCCAGGGCCATTCCAGTTCCGGCATCTGCTTGAAGTTCATGCCGTACCAGCTGGTGATCAGGGTCGGCGCGGCGAGCAGGGCGGCCCAGGCGCCGAGGCGCTTGACCGTCTCGCCCTGGGCCAGGGTCACCAGCGACAGGTTCACGCTCAGCGCGGTGCCGAGCATCTCGCGCAAGGTGTCGATCGCCTCGTTGGTGCGCACCGCATGGTCGAGCACGTCGCGCACGTACAGCCGCACTTCGTCGGGAATCAGCGGGCCGGGATTGCGCTTGAGGTGGGCCAGCACGTCCTGCAGCGGGGCCACGCCCAGGCGCATCTGGTTGAGCTCGCGCTTGAGTTCGTACAGGCGGATCGCGGTATCGCGCCGGTACGCCTCGGCGAAGATGTCCGTTTCCAGGCGTTCCAGGCTCTGCCGGAATTCGTCCAGGATCGGCTGGTAGTTGTCGACGATGTAGTCCAGCACCGCGTACAGCGCGTAGGACGGGCCGAGCTGCATCAGCGCCGCCTCGCGCTCCAGCCGCTCGCGCACCGGCGCGTACGGCAGCGAGGCGCCGTGGCGCACGGTCAGCAGGAAGCGCGCGCCGAGGAAGGCGTGGGTCTCGCCGTAGACGATGCGCTCGGCGATCACCTGCGCGGTGTGCACGGCCAGGAACAGCGAATTGCCGTAGGCCTCGACCTTGGGCCGCTGGTGCGCCTTGCGCGTGTCCTCGATCGCCAGGTCGTGCAGCTGGAATTCTTCCTGCAGCTTCTGCAGCACGTCGTCGCCGGGTTCGTACATGCCGACCCAGACGAAGCCGTCGTCGCCGGCCAGCACGTCGCTGATCTGCTCCAGCGCGATGTCGTGGCGGCGGCCGTGGCCGTCGTAGTGCACGCAGTTGATGACGCAGGCGGGATTGGCGGGAACGGTGGCCATGGGCGGCAATGGTGTGCGGGCGGGATCAGCGCTGCAAGCGGCGCGGTGTGAACGCCCAGGCCAGCGCGGCGTGCACCGGCAACAGCAGGGCGATCCACTGCAGGTTGAATTGCGGCTGCAGCATCGACAGCCAATGGATCAGCAAGGCCGCGCCGGCCAGGGCGACCACCGTCCACAGCGCGATGCCGAACCAGCGCCCGGGCTGGCGGCCGCGCAGCTGCGCGATGGCGCCACCGACCAGCAGCAGGCACAGCGGATCGAGCAGCAGCAGGTTGCGATTGGCCCAGGCCGCACGGTGGTCGCTGAAGCCCCACAGATACACCAGCACGCCGCCGGCTAGCGCGCACAGCAGCCAGAACGGCAGCGCCAGCGCGGCCAGCGCGCGTGGCCGCCGCGCCAGCGCGAGCACGCCGGCGGCGACCGCGAGCCCGGCCAGCAGCCATGGCCACCAGTGCCGCGCCTGTTCGCCCGGTTCCGGCGCCAGCCGCTGCGGCAGCACCTGCTGGCGCGTCTGCACCAGCGGGCGCCCGGCGTGGTTGCGCACTTCGCCCAGGCTCTCGGCCAGGCGCATCGGCACGAACGCCTCTTCCCAACGCGACAGCGGCTTGTCGGCGAACGGCCCCAGGCCCAGGTCGAAGCCCAGCCACATCCACGGCGCCGGCGAGGCCAGGCGCACCGATTCGCTGCGGTAGGTGTTGCCGCGCGAACGTCCCGACAGCTGCGCGTGCAGGGTGCCGTCCAGCGCGCGGTCCAGCGCGTCGCGGACCATCGTGGCGCAGTTGGCGGTGTAGTAGTCGTAGCGGTAGCGCGCGTTTTCCGGGCGCGCGCGCCAGGCCAGCGCCTGCTGCAGCGCGCGCGCCTGCGCCGGTTCCAGGTCCAGCCACTGGATGTCTACGCCGCGGCCGGCGTCGCGGTACTGCGCCAGGTCGTCCTGCAAGGGCAGGGCGACCAGGTAATACATCATGTCGCCGGCGGCGAAGCGGCTGACGAAGTCCGGTTCGCTGGGGTCGAAGAAACCGAAGTTGTACGAAGTGGCCTGCCCGCTGCGCGGATCCACCACCACGATCGCGTCGTGGCCGAAGCGTTCGAAGAACACCTCGCCCGGCTGCATCGTGGCCACGCCGATGCGCGGCGCCGGTGCCGATGCGTCGCCGCCGGGCGCTCCGGCGACGGGCGCGGCAGCGGCGGCGGGCGCCAAGGCCGGCGGCGCGGCCAGGTCCGCGGCGCCGGCCTGCGCGAAGGCGACCGCCGCGCAGCAAGCCAGCAGCGTGCCCAGCAGCCACTGCGGCCAGCCGCGTGCCGGCCTGCGCGACAACCGGCGCGCGATCAAGCGTCTTCCTGCGGGTCAGGCGGCAGGATGGTGACGTGGAAGGCCTGCACCCGGCGCGCGTCGGCGCGCGCCACGCGGAACGCGAAGCGCCCCAGGGTCAGCTCCTCGCCGGTTTCCGGCAGGTGGCCGATGGCCTCGGTGACCAAGCCGCCGACGGTGTCGTAGTCGTCGTCGGAGAAGTCGGCGCCGAAGCGTTCGTTGAAATCCTCGATCGGGGTCAGCGCGTCGACCACGTACTGGCCGTCGGCCTGCGCGGCGATCAGCGAGGCTTCGTCCTCGGCGTCGTCGTGCTCGTCGTCGATCTCGCCGACGATCTGCTCCAGCACGTCCTCGATGGTGACCAGCCCGGCGACGCCGCCGTACTCGTCGACCACGATCGCCATGTGGTTGCGCGAAAGCCGGAACTCCTTGAGCAGCACGTTGAGCTTCTTCGACTCGGGGATCAGCACCGCCGGGCGCAGCAGCTCGCGCACCGTGCCCGGACCGTGGTCGGCGACCACGCCGCGCAGCAGGTCCTTGGCCAGCAGGATGCCGAGGATGTCGTCCTTGTTCTCGCCGTGCACCGGGAAGCGCGAATGGCCGGATTCGACCACCTGCTTCATCAGGTCGAGAAAGCGCGCTTCGGCCGACAGCGACACCATCTGCGAGCGCGAGACCATCACATCGCCGACGGTGAGTTCGGAGACCGACAGCGCGCCTTCCATCATGCGCAGGGTGTCGGCGGCGATCAGCCCGTCGTGCTGGGCGTCGCGCAGCACCTCGACCAGGTCGTCGCGGGTGTGCGGATCGCCGGAGAAGACCGAGCTCAGGCGTTCCAGCCAGCCGCGGCGTTTTTCGTGGGTTTCCGGAGGGGAGCTACTAGAGTCGTCTTCTGACATGTTCTATGGATACGGCACCCGGCCTGCCGGGCGATGCGCCCAAGTCTAGCAGGGCCAATGGGACAGAGCCGCGACGCCGGCGGCGGCCGCGCGCGGGGACGGGTTCAGCCGCCGCTGGCGGGCGTGTGCAGCGCGTCCGGCGCCGGCGGCGCGTCCGGGTCCTCCGGCAGGTCCAGGCTGTAGCTGCAGCCGGCCAGGGTCTGGCCCGGATGCGACTTCACCGTGGACAGGCTGAGGATGATCGATTCGATCATCGGCTCGCCGGTTTTCGGATCGGTCACGTCGCGGCTGACCACCTCGCGGCCGAACATCGCCTTGTCCGGCGTGTCCACCGCCGCTTCCAGCTGCAGCTGCCTGGCCAGCGGGCGCGGATCGGGCAGGTCCAGGATCGCCATCGCGCTGGCGCCGGCGAAGGCGATGCGCGTGGTGCTGTGGCCGAACACCTGGATCGGCCGCACCAGCTCGTACTCGCGCATGAACAGGTTGGACTGCGGCAGCGGCCGCCAGCCCTGCGCCACCGCCTTCAGCGGATCGGCCAGCAGCGGCCCCACGGCGGCGAAATCGGCCACGCGCTGGCGGCATTCGAGCAGCGCCGGCAGGTCGATGGCCGGTGCAGGGGCAGAGGCGGGAGCGGCGGCAGCAGCGGGCAGCGCGGCCGCGAGCGCGAACAGAAGCAACGATGGACGGATCAACGCGCTGGACCTCGGGCCGGAAAGCGGGGAGTCGCGGCGCAGCGGCCGCGCGGCAACGTTAGCGCCCGCGCCAGCGCTTGACCAGCCATTGCCGCGTGCTGGACAGGGTCAGCAGCGCGCTGGCCAGGAACATCACCGACAGCGCAGCGAGCGCGCCGCCGCTGTCGAACTGGGCGTTCAAGTGGCGGCAGCACAGCCACGCGCCGATCGACAGCGGACACAGCAGCGCGACCCGTCCGGCGTGCGCGGCGACGCGCACCGGGCTGCCGATGCGCGCGTGCCGCCGGCGCAGGTAGAACCAGCGCCAGGCGCTGGGCGTGGTCGCCAGCACCAGCAGGGCGAGTGCGCCCAACCAGGGCAGCAATGGCGCGGGCAGGCCGCCGCTGCCGGCGAACAGCGGCGCCGGACGGATCAGTCCCAGATAGAGATAGGCGGCCAGGCCGGCGCCCCACAGCACCACGGCGATGCGTTGCAGCCGTGCCGCGCCTGGGCCGATCGGTTCCTGTGCAGGTTGTTTTGGTTCGAGCATCCGTGTTCACCCCGATAGCTATCGAAAAAACGCAGTGCGTGCGGCAGGCCTCAGCGCTCCCCGGCGTAGGGGTCGCCCACGCCCAGGTCGGCCAGGATCTCGCGCTCCAGTTGCTCCATCGCGTCGGCCTCCTTGTCGTCCTCGTGGTCCCAGCCTAGCAGGTGCAGCACGCCGTGCACGGTCAGGTGCGCGTAATGGGCGTTGAGCGGCTTGCCCTGTTCGGCGGCCTCGCGCGCCACCACCGGCGCGCAGATCACCAGGTCGCCGAGCAGCGGCAGCTTGACCCCCTTGGGCAGGCCTTCGGGCAGTTCGGCGGGAAAGCTGAGCACGTTGGTGGCGTAGTCCTTGCCGCGGTAGTGGTGGTTGAGCGAGCGGCCTTCCTTTGCGTCGACCAGGCGGATCGCCAGGTCGGCTTCGCGGATGCGGCCCTTCAGCGCTGCGGCCACCCATTTGCGGAAACTCGCCGCCGCCGGCAGCCCGGCGCGGGGCAGGGCGTAGCTGACGCCGACGTCGAGGTGGACCGGACCTTGGGTCATGGCGATACCGGCATTCAGAGCGGACAGGAGCCGACAGTATCGCGCGTGCGGCGCGTCACTGCGACTTCTAGGGCACCTCTAATAACTTCAGTCCGGAAGCTGCACGCTGCGCGTGTCGATGGCGTGTCGTTTTCCTGTCGCGGCTGAAGCCGCTCCTACAGAGGGGACGGCACGCATGTTGTAGGAGCGGCTTCAGCCGCGACAGGAGGACGAAGTGGCCGTGAACGCCAGCAAGTCCCATCGCCGATGCGCCTTGTCACTTCAGGGCATCTCGACGCCGCTATGCCGAACCTGCTGCCTGGGCATCGGCGGCTCGCAAGCGCATCGACATGCTTTTTTTGGGGTTGTTAGAGGTGCCCTTCCAGTCGTCGGCAGCGTAGGCGATCTCGACCACGTCGTTCGCGTTGGCGGCATGCGCGAGGCCGGCGTCCTTGGCCGAACCGTGGCAGTTGAATCCCAGCTGCAGGCTGGCCTGGCGCGCCAACTCCACCGCAGTGCGCTCGGGCGTGTCGTTCGTGTCGATGTGGATGGTTGCATCCGCACAGCCGAATGGGACGCTGCGCAGGGTGCCGATGTCCATCCGCGTCGCGCGGCCACGCAGGCGTCCGCCACCGCGATGGCTAGGTCAGGTGACGCACGCGACCAGCATCAGCAAGGGCGGCCCAGCGTCGGCGACGCGATAGGACACGCTGCCCATCGGGCCGTGCTGGCACTTGGGATTGAAATGCTCGACCTCGACCGCGGCGGCGAAACCGGGCCGCTGGCGCGTCCACACCGCGGCCTGGCCGCGCTCCAGCAGTTGGCCCACCAGATACAGGCTGTCGCTGGGCACTTTCTTGGCGGCGACCGCGGCGCAGCCGAAGCGGTCGCGATCGTCGCCGGCGACGTCCAGCAGCGCTTGCGCGCGTTTCCCGGCGATCCAGGCCAGCCGCTGCGGTTCGTCGTCCTGCGGTGCATCGGCGGCGGCGCGCTGGGCCTGCGCGGCGCGTTCGAGCCCGGTCCGCGACAGGGCGATGGTCGCTTGTTCGACCGTCACCGACACGCACGGCGGCGCGATGCTCCGGGCGAGGGCGACGCGTTGCCGCGTCGCCGGGATCTGCTCATCGGCCTGTGCCAGGCACGTGCTGCCGCAGGCAGCGGCGAGCAGGATGGCGCACGCGATGGGCGACCGATGCGGCCTGCGCATCGTTACGCCGCCGGCCCGGTCGACTTGTCGGTCAGGTCGCGCTTTTCGTAGGCGGTGACGATGCGCGCCACCAGCGGATGGCGCACCACGTCGCGCGCCTCAAAGAAGGTGAAGCTGACGCCTTCGACCTCGTGCAGCACTTCGATCGCGTCGCGCAGGCCGGATTTGACGTGCTTGGGCAGGTCGATCTGGGTCAGGTCGCCGGTGACCACCGCGGTGGAGCCGAAGCCCAGGCGGGTCAGGAACATCTTCATCTGCTCGATGGTGGTGTTCTGCGCCTCGTCCAGGATCACATAGGCGTCGTTGAGCGTGCGCCCGCGCATGTAGGCCAGCGGCGCGATCTCGATGACGTTCTTTTCCAGCAGCTTGATCACCTTCTCCACGCCGAGCATCTCGTACAGCGCGTCGTACAGCGGGCGCAGATACGGGTCGACCTTCTGGCTCAGGTCGCCGGGCAGGAAGCCGAGCTTTTCGCCGGCTTCCACCGCCGGGCGCACCAGGATCAGGCGCTGCACGCGCGATTCGTTCAGCGCCTCGACCGCGCTGGCCACCGCCAGGAAGGTCTTGCCGGTGCCGGCCGGGCCGATGCCGAAATTGATGTCGTGGCTGGCGATCTGGTGCAGGTACTTCGCCTGGTTGGCGCCGCGGCCGCGCACGGTGCCGCGCTTGACCTTGATCGCCACCTCCTGCGGTTCGTAGGCGCGCTGCGCGACACGGTCGACGTTGGCCTGGTTCAGCCGCAGGTGGATCGCCTGGTCGTCGAACACGACGCTGTCGGCTTCGGCGTACAGGGCCTGCAGCAGGATCTCGGCGGCGGCGACCGCGCTGGACGGGCCGGTGACCCGGAACACATTGCCACGGTTGGAGATCTCCACGCCCAGGCGCAGTTCGATCTGGCGCAGGTGCGCGTCGAACGGCCCGGCCAGGTTGGCCAGGCGTTCGGTGTCGGCGGGTTCCAGGGTGAAATCGCGTTGGGCGGGGATGGTCATTCGATGCGGACGCGGCGGGCGCGTGGCCGCCGGCGTCGTTCAGGACTAGGGAAGGAAAGCGTAGCGCGCGTGGTGGTGAAGGGCCAGTCGCGTCCGCGCGGGTGGCGCGGCGCGCGCGGGCGCCGCGCGCTGCGCTCAGCCGGCGTCGACGCGCAGGCGCCCGCGCAGGGAATTGCTCAGCGCCTCGGTGATCGTCACGTCCACGAACTGGCCGATCAGCCGCGGATGGCCCGGGAAGTTCACCGAGCGCATGTTCTCGGTCTTGCCGGTCAGCTCGGCCGGGTTCTTCTTCGACGGACCTTCCACCAGCACCGTCTGCACGCTCCCGACCATGTCGCGCGAGATCTGCAGCGCGTGCGCGTTGATGTGCGCCTGCAGCCGCGCCAGCCGCGCGTGCTTGACCGCGTCGGGCGTGTCGTCTTCCAGGTCGGCGGCGGGCGTGCCGGGTCGGCGCGAGTAGATGAAGGAGAAGCTCTGGTCGAAGCCCACGTCCTCGATCAGCTTCATGGTCTTGTCGAAGTCGGCGTCGGTCTCGCCGGGGAAACCGACGATGAAGTCCGAGCTGATCGAGATGTCCGGGCGCACCGCGCGCAGCTTGCGGATCTTCTGCTTGAATTCCAGCGCGGTGTAGCCGCGCTTCATCGCGCTGAGGATGCGGTCGCTGCCGGCCTGCACCGGCAGATGCAGGTAGTTGGCCAGCTGCGGCACGTCGCGGTAGGCGTCCACCAGCGAGTCGCTGAACTCCAGCGGATGCGAGGTGGTGAAGCGGATGCGGCCGATGCCGTCGATCTGCGCGATGCTGCGGATCAGCAGGCCCAGGTCGGCGTACTGCGGCTCCTCGCCGGCCTCGGTATCGGCGTACGGGCCGCGGTAGGCGTTGACGTTCTGGCCGAGCAGGTTGATCTCGCGCACGCCCTGCGCGGCCAGCTGCGCCACTTCCACCAGCACGTCCTCGAACGGCCGGCTGATCTCCTCGCCGCGGGTGTAGGGCACCACGCAGAACGAGCAATACTTGGAGCAGCCCTCCATGATCGACACGAACGCCGACGGGCCTTCGGCGCGCGGTTCCGGCAGGCGGTCGAACTTCTCGACCTCGGGGAAGCTGATGTCCACCTGCGACTTGCCCGATTCGCGCCGCGCGCGGATCAGCTCCGGCAGCCGGTGCAGGGTCTGCGGGCCGAACACCAAATCCACGTAGGGCGCGCGCTTGACGATCGCCTCGCCCTCCTGCGACGCCACGCAGCCGCCGACGCCGATGATCACCGGCTTGCCGCCGGCCTTCAGCGCCTTCCAGCGACCGAGCTGGCTGAATACCTTCTCCTGCGCCTTCTCGCGGATCGAGCAGGTGTTGACCAGCACCACGTCGGCTTCTTCGGGGTTGTCGGTCAGCTCCAGGCCCTCGGCGGCGGCGAGCACGTCGGCCATCTTGGCCGAGTCGTACTCGTTCATCTGGCAACCGTGGGTCTTGATGTACAGCTTGCCGCGGACCGCGGGCGCGGCGGCGGCCGGGGTGCCGGCGGAGGGCAGGGGGTGCAGGGCGGTCCCGGGCATGGCGCTTAATCCAGGCGGGTGGCAAAAGGAGAGCCAGCTAGTCTACCTGGGCCGGCTGCTCCGCGCAGGCCGCTCACGCCGCCTCGGCGGCCGCGTCGATCGCCTGCGCACGCTGCACCGCCGGCCGCGCCGCCATGCGTTCGACGTAGGCGCGGGTCGGCGCCGGCGGGTCGAGCAGGCCGAAGCCGATCATCCAGCCCAGCGCGCTGCCCCACAACACGTCCGCGGAGCTGCACTGCGCGCCCAGCAGATAGTCGCCGCGCGCCAGCTGGTCGTCGATCACGCCCATGACCGTGTCGCAGTCGGCGTACGGCGACATCGACCGCGGCGGCGCCTGGCGCTTGAGCGCGCGGTCGATCACCGCCGGCTCGAACGCCGAGCCGTAGAACGCCAGCCAGCGCAGGTAGGGACCGCGGCGCGGATCGCCCATGGCCGGCGCCAGCCCGGCTTCCGGGTACAGATCGGCCAGGTACTGGTAGATCGCCACCTGCTCGCGCCGGCATGCACGATCGCCGGCACCTTGCCCATCGGGTTGATCGCCAGGTACTCCGGTTCCAGCTGCGCGCCGCTTTCGAAGTCGATGCGTTGCAGCGCGTAGTCCGCGCCCAGTTCCTCGAGCAGGATCAGCACGCCTTTGGAGCGGGATTTGGGGTTGTGGTACAGGGTCACATGGCGGTCGGCGATGGGCATGGCGGCATTCCTCGGTGATCGAGCGCCCATGCTAGGCGGTATTGCGGACGGATTCCGTCCGCAATACCGTGCGCCATGGGTTCCGCCGCCTCCCGCACCTTGCGCCTGATCGGCCTGCTGCAGACCCGCCGGGTCTGGGCCGGCGCCGAGCTGGCCGAGCGCCTGGGCGTGGACCGGCGCAGCCTGCGCCGCGACATCGAGCGCCTGCGCGCCCTGGGCTACGCGGTGCAGGCCTCGTCCGGGGTCGGCGGCGGCTACCGGCTGGCGGCCGGGGCGCAGATGCTGCCGCTGCTGTTCGAGGACGACGAGGCGGTGACCGTGGCGGTGGCGCTGCGCGCGGCTGCGGCGAGCATGGGCGGCCTGGAGGACACCGCGCTGCGGGTGCTGGCCAAGCTCGACCCGCTGCTGCCGGCACGGGTGTGGCAGCGCGCCGGCGCCTTGCAGGCGGTCACCCTGTCGCTGGGCCAGGAACCGGCGGCGGACACCCAGGTGCTGATCGGCATCGCCAGCGCCTGCCGCGACCGGCGCCTGCTCGGCTTCGGCTATTGCGACCATGCCGGACGCAGCAGCCAGCGCCTGATCGAGCCGCTGCGCCTGGTCAACTACGGGCGCCGCTGGTACCTGCTGGGCTGGGACCGCGACCGTGCCGACTGGCGGACGTTCCGCGCCGAGCGCATCGTGCCGCCGCTGCAGCCTGGCGAGACGATCGCGCTGCGGCTGCCGCCGCGCGACCCGGCCGCGATGGTGCGCGACGCGATCCAGCACAGCCCGCTGCCGCAGCAGTTCGGGCTGAGCCTGCGGTTGCGCGGCAGCATGGCCGAGCTGGGGCCGCGGATTCCGTCCTGGTGCGGAACCCTGGAGGCCGAGCAGGACGGCCATTGCCGGCTGACCATGCTGGCCGACACGCTGCCCTGGCTGGCGGCGCAACTGCTCACCCTGGGCGTGCCGTTCGCATCGCTGCAGGCCGACGCGGCGGTGACCGCCGGGCTGCGCGGCGCGCTGGCCGACCTGCTGGCCCAGCTGCCGGCGGCTGCCGCCGAATGAGCTGGGCAGGCGCGAGGCGGGGCGGGTGGCGAAACGGGCGGCCGGTCCCGCCGCCGCCGCCGCGCACTTGGCAAGCGCCGGCGAAGTTGGGACACTCGCCGCCATGAAGGGGATGGTGGGGCTTCTGGGGCTTGCAATCGCAGCGCTGTCGGCAACGCCGGCCAGTGCGGGCACCCTGTACAAGTGCATCGGTGGCGACGGCGTGCCCAGCTACGTCAGCAAGCGCGTGGCTGGCGCCAGTTGCAGCGTGGTCGGCCGCTATGTGCCCGATCGCCGCGCCGCCCGCCCTGCGCCCGCGGTCGCCACCGTCTCGGCCGAGCGTGAGGCCAGTCGCGGTGTCGTCGCCCTGGCCGCGCCGCAGTCCGGCGCGCCGGCCACCATCATCAGCACGCCGGTCGCCGCCCCGGCGCCGGTCGCCGCCAGCGTGGCGCCGAAGAGCGTGGCGCCCGTGCCGGCGGCGACCGGGGCCGCGCCGCGGCGGGTGGTCAGCGGCCAGGTCTATTCCTACATGCAGGACGGGGTGCGCCACTACACCAGCACGCGGCCGACCCAGGTCGCCAGCCTCGGCGCGGTGCGCACCATCCACTACAGCTTCATCGAGACCTGCTACGCCTGCGCCAACCCCGGCCTGAACTTCGCTGCGGTGCGGCTGAACACCACCGCCTACCAGAGCGAGATCGCCGCCGCCGCGCGCGAGTACGGGGTCGACGAGGCGGTGGTGCGCGCCATCATCCATGCCGAGTCGGCGTACAACCCGATGGCGTTGAGCCGCGCCGGCGCGCAGGGCCTGATGCAGTTGATGCCGCCGACCGCACGCCGCTTCGGGGTCAGCGATTCGTTCGATGCGTCGCAGAACATCCGCGGCGGCGTGCAATACCTGGCCTGGCTGCTGAAGCGCTTCAACGGCAACCTGACCCTGGCCGCCGCCGGCTACAACGCCGGCGAAGGCGCGGTAGACAAACACGGCGGGGTGCCGCCGTACAGCGAGACCCAGCGCTACGTGCAGCGCGTCGGCGTGCTCGCCGACCGCTACCGCGGCGTGCTGGCGACGGCGCATTGAGGCATGCTTGTTGCCGTCGCGACGATGCATTGTCTGCGCGTTAAGGGTTCCGCTACACTGCAGTGGATTTTATGCGGCTCGACCCCCACCGAGCCGCTGGCAGCCTAATGCTACCCAATCAAAAAATCGGAGTGCCGGATGGCCAACGATGGGGTCAACGATTCTGTTAATGCAGGACGCCGCCGCTTTCTTACCGCCACCACGGCGGTGGTTGGCGCGGTAGGTGCGGGTTTCGTCGCGGTTCCTTTCATCAAGTCCTGGAACCCCAGCGCCAAGGCCAAACTGGCCGGTGCGCCGGTCACCGCCGACATCAGCGCGTTGCAGGAAGGCCAGCGCCTGATCCTGGAGTGGCGCGGTCAGCCGATCTGGATCGTCAAGCGCTCCAAGGCGATCCTGGACGCATTGCCGACCCTCGATGCGCGGCTCAAGGACCCCAAGTCCGAGGTCACCGACCAGCAGCCGTCCTACATCAAGGGCGAGGGCCGTTCGATCAAGCCCGACATCTCGGTACTGGTCGGGCTGTGCACGCACCTGGGCTGCTCGCCGGAGATGGTCGCCGAGATCCGCCCCGAACCCTATGATCCGGAATGGAAGGGCGGCTATTTCTGCCCCTGCCACAAGTCGCGCTTCGACATGGCCGGCCGCGTGTTCCAGGGCGTGCCTGCGCCGATCAACCTGCTGGTGCCCCCGCATCACTACCAGGACGACAACACGCTGATCATCGGCGTCGATCCCAGTTCGTCCGCGAAGGGGGCAGCGTAAGCCATGGCCGACAATCTCCTCACCCGCACCGCGGGCAACGTGTTCGACTGGGTCAACGAGCGCGCGCCGGGGCTGATGCCGTTCTACCGCAAGCACGTCGGCGAGTACTACGCGCCGAAGAACTTCAACGTCTGGTACTACTTCGGTTCGCTGGCACTGGTGGTGCTGGTCAACCAGATCGTCACCGGCATCTTCCTGACGATGCACTACAAGACCAGCGCGGCCGAGGCGTTCAACTCGGTCGAGTACATCATGCGCGACGTCGAGTGGGGCTGGCTGATCCGCTACATGCACTCCACCGGCGCCTCGCTGTTCTTCATCGTGGTGTACCTGCACATGTTCCGTGGGCTGCTCTACGGCAGCTACAAGAAGCCGCGCGAACTGGTGTGGATCCTCGGCATGCTGATCTACCTGGTGCTGATGGCCGAAGCGTTCATGGGCTACGTGCTGCCGTGGGGGCAGATGTCGTTCTGGGGCGCCAAGGTGATCATCTCGCTGTTCGGCGCGATCCCGGTGATCGGCAACGGCCTGACCGAGTGGATCATGGGCGACTACCTGCCGTCCGACGCCACGCTCAACCGCTTCTTCGCGCTGCACGTGATCGCGCTGCCGCTGGTGCTGTTGCTGCTGGTGGTGCTGCACCTGGGCGCGCTGCACGAAGTCGGCTCCAACAACCCCGACGGCGTGGAGATCAAGAAGGGGCCCAAAGGCAACCGCTGGGATCCGAACAAGCCGGCCGACGGCATTCCGTTCCACCCGTACTACACGGTCAAGGACATGGTGGGGGTCGGCTTCCTGCTGCTGATCGGCGCCTTCATCATCTTCTTCGTGCCCGCGTTCGGCGGCCTGTTCCTGGAGCACGACAACTTCACCGAAGCCAACCGCCTGGTCACCCCCGAGCACATCAAGCCGGTGTGGTACTACACGCCGTACTACGCGATGTTGCGGGTGGTGCCGAACAAGCTCGGCGGCGTGCTGGTGATGTTCTCGGCGATCGCGATCCTGTTCCTGGTGCCGTGGCTGGACCGCGCCAAGGTCAAGTCGATCCGCTACCGCGGCTGGATCTCCAGGGTGATGCTGGGCGTGCTGGCGGTGTGTTTCGTCTGGCTCGGCGTGATCGGCTCCGGTCCCGGCACCGATGCCAGCGAGACCATCGTCGGCCGCGTGCTGACCGTGCTGTACTTCGGATTCTTCCTGACCATGCCGATCTGGACCACGTTGGACCGGACCAAGCCGGTGCCGGAGCGGGTGACGACCCATGACTAAGCCCATGATCGCCGCGCTGGCCTGCTTCGCGAGCGTCTCCCTGTTGTCCGCCATGAGTTACCTGCTGCCGTTGGGGCAGATCCTGTTCTGGGGCCGGCAGGCGCTCGGCTCCCTGTTCGGTGCACTGGCGGAGGGATCCCTATGAGCAAGCGCCTGATGTCCGTCCTGGCCTGCTTCGCCTCCGCGCTGCTGTTGTCCGCCTCGGCGCTGGCCGCCGAGGGCGGCGCCACCCAGCAGGCCGGCAACGACCTCGGCGACCGCGCCTCGCTGCAGCGCGGTGCCAAGCTGTTCATGAACTACTGCTCCGGCTGCCATTCGCTGAAATACCTGCGTTACTCGCGCATGGCCGAGGACCTGGGCCTGAGCGAGGACGAGGTGATGGCCAACCTCAACTTCACCGGCGCCAAGGTCGGCGAGCATATCGAGGCGGCGATGCCGCACGATGCGGCGACCAAGTGGTTCGGCAAGGCGCCGCCGGACCTGAGCCTGATCGCGCGGGTGCGCGGTACCGACTGGGTCTACACCTACCTCAAGTCGTTCTACCTGGACCAGTCGCGCCCGTTGGGCTGGAACAACAAGCTGTTCGCCAATGCCTCGATGCCCAATCCGCTGTGGGAGCTGCAGGGCCTGCAGCAGCCGGTCTACGGCAAGGCCGAGCAGCCCGGCGTGGACAAGCCGGTGGAGCGGCTGCAGCTGGCCTCGCCGGGCAAGGAAACGCCGGCGCAGTTCGACCAGACGGTGCGCGACATCAGCAATTTCCTCGAATACGCCGGCGAACCGGCCGCGTTGAAGCGGCAGAGCCTGGGCGTGTGGGTGGTGCTGTTCCTGGCGCTGCTGACCTTCCTGGCCTATCTGCTGAAGAAGGAATACTGGAAGGACGTGCATTGAGCGCCGGCCGCAGCGGCGGCGCCTTGTCTGCATCGTTGCTGACCCGATCCCCTGTTCATCCTATTGGCTTTTGCCAGCGAGGGTTGCACACTCAGGGGCCGTGATGACCGTCAGCAGGGTGTTGGCGGCATCGATGCGGCCGGCGGATTCCGGTCGTCGGAGAGCCTTGAATGGCGGCGAGTGTGCGTATGCGAAATACCTTGACGTTGTTTTCTTCCAACGATGACGTGCTGTGCCACCGCGTCCGTCTGGTGCTCGCCGCGAAGGGCGTGACCTACGATTTCGTGGCGGTGGATCCGCAGAATCCGCCCGAAGACCTGATCGACCTCAATCCCTACCACTCGGTGCCGACGCTGGTCGAGCGCGAGCTGGTGCTGTACGCCGCCTCCGTGGTCAGCGAATACCTGGACGAACGCTATCCGCATCCGCCGCTGATGCCGGTCGACCCGTTGTCGCGCGCGCGCCTGCGCCTGGCCATGCTGCGCATCGAGCACGACTGGGTGCCGCAGGTGCAGGCGATCCAGCTCGGCAACAAGGCCCAGGCCGAGGCCGGGCGCAAGCGGCTCAAGGAGCTGCTGACCGCGTCGGTGCCGCTGTTCAAGGCCAGCAAGTTCTTCCTCAATCCGGAAATGAGCCTGGCCGACTGTGCGATGGCGCCGATCATCTGGCGCCTGCAGGCGCTGGACATTCCGCTGCCCAAGGACGGCAAGGCGATCGAGGACTACGGCAACCGCATCTTCCGCAATCCCGGTTTCATCCGCAGCCTGACGGACCAGGAAAAGAAGCTGCGCGACCTGCCGGCCTGATGCGGCGGCCGCGCGTGGCGCATCCGATGTTTTCCGCGTTGCGCCGGCGCCAGTGCGCGCCGACGCGTAGAATTGGCGCATGACCGACGATATTTCCCGCATGACCAGCCATCGCCCGTACCTGCTGCGGGCGCTGGTGGAGTGGATCAACGACAACGGCATGACCCCGCACATCCTGGTGGATGCGGGCCTGCCCAACGTGCAGGTGCCGCCGAGCGCGGTCAAGGACGGCCGGGTGGTGCTCAATATCGCCGAGCGCGCCGTGGTGCGCCTGCAGATCGACAACGACGGGGTCAGCTTCACCGCCCGCTTCGGCGGCGTCAGCTATCCGGTGCAGGTGCCGATGGCCGCGGTGCTGGCGGTGTACGCGCGCGAGACCGGGCAGGGCATGGCGCTGCCGGACGATATCCACGGCGCCACCGAGCCGCCGGGCGACGATACCCCGCCGCCGCGCCCCAGCGGTTCCGAGGATGGCGCCGGCGGCAAGCGCCCGCATCTGCGCGTGGTGAAGTAACCACGACGTCCGCTTTGCGCCGACGAGGATGTGACCGGTGCGATGGTCCGGTCGCTGTCGGTGCCGATACCCGGCGGATCGCGCCCATCGTCAGGCGCTATGCAGTATTCGCTACGGGTCACGTGCGCCAGCCTCAGCCTGGATCGAGCCCCTGTAGGAGCGGCTTCAGCCGCGACCGACATCCAAACAAGACAGCTTGTCTCCCCTGCAAGAACCCTCGCAGGGCGCATCCTCGCCAACGGCGAGGCGCCTCACTCGCGCGGCGCACGTCCCTCGTGCAACGCCGTCACCGTGGCCACCGAGGGGCCGGTGAAGGCGATCAACTGGTCGCCGAGCAGCACCAGCCGGCCGCTGTGGCGATCGATCCCATCGTAGGAATAATCGAAGCGGAAGGTCCGCTCGAAGCCGAGCCAGCCGCTGGGCAGGCGCCGCAGGCGCAGGCCGGTGCCGTGCACGCTCTGGTCCAGCCACTGTACGTCGGCGGCCTTGCAGGCATTGCGGCCGAGGCTCTCGGCACGTTCGGCGGCGGCGCGCGAGGCGTTCCAGAACGCGAACACCGCGGCGCCGGCAATCATCAACAGGATCAGGCTAGGCATGCGTCACTGTAGCGAGACGCGGGGTGGAGCGGCAATGCTTGGTTGGGGGCTCGGGGCTCGGGATTCGGGATTTAGGGCGCGGCCTTGGGCTTGGGTTTGGGACTTGCGGCCAGGGCCGAAACTGGTTGGCGATGGGGCTCAAGGGCGTTGCGGTCGCGTTTCCCAGGGATGCCTTGGCATCACGGCCACTTCGTCCTCCTGTCGCGGCTGAAGCCGCTCCTACAACAAGCGCGCCGTGCTCCTGTAGGAGCGGCTTCAGCCGCGACAGGAAAACGACACGCCATCGAGACGAACAGCGCGCAGCTTCCGGACCGAGGTGGTTAGAGGTGCCCTTCAGTCGCGAGGGCCTCACCGCGAATGTCCGCAGCGACGGATGGCCCGGGCGAACCGGCGCGGATCCTTGAGATGCCGGTAGCAGATAAGGCGCTAGCGTCCCGGCTGCGGTTCGGTCACTGGCGGTTGCGGCACGGGCGTGGCGGCCGGCATGGCCGGCGCGGTGCCGGATCCCGCCGGTGGCGCCAGCGGCGCGGCGGCCGGCAGCGGGGCCTGTGGCGCGGCCGGATCCACGGCCGGAACCGCATCCGGCATCACCGGCGACAGCAGCTGCGCCTGCGGTTGCAGCTGCAGCAACGCCGCCCAGTCCTGGCGGTTGAAGTCGCACAGTTCCTCGTGGCCCGGCGTGCACTCCAGGCCGGCGCCGTCGTCGCCGACCTGGTCCTGCGCCAGCGGCGCTTCCAGTTGCAGGCGCCCGGCGCGGTCCAGCGGCAGCTTGCGCATGGTCACCGCGTTGAGCACGTTGCCGCCGATCAGGTACAGCGTGTGGTCGCCGCCGACGTTGGCCGCGACCACGATGTCGCAATGCGATTCCCATGGCAGCGCGCCGCCGCGCGCCAGCGCCTCGCGCAGCCCGGCCGCGCCCAGCGGTTGCTTGCGCCCGCGCAGGAAGCACAGCAGGTCGCCCGGCGCCGGCTTGTCCTGCTGCGGGTCGGCGTAGCGGTAGGGCAGGCCGTTGGCACCGCCCTGGTAGGCGGCGCGGATGTAGTCGATGTGCCGCACCGAGGTGTGGAAGCCGCTGACGCCGGCGCGCACCATCACCCAGGACACGAACGCCGCCGACCACGGGTTGTCGACCAGGAACGCGCGGCAGTCCGCTTGCCGGTAGCGCGAGCCGTCCAGTTGCTGGCAACTGGCGGCGCCGTCGCTGGCGCCCATCGCGCCCAGCGTGCCGCTGTCGCGCCAATAGGCGGCCACGCGCTGCCAGGCCTCGATGCCGTGATCGGCGAGATAGCCGCGCTCGGCCTCGGTCACGCGCAGGCCGGCGAGCCGGCCATCGCGATCGATGAACGGCCGCCACCACAGCCGATGTTCGTTGCAGGCGGTGCGCACGATGGCCACCGCGGTCGGTGTCAGGCCGAAACGTGGCGGCAGGTCGCACACTTCCGCGGCGGCCGCGCGGCCGGCGGGAAACAGGGCGGCGGCACACAACAACGCGAACCAGGGGCGGGCCATCGGCGAACTCGGTGAACGGGGGATGGGGCAGCGTCGCAGAGCGGGGTGGCCGCGGCCGTGAAGTCAGTGCGGCGGCGGACCCAGCTTCAGCGACAGGTCGACTGCGTGCACGTGCTTGGTCAGCGCACCGATCGAGATGCAGTCCACGCCGTCGGCGGCGATCGCGCGCACGCCCTCCAGGTCGACGCCGCCGGACACCTCCAGCGGGATCGTGCGGTGGAACGGCGCGGCCGCGGCGATCGCCACCGCCTCGCGGCGTTGCGCGGCGTCGAAATCGTCGATCAGGATGCGGTCGCAGCCGACCGTCAGGGCTTCGCGCAGTTGCGCCAGCGTTTCCACCTCGACCACCAGCGGCAGGTCCGGCCACTGCGCGCGCGCGGCCTGCACCGCCGCGCTCAGCGAACCGGCGGCATGGATGTGGTTTTCCTTCAGCATCACCGTGTCGTACAGGCCGAAGCGGTGGTTGCCGCCGCCGCCGCAGCGCACCGCGTATTTCTGCGCCAGGCGCAGGCCGGGCAGGGTCTTGCGCGTGTCGAGGATGCGCGCGCCGGTGCCGGCGACCGCGGCCACGTAGGCAGCGGTGGCGGTGGCGGTGGCGGACAGGGTCTGCAGGAAGTTCAGCGAGGCGCGCTCGGCGCTGACCAGCGCGCGACTGCGCCCGTGCAGCAGCGCCAGCACCGTGCCGGCGGCGACGCGTTCGCCTTCGGCGATGCGCCAGTCGATCCGCACCTGCGGGTCGAGCGCGCGGTGGCAGGCATCGAACCAGGGCCGGCCGGCGATCACCGCGTCCTGCTTGCACAGCAGGTAGGCGCTGTCGGCGCGGTCGGGCAGCAGCGCGGCGGTGACGTCGCCGCTGCCGATGTCCTCGGCCAGCGCGCGCGCCACGTCGGCGTCGATCGCTGCCTGCGCCGGCGGCTGCAGCGGCGCCGCGGCGCCGCTCATTTGCCGGGGAAGTCGGCGAGCTGGGCGGTGCCGATCGCTTCTTCGGCCAACAGCACCGGGATGCCGTCGTCGACGCGGAACAGCTGCTTGCGGTCGCGGGTGATCAGCGCCTCGCGCAAGGTTTGCGCCTGCGGACTGCCGTCGGCGCGCTGTACGCCGCCGGCGGCGATGGCGCGGTTCAACGCCTCCAGGCCGCGCGCATCCAGCAGGGCCAGCGGTTGGCGGGTATCGGGCGAGCACAGCAGGTCGAGCAGTTTGCGATCCATCCGGTCTTCGTCTTGCGTGGAAGACGGCTAGAATACGTCTTTAAGGCAGGGGACGGCCATGACCGCCAAGCAAACCGCGCCGCTCGTCGGCATCGTGATGGGCTCCCGCTCCGATTGGGAGACCATGCAGCATGCGGCGCAGAAACTCGATGCGCTGGGCGTGCCCTATGAAGTGAAGGTGGTGTCCGCGCACCGCACTCCGGACGTGCTGTTCGCCTATGCCGAAGCGGCCTCCGGCCGCGGCCTGCGCGCGATCGTGGCCGGCGCCGGCGGCGCGGCGCACCTGCCGGGCATGCTCGCGGCCAAGACCGCGGTGCCGGTGCTCGGCGTGCCGGTGCAGTCCAAGGCGTTGAACGGCATGGATTCGCTGCTGTCGATCGTGCAGATGCCGGCCGGCATCCCGGTGGCCACGTTCGCGATCGGCAATGCCGGTGCGGCCAATGCCGCGCTGTTCGCCGCGGCGATGCTCGCCGCCGAGCACGCCGACATCGGCACCGCGCTGGACGGCTTCCGCCAGCGCCAGACCGACGAGGTGATGGCCAAGGACGACCCGCGCCAATGAGCACCACCGTCGGAATTCTGGGTGGTGGCCAGTTGGCGCGGATGATGGCCGTGGCCGGCGCGCCGCTGGGGCTGCGCTTCGTGATGCTGGATACGGTGGCCGACGCCTGCGCCGGGCAGGTCGCGCCGCTGCAGGTCGGCGACTACCGCGACGAGGCGGCGCTGGCCGCGTTCGCGGCCAAGGTCGACGTGGCCACCTTCGATTTCGAGAACGTGCCGGCGGCCAGCGCCGAATGGCTGGCCGGGCAGGTGCCGGTGTTCCCGAACCCGCGCGCGCTGGCGGTGGCGCAGGATCGGCTGGCCGAGAAGACCCTGTTCCGCGAGCTGGGCATCCCGGTGCCCGATTTCGCGGCGATCGACAATCGCGAGGAGCTGGACGCGGCGCTGGCGCAGATCGGCACCCCGTGCATTCTCAAGACCCGGCGCCTGGGCTACGACGGCAAGGGCCAGTTCCGGATCAAGTCCCTGGCCGATGCCGATGCGGCCTGGTCCGCCTTGGGCGCGCAGGCGGCCAGCGTGGGCCTGATCGTGGAGGCCTTCGTGCCGTTCCAGCGCGAGATCAGCGTGGTCGCGGTGCGCGGCCGCGACGGCGAGTTCCGCACCTGGCCGCTGACCGAGAACTGGCATGTGCAGGGCGTGCTGTCCGCCAGCCTGGCCCCGGCGCAGGCCGACGCCGCGCTGGCCCAGGCCGCCATTGCCCACGCGCAGGCGCTGGCCGAGCGCCTGCAGTACGTGGGCGTGTTCGCGCTGGAACTGTTCTGCCGCGACGGCGAACTGCTCGCCAACGAGATGGCGCCGCGGGTGCACAACTCCGGCCACTGGACCATCGAAGGCGCCGAGACCTCGCAGTTCGAGAACCACCTGCGCGCGGTGCTGGGTCTGCCGCTGGGGTCCACGCGCATGCGCGGCCATGCCTGCATGCTCAACTGGATCGGGCAGATGCCCGACGCCGCGCCGGTGCTGGCGCAGCCCGGCGGGCATTGGCACGACTACGGCAAGGAGCCGCGCGAGGGCCGCAAGGTCGGCCACGCCACGCTGCGCGAGGACACCCCGGCGGCCTTGGCGCAGGCGCTGCAGACGGTTGGCGCGCAATTGCAGCGCGGCGACCAGGTCGCGCCGGTGATCGAGACGCTGCGCGCGCAGGACTGAGCGGGGCCTAAGAGGTCACGCCCAGGCCGCGCCTGGGCGTGACCCAAAAGGGCGCCAGCGCCACACGCGTCCGCCGTCACTCTTCCAATCCCGAAGCGTTCCACCACGGCCGCAGGCCGTTCATCCCAATCCCAAATCCCCAATCCCGAATCCCCGCCTCACCGCAGATTCGCCGCCACGAACTCCCAGTTCACCAGCTTCCAGAACGCGTCCAGGTAGCGTGCGCGGTCGCCGCGGTAATCGATGTAGTAGGCGTGCTCCCACAGGTCGCAGGCCAGCAGCGGGAGGTCGTCGCCGGTCAGCGGCGAGCCGGCGTTGACGGTGGTGAGCAAGGCCAGCGTGGCGTCCGGGCGCTGCACCAGCCAGACCCAGCCCGAGCCGAACACGGCCAGCGCCATGCGTTCGAACTCGGCCTTGAAGCGGGCGACGTCGCCGAAGCTCCTGGCGATGCGCTCGGCGAGGTCGCCGCCCGGCTCGCCGCCGCCGCGCGGGCGCAGCCCACGCCAGTAGAACTCGTGGTTCCAGACCTCGGCGGCGTGCTGGAACAGGCGACCCTGGGCGCGGCGCACCAGGTCCTGCAACGGCAGGTCGGCGAACTCGCTGCCGGCGATCTGCGCATTGAGACGTTCGACCAGCGCGCGCTGGTGCTGGCCATGGTGCTGGTCCAGGGTCTCGGCGGACAGGTGCGGCGCCAGCGCCGCGCGGTCGTACGGCAGGGGAGCGAGTTCGATGGCCATGGATCCTCGGGAACGGTTTCGGGGGCGCGTTTCGGTCCTGCCGTGCGCAGGGCTTACACTATGCGGCTACGCGAAAGTCTAGCCGACCGCCGAGGTCCGTTTTTTCGCCCCAGCAGGAGATATCCCCCATGCAGGTGATGGAGCGCATCCAGGCCGACGTCGAACACCACCCCATCGTGTTGTTCATGAAGGGCACGCCGCAATACCCGATGTGCGGCTTTTCCAGCCGCGCGCTGCAGGCGCTGTTGGCCGCCGGCGCCGACCGGCTGCACACCGTCAACGTGCTCGACGAGCCCGAGATCCGCGCCAATCTGCCGCGTTATTCGAACTGGCCGACGTTCCCGCAGCTGTTCATCCACGGCGAACTGATCGGCGGCTGCGACATCACCATGGAGTTGTTCGAATCCGGCGAGTTGCAGCGCATCGTCGCCGAGGCCTACCAGCCGTGACAGCGGACGCGACGCCGCACGCGGGCGCGCTGGCGCAGCGCGTGGTGCTGGTGTGCGGCGCCGCCGGCGGGCTGGGCAGCGCCGCGGCAATGGCCTGCGCCCAGGCCGGCGCCACGGTGGTGCTGCTCGGGCACAAGCCGGCGCGCTTGAACCGGGTGTACGACGCGATCGCCGCCGTCGGCGCGCAGCCGCTGCTGTATCCGCTGGACCTGCTCGGCGCCACGCCGGAAGACTATGCGACGCTGGCCGAGCGGGTGCAGGGCGAGCTCGGGCGGCTGGACGGACTGCTGCACTGCGCCGCCGATTTCGTCGGCCTGACCCCGTTCGAGCACGCCGACCCGGCGCAGTTCGCGCGCGCCATCCACGTCAACCTGACCGCTGCGGGCTGGCTGACCCAGGCCTGCCTGCCGCTGCTGAAGCAGGCGCCGGACGCGGCGATCGTGTTCGCGCTCGACGACCCGGCGCGTGTCGGCCAGGCCTACTGGGGCGGCTACGGCGTGGCCCAGCATGGCCGCCGCGGCCTGCTGGCGACCCTGCACGGCGAACTGGCCGCCTCGACGGTGCGCGTGGCCGGGTTGCAACCCGGGCCGATGCGCACCGCGCTGCGCGCACGCGCCTACACCCACCAGGAAGACTTCGACGCGGTCGATCCGGCGCACTACGCCGCCGCCTGCGTGGAACTGCTGTCGCCCGCCGGCGCCGCGCACCGCGGCGCGATCTGGAAGCCCCTGGCATGACCATCCTGTCGGCAGCCCTGCTGCTGTTCCTGATCCTCGACCCGCTGGGCAACATCCCGGTGTTCCTCAGCGTGCTCAAGCCGCTGCCGGCCAAGCGCCAGCGGGTGGTGCTGGCGCGCGAACTGCTGATCGCGCTGGGCGTGCTGATGGCCTTCCTGTGGGGCGGCAAGTACGCGCTGGAAGTGATGCACCTGCGCCAGGAATCGGTGGCGATCGCCGGCGGCATCGTGCTGTTCCTGATCGGCATCCGCATGATCTTCCCGCGCCCGGAAGGGCTGATGGGCGAGATTCCCGACGGCGAACCGTTCATCGTGCCACTGGCGATTCCGCTGGTAGCTGGGCCGTCGGGCATGGCCGCGGTGATGCTGATGGGCAGCAACGAGCCCACCCGCCTGGGCGAATGGAGCCTGGCGCTGATCCTGGCCTGGCTCGGCACCTCGGCGCTGCTGTTCTCCGGCACGCTGCTGTACAAGCTGCTCGGCATGCGCGTGCTGACCGCGGTCGAGCGGCTGATGGGCATGCTGCTGGTGGCGATCTCGGTGCAGATGTTCCTGGATGGCCTCAGCGCCTATCTGAAGCTGCCGGTCGCCGGCTGAGCGGGCACGCACGGCCGCGCCGCGCCTGTCGCTGCGCGCCAACGCTGCGACATGCCGAACGTTTGCGGCAATTCGATGACATTTGCGGCGTTTTTTTGTGCCGCCGCGTGTCGCTGCGTGGCGCCGGATTAATTTTTTGTAAACGCCCGAGGCATACGCGGGCGAAATAGCCCGCCTACCGTAGCGCCTTCCGAAGCGGTGGGCGCGCGTGCGCCGTCTCCAATGCCAGTCGCGCCACCGCTCTCTGCCGCTCCCACGTTAGCCACAGAGGCGTTCGCCCGATGAAGTTCCGTTCCGCACACCGCATTTCCGCTCTTTCCCTGGCGCTGGCGACCGCGCTTGCGGCGCATCCGGCCCTGGCCCAGGACGCCGGCGCCGACACCGCGGAGCAGCGCGTCACCGCCTCCAGCACCTCCAATACCACCGCCGCCTACGAGACCAAGCGCGTGCAGCAGCTGGACAAGGTCAACGTCAGCGCCGACAAGAGCAGCTATGTGCTCGGCGGCGGCAACATGACCGTGCAGACCGCCAGCAAGGCGATTTCCACGGTGACCCGCGAGGCCATCGCGCAGGCCTCCGGCGGCAGCAACTTTACCCAGATGATCGATGCGATCCCGGGCGTGGACGCCGCCACCAGCGACGTGACCGGACTCAACAACGGCAACTACAGCCTGCGCGGCTTCGACTCCTCGGCGATCGGCGTCACCGTCAACGGCGCGCCGGTGACCGACAGCGGCAGCTACTCGGTCTACGCCACCGAATACGGCGATGCCGAGAACTACAACGACATCACCGTCACCCAGGGCACGCCCAACGTGGACCAGCCGGAAATGGGCGCCACCGGCGGCCAGATCGCCTGGTCGACGATCGACCCCAGCCACACCTTCGGCGTGGACTTCACCCAGAGCTTCGGCAGCAACGACTATCGGCGCACGTTCGTGCGGGTGAACACCGGCGATACCGGCGCGGTGCGTTCGTGGGTGTCGTTCTCGACCAACAGCGCCGACAAGTGGAAGGGCAACGGCGACATGTCGGTCAACAAGATCGACGGCAAGAGCGTCTGGGACATCAGCCCGGGCAACTCGATCAGCGCCTCGTTCCAGTACAACCGCCAGTCCAACTACTCCTACAACACCGCCAGCAAGGCGCAGCTGGCCAGCGACTACGAGTACGACTACAACGACAGCTGGGGCGGCGGCGGTACCTCGAACGACCAGTATTACTGGAAGCTGCGGCGCAATCCGTACAAGAGCCTGCTGGCCAGCCTGGACGGCGAGTTCACCCTGAGCGACAGCCTGCGCCTGTCGGTGGTGCCGTACGTGTGGTGGGGCGACGGCGGTGGTTCCAGCGCCGCGTCGGTGTATCCATCCACCAGCAGTGCCAATGTCTATGGCTACGCCAGCGGCGTGAGCGGCAGCCGCGACGTCGATTACACCTATTCGGCCTCCAGCACGGTGCGTCCGGGCGTGGTCGCCAAGTTCTTCCAGGACATCGGCATGGACCACAACCTGGTCTATGGCCTGTGGTACGACCGTTCGCGCAAGAGCCAGAACAACAGCATCGTCAAGACCGACCAGAGCACCGGCCAGGCCTGCGATATCTGGGCCGACAGCGACGATTGCTTCCTGACCTACGCCGATGGCCAGGTGCAGCAGAGCTACCGCACCTACACCGTCACCGACGTGCAGAAGTACTTCGTCCAGGACAACTGGACCCCGGCCGACGACTGGGCGGTCAACTACGGCGTGTCCTGGATCCATGCCACGCGCAAGGGCCACAACTACCAGTGGCCGGACAGCACCAAGGAGATCGGCGTGGACTTCGACAACAGCTACAGCAAGCTGCTGCCGGCGTTCGGCATCAAGTACGCGCCCGACAGCCGCAACCAGTTCTACTACGGCGTGGCCAAGACCTTCCGCGTGCCGGCGACCAATTCGATCTCGGTGAACCTGTCGGCCGCGCAGGAGATTCCGCAACCGGAATCGGCCTGGACCAACGACCTCGGCTGGCGCTACTACGGCGACCGCTTCTCGCTGTCGACCATGCTGTACCAGAGCAACTACAGCAACAAGCAGATGTCCAGCTACGACCAGACCACGGCGCTGACCACCTACATCTCGATCGGCAAGGTGCGCATGCGCGGCTTCAACAGCGAGGCCAGCTACAACATCACCGACAATCTCAAGCTGTACGGCTCCTACACCTACACCCAGGCCAAGATCCTGAGCGATACCTTGGCGGTGGGCACGTCCAGGGGCACCTACGACTATGCGGTCGGCGGCAAGCAACTGGCCAATACCCCGAAGAACCTGGCCAACCTGCGCCTGAGCTACAGCATCGGCGATTTCTGGGTCGCGGTGAAGGGCCGTTACTCCGGCTCGCGTTACGGCGACTACATGAACACCGAGCGGGTAGGGGGCTACACCACCTTCGGCGCCGACGCCGGTTACGCGTTCGCCGACTGGGGCTGGCTGAAGAAGCCGTCGATCAAGCTCAATCTGTACAACCTGACCGACAAGCAGGCGGTCACCTGGGCCAGCACCACGCAGGTGTTGGCGACCTCCGGCGCCAGCGAGTATCCGGATGTGGTGTCCACCGGCACCCCGTACTATTCCGTGCTGGAGCCGCGCGCGTTCGCGGTGACTTTCGGCGGTTCTTTCTGAGGAACCGTCGCGCCCCGCAGCGGGGCTGAAAACGGAAAGCAGCTCAAACGGCCGGGGTCTAGCCCCGGCCGTTTGCGTTTGTGCGCGCCTACTCTGGCGCCAGGGCATGCCACGCGCGCCCCGGGACCGTTCGCAATGTGCTGATATCGGCATCGGACCAGTGCCTGACCGTCGACCATGCCTGGCCCCGGCGAATCGTCCGGGTCAGCTGGTTGCCGGGGAAGGGCGTTCGCAGCATCGAGTGGCAGGCCCGGACAGCGGCCGCCATCTCCCTCGCTGGGCCGGGCGCGCGACCGCCTGGGCCCGGCCACCCGTCCAGGTCAGGCCGCGCCGTGTGAGTGCCGCGCGGCACCGCCCGGCTGTCGTCCGGAAAGCGGCGCTGGATCGCCTAGTCCTTGCCATGTCGAGCCGCTGCTCGCGGCCGAATCTTCGCGCCCGCCCTTGCCGGCCAGGCCATCCAGCACCTCGACCACCCGGACTCGGGATGCATGCCCTGCAGCGTGTGCGGCGACGTCATCCAGTGTCCTGCACCGACATGGGAACTGCGATCCATGTCGTGTCGTGTCCGTTTATGCCAGTTTGTCACGTTTCGGCAACAAATCGGCCCTATGGTGTTAAACTCGCGTTAACCCTTGCGGGGGATCCAGCAAGGGGCACGAACCACATTCCGCTGCCGTGCGCCCACCAGCACGGCGAGCTATGCGCATTTCGTCAAACTCCATCGAGGCTATTGCAATGACTCAACCCCGCCGTCTCCGGATGTCCAAGCTCACCCTTGGCCTCGTTGCTGCGCTCGCCGCCGCCCCCGTGTTCGCCCAGAGCACCTCCGCCGGCGTCGGCGGTCTGGTCACCCACGATGGCCAGCCTGTCGCCGGCGCCGACGTGACCATCACCCACGTCGAGTCGGGAACGGTCAGCCGCGCCACCACGGACGCCAGCGGTCGCTACAACGCGCGCGGCCTGCGCGTCGGTGGCCCGTACACCATCACCATCACCAAGCCCGGCGAAGGCACCAAGACCGAGGACGGCGTGTACCTGGGCGTCAACCAGACCGCCAGCGTCAATGCGGCGCTGACCGGCGACCTGACCACGCTGGAGACGGTGAACGCGGTGGCCGTGGCCGGCGGTTCGGAAGTGTTCCGCGCCACCAACACCGGCTCGGGCACCCAGATCAGCCAGGAAACGATCACGGCGCTGCCGTCGATCAACGGCAACATCCAGGATTACATGCGCCTCGATCCGCGCGTGGCCTTCGTCGACCGCGCCTCGGGCTCCATCTCCGCCGGCGGCCTGAACCCGCGCTACAACTCGATCAACATCGACGGCGTGGCCGCGAGCGACACGTTCGGCCTGGAAGGCAACAACATGGCGACGCGTCGCCAGCCGGTGTCGATGGAAGCCATCGAAGCCCTCGACATCAACCTGTCGAACTACGACGTCAGCATCGCCAGCGCCGCCGGCGCCACCGTCAATGCCGTGACCAAGTCCGGTACCAACGAATTCCACGGCTCGGTGTACGGCAGCTATCGCGACGGCGACTGGTTCGGCGACAACCCGGACGGTACCCCGTTCAACGGCTTCACCAAGGAAAAGACCTACGGCATGACCCTGGGTGGTCCGGTCATCAAGGACAAGCTGTTCTTCTTCGCCAACTACGAGAAGTTCGAGCAGGGCGCTCCGGGCGCCGACCTGGCCAGCACCGCGTACGGCAAGGCCAATGCGGTCATCAACGATGCCTACATCGCCCGCGCCCAGCAGATCGCGCAGAACTACGGCATCGACGCCGGTTCGCTGAACAGCAACGGCAACACCGATCTCGAAGAGTACGCGCTGAAGCTGGACTGGAACATCAACGACCAGCACCGCGCCAGCCTCCGCTACAGCAAGCTCGACCAGAGCAAGCTGCGCATCAACGGCATGGCCAGCAGCTCGGTTTCGCTGAGCTCGTACTGGTACCAGCACGACAAGTCGATCGAGAGCTACGTCGGCCAGCTGTTCTCCGACTGGACCGACAACTTCTCCACCGAGTTCAAGGCGTCCTACCGCGACTACTCGGCCATTCGCAACACCCCGACCACCGCGCCGAGCATCCAGATCCAGCAGGGCACCGACTCGCTGTACCTCGGTACCGAGCTGAGCTCGCAGAACAACATCCTCACCACCAAGACCTGGAACTACTACGGTGCCGGTACCTGGACGCTGGGCGACCACGACCTGAAGTTCGGCGTGGATTACAGCACCAACGAGATCTACAACTACTTCGCGCAGAACGGCTGGGGCAGCTATGTGTTCCAGGGCCTGGACAACTTCGCCGCCGGCACCTGGTCCAGCTACCGCCTGGCCGCCGAGACCTCGCCCGGCTCGATTCCGGCCGACTACAAGTACAACAGCCTCGGCCTGTTCGTGCAGGACACGTGGTACGTCAACAGCAACCTGACCCTGACCCTGGGCCTGCGTGGCGACCGTCCCGACACCAGCCCGTCGCCGACCTACAACGCCGCGGCGTCGAACACCTTCGGCTACAACAACAGCAAGATCTTCAACGGCGACTTCCTGATCCAGCCGCGGTTCGGCTTCAACTACACCTTCGACAGCGAGCGCCCGATGCAGCTGCGCGGCGGCGTGGGCCTGTTCCAGGGCGACTCCCCGCAGGTGTGGATCGGCAACAGCTACTCCAACACCGGCCTGAACTACACCTCGTACAACCAGACCACCTACAACCCGGCGGTGCCGTTCTCGCCGGATGGCCTGAACCAGCCGGTCCCGACCGTCGCCGGTTCGCGCCTGCAGAACGTCAACTTCGTCGGCAACGACTTCAAGCAGCCGTCGCTGTGGAAGGCGAACCTGGCCATCGACAGCGAATTGCCGTGGTACGGCATCGTCGCGTCGGCCGAACTGCTGGTGACCAAGGTCAAGGACGGCCTGTACTACCAGGCGCTGAACCTGGGCCCGGGCTACACCGGTCCGGACGGCCGCACCCTGTACTGGAACCCGTCCAAGGTCAGCTGGACTTCGGCGGAGACCGGCAGCAATTCTGCCGCCAGCCGCTACGGGCGTTACAGCAACTACGACTCCGTCTACCTGATCGACAACACCGACAAGGGCAAGACCTCGCAGTTCACCGTGTCGTTGACCAAGCCGTTCAGCGAGAACAGCGACTGGTCCTGGACCCTGGGCTACACCTACACCCACGCCACAGAAGTCGGCCCGCTGACCAGTTCCACCGCCAGTTCGGGCTGGGCGTACCAGTACGCCTTCGACGTGAACTCGAACACCGAAACCACCTCGCGCTACGAGATCAAGGACCGCATCAGCGGCTCGCTGGACTGGAAGCACAAGTTCTTCGGTGACTACGAAACCCGCATCGGCTTGGTCTACGAAGGCCGCAGCGGCCGTCCGTTCAGCTACGTCTTCGCCAACGACTTCAATGGCGACGGCCGTACCTACAACGACCTGTTCTACGTTCCCAACGGCGACGTGCTGTTCGGCAGCGTGAGCAGTGCCGGTCGCTTCACCCCGGATGCCGCGATGGCCGCCAACTTCAACGCGTGGCTCGCCGCGCATCCGGAACTGGCGAAGTACGCGGGCAGCTACGCCCCGGCCAACGGCTTCCGCTCCGGCTTCGTCAACACCTTCGACGTGCGCATCAGCCAGGAGCTCCCGGGCTTCTACAAGGGCCACAAGTCGCAGATCTGGCTGGACATCCAGAACGTGGGCAACCTGATCAACAAGGATTGGGGCCACATCGTGGACTACGGCTTCTACGCCGACGCCTCGGTGGCACGCCTGGCCGGCATCTACAACGGCCAGTACGTGTACAACTTCACCGGCGCCAGCCAGCCGACCGCCGCCAACTCCGACGCCGACGGCTTCAACGTCGGTGTGTCGCAGTGGTCGCTGCAGGTGGGCTTCCGCTACCAGTTCTGATTCGCCGGAACACGGTGGTACCAGAGACGGCCGGGGCAACCCGGCCGTTTTCTTTTGCGGGGGCTGACGCTAAAGTCGCCGTTGACGACAACGACAAGAATTCCGATATGACGACGAGCAATACGGCGGCGCGGGCGCTGCCGGTAGTGGACGCGCGGATCTACCCGCGCGGCGGCCTGGACATCCTTTCGCGCGCCGAAGTGGCGCGCCTGCGCGACGCCTCCAGCGGCGGCCTGCACGAGCTGCTACGGCGCTGCGCGCTGGCGGTGCTGACCAGCGGCAGCGCCTCCGACGACCCGCGCGCCGCGCGCGACCTGTACCCCGACTTCGACATCCAGGTGACCCAGCGCGACCGCGGCGTGCGCATCGACCTGCTCAACGCGCCGGCGATGGCCTTCGTCGACGGGGAGATCATCAACGGCGTGGCCGAACTGCTGTTCGCCGTGATCCGCGATCTGGCCTACATGGCCATCGAACTCGGCCCGGATTCCGCCGCCGATCTGCAAACCAGCGAGGGCATCACCAGCGCCGTGTTCGGGCAGCTGCGCAACGCACGCATCCTGCAGCCGGCCGATCCGAACCTGGTGGTGTGCTGGGGCGGGCATTCGATTTCGCGCGACGAGTACCTGTACACCAAGCAGGTCGGCTACGAGCTGGGCCTGCGCGGGTTGGACATCTGCACCGGCTGCGGCCCGGGCGCGATGAAGGGGCCGATGAAGGGCGCCACCATCGCTCATGCCAAGCAACGCAAGCACGACAACCGCTACATCGGCGTCACCGAGCCGGGCATCATCGCCGCCGAGTCGCCGAACCCGATCGTCAACCACCTGGTGATCATGCCGGACATCGAGAAGCGGCTGGAGGCCTTCGTCCGCATCGGCCACGGCATCATCGTGTTCCCCGGCGGCGTCGGTACCGCCGAAGAGATCCTGTACCTGCTCGGCATCCTGTTGCGCGACGAGAACCGCGGCCTGCCGTTCCCGCTGATCCTGACCGGCCCGACCATCGCCGCGCCGTACTTCGAGCAGATCGACCGGTTCCTGCGCCTGACCCTGGGCGAAGCGGCCACCTCGCGCTACAAGATCATCGTCGGCGACCCGGTCGCGGTGGCGCGCAAGATGGCCGAGGGCATCCAGGAAGTGCGCATGCACCGCAAGGAGCAGAAGGACGCGTTCTACTTCAACTGGTCGGTGGACATCCCACTGGAGTACCAGCGCCCGTTCGTGCCCACTCACGAGGCGATGGCCGCGCTCGACCTGCACCACGGGCGCCCGCCGCATGCGCTGGCGGCGGACCTGCGCCGCGCCTTCTCCGGCATCGTCGCCGGCAACGTCAAGGAAGACGGCATGCGCCGCATCGAGGAGTACGGCCCGTTCGAGATCCACGGCGACGCGGACATGATGCAGGCCCTGGACGAACTGCTGCGCGCCTTCGTCGAGCAGCGCCGGATGAAGATTTCCGGCGAGTATCGGCCTTGTTATCGGGTCATGGCCTGAGTTCGAGCCGGTACGGCCGCTATCGGGTTGCCGCAGGGATCAGGGCGGTTTGGGCAACTCGAGCAGGCTGACGAAGCTGCCGTCGGTCCCGCGCTGGATGCTCAAGCGTCCGTTGCAGATGCTTTCCACGCGCGCGCGGACCGCATCCAGGCCGATCCTGTGCCCGCTGCCGGCGGCGGCCTCGCCGTTCGCCGGCAAGGAATTGACGATCTCGATCCTGACCCAGTGCGCGTCCTGTTCGACTCGAAGGCGCACATGGCCGCCGCTGGTGCTGGGTTCGACGCCGTGGCGAACGGCGTTCTCCACCAGGGGCTGGATCGAAAGCGTGGGGACGTCGATCCTCGGCAGCGGGTCGGGCAGTTGCCAATCCACGCGCAGGCGTTCGCCCAGGCGCATCTGCTCGATGCCGAGATAACGCTGCGCAAGCGATAGCTCTTCTTCCAGGCTCAGCCGATCGGGGCCGGCAAGCGCTGCTCTGAACAGATCGGCAAGATCCAGCAGCAGGCGCTCGGCCTGTTCCGGCCGAAAGCGGGCCAGTGCCGCGCCGGTGTTGAGCGTGTTGAACAGGAAATGGGGCTGGATACGTGCGCGAAGCGCTTCGAGCTGGGCCTGCTTGGCCTGCACCGCCAGCTGTTGGACGCGCCAGTGGTTCTGGAATGCCAGCAGCGCCATCAGGCCCAGGGTCAGGGCGATGGCCCCTACCTTGAGCAGGAACATGTGCCATCCTCCCTGCGACAGCGACAGCTCTTTCAGCGCCGCCCATGCGATCGCGTGCACGGCGACGGCGACGACCACCAGCAGCGCCACCGCCAGATAGGCGACCTGCTGTGGACGGCAACGTTCGAGGCGGCCGCGCAGCAGATAGAGCAAGGCGAGCGTGGTCAACGCCGTCCACTGCAGCAGCAGCGAAGCGAGTCCGAAATGGACCCAGCCGTTCGCGGATTGTCCCGGCGCCAAGGTCAGGACGACAGCGACCGCCTCGCCGGCCAGCAGCACCCAGATCAGGGTCGTGGGCTGCCACAGGATGTCGAGCGGCGGGGCGGGGGGGGAGGCTGGGCGCATGGAGTCGGGCAGGGGGACGCTTGGCGCATGATGCCTCGGATTCCCGGCCCGATGTCGCCGGGCCTGCCGTTCAGCTACGATCTGCCACCGCCCATCGGTCCCTGCTGGCATCGGTCCGAATGGCGTTCTAGCTTAGCGTCGGGAAAAGGGGAGACGACATGCAGCGCTTTCACGCCGAGCGACCGCGCTACTACGAGCGGTGGCGACGGGCCGGTGGTTTCAGCTTGATCGAGTTGATGGTGACGGTCGTTGTGCTGGCTGTGGCGATGAGCATCGCCATCCCCAGCTATACCTATCTGATCAATACCAACCGGCTGTCGTCCGCGGCCAACGAAATGGTGGCATCGCTGCAACTCGCGCGCTCGGAGGCGATCCGGCTCAACCGGAACGTGGCGGTGTGCCGCAGCGACAACGGCACCAGTTGCGCGACCGGCAGCGCGTGGAACCAGTGGATCACCATCGTGGTGACCGGCTCGACCGTGCTGCGCGTCAGTGCGGTGACGGCCCCGGTCCAGCTGAAGGTGAGCACCGCGGTCAGCGGCAACAGCGATCGCATCGTGTTCAGCCCGGACGGGTTCGCCCGCAGCAGCGCGGGAACCTTGCTCAATGCAGGGTTCTCCAGCTGCATCGCGACGACGCGCCCAAGCGACAACCTGCGTGTCGTCTACATCGTCGGCGGCAGCCGCGTCGGTTCAGTCACCACTCCCGGCAACGTCGCATGCCCTGCGCCATCAGACTCCCCTCCGTGAACGCCATGCATACGTCTTCTTCGCGGCCCGTTTCAATCGCTTCGCAACGCGGGGTCAGCTTGATCGAGGTGATGATCTCGGTCCTGATCATGGGCATCGGCATGCTGGGCGTGGCCGCCTTGCAGGCCACCGCGCTGCGCAACAACCAGAGCTCCTTCGAGCGCAGCCAGGTGGTGGTCGGCACCACCGGCATCTTCGATGCGATGCGCGCCAACGTGACCGCCGCCCGCAACGGCAACTACAACATGGGCATGACCTGTGTTGCGCCGACAGGCACGTCGCAGGTGGTGGTCGATCAGCGCAATTTCCTCAACTCGCTGCAGGCGATCATGGGCGCTTCGGCGTGCGGGGCGATCAACTGCAGCGCCACGGCGTGCCGGGTGACCGTGCAGTGGGACGACAGCAGGGGCAGCCATGCGGCCGCCGATGCGACCGCAGCGCAGACCCAGCAGTTCCAGACGGTGACCAGGCTATGAGCCGCATGCGACGGGGCGGGGCGCCCGGCAGGCGCCACAACGCGGGCCTGAGCCTGATCGAACTGATGATCTCCCTGCTGCTGGGGTTGCTCGTGGTGGGCGCGGCCATCGGCATCTTCCTCACCAACCGGCGCACCTACGCCGCCACCGAGAACCTGGGGCGCGTGCAGGAAAACGTGCGTGCCGCGTTCGAGCTGATGACGCGCGACATTCGCGAGGCGGGCGGGAACCAGTGCAACAGCAGCGACAACATGGGCATGTCGAACGTCATCAACAGCCCGGCGTCGCGATGGTGGACGAACTGGTCGGGCAACCGGCTGGTGGGTGTGTCGGCCAGCGGCAGCTTTCCGGATACCGTATCCAACCGCGTCGCCAACACCCAAGGCTTGATGCTGTTGTCTTCGGGTGACGCCACCGCGATCGTCACCGCGCATACCCCGGCTTCGGCGCAGTTCACGGTGAACGCCAACACCCATGGTTTCAGGAATGGCGACTTCCTGATCGCCTGCGGTCCTAACTCCGAAGCCACGGGCGTGTTGCGCATCGGAGCGCTGTTCCAGATGAGCAGCGGTCAGGGCAGCACCACCATCGGCCACGCCGCATCGGGTTCCCCCGGCAATTCCAGCAGCAACCTGGGCATCAACGGTGCGGTCTTCACCTACGGGCCGAACACGATGCTCAGCCGGCTCAATGCATCGCGCTGGTTCATCGGCACCAACCCCAGGGGCGGACGTTCGCTGTACCAGGGTGTGCTGACGAATACAGGCGGTACTCCGGCGATCGTCGATCAGGAGGTGGCCGAGAACGTGCAGAACATGGCGATCACCTACCTGATTCCCAGCGACGGCGGCTACGTCAGTGCCGCGACCGTCGGGACGCGCTGGGACCAGGTCACCGCCGTCAACCTGTCCTTGACCTTCCAGACCCAGGACGCGATCGGAACCAACGGCCTGCCGGTGACGCGCACGATCAGCAATGTCATCACCTTGCGGAATCGCAACGAATGAGCACAACTTCCTATCCGGCTCGAGCCATGCGTCAGGCTGGCATCTCCTTGATCGTGGTGCTGATGCTGTTGCTGGTGATGACGCTGCTGGGTCTGGCGGTCGTGCGCGGAACGCTGATGCAGGAGCGGATGAGCGGCAACCTGCTTGATCGCAGCGTGAACTTCCAGGCTGCCGAATCGGCCTTGCGCGAAGGCGAGGCGCTTGCGGCAGCACAGACGGTGGTGCCTACGGGCAGCGGATGTAGCGCTGGCGTGTGCGGGCAGCCGGTGGCGACTCAAGCCGAGCGCTGGCGTGATCCGAACTTCGCTGGATGGATAGACGCCGGCACCGCCAGCCGTAGCGCTGCAGCCTCCAGAACACGTTTCTATATCGAATACATGGGCACTTCCGAAGCCTGGTTCGAATGCAACAGCGACGAGAAATACACCGGGCAGCCCATCTGCGTGCGGCCGATGTATCGGGTCGTGGCACGCAGCGAAGATGCAGGCCGTGCCAGCGTCATCCTTCAATCAAGCTATATCGCGCCGTAGGACGGAGTCATCGACATGAGCCATTTTCACGACGAACGCCTGCGCCGGCACAGTGCCTTAGCCAGCCTCAAGGCCTGTGCAGCGGCGTTCGCCTGTACGATGATCGCGCTGCCCGCCAGCGCTGGCGTCGTGGTTCCCAGCTATCCGCTGCAGTCCGGCGGGCGCATCGCCCCCAACGTACTGTTCATCCTGGACGACTCCGGCTCCATGGAAGGCACGGCCATGCCGGACGTGGTGCCGCAAACCACGGTCGATGGCACCAATTTCAACATCAGCAACTCCGCCTACACGCGCAATACCATCTATTACAACCCGGCTGTGGATTATGAGCCCTGGGTGGATGCGACGGGTGCATCGATGACGGGGGGCATGGATTACACGAGCGTCTACAACGACACGCATAATCTGACCGACAACGTGGATCTCTCCACCGCCATCAGGCAATTTTTCGTTCCAAAGGATCTGCGCAATACGACGGAAGCCTATCTTTCCAATACCGCCAACTACTATCGTTACCAGATTCGGACGGATGGTACGATCATTCGCAGCGAGCTGTTGAACAACGTCCTGAATCAGCAGGGCCTTGCCAATCAGGGTTGCAGCAATAGCGCCAATGGCTGGCAGTGGAAGAACTGTACGCGGGCAACGCCCACCGGTCGCAGCGAAGCGGCAGAGCGCACCAATTTCGCCACCTGGTGGTCTTACAGCCGCACCCGCATCAAGGTGGCCAAGGGAAGTGCCGGGCATGCGTTCAGTGATCTCGGCACCAATGTGCGCGTCGGCTTCCGGACGATCTGGCGCAGAGAAAATGCCGGCAACGCGATCACCCAGGCCAAGCCCATTCCGGTGGACCAGAACGATGGCTTGTTCGACAATCCAAACGGAGTCAATGGAAGCAACAATAATCGTAAGCTCTGGTACGACCGCTTGTATGCGGCGTATGGTTCCGGCGCTACCCCGTTGCATGGCGCGCTCAACGACGCTGGCCTTTACTTCAGCAGCACCTCTGCGACTGGTCCGTACGGTCCGCAGTCCGGTGCCGCGCAGCTTGCATGCCGGCAGAACTTCACCATTCTGACAACGGATGGCTACTGGAACGGCAAGGACAATTACCCGTCCAGCGCAGGGGGAGGAATAGCAGGCGAGCAAGACAATGCGGCGGGATCCGTCATTTCAGGACCCACCGGCAATACGTATACCTATGCGCCGGCACGGCCTTATGCGAGTCCCGATTCCGATACGCTTGCGGACGTGGCAATGCGTTACTGGAAGTCGGATCTGCGCACGGATCTCCCCAATTCCGTTCCAACCAATTCGTCCGATCCGGCCTTCTGGCAGCACATGACCACGTTCGCGATTTCCATCGGCGCGAAGGGGACGCTGGATCCGGAGACGGATCTGCCTGCCATCACGTCGGGCGCGAAGAGCTGGCCGACTCCGGTCAACAACACGATCTACAATATCGACGATCTCTGGCACGCTGCGGTCAATGGCCGCGGTAGCTTCATCGTGGCCAGCAACCCCAACGAATTCACCCAGGGTCTGAAGTCGGCGCTCGGGTCGATCGTGGAGCGCACCGGGACCGCCGGCAATCTTGCCGCCAATTCCAGCAGCCTCACCAGCAGTACGCACGTCTACCAGGCCAGTTTCGTGTCGGGGACATGGACCGGCGCGCTGAAGGCGATTCCCGTCACCAGCACCGGCGTGGACGCGACCAATCCCAGCTGGGTAGCGAGTGTGCCGAGCACGGGTCGCAATATCCGTACGTGGAATGGCACCACGGGTGCGTCCTTTCCCACCTCCGCACAGCAGACGGCATTGACGCGCGCGGCGACATCGACCGCCGCCGCGGTGACCGGGGCCAACAATGCGGCCTACATCGCGGGAACCCAGGACCTCGAGCTGAACCGTCCCAACGGTTATCTGCGCACCCGCAGTACCTTGATCGGCGACATCGTCAATTCCTCTCCGGCCTACGACAGTGCCAGCGGGACGATTTTCGTCGGTTCCAACGACGGCATGATGCATGCGTTCAACGCCAGCACCGGCGTCGAGCGCTTCGCCTATGTCCCCGGTAGCCTCAACTTCACCGACTTGGCGACGCTCAGCGCGCCCGACTACGACCATCGCTTCTTCGTGGATGGTCCGATCAGCCTTTCCCGCAGCGATCAGTTGAGCAACCAGACGATCCTGGTCGGCACCCTGGGGCGAGGCGGCAAGGGGATCTATGCGCTGGACGTCACCAATCCTGCCGGTTTTTCCAACAGCAATGTGCTCTGGGAAAAGGCGGGCGACAATCAGGCATCCACCACGGCCGACAACAACATGGGCCTGAATCTTGGCGCTCCGGTCATCGCCAAGCTCAACAATGGCGAACTTGGAGTGATCGTGGCCAACGGCCCCAACAGCACCAATGAGCGCGCCGCCCTGTTCGTGTACCGGCTCAGCGACGGTGCCTTGCTCTCCGAAATCGACACCGGCGTCGGTTCTTCCACCTCTCCGAACGGACTGTTCGCGCCGGCGGTGCGCGACGTCGACGGCAACGGTACCATCGACTACGTCTACGCCGGCGACATGCAGGGAAACCTCTGGCGCTTCAACCTTTCTGCTGCGACTCCCGCCAGCTGGAACACCGCGAGCAACCGCCTGCGCATGTTCACCGCGACCAACTCCGCCGGTACCGTTCAGCCCATCACGTCGGCGCCGGCGATCGCGCGTGACCCCGCGACCTTCTCGCTTTGGATCTTCTTCGGTACCGGCCGGTTCCTGACCACCGACGACGTGACCAACACGACGGTGCAGACCGTCTATGGCATCAAGGATTCCACGACGACCGTCGCCAAGGCCGACCTGCAGCGACGGAAGTTCGCGGCCAGCGGCGTGGTCAACAATCAGAGCGTGCGGGTCATGGAGGCCAACAGTGCGCTGGGAGCCGGCAAGAAGGGCTGGTATCTGGACCTGATCGATCCGCCTGTGGCCGATCCTGCGCCTGCGACCGGCAGCGGCGAGCGTGTCTATACTGGCGTGAATGTCATTTCCGGCGTGCTGACCTTCACCAGCAACATTCCCGACGACGATCCGTGCCTGCCGGGCGGCAAGGGGCAGGATAACGCCATCGACGCTTTCACCGGCTCCAGCCTCAGCCAGTCGTTCTTCGATCTCAACCAGGATGGATCGTATGCCGACGAAACGCTGACGGTGAACGGCGTGACGATTCCGGTTGCTTCGGTCGCCCTGGGTGGCTTGGGCAGCGCAAGCAACTACTTCACCGGCGGGTCGGGCGGTAGCGGAGGTCTGGCTTGCCTCAACATCAACGATGGCAGCGCGGTCTGCAAGAAGATCCGCGAGATTCGCAAGGTGGGGCGTGTGCAGTGGAGAGAGGTAATCCAGGAATGAGTGCGCTCGGTTCAAACGTCCCCCACATCCATCGGAGGCATGGCATGCGTAGTCGTCGCTTTTCAGGCCAGCGCGGTTTCAGCCTGATCGAGATCATGATCACGGTGGTGATCATCGCGGTTCTTGCCGGTATCGCCATGGCCAGCTACAGCTGGGCGATGATCAAGGCGCGGCGTTCGGCGGCAGCGGGGTGCGTGCAGGAGGCCGCGCAATACATGGAGCGTTTCCACACCACCAACATGAGTTACGTGAATGCAGACGGCAGCGCGCCGACGCTTCCGGTATGCAGTACCGACGTGACCAATTTCTACACGGTCAGCCTGGCGTCCAGCAATGCGACAAGCTTCACCATCACCGCCGTGCCGATTGCCGGAAAGCCCCAGGCCAGCGATACCGAGTGCGCGACGCTTCAGATCGATCAGCTAGGCGCGCGCACGGCTTCCGGCAGCTTGTCCGCCACCCCGGGAAAATGCTGGTGAAGCAAAAAAAAACCGCCGATCAACGGCGGTTTTTTTTAAAGGTGGCGCCCGAAGTTGGACTCGAACCAACGACCCCCTGATTAACAGTCAAGTGCTCTAACCGGCTGAGCTATTCGGGCGAGGCGCGTATTGTAGGCACATCTTTCCTGGCTGGCAAGCGCCCGGTTTCCTCTTCTCATGGCGTGCAGGGCGGACCGTCGTTCGGGCGTGCTGCGCGTGCCCGCCCGGTGGCACTGACGAGCACCTCGGCCACGATGATCTGGTCGTCGCAGAGCCGGAAGGTGAGATTGTTGCCCGAACCTCTTCCGTCGGGGAGATAGCGCATCTGCGGGCGTCCGGAGGACGTCAGGATGCGCAGGCGAGGGCTTCCTGGCGCTGCCGATGCCGTCAGAATGTCGTTGTTGCCGTCCGGTTGCCGATTTCCGTCCGGATCGGCGTAGATGATCCATTCGCCGCTCCACTCGACGCGGCTGTCGCAGCGTTGGCGGTCCTTCGACGGACACAGCGCCACCGATTGTCCCCTGGCAATTGCCCAGCTGCGTGCGAGCGCCAGTTGCGCCAGAATTTCGTTGGTGGCCGCAAGCTGCCGGTGCCTGTCCAGCAACTGGCCGAAGCTGGGTATGCCGATGCACAGCGCGATCAAGGCGACCGCCATGGCGGTCAGTATCTCCATCAATGTGAACCCGCGCATCCGTGTGTTCATGGCGCCTCCTCGACTGGCACTGCCAGCCTGAACGCGGGTGCAGGGCGGGAGCATCGCCAGACTGCCGATCGGCCTGTAGGAATTTTCCAGACGCGGCTGTCATCCGGCGCTCGCTATACTCATCGGTCGTCTCGAGGTGATGAGCCATGTCCGACCGTTTCCAACTCGTATCGCCGTACTCGCCCGCCGGCGACCAGCCGCAGGCGATCGAGAAGCTGGTAGCCGGCTTCGAGGCAGGGCTGGCCAAGCAGACCCTGCTCGGGGTGACCGGCTCGGGCAAGACCTACACCATCGCCAACGTGGTCCAGGCGATCCAGAAGCCGACCCTGGTGATGGCGCCGAACAAGACCCTGGCAGCGCAGCTGTACGGCGAGTTCAAGGCGTTCTTCCCGAACAACGCGGTCGAGTACTTCGTCAGCTACTACGACTACTACCAGCCCGAGGCCTATGTGCCGTCGTCGGACACCTTCATCGAGAAGGACAGTTCGATCAACGAGCACATCGAGCAGATGCGCCTGGCCGCGACCAAGACGCTGCTGTCGCGCCGCGACGCGCTGGTGGTGGCCACGGTGTCGGCGATCTACGGCCTCGGCGCGCCGGAGGACTACCTGTCGCTGCGCCTGATCCTGTCGATCGGCGAACACATCGAGCAGCGCCAGCTGATCAAGCACCTGACCGACCTGCAGTACACCCGCAACGAATACGAGCTGCACCGCGGCACGTTCCGCGTGCGCGGCGAGGTCATCGACGTGTTTCCTGCCGAGTCGGACAGCGAAGCGCTGCGCATCGAGCTGTTCGATGGCGACGTCGAGCAGCTGACCCTGTTCGATCCGCTGACCGGCGAGACGCTGCGCAAGCTGCAGCGCTACACGGTCTATCCGAAGACCCACTACGCCACCACCCGAGAGCGCACGCTCAGCGCCGTGGATACGATCAAGATCGAGCTGAAGGAACGGCTGGAGCAGCTCTACGCGCAGAACAAGCTGGTCGAGGCGCAGCGGCTGGCGCAGCGCACCCAGTTCGACCTGGAGATGATGGCCGAGGTCGGCTACTGCAACGGCATCGAGAACTACTCGCGGCATCTCACCGGCAAGGCCGCCGGCGAGCCGCCGCCGACCCTGTTCGACTACCTGCCGGCCGACGCGCTGCTGGTGGTCGACGAGTCGCACGTCACCGTCCCGCAGATCGGCGCGATGTACAAGGGCGACCGCTCGCGCAAGGAAACGCTGGTGGAATTCGGCTTCCGCCTGCCGTCGGCGCTGGACAACCGGCCGCTGCGCTTCGAGGAATGGGAGGCGCGTTCGCCGCGCAGCATCTACGTGTCGGCCACGCCCGGCCCGTACGAACTGCGCGAGTCGGCGGGCGAGATCACCGAGCTGGTGGTGCGCCCGACCGGGCTGATCGATCCGGAGGTGGAGATCCGCCCGGTCGGCACCCAGGTCGACGACCTGCTGTCGGAGATCAACCTGCGCGTGGGCGTCGGCGACCGGGTGCTGGTCACCACGCTGACCAAGCGCATGGCCGAGAATCTCACCGAATATCTGGGCGAACACGGGATCAAGGTGCGCTACCTGCACTCGGACATCGACACGGTGGAGCGCGTGGAGATCATCCGCGACCTGCGCCTGGGCAAGTTCGACGTGCTGGTCGGCATCAATCTGTTGCGCGAGGGCCTGGACATGCCCGAGGTGTCGCTGGTGGCGATCCTGGATGCGGACAAGGAGGGCTTCCTGCGTTCCACCGGTTCGCTGATCCAGACCATCGGCCGCGCCGCGCGCAACCTGCGCGGCAAGGCGATCCTGTACGCCGACCGGGTGACCCGCTCGATGCAGGCGGCGATCGACGAGACCGGGCGTCGCCGCGAGAAGCAGGTGGAGTACAACCTCGAGCACGGCATCACCCCGAAGTCGGTGGCGCGGCCGATCGTCGACATCCTGGAGGGCGCGCGCGCCGATGGCGCGGCCGAGGCCAAGTCCGGCAAGGGCAAGGGGCGCCGGGTGGCGGAAGAGCCGGCCGACTACCGCATGCTGGAGCCGGCAGAGGTCGCATCCCGGCTCAAGGCGCTGGAGCAGAAGATGTACCAGCACGCGCGCGACCTGGAGTTCGAGGACGCGGCGCGGGTGCGCGACCAGATCAAGAAGCTGCGCGACGCCAGCCTGGTCAGCTAGCCGCACGGCGGCTGGCCTCGTGCTCGCGGCTATTGTTCTTGGCCGCAAGGTGGGCTAAGATTCGCGCCCCTGCAGCGGTATGGCCGCAGCAGCGATGGGCGGTTAGCTCAGCGGTAGAGCACTACCTTGACATGGTAGGGGTCACAGGTTCGAACCCTGTACCGCCCACCACGACATGCAAGCGATGCATGCGTGGAACACGACAAAGCCGGCGCATGCCGGCTTTTTTGTGCCCGGCGTTCGAGGCGGGCAGGCTGCCGCACCCCCGTGCGGCGGTGGCTCTGGCGCCTGGCTTGCTTTAGCATCGGTGCGACGATCAGGCGAGGAGGGCCGTACGCATGATGGAATATCATCATACGATTCAAGTCAAAGGGCGTTACCAACTGGTGGCATTGACGCGCGAACCGGAATACGACCCCGCCAACGTGGTGGGCTATACCGTGACCACCGAAGGCGGCGCGCGCCTGGACTCGCACGACATGTCCTGGGACGAGGCGCGGGTGTGGATGGATACCCTGGTCGAGCGGGACGGCGGCGGTGCCAGCGTCGAAAAAAAGCCGTCGAAGACCAAGCCGAGTACCCGGCGCCGAAGCTAGAATAGCCGCCAAGGTGTATCAGGGAGGATAGGGGCTTGTCGAATCGTAAGATCGTTGCGGCTGGGGTCGTCGTCGCACTCACGGCCGTTGTCGGCTATTTCCTGTCCGGCTATCTGGTGCTGCTGCTGCTCAAGCTGGATACGCGCCTGTTCGGCCTTGGCACCTACTACGAATATGTGCATGCCATCGGCCTGCCGCAGGTCGCGCCCTTCGTCGGCAAGATCAAGTGGGCCGGCTACCTGGGCTTCGGCTTGCCCGGCTTGCTGTGCCTGCTGACCCTGGTCCTGATGTTCAAGCCGCGCAAGCAGGCCTTGCACGGCGACGCCCGTTTCGCCGGCGCCGCCGACCTGGCCAAGCACGGCCTGTTCAAGCAGAGCGGCAACGGCATCGTGGTCGGCAAGTTCCGCGGCAAGCTGGTGCGCCTGAGCGGTCAGCAGTTCGTCATCCTGGCCGCGCCCACCCGGTCCGGCAAGGGCGTGGGCGTGGTGATCCCGAACCTGCTCGAGTACCAGGAATCGGTGGTGGTCCTGGACATCAAGCAGGAAAACTTCGACCTCACCAGCGGCTGGCGCGCCAGCCAGGGGCAGGAGGTGTTCCTGTTCAACCCGTTCGCCGAAGACCGGCGCACGCATCGCTGGAATCCGCTCAGCTACGTGTCCGACGACCCGGCGTTCCGCGTCTCCGACCTGATGAGCATCGCCGCGATGCTGTATCCGGATGGATCGGACGACCAGAAGTTCTGGGTCAGCCAGGCGCGCAACGCGTTCATGGCGTTCGCGCTGTACCTGTTCGAGAACTGGGACGACGAGCGCAACATCGGCTTCCCAGGCGGCCTGGGCACCCCGACGCTGGGGGCCATCTACCGTTTGTCCTCGGGCGACGGCAGCGACCTGAAGAAATACCTGAAGTCGCTGTCGGAACGGCGCTTCCTCAGCAGCAACGCCAAGTCGGCGTTCTCCAACATGCTGTCGCAGGCCGAGGAGACCTTCGCCTCGATCCTGGGAACCTTGAAGGAGCCGCTCAATGCCTGGATCAATCCGGTGCTCGACGCGGCCACCAGCGACAACGACTTCCTGCTGACCGACCTGCGCAAGAAGAAGATGACCATCTACATCGGCATCCAGCCCAACAAGCTGGCCGAGAGCCGCCTGATCATCAACCTGTTCTTCAGCCAGATCATCAACCTCAACACCAAGGAACTGCCCAAGAGCAACCCGGCGTTGAAGTACCAATGCCTGCTGCTGATGGACGAGTTCACCGCGATCGGCAAGGTCGACATCATCGCCTCGGCGGTGTCATACATGGCTGGCTACAATGTCCGCCTCCTGCCGATCATCCAGAGCATGGCGCAGCTGGACGCGACCTACGGCAAGGACGTGTCGCGGACCATCATCACGAACCATGCACTGCAGATCCTGTACGCTCCGCGCGAGCAGCAGGACGCTAACGACTACTCGGAGATGCTCGGCTACACCACCTTCCGCAAGCAGAACGTGACGCGCGGCAAGGACGTGACCCGCAGCGTGTCGGAAGAGAGGAGGGCGCTGATGCTGCCGCAGGAACTCAAGGCGATGGGGAACGATCACGAGGTGTTCCTGTACGAGGGCATCCCGCATCCTGTGAAGTGCGACAAGATCAAGTACTACAAGGACCGGTACTTCACCGCGAGGCTGAAGCCGAAGGTGGATGTGCCGACGCTTTCTTTTTGACACAAAGTGACGCAGTTCGCAGAATTATTGGCAATCAAGCTGGATTGAACGCTTTTTTGCCAAATGCTTGACGTGGGCATTGCCCTACGGCACATTCTCGCGATGCTGGTGAGGGGCAATTGGCAATAGGAACAGGGGCGTGGGTTCTCAGGACGCACGCGAGGGTGACATGGAAGGTTTGCTGACAAATTCCGTTTTTCTCGGCGCTGAAAGCCTGTCCTCGGACGTCCTTCGTCTGCAGGAGCGGAGCGCCTGCGTGCGCCGGATTTGCGCGCTTCCCGACTCTGTCACCAGGCTCTTGCGCCGGCTGTGCATCGCGCCGTGCCGTCCCTGTGGCGAAACCTGCAGTTCTCAGACCGTCGGCCGTTCGCCGGCCGTCCATCAAAAAACGTTTCCGCAATTTAGAGGCTCGCGTGAAAAGAACGCATATGTTTCGGATGATCGCCACTCTGAGCGCCGTTGCGCTGCTGAGCGCCTGTGCCACCAGGCCGGCGCCTGATTTCCGCGGCAGGTGGAAGCCGGTCAACCGGTTCTCCGAGTCGACGATGGAGATCCCGCTGTACTCCTCGTACGTGTACCAGGCGGTGCCGATGGACGGCACCCTGAAGACGATGCTCGAGCGCTGGGCCAAGGACTCGAACATGCAGTTGAGCTACGGCATCCAGTCCGACTACACGCTCTATGCGCCGGTGGCCAAGATCAACACCACGAGCATCCAGCAGGCGGTCGCCGAACTCAGCGTGGTCTATGCGCAGGAAGGCGTCACCGTCTCCGCTGCCGGCAACCGCATTCTCGTGCAGCCGTCTTCTTCGCTGAGCGGGACCGCGTCGCCGGCCGGCGACGGCAACGCGAAGTGACTTTACTTTCGGAGGCGATCCATGTGCCTCCGCAGCCACATTACGTAACCTGGTGAAGTCTGATGTTCGGTAAAAAACCAGTTGAGAGCGAAAGCGTCAACAAGGCGGTTGCAAAGGCTGTCAACTACGAGATCAGCATCGCTGATCTGGCGCGGCGCAGCGAGCGCCGTGCATGGTGGGTCGCGTTCGGCGCGATCGTCATGTGCCTGCTGCTGGGCGGCGGCTATTACTACATGCTGCCGCTGAAGGAAAAGATTCCCTACCTGGTGATGGCCGATGCCTACACCGGTACCGCAACGGTCGCCGTCCTGCAGAACACCGGCGACGTGCGCAACATCACTGCAAGCGAGGCGCTTGCCCGAAGCAACGTGTCGCGTTTCATCACTGCTCGCGAATCCTACGATTTCGAGATGATGGGGCTCAACGACTGGAACACCGTCTTTGCGATGGCGGAAAAGGATGGCGCCGTCGCCAACGAGTACCGGGCGCTGCATTCGCCGAACAATCCGTCGGCGCCTTATTTCATCTATGGCAAGGTCAGGTCGATCCGCGTAAACATCCTGAGCATCACCTTGCTGGGTGGTGCCGGCAAGCCCTACACCGGCGCCAACGTCCGTTTCCAGCGCAGCATCTACGACAAGAAGTCCGGGCAGACCACGCTGTTGGACAACCGGTTCGCGATCATGGGCTTCCGCTACAACGGCAATCTGGCCATGTCCGATACGCTGCGGGTGGAGAATCCGCTCGGTTTTCAGGTTACCGATTACCGCGTCGACACGGACTATGCCTCGATTCCTGCGCCGCCGCCGGCAGCGCTGCAGGCCCCGGCAGTGCAGGCGGCGCCCGCCGACCAGGCCATGCCCGCCGGCCAGCAGCAACTCATGCCTGGCCAGGTACCGGGCCAGGTGCCGGGCCAGGTGCCTGGCCAGCCGATGGCGCAACCCGGTGCGCCGGGTGTCAATGGAGCGGTGCCCGCGCAGCAGCAGGCTCCGGTCATGAACGCTGCCGGCGTGCCTGTGTATCCGGGCGCGCAGCCCACCCAGGCAGCGCCCGTGCCCAACGCTGCACCTCAGAACAATGGCAATGGAGCGAACGTTAGATGAGTTTCATGACTAAAAACGGCTCGGCGCGTCTGGCGCTGCTGGCCCTGGCTTTGGTTGCGCCGCTCGCGTCCGCTCAAGTTGTCCAGCAATACGAGTACGAAGCGGACAAGATCTACCAGGTCCGTACCGGACTCGGCATCACCACGCAGGTCGAGCTGAGTCCGAACGAAAAGATCCTCGACTACAGCACTGGTTTCACCAGCGGCTGGGAGTTGAGCCGTCGCGAGAACGTCTTCTATCTGAAGCCGAAGAACGTCGACGTCGACACCAACATGATGATTCGCACCGCGACCCATTCCTACATCCTGGAATTGAAGGTCGTGGCGACCGATTGGCAGCGGCTCGAGCAGGCCAAGCAGGCCGGCGTCCAGTACAAGGTGACCTTCGTCTATCCGAAGGACACCAGCTTCGCCGCTGCCAGCGAAGAAGTGAAGGACGAGTCGCAGATCGATACCAGGCTGTCCAAGGACCGGCGCTACTACTTCGATTACGACTATTCGACGCGCTCGAAGCAGACCTGGATCGTGCCCAACAGCGTGTATGACGACGGCAAGTTCACCTATATCAAGATGGATCTCACCAGGTTCCCCACTGGCAATTTCCCGGCCGTGTTCGCGCGCGAAAAGGAAAACGACGAGGACTTCCTGGTCAACACGACGGTCGAGGGCAATACCTTGATCGTCCACGGGACCTATCCTTTCCTGGTTGTTCGCCACGGCAAGAACGTTGTCGGCTTGCGTAGGAATAAGCAAAAGTGAACTCAAACATACCTCCGTCTGACGAAAATAACGGCCACCACGAAGGCCAGTCTCCCCGTTCTCCGCAAGGCGGGGATGTGGGCAAGGAAAATCCCTATTTCGCCCGGCAACAGCAAACGGCCGATCCCGATCTCGACGCCAACGAACCGGTTCTGAGATCCAGCGATCTGCAAAAGCTCAACCGGAAGGCGCTGCTGTTCCTGGGTGGTATCGCGTTGCTGCTGATCCTGGCCATTTTCTGGCTGGTCGGCGGAAACGACTCGAAAGAGCCGCCGCCGAAGCCGCGCCAGGAAGCTGTGGTGGCGCCTGCGCTTCCGCAGACGGCGGTGCCGTTGCCGACCCAGCCCGCTGAGCCCGTGCCTCTGGCGCAGGAGCAGAATCTGCCGCCGTTGCCGCCGATGCCGACGGACAACGACATCCGTACGCCACCTGCCGCCCCGCAGGAGCGTGGCCCGTCGCTGCTCGAGCGGCGCATGGCGGGCATGCAGGATCCGGCGCAGGTGGGCGGCGGTCAGCAGGGCTTTGGCGGGATCCTGCCTCCCGGCGCGCAGCAGCCCGGCGCCGGCCAGGGACAGGACCAGGAAACCTCGGCGAAGCCGATCGCCAATCCTGATGGCTTGCTGGTGCGTGGCACCTATATCCGGTGCGTGCTGGAGACGCGGATCATCAGCGATTTTGCCGGCTTCACCTCGTGCATCATCACCGAGCCGGTGTACTCCATCAATGGCAGGCGTCTGCTGTTGCCGAAGGGCTCCAAGCTGTTGGGCAAATACGATTCGGTCGAACCGACCGGGCCGCGAATGGAGGTCATCTGGGACCGGATCACCACGCCCACCGGCATCGATGTGTCGCTGATGGGGCCGGGTATCGACAATCTCGGCAGCGCCGGGCATCCGGGCCAGTACAACGCGCATTGGGCCAGCCGTATCTCTTCCGCCCTGATGATCAGCATGCTCAGCGATGCGTTCAAGTGGGCGGCAGCCGAGCATGGCCCCCAGACCACCACGGTCGGTCTCAACTCCGGCCTGGTGACCGAGCAGCCGTTCGAGAGCAACACGGCGCGGACGGTGCAGCGCATGGCCGACCAGGCGTTGGAGCGCTCGGGACGCCGTCCTGCCACGGTGACGATCAACCAGGGTACCGTGGTCAACGTCTATGTCGCCAAAGACGTCGATTTCACCGCCGTGCTTACCCGCTGACCGCAACGAGACAGCCACGTGACGCTCGACGATTCACCGACCGCGCAGATATCTTCGGATTTCCTGGATTACCAGTACTCGGTGCTGGGCATCCTGGATTATCTGAATTCGCCGGAAGTGACGGAAATCTGCATCAACCGTCCAGGCGAACTGTATCTGGAAACCTTGCGCGGCTGGCAGAGACTGGATATTCCGTCGCTGACCTTCGATCGTGCGCGCCAGTTCTGTACCGCGGTCGTCAACGAGAGCAATACAGGTCAGCGCATCACCGATACCGATCCGGTCGTGTCGCTGACCTTCCCGACCGGGCAGCGTGCGCAGTTCGTCATCCCGCCTGCCTGCGATGCGGGCAAGGTATCGATCACGATCCGATTGCCGTCCAAGCACACCAAGACCCTGGAGCAGTACCAGGAAGACGGCTTCTTCAAGGAGATCCTCGAGCAGGAGGCGGGCATCGGCGAGCAGGATCGTGAATTGCTCGAGCTTCGCAAGCAGCGCAATTATTCGGAGTTCTTCAAGAAGGCTGTCCTGTTCAAGAAGAACGTGGTCGTCGCCGGAGCCACCGGCAGCGGCAAGACCACGTTCATGAAGTCGTTGGTGAATCATATTCCCAACGAAGAGCGCCTGGTTACGATCGAGGACGCGCGCGAGCTGTTCATCAGCCAGCCCAATACCGTGCATTTGCTCTACTCGAAAGGTGGACAAAGTGCCAGCAACGTGACGGCCAAAAGTTGCATGGAGGCTTGCCTGCGCATGAAGCCCGATCGCATCATCCTGGCGGAGTTGCGTGGCGACGAATCGTTCTACTTCATCAGAAACTGCGCATCCGGCCATCCGGGATCGATCACCAGTTGCCATGCCGGCAGCATCGGCCAGACCTGGGATCAGCTGGCGCTGATGGTGAAGGCATCGGCCGAAGGCTCGGGTCTGGAGTTCTCGGTCATCAAACGCCTGCTGATGATGACGATCGATATCGTGGTGCATATTAAATCGCATGCGGGACGTCGCTATATCACCGGTATCGATTTCGATCCGGAGCGGACTCTGCATGGAAGCAAGTGAATTTGTTCACGAAGATGATCGATGAAATCGTGTCGGATTGACTTTGATTTTTGCTTCAGTCACTATTAATTTACGTGCTCTGCGACTGTGTGGTTTTCGGGCCAATAGTCGACGGATATAGGAGGAATGGCGGCATGTTGCCAGGCATGGAACTACTGAGCTGTCCTGAAATGGCAGTTCCGGCTGAAGTGATGCAGCACGTCGTGCGCGTCGAGTCGTCGCACAATCCGTTCGCGATCGGTGTCGTCGGTGGTCGCCTGGTGCGCCAACCGCAGAATCTCTCCGAAGCCGTCGCCACGGCGCGGATGCTCGAAGACAAGGGTTACAACTTTTCTCTCGGTCTGGGCCAGGTCAACCGCTACAACCTGCTCAAGTACGGGCTCGATTCCTACGAGAAGGCGTTCAAGACCTGCCCCAACCTTCAGGCCGCCTCCCGGATTCTGGCCGAGTGCTACGGCCGCTCCGGCGGCAACTGGGGCAAGTCCTTCAGTTGTTACTACTCGGGCAACTTCGAGACCGGCTACAAGCACGGCTATGTGCAGAAGGTCTACGCGTCCATCAATCAGGGCAGGGCGCTCGCCGTTGCGTCCGCCGATGCCATCCCGGTTGTGCCGAACGGCGTTCGTCGCCCGGCCCAGGCCGCAAAGGCGTCCGTCGTCCGCGAGATCGATTCGGTCGTTTCACGCCGCATCGCAGGTGCCAACCAGTTGGCCAATGGCCTGGCTGCCCAGGTCCAGCCCTATCCGGCTGCGGCCGTGGCGCCCGCCCAGGCGCGTCCAGTCGCGCCGCTTTCCAATGCCGCATCGAATGCCTCCGCCATGCAAGTGGGTCAAGCGGCCGGTACCGATGCGGAGTTGTATGTAATACGTCCGACAAGCGCCGGCAAAGGAGTGGCGGTGCCTGCTGGTAGCGGAGCCGATCCAGCTTCGCAAGCGTCTGTGGCCAGGGCTGCGGCCCTTGGCGGTACCGCAGAGCCGGCCGTCCCGAGCTTGAATTCGCCACCGCTGGCCCCCGGCGATGGCGCCTTCGTCTTCTAGCGTAGGGAAGCAGCACCGCCATGGGAATGGCGTTTCGATCACCACCCCTCTGTTCCAATCAGGAGATACACCCATGATGTCCAAGAAGAACGAAATGACCGCGGGCGCCAAGATGGCCGGCATGGCCGCACTGAAGGCCGCCGTTTTCGTAAGTTCGCTGCTGGTCGCCGGTGTGGCGATGGCGTCGGGCGCGACCGATTACGCCGGTACCGACGGCAAGGTCTGCGGCTTCCTCACCAAGACCAACAACCTGCTCAATATGGGCTCGATCGCGGTCGTGACCATCGCCGTCATCGTTGCCGGCTATCAGATCGCGTTCGCGCACAAGCGCATCTCCGATGTGTCGTCGATCCTGATCGGTGGCGTCTTGATCGGTGCCGCGGGCCAGCTGGCCAAGATGCTGATCGGCGATACCGGTTCCACCTGCTCCGCCACTACCACGATGAACCTCGTTCAGCAGGCGCTGCAGCACTATGCATAAAAACGTACTTTTCCGCGGCTGTACGCGCCCGGCCATGTTCATGGGGGTGCCCTACATTCCCTTCTTCATCGGAGCGGGTGGCGGCTTGCTGTTGGGGATGTACCTCAATTTTTGGTATCTCTTGCTTATCCCGGTGATCATCTTCGGGTTGCAGCAGATGACCAAGCGGGACGAGATGATATTCAGGATGCTGGGGCTGCGTTGGTTGTTCAGGATGCGCGTGCGCAACCTGCAGCGCTACTCCGGCGCCTGGGTGTTTTCTCCCAATGAGTATCGGAAGAACGTGCCTGGCGCCAAGCAGTAAGTTCGGCATCGCACCAGCGCCTGACCCCATGCACGAACGAGTCGTTTCGTGCATGGGGTTGTTCGGTTTTACCGTGTTGCATAAGTTTTTGTAGTGGATAAGCGTTCGACTATTCCCGGTTCTTGCGAATCGGGCCTCGGCAAGACGAAATGGATTCAGAGTAATTCCCTATGTTCATCCCAGATACTTCGATCAGCGAGTTCATCCCCCTCTCTACGCATGTGGCGCCATCGGTGCTCAAGACGACGGGCGGGGACTACATGTTGACCTGGCATCTGGGCGGGCTGCCTTTCGTCGGCCGCGAAGAATGGGAAATCGAGCACCGCCACAATACCTTCAATCGCATGCTGCAGACCTTGCGCGCTCCCGACTTCGCCAATGTGGCTTTTTGGGTGCACGACGTGCGGCGCCGCCGGCGCATCAGTTCTCGCGGCAAGTTTCGGCAGACGTTCAACCAGGAATTGTCGGATCAGTACTACAGCGCGCTGTCGTCGCAGAAGATCATGCAGAACGAGCTGTATCTGACCATGATCTATCGCCCGGTGGTCACCGGGAAGCGCATGATGGAGAAGTCGGCCAACCTGGCGCAGCTGCAGTCGGAGCAGGATCAGTCCATCGCCAAGATCGTGGAGCTGGCCGGCAACGTCGAGGCCGTCCTCAAAGACTACTCGCCCTATCGGCTGAGCATGTACGAGGCCAGCAACGGTGTCGTGTTTTCCGAGGCGCTGGAGTTCTTCGGCTATCTGATCAACCGGATCGACGAGCCGGTGCCGGTCCTGCAGGCGCCGGTCCCGGCATACCTGCCGGTGAGCAAGCACATGTTCGCCAACAAGACCGGCGATTACGTCATCAAGACACCCGAGGGCACCAATCATTTCGGTGCCATCCTGAATATCAAGGAATACACCGACGGTACCTACCCGGGTATCCTGAACGGGCTGAAGTATCTCGATTTCGAGTATGTGGTGACCCATTCCTTCAGTCCGATGGGGCGTCACGATGCGCTGAAGGTGCTGGATCGCACCAAGGGCATGATGATCTCGTCCGGCGACAAGGCCGTCAGCCAGATTCATGAGCTGGACCTGGCGATGGATCAGCTGTCGTCGGGCAATTTCGTGCTCGGCGAGTACCACTTCACCATTGCGGTCTACGCAGACACCCAGGAGAAGCTGTCGCAACAGATCGCGACCACGCGCGCCGAACTGTCCAATGCCGGCTTCGTCTCTTCGAAGGAAGACCTGGCCATCGCCTCGTCGTTCTATTCGCAGCTTCCCGGCAACTGGCGCTATCGTACCCGCCTGGCGAACGTGAGTTCGCTGAACTTCCTGGGCCTGTCGCCGTTGCATAACTTCGCGCAGGGCAAGCGCGACAACAATCCGTGGGGCGAATGCGTCACTACGCTGCAGACCACCAACGGCCAGCCGTACTACTTCAATTTCCACGCGACGCACCCTGCGGAGAATTCGCTGGGCGAAAAGGCGATCGCCAACACCATGGTCATCGGCAAGTCGGGTACGGGTAAGACCGCGCTGATCAACTTCCTGCTCAGCCAGGTGCAGAAGTTCGACCCGATTCCGACGATCTTCTTCTTCGACAAGGACCGCGGCGCCGAGATCTTCGTCCGTGCCTGTGGCGGCAATTACCTGGCCCTGGAAAATGGCCGTCCCACCGGCTTCAATCCGTTCCAGTGCGAGCGCAGCGAAGCCAACGTGCAGTTCCTGGCGGACCTGATCAAGGTGCTTGCCGGCAAGGCCGAATACAGCTCGCGCGACGACGAAGATATCTTCCGCGCCGTCGAGGGCATGCTGGATACGCCGATGCAACTGCGCAGCATGACCAATTTCCGCAAGAGCCTGCCCAACATGGGCGACGACGGCCTCTATGCGCGCATGCGCAAATGGACCGCAGGCAACTCGCTGGGTTGGGTCTTCGACAATCCGGTCGATACCATCAATCTGGAAAAGGCCAGCATCATCGGCTTCGACTACACCGATGTCATCGACAACCCGGAAGTGCGGGTGCCGGTCATCAATTATCTGCTGCACCGGCTCGAGGCTTTGATCGACGGGCGTCCGCTGATCTACGTGATGGACGAGTTCTGGAAAATCCTGGACGGCAAGGGCGGCCTGAAGGAATTCGCCAAGAACAAGCAGAAGACCATCCGTAAGCAGAACGGTCTGGGCATCTTCGCCACCCAGAGTCCGGAAGACGCGCTGGCCAGCGACATTTCCGCGGCGTTGGTCGAACAGACCGCCACGATGATCCTGCTGCCCAACCCGAATGCGAGCAAGGAAGACTACATGGAGGGGCTCAAGCTGACCGAAGCCGAGTACCAGGTGGTGGTCAATCTGGACGAGCGTTCGCGCTGCTTCCTGGTCAAGCAAGGCCATGGATCGTCGGTGTGCCAGCTCAACCTGCGCGGCATGGACGACGCGCTGTCGGTCATTTCTGCGTCCACCGACAACATCGAAATCATGCACCAGGTGCTGGAGCAAAAAGCCGCCGAGCACGGAGTATCGCCGGATGATTTGCGGCCCGAGCAGTGGCTTAGCGAGTTCTATGCCAAGCGCAAGGGATCGGGCAAGTCCACGCCCAAGCCTTCGGCATCGGACAGCAAGGGCGCCGCGGCGCTCGCTTGATCGATGTATTCCCTGAAAGATCGTTTCGTTCTACATGACTAGCTGTGAGGTCTATATGGACAAGAATATGAAATCCTTCACTCGATTCCGTCTGCTGGCGATTACCTGTGTCCTGTTCGGGTTGGCGCCGTCGACCGCGTTCGCGCAGTGGTGGGTGCAGGACGACAAGCAGATCGAAGAGAACAAGACCAACACGGAGACGCTCGACAAGAAGCTCGACAAGATCCGCGAGGACAACAAGATCGGCGCCAAGGACTCTGGCGAAAAGCCGAGCGGCGAGGAAGTCGAGAAGTTGAGCGACGAGATGAAGCCGAAAAAGATCGACGCGAACTATGGCGTCGCGGCATGCAGTGCCACCCAGGGCACGCCCGTCACCAGCGGACAAAAGACCAACTGCGAACTCATCCAGAAGACCAAGAACGCTCAGTTCAATTACATGGTCGCGATGTATGAAATCACCACCAAGCGCTTGCAGCGCCTTCGTGATCTCGAGAACGAGCGCAAGAACATCGAAGAGACCCAGATCGGCAAGCTGGAGGACAACACCAACAAGCTGATCGCACTCAAGACCTTGATGGACATCGATCGCCAGCAGATGGAGTCGGCGATGTTCGCTTACGACATCCGTCTCAAGTACCTGCAAGCCCAGCAGTCCAACGAGGCCGAGTCGGCGATGAAGGGCAAGAAAAGCAATCCTGACGGCGGTGGCTTGTTGGGCGATCTTGTCGGATCCATCACCGACATGGCGCAGGCTGCCGTGGCTGGTGCAGTGATGAAGACGGCCCTCGAAGGTGTGAAGACCAGCAAGCCGTCCGACATGAGCCGGTTGAGCTACGAGAAGTAAACGGTGGGTGGCGATCGCCTGACAGCGATTTGCCGAACATTTTCTGGCCGCCTTCTCCAGAGGGCGGCCTCCGAACCAAATATCCGGGTGTACGCTGCGCCCGCATGGAAGATCCAATATGTTTAATGTGATTGCCGGCTTGATGGACTCGACACTCGGCGGGGGAGGGCAAGTAGGCCTTGGCTCCTTCCTGGGCAACATGGCCAACTATGCGTTCTTCTCGCTGATCAACGATTATCTGCGGGACGAAATCGACATCTTCCAGTGGACGCTCTTGCAGCGCACCACCATGTGGATGGGTGCGATCGCGCTCACCGTGCTGACACTGTGGATATTAATTCAGGGGTATCGCGTGGCGACCGGCCAGATGCGCGAATCCGCGATGTCCCTGGTCGTCACCGCATTGCGGGCCACGCTGATCATTGCAGTCGCGACCAGCATGGCGACGGGGTCTTCCAAGCTTTACTGGACCCTCACCGACGGCCTGAGCAAGGAGATCACCCAGGTCATCACCGGCGACGACGAGAGTCCCTACAACAAGATCGACGAGAACCTGCTGATCATGCAGACGGCGTTGGCCAGCATCGACGCGTTGCAGGCAGGCGGCAGCGAGGAGCGCGAATCGGACAAGACCCGCGCACGCTGGTTCATGGGCCTCGGCATTGCAGGGCCTGGCGTGGTCGCCGGTTCGATGCTGCTGCTGAACAAGATCGCGATGGCGTTGTTCGTCGGTTTTGGGCCGCTGTTCATCATGTGCCTGCTATTCAATGCCACGAAGCAGCTTTTCAGCAAATGGTTGTACTACGGCATCGGGACGGTGTTCTCGCTGTCGGTGTTGAGCGTCATGGTGGCGATCACCACCAAGGTGGTTGGCGCCGTGGCACTGGCTTTCGTGACGAAGTGGGCAATGAGCAGCGCCTTCGACTTCAACGGCGAAGGCGTCAGCAGCATGGCCTTGCAGCAAGGAGGATTGGGCTTGGTGATGACGACGCTAGTGGTGACGGCGCCACCGATGGCGGCAGCGTTCTTCCAGGGCGTGTTAGGCCAGTTCAGCCCGTATTCGGCGATGGGGGCTGGTGGGGGCGGTGCTGTGCCGGCTGGGCCGGGTGGTTCCTATGTGCCTCGCCAAACGCAAGGCGCCTCGGACCTTGGGCAGGCACAGGTTCAAAATAATGGGGTAGGTGCTAATCCAGTCAATAGCTATGGTACCCGGGTTGCTGGTTCTGATGGTCCGGACGTTAATTATAATAACAGAAGTATGGGGCTGGCCGGAAAGAAACCAGGTGACATCGCGTGATGGATGCTTTTTGAGGTTGTCTATATGAGATATTTCCTTGCGGTTTTCTTGTCAGCAACAGGTTTATTTGCTGGAAGTGCATTAGCACAAACCGCATGCCCGGTCGGTACGGCACCAGGAAGTGCGACATGTGGGCCTTCGGCCAGCTATGTCGAGTTGCCTCCTCCTCAGCCTGCTGGTGAATGGGAGAGTAGGTTTGGTGCAGTTGCGGCGGATATGTCCACTTCAGGCAACACTGGAGTGGCTGCTAACAAGACGTCTAAAGAAGATGCTATAAATGATGCATTAGAGAAATGCCGATCTTTGGGTAGCGTTAATTGCGGCGTTGTAATGTCCTATTCTAATCAATGCGTCGCCATACTGGCGCCTTCGGTGAATGGAGTGGAGCGCGCAGGTTCTCCTGTTACTCGGCCAGGGAAGAATGTAAACGTGGCGACATCAATAGCTGAAAAGGACTGCAAGAAGGCTAATAAATCTTCAGAGTGTATTTTGATTTATTCTGCTTGTAGTATGCCTGTATTTCGCCACTACTAGACCGGCGTTGGAGAGGCGCTGATTGCATTAGAAATTCGTATTATATAGGGATTTTTGCACCCCAACTGGTTAATGCGGTGCGCAACGCTCCACGCCGTACGCCTTGCGTACCAGGTATCGCTGTCACAAGCAATTGGCGCGCTACTCCTGCCATTCTTGTAAACGGTCATATCGCTCTTTATCCGCTTCAGTATTCGACTAGCTAGAGGCCTTCGCTGGCGTATCGATGCGCTGAATACGTATGCAAGCACCTCTACAATTCGTGCATCGACGCTACCCTAACGCAGCTTTCCGCGTGCCCACTGCGCACGCGATTTCTGCCCGAAGGGGGGCGTTGCATGACTCAGGCTCCATGGTGGCGCGGTGCCGTCATCTATCAGATCTATCCGCGTAGCTTTCTCGATGCGAACGGCGATGGTGTCGGCGATCTGCCCGGCATCGTGCAGAAGCTGGATTACATCGCGTCGCTTGGCGTGGATGCGATCTGGATCTCGCCGTTCTTCAAGTCGCCGATGGCCGACTTCGGCTACGACATCGCCGACTATCGCGAGGTCGATCCGCTGTTCGGCACGATGGACGATTTCGATCGCTTGCTGGCCAAGGCACATGCGCTGGGCCTGAAGGTGATGATCGACCAGGTGCTCAGCCACACGTCGGTGGAGCATGCGTGGTTCAAGGAGAGTCGCCAGAGCCGCGACAATCCCAAGGCCGACTGGTACGTCTGGGCGGACGCGCGCGAGGACGGCACGCCGCCGAACAACTGGATGTCGATCTTTGGCGGCGTCGCCTGGCAGTGGGAGCCGCGTCGCGGCCAGTACTACCTGCACAACTTCCTGTCGTCGCAGCCGGACCTCAACTTCCACAATCCCGAGGTGCAGCAGGCCACGTTGGACAATGTCGAGTTCTGGCTGGCGCGCGGAGTGGATGGATTCCGGCTGGATGCGATCAATTTCTGCTTCCACGATCCGTTGCTGCGGGACAATCCGCCAAAGCCGCCGGAGAAGCGGGTGGGGCGGGGCTTCAGTCCCGACAATCCGTATGCGTTCCAGTACCACTACTACAACAATACGCAGGCGGAGAATCTGCCGTTCCTGCAGAAGCTGCGCGGTCTGCTCGATCGCTATCCCGGGACGGTGAGCCTGGGCGAGATCTCGTCCGAGGACTCGCTCGCCACCACCGCCGAGTACACGCGGGCCGGCCATCTGCACATGGGCTACAGCTTCGAGCTGTTGACCGACGATTTCAGCGCACGCTACATCCGCGAGACGGTGTCGAGCCTCGAAGTGGCGATGACCGAAGGTTGGCCGTGCTGGGCAATTTCCAACCACGATGTGCAGCGTGCGGTGACGCGTTGGGGGCGGGGCGCGCAGACGCCTGCGTTCGCGCGGTTGCTGATCGCGCTGCTGTGCTCGTTGCGGGGCTCGGTCTGCGTCTATCAGGGCGAGGAGCTGGGCCTGGGCGAGGCCGAGGTGCCGTTCGAGGCATTGCAGGATCCGTATGGCATCGCGTTCTGGCCGAGCTTCAAGGGCCGCGACGGATGCCGTACGCCGATGCCGTGGGACGACAGTGCGCAAGCCGGCTTCAGTACCGGGAAGCCGTGGCTGCCGGTGGCGCCGGCGCATCGCGCGCAGTCGGTGGCGACGCAATTGGCCGATCCGCAGTCGGTATTGATCGCGTTCCAGCAGTTCCAGGCCTGGCGCAAGCAGCATGTGGCATTGCGCCAGGGCGATATTTCGTTCGTCGAGACTGCGGAGCCGGTGCTGATGTTCCAGCGCCGGCATGCGCAGCAGACGCTGCTGCTGGCGTTCAATCTGTCGGCGCAAGCCACCGAGGTGGCGCTGCCCGAGGGACAATGGCGACAGCTGGCGGTACCTGGCGTCGACCCGGGCAAGGTCGAGGGCGGCCTGCAGCTACCAAGTTACGCGATGGTGTGTCTGGAAGGCAACGTGTAACGATTGCGCCATTCTCTAGTTCGGCCTTCTGCGTGGCAGGCGGCCGAACGCGGCATGGATGCCGCCGTCGGGCACGGGAGTGCAGATTCCTCCCTGCCGCAGGACATTTGTTTTCTCCTGCATGTCACCGCGCTGTATCGATGGGGCTGCTTGCGACTCGCAGCTGCATAAGCCAAAGCCCGCATGTTGCCGCCATGGCAGCGCCTAGATCGCGACCAGGTTGCGAAGCATCGGCTTGCGCTGCCTACAGTGCACGCAAGCCGTTGCTCTGATTGAAATCGGGCTTGCCCTTGCTCATGGGCGGAAGCATTTCTCACGATCGCCACGGCCGTTTCGTTGCGCGCGACATCGGCGCCGGCGCAGCCCTGGCCATTGCGGGTGTCACATGGCAACGAGCGCGTGACACTTGGCTGCATCATCCATTGCGCGTGCGTCGGCATTGCCGCCTACACAGCTGGACTGGTTGGACGATGCGCTTTTATCGTTGCACACCGTACTTCGCAAAAAAAAGCCCGCCGGCATCACGCCGACGGGCTTGCTACAGGCACGGAGGGTTGGCCTAGAACTTGTAGTTCACGCCGAGCACGTAGGTGCGGCCCCACTCGATGTATTCCAGCGGGCGATCCTTGCTCTCGGCATAGGTGCGGTACGGCGAGTTGCTCAGGTTGCTCCCCTGCAGCAGCAGGCTCAGGCCTTTCAGACTACTGAGGTCGCTGAAGGTGTAGCTGATCTGCGCGTCGGTGATGTTCTCGCCAACCACGTAGCGCAGGGTGCGGTTGCCGTTGAAATTGCCGATCTCGCCGATGAAGTCCGAGCGCCGGCGCTGGCTGACGCGCGCTTCGAAGCCGTTGCGCTCGTAGTAGGCGGTGAAGTTATAGACGCGCTTGGACAGGCCCGGCAGGCTGATCTCGCCGTCGCCCACGCTGGAGGCGCTTTCCGGGTCGCGGATCTTGACGTCGCTGTCGTTGAAGGTCGCGCTGGCCTGGATGCCGAAGCCTTCGAGCGGGGCGAACAGCATGTCCAGCGGCAGCGAGGCGGTCAGTTCCAGGCCGCGCAGGGTGCCGCCCTTGCCGTTGAACGGGGCGCTGAAGGTGCCGGTGGTCTGCACCGGCGCCGCGCCCGGCGGCGGCACGTAGCCGGCGACCAGGGCGGAGAAGTCGTAGTTGTCGCGGGTCTGGGTATAGATGTAGCTCTTCAGGTCCTTGTAGAAGAACGCGGCCGCGACATAGGCCTTGGCGCCGAAGTACTTTTCGTAGGAGATGTCCAGGGCGTTGGCGCGCCACGGATCGAGCGTCGGGTTGCCGCCGCTGGCGCCGGGCTTGCCGGTGGCGTTGTCCACGCCGAATTCCAGCGAGGCGCGCAGTTGGTCCACACGCGGACGTGCGACCTGCTTGGCCAGCGCGAAGCGCAGGGTCTGCTCGTACGGGAACTGGAAGGCCAGATTCAGGCTCGGCAGCCAGTCGTTGTAGGTCTTGCCTTCATCGATCGGCCGCACTTCGCTGCCGGCCGGTTGCGAGGCATCCCAATAGTTCGCCTGCGACGACTGGTCGGCGTGCTGCAGCTGCACGCCGATGTTGCCGCGTACGCCCACCGCACCCCATTCGGTGTCGATGTTGGCGCGCATCCAGGCGGTGGTGATCTTCTCCTGCACGGTCCAGGCCTTGGAGACCAGGTAGGAGGCGTCCTCGGTGGGATCGAACACCATGTAGCGCGACACCGCTCCGGGTACGTTCCAGGCGGGGATGTAGCCGATGCCGGCGAAGCCCAGGTTCACCGGCGCGTACTGCAGGTCGGAGGCGATGGTGGTGTCGCCTTGCGCGCCCAGGGTGATGTTGCCTTCGGGCTGGTGCTTTTCCTTTTCGCGGTTGGCGTAGTTCACGCCCACGTCCAGATCGGAGAACCAGCGCAGCGCTTCGGGCATCGGGAAGCTGGCCTGCAGGCGCGCGCCCTTCAGCACGTCTTCCACGCGCGGCGCCTTGCCGTAGCCGGAGCCGTAGATGGTGTTGGTGATGTACAGCGCATCCGGGTTGGAATAGTCCAGCCCAGGCGAGATCTGCGAGAAGTCGTTGTTGCGGTAGGCCAGGCCGACCGTGTCCAGCTGCGGCATCGGCGTCAACTGCAGGTTGTTCTCGAGATTGAGCTCCTTGCGCGTGGCCTTGGAGTAGTTCAGATCGGTGATGATGCGCACCGCGCCGGCGTTGATCTCGTTGTTCCAGCCGAACGCGTCGATCTTGTCTTCGCGCTTGTTGTACATGCCGCGTACCAGCGGGTAGACGCCGCTGGCGGTGCCGCCGGTGAAGGTGCCGTTGCCGTTGATCTGAGGGTCGCTGATGGCCAGACCCGGGGTGTAGCCGCCGTTGTAGTTGCTGAGGTTGAGCTCGAACTGGTTGGCGGTGTCGATCTGCTCGGCTTCGGTATGGAAGGCGTCGAGCGTGCTGGTCCAGGCGTTGGATGGGCGGTACTGCAGGGTCGCCATCACGCCGTCGCGCTTGGAGTCGCCGGTGCGGCGCAGCGCCTTGATGCCATCGGAGAAATAGGTGCCGGCGGCCACGCCCGGGCGTGCGCCGCTGTCGGTGTTCTGCGTGCTCCACGGTTCGTACAGGCCGACCTGGTTCTCCTGGATCGGCGTGTCGGTATGCGCGTAGCCGATCGCCAGGCCGATGGTGCGGTCGGCGAACTGGTCGATGTAGCTGGCGCTGAAACGGTTGCCGTAAGGGTCGGTATCGGCGGCCTTGCCCAGCGAATTGCGCTGGTAGCGCCCGCCGATCGCGATCACCCGTTCGCCGAAGCTGAGCGGGCGCGCGGTCTGCATGTCCACCGTGCCCGACAGGCCCTGGCCGACCAGGCCGGCATCGGGGGTCTTGTAGACGGTGACGCCGCTGACCAGTTCGGACGGGTACTGGTCGAATTCGACGCTGCGGTTGTCGCCGGTGCTGACCACCTCGCGGCCGTTCAGCAGGGTGGTCGAGAAGTCCGGCGACAGGCCGCGCACGCTGATGACCTGGGCGCGGCCGGCCACGCGCTGCGCGGCCAGGCCGGGCAGGCGCGCCAGCGATTCGGCGATGCTGACATCGGGCAGCTTGCCGATGTCCTCGGCCGAGATCGCCTCGACGATGGACGTGGAATCCTTCTTGACCGCGATCGCGCTCTCGATGCCGCGGCGGATGCCGGTCACCTGGACCTTGTCCAGATCGGTGACCGGATTGTCGGTCGCCGAGGCGGCGGTGCCGGACTGCGTCTCGGACTGTGCGGCGGCCAGCATCGGCGTCATGGCGATGGCCAACGCCAGCGTCAGCGCATTGCGCTTGTGGTTCAACATTTTCCCCTCCCAGGCAATGTTGTCGTGCAAATTTTCTGATCCGGAAGATCGGCCGGATGTAGGTATCGCGCCGCCGATCTTCGGTGACGCGACTGCGACGTATGGTAGACACCGCAATCCGCTGCGAACGCGGGCTGCATACGTATTCACTGGGTTTCATCGCATTGGAATCGATTCCACGATGGCGCTGTCGTACGGCGGTAAGGGTGGGCGTGTGGTGATCGTGAAGGCGGTGTGCGGGAACTTGCGGCGCAGTGCGCTGCGAAGTGCCTGGATGCGCGGCGTGCAGTCCATGGCGGCAGTCAACGCATGCGCAGAGCGGATGTCTGGGAGAAAGGTACGGATGTGAGCGCGACACGCGTTATGGGGCAGGGCGGCAACCGTTCGCGCACGGCATGCTCGGGTAACGGAAAAGGTGGCATTGCACGGATGAATCACGCATTTGCGCGAGGCAGAACTCTGCCGATCGCCCTGAGCGATAGCAGGTTGTGGGAGGCCTTGGTCTTGGCGGGCTTTGTCGGTAAAGCCCAGTCGCGGCTGAAGCCGCTCCTACAGGTAACGTCATCAGCGGCTCGGTTCGGAGCCGGAATTGGCTAGTGGCGCGCCGCTGGATCGCTCCTGGCGGTAACCGCGGCGTCCAGCGGCGTGAAGCGGATCGCCTGGCCTCCGCCCGGCGCCAGCTTCAGTTCCAGATCATCGGTGCTGCCGACCTCGCGCTGTTCGCGGACGAAGGCGAACGGGTTGCTGCGGTAGTCCGCCGCGTCGCCGTCGCGGTAGATCTCGGCGCGGTAGCGCACGCCCGGCTCCAGGAACGACAGCGATACCGGCAGCACCCGGCCGTGTTCGTCGGTGATGCTGCCCAGGTACCAGTCGCGGCTGTGGCGGTCCTTGCGCACGATGGTCACGTAGTCGCCGACTTCGCCGTCGAGGACGCGGCTGTCGTCCCAGTCCACCGCCACGTCCTCGATGAAGCGGAACGCGTCGCGGTGCTGCAGGTAGTGCTCGGGCAGGTCGGCGGCCATCTGGATCGGGCTGTAGATCGCCACGTACAGCGCCAGCTGCCGCGCCAGCGTGCTGGGGATCGGCTGGCCACCGCGGCCCTTCAGGCTGAGGATGCCGGGGGTGTAGTCCATCGGCCCGGCCAGCATGCGGGTGAAGACCAGGTTGACCTCGTGCTCGGGCGGGTTCGGCGGTTGTCCCCAGGCGTTGTACTCCATGCCGCGCGCGCCTTCGCGCGACAGCCAGTTGGGATAGGTGCGGCGCAGGCCGGTGTCCTTGATCGGCTCGTGCGCGTTGACCGACAGGTGCCGCGCCGCGGCGTCGCGCACCACCTTCAGGTGATGCTGCGCCATGAACTGGCCGTCGTGCCATTCGCGCCACAGCGGCCCGCCGGCCGGATTGCGCCGGTCCACCTGTCCGTCGTCGCAGACGTAGCCGGTCTTGAATGTGTCCACGCCCAGGCGTGCGTACAGGTCCAGGGCGGCGTCCAGTTGGTCTTCGTAGTGCTGCACCGCGCAGCCGGTCTCGTGGTGGCCTATCAAGTGCACGCCGCGCTTGGCGGCATAGGCGCTGAGCGCTTCGATGTCGAAATCCGGGGTGGGCCGGGTGAAATCGAAGCCGCCGCCGTTGCCGAACCATTCGCCGTTCCAGCCGGGATTCCAGCCTTCCACCAGCACGCCGCGGAAGCCGTGCGCGGCGGCGAAGTCGATGTAGCGGCGGGTGTTGGCGGTGGTCGCGCCATGCTTGGGTCCGGTCGCCCAGGTTTCCTGGTTCAAATGCATCGACCACCACACGCCCACGTACTTGGCCGGATGCACCCAGCTCACGTCCCCCAGCGCATTAGGTTCGTTGAGGTTGAGGATCAGGTTGGAATCGACCAGGCCGCCGGCGTGGTCGGCGATCTGCACGGTGCGCCACGGCGTGTCGAACGGCAGGCTGCGTTTGACCTTCCAGCCCTGCGCCGATGGCGACAGTTGGGCATGCAGGCGCTGGCTGTCGCCGCGACGCAGCCACATCCCGGCGTAATCGACCAGGGCGGCTTCGTGCAGGGCGATGTGCAGGCCGTCGCGGCTGCGCAGGGTGATCGGCGTATGCGCCAGCGCCACTTGGTTCAGCGGCGTCTGCCGGTACAGGTATTCGTAGTGGATCGGCTCGCCGGCCGGGATCCACCAGGCGGTCGCCTCCGGCACGATGTCGAATTCGGTCAGCTCCTCGTCGATGATCGCCTCGCGCAGGCCGGCTTGCTGCGGGAAGCTGTAGCGCAAGCCCAGGCCGTCGTCGTAGACCCGGAACACGACGGCGAAGCGCCGCCGCAGGCCGCTGCGTTCGCCCAGGTCCACGCGCAATTCGTTGTAATGGTTGCGCACGTAGCGGCGCTCGCCCCACGGCTGCTCCCAGGTCTCGTCCACGCTGCGGGTGGCCTGTGCCAGCACCGCCAGGTCGCGGTCCAGGCGCCCGTCGCGCAACTGGAAGCCCAGCCTGGATTCGCCGATCACGCTGTCGCCCAGGCGTTGCACGCGGTAGCTCGGCTTGCCGTCGTCCAGTTGCAGCGCGACCTGCAGCACCTTGCCCGGCGAGTCCACGCTGGCCACGGTCCTGGGGTCTGCGCGCAGCAGCGGTGCGATGCACAACAAGGCGGCTGCGAGCAGCATCCGCAGGGGCGACGATGGCCGCCTGCATGGCGTGGCATGAAACTGCGGCATATCCCCTCCCAAGGCGGCCGTTGCAGCTGCGGCGACTATAGCCAGGCGCTGCCAGCCCGTTGCGGCCAAGGCGATGAATACGTATGCAGATGCGCGCGGTGCGCTGCGGCGCGTCTACCATGTCCGCAGCGCTTCTCGAAGAGGCCGCGAGCGCGGTGCCGGCATGCCGGTGCGGCGAACCCACAATGCAGGCAAAGAGGGAGGGAGGCCGACGGCGCGAGCCGGTCCGCCGCTTCGATGCTGAAGATGATGTGCTTGGCCGCCACCTTGGGTGCCGCGGTGTCGGCGTCTGCGTGGCAGACGTCGTTGCAATGGCGCGACCAGACCGCGCAGGCCGCGGCCACTGCCGACGGCGGCTTCGTGCTGCGCTCGGCGCAGGGCACGCGCACGCTGGCGGCGCAGCCGCTGCGCAGCGAGACCGCCAGTCCGCTGTTCGACGCGCTGTTCGCGCTGGCGCAGCAGGAGTTGCGCGACGACCAGGTCGACGCGATCCGCGATCCGGCCTTCGACCACGGCAGGCCGCTGCCATGCGACTGCTACCAGACCGGCGAACGCTGGCCCTACGTGTGGACCCGCGACGTCAGCTATGCCGCCGATCTGGCGCTGGCGCGGCTGGATCCGCAGCGCACGCGGCGCTCGCTGCGCTTCAAGCTGTCGGCGATGCGCGGCGCGGATGCGCGGCCGGGCCTGTTCGTGGCGCAGGACACCGGCTCCGGCGGCAGTTGGCCGGTAAGCAGCGACCGCGTGGTCTGGTTCCTGGCCGCGCGGCATCTGCTCGACGATGCGCCGTTCGCCGCCGACACCCGCGCCGCGCTCGATGCGACCCTGGCGCAGGACCGCGAATTCGCCTTCGACCCGCGCATCGGCCTGTACCGCGGCGAGACCTCGTTCCTGGATTGGCGCGAGCAGACCTATCCGGCCTGGACCCGCAACGATGTACGCTTCATCGCCGAGTCGTTCGCGCTGTCCACTAATGTGCTGCATTACCAGGCGTTGCGGCTGGGCGAGCGGTTGGCGCGCGAGCAGGGCGACAGCACGGCCGCGGCGCGCTATGCCGGCTGGGCGAACGCGCTGAAGCAGGCGATCGCGCAGCGCTTCTGGCGCGAGGACCGCGGCACCTACGTCAGCTACCTCGGCAGCGCCGCGCATCCGGTGGCCTACGAAAGCTACGATCTGCTCGGCCTGTCGCTGGCGGTGCTGGCCGACGTGCTGCCGCGCGAACGCGCGCGCCAGGCGCTGGCGCGCTATCCGGCGGTCGAGGCCGGCAGCCCGGTGGTCTGGCCGCAGCAGCGGGACGTGCCCATCTACCACAACCGCGCGATCTGGCCGTTCGTCAGCGCCTACGCGTTGCGCGCGGCGCGGCATACCGACGACAGTGCGCGCATCGCCTTCGAAGTGCAGTCGTTGCTGCGCGGTGCGGCGCTGGCCGGCTCGAACATGGAGAACTACGAATTCCTGAGCCAGGCCGCGCATGTGGACGATGGCCCGCTCAGCGGGCCGGTGGTCAATTCGCCGCGGCAGTTGTGGTCGGTGGCCGGTTATCTGGCGATGGTGATCGAAGGCGTGTTCGGCGTCGAAGACGACGGCCGTGTGACGCCGAAGCTGCCGGTGAGCCTGGTACCGATGCTGTTCGGCGAGCGCCAGGAGATCGCGCTGCAGTTGCATGACCGGCGCATCGTGCTGCGGCGGCCGGCGCAGTTGCATGGCGATTTGCTGGTGGCCGGCGATACGCGCACCGACGCTGGCGTGACCACGGTGCAACTGATTGGTCGCGACACCGGCAGTACGTCGGTTCCGCTGCTCACTTCTGCAGAGGTGTTCGCACCGCTCGCGCCGCCGGCGCCGCGTGTCGACCGCGATGCGCAGGGTTGGCGCGTCGCCGCTGCCGCCGATACGGTGTTGTACGTCGATGGCCAACGCTGGCCGGGTGCTGCCGACGGCGCGCGCTTGCCGCTGCGCGAGCAGGTGCAGTGCCTGAGCCTGACCCGGCGCGATGCGCACTGGGAATCGCTGCATAGCCCCAGCGTCTGCGTCGGCGACGTGGTCCGCCTGAGCGGCGGCGGCGATTGGCGCTGGGCCGCGCCGCGCGACGGCGAGTACCGGCTGAGCCTGCGCTACGTCAACGCGCATGGCCCGATCAATACCGGCGTCACCGCCGCGGTGAAACAACTGCAGCTGCAATGCGGCGATGCCGCGCCGCAGCGCATGCCGGTGGTGATGCCGCACAGCGTCGGCGAACAGGATTCCACCGCCGCCGTGTTCGCGCTCAAGGCCGGGCAGGCCTGCCGCATCCGCCTGCTGCCTGCGGCGAACATGAGCGCCTTGCAGCACTTCGCGCGCTACACCGGCGGCCAGGGCGGCGCCGATGGCGTGGTCAATGCGGCCGATGTCGCCGCACTGCTGATCGCGCCGGCCGGCGCCGTCCAGGTGCGCCGATGAGCGCGCTGCCACGCGCCAAGCCGGCGCTGTCGTTCTGGCAGATCTGGAACATGTGCTTCGGCTTCCTCGGCATCCAGTTCGGCTTCGCGCTGCAGAACGCCAACGCCAGCCGCATCTTCCAGACCCTGGGCGCGGACATGGAGCAGGTGCCGGGGCTGTGGATTGCCGCGCCGCTGACCGGGCTGATCGTGCAGCCGATCGTCGGCTACCTGTCCGACCGCACCTGGAACCGGTTCGGCCGGCGCCGCCCGTATTTCATGGTCGGCGCGCTGTTCACCACGCTGGCGCTGCTGGTGATGCCGAACTCGCCTGCGTTGTGGGTGGCGGCCGGCACGCTGTGGATCCTGGATGCGTCGATCAATATTTCGATGGAGCCGTTCCGCGCCTTCGTCGGCGACCAGCTGCCGCAACGCCAGCGTGCCAGCGGCTATGCGATGCAGAGTTTCTTCATCGGCGTGGGCGCGGTGGTGGCGAGCATGTTGCCGTGGCTGCTGGCGCAATGGGGCGTGAGCAATACCGCCGCACCCGGCCACGTGCCGGCGACGGTGCGCTACGCGTTCTACCTGGGCGGCGCGGTGTTGTTCCTGTCCATCGGCTGGACCGTGCTGCGCACGCGCGAATATCCGCCCGAGGCGCTGCAGGGGTTCGACGACGCGCGGCCGTCGCATGCCGCTTCGCACGCGATCGGCATGCCGCGTGCGGATGCCGCCGCGGCGATCTGGCTGTTGCTGGGGCTTGCCGGCGCGGCGGCGATCTTCTGGAGCCGCGGCGATCGCATGCTGTACGTGCTGGCCGGTCTGGTCGCCGGCTACGGACTGTTGCAATGGCTGGCGCCGCGATTGCGGCCCGAGCACATGCTGGCGGCGATCATGCGCGACGTGCAGGCGATGCCGCAGGCGATGCGGCGCCTGGCCTGGGTGCAGTTCTTCTCGTGGTTCGCGTTGTTCGCGATGTGGATCTACACCACCGCGGCGGTGACGCAGACGCATTACGGCGCCACCGATACCGCCTCCGCGGCCTACAACGATGGCGCGAACTGGGTGGGGGTGCTGTTCGGCGCGTACAACGGTTTCGCCGCGCTGGCGGCGATCGCCATTCCGCTGCTGGTGCGGGCGGTCGGGCTGCGCGTCAGCCATCTGCTCAACCTGTGCCTGGGCGCGGCCGGCTTGCTGTCGTTCCTGTGGATCCGCGATCCGCAGTGGCTGCTGCTGTCGATGCTCGGCGTCGGCTTCGCCTGGGCCTCGATCCTGTCGCTGCCGTACGCCTTGCTGTCCGACAGCGTACCGGCGGCGAAGATGGGCGTGTACATGGGCATCTTCAATTTCTTCATCGTGATCCCGCAGCTGGTCGCGGTCAGCGTGCTGGGCTTCGTGCTCACGCACTGGCTCGGCGGCCGGCCGCTGTACGCGCTGGGCATCGGCGGCGCCAGCCTGCTGCTGGCGGCGCTGTGCGTGCTGCGGGTTCCCGCCGAACACGGAGCAAGGCAATGAGGTATCGGAGTTCGCTGCTGGCGCTGGCCTTGCTGGTCGCTGTCGCGCCACCGGCGCGTGCGCAGGCCGCGGCGGAGTACTACGGCACGCTGGAGCCGTTCGCCAGCGAGGCGGTGTATTTCGTGGTCACCGACCGCTTCGTCAACGGCGATCCGGGCAACGATCACCGCGACCAGGGCGGCGCGCACCGCACCTTCGACATCCCGTTGCCGGCGCCGCCGGGCGAGAGCGACAACATCGGCTACCTGGGCGGCGACTTCAAGGGCGTGGCCGACAACGCCGGCTATATCCGCGGCCTGGGTTTCGGCGCGGTGTGGATCACCCCGATCGTCGACAACCCGGACGAAGCGTTCACCGGCGGCAAGCCGATCAGCTGGGGCAGCAACCTGAGCGATCGCGGCAAGACCGGCTACCACGGCTACTGGGGCGTCAATTTCTACAAGCTGGACGAACACCTGCCCAGCCCGGGCCTGGATTTCGCCGGCTTCACCCAGGCGATGCATGCGCAACGGCTGAAGGTGGTGCTGGACATCGTTGGCAACCATGGCTCGCCGGCCTGGACCATGCCCAAGCGGCAGCCGATGTTCGGCCAGGTGTTCGACCGCGACGGCAAGCTGATCGCCGACCATCAGAACCTGCCGCCGGCCAAGCTGGACCCGGCGCACAACCCGCTGCACGCGTTCTACAACACCGGCGGCAATCTGGCCGAACTGTCCGATTTCAACGAGCGCAATCCGGCGGTGATGGAGTACCTGGTCGGGGCCTATTCGCAATGGCTGGGGCAGGGCGCCGACGCCTTCCGCATCGACACCATCGGCTGGATGCCGGACAGCTTCTGGCACGAATTCGTGCGCCGCATCCGCGCGCAGCGGCCGGGCATGTTCATGTTCGGCGAGGCCTTCGACTACGACGCGCGCGAGATCGCCGGGCACACCTGGGCGCGCAATGCCGGGGTCAGTGTGCTGGATTTCCCGCTGAAGCAGGCGCTGTCGACGGTGTTCGGGCATGCGCGCGGCGGCTTCGAGCAATTGCAGGCGCCGCTATACCTGGAGCGCGGCCCGTATGCGAATCCGTACGAGCTGATGACCTTCTACGACAACCACGACATGGCGCGGCTGGACGCCAGCGATGCCGGTTTCATCGATGCGCACAACTGGCTGTTCACCGCGCGCGGCATTCCGGTGATCTATTACGGCTCGGAAACCGGCTTCATGCGCGGCCGCGCCGAGCATGCGGGCAATCGCAATTATTTCGGCCAGGCGCGGGTGGATGCGGCGCCGCAGAGCCCGATCTTCGCGCCGTTGCAGCGCATCGCGTTGCTGCGGCAACGCACGCCGGCGCTGCAGCGCGGGCTGCAGCTCAACCTGCGCCTGTCCGGGGACGAGGCGGTGTTCTACCGCGTGTTCCAGCATGCGGGCACGACCCAGACCGCGCTGGTCCTGCTCAACAAGGGCGACACGGCGAAGACGCTGGAAGTGCGCCGCTACCTGCAGCCCGGCACCTGGCGCGATGGTTTCGACGGCAGCGCGGTCGAGGTCGCGGACGTGTTGCGGGCCGAAGTGCTGGCGCACGGGGTGCGCGTGTTCGTCTCCGATGCGCCGATCGTGCGCCAGGACCTGCGTGCGCGGCTGGGGTGGCTGATGGCGGCCAAGGATGGCGTGGAGCCGCCGCAGTAGCGGCTGCTTCTAACGCTGTTTTGTAGGAGCGGCTTCAGCCGCGACCGTGCCTTACCGATAACGCATGGTCGCGGCTAAAGCCGCTCCTACAGGAAGCGAGGGCTGTTCACGCCGCTGCCGACTGCGGTTCGGCCCACACGCTGTTCGGTTCGCCATGCCGTGCGCGGCGGGTGGTCGCGCGTGCCAGCGCGGCGAAGCCCAGCGCCATCGCCAGGGCCATGCCGTCGACCCAGAACAACGGCCATTGCCCGGCGACGGCGCTGGTCCACATCCACCAACCGCTGGCCAGGCCGTGCGCCAGCGGGATCGCCGCGGTCACCGCGGCCGCGGTCCACAGCAGCTCGCGTGCGGCCTGCGCCGGCGCGCGCAGCGCCGCCCACAGCGCACACAGCGCCCAGCTGCCGAAGCAGGTCCAGCGCATGCCGGCATCCACCGCGTCCGGCGCGGCGCGTTCCAGCACCTGCACCGCGACGAACGCCGCCGAGATCGCCACGCACAGGCCGATGCACACGCCGACCGTGGCTCGCGCCATGTTGATCTGCGCGCGGCCCTGCTGCGCCTGGCGCCGCTTGCGCCGCGATTCGATCCACAGCAGGTTGCCCGAATAGAACAGGAACGCGCCGCCGATGCCGAGCAGGAAGTACAGCCACGGTACCAGCGCATTGCCGTACTCGCCGAAATGCAGGGCGTAGGCCGAGGTCAGCGTGGCATGGTTGGCGTCGCGGCGGCCGGGCAACTGGGTGGCGATCACCTTGCCGCTGGCCGCGTCCAGCGCCACCGTCCCGGTCGGCCCCAGGGTCCCAGATGACTCGCCGCTGATTTCCACCGTGGCGTTGCTGTCGCCGGCGTGCTGCAGCTTCATGTACACCGGCTCGAAATCGTGCAGCCCCTGCCGCCGCGCCTCGGCGACGGCGCGCGCGCTCCAGTCGGCCAGCGTACCCAACGCTGCAGGCGTGCCGCTGGCGCTGCGTACCGGCGCGGTGTCCATCGCCACCGGTACCGCGTCCTGCACCTTGCCGTCGAAGATCAGCGGGTTCAGCGCCGCCATCAGCACCAGCGACAGGCACAGCACCGCGCCGGTCACCGCGAACATCAGGTGTAGCGGCAGGCTCAGCACCCCGACCACGTTGTGCGCGTCCAGCCAGAACTGCTTGAGATTGCGGCCCGGGCGCAGCGCGAACAGGTCCTTGAGCAGCTTCGGCAGATGGATGATCACCCCGGACACGATTGCCACCGCGTACAGCAGGCTGACGATGCCCATCAGATAGACGCCGGCCACCGGCAGGCCCAGCGTGTAGTGCAGTTCGTTGACCAGGGTGGCCAGGCCCGCCTGCGGCAGGTCCGGCCCGCCCTCCAGGTCGTCGAGCGTGGCCATCTGCCACACGCCCTCGGCATCGGGCCAATAGATCAGCGCCTTGGGAAATTCGCTGCTGGGGAACAGCATGCCGAGCATCGGCTTGGCTTGCGGATGCCGCGCCAGCGTCGCATCGAGCAGGCGCTGCGCATCGTCCACGCTCTGCACCGGCACCACCTGCTGCGATTGCCAGCGCGGCAGGTCGTGGTGGAACACGGTGATCGCGCCGGCATAGAAGGCGACGAACAAGGCGAAGCCGGCGACCAGGCCCATCCAGGTATGCAGCGCGGTGAAGGTGCGCAGCGTGGTGGCGTGCAGTTTCATGCGAATGTCCTCATTGCGCCCAGCCCAGGGCCTTCAGCGCCCACAGCAGGGCGAAGCCGGCCAGCGCCAGCGCGCTCAGCCAACTCCAGGCGCGGCGCCCGCTGGCCAGGCAATAGGCGCCGATCGCCACACCCGCCCACAGCGGTACGAACGCGATCAGCGCCGGGACCAGCGCCTGCTGCCACGGCCCCGGCGGCAGCCAGCAGACCAGGCCGGTCAGCGCGGTGGCCAGGAAGAAGCCGGGAATCAGCGCGGCCAGTCCGCGGCTCCACATCATCGCGGCCGGCTCCGCATGGCGTGGTCCGGATCGCCGCGCAATGCGCCCAAGGCCGGCACCAGCATCAGCGCCAGCATCCAGCTGGCGAGCATCGCGCACAGCCCGGCACCGACGCCCAGATGCGCGATCCATGCCGCCAGCGAGGCGCCGGCCAGCGCCAGGCCCAGCCAGGTGCCGAACCGGCGCAGGCGCCGCAGCGGCGCCAGGCGGCAGTTCGGCGAGCCGGCGTACAGGGCCAGCGCCGACAGCGCCGCGCAGATGGCCGCCAAGCCGATCCCGGCAATGGTCGCGCTCATCGGGCGCCGATCCACGCCGCCGATCGCGCCCGGCTGCCGCCTGCGGTGGCTGCGGGCGGGAGGGCGGAGGTCGGGTGTGAAGCGGGACGGGCAGGGGGCATCGGAATTCCAGGCGGCGTGCGGCCGCGGCAATCTCGCGGCGGTCTCTCGCGGATGATAATCATTCTGCTTTCGTAAGGAAAACGCAGCCGGTGCGCTTGAGCGTGGCAGTCCTGAACGAATGGGAGTCTGTGGCGGCGTCAGCGGGCCGCCGGGCCTCAGCTGCGCAGCGAGGAGCCGCGTAGCGCCAGCGTCACCGGCAGGGTACGGCTGGCGACCGGTTGCCCGGCGATCTGCGCCAGCAGGGTCTCGACCAGCACCGCGCCGGCCAGCTTGGTGTCCTGCTGCACGGTCGACAGCGCCGGTGCCACACAGGCGGCGATCGGGATGTCGTCGAAGCCGGCCAGGGCCACGTCCTCGGGCACGCGCAGGCCGTGTTCGCGCAAGGCCTTCAGCGCGCCGATCGCGATCAGGTCGCTGGCGGCGAACACCGCGTCGAAGCGTTCGCCGCCGCGCAGCAGCGCCAGTGCCGCTTCGTAGCCGGATTGCTCGGTGGTGATCGCATCCAGCTGCAGGCCGGGAACGATGTCCGATCCGGCCGTGCGCAGCGCCTGGGCATGGCCGCGGTAGCGCTCGAGGAACTCGGGGTAGTGGTTGGAGGCGTCGCCGAGGAAGGCGATGCGCCGGCAGCCCTGGTCCAGCAGGTGCGCGGTGATGTCGTGGCCGCCCTGGAAGTTGTCGCTGCCGATCGACACCCCCGGCTGCCCGGGCAGCACCGCCCCCCAGCGCACGAAGTGGGTGCCCTGGTCGACCAGGTGCTGCAGCCGCTGCTGTGCCTGCAGGTAGTCGCCGTAGCCGAGCAGGATCAGGCCGTCGGCCTTCTGGCTGTCGCCGTAATCGGCGCGCCAGTTGTCCGACAACTGCTGGAACGACACCAGCAGGTCGTAGCCGTGGCGCGCGCAGGCGCGGGTGATCGAGCCCAGCATCGAGTGGAAGAACGGGTTGATCAGCGAGTCGTCGGTGGTCGGATCTTCGAAGAACAGCAGCGCCAGGGTGCCGGCATTGCGCAGGCGCAGGCTGGAGGCGTGCTTGTCGACCTTATAGTTCAGCTCGTTGGCGATCGCCAGGATCTTGCGCCGGGTCTGCTCGTTGACCGCCGGGCTGCCGCGCAGGGCGCGCGAGACCGTCGGTTGCGACACGCCTGCCAGGTAGGCGATATCCAGCGATGTGGCCTTGCCTTTGATGACGGCGCGTCCGGTGCGGAGAAAAGATCGGCGAAGCATGACATGGCGCCCGCTGCAGCTCTTGCTGCGGCGCAGCGAATGGAGACTCCACGGCGACAATGGTCGCTGGGTGAGGTGCGGGGTACCAACGATGTACCGCTTTGGTAAAAACACATTTACCATTTTGGTACTGACTGGTTTACCATCTTGGTCTTGACCTGATCCGGACATGGGTGGCCCGCGGCGGCGCCGGCCGAGCGTGCGACATGAGCACTACCACCGCCCTCGCTTGAGTTCCCGCCCAAGGCTGTCCGAGCAGGCGCCCTTGTGGCGCCTTCTTTCTGTCCCGCACCCAGCCGCGACCGCCGCCAAGGTGGCGTGGACGCCGTCCTTCCGTTTCCCTTTCCGCCGACTCCCATGATCACGATCACGCTCCCCGACGGCAGCCGCCGCGAATTCGAACACCCCGTCAGCCCCATGGACGTGGCCCAATCCATCGGCCCGGGCCTGGCCAAGGCGACCATCGCCGGCCAGGTCGACGGCCGCCTGGTCGACGCCAGCGACCTCATCGAGCACGACGCCAGCCTGCGCCTGATCACCGCCAAGGACGAAGAAGGCGTGGAGATCATCCGCCACTCCTGCGCGCACCTGGTCGGGCATGCGGTCAAGCAGTTGTACCCCGAGGTCAAGATGGTGATCGGCCCGGTCATCGCCGAGGGCTTCTACTACGACATCTACAGTGAGCGCCCGTTCACCCCCGAGGACATGGCGGCGATCGAGAAGCGCATGCAGGAGCTGATCGCGCAGGACTACGACGTGATCAAGAAGGTCACGCCGCGCGCCGAGGTGATCGAGCTGTTCCGCCAGCGCGGCGAGGACTACAAGCTGCGCCTGATCGAGGACATGGCCGACGACGTCACCGCGATGGGCCTGTACTACCACCAGGAATACGTGGACATGTGCCGCGGTCCGCACGTGCCGAACACGCGCTTCCTCAAGGCGTTCAAGCTGACCCGCATCTCCGGCGCCTACTGGCGCGGCGATGCCAAGAACGAGCAGCTGCAGCGCATCTACGGCACCGCCTGGGCCGACAAGAAGCAGCTCGACGCCTACATCCTGCGCATGGAGGAAGCGGACAAGCGCGACCATCGCAAGATCGGCAAGCAGCAGGGCCTGTTCCACTTGCAGGAAGAGGGGCCGGGTCTGGTGTTCTGGCATCCGAAGGGCTGGTCGATCTGGCAGGTGGTCGAGCAGTACATGCGCAAGGTGTACCGCGACAGCGGCTACGGCGAGGTGCGCTGCCCGCAGATCCTGGACGTGTCGCTGTGGCAGAAATCCGGCCACTGGGACAACTACCAGGACAACATGTTCTTCACCGAGTCGGAGAAGCGCACCTACGCGGTCAAGCCGATGAACTGCCCGGGCCACGTGCAGGTGTTCAACCAGGGCCTGCACAGCTACCGCGACCTGCCGATCCGCTACGGCGAGTTCGGCGCCTGCCACCGCAACGAGCCGTCCGGCGCGCTGCACGGCATCCTGCGCGTGCGCGGTTTCACCCAGGACGACGGCCACATCTTCTGCACCGAGCAGCAGATCGAGGCCGAGGTCACCGCCTTCCACCAGCAGGCGCTGAAGGTGTATGCCGACTTCGGTTTCGACGACATCCAGATCAAGATCGCGCTGCGTCCGGAAAAACGCCTGGGTGACGATGCGACCTGGGACAAGGCCGAGGCCGCGCTGCGCGCCGCGCTCGGCGCCTGCGGCGTGGAATGGCAGGAACTGCCGGGCGAGGGCGCGTTCTACGGCCCCAAGATCGAGTACCACCTGAAGGACGCGATCGGCCGCACCTGGCAGCTGGGCACGATGCAGGTCGACTTCATGATGCCCGGCCGCCTCGGCGCCGAGTACGTGGACGAGAACAGCCAGAAGCGGCACCCGGTCATGCTGCACCGGGCCATCGTCGGCTCGATGGAGCGGTTCATCGGCATCCTGATCGAACACCATGCCGGCGCGTTCCCGGCCTGGCTGTCGCCGGTGCAGGCAATGGTGATGAACATCACCGATGCCCAGGCCGACTATGTAGACAGCGTGCGGAAACTCCTTGCAAATCAAGGCTTCCGCATCGAGGCCGATTTGCGGAACGAAAAAATCGGCTATAAGATTCGCGAACACACGCTGCAGCGGGTGCCGTACCTGTTGGTGGCGGGCGACCGCGAGAAGGAAAACGGCGCCATTGCAGTGCGCACGCGATCGGGGGAGGATCTGGGAACCATGTCGGTTGCCGCCTTCGCCGAACGCCTGCGCGCCGAGCAGCTGGCGTAAGACAACCCCGATGCGGGCGGAGCCTCCGCCCGTGTCGGTCCGATTCCCCTGGGAGATTGCAACATCAGTACCCCTGACAACAAACAGAACCGTAAGAACCAAGAGATCCGGGTCCCGCGCGTTCGCGTGATCGGCGCGGACGGCGAAATGGTCGGCGTGTTGAGCCGCGACGAAGCGCTGGCCATGGCCGAAGAAGAAGGGCTCGACCTGGTCGAGATCCAGCCCCAGGCCGACCCGCCGGTCTGCAAGATCATGGACTTCGGCAAGTTCAAGTTCGAGCAGCAGAAGAAGGCGAACGAAGCCAAGAAGAAGACCAAGCAGGTCGAGATCAAGGAAATCAAGTTCCGTCCGGTCACGGACGAGGGCGATTACCAGATCAAGCTGCGCAACATGCGTCGCTTCCTCGAAGAGGGCGACAAGGTCAAGGTCAACATCCGTTTCCGTGGCCGCGAGATGAGCCACCAGGAGCTCGGGCGCGAAATGGCGTCGCGGATCGAGGCCGACCTCGGCGAAGACATCGTCATCGAATCGCGTCCGCGCCTGGAAGGCCGGCAGATGGTGATGATGATCGCGCCGAAGAAGCGCTGACCAGCAGTCAGGATCGCGCCCCGCCCATGTGCGGGAGCGCGACCGCCGCCGGGCGCCGTTGGCGCCCTTCGCGTTTTTCCGATCGCCGCGTCCGGCCACTGCTCGCTGTTAGGGCGTCGCCCGTCGGCCCTTCGGCACCGAACGCAGTGCGGGCCACTGCCCGTACGAGGCAAAACGCTGCAAGCGCTTGCCTGTCGCTAGGCAAGCGCCCGCCGATGCCGCAGGCTCCCGAATCCCGAATCCCGAATCCCGAATCCCGAATCCGGCGCGCAAGCGCCCCATCGAAATACATGATTTGCAAGGCATTCCAAGCCCTGGCATAATGCGCGGCCCAGTGCATCGGGTTTGCCGCCAACGCGGCAACAGGACCCGCCCTGATTCTTTGAGGATCAAGGGCTTACAAGCCGGTACGGGCACGGACGGAAAGCGTGGCGCAGCCACCGCCCTGACCAGTGACAAAACACCATCAAGGACATTGCAATGCCCAAGATCAAGACCAACCGGGCGGCGGCCAAGCGTTTCCGCAAGACCGCCTCCGGCAAGTACAAGGCCGGCCACGCCAACCGTAGCCACATCCTCACCAAGAAAGCGACCAAGCGGAAGCGCAACCTGCGGCAGACGAACCATGTTCGTGCCGAGGACGCTGGCCGTCTTGACCGTATGCTGCCTTACCTCTGAGGACTGAACCATGGCTCGAGTAAAACGTGGCGTCCAGGCACGCCGTCGTCACAAGAAAGTTCTGAACCTGGCCAAGGGCTACTACAACGCCCGTCGCAAGGTCTTCCGCGTCGCCAAGCAGGCGGTGATCAAGGCGCAGCAGTACGCCTACATCGGCCGCAAGCAGAAGAAGCGCAATTTCCGTTCGCTGTGGATCACCCGCATCAATGCGGCGGCCCGCATCAACGGCCTGAGCTACAGCCGTTTCATGAACGGCCTGCTCAAGGCTGGCATCACCCTGGACCGCAAGGTGCTGGCGGACATCGCCGTGCACGATGCGCAGGGCTTTGCCGCCTTGGCTGAGAAGGCTAAGGGCGCGCTGGCGGCATAATGCAGGTCCCTCTGCAACGGCCCGCACATCCATGTGCGGACTGTTGAACAACAGCAGGGAAATAGCAGACATGCAGGGGAAGGGCGCGAGTCCTTCCCCTTTTTGCGTTTTGTGCATCCCGATAGCGGGATCGCTGCCGTGGCGGGTTGTCTCCCGATGGCGGGATCCGGGTCGGTGGTCGGCTGAAGTGAGGCGCGAGTGCAATGAGTGAGATCCAATCCCTGAGCGGACAGGCGCTGGCGGACATCGCCGCAGCGAGCAGTCCCGAAGCGCTGGAGCAGCTGCGGGTCGCGCTGCTCGGCAAGAGCGGCAGCATCACCGCGCAGCTGAAGCAGCTCGGCGCGTTGCCGCCGGAGCAGCGCAAGCTGGCCGGCGAGGCGATCAACCAGGCGCGCGATGCGGTCTCCGCGGCGCTGGCCGAACGCCGCGCGCTGCTGGAAGGCGCGGCACTGGATGCGCGCCTGGCGGCCGAGCGCATCGACGTGACCCTGCCGGGCCGGCGCGGCGAGCGCGGCGGCTTGCATCCGGTCACGCGCACGCTGGAGCGCATCACCGAGATCTTCGCGCGGTTGGGCTACGAACTGTCCGACGGCCCGGAGATCGAGGACGACTGGCACAACTTCGAGGCGCTGAACTTTCCTCCGCACCACCCGGCGCGGGCGATGCACGACACCTTCTATTTCGGCGACGGCCGCCTGCTGCGCACCCACACCTCGGGCGTGCAGGTGCGCTACATGGGCGAGCACGCGCCGCCGCTGCGCATGATCGCCGCCGGCAAGGTCTACCGCAGCGACAGCGACCAGACCCATTCGCCGATGTTCCACCAGGTCGAAGGCCTACTGGTCGACGAGCATTCCACCTTCGCCGACCTCAAGGGCACCTTGTCCGAGTTCGTGCGCGCGTTCTTCGAGCGCGATTTCGAGATGCGCTTCCGTCCCAGCTATTTCCCGTTCGTCGAACCCGGCGCGGAAGTGGACATCGCCTGGCAGCAGCCCGACGGCAGCACCCGCTGGCTGGAAGTGCTCGGCTGCGGCATGGTCCATCCGAACGTGCTGCGCAGCGTCGGCATCGATCCGGAACGCTACACCGGCTTCGCCTTCGGCATGGGCGTGGAGCGCTTCGCGATGCTGCGCTACGGCGTCAACGACCTGCGCGCGTTCTTCGAGAACGACGTGCGGTTCCTCAGGCAGTTCGCCTGAAGGCCGGGATTGGGGATTCGGGATTTGGGATTCGCGAAAGCGGGTCCATCCTGGTTCCTGATCCGGCATGAAGCCGTTGTTACGAATCTCCAATCCCGAATCCCCAATCCCGGCCTCTCAATGAAATTCAGCGAAAACTGGCTGCGCAGCCACGTTCCCACCCAGGCCACGCGCGATGAACTAGCCGCGACCCTGACCGCCATCGGCCTGGAGGTCGAGGAGGTCACGCCGCTCGGCGAGTCGCTGCAGCAGGTGGTGGTGGCGCGCATCGTCGAAGCGGTGCGGCACCCGGAAGCCGATCGGCTGCAGGTGTGCCAGGTCGATGCCGGGCAGGGCGGCTTGCTGCAGATCGTCTGCGGTGCGCCGAACGCGCGCGCCGGGCTGGTCGCGCCGCTGGCGCTGGTCGGCGCCCAGGTCGGCGGCATCGCGATCAAGGCGGCCAAGCTGCGCGGCGTGGAGTCCAACGGCATGCTGTGCTCGGCCAAGGAACTCGGCCTGGACAGCGATGCGTCGGGCCTGTTCGAACTGCCCGACGATGCGCCGATCGGCCAGGCGCTGAGCGACTACCTCGGCTTGCCCGACGCCAGCATCGAGATCAAGTTGACCCCGAACCGCGCCGATTGCTTCGGCGTGCGCGGCATCGCCTACGACGTGGCCGCGGCCTGCGCCAGCGAAGTGCTGCCGTTCGCGGCCGAGCCGGTCGCCGTCGCCAGCGAGCGCCGCCTGGAGGTGCGCCTGCAGGCGGGCGGCGATGCGCCGCGCTACTGCGGCCGCGTCGTCGAGGATCTCGACCCGACGGCGAAGACGCCGCTGTGGATGGCCGAGCGCCTGCGCCGCAGCGGCGTGCGTCCGGTGTCGCTGCTGGTCGATATCACCCAGTACGTGATGCTGGAACTGGGCCAGCCGATGCATGCCTTCGACCTGGAGACGCTGCATGGCCCGATCGGCGTGCGCCGCGCGCGCGCCGGCGAGACGCTGAAACTGCTCGATGGCTGCGACGCGACGCTCGACGACGGCTTCCTGGCCGTCACCGACGCCGACCGCGTGGTCGCCCTGGCCGGCCTGATGGGCGGCCACGACACCCGCGTCACCGATGCGACCCGGCATGTGTTCCTGGAAGCGGCGCACTTCGCGCCGGCAGCGATCATAGGGCGCGGGCGCAAGCTCGGCCTGCACACCGATGCCAGCCACCGTTTCGAGCGCGGCGTGGACCCGGCGTTGCCGCGGCCGGCGCTGGAGCTGGCGACGCGGCTGGTGCTGGAACTGGCCGGCGGCCGCGCCGGCCCGGTGGTGGAGGCCGAACTGCGCGAACACCTGCCGACGCCGGCGCCGATCACGCTGCGCCGCGCGCGCATCGTGCGCGTGCTCGGCATCGAGATCGCCGACGCCGAAGTCGAGCGCATCCTGCGCGCGCTGGGCATGCAGGTCGTCGCCACCGGCAATGGCTGGCAGGTCACCGCGCCGAGCCGCCGCTTCGATATCGCCCTGGAAGAGGACCTGATCGAGGAACTGGCGCGCATCCACGGCTACGATCGCCTGCCGACCACGCTGCCGGGCGGCGCCTCGCGCATCGCCATGGGCAGCGAAACGCAGCTGGACGAACGCAGCGTGCGCCGCCAATTGGTCGCGCGCGAGATGCTGGAAACCATCAACTACGCCTTCGTCGATGCGGCGCTGCTCGACCAGTGGGGCCTGCAGGCCGGGCGCGTGGCGCTGGCCAATCCGCTCAGCGCCGAACTGGCGGTGATGCGTCCGTCGCTGCTGCCCGGGCTGGTCGCGGCGCTGGGCCGCAACGTCGCCCGGCAGGCCGGGCGGGTGCGCCTGTTCGAGCTGGGCAAGGTGTTCGAGGCCGCGGCGACGGCCGTCGCCGCGCCGGTGGAGACCCAGCGCGTGGCGGCCGCGGTGTGCGGCGATGCCGACGCGCTGCAGTGGGGCGTGCCGGCGCGCAAGGTCGACTTCCACGACCTGAAGGGCGACCTGGACGCGCTGGCCAGCGCCGCCGGCGCGCGCCTGGACTACCGTCCGTCGGCGCTGCCGTTCGCGCATCCGACCCGCTCCGCCGACGTCTACCGCGATGGCGCGCGGATCGGCTGGATCGGCCAGCTGCACCCGCGCCTGCTGCAGGCGATGCAGATCGACGTGGAGGTGCTCGGCTTCGAGCTGGACCTGGCGCCGCTGGCGGCGCGTGCGCTGCCGCGTGCCGCCGAGCTGTCGCGGTTCCCGTCGGTACGCCGCGACCTGGCCTTCCTGGTGCCGGAAGCGGTGGCCTGGTCGGCGCTGGCGAGCAGCGTGCGTGGCGCGGTCGGGCCACTGCTGCGCGACGTGGTGCTGTTCGACCGCTACGTCGGGCCGGGGGTCGAGGCGGGTTTCAAGAGTCTCGCTATGGGCTTGATTTTGCAGGACAACTCGCGCACTCTGACGGATCGCGATGTGGATGCCGTGGTCGCCGATGCGGTGGCGGCGCTGGCGCGCGAACACGATGCGCGGATTCGCGGCTGAGACGTAGGGGATAGCAGGGCAATGGCGTTGACCAAAGCGGAAATGGCCGAACGGTTGTTCGACGAAGTCGGGCTGAACAAGCGCGAGGCCAAGGAATTCGTCGATGCTTTCTTCGATGTGCTGCGCGATGCGCTGGAGCAGGGGCGGCAGGTGAAGCTGTCCGGTTTCGGCAACTTCGATCTGCGCCGCAAGAACCAACGGCCCGGTCGCAATCCCAAGACCGGCGAAGAAATTCCGATCTCGGCGCGGACGGTGGTGACCTTCCGCCCGGGACAGAAGCTCAAGGAGCGAGTGGAGGCGTATGCTGGACCCGGGCAGTAACCGCGAACTTCCGCCGATTCCGGCCAAGCGCTACTTCACCATCGGTGAGGTCAGCGAGCTGTGCGACGTCAAGCCGCACGTGCTGCGCTACTGGGAAACCGAATTCCCCAGCCTGGAACCGGTCAAGCGCCGCGGCAACCGCCGCTACTACCAGCGCCACGACGTGCTGATGGTGCGGCAGATCCGCAGCCTGCTGTACGAACAGGGCTATACGATCGGCGGCGCGCGTCTGCGCCTGGAAGGCGAGGGCGCGCGGCAGGAGTCGGCGCTGAGCAACCAGATCATCAAGCAGGTGCGGCAGGAACTGGAAGAAGTGCTGCAGTTGCTGCGGCGCTGAGCGGCAACGGCGCAAGCGGCTAGGAATGGCCACGCCAATCCCGCTATAATCGCCAGCTCGCCGCGAGGCGGAGCCGCCGCAACGGCGGAGTTTTTACCGGGGTATAGCGCAGCCTGGTAGCGCACTAGTCTGGGGGACTAGTGGTCGTCGGTTCGAATCCGGCTACCCCGACCATCTTCGAAGGCCCATGTCAGCGACATGGGCCTTTTTCGTTTTGCGGGGTCTGGGGTCTGGGCGGCCGCAGTACGCCGCCAGCGCCTGCAGCAATGACGGGGCGGAAGTGTCGTCACGATCGCCCCTGCGGCGGCCGCCGATCGCCGCGCCGTCGCTGCCATTCCCTGTGCCGACAGGCGGTATGCCCGGTTCGGACGAGGGTGTAGACAAACGCGCCCGCGTCGGTGCGGCGCCTGCCGCAGCCGCCGCGGGACCTGCGACGGCGGGGACGGAAAACCGGCAGCGAACTGCGGAAGAGGGCCGTCAACGGCTTGACATGCGTCACGTTAACGTCGTGTATTTTGCGACGTGGCTTCGTTAGCTATGCTGAACATTCGGACATGTACTTGAATCCACGCGGTATAGCGTCAAAAAAATGCCGCAAGATGTCTTGGTGAGGGCCGGGAGCTGTGCCATAGTGCACTGCAACACGAGACTTCGCTGTTGGCCTGGGCAGTCGTCCCAGGCAGGAAATGACACTGCAATCGTCTTACCCGACCGGTGATGGAGCGCTGGCCGGATGGAAGAGTGCGGCGTTCCCAAAACCACTCGACAGAGGGCGTCTGCATCGCGCATGGGTAAACTCTCCGGTACGTTCAACTGGGCACTGTGTCTGGCCCTTTCTTGTCTGGTCTTCCTGTCCGGGTGCAGCAGCGCCGGATCGAAGATGCGGACGGAATTGCCGCCAGGCGATCCGCTGGCCGCTTCCATGGGAAAGCCGGAGTACCTGCTCGGCCCCGGCGATCTGCTGACGGTCAAGGTGTTCCAGGTGGACGACCTGGAGCGGCAGGTGCGGGTCGACAACGAGGGCCGCATCTCGCTGCCGCTGGTCGGTGACATCAAGGCCGCCGGCCTCAGCGTCAACGCACTGCAGAAGGACATCACCGAACGCTACCGCAACGGCTACCTGCAGAACCCGCAGGTGTCGGTGCTGGTCGACGAGTTCACCGGCAACCGGGTCACCGTCACCGGCGCGGTGAGCGAGCCGGGCATCTACCCGATCGTTGGCCCGGCGCTGACCCTGCAGCAGGCGCTGTCGCTGGGCAAGGGCGTCAGCGACGTGGCCAGCCGCGGCAACGTGGTGGTGTTCCGCAACGTCGGCGGGCAGAAGATGCTGGCCCGTTTCGATCTGCGCGACATCCAGAAGGGCGCCTCGCCGGATCCTGAAATCTACGGCGGCGACATCGTCGTGGTGTACCGCTCCGATGCGCTGGTCCTGCTGCGCACCGTGGTGCAGCTGACCCCGTTCGTCATGGTCTGGCGGGCATACCGATGAGTTCCTCGAGCATGCACACCCGTCCCGCTTCCGCTCCGCTGAGCCCGGCCGACATCAGTCTGCTGGACTACTGGAACGCCCTGTACCGGCAGCGCTGGCTGATCGTCGGCATCACCGTGGCGGTCGTCGCCCTGGCCCTGCTGGTAACGTTATTGATGACGCCCAAGTACCGCGCCACCAGCGTGCTGCAGATCGAGCGCGAGTCCTTGAACGTCACCAACGTGGCCAACCTGATGCCGGTGGAATCGCCGCAGGACCGCGATTTCTACCAGACCCAGTACGAATTGCTCGGCAGCCGCTCGCTGGCGCGGGTGGTGATCCGCGAGGCGCGGCTGACCCAGGAGCCGGTCTTCAAGCCGCTGGTGGACGAGGCGCTGGAGAAGCTGCAAGGCAATGGCGACGGTCGTGCGCCCACGCCGCAGGCGCGCGCCGCCGCCGCCGAGAACGCGCTGGTCGGCCCGGTGCTGGACGCCTTGACGATCGAGCCGGTGCGCGATTCGCGGCTGGTGCGGATCAACTTCGATTCGCCCGACCGGGCGCTGGCAGCGCGCGTGTCCAACACCTACGCGAAGATGTTCATCGCCTCGACCCAGGAGCGGCGCCTGCAGGCGTCCTCGTTCGCCACCAAGTACCTGTCCGAGCGGCTGGAGCAGCTGCGCGACAAAGTGGAAGAGTCGGAGAAGAACGCGGTCGATTACTCCAGTCAGGAACAGATCGTGTCGCTGGGCGACGACAAGCCGTCACTGCCGACGCAGAACATGAGCGAGTTGAACGTGCGTCTGGCCGCCGCGCAGGATGCGCGGATCAAGGCCGAGGCGGCCTGGCGCCAGGCCGGGATCGGCGATGGCATGGGCCTGCCGCAGGTGATCGCCAGCCCGCTGATCCAGAGCCTGCGCGCCGAGCAGGCCAAGCTGGCGGCCGACTATCAGCAGAAACTGGCCACGTTCCAGCCCGGCTATCCGGAGATGCAGCGTCTGCAGAGCCAGATGGGCGAAACCAAGCGCCAGATCGCCAACGAGATCGCCAACATCCGCACCGCGCTGAAGAACGATTACGAGGCGGCGCGGCAGCAGGAGACCTTGCTGTCCGAACGCATCGCCAGCCTGAAGAACGACGAGCTGGACCTGCAGACCCGCAGCATCCGCTACAACATGCTGCGGCGCGAAGCCGACACCAACCGCCAGCTCTACGACGCGCTGCTGCAGCGCTACAAGGAGATCGGCGTGGCCGGCAACGTCGGTACCAACAATGTGTCGATCGTGGACCGCGCCGACGTGCCGGGCAAACCGAATTCGCCGAAGACCTTGCTGAACCTGGCGCTGGCGTTCGTGTTCGGCCTGTTCACGGCGATCGCCATCGCCCTGATCCGCTATTTCCTGCGCGAAGCGCAGGCAGCGGCCGCGGCATGAGGCGCGTGGCGCGACGCCTGCTGCGTTGCGCCGTGACCGCGGTCGCGGCCGATGCGACGACGCAGGCACATCGTCATGTTTCCTACGCAAATTCTTCAGTGAGGTGATACGTGGTTCAGCTAAGTACAGAGGTGTTCCATTATTTTTCTGACCCGTTGTACGCAGTCGCGGTGCTGTTGAAATAAACACGGGCTGCCGTGGACCTGGGGTCGGTGAGGAAGGCACCGCAGCGGTCCACTGGCAGATGAGATCGAGGCTCGCATACGTCGCATGTTCCCCCGCATGCCACCGACCGAGTTTGGATGGGAATCCCGACCATGCTTCTGGCAGACCTGAGTAGCGCCACCTATACAACGTCGTCCCCCCGCCTGCTGACCAAATATGCAGCCGCCGCGGACATCCTGCTGCGCGTGTCGGATCTGACGGTCATCGTCGCCGGTGCGTTGCTGACCCACCGCCTGCTGTTCGGCAACTGGATGCCGGAGGCGTCCTACCGCGTCGCGATCGGCACCACGTTGCTGTACGCGGTGATCTGTTTCGCGCTGTTCCCGCTGTACCGCAGCTGGCGCGGGCGCGGCCTGCTGCGCGAAATGATGGTGCTGAGCCTGGCCTGCGGCGGCGTGTTCGCGCTGTTCGCGGTGCACGCCTTCGTGGTGCAGTTCGGGCAGCAGGTCTCGCGGCTGTGGATCGGCCTGTGGTTCGCCACCAGCCTGGCCACCTTGCTGGTCTCGCGCACCGTGGTGCGCGGCGTGCTCAACCACCTGCGCTCGGAAGGCGTGGACGTGCAGCGCGTGGTGGTGGTCGGCCTGCGCCATCCGGTGGTCAAGATCCACAACTACCTGAGCCGCAATCCGTGGGTGGGCATGCAGCTGGTCGGCTATTTCAGCAGCGACTACGACCTGTCGGTGGCCGATCATCGGCAGAAGCTGCAGTGCCTGGGCGCCGGTACGCCGGACTCGCTGATCGACTACCTCAACAACAACGAGGTGGAGCAGGTCTGGATCTCGCTGCCGCTGGGCGAGCGCGACCATATCAAGCAGCTGCTGCAGCAGATGGACCGCTATCCGATCCAGGTCAGGCTGATTCCCGACCTGTTCGACTTCGGCATGCTCAACCAGTCCGGCGACCAGATCGGCAACGTGCCGGTGATCAACCTGCGCCAGGGCGGGGTGGACCGCAACACCTACTTCGTGGTGGCCAAGGCGCTGCAGGACAAGCTGGTCGCGCTGGTCGCGCTGGCGATGCTGTGGCCGCTGATGCTGGCGATCGCGGTGGGGGTGAAGCTGAGTTCGCCGGGTCCGGTGTTCTTCCGCCAGCGTCGCCACGGCCTGGGCGGGCGCGAGTTCTACATGTACAAGTTCCGCTCGATGCGCGTGCAGCAGGAGCCCAGCGACGTGGTGGTGCAGGCCAAGCGCGGCGACAGCCGGGTCACGCCGTTCGGCGCGTTCCTGCGCCGCACCAGCCTGGACGAGCTGCCGCAGCTGTTCAACGTGCTCGGCGGCAGCATGTCGGTGGTGGGGCCGCGTCCGCATGCGGCGCAGCACAACACCCACTACGAAAAGCTGATCAACCATTACATGCAGCGGCATTACGTCAAGCCGGGCATCACCGGCTGGGCCCAGGTCAACGGGTTCCGCGGCGAGACGCCCGAGCTGCGGACGATGAAGAAGCGCATCCAGTACGACCTGGACTACATCCGGCGCTGGTCGCTGTGGCTGGATACGCGGATCATCGTGCTCACCGCAGTCAAGGTGCTCGGGCAGAAGACCGCCTACTAATGCGCCCGATGTACCGTTATCGCGCCGACCGTCCCCACTGCCGGCGCCGCCCCGTCGTCGCCGCCGGTGGCGGGGACGGCGGCGGCCGGGCAGGGGGCCGCAGCGCCATCGAGGTCGCTTGCCGCGGAGCCGTGTGCGTGGGGCGTGCCGCCGTCGGTGCGTGGCTGCCGCTGTCGTCGCAGCGTGACGTGCTTCGCGCCGCGCAGCGGGGTGCCGCGTGCTGAACCCCGCCATCGACGCGCCGCCGATGTCGCTGCGCGAGCAGCGCCGCAATCTTTTGATCGAGCTGGTGCTGCTGTTCGCCATCGGCTACAACTTCCTGCTCGCGGTGGTGAACGCCAAGGTGTTCCGGGTCAGCCCGGCCATGACCTATGTCGTGGAACTGGCGATCTATGGCGCCTGCTTCCTGATCGGCCTGTGGTCGCTGGACCGCAAGCGCACGGCGATGGTGTTCACCGGCATCGGCCTGCTGGCGCTGCTGATGCTGGTGCGGCTGTTCCTGGTCTGGTCGATCGATCCCAAGTTCTTCCGCGATGCGCTGATCCCGTTCGCGTTCCTGGTGCTGGGCGCGGCCTATACCGGCTCGCTGCCCAGGATGTTCCTGCGCATGGCGCTGATCGTATCGCTGGTGGCGGCGTTCGAGCTGGCCTTGCCCAAGGTCTACGGCGACGTGGTCAACCCGAAGAGTTACTTCGTCAATGCGCGTGGCGCCAGCGCGTCGAGCTTCTGGAACCAGGACAGCAACCTGTTCGTCAGCGCGACCCGGCCGGGCGCGCGCAACTTCCTGCCGTCCTCCAACCTGCCGCGCGCGTCTTCGGTGTTCATCGAGCCGGTGACGATGGGCAACTTCATCATCTTCTTCACCGCGATCCTGCTGACCTTCTGGCGCTGGATGCGGCCGGTCGGCATCGCCGCGTCGGTGGCGATGATCGGCTTCCTGATCGTGGCCTCGGACGGACGCCTGGCCGCCGGCACCTGCGTGATGATGGTGGCGCTGAGCCCGCTGCTGATGCGCATGGACCAGCGCCTGGGTTTCCTGATCTTCTTCGGCGTGTTGCTGGGCGCGTGGCTGATGGTGTGGGCGTCCGGCATCCAGAGCTACGAGGACACCACCCTGGGGCGGGTGTTCTTCACCGTGTACTCGATCCGCAACATGACCGCCGAATCGTGGCTGGGCCTGGATTTCGACACGCCTTACAAGTATTTCGACAGCGGCATCGCCTATTTCATCTCCTCGCAGTCGGTGGTGCTGGTGCTGGCGTTCCTGCTCGCCTATTCGTTCGCGATGCTGATGCGCACGATCGAGGGCCAGCTGTTCAAGAACCTGTTGATCTTCGCGTTCTCCTTGAGCCTGCTGGTCTCCAACGGCTACTTCTCGATCAAGACCGCGGCGCTGTGGTGGTTCGTCTGCGGCTGCCTGTGGCAGATGGTGCCGCGGCGCACGGCGCCGACTGCGTTGTCGCCGGCGACCGATTCCGCGCCGCGCGCGGCGGTGGCGACATGAGCGCCTCCACGCAGGCGCTGCAGACGGTGCTGGCCGAGCAGCCGGCCCGTACCGGCGTGCGCGGCACGCGCGATGCGCGCATCGATGCGGCCAAGGCGCTGGCGATCCTGCTGGTGGTGTTCGGCCACGCGAAGGGCATCCCGCATGCGTATGTGATCCTGGCCTACAGTTTCCATGTGCCGATGTTCTTCGTGCTGTCCGGCTGGGTCGGCGAGGCGTTCGGCAAGCGCCCGCTGGGCATGGCGACCTGGACCAAGCTGGCGCGCAGCCTGTTGCTGCCGTATCTGGCGTTCTTCCTGGTTGCGTACGCGTACTGGATGCTGACCCGCAATATCGGCTCCAAGGCGCAGCTGTGGGGCGACCGGCCGTGGTGGGAACCGTTGCTGGGTCTGGTCAGCGGCATCGGGCCCAAGCTCTACGTGATGCCGGCGCTGTGGTTCCTGCCGGCGCTGTTCGTGACCACGCTGAGCTATCTGTACCTGCGCCGGCGCCTGTCGCTGGAGGTGTTGGCGGTGTTGTCGCTGCTGCTGGCCTGGGGCTGGGCGACCTGGTTCCCGACCCAGGATTACCGGCTTCCTTTTGCGCTGGATGTACTACCGGTGTCGCTGTGCTTCTTCGCGGTCGGCGCGGCCGCCGCCAAGCGCAGCGGCCTGCTTCCGGCCAGCCGCATGGGCAACGCGCTGGCGGCATCGCTGCTCGGCCTGGCGTGGTTCGCGATCGCCTGGAACAACGGCCGGGTGGACGTGAACATGATGAAGTTCGGCCATTCGCCGCTCGGCTTCCTCGCCGCCAGCCTGCTCGGCAGCGCGATGACGCTGTGCGTGGCGCGGCTGGTGCAGGAGTGGGCATGGCTGCAGTGGATCGGACGCAACACCTTGCTGATCCTGTGCACGCATACGTTGCTGTTCTCGCTCATGGCCGGCGTGGCCAGCCGTACCGGCCTGGTTCGCGGCGATGCCTGGGGGCCGGCCTGGGCGGTATCGGTGAGCGTGTTGGCGGTGCTCGCCAGCGTGCCGATGCGCGCGGTGATCGTGCGCGTGGCGCCGTGGATGATCGGGCTGCGGCGCGAGCCGGCAAGACAGGAGGCGAATTGATGGCGCTATCGCCATGCGGCATGTGGTCCTGCGGGAGCGCGCAATGAAGGTGGTTCACGTCGTGCGCCAGTTCCATCCGTCCGTGGGCGGCATGGAAGAGGTCGTGCTCAACATCGCGCGGCGGCATCTGCAGCAGGGCCGCGATCAGGTCGAGGTGATCACCCTGGACCGGGTCTTCACCCGGCCGCAGGAGCGTCTTGCGCAGCGCGATGCGTATCAGGGCGTGCCGATCGTGCGGCTGCCGTTCCGCGGGTCCTCGCGCTATCCGCTGGCGCCGAAGGTGCTGGCCGCGCTGCGCGGCGCCGATCTGGTGCACGTGCACGGCATCGATTTCTTCTACGACTTCCTGGCCTTGACCCGGGTCCTGCACGGCATCCCGATGATCGTCTCCACCCACGGCGGCTTCTTCCATACCACCTATGCCTCGCGGCTGAAGATGCTGTGGTTCAAGACGCTGACCCGGGCTTCGGCCTGGGCCTATGCGCGGGTCGTGGCGACCAGCGAGAACGATGGCCAGGTGTTCTCGGCGGTGGTCGCGCCGCAGCGCCTGCGGGTGATCGAGAACGGCGTGGACGTCAGCAAGTTCGCGGGGCAGGGCAGCGCCACGCCGGGGCGCACGCTGATCTATTTCGGGCGCTGGTCGGTCAACAAGGGCTTGCTGGAAACATTGGACCTGTTGCACGCGCTGGCGGCGCAGGATCCCGCCTGGCAGCTGATCGTGGCCGGGCGCGAATACGACTTCACCCATGCCGATCTGCTGCAGGCGATCGCCGAACGCGGCCTGCAGGACCGCGTGCAGCTGCGCGCGGCGCCGTCGCAGGAGCAACTGGCGCAGCTGCTCGGCAGCGCGCAGTACTTCGTGTGCCTGTCGCGTCACGAGGGCTTCGGCCTGGCCGCGGTCGAAGCGATGAGCGCCGGCCTGCTGCCGGTGCTGAGCGATATTCCGCCGTTCGCGCGCCTGGTGCGCGAATCGGATCAAGGCGTGCTGCTGGATCCGGCGGATCCGCAGCGCGCCGCCGCTGCGGTACAGGCCTACGCGGCCGCCACCGACGCGACCTTCCCCGCGCAGCGGCAGGCGGCCATGGCCTATGCGCAGCGCTACGACTGGGAACACGTGGTCGGCGCCTATCTGGACGAATACCGCGCGGCGCTGGGCACGGCGGAGGGCACGCGATGAGCGGCGAACCGCGTTGCAGCGGCGATGCGCGCGTGCCGGGGCCGCCGATCACCGTGCTGCTGTCGACCGAGCGGCCGGGCGCAACCACCAATCCGTACCTGACCCAGTTGTATGCGGCCTTGCCGCAGCAGGTGCAGCTGCGCTTCTTCTCGATGCGCGCGGCGTTGCTGTCGCGCTACGACGTGCTGCACGTGCACTGGCCGGAATACATGATGCGGCACCGCACCGCCGTGGGCACGCTGGCCAAGCAGGCGTGCATGGCGCTGCTGTTGCTGCGGCTCAAGCTCGGCGGCGTGCCGCTGGTGCGCACGCTGCACAACGTGGCCCCGCACGAGGACAAGGGCTGGCGCGAGCGGCTGCTGCTGCGCTGGACCGATCGCCTGACCGCGCGCTGGATCCGCATCAACGCGACCACGCCGGAGCGAGCGCCGGCCACCGATACCATCCTGCACGGCCACTACCGCGACTGGTACGCAGCGATGCCGCAGCCGCCGCGGGTGCCGGGACGGCTGCTGCACTTCGGCCTGCTGCGCCCGTACAAGGGCGTGGAAACCCTGGTCGCGACGCTGCAGGCCTTGCCCGATCCGGCGCTGAGCCTGCGCATCGCCGGCAATCCGATCAATGCGCAGATCCGCGCCGTGGTCGAACAGGCCTGCGCCGCCGATCCGCGGATCAGCGCGCGGCTGCAGTACGTGGAAGACGAGGTGCTGGCGCACGAAGTCGGCGAGGCCGAACTGGTGGTGTTGCCGTACCGGCAGATGCACAACTCCGGCACGCTGCTGCTGGCGCTGTCGTTGGCACGGCCGGTGCTGGCGCCGTGGAACGAGGCCACTGCGGCGATCGCCGAAGAGGTCGGCTCGCAGTGGGTGCTGCTGTATCGGGGTGAGCTGGATGCCGCGCAGCTGGCCGACGCACTGGCGCAGGCGCGGCGCCTGCCGGCCGACGCGGTGCCCGACCTGTCGCGGCGCGACTGGAGCGCGATCGGCGTGCAGCACTACCGCAGCTATCTGGAGGCGCGCGGCGTGCGCAGCGAGGCACGGGCATGAGCGCGGCCGAAACGCCGGGTCCGTCGGCACCGCCGGAGCGTAGCTTGGGGTCGCGCGCGGCCGGCGGCGCCGCGATCACCATGGCCGGACAGCTGGCCAAGATGGTGGTGCAGTTCGGCGGCATCGTGCTGCTGGCGCGCCTGCTGACGCCGTACGACTACGGCCTGATGGCGATGGTCACCGCGATCGTCGGCATGGCCGAGATCCTGCGCGACTTCGGCCTGTCCTCGGCCGCGATCCAGGCCAAGCACGTCAGCCGCGAGCAGCGCGACAACCTGTTCTGGATCAACAGCGGCATCGGCCTGGTGCTGGCGATCGCGGTGTTCCTGTCCTCGTCGTGGATCGCGCATTTCTATCGCGAGCCGGCGCTGCTGGGCATCTCGCAGGCGCTGGCGGTGACCTTCCTGCTCAACGGCATGACCACCCAGTACCGCGCGCATCTCAGCCGCGGGCTGCGCTTCGGCCAGGTGTCGCTGAGCGATGTCGGCGCGCAGGTCATGGGCCTGCTCGCTGGCGTCGGCGTGGCCCTGGCCGGCTACGGCTACTGGGCGCTGGTCTGGCAGCAGGTGGTGCAGGCGCTGGTCAACCTGGCGATCGCCGGCGCCTGCGCGCGCTGGCTGCCGCGCGGCTATCGGCGCGACGCGCCGATGCGCGCGTTCCTGAGCTTCGGCTGGAACCTGATGGCGGCGCAGTTGCTCGGCTACGCCAGCCGCAACGTCGGCCAGGTGATCATCGGCCACCGCATCGGCGCCGAGGCGCTGGGCCTGTACAACCGCGCGTTCCAGCTGCTGATGATGCCGCTGAACCAGATCAATGCGCCGGCCACCTCGGTGGCGCTGCCGGTGCTGTCGCAGCTGCAGGACGATCCGCCGCGCTTCGGCAACTTCCTGCTGCGCGGGCAGACGGTGATGGTGCATCTGATCGTGGCGCTGTTCTCCTGCGCCTGCGCGCTGGCGCTGCCGCTGATCGTGCTGGTGCTCGGCGAACAATGGCGGCCGGCGGTGCCGCTGTTCCAGGTGCTGACCCTCGGCGGCATCTTCCAGACCGCGTCCTACGCCACCTACTGGGTGTTCCTGGCGCACGGCCTGATGCGCGAACAGCTGGTGTATTCGGTGGTCGGGCGGGTGCTGCTGATCGCCTGCATCTTCGCCGGCTCGGCCTGGGGCGTGATGGGCGTGACCGTCGGCTATACGCTGGGCCTGCTGGTGATGTGGCCGCTGTCGGTGATCTGGATCGCCAAGGTGGCGCCGCAGGTGCCGGCGCTGGAGTTGTTCAACAACGGCCTGCGCGCGATCATCGGCTACGGCGCGGCCGGCGTGGCGGCGTACTTCGCCGCGCAACAGTGGGGCGGCGCCTCGCTGTGGCAGCAGCTGGCGGTGGGCGGCGTGGCGATGGCCCTGGGCTGCGTGCTGGTGTTCGCGCTGTGGCCGGCGTTCCGCCGCGACGTGATGGCGATCCTCCACATGCGCACCCTGCTGCGCGATGCCAGGGCCAAACGATGACCCGCGATCCGGCGATTTTCCCCGACACCCTCTACCGCAAAGGAGCGATGGCATGAGCGATTCTTCCGCATCGGCGACGCTCGCCGCGGCACCGGCCGCGGCCCTTGCCGGCCGCCCGCCGTGCTACCTGGTGCTGTCGGCGCACGACTACCGCACGCCGCGCCGCGCCAACATCCATTTCATCGCCGACGAGCTGGCCAAGCGCGGCACCACGCGCTTCTTCTCGCTGCGCTACAGCCTGCTGTCGCGGCTCAAGGGCGACCTGCGGCTGCCGCTGGACGCCACCGCCAATACCGTGGTCAAGCACAACGGCGTGGACTGCTACCTGTGGCGTGCGCCGTTGCATCCGTTCAACACGCGGCGGCGCTGGCTGCGGCCGCTGGAAGACCTGATGTTCAAGCTGTACGCGGCCAAGCCGCCGGCCACGCTGCTGCGCTGGATGCAGGAAGCCGACGTGATCGTGTTCGAAAGCGGCATCGCGGTGGCCTTCATCGAGCTGGCGGCGCGCATCAACCCGACCGCACGCAAGGTCTATCGCGCCTCCGACGGCCTGAGCACGATCAACGTCGCCGACTACATCGAGCGCGAGTTCGACCGGGTGGCGCCGAGCCTGGACGTGATCGCGCTGGTGTCGCCGGCGATGGCCGAGGAGATCTCCAGCCGCCACAACGTGTTCCATGTCGGCCACGGCGTGGACCACAACCTGGACACGCTCGGCGACCCTTCGCCGTACGGCGAGGGCATCCACGCGGTGGCGGTCGGCTCGATGCTGTTCGATCCGGAATTCTTCGTCGCCGCCAGCCGCGCCTTTCCGCAGGTCACCTTCCACGTGATCGGCTCGGGCATGGGCCGCGCGCCGGGCTACGGCGACAACGTGGTGGTGTACGGCGAGATGAAGCACGCCGAGACCATCCGCTACATCAAGCACGCGCGCTTCGGCATCGCGCCTTATGCTTCCGAGCAGGTACCGGTGTATCTGGCCGACAGCTCGATGAAGCTGCTGCAGTACGATTTCTTCGGCCTGCCGGCGGTGTGTCCGAACGCGGTGGTCGGCAGCTACCAGTCGCGCTTCGGCTATACCCCGGGCGACGAGGCCTCGATCGTCGCGGCGATCGAAAAGGCGCTGCACGCGCCGCACGTGCGCCACCGCCAATGCCTGAGCTGGTCCGAAACCACCGACCGCGTGCTGGATCCGTCGGCCTATCCGGAGACCCGGCTGTTCGCGGCGGATCCCGCCTGATCCCGCACTCTCGCCCATCGACTGCCGTACGCGCGGCAACAGGAGTCCTGCGCATGTCCGCACTGCAAAAATGGTCCGCCCTGCAACGCTGGATCGACTACGAAGAACGCCGCGCGCTGTTCTGGTGGAAGCCCAAGAACGGCGAGATCAACGTCGGCGACCACCTGTCGAAGATCATCGTGTCCAACGTGCTGGGGCAGCGCGACCGCACCCTGCTGGACAAGCGCGACAAGCGCAAGCGCTTGATCGCGATCGGCTCGGTGCTGCATTTCGCCAGCGATGGCGACACCGTGTGGGGCAGCGGCGTCAACGGCAAGATCCCGGCCGACCGGCACCGCTTCCGCAGTCTCGACGTGCGCGCCGTGCGCGGCCCCAAGACCCGCGCGTTCCTGCGCGAACGCGGGATCGAGGTGCCGGAGATCTACGGCGACCCCGGCCTGCTGATGCCGCTGTTCTTCCCGCGCGAGGCGTTGTCGCCGCCGGCACAGCGGCAGCCATTCCTGATCGTGCCGCACTTCAACGAGCCGTCGGAGAAGTACGCCGGCTACAAGGACGTGCTGGTGCTGCCCAACCGCCAGCCGGCCGGCTTCGTGCGGCAGTTGCTGGGGGCGGAGCTGGTGGTGTCCAGTTCCTTGCATGGCCTGATCCTGGCCGAGGCCTACGGCGTGCCGTCGGTCTACCTGGACTGGGGCAACGGCGAGGACCGCTTCAAGTACGACGACTACTACCACGGCACCGGGCGCATGCAATGGCATGCCGGACGCAACGTCGAGGAATGCCTGGCCCTGGGCGGCAATGCGCCGTTCGATCTGCATGGCGTGCAGCGCGGTCTTCTGGACAGCTTCCCCCATGACCTCTGGTGATCTGCCGCCAGAGCGTCCGGAGGTGTTGGCGCTGGGCGGCTATCCGATCCTGCGCACCACCGAAGCGGCGTTCGCGCACGCGCTGTTCCAGGCGCAGGCGCGCGGCGAGCAGCGCCAGGTGTTCTTCGCCAACACCAACTTCGTGGTGCAGTGCCAGGCGCTGCGCGAGCGGCTGCGTGCGCCGGACGTGCGCATCGTCAACGACGGCATCGGCATGGACCTGGGCGCGCTGCTGGTGCATCGCCGCCGCTTCGCCGGCAACCTCAACGGCACCGACCTGATTCCCTACCTGTGCCGGCACAGCAGGCAGCCGCTGCGCTTCTTCCTGCTCGGCGGGCGGCCCGGCGTGGCCCAGGCCGCGGCGCAGACGCTGCGGCAGACGCTGGGCCAGAACGTGGTCGGCACCTGCGACGGCTATGCCGAGTTCGCGGCCGCGGGCGCGGCCCTGACCGAGCGCATCAACGCCAGCGGCGCCGACGTGGTGCTGGTGGCGTTCGGCAACCCGCTGCAGGAGACCTGGATCCTCGACCATGCCGCGCAGCTGGAGGCGCGCTTGCTGTTTGGAGTCGGCGCGCTGCTGGATTTCCTGTCGGGCAACGCCCAGCGTGCGCCGGCCTGGGTGCGCCGGCTGCACATGGAATGGATGTACCGCCTGTTGCGCGAGCCGCGGCGCCTGCTCAAGCGCTACAGCTGGGACCTGCTGGTGTTCTTCGGCGTGTGCCTGCGCAACGGCCGGCGCCTGGGCTAGGCCGACGCGTCCTGCGCACGACCTTTCGCAGGCGGCGCGGCACCCACCCTGGATGTGGCCGCGATCGGTTGTGAGAACGCGCTCAGTCGATCCGCGCTGAGGGCGCCCCGCGGCCGTCCAGCAGTCTCCGACAGACGGTATGGCGCAGGCCACCGTTGGTCTAGCCCAAGCCCGCCGCCAGCCCTACACTGGATCATGTCTACGAAATCGTCCACTCGCATCGCCGTCCTGGTCCGCGACTTGTCGCTGCTGCCGCACCCGGAGGGCGGGCGCTATGCGCGCGTGCATACCTCCGCGCTGCAGGTCCAGCACGAGGGCACCACGCGTCCGGCCTGCACCGCGATCCGCTTCCTGCTGGTGCGCGGCGAGTGCAGCGACTGGCACCGGATCGATGCCGACGAAACCTGGCAATGGGAGGAGGGCGGCGCGCTGGAACTGCTGAGCTTCGATCCGCAGCATGGCCTGCAGCGCTACCGGATGGACGCCAGCGAACGCGGCGGGCTGCCGTCGGTGGTGATCCCGGCCGGCAGCTGGCAGGCGGCGCGACCGCTGGACGACTACACCCTAGTGCGTTGCGTGGTGACGCCTGGCTTCCTGTGGGAGCGCTTCCAACTGCTGCCCGCCACCGATCCGCTGGCCGCGTACCTGCCCAAGCTGTCGGCCTGATATCGTCGCGACGCGCCGGATCGCCGGCGCCGGTCCGAATTCTGGAGAGTGTCGCGATGCCCTGGACGAGTGCGGTGAGAAGCGCGTGGGCGGCATTGCTGCTGGCGTTCGCCGGCCTGGCCGCCGCGCATCCGGCCGCACCGCCGGCGCCGCCCGCCGCCGCGCCGGTGGTCGATCTGCAGGCGGTGCTGGTCACCGGCCAGCAGCCGGGTCCCGGGCTGTGGCAGGTGCGCCACGGCGACCACGTGCTGTGGATCCTGGGCACGGTGTCGCCGTTGCCCACGCGCATGCAGTGGGCGTCGGGCGAGGTGGAGCGGGTGATCGGCCAATCGCAGCAGGTGATCGCCGCGCCGACGCTGTCGCTGTCCTCCAACCTGGGCGTGTTCCGCAGCATGCTGTTGCTGCCGTCGCTGCTGAAGGCGCGGCGCAACCCGGACGACCAGACCCTGCAGCAGGTGCTGCCGGCCGAGCTGTACGCGCAATGGCTGCCATTGAAGGCGCGCTACCTGGGCCGAGACGCCGGCGTGGAGAAGTGGCGGCCGGTGTTCGCCGCGCAGGAGTTGTACGAAGCGGCGATGCGCAAGTCCGGGCTGAGCATGGCCAGCGTCACCGCGCCGGTGATCGAGCGCGCGGCCAGGCGCGCCGAGGTGCCGATCGTGCCGGTGGTGGTGGAGGTGAAGGTGCCCGACGCCAAGCGCGCGCTGCAGGAATTTCGCGCGACCGCGCTGAACGACCGCAACTGCTTCGCGCGCACCCTGCAGGTCATCCAACGCGACCTGGACACCATGCGGCAGCGAGCCAATGCCTGGTCGGAGGGCGATCTCGACGCGCTCGGCAAGCTGCCGGGCAACGATCAGTACCGGGTGTGCATGGACGCGGTCGGCGAGGCCGCGATCGCGCGCAAGCTGGGCCTGGGCGACGTGCGCCAGCGTGCGTTGGGCCAGTGGCTGGAGACGGCCGAGCGGGCGCTGGCGCAGAACCGCTCCAGCTTCGCGGTGCTGTCGATGCAGGCCCTGCAGGAGCCGGACGGTCCGCTGGACCGGCTGCGCGCACGCGGCTACGAGGTGATCGCGCCTTGAGTCCGCGCCGTGCGGCGCGCCGCTGGCCGGGCGGCGCCGCACACGCAGTCAGTGGCGAACCCCGACGTGCTCAGCCGGCGGCGGTGCGCGCCGCGTTGGCGCCGCTCGCCAGCTGCGGCCAGCGCGCCAGGATCGCCGCGCGGATGCCGGCGGCGTCGATGCCGGCTTCGGCCAGCAATTGCTCGCGGCTGGCGTGGTGCTGGAATGCATCGGGCAGGCCCAGGTGCAGCACCGGACGCAGCACGCCTTCGGCATTGAGCAGTTCGGCCACGCCGGAACCGGCGCCACCGGCCACCACGTTGTCCTCGATGGTCACGAAGCCCTCGTGGCTGCGGGCAAGCTCAAGCAGCAGCGCGCGGTCCAGCGGTTTGACGAAGCGCATGTTGACCACGCTCAGGCCCAGCTCGCGCCCGACCTGTTCCGCCGCGGCCACGGTCGCGCCGAACGCCAGCAGCGCCAGCGTGGCGCCGTTCGCGCGGACCTGCGCCTTGCCGATCGGCAGCGTGTCCAGCGCGGTGCCGGGTGCGACGCCGGGACCGGTGCCGCGTGGATAGCGCACCGCGGCCGGGCCGGCATGGCGCAGGCCGGTGCTGAGCATCTGCCGGCATTCGGCCTCGTCGGCCGGGGCCATCACCACTAGATGCGGCACGCAGCGCAGGAAGCTCAGGTCCAGATTGCCGGCATGGGTGGCGCCGTCCGGGCCGACCACGCCGCCGCGGTCGATCGCGAACAGCACGTCGAGCTGCTGCACCGCCACGTCGTGCACCAGCTGGTCGTAGCCGCGCTGCAGGAAGGTCGAGTAGATCGCCACCACCGGCTTGGCGCCCTGCGTGGCCATGCCCGCGGCCAGCGTCACCGCATGCTGCTCGGCGATCGCCACGTCGAAGTAGCGCTGCGGGTACTCCTTGCTGAAGCGCACCAGGCCCGAGCCCTCGCGCATCGCCGGGGTGATCGCCAGCAGCGTCGGTTCGGCGGCAGCCATGTCGCAGATCCAGTCGCCGAACACGTCGGTGTAGGTCGGCGCCTTGGCGCCCGGCTTGGACACCAGGCCCTTGCTGGGATCGAACGGGCCGACCGCGTGGTAGCCGATCTGGTCGCCCTCGGCCAGTTCGTAGCCCTTGCCCTTGGTGGTGATGACGTGCAGCAGCTGCGGACCCTTGAGGGTCTTGAGCGTCTTCAGCGCGCCGATCAGCGCCGGCAGGTCGTGGCCGTCGATCGGCCCGGTGTAGTGGAAGCCCATCTCCTCGAACAGCGTGGACGGCACGAACATGCCTTTCCAATGCTCCTCCCAGCGGCGCACGAAACGCGCGGTGGGATTGCTCTTCTTGTCGCCGAGGATCTTCTTGCCGCTCTCGCGGATCGCATTGAGGGTCTTGCTGCCGCTCATCCGGCCCAGCATCTTGGTGACCCCGCCGACCGCCTCGGAGATCGACATGCGGTTGTCGTTGAGGATCACCAGCAGGTTCGGTTCCGGGTCCATGCCGCCGGCGTGGTTCAGGGCCTCGTAGGCCATGCCGGCGGTCATCGCGCCGTCGCCGATCACCGCTACCACCTTGCGCTCGTCGCCGGCGCGCTGCAGGGCGATGGCCATGCCCAGCGCCGCGGAGATCGAGGTGGAGGAATGGCCGACGCCGAAGGTGTCGTACTCGCTCTCCTCGCGCTTGGGGAACGGCGCCACGCCGTCGGCCTGCTTGACCGTGTGGATCCGGTCGCGGCGTCCGGTGAGGATCTTGTGCGGATAGGTCTGGTGGCCGACGTCCCACACTAGCTGGTCGACGGGGGTGTCGTAGAGGTAGTGCAGGGCCACGGTGAGTTCGATCACGCCCAGCCCGGCGCCGAAATGGCCACCGCTCTTGCCGACGCACTCGATCAGGAAGGCGCGCAGTTCCTCCGCGATCGCCGGCAGCTCGGCTTCATCGAAGCGGCGCAGTTCGGCGGGGATCTGGATGCGCGAGAGGCGCGGATAGCGGGTGGGGTCGATCATCGGGATTCGGGTTCAGCGGACCGTCCATTTTCCTCCCCATTCCGGGCACGGGCAAGCAACCCGTTCAGTTGCGCACGGGCGCAGGCCATGCCGGAGGGGAGGTGCGGCAATCGGTCGCAGTGCGCGGCGCGTTGCGCGCCGGCCTGCAGGTCAGACCGAAAGCTTGGAACGCTTGGGCAATTGCGCCTTCAGGAACGACATCTGGTCGGCGAGGATGTTGCGGTTGGACAGGATCAGGTGCTCGATCCAGCTCGGCCGGTACGGGACCGCCAACAGCGGCATCGACGCCTGCTGCGGGGTGCGGTTGCCCTTGCGCGAGTTGCAGTGGAAACACGCGGTGACCACGTTCTCCCAGGTGTCGCGGCCGCCCTTGGAGACCGGCAGCACATGGTCGCGGGTCAGGTGCGGACGGCTGAACTGCTGGCCGCAGTACAGGCACAGCTGCGCGTCGCGGGCGAACAGCGCGGTATTGGTCAAGGTAGGCGTGGGATCGAGTGCGCGCGAGCGGGCATGGCCGCGCGCAGCGATAATCGGATGCAGGTGCAGCACGCTGCGCTCGCCGCTGGCGCGCGACATGCCGCCGTGGATCTGCATGCACGGCTCGCCCAGGGTCCAGGCCACCGCGCCGCGCGCATACAGGCAGGCCGCCGATTGCCAGTTGATCCAGTCCAGCACCCGGCCATGCGCATCCAGCGACAGCAGTCGCACCGAAGGCAGGTGGGCGTGAGCGCTGGATGGCGGCAGCGACGGGTCGCCGGCCGAAGCGGCGAAGGCTCCGGTATCGATCAGACCAAGCGTTGTTGTGTCTGTCTCCATCGGGAAAACAGCTTATACCCGATTGTTGACGATTTGTGTATCGAAGCGGGACTGATCTGCGCGACCGACGCATTGCGCCGCCGGCCGCGCAGTGCGCGCTGCTCAGAAGTGCGCGTCGGCCATCGCCATCAGCGGTTCGGCACCGGCCTCGATCACCGCGGCGTGGGTCAGCGTGCGCGGCAGCAGCTTGGCGTAGTAGAAGCGCGCGGTCTCGCGCTTGGACTGCTTGAACGCCTCGCTCTGCGCCGATGCGTCCGCGGCGGCGACACTGCGCGCCCACCAGTAGGCCAGCACCACGTAGCCGGAATAGAACACGTAGTCGTAGCTGGCCGCGCCCAGTTCGTCGGCATTGCCGGCGGCGCGCTGCAGGATGCGCTTGGTCAGCGCCGCCCATTCGCCGGCCTTCTCGCGCAGCGGGCCGACGAACTCGGCCACGGCCGGGTTGTCGGCGTGCTCGGCGAGGAAGGCCTCGATCTGCGCCAGGAACAGCTTCAGCCCCGCGCCCTGGCTGGACGCGGTCTTGCGCCCGATCAGGTCCAGCGCCTGGATGCCAGTGGTGCCTTCGTACAGGGTGGTGATGCGCGCGTCGCGCGCCAGTTGCTCCATGCCGTGCTCGTGGATGTAGCCGTGGCCGCCGAAGCACTGCAGCGCGTGATAGGTGTTCTCCACGCCCCATTCGGTCTGGCAGGCCTTGGAGATCGGGGTCAGGAAACTGACCAGCACGTCGGCCTGCTCGCGCTCGGCCGGGTCCTGCGCATGGTGGGCGACGTCGATCAGGGTCGCGGCATGCAGCGCCAGCAGGCGGCTGCCTTCGGTCAGCGCCTTTACCGTCAGCAGCATGCGGCGCACGTCCGGGTGCACCAGGATCGGATCGGCCGGCTTGTCCGGCAGCTTGGCGCCGGTCAGCGAACGCGACTGCAGGCGCTCGCGCGCATAGCGCAGGGCATTCTGATACGCGCGCTCGGACAGGCCGATGCCTTGCAGGCCGACGCCCAGCCGCGCCGTGTTCATCATCGTAAACATGGCCTGCAGGCCCTTGTGCGGCTGGCCGACCAGATAGCCTTCGGCGCCGTCGAAGTTCATCACGCAGGTGGCCGAGCCGTGGATGCCCATCTTGTGCTCCAGCGAGCCGCAGCGCACCGCGTTGCGCGCGCCGACGCTGCCGTCGCGGGCGACCTTGAACTTGGGCACCACCAGCAGCGAGATGCCCTTGGCCCCGGCCGGCGCATCCGGCAGCCGCGCCAGTACCAGGTGCACGATGTTGTCGGTGAAATCGTGCTCGCCGGCGGTGATGAAGATCTTGGTGCCGCTGACCGACCAGCTGCCGTCGGCATTGGGTTCGGCGCGGGTCTTGAGCAGGCCCAGGTCGGTGCCGCAGTGCGGCTCGGTCAGGCACATGGTGCCGGTCCAGCGCCCATCGACCAGCGGCTTCAGGAACACCTCCTGCTGCCAGGCCTCGCCGTGCTGCTTCAGCGCCTCGACCGCGCCGTGCGACAGCAGCGGGAAGTTGCCCCAGGCCAGGTTGGCCGCGTTGACCATTTCGTTGAGCGGCACGCCCAGCGTGTGAGGCAGGCCCTGGCCGCCGAACTCGGTGGCCGCGGTCAGGCCGGTCCAGCCGCCGTCGGCGAACTGGCGGTAGGCCTCGCGGAAACCGGGCGCGGTGGTGACCGCGCCGGTGGCCGCGTCCAGCGTGCAGCCGTGCTCGTCGCCGACCCGGTTCAGCGGCGCCAGCACGCTGCCGGTGAAGCGCGCGGCTTCCTCCAGCACGGCATCGACCACGTCGGTGGTGGCCTCGGCATAGCCGAGGCGGGCGAACAGCGCCTCCACCTGCAGCACGTCGTGCAAGGCGAAGCGCAGGTCGGTCAGCGGGGCTTGGTAGGTGCTCATGCGGTCGCTCGAACAGAGGCCGCGGCGCGGCCGAGGTGCGCAGGATACTACGGCGTATGGATGTGGGGCGGGGATTCGGGATTCGGGATTCGGGATTCGGGATTCGTAACGGCGGTCGCGCGGTGTGAAAGACCGGGGGCGCATCGGCTTTTACGAATCCCCAATCCCCAATCCCGAATCACGGCTCCCCATGCACCGTGACCGTGGCAGTCATGCCGGCGGCCAGGATCGTGCCGCGCGGCACGCTGGCCGGATCGATGCGCACCCGCACCGGCACCCGCTGCGCCAGGCGGATCCAGTTGAAGGTGGGGCTGACGTCGGCCAGCAACGAGGTGCTGGTCGGGTTGTCGCTGTCGGCGATGCCGCGGGCGATGCCTTCGACCTTGCCGCGCAGCATCACCCCGCCACTCATCAGGCGGATATCGGCGCGATCGCCGACGTGCACGCGCGGCAGCTTGGTTTCCTCGAAATAGCCGTAGATCCACATCGCGTCGTCGCGCACCAGCGCCAGCCGCGCGCTGCCGGCCTGGGCGTAGTCGCCGACGCGCACGTCCAGGTTGGTGATGTAGCCGTCGGCGGTGGCGCGCACCTGGGTGCGTTGCAGGTCCAGTTCGGCCAGGTCGACCGCGGCCTGCGCCTGCTGCACCGCGGCCAGCGCCTGCGCCTGTGCGGCGCTGGCCTGGCCGCGCAGGGCGGCGGTGCGGTGCACGTCGGCCTGCGCCGAGCGCGCGGTGGCTTCGGCGTCGGAGCGCGATTCGGCCGAGATCACCGACGCGGCGCGGGCGCGGCGCTCGGCCTGCGCGCGGCGCATCTGGAATTCGGCCTCGCTGGCGGCCTGGCTGGCGGCCGCGGCGGAGATGCTGGCGCCGGCCGAGCGCGCCTGCGCCTGCGCCGCGGCCAGGTCGGCGCGCGCCTGCGCCAGGGCCAGCTCGAAACGCCGGCGGTCGACGCTGAACAACACGTCGCCGCGCTTGACATGCTGGTTGTCGGCCACCGCGACCGCATCGACCAGGCCGGACACGTCCGGGGCGATGCGCACCACCTCGGCACGCACGCGGCCGTCGCGGGTCCACGGCGACAGCATGTAGTGCCGCCACAGCGCGTGCGCGAGCAGGGCGGCGATCAGCACGATCGCGGCGGTCAGGGCGAAACGGATCAGGGCGGGTGTCTTCATGGCGGGACTCACGGCAAGAGGAGCAGGCCGAGCGCGGCGAATACGCCGACGTACAGGGCCAGACGGAACAGCGGCGGATGCCAGGCGTAGCGGTACAGGCCGGCGCGGCCGGCGAGCGCATCCACCGCCCAGGCGGCGAACAGCAGCGCCACCCCCAGCACCAGCAGGCCGGGCACGTAGACGCCGGCGATCGAGATTTCAGCGGGCAGCGTCATCGGCGGCTCCTGGCGGGGTCGGGGCGGGCGCTGGCCCGGCGGCGAGGGCGGCGAGCACCGAGTCGGCGTCGAGCAGCGCGCCACGCAGTACATGCAGATGTTCGCGGGTGCGCTTCCAGCGCAGCGGCACCGCGTCGTCACGACGGCTCGCCGCCAGCGCCGCATCGATGCGCCGCAGGGCCAGCCGGTGCCGTTCGGGCGACGGCGCCAGGTACAGCTCGGCCAGCGCCTGCACTGCGGCGTCCACCTCGCTGGCCAGTGCGGCCGGCAACTCGCCATCGGCGGCGTCGCCGCGCAACTCGACCAGGGTGCGCCCGGTCTCGTGGACCGACAGCGCCCAGCCCAGCAGTTCGCGCAGCTCGTCGCTGCCCGGCGGGGTATGCGCGACGATCTGCTGGAACAGATCGCGATTGACGCTCTCCAGGCGCGTGTGCAGGCCGGGCAGCGGCGCGCGTGCGGCGAGCGTGGTCTGGCGCCGCAGCTGCTCCAGCAGGCGCCGGCGATGCCAGCGCGTGCCGATCACCGGTGGCACGAACACGAACGTCACGCTCACCGCCAGCGTGCCCAGCAGCAGCGGCACCACGCTGTTGAACGTGGTGACCGCATTGAAGCTCGGCGTCGGCTGCACCGCCAGGATCGAGATGAAGGCCAGGTTGGCGCCGGTGGCGAAGCCGAACAGCGCCGGCTTCGACGCCAGGTACACGGTCAGCAGCAGGAACGGCAAGGTGCCGGCGACGAACAGGATGTAGCCGTCCATCTGCGGCAGCACCAGCAACTGGCAGGCCACGCCCAGCGCGATGCCGAACACGAAGCCCTTGAACAGCGAGCGCGCCGCCGCCGGCGCGTTGGCGCTGGACGACAGGATCGCGCTCAGCGCCACCGCCTGGAACACCGCGGTGGCGCCGCTGATCCAACCGGCCTGGATCCACAGCCAGCACATCGCCGCCACCAGCAATGCGCTGCGCAGCGCAGTCAGCGCGGCCGCCGCGTAGTCGTTGCCGCGCAGGAACACCGCGGTATCGCCGCCGGCCTGCGGCGTGCGCCATTGCTGCGGGGCGACCAGCGCGGCCTCGGCGGCGACGTAGTCGTGCAACTCGCCGAAGAAGCGCTGCAGCAGCGAGACGCCGATGTCGAAATCCTCGTGGCGCGCGCGCGGCAGGGTATCGCGCACCGCGGCGGCGCGCGGCGCCAGCGCGTCGCGGCATGCGGCCAGGCGGTGCGCGGTCTCGGCGGTGCGCTCGCGGCCGCCGCGGTCGCTCAGCGCCGCCTTCAGCGGCCGGTACAGGCCGATCAGCGCCTCGGCGACATCGCCTTCGGCCTGGCGCAGCAGCCGGTTGATGTAGTGGTGCAGCGACTGGAAGCTGGTGGACACCGCCATGAAGCGCTGGTTGAGCAGGCGCAGGCGGCCGCTGCGCACGCGCGCCTCCGGATCCTCGAACACCACAGAACTGCGCAGGTCCTCGATCTCCACCGCGTCGCGGACGAAGCGCAGATGCGCCTGTTCCATCGACGTGCGCGACAACTGGCCGCCGGTGGCGTCGCGGACGAAGTCCAGGAAGCCGTCGTAGGCGCGGCGCACGGTGTCGCGCAGGGTCTGGCGCAGGCGGCTGGGGAACACCACGTCGCTGACCACGCCGGTCACCAGCAGGCCGAGTACCACCTCGGTGACGCGCGCGGTGACCAGCGCGAACACGTTCTGCGGCTGGTTCACCGCCGGCAGCGCGATCAGCGCCACGGTGTAGCCGGACAGCACGAACGCGTACGCCTTGAAGTTGCGATACAGCAGCGCGCCGCCGGTGCACAGGCCGATCCAGATCGCCAGCACCAGCACGAACAGCACCGGTTCCTGCGGAAACAGCGCCACCATCGCAAGCGCGGCGACGCTGCCGATCAGCGTGCCCAGCACCCGGTAGAAACCCTTGGCGAATACCATGCCGGTCTGCCGGTGCATCACCACCACCACGGTGATCATCGCGGTCATCGGCGAGGCCAGGTCCAGGCGCAACGCGATCCAGCCGGCCAGGTAGATCGACAGCAGCGTGCGCAGCACGAACAGCCAGGCCTCGCCTTCGCCGCGCAGGGCATCGGCCAGCACGGCGCGCAACCGCGGCGCGGCGGGCGCAGTGGCTGCCACATCGGCGCCGCGCGCGCTCACGCGTCGCCTTCCACGCTGCGCAGCAGCTGCTTCAGCAGGATTTCCAGTTGCGCCAGTTCGGCGCTTTGCAGATGTCGCGTGTAACCGCGCAGTTGCGCGAACACGTCGGGCATGAACGCGGCGATCAGGCGTTCGCCCTCGGCGGTCAGGCGCAGCAGCAACATGCGCCGGTCCTCGGCGCTGGGGGTGCGCTGGATCAGGCCCTTGTCGACCAGATGGCTGGTCAGGCGGGTGATGTTGGCCGACTTCTCGCTGGCCGCGTCGCTCAGCTGCGACGGGTTCAAGGTCCCGTCCGGGCTGGCGTCGATCATCATCAGCACGTTGTATTCGGAGTAGTTCAGGCCGTAGGCGCGCAGCATGTCGTTGCCCTGATCCAGGATCAGCTTGTGCAACAGCTTTATCAGGCGCACCACCATGGCCGCGTCACGAGGAAACCCCGGATGCTTCTGGCGGGTGACGTCCAGGCGCTGCTCAGTGGCGGCGAAACGGCTCATGGCTGGTTAGGCATTTCGTACATATGTATATATTACATTTATGTATTAAATGCGCGGTAACAGCAGCTGAACGCGTGCCCGGTGGGGCAGCGCGTGCGTCAGGGATGTGTGGTGCCGGCAGTGGTCGCGGAGCGGGGTTCGGCAACAGGGCCTGTTAATGCAGGGGGTGGCGGGTGCAGCTTCGAGCGACGGACACGGCGCGCTGCCCGAGGTCACTGCGGGCGCGCGGCGCGGGGGACAGGACCGGGCCGTGTCGGCGCGGTCGGGTGCGGCTAGCGCAGGACGCCGTCCAGCCCGGGGGCGGGCGTGAGCATGTTGCGCGTATCGATTTCGAACGTGCGCTGCTTCTTCTCTTCCGGGGTGGCGGCGATGCTGCCCTTGAGGGTGTAGTCGAGGCTGCGGCGGCCGGCCAGGGCGTCGGCGATGGCGATGCGTGCGGCCGAACTCGGGCGCAGGGCGACGCTGACCACGTCCGCGGTTTCCGGTCCGATCGAGATGCCGGGCGCGAGCTGCAGGGTCCCGGCGGCTTCGCCGCCCACGCCCAGGTCCAGGCGGACGCTGTCGTAACGCATCGGGATGCTGCTGTAGTTCTGCAGGCGCAACTCCACCTTCCAGCTGCCGTCCATGTTGACGGTGAGCTGCTGCAGGCTGGCCGCGGGGTCGGACACGCGCCGCACCATGCCGTCGCCGCAGGCCGCCAGCAGGGCAGTGCACAACACGAGCAAGCCGAAGCGAAGCCGCTGACGCATACCGGATTCCAGGACATGAAGACCGGCGAAGAATACTACGGCGCTCAGGGTTCCCGCGTGGCTAGCCTTGGGGCCCAACCCAGCCCCAGCTCCAGCTCCAGCCCTCCAGTCGCAGCCACAGCCACAGCCACAGCCACAGCCACGCGCCAGCCGCCAGCCGCCAGCCGAACCGTGAAAAACCACCAGCGGCGCACTGCCAGCCGCGCGTATCTTGGTGGCGCGGTTCTTCTTGTAGGCCGCGCCCTGCCGCTCCAAGCGAAGGCGTTCGCGGCCATTCTTGCGGCAGGGCGCGTTCGGCAGGGCGCGTTGCCGGTCACCCGAAGCGGGCGCCCGGCATTGGCATAGGCCTGATGACGAGCACGCCGGACCGGGCGACGTGGAAGTGTCCTCGGCGGCCTGGCGCATGACCATCACCAGCGGCATCCGAGCTCGCGCATACGCCAGGCGCCGAGGACGCCACCAGCATGCGCGGCTGCGGAATTCTGCGCAGTCGGTACGGTTCGTGGCGTTCGGTAGGAAAATTCCGAAATGCCACACTTGCCCAATCCCGAACGCATCGCTATGATGCGCGTCCCCGCACCGGTCCTGCCGCGTTGCGCAGTGGCCGAGTAGCTCAGTTGGTAGAGCAGGGGATTGAAAATCCCCGTGTCGGCGGTTCGATTCCGTCCTCGGCCACCATTCCATGAAAGGCTTGCAGAAATGCAGGCCTTTTTCTTTTGCGCCGGCATGTTCGCGGCGCGACGACGGGCGTGGCGCCTGGGAGGTCGTACCCGCCGGGTAGCCCACAGGCTCCGTGCCGCCGAGCGCCCGCGGCAGCCCAGGCATGCACACGCATTGTGTGCCGACTTCCGCATCGAGGCTGGCCTATTCATGCTATCGCCGGTACGGCCGAGTACGTTTACGCGCGTAGACAAGTGCGGCAATTCCCAGGCTTGTCGTGATGTAGTACTCAACTATGTGGGGCCGATGTCGTAATCATTGGCACATGGTTAATCCGGGAGTGGGCCAATGCACAAGGAATTGACGCGGCGATGCGTATTGGCCTGCGCGCTGGCGATGGCAGGCGTCGCCGGCGCCACGCCTGCGTCGGACAAGCAGGATGCTTCCTATCAGCGCGGCCACAGTCCAGGCGCGCCGTACATCGAGCAGGTCGGCTCCGAGTGCGTGATGGTCAACGTGTACCTGGAGCAGCGCGACGGTGTCGCCGAGCAAGTCGTCCTGCGCGAGCCGGTGGAATGCAGCGGCGGCGGCAAGGACCTCGCCGTGGCCGACCTTTCGCCCCAGCGCGTCGGTGCGGTGCGCTAGAGGCTTCCGTTTCCGGGCACTGCCATTCCAGCGGGTGGTGCCTGCTTCGCCGGGTGCAACGTGCTCCAGGCGCCGCGTTGAACGCTGCGCTCGCGCCTCGCGTGGACCATGCCATCCGTAGAGTGTCGTTTCTCGCGTAGCGCTGGCCTGCCGCCGCGGCGCGGGCCGTCGGGTGCGGGTCGTCTTGGTCCCGCCGCAATGGCGGTGCGTCGCAGGCCTGCGCGAAGGCTGCGCTTTACATCGCCGCACCGCTCCTGCATAAGGCTGGTCTTCTCTCTTCTTGCAGGGCGGCTCGCATGCGTCTTCCGTCGATCGCGATGCTGTTGGCATGCCTGCTGTGCCTCGCGCTGCCGGCAAGGGCCGCGCGACCGGTGACGTCGGTCGCCGAGTTCGATCTCGGCCGCTATGCCGGGCAGTGGTACGAAATCGCGCACCTGCCGGTGTCGTTCCAGAAGAAATGCGTGGCCGACATCACCGCCGCCTACGTGTTGCGCGACGACGGGCTGATCGGCGTGCGCAACGCCTGCCGTACCGGCAAGGGCGACGTGCTTGCCGCCGAGGGCGTGGCACGGCGGGTGCCCGGCCATCCCGGGCGGCTGCAGGTCCGGTTCGCGCCGGATTGGCTGGCCTGGGTGCCGCTGGTCTGGGCCGACTATTGGGTGATCGCGCTGGATCCGGACTATCAGTGGGTGCTGATAGGCGAGCCGGATCGCAAGTATCTGTGGGTGCTGTCGCGTTCGCCGCAGATGCCGCGCGCGCTGTTCGAGCAGATCAAGGCCAGGGCGCTGGCGATGGGCTACGACCTGGATCCGTTGCTGGTCGTCGCGCCGCTGGAGTGAATGGCCTGCCGGTCGGCGCGCACGCGCGGCGCCTCTAGCCGGCGAAGCAGGCGCGGGCAGCATCCAGCAGCCGCGCGCTGGCGCCGTCCCGCAGCAACTGCAGTGGCGTCTGTCCGCCGAGCTGGGCGTGGCTGCCGTTGAGCCACTGCGACAGCGCGGCGCGGTCGCCGCCGCAGCCGTTGTAGACGATGCAGATCGTCTCGCCGACATCGAGCAGGTGTTCGTTGCGCAATGTCGCCAAGGTGTCCGCATCGCGCGCCAGCCAGTCGAGCACGCGTTGCGCGTCCTCGGCGGAGCCGTAGCTGGCGCCATCGATCAGGGACAGCGTGTCGGTCGAGCGCGATAGCCGGCCGGCCTTGTGGCTTTCGGCGCGACGCATGCCTTGCAGCACCGCCTTGATACGTTGTTCGTTTGAGGCTGGCTGCGACATGACATGCGCTGACGATGCGTGGCGGTCGACAGGTGTACCGCGGTCATTCTGTACGCAGCGTCACTTCGCCGTCGGCAAGCCGCGCGCGCAGGCGGTCGCCGGGCGCGATCTGCGCGGTCGAGCGCACCAATGTGCCGTCGTCGACCCGGGTCAGGATCGCGTAGCCGCGCGTCACCGTGGCCAAGGGGCTGACCGTCTCCAGCGCGCGGGCCAGCGCGCGCAGGCGTTGCGTGTCGGCCTGCAGCTGCCGCGCCATCGCCGCCTGCGGGCGCCTGCCGAGCGCGAGCAGGCGCTCGCGCAGGGCGGCCAGGCGCCGTTGCGGCTGGGCCGCGCGCAAGACCGCTGCGGCGTGGCGCAGGCGCGCGCCGCGGCGCTCTTGCTGCTGCTGCCACAGCGCCAGCAGGCGGCGCGCGGCATCGCGCTGGCGGCGCTTCAACAGTTGCAGCTGCGCCTGCGGACTTTGCGCCTGCAGCCGCAGCAAGGCGCGATCGGCGCGCTGCATCGTCTGGCGCAGGCGGTGCTGCTGCCACTGCAGCAGCCGCGCGTGCTGGCCGCGCAGGCGGGCGGCGAGGTCGCGCTGGTCGGGGGCGAGCAGTTCCGCGGCGACCGACGGCGTCGGCGCGCGCAGATCGGCGGCGAAGTCGGCCAGGGTCACGTCGGTCTCGTGGCCGACCGCCGACACCACCGGGGTGGCCGCGGCGGCGATCGCCCGCGCCAGGCGTTCGTCGTTGAACGCCCACAGGTCTTCCAGCGAGCCGCCGCCGCGGGTCAGCAGGATCGCGTCGTAGCGGCCGCTGGCGTCGGCGCGCTGCAGCAGCGAGGTCAGCTGCGCGGCGGCGCTGTCGCCCTGCACCAGGCTCGGCAGGATGTCCACCTGTAGCAGCGGCAGGCGCCGGCCGAGCACGCTCAGCACGTCGCGCACCGCCGCGCCGCTGGGCGAGGTGATCACCGCCAGGCGGCGCACGAAGGCGGGCAGGGCGCGCTTGCGCTCGCTGGCGAACAGGCCCTCGGCGGCGAGCCTGGCCTTGAGTTCCTCGAACGCGCGGCGCAGGGCGCCTTCGCCGGCTTCCTCCAGGTGATCCAGCACCAGCTGGTAGTCGCCGCGCGCCTCGTACAGGGTCAGCCGGCCGCGCGCGAGCACGCGCAGGCCTTCGCGCGGAACGAACCTCAGCCATTGGCTCTTCGGTTTGAACATCGCGCAGCGCACCTGCGCGCGCGCATCCTTCAAGGTGAAGTACAGATGGCCGGACGAAGGCCGGGTGACGTTGCCCAGCTCGCCTTCCACCCAGGCCAGCGGGAACGCGCTCTCCAGCAGGTCGCGCGCCAGCGTGTTGAGCTGGCTGGGGCTGAGGATCTGGTCGTCGCGATCGGGCATGCGGGTGGTGCGTGGCGTGTGGGCGCCTATCCTCGCACGTCGCGGTGAGCGGCCGGTCGCGGCAAGGCGGGTTCGTTCGCGGACGCCCGCTGCGCATGCTGCGCCAGCGCCCACTGCACGTGGTCGCGCACCAGCGGCGAGGCATGCTGCGCGCGCGCGCCGAGCGCGGCCAGCACCTGCGGCGTGGTCGGTGCGTTGCCCAGCGCCACCGCCAGGTTGCGCAGCCAGCGCTCGTGGCCGCTGCGGCGGATCGCGCTGCCTTCGGTGCGGCGCAGGAACTCGTCTTCGTCCCAGGCGAACAGCTGCGCCAGCGTGGCCTTGTCCAGATCGTTGCGCGCGCGGAAATCCGGTTCGTCGCTGCGCTTGGCGAACTTGTTCCAGGGGCATATCAGCTGGCAGTCGTCGCAGCCGAAGATGCGGTTGCCGATCGCCGGGCGCAGCTCCTCTGGAATCGCGCCGTCGTGCTCGATGGTCAGATAGGCGATGCAGCGGCGCGCATCCAGTCGGTACGGGGCGACGATGGCCTGGGTCGGGCACACGTCGATGCAGCGCGTGCAGGTGCCGCAGTGCGCGCTGGCCGGCGGATCGATCGGCAGCGGCAGGTCGACGTAGATTTCGCCGAGGAAGAACCAGGAGCCGCCGTTGCGGTCGATCAGGCAGGTGTGCTTGCCGATCCAGCCCAGGCCGGCGTCGCGCGCCAGGGCGCGTTCCAGCACCGGCGCCGAATCGACGAAGACGCGATGGCCGAACGGGCCGATCTCGGCCTGGATGCGCTCGGCCAGTTTCTGCAGGCGGTTGCGCATCAGCTTGTGGTAGTCGCGGCCCAGCGCGTAGCGGGCGACGTAGGCGCGCTCGCCGTCGTGCAGCGTGTCCCAGGCCGAATCGTCGTCGTTGCGTCCGTAGTCCAGGCCGACCGAGATCACCCGCAGCGTGCCAGGAATCAATTCGGCCGGACGCGCGCGCTTGTCGCCATGCTGCGCCATCCATTGCATCGTGCCGTACAGGCCCTGCGCCAGCCAGTCGCGCAGGTGCGCCTCGTCCTGTTGCAGCTCGATCCCGGCGATGCCGCAGCGCTGGAAGCCGAACTCGCGCGCCAGCGCGCGGATGCGCGCGGCAACGGTGTGGGGATCGGCGGGAGCGACGCTGCTGGACATGGCGCAAGTATAGAATCCCGCGAATGTCCGACTCGTTCGATCTCTACGCTACCGCCGCCGCGCGGCGCATCGATGCGCAGGCCACGGCCCTGCTCGGCGGCGACGGCTACACGCTGATGCAGCGTGCCGGCCAGGCCGCCTGGCAGGCCTTGCTGCAGCATTGGCCGCAGGCGCAGCGCATCCTGGTGGCCTGCGGCACCGGCAACAACGGGGGCGATGGCTACGTGCTGGCGCGGCTCGCGCACTGCGCCGGCCACCGCGTGCGCGTGCTGCATCTGCCTGGGCGCGGCCCGCAATCGGCGTTGGCGCAACGCGCCTGCACCGACTACATCGGCGTCGGCGGCCGGATCGAGGTGTTCGATGCGGCGCTGGACCCGGCCGACGTGGTGGTCGACGCGTTGCTCGGCATCGGCCTCAATCGCGCGCCCGACGCCGAACTGGCCGCGCTGCTCGGCGCGCTTGCCGGGCTCGGTGCGCCGGTCCTGGCGCTGGACGTGCCCAGTGGCGTGGATGCCGAGCACGGCACCGTGCCGGGTGCGGTGTTGCCGGCGACGCGAACCCTGCAATTCATCGTCGCCCATGCCGGATTGCATACCGGGGCGGCGCTGAACCATGTCGGCGATACCGCGCTGGCGACGCTGGACGTGCCGGCCGCCGCATTCGACGGCTGTGCGGCGCAGGCGCAGGCCTGGACCGGCACTGCGCTGGCCGCGCGCCTGGCGCCGCGCCGGCGCGACAGCCACAAAGGCGATTCCGGGCATGTCCTGTGCATCGGCGGCAACCTCGGCAGCGGCGGCGCGGTGATGCTCGCTGCCGAATCGGCGTTGCGCAGCGGTGCCGGCCTGGTCAGCGTGGCGACCCGCGGCGCGCATGTCGCGCCGTTGCTGGCGCGGTGTCCGGAGGCGATGACGCATGCGGTCGAAGACGCTGAAGCGCTGGCGCCACTGCTGCGCAAGGCGAGCGTGCTCGCGCTGGGCCCCGGGCTGGGCCAGGACGCATGGGCGCAGGCGCTGTGGCAGGCGGCGTTGGCGGCCGAAGTGCCGGCGGTGATCGACGCCGATGCGTTGAACCTGCTGGCGCAGACGCCGCGCGCGTTGCCGGACGCGGTGCTGACCCCGCATCCGGGCGAGGCCGGGCGGCTGCTCGGCCTCGCCACCGCCGATGTGCAGCGCGACCGCTTCGCTGCCGCTGCGGCGCTGGCCGAGCGTTACCAGGCGGTGGTGGTGTTGAAAGGCGCCGGCAGCATCGTCGCCGCGCCGGGGCGGATCCCGCGCGTCATCGCCGCCGGCAATCCGGGCATGGCGGTCGGCGGCATGGGCGATCTGCTGACCGGCGTGATCGCGGCGCTGCGGGCGCAAGGCCTGGACGCCTTCGAAGCGGCCAGCGCCGGCGCGTTGTTGCATGCGGCTGCCGGTGATCGCGCCGCCGCCGCCGGCCAGCGCGGCCTGTTGCCCTCGGACCTGCTGCCGGCGCTGCGCCACCTGGCCAATCCGGAAGCGAACCGATGATGCGACTCCATCTGCAAGACAGCGGCGCCACAGAACGCCTCGGCCAGGTCCTGGCCGCCACCCGCCCGGCGCAGGCGATGGTGCATCTGTGCGGCGATCTCGGCGCCGGCAAGTCGACCCTGGCGCGGGCCTTGCTGCGCGCGCTGGGCGTGCAGGGCGCGATCCGCAGTCCGACCTATACCTTGGTCGAGCGCTATCCCTTGGCCGATGGCGAGGCCTGGCATCTGGACCTGTACCGCATCGGCGCCGCCGGCGAACTGGATTTCCTCGGGCTGGACGAGGCATCGGTGAACCTGTGGCTGGTGGAATGGCCGGAACGCGGCGGCGATGTGCTGCCGCCTGCCGATCTGATCGTGGCCCTGGCGCTGCACGAGGACGGACGCGCGGCGCAGCTGCAGGCCGGCACCGCGGTGGGCGCGGCCTGGCTGTCGCGGGTCGCCGAACGGGACGACTTGCGGGGTTTTTCTGCCGGCTGACACTAGGAAGTGCAGGCAGGTTATGGATTATTAAGGGAAAACCGCTTGTGTTTACGTGCGCGGGATGCTTGAATCGCCTGCATGCGCCTGGGGACCCGTTTTTTCGCCTGTTCCGCCATCGCCGCAGGCTGGTGCCTAGCGGCGCAATCGGCGTTTGCGGGCCAGGTCCAGGCGGTTTCGCTCGGTAATGGCGCCACCGGCACCCGTGCCGAGATCCGGCTGCAGGGCAGCGGCGGCTTCACCACGCTGACCCTGGCCAACCCCAACCGATTGGTCGTCGATCTGCCCGAATCCTCCGCGGCGCAGGGCCTGAGGCTGCCTGCGGGCAGCGGTGTGGTCACCGCCGTACGTACCGGTCATCCGGTCCCCGGTACCTTGCGCATCGTGTTCGACCTGAGCAGCCCGGTGGTGGCGTTCAAGCCGCAGATGCAGACCGTGGCCGGCAGTTCGGTGCTGGTGATCGAGTGGCCGGGCGACGCGCCGTCGGCCAAGTCGGTGGCCAATGCCGGCAACGGCGCGGCCACGTCCGCGCCGACGGCGTCCGCGGCGCCCGCCGCGGTGGCGGTCGAACCCAAGCCGGCGCCCGATCCGCGCCTGGAAGCGGCGCGCGCGACGGCGGCGCTGACCTCGTCGGTGCTGCAACGTGCAGCGCCGCCGCCGGCACCGGTACAGCAGGCACCGACGACGGCCGCAGCGGTTCGCCCAGGCGTCGTGCCGGCGCCGGCCACTGCTGCACCCGGCACCCCTGTTAACTCGATGGCACCGACCGCATCCGCGTCCGCGTCGGTCGGCGCCGCCGTGCCGGCGCAGCAAGCTGCCGTCGCGGCGGCGCCGATGGCCGACCGGCCCGACGCGGCCAGCGACGACGATGTGGCCGTCGCTGCCGCCGCCGAGGCGCGCCCGGTGATGCCGAGCGCGTCGTCGCGGGTCGCGATGAAGCCTGGCATGCGGCCCTTGATCGTGGCCATCGATCCCGGCCATGGCGGCCAGGATCCCGGCGCGATGGGGCCGACCGGCAAGCGCGAGAAGGACGTGACCCTGGCGATCGGTCGCGAACTGGCGCGGCAGATCAATGCCACGCCGGGCATGAAGGCCTACATGACCCGCGATACCGACGTGTTCATTCCGCTGCCGATGCGCGCGCAGAAGGCGCGCGCGGCCAAGGCCGACATTTTCATCTCGATCCACGCCGACGCCGCCGAGAACCGCAGCGCGACCGGCTCCTCGGTCTACGTGCTGTCGACCAAGGGCGCCTCCTCGCAACGCGCGCGCTGGCTGGCGGACAAGGAAAACGCGGCCGACCTGGTCGGCGGCGTGCGTCTGCAGAAGACCGACAGCACCCTGGCCAGCGTGTTGCTCGACCTGGCGCAGAGCGGGCACATGAAGGCGTCCGAAGACGCGGCCGGGCATGTGCTGGGCGGGCTCAAGCGGATCGGCAACAACCACAAGCCGGAGCTGGAGCGCGCCAACTTCGCGGTGCTGCGTACCTCGGACATGCCGGCGATGCTGGTCGAGACCGCCTTCATCTCCAATCCGGACGAAGAGCGCCGGCTGACCGATCCCAGCTACCAGCGGCGCCTGGCCGGCGCGGTGCTGGACGGGGTCAATACGTTCTTCACCCGCCAGCCGCCGCCGGGCACGCTGTTCGCCGCGCGCGCGCAGGCCGAGGCGGAAGCGGCCGGCACCGTGGCCGGCGGCAGCCGCTGAGGCGCTCGGCTATCATCGCCGGCTGATCCCGATGGCGGCGCCCGCGCCGTGAGCCGTGCCGATGTCCCGTAACCGTTTGTGCTCCCCCGTTTCCGAATCCGGCGCGATCGCCCAGCGCTTGCATTGCGCGTGCGCGCCGCAATGCGGGAAGGTGCCGGCATGAGCATTCGCCAATTGCCCGAGATCCTGATCAACCAGATCGCCGCGGGCGAAGTGGTCGAGCGTCCGGCTTCGGTGGTCAAGGAATTGGTCGAGAACGCGCTGGATGCCGGCGCGCGCCGCGTGGACATCGACCTGGAAGAAGGCGGCGTGCGCCTGATCCGGATCCGCGACGATGGCGGCGGCATCGCGCCCGAGGAATTGCCACTGGCGGTGTCGCGACACGCGACCAGCAAGATCGCCTCGCTCGACGACCTGGAATCGGTCGGCACGCTGGGCTTCCGCGGCGAAGCGCTGCCGTCGATCGCCTCGGTCAGCCGCTTCACCCTGGCCTCGCGGCGCGCCGGCGACGAGCACGGCGCCGCGCTGCAGGTCGATGGCGGCAAGGTCGGGCAGGTGCAGCCGCGCGCGCAGGCGCCGGGCACCACGGTGGAGGTGCGCGAGCTGTTCTACAACGTGCCGGCGCGGCGCAAGTTCCTGCGCGCCGAGCGCACCGAACTCGGCCATATCGAGGAATGGCTGCGCTCGCTGGCGCTGGCGCGCCCGGACGTGGAACTGCGCGTGTCGCACAACGGCAAGCCGTCGCGGCGCTACAAGCCGGGCGACCTGTATTCGGACGCGCGGCTGGGCGAGACCCTGGGCGAGGACTTCGCGCGGCAGGCGCTGCGCGTGGATCACAGCGGCGCCGGGCTGCGCCTGCACGGCTGGATCGCGCAGCCGCATTATTCGCGCGCCAGCGCCGACCAGCAGTACCTGTACGTCAACGGCCGTTCGGTGCGCGACCGCAGCGTCGCGCATGCGGTGAAGATGGCCTATGGCGACGTGCTGTTCCATGGCCGGCAACCGGCCTATGTGCTGTTCCTGGAGCTGGAGCCGTCGCGGGTCGACGTCAACGTGCATCCGGCCAAGCACGAAGTGCGCTTCCGCGATGCGCGGCTGATCCACGATTTCGTCTACCGCACGCTGCAGGACGCGCTGGCGCAGACCCGTGCCGGCAGCACGCCGACCGCGGGCGATGCCGCGCAGGCGGCGCCGCTGGCGTATGCCGGCGGCGCGTCGCCGATGTCCGGCCAGCCGAGCGGCGGGGGCTCCGGCGGCCAGGGCTACGGCGCGCAATGGCGCCCGGCGCAATCGCCGCTCGGCCTGCGCGTCAACGAGGCGCCGGCCGCCTACGCCGCGCTGTACGCCGCGCCGGCAGGCGCCGCAGATGCAGCGCTGGGCATGCCGGCGCAGAACCAGGACCCGGCCGGCGGCCTGCCGCCGACCTCGCCCGACAGTGGCGTGCCGCCGCTGGGCTATGCGATCGCGCAGCTGCACGGCATCTACATCCTGGCCGAGAACGCCGAAGGCCTGATCGTGGTGGACATGCACGCCGCGCACGAGCGCATCGGCTACGAGCGACTGAAGAGCGCGCACGACGGCATCGGCCTGCATGCGCAGCCGCTGCTGGTGCCGATCACGCTGGCGGTGGGCGAGCGCGATGCCGACACCGCCGAGCGCGAGGCGGAAACGCTGGCCGCGCTCGGTTTCGAGATCACCCGCAGCGGCCCGCAATCGCTGCACGTGCGCAGCATCCCGGCGTTGCTGGCCCAGGCCGAGCCGGAAGCCTTGCTGCGCGACGTGCTCACCGACCTGCGCGAACACGGCCACAGCCGCCGCGTCGCCGGCGCGCGGGACGAACTGCTGTCGACGATGGCCTGCCACGGCGCGGTGCGCGCCAACCGGCGCCTCACCGTGCCGGAAATGAACGCGCTGCTGCGCGACATGGAGGTCACCGAGCGCTCCGGGCAGTGCAATCATGGGCGCCCGACCTGGGCGCGTTTCACGCTGGGCGAGATCGATCGTTGGTTCTTACGGGGGCGATGATGGGCAAGCGGGGAAGGGCGGCGGCGCTGCTGGCAGCGCTGCTCGCGTTGGGCGCATGCGGCAAGCAGGCACCGGCACCGGCCGCGCCGGCGGTCGCCGACACGGCGTTCCTGGCCGACCAGCAGCGGTGGCGCGAGGAGCGCAGACAGGAGCTGCAGGCCGCCGACGGCTGGACCAGCCTGGTCGGCCTGCACTGGCTGGAATTGAAGGAGCACTACATCGGCAGCGGTCCCGGCAGCGGCATTCGCCTGGCGGTCGGTCCGGCGCGGATGGCGCTGGTGTCGCGGGTGGGCGCGCAGGTGTTCCTGACTCCGGAACCCGGCGCAGCGCTGAGCATGGACGGTAAGCCGCTGCAGCGGCGCACGCGCCTGTACAGCGACCACGACGCGACGCCGAGCGTGATCGACTTCGACGGCGGCAAGGGCAAGCTGAGCCTGATCGAGCGCGGCGGCCGCTACGCGCTGCGGGTCAAGCACGCCGATGCGCCGACCCGGCTCGGCTTCGCCGGGCTGAGCTATTGGCCGGCGGCCGAATCCTGGCGCATCCGCGGCCGTTTCGCGCCCAACGCGCCGGGCAAGACCCTGCCGATCGTCGACATCATCGGCGTCACCACCGAGTCGCCCAATGCCGGCGCGCTGGAGTTCGAGCGCGACGGCAAGCGCTTCCGCCTGGAAGCGATCGGCGAACCCGGGCGCCCGCTGTTCGTGGTGTTCGCCGACCGCACCAGCGGCCGCGGCAGCTATCCCGCCGGACGCTTCCTGGACGTGCCGGCGCCCGACGCCGACGGCAGCGTGGTGCTGGATTTCAACCGCGCCTACAACCCGCCGTGCGCATTCACCCCGTTCGCGACCTGTCCGCTGCCGCCGCCAGAGAACCGGCTGGACCTGGCGGTGGAAGCCGGCGAGAAGACCTACGCCGCCGCACACTGAACCGAGAGCCTTCGACGATGCCGATCCCGCGCCTGTTGCGCTGCCTGCTGTTGTGTCTGACCCTGTTCGTCGCCGCGCCGGCGCCGGCGCGCACGCCGCCTGCGGCGGCAACGCCCAGCACGACGCCCGCGCCGCCGACGCCGCTGCTGTGGAAAGTCAGCGGGCCGCGCGGTGCGCTGTACCTGCTCGGTTCGTTCCATCTGCTCAAGCCGGACGACTACCCGCTGGCGCACGAGGTGGATGCGGCCTACGCGGCGTCGCCGCGGCTGCTGTTCGAGCTGTCGCCGCAGGACGTGGAGTCGCCGCAGCTGGGCGCGCAGATGCTGCAGGCGGCGCAGCGCCAGGACGGCAAGCGCCTGCAGGACGATCTGGACGCGGCCACCTGGCAACGCCTGCGCCGCTACGCCGCCGGCCACGGCCTGCCGCTGGAGCAGATGGGCGGCTTCGAACCCTGGTTCGTCGGCCTGAGCATCAGCATCGCCGAGATGAAGGCGCAGGGGCTGCAGGCCGATGCCGGCCTGGACCGGCACTTCATGGACATGGCGGTGCAGGCCGGCAAGGCGGTCGAGGGCCTGGAAACCGCGCAGGCGCAGATCGCGATGCTCGACGGCATGGAGCCGGTCGAGCAGCAGCAGATGCTGATCGAAGCGCTGGACGACGCCGAACAGGGCGCGGCGCAGACTCAGCGCCTGCACGACGCCTGGCGCCGCGGCGACGAGCGCCTGCTGTGGCAGGACATGGGCATGGAGATGAAGCGCGACTACCCGCGGCTGTACCAGCGCATCAACGTCGATCGCAACCAGGCCTGGGTGCCGCGGCTGGAGCAGCGCCTGCGCGACGGCCAGGGCGACACGCTGGTGGTGGTCGGCGCCTTGCATCTGATCGGCCCCGACGGCGTGGTCGAGGCCTTGCGCGCACGCGGCTACAAGGTCGAGCGGATCTGTGCCGGCTGCCGCGCGTCGCCGGCGCCGCGCGTGCGTTGAGCCGATGCGGCCGGGCTAGGGCGTGTCATCAATCCCCAAGCAGATCGCGCCACTCTTGCGCGTGCACGCAGGCAAGAAGCGCGAGCATGTGCGGAGGATGCCCGGGCCGGGGCGATGACTGGCGCCAGGGCGCGCAAGAGTGGCCCGGTGGGTTGGGCCTGTCAGGCCGCCAGCCGGCGCCGCGCGGCTTGGCCTGACCGCCAGTCAGGCGCTGCGCCACGCAGCGCCGGCTGACAACCTGACAAACCCAACGCGACCTACTTGGGAATCGATGACACGCCCTAGGCGTACTCGACGAACGCGAACACGTTGCCGTCCGGGTCGCGCACATGCAGGGTGGTCCCGCCCCAGGCTTGCCGGGTCGGGCCCTGCGGCATGTCCACGGCGCGCGCCTGGTATTCGGCGAACAGCGCCTTGATGTTGCCCACCTCGATCGTGGCGAGGATCAGTCCGCACTCGCTGGCGGCGAGTGCGGCGAAGTTCGGCCGTGGCACCAGGCGCAGGTGCAGGCAGGCCAGGTCGCGGCTGACCGCGCCGTAGAACGCGGGATTGCCGTGCAGGAAATCGATGGCGAAGCCCAGTTGGTCGCGGTAGAACGCGGCGGAGGCGGCGACGTCGCGCACGAACAGGATGGGGATGGCGGGCCGTGCCGCGACGGCGCCCGGCGCCGGCCGTGGCGTCTTCGGCGCGTCGGCCGCCGCTGCCTTGAGTGCAGGCCAGTCCGCATAGCCGGCCTCGACAGCGACGATTTCCTGGGCCACGGCGAGCGGCATCGGCAGGTCCAGGGCCTGGCGGTCGGTCAGCTCGCGATAGCGCGGCAGCAGGCGTAGCCTGCCGCCGACGGAATAGTTGCCGTCGCGGTGCCAGCGCAGCAATTGCTTGGCACGCTTGCGGTAGGTGTCGAGGGTGGTCATCGGGGCGTTCCGGCTGAGAGGTGTCAGCGGGTGGGCCTGGCCCTTTCGGCGTGGCGCCGATGCATCCCGATCAAGCGCGCCGAGTTTGGTGCCGGCAGCGAAGGGCTGTCAAGCGGGCCTGCGTGGCGCGGCTGTCGCTGAAAAGGCGGCGGGCGGGCCAGGTCGTCCCGCCCACAGCCTGCGGCGTGGCGCGCGGCTCAGCGCACCCGCGACTTCGGTGCGGCGCCGGCCGGCGGCTCGCTCGGCTTGCTGCCGCCCGCGGCGGGGCGGCCGAAGCCGGCGCCCAGGTTGCGCTGGAACTCCTGCCACAGCTCCATGTTGCGCTCGGTCAGCTGGTTCATCATGGTCCACGGCGTCTGCCCGAGCAGATTGCCCATCTGCTGGCGGAACTGCTGCTGCTGGTCCAGGAACACCTGCATGCTGCGCTCCAGGTAGTTGCCCATGAAGCCCTGCAGCGAATCGCCGTAGAAACGGATGATCTGGCTGAGCAACTGAGTGGACAGCATCGGTTCGCCGTCCTGCTCCTGGTCGGCGATGATCTGCAGCAATACTGCGCGGCTGAGGTCTTCGCCGGTCTTGGCGTCGCGGACCTCGAATTCTTCGCCGTCGATGATCAGCTGGCGGACGTCTTCGATCGTGATGTAACTGGAAATCTCGGTGTCGTAGAGGCGGCGATTGGGATACTTCTTGATGATGCGGATCTCAGCCATGAAGCGGTCGCTCTTGACGGTAGGCGCGCAGCATGGCGCAGCGCAGCAGGGCTTGCAACCGCCAAAAGCCACGGAACTCGGGGCCGACGGCAAAAAAAATGCTGCGCAGCACGCGCGCAGCACACAGACGCAGCGCGCGATGCCAGCTGCAGCATTTTCGGTAGCGTTACCTCGACCCTGCCGCCTGTCTCCCTGAGCGGTTCAGTCGCCGGTCGCTACCAGCCCATGTGGTGGCCGCCGTTGATGTCCAGGTTGGAGCCGGTGATCCAGCCCGCCTCTTCGGCGACCAGGAACGCGACTGCGTAGGCGATCTCTTCCGGCCTGCCGAGGCGTCCGGTGGGGATGTCGGCGATGATCTTGGCGCGAACCTCTTCCGGTACCGACATCACCATGTCGGTGGCCACGTAGCCCGGCGACACCGTGTTGACGGTGATGCCGTAGCCGGCGTTCTCGCGCGCCAGGGAAATGGTGAAGCCGTGCATGCCGGCCTTGGCCGCGGCGTAGTTGGCCTGGCCGTACTGGCCCTTCAGGCCGTTGATCGAACTGATCTGGATGACCCGGCCCCAGCGCTGCCGGCGCATGGCTTCGATCACCGGGCGGGTGACGTTGAACACCGAGTTGAGGTTGGTGTTGATGACCTCGTGCCATTGCTCGGCGGTCATCTTGTGGAAGGTGGTGTCGCGGGTGATGCCGGCGTTGTTGATCAGCACCTCGATCGGACCGAGCTGCCGCTCCACCTCCTGCACCAGCGCCTGCGCGTGCTCGGGCGAGGCGACGTCGCCGGCGACGATGGCGATCTCGTGGCCGCGTTCGCGCATACGCTGCTGCCAGGCGTGGGCCTTGTCCGCGTCGCGGTAGTTGCTGGCCACGCGGTGGCCCTGCGCGGCCAGCCGCTCGCAGATGGCGGTGCCGATGCCGCCGGTACCGCCGGTGACCAGCGCAACGCGTGATGTCATGGATTCGCTCCGGATGGGGAAGAGGAGAGGGCCGCACCGCAGCCGAAACCCCGATTCTAGTCAGCCTTGGCGTCGCTGGGGATACCGGCCGCATCTGCCAGCGTCCGATCCTGCGCCGGCAGCCGCGCCGGCTCGAACGCGCGCAGCGCCGCGGCCAGCAGCGCGTTCACCGAGCCGGCCCCGGCCAGCGCCGCCGGCGCTTGCCCCAGCAGGGTCCAGGCCAGGCGCAGCGCGGGCAGCGGATCGGCGTCGTCCAGCGGCAGCGCCGCATGCGACTTGGACAGCTTGCGGCCGTCGCCGCCGAGCAGCAGCGGCAGGTGCAGGTAATTCGGCGTCGGCAGGCCCAGTGCGCGCTGCAGCAGGATCTGCCGCGGCGTCGAATCGAGCAGGTCGGCGCCGCGGACCACGTCGCTGATGCCTTGCGCGGCATCGTCGACCACCACCGCCAACTGATAGGCCCAGCAGCCGTCGGCACGCAGCAGCACGAAATCGCCGACTTCGGCATGGACGTCCTGTTCGACATCGCCGCGCACGCCGTCGCGGAACCCGACCGTGCTGCCTGCGGCCACGCGCAGGCGCAGCGCCGGTTGCGGCCGCGTTTGCGCGGCCACGCAGCGGTGGTGCACGCCGCCTTGCGCGGCCAGCTCGCTGCGGCTGCAACTGCAGGCGAAGGCCTGGCCGCTGTGCAGCAGGCGCTGCGCGGCGGCCCGGTAGACGTCGCTGCGCTCGCTCTGGCGCAGGATCGGCCCATCGGCCTCCAGCCCGCAGGCGCGCAGGCTGGCGAGCTGGCGTTCGGCCGCGCCGGGCACGCTGCGCGGCCGGTCCACGTCCTCGATGCGCAGCAACCACTCGCCGCCGGCATGGCGCGCCAGCAGCCAGCTGCCGAAGGCGGCGAGCAGCGAGCCCAGGTGCAGCGGGCCGGTGGGCGAGGGCGCGAAACGGCCGCGGTAGGGAGGCGAAGACATGGGCAAGCTGAATCGTCGGTCAGGTACGCGCTTGAATTCAAGCTGTACGCGCCGCAGATTCCAACCAATCCTTCATTTTCCTGGTGCGGAGTCCACGCCTACATGTTCAATCGAATCGCCCTGTTCCTCATCACCAATCTGGCGGTGCTGGTGCTGGCCGGCATTGTCATGTCCGTGTTCGGGATCAATCCCAACCAGATGGGCGGCCTGCTGGTGATGGCCGCGATCTTCGGCTTCGGCGGCTCGCTGGTGTCGCTGCTGCTGTCCAAGTTCATGGCCAAGCGCGCCACCGGCGCGCAGGTGATCACCGAGCCGCGCAACCATACCGAGCGCTGGCTGCTGGAAACGGTGCGGCGGCAGGCGCAGGTCGCCGGCATCGGCATGCCCGAGGTGGCGGTCTACGACGGTCCGGAGATCAACGCCTTCGCCACCGGCGCCAACCGCAACAACGCGCTGGTCGCGGTGTCCACCGGCCTGCTGCAGCATATGACCGAAGACGAAGCGGAAGCGGTGCTCGCCCATGAGATCAGCCACGTCGCCAATGGCGACATGGTGACGATGGCGCTGCTGCAAGGCGTGCTGAACACCTTCGTGATCGTGCTGGCGCGGGTGGTCGGCGGAGTGATCGACAGCTACCTGTCGGGCAACCGCGACGGCCGCCGCGGCCTGGCGTACTACGCCATCGTGATGGTGCTGGAGTTGGTGTTCGGCCTGTTCGCGACGATGATCGCGATGTGGTTCTCGCGCTACCGCGAGTTCCGCGCCGATGCCGGTGGCGCCAGCCTGGCCGGGCGCAACAAGATGATCGCCGCGCTGCAGCGCCTGGAACTCAACCACGGGCAGAGCACGCTGCCGTCGCAGGTGCAGGCGTTCGGCATCGCCGGTGGCCTGGGCCAGGGCCTGCGCAAGCTGTTCATGAGCCACCCGCCGCTGTCCGAGCGTATCGCCACGCTGCGCGCCTCGCACAGCAATGCGACGGTGAGCTGAGCCAGGAGCCGGCAAGCGCTCCGCCCGACTCGAACCGCCGGCTGCACGCAGCGGCCGGCTAAAGCAACGCCAGGCAGGTCACCCGCCTGGCGTTGTTTTTTGCAGGATTGCGAAAACGGCCTGGCCATCACGCCGTTGCGAATCCCCAATCCCGAATCCCCAATCCCAGCCGTCAAGCAAAATCGAAGGTCATCCCCGGTCCCGCCAGGCCCACGAATTCGCCCTGCACGTAGTCCACGCCGGCGCTGAACAGCAGGCTCATCGAGGTGGCGTCGGCGACGAACTCGGCGATGCTGCGGATCCCGGCCGACTGCGCGCGCTCGGTGATCTCGCGGATCTTCTCCTGGTGCTCGCGGGTCTGCGCCAGGTCCTGGGTGAAGCCGCGATCCAGTTTCAGGAACGAGGGCTGGAAGTGCGCCAGCAGCTGGAACGAGTCCAGGCCCGAGCCGAACTGCTCCAGGCCGACCTTGCAGCCCAGTGCCGTGGCCTCGGCCAGGAACTGCTGGGCGTTGCGCAGGTGGGTGAACACCTTGGCTTCCGGCGTCTGCAGCCACAGGCGCTCGCCGGGCACGCCGTGCGCGGCCAGCTCGCGGCGGATCAGCTCCACCATCTGTTGGTCGGCGAAGGCCTCCGGGCTGATCTTGACCAGCAGGCTGGTGGCGTGGCCGGCGCGCTGGCGCTCGCCGATCACCGCGATCGCGCGTGCCACCACCCAGCGGTCGATCTCGGCCATCAGTCCATGTTCGGTGGCGATGCCGAGGAACGTGGTCGGGCCGATGATCTCGTCGTTGCGCTCCAGGCGCAGGTAGGCCTCGTACAGTTCGTGCGGCTCGCCCTGCAGGTTCAGCACCGGCTGGTAGTGCAGCAGGAAGCCGTCGCCGGCCAGCGCCTCGCGCAGTTGCTGCACCCAGCGCTGGATACGCTCTTCCTCGATCCGGTCGGCGGCGCCGGGGTCGAAGATCTTGCAGGCGTTGCCGCCCAGTTCGATGGTGACCTGCACGTTCTCGCTGGCGCGGGCCAGGACCTGGCCGACGGTGGCGATCTTCTCGCCGATCTGCACGCCGCCGATGCTGACGGTGACCGTGGCCGAGCGCTCGCCGACGCTGAACACGTGCGCCGCGTAGGCGTTGAGCAGGCGCTCGGCCTGCGCCGAGGTGCGGGCGTAGTCGCCCTGCAGCAGCAGCGCGAAGTTGTGTTCGCCGAAGCGCGCCGCCTGCACGTCGCCGTCGATCGCCGCGGCCAGGTGCTGGGCCAGCGCCGCCACCAGCGCGTCGGCCGAGTCCAGGCCGATGTCGGCCAGCAGCCGCGCGTAGTGGTCCGGTTCGACCAGCAGGAAGCCGTAGTGGCCGTCGCCGCGGCCGACCTGGGCCACCGCGTTCTCCAGCGCCAGCATGAAGGTCGGACGGTTGAGCAGGCCGGTGACCTGGTCGCGCTGGCGCAGGTCCTCGACTTCGCGCGCCAGTTCCGGATCGAATTCCTCGCGGCGGCGGAACACCACCTGCACGCAGGCCTCGCCCTCGTAGCTGGCGGTGGCGAACTCCATCGTCGCCGGAAAGCTCTCGCCCTCCATGGTGCGCGCGTCGACCTGGTACTGCGCAGGCGGCGGTTCGCCCTTGCCCAGCGACTTCAGCAGTTGCTTGAATTCCTCTACGTGCTGCGGCGCCACCATGTCCAGCAGCGAGACGCCTTCCACGTCGTCGAACGACTCGAAGCCGAACATCTCCAGGTAGGCATCGTTAGCGCGGATGTGCATGCCTTCGTGGATGTAGGCGATCGGATCGCGCGAGGAGGCGATCAGCGCATCGCAGCGGCGCTCGGTCTCGCGCATCTGCGCCTCGATCCGGCGCAGGCCGCGCCGCGCCTGCAGGTCGGCCCAGGTGTTGCGCACCACCGACAGCAAATGCTCGGGACGCTGGCGCAGGGCGATCGCGCGCGCGCCGCCGGCCACCGCCTCGACCCATTCGTTCTCGTCGATGCTGTCGGCGAGCAGGATCACCGGGATGTCCTTGCCGCTGGCGCCCACCCGCTGCAGCACCTGCGGCAGCGGGATGGTCTGCGAACGCGCGCTGAGCACCAGGTCGATCGGCTGCGCCGCGAGCATGGCTGCCAGTTCCTCTGCGTGCTGCGGCCGCGACGGCCGCACCGCGATGCCGCTGTTGCGCAGGCTGCTGACGATCGCTTCGGCGTCTTCACCGCTGTCGTCGACGATCATCAGGCGCAGGGTGATGTCTTTGCCTGTTTGCATGAAGCCTCCCGGAGACGGGGTTTAATACACGATGCCCGCAGCGGCGTCCATGTGTGGCGGGGATTGGGGATTCGGGATTGGGGATTCGTCAGGGCGCGCTTCGCTGTTTACGCCCAGCTTTTGGTAACCCGCGAACGTTCAGGCGTCGGGAGCCGCTGTTGCCAATCCCCAATCCCGAATCCCCAATCCCAGCCTTCAGGCCACCTCGCCGGCGGCGTGGCCCGAGGCCCAGGCCCACTGGAAGTTGTAGCCGCCCAGCCAGCCGGTCACGTCCAGCACCTCGCCGACGAAGTACAGGCCGGGCACCTGGCGCGATTCCATGGTCGCCGACGACACCTGAGCGGTGTCCACCCCGCCCAGGGTGACCTCGGCGGTGCGGTAGCCCTCGGTGCCGCTGGCGACCAGCGGCCAGGCGCCGAGCAGGGCGGCGGCGGCGCGCAGTTGCGGTTCGTCGAGCTGGCGCACCGGCTTGTCCGGCAGCCAGACCTCGCACAGGCGCTGCGCGAAGCGGCGCGGCAAGGCCTCGCCCAGCACCGTGCGCAGCTCGGCGGCGCCGCGCAGGCGCTTCTGCTCGCGCAGCCACGCGGCCGCGTCCTGCCCGGGCAGCAGGTCCAGGCGCAGGTCGTCGCCCGGCTGCCAGTACGAGGAGATCTGCAGGATCGCCGGGCCGCTGATGCCGCGGTGGGTGATCAGCATGAAGTTGCGGAAGCTGGCGCCATTGCAGCTGGCTTCCACCGGCAGTGCCAGCCCGGACAGGTCCTGCAGGCGTTCCTGGTGCTTCCCGCTGAGGGTCAGCGGCACCAGTCCGGCGCGGGTCGGCAGCACCGCGTGGCCGAACTGGCGGGCCAGTTCGTAGCCGAAGCCGGTGGCGCCCAGGCTGGGAATGGACAGCCCGCCGCTGGCCACCACCAGCGAAGCGGCGTGCACCGGGCCGTCGTCGCTGTCGATGCGGAACCCTTCGCTGCCGCGTTCCACCCCGCGCACGGCGCACTGGGTGCGGAGCGTGACGCCAGCTGCGTCGCATTCGTCCACCAGCATGCGCACGATCTGCTTGGAGGAAATGTCGCAGAACAGCTGGCCCAGTTCCTTCTCGTGATAGGCGATGCCGTGGCGCTCGACCATCTCGATGAAATCGGACGGACGGTAGCGCGCCAGCGCCGACTTGCAGAAGTGCGGGTTGGCGGACAGGAAGTTGCCCGGGGCGGTGCCGGTGTTGGTGAAGTTGCAGCGCCCGCCGCCGGACATCAGGATCTTCTTGCCGACCTTGTTGGCATGCTCGATCACGCGCACCCGGCGCCCGCGGCGGCCGGCGGTCAGCGCGCACAGCAGCCCGGCGGCGCCGGCGCCGATGACCGCGACGTCGACCCGGATCGGCTCGGCGCGGGTGCTCATGCCGCGGCTTTGCGCACCGTGGGGGTGAAGGTGACGCTGCCCTCGTCGCCCAGCAACTGCACGTCGCCGTCCTGGATCACCACGTCGAAACGCATGCTGCGCTGGATCAGCTCGGCCGCCGCGGCGACCGCCTCGGCGGGCAGGTCGATCACCTGCAACGGCTTGAGCTTGAGCAGGGCGGAGGCGTTCTTCTCCCACCAGATGTCGGCGGCGCGGCCGCCGTAGTTGGCCACCACCACGTCGCGGGCGCGGCCGCAGGCCTTGCGGATGCGCGACTCGTCGGGCTGGCCGACCTCGATCCACTGCTCGATCGCGCCGGTGTAGTCCATCCGCCACAGGTCCGGCTCGTCGTCGCTGCTCAGGCCCTTGCCGAACAGCAGGCGTTCCTCGGCGAACAGGGCGAAGGTCAGCAGCCGCGCCATCAGCCGCTGGTCGGTTTCGGACGGGTGCTGGGCCAGGGTCAGCGAGTGCGCCGCGTAGTAGCCGCGGTCCATGTCGGAAATCTGCAGCTCGGCCTTGCGGAGGGTGGCGGTGAGGGCCATGCGGCTACCGGGATCAAAGGGCGGCCATGATAATGCGTGGCGATGTCCGATCCCCGTCCACCACCCGCATCGGTTCCGGCCGCGAGCCGCTGGCAGCTGCCGCCGGGGCCATGGCCGACGCTGCTGGACGGCTTGTGCGCGCGCTTCCCGCAGGTGTCGCGGGCACAGTGGCAGGATCGCTGCGCCCGCGGCCGCGTGCAGGACCTGCACGGGCAGCCGTTGCCGGCGGCGCTGCCGTACCGGGTCGGGCTGGAGGTGCGCTATTTCCGCGAGGTCGCCGAGGAGGCGCCGATCGCCGGGGTGGAGCGCATCGTCCATGCCGACGCGCATCTGGTGGTGGCCGACAAGCCGCACGGGCTGCCGGTGACCCCCTCCGGGCGCTACCTGCGCGAGACCTTGCTGGCACGGCTGGTGGCGCGGCTGGGCAATCCGGCGCTGGTGCCGCTGCACCGGCTGGACCGCGCCACCGCGGGGCTGGTGCTGTTCTCGGCCGATCCCGGCAGCCGCGCCGCCTACCAGGCGCTGTTTCGCGAGCGGCGCATCGCCAAGACCTACCAGGCGCTGGCTCCGGCCTTGCCGGGACAGGCGTTTCCGCTGCTGCGCGCGAGCCGGCTGGTGCGCGGCGAGCCGTTCTTCCGCATGGCCGAGGCCGACGGCGAGGCCAACAGCCTGACCCGGATCGCGGTGCTGGACGCGCCCGACGGGCCGCTGTGGCGCTACGCGCTGGCGCCGGTGACCGGCCGCAAGCACCAGTTGCGCGTGCACATGGCCGCGCTGGGTGCGCCGATCCTGGGCGATACGCTGTATCCGCAGCTGCGCGCGGAGGAGGAGGGTGCCGCCACCGAGGTGCTGCAGCTGTTGGCGTGCGGGTTGGCGTTCGACGATCCGCTCAGCGGGCAGGCGCGCAGTTTCGCCAGCGCGCAGACCCTGGCGTGGCCGCGGGCGTAACGGCGCGAGCCGGGTCGGCCAGTTGGGGCGTGCCGTACCCTCACCCCAACCCCTCTCCCGGTGGGAGAGGGGCTCGGCTGTTCCCTTCTCCCCTCGGGAGAAGGTGCCCCGCAGGGGCGGATGAGGGTCCGGGCGAAGCCTCGTGCGCCCAAACTCCGCGAGACGCTTCGCGCCGTACCCTCACCCCAACCCCTCTCCCGGTGGGAGAGGGGCTCGGCTGTTCCCTTCTCCCGTCGGGAGAAGGTGCCCCGCAGGGGCGGATGAGGGTACGGCGCAGCCTCGTGCACCCAATTCCACGAGTCGCTTCGCGCCGTACCCTCACCCAACCCCTCTCCCAGTGGGAGAGGGGCTATGCACCGCGGCTGGCTTTTTGTCCCGGGCTGGGCCGCAAGGGGAGGGGCGCGCAATTTGCGTAGAACGGCAGGGGTATCGACCGCACTGGCGCGAACTTTAGGCCTGGGTTCAGCATCTTTGTGGGCGATCTCGGTTTGTCTACAACAAATCTGTCGCTTTTTGCGGACGACCCGCGTATGGTAGGCCCCACTGTGTTTGCTAGGGTCACCGTGAATCGTGGCCTGGTGCAGTTGATCTCGCGATCCGCTCCATCGTTCCGCTTTACCAACGCCTGCAACTCAGTCTCGGCCCCGATACCCGGTGGCTGCGATTCTTTTTCATTTAATGTTTCAGGAGTTAGTAAAATGTCTGGTGAGCGTCTGAGCGGTACCGTGAAGTGGTTCAACGATGCCAAGGGCTTCGGCTTCATCACCCCGGAAAGCGGCCCGGACCTGTTCGTGCATTTCCGCGCGATCCAGGGCACCGGCTTCAAGTCGCTGCAGGAAGGCCAGAAGGTGACGTTCGTCGCCGTCCAGGGCCAGAAGGGTATGCAGGCCGACCAGGTGCAGGCCGTCTAATTTAGACGCCAGCTACCGTAAGGTTGCCAGAACGCCGGGAGCGCAAGCTCTCGGCGTTTTTATTTGTGCCTGGGTGTGGCAACGGCCCCGTTTGCAGCTGCGTTCGCGGTGGCTAGCAGGCGCATCTGCCGCCGCGTCGGCCTTATACGCTGCGCGGTCCCTGGAGTCGCGATTCCCATGCAGGCCCGGCTACCATGGCCGCCCCGCAGTTTCGGAATCGTTGCCAATGATCACCGTCCACCACCTCAACCAGTCCCGGTCCCAACGCGTGCTGTGGCTGCTGGAGGAACTGGCGCTGCCGTACCAGGTGGTCAAGTACCAGCGCGACAGGCAGACCATGCTGGCGCCGCCGGAACTGCGCGCGATCCATCCGCTGGGCAAGTCGCCGGTGCTGGTCGACGATGGCCACGTGCTGGCCGAGTCCGGCGCGATCCTCGACTACCTGGTGGAGCGCTACGACACCGAGCGCGCGCTGTCGCCGTCGCCGCAGCCGCTGGAGGCGCCCGAGCGCCTGCGCTACCGCTACTGGATGCATTACGCCGAGGGGTCGGCGATGCCGCCGTTGCTGATGAGCCTGGTGTTCGGGCGCATCCGCTCGGCGAAGATGCCGTTCTTCGCGCGGCCGATCGCCCGCGCCATCGTCGACAAGGCGATGCACGGCTTCGTCGCTCCGCAACTGAAGCTGCACCTGGACTGGATGGAGCGCGAACTGGCGGCCACCGGCTGGTTCGCTGGCGACCGCTTCACCGCCGCCGACGTGCAGATGAGCTTCCCGGTCCAGGCCGCGGCCGCGCGCGCCGGCCTGCAGGCCTACCCGAACCTGGCCGGCTTCGTGCAACGCATCGAACAGCGTCCGGCCTACCAGCGCGCGCTGCAGCAGGGCGGGCCGTTCGAGCTGCTCGGCAGCGGCAAGGCCGGCTAGGGCGCTTCCTTCATCCCGGAGCGGATCGCGGCGTGCGGCGAGGGCGCCGGACACGCTGCGCCAGGTGGCTTCATGGCTGGGCCGAGCGCGGCTGGCACTGGCGCACGAAGGCGATGCTGTCGGCCATGACCGGCAGTGCCGGATCGTCCTTGCGCAGCGCCAGCGCCAGGCGCAGATGGCCGACGCCTGGATAGATCTTGAGCTCGGCGGGCACGCCGGCGCGTTGCAGGGCCGCTTGCAGCGAGCGGCTGTCGCGCGGCTCGACCACGCGGTCGTCGGCGCCGTGCAGCAGCAGCGCCGGCGGTTCGTCGCCATCGACGAAGGCCACCGGCTGCGAACGCCGCTGCTGCGCCGGGTCGCGGCCGAACATGCCGATCAGGTCGGGCTCGGTCAGCGGCAGGAAGTCGTAGGGGCCGGCCAGGCCGACCAGGCCGCACAGTTGCCGCGGCGCCAGGCCCTGCGCCTGCAGCCAGCGGCCGTCGGTGGCCAGCAGCGCGGCCATGTGCGCGCCGGCGGAATGTCCCATCAGCACCAGCCGGTGCGGGTCGCCGCCGTGCTCGGCGGCATGGCGCTGGCTCCAGGCGACCGCGGTGGCGGCGTCGTGCATGAAGCCGTCCAGCGTCACCTGCGGGTACTTGCGGTAATCCGGCACGATCGCGACCACGCCATGCCGTGCCAGCGCCTCGCCGGCCCAGCGGTATTGCTGGCGATTGCCGGTCTTCCAGGTGCCGCCGTGGAAGAACACCACCACCGGCGCGTTCTGCGCCGCGACCGGGCGATAGACGTCCAGCTTCAGCCCATGCGCCGCATCGAACACGATCCCGCGCTGCTCACTCAACCCCTGGCGCGCGGAGCCGGCGTTGAGGCCGCCGAAGAACACGCTGCTGCAGGCGGAGACCAGCAGGGAGGACAGCGCGACCAGCAGGTGGCGCGGCCAGCGCGGCGGCAACGGCGAACGTTCGGACATGGGCGGTACCTGCAGGAAAGGAGCGGGAGCATGCCGCATGCCTGTGTCTGCAGCGAGTGCATGGTGTCGGCGGCGCTGTCGGCAAGTACGCGCGAGATGCCGCTGCGGATGCGCTGGGTGGAGGTTCGCTGTTCCTTCTCCCATCGGGAGAAGGTGCCCCGCAGGGGCGGATGAGGGTACGGGCGAAGCCTCGTGTATCCAAACGCCGCGAGACGCTTCGCGCCGTACCCTCACCCCAACCCCTCTCCCGGTGGGAGAGGGGCTACGACTGTTCCCTTCTCCCATCGGGAGAAGGTACCCCGCAGGGGCGGATGAGGGTACGGGCGCAGCCTCGTGCACCCAAACGCAGCAAGACGCTGCCCCGACCACACCCTCACCCCCAACTCATCTCCCGCTAGCAGAGCCGCTGTAAGCTGGTGCGCATGCCTGTATTGCGCTTCGATAACCGTTTTACCGCCGAGCTGCCCGGCGATCCCGAGCGCGGACCGCGCCTGCGCGAGGTGGTGGGCGCGTTGTGGTCGGAGGTCGCACCGACCCCGGTGGCCGCGCCGCAGTTGCTGGCCCATTCGCGCGAGATGGCGGCCTTGCTCGGCCTATCGGAGCAGGAGGTGCTGGCGCCGCAGTTCGCCGAGGTCTTCGCCGGCAATGCGCTTTACCCGGGCATGCGGCCGTACGCGACGAACTACGGCGGCCATCAGTTCGGGCATTGGGCCGGTCAGCTCGGCGATGGCCGCGCGATCGCGCTGGGCGAGGCCTTGGGCGTGGACGGGCGGCGCTGGGAGCTGCAGCTCAAGGGCGCCGGGCGCACGCCGTATTCGCGCGGCGCCGATGGCCGCGCGGTGCTGCGTTCGTCGATCCGCGAATTCCTGTGCAGCGAGGCCATGCACCACCTCGGCGTGCCGACCACGCGCGCGCTGTGCCTGGTCGCCAGCGGCGAACGCGTGGTGCGCGACATGTTCTACGACGGCCATCCGCGCGCCGAGCCGGGCGCGGTGGTGTGCCGGGTGGCGCCGTCGTTCGTGCGCTTCGGCAGTTTCGAGTTGCCGGCCGCGCGCGGCGAGACGGCGTTGCTGCGGCAACTGGCCGATTTCGTGATCGATCGCGATTTTCCGGAGCTGCGCGCGCGTGGCGCCGCGCGCTATGCCGATTGGTTCGGCGAGGTCTGCACGCGCACCGCGACGATGGTCGCGCACTGGATGCGGGTCGGCTTCGTGCATGGGGTGATGAACACCGACAACATGTCGATCCTGGGACTGACCATCGACTATGGCCCGTACGGCTGGATCGACGACTACGATCCCGACTGGACGCCGAACACCACCGATGCGCAGGGCCGCCGCTACCGTTTCGGCACCCAGCCGCAGATCGCGCACTGGAACCTGACGCGGCTGGCGCAGGCACTGGCGCCGCTGTTCGACGACGTCGCGCCGCTGCAGGCCGGTCTGGCGCGTTTTCGCGAGACCTACGCGCAGGCCGAACGCGACAACATCGCCGCCAAGCTCGGCCTGGCCGCATGCGGCGAGACCGATCTGGCGCTGATGCAGGATCTGCTGCAACTGCTGCAGCAGGGCGAGGTGGACATGACCCTGTGGTTCCGCGGGCTGAGCGCGGCGCAGCTGCCGACCCTGGCGGACCTGGCCGTCGCGTTCTACGACCCGGCCAAGCTGGCCGCGCAGGCGCCGGCATTCGAAGCCTGGCTGGCGCGCTATGCGCAGCGGCTGCACGACGATCCGCTGCCGGCGGCCGCACGCGCGGCGAAGATGCGCGCAGCCAACCCGCGCTACGTGCTGCGCAATTACCTCACGCAGCAGGCGATCGACCGTGCCGAGCAGGGCGACGCCGCCGGCATCGCCGAATTGCTGGACGTGATGCGCCGGCCCTACGACGAGCAGCCGGGACGCGAGGCGTTCGCGGCGCGGCGCCCGGACTGGGCGCGCGAACGCGCCGGTTGTTCGATGCTGTCGTGCAGTTCCTGATGCGCGAAGCATCGCAGGAGGGGCTTCAGTCCGGCTGTTCGCCTGAAAGGAATCGGTGCTGAAGCGCATCCAGCACAAAGCTCGGCACCGCCGCGCCTCCCCAATCGCATGGCCGGGCCCGGGCGGGCGTCAGCGCGGCGAAGGAGCGCGATAGCGCCAGGCGGCAAGGAAGCTGGTCACCACTTCCGCGGCCAGCGCCTGCTGGCTGTCGCGATCCGGGGCCTGCCCGTTGAGCATCGCGCCGGGGTAGGCGTGGCCGATCGCCGCGCCGATGAAGGCGCTGGCGGCCAGCATGGGCGAGGCCACGCGCACGTCGCCGCGCGCGTCCAGCCTCTGCAGCAGGTCGCCCAGGCGCTGGCGCAGGCGTCCGGTGCGGCGCTGGTGCAGCGACTGCAGCAGCTCCGGCATCTGCGCGCTGGCCTGCACCAGCAGCCGGTGCAGGCGCAGCGAGGACGGTGCGTACAGGTGCGCCTGCACGGTCAGCGCGATCTGCTGCAGCGCGCGCGGCAGGTCCTGCGAGGCCGCATCGCCGATGTTCTCCAGCTGCGCCTGCAGTTCCTCGTTCAATGCCTCGAACACCTGCATCAGCAGGTCGGCCTTGCTGGAAAAATGGTTGTACAGGCTCTGCCGGGTGAGCCCGGCATGCAGCGCGATCTGTTCCAGCGAGACCTCCAGGCCGCGCTCCAGCAGCAGCTCGCGGGCGGCGTGCAGCAACCGTGGCCGCGCCAGCGTCGGGCGCCCGCGCTGGCGGCCGGCCGGCGCAATCGCCTGCGTTTCCGCCGGCGCCGCAGTGGCGCGAGGCGGCGTGACGCGGACGATTGTGCGATCCTTCATGCTTATTTATTTGTCTTTCAGTAAATTAAATGATCCTCCCGCCTGCTTCCAGGATCAAGCGCATGCCCGCGCCTTTCCAGCGTTCCCGCCGCACGCTGTCGTTGCTGCTGTCCGTCGCTTTCGCCACGCTCGCCGGCTGCAAGGGCGAGCGCAGCGCGCCGCCGGCGCAGGCCAGGACCGTGGGGGTGGTGACCTTGCAGCCGCAAAGCGTGGCGCTCAGCGCGGAACTGGCCGGGCGTACCGCCGCCTCCGAAGAATCCGAAGTGCGCCCGCAGGTCGGCGGCATCCTGCGCAAGCGGCTGTTCGAGGAGGGCGCGATGGTGCGCGCCGGGCAACCGCTGTTCCAGATCGAGCCGGTGCTGTACCAGGCGGCGGCCAACGAGGCGCAGGCCAATCTGGCCACCGCCGAAGCCACGCTGGCGACCGCCAAGCTGCGCGCCGAGCGCTATCGCGAACTGGGCAAGACCCGGCTGGCCGCGCAGCAGGACGTGGACGACGCCCAGGCCGCCTACAAGGAAGCGCTGGCCAGCCGCGACGCCAGCCGCGCCGCGCTGGACACTGCGCGCACCCAGTTGCGCTTCGCCACCGTGGAGGCGCCGATCAGCGGCCGCATCGGCCGCGCGCGGGTGACCCCGGGCGCGCTGGTCACCGCCAGCCAGGCCGATGCGATCGCCAAGATCCAGCAACTGGACCCGATGAACGTGGACATCACCCAGTCCGGCAGCCAGTTCCTGGCGCTGCGCCGCGCGATCGCCGACGGCGGGGTGCAGCCGGCGACCGCCGAAGTGCGGCTGAAGCTGTCCGACGGCAGCGACTATCCGCTGCCGGGCACGCTGCAGTTCGCCGACATCGACGTGGAGGAAACCACCGGCAGCGTGACCCTGCGCGCGCGCTTCCCCAATCCCGACGCGCAGCTGCTGCCGGGCATGTACGTGCGCGCGATCGTCGGCCAGGGCGTCCGCCAGCAGGCGCTGCTGGTGCCGCAGGCGGCGGTGGACCGCACCCCGCGCGGCGCTGCGCAGGCCTGGGTGGTGGGCAGCGACAACATCGTGCGCCAGCGCCAGTTCACCACGCTGCGCGCGGTCGGCGACCGCTGGCTGGTCGGCGACGGGCTCAAGCCCGGCGAGCGGGTGGTGGTGGAAGGCCGGCAGGGACTCAGCGACGGCGCCAAGGTGACGGTCAAGCCGGCCGCGGTCGCCGCCGGTCAGGGCTGAGCCGGCATGCTTGCGCGCTTCTTCATCGCCCGCCCGATCTTCGCCTGGGTGCTGGCGATCTGCATCATGGCCGCCGGCGCCATCGCCGTGTTCACCCTGCCGGTGGAGCAGTATCCGGACATCGCCCCGCCCGGGGTCAACGTCACCGCCACCTACAACGGCGCCTCGGCGCAGACGGTGGAGGACAGCGTCACCCAGGTGATCGAGCAGCAGATCAAGGGCATCGACCACCTGCTGTATTTTTCCTCGACCAGTTCCTCGTCCGGGCAGGCGCGGATCAGCATCACCTTCGACCAGGCCGCCAATCCCGACATCGCCCAGGTGCAGGTGCAGAACGCGGTCAACCAGGCGCTCAACCGCCTGCCGCAGGAAGTGCAGCAGCAGGGCGTGACCGTGTCCAAGTCGCAGGGCGACAGCCTGATGGCGGTGGCGCTGTACGACAGCACCGACCGGCTGGACAACGTCGATATCTCCGACTACCTGATCAGCACCCTGCAGGACCCGATCAGCCGCATCAACGGTGTCGGCGAGATCAACGTGTTCGGCGCGCAGTACGCGATGCGCATCTGGCTGGACCCGCACAAGCTCAACGCCTACAACCTGATGCCCGGCGACGTGCGCAGCGCGATCGAGGCGCAGAACACCCAGGTCACCGCCGGCGAACTCGGCGCGCTGCCCACCGGCGCCGACCAGGCGCTCAACGCCACGGTGACCGCGCAGTCGCGGCTGCAGACCCCGGAGCAGTTCCGCGCCATCATCCTGGCCACCCAGGCCGACGGCTCCAGCGTGCGCCTGGGCGACGTGGCGCGGGTGGAGATCGGCGCGGAGAACTACCAGAACAGCGCCACGCTCAACGGCCATCCTGCGTCCGGCTTCTCGGTGACGCTGTCCTCCGGCGCCAACGCGGTGGCCACGTCGGACGCGGTGCGCGCCACCATCGAACGGCTCAAGCCGACCTTCCCGCCGGGCCTGGAAGTCGCCTACCCGCGCGACAGCACGCCGTTCGTGCGGATCTCGATCGAAGGTGTGGTGCACACCCTGGTCGAGGCGATCGTGCTGGTGGTGGTGGTGATGTTCCTGTTCCTGCAGAACGGCCGCGCCACGCTGATTCCGGCGATCACCGTGCCGGTGGTGTTGCTGGGCACGTTCGGCATCCTCGCCGCGGCCGGCTTCACCATCAACACGCTGACCCTGTTCGCGATGGTGCTGGCGATCGGCCTGCTGGTGGACGACGCGATCGTGGTGGTGGAGAACGTCGAGCGGATCATGCACGAGCAGCATCTGCCGCCGCGCGAGGCGACCGAGCAATCGATGGGCGAGATCACCGGCGCGCTGGTCGGCATCACCGTGGTGCTGGGTGCGGTATTCCTGCCGATGGCGTTCTTCGGCGGCTCCACCGGCATCATCTACCGCCAGTTCTCGATCACCATCGCCTCGGCGATGGCGTTGTCGGCGCTGGTGGCGCTGACCCTGACCCCGGCGCTGTGCGCGACCCTGCTCAAGCCGGTGGAAAAGGAGCGCCAGCTCGGGCGCTTCTTCCGCTGGTTCAACCGCGGCGTGGAGCGCAGCCAGCACGCCTACCAGCGCCGGCTCGGCACGCTGCTGCGGCAGCCGCGGCGCTGGATGGCGCTGTACGTGGTGATCGTGCTGGCGATGGCCGCGCTGTACGCGCGCATGCCGACCGGCTTCCTGCCGGTGGAAGACCAGGGTCAGGTGCAGATCCAGTTCACCACGCCCGAGGGCACGCCGCTGGCCAAGACCGAGGCGCTGGGCCGGCGCATCAACGATTACTTCATGGCCCACGAGAAGGACAACATCACCGCGGTCTTCATGGTGATCGGCCGCAACAACGCCGGCACCGGGCAGAACGCCGGCCAGGCCTTCGTCGCGCTCAAGCCGTGGGGCGAGCGCAACCGCGACAACACCGCGCAGGCGATCATCGACCGCGCCAATGCGTATTTCCGCGGCACCGCCGACGCCAAGATCAGCGTGCTGTCGCCGCCGGCGGTGCGCGGCCTGGGTCAGTCCAGCGGTTTCGAGCTGTGGATCCGCGACAGCGACGGCGCCGGCCGTCCGGCCCTGCTGAGGGCGCAGCAGCAGGTGCTGCAGGAGGCCGGCGACGATCCGCAGCTGACCGCGGTGCGGCTGAACGGGCTGGGCGACAAGGCGCAGCTGCAGGTGGACATCGACCAGGCCCAGGCCAGCGCGTTGGGGCTGGCGCAGAGCGACATCAATGCCACGCTGTCCACGGCGTGGGGCGGCAGCTACGTCAACGACTTCATCGACCGTGGCCGGGTCAAGCGCGTCTACGTGCAGGGCGATGCGCCGTACCGCTCGCTGCCGGACGACATCGGCCAGTGGTACGTGCGCGGCAAGGACGGGCAGATGGCGCCGTTCGCCAGTTTCGCCAGCACCGAGTGGACCCGCGGGCCGCAGCTGCAGCAGCGTTTCAACGGCCTGCCGGCGTCGCAGATCCAGGGCGGCGCCGCGGCTGGCAGCAGTTCCGGCGAGGCGATGCAGCGGATGCAGGCGCTGGTCGCCAAGCAGAAGGGCTTCGACCTGCAGTGGAGCGGCCTGTCCTACCAGGAGCAGCTGTCGAGCAACCAGACGCTGTGGCTGTACACCGCCTCGATCGTGTTCATCTTCCTGTGCCTGGCGGCGCTGTACGAGAGCTGGTCGATTCCGGTGGCGGTGTTGCTGGTGATCCCGTTGGGCGTGCTCGGCACGGTCGCTGCGACCACGTTGGCCGGCTTCGTCAACGACATCTTTTTCCAGGTTGGCCTGCTGACCACGATCGGCCTGTCGGCGAAGAACGCGATCCTGATCGTGGAGTTCGCCGAGGCCGAGCAGCGTGCCGGGCGACCGCTGCTGGAGGCGGCGCTGGAAGGCGCGCGGCTGCGCCTGCGGCCGATCGTGATGACCTCGCTGGCGTTCGTCGCCGGCGTGCTGCCGCTGGCGCTGTCCACCGGCGCCGGCGCGGCCAGCCGCCGCGAGATCGGCGTCAGCGTGATCGGCGGCATGCTCTCGGGCACGCTGCTGGCGGTGCTGCTGGTGCCGCTGTTCTTCGTGCTGGTGCGGCGCCTGCTGCATGGCCGGGCCGCGGACGCGCCGGCCGGGTAGGGCCGTAGACGGGCAATGCGGTGCCGCTGCGCGGCGCCGCATTGCGCCCTAAAATGAGCGCTTTCAACGCTGCGATATCCCGATGAACGATTCCTCCTGCTGCGGCGCGCCCAGCGATGCACCGGCCCACTGGTCCGGGCGCATCCGCGATATCGCCGATTTCCCGAAGCCGGGCATCGTGTTCAAGGACATCACCCCGCTGCTGGCCGACGGCCCGGACTTCGCCTCGGCGCTGGACGAGATGGCGCGTCCCTGGCGCACCACGCCGCTGGACGCGGTGCTGGGCATCGAGTCGCGCGGCTTCATCCTGGGCGCGGCGCTGGCGCACGAGCTGCGCACCGGCTTCGTGCCGATCCGCAAGCCGGGCAAGCTGCCGGGCAGGACGGTGACCCAGGACTACACGCTGGAATACGGCAGCGACCGCATCGAGATGCATGCCGACGCGCTGCCGGCCGGCGCGCGGGTGCTGATCGTCGACGATGTGCTCGCCACCGGCGGCACCTTGCGCGCGGCATTGTTGCTGGCGCGGCAACTGCAGCTGGAGATCGTCGGTGCGGTGGTGCTGGTCGAACTGCAGGCGCTGCAGGGGCGCGAGCGCTGGAGCGATGCAGTGCCGTTGTTGGCGACGCTGACGTACTAGGGCGAACCGGGGCGAATGCCGGCGTCGCGTGCGGGGCGGTCCGGCGCGCACGGCGAGGACGACTGGCTACCGCGGCAGTTTCCCTGTAGGAGCGGCTTCAGCCGCGACGAACGAAGCCATCGAGCTATCCCGCCTCGGTAGCAGTCGGGACTGAAGTCCCTCCCGCAGTGCACCCAGCCGACTCACCACGAGCCCTTTGTGGGAGCGACTTCAGTCGCGACGAGCGAACTCCCTGTAGGAGCAGCTTCAGCCGCGACAAACGAAGTCATCGAACTATCCCGCCTCGGTAGCAGTCGGGACTGAAGTCCCTCCCACAGTGCGCCCAGCCGGCTCGCCACGATTCCCTTGAGGGAGCGACTTCAGTCGCGACGAGCGAACTCCCTGTAGGAGCGGCTTCAGCCGCGACGAACGAAGTCATCGAACTATCCCGCCTCGGTAGCAGTCGGGACAGAAGTCCTTCCCACAGTGCACCCAGCCGGCTCGCCACGAGCCCCTTGAGGGTGCGACGTCAGTCGCGACGAGCGAACTCCCTGTAGGAGCGGCTTCAGCCGCGACGAACGAAGTCATTGAGCTATCCCGCCTCGGTAGCAGTCGGGACAGAAGTCCTTCCCACAGTGCACCAGCCGGCTCGCCACGAGTCCCTTGTGGGAGCGACTTCAGTCGCGACGAGCGAAGCTGTCCAGTTGCCGGGCTTCAGAAGCGATCATGACCGATGGGCCAATGCGCCGATGGCGCCGCGGGCAAGCGTGCGGCGCCGGGCAGTGATGTCGTTCCGCGGCTGAATGTGTCAACCGCGCGCATTCGCTGGCGAACTGCGCGGCTTACCGTCTTGCGCATGCGATCGGCATGCGACGGGTGGTGGCACGATGAACGGACAAACGCTCCTGCTGGCCTCGGCGGCCGCATTCGCGTTGGCCAAGCTGGTCTCGGCACTGCTCGTGGCGCGCTGGCCGGGCGGCACGGCGGCGATCGCCGCATCGCGCCTCGGCCGCCGCGTCTACGCCAGCGGCAGGGCCACACCGGTGCTGCTGGCGCTGACCCTGCTGCTGTACGCGGTGCTGTTCCAACCGCCGGCGCAGCTGCGCGCCTGGTTGGCGCTGGCCTTGTTGCTGGGCGCGGCGCTGGCGCTGCCGATCCATCTGCGCCGCAGCCGGCGCGGCGCGGGCGGCGCGCATCCGCGGCAGTGGTCGCGGTTCGCGCGGCTGCGCTGAGCGGGTCGAGGTCGAAGCCGACATTGCGTGCGCTTTGCGCCGATCGGCGATGAGCGGCCGGCCATCGCAACAACGTACTCGCAGGGAGACGGTCGCGATCGTGGCCGCGGCACTACGCCGCATCAGTGCGGATAGAGCACCGTGTCCAGGTTGGGGTCGGCGTAGGCGTCGGCGTGGCTCAGGTGCCCATCGAACGGGCCGACCTTGCAGATCCGTCCTTCGTGCGTGAACACCAGTTGCAGTCCGTGTTCCTGTTCCCAGTCGCAGTTGCATTCCAGGCTGATGCGGATGCGGCCGTCGCGGTAGCGGCTGACATAGGCCTCGCTGCCGAACTGGACGTGCTGCCACACCTGCGCCGGTCCGTCGATGTACGGCGAGGGCAGGCCGTGTTGCGCGTGCAAGGCGTGCATGCGCCGGTAATAGGCGAACACGTCCGCCGCGGCGGCATCCAGGACCGCCTGGTCGACGCGCAGGAACGCGGCGATGGCGGCGCCGAAGTCGGCCTGCGCCGCATCGGCGGCATAGCCTTCGAGGACGAAACTGCAGTCGTGCCGCAGCCATGGCACCGGCACCCCGGCGCTCCAGGCGCTGCCGTCCTCGTCTTCCTCCAGCGAATCCAGGATCTGCGCCAGCGCGTTCACAGCTTGCCGACCCGGAACCGGCGGCCCTTGATCTTGCCCGCTTGCAGCTGGCCCAGCGCGCGGCTTGCGTGCTCGCGGGCGATGGCGACATAGGAGCGGGTCGCGTAGATCGCGATCTTGCCGATCGCCGCGCCCGACAGGCCGGCGTCGCCGGTCAGCGCGCCGAGGATGTCGCCGGCGCGCAGCTTGTCGGTCTTGCCGCCGTCGATGCGCAGGGTGACCATCGCCGCCTGCGGCAACTGCGCCGGGCGCGCGGTGGCCAGCGGCGCGCGCGACCAGCGCAGCGGCTGGCCCTGTTCGGCCTCCAGCGCCTGCGCCCGCGCCAGCTCACGCGGCGCCACCAGGCTCAGGGCCAGGCCATGCTTGCCGGCGCGCGCGGTGCGGCCGATGCGGTGGCGGTAGGTTTCGGTATCGGTCGGCAGTTCGTAGTTGAGCACCGCCGCCAGGTCTTCCACGTCCAGCCCGCGCGCGGCCACGTCGCTGGCGACCAGCACGTTGCAGCTGCGGTTGACGAAGCGCACCAGCACCTCGTCGCGGTCGCGCTGTTCCATGTCGCCGTGCAGCGCCAGCGCCGAGAAGCCGAACTGCTGCAGCGAACCGGCCACGTCGTCGACCTCCTTGCGGGTGTTGCAGAACACCACGCTGGACTCGGGGGTGAAACGCAGCAGCAGCCCGGCCACCGCCTTCTGCCGGTAGGTGGGGTCGACTTCGAAGAACTGCTGCTCGATCTCCGGCGCGCTGTCGGCGCCTTCGATGGTGATTTCCACCGGCTCCTTGAGCAGCTCGCGCGCCAGGCTGCGGATCGCCTCGGGGAAGGTGGCCGAGAACAGCAGGCTCTGGCGATGCTTGTCGCAGCGGCTGGCGATCTCGCGGATCGGCTCCTCGAAGCCCATGTCGAGCATGCGGTCGGCCTCGTCCAGCACCAGCGTGCGCACCCCACCCAGGTGCAGCGCGCGCTTGCGCGCAAGCTCCTGGATGCGGCCGGGCGTGCCGACCACCACCTGCGGGTCGTGCGCCTCCAATGAGGCCAACTGCGGGCCCAGCGGCATGCCGCCGGTCAGCACCACCAGCTTCATGTTGGGAATGCCGGTGGCCAGCTTGCGCAGCTGCTTGCCGACCTGGTCGGCCAGTTCGCGGGTCGGGCACAGCACCAGCGCCTGCGCGCGGGTCAGCGCCGGGTCCAGCTTGTGCAGCAGGCCCAGGCCGAACGCCGCGGTCTTGCCGCTGCCGGTGGGCGCCTGCACGATGACGTCCTGGCCGGCCAGGATCGGCGGCAGGCTCTGCGCCTGCACCGGAGTCATCGTGGTGTAGCCGAGCGCGTCGATGCCCGGCGCCAGCGCCGGGGAGAGGGACAGGGTGTTGAAATCGTTCATGGCGCATTTTAGCCGTTGAACGGCTGGGATTCGGGAGTAGGGATTCGGGATTGGGGAGGCTGCGAACGCTGAGCGCCGCGCGGTGCGGTTGTAGGAGCGGCTTCAGCCGCGACGGGTGTTCCCGGTAAGGCCTGTCGCGGCTGATCCCCGAAAAGGCGACAAGAGTCGCTCCCGCAGCGCGTACCGCAGATGGCGGGGCTCAGGTCACCGCAGCGAATCAGCCGGCGATGGCGCGTGCGCTGGCAGCTGGTGCGGTCTGCAGCAGCGTGCGGACCCGGCAACTCGATTAAACGGGCGCCGGCTACGCTGGCGAGAGCGGTGGCCGCTGCGCAGGGTCGGCGAGGCGTTCGGGTTCGGCGAAGGGCGCATCCACGTACAATAGCCCAATGCCTCTTATCACTCTGCAGAACGTCGACTACAGCGTCGGCGGCCCCTTGTTGCTGGAAAAGACCGAACTGTCGATTGAGCCGGGCGAGCGTATCGCCCTGATCGGCCGCAACGGCGCCGGCAAATCGACCTTGATGAAACTGATCGCCGGCGAGCTCAAGCCCGACGACGGCGAGATCCGCGTCCAGCAGGGCGTGCGCATCGCGCGGCTGGAGCAGGAGGTGCCGCACGGCGCCGCCGGCAGCGTGTTCGATGTCGTCGCCGACGGCCTGGGCGAGCTCGGCCACTGGCTGGCCGAGTTCCACCGGCTCAGCCATGCCGCCGAGTTCGACGGCGATGCGCTTGGCGCGGTGCAGTCCAAGATCGACGGCGCCAACGGCTGGGCGCTGGACCAGCGGGTCAACGAGACCCTGACCCGGCTCGACCTGGACGGCGACGCGGAGTTCGCGCGCCTGTCCGGCGGCATGAAGCGGCGCGTGCTACTGGCGCGCGCGCTGGTCTCGGCGCCCGACCTGCTGTTGCTCGACGAGCCGACCAACCACTTGGACATCGAGGCGATCGACTGGCTGGAAGTGTTCCTGAAGGGCTGGAACGGCAGCGTGGTGTTCGTCACCCACGACCGGCGCTTCCTGCGCGCCCTGGCCACCCGCATCGTCGAGATCGACCGCGGCCAGGTCAGCAGCTGGCCCGGCGACTGGGCCAACTACGAGCGCCGCCGCGAGGAGCGGCTCAACGCGCAGGCGCAGGAGAACGCGCGCTTCGACAAGCTGCTGGCGCAGGAAGAAGTGTGGATCCGCCAAGGCATCAAGGCCCGCCGTACCCGCGACGAAGGCCGCGTGCGGCGCCTGGAGGCGATGCGCCGCGAACGCACCCAGCGCCGTGAGCTCGGCGGCAACGTGCGCATGGAAGCGGCGCAGGGCGAATCGTCCGGCAAGAAGGTGATCGAGGCCAAGGACCTGAACTTCGCCTTCGGCGCGCGGACCATGGTGCGCGATTTTTCCAGCACCATCCTGCGCGGCGACCGCATCGGCCTGATCGGCCCCAACGGCAGCGGCAAGACCACGCTGCTGAAGCTGTTGCTGGGCGAGCTGGCGCCGGACAGCGGCGAGGTGCGCACCGGCACCAATCTGCAGGTGGCCTATTTCGACCAGTACCGCGCCACCTTGCGCGAGGACTGGAGCGCGATCGAGAACGTCGCCGAGGGCCGCGACTTCATCGAGGTCAATGGCAAGCGCAAGCATGTGCACGGTTATCTGCAGGACTTCCTGTTCACCCCGGAGCGCGCGCGCGCGCCGATCACCCGCCTGTCCGGCGGCGAGCGCAACCGCCTGCTGCTGGCGCGGCTGTTCGCGCAGCCGTCGAACCTGCTGGTGATGGACGAACCGACCAACGACCTGGACGTGGAGACGCTGGAGCTGCTGGAAGAGCTGCTCGGCGACTACACCGGCACCTTGCTGCTGGTCAGCCACGACCGCGACTTCATCGACAACGTGGTGACCTCGACCATGGTCATGGAAGGCGATGGCCGCATCGGCGAGTACATCGGCGGCTACAGCGATTGGGTGCGCCAGCGCGCCGCGCCGCCGGCCAGCGCGATGGCGGTGGCCAAAGCGTCGGCGACCGCGGCGGCGACCGCGCCGGCGGCAGCAGTGCCCGCCGCTGCCGCGGCGCCGGCGGCCAAGCGCAAGCTCAGCTACAAGGACGCGCGCGAACTGGAGCAGTTGCCGGCGCGGATCGAGGCCCTGGAGCAGCAGGTCGCGGCATTGACCGCGGCGATGACCGAACCTTCGTTCTACCAGCGCGATACGGCGGCGGTGACCGCGCATACGCAGGCGCTGACCCAGGCGCAGGCCGAGCTGGACGCGGCCTATGCGCGCTGGAGCGAGCTGGACGCGTAGCGGCGCTGGGTGGAGGGGCGTTTTTGCTACAGGTGCTCGCTATTGGATGGCGGAGTGCACTGTAGGAGGGACTTCAGTCCCGACAGCATCCGGGGCCGGAGCGTCCGCCGCTTCGCTCGTCGCGACTGAAGTCGCTCCCACAGGGAATTTGCGTCGAGTTGGGTGGGTGCACCATGGGAGGGACTTCAGTCCCGACGCGATCCGGTCGGGCGACTTCGCCACTTCGTTTGTCGCGGCTGAAGCCGCTCCTACAAAGGCTCGCGGCCAGTGCGCTGGGTGCACTGTAGGAGGGACTTCGGTCTCCACAGTGTCCGAAGCCGGAGAGTCCACCGCTTCGCTCGTTGCGACTGAAGTCGCTCCCACAGAGAATTCGCGTCGGGTTGGGTGGGTGCACTGTGGGAGGGACTTCAGTCCCGACGCGATCCGGTCGGGGCAACTTCGCCAACGCGTTTGTCGCGGCTGAAGCCGCTCCTACAAAGGCTCGCGGCCAGTGCGCTGGGTGCACCGTAGGAGGGACTTCGGTCCCCACAGTGTCCGAAGCCGGAGAATCCACTGCTTCGCTCGTTGCGATTGAAGCCGCTCCCACAGGGAATTCGCGCCGAGTTGGGCGGGTGCACTGTGGGAGGGACTTCAGTCCCGACGCGATCCGGTCGGGGCGACTTCGTCAACGCGTTTGTCGCGGCTGAAGCCGCTCCTACAAAAGCGCATGGCCAGCGTGCCGGGTGGGCGGGACTTCGGGATCCAAGCGGCGCCAGCTGCGCGAGTGTGCAGCCGATGTTAGCTCAGCGCGAAGCGGCATCCTCTTCGTCGTCGTCTCGATCCAAATCCTCGCCCTGGCCGTCGTGCTCGTCGTGTTCGGCCTCGTCGCCGGTCAGCAGGCCGACGAAGGCGACGAAGACGATGCCGTCCTGGGCCCATTCCTTGGCCACGTCGTCGAGCAGTTCCAGCAGCACGTCGAACTCCTTCTTCGACGCCGACTGCAGCTCGGCCGCGTCTTCCAGCAGCAGCGCATAGCCGCCCTTGGCCGGCAACCACGACAGGTCGCGCAGGCCGTCCATCAATGCGTCCCAGTTGCGGCCGAAGCCGGTCGGGAAGTCCAGCTGCGCGGCCAGCCGCATCAGCAGCATCTGCTTGCTGCTGCAGCCCTGCAGGTCGATCCGGCACAGCCGCAGGCCGGCGTCGCGGCCGAGCGCGGCGATGCTGTCCAGGTCGCCGTTGGCGACACGGTAGACGCCGGAGGCGGCCGGCTCGGCCAGGTTCAACGACAGATTGAAGGTGTTCACGGCGACGTACTCCCGGAGGCGATGCTGAAACTGCGGAAACTGGCGTAGTGGTCGTCGCTGTAGTACCAGACCTCCGGCGGGTTGCCGCCGGTGACGATGCGCCGTGTGCCGCGGTGCTCCAGCCCCGGCGTGTCGACGGTGTATTCGCGGTAGTAGCCGCGCGGGCGCGACGGCAGTCGGTTTTCGCGGTTGCCGAACACGCTGCCGTCCTGGCGGTGCGGGAACGGACCGCCGCGCTGGACCAGGGCGATGGTGGCGCGCGCTTCCGGCGGCAGGAACGGCGGCAGCGTGGCGTCCGCGCTCGCGCCCGGGGCGGCTGGCGGCTGCGCCGGCGCCGGCAGCGGAGCGGGATCGGTGAGCGAAGGCGCGAACTGCGGATGCGGCGGCTGCTGCACTGCGCGGATGCCCCACAGCCCGGCGGCGAGCAGCACGATCGCGGCGATCAGTAGGACAGGCTTGCGCATCGGGGGAAGCTCCGGCGAGAACGGTGGCGCCGCGTTCTGGCGCAGCAGCGGCACAGTATGGGCGAGCGTGGCTGTTCGTGCTCTTAACCGGGCGCAAGCACTGCTGGCCTGGCATCGCAGCGGCGCTGCGGACGCTGCGGCAACACGCGATTCACATTCGACTAACCGGGTGCTGGCGCATGGTAGCCGCCGATCCGCGGCGTCGGCTGCCATTGCCGCTGCGCGATGGGACGATGTTTCCCCAACGCCGGTCTTGGTATGGTCGCCGGTCGTCCCTACCATTCATCACGCAACGTCCGTCCTTCCGGCGGGCGAAAGTCCAGGAGAACCACATGGCCTACACCCTCCCCAAGCTGCCTTACGCCTACGACGCGCTGGAACCGCACATCGATGCGCAGACGATGGAAATCCATCACACCAAGCATCACCAGACCTACATCAACAACGTCAACGCCGCGCTGGAAGGGACCGAGTACGCCGACCTGCCGGTCGAGACGCTGGTGTCCAAGCTGAAGTCGCTGCCGGAGAACCTGCAGGGGCCGGTGCGCAACAACGGCGGCGGTCATGCCAACCATTCGCTGTTCTGGACGGTGATGGCGCCCAACGCCGGCGGCACCCCGGTCGGCGACGTCGCCAAGGCGATCGACAGCGAGCTGGGCGGTTTCGACAAGTTCAAGGAAGCCTTCACCAAGGCCGCGCTGACCCGTTTCGGCAGCGGCTGGGCGTGGCTGAGCGTCACCCCGGACAAGAAGATCGTGGTCGAAAGCACCGCCAACCAGGACAGCCCGCTGTTCGAGGGCAACACCCCGATCCTGGGCCTGGACGTGTGGGAACACGCCTACTACCTGAAGTACCAGAACCGCCGCCCGGACTACATCGGCGCGTTCTTCAACGTGGTGGACTGGAACGAAGTCGAGCGCCGCTATCACGCCGCGATCGCTTGATCGCGCCAGCAGCGCCGTGGATCGAAAGGCCGGGTTCGCCCGGCCTTTCGTTTTGCGCGCTCAGGCGGCTGGCAGGCACAGCCTGGTCGCGCCGGGCACGCGCTCGGCGTCGTTGCCGGACGCCGTGCCCGGCGTGTCGGCAGCGGCGCTGTCGCGGTTGTGCCGCGCATACCAGCCCGGGGTCGCGCCGGTGACGCGGCGGAAGCTGTTGACGAAATGGCTCTGGTCGAAGAAGCCGAGTTCGTAGGCCACGGTGCTGACCGAATGGCGTCCGCTCAGCAGCAGTTGCCGGGCGCGTTCGATGCGCCGCTGCAGTAGATATTGCATCGGGCTGTGGCCGGTGCTCAGGCGGAACATGCGCGCGAAGTGGTAGCGGCTGACGCAGGCGGCGTTGGCGATGTCGGCCAGGCCGATGCGCTCGGCCAGATGGTGGTCGATGTAGCGCTGGGCGCGGGCCAGCGCGCACGGGCGCAGGCCTTTGCCGGCAGTGCCTGCGGCGGGCGGGCGATCGGTGGCGTTGGAACGCGGGGCGGGAGCGAGGGGGTGGGGCATGGCGTGTCTCCTGGGAAGCGCCGGAAACGCATGCGCGCGATCTCGGCTGGCGTTTGCGCCTGCGCGTGGATGCGTTTCCGGGACCTGTCCATGCTGCTGCCGGCGCCGCAGCGCGGCCACCCCATTCCGGCAGAGCGGATGCTCACCCGTTCGGGGGATTCCGCTGCGTGGGCTTGCCCGGTTCGCGCGGCAGCACCAGCAGGCGCCGGCCGAAACAGCGCGCGTCGAGCGAGTAGGCGCCGGGCCCGAGCAGGGCCAGGGCCAGCGCCGGCAACGCCGCCAGCAGCGCGTTGCCGGCCGCGCTCGTGCCCAGCCATAGCGCCAGCGCCGGCACGGCGCAGGCCAGCGCGGCGGCGAGCGGAGTGAGGGCGCCGGCCGCCGCCAGCAGTGCCAGCGCCAGCGCCGCCCAACGCCAGTGCGGCGGCACGGCCCAGGCGCCGCTGGCGATGGACGGCCACAGGCTCAGCGCCAGGAACAGGCGCAGGGCCAGCAGCCCGAGTCCGGCGCTGCCGCCGGGGAACATGGAGTAAAGTCGTTGCATGGCCTTCAGGCTAAGGCCGGCGCAGCATGCCGGCCTAGCCGTATTCGGGGCAGCGCAACATCCCTCGATCGGGGTGTTGGCGGGTCCGGCGCAGCCGCCGAAAATCCGGTTTTTTCCTTTTTGCGAGCGAGAGAAAGCGCAGTGCGAAGTCTGCGAAGACGGCTTTGGGCGGGTGCCGTGCTGGTGCTCGGCCTGGCCTTCGCGGCGACGCCAGCCGCGGCCACGCCGGCGCCGTTGCGGCCCACGCCGCTGCACAACACCGCCTGGCGGGTGGAGCAGGGTGCGCCGGCGGACGTGTGGGCGCTGGCGCAGTCGGGCGACGGCTATCTGTGGATGGCCACCGGGTTCGGCCTGTACCGCTTCGACGGCGAGCGCTTCGAGCGCCGCGAGCCGGCGCATGGCGCGCAGCTGCTGTCGCAGAACGTGACCGCGCTGACCGTGCTGCCGGACGGGCGCATGTGGCTGGGCTATTTCGATGGCGGCGCCAGCCTGCTGCAGGGCGACCGGGTGCAGAACTACGGCACGGCCGAAGGTTTCCCGGCCGGGCCGGTGGCACGCCTGGACACGGATGGGCAGGGCGTGCTGTGGGCGGCGACCTGGGCCGGGCTAGCGCGCTTCGATGGCCGCCGTTGGCAGCACATCGGCGCCGACTGGGGATATCCGTCCGCGCGCGCCGACTGGTTGCTGCGCGACCGCCGCGGCGTGCTGTGGGTGAGCAGCGGCGACAGCGTGCTGCGGCTGCGCCCGGGTGCGCGCCGCTTCGAGCCGACCGGCATCGCCACCATGCTGTACGCGGTGCTGGCCGAAAGCCCGGACGGTCGCATCTGGCTGTCGGACCGGCGCGGCGGCACCCGTGTCATCACCGATGCCGGCGGCAGCCTGCTGCCGCCAGCGGCGCAGGTTGCCGCGCCGGCGCTGCGCAGCCTGGCGGCACGGCGCATGGGCTTCGCCCGCGACGGCAGCCTGTGGCTGTCCGACTTCGAGGCGCGTGGCGCGGTGCGGGTGGTGCTGGACGATCCGCGCGCGCCGCGGCTGGAGCGGTTCCGTCGCAGCGACGGGCTGGCCTCCGATTACGCCGCGCCGGTGCTGGAGGACAAGGAAGGCAATGTCTGGGTCGGCAGCACGCTCGGGCTCAACCGCTACCGCCAGCGCAATGTGATGGCCTTGCCCGGCCAGCCCGGCGCGCAGGCCGGCGAGGTCGAAGTGCATGCGCAGCCCGACGGCAGCGTGCTGGTCTCCGATCCGCAGGGCATGTTCCGCGCCGACCGCGCCGCGGCCGAGCGGCTGCTGCGCGGCGCGCCGCTGGCGCAGGAGTATGCGCGGCTGCAGGACAGCGGCTGGGTGCTTGGCGCCGACGCCATCGAGCGCCTGCGGCACGGACGCCGCGAGGCGGTCGCGCTGCCGGACGGATTCGCGCCGCGGCAGGCGCGCGCGTTCCTGTCCGACCGCGCGGGCGATGCCTGGGTCGCGGTCGCCGAGCACGGCGTGTTCCGCTACCGCGACGGACAGTGGGCGCGGCAGACCCAGCTGCCGCTGGCGACCTGCACCGCGATCGCCGAGGACGCGCAGGGCCGCTACTGGTTCGGCTACGCGTCCGGCGAAGTGCGCCAGTTGCAGGGCGAACGGGTGCGCACGTTCGCCGCTGGCGACGGCGTGCAGGTGGGGCGGATCAATACCATCCATGCCGGTACCGGCGCGCTGCTGGTGGCCGGCGAACTCGGCATCGCGCAATGGCAGGGCACGGGTTTCGCGACCTTGGCGCCGTCGCGCGCGCCGGGCTTGCGCGGCATCACCGGCATTGCCGAGAGCGAGGACGGCGAACTGTGGCTCAACGGGGCGGTCGGCGTGACGCGGATCGGCCGGCGCCAGCTCGACGCGGCGCTCGGCGCCGCTGCGGCGCCGCTGCAACCGGCCTACTACGGTGCCGCCGACGGCTTGCCCGGCCTGGCGGTGCAGGCCAGCGGCAGCGGCACCGCGGCGCGCGACGGCGATGGCCTGGTCTGGCTGGCCACCAGCCAGGGCCTGGCCTGGATCGACACCCGGCGCCTGTGGCGCAACCCGTGGCCGCCGCAGGTGTTCGTGCGCGCCTTGTTCGGCAACGAGCGGCCGGTGCCGCTGGACGCGCCGCCGCTGCTGCCCAAGGGCACCACGCGGGTGCAGATCGCCTACACCGCGACCAGCCTGACCTCGCCCGAACGCATGCGCTTCCGCTTTCGCCTGGACGGCGTGGACGAGGCTTGGCGCGACGCCGGCGCGCGCCGCGAGGCGTTCTACACCAACCTGCGCCCCGGGCAGTACCGCTTCCGGGTGATCGCCGCCAACAACGACGGGGTCTGGAACACGCAGGGCGCGACGCTGCGCTTCCGCATCGCGCCGCGCTTCGTGCAGACCCCTGCGTTCTGGCTGCTGTGCGCGCTGGCGCTGATCCTGGCGTTGTCGGCGCTCTATCTTCTGCGCATGCACCAACTGGCCACGCGGCTGCGGCTGCGGCTGGAGGAGCGCTACCAGGAGCGCGAACGCATCGCCCGCGAGCTGCACGACACCTTGCTGCAGGGCTACCAGGGGCTGATCCTGCGCACCCATGCGGCGCTGGGCACGCTGCCGGCCGAGGCGCCGTTGCGGCGCGAACTGGAGAGCACGCTGGATCGCGCCGAACAGGCGCTGGAGCAGGGCCGCGACCGAGTCGAAGGCCTGCGCGCCAGCGCCGGCAACACGTCCTCGCTGCCGACCGCCTTTGCCGACATGCTCGAGGAACTGGGCGCGGCGTCGCAGGTGCAGCGGCGGGTGCTGGTCGAAGGCGCGCCGCTGCCGCTGCAGCCGCTGGTCGCCGACGAGCTGTACCAGCTCGGCCGCGAGGCGCTGCTCAACGCGTTCCGGCATGCGCAGGCGAGCAGCATCGAGGTCGAGATCGCCTATGGCCGCGATGCGCTGCGGCTGCGCTTGCGCGACGACGGCCGCGGTATCGAGCCGCAGGTGCTGGCCGCCGGCGGCCGCGCCGGGCATTGGGGGCTGACCGGCATGCAGGAGCGCGCGCGACGCATCGAGGCGCGGCTGGACGTGTGGTCGCGGCCGGGCATGGGCACCGAACTCAATCTGCGCCTGCCGGCGCGTCGCGCCTACCGCGAACCGGCGCGAAACCGGCTATGGTGCCGCCTGCGCCGGTGGCTGCCGGGAACCAAATGAAACGAGTGACCTGACGTGAGCACCCTGAAGTGAGCGAGCCGCAGTGAGCGAGGCGCCATCCACGCCGATCCGCATCCTCGTCGTCGACGACCATCCGCTGCTGCGCGAGGGCATGGCCTCGGTGCTGGCCGCGCAGCCGGACCTGCAGGTGGTCGGCGAGGCCGCCGATGGCCTGCAGGCGCTGCAGGCCTATCGCACGCTGCGCCCGGACCTGGTACTGCTGGACCTGCAGTTGCCCGGCCTCGGCGGCGTCGAGGTGATCCTCGCCCTGCGCAAGGAATTCCCGCAGGCGCGGATCGTGGTGGTCACCGCCTCGCGCGGCGACGTGCAGGCGGTGCGCGCGCTGGAAGCCGGTGCCAGCGGCTATCTGCTCAAGAGCGGGCTGCGCCGCGAACTGGTCGACACGGTGCGCGCGGTGCACCAGGGGCGGCGCCAGGTGCAGGCCGAAGTGGCCGCGGGAATCGCCGAACACCTGCTCGGCGACAGCCTGTCCGCGCGCGAGATCCAGGTGTTGCAGAGCGTGGCCGCGGGCAACTCCAACAAGGCCATCGCCGCGCTGTTGTCGATCGCCGAGGAGACGGTCAAGGCGCACATGAAGAACATCCTGTGCAAGCTCGGTGCGCGCGATCGCACCCACGCGGTGGCGATCGCGGTCAAGCGCGGCATCATCGAACTGTAGAACGGCGCGCCGCGGTGCGCGCTCAGGGCACCGGCAACGGCGGCACCGCGTCTGCCGGCAGCGGATCCAGCGGCTGCAGCGCCACCAGCAGGCCGCGCGGGTCGGCGCCACGCGCGGCACCCGGCGTGCGCGGCAGCAGCCGCGCGCTGCGCAGCGGACGGAAGCGGTCGCGCTCGAAGAACACATGGTCGGCCTGCGTGGCCAGCGCGAACAGGTGCGGATCCAGGCCGTTGCGCGCGCTGTCGCCGCCTGCGCCGCGCAGCCGTGCGTCGCTGTCGCCGAAGCGTGCGGCCAGCGGCGCCAGGTCCGGCGCGTCGGCGGCGGCGTAGAAACCGCCGGCCAGCAGCGAGGGCACGCCCTCGGCGGTGGCGTCGATCCATGCCATCAGGTCGTCGGCCTGTTCGCGGCGGCTGGCGCCACCGTCGCGCTCGGCATGCAGGCGGGTGAAGTACAGGTTCACCGGCTGCCCGCGCAGATCCACGCGCACCAGGCCGGCCACGCTGTAGTCCTCGAACGGATGCAGCAGCGTTTCCGCTTCCTCCAGCACCGGCAGCCGGGTCAGCAACGCATTGCCGCGGCGTTGCGGCCGGCTCGGCGGATCGGGACTGATGAAGTGGCAGTGGTAGCCGAGCTGCGCGGCCAGCCATTGCGCCTGGTTCGGCAACTCGGGGGTCTGCAGCACTTCCTGCAGCGCGATCGCGTCGGGCTGCAATCGTTGCAGCGCATCGACCAGGCGCACGCGGCGCGCGGGCCAGTCGTTGCGGTCCTGCTCGAGATTGAGGCTGACCACGCTGAGCGTGGCCGCAGGCGCTGGCGGTACGGGCGGCGCCACCGGCAAGCCGGCGGGCAGCGCTTGCGCGCCGGCATGCGTCACCAGGGCCAGCAGCAGCCAGCCGAGCCGATGCCGTCGTCGTGGGGTCCCGGGCGTGCGCGTCATGCGCTGGATGCTAGGGCGTGCCGCCTCAGCGCCGCGTGTACACGGACACGCGGCGCTGCGGTTCCTAGCGCGGCAGCACGCTTTCCTGTAGACGCAGCGGCACGCTGGCCGCGGCCTGCGTCGCCGAGCGGCCCAGCACCAGTTCGTAGTCGCCGGCGGCGATGCGCCACTGGCGCTGCGCCGGGTCGTAGTCGGCCAGGGTCCTGGGTTCGGCGACGATGCTGACGCGGCGGGTTTCGCCGGGTTTGAGCGTGAGCTTGTCCCAGCCGACCAGGCGGATCGGCGTGTGGTGGCCCTGCGGCAGGCGCAGGTACAGCTGCGGGACGTCGGCGCCTTCGCGTTCGCCGCTGTTGCGCACGTCGAAGCTGGCGATCACGTTGCTGCCGTCCACCTGCACGCTCAGGTTGGCGTAGTCGAAGCGCGTGTAGGACAGGCCGTGGCCGAACGCGTACAGCGGCTCTAGGCCGCGCGCGGCGAACCAGCGGTAGCCGACGTTGGCGCCTTCGATGGTGTAGTCGACAGTGCTGCCGGCCGGTTGCGCCGGCTTGAAGCCCAGCCCGGGGATCGACGGCCGCGGCAGCTGCGCCACGTCGCGCAGCCAGGTCACCGGCAGGCGCCCGGACGGATTGGCGTCGCCCAGCAGCAGCCGCGCCAGGCCTTCGCCGCCGCGGATGCCCGGGTACCACGCTTCCAGCACCGCCGGCACCTGCTGCAGCCACGGCATCGCCACCGGGCCGTTGGTTTCCAGCACCACCACCGTGCGCGGATTGGCCTTGGCCATCGCCGCGATCAGCGCGTCCTGCTTGCCTGGCAGTTTGATGTCGGGCAGGTCCACCGATTCGGCCGACCACTGCGTGGCGAACACGATCACCGCTTCGGCGCCGCGCGCGAGCTTGGCCGCGGCGGCCACGTCGTCGCCGCTGGCGTAGTCGATCTGCGCATCCGGCAGGGCCTTGCGCAATGCCTGCAGCGGCGAGGACGGATGGAACATCACCGGGCCCGGCCAGGTGGTCGGGGCCAGCCCCGGCACCGCGTTGCCGCCGTTGACGGTGTAGCCGACCATCGACGAGCCGCCGCCGCCGATCACGCCCTTGTCGGCATGCCCGCCGATCACCGCGATGCGCCGCAGCGTGCGCGGCAACGGCAGCGTGTCGCGCTCGTTGCGCAGCAGCACCGTGCCTTCCTCGACCACCTTCTGCACCGCGTCGCCGCCGGCGACGTCGTCGATCGGCTGCCGCTGCGGCGGATGGTCGAAACTGCCGGTGGCGATGAACGCGCGCAGGATGCGCCGCACCATGTCGTCCAGGCGCGCCTGCGGCACCGTGCCGCCGGCCACCGCCAGGCGCAGCGGCTGATCGAAGTACACCGCCTTGTCGAACACTTCGCCGGCCGATTGCTGGTCCAGGCCGGCCAGCGCCGCCTTGGAGCCGCTGTGCACGCCGCCCCAGTCGGACATCACGTAGCCGGGGAATTTCCATTCCTGCTTCAGTACTTTATTGAGCAGGTAATCGTGCTCGCAGCCGTAGATGCCGTTGATGCGGTTGTAGGAACACATCACCGAACCGGGCTCGCCGATCTTCAGCGCCAGCTCGAACGCCAGCAGGTCCGATTCGTGCATGGCCTGCTCGCCGATGTCGGCACTGTGGGTGTTGCGCCCGGTCTCCAGGTCGTTCATCGCGAAGTGCTTCATCGTCGACACCACGCGCTGGCTCTGCACGCCGCGGATCGACTCGCCGACCATCACTCCGGCCAGCAGCGGATCTTCGCCGGCATATTCGAAGTTGCGGCCGTTGCGCGGGTCGCGCTGCAGGTTGACGCTGCCGGCGAGCAGCACGTTGAAGCCCTGCTGCCACGCTTCGCGGCCCATGGTGGCACCGCCGGCGAAGGCCAGCTCGCGGTTCCAGGTGGCGGCGGTGGCCGGGCCGGACGGCAGCGCGGTGGCGTGGTCGCCAGGACGCACGTTGCCCGGATTGGTCACGCCGACACCGGCGTCGGCCAGCTGTTGCGAGGCGATGCCCAGGCGTTCGATCGCCGGCACGAAGCCGGCCGAGCCGAGCGCGCCGGGCGGCAGCGGGCCGCCGTCCTTGCCCAGGCCGAAGTAGCTGTGCAGCATCTGGAACTTCTCGTCCTGGGTCATCGCCTGCACCAGCAGCGCGGCGCGGCGGTCCGGCGCCAGCGCGCGATCGGTCCACGGGCGCTGCGCATCGGCGCTGGCGTTGGGCGTCAGGCGCAAGGTGCTGACCAGGCCGAAATGGTCCGAGGCCCATACGCCGTTGGCGTCGGGCTTCTGGAACAGGATGCGGCTGTCCACTGGCACGAAGCGCTCGCGCTGGAAGAACACGTGGTCGATGCGCCTGGGCGGATTGAACTTCGGGTTCAGGGTGCTGTCGGCGCGGCGGTCCTTGGCGCCGTGCAGGCGGCCGTAGCTGTCGTCGAAGCCGCTGCGCAGCGCGGCCAGTTCCGGTGCGTTGGCGCTGGCGTTGAAGTCGCCGGCCAGCAGCGACGGCGCGCCGTCGGCGGTCTTGTCGACCCAGGCCAGCAGGTCCTGCAGCTGGCGCTCGCGCAGCGCGCCGCCGGCCTCGGTCCAGTGCAGGTGGGTGACGTAGAGATTGACCGCGTGGCCGTCCACGTCCAGGCGCAGGCGCCCTGCGCTGCGGCTGTCGTCGAGCGGGTTCAGGCGGATCTGTTCGCGCGCCAGGATCGGGCGCCGGGTCAGCAGCGCGTTGCCGTAGCGCTGCGCGGCGCCGGGCGGGTCGACGCTGGTGAAGTACCACGCGTAGCCGAGCTGCTCGGCCAACCATTGCGCCTGGTTCGGCAGCGTGTCGTGCTGCAGTACTTCTTCCAGCGCGATCGCGTCCGGGCGCAGTTCGCGCAGGGTCTGCACGATCTGGGTGCGCCGGCTCGGCCAGTCGAGCTTGTCGTGATACAGGTTCAGCGTGACCACGCTGAGTGTCGGGCTGTCCTTGTCGCTCGCGGGCGCCGGCGCGGCGAAGGCCGGCCAGGCCAGCGCGAGCGCCAGGCAAAGGAATCCTGAAAACGTTTTCATAGCGGGGCGTGAGGCCTCTCTAGCAGCTGAAGGGATTGCGCATCGGGGAGTCGGGGAGGGGAGAACCGGTGAAGCGCTAGGACGGCGCTTCGTCGCTGCGCAGCACCGGATACAGCCGGTACTGCGCATCCCAGGAGGAATGGCGGCGGTGGAAGAACTCCAGCCGCGCATGCGGATCCTTGGCGAAGTCGGCGTCGTGCTCGAGCTTGCTCTCGAATTCGGCCTTCAGTGCCGGGTCGCTGGCCAGCATCTGCCGCGCCACGTCCTCGGCGACATAGTCTTCCATGTATTCGGTGCGCTCGAAGGCGCTGTTGAACTCGCCCCATTGCAGCAGCGAGTCCGGTGCCTGCGGTTCCAGCAACGCCATCAGCAGCCGCGCCTTGGGCTGGGCGATCGGCACGAACAGGGCGCCGGCGCCGACGGCACGCGTTTCCGCTGTCCAGGCGCCCTGCACGGTGAGCCGCTGGTGGCCTTCGGAGGAGCGCGCGGCGAAGCTGGCGTCGTCGGCGCGGAACGTCTGTACCGGCAGCGTGGCGGCGCGCTCCAGGGTGCGGAAGGCGATGCCGTGCTGGCGCAGCTTGGCGGACACCAAGGCCGCCTGCGCGGCCGGCACCAGATAGCCGGCGCGCGGCGCCGCGACTTCGACGCTGGGCACGATGTGATCGCGCAGCGGTACCCGCCAGATCTGCGGGGTGCGTTCGTCGTAGCGGGTCATCAGCGCGCCGGACACCGGCGACAGCGTGCGGGTGTAGGCGTAGCCGCGGAAATCCACCAGCCGCGACTGTTCGGTGGTGCGGTAGTCCAGCGCCACCGTTTGCCCGCCCAGCTGCTGCGCGCGCGCGTCGGCGGCCAGCGCGTCGGCACGCCAGCGGCTGCCGTTGCGCGCCACCTGCTGCAGCACCGAGACGATGGTGTTGCGGGTGATGCGCACGCGCTGCGGATAGGGCTTCCACGAATGCGTTTCCACCAGCATGCCGAAGCGGTTGCGCAGCTGGAAATAGCCGTGCGAGAAACGCGGCGTGGCCACCCCGTCCTCGAAGCCGGAGGCCGGATCGTCGTTGACCACGAACGAGGGGTAGTAGGGCAGCGGCAGCGAGCCCTGCCGTTTCAGGTCGGCGAGCACGCCGTCGCGCAGGCGCAGGCCGTCGCCGCGCAGCGCGGCGTCGCCGGCATGCAGCGGTTCCACCTGCACCGACACGTCGTGCTCGAACTGCGCGCCGTCGGTGACGTGCAGATCCACGTACAGCAGCGGATCCCACTGTTCGACCAGGCGCAGCATCGCCTGCATCTCCGGCGCGTCGGCCTTGACGTAGTCGCGGTTGAGGTTGAGGTTCTGCGCGGTGGTGCGCCAGCCCATCTGCTCCGGGCCGCGCTGGTTGGGCCGGTTCCAGGCGCCGAAGCGCTCGTGGCCGTCGACGTTGAACACCGGCACGAACAGCCACACCTGCCTGTCCAGCGCGCCGCGCGCGGCCTGGCCGTCGAGCAGCTGGCGCAGCGCCAGGAAGCCGGCGTCCTTGCCGTCGATCTCGCCGGCGTGGATGCCGCCCTGGATCAATACCACCGGCAGCTTGCGCGCCTGCGCCGTGTCGGCATCCAGCGCGCCGGAGGTGGACACGGCCAGCGCCTTCATCGGCCGGCCCTCGGGCGTGGTGCCGAAGTCGAAACAGCGCACCGCCTGCGGATAGCGTTGCGCGAAGGCGTCGCACAGCGCGATGGTCTCGGCATAGCGGCCGGTGCGTGCGTAGCCGCTGCGTTCGGCCTCGGTGGACAGGCCCGCATCGCTGGCCAGCAATGGCATGCTGCACAGCAGCATCGACAGCATCAGGGGGACCAGCCAGGGTCGGATCATTGCGGCACCGTCGCGGGAGAGGCCCCCATGATGCGTGCAGCGCGCCGATTGCGAAAGCACCTGCGTGCCGCCGCGGCCCTTGCGGGCGGTTCGATTCGCCCGGAGCGATCGGGTAACCTTCTGAAAATTTTGCCTGGACCATTGCCTGTGACGAGCGAACGATCGACGAGGAATTGCCGATGAGTGCGGCGAATGCGCACGCCGGCGCGCGGATGCCGCGGCAGATTCCGTACATCATCGGCAACGAGGCCTGCGAGCGTTTCAGCTTCTACGGCATGCGCAACATCCTGGTGCAGTTCCTGATCACCTCGCTGCTGCTGCAGGAAGTGACCGCGCCCGGCCGCGAGGCCGAGGCCAAGCACATCATGCACAGCTTCATGGTCGGCGTGTATTTCTTCCCGCTGCTCGGCGGCTGGCTGGCCGACCGCTTCTTCGGCAAGTACACCACCATCCTGTGGTTCAGCCTGGTCTATTGCGCGGGCCACGCCTGCCTGGCGCTGTTCGAAGGCAGCCGCGAAGGGTTCTTCCTCGGCCTGGCGCTGATCGCGCTGGGCGCCGGCGGCATCAAGCCGCTGGTGGCCTCGTTCATGGGCGACCAGTTCGACCAGTCCAACAAGCATCTGGCCAAGGTGGTGTTCGACGCCTTCTACTGGATCATCAACTTCGGCTCGCTGTTCGCCTCGCTGCTGATCCCGCTGGCGCTGAAGAACCTCGGCCCGGCATGGGCGTTCGGCATTCCCGGCCTGCTGATGTTCGTGGCCACGCTGGTGTTCTGGGCCGGGCGCCACCGCTACGTGCGCGTGCCGCTGCCGCCGAAGGATCCGCACGGCTTCGCCCAGGTGGTGCGCAGCGCGCTGCTGTCGCGCGCGCCGGGGCAGGGTCGGCCCGGCCTGGCCCTGGCCGCGATCGCGGTGCTGCTGGCGCTGGCCAGCTTCGCGCTGCTGCCGACGCTGGGCATCGTGATCTGCCTGTGCCTGGCGCTGGTGCTGCTGCTCGCAGGCATCGGCGGCGGCACCTGGTGGCAGCTGGAGCGCGCCCGCGCGGCGCATCCGGACGCGGCGGTGGACGGCGTGCGCGCGGTGCTGCGGGTGCTGGTGGTGTTCGCGCTGGCCACGCCGTTCTTCTCGCTGTTCGACCAGAAGGCCTCGACCTGGGTGCTGCAGGGCCAGCAGATGCAGATGCCGGACTGGTTCAGCGCCTCGCAGATGCAGGCGCTGAATCCGGCGCTGGTGATGCTGCTGATCCCGTTCAACAACCTGGTGCTGTATCCGCTGCTGCGCCGCGGCGGCTACGAGCCGACCGCGCTGCGGCGGATGACCGCCGGCATCGCCTTCAGCGGCCTGGCCTGGATCGTGGTCGGCACGCTGCAGGTGGCGATGGACGGCGGCGATGCGCTGTCCATCGCCTGGCAGATCCTGCCGTACGCGCTGCTGACCTTCGGCGAGGTGCTGGTGTCGGCGACGGGCCTGGAGTTCGCCTACAGCCAGGCGCCGCAATCGATGAAGGGCGTGGTGATGAGCTTCTGGAACCTGACCACCACGGTCGGCAACCTGTGGGTGCTGCTGTCCAACGCCGCGGTGCGCAACGACACCGTCACCGCGCACATCGGCAGTACCGGGCTCAGCGAAGCCGCGTTCCTGATGTTCTTCTTCGCCGCCTTCGCCTGCGTCGCCGCGCTCTTGTTCGGGCTGTATGCGCGCCGTTACCGCATGGTCGACCATTACCGTACCGCCTGAGGCCCCCGCATGCCGTCCGTCACCCCCGTCAACCTGATCCTGATCGTGCTCACCGTGCTGGTGTCGTGGGCGGCGTTCAACAACCGCAAGCTGCTCGACCGCTTGATCCTGTGGCCGCCGGCGATCGACCGGCACAAGCAGTACGACCGGCTGGTGACCCACGGCTTCATCCATGCCGATTTCCCGCATCTGCTGTTCAACATGATCACGCTGTATTTCTTCGGCGGCCCGATCGAACGGCTGATGGAGCGGCTGACCGGCAGCATGCTGACCTATCCGCTGTTCTACCTGGCGGCGCTGGTGGTGGCGATCCTGCCCAGCTACCTGAAGAACCAGAAGAACCCGAACTACTTCAGCCTGGGCGCCTCGGGCGCGGTCTCGGCGGTGCTGTTCGCCTACATCCTGCTGGCGCCGTGGACCGGGATCTACTTCTTCTTCATCCCGATCCCGATCCCGGCGATCCTGTACGCGGTGTTCTACGTCGGCTACAGCATCTGGATGGACCGCCGCGGCGGCGACAACATCAACCACAGCGCGCACCTGGCCGGCGCCGCGTTCGGGGTGATGTTCCTGCTGATCATGGAGCCATCGGTGCTGCAGCACTTCCTCGACCAGCTGGCGCAGCCGCGCTTCGGCCGCGGCTAGGGCGCGTCTTCAATTTCCGAGCAGATCGCGCCGCGCTTGTGCGTGCACGAGTCGAGCAAGAGAGGGCGTTTTGAGGATGGTTCCGCCCGGGCGGTGATGTAGCGCCGATGGCGCACAAGCGCGGCGCTGCGGGTTGGGCCGGCCTGCCTGAAAGCCGGTGGCATGCCCGCGCTTGCGGAGTGGCGAACGCTGGCGACGATGATGTCGCTCGATCTGGGCGCGAGGCGAAGGTGCGGGCGAAACGGAATCCGGCCGCCTGCCGGCGCTGCGCGCTGCGGCCGGCTGCTCGAAACCGCTGTGGCGAGTGCGCTGCGCGGCCCGCGTCGCGGACCGCAGCGTGACGCGGGGCTCAGGCGGCCTGCTGGCCGCGCAATTGCACGTTGGCGCTGCCGACGGCAGCGTGTTCGTAGGTTTCCTTCAGCCGGTCGTAGACCTCGCTGTTGAGCTGGTCGAATTCCCAGCCCTGGGTGTGGCCGCTGACCACCAGTTGATACAGCCCTTCCAGCAACGACGCATCGTGGTCGCCATGGATCTGTTCGTTGTCGCTCATGCGCATCGCCCCTGTTCGATTACACCGTGATGGAATTCGCAAGTCCCGTGCCAGATTCCCACGGTGGTATGCGGTTGGTAGCGGCCGCACGCGCCAGGACTTTAGGGCGTGTCGCCGATTCCCCCGCAGGCTCTGGGGATCATCGCGTCCCATTGGCCGCGTCGCGGTCGACCACGGGCCCGGCCCGGGCCGGAAGTGACGCAACGCGTCGGCTGCGGGTGACGCGGCGCGGCGCGGTTTCACATCGTCGCGGCGCGCACGCGACCAGACTGCGCATTCCGTCGCATGAGCCAGGCCATGAGCGCAGCGCCCCTCCCACCGATCGAGCATGATCCGCAGCGTCGGCGCTTCACGCTGCAGCAGGACGGCCATGAGGCCGAACTGGACTACCTGCTGCAGGACGGCCGCCTGGTCATCACCCATACCGGCGTGCCGAGCGCGATCGGCGGCCGCGGCGTGGCGGCACGCCTGGTGACCGCGGCGCTGGAGCACGCGCGGGCGCAGGGATGGAAGGTGGTCCCGGCATGTTCCTACGCGGCGGTGTTCATGCAGCGCCATCCCGACTACGCCGACTTGCTCGGCTGAGTGCGCACGACGCGGCGACGGCGCGATAATTCGGCATCACACAGACGCAAGACGCAGGGGAAAGGCACGTGAGGCACAGGCTACAGGCGGGGCGGAACATGGCATGGCGGTGGACGGCGCTGGCGCTGGCGACGACGTTGGCCGTGGCAGGGTGCAAGCGCGAGGCGGCGCCGGCCGCGGAACCGGCGCCGGCCCAGGCGCCGGCACCCGCCGCCGCGGCAGCGCCGGCGGCGCCGGCCCCGGTGGAACTGAAGGACGTGATCGAGCACAGCCCCAGCTACGTGGTCGGCATCACCTTCCCGCCGGCGCTCAACCGCTACCCGGGCCTGGCCGAGGCGGTCGGCCGCTACGCGCAGGCCGCGCGCAGCGAGTTGATGGAAGCGGTCGGCGGCCTCGGCAACGACCGTCCCAGTGCGCCCTACGAGTTGTCGCTGCAGTTCGAGATGCTGCTGGAACGGCCGGACCTGGTCGCGGTGGCCGCCGACGGCAGCCGCTATACCGGCGGCGCCCATGGCGAGCCGCTGGTGGCGCGCTTCGTGTGGCTGCCGCAGCAGCAGCGCATGCTGACCGCCGAGACGCTGATCCCCGATCCCAAGGGCTGGGCGCAGGTGGCCGACTACGTCGCCACGCAGCTGCGCCAGGCGGTGCAGGCGCGGGTGGACGCCGAGCAGTTGCCGCCGGAGGACCACGACGAACAGGTCCGCAGCGCCGACAAGATGATCGCCGAAGGTACCGAACCGCAAGCGGAGAACTTCAGCCAGTTCCAGCCACTGGTCGACGCCGCCGGCAAGATCGTGGCGTTGCGCTTCGTGTTCCCGCCATACCAGGTGGGACCGTATTCCGATGGCACGCAGACGGTGGATGTCCCGGTCAGCGTGCTGCGCGGGTTGGTGGCGCCGGAATACGCGGAGCTGTTCGCGGCGTAGCGGTGCCGGCATGGGCGGGCCGCTGCAGCGCCGTGTCGTCGACCTGCTCGCCAGTGCCGACGTGCACGTCGGCGGCACCCGCGCCCACGACATCGCGGTGCACGACCGGCGCTTCTACGCGCGGGTGCTGGCGCAGGGCTCGCTGGGCCTGGGCGAAAGCTACATGGACGGCTGGTGGGAGGCGCCGGCGCTGGACCAGACCCTGGCACGGCTGATCGATGCCCGGCTCGAGCAGCGCGTGCACGGCATCGCCGACCTGGCCTATGCGGTGCGCGCGCGCCTGTTCAACCTGCAGCGCGGGCGCCGCAGCTACGAGGTCGGGCGCCGCCACTACGACCTGGGCAACGACCTGTACCGGGCGATGCTCGGCCGCCGCCTGGTTTACAGCTGCGGCTATTGGGCCGCCGCCGACGACCTGGACGCGGCGCAGGAGGCGAAGCTGGACCTGGTCTGCCGCAAGCTGCAGCTGCGCCCGGGCATGCGCGTGCTGGACATCGGCTGCGGCTGGGGCGAGGCGCTGAAATTCGCCGCCGAGCGCTACGGCGTGGCCGGCGTCGGCGTCACCGTGTCGCGGGAACAGGCCGATTACGCGCGGCAGCTGTGCCGCGGCCTGCCGATCGAGATCCGCCTGCAGGACTACCGCACGCTGGACGAACGCTTCGACGCGATCTTCTCGGTCGGCATGTTCGAGCACGTCGGCGACAAGAACTACCGCAGCTATGTCGCACGGGTGCGGCAGTGCCTGCATCCACACGGGTTGTTCCTGCTGCACAGCATCGGCAGCAACGTGTCGCGGCACCGGACCGATCCGTGGATCGCGCGCTACATCTTTCCCAATTCGATGCTGCCGTCGGCCGCGCAGATCGCCGCGGCGCTGGAAGGGCGCTTCGTGTGCGAGGACTGGCACAACTTCGGCGCCGACTACGAGCGCACGCTGCGGGCCTGGTGCGACAACGTCGAGGCCGCCTGGCCGGCGTTGGATGCGCAGCGCTACGACCTGCGTTTCCGCCGCATGTGGCGCTTCTATCTGGCCGGGTCGATGGCCACCTTCCGCTGCCGCCGCGCGCAGCTGTGGCAGCTGCTGCTGTCGCCCGAAGGTGTACGGGGAGGGTACCGGGCACCGCGTTGAGCGATGCCGGACGGTTGCCGTTGCACAACAGTCGGTAGCATGGGTGGACCCCACACTGACCTGCGACTGCATCCCCCATGGGAAGTTTCGATCAGACCGAGCGGCGCGTAGCCTTCACCTGCGAGCGCTATCCTGCCTTCCCACGCGAACCGGCCGTGCTGGTCAGGCTCGTCAAACATCTCTACAAGCGCGTCCACGCCAATGCCTCCGGGCTGCTCAAGGCGCACGGCATCAGTCCGCCGGAGTACGAGATCCTGATGATGCTGTACGGCACGCCGGGGCAGTGCATCACCCCGACCGAAGTGGCCGAGGCGGCCAGCGAGAAGCCCGCGAACATCACCCGCCTCACCGACAACCTGTGCGGCAAGGGCCTGCTGCTGCGCTCGGCCAGCCCCGAGGACCGGCGCAAGATCACCTTGACCCTGCAGCCGGCCGGGATCGCGCTGATCGAACGCATGCTGCCGGAGGTGTGCACGTTTCTGAACGAGGAGACCGCCGGCCTGGACGAGGCCGAGCAAGTGCAGCTGGAGACGCTGCTGAAGAAGATGCTGGCCGGGATCGACGGCGCCGGCTGAGTTCGGCGTGCGCGGCGATGGCGATGCAGGCGAATCCACTTGCGGCAGGCGCCGACGCCGCGCGTTCCGATCCGCGACCGGTCGCCGCAAACGCGCGCTAGCGCCAGCCGCGCGCGCGCGCGCGCCGCTCGCCGTCCGCGTCCAGGGCCTCGCCCTGGATGCGCGCATCCACCGCCTGCAGCACGGCGGCCGGCATCGCGCTGGCGGCCATGCGCAGGCCGGCATCGCCCGCTGCGCCATCCGCCGCCGGCGCTGGCACCTGCAGTTGCACCTGCCAGCGTCCGTCGCGCTGGCAGGCCAGCCCGGCACTGCCGGCGCGCAACGCGAACGTCCGGCAGTAGCGGCCGTCGCGATCGCGGAAGCTCAGGCCGATGCGCACGCCGGCGTCTTCGCCGCCGGACAGCTGCTGGTCCAGCGCGTGGGCGAGCTCGCCGCTGACAGCGCCCGGCGCGGACGGCTGCGGCAGCTGGCGCTGCGTGATCCACACGCCGAGCAGCAGCGCGGCGGCGACTGCGGCCGGCCAGCCCCAGCGTCGCGTCGCGCGCCGGCGTGCGCGGATGGGTTGGGGCGTTCCCGGCAACGACGCGACGGCGGGTACGGCCGCGGCGTCCGCCGGCGGATCGGCGCGCGGCGCCGGCCGCGACCGTGCTGCGGCCAGCAGCTGCGGCGGAACCGCCTCGTCGAGCACCGGCGCGAAGCCTGCGCGCAGGCGTTCCTGCAATCGCTGCAGCCGCTGCAGCGCTGCCGCCAGCTGCGGATCGGCGCGTAGCGCTGCCTCGACCTGCGCGGCCTGCCGCGCGTCGAGTTCGCCATCGGCGTAAGCCTGCAGGGTGGATGCGTCGATGTCGCTCATGCCGTGACCTCCAATAACGCCTGCAATGCCTCGCGCCCGCGCGCCAGACGACTGGTGAGGGTGCCGATCGGAATCTCCAGCAGCGCGGCCGCGTCCTTGTACGCCAGCCCCTCGATCAGGACCAGCGCGATGGCCCAACGCTGCTCGTCGGGCAACCTGGCCATCGCCGCCTGCACCGCAATCCACTCCTGCTGCCGTTCCAGCGGGCTGTCGCCGACCTGCTCGCCTTCCGCCGCGTCGACGAAGATCTGCCGACGCCGCCGCTGCGCGCGGACCTCGTCGATCCAGGCGTTGCGGATGATGCCGAACAGCCAGTGCTGCAACGGCGTCTGCGGCCGCCATTGTTCGGCATGGCGCAGCGCGCGCTCGATCGCCACCTGCAGCAGGTCGTCGGCGTCGGCGGGATGGCCGGCGATGGCACGGGCGAAGCGCCGCAGCCGCGGCAGCAGTTCGCAGATGCCGTCGCCGACGGCCGCCACAGGATCGGGTTGCATGCTCAGGGATACGCTTGGCAGGGTGGTTTTCTTCCATCGCCACGGCGCGGCGTTCACGGTGCGTCGCGGCGGCGTGATTAGTGTGGCACGGGGCGAGCACGGCGAATGATGGCGGGGGCGAGGATGGCGGCAGCCAGATGCAGGCACTGGATGGGACTGGCGCTGCTGGCGGTGGCGATGCCGGCGGCGGCGCAGCTGGCGTTGCCCACCGCCGGCGGCGTGGTGCAGGACGCGTTGCAGGCCGCGCAGGGCGGCGCAAGCCGGCTGGACCAGTCGCTGCAACGGACGCAGGGCGAGCTGCAGGGCTTGCGCCGCTTGCGCCTGGATGCACTGCTTCGCAGCGATCCACGCACGCTGGATCGCGATGCCGATGGCGCCATCGTGGTGCGCAGCCAGGTCGTGGCGCTGGAGCCGAGCGAGACGGCGCTGCAGGCCGCGCAGGCGGCGGGCTTCGCCATCGTGCAGCAGCGCAGCTTCGGCGAGCTGGGCTTGCGCCTGGTGGTCCTGCGCGCGCCGCCGGGCATGTCGACGCAGCGCGCGGTGCAGCGCCTGCGCCAGCTCGACCCGCAGGGCGAGTACGACTACAACCATGTCTACAGCGGCTCCGGCGCCACGGTGGCGGCCGCCGAGGCGCAAGCGTCCGCTGCCGCTCCGGCGGCGCAGGACGCGATGGCCGGATTCGGCGTGGGCCTGGTCGACAGCGGGGTCGATGCGACCCACCCGGCGCTTGCCGGGGTGGATGTGCAGCGCTGGGGTTGCGACGGCCAGGTGCAGGCGCAGGCGCACGGCACCGCGGTGGCCTCGCTGCTGGCCGGCAGCGCGGTGGCGCAGGGCCCTGCCGCGCGCACCTTGTATGCGGCCGACATCTATTGCGGCAAGTCCAGCGGCGGGGCGGTGGTGGAGCTGGTCGCGGCCCTGGCATGGATGGCGCAGCGCCAGGTGCCGGTGGTCAACATCAGCCTGATCGGTGCGCCGAACCGGCTGCTGGAACGCGCGGTGCAGGCGCTGCTCGCGCGCGGACACCTGCTGGTGGCGGCGGTCGGCAACGACGGTCCGGCCGCGCCGCCGCTGTATCCGGCGGCGTATCCGGGCGTGATCGGGGTCAGTGCAGTGGATGCGCGCCTGCGCGTGTTGCCCGAAGCCGGCAGGGGCGCGCAGGTCGCCTTCGCGGCGGTCGGCGACTTGTTCGCCGCCGCGCCGCAGGGGCGTTGGCAGAAGCAGCGCGGCACCTCGTTCGCCGCGCCGCTGGTGGCGCGCCTGGCGGCACGGCTGCTGGCGCGGCCGGATCCGCAGGCGGCGGCCGCGGTGCGGGCGCAGCTGCAGGCGCAGGCGCGCGATCTCGGCGCGCCCGGCGTGGATCCGGTGTATGGCCATGGACTACTGGGCGCCGACCTGGCGCTGCAGCGAGCGCCGGGCAGGTGAATGCGCGCTGTCTGTGCGCATCCGTGCAGGGAAGGACCGCGCCGTGCGATGCGTAGTCCTGGTGAGAGCCGCAGATCGCCTGTGGCATAGCGAGGAGAACGCGATGAACAACAAGACCCTGATCTCCGCTGCGATGCTGGCCGCGTTGTTGGCGTCGGCCCCGGGCGCGGCCGGCGCGCAGGTGCTGGGTGGCGCGGGCAACCTGGGCGGCACGCTGAGCGGGACGGTCGGCGGGCTGGGCGGCAGCACGCTCGGCGGCAACGCGATGGGGGCGGGCAGCTTGAACGCCGGTTCCCAACTCGACAGCCTGCGCGACCGCGCGCAGATGCAATCGCAGCGCGCGCGGGCGGCGACGCAGCGTGGCGCCGACCGCGCTGCCGCGGCTGCGGGCAGCGCCAGCAACGCCGCCGATGGCACCGTCGCCAATGCACGCACCCTGGCCGGCAATACCGCGGCCAGCGGTGTGGCCAGCGCGCGCAATGCGGCCACTGCCACGCAGGCGACTGCCGGCGGCCTCGCCGAAGCGGCGCAGGGCAACGCCGGCAAAGTCGCTGCCGCTGCGGCGAACAATGCCGCCGCCGTGTCCAGTGCGGGGACTGTGGTGGGCAGCGGCGGCACCAGTGCGGTCGATGCAGCGAGCGCCGGTAGCGGCAGTGGCGCGGTCGCGCTGCCATCGCTGTCCTCCGCCACGAATGGCGCAAGCGGCACGGCCAGCGGCAACGCCTCGCACAGCGCCAATGCCGGCGCTGCGCCGGGCTCTGCGCGCACGTCCGCCGGCGGCGGCGCGCAGGCGGGCGCTGGGCAGGCTACGGTCGGCGGTTCGGCATCGCTGGGCGCCAGCGCCTCGGGCGAGGTCGAGTAAGCGCCAGCGATGCGGCGTGTTCGCTGCGCTGGACGCTGCGCCGTGCGCGGCGTCCAGCGCAGGCATCGCGCCACGGCGCCCGCCATGTCGGGCGCCGTGACCTGTTCGCGGCGAGCGCAACGCAGCCCCGTTCGAGGCGTGACGCAGTCGGGAAACGGCGGCCGCCGGCAAAAAAACGCCCGGCAATGCCGGGCGTGATCAGGTGCGCTGCCGCGCTCAGCGTGGCGCTGCGGCCGGCGCTTCGCTCAAACCGCGCTTTTCCAGCAACGGCTCGATCTTCGGCGCGTGCCCGGCGAAGTCCTGGAACAGCTGCATCGCATCGACGCTGCCGCCGCGCGAGAGCAGGGTCTGGCGGAAGCGGTCGCCGTTGGCGCGGCTGAGCCCGCCATGCTGCTTGAACCACTGCTGGGTGTTGGCGTCCAGCACCTCGGACCAGATGTAGGCGTAGTAGCCGGCTGCGTAGCCGCCCATGATGTGGCTGAAGTAGGGCGTGCGGTAGCGCGGCGGCACCGGCGGGTAGGCGATGCCGTCGGCGGCCAGCGCCTTGGCCTCGAAGTCCATCACCCCCGATGCCGGCGGCACCTGGTCGGCGCCGAGCTGGTGCCAGCGCTGGTCGAGCATCGCCGCGCCCAGGTATTCGGTGGTGGCGAAGCCCTGGTTGAACTTGGCCGCGGCCACCACCTTGTCCAGCAAGGCCTGCGGCATCGGCGCGCCGCTCTGGTAGTGCTTGGCGTAGTGCTTGAGGATGGCCGGATTGTCCGCCCACATCTCGTTGACCTGCGACGGGAACTCGACGAAATCGCGCGGCACGCTGGTTCCGGAGAAGTACGGGTACTTCACGTCCGAGAACATGCCGTGCAGCGCGTGGCCGAACTCGTGGAACGCGGTGGTGACCTCGTCCCAGGTCAGCAGCGTCGGCTGGCCGGCCGGCGGCTTGGGAATGTTGAGGTGGTTGGCGACCACCGGCTTGTAGCCGGTCAGCGCCGACTGCGACACGTAGGAATTCATCCACGCGCCGCCACGCTTGGATTCGCGCGCGTACATGTCGGCGATGAAGATCGCCAGCTGCTTGCCGTCGGCGTCGAACACGTCGTAGACCAGCAGGTCGTCACGGTAGGTCGGCAGGTCGGTGCGTTGCTTGAAGGTCAAGCCGTATTCCTGGTTGGCGGCGTAGAACACGCCGTTCTCCAGCACGTTCCTCAGTTCGAAGTAGGGCTTGAGCTGGGATTCGTCGAAGTCGTACTTGGCCTGGCGCACCTTCTCGGTGTAATAGGCCCAGTCCCAGGCCTCGAGCTTGAAGCTCGGCTTGCCGGCCGCCTTCTGTTCCTTGTCGATCATCGCCTGCAGGTCGGCGGCCTCGCGCTTGGCGTTGGCGACCGCGGCCGGGGCCAGCTTGCCGAGCATCGCGTTGACCGCTTCGGGGGTCTTGGCGGTCTGGTCTTCCAGCGAGTAGGCGGCATGGTTCGGGTAGCCCAGCAGCTTGGCGCGTTCGGCGCGCAGGCTCATGATCCGCGACACCAGCGCGGTGTTGTCGTACTTGCCGCCGTGGCTGCCGCGCGACACCGAGGCTTCGTAGATCTTCTGCCGCAGCGCGCGGTCCTTGAGCTGGGCCAGCGGCGGCTGGCCGGTGGTGTTGAGCAGCGCGATCACGTACTTGCCGTCGAGCTTGCGCGCCTTGGCGGCTTCCGCGGCCGCGGCGATCTGTTCGTCGGACAGGCCGTCGAGCTGCTTGACGTCGTCCACCACCACCGCGGCGGCGTTCACTTCGGCCAGCACGTTCTGGCTGAATTGCGTGCCGAGCTTGGCCAGTTCGGCGTTCATCGCCTTGAGCTTGGTCTTGTCGGCATCGCCGAGCTTGGCGCCGTCGCGCACGAAATCGCTGTAGTACTTCTCGACCAGGCGCACGCCCTGCGCGTCCAGGCCGAGCTGTTCGCGGGTGTCGTACAGCGCCTGGATGCGCGCGAACAGCTTGGGATTGAGCGAGATCGTGTCGCGGTGCGCGGCGAACTTGCCCGAATAGTCGGCCTGCAGCTGCTTGCGCACGTCATTGGTGTCGGCGCCGACCAGGTTGAAGAACACCGTGGTCGCGCGGTCCAGCACCTGGCCGCTCTTCTCCATCGCCAGGATGGTGTTGTCGAAGGTCGGCTTGGCCTTCTGGTTCGCGATCGCGTCCACTTCCTTCAGCTGCTGCGCCATGCCGGCGTCGAAGGCCGGGGCGAAGTCGCTGTCCTTGATCCGGTCGAACTGCGGGTAGTGCAGCGGCAGCGGACTTTCGGCGAAGAATGGATTGGCCTGCGTGGCCGCTTGCGCAGCGGCGGGCGTGGCGGCGTTGGCGTAGGCGGGCATGGCGAGTCCGAGCGTGGCGGCGAGCGCGAGGGCGAGGCGGGTGGTCATCAAGCGGTATCCAGCGATAAGGTCGGACCGTGCAGGCTACCCCACCGCGGCGCGTGCGGCCCGTGACTAAAGCCATGGGCCATGTGCCGCAGCGCAGCACATGCTGCGGCGCGCTTGCCTTCGCCGCGGCGGCGGCGTCATATAGCGCCTGACCGATGCAGACCACTGTCATTGCGTGAAGACGGCCGATGGCCGCGGGGAGAAATCGATGAAGGCGATCTTCGGCTTGTGCGTGGCCGCGTGCGCGGCATGGGCGGCGCCGGCGTGGTCGGCGCAGACGCTGCGCTACGTGGTGCTGGTGGACGGCGGCAAGCAGGCCGGGCAGCAGAGCGTCAGCGTCGGCGACGACGGCGTCACCAAGGTCGACTTCGTGTTCAAGGACAACGGCCGCGGCCCGGAACTGAAGGAGCAGTACACGCTGGCCGCCGACGGCACCTTCAAGACCTATCAGGTACAGGGCACCTCCACCTTCGGCGCGCCGGTGGACGAACGCTTCAGCCGCGACGGCGAGCGCGTGCAGTGGAAGTCCACGTCGGACCAGGGCGAGCGGCGCGTGACCGGCGGCGCGCAGTACTGGCCGCTCGGCGGCACCCCGGCGGCGACCTCGGCGGCGGTGGCCGCGCTGAGCCGCCGCGCCGACGGCAAGCTGCCGCTGATCCCCAGCGGCGCGCTGACCCTGCGCAAGCTGCAGCAGGCGCAGGTCGGCCAGGGCAACAGCGCGCGCAAGGTGCAACTGGTGGCGCTGACCGGGATCGGCTTCACCCCCACCTTCGCCTGGCTCACCACCGATACCACGCCGCGCCTGTTCGCGTTCATCGCGCCGGGCTGGATGCAACTGATCGAGACCGGCTACGAAAAGGATGCCGGCGCGCTGGAAGCGGCGCAGAAGCAGGCCGAAGCCACCGCCCTGGTCGAGTTGCAGCAGCGCCTGGCGCATCCCTTGCCCGGCACCACGCTGATCCGCAACGCGCGCGTGTTCGACAGCGAGCACGCCACGCTCGGTGCCGCCTCCGACGTGCTGCTGCGCGACGGCAAGATCGTGTCCGTGGTCGCCACCGGCAGCGCGCCGGCGCAGGCCCAGCAGGTGGTCGATGCGCAGGGCCGGGTGCTGCTGCCGGGCCTGTTCGACATGCACGGGCACGTCAGCCGCTGGGACGGCGGCCTGCACCTGGCCGCCGGCGTCACCACCGTGCGCGACATGGGCAACGACAACGCCACGCTGCAGCAGGTGATGCAGGAAGAGCGCGCCGGCCAGTTGCTGATGCCGAGCCTGGTCGCCTGCGGCTTCCTGGAGGGCGAAAGCCCGATGGCGGCGCGCAACGGTTTCGTGGTCAGCACCCAGGCCCAGGCCAACGAAGCGGTCGACTGGTATGCGGCGCACGGCTACGTCGGCATCAAGATCTACAACTCGTTTCCGCAGGCGCTGGTGCGCGACACCGCCGCCCATGCGCACGCCAAGGGCCTGCGCGTGAGCGGGCATATCCCCGTGCACATGCTCGCGCACGAGGCGGTGGAGCAGGGCTACGACGAGATCCAGCACATCAACCAGGTGCTGCTGAACTTCTACGCTACCCACGACACCGATACGCGCACGCTGGAGCGTTTCTACCTGCCGGCCAAGCGCACCGCCGAGCTGGATTTCGACTCGGCGCCGGTGCAGGCCTTCGTGCAGGAGCTGGCCAAGCGGCAGATCGTCATCGATTCGACCGTGGCCACCTTCGACTTCATCCGCCAGCGCCCGGGCGAGCTGTCGCAGGCCTATGCCGCGGTCGCCGCGCATCTGCCGCCGGACGTGCAGCGCGGGCTGCGCAGCGCCGAGTTCGACATTCCCGACGATGCCACCGCGGCGCTGTACAACCGTTCCTACGAGAAGATGGTGGCCTTCGTCGGGCGCCTGTACCGGGCCGGGGTGCCGCTGGTCGCCGGCACCGATGCCACCCCCGGCTTCACCCTGCAGCGCGAGATCGAACTGTACGTGCAGGCCGGGCTGACCCCGGCGCAGGCGCTGCAGGTGGCGACCTGGAACGGCGCCAAGTACTCGCGCACGCTGGACAGCCGCGGCTCGATCGCGCCGGGCAAGCGCGCCGACCTGATCCTGGTCGACGGCGACCCGACCCGCGACATCGCCGATCTGCGCAAGGTCGCGCTGGTGCTCAAGCAGGGCACGGCGTACTACCCCAGCGAGGTCTACGCGGCGCTGGGCATCGAACCGTTCGCCGCGCCCGCGCGCATCGCCACTGTCGAGGAGTGAGCGCATGGACACGCCGACCACTGCCTACGCCTTCACCGCCGACGATCTCGATGGCCATCCGCAGCCGCTCGCCGACTACGCGGGCAAGGTGCTGTTGATCGTCAATGTCGCCTCCAAGTGCGGCTTCACTCCGCAATACGCCGGGCTGCAGGCGCTGTGGCAGCGCTACCGCGAACGCGGGCTGGTGGTGCTGGGGTTTCCCTGCGACCAGTTCGGCCACCAGGAACCCGGCGACGCGGACGAGATCAAGCAGTTCTGCACGCTCAACTACGAAGTCGATTTCCCGATGTTCGCCAAGGTGCAGGTCAACGGCGACGCTGCGCATCCGCTGTGGCAGTGGCTCAAGCAGCAGAAATCCGGCCTGCTGGGCATCGCTGCGATCAAGTGGAACTTCAGCAAGTTCCTGGTCGGCCGCGACGGCCGGGTGCTGGCGCGCTATGCGCCGACCGACAAGCCGGAAGCGCTGGCTGCGGACATCGAGCGCGCGCTGGGTTGAGCTGGATCGATGCAGCGCGATCCGCTTTTCTGTAGGAGCGGCTTCAGCCGCGACAGGCTCTACGGATAGAGCCTGTCGCGGCTGAAGCCGCTCCTACAGGGGCGCGCGCTGCGACTGGCGGGGCGCACACCTGGTGCTGCGTCACTTCTCGACGAACGCGCGCTCGAACACGTAATGGCCCGGGGTACCGATCCGCGAGGAGGCGATGAAGCCGCGCGCGTCCAGGGTCTGGCGCAGGTCGGCCAGCATCTGCGGGCTGCCGCAGATCATCGCGCGGTCGTGTTCCGGGTTCAGCGGCGGCAGGCCGAGGGTGCGCTGCATCTCACCGCTTTCGATCAGCTCGGTGAGGCGGCCGCGGTTGCGGAAGTCCTCGCGGGTCACCGCCGGGTAGTACAGCAGTTTCTCGCGGATGGTCTCGCCGAGGAACTCGTGCTGCGGCAGCTCGTTTTCGAAGTAGTCGCGGTAGGCCAGGTCTTTTTCGAAACGCACGCCGTGGGTCAGGATCACCTTGTCGAAGCGCTCGTAGGTTTCCGGGTCCTTGATCACCGACAGCCACGGCGCCAGGCCGGTGCCGGTGCCCAGCAGGTACAGGTGGCGGCCCGGGTGCAGGTCGCTGATCAGCAGGGTGCCGGTGGGCTTCTTGCCGACCAGCACCGAATCGCCGGGCTTGATGTGCTGCAGGCGCGAGGTCAGCGGGCCGTCCGGCACCTTGATGCTGAAGAACTCCAGTTGCTCTTCCCAGTTGGCGCTGGCGATGGAGTAGGCGCGCAACAGCGGCCGCGTCTCCGTCTCCAGGCCGATCATCACGAACTGGCCGTTGTCGAAGCGGAAGCCTTCGTTGCGGGTGGTGGTGAAGCTGAAGTAGTCGTCGGTCCAGTGACGGACCTCGAGCACCGTTTCGGGGCCAAAAGCAGAGGACATGCCGTTGATCGTGATGGGGAAGGAGCGGTCGCCATTCTACCCCATGTCCTCCCAAATGAGAGGGAATCTCATTTGGGATGGTTCATCCCGGCGCGCGTCACTTCTCGAACGACAGCTCGTAGGACAGGTACAGCGGCACCTTCGGTGGGACCAGCAACGGCCGCTGGCGCAGGAAGCGCTCCAGGCACAGCGCCAGCGGCGTGGTGCCGTTGCGCCAGCTCGCGCCGACGCTGCCGTCGGCCTGTAGCTGGACCACGATCACGAACGGCGAGGTGTCCGGGCGCGGCGTGGCGCAGCTGGCCACGCCCTCGTCCAGCGCCGCGCGTTGCAGCGCCTGCAGGCGTTCGGCCAGCGCGCCGGGCAGCGCGGCCTCGTCGCGGTCGGCCAGGGCCTTGGCGGCGGCATAGTCGGAAGGGCCGGGAACCGGGTCGACCGCGGCAGCGGGGAACGCCACGGCGGCGGCAAGCAGGCAGGGCAGGAGGCGTCGCAACATGGCGGATCCGAAAGGAAAGGCGAGGCTCAACGATACCCAGCGGCCTGCAATTCGAACAGCTCCGCGTAGCGCCCGCCCTGCGCCATCAGCTCGGCATGGGTGCCGCTGGCCTCGATCTGGCCGCCGGCCAGGACCAGGATGCGGTCGGCCATGCGCACGCTGGAGAAGCGGTGCGAGATCAGCACCGCGGTGCGGTTGTCGGACAGTTCCTTGAAGCGCTGGAACACCTCGAACTCGCTGCGCGCATCCAGCGCCGCGGTCGGCTCGTCGAGGATCATTACCTGCGCATCGCGCATGTAGGCGCGCGCGATCGCGATCTTCTGCCACTGCCCGCCGGACAGGTCCACGCCGTTCTTGAAGCGGCGTCCGATCAGCTGGTCGTAGCCGTGCGGCAGGCCCTCGATCAGTGCGCTGGCCATCGCCCGCTGCGCGGCGGCGCGGATCCGCGCCGCATCGTCCATCGAATCGACCCGGCCGACGCCGATGTTCTCGCCAGCGCTGAGGTGATAGCGCACGAAATCCTGGAAGATCACCCCCAGGTTGGCGCGCAGGTCGTCCAGGTCGTAGTCGCGCAGGTCGCGGCCGTCGAGCAGGATGCGGCCTTCGTCCGGGTCGTACAGCCGCGCCAGCAGCTTGACCAGGGTGGTCTTGCCGGCGCCGTTCTCGCCGACCAGCGCCAGCACCTCGCCGGCGCGCAACTCGAAGTCCAGGTGCCGTACCGCCCATTGCTCGGCGTCCGGATAGCGGAAGCCGACGTTCTCGAACACGAAGCCGCGCACGATCGGCCGCGGCACCGGCACCGCGCCGGGGCGGCTGCGGATCTCCGGCACGATGCGGAAGAACGAATATAGGTCGTCCAGGTACAGCGCCTGTCCGGCCACCTGCGAAAACCCGATCAACAGCCCTTCCAGCAGCTGGCGCAGGCGCAGGAAGCTGCCGGCCAGGAAGGTCAGGTCGCCGATGCTGAAATCGCCGCGCACCGTGCGCCAGGCGATGTAGCCATAAGCGGCGTAGTAGCCCAGCGTGCCCAGCGCCGCCAGCAGCGTGCCCCACAGCATGCGCTTGCGCGCCAGCGCGCGGTTGGCCTGGAAGAAGCGGTCGGCCAGTGCGCGGTAGCGCTCGATCAGGAAGCTGTGCAGGTTGAAGATCTTCACTTCCTTGGCGGTCTCGACGCTGGCGCCGACCTGGCGCAGGTAGTCGAGCTGGCGCCGCTCCGCGGTCCACTGGAAGTTCAGCGAATAGCCCAGCGCGTTGAAATGCGCTTCGCCGACGAAGGCCGGGATCAGCGCCACGGCCAGCAGCAACATCAGCCACGGCGCATAGACGACCAGGCCGATCGCGAAGCTGACCACGGTGATCGCGTCCTGCACCTGGCCGAACAGCTGGTTCATCAGGTTCATCCGGCCCATGGTCTGGCGCCGTGCGCGGTCGAGCTTGTCCTGCTGCTCCGGGTCCTCGAAATCCTCCAGGTCCAGCTGCGCCGCGTGCTCCATCAGCTGCACGCTGCTGATGTTGTTGAACAGCTCCGACAGCAGCGTGTCGGCATAGCTGACCAGCCGCCCGAGCAGGTCCGAACCGATCGCCAGCGCCAGTTCCAGCGCCAGCAGTTCCAGCAGCCGGTCCAGCCGCCCGCTGGCCAGCGCTTGGCCGAACGAGGTAAAGCCGGGCGACTGTCCGACCAGATGGATCGCCTCGTCGATGATCAGCTTGCCGATGTACAGCGAGGCCACCGGGATCAGCGCGCGCAGCACGCGCAGGCCGATGCTGGCCAGGGTCAGCCAGGGGCTGGTCTGCCAGATCTGGCGCAGGAACGGCGGCAGGTTGCGCATCGCATCGAAGCGCTCGCGCAGGCTGGGGCCGGTACGCGAAGAAGGGCGCGGCGCGCCGTGGACAGAAGAAGGGGAAGCCATCCGCGCATTGTGCCGGGGCCGGGTGTGCGCGGGGAGTGTTTGCGCGGCGCGCGGTACGCAAGGCCGGCACGCCGGAGTTGGACTCGGTGCAGTTGCGGGCACGTTTCCCAAGGGCGCCTGGGATCACGGCCACTTCGCCCTCCTGTCGCGGCTGAAGCCGCTCCTACAATTGCGCGCGGCGACCCTGTAGGAGCGGCTTCAGCCGCGACAGGAAAACGACACGCCGTCGAGGCGAACAGCGCGCAGCTTCCGGACCGAGGTGGTTAGAGGTGCCCTTCAGTCGCGACGGGCCTTAGCCCAAGGCGCGAGTGGCGAGTGATGGCCGAGGCCAACCGCAATCGCGCCCATAAGGAAAAGCGCAAGCCCCGGCCTCACTCGTCCAGGCGCAGGGTCAGGCACTTGGCCGCGCCGCCGGCCTTGAGGAATTCGTCCAGCGGGGTCTGCACCACGCGGTAGCCGATGCGGGCCAAGGCCGCGCACAGCGCGGGCGAGGCGCGGTTGAGCAGCACGCGCTGGTCCAGGTCCACCGCATTGCAGGCGAAGGCGAGGGCATCGGCTTCGCTCACCGCGATGCGCCGCGCCGGCGGAATGCGGCGGGCGATGGCTTGCTGCGCGTAGTCGTCGAAGGCGGCCGGGTAGTACAGCAGGTAGCCGTCGCGCAGCGGGCAGAAGCAGGTGTCCAGGTGGTAGAAACGCGGATCGACCAGGCGCAGCGGCATCACTTCGATGTCCAGCAGGTCGGCCAGCTCGTGCGCGGCGGCGAGGTCGCTGCGATGGCCGTGGCCCATCCACAGCCGGCGCGCGCCGCGCTCCAGCAGCGCATCGCCGGCGCCTTCGAAGCGCACGTCTTCGGGCAGCGCGCGGATGCGGAAACCAGCGTCGCGGCACCAGTCGGCGAACAGCGCTTCCTCGCCGCGGCGCTCGGCATGGCGGAAGCGGCTGGGCACGAAGCTGTCGCCGAGCACCAGGCCGGCGTTGGCGCTGAACACCATGTCCGGCAGGCCGGCGACCGGCGCGATCCGCTCGACCCGGGCGCCGGCCGCCTCGGCTGCGGCGACCAGCGCATTCCACTGCGCCTGCGCGCGTTCGCGGCTGGCAGCGTGGACGTTGCCTTCCATCCACGGGTTGATCACGTAATCCACGGCGAAGTGCTGCGGCGCGCACATCAGCAGGCGGTGGCCCGGGTGGACGGCGCCGGGCGCCTGCGCTTCCGGCTCGGCCAAGGCCAGGTCCGTGTCGTCCGCGGCCGCGCCATCCGCCATGAATTTCTCGATCATGCCCGCCTCGCCGTGCGTTGGTGATGCGCAAACGCTAGCGGCGTCGTGTTGCGGTTTGCGGTCACGCTGTTGGGGATTCGGGATTCGGGATTCGGGATTCGGGATTCGGGATTCGGGATTCGTGATTGGGGATTCGTGATTGGGGATTCGTGATTCGTGATTGGGGATTGGGGATTGGGGATTGGTAGGCGGGCGGCGCACCGCCGCCCGCCGCTGCACTTACGGCATCGCCGGTTGCAGGCCCACGCCGAGCCGGTTCCATGCATTGATGAGGGCGATGGCCATGGTCAGCGCGCTGATGCCGTGTTCGTCGAAATGCGCCGACAGGGCGTCGTAGGCGTCCTGCGGCGGCGTGCCGGACGGTAGCGTGGTCAGCGCTTCCGCCCAGGCCAACGCCAGCCGTTCGCGCGGATCGAAGAAGCGGCTCTCGCGCCAGCCGGCGAGGGTGTCGAGCTTGCGCGGTTCGATGCCGGCCTTGCGCAACGCAGTGGCGTGCATGTCGATGCAATAGGCGCAGCCGTTGAGCTGGGAGACGCGCAGGAACACCATTTCGGTGAGTTCCTGGCCGAGCACGCCCTCGTGCACCTGCTGGCTGGCGCTCAGCAGGGCGCGAAAGGCGGCGGGTTCGTGGCGGGTGTAGTCGACGCGATGGAAATGCATGTGGCTTGCTCCATGACGGCCGCCATGGCCGTCTTCGCAGCAAGGACGCGGCAGCGCGCGGCGGCGTGACAGCGCCGCCGCAGATCAGGCGTTGGCGTCGGCGCTCGCAGCAGCGTCGACGCCGACCAGCGGCGGCAGCTTGTCCGGATTCATCAGGGTCAGCACCTCGACGATGCGCTCGCCGTCGATCACCACCAGCATCGCCGAATGCAGCCGTGTGCCGATGAAACGCAGGATCGCCGGTTCGCCGTTGACCGTGCCGATCCGCGCCTGCAGGCCCAGGCCACGCCGCGCCACCGCCCAGAACAGCATGGCGATGCGCTCGGCGCCGAGCAGCGGGCGCAGTGCGGCGGTGACCTTGCCGCCGCCGTCCGAACGCATCCGCGCGTTGGCGTCGAGCAGGGCCACGATCGCGCTGCGGTCGCCCTGCTGCGAGGCGTGCATGAAGCGCTCCAGCAGGTGCCGGTGGCGTTCCGGCGCCACCGCGAAGCGCGGCCGGCCGGCCCTGAGCCGTTCGCGCGCGCGATGCACCAGCTGCCGGCAGTTGGCTTCGGCATGTCCGAGCAACTGGCCGATCCGCGCGTAGTCGTAGTCGAACGCCTCCTTCAGCAGGAACGCGGCACGCTCCTCCGGACCGAGCCGTTCCAGCAGCGCCAGGAACGCGACCGAGACCTGCTCGGCGCGCGCGTGGCGCTCGGCCGGGTCGCTGTCCTCGGCGATCTCCAGCGGCTCGGGCAGCCACGGGCCGGTGTAGTGGACACGGGCGCTGCGCGCCGCGCGCAGTCGGTCCAGCCCGAGCCGGGTGGTGGTGGTCACCAGCCAGGCCTCGGGATCGCGGATCGCGGCGCGGTCGCTGGCCTGCCAGCGCAGCCAGGCGTCCTGCAGTACGTCCTCGGCGTCGCTGCGGCTGCCGAGCAGGCGATAGGCCAGGCCGAACAGCCGGGGACGTTGGGTTTCGAAGGTGGAATCGGGGCTCATGGCGACCAGGACGGAACAGCGCGTGCCGGCGTGACAGCGGGCGGGCCGGTCACTTTGCCCTAAAATGGCCGGGTTTCCCCCCGCCAGCCGCAGAGCCAGCCGTGACCTCGATCAAGCAGGAAGACCTCATCCAGTCCGTCGCCGACGCGCTGCAGTACATCAGCTACTACCACCCGGTCGACTACATCAAGAACCTGGCCGCCGCCTACGAGCGCGAACAGTCGCCCGCGGCCAAGGACGCGATCGCGCAGATCCTGATCAATTCGCGCATGTGCGCCGAAGGCCACCGCCCGATCTGCCAGGACACCGGCATCGTCACCGTGTTCCTCGAGATCGGCATGAACGTGCGCTGGGACGACGCCACGATGGGCGTGGAGGACATGGTCAACGAAGGCGTGCGCCGCGCCTACAACCATCCGGACAACAAGCTGCGCGCCAGCGTGCTGGCCGACCCGGCCGGCAAGCGCGCCAACACCAAGGACAACACGCCGGCGGTGGTCAACACCAAGATCGTGCCGGGCGACCACGTCGAGGTGATCGTGGCGGCCAAGGGCGGCGGTTCGGAAGCCAAGAGCAAGTTCGCGATGCTCAACCCGTCCGACTCCATCGTCGACTGGGTGCTCAAGACCGTGCCGACCATGGGCGCCGGCTGGTGCCCGCCGGGCATGCTCGGCATCGGCATCGGCGGCACCGCGGAGAAGGCGATGCTGCTGGCCAAGGAAGCGCTGATGGAGCCGATCGACATCGTCGATCTGCAGGCGCGCGGCGCCGCCAACCGGGCCGAGGAACTGCGCCTGGAGCTGTACGAGAAGGTCAACGCGCTGGGCATCGGCGCGCAGGGCCTGGGCGGCCTGACCACGGTGCTGGACATCAAGGTCAAGGACTATCCGACCCATGCCGCCAACCTGCCGGTGGCGCTGATTCCGAACTGCGCGGCTACCCGCCATGCGCACTTCACCCTGGACGGCAGCGGTCCGGTGATGTTGGAGCCGCCGTCGCTGGAGGACTGGCCCAAGCTGACCTACAACCCGACCAATGCGCGGCGGGTGAACCTGGACACCATCACCCGCGAGGAAGTGGCCAGCTTCAAGCCGGGCGAGACGATCCTGCTCAACGGCAAGCTGCTGACCGGCCGCGACGCCGCGCACAAGCGCATGATCGACATGCTCAACCGTGGCGAGACGCTGCCGGTCGACTTCACCAACCGCTTCATCTACTACGTCGGCCCGGTCGATCCGGTGCGCGACGAAGTCGTAGGCCCGGCCGGTCCGACCACCGCCACGCGCATGGACAAGTTCACCCGGCAGATGCTGGAGCAGACAGGCCTGCTGGGCATGGTCGGCAAGTCCGAGCGCGGCGACGCGGCGATCGCGGCGATCCGCGACAACAAGGCGGTGTACCTGATGGCCGTCGGCGGTTCGGCCTACCTGGTGTCCAAGGCGATCAAGGCCGCGCGCGTGCTGGCGTTCGAAGACCTCGGCATGGAAGCGATCTACGAGTTCGAGGTCAAGGACATGCCGGTCACCGTGGCGGTGGACGCCAGCGGCGAGTCGGTGCACAAGACCGGCCCGCGCGAATGGCAATCGCGCATCGGCAAGATCCCGGTGGTGGTCGAGGCCTGATTGGCCGAAGCGCGAACGCCGGCAGTGTCGCCGGCGTTGCGGGCGCTGGCCTCGCAGCGGCGTCGCGGCAATAATCGGCGCTGGTTCCGCATCGGGGGAAAGCTTCCGTGTCCATCGTGCTCTACGGCTCGCCCAGTACCGCCGCGTTGGTCGTGCACTGGTTGCTGATCGAACTGCAGGTCGATTTCGAACTGCGCATGCTCGATTTCGACCGCCAGGAGCAGAAAAGCCCCGAGTACCTGGCGCTCAATCCGCAGGGCCGGGTGCCGACGCTGGTCCTGGACGGGCAGGTGCTGACCGAATCGGTCGCCATCGCCATGCATCTGGCCGATCTGTATCCGCATGCCGGCCTGGCGCCGCCGCCGGGCACCCCCGAGCGCGCGGCCTACTACCGCTGGATGCTGTTCTGCGCCTATACCCTGATGCCGGCCTACCGCGACTGGTTCTATCCCGACGAACCGGCCGGCGCCGACAACGTCGAGCGCGTGCGCGCCAGCGCCCGCGCGTTCCTGGAAAAGGCCTGGGACGAGGTCGCCGCGCACCTGGATGCGCACGGTCCGTACCTGCTGGGCGAGCACTGCAGCGCCGCCGATTTCGTGCTGGTCATGCTGATGCGCTGGTCGCGCAACATGCCGCGCCCCACCGACACCTGGCCGGCGCTGCAGGCGCACGCGAGGCGGATGAAGGCGCGCCCTGCGTTCCAGGAAACCTACCGCCGCGAAGGCCTGACCGACTGGACCTGAGCACGGCGGCAACCTGGCGCGGCGGCCGCCGACGGCCGCCGCGCGATCGTGCTTCGAAGCCGTTCGGCCTCAGTACCACTCCAGCAGCGACACGCCCAGGCCCACATAGGTGGCGCGATGGTTGTAGTCGATCATGCTCTCGCCGTAGCCGTCGAACACCTGCACATGGCCGCGCAGCAGGTTGCTGATCGGAAAACCCCAGTCCAGCTGCACCGCGCCGTGCGAACGGTCGCCGCTGCGCAGCGAATGCCGCGCCATCAGCGAGACCTCGTGGCCGCCGCGGTTGTAGGTCAGGGTCGCGTCGCCGCGGCCCATGTAGTCCTCGATGTCCGGGTTGTTGTCCTGACGGTCGCTTTCCGGGATCCGGTACCACGGGCGCAGCACCAGCGCCCAGTTCTCGCGGTCCAGGCCGATGTTGAGGATCGCCCGGTTCCAGCTGCGCGAGAACGGATCGCTGCGGCCGTTGGACTGGTGGGTGAGCTGGATCCCGGTCATCCGCCCCTTCCAGCCGAACAGGCTGTAGTTGTTGCGGAACACCAGCGCCAGCTCCGGCTCGTAGTTGGTCTCGCGGAACGGCCGCGACTGCTCGCTGTTGTAGACCTGCCAGCGCGAACTCTGGGTATAGGCGCCCCACAGGTCGCCGTTGTCGCCGAAGATGTTCTCCACGATCTTGGTCTTGAAGCTGAGCTGGAACTTGGCTTCGACGCTGTCCAGCGATTCTGCGGTGGTCACCGTGTTGTTCGGGTTCGGCGAGGACGGCAGCTCGTTCTTCTTGCTGGTCCAGAACGCCGGCAGCAGGTACACCGGCTTGTAGGCGCGCAGCTGGAACACGCCCAGCTTGGAGTCCTTGGCCAGTTCCCAGCGGCTGTCCAGCAGCGACCCCTTGCCGGCATTGGCGATGGTGGCGTCGTAGCGGTCGTCCTTGAACAGCGAGGCGGCGCGCTGGCGCGTGCGCTCGGCGAGGCCGGCGTCCTGCGGGATCGACGCATCCAGTTGCTGCTTCTGGTTCTCGCTGGCCGCCTTCGCCGCCGCGTCGGCGGCCTGCGGATCGGCAACCCGGCGCGATAGCGCCTGGTCGTAGCAGGACAGGCGCGCGGCATCGCTGGAAATGGCGACGCAGGCTTCGGGCGAGGCGGGAGTGGGCATCACTTCCTGGGCGTGGGCCAGCGGCATCGCCGCGACGGACAGCAGCAACAGGGGACGGGCCGGACGACGGATCATGCAGGTTCTCTCGAAAACGGGCGGCGCGGGCGGTGGTGCGCTGCCGAGGTGAATGGCCGGCTGCGAAAATACAGCAGCCACCGCAACGGAGTCATCACGCGTTCATCTCGCGGCGCCGACGCGCGGCCTCACAGCAGCCAGGCGGCCGCGAACAGGCCGACCATCGCCAGCGCCAGGGCCAGCTTGGCGGCGGTGCCCAGCACGATCCCCAGCCAGGTGCCGAAGCCGACCTTGGTCGCCTGCTGCAATTGCCGGCCATGCCAGTACTCGCCGGCCAGCGCGCCGACGAAGGGGCCGACGAACAGGCCGATCGGCATGAAGAACAGCCCCGCCACGCTGCCCAGCACCGACCCCCACAGCGCCTTGCGGCTGGCGCCGACACGCTTGGCGCCGAACACGGTGGCCAGGAAGTCGACCAGGAACGACAGCAGGGTCAACACGCCGAGCACCGTCAGCGTCACCCAGCCCACGCGCTGGAAACCGTCGGCCCAGGCCGCCAGCACCAGCCCGGCGAACAGCAGCGGCATCCCAGGCAGCGCCGGCAGCACCACCCCGGCCAGGCCCAGCACCACCAGCAGGCCGGCGACGATGTAATAGATGAACGTAGGGTCCACGCGGCGTGCTCCGGGGCGATTTGGGGGTTGACAGATGGGGTGGTTTTGCTGATTGCATTTTCATTTTCGCCGCGGTAAGTTTCAGCCGCTGCGTTTGCAAAGGTCACCGTGAATCGTGGCCCGATGCGGTAGATCCAAACGATCCGCTACAGCGTTATACCTCGCTTCCTCCTTGCAACCAGCCGCCGAACCCACGGCGTACCCACCCCTGAGACTGTTTCAAGGAGTAAGTCCATGACTGACGGCAAGCGCGAAAACGGCACCGTGAAGTGGTTCAACGATGCCAAGGGCTTCGGTTTCATCAGCCGCGAGAACGGCGAGGACGTGTTCGTGCACTTCCGCGCGATCCAGACCCAGGGCTTCAAGAGCCTGAAGGAAGGGCAGAAGGTCAGCTTCACCGTGGTGCAGGGCCAGAAGGGCCTGCAGGCCGACGCGGTGCAGCCGGTCTGATCCCCGGCGGGCCCGGCCCAGCGCCGAGCCCACGCCCAGCAAAAAGGCCCGCAGTGCGGGCCTTTTTGCATTGCGGCAAGTGCTGGCGGCGCGAGCGCTTAGCGCGGCACCACGCGGCCGTTGACCACGCGCACATAGGTGTTCTCGCGGATCCCGGCCAGGTCGCGCTGGTTGACCACGATCACCCGGCCATCGTCCATCTGCACGTGCACGTCGTAGCTGTCGCTGGTGACGTTGTTCTGGATCTGGTTGCCGGCCAGGGCGCCGGCGGCGGCGCCGGCGACGGCCGCCACGTTCTGGTTGCCCTTGCTGCCGCCGGTGTGGTCGGAGATCTCATGGCCGGCGATCGCGCCGACGATGCCGCCCAGGACCGCACCGGTGCCGGTGGGCGCGGTGCGGCCGGAGGCCACCGTATCGATCCGGGTGACGATGCCGCAGTCCGCGCAGCGGTTGTCCGAATAACCGCGCGACGGCTGGCTGTAGCCGCCGCCACCGCCGTAACCGGGGGACGTGGCGCAGCCGGCCAATGCCAGAACGGCGACAGCGCCAGTGGCCAGTAGATGGATCTTCATGTGTGCTCTCCTCGACAGACGGTGGACCGCGGCGGACCCGCGTTTGCACGCATCCTGTTCGCCGGCGCGTGAATGCAACGCCAATCGTCGCCTGCATTGCATGCCGGCGCGTTGCAGCGTCAGGGAGAATTCATCGAGCAACGCGCGGCGGGTCAGCGGAAATCGCGATGGCAGGCGTCGCAGCCGTCGTCGATCCGGTGGATGAGCTGGTCGAGCGCGGCGCAGGTGCTCGGCAGCGGGGCCTGCGCCGCATCCAGCGTCGCCCGCAGCGCGCCGGCGTGCTGTTGGAAGCGGCTGTCGTCGCCGAGGCCAGGAAACGCGGTTTCCAGGTCGTTGCCGAGCAGGCGCAGCGTCTGCACGCGCGCTTGCAGGTCGGCGGCGCTGCAGCGGTTCTGCGCATGGCTGCGTTGCAGCAAGGCCAGTTGCCTGTCCATCACCTGCATCAGGCTGCGCGGGAACGGATCCTGCCGCGCCTGCAGCGCACGCATCGACATCACGGTCGCGACCAGCCCGATCAGGATGCCGGCGACCAGCACGAACAGGTAGCGGGAGGCGGTGGAGGCGGGCGGGCTGGCCATGGCAAGGGGGCTGGCAGGAGGAAAGCGCGATGGTACGCCGGCCGCCACGCTGCGTGGCGCCGCCGCCGCGTCGTCGCCGATGAAATAAACTGTACGCATGAACGAAAAACTGCGTGAGCGCTTCGCCGGCATCGACCGGCTGTACGGGCGCGGGACCATCGAGCGCCTGGCGCAATGCCGCGTGGCGGTGGTGGGCATGGGCGGGGTCGGCTCGTGGGTGGTGGAGGCGCTGGCGCGCTCGGCGGTCGGCCATCTGACCCTGATCGATGCCGACGACATCTGCGTGTCCAACACCAACCGCCAGTTGCCGGCGCTGCAGGGCCAGTACGGGCGCAACAAGGCGCGGGCCATGGCCGAGCGCTGCGCGGCGATCAATCCGGCGATCGAGGCGACGGCGGTCGAGGCGTTCCTGACCCCGTCCAACATCGCCGAGCTGCTGGGTGCCGGCTTCGATCTGGTCATCGATGCCTGCGACAGCTTCCGGGTCAAGGTCGAGACCGTCGCCTGGTGCCGCCGGCGCAAGCTGCCACTGCTGACCGTGGGCTCGGCCGGCGGGCGCACCGACCCGACCCTGGTGCGCATCCGCGACGTGTCGCGCACCGAGCACGACGCGATGCTGGCGCTGATCCGCAAGAAGCTGCGCAGCGAGTTCAATTTCCCCAAGAACCCGCAGCGCTACTTCGGCGTGCCGGCGGTGTATTCGCTGGAAAACGTGCGCTACCCGCAGGCCGACGGCAGCGTCTGCGGGCTGCGCCCGCAGCTGGGGCCGGACGCGGCGCTGAACCTGGATTGCGGCGCCGGGCTGGGCGCGGCCACGCATATCACCGGCACGTTCGCGTTCGCCGCGGCGGGCAAGGCGCTGGAGATGCTGTTGAAGCCGAAGCGGGAGCAGCCGGCCACGGCGGCGGCAGCGGTGCTGGAAGCGGAGTAGACAGCGGCAGCGGTCGTCCGCCCCAGGGGGAGGGCGACCTGTTCGCTCGTGCCGGCCTACGGGTTTCCCGCATGGCGGTCCTGCGGCTCGGCGACAGCAACCGGCGTGACTTGCGGCGTTGGCGCGCCGTAGCAGGCATTCGATCTTCATGAAGCCCTGGCCTTTCGCCGGCGACGGCATGACGGCCGCTCGCTGTTGCGCGTCACGCCAGCGTGGTGATCGCTTCCAGGCCGAACAGTCGCTGCGCATTGCGCGTCGTCTGTTCGGCGATTTCCGCAGCGGGTTGCCCGCGCAGCGCGGCGATGGTGTCCAGCACCGTGCGCAGCCGCGCCGGCTCGTTGCGCTGGCCGCGGATGGAGGCGTCGGGCTGGTCCGGGGCGTCGGTTTCCAGCAGCAGCTGCTGCAGTGGCAGTTCGGAGGCAAGTCGGCGCAGCCGCTGTGCGCGTTCGTAGGTGACCGGGCCGCCGAGACCGATCAGGAAATCCAGCGACTGCAGTTGTCGCGCCTGTTCCGCGCTGCCGGCGAAGCTGTGCACCACGCCGCGCAGGCGCCCGACCTTGCGGATCGCCAGGATCACCGCGTCCACCGCGCGCCGCGCATGCACGATCACCGGCAGGTCGAACTCGCGCGCCAGCTGCAATTGGCCGGCGAAATACCGCTGCTGTTCGGCTTCGTCCAGGCCTTCGACGAAGAAGTCCAATCCGCATTCGCCGATCGCGCAGGGCCGCTCGCGCGCGATCCACTCGCCGAGCAACCGAAGATGTTCGGGGCGGTGTTCGTCCAGGAACAGCGGATGCAGGCCATAGGCCGGATACAGGCCGCCGGCCAGCGTGCAGACCTCGCGCAGCTTCGGCCAGGAAGCCGCGGTCACCGCCGGCAGCACCTGCGCGGCGATGCCGGCGGCCTGCGCGCGCGCGATCACCGCGGCGCGGTCGCGGTCGAACTCGGCCGCGTCGAGATGGCAGTGGCTGTCGATCAGACGCATCGGCGGTCAGCGGCGCATGCGTCGCGCGCTGGACGCGATGGGCTCCGCTTTGGCGGGCGCAGGCGTGCGGGTCTTCCAGTTGGCCAGCAACAAGGTGCCCAGGCCGAACACGAGCTCGTCGATGAAGGGCAGCGGGTCGGGCAGCAGCACGCTCAGCACGAACAGGCCGGCGGTCAGTTTGAACAGCGTGGGATAGCGCAATTTGCCGGCCCAGCGCAGCAATGGCAGCACGATCGGGTTAGGCATGGACGATCCTCCGGCAAGATGATGAAAACGCTAACACGCTTGATATGGCGCCGTTCCGCGCACCGCACCAGACCGCGCTGCGGATTTTCGCTGAATAGGGAGCGGATCGGTTCAGCTTCGGCATGGTAATCACAGCACCGTAAACAACGCGGCCAGACCGCAGGAGAGCACACGATGAAGAGCAATACGACAACCATTCTGGTCGCGGCTGGCGCATTGCTGGTCGGCGGCGTGGCCACCGCGGCCTTCATGAACAACCGCGACAAACAGGAGTTCGCCGGCAGCGGCGACGTGCGCCCGGCCGCGGACAGCGCAGCCGGCGACGCGGTCGCAAGCAACGGCGTCGGCGGCAGGCTGGAATACGCCGACGTGGTGCGGGTCGATCCGATCACGCAGAAGGAACAGCGCTACGCCGAGGTGATCGGCACCGAGCCGCTGCGCGAGACCTCCACCACCACCACGCCGCGCCAGGTCTGCAACGACGTCGTGGTGCAGGAGCGCCTGCCCGAGCGCGACGGCAACGTCGGCGGCACCGTAGTCGGCGCGGTGGTCGGTGGCCTGCTCGGCAACCAGATCGGCAGCGGCAACGGACGCAAGGCCGCCACCGCGGCCGGCGCGGTGGCCGGCGGCTTCATCGGCAACCGGGTCGACCGCAACCATGTCGGCGGCCGCGTGGTCGATCGCACCGAGCGCCAGTGCCACACCGAGAACAGCACCGCCGAGTCCTCGCGCATCACCGGCTACAACGTGACCTACCGCAACGACGACGGCAGCACCGGCACCATGCGCACCGACGCCAAGCCGGGCAACCGCATCGCCCTGGGGCAGCAGGACGTGGTCAAGGGCTACGACGTCACCTACCGCTACGACGGCCAGGAGAAGACCGTGCGCATGGACGACAAGCCCAGCAGCGACCGCCTGCCGGTGCTGGACGGGCGCCTGGTCACCCAGACCGCCGCGGCCGGCGACGTGATCAGCCAGCGCTGAGCCGTACGCAACAGCCAAGGGAAAGGCCGGCCAGGTGCCGGCCTTTTCTTTTTCCCGTGCGTGGGCGCGCCGATACAATGCGGTTTTCGCCCGCCGAGTTTCGCCATGCCGTTGCCTTGCGACGATCTGTTCGATGTGGCCTCGCTGCTCAGCGAGGAGGAACGCGCGATCCAGCAGGCGGTGGCCCGCTTCGTCGATGCCAAGGTGTTGCCGATCATCGGCGATGCGTTCGACCAGGCGCGGTTTCCGGCCGAACTGGTGCCGGAGCTGGCGCAACTGGGCCTGCTCGGCGCCACGCTGCCGCCCGCCGACGGCGGCGCCGGGCTCAATGCGGTCTGCTACGGCCTGATCTGCCAGGAACTGGAACGCGGCGACAGCGGCCTGCGCAGTTTCGTCAGCGTGCAGTCCTCGCTGTGCATGTATCCGATCCATGCCTACGGCAGCCAGGCGCAACGGCAGCGCTGGTTGCCGGCGATGGCCGCCGGCAGCGCGATCGGCTGCTTCGGCCTGACCGAGGCGCAGGGCGGGTCCGACCCGGCGGCGATGCAGACCCGCGCGGTGCGCGAGGGCGATGGCTGGCGCCTGAGCGGCAGCAAGCTGTGGATCACCAACGGCAGCCTGGCCGACGTGGCGATCGTGTGGGCGCAGACCGAGGACGGCGTGCAGGGGTTCCTGGTCGAAGCCGGCACGCCCGGCTTCGCGACGCAGGACATCGCGCACAAGATGAGCCTGCGCGCCTCGGTGACCTCGGCGCTGTTCTTCGACGACGTGCGCTTGCCCGACAGCCAGCGCCTGCCCGGCGTGCGCGGACTGAAGGGCCCGCTGGGCTGCCTGACCCAGGCCCGCTACGGCATCAGCTGGGGCGCGATCGGCGCGGCGATCGCCTGCCTGCGCGAGGCGCTGGCCTATGCCGGCGAGCGCGTCCTGTTCGGGCGCCCGCTGGCGGCCACGCAGAGCGCGCAGATCAAGCTGGCCGACATGGCCCGGCGCATCGCCGCCGCGCAGCTGTTGGCGCTGCAACTGGGCCGGCTCAAGGACGCCGGCACGCTGCAGCCGGCGCAGGTGTCGCTGGCGAAGTGGAACAACGTGCGCATGGCGCTGGACATCGCCCGCGAGTGCCGCGACCTGCTCGGCGGCGCCGGCATCACCACCGACTACGGCGCCATCCGCCATGCCTTGAACCTGGAATCGGTGATCACCTACGAAGGCACCGAGACCGTGCACCAATTGGTGGTCGGCCGCGAACTGACCGGCATCAATGCGTTCTGAACCGGTGCGCGCCGCCGGCGCGACCCACGGGCACGAGGAGGGGAGGGCATGAGCATTTTCGATCTGCGGCTGGAAACCGAGCGGCTGCTGCTGCGCCCGCCGAGCGCGGCGGATTTCGCGGACTTCTGCGGTTTCACCGGTGATGCCGAGACGATGCGCCATCTGGGCGGCGTGCAATCGCCGCCGGTGGCGTGGCGCGCGCTGGCGGCGCTGGTCGGCAGCTGGCAGTTGCAGGGGTTTTCGATGTTCTCGGTGATCGAGAAGCGCAGCGGGCAGTGGATCGGGCGGATCGGCCCGTGGCAACCGCATGGCTGGCCGGGAACCGAGGTGGGCTGGGGGATCGCGCGTCCGTACTGGGGCCAGGGCTATGCGCCGGAAGCGGCAGGCGCGTCGATCGACTGGGCGTTCGCGCACCTGGGCTGGACCGAGGTGATCCACACCATCGCCGCCGACAACGCCAATTCCAAGGCGGTGGCGGCCAAGTTGGGTGCGCGCTATCTGCGCCAGGATCGCCTGCCCGAACCGCTGCAGGCGCACGAGGTGGAAGTGTGGGGGCAGTCGCGCGCGGACTGGCAGGCGCGGCGCTGAGCGGCCTGGCGGCGCTTGCCGCGGCGGTGTTCACCTGGCCGCGCCGCAGCGGCGGCTAGGCTGCACGCTCCACATCGGTCAGGAGTTGCGCCATGAGCCAGTATCGCATCGCCGTCTTCGTCGGCAGTCTGCGCAAGCAGTCGTACAACCGGCGCCTGGCGCTGGCGCTGGAGAAGCTCGTCGGGGATCGCGCCCGCTTCGAGTACCTGGAGATCGGCGACCTGCCGCTGTACAACCAGGACCACGACCAGGACTATCCGGAGCAAGGCAAGCGGCTGAAGGCGCAGGTCAGCGGCGCCGACGCGGTGCTGTTCGTCACTCCCGAGTACAACCGCTCGATCCCCGGCGTGCTCAAGAACGCGATCGACCTGGGCTCGCGGCCCTACGGCGACAGCGCCTTCGCCGGCAAGCCGGCGGCGGTGTGCGGCATCTCGCCCGGCACGCTCGGCACCGCGCTGGCGCAGCAGCACCTGCGCAACGTGCTGGCCTACCTGGATATGCCGGTGCTGGGCCAGCCGGAGGTGTTCATGCAGTTTACGGACGGCTTGATCGACGCCGACGGCAGCATCGGCAATGCCGACACGCGCAAGTTCCTGAAGGGCTTCGTCGACAAGTTCATCGCCTGGGTCGACGAACTGCAGGCCTGAGCCGGCGCGATCGCAGCCGGTGCGACGCGCGACGGCGATGCTGGCGCTGCGGCCGGCGGCTTGTGCGGCGCGGCCTGGGCGCAGTTCTCAACGGGTTGTCCACAGACTTGTCCCTAGCCGCGCCGCACGCCGCTGACTAAGATGGCCGGCCGGGCCGCGCCATCGGCGCGCCCGCCGACCGCGCCCCCCACCAGAGAAGATCCAGCCCATGTCCGCCCGTCCCGGCTACCGCGGCGACCGCAAAAGCGAGCGTGGCGAACGCAGCGAGCCGCGCATCGACCAGTTGCGCGTGCCGCCGCATTCGATCGAGGCCGAGCAGGCCGTGCTCGGCGGCCTGATGCTGGCGCCCGAGGCCTACGACCGGGTCAACGACCAGCTCACCGACAACGATTTCTACCGGCGCGACCACCAGCTGATCTACCGCGCGATCCGCGAGCTGGCCGAGAAGGGCCGCCCGTTCGATGCGGTGACCCTGGGCGAGTGGTTCGAGTCGCAGGGCAAGCTGGAGATGGTCGGCGACGGCGCCTACCTGATCGAACTGGCCAGCACCACCCCGTCGGCGGCCAACATCGCCGCCTATGCCGAGATCGTGCGCGACAAGGCGGTACTGCGGCAGCTGATCGAGGTCGGCACCACCATCGTCAACGACGGCTTCCAGCCGGAAGGGCGCGAGAGCGCGGAACTGCTGGCCAGCGCCGAGAAGGCGGTGTTCAAGATCGCCGAGGCCGGCGCGCGCGGGCGCAGCGATTTCGTGGCGATGCCCGGCGCGTTGAAGGACGCGTTCGAGGAACTGCGCAACCGCTTCGAGAACGGCGGCAACATCACCGGCCTGCCCACCGGCTACAGCGACTTCGACGCGATGACCGCCGGCCTGCAGCCGACCGACCTGATCATCCTCGCCGCGCGTCCGGCGATGGGCAAGACCACCTTCGCGCTGAACATCGCCGAGTACGCGGCGATCAAGTCGAAGAAGGCGGTGGCGGTGTTCTCGATGGAAATGTCGGCCTCGCAGCTGGCGATGCGCCTGATCTCCTCCAACGGCCGCATCAACGCGCAGCGCCTGCGCACCGGCCAGCTCGAGGACGAGGACTGGGCGCGGGTCACCGGCGCGATCAAGATGCTGAAGGAAACCAAGATCTTCATCGACGACACGCCCGGCGTGTCGCCGGAGATCCTGCGCTCCAAGGCGCGCCGGCTCAAGCGCGAGCACGACCTGGGGCTGATCGTCATCGACTACCTGCAGCTGATGTCGGTGCCGGGCAACAGCGAGAACCGCGCCACCGAGATCTCCGAGATCTCGCGCTCGCTCAAGGGCTTGGCCAAGGAACTGGGGGTGCCGGTGATCGCGCTGTCGCAGCTCAACCGCTCGCTGGAAACGCGCACCGACAAGCGCCCGGTGATGGCCGACCTGCGCGAATCCGGCGCGATCGAGCAGGACGCGGACATGATCGTGTTCATCTACCGCGACGACTACTACAACAAGGAAAATTCGCCGGACAAGGGCCTGGCCGAGATCATCATCGGCAAACACCGCGGCGGCCCGACCGGGTCGTGCAAGCTCAAGTTCTTCGGCGAATACACGCGCTTCGACAATCTGGCGCACGATTCGGTGGGCGCGTTCGAATAAGCGCCGCACGCGACCGCGAGGCCGGTCGCGCGCTTGCTGCACTGCGGTAGTCGTTTCCGGCGGCGCGCGCATTCATCCGGGCACAGCGATACCTCTATCACAGAGCGCCGTCATCGCGCTCAACCTCGATCGGCGATGGTCGATATCCGCGGAGAACCCTTTCCGGACCCCGCCATGTCGCTGACCGTCACCCACGCGGAAACCGCCGACCGCGATGCCGTCGCTGCAGTCGCTGCATTGCGTGCGCAACTGGGCGCCGCGCCGCTGGACGCGCTGCTGCTGTTCTGCGATGCCGAATACGATCTGGACGCGCTGGGGCCGGCGATCAAGGCCGGCTTCGACTGCCCGGTGATCGGTTGCACCGCCGCCGGCCAGATCGGTGCGGGCGGCTTCCAGAGCAGCGGCATCCTGGTCGCGGGCCTGCGCGGCGGCGTGCTGCAGGCGCAGCCGCTGCTGATCGCGCCGCTGAGCGACCTGCAGGCGCAGGTCGCGGTGGTCGCCGATACGGTGCAGGCGGCCACGGCCGACAAGGCCGGGCAGTGCTTCTCGCTGCTGCTGGTCGACGGCCTGTCCACCTGCGAGGAATACCTGGCCGCGGCGCTGTACCGGATGATCGGCAACGTGCCGCTGCTCGGCGGCTCGGCCGGCGACAACCTGCGTTTCGAGCGCACCCTGGTCTATCACGACGGCCGCTTCCTGGCCGATGCGGCGGTGCTGACCCTGTTCCATTCGCGGCATCCGTTCGTGGTGTTCAAGCTGCAGCACTTCGTCGCCAGCGACATCGAGCTGGTGGTCACCGATGCCGATCCGGAGCGGCGCCTGATCCGCGAGATCAACGGCGAACCGGCCGCGCTGGCCTACGCGCAGGCGATCGGCGTGCCGTTGGACGCGCTGGAACCGAAGGTGTTCTCCACCTATCCGCTGCTGCTGACCTTGAGCGGCGAGCCCTACGTGCGTTCGATCCTGCGCGTCAACGAGGACTTGTCGATGACCTGCTACTGCGCGGTGGAAGAGGGCATGGTGGTGTCGGTCGGGCAGGCGGTGGACGTGATGGAGACGCTGCAGCAGGCCTTTGCCGACGTGCACGAGACGGTGCCCGACCCGGCGCTGGTGATCGGCTGCGATTGCATCCTGCGCCGCCTGGAGTTCGGCCAGTCGCAGATGCAGCAGCAGGTCGGCGCGTTCATGGCGCGGCAACGCGTGTTCGGGTTTTCCACCTACGGCGAGCAGTTCAACGGCTTGCACGTCAACCAGACCTTTACCGGCGTGGCGATCGGGAGATGAGCATGTCCGCAGATGCAGCGAGCGCACCGATCCTGGCGCAGGCCGCAGCCGCGCCGCTGGAGGGCGGCGATGCGGCATTGATCGCCGAGTTGCGCCGGCAACTGGCCGCGCGCGACAAGGTGATCGCCGTGCTGAAGAAGCGGGTCACCGCGCGCGACGATGCGGTGGCTTCGCCGCTGGCGACGCTGCAGCAGAACATCGCGCTGGGCAAGGTGGTGGCGCTGAAGACGCAGGAGCTGAGCCGCGAGCGGCAGGAACTGGAGCATGCCCTGGCCGATCTCGGCAAGGCCCAGGTCGCGCTGCTGCAGGCGCAGAAGATGGAATCCATCGGCCAGCTCGCCGCCGGCATCGCCCACGAGATCAACACGCCGGCGCAGTACGTGCGCGACAACCTGGCCTTCGTGTGCAAGGCCAAGCAGATCCTCGACCACGTGTTCGACATGACCTTCGCCATCGTCGATGCGGCACGCGCGCAGGGCGTGGCGGCGGAGCTGGTGGCCGCGCTCGACGCGCAGGTGACCTCGTCCAAGTTCCAGTACCTGCGCAAGCAGACCCCGGAGGCCTTGCAGCAGTCGCTGGAAGGGCTGGACCGCATCACCAAGATCGTCAGCGCGATGAAGACCTTCTCGCATCCGTCGGCCGGCGAGAAGGAACCGGTGGATCTGCGCGAGCTGGTCGCCACCACCATCACCGTCGCCCGCAACGAATGGAAATACGTGGCCGAAATCGAGACCGATTTCGCCGCCGACGTGCCGCTGGTGCCGTGCCTGCGCGACGAAATCGGCCAGGTGCTGCTGAACCTGGTGGTCAATGCGGCGCATGCGATCGGCGACACGCTGGTGCCGGGCGAGCGCGAGCAGGGCCGGATCCGCATCGTGCTGCGCCGGGCCGGTGACAGCCACGTGGACCTGTGCGTCGGCGACGACGGTCCGGGCATTCCCGAGGCGATCCGCAGCAAGGTGTTCGATCCGTTCTTCACCACCAAGCCGGTCGGCAAGGGCACCGGCCAGGGACTGGCGATCGCCTATTCCACAGTTGTGGAAAAGCACCAGGGACGGATCTTCTTCGAACCGTCGCCGGACCAGCGCGGCACCACCTTCGTGGTGCGGCTGCCGTTGAACGCCACGGCGGGCTGAACCATGCGCGTGCTGTTCGTCGACGACGAGAAGCAGGTGCTGGCCGGCCTGGAACGCACCATGTTCATGGCCGATCGCGACTGGGACGTGGCCTTCGCCGGCAGCGGTGCCGAGGCGCTGCTGGCGCTGCAGGCGCAGCCGGCCGACGTGGTGGTCTCGGACATGCGCATGCCGATGATGGACGGCGCCGAACTGCTGCGCCAGGTGCGCGACAGTTGCCCACGCACCATCCGCATCATCCTGTCCGGGCATACCGAACAGGAAGCGGCGCTGCGTTCGCTGGACGTGGCCCATCAGTTCCTGGCCAAGCCTTGCGAGGGCGATGCGCTGATCGAAGCGATCGATCGCGCGGTGGCGCTGCAGGTGCTGCTGGACGATCCGGCGGTGCAGGCGGTGGCCGGACGCATCGGCGGGTTGCCGTCGGCGCCGCGCATGTTCGCACAGCTCAACCGCCTGCTCGGCGACCCGGCCGCCGGCGTCGCCCAGGTGGCCGCGGTGGTGGAAGGCGATCCGGCGCTGGCGGCCAAGGTATTGCAGCTGGCCAATTGCGCATTCTTCGGCAATGGCCATCGCGTGGCCGAGGTCAGGGAAGCGGTCAACCGGATCGGCATCGGCCTGCTGCGCACGCTGGTGCTGGCCAGCGAGGTGTTCCATAGCGACGCCGGCGCTTCGGCCGACGCGATCCGCGCCGACGCGGTGCGCGCATCGCGGCTGGCGGCGGTCGTCGGCAAGGGCCATGCCGCCGAGGACGTGGTTACGACCGCGGCGCTGCTGGCCAACGTCGGTGCGTTGCTGCCAGACATCGCGCGGCTATGCCGCGATGCCGATCCGCACGGCCGCGGTTTCCCGTCGCATGCGGAGATCGGCGCCTACCTGCTCGGCGTGTGGGGCCTGCCCGGGGCGATCGTCGAGGCGGTCGCCCATCACCGCGCGCCGAACCGGGTCGAGCATCGCCAGTTCGATGCGGTCGGTGTGGTGCACGTGGCGGTGGCGCTGGCCCAAGGCTTGGCGCCGGACCTGGAGTACCTGCAGGCGATGGGCGTGGCCGCGCAGCTGCCGCAGTGGCAGGCGGCGTGCGCGCAGATTCGCGAAGCGGAGGAGGCGACATGAGCGAGCCGGAACTGCCGCGCATCCTGTGCGTGGACGACGAACCCAATCTGCTGGCGGCGCTGGAGCGCAACCTGTTCGGCCAGTTCGACGTGGTCACCGCCAACGGCGGCGAGGCCGGACTGGCCGCGATCGCCGCCGGCCCGCCGTTCGCGGCGATCGTGTCGGACATGCGCATGCCGGGGATGGACGGCGCCGCGTTCCTGGCCGCGGCGCGCGCGCGCGCGCCGGACAGCGTGCGCCTGCTGTTGACCGGACAGGCCGATGCGAACTCGGCGATCGCCGCGATCAACCAGGGCGCGATCTTCCGCTTCCTGTGCAAGCCGTGCCCGACCGAGGAACTGGTCGCCGCGCTGGAGCAGGCGGTGGCGCTGCATCGCGCCACGCTGCTGGAACGCGAGCTGCTGGAAACCACGCTGGCCGGCACCACGCGCATGCTCACCGAGGTGCTGTCGATGGTCGCGCCGTGGGCGTTTCAGCGCTCGGCGCAACTGCAGGCCTGCGTCAACCACGTCACCGCCAAGCTGCCGTGGCCCAACCGCTGGATGGTGGAAGTGGCCGCGGCATTGAGCCACATCGGCTGCGTCAGCGTGCCGGGCGACATCGTGCAGCGCGAGATCGCCGGCGACGAACTGTCCGAGGAAGAGCAGAAACTGATCGACGGCCATCCTCTGGTCGCCTACCGGCTGCTGACGGCGATCCCGCGCATGCAGGCGGTGGCCGAGATCGTGCGCTACCAGGCGCTGCCGCCGCCGGCCGACGCGTCGCCGGACGTGGTCCGCGGCGCGCAGCTGTTGCGCGCCGCGCTGCTGCTGGTGCGCGGGCTGGCGCGCAAGCTGCCGCTGGCGCACGCGGTGCAGGAACTGCGCAAGGTCGAGCCGCCGTTGCCGCGCGGCCTGGTCGATGCGCTCGCCGACCTGCAGCTCACCACCCGCAGCGGCATCCGCAAGGCCAAGGTCTGCGACCTGGTGCCGGGCTGGCGCCTGGAGCAGGACGTGGTGTCCAAGCGCGGCATGATGCTGCTGGCGCATGGCAGCGAATTGAGCCTCACCTCGATCCTGGCCTTGCGCAATCTGCAGGCGGCTGGCGCCATCGTCGAACCGCTGCTGGTCAGCTACGGCAACCAGGAACATTCCGGCGCGCCGGCCGCCGCCTAGCCAGCGCGCCAACCGGCACCCGCGCTGGCGCCATGCGCGCTCACATCGGCTGCGCGCCGGCCCCGCGTATCCTTGCGCGTCCTTTTCCGGCCCGTCCTGCGCATGAGCTACGCCATCGTCTGGTTCCGGCGCGACCTGCGCCTGCACGATCAACCCGCGTTGCACGCGGCGCTGGCCGCCGGGCACACGCCGGTGCCGGTGTATGTGCACAGTCCAGGCGACGAAGGTGCCTGGGCCGCCGGCGCGGCCTCGCTGAGCTGGCTGCAACGCTCGCTGGCCGCGCTCGACGCGCAACTGCAGGCGCGCGGATCGCGGCTGATCCTGCGCCAGGGGCCGGCCGAGACCGTGCTGCGCGAACTGATCGCCGACTGCGGCGCGGTCGCGGTGTACTGGAACCGCCGCTACGAACCGGCCACGCAGCCGCGCGACGCCCGGCTCAAGCGCGAACTGCGCGAGCAGGGCCTGGAGGTGCACAGCTTCAATAGCGCGTTGCTGTTCGAACCGTGGCAGCTGGCGACCCAGCAGGGCGGGCCGTACAAGGTGTTCACCCCATTCTGGCGCAGCGCGCTGAGCCAGTGGCAGGTGCCGGCGCCTGCGCCCGCGCCGAAGACGCTGCCGCCACCGCCGCCGGAGTTGCACAGCCTGCCGCTGCAACAGCTCGGACTGGCGCCGGCGCTCGGCTGGGACCGCGGCTTCTGGGATGTGTGGCAACCCGGCGAAGCGGGCGCGCACGAAGCGCTGGAGGTGTTCGTCGACGGCGCCCTGCGCGGCTACGTGGAGGGCCGCGACCGTCCCGACCAGGTCGGCACCTCGCGCCTGTCGCCGCATCTGCATTTCGGCGAGATCGCGCCGTGGCGGATCGTCGCCGAATTGGAAAAGCAACGCAGCGCCGCCACCGGCGCGGCGATCGACGGCTACATCCGCCAGCTCGGCTGGCGCGACTTCGCCCACCACCTGCTGCACCATTTTCCGGCCACGCCCGAGCAAAATCTCAATCCGCGCTTCGCCCGGTTCCGCTGGGCCACGCCGGATCCGGCGCAACTGCAGGCCTGGCAGCGCGGCCGCACCGGCGTGCCGATCGTCGACGCCGGCCTGCGCGAGTTGTGGCACACCGGCTGGATGCACAACCGGGTGCGGATGATCGTCGCCAGCTACCTGTGCAAGCACCTGCGCGTGCACTGGTCCGAAGGCGCACGCTGGTTCTGGGACACCCTGGTCGATGCCGACCTGGCCAACAACACGCTCGGCTGGCAGTGGGTGGCGGGAACCGGCGCCGATGCCGCGCCGTATTTCCGCGTGTTCAATCCGGTGACGCAGGCGCAGAAGTTCGATCCGCAGGGCCGCTACATCGCGCGCTGGGTGCCGGAACTGGCGGCGCTGCCGGTGGCCGAGCGCTTCGCGCCGTGGCTGTCGCTGCAGCGCCTGGCCGCCAGTGCGCCGCGCTATCCGCGGCAGCCGATCGTGGACCTGGCCGCCGGCCGCGACGCCGCGCTGGCCGCCTACCGCGAGACCAGCGGCGGCGGCTGACGTGGCAGCGCAGTGCGCGCGTGCTGCGCCGCGGCGTGAACCGCGGCGTGAACCGCGGCAACGCAGGGCGGGGCGCCGCGATTGACGCCCTTCGCCGCGCCATGATTCACTCCGGCCAGGCACAGGAGCATGCATGGCTACCAGCACCGCCCGCCGCAAGCCGCGGCGCGAACCGATGTCGCGCGTGGATACCGCCTGGCTGCGGATGGAGCGGCCGACCAATCCGATGATGATCACCGGCGTGCTGATGTTCGACGAGCCGCTGTCGCTGTCGCAGTTCAAGCAACTGGTGCGCAAGCGCTTCCTGTCGTTTCCGCGCTTCCAGCAAAAACCGGTGGACACCGCGACCGGCGCCTATTGGCAACACGACGACGACTTCGACCTGGACTGGCACGTGCGCCTGTCGGCGCTGCCCGGACGCGGCGGCAAGAAGGCGCTGGAGCGCTTCGCCGGGCAGATGGCGTCCACGCCCTTGGACAAGACCAAGCCGCTGTGGCAGTTCCATCTGATCGAACGCTACGAAGGCGGCTCGGCGCTGGTCGCGCGCATCCACCACAGCTACGCCGACGGCATCGCCCTGGTGCAGGTGCTGCTGTCGCTGACCGACCTGCAGCGCGTGCCGGAGCCATCGGCGCAGCTCGGCCGTGCCTGGCTGAAGGACGACGGCAAGGAGGTGGTGCGCCGGGTCGGCGCCATCGACCGCTACCTGAAACTGGGCGGACGCATGCTCGACAAGGGCCGCGAGATGTACCAGGACCCGAACCTGGCGCAGATGTTGGCCAAGGAAGGCGGCCTGATCGGCCGCGAACTGGCCAATGCGCTGCTGCTGTCCGACGATCCGCCGACCCTGCTGCGCGGGCGCCTGGGGGTCAGCAAGCGGGTGGCCTGGGCCGCGCCGCTGGACCTGGACGAAGTGAAGGCGGTCGGCCGCGCCTGCGACTGCACGGTCAACGACGTGCTGATGGCGACCATGGCCGGCGCCCTGCGCGACTACATGCTCGAGCGCGGCGAACAACTGGACGGAGTGACCCTGCGCGCCACGGTGCCGGTCAACCTGCGCCCGCTGGAACACGCGCGCAAGCTCGGCAACCATTTCGGGCTGGTGTTCCTGGACCTGCCGGTCGGCGAGGCCAATCCGGTGCGGCGCGTGCAGCGCGTGGCCGAATCGATGCAGCAGCTTAAGCAGTCGCGGCAGGCGATGGTGGTGTTCGGCCTGCTGGCCGCGGTGGGTATGGCGCCGGCGGCGCTGCAGTCGCTGGCGCTGGACCTGTTCAGCCGCAAGGCGACCACCGTGGCGACCAACGTGCCGGGGCCGCAGCAGCCGCTGTACCTGGCCGGCAGCCGCGTGCGCGAGATGATGTTCTGGGTGCCGCAGACCGGGTCGATCGGCGTCGGCGTGTCGATCATGAGCTACAACCATCGCGTGCACTTCGGCCTGATCGGCGACGCGCGGCTGATTCCCGACCCGGATGCGGTGATGCGCCGGATCGGCGCCGAATTCGAGAAGCTGCTGTACCTTGCGCTGATGGGCGACTGGGAACATCCGCTGCGCGCGGCGGACGCGGACGCGCTGCTGCCGGTTTCCTGAACAGGGCGCATTCGCGCGAGGCGCGACCCGTGCCGCGTTCATGCCCGTCTCGCAGAGGCTTGTTTATGCTTGCCGCCACTTCAAACCAGATGTGGGAGAGAGCGCGATGAAACGCACCGTCATCCAAGGCATGTCCGTGGCGCTGGCCAGCGCGCTGCTGTTGTCCGCCTGCGCCACCGGCGGTTCCTATGTGCAGCGCGACCAATACGGCAATCCGACCGAACAGCAGAACAACCGCACCGGCCGCGGTGCGCTGATCGGCACCGCGGTCGGCGTCGCCGCCGGCCTGCTCAGCGGCAGCAGCGCCACCGAGCGCCGCCAGCACGCGATGATCGGCGCCGGCATCGGCGCGCTCAGCGGCGCGGCGATCGGCAACTACCAGGATCGCCAGGAGCGCGCGCTGCGCGAACGCACCGCCAACACCGGCATCGACGTGCGCCGCGACGGCGACAACATCACCTTGAACCTGCCCGACGGCATCACCTTCGACTTCAACCAGTCCACGCTGAAGCCGCAGTTCTATTCGGCGCTCAACGGCGTGGCCAAGACCCTGGGCGAATACAACCAGACCATGATCGAAGTGGTCGGGCATACCGACAGCATCGGCAGCGATGCGGTCAACCAGCGCCTGTCCGAGCAGCGTGCCGCCTCGGTGGCCGCGTACCTGACCGCGCAGGGCGTGCAGCGCGAACGCATCGAGACGCTGGGCGCGGGCAAGAAGTATCCGATCGCCGACAACAGCACCGAAGCCGGCCGCGCGCAGAACCGCCGGGTCGAGATCCGCGTGGTGCCGCTGCGCTCCTGAGCGGCGCCTGGCCACTCCGGAAACGCAAAACGGGCCGCGTGATGCGGCCCGTTTTGCGTTCTGCGCCTGCTGCGCGCCGGCGTGTGCCGAGGTCGTCCCCGGATCGCCGCCTATAGGACCGCGGCCAGCTGCCGCGGTCGTTGCCCGCCTGCCGCCTGCTCAGACCAGCGCTTCTTCCTCCAGCTCCGGCGCCGGCTCCGCCTCTTCGGCCTGCTCCCGCGACGGCAGTTCGGCCAACTGCGGCAGCGCCAGGCTCTGGGTATTCATCGCCACGCCGCTGCACAGGGTGAACTCGGCGCCGCTGTCGGCGTGTTGCGTGGCCAGCTTGGCCGGGCACTGCGCCAGCATGTAGTTGACGTCGAAGTTGAGCTTGTCGACCAGGAAATCGACGAAGGCGCGCACCTTCGGCGACAGCATGCGCCCGCCCGGGAACACCGCGTTGAAGTCCAGGTCCGGACCGACCCAGCCGCCGAGCACGCGGCGCGCCTTGCCGGCTTCGATCAGCGGCTTGATCGTCGCATCGCTGGCCAGCACCAGGCCTTCGCCGCACACCAGCCCGCCGATCAGCGCGGCCGAGTCGTTGGCCACCAGGATCGGCTGGATCGCGAAGTCGCCGCTCTGCTTGCCGTTGCGCAGCGGCCAGCTGAGCCGGTTGTTGCCGTTGCGGCCATTGCTCAGCGCCAGCGTGCGGTGGTGTTGCAGGTCGTCCGGATGCAGCGGCTCGCCGTGGCGCTCGATGTAGTTGGGGCTGGCGAACACCTGGGTGCGGAAGGTGGCCAGCTTGCGCGCGACCATGGTCGAATCCGGCAGCGCGCCCATGTGCAGCGCCACGTCCACGCCTTCGGCGATCGGATCGACCTTGTCGCTGGTCATGACCATTTCCAGACGCACCTCCGGATGCTGCTTGTGGAATTCGCCCAGGATCGGCGCCACCCAGGAGATGCCGGCGGAGTAGGGCACGCTGAAACGCAGCCAGCCGCGCGGGCCGGCCTGCAGCTGCCCGACCGCGCTTTCGGCTTCCTCCAGCTCGCGGGCGATGCGCTGGCAATGCTCGTGATAGACCGCTCCGGCTTCGGTCAGGCCGAGGCGGCGCGTGGTCCGGTGCAGCAGGCGCGCGCCCAGGCGCGCCTCCAGATCCTGCACCTTTCGGCTGACGGTGGTCTTGGGCAGGCCGAGCGCGTTGGCCGCGGCGATGAAGCTGCCTTGCTCGACCACCTTGACGAAGATCAGGGTGTCGTTCAGATCGTGGGTCATGGCGGGGTTCCTGAGGGGTGAAGACGATTGGACCGGTGACGGGACGATTATTCCCCTTAATTCGGACTAATCAAGTGCGGCTTTGGCGCCTAATTTGTACGCATTCGCTGCCACCCAGGCCATTTGCTCATGCTGTTGCGCACTCTATTCCAGTTTCTCGCCGGGGTCCGTCGCCCGAATCGGCTAGATGGTACGCCCATCGATGCCCTGGAAACCGGTTACCTCAAGGCATTTCGTGAATTCACCCCGCCGCCGCGCCGCCAGGCCGGCGGTTCGATGCAGCTCGGCCAGCGTGGCGGCGGTCGACTGGGTCGGATCACGATTGTCCCGTTTGCGGGAGTAAAAGTCCCGTGAGCGGGACGCTGGACCCGGAGGTGCTGGTGCTCGGCGGCACCGGCAACATCGGTCGGGGCGTGGTCCGCGCCCTGCTCGAAGCCGGCAGTCCGGTCCTGGCGGTGGCGCGCGACCGTGGCCGGCTGCGCGCCTTGCGCGACCGCTACAGCGACGAACCGGCGATGGACGTGCTGCAGGGTTCGGTCGCCAACGACGCCACCGCCGCTGCCCTGGCCGCAGCCGTGGCGCAGCGGCCGCGGCCGCTGGCCGGGGTGGTCGCCAGCCTTGGCAGCCCATTGCGCTGCGGGCGCCTGCTGGACCAGCCGGTGACCGCGCTGCGCCGGCGCATGGAAGCCGACCTGCTGCCGCATCTGGCCGCCGCCCGGCACCTGCTGCCGCTGCTGGCGCAGGCCGAGCGCGGCGGCCGCTACATCCTGCTCGGCAGCCCGTGCGCGTTGCGCGCCTGGGCCGGGCACGGCGAAAGCTCAGTGGCGGCGGCCTCGATCCGCATGCTCGCCCAGGTCCTGCACGAAGAAGCCAAGCCGCTGGGCGTGCGCGTGCAGCTGCTGTCGGTGACCCATCCGGTCTGCCGCAGCGAAGCCGGCACCGACGAGTGCCCGGAATGGTTCACCACGCTCAGCGTCGGCCGCGCCGCGGTGGCGCTGCTCGCCGACGCCGGCGTGCCGGGCCAGGCCATCGTCGACATCGACAAACACCACTACGCGCATCCACGCACCTCGTTGATGACCGCACCGCATTTTTCTCCTTCCACTCACGAGGTTTCTCCATGAACCCCATTCCGATGTCGTTCCATTCCCCGTCGCGTGCCTTGCGCCCGCTGGCGATCGCGCTGCTGGTCGCGGCCCTGGCCGCCTGCGGCGGCAAGGCCGAACAGCAGGGCGCGCCGCCGCCGCCGACAGTCGGCGTGGCGCCTGCGCTGCAGAAGGAAATCAGCCAGTGGGACGAGTTCAACGGCCGCGTCGAGGCGGTCGAACACGTCGACCTGCGCCCGCGCGTGTCCGGCTACATCGACAAGGTCAACTACGTCGAAGGGCAGGAGGTGAAGAAGGGCGATGTGCTGTTCACCATCGACGCGCGCAGCTACCGCGCCGAGCTGGCGCGCGCCAACGCCGAACTGGCGCGGGCGCGGACCCAGGCCAAGCTCAGCGGCAGCGAGGCGGCGCGCGCCAAGAAACTGTCCGACCAGCAGGCGATCTCCACCGAGACCTGGGAGCAGCGCCACGCCGCCGCCGAACAGGCCGATGCCGACGTGCTCGCCGCGCAGGCCGCGGTGGACACCGCGCGGCTGAACCTGGAGTGGACCCAGGTCCGCGCGCCGATCGACGGCCACGCCGGCCGCGCGCAGGTCACCGCCGGCAATCTGGTCAGCGCCGGCGACAGCGCCAGCGTGCTGACCACGCTGGTGTCGCTGGACAAGGTGCATGTGTATTTCGATGCCGACGAAGGCACCTTCCTGCGCTATGCGCAGATGGCGCGCAAGGGCGAGCGGCCCAGCGAGCGCGACGGGCAGTTGCCGGTGCAGGTCGGCCTGGTCGGCGAGGACGGGTTCCCGCACGCCGGCAAGGTCGATTTCCTGGATAACCAGATCACCCGCACCACCGGCACCATCCGCGTGCGCGCCGTGCTCGACAACGCCGATCGCAGCTTCACCCCGGGCCTGTTCGCCCGCGTGCGCCTGCTCGGCAGCGGCCGCTTCAACGCGCTGCTGATCGACGACAGGTCGGTGCTGACCGACCAGGACCGCAAGTACGTCTACGTCGTCGACAAGGACGGCAAGGCGCAGCGCCGCGACGTGCAGCTGGGACGCAGCGCCGAAGGCCTGCGCATCGTGCTCGGCGGGCTCAACCCCGGCGACCGGGTCATCGTCGACGGGGTGCAGAAAGTATTCATGCCGGGCATGCCGGTGCAGGCCAAGCCGGTGGCCCTGGCCACGGCGTCGCCGGCCGCCGCACGCAAGGCCGTCGCGCTCGACTGAGTCGCTTCCGACTGACGCCGGAGGCGCGCACAGCGTCGTAGACCGGCCGCGCTGGCGGCCGGTGCTTGCCGGCCGGGCCACCGTCGTGGCCCGGCGTCGCCGCCGCTTTGCCCGCATTCCTGTTCGGCCATCCGTTTCACCTTAGTTTCCAGGACCACCACCCATGGACTTTTCCAGATTCTTCATCGACCGGCCGATCTTCGCCGCCGTGCTGTCGATCGTCATTTTCGCCGCGGGACTGATCGCGATCCCGATGCTGCCCATCGGCGAGTATCCCGACGTGGTACCGCCCTCGGTGGTGGTGCGCACGGTGTATCCGGGCGCCAACCCCAAGGTCATCGCCGAGACCGTCGCCACCCCGCTGGAGGAGGCGATCAACGGCGTGGAAGGCATGATGTACCTCAAGTCGGTGGCCGGCTCCGACGGCGTGCTGCAGATGACCATCACCTTCCGTCCGGGCATCGACGCCGACGACGCCGCGGTCAAGGTGCAGAACCGCGTCGCCCAGGCGCAGGCGCGCCTGCCCGAGGACGTGCGTCGGCAAGGCGTGACTACCCAAAAGCAGTCGCCGACCTTCCTGATGGTGGTGCACCTGACCTCGCCCAAGGGCAAATACGACAGCCTGTACCTGCGTAACTACGCGCGCCTGCACGTCAAGGACGCGCTGGCGCGCATCCAGGGCGTGGGCGATGCGCAGGTGTTCGGCGGCGGCGACTACGCGATGCGCGCCTGGCTGGATCCGGAACGCGTCGCCGCGCGCGGCCTCACCGCCGGCGACGTGGTCGCGGCGATGCGCGAGCAGAACGTGCAGGTCTCCGCCGGCCAGCTCGGCGCCGAACCGATGCCGGAGAGCAAGTTCCTGACCCTGATCAACGCCCAGGGCCGCCTGCGCACCGAGCAGGAGTTCGGCGACATCGTGCTCAAGGTCGGCGCCGATGGCGAAACCGTGCGCCTGGCCGACGTCGCCCGCCTGCAGCTGGGCGCCGGCGACTACACGCTGCGCGCGCAGCTGGACGGCAAGAACGCGGTCGGTATCGGCATCTTCCAGGCGCCGGGCGCCAATGCGCTGCAGATCCGCGACCAGGTCATCGCCGAGATGGACGAGCTGACCAAGCAGTTCCCGGAAGACGTGAAGTACGAGGCGGTGTACGACACCACCATCTTCGTGCGCGATTCGATCAGCGCGGTGGTGCACACCCTGCTGGAAGCGGTGCTGTTGGTGGTGCTGGTGGTGATCCTGTTCCTGCAGACCTGGCGCGCCTCGATCATTCCGCTGATCGCGGTGCCGGTGTCGGTGGTGGGTACCTTCGCCGCGCTGTACGTGCTGGGCTTCTCGATCAACACCCTGACCCTGTTCGGACTGGTGCTGGCGATCGGCATCGTGGTCGACGATGCGATCGTGGTGGTGGAGAACGTGGAGCGCAACATCGAGGAAGGCCTGACCCCGCTGGCCGCCGCCCACCAGGCGATGCGTGAGGTGTCCGGCCCGATCATCGCGATCGCGCTGGTGCTGTGCGCGGTGTTCGTGCCGATGGCGTTCCTGTCCGGCGTGACCGGCCAGTTCTACAAGCAGTTCGCGGTGACCATCGCCATCTCCACGGTGATCTCGGCGATCAACTCGCTGACCCTGTCGCCGGCGCTGGCCGCGCGGCTGCTGCGCGCGCACGACGCGCCCAAGGACGCACCGTCGCGGCTGATGGAGCGCATGTTCGGCGGCTGGCTGTTCCGTCCGTTCAACCGCTTCTTCAGCCGCAGCTCCGACCGCTACCAGGGCAGCGTGTCGAAGATCCTGGGCCGCCGCGGCGTGGTGTTCCTGGTCTACATCGTGCTGTTGGCGGTGACCGGCGTGATGTTCAAGGCGGTGCCGGCCGGCTTCATCCCGACCCAGGACAAGATGTACCTGATCGCCGGCGTGAAGCTGCCCGAGGGCGCCTCGCTGGAACGCACCGACGCGCTGTTGCGCAAGGTCACCACCATCGCCATGCAGACCGAGGGCGTCGAGCACTCGATCTCCTTCCCCGGACTGAACGCGCTGCAGTTCACCAATACGCCCAACACCGGCGTGGTGTTCCTGACCTTGAAGCCGTTCGCCAAGCGCCATCGCAGCGCGCTGGAGATCAACGCCGAAATCAACCAGCGCATCTCGCAGCTGGGCGAAGGCATGGCGTTCGCGTTCATGCCGCCGCCGATCCTCGGCCTGGGCAACGGCAACGGCTACCAGCTGTTCATCGAGGACCGTGCCAACCTGGGCTACGGCGCGCTGCAGAACGCGGTCAACACGATGCAGGGCGCAGTGGCGCAGACCCCGGGCATGAGCTTCCCGATCGGCACCTACCAGGCCAACGTGCCGCAGCTGGACGCGGAGGTGGACCGGGTCAAGGCCAAGGCGCAGGGCGTGGCCCTGACCGACCTGTTCGATACCTTGCAGACCTATCTGGGCTCGGCCTACGTCAACGACTTCAACCAGTTCGGCCGTACCTGGCAGGTGATCGCCCAGGCCGACGCGCCGTTCCGCGAGAGCGTGGAGGACATCGCGCGGCTGCGCACCCGCAACGCCGCCGGCGAAATGGTGCCGATCGGCTCGATGGTGACGATCAAGCAGAGCTTCGGTCCTGACCCGGTGCTGCGCTACAACGGCTATCCGGCGGCCGACCTGGCCGGCGAGGCGGACGCGCGCATGCTGTCCTCGGCCGAGGCCATGGCCAAGATCACCCAGCTCGCCAAGCAGGTGCTGCCCAACGGCATGGAGATCGAGTGGACCGACCTGAGCTACCAGCAGGCCACCCAGGGCAACGCTGCGCTGGTGGTGTTCCCGCTGGCGGTGCTGCTCGCGTTCCTGGTGCTGGCCGCGCTGTACGAAAGCTGGACGCTGCCGCTGGCGGTGATCCTGATCGTGCCGATGACGCTGCTGTCGGCGCTGTTCGGGGTGTGGCTGACCGGCGGCGACAACAACGTGTTCGTGCAGGTCGGCCTGGTGGTGCTGATGGGCCTGGCGTGCAAGAACGCGATCCTGATCGTCGAGTTCGCCCGCGAACTGGAGCTGCAGGGCAAGGGCATCGTGGAATCGGCGCTGCAGGCCTGCCGCCTGCGCCTGCGTCCGATCGTGATGACCTCGATCGCGTTCATCGCCGGCACCGTGCCGCTGGTGTTCTCGCACGGCGCCGGCGCGGAAGTGCGCTCGGCCACCGGCATCACGGTGTTCGCCGGCATGCTCGGCGTGACCCTGTTCGGCCTGTTCCTGACCCCGGTCTTCTATGTCGCCCTGCGCAAGCTGTCCGGGCGTCCCCTGGTATCGCATGCGCCGGCGCACGCCGACGCGCCGAGCCACGCTTGATCCTTTCATTCCGCTTTTTCAGGAAATCCGCATGAACACGACCCACAAGATCGCACTCGTCACCGGCGCCACCCGCGGCATCGGCCTGCATACCGTGCGCCAGCTGGCCGAGACCGGCGTGCACACGCTGCTGGCCGGCCGCGACTCCACCCGCGCCAGCGCCGCCGCGCTGGAACTGCAGGGCGAAGGTCTGCCGGTGGAAGCGCTGACCCTGGACGTCACCGATGCCGCCAGCATCGCCGCCGCGGTGGCGGCGGTGCAGGCACGCCACGGCCGGCTCGACATCCTGGTCAACAACGCGGGCATCATCGTCGACGACTTCAAGCTGTCGGTTTCGCAGCAGAGCCTGGAGACCTGGCGCACCACCTTCGACACCAACCTGTTCGGCCTGATCGCCGTCACCCAGGCGTTCCTGCCGCTGCTGCGCGCCGCGCCGGCCGCGCGCATCGTCAATGTGTCCAGCCTGCTCGGCTCGTTGACGCTGCACAGCCAGCCCGGCTCGCCGATCTACGACTTCAAGGTGCCGGCCTACAACGTGTCCAAGAGCGCGGTGAACGCGTGGACGGTGCAGCTTGCCTACGAGCTGCGCGATACCCCGATCAAGGTCAACACCATTCACCCCGGCTACGTGAAGACCGACATGAATGCCGGCGAGGGCGAACTGGAAGTGGCCGACGGCGCGCGCAGCAGCGTGATGATGGCGCTGCTCGACGCCGATGGTCCGACCGGCAGCTACACCCATGTCGGACAGGTGCTGCCATGGTGATCCGTCCTGTCATCGGCGCGCTGGCGCTGGCGCTGCTCAGCGCCTGCGCCAGCGTCGGCCCCAACTACCGCGCGCCGGAACAGGCGCCGGTGACGCTGCAGGGCGCGGCGGACCCGGTGTTCGCGACTGCTTCGCCGGTGGCGTCGTGGTGGGCGCAGTTCGACGACCCGGTGCTGGAGCAGCTGGTGCACCAGAGCCTGAGCGCCAACCTCGACCTGCGCATCGCCCTGGCGCGGGTGCACGAGGCGCGCGCGGTCTTCGCCGAACGGCGCCTGGACCAGGCGCCGCACGTCACCGCCAACGGAGATTACAGCCGCGGCAAGGCGCCGGATGCGGACGCCGGCGGCGCGCGGGTGCTGACCGAGAGCTACAGCCTGGGCTTCGATGCCGGCTGGGAACTGGATCTGTTCGGACGCCAGCGCCGCGCCAGCGAGGCGGCGCGCGCCGATCTGGAAGCCGAGCAGGCCGGCATGGCCGATGCGCAGGTCACCGTCGCCGCGGAAGTGGCGCGCAATTACTTCGAATTGCGCGGCGCGCAAAAGCGCATCGCGGTGGCGCGCACCACGCTGGACAACCTGCGCGATACTCAGCGCCTGACCGAGACCCGCTGGCAACTGGGCGCCGGCAGCGAACTGGACGTGGAGAGCAGCCGCGCCCGGCTCAAGGCGATCGAGGCCGACATTCCGTTGCTGGAAGTCAGCGAGGCGCAGGCCCGGCATCGCCTGGCGGTGCTGCTGGGACGCCAGCCCGGCGCGCTGGACGAGCTGCTGGCACCGCGTGCGACGCCGGCCTACGCCCGCGCGCTGCCGCTGGGCGATACCACCCAGTTGCTGCGCCGGCGGCCGGACGTGCGCATCGCCGAACGCCGGCTGGCGGCGGCGACGGCGCAGGTCGGCGTGGCCACCGCCGACCTGTTCCCGCGGATCAGCCTCAGCGGCTTCGTCGGCTTCCTGTCCGGCGATGCCGGCTCGCTGCTGAAGGGCAGCAGCAAGGCCTGGTCGCTGACGCCTTCGATCAGCTGGGCGGCGTTCGACTTCGGCACCGTGCGGGCGCGCTTGCGTGCCAGCCAGGCCCAGGCCGACGGCGCCGCCGCCGACTACGAGAAGGCGGTGCTCGGCGCGCTGGAGGACACCGAGAACGCGTTGACCTCCTATGCCAAACAGCAGGCGCGGCTGGCGATCGTCGCCGAGCAGGCGCAAGCGGCAAGCCGTGCCGAAGCGCTGGCGCAAGTGCGTTACCGCGAAGGGTCGGAGGATTTCCTGACCCTGCTCGACGCGCAGCGCACCAAGCTGTCCGCCGACGATGCGCTGGCCGATGCCGAGGCGTCGGTCAACGTCGGCGTGGTGCGGGTGTACAAGGCGCTCGGCGGCTGGGGCCAGGATGCGGTGCTGCCGCCGGAGGTGGCGCTGGCGACGCCGCCGGCGGCGACCCCGGTCGCGCACTGACGCGACGGGCGTCGTCTCCCGGCTGGCGACAGGCCGCGGGATCGAGCTGCGGGAAGCCGCTCCGGTCGCGATGGGCGGCAGCAACAACGCCCATTGCCGCCGGCGGCTTGCGCCAGGCGAGGGCGCTGCGGCCGGACTGCCGCGGCGCCTGCGCGGTCGCGCAGCGCGCGATCGCGCATGGCGGCGGGACCGGCATCCGGCGCGATACCGATCCCGTTGTCGTCACCTGGACTGCGCGACCGATCACGCCTGGGGCAGGTCCTCGGCGATCACGTAGGTGTCGCGGCCGCCGTTCTTGGCCTGATACAACGCCGCGTCCGCGCGCGAGAACCAATCCTGCCAGTGCTGCTCGTCGCACAGCATGGCCGCGCCGAGGGAGACGCTGATGCGGCCGCCGGGACCGCGCAAGGCCTCGCGCGTGACCTGGTGCAGGCGCTTGGCGAATGCGGCCAGCTCGCTGTGCGATTGCAGCCGCGCCACCACCACGAATTCCTCGCCGCCGAAGCGGAACACCTCGTCCGGCGCGCGCACCTGGAAGCGCAGCAGCGCGGCCAGTTCGGCCAGCGTGCGGTCGCCTGCGGCGTGGCCGTAGAGGTCGTTGACCTCCTTGAAGTGATCGATGTCGATCACGATCAGCCCATGCCGACGGGTCTTGCGGCGCGCATCGGCCACGCGCTGCGACAGGCTGCGTTCCAGCATGCGCCGGTTCGGCAGCCCGGTCAGCGCATCGTGCGAGGCCAGCTGTTCCAGCTGCACGCGGTCGCCCTCCAGGCGCAACGACAACATATAGCCCAGGCCGGTGATCAGCAGCGACACGGCGATCAGCGAGAACGTGTGTTCGGCGCCGAGCAGGGTGCCCGGGGTGACCAGCATGATCACGATCAAGGTGGCGTTGCAGGCCAGCCCGACGCTGCGCACGACGACGAAGAAGTTGCTCATCATCACCAGGTACAGCCACGGCACCGCGGCCTGGTGCAGGGCATGGCTGGCCAACGCGCTGCCCAGCAGCCAGCTCAGGGTCAGCAGCGCGTCCATGCGGCCGTCGCCGCGGCGCAGGGCCAGCCAGGTGGCCAGCGCCGCCAGGCCGGCCAGCGCCGCCCCGGCACCGCCGCCCCAGGCATGGCCGTGGAGCCACTGATAGATTCCGAACAGCAGCAGGACCGCGGCCGTGGTCGGCCCCAGGATCTTGATGATGCCGAGCCGGAAGTGCCGGCGCATCGACGCGCTCACGGGCGTGCGGCGCTCTGCGCAACGTGCGCTGTCGGCCTGGTAACGACACACTGGGTCACGGGGAGAAAGGCGTGCATGCGGGCATCGCGCTGCGTTAGGGTCGCAGTGAAGAGGCAAATTCTGTGCCGTCCGCCGCATCGGCCGTGTGAGTGCGGCAGGGCCGGCAGATCGCCGGGCAACTGCTGCCGCGCCCGGACGGTACCGCCTGCCGATCCGCCGTTGCCCGTCCCGGCCTAAGGCGCCAGCCGGCGCGGCGCGGGCGTCGCACCGGCGCGCTTCACTCCCGTGGGATCGGCATCGCTGCCGCTGCAGGGCCAGTGCCGGCGACGCGGGCCGGGTGCAGCCTGGTCGCCTGGCATTGATCGGGCGGCAGCCGCTGGCAGTCGTGGTGGGACGTGGCCTGCGGCAGGCGGTCGGCCAGGAAATCGACGAAGCTGCGGATCGCCGGCAGCAGGCCGCGGCGGCTCGGGTAGACGAAGTGCAGCAAGCCCTGGGCGGTGCTGTAGTCCGGCAGCACCCATTCCAGCATGCCATTGGCGAGCAGTGGGGCGCAGAACTCCTCGGGCAGCAGCGCCACGCCGCAATCCTGTACGGCCGCGGCGGTGAGCACCGAGAAATCGCCGCTGACCAGCCGCGGCGCCATCTCCACCGCGGTCTTGTTGCCGTCGCCGTCGAGCAGCTCCCACAGTTGCGCGCCCTCGTGTTCGAACATCGACAACGCCGGCAGCCGGGCCAGCTCCTGCAACGTCTGCGGGCGGCCATGTGCGTCCAGGAATGCGCGGCTGGCCACCAGGATGCTGCGCGCATGGCCGACGCTGCGCACCACCAGGGTGGCATCGGTATCGAGCTTGTCGCGCACCCGGATCGCCACGTCGTAGCCTTCGCCGATCACATCCACGCGGCGGTTGGTCGCAGTGAGCCGGACCTGCACCTTGGGGTGCTCGCGCAGGAACGCCGGCAGCAGCGGGCCCAGCACGTTCTGCGCCAGCGACACCGGGCAGCTGACCCGCACCACGCCGCGCGGCTCGGTGCGCAGTTCGTCGACCGCCTCCTGCGCCGCGCGCGCTTCTTCCAGCACCGCGCGGCAATGTTGGTAGAAGCGCGTGCCGACCTCGGTGACCATGAAACGGCGCGTGGTCCGCTGCAGCAGGCGCACCCCCAGCCGCTCCTCGAGCTGGGCGATGCGCTTGCTCAGCCGCGACTTGGGCAGGCCCAGCGCGCGCCCGGCGGCGGAAAACCCGCCGTGTTCGACCACCGAGGCGAATAAATACAGGTCGTTGAGGTCGTGCAGGACGCCGTCCATCGTCAGGCTCATCGTTTCTACTTGCGAACGATCAGTGTACTTCATGCCGACTAATCGCCGGATTGTTTCGCGCGTATTGTCTTTGCCATGCCGCTACGCGGTCAACGCAAAGGAACCTCCCATGAAACTCCTGCATATCGACAGCAGCGCGCTCGGCGCGCATTCCGTCTCGCGCGGCCTGACCGCCGCCATCGTCGCCGAGTTCGTCGCCGCGCATCCGGGCGTGGCCGTCACCTACCGCGACGTGCATGCCGCGCCGCTGAGCCACTGGGCACCGCCGGCCGGCGACGCCGATCCGGCGGCCATCGAAAACAGCCAGGTGCTGGAAGAATTCCTGGCCGCCGATGTCGTGGTGGTCGGCGCGCCGATGTACAACTTCGGCATCGCCAGCTCGCTGAAGGCCTGGATCGACCGCCTCGCCGTGGCCGGCAAGACCTTCCGCTACGGCGCGGCCGGCCCGGAAGGCCTGGCCGGCGGCAAGCGGGTGATCGTCGCGTCTTCGCGCGGCGGCATCTACAGCGCGGGCAGCCCGGCGGCGGCAAACGACTTCCAGGAGACCTACCTGCGCGCGGTGTTCGGTTTCTTCGGCATCACCGACATCGCGTTCATCCGCGCCGAAGGCGTAGCGATGGGCGACGATCACCGCACCCAGGCCATCGGCGGCGCGATCGCCGGCATCGGTGGCTTGTTGCGGGAAGCGGCATGATTCGCCGCGTCGCGCGTTGCCGGGACGTTTCCCGGTAGAGCGGGGCGTCGGCGGAGCAAGAGCGGCCGGGTGCAGATGTGCCCGGCCGCTTTCGCATGCGCTAATAAGTGGTGAGCTTCTCGTGCGGGATGTCGGCCAGCGCGTGCACGGCCGCGATGGCGGTGTTGCTGTATGAGCAATGCCGGAGAGATCGAGATAAGCCCGTCCGTCCGATGGCATCCATGCCATGCCGCCACTCGGCCGCAGGGAGCCGGCGCGGACCCGGCTAAGTGGCGGCTTTACTTGGCTTCGTCCTCGATCAGGCGTATGCCCTGCGGGCTGAGCGCGATGTCGCCGTCTTCGCCCTGCGCGGCGTAGTTTGTGCGCACCGCCCAGTTCGCCTCTTCTTCGGTGACGGGCTTCGTGGCATGGATGTCCTGCAGAATGCGCAGTTGTTCGTGGGTCAGTTGCATGGCGCACCAGGGTCGGCAATCGATGCCGTCACCGTACAGGCCGCGCGTGATGGGTATGTCGCCGTGGTCGTCCTGAGCAAGCCGAGGTTCTTCGAGCGGCGCGTTACCAGATGACGTGAATTTTGGGATCCGCAACGCAAAGCCGGACACCGTTCCTCGCATGTCGCCGTTTCGAAACGCCACGAGGACATCTTCCTAACAGTGCCTGCCGCATCCTTGCCTCACCAGCTGTGCGGCCGTAGGTAAACATCTCAGGGCTGCTTCAAGGGTGCAGGCATCCGCGGCTGGACCAATTTCTTCGATGTGTTGCAGATGCACCCACCGCGCGGTGCAGCCTCGCGACCTTTCTTTGCGCCGTGCGCTGCCGGCGCTTTTCGTAACGACCGGCAGCACCTCGATCCGCTCACCTGCAGCGTCGAATCGATGTGCTGAGCGATGCTGTTCGCTGCGAGGAATGCCCTCGTGATCGCTCTGGGCCAGGTTGCGCCAAGTCCGGAAACGGAGACGCGCGCGGGCGCATCGCGCTGTGCCGGCCCAGGCGCGTCTTGTCGATGTCGGACACAAACAAAAAGGGCCGGATTGCCCTGGCATCCAGGAAAATCCGACCCTTGTCGTACGTCCGCGAACTGCTGCGAACGTTCAGATGGTGGAGGTGGGCGGAATCGAACCGCCGTCCGAAGGCACTCCATCCCCGGCACTACATGCTTAGCTCATCGTTGGATCTCGTCCCGGAACAGCACGATGTGCGAAGCGCATCCCGGGACCAGCCTGCTTGATTTAGCCAATGGCTGACAGGCAGCCACCATCGGCGATTCCGTGATAATGACCCTACGTCGCGAGCACGGACACAAGCGATTTCGGGGCTAGGCCTTAAGCGGCCAGTGCGTAGTTGTCGTCGTTGGCAACTATAAGTTTGCGGCTGGATTTACGAGGAAAGCTGCCCCCTCGGCATGCGCCAAGCGATTTTGCAACCCCCGTCGAAACCAGTGCACCCCCGGGGACAACGTAAAACGCTGACCCGCACAGTGTAGGGATCGGGGAGGGCAGTCACAAGTCTTGCGACAGCGGCGGCTTAAGCTGGCTTCACTCGGCGCGGCAGCTGGCGGCATGCGCCGACGGACCTCCCCCAGGCACGGAGCACCGCGATGGCAACCAGGCAACAGCGTGCGCGCGACAGCGGGCGCGATGGGAAACGAGCAGCCGCGGCATCGGCCGCCGCAGCGAAACCGGCGAAAGCGTCCGCCCAGGCCGGCCGGGTGCCGCCTGCCCGGCAGGGCGTTGCGGCGAAGAAGGCCAAGCCCAGGAACGCCACGGCGCAGCGGGCCGAGGCGAAGACCGCGGAAAAGACGGCCGCCGGGTCGAGCGCACCGGCGCGGCGCGCTGCGGCGAAGCCAAAGGCTGGCGACAAGGCCGCGGCGGGTGCGCCCACGGCAGCCAAGTCCACGGCAGCAAAGTCCAAGACAACCAAGCCCAAGGCGGCCAACCCCGCGACCGCCAAGCCGCAAGCCGCCGCCAAGCGCGCGCCGCCGTCTCATGGCAACGCAGCAGCCGTCACCGCCGCCAGCACTCAGGCGCCTGTGCGCGCCACCAGGCCCAAGGCGACCGGCGAAAGCTCGCTGGCACAGGGCCAGGCGCGCACGGTCGTCTACATCCACGGCATCGGCAACAAGCCGCCGGCCGAGGTGCTGCGCTGCCAGTGGGATCGCGCCCTGTTCGGCCGCGAGATGGGCGAGCGCACGCGCATGGCGTATTGGGTCAACCGCGAGCGCTATCCCTCGCCCGAGCCCGGCAGTTGCCAGGATCAGGATCGTGGGCCGGCCCTGAATCAGGCCGAGCAGCGCGTGCTGGGGGCGCTTGGCGTGGTGCCGCAGCTGGCCGATGTGCGCCAACTGGCCGATTCGCTTGCCGCCAGCGAGACCGAGCGTGCCTGGCTGCAGCAACTGCTGGACGAGGTGCAGGCGGCCGCGCCTGCGCCGGAGCCCACCGGCGTGCATGCGCAGGGTCCGATCGACGTGCTGAACCGGATGCTGCTCAAGCTGATCTCCGCTGCGCTGCTGCAGGACGTGCACGATTTCTTCTTCGTGCCGGCGCGGCGCGAGCAGATGCGCGAAAGCCTGCTGCAGCGCATGCGCGCCGGTGGCGGTCCGTTCGTGGTGGTCGCGCACAGCCAGGGGTCGTTGATCGCCTACGACGTGCTGCGCGAGTTCGAGGCCGAAGGCTGCGAGGTGTCGCTGTTTCTGACCCTGGGTTCGCCACTGGGCCTGCCGGTGGTGCGCAGCATGTTCAAGCAGTGGACCGGCACGCCGAAGTTGCCGTTTCCGGCGTGCGTGAAGCGCTGGGTCAATGTCGCCGAGCGGCGTGATCCGGTGGCGCTGGACGACGACCTGAGCGACGACATCGCCGATGCGCAGGGGCGCTTCCACAACATCGCCGGATCGCGGATCAATCCGGATTGGCAGCGCAATCCGCATTCCGGCTCGGGCTATCTGTCCATTCCCGAGGTCCGCGCCGAGGTGCGGCGCGCGGTGGGCGTCGGCTTCGACCAGCCGATCGCGCATCCGGTGCTGATCAAGGACCTGTCCGACCAGTTGGAGGCGCACGCGCCGGACTATCGCCACGAGGTGCTGATCGAACTGGACCGCCTGCCGGACGCGGGCGAGCCGGCGCAGGTAAAGCGCGACCTGGTCGCGGCGCTGCGTGAGCTGACCCAGGCCTCCACCGGATTGAACGGCGAGGCGCTGGATGCGGCGATCGAGCTGGAGGACACGCTGCAGCGCTACGTGTCGGCGCGCCTGACCCGGTTCGAGATCGAAAGCCTGCGCGAGCGCTATCGCACGCTGAGCCTGAAACGGCTGTGGCGCGATGCCGGCAAGCGCGCGTTGATCTACCAGTCGCGCAGCACCGTGCAGGTCGACGCGGCGCAGGTGGCGTACCGCGCGCTCGGCGCCGGCATCGGCTGGGCGGTGCTGGACAGCGGCATCGCCGCGGCGCATCCGCATTTCCAGCAGCCGGGTCTGCCGGAAACGGTGCTGGCGCAATGGGACTGCACCCAGCGCGGCCGCGCCCGCGAACTGCACCGTCGCGACGGCGCCGGCTTCGCCGCGCTGGACGGCAACGGCCATGGCACCCACGTGGCCGGGATCATCGCCGGGCAATGCGAGGCGCCGCTGCCCGGGGTGGCGCCGGCCACGCCGCTGCACTTCGCCGGCATGGCGCCGCAGGCGCGGCTGTACGGGCTGAAGGTGCTGGACGACGATGGCAACGGCCGCGACTCGTGGATCATCAAGGGCGTGCAGCAGGTCGCCGAGATCAACGAGCGCGCCGGCGAGCTGGTCATCCACGGGGTCAACCTGAGCCTGGGCGGCTACTTCGATGCGGAAAGCTACGGCTGCGGCTTCACCCCGCTGTGCAACGAGCTGCGCCGGCTATGGCGGCAGGGCGTGGTGGTGGTGATCGCCGCCGGCAACGACGGCCTGGCCTGGCTGATGCAGGACGATGGGCAGGCCTACCCGATGAATCTGGACCTGAGCATCGGCGACCCGGCCAACCTGGAGGAATCGCTGGCGGTGGGCTCGGTGCACAAGAGCAGCCCGCACAGCTACGGCGTGTCGTATTTCTCCTCGCGTGGCCCGACCGCCGACGGCCGGCACAAGCCGGACCTGGTGGCGCCGGGCGAGAAGATCGTCTCCGCCCACCATCGCTACGACGCCGGCGACCCCGGCACCTGGATGGTGGAGATGAGCGGCACCAGCATGGCCGCCGCGCACGTGTCCGGGCTGATCGCCGCGTTCCTGTCGGTGCGCCGCGAGTTCATCGGCTTCCCCGACCGGGTCAAGCAGTTGCTGCTCGACCACTGCCTGGACCTGCAGCGCGATCCCTACATGCAGGGCCGCGGTTTGCCGAGCCTGATGCGGATGCTGGGCGGGACGTGATGGAGCAGGGATTGGTGATTGGGGATTTGGGATTCGCAACGGCGGCATTGCGCTTGCCGTTGCGAATCCCGAATCCCGTCATCCCCAATCACGCGTTCTTGTTGTGCCGCCGCATGATCCGCTGCTTGTCGCGGGCCCAGTCGCGGTCCTTGGCGGCGTTGCGCTTGTCGTGGTCCTGCTTGCCCTTAGCCAGCGCGATCTCGAGCTTGATCTTGTTCTTGCTCCAGTACATCGCGGTGGGCACCAGGGTGTAGCCGTCGCGCTCGACGCGGCCGATCAGCTTGTCGATCTCGTTCCGGTGCAGCAGCAGCTTGCGGGTGCGGCGGTCGTCGGCGACCACGTGGGTGGAGGCCTGGATCAGCGGGGTGAACTGCGCGCCGAACAGGAACAGTTCGCCCTGGCGCACGAACGCGTAGCTCTCACCGATGTTGGCGCGGCCGGCGCGGATCGACTTGACCTCCCAGCCCTGCAGGGCCAGGCCGGCTTCGTAGCGGTCCTCCAGGTGGTATTCGTGGCGCGCACGCTTGTTCAACGCGATGGTCTTGTTGGCCGTCGCGCCGTTTGCTTTATCCTTGGCGGGTTTCTTGCTCATCTTGCTATTGTCTCCGATTCGGGGCCTCCCGAACGTCTTGGTCCACTTTCCCCGCACCGAATGCCTATCATCCGCCGCAGCGCCCTGGTCGAACACCCCGCAACGCGCATGTTCGACCTGGTCAATGATGTCGCCGCCTATCCGCGCCGCTTCGCCTGGTGCGATGCGGCGCATGTGCTCGAGCATAGCGACCAATCCCTGGTGGCGCGGCTGGACCTGGGCGTGGGCTCGTTCCGGACCTGGTTCACCACCGAAAACCGGCTGCAGCGCCCCGACCGCATCGATATGCTGCTGCGCGACGGCCCGTTCAAGCGCCTGCAGGGGCAGTGGGAGTTCCAGGGTTTCAACGACCATGCCAGCAAGGTCAGCCTGACCCTGGACTTCGAGCCCGCTTCGCGGCTGCTGGGGCCGGCGTTGGCGCTAGGCTTCCAGAGCCTGGCCGACCGCATGGTCAACGACTTCGTGCGGGTGGCCGACCGCGAAGACCCATGAGCGGGCTGCGGGTCGAGGTGGTGCTGGCCTGGCCGGAGCGCTTCGTGGCGCGCACGCTGCAACTGCCCGAAGGTTCCACCGTCGCTGATGCGGTCAGTGCAGCGGCCTTGGCAGGGGCGACGCCGGGCATGCCCTGCGCGGTTCATGGCAGCGTCGCGGCGCCGAGCCAACTGCTGCACGACGGCGACCGGGTCGAACTGCTCAGGCCATTGCTGGCCGATCCGAAGGAGGCCCGGCGGCGGCGCGCGAAACCGCGCTAGCGCCGCCCGGCGCGTTGCCGGCGACGCTTATTCGCTGCGGCGCTGCTTCTTCTTGTCCTTGGCCAGGTTGCGGCCGAACTGGCGCACGCTGTTCTTGGCCAGTTCCGAATCGTTGTCCGGGAAATAGTCGCCTTCCCAGCGGGTCACCGTGTCGTTGTCGAAGTAGACGACGAAATTCTTGATCTCGGTCCGGCCGAGGCGGTCGAGGCGCTCGGTCGAGGTGTAGTCCCAGCGCTGGGCGTGGAACGGATCCGGGATCGACGGGGTCCCCAGCAGCGCGTTGACCTGCTGCTTGCTCTGGCCGACCTTGAGCTGATCGACGGCCGCCTGCTTGATCAGGTTGCCTTGGTAGATGGGCTGCTTGTAGATGATCCCGCAGCCAGCGGTGGACAGGGCAACAGCGGCGACCAGCAAGAGATTGCGCATCGGGGACAGTACTGAGGGAAATCGGGTCGATGATACACTCCCGACGACCGCCGCGACCCATCCCGAGGCAGCTGGCGCTAAACCAGCTATGAACGGAGACGCCATGGAATCCCACGATCTGCGCAAAGTCGGCCTGAAGGTCACGCATCCCCGGATGCGCATCCTGGAGCTGCTCGAGCAGAAGTCGGCGCGCCACCACATGACCGCGGAAGAGATCTACCGCCAGCTGCTCGATCACGGCGACGAGATCGGCCTGGCCACGGTGTACCGGGTCCTGACCCAGTTCGAGGCCGCCGGCCTGGTGCTCAAGCACAATTTCGAAGGTGGCCAGGCGGTGTACGAACTGGACCGTGGCGGCCACCACGACCACATGGTGGACGTGGATACCGGCAACGTCATCGAGTTCGAAAGCGCCGAGATCGAGGAATTGCAGCGTAAGATCGCCGCCGAGCACGGCTACGAACTGGAAGAGCACTCGCTGGTGCTGTACGTGCGCAGCAAGCGCCCGACCAAGAAGGGCTGAGCTGGCGCCCGGGCGGGTGCGGTGGCGTTTGACTTGAACCTCTCGCCCCAGGCCATCTGGAGCCGTCAGTGCGGTGGTCTCAAAAGGGGAGCATGGTGCTCCGTGGAGATGCGCTCTTCGGGGGCGTCAGTCTCTGTGGAGTGAATAGCCGTCACTGATCCCGGCTCCGTTCGTCGCGACTGAAGTCGCTCCCACAGGGGAGGGGGCGCGACGAACCGGCTGGGTGCACTGTGGGAGGGACTTCAGTCCCGACGCCTCCGACCCAGACAGCGTGGGATATCTATCTCCGCTCGACACGGTTGGCTGCGCCTGCAGGGAGCTCGCAGCCAACCGGCCAGGTGCACTGTAGGAGGGGCTTCAGCCCCGACCCGACACCGTCCGACGCCGGCAAGCTGCATATCCAAATGGGCCAAGCCGCTTGGCTCCGGTCTCCGGATGGCTTGAGGCTACCCAACCGCATACGCGATGCGGCGCTCCGGCTCCCGAACCGATGCCCAGAGCCAGCCGCCAGCCCCGGCTGGCGTGGCCCGCAGCGCCTCAGCCAGCGCTCTGCAACAGCCGCTTGGCGGCCGCGCGGGCTTCCTTGCTGACCTCGACCCCGCCCAGCATGCGCGCCAGTTCTTCCTCGCGCTGCCGCGGCGCCAGCAGTTCGACCGAGCTCTGGGTCATGCCCTCGACCGGCGCCTTGCTGACCCGGTAGTGGGCGTGACCCTGCGCCGCGACCTGCGGCAAGTGGGTCACGCACAGCACCTGGCGCTGCTCGCCGAGCGCGCGCAGCTTCTTGCCGACGATGTCGGCGACCGCGCCGCCGATGCCCGAGTCCACCTCGTCGAACACCATCGTCGGCACCGCGTCCAGGCCCAGCGCGGCGACCTCGATCGCCAGCGAGATGCGCGACAGCTCGCCGCCGGAGGCGACCTTGCGCAGCGCGCGCGGCGGCTGGCCGGCGTTGGCCGCGACCAGGAACTCCACGCGCTCGGCGCCGGCCGGGTCGGGGCGCTCGGTCTCGTGCGGCTCGAGCTGGATCTCGAAGCGCCCGCCGCCCATGCCCAGTTCGCCGATCAGCGCGGTGGTGTCGCGCGACAGCGCCTGCGCGCCGCGCTGGCGGGTGCCGCTGAGCGCGGCGGCGGCGTCGCGCCAGGCCTGGGTGGCGCGGGCGATCTCCGCATCCAGCACGTCCAGCCGTTCGCCGGCGCCGCGCAGGCTCTCGACTTCGGCCAGCAGCGCGTCGCGGTGCTCGCCCAGGGTGTCCGTGGTGACCCGGTGCTTGCGCGCCAGGTCGTGCAGCCGGCCCAGCTTGCGTTCCATGTCCTCGAACTGCGCCGGGTCCGCATCCAGGTCGTCGCGGACCCGGTCGACCAGCGCCAGCGCCTCTTCCAGCTGGATCGTGGCGCTGTCGATCAGCGCCTCGACCTCGCCCAGGCGCGGGTCGTACTCGCCGACCTTGCCCAGTTCGTGGCGGGTCTGCTGCAGCAGTTCCAGCACCGCCGGCGCCTCGTCGCCGTTGAGCCGCTGCGCGGCGCTCTCGCAGGCGCCGATCAGCGCCGCAGCATGGGCCTGGCGGCGATGGTTGGCGTCCAGCGCGGCGATCGCCGCCGGGTCCAGGTCCTCGCGCTGCAGCTCGGCCAGTTGATGCTCGAGGAAGCCGATGCGGTCGGACACGTCGCCTTGCGCCAGCAGCGTCTCGCGTTCGGCCAGCAGCGCCTGCCAGCGCGTGGCGGCGGCGCGCACCGCGGCGCGTTCGGCCTCGTTGCGGGCGTAGGCGTCGAGCAGGCCGAGCTGGCTGCCGCGCGACAGCAGCGCCTGGTGTTCGTGCTGGCCATGGATCTCGACCAGGTGCCCGGCCAGTTCGGCCAGCTGCGACAGGGTCACCGGGCGGCCGTTGATCCAGGCGCGCGAGCCGCCGTCGGCGCGGATCACCCGGCGCAGCTGGCATTGTTCCTCGTCGTCGAGCTCGTTCTCGCGCAGCCAGGCGCGCGCCGGCGCGGTCTCGGGCACGGCGAATTCGGCCGACAGTTCGGCGCGGTCGGCGCCGTGGCGGACCACTCCGCTGTCGGCGCGCAGCCCGGACAGGAAGCCGAGCGCGTCCACCATCAGCGACTTGCCGGCGCCGGTTTCGCCGGACACCACGGTCATGCCAGGGCCGAATTCCAGTTCGGTGCCGCGAACCACGGCGAAATCCTTGATCGAGAGATGTCTGAGCATGGGGGTCGGAATCCAGGGCCGCGCAACGCTAGCATGCGCGGGTAGGTGGGCCAATGACTTGCCAAGCCGGCATGCAGCCATTATCTAGTGTCCAGTCTCACGGATTGATTCGATGCGCGCCTCTCCGGTCCACTCTTCGCTCGACCCACGCGCCCGCCAGCTGTTGCGCACGCTGATCTCGCGCTACATCCGCGACGGCGAACCGGTCGGCTCGCAGACCCTGGCCCGCCACGCCGGACTGGACGTGAGCCCGGCGACGATCCGCAACATCCTCGCCGACCTGGAGGACGCCGGCCTGCTCAGCTCGCCGCACACCTCGGCCGGGCGCATTCCCACCGCCACCGGCTACCGGGTGTTCGTCGACAGCCTGGTGCAGATGCGCCCGCCCGGCGAGAGCGAGGTGGCGCGGCTGCGCGCGGAGATGCGCAACGCCGCCGGCACCCAGGCGCTGCTCGGCAGCGCCTCGGAGCTGCTGTCGGCGATGACCCACTTCGTCGGCGTGGTCAGCGCGCCCAAGCGCGAGCAGTTCGCGTTCCGGCATATCGACTTCGTGCCGCTGGACGCGCGCCGGGTGCTGGCGATCCTGGTGTTCGCCGACAACGAGGTGCAGAACCGGGTCATCGAACCGCGCAAGGCCTACGAGCCGGCCGAGCTGGAGCGGGTGGCCAATTACCTGAACACGCATTTCGCCGGGCGCGCGCTGGCCGACATCCGCGCCAGCCTGCTGCGCGACCTGCGCCACGCCCGCGACGAGATGGAACTGTTGCTGGCGCACAGCGTGGAGCTGGCCGAGCAGGCGCTGGCCCCGGCCGGCGACGACATGGTGTTGGCCGGGCAGACCAAGCTGATGGGGGTACAGGACCTGTCGGACCTGGAGCGGCTACGCGAGCTGTTCGAGATCTTCGCCAGCAAGCGCGAGATCCTGCAACTGCTGGAGCGCACCATCCGCGCGCCGGGGGTGCGCATCTTCATCGGCGAGGAAACCGGGGTGGTACCGCTGGAGAGCGTGTCGCTGGTCACCGCGCCGTACATGGCCGGCGGCCAGGTGCTGGGCGTGCTGGGGGTGATCGGCCCCAAGCGCATGGACTACGACCGGGTGATCCCGCTGGTGCAGACCGCGGCCGACGTCCTCGGCGCGGCCCTGGACCCGACCCCGCCGGCAGAGCGTTAGCCGGGCAGGGCCGGGCGGGCGGGTGGCACGCATCGTGCCGCCGCTCTGCCCATCCCGAATCCCCAATCTCCAATCCCGAACATGCAACACAGCATCTTGAATCCGCCCGGCACGCCCACATAGGTGGTCCGTAGGGCGGGTGCATCTCCCGCCAGGGAACCGGAAATGAACCAAGACCACCCCGAATTCGATTCTGAACACCTCTCCGAGGCACAGCAGCCCGCATCCGATCCGCTGCAGGCGGAGATCGAGACGCTGCGCAGCGAGCTGGCGCTGGTCAAGGCCGACGCGCTGCGCGAGCGCGCCGACCTGGAAAACCAGCGCAAGCGCATCGCCCGCGACGTCGAGCAGGCGCGCAAGTTCGCCAACGAGCGCCTGCTCGGCGACCTGCTGCCGGTGTTCGACAGCCTGGACGCCGGCCTGAGCGCCGCCGGCAGCGAGCCCAGCCCGCTGCGCGACGGCCTGGAGCTAACCTACAAGCAGTTGCTCAAGGTCGCCGCCGACAACGGCCTGACCCTGCTCGATCCGACCGGGCAGCCGTTCAACCCGGAGCACCACCAGGCGATCAGCCAGGCCGAGGCCGACGGCGTCGCCCCCGGCCATGTGATCCAGGTGTTCCAGAAGGGCTACCTGCTCAACGATCGCCTGCTGCGGCCGGCGCTGGTGGTGGTCGCCAAGCACGATTGACGCGCGCCGCCCGCGCTGGCGCCTGAATCGGGCGCGGCCGCGGCAGAACGCTAATTTGCGGTGATGGCTTGAATGACCTGCGGCCATCCCTATATCCGAACCAGACCCCGGCAGCGGCCGGACCCCAGAAATTTTCAGGAGTCATCCAATGGGCAAGATCATCGGCATCGACCTGGGCACGACCAATTCGTGCGTGGCGATCATGGACGGCGGCAAGGCCCGCGTCATCGAAAATTCGGAAGGCGACCGGACCACGCCCTCGATCGTCGCCTACACCAAGGACGGCGAAGTGCTGGTGGGCGCCTCGGCCAAGCGCCAGGCGGTCACCAACCCGAAGAACACCTTCTACGCGGTGAAGCGCCTGATCGGCCGCAAGTTCACCGACGCCGAAGTGCAGAAGGACATTGGCCTGGTCCCCTACAGCATCGTCCAGCACGACAACGGCGACGCCTGGGTGGCGACCGCCGACGGCCGCAAGCTGGCCTCGCAGGAAATCTCCGCGCAGGTGCTGGAGAAGATGAAGAAGACCGCCGAGGCGTTCCTGGGCGAGACCGTCACCGAGGCGGTCATCACCGTGCCGGCGTACTTCAACGACAGCCAGCGCCAGGCGACCAAGGACGCCGGCCGCATCGCCGGCCTGGACGTCAAGCGCATCATCAACGAGCCGACCGCCGCGGCGCTCGCCTACGGCCTGGACAAGGGCCAGGGCGGCGACCGCAAGATCGCGGTGTACGACCTGGGCGGCGGCACCTTCGACGTGTCGATCATCGAGATCGCCAACGTCGACGGCGAGAAGCAGTTCGAAGTGCTGGCCACCAACGGCGACACCTTCCTGGGCGGCGAAGACTTCGACAAGCGCGTCATCGACTACTTGGTGGAAGAGTTCAACAAGGACCAGGGCATCGACCTGCGCAAGGACCCGCTGGCGCTGCAGCGCCTGAAGGACGCCGCCGAGCGCGCCAAGATCGAGCTGTCGTCCTCGCAGCAGACCGAAGTCAACCTGCCGTACGTCACTGCCGACGCGTCGGGCCCGAAGCACCTCAACATCAAGCTGACCCGGGCCAAGCTCGAGGCGCTGGTCGAGGACCTGGTCAAGCGCACCATCGAGCCGTGCCGCACCGCGCTCAACGACGCCGGCCTGCGCGCCAGCGACGTGACCGAGGTGATCCTGGTCGGCGGCCAGACCCGCATGCCGAAGGTGCAGCAGGCGGTGGCCGAGTTCTTCGGCAAGGAGCCGCGCAAGGACGTCAACCCCGACGAGGCGGTGGCGCTGGGCGCGGCGATCCAGGGCGGCGTGCTGGCCGGCGACGTCAAGGACGTGCTGCTGCTCGACGTGACCCCGCTGAGCCTGGGCATCGAGACCCTGGGCGGCGTGTTCACCAAGATCATCGAGAAGAACACCACGATCCCGACCAAGGCCTCGCAGACCTTCTCCACCGCCGAGGACAACCAGTCCGCGGTCACCGTGCACGTGCTGCAGGGCGAGCGCGAGCAGGCCCGCTACAACAAGTCGCTGGCCAAGTTCGACCTGTCCGGGATCGAGCCGGCGCCGCGCGGCCTGCCGCAGGTGGAGGTGTCCTTCGACATCGACGCCAACGGCATCCTGCACGTGTCGGCCAAGGACAAGAAGACCAACAAGGAACAGAAGGTCGAGATCAAGGCCGGCTCCGGCCTGTCGGACGACGAGATCCAGCGGATGGTCGCCGACGCGGAAGCCAACCGCGAGGAAGACAAGAAGTTCCACGAGCTGGTGCAGGCGCGCAACCAGGCCGACGGCCTGATCCACGCCACCCGCAGCGCGATCACCGAGCACGGCAGCAAGGTTGGCGGCGACGTGATCGGCAAGGTCGAGGCGGCGCTGGCGGACCTGGAAACCGCGATGAAGGGCGACGACAAGGGCCAGATCGAGGCCAAGACCAAGGCGCTGGAAGAGGCCGGTCAGTCGCTGTACGCAGCGGCCGCAGCGGGCGAGCAGCAGCCGGGCGGCAATGCCGGCGGCGCGCCGCATGCGTCCTCGGCGGCCGACGACGTGGTCGATGCCGAGTTCACCGAAGTCAAGGACGACAAGAAGTAAGCCGGGATTCGGGATTTGGGATTGGGGATTCGCAAGGGCCTTGGCCTGGCGATTTCCCACTCCCAATCCCTGTCCATGCGGTGCTTGCAAAAGCGGACGAGCCGAGGCTCTCCGCTTTTGCGTTGAACGAATCACGACTCCCGAATCCCCAATCCCCGCCCTATGAGCAAACGCGACTATTACGAGGTGCTGGGCGTGGCCCGCGGCGCCAGCGACGACGAGCTGAAGAAGGCCTATCGCCGTTGCGCGATGAAGTACCATCCGGACCGCAACCCCGGTGACCACGCCGCCGAGGCGGCGTTCAAGGAGTGCAAGGAGGCCTACGAAGTCCTGTCCGACGGCAACAAGCGGCGCATGTACGACGCGCATGGCCATGCCGCGTTCGAGCACGGCATGGGCGGCGGGGGCGGTGCTGGCGGCCCGGACATGGGCGACATCTTCGGCGACATCTTCGGCAATATCTTCGGTGGCGCCGGCGGTGGTGGCCGCGCGGCGCGGAGCGGTGCCGATATCGGCTATGTGCTGGAGCTGGATCTGGAAGAGGCGGTGGCCGGGATCGAGCGGCGCATCGAGATTCCGACCCTGGGCGAATGCGAGCACTGCCATGGCAGCGGCTCGGAAGACGGCAAGGTCGAGACCTGTACGACCTGCCAGGGCCGCGGCCAGGTGCGGATCCAGCGCGGCATCTTCGCGATGCAGCAGAGCTGCCCGCATTGCGCCGGGCGCGGCCAGATCGTGCAGAACCCGTGCGTCAGCTGCCACGGCGCCGGGCGCGTCGAGGAAACCAAGGTGCTGTCGGTGAAGATCCCGGCCGGTGTGGACAACGGCGACCGCATCCGCCTGTCCGGCGAAGGCGAGGCCGGTCCGGCCGGCACGCCGCCTGGCGACCTGTATGTGGAAGTGCGGGTGCGCGAGCACCCGATCTTCCAGCGCGACGGCGACGACCTGCACTGCGAAGTGCCGATCCGCATTTCCCAGGCCGCGCTCGGCGACACCGTGCGCGTGGCCACGCTGGGTGGCGAGGCGGAGATCCGCATTCCCGCCGAGACCCAGACCGGCAAGCTGTTCCGCCTGCGCGGCAAGGGCGTGCGTTCGGTGCGCAGCCGCAGCGAAGGCGACCTGTACTGCCGCGTGGTGGTGGAAACCCCGGTCAATCTCACCGCCGACCAGCGCAAGCTGCTCGAGCAGTTCGAATCCACCTTCACCGGCGAGGACGCGCGCAAGCATTCTCCGAAGTCGGCGACCTTCATCGACGGGGTGAAGGGGTTCTGGGACCGGATGACGTCGTAGAGCCGAGATTCGGGATTCGGGATTGGGGATTCGCAACGGCGGGTCCCGAGCGTCGGTCGAGAGTGTAGTGTGTGGACCTATGGGAGAGGCACGTGCAGGGCGAGAGCCCGGTACGTGCCTTTTCAGTTTTCTGGATTGCGATCGATTGCTTGTGAATCGAATGCCGGTTGCGGGAGGAGACGCCGCGGTGTTGCTGTTACGGATCTCCAATCCCGCATCTCCAATCCCAGCGCTTGAACTACGGCGATGAACGCATCCGCCGTGGGTTGAAGGGGTTCTGGGACTGATCCACGTTGCCCGCGCTGGCGCAATGCCGGCGTGGCCGCACTGGCGGCGCATCGCTAGCGTGCGCCCTCTGTGCCACGGCACTGCCGTGGCGCGGTCCGGCATGCGAACATGCCGCGGCGCCGATCGCGGCGCCTATCGCTTGCAGAGCCCGCCATGCAGATCGGCCGTTCCGTGCTTGCCCGCCTTGCCGTGCTGCTGCTGTGCGCTTGCCTTGCGCCACCCGCGCTGGCCAGTTCCGATGCCGGTTGCGACTCCAGCCTGCTGCTGGATTTCGGCGATTACAGCGGATGCCAGAACACCGCCGCGCTTGCGCCAGGCAACGATACCCGGGTCAATCTGCTGCTGTTGATGCGCGATGGTGCCGCGCCTGCCGCCGTGCCTGCCGAGCCGCTCGAACCGGCGTTCGCCTGGGAGGCGGCGGTCCAGGCGCTGCAATCGCCGACGACCGGTCAGGCCGCTGCCGCCGGCGGCATGCTCGAGGGCGAGGCGAGCCGCTGCAACAGCAATGTGCGTGGCGGCAGCGAATTCACCGCCGCGCTGGATGCGAACGCCCGCGTGCCGCAGGCCGAAAAGATCCGACTGGCCCAGGCGCGGCCGGCGCAGTGCCCGGATGCGGAAATCGCCGCGCCCGACGGCGTGTCCTCGGCCGCAGGCAAGGAGTTCGCGCAGTACCTGCAGGCCGCCAGCGCGTTCTACGCCGGTTCCTTCGACGCGTCCGCGCAGGGCTTCGCGGCGCTGGCCAAGGCGGCCGACCCCTGGCTCAGGGAGGCGGCGCGCTACATGCTGGGCCGGTTGGCGCTCAACGCGGCGCAGGTCGATGGCTTCGACGAATACGGTGTGCAGCGCGATCCGCCGCAGTTCGACCAGGCCGCGCTGGCGCGCGCCGAGCAGGGCTTCGCCGCCTACCTGCACGACTATCCACAGGGACGCTATGGCGCATCCGCACGCGGCCTGCTGCGGCGCGTGTACTGGCTCGGCGGCGACACGCAGAAGCTGGCCGCCGAATACGAACGCCTGCTGCGCCTGCCCTCGGCGCAACGCGGCCTGTCGGACCAGGCACTGGCCGAGGAAATCGACAACAAGCTGCTGGCCAACGCCGGTCCCGCGACGCTGACCACGCCGCTGCTGCTGGCCGTGGCCGATCTCAAGGCGATGCGCTCGGGCGGTGTCCGCGATGGTCGGGGATTGGCGCTGGACGCGCTGCAGGCGCAGCGGCCACATTTCGCCGACGAACCGGCGTTGTTCGCGCTGCTGCTGGCCAGCCATCAGTACTACGTGGCGCGGTCCCCGGCGCAGGCGCTGCGCCTGCTGGACGCCGGCACGGGACCGGGCAAGCGCGGCAGCGTCGCCTTCGCCGCGGCCATGCTCAAGGGCCTGGCCCTGGAGGACACCCGCGCGCCGGAGTTGGCGGCCTACTGGCGGCGCCTGCTCGGCAGCGCCGAGCCTGGCGTGCAGCAGCCGCTGGTGCAGCTGGCGCTGGCGCGGCGCCTGGAGCGCGATCGCGCACTCGACCAGGCGTTCGCGGCGGATTCTCCGATCGCCAACCAGGCCATTCGCGACCAGTTGCTGATCTACGCGGCCAGCGCCGATCTGCTGCGCCGTCGCGCGATGGCGCCGGACGCGCCAGCGCACGAACGGGAACTGGCCGCCTTCGTGCTGTTGTACAAGGAACTTTCGCGCGGCCAGCCCAAGGCGTTCCTGCAGGACCGCGTGCTGCTCGCCGAGGTGCCGCACGACGGCAGCGAGCCTCGGCGCGGGCCTTACTGGTTGCCGCAGTCGTCGGCACCGGCGGCGGTCTTCTCCGGCACGTTCGAGCAGGGCGAGGACGCCTGCCCGGCGATCGAGGCGGTGGCAAAGACCCTGGCCGCTGCCCCGGCCGATGCGCACGCGCAGTTGTGCCTGGCGGAGTTCGTCCGGGTCATGAACTGGGACGACTTGCCGATCAACGTGCCACCGCCGGCCGCCGAGCTTGGCGGAGCGCCTCCGCAATTTCCCGGCGCCGCGTATTTCCGTTTGCCGGTCTACCAACGCGTCATCGATGCTGCGGACGTGCCCGCCAACGACAGGGCGTATGCGCTGTATCGCGCGGTCAACTGCTATGCGCCCAGCGGCTACAACCATTGCGGCGGCAAGGACGTGCCGGTGAGCGAGCGCAAACGCTGGTTCCAGCGCCTGAAACGGCAATTCCCGTCCTCGAGCTGGGCGCAGGACCTGAAGTACTACTGGTGAGCGCGGCCATGTTCGCGCGCTGCGCCGTGCTGTTGGCCCTGTGCATGACGATGGGCGCGGCCAACGCCGCGCCGGTGGAGGCGCGCCGCTACGATGCGTTCTGGCTGTGGGCAGGGGTACGCCCGCAACCGGTGCTGGCCGACGCGCGCCGCGTGTATCTGCTGCAGGCCGAGGTGCCGCTGGACGCCGGCGCGCCGGCAAGACTGGTCGCGCAACGCGCCGCGTTGCCGCAACTGCGCCACTGCCAGGTGTGGATGGTGCTGCGGGTGGAGCGCATCGACTGGACGCCGGCCTTGTTCGACGCAGTGCTGGCGCAGTTGCAGCGCTGGCGCGCGGCCGGCAACGACGTGGCTGGCCTGCAGATCGATTTCGACGCCGGGACCCACCATCTCGAACGCTACGTGACGTTCCTGCGCACGCTGCGCACGCGCCTGCCGGCCGACTACCAGCTCGGCATCACCGGCTTGCTCGACTGGAGCGTCAACGGCCGCGCCGAGGCCTTGGCCGGATTGCGCGGCGTGGTCGACGAGGTGGTGCTGCAGATCTACCAGGGGCGCGCGGTGATTGCCGACTATCCCGTCTATGTCGCCAGGCTGGCCGGATTGCGGGTGCCGTTCCGCATCGGCCTGCTGCAGGGCGGCGTCTGGCAGCCGCCGCGGGGCCTGCAGGACAATCCGTGGTTCCGCGGCTACGTGGTGTTCCTGCGCAACCCTTGAGCGGGCCGATGCTCCGCCATCGAGTGGTGCGGCCTAGAATGTGCGGATGAACGCATCCACTGCCAGCCATCTCCTCCACGGCCGCCGCCAGCGTCCGGACGGACCTTCGCCGATCGACGTGATCTCGGTGCAGTCGCAACTGGTCTACGGCCACGCCGGCAACAGCGCGGCGGTACCGCCGCTGCGTGCGCTGGGCCTGCGCGTGGCGGAAATTCCGACCACCTTGCTGAGCAATGCGCCGTTCTACGACACGCTGCGCGGCAAGGTGCTGCCGCCGGACTGGTTCGCCGATCTGCTGCTCGGCGCCAGCGAGCGCGGCTTGCCGCAGCGCGCGCGGATGCTGGTGTCCGGCTATTTCGGCAGCGTCGGCAACGGCACTGCGTTCGCCGATTGGCTCGACGCCACGCTGCCGCAGTGCCCGGCGCTGCGCTACTGCCTGGATCCGGTGATCGGCGATACCCATACCGGACCCTATGTCGAGCCGGGGCTGGAAGCGGTGTTCGCCGAGCGGCTGTTGCCGCATGCGTGGCTGGTCACGCCGAACGCGTTCGAACTCGGCCGCCTGACCGGCATGCCGGCGCTGGTCCAGGACGACGCGATCGCCGCAGCGCGCGTGCTGCTGGCGCGCGGGCCGCAGTGGGTGTTGGCGCACAGCGTCGGCGGCGACGCGGGCCAGCTGGTGACCCTGGCGGTGAGCCGCGAGGCGATCTACCGCTGGTGCTCGCCGCTGTTGCCGGTGGACGTGGCCGGCACCGGCGACGTGCTGATGGCGTTGCTGGTCGCGTTCCTGCTGCGCGGCGAGGCCTTCGAGCTGGCGATCGGCCGCGCCATCGCCGGCGTGCATGCGGCGCTGGAAGCGACCTTGGCCAGCGGCTACGAGGAACTGGACGTGCTCGCCGCCGCGCCGGCGGCGCTGGCCACGCCGCTGCGCTTCGCCGTCGAGCGCCTGGCGTGAGCCTGCGCCCGGTCGTCGGCATCGTCGGCAGCGCCGGCGCCTATGGCCGCTGGCTGAGCCGGTTCTTCCGCGAGCGCATGCAGTTGGAAGTGGTCGGCCACGATCCGGCCGATCCGCAGTCGCTGCATCCCGATGCCTTGCTGCAGCGCGCGCAGGTGCTGATCTTCTCCGCGCCGATCCGGCACACGCCGGCGCTGATCGGCGACTACGTGCGCCGTGCCGCGGGGCGCGAACGCGAGCAGCTGTGGCTGGACGTCACATCGGTCAAGCGCGAACCGGTGGCGGCGATGCTGGCCTCACAGGCGGAGGTCGCCGGCCTGCATCCGATGACCGCACCGCCGAAGTCGCCCACGCTCAAGGGCCGCGTGCTGGTGGTGTGCGAAGCGCGGGTGTCGCATTGGAGCGAGTGGCTGCAACAGCTGTGCACGGCGCTGGAAGCCGAATGCGTGCGCAGCACGCCCGATCACCACGACCGGGTGATGGCGCTGGTGCAGGCGATGGTGCACGCCAGCCATCTGGCGCAGGCCGGCGTGTTGCGCGAGCACGCGCCGACGCTGGGGCCGCTGGAGGCGCTGATGCCGTACCGTTCGGCCTCGTTCGAACTGGACACCGCGATCATCGCGCGCATCCTGGCATTGAATCCGGCGATCTACGAAGACATCCAGTTCGGCAACCCGCATGTCGGCGGCGTGCTCGACGGCTTGATCGCGCAATTGTCGCGGCTGCGCGAGCAGGTCGGCCGCGGCGACGATGCGGCGCGTGCGCAGTTTCGCGCCGATTTCCTCGACGCCAATCGCCAGGCGCTGGGCGAGGCGGCGATCGCGCACGGCAATTACAGCTACGAACGCGTCGGCTATCTGCTCGCGGACCTGACCGAGCAGCTGACCCTCAGCGTCTATCTGCCGGAGGACCGCGCCGGCTCGCTGCGGGCCTTGTTGTACGTGTTCGAGCGCCACGGCGTCAGCCTGGCCTCGATCCATTCCTCGCGCACGCCGGCCGGCGAACTGCATTTCCGCATTGGCTTCGATCCGGCCACGGTGGCGACGGCATTGGACGCGGCGGCGGCGGAGATCGATGCCAGCGGCATCGGCCGGGTATTGCCAGGCTAGCCCGAAGCGGACGATCACCTGTAGGAGCGGCTTCAGCCGCGACAGGGATTACCGATCAAGCGATTTCTTTCGGTTTGTGGAAGCGCGTTGCTCGGCAAGATGTCCGCGTCCAGGTAGATCCTGTCGCGGCTGAAGCCGCTCCTACAGTGGGACAGGGCCCGCGGCAGTTCATCCACAGGCAGTGTGGATGGAATGCGCGCAAACATGTGGATAAGTGTCTGCGCGCCTTGCTGGGCGGGCGTGTCAAGAGGCCTGGTCAATAATTGACCACTGGCCCGCCGCGGGCACTGCGCAGCACGCGGGCAGATCGCATCGCCATGTGTCGCTGCGCGGCAGCGCGCGCGCTCACACCGCGGTCAGGGTCAGCTCGCCGCCGGTCGTAGTGAACTGCTGGCCGCGGCGGATCAGTTTGCGCCCGTCGGCCAGTTCGTAGCGCAGCGCCGGCGTGGACGGCGCGTCGTGCTGCGCCTGCTGCTGGTGCTGCGCTTCGTCCTGGAATTCGGTGATCAGGTAGGCCTCGCCGTCGGGGCCGAGGGCGGGCAGTTGGCGAAAGGACATGGCGTGTCTCCTGTCGAAGGCGATTCGTCGAACCGGATGGCGCCGGAAACGCGGCCGGCGCCTTGCGCCGTCGCCATTGCGTCGGGCGCAGCGCGACCGTAGTCCCGCCGGCGTTAGCGCGGCGTGCTCAGTCGATGAATTGCAGCCGCGCCAGTTCCGCGTACAGGCCGCCTTGCGCCAGCAGCTCGGCATGCGTGCCCTGGGCGACGATGCGGCCGTGGTCCATCACCACGATGCGGTCGGCCTTGAGTACCGTCGCCAGGCGGTGCGCGATGACCAGCGTGGTGCGCCCGGCCATCAGCCGCTCCAGCGCCTGCTGCACGGCGTATTCGCTCTGCGCGTCCAGCGCGCTGGTGGCTTCGTCCAGCAGCAGGATCGGCGCGTCCTTGAGCAGGGCGCGGGCGATGGCGATGCGCTGCTGCTGGCCGCCGGACAGGCGCGCGCCGCGTTCGCCCAGTTCGCTGGCGTAGCCGTCGGGCAACTGGCGGATGAAGGTATCGGCTTCGGCGGCGCGCGCCGCGGCCTCGACCTCGGCCTCGCTGGCTTCGAGCCGGCCGTAGCGGATGTTGTCGGCGGCGCTGGCCGCGAACAGGGTCGGATGCTGCGGCACCAGGCCGATGCCCTCGCGCAGCTGCGCCGGGTCCAGCTCGCGCAGGTCGGCGTCGTCCACCCGCACGGCTCCGGATTGCGGATCGTGGAAGCGCAGCAGCAGCGACAGCACGGTGCTCTTGCCGGCGCCGGACGGGCCGACCAGCGCCACGCTCTCGCCGGGCCGCACGTGCAGGTCGAAGCCGTCCAGCGCCGGGTGGTCGGGGCGCTGCGGATAGCGGAACACCACGTTCTCGAAGCGCACCTCGCCGCGCAGCGGCTGCGGCAGCGCACGCGGCTGCGCCGGCGCCAGCACCTCGGGGCGTTCGGCGAACAGTTCGGCGATGCGGCCCATGCCGCCGGCCGCGCGTTGCAGGTCGTTCCAGACTTCGGCCAGCGAGGCCACCGAGCCGCCGCCGAACATCGCATACAGCACGAACTGGCCGAGTGCGCCGGCGCTCAGCTCGTGGGCCGCCACTTCATGCGCGCCCGACCACAGCACCAGCACGATCGCGCCGAACACCAGCACGATCGCCACCGCGGTGATCAGCGCCTGCGCGCGCACCCGGCGCCGCGCCACGTCCACCGACAGCGCAAGCGCCTGGCCGAAGCGACCGCGCTCGTAGGGTTCGCGCGCATGCGCCTGCACCGTGCGCACCGCGCCCAGGGTTTCGGCGGCCAGCGTGTTGGCGTCGGCGACGCGATCCTGGCTGGCGCGCGAGATCTTCTGCAGGCGGCGCGCGCCGAGCACGATCGGCAGCACCGCCAGCGGGATGCCGAGCAGCGCGTAGGCGGCCAGGTGCGGGCTGGTCACGAACAGCATCACGATGCTGCCGATCACCGTCACCGTGCTGCGCAGCGCCACCGACATGGTGCTGCCGATGACCCCGCGCAGCAGTTCGCTGTCGGCCGACAGCCGCGACACCAGCTCGCCGCTGCGGTTGCGGTCGTGGAAGCCGGCGTGCAGGCCGATCAGGTGCGCGTACAGGCGCCCGCGCAGGTCGGCGACGACCTTCTCGCCCAGCAGCGACACGAAGTAGAAGCGCAGCGCGGTGGCGATCGCCAGCACCACCGCCAGCGCGAACAGCAGCGCGAAGGATTGGTTGATCCTGCTGCCGTCGCTGAAACCGTGGTCGATCATCTGCCGGACCGCCACCGGCAGGCTCAGCGTCGCGCTGGAGGACACCGCCAGCGCCAGCAGCCAGGCGCCGAACAGGCCGCGCTGGCGCTGCACGAACGGCCACAGGGTGCGCAGGCTGCCGAGCTTGCGCAGCGACTTGGCCTGGTCGGCCGACGGATCGTTCATGCGGGGGAGGTTTCCGAACAGCGGACCCTGTTCCGAGTGGCGTCGCGCAGCCGCGTTTTCAAGGCGTCCACGCGCTCGCTGGGCAGGCGCAGCCGCAGTTCGGCGCCTTCGGCGTCGAAGCGTTCGTCGAGTTTTTCCGCAGCGCAGGCGCTCAGCGCCGCATGGACGGTGCCCAGATCGTCGAAGCCGCAGTACACGGTGATCAGGCTCAGGGCCAGCAGCGGCTGCCGCGGCGCCAACCGCAGGCACTCGGCGGCGGTGCCGCCGTAGGCGCGGACCAGGCCGCCGGCGCCGAGCTTGATGCCGCCGTACCAGCGCGTGACCACCACCACCACGCGGTCGAAGCCCTGGCCGTCGATTGCCGCCAGGATCGGGCGGCCGGCGGTGCCGGCCGGTTCGCCGTCGTCGCTGGAGCGGTAATCGTCGCCGTGGCGGTAGGCCCAGCAGTTGTGGGTGGCATCGGCCACCGCGACCCGCTGCACGAACGCCAGCGCCGCGCCGGCATCGGCGATCGGCGCCGCCTGCGCCAGGAAGCGACTGTGCTTGATGTCCACGCTGTGGCTGACGAGCTGGGGAAGCGTATCGGGCATCGGCGCCATTCTAGACGAGGCGCTGCGGCGGGCTGCGGGTGACTGTGGTTCGGTGGCGGCGCGCCATGCAGCCGGTTGCCTGCGCTGTGCACGACTGCGGCGTCGCGCGCCGGCGGCGGTGCGCAGCGTCCTCGATGGCGAAAGGCGATTCAGTCGCCGAGCAGTTCGCGTAGGTCGTTGGGGATGCGCGCGTGCGGATGCTCGCGCTGGAACCGCTGCAGGCTGGCGCGCGCGGCGGCCTGCTCGCCGGCGTCGCGGCGCTCGCGGATGCGCGCCAACCAGCGACGTGGCGACAGGTGCGCGTCGCTCTCCGCTGCGGCGAGCGCCGGATCGGTGCCGGAGGCGCGCGCGGATGCCGCCAGCGGTGCGGTGTCCGCGGCGACCGGTGCGGCCGGCATTTCGGGTAGTGCGAGTGCCGGCGCCGGTGCCGGCGTCGCGCCGAGGTTGCCTTCGACGTGCGCGGCGTATCCCTCGGCCTCCGGCGCCTGTGCGCTTGCCGCGTCGCTGCCGGTGCGTTCGGCGAGGTCTTCGCTGCGTTGCTGCAGCATGCGCCGGTCCTCGCGTTGCATGGTGTTCGCCTCGCGCGTGCGCGCTGCCGGCTTCGCCAGCGCCTGCTGCGCCGGCGCGGGAGGCGTCAGCGCCTTAGCCGGGGCCGGCGGTGCAGGTGGCGCAGGCGGTGCGGGGGGCGAGACCATGGCCGGCGCGGCAGGCGGCGGCGCCATCATCGGCGCCGGCTCGGCCGCAGCGGGGGCGTTCGCGGGGGCCGCCGATGGCGCGGAAGCGGCGCGCATGGCGTCGCGGTCGTTCGCGGCCGGCGCCAGCTTCTGCACGGAGGCTGGCGGAGGCGGCGGCATGTCGGTGGGCGTCGAGGCCGCATCGGCCGCGGCCGCTGCGTCTTCGGCGCCAGCCGGCTGGGCTGCGGCGGCTTGCTCGGCCGCGGTTTTGGAGGTGGCTTCGGAGGCGGCTGGCGCTGGCGCGGCCGCGTCGGGAACGACCGGCGCGGCCACCGGCGGTGTCGGGGTGCGCAACTGCCAGGCGATGCCCACGGCCAGCGTCAACGATGCCGCTAGCCCGGTCCAGGCCGGCCAGCGTGCGCGGCGCCGTGGGATCGTGCCGGGACGGGTAGGGCCCGCTGGCGCCGGCGCGGTGGCACTCGCAACGGGCGCCGCCGCCGCCGCCGGCTCGGCGGCGCTGTCCGGCGGCGCGGACGCGACCGGCGCAGGCGCCACCGCGGCGCGTGCCGCGGCCAGGATCGCGGCGTCCAGCGCCGGCGACGGCGACGCCTGCCGGCCCAGCCGCAGGCGTTCGGCGAGGGCGCGTTCTTCCGGGGTCAGCGGTTCGTCGGCACTCATCCGCCCAGCCTCGCGCGCAATTTGTCCATCGCATAGCGCAGCCGCGACTTGACCGTCTCGCGGCCGACGCCGGTGATCTGTGCGATCTCCTCCAGGCTCAGTTCCTGTTCCAGGCGCAGCAGCAGCACTTCGCGTTGATCCTCCGGCAAGTCGTCGAGCGCCAGTTGCAGCTGGCGCCGCTGTTCGAACGCGGACAGCTGCCGCTCCGGCGTATCCGGGTCCGGCACGCTGGCGGTGCGCAATTCGGCATCGGCCGGCGCGGCCGGGCGGTGCTTGGCCGCGCGCCAATGGTCGCCGAGCCGATTGTGGGCGATGCGCAGCAGCCAGGTACTGAACGCGGCCTGCGGTTGCCAGCCCTGGCGTGCGGCGATGACCCGCTGCCACACGTCCTGGAACATTTCCTCGGCCAGCGCCACGTCGCGCAGCTGGCGCAGCAGGTAGTGGTAGAGGCGGCCGCGGTGGCGCGCGTACAGGGTCTCGAACGCGCCGGCGTCGCCGGCCGCATAGGCCAGCATCAGGGCTTCGTCGCTCGTTTCGACCAGGGCGTCCACGGCGGCAAGCCTAAGCGTTCGCCGGCCCGGCGCATAGCGTGGGGTGAGGGCTGCGACGGCGGACGGGGGCGGAATGGCTGCAGGCATCGTAGACAGTGAACGTGCCAGCGGCGTGCGCGGGGTCATCGCAGGTACGCTTTTTCACGTAAAAGGTATGCTGGCGTCTAAGGGGGAGGCGTGGGGCAGGTCCCACGTCAAGCAGGAGTTGTTGTCGATGTTGTTTGAGCCGTCCTCGATCGGCCGCCAGGATCACCCCGACGGCCGCGCTTCCATGCAGACCGCGGTCGCCTTGTGCGGCTTGCTGCCGCCCGGCAGCGATGTGGCCATCGCATGCGGCGACGCCACCGTCGGTGGGCGCCTGTTCGGCGCCACGCCGGATGCGTCGGAATGGCTGCAGGCACTGGTCCGGCGGTGTCTCGCCGAGCCCGTGCCGGCGCCTGCGGACGCCCTGCTGCACGTGCTGAAGACGCCCGACGGCGCCTGCGTGGCGGTGGCCGCGCGGCTGCAGCAGCCGCTGTCCGAGCCGCAGCGTAGCGCCTGGTGCGAGATGGCCGCCGCGTTCGGCCTGGCGCTGCTGGAAACCGAACGGATGCGTGCGCGCATCGAGGGCCTGGAGAAGTCCAAGCAGCTGCAGCAGGCGCTGTACGAGATCGCCGACCTGGCCGGCACGGACCTGGAAATGGGGCAGATGCTGCAGCACGTGCATTCGGTGCTGGACTCGCTGATGTACGCGGAGAACTGCTACATCGTCGAGTACGACGAAGACCAGCAGAGCATGCGCTTCCTGTATTTCTCCGACCGGCACGACGATTTCATCGCCGATCCGGAACGGCTGTACTACCAGCGCGACATGCCCAACAGCCTGACCTTCGCCCTGCTGCGCTACGGCCAGGCGGTGCGCGGGCCGTCGCCGCAGGTGCGCGACCGCCTGCGGGTGGACTACGACGCGCTGCATGGCCCGGACAGCAAGGACTGGCTGGGCGTGCCGATGCTGCGCGAAGGCCGGGTCTGCGGCGCGATCGTGGTGCAGAACTACGACCGTGCGCTGCACTACACCGATGCCGACCGCGCGCTGCTGGCGTATGTCGCCCAGCACGTGCTGACCGCGATGGACCGGCGCCACGCGCAGGTGCAGCTGGAGCGGCGCGTGCAGTTGCGCACCCAGGAGCTGCAGCGCGCCAACCACGATCTGCAGGACGAGATCCAGGAGCGCAAACGCGCCGAAACCCTGCAGCTGGCCCTGTTCCGCATCGCCGAGCTGGCGATCCGCTCGGAGAGCCTGCAGCAGTTCTACGCCGAGGTGCATGCCATCGTCGGCGGACTGATCGATGCGCGCAATCTGTACATCGCGCTGCTGTCCGACGACGGCAAGATGCTGGAGTTCGTCTACTCGGTGGACGAGCACAGCCCGCGGCGCCCGTTGCGGCGACGGGGCCGGGGCCTGACCGAGTACGTGATGCGCAAGCGCCGGCCGATGCTGCTGGAGCTGGCGGAAATCGAAGCGCTGGTCGCGCAGGGCGAGGTGCAGGAATACGGCACGCGCTCGCACAGCTGGCTGGGCGTGCCGCTGTTCGACGAGGGCGAGGTGGTCGGCGCGATCGTGGTGCAGAGCTATACCACGCAGGTGCGTTTCACCGAATACGACCAGCGCCTGCTGACCTTCGTCGCGCACAACGTCGGCGGCGGCCTGGCGCGGCAGCGCGCGCAGGAGCGGCTGCGGCTGGCGCACGCCGAGCTGGAGCAGCGGGTGGCCGAGCGCACCCGCGAGCTGGCCGAGGTCAACCAGCAGTTGCTGGCGCAGATCGCCGAGCGCTGGCGCGCCGAGCAGCGGCTGACCCACCAGGCGCTGCACGATGCGCTGACCGGGCTGCCGAACCGCTCGCATCTGCTGGACCGGCTCGGCGAAGCGATCAACCGCGCGCGCAACGGCGACGGCGTGGCGTTCGCGGTGCTGTTCCTGGACCTGGACCGGTTCAAGCTGGTCAACGACAGCATCGGCCACGCCGCCGGCGACGAAATGCTGGTGGAGGTGGCCAAGCGCATCGTCTCCACGCTGCGCAGCGACGATGTGGTCGCGCGCCTGGGCGGCGACGAGTTCGCGATCCTGGTCAGTTGCGAAGAGGGGCTGGAGGGCGTGCGCGAGTTGGCGCAGCGCCTGCTCGGCGTGCTCGGCCAGCCGATGTGGGTGGCCGGCCGCGAGCTGTTCCCGTCCGGCAGCCTGGGCATCGCCGCCTGGCACCCGCGCTATCGCAGCGGCGAGGAGCTGCTGCGCGACGCGGACGCGGCGATGTACCGGGCCAAGTCGCAGACCCAGGACCGTTGCGCGGTGTTCGACGAGGCGATGCGCGAGGCGGCGCTGCGCAGTCTGGACCTGGAGGCGGACCTGCGGCGGGCGATCAAGAACGGCGACTTCGAGCCGTTCTACCAGCCGATCGTGCGTCTGATCGACGGCGCGGTGGTCGGCCACGAGGCGCTGTTGCGCTGGCGCCACGAGAGCCGCGGCTTGCTGTTGCCCAGCCAGTTCATCGATCTGGGCGAGGACAGCGGCTTGATCGAGCAGGTGGACTGGCTGCTGTACGAGCAGGTGATCCAGCGCCTGGCCCGCAGCGGCACCGGCTATGTGTCGGTCAACGTGTCGCCGCGGCATTTCCGTTCGCCGGACTTCACCGAGCGGCTGTTCGGCTTGATCGATACCGCCGGCGCGGATCCGCGGCGGTTGCGGGTGGAGATCACGGAGGTGGCGTTGCTCGACGATGCGCCGCGCACGTTGACGATCCTGCAGGCGTTGCGCGATCGCGGGGTGTTGGCGCAGTTGGACGATTTCGGCACGGGATTTTCGGCGCTGTCGTATCTGCACCGGTTTCCGATCTCGGCGCTGAAGATCGATCAGAGTTTCGTCGCCGGGTTGCATGGCGAAAGCGGGGCGGGCAGTTATGCGCTGGTGCGCAGTATTCTGGCGTTGGCCAGTACGCTTGGCATCGAGACGATTGGCGAAGGGATCGAGACGGAGCAGCAGTTGGCTACGCTGCGCGAGTTGGGGTGCGATTATGGGCAGGGGTATCTGTTGGGGCGGCCTGCGCAGCACGATTGATGGTGGACGTGTGCTCGCCTTGATTTGGCTCGGGTACTGAGCGGTGCGGACAGTGCCGGTGTTATGCGTTACAGATGTTTCTGCTGCTGTTTATGGCCTTTAGAGGCGAAGCAGAGCTTTCGCGCTTTCGCGCGAGTCACTTTTCTTTGCTCGCGCAAAGAAAAGTAACCAAAAGAAAGCGCGCCCTGCCTTGCGCCTTACGCGCTGCGCGCTACAGGTCCGCGTCCATGACGGGGATTCGCGGAAGGGGCATCCTGCCCCTGCCGCGAACGGCGCACATCCATGTGCGCCGCCCCTTCGGGGTTTTTCCCCGCCATGGCCGCCGCTTCGGAAGGGAACCCGGTACAGCAAAAGCAACAGCAACGACAAGGGCGACAGCAACAGCAAGAACAACTGCAACAACAAAAACAACATCGAAAGCAACGGCAACGGCAACGGCAACGGCGAGGCTACGTGCCGCTATAGCAGTCGGGCACCCGGACACTGCAGCGGCGATACCCAGTGCTGGCTGTCGAAGCCGGCTGCCGCGAATGCCGCCTGCACCGCCGGTGCGGCCGCCTCGGCCGCCGCGCGCGTCGGGAACCAGGCGAATACGCTGGGGCCGGCGCCGGAAATGCTTGCGCCCATCGCTCCCGCCGCCAGCGCGGCTTCCTTGGCCGCATCGAAGCCGACGATCAGCGGCGCACGCCGCGGCTCGATCAGTACATCGCGCAGCCCCGCGCGCACCAGCGCCTCGTCGCCGGCATGGCAGCCCGCCAGCACCAGCGCCAGATTGGAACTCTGCGCCACGAACTCGCCGAGCCCATAGTCGCCAGCCAGCGCCTCGCGCGCACGGCGCGTCTCCAGGACCGCATCCGGGTGCACCAGCAGACTGTGCCAGGCCGCCGGCACCGGCACCGGCACCATCCGCTGCAAGGTCGACAGCACCAGCCCGCCCAACAGCATCGGGCCCAGGTTGTCGCCGTGGCGGCTGCCGCTGGCCACCGCCTCGCCCTCCAGCGCATGCAGATACAGCTGCTCGCGCGACATCGGCGCGTCCAGCAACGCATTGGCCGCCACCAGCGCGGCCACGCACGAGGCCGCCGACCCGCCCATGCCGGAGCTGAGCGGGATGCCCTTGTCGATCTCCAGCTCGAAGCCGAACGGCAGCGCCAGCGCCTCGCGCAGCGCGATCAGCGCCGCGCCGGCGGTATTGCGCGCGGCCTCCAGCGGCAGCGCCACCGTGGTGCCGCGGATCGCGGCGATGCGCACCTGCGGCGCATCGATGCGGCGTACGGTCACCGTGTCGCCCACGCCCTCCACCGCATAGCCGAGCAGGTCGAAGCCCACCGCCACATTGGCCACCGAGGCCGGCGCGAAGGCGCGCGCCTCGCGCGGCGCGGCGCGGGCAGCCGAATGCGGCGCCAGCGAGGTCTGCGCCTGGCTCACAGCCGCGCGCCCTCGCCCGCTGCGACCCGCAGCAGGTCGGCGAACACGCCCGCGGCAGTGACTTCCGGACCGGCGCCAGGGCCCTGCACCACCAGCGGATTGTCGCAATAGCGGCGGGTGGTGAACTGCACCACGTTGTCGGTCAGGCGCAGGTTGGCGAAGGCATGTTCGGCCGGCAATTCCACCAGGCCGACGCTGGGCGCGCGGTCCGGCGCCAGCTGCGCCACGTAGCGCAGCACGCAGCCGCGCGCCCTGGCCGCCCGCAGGCGCTGCGCGAACGCCGCATCCACTTCGTGCAGCCGCGCCATGAAATCCTCCACGCTGGCCTGGCGCAGCGCTTCCGGGACCAGGCTTTCCACCGCCACGTCCTCCAGGCTCAGCTCGCGCCCGGCCTCGCGCGCCAGGATCACCAGCTTGCGCGCCACGTCGGTGCCGGACAGGTCGTCGCGCGGATCCGGCTCGGTATAGCCCATGCCGCGCGCATCGGTGACCAGTTGCGAGAACGGCACGCTGCCGTCGTACTTGTTGAACAGCCAGGCCAGGGTGCCGGAGAAGATGCCCTCGATCGCGGTGACTTCGTCGCCGGTATCGACCAGATCGCGCAGCGTGGTGATCACCGGCAGGCCGGCGCCGACCGTGGCCTCGTAGCGGAAACGCGCGCCACTGCTCTCGGCGGCGGCACGGATCGCATGGAAGCGCGCCAGCGGCCCCGCGCCGGCCTGTTTGTTCGGGGTGACCACGTGGATGCCGGCGGCGAGCCAGTCGGCATAGCGGTCGGCGACGTCGGCGCTGCCGCTGCAATCGATGATGACCGCATGCGGCAGGTGCGCCGACAACAGGTGCGCGGTAAACGCGTTAAGGTCGGTGGGCTGCTGGCCGCTGGCGAAGGCCTGCCGCCAGTCGCCGCCGATCGCGCGCGGTTCCAGGCGCATCGCGCTGCGCGAGGCGATCGCGCGCAGGCGCAGGTCGAGGTTGGCCTTGGCCAGCAGCTGCGGCTGCGCCGCGCGCAGTTGGTCGAGCAGCGCCGCGCCGACGTTGCCCGGGCCGATCACCCCGACCGAGAAGGTCTGCGGCGACAGCCAGAACCCGGCATGCGCGGCGCGCAGCGCCTTGGTCGCGTGCGCGCTGTCGATCGCCACCGAGATGTTGCGCTCCGACGAACCCTGCGCGATCGCCAGGATGTTGACCTGGGCGCGGCCCAGCGATTCGAACAGGCGGGCGGCCACGCCCGGCTGCCCGGCCATGCCGTCGCCGACCGCGGCCAGCACGCTGATGCCGGTGGTCAGCTGCACCCGCTGCACCTGGCCGACCACCAATTCGTGCGCGAACGCCGACAGCAGCGCATCGCGTGCGCGTTCGCATTCGTTCTGCCGGACCACGCAGCAGATCGAATGCTCCGAGGACCCCTGCGAGATCATCACCACCGACACCCGCGCATTGCGCAACGCGGCGAACACGCGCTCGGCGGTACCGGGCACGCCGATCAGGCCGGTGCCCTCCAGGTTCAGCACCGCCAGGTCCGGGCTCAGGGTCAGGCCCTTGATCGGGCCGCTGCTGTCGCTGCTGGCGGTGATGCGGGTGCCCGGGTGTTCGGGCTGGAAAGTGTTGCGGATGATGATCGGCAGGCCGCGCTCGATCGCCGGCGACATGGTCTGCGGATGCACCACCTTGGCGCCGAAATAGGCCAGCTCGCAGGCCTCGTCGTAGCTCAGCGTTTCCAGTTGCACCGCTTCGGGCACCACCCGCGGGTCGGCCGACAGCACGCCGTCCACGTCGGTCCAGATATGCAGTTCGTCGGCGTCGAACAGCGCGGCGAAGATCGCGCCGGAATAGTCGCTGCCGTTGCGGCCGAGCGTGGTGATGCGGCCGGCGCGGTCGCGGGCGACGAAGCCGGTGACCACGACGCGCCGCTGCGGATGCTGCTCGCGCCACGCCGCCAGGCGCGCCGCGCTGGCCTCCCAGTCCACGTCCACGCCCAGTTCGCCGCGATCCACCACCAGCACCTCGCGCGCGTCCAGCACCGCGCAGTCCTCGCCCAGCGCGCGCAGGTGCTCGCCGAGCAACTGCGCCGAGTACACCTCGCCCAGGCCCTGCACCCGGTCCAGCACCTCGCGCGGCAGTTCGCCGATTACCGCCAGCGCGCCGAGGATCTCGGCGAGATGATCGAAACGCGCATCCAGCCACTCCACGGTGCTGCCGGCATGCTCGCCGAGCAGCGACACCGCCGCGGCGCGGTGCCGCGCGCGGGTCTCGTGCCAGCGCTCGCGCCAGTCGCTGTTCTCGCTGGCGGCCAGTTCGGCCAGGCCGATCAGCGCATCGGTCACCCCCTTCATCGCCGAGACCACGGTGATCTGCAGGGATTCCGGGCGCGCCAGCAGCAGCTGCGCGACATGGCGATAGCGTTCGGCATCGGCCACCGAGGTGCCGCCGAACTTGTGGACGACGGTGCGCGCGGCAGGCGCGGAATCTGCGACAGGAGCGGGAGCGACGGCGGGGGACGGCATGGGAGACCTCGGAGTGGAGGCCCCGCTCGCATCAGGCCGACGGGTTCCCCCGCATCCTGATCCGGGTGCGGGGCCGTGGGTTTCGACAGTTACGCGAAAACGACGGGCCGCACCGGGCGAATGGTGTGGGTGGTAATACCGGTGGTAATGCCCGCGCTGCATGCGGCCAGGCGCCGAAGCGCGGGCGGCACGAAGCTGGTGACGAGGGCGAGAACGTTCGGCATGGGCGCAAGAGGACATCATGCGCCGGGGTGCTGTCAAGCGCTGTCTGCCGGACAGCCGCATGCGGGTCGCACCCGGAGCGATCCGTTGCAAAAGTTACTATCGGGCGTTGGCGCGGCAGTCGCTTCGCCAGCGGCCCCGGGGACAGAGCGTTACCGCCGCGGGTGTCGGGTCAAGTGGGCGGACCTGCCACACTGCCAAATCGATCGTCGTGGCGCCGCCGAATGGCGCAGCCAGTCCACGATCTTGTCCACGATCCTGGACAGTTCGGACGCGACCAGCGCAACCATTGTTAGAAGCATCATGCCGAGTGCAGCGAGGATGGGATTCATGCGCCGCACTGTAGAAAACTATTTGTGCGGGCTCGTGTTCGGAACGACAAAAACGGCGTGCGGTCGCACGGTGTTCAGTGGCGCGGTTCGTATACCGCGCGGTCCCGGGTATCGGACAATGGACGCCAAACAGCGGACATCGGCGATTGCGCAAGGCGCGCGGAACTGTCGTCCGCGCGCCTTGCGCCTTCGTCAATGCTGCTGATTGTCCGCAGGCGGCTGTTGCTGCTGCGGATCGGTGGTGGGCGTTTGTGGATCGGTGGTCGGCGTGGTGGGCGTCGCCGGTGGGGTTGCGGGATCGGTACCGGTGGGGGTGCCGGTGGCATCGCCGCTGGTCGCCGGCGCGGTGCTGCCGCCCGCCGGGCTGCCGTCGGCCGCTGCCGGCGGCGTCGCGGCGTTCTGGTCCTGCGCGTTCTTGTCGCCATCGCGATGGCAAGCGGCCAAGGCCGCCAGCATCGAACCGATCAACACAAACTTCAAGGCTCTGTTCATGGCTTACTCCTGCTTCGCATTCGCATGGGTGGATGAACACGGCCGCCATCGACGGTCGGAACAAGGTGGAGCCCGCCATCCGGGTATGGACACGCAAACCGAACCGCGTACGCGGCGCCGCGGCCGATTCCAGCGGCCGCAGGCGGCGACGGGGCAACCCCGTCGTTGCGCATCCAGCCATGCAGGAGTTGGTACCGCGTGGGCATCCGCTCCTGCATCGACGGACGTGGCGCAGGTTACGCAGCGCGGCGCTCAGCCTGCGTCGACGGGGGGTGTAGATGGCGTTAGGGCAGGACGGCGCAGCGAATGCCGTGCCGCGGCGGCGAAGGCGGCCCTGTGGCGGCCCTGTGGTGCCGGCGATACGCGCGCTTGCGCACGCTTGCATGCGATGGTGACCCCGGCGCGATTCGAACGCACGACCTGTCCCTTAGGAGGGGACCGCTCTATCCAGCTGAGCTACGGGGCCACAAGACTTTCCGGGCAACCTGCGCTGACGCCGGGCTCACGCCGAGCACGCATCAGCTCCAGGTTGCCTGCCGATTGTACCGGATTGGCCGCCCTGGTCATCCTCCCAGCTGGCACGGCGGAACAAGCCGGCTGTCCCATCGGTCGAATGCGATGTCGCGCAGCCGGCCAGCTAGGAATGACCGCAATCGGCTGACAGTGTCCGAGTCTGCGGACGTCGGCACCTTGACCGACTTGACGTTTGCCGAGTTCGGCTGCGCCAGCCTACAGAAACTGCCATGTAAGCTTCGGCGCAGTGGACGCGTACGCCATCCGAAGCGAATCACCCTGCCGCAGGTGAACCATGTTGTTGGCCGGCTGGTTGGGCGAATAGGTAACGAGATTCGCCCCATTCACGGCAATGATATTGACAGACCCGCCGCTGATATAGACGTTCGCACACATGCCCGTATTGTTGACCAGCGCAACCTCTGAGGCCGGCGTCGCCGGAGGCGTGACAGCACCAAAGCCACCGAAGCCTTCGTTGTTCTGGATCCGCATCAGGGATTGCGAGCCAGGATCCGGCAAAACCCCTGGCACACCGTAAGCCGAGGTATTGATGTAATTGTTCTTGAAGATGATGCGTCCAGCGAGCAGCACCTGGGCACTTCCTGTCCTTGTGCTGCCATTGTCGTAGAACTGGCAGTCCTGGATGGAAGAGTAGACGCCAGACTCCGCGTTCGTGATGTAGATGGCAGAATGGTTGTTCTCGCGAAACGTGACGCCGGAAATATGCATCCGGCCCTTGTTCGTCATCGCGATGCCGGACTGCATTCCAGCAGCACCCGAAGCACCGGCATTGAATACAGTTCCGCCGTTTATATTCAGAACTGCGAGATTGCCACCTGCACTGAATGCGATGCATGCATTATCGCAGGATGCAGCCCAGCAGCCCTGGACATTGGTATAACTATTGGCATCCTCGATACTCAGGCCAGTGAATCCGTAGTCGAAAGCACATTGCACGAAGAACAGCTCCCTGTTGCTGGTTCCATTCTGCTGAGTGACCCGCACGCCGAACTTGTTCTGAATGAAGTCCACCGCCCATGCCCAGATGCCACCATTGTTTCCGCAGAGCAGCAAACCGGTGCTGACGCTGCTCGTGTTCGTCGGCGTGTAGTCGCCAATGATCCGGCCGCCGACGAAGTGGACCGAGCTGCCTTGGCCGATCTGGTAGCCGATCAGCTTGTAGGCAACGAAGCAATTCACAAACTGCACGTTGTCCACGATCGCGGACGGCGCGCAGTAATAGAAACATGCCCCGGTGAGCCCCTCACCGGCGCTGAGATAGCTGATGTTCTGGAAGGTGCTGCCGCCGTTGCCTCCCGCAAAACTGAAGACGGCATTGCTCGCGGCGGTCTTCACCGAGGTGCTGTAGACGACGAAGTCCTTCGCCATGAACAGGCCGGCCGGACCGCTGAAATTGAACAGCGGTGCGTCCGATGCATGGAACAGCCTGGTTCCCTTGCCTCCCCCCGAGATCGTCAGGTTCAGGTCCCCGCCACCCACCAGATTGGCGTCGATATTGATGGACCCAACGATATTGATGTCGCCATTGCCCAGGTGTATTTCGACATTCCGCGATCCGGTTGCGAGTGCATCGTCGATGGCGGCCTGAAATGCATCCCTGTCGTTCGTGGTGCCGTCCGCCTTGGCGCCATAGTCGCGGATCGAAATCCGCTCCTGGGCCTTCGCCTGCACGTCGCGCGCGACCGTGCCGGTGCCGCGTTGCTTGAACGCAACGAGCGCGCCGCCGCGCCCAGCGGTGTTCGCGTCTGCCAGGTCGGCACGCAGCAGCATGTCGCCAGTGAGCGTGGTGCTACCGGACTCCACTCCCCGTCCATCGGAAGAGACGACCAGCGGCGCCAAGGGCGTCAGGGTCCGGAGGTCGACGGTCCCGGTCGAGGACAGCGGCAGCTTGAGCGCGCGGCCAACGTCGTCGGCAAGCTGCTGCAGCAGCATGATCGGGGCGTCCTGGTCGTTGTTCAGCGCGGCGCTGGTGAGCGCGTTGGGATTCAGGTCGTTGAGCCGCGACATCGTCATCCTGCGTCGCCGCACGACCACTTCGCCGCCCTGCATGGGCGTGACGAAGGTGACGTTGCCACCGCCTTCGTCACCCACGCCGCTGAGCGCGAAGTCTGTCCCCACCAGCTTGTCCACACCGTTCACCTGCACCTGCAGATCGGACTGAGCGAGCAGCTTGAAGCCGTAAGAGAAGACGGTCGCGCCAGCGGACGCGATGCTGACGTTACGGGTCGTCTGATCCTGGATGGTCATTAGGTCACCTTTTGGGGGGCGTTGCGGTCGACGCAGGTGACTGTACGCATTTCCGCCCGCAGCCAGCCAGGTCATCTGACGATGGGTATCCGCGGCCGGCCCTGAGTTTCTTGAGGGTGAACCACTCGATCTCGACCAGGCACCGCGAGGCGACCCGGCGCTCGGCCGACGATGCCCCGCCCCTTCGCGCGCCGCAATCCTGCCTTGGCCTGCTTGCCGGCAGACCCTGCACGGCGGCAGCCCCCCCTCGCGCCGCGGCAGCGGTAGCCGCGGCGCACGCCGCCCGGTCTGCTAAAATTGCCGGCTAGTCGCGTCCCGCGTCCCCCGCCTGCGGTCGCCTTCCCTGTCGCAACGATTCCCAGGAGATTCCATGTCCGCTGACCTGCTCAAGGCGCTCGGCCTGACCGCGTCCAATTCCGGTACCTACCTCGGCAACGGCGAGTGGTCCACGGCCACCGGCGCCGGCGTGCTGCAGCCGCTCAACCCGTCCAGCAACGAGATCATCGCCGAAGTGCAGGCGACCACCGCGCAGGACTACGAGACCGTGGTCGCCCGCGCGCAGGCCGCGTTCAAGGTGTGGCGCACCACGCCGGCGCCGCGCCGCGGCGAGGCGGTGCGACTGTGCGGCGAGGCGCTGCGCAGGCACAAGGACGCGCTGGGCTCGCTGGTCGCGCTGGAAATGGGCAAGAGCAAGCCCGAAGGCGACGGCGAAGTGCAGGAGATGATCGACATCGCCGATTTCGCGGTCGGCCAGAGCCGCATGCTGTACGGCTACACGCTGCACTCCGAGCGTCCCGGCCACCGCATGTACGAGCAGTACCAGCCGCTGGGCCTGGTCGGCATCATCAGCGCCTTCAACTTCCCGGTCGCGGTGTGGGCGTGGAACGCGTTCCTGGCGGCGATCTGCGGCGACATCTGCCTGTGGAAGCCGTCCAACAAGACCCCGCTGACCGCGATCGCGTCGATGAAGATCTGCAACGACGCGCTGCGCGACGCCGGTTTCCCGGACATCTTCTTCCTGATCAACGACGCCGGTACCGAACTGGCGGAAACGCTGGTCGAGGACAAGCGCATCGCGCTGATCAGCTTCACCGGCTCGACCCAGGTCGGGCGCAACGTCGCCGAGAAGTGCGCGCGGCGCCTGGGCCGCTGCCTGCTGGAGCTGGGCGGCAACAACGCGATCATCCTCGACGAAAGCGCCGACCTGAAGCTGGCGATCCCCGGCATCGTGTTCGGCGCGGTCGGCACCGCCGGCCAGCGCTGCACCACCACGCGCCGGCTGATCGTGCACGAATCCATCTACGACACCGTGCTGGCGACGCTGCTCAAGGCCTACAAGCAGGTCGAAGGCAAGATCGGCGACCCCACCGACCCGGCCAACCTGATGGGCCCGCTGAACAGCCGCGGCGCGGTCGAGCAGTTCCTGGACTCGATCGCCAAGGCCAAGGCCGCCGGCGGCACCGTCGAGACCGGCGGCACCGCGCTGGACCGCCCCGGCAACTTCGTGCTGCCGGCCATCGTCACCGGCCTGAAGAACAGCGACGAGGTGGTGCAGCACGAGACCTTCGCGCCGATCCTGTACGTGATGAAGTACAGCACCCTGGACGAGGCCATCGACATGCAGAACGGCGTGCCGCAGGGCCTGTCCTCGTCGATCTTCACCCAGAACCTGAAGGCGGCGGAGAAGTTCCTGTCCGCGGCCGGCAGCGACTGCGGCATCGCCAACGTCAACATCGGCACCTCCGGTGCGGAGATCGGCGGCGCGTTCGGCGGCGAGAAGGACACCGGCGGCGGCCGCGAATCCGGCTCGGACGCATGGAAGGTGTACATGCGCCGGCAGACCAACACGATCAACTACTCCGACTCGCTGCCGCTGGCGCAGGGCATCAAGTTCGACCTGTAAGCGATGCGCCTCGCCGCCCTGTCCGACATCCACGGCAACCTGCCCGCGCTGGAGGCGGTGCTTGCGGATATCGGGCGGCGCGGCGTGGAGCGGATCGTCAATCTCGGCGACATCGTCTCCGGCCCGCTGTGGCCGCGCGAAACCGCCGCGCGGCTGATGCCGCTGGCGCTGCCCACGGTGCGCGGCAACCACGAGCGCCAGCTGCGCGACCTGGCGCCCGCGGCGATGGGCGCCAGCGATGCCTATGCGCACGCGCAGCTGACGCCGGCGCAACGGCACTGGCTGGACGGCCTGCCGCCGACGCTGTCGCTGCCGCAGGCGCTACTGTGCCACGGCACCCCGCACGACGACCTGTGCTGGCTGCTGGACGAACTGGAGCCGCCGCAGTTGCGCGCCGCCGATGCGCAACGCGTGCGCGAGCGGCTCGGCGATGCGTTGCCGGCACCGCTGGTGTTATGCGGGCACAGCCATGTGCCGCGCACGCTGCGCCTGGACGACGGGCGACTGCTGTGCAATCCGGGCAGCGTCGGCCTGCCCGCCTACGCCGAGGCATATCCGCAGCCCTACCGCGTCGAAACCGGCACGCCGCAGGCGCGTTACGCGATCCTGGAACAGCGCAACGGCCGCTGGGAGGCGCAACTGCTGGCGGTCGACTACGACCACGCCAGCGCTGCGATGCAGGCCGAACGCAACGGCCAGCCGGAGTGGGCGCATGCGCTGCGCCACGGCCGCGTCCGCGGATGAACGGCGCACGGCAGGCGCGCTTCTGGGATAATTCGGGCACCGTGCATGCGAGCGAACCCGCTGCCCCCTTCACGAGGATCCGCACATGAGTGCCGTACGCGAAACCAATTCCCTCGCCGTGGTCAGCCTGGTCGCCGGCATCCTCGGCTGGACGCTGATGCCGGTGCTCGGCAGCCTTGGCGCGATCATCACCGGACACCTGGCGCGCGCCGAGATCCGCCGCCAGCCGCAACGCTTCCAGGGCGACGGGCTGGCGGTCGGCGGGCTGATCCTGGGCTGGGCCGCGGTGATCGTCGCGATCCTGTCGGTGCTGGCGTTCGTGCTGTTCTTCGGCGGGCTGGCCTGGTTCGCCAGCACCCAGGCCTGAGCCGATGACCGCCTCCGCTCCGCGCGAACGCTTCAGCGACCGCGTCGCCGACTACGTCCGCTACCGTCCCGACTATCCGCCGGCGCTGCTGGACTGGGTGCACGGGGAACTCGCCGTGGCACGCACTGCACAGGTCGCCGACATCGGCGCCGGGACCGGCATTTCCACCCGCATGTTCCTGCAGGCCGGACATCCGACGCTGGCGGTGGAGCCGAACGCGGCGATGCGCGCCGCCGCCGAGGCGCTGCTGGGCGATATGGCCGGCTTCACCGCGATCGACGGCAGTGCCGAAGCCACCACCCTGCCCGCCGCCAGCGTCGATCTGATCAGCGCCGCGCAGGCCTTCCACTGGTTCGATCTGGACGCGGTCCGCCGCGAATGGGCGCGCGTGCTGCGCCCCGGCGGGCTGGCGCTGGTGTACTGGAACTCGCGCCTGCTCGACGGCACGCCGTTTCTGCAGGACTACGAGCAATTGCTGCTCGACTACGGCACCGACTACAGCGCGGTGGCCGAGCGCTACCACGACGATGCGACGATGCAGCGCTGGTTCGGCGCCGGGCTGCGCGGCACGGCGCAATTCCCCAACGTGCAGAAGCTGGACTACGACGGCCTGCGCGGGCGCCTGCTGTCCTCCTCGTACGCGCCGCTGGCCGGGCATCCGCGCCACGCGCCGATGCTGGACGCGCTGCGCGCGCTGTTCGATCGCCACCAGGTCGATGGCCTGGTCGATGTCCACTACCGTACCCGTGCCTTCGCCGGCACGTTGAACTGAGCTGCGCCCATGTATTCCCTCGCCCGCCCGTTCCTGTTCGCCTTCGACGCCGAGCGCGCCCACGCGCTGGGCCTGCGCGCGATCGAGATGGCCTACCGCACCGGCACCAATCCGCTGCTGGCCAGGGCGATCGCGCCGATGCCCACGCGCGCGTTCGGCCTGGAGTTTCCCAACCCGGTCGGCCTGGCCGCGGGCCTGGACAAGAACGGCGAGCACATCGACGCGCTGCTGGCGCTGGGCTTCGGCTTCGTCGAGATCGGCACCATCACCCCGCGGCCGCAGCAGGGCAATCCGAAGCCGCGCATGTTCCGCCTGCCGCGCGAGCAGGCGGTGATCAACCGCATGGGCTTCAACAACCTCGGCGTGGACGCACTGGTGCGCAACGTCGAACGCGCGCGCCGCCGCCATGGCCTGCTCGGCATCAACATCGGCAAGAACAAGGACACGCCGAACGAGGATGCCGCGTCGGATTACCTGCATTGCCTGGAAAAGGTCTATGCGCTGGCCGACTACGTGACCGTCAACATCTCCTCGCCGAACACCGCCGGCCTGCGCGAACTGCAGGAAGAACAGGCGCTGCGGCAGCTGGTGTCGCAATTGCGCGAGGCGCAGGAAGCGCTGGCCGCGCGCCATGGCAAGCGCGTGCCGATGCTGGTCAAGGTGGCGCCGGACCTCAGCGACAGCGACATCGACGCGGCGGCGCGGGTGCTGTCGGACCTGCAGGTGGACGGCGTCATCGCCACCAACACCACCATCGCCCGGCCCGGCCTGGAACAGCACCCGCTCGCCGCCGAAGCCGGCGGCCTGTCCGGTGCGCCGCTGCTGGGCCAGTCCACGCTGGTGCTGCGCCGGCTGCGCGCGCGCCTGCCCGAAGCGATCCCGCTGATCGGCGTCGGCGGCATCCTCTCCGGTGCCGATGCGGTGGCCAAGATGGCCGCCGGCGCGGCGCTGGTGCAGTGTTACAGTGGGCTGGTGTTCCGCGGCCCGGAGCTGATCGGCGAATGCGTCGAGGCGATGCGCCGGCGCCGCGAAGCGCCCAGCCGCGGCGCGGTCGCCGCGCTATGAGCAACGCCTGGTCGCTGACCGCGAATGCGCCGCTGCAGGCGCTGAATACCTTCCATGTCGCCGCGCAGGCGCCGTGGCTGCTGCAGATCTTCGCCCCCGAGGCGCTGCCCGACGCGCTGCTGGCGCCGCAGCTGGCCGGCGCGGCGCTGCTGCCGTTGGGCGGCGGCAGCAACATGCTGTTCGCCGGCGACGCGCCCGGTGTGGTGCTGGCCTTCGCCAACCGCAGCATCGACACGCTCGAACACCGCGCCGACTACGCCATCGTCCGCGCCGGCGCCGGCGTCGGCTGGCACGAACTGGTGATGTGGTCGCTGGCGCAGGGCCTGTCGGGCCTGGAGAACCTGGCGCTGATCCCGGGCACGGTGGGCGCCGCGCCGATCCAGAACATCGGCGCCTACGGTGCGCAGGTCGGCGAATTCGTGCACGTGGTCGAGGCCTACGACCGCGCCGACGCGCGCTTCGTGCGGCTGGATGCGGCCGCCTGCGAGTTCGGCTACCGCGACAGCCTGTTCAAGCGCCAGCCCGACCGCTACCTGATCGCCGCGGTGGAATTCAACCTGCCGCGGCTGCATGCGCTGCGCCTGGACTACGCCGGCATCGGCGAGGAACTGGAGGCGCTGGGTATCGCCATGCCCAGCGCGCCCGACGTGGCGCAGGCGGTGATCAACATCCGCCGCCGCAAGCTGCCCGACCCGGATGTGCTCGGCAACGCCGGCAGTTTCTTCAAGAACCCGCTGCTGCCGGCCGAACAGGCACAGGCGCTGCAGCATGCCTATCCGGCGCTGCCGGTGTTCCCCGGCGATGGCGACGATCAACGCAAGCTGTCGGCGGCATGGCTGATCGAAGCCTGCGGCTGGAAGGGCCATCGCGACGGCGACGCCGGCGTCTCCGCCGCGCACGCGTTGGTGCTGGTCAACCATGGCCAGGCCAGCGGCGCCGAGCTGCTGGCGCTGGCGCGGCGCATTTCCGCCTCGGTGCTGGAGCGCTTCGGCGTGATCCTGGAGCCGGAACCGCGCATCGTCGGCGCGCACTGGTGAAGCAGCCGGTGTCGCTGCGCGCGGCCGCGCTGATGCTGGCCAGCACGCTGTCGTTCGGACTGATGGTGGTGGCGATCCGGCTGGCCTCCGCGCACCTGTCCACGGTGGAAATCGCCTTTTTCCGCAACCTGTTCGGCCTGCTGTTCCTGCTGCCGATGCTGCTGCGCCCGGGCCAGCCGCTGCCGCGCACCGCGCAGCTGCCGCGCTACCTGCTGCGCACCGCGATCGGCCTGGTGTCGATGCTGGCCGGCTTCTGGGCGATCGGCCACCTGCCGCTGTCGCAGGCGATCGCCCTGTCCTACTCCACGCCGCTGTTCGTGACCCTGGCCGCAGCGTTCTGGCTGGGCGAGAACGTGCGCCTGCGGCGCTGGATGGCGGTGCTGTGCGGTTTCGCCGGCGTGCTGATCATCCTGCGCCCCGGCGCGGCGACGTTCAGTGCCGGCACCCTGATCGCGCTGTTGGCGGCAGTGACGAGTGCGCTGGTGGCGATCCAGATCAAGCAGTTGGCACGGGTCGATGCGGCCAACACCGTGGTGTTCTACACCTATGCGTTCTGGGTGCCGATGTCGCTGCTGCCCGCCCTGTTCGCCTGGACCTGGCCGCACGGCATCGACTGGCTGTGGCTGCTCGCCACCGGCCTGTTCGGCACCCTGGGACAATTGCTGTGGACGCGCGCGCTGCGCATCGGCGAAGTCTCGGCGCTGACCCCGATCAGCTTCACCCAGCTGCCGCTGGTGACCGTGTTCGGCTGGTGGCTGTTCGCCGAAGCGCCCGACCGCTGGACCGTGCTCGGCTCGCTGATCATCCTCGGCGCCAACGCCTACATCGCCCACCGCGAAGCGCTGCTGGCGCGGCGCGCGGCCAGTGCGGCGGCTACTGCGGCGGCCAAGCCTGGCGAATGAGCGCAGCAATCGCGGCGGCGCGACAGGAATTTGTTTACCCGGCCACAACAAAGCTGCACTAAGCTCGGCCGACAAGAACGTCGGTTTCAGGGGAAACCATGGCAGCGCTGATACCCAGCTATGCATCGTGCTCGCAGCGGATGACTCCGGGTGAACGCCGCTTCGCCCAGCGCCTGGCCGACAAACTGGAAGACGACTATTTGTGCTGGTATGACGTGCCTGTAGGGCCGCAATACCGGCATCCAGACTTCGTCGTCATGCATCCCAGCCGGGGCTTTTTGGTCCTGGAGGTCAAGGACTGGAAACTCGAGTCGATCGCGGAAATCAGCCGCGATAGCGTGGTGCTGCATACCGAACGCGGACACGAGGTCACGGCCAATCCGGTCCGGCAAGTCCGCGAATACACCCTTGAGCTGTGCAAGCTCCTGCAACGCGATCCGGCACTGCGCCATCCCGAAGGCAGCCCGCGCGCAGGCAAGCTGACCATGCCCTGGGGCTGGGGCGTGATTCTGACCAACATCACCCGTTCCCAATTCGAACACGCGCAACTGGAACATTTTATCCCTGCTGCCTCGGTGATATGCCGCGACGAGATGGTGGAATCAGTCGATCTGGAAGGCTTCCAGAAACGACTCTGGGACATGTTCATGATGCCGTTCCCTTGCCGCCTGTCGCTTCCGCAGATCGATCGTTTCCGTTGGCACCTGTTTCCCGAACTGCGAATTCCGACCCAGACTGGCATGTTCGAAGACACCACCGAACCGCCATCGTTGCTGGCCGAAATTCCTGACCTGATCAGGATCATGGATCTGCAACAGGAGCAACTTGCACGCTCGCTGGGCGATGGTCATCGAGTGATCCATGGCGTCGCGGGCTCCGGTAAGACCATGATCCTCGGCTACCGCTGTCTACAGCTTGCGCGGCGCTACGCCAAGCCGGTGCTTGTGCTGTGCTACAACAAGACGTTGGCAGGACGGCTGCAACAAATGATCGCCGCCAAAGACATGGGTGAGCGGATCATCGTCGCGCATTTCCATGGCTGGTGCCGGCAGCAACTGGAGGCGTTCCATGTCCGCAGTCCAGCGGCGCAGGCCAGCGCGAATGACTATGCGGATGCGCTAGTACGCTGCGTCATCGACGGCGTCGCGTCCAACGCGATTCCGCGCGCCCAATACGCCGCAGTACTGATCGACGAAGGCCACGACTTCAAGCCCGAGTGGTTCCAACTGGTCGTACAGATGATCGACCCGGAAACCAATGCACTACTCCTACTCTACGACGATGCGCAGTCGCTCTACGACAACGGCGGCAAACGCAAATTCACTTTTGCTAGCGTCGGCATCCAGGCCCAGGGGCGCACCACCATCTTGCGTATGAATTATCGCAATTCCCTAGAAGTGCTTGCGACGGCGAAAGCGTTCGCCCGCGAACTGCTGGAAAGCCACGATGCAGACGACGACCACGTCCCCGTCATCGCGCCGGAGAGCGCTGGTCGCCGTGGCCCACTGCCGGAACTGCTACGTTGCCGGAACATCTGGGACGAAGCCGAATGTATTGCCTTGAAGATCGCCGACGCCATCGACAAAGGCGCTGTCGCCAACGATTTCGCCGTCCTTTGCCGTAGCAATCAGCTGGCCAAGCTGATCGCCAATCGCTTACTGAAGCAGCACATCCCGGTTTCGCTCGCTGAAGACAGTGCGAGGCGCAACTTGTTCGATGGCGCACCCTCGGTCAAGGTGATGACCATGCACTCCAGCAAAGGATTGGAATTCGATACGGTATTCATTCCGGGCATCTGCGAGATCGGTCAGCGCCAGCACGACGATGAAGAACAGATGCAACTGGAGGCAAAATTGCTCTATGTTGCTATGACCCGCGCATTGGGAAGATTGGTGATGCTTCATCACGGAGAAGGCGTTTTCACGGCGAAAATCAATGTCGCATTGGCAGACGTACGTGCACGGCTACAAGCAGCCTGAGCGAGGATCCGGCGCAGCAGCCGACGGCGCATGGAGGACGCCATGAAGACCATCGGCCTGATCGGCGGCATGAGCTGGGAATCCACGCTGCCCTATTACCGGCTGATCAACGAGACGGTCCGCGCACAGTTGGGCGGGCTGCACTCGGCCAGGCTGCTGCTGTACAGCGTGGACTTCCACGAGATCGAACAGCTGCAGCAGGCGGGCGACTGGGATGCGGCCGGCGCCGCGATGGCCGCTGCCGCGCAAGCGTTGCAGGCCGGCGGCGCCGATTTCCTGGTGCTGTGCACCAACACCATGCACCGCGTCGCCGATGCGATCACCGCCGCGGTGCCGCTGCCGCTGCTGCATATCGCCGATGCCACCGCCGATGCGTTGCAGGCGGCCGGGGTGACCCGGGTCGGGCTGCTCGGCACCCGCTTCACCATGGAACAGGACTTCTACCGCGCGCGGCTGCAACGGCGCGGCTTCCAGGTATTGATCCCGGACCCGCCAGGACGCGACGACGTCCACCGCATCATCTACGACGAACTGTGCCAGGGCGTGATCCGCGACGCCTCGCGGGCGCGCTACCGCGCCGTGATCGCGGCGCTGCAGGCGCAGGGCGCCGAGGCGGTGATCCTGGGCTGCACTGAGATCGGGTTGCTGATCGGCGCCGACGACGCGCAACTGCCGCTGTTCGATACCGCCGCGCTGCATGCGCGCGCGGCGGCGCTGCATAGCCTGGCCTAGCCACGGCAGCGCACAGGCGTCGCCGGCACGGATCGGCTACATGTGGCCCGAGGGGCGACGATGCGCTCCGGCAAACTTCATAATGGGCGCACGCCCGATTGCAAAGATCACCATGCGCCAGCTTCGCCTGCTCGCCATCGCCGCGCTCGTCCTGCTGCTGTGCCCGGCACTGCCGGCCTTGGCCATCGCGATTCCCGAATTCACGCCGAACGTCGTCGATCCGGCCGGAGCGTTGAGCGATGCGCAGCGGCAGCAGGTCAACGACGCGCTGCAACAGATCCGCGAGGAACAGCACATCTGGGGCGCGGTCTATGTGGTGCCCTCGCTCGACGGCGACGATATCGAGCAGGTGGCCGACGCTGCGTTCCAGAAGTGGCAGCTGGGCAGCAAGGGCGCCAACAACGGGCTGCTGCTGGTGCTGGCGATGCAGGACCGGCGCTCGCGCTTCGAGGTCGGCTATGGACTGGAAGGCGTGCTGCCCGATGCGGTCGCCCGGCGCGCGCTGGACGATCATCTGGCGCCGAAGATGCGCCAGGGCGACACCGCCGGCGCCATCGTCGATGCATTCGGCTTCATGGCGCGCGTGGCCGCCAAGGACCCGGAGAGCCTGGCGGAACTGTCGCGCGCGTCGTCCGCCGCTGAGCAGGATGAACGGGCGGACTGGACGCGCGGCGCCGGCGCCTGGGCCGGCACGCTCGCGCTGATCTGGCTGCTGCCGCCGCTGCTGGCACGCCGGCAACGACACCTGCGCGCGCGCCTGCTGCAGCGCCATCCGGAACTGGCCGACGCGCCGGAGGAGATCGCCAGTTCCAGGCGCAAGCGCGCCTCGTCGGGAGCGTTCATCAAGCTGTTCCTGAGCATCAATCCGGGCGTGTTCGTGCTGGTGCTGTCGAGCCTGTTCCGGTTGGCGTTCTGGCTATGGATCGCCGCCGAAGTGCTGACGCTGTGCCTGATGCTCGGACTGTCGGGCCGCCGCTACCGCTCGCCGGAACGCTACCGCGCCTTTCTGCAGGAGCAGGAACGCACGCGCAAGGCGCTGATCCGCAAAGGGCACGTCGTCGAGACCGCGGCCGGCACCTATGCCTACACCCCTGCGTACTACGCCAGCGAAGCGGCATCGTCGAGCTCGTCGTCCTCGTCCAGCACTTCCTCGTCTTCCGGCGGCGGCAGCTCCGGCGGCGGCGGCGCCAGTTCGAGTTGGTAGCCACTACGCGCAGCAAGCTCCAGCGCGTGGATGTTGTGGCCGCCACCAACGCATGTCGCAAGCTGGCGGCGGCCGCTGCGCACGATCTCCTCGATCACGGCACGGGCGGACGAGCGCCCGCGGCTGCAGACAATCTTTTCGGTGCCATGGGCGGCCTGTAGCGGATGCAGGCGCCGCCGTGTCGCCGTCAGCGCGCCAGGCCCGCGCGCAACGCCGCCACGCCTTGCGGATTTGGCCATCCCTCGAAGGAATCGATGACTTGTCCATCGCGGACCAGATAGAACGTCGGCGTATCCAAACTGGTCAACGGCTTCCAGTCGGCGCGCAAATACATCGGATGCATGGGAAGCTTCGGATGCGCTGCGTTCCATTCGAGTAAACCGTCGAGCGGCAGCGATGCGTCCGGCGGCACCACCAGCAGCAGGTTGTCGCGCAGCCACTGCAGCTCCGGTCGCTGTTCGATCTCGGACAAGGCGCGAACCGAGAAGGCGCAAGCTGGATGGACCACAGCAACGACCTGTGGACGATGCGCGTCAGGATTCCATGCCTGCACCTGCGCATGCATACGATCCTGGATCGAAAGCATTCGCCACCCCTGGCCTGCGCTCGCTCGAAGAACCTGCAACCCAGGCAACACCGGCAACCCTGTCGCCTCGGTACGTGAACGCAGTTCGTTGGCTTCGGAATATCGCGAAACGCTCACAAGCGCGCCGGCGTAGGTCTGAGTGTGCCAGTTGGTCAGAGCGCCTGCAGCGGCCAACTTGCGGTACAGGCAACCTAGCGTGTCGACGTCGGCAGTCTCCAGCGAGTAGCGTTCGGCGAACGCCGTCGCCCTGAACAGATCGTCGTCACTGAAGTCGCCAGCGCCTCCCTCCAGGCATGGATGGACATCGGCAGTCAGCTGGCGATACAGGCGCACCACTGCATCGCTTCGCGCCTGCCCGCTCTCGCTACGCAATTGTGCGTTCAAGCTTGCCAACTGCTCATGGAGCGTCGTGGCCGCCACTTTTCCGGGCGCAGCCGATGCCAAGGGCGCAAAAAATGCCACCATCCAGAGGATGGCAGCACAGGCGTGCAAGACACAGCGCATCAGCAGTTGCCCGTACAGATTGAACCGACGTTACGCGAGCGAATGCCGCGACCACTACGCCAGTCGTCGCGATTCCGTGGCAACTACGTTAATAGCGAGCGCCCGCGGAGGCAATCGGCGCCAACTGACGGTTTCCAGTCCTGTCTAAACGCGACCGGACGCCACCGCGCGCCGGCGCCGCCAACGCGGGCGCCGTTCGCCGCGGAACATCAGCAGGTACAGCCCGAGCACCCAGACCAGCGCCGCGCACCAGCCGCCGAGGATGTCGGAGGGGTAATGCACGCCCAGGTAGATCCGCGACACGCCGACCAGCAGCGCGAAGGTGCCGGCCAGCAGCAGCACCGGCCAGCGCCAGCGGGTGCGCCAGGCCAGCGCGATCAACACCGAGGCCAGGGTCATCGAGCCCATCGCATGGCCGCTGGGGAAGCTGAAGGTATGTTCCGGCGCGATCGACTCCCACAGGCTGGGCCGGTCGCGCTGGAAGAACTGCTTGGCGCTCAGGTTCAACAACGCCGAGCCGACGAACGAGAACGCGGCGAACATGGCCTCGCGCCAGCGCCGCAGCCCCAGCAACAGCAGCACGATCAGGGTGTCCAGCGGGATCACCCCATACTGGTAGCCGGCCTCGGTGATGACGCTGAAGAATCGGTCCCAGCCCGGCGAGGTCAGCGCCCGCATGCTCCACAGCAGCGGTTCGTCGAAGTAGACGTTCTCCAGCTCGTGGACCTCGTCGGCCAGCGCCACGAACACGCCCAGCGGCAGCAGCACGCCGGCGAACAGCAGGCCGATGCGCCAGGAGTTGCGGCGCAACCAGTGGCGCACGCCGGCGGCGCGCTCGGCCGGGGCCTCACCCGGCGCGGCGGACATATTTGGTCGCGACGTAGTCGTCGATCAGCGCGACGAACTCGTGGGCGATGTTCTCGCCGCGCAGGGTGACGGTCTTTTCGCCGTCGACGAACACCGGCGCCGACGGCGCCTCGCCGGTGCCCGGCAGGGAGATGCCGATGTTGGCGTGGCGCGATTCGCCCGGCCCGTTGACCACGCAGCCCATCACCGCCAGGGTCATGTTCTCGGCGCCGGGATGGTTCACCTTCCACTCCGGCATCTTCGCGCGGACATGGTTCTGCACCACCTTGGCGAGCTCCTGGAAGAACTCGGAAGTGGTGCGGCCGCAGCCCGGGCAGGCGGTGACCAGCGGGGTGAAGGCGCGCTGGCCGGTGGTCTGCAGCAGTTCCTGGGCGACGATCACCTCCTGCGTGCGCGATTGCCCCGGCTCGGGCGTCAGCGAGATGCGGATGGTATCGCCGATGCCTTCCTGCATCAGCACCGCCAGCGCCGCGCTGGAGGCGACGATGCCCTTGCTGCCGATGCCGGCCTCGGTCAGGCCCAGGTGCAGCGCGAAATCCGAGCGCTGCGCCAGGTCGCGGTACACCGCGATCAGTTCCTGCACGCCGCTGACCTTGCAGCTGAGCACGATGCGGTCGCGGCCCAGGCCCAGTTCCACCGCGCGCTCGGCCGAATCCAGCGCCGAGCGGATCAGCGCCTCGCGCAGCACGCGGCCGGCGTCCCACGGCGTTTCGCGGCGTGAATTCTCGTCCATCAGCTGCGCCGCCAGGGCCTGGTCCAGCGAGCCCCAGTTGGCGCCGATGCGCACCGGCTTGTCGTACTTCAGCGCGAACTCGATCAGCTGCGCGAACTGGGTGTCCTTCTTCTTGCCGAAACCGACGTTGCCGGGGTTGATCCGGTACTTGGACAGCATCTGCGCGCACGCCGGTTCGGCGGCCAGCAGTTGGTGCCCGTTGTAGTGGAAGTCGCCGATCAGCGGCACCTCGATGCCCATCATCCGCAGCTTGTCGACGATGCGCGGGATCGCCGCGGCCGATTCGGCATTGTTGACGGTCAGCCGCACCAGTTCCGAGCCGGCGCGCCACAACTCGGCCACCTGCTTGACCGAGGACGCCACGTCGGCGGTGTCGGTGTTGGTCATCGACTGCACCACGACCGGCTTGCCGCCGCCCACGACGACGCCTCCGACGCGGACCGGGTGGGTGGAACGGCGCGCCCAGGGCGCGGCGTCGCTGGGAGGGGTGGGTCGGCTGACGGCGTCGTACATGCGCGCATTTTAGCGTGCGCAGGCGCCTGTGCCCCACCCCGGCGGCGGGGACTGCGACGGTTTGTCGCAGACAGCCGTGCGCGCCAGCGCATACGATGCGCGCCATGACCTCCACCGATGCCTCGTTCCTGCGCACCCTGTGCAGCCTGCGCTGGCTGGCCACCGCCGGACAGGCGGCGACGATCCTGGTCGCGACCTGGGCGATGCGGCTGCCGCTGCCGCAGCTGCCGCTGTGGTCCGGCGTGGCCGCGCTGACCCTGTTCAACCTGTATGCGCAGCTGCGCCTGCGCCATGCCGACACCGCCGCGCCGGCCACCGCCTTCGGCCACATCCTGGTCGACGTGACCGTCCTGACCTGGATGGTCGGCTGGAGCGGCGGCATCGGCAACGCCTTCGGCTCGCTGTTCCTGGTGCTGATCGCGCTGGCCGCGCTGGCCCTGCCGCTGCGCTGGGCGCTGGCGGTAGCCGTGGCCTGCGTGGCCGGCTATGCGGTCAGCGCCCTGTTCGGCCTGCCGCTGCCGCGCGGCCCGCACCAGGCGCTGGATCTGCAGCGCTGGGGCATGGCCGCCAACTTCCTGCTGTCCACGATCGTGGTACTGGTGTTCTCCACCCGCCTGGCGCTGTCGCTGCGCGAGCGCGAGCGCGAGCTGGCGCTGCTGCGCGAGCGCTTCACCCGCAATGAAGGCATCGTCGCCCTGGCCACCCATGCCGCCTCGGTCGCGCACGAGCTGAACACGCCGCTGGCGACGATGACCCTGCTCACCGACGACATCGTCGAGCAGAGCGAGCAGCCGGAACTGCGCGAGGACCTGGAAACCCTGCGCGAACTGCTGGTGCAGTGCCGCGAACGGGTGCTGGCGCTGGCCGCGCCGGCGCAGCGCCCCGGCGGCGGCACGGTGTCGCTGGCGCACGTGCTGCACCAGTGGCAACTGGTGCGCCCGACCGTGCGACTGCGCCGCAACGACGACGCACCGCTGCAGCTGCGCCTGGAAAGCGCGATCGGCCACCTGCTGCAGGTGTTGCTGAACAACGCCGCCGATGCCGGCGAACGCGCCGGCCATCCGCAGGTGGACCTGAGCGTGCGGGTCACCGGCAGCGAGCTGGTCGGCGAGGTCCGCGACTACGGCGGCGGCTTCGACGCCAACCAAGTCGCGCTGCCGGCCACCCTGTTCCGCAGCGGCAAGCCCGACAGCATGGGCGTGGGCCTGGCGCTGTCGCATGCCACCATCGAACGCCTGGGCGGCGAACTGTGGACCCAGCCGGCGCCGGGCCACGGCGCGCGGGTCGGGTTCCGCCTGCCGCTGCTCGCCCTGGAGACGCCCGCATGAGCATCGACGCCCCGCTGGGCCTGCTGGTCGACGACGACCCGCTGTACCTGCGCACCCTGCAACGCACCCTCGCCCGCCGCGGGCTGGAGACGCTGACCGCCGACAGCGGCGCCGCGGCGCTGGCCCTGGCGGCGGCGACGCCACCGGACTACGCGCTGATCGACCTCAAGCTCGGCGACGAATCCGGGCTGTCGCTGATCCAGCCGCTGCGCGCGATCCGCGCCGACATGCGCATCCTGCTGGTCACCGGCTACGCCAGCATCGCCACCGCGGTGGAGGCGATCAAGCTCGGCGCCGACGACTACCTGCCCAAGCCGGCCACGGTGCAGATGATCCTGCGCGCGTTGAGCCTGGAGGCGGACAGCACCGAGGACGACGACGCGATCGAACCGCCGGACGCGATGACCCCGCTGAGCCGGCTGCAATGGGAGCACATCCAGCAGGCCATGCACGAGACCGGCGGCAACGTGTCGGCGGCCGCGCGCCTGCTCGGCATGCATCGCCGCTCGCTGCAGCGCAAGTTGGCCAAACGTCCCAGTCCGCAACGCGAGCCGCCGCGCTGAGCGGGCTGCGGCGGCGCATGCGCGCCGTGATCCTGGATCGCAGAGAACGCCGATAAGCGCTTAAGCCCCTCTCCCACCGGGAGAGGGGCTGGGGTGAGGGTACGGCGCGAAGCGTCTCGCGGAGGTTGGCGCACAAGGCTTCGCCCGTACCCTCATCCGCCCCTGTGGGGCACCTTCTCCCGGTGGGAGAAGGGAACAGCCGAGCCCCTCTCCCATCGGGAGAGGGGTTGGGGTGAGGGTACGGCGCGAAAGTGACTCGCAGAGTTTGATGCACGAGGCTGCGCCCGTACCCTCATCCGCCCCTGCGGGGCACCTTCTCCCGGTGGGAGAAGGGAACAGCCGAGCCCCTCTCCCATCGGGAGAGGGGTTGGGGTGAGGGTACGACGGAGTCATGGAACCCAGGCCCCCTTGCCCACCGCAACGCTGAGAAGCACGCACAGTCACGCCGCGACATGACCCAGCGTCCACGCGGCCTTCACTTTCCCAACCCGAAGGTGTCGGTCACGTGCGAATGTCGCCGTCACGGTTCAAGTCGCCCTTCCGCGCGCCGCTAACCTGGCATGACTGCATCCTCTCCGCCGCCGCTGCTCGACGAATCGACGCGACTGGCCAACCTGCGCCAGCTGTGCCTGCTCGACACCCCGCCCGACCACGCCTTCGACCTGATCACTCAATTGGCCTCGCGCGTCATGCGCACGCCGATCGCGCTGGTCTCGCTGATCGACGAGCAGCGCCAGTGGTTCAAGTCCAGGGTCGGCCTGGACGCACCGCAGACGCCGCGCAGTCAGGCCTTCTGCGCGCATGCGATCCACAGCCCCGAGCTGCTGGTGGTGGCCGACGCGCGCAAGGATCCGCGCTTTCGCGACAACCCGCTGGTCACCGGGCCGCCGTTCATCCGCTTCTACGCCGGCGCGCCGCTGCTGCTGGCCGACGGCACCGGCCTGGGCACGCTGTGCGTGATCGACACCGAACCGCGCAGCGAGTTCGATGCGTCATCGCGGCAGACCCTGCAGCAATTGCGCGACCTGCTGATGTTGCGGATCGAGACCCTGCGCAATACCGGCTACGTCGATGCGCTGACCGGCCTGCCCAACCGCAGCCGCTTCAATGAAGACCTGACCATGTGGCTGTCGCTGCAGGGCCGCGACCACCACGACACCGGCGTGGCGGTCGACGTCTGCGGCGCCGAGTACTTCCGCGACATGGTCAAGGCACTGGGCTGGGAATACGCCGAGGGCTACCTGCTGGCCGCGCGCGACCGCCTGTTGCGGGCCCTGGACGGACGCCCGGCCTACCGTATCGATACCACCAGCTTCGCCTTCATCGTGGAAGGCAACGACCCGGCACAGCTGGCGCAGCGCTGCGAACGCGTGTACGGCGCCTTCGCCGAGGCGATCGACCACCAGGGCATTCCGCACGCCGCGACCCCGTCGCTGGGCGCGGTGCGCCTGGACGGCGCGCTGAGCGCCAACCACACGCTGCGCTCGCTGACCACCGCGGTGGACATGGCGCGCCAGCGCGGCCTGCCCTGGAGCCTGTACGAACGCGGCCACGACGCCAGCCAACGCAACGCGTTCCGGATCCTGGCCGCGTTGCCGGAGGCGCTGGGCGCTCGCGACCAATTGACTCTGCACTACCAGCCGCGGGTCAGCCTGCGCAGCGGCGAATGCGTCGGCGTGGAAGCGCTGCTGCGCTGGCAGCATCCGCTGCTCGGCAGCGTGGCGCCCAACGAATTCATCCCGCTGGCGGAAAAGACCGCGCTGATGAGCCGGGTCACCGCCTGGGTGCTGCAGGCCGGCATCGCCCAGGCCGCGCTGTGGCAGCAGCAGGGGCATCGTTTCAGCGTCGCGCTGAACGTCTCGGCGGTGGATCTGGAGCAGGCCAACTTCATCGCCACGCTGCGCGAGCTGCTGGCGCGGCACACGCTAGAACCGGGCCGCATCGAGATCGAGTTCACCGAAAGCGCGATGATCCGCCATCCGCAGCGCGCGGCCGAACAATTGCAGGAGATCAGCGCACTGGGCGTGAAGATCGCCATCGACGACTTCGGCAGCGGCTACAGCAACCTCAGCTACCTCAAGCGCATTCCCGCCAACGCGCTGAAGATCGACCAGTCGTTCATCCGCTCGCTGCCGGGCAGCCGCAAGGACTGCATGATCGTGCCGTCGATGATCCGCCTCGGCCACGACTTCGGCCAGCAGGTGGTGGCCGAAGGCATCGAGACCGAGGAGATCTACGAAATGCTGCGCGACTGGGGCTGCGACGAGGGCCAGGGCTACTGGATCGCCCGGCCGATGCCGGCAGCGGCGCTGGACGCCTGGCTGGCCACGCCATGGCGCGACGCCTGAACGCGCGTGACCGAACCTGCAGCGACCGCTAGGACGCGGCCGCTGCGGCGATGCTCAGGCCGCGCTCACCAGAACACCGTGTACAGCGCGATCAGGATCGCGACCACGCCCACCGCGCCGACCTTGAAGCCGAGCGTGGTGGCGTAGCCGACGTCGTCGGTGCGGATCAGGTCGCGCGCCTGCCTGGCCGGGGTCAGCAGCGACACCACCACCGCCAGCACCAGCGCCGCCACGAACACCACGCCGATGCGGTCCATGAACGGCAGTTCCGGCCAGGCGAACTTGAGCGCGAACGACAGCACCACCGAGCCGATCGCCGCGGTCAGCGCGCCGGCCTCGTTGGCGCGCTTCCAGAACAGGCCGAGCATGAAGATCACCACCACGCCCGGGGTGAAGAAGCCGGTGAATTCCTGGATGAACTGGAAGCCCTGGTCGAAGTTGCCGAGCAGCGGCCGCGCGGTGAGCACGCCGACCAGCACCGCCGTCACCGCGGCGATGCGGCCCACCCGCACCAGGCGTTTCTGTTCGGTCTGCGGGCGGAACTTGGCGTAGAAGTCCAGGGTGAAGATGGTCGCCACCGAATTGATCTTCGAGGCCAGCGACGCCACGATCGCCGCCACCAGCGCAGCGAACACCAGGCCGAGGATGCCGCTGGGCAGCAGCTGCATCATGGTCGGATAGGCCTGGTCGGGCTTGGCCAGGTCCGGCGCCAGCACCACCGCAGCGATGCCCGGCACCACGATCACCAGCGGCATCAGCAGTTTCAGGAACGCGGCGAACACGATGCCCTTCTGCGCCTCGCCGATGTCCTTGGCGGCCAGCGCGCGCTGGATGATGTACTGGTTGAAGCCCCAGTAACTGATGTTCATCACCCACAACCCGCCCAGCAGCACGCTCAGGCCCGGCAGGTCCTTGTAGAACGGGTTGTCCTTGGTCAGGATCATGTGGAAGTGCTCCGGATGCGCATTCCACAGGTGCTTGAAGCCGGCCAGCACGCCGGCGCCGTCGCCGATGCGCGACAGGGTCAGCCCGGCCACCAGCAGCCCGCCCAGCACCAGCAGGGTCACCTGCACGATGTCGGTCAGCGCCACCGCCTTGAGCCCGCCGTACAGCTGGTAGACCAGCGCGAACACGCCGATCAGCGCCAGCGCCAGGGTCTGGTCCATGCCGGTTACCTGGCTCACCGCGATCGAACCCAGCCACAGGATCGAGGTCAGGTTGACGAACACGTACAGCAGCAGCCAGAACACCGCCATCAACGTGCGGATCCACTTGCCGTAACGCTGCTCCAGGAACTGCGGCATGGTGTAGATGCCGTTGCGCAGGAAGATCGGCAGGAAGAACTTGCCGACGATCAGCAGGGTCAGCGCCGCCATCCATTCGTAGGACGCGATCGCCAGACCGATCGCATAGCCGGAACCGGCCATGCCGATGATCTGCTCGGCGGAAATGTTGGCCGCGATCAGCGAGGCGCCGATCGCCCACCACGGCAGGGTCTTGCCGGCCAGGAAGTAGTCCTCGGCGCTCTTGCTGTGCCCGGCCTTCTCCCGCGATACCCACTGCGCGAGCACGAAGATGCCCGCCAGGTAGACCAATACGATCGCAATATCCAACGTCGCCAGACCCACTGCACTTCTCCCACGGGCCGCGGCCCTTTCGCCTGTGTATCGATGCGCCCGTCCGCTCAGGACGGGCGTTGTCTTTGAATGGCCGGGCGCGACCGCGAGCGGGCACTGCCTTCGCGTCGTCGCGCATCGGTCGTCGCGCGGAGCGTTGGCCGCGGCGCGTCCTTGTCGCCCACGGCCGCCGCCGCATCGGCCCCGCTGTGAGCGGTTGCTGCAGCGGTTGTCGCTATCCGCCTTCGCCGCAGTCCCGGCGTCCGCCCTGCCCCGCTTGCATCCGTATCGGCGCAGGCGACGCCATCCGCCGACGGCGCCGCTGCATCCCGTCAGGCGCGCATCAGCGCACCGGGCAGTCGACCACGCTCTGCGCGTCGTTGCTGGCGCCCAGCGCGATCCGCGACAGCGCCAGGTCCAGCGTGCCGTCGCTCTCGATCACCGGCAGCCGCTCCAGCTTGGAGACGTCGGCGCCGGCGACGCTGAAGCACTTCAACGGCACGCCCAGCGTGCGCCACTCGCCCTTGGGCAGCGCCGCCAGCGGCGGGCCCAGATCGACCTGCGCCGCGCAGCCGTTGCCGCAGGCCACGCCGATACGCGCGCCGGCGCTCGGCGCCGCGTCCACCTTCAAGGTCAGGATCAGCTGCACGTCGCCGTTGCTCTCGCGCGACACGTCCAGCGGCTTGGGCAGCACCAGCGCCATCGCCGCCTTGCCCTTGCCCGACCATGCGAAACGGCGCGCATCTTCCTGCGCCTTGTGGTCGATCGCGGTGACCTTCAGCGACCCGTCGGCCAGCGCCGCCGGCATCGTCGCCGCCGGCAGATTGGCCTGGCTGGCGCCTTGCAGGATCAGGTTGATGCCCGGCGCAGGCTTGCCGCGGTCGAAATACACCCCGCCCACCGCCTGCGCCCCGGACACGCCGGAAACTTCGGACAGGCGGACCAGATCGCCCTTGTCGGCGTAGCGCAGGCCATAGCCGAACGCGAACTGCGGGTTGTAGTTCTTCTGCCCGACGTTGTTGGCGTACTGGGTCGCGGTGCGCGGCCAGGAGAAGCTGAGCTTGCCGTGGAAGTCGTACTGGATGCTGCCATCGGGCTTGCGCAGCAGCACGTCGGCCACGCCGCCGCCTTCCGAACCCGGCAGCCATGCGGCGACGAACGCATCGGCGGCATTGATCTCGCGGTTCACCCACAGCGGGCGGCCGCTCAGGAACACCGCCACCACCGGAATGCCGTCGGCCTTGAGCTTCTTGATCAGCTGCAGGTCGCTGTCGTCGCCGGGCTTGTACAGCAGCGTGGCGATGTCGCCCTGGAACTCGGCGTACGGGTTCTCGCCGAACACCACCACCGCCACGTCCGGCTTGGCCTGGTACTTGCCGTCGATCGCCAGCTCGGCGCTGCCGCCGGCCGCCTTGACCTGTTCCTGCAGGCCTTCCCAGATCGTGTTGCCGTTCGGGTAGTCGGCGCGCTTGGTGCCGGTGCCCTGCCAGTTCAGCGTCCAGCCGCCGGCCTGCTTGCCCATGTCGTTGGCGCCGTCGCCGGCGACCAGCAGCTTGAGCTGCGGCTTCAGCGGCAGCAGCTGCTTCTGGTTCTTCAGCAGCACCAGCGACTCGCGCACCGCCTGCCGCGCCACCGCGCGATGCTCGGGCGCGCCGAGCAGTTCGAACTTGCCGCCGAGCGGACGCTGCGACGGCTTGCCGGCCTCGAACAGGCCCAGCCGCAGCTTCACCCGCAGGATCCGCCGCACCGCATCGTCCAGCCGCGTCATCGGGATTTCGCCCGACTTGACCGCCTTCAGCGCGCTCTCGTAATAGCCCTTCCAGCTGTCCGGCGCCATCAGCATGTCCACGCCGGCATTGAACGCGGCCGGGCAGTCGTCGTTGCGGCAGCCGGGCACCTGGCCATGGCCGTTCCAGTCGCCGACCACGAAGCCGCCGAAATGCATCTGCCCCTTCAGCACGTCGGTCAGCATCGGCTTGTTGCCGTGCATCTTCACCCCGTTGAAGCTGTTGAACGAGGCCATCACCGTCTGCGCGCCGGCCGCGATCGCCGGCGGGTAGCCGGCACCGTGGATGTCGCGCAACTGCTGCTCGCTGACCCGGGTATCGCCCTGGTCCTTGCCGTCGGTGGTGCCGCCGTCGCCGAGGAAATGCTTGACCGAGGCGATCACGTGCGAGCCGTCGAGGAAGCCGGGCTGCCCGGGCACGCCCTGCAGGCCTTCGACCACCTTGCCGGCGAAACTGGCGACCACCTCCGGCGATTCGGAATAGCCCTCGTAGGTGCGGCCCCAGCGATCGTCCTGCGGCACCGCCACGGTCGGCGCGAAGGTCCACTCCATGCCGGTGGTGCGGGTCTCGGCCGCGGTCACCGCGCCGATCTTGCGCATCAGCTCCGGGTCGCGCGTGGCGCCCAGGCCGATGTTGTGCGGGAACAGCGTGGCGCCGACGATGTTGCTCTGCCCGTGCACCGCATCGATGCCGAAGATGATCGGGATCGCCAGGCCGCCGTTGCCCTTGTCCATCGACGCCGCGTAATAGGCGTCGGCCAGCTTCAGCCACTCCGCCGGGCTGGCGTCGTACTTGCCGCCGGGATCGGAATTGCCGCCGGCCAGCACCGAGCCGATGTGGTACTTGCGCACGTCGTCCGGGGTCATGCTGGCGATGTCGCCCTGCACGATCTGCCCGACCTTCTGCTCCACCGTCATCTGCGCCATCAGCTTGGTGATGCGCGCTTCCAGCGCCGGATCCTCGGCCAGCGGCCAGGCCGGCGACGGCCACTGCTGCGGATGGATCGCCGGCGGCGCGGCGGCGGGCTCGGCGGCCTGCATGGTGGCGGCGCCCGCCAGCATCGCCAGGCCGAGCGCGGCCGCCAGGGCCAATCGATGACGTGCCGGCGCAGACGCGCCGCTGGACTGCTTTTCCAAGATATCCCCTCCCAGGAACGATGACGTGCAGCGCAGCTCGCGCCGCAGCGGCCGGAGCGTCCGGCACGCGATCAGGCCGCCTACGCTTTCCCAATCGGGGAACGGTGTCAACCGACAGCGCGCCTATGCCATGGACGTAACGGCATATCGGATTGCGCTATAGCGACGGAATACCTACGGAACGGTGCCACGCGCGTCGAAACACCCAGCCGGGCATGCGCCGTCGGCGGCGACGGGTAGCAAAATTGCTGCAGTACAGCATGGACGATGGGCCGCGGTGCGCAAACATGCAGTCGAGCGGTCGGGTTCGTTGGCGGGAGGTCACTTACCCGATGGCGGCCTGGAAGGCTCACCGACCAGAGCGGAATCCACGTCGCGTCGCCGCGCAACGGCTGCCGAGCGGCGCCGGATCGTATGAGATCGCATGAGCAAGGCGCGACTGGATTCGCGTACAGGTCCGCACAGCAGCGTTCGGCCCCGACGGACGCGGCAAGGGCGCAGGCATGCCGGCACCATCGCCGTCGGCGGTCGCCCACGTTCGCGCATGACTCGCGAACACGCGCCCCTATCGCGCGTCGCGCTCCTGCGCTGACGGCGGCAATAGCAGCTTCACGCATTTCTCGCAGGCGATGTCGATCTTCTCCAGGCAGTCGCGCACCAGGGCGTCTTGCCCGAGTTCCGCTGCGCGCTTGGCCAGCCGGCCGGCCATGCAGATGGAGTTGACCTCGTTGCGGATGTCGTGCATCAGGTCTTGCTCGCTCATCGTCGTCCCTTGTCAGCGTCCGCTTCCGCAGACCGAGCATAGCCACGCGCCGTGAACGCGGCGCGCAAACATGGCCGGCGCTTGCCCGCGGCGCGCGGGCCGTTCCCGCGACATGCGTCCGCGATCGCGGCGGCTACCCGAGCGCGCCGCGCGCGAGGCCGCCTAACGCGGCTTGCGCCGGCGCGCTTGCGTGTGCAACCGGATCTCGGCCAGCAGGCCATCCACCGTCACCGGCTTGTTCAGATGCGACGTGAACCCCGCCGCCAGCGCGCGCGCCACATCGGCCTGCGCGCCGAAGCCGGACAGCGCCAAGGCCGGCACATCGGCGTAATGCGGCAACTGGCGCAGCCGCGTGATCAGCGACAATCCGTTCATGTCGGGCATGCCGATGTCGGACAGGACGATGTCGAAACGCGACGCGGCCGCCAGCTCCAGCGCAGCGGCACCGGTGGTCGCGATGCCGACCTCGGCCCCCTCCAGTTCCAGCAGCGCGGCCAGCGACTCGACGGTGTCGCGGCTGTCGTCCACCACCAGGACATGCAGGCCCGCGCACGAGTCGATCTCCTCGTAGTTCTCGGACTCGGCCGGCACGACGGTCGGCCTGGCCAACGGCAGCCACATCACGAAGGTGCTGCCCTTGCCCAGCCCCGGCGACAGGGCTTCGACCCGGCCACCCTGTTGATCGACCAGCTGCCGCACCAGCGCCAGGCCGATGCCCAGGCCGGTCTGCTTGCTCGCCGTGCGCGCCGCCGCCTGACCGAACATGTCGAACACGCGCGGCAGGAAATCCGGGCTGATGCCTTGCCCGGTGTCTTCCACCGCCAGCCGGCCATAACCGCCCGCCCTGGAGATGCGCACCCTGACGCGGCCGCCAGGCGGGGTGAACTTGATCGCGTTCGAGACCAGGTTCCAGACGATCTGCTCGACCCGCTGCGGGTCGCCACGCACCAGCAGGTCGTCGTCCTCGCATGCCAGGCTCACGTCGAGTTCGGCCGCGGCCGCATCGGCGGCGGCCACCTGCACGATATTGCGCGTCAACGGCAGCAGCGGCACATCGGCAATGTTCAGGTGCAGCTTGCCGGTGCGGATGCGCGACAGGTCCAGCAGGTCGTCGATGATCTTGGCCTGGCTGTGGATCGCGCGCTTGACCACCTCGACGATGCCGGTGCTCTTGTTCGACGCACGCACCTCCGGGGTGCGCGACAGCAGCTCGATGTTCACGCTGATCAGATTCAACGGATGCTTGAGTTCGTGCGACATCACCGCCAGGAAATCGCCCTTCAGATCCTGGTCGGTGCCGGGATCGTCGCTTCTGGCCGGCGCCACGTCGACAGCGTCACCCACTGCGGCCTCCGACGCGGCAGGCCACAGCAGCTTCAGCGTCGCCGTGCCTAGCGCGACGCTGGTCACGTACAGCGCGCAGTCGCGTCCATCGTGGCACAGCAGCAGGCTGCGTTCGGTCTGGGGCTCGGCGTCCTGCGCAGAGGTGGCAGCGGTGGCCGCTTGCCGGCCCTGCGCTTGCAGCTTTGCGAACGGCGTGCCGATCACGTCCTGCTCGGTGTAGCCGAGCAAGCGCGCGGCGCCGGCGCTCCAGCGCTGGATGGTGCCATCCGCGTCCACCATCACCACGCCCGGCCCGAAGTCGTCGCCATAGGGCATGCCCGGCGCCCGCGCCTGCTGCTCGGCACGGCGCAGCCTGGTCAGGTCGACGAAGGTCAGCACCGCGCCGTCGATCCGGTTCTCCTGGGTGCGGTACGGCAGCACCCGCGCGATATAAGTGCGCCCGTCGATCGCGCGCACCTCGCGCTCGCGCACCTGCAACGACACGAACGCGCCCTGCACGTCGGACGCGAGCTGGGGATAATCCAGCCGGTGCGTGATATCGAGCAGCCGCCGTCCGACGTCGGCCGGGATGATGCTGAAGATGGCTTCGGCGTGCGGCGTGTACCGCTTGATCCGCAATTCGGCGTCGACGAAGATCGTGGCGATCTCGGTGGAGGCGATGAAGTTGCGCAGGTCGTCGTTGATCTCCGCCGATTCGTCGACCTTGCTCTTCAACTCGTAGTTGACCGTGGTCAGCTCCTCGTTGAGCGACTGCAGCTCTTCCTTGCTGGTTTCCAGCTCTTCGGTCGCCGAACGCAGTTCCTCGTTGATCGCCTGCAGTTCCTCGTTGGAGGCCTTCAATTCCTCGTTCGAGGTCTCGGACTGCTCGATCGTGGTCTGCAGCCGGTCGCGCGTCACCTGCAGCTCTTCTTCCAGGCGCAGCACCATCGCGTCCTTCGCCGGCATCGCGGTGTCGTCGGACTGCTTCGGGCTCAGCGTGTCGTCGATCTCGTCGAAGAACACCAGCATGAAATTGGCGTCGGCGTCGGGGTCGCGGAACGGCCGCACCACCATGTTGAGATAACTGCGTACCCCGTTGCGCTCCAGGTGCACCTGCTGCGCCTCGACGCTGCGCTTGGTGTGCACGGCCTGGAACAGCGCGCTGCGCAGCTCCAGCCGCAGCGCCGGGTCGACCACCGACAGCAGGTTGTAGCTGGGCTCGCCGCCGCCGAACTTCATGAACCGGCCGACCTGGCTCGACATGTGGACGATGGTGTAGTCCTGGTCGATGATCACGCTCGGCGGCGCATAGTGCTCGAGCACGCGTTGATGGATATCGGCGAAGGAGAATCCGCGCGCGCGCGCATGCGGCATCTGCAAGGTGCCCGGGCGCTGGCCGCCGCGCAACGGCAGGCTGGGCGTGTGCACGGTGCGCGACTGCGCGCGCGCGCGGAAGATGCGGTTCTTCTTGTCCACTGGCTCGAACAATCCCGAAGCCGCATCGGCGGATTCCGAAGTGCCCAGGAACAGGTGCCCGCCAGGGTTGAGCGCGAAATGGAACATCTGCAACAGGCGTTCCTGGATGTCGCGATCCAGGTAGATCAGCAGGTTGCGGCAAACGATCAGGTCCACGCGCGAAAACGGCGGATCGCGCAGCACGTTGTGCAGCGCGAACAGCACCTTGTCGCGCACGTGCTTCTTGACCCGGTACTTGTGCTGCTCCCTGCCGAAATACTCGCGTGCGCGGGCCGGCGGTATGTCGGCGACGATCGAGTCCGGGTAGACACCCGAACGCGCCCGGGCGAGCGCGCGCTCGTCGATATCGGTGGCGAAGACCTGGATCGGCGGCGGCGACTCCATGCGCGCGGCTTCGTCGCACAGCAGCATGGCGATCGAATACGACTCCTCGCCGGTCGCGCAGCCGGGCGTCCATACCCGCACCGCGCCGTTGTCGCGGCCGCGCTCCATCAGGTCGGGGAGGATGTCCCGCTCCAGCGCTTCGAACGCCTCGCGATCGCGAAAGAAACTGGTGACGCTGATCAGCATGTCGCTCAGCAGCGCACTGGTCTCCTCCTCGTTGTTGGCCAGGAAATCGCGGTAGCTGCCGATATCCTTGAGCAGATTGACCTGCAGGCGCCGCTCGATGCGGCGCAGTACGGTGGCGCGCTTGTAGTGATGAAAATCGTGGCCGGTGCGCGTTCCCAGGATGCTCAGGATCTCGCGCAACGCCACCTCGTCGCTGCGGTTGGCGAGCACTTTCTTCGCAATCATCGGTTCGTCGATCTCGCCTTTGGCCGGCAGGACGATCTGGCGTGCGTTGTCCCATAGCTGCAGCAGCAGCTGCGGCATTTCCACCGCCGGCAGCACGAAGTCGACGAAGCCGCTGGCGATCGCGTTGCGCGGCATGTCCTCGTATTCGCAGTCGCCGGGCGCCTGCGCCAGGGTCACGCCGCCGTGCTCCTTCAGTGCGGCGACGCCCAAGGAGCCGTCCGCCCCGGTACCCGAGAGCAGCACCCCGATCGCCCGATCGCGATGCGCCAGGGCCAGCGTGCGGAAGAACGTATCGATGGCGATGTGCCGCCCGCGCGGACGCGCCGCGCGCTGCACCTGCAGGGAGCCATCGTTCATCAGCAGGTCCAGCGACGGCGAGATCACGTAGACATGGTTCTGCTGGATCTTCTGCGCCTGCGTGACCTGGATCACCGGCATGCGCGTACAGCGCTGCAGCAGCTGGTCGGCATTGCTCTGGTGCTTCGGCGACAGGTGCAACACGATCACGAACGCCATCCCGTTGTTTGCGGGAAGATTCGACAACAGCGTGGACACGGCTGCCAGTCCGCCCGCGGAGGCACCGATCCCGACCACCGGGAATTCGAGCTTGCTGGGCTGCGTCGCCCCCTCGGGGCCCTCCGCTGGGCTGTCTTTCATCTGCGCTCCGACGCTGAAGGATTTAATCTGGCGTTCATCTTATCGCCTAACTTCGTAAGCTCGCCGTCTGCACCGTGTTCAGACCGAATTCACGCGGTTGGCATGAGCCATGGCGTATCAGGAACGATCGCGCCCCGCACACACCGCGCGCCCGCAACCGGCATCGGCCGCCACACGCGTTCGTCGGGCGGTCGCGCGCATATTGCGGATGGTGCCGCCTCGGCGCGGTGTGGCAACGACCGTCTCCCTTGCCTGCATGGTGCCACCGCCCTGAATGCGGGCCGCATTGGTCATGCCTGAGCTGCACGACGCAAGACCTGGGCGATGCCGCATCCGCTCGGAAAACGCGCCAGACAGCGTTGGTGCCCCAGGTGCGCATGCTCGGCGAAGATCCTGCGGCCATCGCGCGGAAGACGCACGCCCACCCCAGGTCGGACCGATGCTGCCGCGTCCATCCCTGCAACCCGCGTCGTCGCAACGGCCGTCCTCCCGTGCAAGCGCTCTCGGGCGCACCTGGTCCACGCCAGACGTGCGCCCCCCTGCGAAACGCCTTCGCGCGGTTGCGCGATGCCTCAGCCTCGCAGCCGCGCCAGCACCGCGCGCGTCACCGGGTCGGCGACCTCGGTGGTTTCGCCCTGCAGTGCCGGCAGCAACTGGCTGGCCAGCTGCTTGCCCAGCTCCACGCCGAACTGGTCGAAGGCGTTGATGCCCCAGATCACCGACTGCACGTAGACGCTGTGCTCGTACATCGCGATCAGCGCGCCCAGCGCCTGCGGGGTCAGCGCGTCGAGCAGGATCAGCGTGCTCGGGCGGCCGCCCGGGTAGTCGCGGTGCGGGTCGTCGCTGCCCTGCCCGTTGGCCAGCGCCTCGGTCTGCGCCAGCAGGTTGGCCAGCAGCGCCTGGTGGTTGACCGTGTACGGGTCGTCGTTGTGGATGCAGCCGATGAAGTCGGCCGGCACGATGCTGGTGCCCTGGTGCAGCGCCTGGAAGAAGCTGTGCTGCACATCGGTGCCGGCGCCGCCCCACCACACCGGCACGGTATCGGCCTGCACCGGCGTGCCATCGAGCTGCACACGCTTGCCCAGGCTTTCCATCACCAGTTGCTGCAGGTAGGCCGGCAGCAGCGCCAGGCGCTGGTCGTAGGTCATCACCGCCTGGGTGGCGTAGCCGAGCACGTTGCGATTCCACAGCGTGGTCAGCGCATGCAGCACCGCCACGTTGCGCTGCAGCGGCGTGCTCAGCACATGCTGGTCGAACTGCGCGGCGCCTTCGAGCAACTGCTCGAAGCCGTCGGCGCCGATCGCCAGCGCGATCGGGAAGCCCACCGCCGACCACAGCGAATAGCGGCCGCCGACCCAGTCCCACATCGGCAGCACGCGGCTGGCGGCGATATCGAAAGCCTTGGCGGCGCGCTCGGGATTGGCGCTGACCGCGTACAGGCGCTCGCTGCCGCCGAGCCAGTCGCGCAGGATCTGGCCGTTGAGCAGGGTTTCCTGGGTGCCGAAGGTCTTGGAGATCAGCACGCCGGCGGTGCGCGCCGGATCCAGCGTGGCCAGGGTGCGCTGCATCGCCGCGCCATCGACGTTGGAGACGAAATGCACGCGGAAGCGCGCGCCCTCGACCGGACGCAGCGCGTCGGCGACCAGGCGCGGCCCCAGGTCGGAACCGCCGATGCCGACGCTGACGATGTCGGTGACCTCGGTCTGCGCCAGCGCCTCGATCAGCGCGCGCATGCGCTGCTGCACGTCGCGCGCGCTGGCGTTGGCCTCGGCCGCGACCGGCGCGCCGCTGAGCTCGCCGCGCAAGGCGGTGTGCAGCGCGGCGCGGCCTTCGGTGACGTTGACCGTCTCGCCGCGGAACAGGCGCTGGAACGCGCCGGCCACGTCGTGCTCGGCCGCCAGCGCGAGCAGTGCGTCGAGCGCGGCGCGGTCGTATTTCTGCCGCGCGAAGTTGAAGTACAACGGTCCGACCTGCAGCGCCAGGTCGTCGACCCGGCCCGGCTCGGCGGCCAGCAATTCGGGAAGGCGCGCCCCGCGTAGGCGCTGGGCGTGGGAATGCAGTGCGTCGAAACCGTTGGACTGTGTCATGCGGCCTGCTTCGGGATGCTGTGGTTGGTATGGGTGATCTTGTTGTTGCCGTCCACGTAGACCAGGGTCGGCTGGAAGCGCGCGGCTTCCTCCTCGCTCATGCCGGCGAAGGCGGCGATGATGATCAGGTCGCCGACCTGCACGTGGCGCGCGGCGCCGCCGTTGAGCGAGATGATGCCGCTGCCTTCGTCGGCGCGGATCGCGTAGGTGCTGAAGCGTGCGCCGTTGGTGACGTCCCAGATGTGCACCTGCTCGAACTCGCGGATGCCGGTGGCGTCCAGCAGCAGCCCGTCGATGGCGATCGACCCTTCGTAGTTGAGCTCCGAATGGGTGACGGTGGCGCGGTGGATCTTGGTCTTCAACAGGCTCAGTTGCATGCTCGCGGTACTGCGGTGGGGAAAGACGCGCAGTTTAGCAGCCAAGGGGTTAAGCGGCAGTGGCAGCAAGGCTTGGCGGCAGATGCGCGGCCTTGTCCGCTGCGCGTCCCGGCACGCCGGCCGCAGGACATGCCTTGGCTGCGCGACGCGGCGATGCGCGCTGCAAGCGGCGCCAACCGCGGTCGGCCGAGCGGCGAACTCCGCGGTGCGGACAGCGTCGCGAAGCGGCGGGCCTGGCGGCTTCGGACACAGTCGGGGCTGAAGCCCCTCCCACAGTGCACCCAGCCGCCTTACCGCTGCTCCCTGTAGGAGCGGCTTCAGCCGCGACGAACGAAGTGTAGGAGGTTCTGACTTCTGACACAGTCTGTCGGGGCTGAAGCCCCTCCTACAATGCACTCAGCAGGCTCGCCGCGCGTCTTGTGGGAGCGACTTCAGTCGCGACGCGCGAAGCCGACCGGCGATCCGCCAACCTCGACCGCATTCGCCACATCACCGATGCCGGAGCCGCGGCAACCGCAATGCGCTGCCGCGCTCAGAACTCCAGATTGTCGATCAACCGGGTGCGCCCCAGGCGCGCGGCGATCAAGGCCACGCGCGGGCCTTCCTGGTCCTGCGGCTCGCTCAGATCGGGCAGGCGCAGCACGGTGTAGTCGACCTGGAAGCCGGCCTCCTGCAGCTGCCTGGTCGCCGCCGCCTCGATCTCGGCGCGCGGACGCCCGGCGGCATGCCCGTCGCGCATCGCCAGCAGCGTCTGCCGGATCTGCGCCGCGCGCGGCCGCTCTTCGGCCGACAGGTACTGGTTGCGCGAGCTCATCGCCAGGCCGTCGGCCTCGCGCACGATGCCGCCGCCCAGGATCTCGATCGGGAACGCCAGGTCGGCGACCATCTGCCGGATCACCGCCAGCTGCTGGTAGTCCTTCTTGCCGAACGCGGCCAGGTCCGGCTGCACCTGGTTGAACAGGCGTGCCACCACGGTGCACACGCCGTCGAAGTGCCCCGGCCGGCAGGCGCCTTCCAGCACTTCGCTGACCCCAGGCGTGTGCATGCGCAAGGCCAGTTCCACGCCCAGCGGGTACATGCTCTCCACCGTCGGCAGCCACAGCACGTCGCAGCCGGCGCCTTCCAGGCCGCTGGTGTCGGCTTCGGGGGTGCGCGGGTAGCGGGTGAAGTCCTCGTTCGGGCCGAACTGGGTCGGGTTGACGAACACGCTGGACACCACCCGGTCGGCGTATTGCCGGGCCAGCATCACCAGCGAGAAGTGCCCGGCGTGCAGGTTGCCCATGGTCGGCACGAAGGCCACGCGCAGGCCCTGCCGCTTCCAGCCGGAAACGACGGCGCGCAGCCGGGCCAGGTCGGTGATGGTCTCGATCATTTGGCGTAGGCGTGTTCGGCGTCGGGGAAGGTGCCGGCGCGCACGGCGTCGGCGTAGGCGCGCACGGCGCCGGCGATGGAGCCGCCTTCGGCCAGGAAATCCTTGACGAAGCGCGGCCGCCGGTGGCCGCTGTCCAGGCCCAGGAAGTCGTGCAGCACCAGCACCTGGCCGTCGCAGTCGGGACCGGCGCCGATGCCGATGGTGGGGATGTCGATCTCGGCGGTGATCCGCGCGGCCAGCGGCGACGGCACGCATTCCAGCACCAGCAGCGTGGCGCCGGCCGCGGCCACCGCCTTGGCGTCGGCGAGCAGCTTGGCCGCGGCGGCGTCTTCGCGGCCCTGGATCTTGTAGCCGCCGAAGGTCAGCACCGACTGCGGGGTCAGGCCCAGGTGCGAACACACCGGGATGTCGCGCTCGCTGAGGAAGCGGATCACCTCCAGCTTGTGCCCGGCGCCCTCCAGCTTGACCATCTCCGCGCCGGCCTGCAGCAGCCGGGTCGACGCGTCCAGGGCGCGCTCGGGGGTGGCGTCGGACTGGAACGGCAGGTCGGCCACCAGCAGCGCGCGCTGCAGCACCCGCGCCACCGCGGCGGTGTGGTAGACGATGTCGTCCACGGTCACCGGCAGGGTCGAGTCGTGGCCCTGCACCACCATGCCCAGCGAGTCGCCGATCAGGATCAGGTCCACGCCGTTGGCGTCGAACGTACGCGCGAAGCCGGCGTCGTAGGCGGTCAGCATCACCAGCTTCTGCTGGCGGCGCTTGGCCTCGGCCAGGGCGGGAACGGTCCAGGGCTTGCTGTCGGCGTGGCTGCTCATAAGCTCATGCGGTGCGGTGATAAGCCGGGCATTATCTACCGATTGCCACGATCCCGTCGGTTTCGATGCGGTCGCGTATGTCACGCACCGTTCCATGGCCGGGGATGACCGCCTCGGCGGCGATCTCGGCCAGCGGCAGCAAGGCGAAGCCGCGCTGGTGCAGGTGCGGGTGCGGCACCTGCAGCCCGGGCAGGTCGATCACCGCCTCGGCGTACAGCAGCAGGTCCAGGTCCAGGGTGCGCGGGCCCCAGCGCTCGCCGGGCACGCGCTGGCGGCCGTGGCGGGCTTCCAGCGCCAGCAGCGCCTGCAGCAGCTCCAACGCTGGCAGCGTGGTGCTGAGCACGGCCGCGGCATTGATGAAGTCCGGCTGCGCCTGGTTGCCCCAGGCCGGGCTGCGGTACAGCTGCGAGGCGCGCAGCAGGCGCGTGCGCGGCAGCGTGTCCAGCTCGGCGATGGCCGCGCACAGGGTCGCGACCGCATCGCCGAGGTTGCCGCCCAGGCCGATGCAGGCCTGCACCGGCGCGGGATCAGGCGACACGCTCACTCGGCCGGTGCAGCGGCGTCCGGACGCCGGCGCCGGCGCCGGCGGCGCTTGGGGGTTTCCTCGCTGTCGGCCGGGGCCACCGCCACCTCGTCGCCGACGTAGTCGATCTCCGGGTCGAAGCCGCGCGGCGGCGGCGCGTAGCCGGGCTGCTGCTGCAGTTCGCGCCAATAGGCGATGTCGGCCTCGTGCTCGGCCGAGGCCGACTGGCGCAGGATCAGGAAATCGAACGCGGCGCGGAAGCGCGGATGCGACAACGTGCGCACCACCCGCTTCTTCTGCCGCGAGGTGAAGCGCGACTGCAGCAGCCAGATCTCCTGCATCGGCAGCGAGAAGCGCCGCGGCAGCGCGACTGTGCTCAGCTGATGCAGGGTCACCCGGTCGGCGGCACGGCGCTGCGCCTCCTCCAGCTGCATGCCCTGCTTCTGCAGCGCCATCAGCGCGCGGCAATAGGCCGGCCACAGCAGCAGCGCGAACAGGAACGCCGGCGACACCGGCTCGTCGTTGGCCACCCGCGCATCGGTGTTGCGCAGGCCTTCGATCAGCATCCGCCGCAGCGCGCCGCTGCGGTTGGACTTGAGCGCTGCGGCACTCTCCGGGAACAGCGCGGCGAGCAGGCCGTAGCGCTCCAGGCCTTCGAAACTGGCCACGCCATGGCCGGACAGGAACAGCTTGAGCACTTCCTCGAACAGCCGTGCCGGCGCCGCCTCGGCCAGCAGCCCGGCCAGGCGCGGGATCGGTTCGGCGGTCGCCGCTTCGATCTCGAAGTCCAGCTTGGCGGCCAGGCGCACCGCGCGCAGCATGCGCACCGGGTCTTCGCGATAGCGCTGCTCGGGGTCGCCGATCAGGCGCATCAGCCGCGCCTGCACGTCGGCGAAGCCGCCGGTGTAGTCGCGCACCGAGAAATCCTCGATCGCGTAGTACAGCGCGTTGCAGGTGAAGTCGCGGCGCACCGCGTCGTCCTCGATGCTGCCGTAGACGTTGTCGCGGACCAGGCGGCCGTTGTCGAGCTCGCGGTCGCCGCTGCCGTCGTCGACGTTGGCGCGGAACGTGGCCACCTCGATGATCTCGCGGCCGTAGACCACGTGCGCCAGGCGGAAGCGGCGGCCGATCAGGCGGCAGTTGCGGAACAGCTGCTTGACCTGTTCGGGGGTGGCATCGGTGGCGACGTCGAAGTCCTTGGGGCGCAGGTCGACCAGCAGGTCGCGCACCGCGCCGCCGACCAGGTAGGCACCGAAGCCGGCTTCGCGCAGCCGGTACAGCACGCGCAGCGCGTTGGGGCTGATGTCCTTGCGCGAGACGTTGTGCTGGTCGCGCGGGATCGTTTGCAGGGTGAACGGCGATGGAACTGGCGGATTGATGATGGCGCTTCCGTATCGAGTTGCGGGATTGCCGACAGGCGGCGAAGCCCCATATACTAGCGCTCTGCAATCGACGCGACCAATACGCTCCCTTCGTCTAGTGGTTAGGACGTGGCCCTCTCAAGGCTAAAACAGGGGTTCGAGCCCCCTAGGGAGCGCCATCGCCGCTTCGCCTGCAGCGAAAAACCACAAAAGCCCCGCCTTGGCGGGGCTTTTGCGTTGCGGGGCCGGCCCCGCAACGGCCGGCGCTCAGCAGCGATCGGCTAATGCGCGCTCGTCGACCACCAGCAGGTCGCCGCGCACAGTGCGGCGGATCATGGAGCGCCCTCTCCCGCCACGAACAGGGCCGGATCGCCGAATCCGCCCTCGGCAGCCCCGGCCTCGGCCACCGCGTCGTGCGGGTGCAGGCTCTCCAGGTGCCGTACCTGCACCCGCACGTCCTGGTAGCGCGCGCCCAGCGCCTGCTGCAGGCGCCGCGCGGCGTCCTCCACGTACATCAGGTTGGCGCCGTTGAGGCGGGCGAAGGCCTGCTCGTCGGCACGCCGCACCGCGGCCTGCACCGGCGTGGCCAGGGCCTGCTCGGCCAGCGCGATCAGCGCGCCCAGGTCGAAGCGCACCGCGCGCGGCGACACCGCCACCCGCAGCGTGGCGATGCTGCGCTGGCTGTGCGGGGTGGCATGGCTGCCATGCTGCAACAGCCAGTCCGCCACCGCCTCGCGTTGCAGCGACGGCTGCGCGGCATGCTGCTGCAGGAACGCCGCGCTGAGCAGTTGCCGCGCCAACGCCGCCGAGCATGGGCAGGTCGAGGAATACAGCACCTCCACGCCGACCTCGATGCGCACGCTGCCGCCGCGCAGCACCGCGTCGATGCGCAGCGGATACGCCTTCCAGCCGGCCAGCCCTTCGCTGCGCAGCGCCGGGCTGCGCCGCAGCAGGGACAGGCGCAAGCCGACCCGCGCCGCGGTGGACGCGCAGTCGGCATGGCTGCGCACCATCGCCTGCAGCAGCTGCGCCAGCCGCGACGGCGACAGCGGCTGCTGCGCATGCTCGTCCAGCAGCCGGTACAACCGCGACATGTGGATGCCCTTGACCTGCGCCGCCGGCAGGTCGACATGCAGCGCCGCCTGCGCCGGCAGCGGTTCGGTCTCGACCGTGTCGCACAGGCGGACCGGCAAGGCGATGCCGTCCATGCCGACCCAGCGCAGCGGCGCGGCGATCGTGGACGTTTCGCTGCTGGCGACGTCGGGCAACGGCGGTGGAATCGGCAGGTTCATGGGATCGGCATGGCCAGGGAAGGAAAAGGAAATGCGCCGGCAGCGGCTCAGGCATGCAGCGGAAACGCCTGGAAGTAATCGTCGATGCCCAGTTGCAGCGACTGCGCCAGTTCTTCCTGGTGGCGGTCGCTGACCAGGCGGCGGCAATCGTCGGCGTTGCTCATGAAGCCGGTCTCGACCAGCAGCGACGGAATGTCCGGCGACTTGAGCACCGCGAAGCCGGCCTGGCCGACATCGTCCTGGTGCAGGCGGGTGATCTGCTGCAGGCGCCCGAGCATGCGCTTGCCGAACTGCAGGCTGGTGGCGATGGTGCCGCTCATCGACAGGTCCACCAGCACCTTCGACAGCACCGGGTCCTTCTGCCGCAGATAGCGCTCGGCGACGCTAGCGTACTGGTCGGCGCTGTTCTCGCTGTCGGCGATCCAGCGCGCCAGCGCCGAACTGGCGCCGGTCTCCGACAGCGCGTACACCGAAGCGCCCTGCGCGCTGCGGTTGGGCGCGGCGTCGGCATGGATCGACACGAACAGATCGGCCTTGCGCTGGTGCGCGATCACCACCCGCTCGTGCAGCGGCACGAAGCGGTCGTCGCTGCGGATCAGCGTCGGCCGGTAGCGCGGGTCGGCCTGCAGCGCCTGGTACAGGCGCCCGGCCACGCCCATCGCCACGTGCTTCTCGTAGCGGGCGTCGGCGCTGACCGCGCCCGGGTCCTTGCCGCCATGGCCGGCATCGATGGCGACCACGCGCGGCCGCGACGGCATCGCGATCGAGGTGCGCGGCGGCACGGCCGGCGCGGCGACGGGCGCGGCAGCCGCGGCGGCGGCCGGCCCGAGGTCGAGCAGCAGCCGTGGCGACATCCCTGCATCGGCATCCCAGTGCGCGCTGGCGGCGACCGGTCGGCGCAGGTCCAGCACGATGCGCAGGCCATCGGCCTGCGCTCCGCTGCGGATCGCGGCGACCACCGCATCGGGCGCCGTCAGCGGGATCGGTGGCGCCGGCGCGGCGATCCCCGGCAGGTCGATCACCAGCCGTTCCGGATCGGACAGCGCGAACACCCGGTAGTCCACCGTCGCTTCAAGCTGCAGGCGCAACCGCAGGCGCCCGTCAGCGGTGTCCAGGCTGCCGCCGGTCAACCGCGGCGCCGCCCCGGCGCGTGCCCAGGCCGGGGCCAACAGCAACGCCGTGCCCGCCATCCCCAGCCATTCGCGCCGGTTCATGCGCGGCCTCGCGGTGACGTGCAGGGGATAGCGCGGACGCAGCCGGAACCGAACCGAAAGACGCTACCAAGCACCGTACGCCCCACTACAAAATGTTATTAAGTAACATATCGCGAACGCAGTGCGACCGCCATCGCATGGCGGCCGGCAGTCAGCTGGCAGATGGGGTGTGGGCTTTGCGGTCCAGGACAGCGCACTCCAGGTGCGCTGCTATCGGGAAGCGTGGTCGGTGTTTTCGGCGCGGTCGCGAAAGCAACGATGGCGCCGCCACGCAATGGCGAGTGATGCCGCGCGACCCTGCGCGCGACATCCACCGGCGCGACCACCTGGGCCGCGCCGGCAACAGGCCTCAGCCCTGCATCTGCTCCAGCTCGCGGCCCTTGGTCTCGTAGACGTACTTGAGCACGAAGAACACCGAGACGAACGCGGCCACGGTGTAGATGCCGTAGGCGCCGGCCAGGCCGATGCTGCCGAGCAGGATCGGGAACGACACGGTGATGGCGAAGTTCGAGGTCCACTGCGCCGCGCCCGCCACCGCCAGGCCGGAGCCGCGGATCTGGTTGGGGAACATCTCGCCCAGCATCACCCACATCACCGGGCCCCAGGACATGTTGAAGAAGATCACGTAGACGTTGGCCGCGATCAGCGCCAGCCGGCCCATGCCCGGCGACATCGCCAGCTTGCCGGCCTCATCCAGCGACGCGCTGGCGAAGGCCAGCGTGACCAGCGCCAGCGACACCGCCATGCCGGCCGAACCGACCCACAGCAGCGGCTTGCGCCCGATCTTGTCGATCAGCAGCACGGTGATCAGGCAGGCGCCGATGCTCAGCGCGCCGGACAGCACGTTGATCAGCAGCGAATCGCTTTCGGAGAAGCCCACCGCCTGCCACAGCACCGCGCCGTAGTAGAACACCACGTTGATGCCGACCAGCTGCTGGAACGTGGCCAGGCCGATGCCGATCCACACGATCGGACGCACCTTGCCGGTGACCTTGCTCACAAGGTCCGACAGCTTGGGCTTGTGCTGGTCGGCCGCCAGCGAAGCGGAGATCTCGGTCAGCTTGGCGCCGGCTTCGCGCGCGCCGTAGAGCTTGGTCAGCACCGCCAACGCATCCTCGCGGCGGCCCTTGACCACCAGGTAGCGCGGGCTTTCCGGAATCGCCAGCAACAGCAGCAGGAACAGCAGCGACGGGAACGCCTGCATCCAGAACATCCAGCGCCACGCGGCCTGGCCCAGCCACAGCGGCTCGGTCGAGGCGCTGGCCAGCTTGACCAGCAGGTAGTTGCTCAGGAACGCGCTGAACAGGCCGCTGATGATGGCGATCTGCTGCACCGTGGCCAGGCGCCCGCGGTAGCGCGCCGGCGCGACCTCGGCGATGTAGGCCGGCGACATCACGCTGGCCGCGCCGACCGCGAAGCCGCCCATGACCCGGGCGAAGACGAAGAACGCGGAGCTGTGCGAGGCGCCGGCGCCGAGCGCCGACAGCAGGAACAGCACCGCGGAGATGATCAACACCACACGCCGACCGAGCCGGTCGGCCAGCCAGCCGGCGAAGAACGCGCCGATCGCGCAACCCAGCAGCATCGAGGCGACCTCGAAGCCGGTGCCGGCGGCGCTGGAATGGAAGGTCTGCTTGAGACCGTCGACGGTGCCGTTGATCACGCCGCTGTCGAAGCCGAACAGGAAGCCGCCGATGGTGGCGACGCAGCTGATGAGGATGATGAGGCGCGTGTTCTCGCCTGCGCCCTGGGCGCGGTCTAGGGAGACGCTGGACATTGAGTCACCTGGTGTCGTGCAGAAAGGAAGGCAGCCATCGGGGAGACAGCACGGCCGGCGGCAAGGATGCCGCCGGCCGTCGCGCACATCAGCGGATCAGGTACTGGTTGATCAGGTTCTCGTAGGCTTCCTGGCGGCCGCTGAGCTGCCTGGGCTCGCCGGCCTTGGCCGCGTGCGCCGCCAGGTCCGCCAGCGTGCTGCTGCCGGCCGCGAACGCCGCGCCGGCGCCGCTGTCGAAGCTGCTGTAGCGCTCCGCCCGCCACTGCTCCAGCGGCGAGGCGGTCAGCAGCGCATGGGCAACCTCCAGGCCGCGCGCGAACGCGTCCATGCCGCCGATGT